>Ga0302303_10000001_pt1 | contig 892590 bp, 749 predicted proteins | sample III_Palsa_E2_1_FD_194542 | JGI IMG/M metagenome (GOLD analysis project Ga0302303, IMG submission 194542) | Peat permafrost microbial communities from Stordalen Mire near Abisko, Sweden - III_Palsa_E2_1 | ecosystem: Environmental > Terrestrial > Soil > Palsa > Peat permafrost | place: Sweden... | reverse complement strand
TTTGCACATCCGCATTTTTGCACATCAAAGTACAAGCTGCACACTACTCAATGGATCAATATTTTATTATCGACTTCGACAGCACATTTACGCAGGTTGAAGCTTTGGACGAATTAGCCCGCATATCATTAAAAAATCATCCCGACAGGGAAAAAATATACCAGCAAATTGATGACCTGACGAACGCCTCTATGGAGGGCCGTTTATCGTTCACTCAAAGTCTGGAAGCTCGTGTTAAATTACTGCAAGCTAACCGCGAGCATTTAAAGCAGTTGATCACGCATCTAAAAAAGAAGGTTTCCACTTCTTTCTCCCGCAATACTATCTTCTTTAAAAATCACCAGGATGAGGTATTGATTGTATCCGGCGGGTTTAAGGAATTTATTACACCGGTAGTCACCGAGTATCACATCAAAAAAGAAAATATTTACGCCAATACCTTTGTGTTTGATGATGATGGCAACATTATAGGCTATGATCGCGAAAACCCACTGTCGCAAGAAGGCGGCAAGGTAAAACTGTTAAAAGAGCTTAATCTGCCGGGCGAGATTTTCGGTATTGGCGATGGTTACTCCGATTTCCAGTTGAAGGAATCGGGTATGATTAAAAAGTTTTTTGCTTTTACAGAGAACATCGAGCGCAAGTCAGTTGCCGAAAAAGCAGACCACATTACGCCAAGCTTTGATGAGTTTTTATACATCAACAAGCTGCCACGTGCTATATCATACCCAAAAAACCGCATCAAATGTTTAGTTGTGGGCGATATTGAGGAAGATGCATTAGCGCAGATGCGCAAAGAGGGCTACAACATCCGTCAGCGTAAAAGCATTGAGGAAAAATACCTGGAAGAAGCCGGTATCTTATTTTGTGATGAAGAAAACCAGCCAACAACCGAGCAACTGCAAAATGCAGGCAGGCTAAAAGTGATTGGTATCTTCGGAAAAATAAGCAGTCGCAAATTAGCTGAAGCAGCCTGCGAAAACGGTATTATTATTTTTGATGATCCTAAGCATAACCCCCGCAATGATGACTTTATTCCTAAACGGGTAATGGCATTTATGAACGAGGGTAAGACGCATACCAGCTGCAACTTCCCCGATTTGCAACCGCCACGTATTAACAACGCACACAGGCTTATACACATCCACAAAAACGTACCTGGTATATTGGCCAAAATAAATGAGGTATTTGCCCGCCATAACATTAATATAGTTGGCGAGTTTTTGGTTACCAACCCGCAGATTGGTTATGTAATTACCGACGTGGAATCTGGTTATGATACCCAGGTTTTAAATGAGCTGAAAGCTATTGAGCAAACCATAAAATTCAGGCTATTGTATTAAGCATGTTACTGATTGATTGGATTATATAATAAAAACAACAGTACATTTGCACTGAATTGACCTTTTATTATAACCGATGAATAGAAATGTAACCCTTGCCCGGATACGTTATAACACCGATAGTGACGGTGTTGAACAGTGTTGGCGATTGATTCTTGATGGCGAAGAAGTATTAGTAGAATCAGTAAACATTCAGGCCCCGGTTTTTACATCGAGGGATTGGATTGAGCCCATCCAAAAATTTAAACATCATATTTCAGTAGAAAAATGCCACGTGCATATTGACGAAGACGGTATTGCGCTGATCACTCCCTCGTTGGCACAACCAACACAGGTATCACCGAATGTTTAACAACATACTCAGCAATATTACTGTAGAATAACCGGTCAAGTCCTGAACGGTTATGTGTTCCTATTACAATAATGTCAGCTTTAAACTCACGACTACAGCTGAGGATACCTTCGCCTGTAGAACCATACTCGTTATAATGGCTCACCTGTAATTTGCCGCCATATTTTTGAGTTATATTTTCTATTATACTTTCCGATACCTGGGTTTGCGCATTTATGATGTTATCATCCTCTGCTCCGTTTAAACCATACAAGGGTGTTCCTAATATTTCATTCGCACCGTTGATAGGCATTGATATAGCCACAGGTTCAATAATATTTACCAGGCCAACATGTGCATTAAGTGATTCGGCGAGATCAAATCCGTATTTGGCGGCGGCTTCGGCATATTTGCTGTCATCAACACCTATTAATATTTTCTTTATCATGGCTGTGCTCTTTATTATAATATATCAACACAGCAAACGCTGTTTTGTTGCAGTCACTTTACTTAATCATCATTTATAATTGAAGTTTTACCATCTCCATAAACAAACAAAAATCCTACATTTGGCTATGAATTTCTCTCCCGAAATTGAAGAGCGCCTGACCCGCTTACAAGAAAAATATGAAGCCATGGGGCAGGATATGCCGTCCTATTTAGATGGCTTGCTTTATGCTGATTTTTTAACTTATTGGGATTATATCCATCTGGACACTTTACTCAGCCTGCAAAGCCCCAAAACGCCTTTCCCGGATGAGGAAATATTTATCATCTATCACCAGATAACGGAGTTATATTTTAAACTGGCGCTGCACGAATGCAAGCAAATTGTAGCGGCGCAACCCTTAACCATCGACTTTTTCACGGCACGGTTAAAACGTATCAACCGTTACTTTGAGGCGCTGACCCATTCCTTCGAGATTATGGTTGACGGGATGGAAAAAGAGCAGTTTTTAAAGTTCCGAATGTCGTTATTACCTGCAAGTGGGTTTCAATCCGGCCAATACCGAATGATCGAGATCTATGCTTCGGATTTTATTAACCTGGTAGCAAAAGACAAGCGCGAGGAATTGCGCAGTGCAAGCATTGAGGATCAGTTTGAACATTTGTACTGGAAATCGGGCGCTACGGAACTCGCCACCGGCAAAAAAACTTTAACCCTAAAGCAGTTTGAGCAGAAATACGCTAAAACATTCATTGAGTTAGGTAGGGCGACCATCGATACTAATTTTAACGCTTTATTACAGCAATTTAAACACAGCGGGCAAGCGACAACCGAACTGGAAGATGAGTTACGCCAATTGGATATAAACGTAAATGTTAACTGGCCGTTATCACACTATAAATCAGCTGTACGATACCTTAACCGCGAACCTGAAGAAATTAAAGCTACCGGGGGCACTAACTGGCAAAAGTACCTGCCTCCGCGTTTTCAGAAACGCATATTTTATCCCTCATTATGGAATGAGGAACAGATCGAAAACTGGGGTAAGGCTTGGGTGGATAAAGTTTTGAAGGATATTGGCAGTGCATAGATCATAGTCCATGGTTATTTTTCCATGAACTATGACCCATTAACTATGAACTTTCAAACAAAAATTCCTACCTTGCCATTTTCGCAATCAATTATAATAAGGCCATGACTGAGACACTGGACATCAAGATCACCAAGACACCGCATTCTCGCTTAGCAGAAACGGATTTTAACAACCTGCCATTTGGAAAAACATTCTCCGACCACATGTTTGTGGCTGATTATGCCGATGGCGAATGGAAGAATTTTCAAATAGTCCCTTATGGCGATGTCAGTTTAAGTCCGGCGATTTCATCGTTACATTACGGACAATCATTTTTTGAAGGCATAAAGGCTTACAAACATGCAGATGGAACAGTATCTATCTTCCGTCCGGATAAGAACGCGCAACGTTTTAACAAATCGGCAGAAAGGCTTTGCATGCCTACCCTGCCCGAAGATATCTTTTTACAAAGCTTAGCCGCTGTTGTTGATATTGACCGTGATTGGATCCCAACGCAGCCTGACCACGCTTTATACATCAGGCCGTTTATGTTTGCTACCGATCCGTTTTTGGGCGTAGCGCCGTCATCAACCTATAAATACATGGTATTATTATGCCCGGTGGGACCATATTTTTCAAAAACATTAAGGGTGAAAATTGAAAATCATTACACCCGCTCGGCCGAAGGTGGTATGGGTTATGCTAAATCATCAGGCAACTATGGTGGCAGCATGTTACCGGCTAAAAAAGCAACTGAAGAAGGTTTTGACCAATTAATTTGGACCGATGCCAAGAACCACGAGTTTGTGGAAGAAATGGGCGCGGCCAATGTAATATTTGTATTGGATGGCAAGGTGGTTACCCCATCAACCCGCGACACTATTTTAGATGGCGTAACGCGCGATACCGTTTTAACCCTTGCACGTGAGTGGGGCTACCCAGTTGAAGAACGCCGTGTATCGGTAGCTGAAGTTATTGAGGCAGCCAAAAATGGCAAGCTTGATGATGCTTTTGGCGCAGGTACTGCCGCTACCATCGCACCGGTTGGCTCTATCAGCCTAAATGGTGAGGAGCACTTTTTAAATGATCCGAAAACACGTGAGTTTTCACAAAGGATATTAAAAGAGATGAATGCCATAAAATACGGCAATGCAGCTGATACACACGGCTGGAATTTTATTGTTTAATTTACAATAGCCCTATAAGCAAAAAGCCACGGAAATTCCGTGGCTTTTTGCTTATAGATAGTTTTTATTATAAAATCAGGTATTTATACGTGTAGTTTAAGATGCGTTTTTGTGATAATTTAGCAGTGCCTAAACCTTATTAAATTAAAATTTGGCATAAAGAAAATGCCCCTTATTAATCATAAGGGGCATTTTCTTTTAAGCTGTTTTTAAACTATTGCCATGCTCCGCAATGATGCTTTATTTTTGTGTTATATAAAAACCGCTTAATTAACCTTTAATGATACCGTAGCGCTTTTTCCAAAAACAATATTATTATCGGCACTTAAAGGCTTAGTATTCCATAAACATTCGCGTACGGTTAAAGCTTGCGTTTGGGTATCTAATGATATTAATTGAAAAGACACTAAAGTCTCATCTTTAGATGAATACTCCCCTTTCATAGGTGAATCAACCCTGAAGGTATTTAGCTTTACGTCATTATCAGGCCCGGTGTAAACATAAAATTGGTTCCAGTTACTGTTACCATGAAAATATGCCTTAATATTGGGGTGCAACTTTAAAAACTTAACAAAGCCACGTTGCTCAATATTTGTCGCGTCTTCGCCTTTAGCTGCTTTATCACCTTCCTTATAATTTTCCTCAACCAGGTTTTCAAACTTGTTTGTAAGCGTCATATTATGTGGCGCAATTGGGTTGGTAAAATGCTTCGACTCACATGTAGGCTGATCATGCGTAAAAATAATTACAGGGGTATTTGAAGCAACAGTATCTAAATCCTTCTGCATCCAGATACGCTCGGCCGAATCTGGCCATAAGGTAATAAACATAAAATGTATGCCATGTATGTTATGCGAGTAATTGATTTTATCAACTGCATAATTATAATCGGCATTGGTTAAAGGTTTTGCAGGTTTTAACATCAGGTTGTAAATGTTAACCATCGAAGTAGGATCGGTTAACGGATACATCGGCTTAGCGAAACCTATAGCGTTTGAAATATCATGATTACCCGGAACCATTAATAATGTAGCCGGTTTGCCATTTTGCCCGTTAACCTTCAGGCTGCCCATATAATCTGTTGTAAACTGAGCCCATGATTTAGCCGCGCTTTGGTTTGGGATTTCCATCCGGTTAGCTATATCGCCACCTTCAATTACATAGTCTATCCCACCTACCATTTTACCGGCATTAATACCACCATCAGCCGGGAGTGTAAGGTTAGGTAAGGTGTTTATCTGCTTTACCAGCGCGGCGTTTACAACATGCCCTGCTACAGCTGTATCGCCCCTGAACTTTGCACGGGTAATACCATAATGCGCATCCGAAGTAAAAACCATCTGGATAGTCTGGCTTAAAACTACTTTAGGGCATATCGCTATAAAAAGAAAGGCGATGATTATGCTTTTAAATTTATTTTTCATGGTTTGAAATTGATTAATTTTTTTCGATTGGATCAGCAATACTATAAGCATTCCGGTTTGCTTTGATCAGCAATTTGATGGATACCGGATATTTATTAGAAAATTGCCACAATGCATTAATAACAGCAGCCGGGGCTGAGGTATTTACCTGCGGGGTAGTACTGTTTATATCCACTCCTATCCGCTTCCCATCGTTACCAATAGTAGTGTATGAATCCGGAATGTATGACATATAGTTTGAGCCTTTAACCAACCACGGTGAAATAAAAATATGATCGTACCATGATTTCGCGCCACCACTTGTACCGCATGAATTTGGTACGGTCGCCAGCGCCCTGGTTGTTGTTGTTAGTTGTGATGCGTATGCACTTGAATTATCTTCCCACTCGGCAGGGTATTTTACCGTTTGATCCGGATAAAATGGCGGGTCGCTCATTTGTTTACTAGTGTCGGTTGATGTGATCACGCTTTGATATCCTGCCTCATAACTATTGGCGGTATTAAAATCGCCCATGTTAATCAGGTTAGGGAAATAGGCAAATTTAGTTCTTAAATCAGCCATGTAAGTTGATACCTGCATATCGCGTGTTGTACTTGGCGTACCTGATTGTGTGTGATTTACAACCACGTACAAATAAGTAGTATCATGCGTAATAGCCAGGTTAGGATCGTTATAATAGAGTTTGTAAAGGTCGAAATCAGTGATGTATTGGTACAATGTTTCTGTTTTTACAAAGGTTAGCTTCTGTTTATTATAGAATAAAACGGACATGGTGCTACCGCCAGATACATCAGTAGGTGTTGCATACGCGTAACGCCCGGGGAAATCAGCATTAAGCACGCTATCGGTAATATTATCGGCAAGATTAACAGGGTAAGTTGAGGTTACAGAAAAAGCATTCATTTTTTCGCAGCTTAACAAATCCGGCTGTGCATATTGAATAATGGTTTTAAAATAACCATTCAGGGTAGAGGTACTTCCCTGGCAAAGGTCGCCGTAACTTAATACGTTATAAGCCATTACTTTCAATGTATCGGTTTTATCAACCGTATTTGGAAGCGGTGGGCCAGGTGTAGCTACAGGGCCTGTTGGTGTAGTAGTGGTTGTTTTAGGGGAAGTTTTAGGGGATTTTGAACAAGCTGCCCAAAAAAATATTGTTGAAATTAGAAAAACTATCGCTGCTTTTGCTTTCATCCTGTTGTTTAACATGGGGTATTATATGCTTAAATAAACAAAGGCAGCTACGGTATGTAGCTGCCTTTGTTATAAAAATTATTGATTAGTGTTGGTTACCTGTACCATTTGACTGGTAGCAACCCATATCTTTTCCTGGAGGAGTGATACCGCTTGAACCAAAGTTAGGATCAATTGGGATACCTGCAGTTATATAAGTATAGGTTGAGGTTGCAGCTGTTCCCTGTCCGATTGCTGGTGAACCAGCTTGTAAGCGGAAGTTATAGCTATCAACAGATGCTTGAGTTAACCAGAAGCCATTAGGAGCAGGCAATGGGTAGTTAACAAACATTGGGTTGTTTTTACCTACTAATGAGCTACCATCATAAACAAAGCCGAAGGTATAAGAAGCGCCTAAGAAAGATGCCATATCTGGGATACCATTGGTTTGAGGATGTGTAACAACCGGTTGTGCAACGTTTGTTGGTACAAACTGACCAGTGATTGCAGCATTATCACCATAATAAAAGTTGTAATTTGTAACTGTTTTCGGGATAAGATCTGATGTATTTGAAGTTGTATCAGCCAAATAAACTTTAGCACCACCCGGGCCACCAGCAATACGTGCACCAAAATCGCAATCAACAACAAGGTTGTTAAATACTGCTGCTCTTGACGCGTTTTCTATTTCAATAGAACCACTTCTTGCACCGAAAACACCGCTGTTTCTGAAACCATCATTAACATAAGTGTTATTGTACATGGCAAACTGGCACTCACCTGCTGTGGTACCATCACTTGCAGTTTTTGTACCGTTAGTTGCACCACCTATAATAAGGTTGTATGCCATATTACCAACAGCGCTACCTTTAGCATTAAAACCGTCGCCACCATTGCTTCCAGCTTTTTCCATTGTGTTACGCATGATGTTGTAAGTACCGCCATAAAAACGGGTCGCATCATCAGGACAGCCATAAAGCCATGAATCTTCCATAATGAAAACACCAGCCGGGTTCATGAAATACAGAATGTATTGTGCACCTGTTTTTAATGAGTTTGAGTTAGGGAAAGGAAGTGCTTTTAAAGCTGCGCCACCAAAGTCAAGGTGCGTCCATTTAATAACTACTAACTTACTTGTTGGGCCTGCATAAATACCACCCCAACCACCTACATAAGCCGAATCAGTACCAAAAGTAGAAGGACCTGCAACTTTAGTTCTGCGCGGATCGGTAATAGTAACCGGTGATGCTTGTGTTCCTAAACTGATCAAATCACCGTTTACGATGATGTTAGCGCCATTGGTCATATTAAGTTTTACACCTTTTTGTATCAAAAGTGTATCGCCTGCATTAATGGTAATATCACCACCAATAGTATAAGTTTGATTGGCCAGGAATGTGCCTTTGTAAGTTCCGGCAGGTAGAGTGCCTGAGTTTGGAATCGCCTTACCAATCTGGATCTGGGGTACTGAAACCACAGCTTTGTCACCACCTTTACCGCATGCCGCAAGCAGTAAAACTGATAATCCTAACGAGAGAATTTGTAATTTTTTCATAAAATGATGAAATGAATGATGATTATTGATTTATGTAGTGTGTGTGCTTATTTAAAAATTGTATTTAACCCCTAAATTGTAACGTGCATAAAACTGATCGTATTCAACAGTGGTATAATTAGGACTCTCCTGGTGAGGATATTTAGCTATACCAGAGTAGTTGTAAGTGTTATTTTGTTTGATTATTAACTCGTAGGGTGTGTTTAACAGGTTATTAGCCTTTGCATAAATGATGAAATGTGGGCCTACTTTCTTTTGTACAGAAAAGTCCAAATAAGTGGATGGCCTTTCCCAGGTATCGAGGTTATAGTAATTTGATACGGCTTGTATACGTTCGCCAATGTATGATAGCGACAGCTGCGCATCTAAACCATATCGTTGGTCCTTGTATAATAATGATGCATTACCAATGTTAGCCGCCTGCCCTTGTAATGGCCTGGTCTGATCTATATAGGTAACCAGCTGATTAATGTCGATACTTTTTAATGTGGTAATTTTAGAATCGGTATAGGTATAGTTTATTTCAGCACCAATATTGCCAAAGAATTTTCTGGCGTTCAGCTCCAAACCATAATTATGAGCATTGCCAAAATTGTTGGGTATATAATATTTACCTCCACCACCACTGCTGGTTGCACCTAAGCCAGCTGACCCTTGAAGTTCGTTTTCGATTGGATTGATAAGATATTTGTAAAAGCCCCCTAACATGAACTCATCAAAAACACCGGGGAAGAACTCATATCTAAGATCATAATTATCAACAACAGTATGTTGCAGATAAGGACTTCCCTCGCTGCCATAATTTTCATCAGATGTGTAATTTACGGCAGGAATAAGCTGTTCAAAAGATGGCCTGAGGATAGATTTATAATACGAAGCCCTTAATGCCTGGTTATGAGTAAGATCATATTTAATATTAACACTCGGAAGGTAGTCTGTATAAGTTATGGTGGCTGTTTTACCTGGAAAATAAACAGGAAGATTTGTAACGTAAGATTGATGAGTATTCTCGCCCCTTAATCCGGCTATTACATATAAGCGATCGCTAATGTAATATTTAAACATACCATAAAGTCCAGTTACATTTTCAGTAAATGTATAATCGTTAGCATCAGTAGCATACGAGCCTTTTGCTTTTAGCGAATCGGAACCGAGAAATATAAATTTCGCGTTCGGGATCGTAGTATAAACTTCGTTTGTACCGTCAACTACTGTATTTGGCAGGCTGTAACTATTATAATAATTATCCCTGGTCTTGTGCCTGTACATTCCACCGGCAGAGAAGGTAACTTTACGGCCAAATATTGTTGCATTATAGTGCAAATTCAAATAGCCCGATAAATCCTTATCAGTATTATGTGACCATACCCGTGATTCGTTTTCAACGTAAGTAGGTGTTGTTGTTATTCCCTGTGCAACTGAAACGTCCGGTTCATTAGGGTTTCCGGTTGCTTCATTAGTTGTTGTTGTGGGACTTGTTCCGTATTTAGTATCAAATTCGGCATCATCTGGCATTTTGTGTTCCGCTTTTGAATCTGCAACAGTCCAATCAAACGAAAATGGATCGCTTATTTTGTGTTTACCATTTAATGTTAAGTTAAGGATGTCCTGAAGATCAGACCGGGTTTCAGTCAAATTATCAACCGAAAAGGTACCCCGATAGCCCTGGTAAGCATAGCCGCCATAGGTATCATCGGTGGTTTGACGAACACGGTATTCATTTAACGCTACGTAAGTAGCATACAAATTAATCGTGTTATTAGGATCGAACTTGTAATCGATAGAAGCTACAGTCCCTATATGTTGTTGTTGGGTTGAATACTGGCGGTTATAAGTATCTTGAAAAGCAGTCTCCTGGTTTTGCTGACTGTTACCAATTGGAGGCCCTACTGTATTTGTTTGTAATACCGCAAAGCTGTTTTGCCCCACGTATAAATTTTGATAGCTGCCTGAGAATAAAACGCCCAGCTTATTATTTAAAAAACGATTACCTATAGTTAAACTACCGTTTATATTGGGTGGAGGATTATTTGTCTTAGTTAATAAATTCTGATAAGGAAAAGCAGATGGGTCAGCAGCAACGCCCGGATTAATTTCAGCCGGCGATTTGCTGTTTACTGTACTGCGGTCAAAGCTGGCAAATGGCCTGTCAAAAAATAGCTGGCTATAACCGGTACCAAACTCACCGTCAACCCTTAAATGATCAGGGGCTGTTTTCATTACCAGGTTAACCACACCTCCGGAAGCATCGCCTTCCATATCAGGTGTAAGCGTTTTGTAAACCTCAATCCGCTCAACTAACCCGGCAGGGAAAATATCCAGCGGTATGTATCTACTTTTGCTATCCGGGCTTGGTATTTTAATACCATTTATTAAAGTGGTATTATATTGCTTATCCATACCACGAATAATCACGTGTGACGCATCGCCGGTACTGCTCCTGTCTACAGAAATACCGGATACCCTTTGCAATACATTGGACACTAAAACGTCAGGTGAAATAGCAATTGCCTGTGCCGATACTACGTTAATAGTATTATTGGAGTTTTTCTCATCTCCACGTGCCGATCTTTCGCTTTCCTTGCTGGCATATTCAATCACAGCAACTTCGTTAAGTGCTGTAGAATTGTCTAGCATAACCACGTTCAATACAGATATGTGTCCTTTTATGGCTTCAACCGCATATTCCTGAGTTGTTTTGTAACCAACAAAGCTTACCTTTAAATTGTATGTACCGGCAGGGATGTTTTTAAAATCATAACTACCATCAAGTTTAACAGTGGTATTAAATACGGTGCTGCCGTTTTGAATATGTACTGTGGCACCGATTAGTGTTTCTAAAGTTTTAGCATCAGAAACATTTCCTTTTATGGTTTGCGCAGAGGCAGAAAAGCAAAAAACAGTAAAGAAAAAGAGCGGTAAAAAAAAGCGTTTTAATTGTATAGATATGGCCATTTAATAGGGGTTTTATGAGTATTTTTATTCCTTCTTACTAGCATTTTCATGCAAATACACACCGAAATTCTGTTTAAAAACTGAGCATTTGCTACAGTAATCATTTGTTAACACAATGATTTCTTGGAGTTAACAATGGAGGTTATAACGGGAGGATTTATTAATATTAAACTGAGATTATTTAACATTAAGGAGATATTGAAATGGACAGACGAGCAAAATAAAATCACCCTCGGTACGCTGAAAAAAAATTACGGGGATAGTTTGCTTGAGGATGTTTTTTATAATCCCGCGTTGTAAAAATTACAGGGATTGATAGGGCAATCGAAACAAGCTATATATTTAGTCACGAGAGTGAATAGCTTAGAAACAAGATCATAAAAGATAAAGAATAAATTACTCAACCGAAACGGTGAGGCCTTCCTGCTGTAGAATTTTGCGGTAGATCTCCATCTCATTAAATGAACCTTCGAGTATGGCGCATTTGCCTTCGTTGTGTACCTTCCACGCGATTTTTTCGGCTTGAGATTCCGAGTAGTCCAGGTATTTCATCATGCAATAGATTACATGATCGAAACTGTTTACGTCATCGTTCCATAAAATAAGGCGGTGCAGTTCTTTTAAACCCGCAAGTAGCTCTTCGAGTGTAAATGTATCTTCCTGTACTTCGGTTGGCATATGTAACTGCGAAATTACTTAAAAAGTATAATAAAACGTTTAAAATTGTGTTGGAAAATAGTGATTAATGATTAGGCGCGATAAACTAAAGGTAAAACTTATACGCGATACTAAACTTATCAATATTGCACCTTAAAATCCACTGATATATGAAAAAAAACTCTTTAGTTTTTATTGCCGGTTTAGCCTTACAATTTATTATAACAACAGCTTGTAAAGCCCAGGCGCCCATGCCACAATACCACTTAAAGGCAGCGCCGGTAAATATAATTATTGATGGCAGTATAAAAGAATGGGGAGACAGCCTAAGCTATTACAGCCCCGAAGAACGGCTGAATTATGCCATTACAAATAGTAAAGACACACTTTATTTAGCTGTGAAAATTTATGACCGGTCAGAAATAATGCGGGTTTTAAATGCAGGGTTAACTTTTATCATCGACCCAAAAGGAAAAAAGAAAGAAACTTATAGCTTAACCTACCCTTTAAATGTACAAGGCGGCAGCAGTATCCCTTTTAACCGCAACCCAGGCGAAAACGAAGAAGTGAGCCAGGAAGAGCGCAACGAATTATTACAGGAAAAGCTGACAAGGCTGCGCGGTATAAAAGTTGTTGGCTTTAAAGATATTGAGGATGATATGATTACCACATCAAATTCATATGGCATACAAACCGCGGTTAATTATGACGAAGCCGGAAATTTAATTTATGAAGAAGCGATCCCTTTAAAGTTTTTTCATGCTGATAATAAGACTGATTGGGCATTTAATATCAGGATAAATGGCATACAACGCCCCAAACCTACTGATGACAGCAATGGTGAAAGCGGTAGTGGCGGAAGAGGTGGCGGCATGGGCGGCGGCGGCGGTGGTATGGGCGGTGGCGGCGGCCGACATGGCGGCGGCGGAAAACGTGGCGGTGGACCAACCAGCAATGAAGCCGGTGGTGAAATGGCTAAAAGTGTAGACTTTTGGGGGAAATTCTATTTAGCTCAATAAATTATTAAAAAGCTAATTTCAACTACAATATATAAGTAAAAAGGCAGCCGGATTTAAGTTTCGGATGCCTTTTTTATTGAGTTTGTTACTGCACTTTGTAGCGGTAAACCTGCCGGGCAATGTTGCCATCAACATCAATACCTTCAATAATTACCCGGTAGCTACCTTTGCCTCCCGCGTTAAAATATTCGAAGGAGGCATTACCGCTTTTATCAGTTGCTATATTAGGATTCCAGTATATGGTTGAGCGTTGATCGGCAACGGCTTGATTCGTTTTTGGATCATCATATTGCGGAGAATAAAATTCCCGGATTTTATAATAGCCAATAGGCATATAGGTAACAATGCCCGGTATGGGTTGATTGTAGGAGCTCCTTGTAATATCATCCCCTCTTTTTGTGGTTACTATAATAACGCCACCCTTACCTGCCTGCGAACCATAGATAGCATAGTCAGCACCTGTACGCAAAACTTCAATACCTGCAATATCAGACGGTTCTAACTGGTCAAATTCGTCGGCCGATATAAATACCCCGTCAAGATTAATGGTTAAATCACCGCCACGGGTTGAGTAAGGTACGCCATTACGAAAGACCACACCAAATAATACCCCTTGTAAGCATTGAGCTAATGTAGCGCATCCAACAGGAATCTGATCACCGACTAACACCTGATCGGCATTGCCGGGCCCATTTAAGTTTGCCGAATTTTTAAGTTTGATTCTCTTATCAGTAATTACCACTTCTTTTAATACGATGGTATGTTTAGCCAAACCATATTTAAGTTGTTGATTAAACAAATCTTTGCTGCTTTGTACATAGTTCGATAATCCGTCATAAATATTAACCTGCACGTCTGCCGCGTTTTTATCATGAGTTGCACCTTGTGGTATCACGTCATCAAGTTCGATATTCACATTCCTGCGGTCTTTACCAGTTCGGGCCTGTATTACAAACTTTATACTATCAGGAAATGTCATGTTGTTGAATGCAAATCTCCCGTTTGCATCAGTAAGCGTATCGGTAAAAAAGGTCCCGTGACCTGTTGAAAGCAGTGTTACCTTGCCATTAGCTACTGGCTTACCACCTAATGTGGTTACACGCCCACTTATGCGCAGTGTTTTTTCGGGTTGATATATGGCTTCAGGTAAATCATCATTTAATACTTTTTTCCATTCAAACCTATGATAACCCTGTGTAAGCATCAGCACATCCATATCAGCCTGTGTTTTTTCGCTTACATTATTAAAATAATAATTAGGCTGCTCCACGTAACCCCGCAAATCGGATGTTAGTAACAGGTTGGTTAATATGGTCGACGCGAAGTTTTCATCCTGCGGCACTTTAGTTTCATCAGTAACCGACGCCGAGAAGCTACCAACAACTGGTTTGGCATCGGCATTGGTTGCGTTTAATGCTATTTTTACCTTTTGGCCTGGGGCATAAGCTTTTTCGGCTTTCACATCCAGCTTAAGCTGATCATTATTCTGGATAAACACCAGCCGTTCATTCAACGGTTCGCCTTTTGATGAAAACAAAGTAAACTGTACAATACCTGATGAGAATCGATTTTTATCAAGCGTAGCCACAAAACTTGACACCCCCGGGTTACTTTTAGCGGCGTAATAAATTTCGCCATCGCTTTGCGCTATAAGGCTCAAGGTATCGTTAGGGTCACTTGCATAAGTTTCTCTATTCGCTGTTATTTTTATGTGGATCTTGCTACTATCCCTGCTATCAATAGCTAAAACATACCCTTTATCAATAGTCTGTGGTAAAGCAATTGTATTATCTGAACCATCAGCGTAAAAAATATGAGCTTTATATAGTTTATTAGCCTGCGGATTTAGGGTGAACTCCCCCATCCCTAAATGCTGACTGTTGAAAGTGGTTATTGTATTTCCCGCGTCATCAGTAATAGTGCCTTTTACATCAGTGCCTAAACCATCAGCGCCTACGGCCTTAAACGCTATTTTTGATGTTACGCCGGTAACTAAACTACCACCTTCAGGGAAAAACTGCACATCCACACTTCCGGATGTAGCTTTAACCGGAAGCGTTTTGGTTACCAGGCTATTTTTATCAATTTGAATGTTGGTAATGATCCTGCCCGAGCTGAAAGGCTCTTTTAACGCATTGATAAAACTAAGGGAAATATTGCCTTTATCGTCAGTAATGCCTTTACCCTTTGCAATTTGTTTTGGCCCCAGATCAATATTGTATTTAACTTCTTTATTTGCGTAGGCTACCCCTTCAGGGTCGGTATAATTTATGGTGGCGTTTACCTTTTGCTGCCCGTTTTGGTTGGCAAAAGTATAGGCTGCCCTGGCATTAACTTTATTATCAACAGCGTTTACAATACTTATATGCTGATCAAAAAAATATTCAGTACCGGCATTGCGCATCCAATTAGTGTAGGCGCGTACACGGTAGTTACCTTCGGTCAAAGTATCCGATAAAGCAAAATCGCCCCAGGTTAAACCGTTTATTAGAGGCAGCTTTATATGCTGTTTAACCGAATCTCTGTCATCAATCAATTCTACATTTAAAACACCGCTCAGGTTGGTTAGCTGATGCTGGCTGCCAATGGTTACATAAGCTTTAAACCAAATATCATCGCCGGCGGCATAATAAGGCTTATCTAATTGCAGATAAACTTTTTCAACTGGGTTTTTAACAACCCATTTATTAAGCTGCAGCGCTATTTTTTGGATGGGATAGTTATCGGCAACAATAAAGCCTGCCAATGTAAAAACACTCGCGACTAGCAGCAATCCAATAATTGTTTTTTTGTGATTCATAATTGTGGGGTATTTTTAGAAAAAAGGTTAAGTTTTTATTTATAACAATACTATTACCGTAATATCGTTAAATTATTTTTCCTCATCATGCTTTCAACCGGGCGTGTTGTGGGTTACTATATTTCGTATTGTACATCGTTTCTATTTCGCCTTCAACAGCAAAATAAATTAATTGGCCTATGGGCATACCAGCTTAAATACACACGGGTTGCGCACATGATCTCCTGTGATTCGTATTGGTACAGCAATTTCAGAAAAAAAAGGTTAGGTTTTAGTTTATAACAATACTGTTACCGTAGTATCGTTAAAATTTATTCTTCCACATCATGCTTTCAACCGGGCGCGTGGTAGGGTTACTATATTTAGCGTTGCTTTTGGTATTGTACATCGTTTCTATTTCGCCTTCAACAGCAAAATAAATTAATTGGCCTATGGGCATACCTGCATAAATACGTACGGGCTGCGCGCATGATATTTCCAGTGTCCAGGTATTGCAAAAGCCAACATCGCCTTTGCCTGCGGTGGCATGTATATCAATACCCAAACGGCCAGTGCTTGATTTGCCCTCTAAAAACGGAACATGCGCATGCGTTTCAGTATATTCCAGGGTAACACCCAGGTATAAGGTATTGGGTTGTAAAACAAATCCTTCCTTGGGTATATCAAAATAATCAATCTCGTTATGCAATTTGGCATCCAGTACCCTATCGCGGTAAGTTGCTAAGTGCTTGCCTAAATGTACATCATATGAGTTAGTGCCTAAACACGCGCGCTCAAAGGGTTCAATAATAATGGTGCCTTTATCAATTTCTTCGAGTATGCGTTTGTCCGACAATATCATAATATAGTAGTTATATGGCTAAATTATAATTATTTGACTTAAGTTTGCCATCCTTTTTGCAATTTTACTTTTATGGCAGTAGTATACCGGCATCGGGTTGATGATGATACAGAATTCGCGCTTTGGAAGATAGAGGAAAAAGCTGCCGATCTGTACAAACAATTACAGTTGGATGAGCAGGAACAGGCTTATTTCGACAAGATTAGTACCAGCAAACGCCACTTGCACTGGCTGAGCACCCGTGTGCTTTTACGTACCATGTTGCGCACCGATGAATACATAGACTGCAAGGTTGATGTGCATGGCAAACCCTATCTGGTTAATTTGCCTTATCATATATCTTTTAGTCACTCATTTGATTATGCCGCGGTGATGATCAGCAAAAACGGAACAGTGGGCATAGATATTGAGCTGATAAAGGAAAAGGTTGAGCGCATTGCCAATAAGTTTTTGCAGGCCGATGAACTGGCTTTTATTGATAAAGATGAACATCGCATACAACATTTATATATTTGCTGGTGCGCCAAAGAAGCCATCTATAAATGCTACGGACAGAAGGAAGTATCATTTGTAGATAACATCCATTTAACGCCATTTAGTTTTGCCGAAGAAGGCACACTAAACGCCCGCTTACACAAAGGAATAGTTGATAAAAACTACAAAGTTGATTATCTGCAATACGAAGACTATATGATAGGTTATGTGAAAGGGGTACCGGATGAAGAATAAACAAGTATTATTTGACGACTGGGGCCTTATTGATTATAAAGAAGCCTGGGAAAAACAGGAAGAAATATTCAATAGTACCGTTAAGTTAAAAACGGATATACGCAACCACCAAAATGCGATTATCGCAGCCGGTGAATTGCCGGATGAAGAAACTGCAATAACACCTAATTACCTGATATTTTGCGAGCATCCGCATGTTTACACTTTAGGCAAAAGCGGCAAGTTTGAGCATTTGTTATTGGATGAACAAGGCTTAAAAGACAAGGATGCTGTTTATTACCCGGTAAACCGTGGCGGTGATATTACTTACCATGGGCCGGGCCAGATAGTGGGCTACCCAATTTTAGATCTCGACAATTTTTTTACCGATATACACCTTTACCTGCGTACGCTTGAAGAGGCTGTAATACTTACCCTTGCCGATTATGGTTTGCAAGCTGGCCGATATCCGGGCTACACCGGTGTTTGGTTTGATGCCGATAATGAGCGTGCACGTAAAATTTGCGCAATGGGCGTACGTTGCAGCAGGTGGGTAACCATGCATGGTTTCGCGCTGAATGTAAATACTGATCTGAGTTACTTTAATAACATGATACCTTGCGGTATTGATGATAAGGCGGTAACATCGCTAAAAGCAGAGTTAGATAAAGAAGTTGATATTAATGAAGTAAAAAAAATCCTTAAACACCATATTTCCGTATTATTCAATATGGAGATATTAGGATGAGGACATTACAATTAATTATATTTTCGATAATCGCGTTTGCTGGGTGTACTAAAAAAGCTGATATGACTGCCGGTAACAATATCCCTTCTATTAAAGACACATCTACTTTGAAAATAGTTAATACCGATACCATCAGATACCTTGCTTTAGGCGATTCCTATACGATAGGCGAGGCGGAACCGCTTGCTGAATCCTTCCCGTATCAGCTTACTGATACCTTGAAGAATTTAGGATTCAAAACGCAAAACCCATTAATTATCGCGACCACAGGTTGGACCACAGGTGATTTGATCAGCGCAATTGCCGAACATACTCCTTTACAAAACAACTACGACTTTGTGACTTTGTTGATAGGTGTTAACGACCAATACCAGAGCGGTAGTCAAACCATCTATCGCAGCAATTTTATACAGTTATTGCACACTGCTATCGCTTACGCTAAAGGCGATAAAACCCGGGTTTTTGTATTATCAATACCTGACTATGGGGTAACACCCTTTGCTAACGGACAGGATGCCGTAATTGGCCCACAGATAGATGCCTTTAATGCGATCAATCTACAAGAAAGCAATAATGCAGGTGTAAATTACCTTGATATTACCGGCATATCCCGCGAAGCGGCAACAAACAGCGCCTTGATAGCACCTGATGGCTTGCACCCTTCGGCTTTGATGTATGCGCAGTGGGTAGCCAAGTTATTCCCAATGGTTGTGGCGAGGATCAATAAAGCCAACTAAGGTTTCACTAACACTCCGGCAAACTCAGCGGGATGTTTATAGCCAGGCCACCATCAGATGTTTCTTTGTATTTAGAGTTCATGTCCTGCGCGGTTTGCCACATGGTTTTCACAACTGCATCCAAACTTACTTTGGCATTCTCAGGGTTACTTTGCAAAGCTAGCTGCGAGGCCGTAATGGCTTTTATGGCACCCATGGTATTACGTTCAATGCATGGCACTTGAACCAGACCGCCTATCGGGTCGCAGGTTAGGCCAAGGTGATGCTCCATGGCAATCTCTGCCGCCATTAATACTTGTCGCTGTGTGCCGCCTAAACACTCTGTTAAAGCAGCCGCGGCCATGGCTGATGATACGCCAATCTCTGCCTGGCAACCACCCATCGCAGCCGATATGGTTGCGCCTTTTTTAAATATACTGCCAACCTCTGACGCGGTGAATATAAATTGGATGATCTTCTCATCAGTAAAACCATCGCAAAAACATACGTAGTACATCAGCACGGCTGGAATAACTCCGGCTGCGCCATTGGTTGGCGCGGTTACTACCCTACCGAAAGAAGCATTTTCCTCGTTAATAGCCAGAGCAAAACAACTCACCCAATCTAATATATTTTTAAAGCCTTCGCCGGTTTGGCGTATGGCGGTTACCCATTCATCAAAGTTATTGTAGCTATTGCTGCCGATGAGCTTTTTATTGAGGTTTGCGGCACGGCGTGATACATTTAAACCACCCGGTAAATTACCTTTGGTATGGCTGCCACGGTACATGCATTCCTTCATCACCCTGAATATATTTAGCACGCCCGATTTGGTTTCCTGCTCACTGCGCCAGGCCAGTTCATTCTCCATAACTACTTCGGAGATTTTTAGGCCTGTTTTCATGCACCAGTGCAGCAAATCACCTGCAGTATCAATTGGGAATGGCAGATCGACTTCATGTTTATTTTGATTTTGCGCACCCTCTTTAACCACAAACCCTCCGCCTATGGAATAGAATGTTGCAGATAAAGCTTTATCGCCCATTAACAATGCCTGGAAGGTTACCGCATTTGGATGGAAAGGCAAGCTTTCGTTAAACAGAAAAAGTAGGTCATCATCAAATCTGAAATCAATTTGCGTGTTGCCTGCCAGCATTAGTTTATGTGATGTTTTTATGGAGCTGATCTTGGAGTCGATAGCATTAACATCAAACGTTACCGGATCATCGCCGCTAAGGCCTAACAGGATGGCGATATCGGTACCGTGCCCTTTGCCTGTTTTGGCAAGTGAGCCGTAGAGTAAGATTTTTATGCCCTCAACCAGTTCTAAAGCTTGTTCCTGCTCCAGCATTTGAACAAATTGCTGTGCTGCCCGCCACGGGCCAAGCGTATGAGAGCTCGACGGGCCTATCCCGATCTTAAACATATCGAAAACGGAAATTTGCTCTCTTTGCATTGGGTCAATTATTTTTAGTTCTCATTCGAACGGAGACAGAAATCTTCTGAAATATCAGGAGCAGACTTCCATGACGCAGAAGATCTCTCGCTACGTTCGAGATGACAATGGTCAAATCTAGTTACATTCCCGGTAACTTAATGCCGCCGGCAACTAAATCATTTATTATTTTTTCGTGCAGCGCAAGTCGCGTAGTTCCAAAATCTGCCGGATTTACCCACACATTTACAACAAACTTTACACCGTCAACCTCTAATGCAGATATGCCAACCTTATTACGCGGGTCGGGTAAAACATTGGGGGTAGCTTTTATCGCATCCAAAATAATGGTTTTAACCTGCTCAACATTGGCAGCATAGCCTAATTTTATTTCAAAATCCAACCGGCGCTTACCTTCGCGGGTAACATTTACTATTACTTCGTTAAATAATTTACCATTGGGGATGATGACCGTTTTATTATCAGCTGTAATTAATACCGTATAAAATATTTGTATGGAGGTTACCACACCATCCTGACCCTGAGCAACAATATTATCGTCAACCAGAAACGGTTTTAGCAGTAATATTAACACACCCCCGGCAAAGTTTTGTAAAGTACCTGATAGTGCTAAGCCAGCTGCAACACCAAAGGCACCAATAATGGTACTAAATATGGTTAACTGGAAACCAACTATCGACATCACCAAAATGATGAGCAATATGTAGAGCGACGTTATGGTAAGACTTAGAAAAAATGGTTGTAGTGAAGAGTGGACCTTCCGTTTAGCCATTTGAGAGCGGAGCCGCCCGGCTACTACTTTTATAAGCCAAAGGCCTATAAATAATATTATTAATCCTATTATGATTAGAGGGCCAATATCGAGCGCCCAATCGTATACTTTATCGTAGAACTTCGTTAGCTTCATAGTAAAGCACGAAGTTAGTAAATTAATTATTTACCGTAAATAGTTATAAAAAGCTCCGGCCCTTTAAAAAACAACCACTCAACTATATGAGATTGGATGTGTCTGGTTTTTTGTGTTAACTGTTTCATGTTGTGCGTTATTCAAATGCCATGCCTGAAATCAATTGTATCAGATATGTTATTCAAATTTACGACGAAAACTGTGGTTTACATTAGTTAATCAATCATTTGATTAACTAATGACGCTCCGTTTACTTTAAAATGACTTTCGGATCGTTCTAAAGCAAAAACCCCTTGTCTGTTATAACAGACAAGGGGTTTGTTTTAGTGATCAGAGACTGGAGGTTAGAGATTAGTAAGAATTTTCCTAATCACCAATCACTAGTCTCTAATCACTGGAAGCGAAGCTTCACGATTACATCATGCCGCCCATACCGCCGCCGCCCATTGGAGGCATACCGCCACCTTTTTCATCTTCAGGATCATCAGCTAACACACACTCGGTGGTTAACAACATTGATGCGATTGAAGCTGCGTTCTCTAATGCTACACGGCCAACTTTAGTTGGGTCGATAACACCGGCTGCAATTAAGTTTTCGTATTTATCAGTACGTGCGTTGTAACCAAAGTCACCTGTACCTTCTTTAACTTTTTGTACTACGATTGAACCTTCGATACCTGCATTTTCGCAGATCTGACGTAAAGGCTCTTCGATAGCGCGACGGATGATCTGGATACCAGTGTTCTCATCTTCGTTCTCACCTTTAAGGTCAGCTAAAGCTGCAACCGCACGGATGAAAGCAACACCACCACCAGCAACAATGCCTTCTTCAACAGCGGCACGGGTTGCGTGTAATGCATCGTCAACACGATCTTTCTTTTCCTTCATTTCAACTTCAGAAGCTGCACCGATATATAATACCGCAACACCGCCAGATAATTTGGCTAAACGTTCCTGTAATTTTTCTTTATCGTAATCAGAAGTTGTAGTTTCAATTTGTGACCGGATTTCGCCAACACGGCCTTTAATAGCTTCAGCTTCGCCGTTACCATTAATTAGGGTAGTGTTATCTTTATCGATAGTGATTTTTTCAGCCTGACCTAACATGCTTAGTTCAGCGCTTTCTAATTTAAAGCCCCTTTCTTCAGATATTACAGTACCGCCAGTAAGGATAGCGATATCCTCTAACATTGCTTTACGACGATCGCCAAAACCTGGTGCTTTAACAGCAGCAACTTTTAGTGAACCGCGAATTTTGTTAACTACTAATGTAGCTAATGCTTCGCCGTCTAAATCTTCAGCAATAATTAATAATGGTTTACCAGTTTGAACTTGTTTTTCCAGGATTGGAAGAAGTTCTTTCATGGAAGAGATTTTTTTGTCGTAGATAAGGATATAAGGGTTATCCAATTCTACTTCCATTTTATCAGAGTTGGTAACGAAGTATGGAGATAAGTAACCACGGTCAAACTGCATACCTTCAACAGTTTTAACTTCAGTTTCAGTTCCTTTAGCTTCTTCAACAGTGATCACACCTGAAGTACCAACTTTTTTCATCGCGTCAGCAATCATTTCGCCAATAACTTCATCGTTATTTGCTGAAATTGATGCTACTTGTTTGATCTTGCTGAAATCATCACCAACATCTTGTTTTTGTGATTTAAGGTTTTCAACAACAACTTTAACCGCTTTATCAATACCGCGTTTCAAATCCATTGGGTTTGCACCGGCAGCTACGTTTTTAACACCAGCTGTAACAATTGCTTGTGCTAATACAGTAGCAGTAGTAGTTCCATCACCTGCTATATCAGCAGTTTTTGAAGCAACTTCTTTAACCATTTGGGCGCCCATGTTTTCAATGGCGTCTTTTAATTCAATTTCTTTAGCTACAGATACACCATCTTTTGTGATAACCGGTGAACCGAATTTTTTATCGATAATTACGTGACGACCTTTTGGGCCTAATGTTACTTTAACTGCATTAGCTAAAATATCAACACCGCGTTTTAGAGCGTCGCGTGCTTCAACATTGTATTTAACTTGTTTTGACATGATTTTTTTATTTTCGATTTAGTGATTTTTGATTGAGTAATTTATGCCTCAATCGTTATTATTTTTTTTGATTGGCATGAATAAGCGCTAAATCACTCATTCACTCCATCACTCATTAGTTTACAGTACCACGTAAATATCAGACTCTCTCATAACTAAATAGTCTTTGCCTTCGATAGGGAATTCCTGACCGGCAAATTTACCGTAGATAACTTTATCGCCTGCTTTAACTGTCATTGGGATTAATGTACCGGTTGTGTCAGCATAACGGCCAGGGCCTACTGCTACTACTGTTCCATATTGAGGTTTTTCTTGTGCGGTTTCAGGAATGTAAATACCTGAAGCAGTTTTTGTCTCAGCCGGAGCAGCTTCAATTATTATTCTGTCTCCAAGAGGTTTCACGTTTAATGACATAATGATATAACTATTTTAAATTTATAAAAGTTTGTTCTTGTGGTTGCAATTGTACATCAACTGTGCCAAGCCTGTACAAACTCACACATTGGCATATAATTCTTTTAATTCTGTTTTATTGTCAGCTAAGGTTAAATAGCTTATGCCTGCTTAACATTAATTAAACATTCCGGTGTCAAGGTGGCAGTACCTTATAAGCAAAAAAGCCACCCGTTAACTAACGAATGGCTTTTTTAAATTCTTATTAAAACCTATTTACCTGTTGCAGGAGCAGTAGCAGGCGCCTGTTGTTGAGGCTGTGCAGTACCCGGTGCAGCAAATGGAGTTGAGGCGCCGCTATTAGTAGGTTTTGATAGTTGTTTAGTTTTTTCTAACTGGTCTTTACTATCAACTTTGTTAGCGCCACCTTTAACAGCAACGTTAATAGCTAATGATAATACCATTAAGCCTATGGCTAAAACCCATGTACCTTTTTCTAAAAAGTCGCCGGTTTTTTGCACACCCATTAGTTGAGATGAGCTAGAAAAATTAGATGATAAACCACCACCCTTAGGGTTTTGGATCAATACAATAAGCCCTAAACACACACAAACGATGATGGCTATGATTAATAATAATGTATACATTTCTTTTTTATATTAATTTGTTCTCTTTTCTAATTCCTCAATTTGGCTCGCAAAGTAACGGCTTTTTTCCGGGAATTTCAATATCAATTTTTTATAAGTGGCTATAGCCTTAGGATATAGCATTTGGTCGATATAAATCTGGGCCAGTGTTTCGGTCACCAGATCGGCATGATCCTCAGAACTCTTCTTGGCTTTGTTTTCATTATCCAGTTTTTCGCCGGTTTGCGGCTTTATTTGCGGTACTTCCTGTATAAAGCGTTCAATTATTTTATCCTCTTTTACCTTAGGATTAAACGCGATAGGCTGATCGGAAGTGTGTTGTTCCAGATCTTCAACCGACGTAAGGTGAAAGATATTTTCGACATATTGCTGTTGCAATTCATCAGGCGGATTGGGATTTTGCTTGATGCTTTGGGTAGTATCCAGCTTAAACTCCACATAGGGCTGGTAGATGCCTGAGTGCTCCTTACGTGTTTTATCCAACCACCACATAAAGCTGTAAGGCATTTTTTCGTCGTGGTATTTTGAAACCGTAATGTAAGGCTCTTCTTTTTTAGCAGATGTATTATTTTCACTTACAGAAACAGGCTCAACAGCTGCTGTGGCTTGCGATTCCTCAGCGGTTTCCCCTACAGGTTCTTTATGTTCGCGAAAAGCCTTATCAAACACAAAAAAATCGGTGGACACGATGTTGTTCATGATCAGCTTTTCAGCCTCATCATTCATATCTACCTTGCGGTCGGTGTTTGCTGTTGGTTCTTGCCTGGCGGTTTCGATAGCGGCTGCAGGCTGATCTTCGGCCAATACATCCGCAAACGGCGGAATATATTCCTCGGTTACCGCTTGTTCTTCTTGCGGCTTCGCGAAAATATCTTCGTTAGCCAGGTTTATATCATCAATGCTTACAATTTCGTTATAAACATCATCGTTAATCGGCTGGATAAAATACGAATCTAACTCTTCGAGCGGAATTTCCTGCTCAACAATATTATCTTCTTCCTCTATCAGTCCATCCAAAACCGGGGCTGACTCATTAATTTGCTCAGTAGTTTCAGTGTTGATTTCCGGTTCTTCGTCTTCGTCAACCTCAATCTCGTTATAAGGAATTTGCTCCAATACCGAATCCTTTTGTTCGGTAAGCGGTGGAAGATCCTCTACCTCATTAGCAGGCAACTCTTCATGCTGGTCTTCCGACTGTATTTCCTTATTATGGAATACTCCTTCTACCGGAGCTATTTCTTCATAAATCTCAGATGCTTCTTCCTCATGTATTTCAACAGGGCCTGGATGAGCATTGGTATGAATTATTGGTGCTTCAGTAATTTCTTCTGTTATCGGAAATTCTTCCTCTTCCTGCCATGGGGCTAAAAGTAATTCATCGCTGCTATCTTCAGTTTTGGCTTCAACAGTGTGAGCCTCATCAGTATTAGCAGGTAAATTATGTGATTTAATTATTTGCTCCGCAGATACTATTGATAAGCTATCGGCATCATGCGTTAACTTATACAAAACCCTGGGGTTAGCGTAAGCTACAGCCTGATCTAGATTCTCGCCATCGGTGGCATGCACCAGTAATGCATGCAAAATGCCGCTCTGCGGATTTTCGGCAATTAATTGCTGTAAATTGTACGCATGCTCTCCGTGCTTACCAGCCGGGTTGGCTAATAAGTCCCATAAAAGTTGGGTCCTGGTATTGTTTACTTGCTGATCCACTTGGGTTGAAACTACGAATTGCTTACCAATTTGCAAAGGCTTTGTTAAAAATATCTTCGGTTATCTGTGTAATCAGCGCCGGAACCAGGGTGTTTTGCTGCGATGCAATATCACCGGTAAAGTTTTTTGATTCGCTGAACGACTGCTCGTAGCTGTCCTTTTTATTTACGTTATTGGTGTATTTAACCTCAACCGTAATAGTTAAAGCTGATGCACCGGCAATTGGCGGGGCGTTATTGGTTGTTGCCTGTATAGATGCCGGGGCAATGCTGTAACCAGTGATGCTACCCGTCATAACTGCGTCGGCCTGTTCTGTACGTACAATATCAAGACTCGTGGTTGAGCGGATACGGGCTTTTAATGCTTCGGTAAAATCCTGGCTTAGAGTTGGTAAAACGTATGGCGCGGTATTTTCAAAATAACCAATGTTAATTGTTTTTAACCCCTGTGTTGATGCACCATTTAATTTAATACTGCATGATTGTGCCGAGAAAACCATTATAACGGCAGCTAAAAACCCAAATACACTCTTCATCAATTATAAATCTAATTCTTTTATTTTACGGTACAGTGTTCTTTCTGAAATGCCCAGCTCATTAGCAGCAAGCTTGCGCTTTCCTTTGTGCTTTTTTAAGGCCTTACGTATCAGGTCAGATTCCTTTTCAATTAGTGATAATGATTCTTCAACTTCTTCAGCATCATGGGTTATATTGAAAGCATCCGGCTTATTATTATTGTTATTAATAACGGGTTGCTGAATAGTAAATTGTGGCTCGTGGCTGCTACCCGGCATTTCAATATCGCGGTAAAGCTGGTTTATGGCCTGCTGATTATTGGCAAACGCTGGGGCTACGCCACCATGTTCTACAATATCGGCAACTAGTTTTTTAAGTTCCACCATATCACGCTTCATATCAAACAAAACCTTGTATAGTATGTCGCGCTCGGAGAAATCCTCTTTCCCCGGATGCTCAACACGCATAGGCAGGTTTCTGCCACTTACTTCGTGCGGGATGTAGGTAAGCAATATTGGGCCTGTAATTACATGGTTAGTTTCCAGTACGGCTAATTGCTCGGCCATATTTTTAAGTTGACGCACGTTACCCGGCCATGAATAATTGATAAGTACCTGCTGCGCCTCTTCGTCCAGTTGGATTGGCGGGGTGCGGTATTTGGCGGTAAAGTCAGATGTAAACTTGCGGAATAGCAGGTAAATATCTTCCTTCCTGTCGCGCAATGGCGGTATACGCAATGGAACGGTATTTAAACGATAGTAAAGATCTTCACGGAATTTTCCACTTTTTACGGCTTCGTAAACATCAACGTTGGTAGCTGCAATAACCCTTACGTTAGTTTTCTCTACCTTGGATGATCCTACTTTGATGAATTGACCCGACTCCAGCACACGCAGTAAACGTGCTTGTGTACCTAAAGGCATTTCGGCAATTTCATCTAAAAAGATAGTACCACCACTTACAGTTTCAAAATAGCCTTTACGCTCGCCAACGGCACCGGTGTATGCACCTTTTTCGTGACCAAATAATTCAGAGTCGATAGTTCCTTCAGGTATCGCACCGCAGTTAACTGCAATAAACGGACCATGCTTACGCGGGCTCATTTGGTGAATGATATGCGAAAACACTTCCTTACCACTACCGCTCTCACCTGTAATTAATACCGAAATATCGGTAGGCGCCACCTGGTTGGCAATATTTATAGCCCGGTTTAACAATGGCGAATTGCCAATGATACCGAAGCGTTGTTTAATTTCTTGTATCTCCATGCCCCCCGACCCCCTAAAGGGGGAGTTTGTTATTTTAGTTATTATTAATTATTACATCCCTCAAAAAATGCCTGACCCAACAGGACATAACTCCCCTTCAGGGGGTTTGGGGGATCACTTTTCCCATTAACGTGGCTGTTGTGCATCTTTCAATAAGCACATCAACATACTCTCCGGGTTTATAATTCTCGCCTACCGGGAAAATCACCATCATATTTTGATCACTCCTTCCAGCGTAATCATTTTTTGATTTTTTTGAGAAACCTTCGATCAATACTTTTTGTGTAGTGCCTATTAATGCTAATAAACGAACATGTGAGTGTTGTTGTTGTTTGGCTACAATTTCCTGCAAACGGCGAAGTTTTACATCCTCCGGAATATCATCAGCATAACGTTTCGCGGCTAATGTGCCTGGTCTTTCGGAGTACATGAACATATAGGCAAAGTAAAATTGCACATAGTCCATCATGCTCAGTGTTTCCTGATGCTCTTCTTCTGTTTCGGTGCAAAAACCGGTGATCATATCAGTTGATATGGCACAACCGGGTATAATGCGGTTAATAGCATCAATACGGTTTATGTACCACTCACGGTCATAAGTCCGGTTCATTAATTTAAGTACCCTGCTGTTACCCGATTGTATAGGAAGATGGATATAGTTACAAATATTATCGTATTTGGCAATGGTGTATAACACATCATCGGTAATATCTTTTGGATGCGATGTAGAAAAGCGAACGCGTAATTCAGGGCTGATGAGGGCTACCATTTCGAGCAACTCAGCAAATGAAACACCGGCTTTGCTATGGTCAACCGGATTTATTCCGCTTATATCCTCGCCAGATGCAAGTACCTTATCCAAAAGATCCATTCCTAATACCGGTTTTTCGCCTTCGGCAATAACTTTTTCAGTTTCGGGTGCCCATTTGTAGCTATCTACATTTTGACCAAGTAATGTTACCTCGCGATAGCCTTTATCAAACAATTCCCGACACTCATTAACAATAGATTGCGGTTCACGGCTACGCTCGCGGCCACGGGTAAACGGCACCACGCAAAACGAACACATATTATCGCAGCCACGCATAATGGATACGAAAGCATTGATGCCGTTACTGTTTAAACGTACCGGGCTAATATCCGCATACGTTTCCTCGCGGGATAGCAATACGTTAACCGCACGCTGGCCATCATCAACCTTATCAATCAAATTAGGCAGATCGCGGTAGGCATCCGGGCCTACTACTACATCCACTAATTTTTCTTCCTCTAAAAATTTCGATTTTAACCTTTCGGCCATGCAGCCTAGCACACCAACCACCATTCCGGGGTTTTTAGCTTTCGCGCCTGCAAATTCTTTCAGCCGGTTACGCACGCGTACTTCTGCATTTTCACGGATTGAACATGTGTTGATGAATACCACATCGGCAGCTGTAAAATCGCCGGTAGTTTCAAAGCCGCTTTCTGTTAAAATAGATGCAACTATCTCACTGTCAGAAAAATTCATCGCGCAGCCATAGCTTTCAATATATAGCTTGCGACCACTATTTTTCCCTGGAATTGGCTCTAATACCAATGCCTCCCCTTGCCTGCTTTCGTCGTGCGTCTTATCCGGAACTAACAAATCCATCGTGTCTTTTTAGAATTTAGTCTGCAAAAATACATAAAATTCATATATAGCGTGACATCTTGTCAGCAAATTAACAAAAACCTTGTTTTGTTGTTATAACGTATATCGAAAAAAGACTTGAATGAAAAAAACTGATGAACCACACAAAAAACAAATGCCACGGTGGCCATTAGTTTTAACGCTTATAGTTATATTACTCGTTACCGGCGGATATTATGCCTATCAAAAATATATAGCCGAAAATCGTTGGAAACCGCTGTTACAAGCCGAGCTAAAAGAGCTTATTTTAAAATCGACCGATAGCCTTTACCATATTGAATATTCGGATTTTAATTTGAATATCACCTCGGGCGACGCGACATTAACCGATTTTAAGCTGATACCCGATACGGCTGTTTACAACAAATTGGTAGCCTTAAAAAAAGCGCCTGATAACTTATTTACTTTAAGCGTAAAAAAACTTAGCATTAATAATTTAGGAGCAGTTAAAGCTTATAAGGAAAAGATATTGAACATCAGCAGTATCACCATTGAAAACCCAAGCCTTACCGTGGTGAATAAACGTTTTAAATTTAATGATACCGTAAAAGTGGGCAAACCTAAAAGCCCTTATGAACTGATAAAAAACACCTTTAAGCAATTGCATATCGATTCGATTTCTCTAAAGGATATCAGCCTGAATTATATTAATAAAAGTAACCCTGTTGAAAAACATACGGCTTTAAAACATTTGAATATTAATATCTCGGATGTAGTAGTCGATTCGCTATCGGATAAGGATACCAGTCGTTTTTACTATACCAAAGGTGTTGACATTACGATTAAAGATTATAAAATAGCTACGCCGGATAGTTTATATAAAGCGGCCATCAAGCAGATCTATTTTTCGACTTCAAAGAGGGTAATTTATTTAGACGGGGTTTCGTTTTTACCGAGGTATAACAAGACCGACTTCTACCTTAAAACACACGAAGCCGCCGGCGATATTTATACGCTAAAATTTAACCGGATAGCCATTAATGATATTAACCTGCAGGAGTTTTTACGCGACCAAATTTTATATGCAGGCACGCTTGATATTGCTAACGCCAGCGTACAGATATATAGTAATAATGCTTACAAGGGCGTAAAATCCATCAAGATAGGTAAGGATCCGCAACAATCATTACAGAACGTGGCACTGGATATGCAATTGAAGCGCATCAACATAAAAAATACATTAATTAGTTACGCTGAATCGGATGCAACATCGGGTTATACCGGGGTTATTACGTTTAATCATACCAATGGCGTTATATATAACGTTACTAATGATGACGATATAAAAAAGGTGAACCCTTATATGATCGCCCATATTAATACCCGCTTTATGAACGCGGCTAATTTAAATGTGAATTTTAAATTCAACTTAAATTCAAAAATAGGTGCGTTTAACTACTCGGGTACTTTAGGCAAATTTGATGGCCGTATAATGGATAAACTGGTAAGGCCACTGGCATTGGTGCATGTACAATCGGCTGATATACAGAAGTTACATTTTAACGTAGATGCCAGTAATTATAGCGGCAAGGGCCAGCTGGAGTTTTATTACAAGAACCTGAATGTGCAGTTGCTTAAAAAGGTTGAAGGCAAAGCTGGGTTGCAAACACAAGGTTTTATATCGAAATTGGCAAATACCTTGATTATTGAAGATGAAAATCCGGATAAGAAAGGTATATTTAGGCCAGGGCCGATTGATATAAAACGCGACCCGAGAGTGTCCTTCTTTAGTTTCCTGTATAAAGCATTATTAGACGGGTTAAAACCCAGCGTGGGGTTTGATAAAAAAACAGAGGGAAAGGTTAATAAAGCCATAGTAAAGGTTACCAACCTGATTGATAAGTTTAAAGCATATAAAGCTAATCGTCAAGTCAAGAAAGAAGAACGCCAGCAGGCACGCGAGGCTAAAAAAGAAGCCAAAATGCAAAAGGATTCAACTAAAAATAAATAATGGCGTTTAAATTTTTAAAACTAAAAAGGAACAAATTAGGCCTGGGGATTTTAGCAGTGTTTGTTACCGTTTTTTTAGTTTTAGCATTTTTAATCAATTTATATTGGTCGCCAATTTTAGCGCAAAAAATAAGAGATGCCGTTTTAAACGGTACCGACAGCTTATATAAAGCTAATTTTTCTAAAGCGGAACTGCATATACTACGCGGCAACATCATTTTTTACAACATTACCATTGAGCCCGATACCGCGGTATATAACCGCATGTGCCGCGAACATCGCGCACCGAACAACCTGATTGAACTGCACGTGCGGAGGTTGATATTAACCAGCATACATCCTTTTAAACTTTATTTCAGGCATCAATTGGATATAGGCGAGGTTGTTTTGAATGACCCCAACCTGCATGTAACTTATAAACTTAACCAAACCAAAGACACGGTAATTAACGATAACCGAACGGCCTGGCAAAAAATATCAAAGAGCCTTAGCGCTATACATATTGGCAACGTATTTTTAAATGATATTAAGTTTAAGTACGATGATTATTCAGGCAATAAACTGGTTATCTCTGAACTTAAGGAAATGAGTTTCAGCGCGAGCGACCTGCTTATTGATTCGGCTACGCAAAAAGATAAATCGAGGCTTTTATATTGTAAAGAGATTATAGCCGAGCTTCATAATTATAAAGGCAAAACAGCTGATGGTTTGTACACTTATAAGGCCGACCATGTAAAGTTATCAACCTTAACATCGAGATTAACCATAAAGGGACTTACGCTAGAACCCGTTAACGCTAAAACCTTTTTTAACAGAACTGCAAAAGACAGGTATTCTTTTCAGCTGGATTCCCTGGTGCTTAACCATTTTGATTATTTAGCTTATCATCGTTTCCGTACGTTCAGCGTATCATCGATGGTAGCTTCCAACGGGACATTTGCATTGCTTAATAACCCTAATAAGGTAGCCGACCCAACAGCGGATAAATCCGGCAGTTTCCCGGCTTATGCTTTAGCACAGATTAAAACTGATTTAAGGATTGACACCGCTTACGTTCATAACATCACGGTTGCTTATAGCGAGTATAATGCTAAATCATATCAAACGGGTACCGTATCTTTTAACAACACTTCGGGCAAGTTTTTGAATATCACCAATAACAAAATCGCCCTCGCCAAAAGCAACATCTGCGCCGCACAATTAACCACCCATTTTATGAACCGGGGAAGGCTTAATTTACTTTTCAATATTAACCTTACCGACCCTGAAATGCCTTATAGCTATAAAGGCGACCTGGGCCCCATGAATATGGGAAACCTGAATACCGCTACTATGCCTTTGGCCATGGTAAAAATAACAGATGGCAATATTAAAAGCTTTGATTTTGATATTACCGCCAACAGCAAAATATCAAAGGGTAGGATAACCCTTCTGTATAATGGGTTAAAGGTGAAATTATTGACGCCTGATACGGCATTCAACGGTTTTAGTGGCAAACTGATTGAATCGTTATACGCCAATATATTTATCATTAAGCATAATAACCCTGATTATGATGGCGATGCACCAAGGACATTCTATGTAGATTATGTCCGGCCGAAGTCGTCGCCATTCTTCAAAACCATTTGGAACACCTTGCTTACCGGCATAAAACCCGCGGCAGGCCTGGATGAAAAAACTATAAAAGCTACAGAAGTCAAAATGGAAGAAGCTAGTACGGATAAGCAAATAAGGCTCACCAAAAAAGCCGCCCGTCAAAAACGCCGCGCCGAAAAAAAGGCTGCAAAGGCATTGAAGAAAGCGGGAAAGTAAAAGTCCTTCCTGTCCCTCCCCCAATGTCATTAAGTCAAGAAAAAGTGCTTTTAAAGATGCTCCATAGGAGCAAGATGTTGGTAGCAGATAGCATTTAAACAAAATGGCGTGCCGTAGGTACGCAACATTACAGGGTTACGTACCTACGGCACGGTATTTATTACGATTTGTTTTCTACCAACATATAACCCCTAAGGGGTTTTATGCTTAACTTAATGACATTGCCCGCCTTAGGCAGAAATCGCAATAGGCCCCAGCTTTATGTATTTAACTTACTGCAATATCAGCTTTAAATTAAATCCAAACGTACTGAATGATGTATTGAAACTTTGCGAGGTATACGGCTTGGTGATGTTAGCATCGTAAAAGAAACTGATGTTAAAACGATCGCTAAGGGCGTAGTTAATTTCGGGGCGATAAGTAATGTTATCGGCACCAGATGAAACCTGGGCAGCCAGTACATCGGGTTGGAAGATTAATGTTTTAGTGTTTCGTATCGCGAAAGCAAGATTAAATGTTAAATCGTTTTTCAGGATAAAATCTTCCCATAAGCCAAACGGGAACCTGAAGTTTTTGGCTTTGTAGCCGAAGCTAATTACCACATCATCTTCATTTTGCTGGGCCAGTTGGCTGTTTAGCAAGCTTAAACTAAGGGCACGGCTTTGCATATAGGATATACTTGTAGTTACATTATTTTTAAAACGCATATCAATACCCAGCAATGGCGCAAACTGTTCAAATATGGTTACCTGCGAAAACTGGTACATCGGTAAAAAATCGTTGTTGATGTCTCTGGCGCTTGCACTTCCGTCGTTTTCGGTGTATTGCAATAAAGTTGTATAGCCGCCAACATTATAGGTTGAGCTATAAGCATGCTTAAGATCAAACGAATCAAAAATATCGGCAAGAAAAGGGATCTTAACTAAGCCACCATAAGTTATTTGCCAGTTTGGAAGCGGAATGCTCGGGAACTGGCTAAGGTTGGATGTTGACGGATTTTTACCGGTGTAAGCCGCGAGGAATGCCGGCACTAATACATTTTGCGAGTTAGGCCCATAACCATCGGCAAAACCTCCGCTTGATCCGGCCGGATTTGAATTTGGATTAAGCTTGCCTAAACGCTGAGAAATAATAGACCTATCATTCATGAATGCATTATACGTTGGCGAGTTATTGTTGATACCGCTGATTTTTGAGAAAGCTGTACCAATTGTTATATACGACATACTGTAATCGCCGGTGGTAACAGGTGATAGATTTTCAAAGCTGCTGGTTGCATCCAGGTACTTAAAGTTGGTTTGGTAGGTTTGGTCCTGTGTTTTAAATGCAGTAAGAATTATACGCAGGCCTTGTATCGGTTCAACGGTACCGTTAAAATGCAGGTCGGAGTTGTAGGTTTTTACGTATAGTTGATTTTGCAGGGTATCGTTAGATATCCAGCCATTTTCTACGGCGCGTGCCCTTATGTCGGCTTGGCTGCCTAATAAAAACCCGATGCCCGGCGCGTTATAAGTAGGATCCTCGCCAAATACGGTTGATTGCGGCAGGTATCCCGGCAGGAAAATACCTTGGGTTTTAGTGTATGTAACATTCAGGGTTTTTACACTGGTTAATAGCCCCTTTAAAATCTTAGTAAGCTTACTATCTCCATCATCTTTATTGGCAATACGTAAAAAGGCAAACTTGTTATAAAGCGTTGTAAAATTAAAGGTTGGGGTAACTAATATGGTGCGCGAGTTTTGTATACTGTTACCCACATTAAACTGCGGGTCGTCAACCGAGAAGCCGGGTTCGGCAAGCCAGTTAAAGTGTGCGCTATAGCTTGCATTGGCGCTTATCCAATCCATGTATGGTATTTTGCTGAACGGGATAGCATATGTTGCGCCAAACGTGTGGTTGTAGTTTGTTGTACGGCCTAAATGTGCCAGGTTATTGTATAGCGTATCCCTGTTTAAACCGGTTAACGGGCCCTGTGGCTCATCAACGGTTGAAAGATTGGTGGCGTCAAAATTAAGGCTGAGTGATTTGGTCAGGTTCCACCCGATGCCGAACACTTTGGTAATGGTAAACGTGTTGTTAAATGTTGATGGTATGGCTATGATGTTATCCGGATCATTATTGCGCAGGGTCGTTTCGGAATCAAAGCGATCAAAATCAATGCTGAAGTTTAATCGTGATGGTGCAAGACTGAGGTTAATATCCTTAAATACCTGTAATAGATTACTCTTAACCACTTTGGCGAAAGGCGTCCAATATTTTGGTTTATCTGTGAAATTATAGGCTAGCTCCAGGTGGTAGGTTTTCTCAAAATCAGATAAGGTATTGAAATCATGATGCTCATAGTCGGTATAAGCATAACTGGCGTTAAAGTTTGAAATACTATACACCTTATTTGGCGCTGTTGGGCTGGTTTTGGCCACATGCACGTTTGTAAAGTTGATGCTTTTACGCTGTGTAACGCTTTCAGCAGCATTTTTAATGGAGTCGCGCTGCTTGGTGCTGGTGGCTGATTTAAGGGTTTGGCTCAACAAAATATCGGGCGAAGCCGGATCGTACAAAGGTTTACTTACCTGCGATGATACGTTAATATAGGTTGGTATGTGCACCCCACTTTTATCCGGGAAGAATTTACCAAGCTCCACATTAGCCGATATACTGTAGTTTGAATTATTATCCAGCGAACGATCTTCTATTTTTGAATCAAGTGTTCCAAAGCCAGCGGTTTGCTCACCACCGGATACGTTAACATCGGCAAAGTCGGCCAGTTTTATATCAGCTTTAGCAATAGCGGCCCAGCCGGAACGCTGGTTAAAGTCAGTAAGCCTCAACTCATCAAACCAAACAATACCCGATTTTGCAAGGCCATCATCGGCTGCCGGGTTGTCGCCTTTAAAAGGGTTACGTACACCCAGCATTACCGTACTTAAACGGCTAAGATCGGGCTGGCCCATAATGGTTATTTTCGCGGTACCAACCATAACGGTATATGGTACAGTGAGCGGCCATGGCTGCCCCTTATATTTAGCGGCATCACGGGCTAGTTTGGCATTGGTGAGTAGATCAAGCTCCAGGTCGATCTGGTTTGCGGCAGGCCATATACTGTTAGCATTTGTACTGCCCGGTTGTGTAACCGTTAAGGGAATATCGTATTCGTAATAATTCTCGGTGTAATCAAGCCCTAAACGAATAAAGGTATGCAGATCGCCATTATTTAAGGTAATGGCGGGTAATGCTTCGGCATGCACAAACATTTGCAGGTTTTTGTAGTTGCGCAAATCATTATTAAACGTTTTAAATGCCGCCTGCGAATAACCATCAGTAAGGTTGTTTACCGTTAACGATAGTGATTGCTCATTTAGCTTAGTATTTGCATTTATGCCACTGTAATTAGTTTGGCGCTGTATACCCGGCGGCACCACGTAAGGGATAGGCTGGCGGTTACCATTTTCGTCGATATTAACCGTACCAACTACCAATGTTGAATGGTCGGTAACGGGATTTACGATGGCCGGATCAGCTATTACATTAGCCGGATTATTATCAGAATTATACGCGCGCCAATCGCCACGTACCAGTTGTAACTCAGCAAAACGCAGTATCGAGGTATCGGCAAAACCAGTCATGTACATACGCATGAAACGGATGGATTTAAAATCCTGGATACCACCAACCGCAGATTGATAGTTATAAATAGGGATACGGAATTGATACCATGTATAAGTTTGGGTAGTACCGTTAGCAAGCTTAACGCTTGAGGTTACTTTATCATTAACAAAGCCGGTGCCCACAACAAGGTCTTTAGGGCGAATGGATACATGATATTCAAAATACTCATCATCCGTACTCATATTGTTGTCACGGTCAATATCTTCCGCATCGGGCAGGGATGTTGCCGCGGAGGTTTGCAGTCCTAATTGCGCTTCAGACTGGGCAGCCGTTTTGGAGTTACCATCGGTACCATTATATTTGCTGTAACGCTGCAGGATACCTGCCCCTGCCTGGTCGAGCGCCGGGCCCTGGTAGTATTGATAATCATCTGATGAAGGATCGGCAGTAATAGCAGCAGCAGCAGCCTGGTTAACCTGTGTTTTTATTGACTGTACCTGTGGGGCAAATTTGGTACGTTCATCAGCATCTGACAATCCATCCAAACCAACATCCTGCAGGGCACGAGAATTTGGATTGTTATCAAACGCGTTTACTACCGGTTGTAATTTAGCCACACGCCCCCATGCTGTGGTATCAACAGTACTCAGGTCGCCGTTTACGGGCAAGCCGTTTTCGATACTCTTTCTACCGTCTTTTAATATATCTTCGGAGATACTACCCAAGTTAAAATACAAGTCGCCACCAGTTGAGTTTGGCTTGCCAATAAACGGATCTAATACCCAAAACTCAATATAGGTAACATTTAAGGCTTCAAAATCATTGGTTGATATGGCCCGCATCATACCACCCCAGCGGGCAGCCGGATTTTGCAACGTACCATCGGTATTGATACCGGTAGTAACATAGTTGTATGGGCCACGGGTATTAGGATAAAAAGCCAAATCAAGCGTTGGTAATATTTGCGGTTGGCCGGTTACCGATTGTATATAAGGATATACCTCCGTTTGCAATACCTCGCGTACATAAGGTTTTGACAGCTCGGCCCGTGAAACGGGGATAGTTGTTGAAGTATAAAATGTTGGGTCGATGTTATAAAATGCCAGACGGGCACGGTTAAAACCATAGCTCAGATCATCAAAACGCTGCGATTCGGGAAAAAGTTGCGGTGTGCTTGATATTTGCCAGGTATTCGCGCTTTTCAGGTCGATCTCTGATTGGCTATTCTCAAAATCATCCAAATAAGCGGTACCGTTTTTAGCCCCCGCGTAATTTAACGCGCTCGGTGTACCGGGTAAAAGCTGGGCAAACTCACCACTGAAATTTACTGATGACGGCACCTTGGTATGTATCAAAGGGATATCATCAACCAAACGGGTAAGCATGCGCGAAGGTGAGCTATAGTTTGCATCAAAGCCCCATATGGTATTTGAGATGGACTCAGAGCCAACAGCTTCGTTTTGCGAAATAGGCTGCTCGGTTAAGTGCATAATAGTTGCACCCAAAGCAAATTTAGGGCTCACCTGGTAATCAAATCTTGAACCGTAAAGAGATTTTTGCTGAACGCCAAATAGTTCATTATTCTCCAGGTTAACCGTTATAGGCTGGCCCGATGAAAGTATTGATTGATTAAGTATACGGATAGTGCCGGCATTGTAATCAACCGTATAATCATTGCCCTCAACCAGTTTTTGCGCGCCTACAGTTACCACTACTGAACCTTGCGGAATATTGGTGGCGTTAAGCTGGTATTCGGAACCACCCTGCGAGGTATAAGTACCCTGTATTACATACCGGTTTAATTGCGGATAAAATTGCTGCGCGACAGTTTGCGTTGAATCATACAATGGCTGATAAACATAGGTGCTTATGAGGCTTTGTTCGCCAGCGGCGAATTTGGCGGTGAGGTCGGCACCGAATGGTTCCACTTCCGGAAAGATAAGCAAGCCATTTTGCGGGTCGATGGTTATACCTGGTAAAAAATCAAAATAGCCATCAGGCTTTTTTTGATTTTGCTGATCGAGATTATCAAGGCCGGTTAACTGTAACCACAATTTACCCGTGGTATTTTTACCTTCGGACATGATGGGTTTTAATATGCCGGAAGCATTATCTAACCGCGATATAGACATTTTAAAATTAGTTGGACTAATTTGATATGCACCAAGCGAATAGATGTTTTTCATCATCAAATTCCAAATCGGCAGGTTGGTTTTGAGCAAGGTATTCTTCAGCATTTTCACATACAATACATTAGGCGTATTGTTATTCACCGGGCGGTCGCTGGAGAACTCACCTACCTGGTAAGTAACGCCGTTGTAAGTATATTGATAAGCCACGGCCAGTACCTCATCATTATTTAAAGGGTAGTTAAGCGATATAAAACCCAATTGCGGATGCAGTGTATACTCTTTGCTGGTTAACTGGCGGGCATAGGTTAGTTTGGCGTAGTTATCGGTAGCCCCAGTATTATTAAAGTAGGTGGCAACGTCGTTTGAGTTTGTTAAACGCGCACCGGCGGGCAGGTTTTTCAGCAAGCTGTTTGACTGTTGTGTAAAGCCCGGAATATCAGTACCTGCAGGTAAGCTTGAGTACGCGCTACCACCCTGAATTAAGCGCTTATTATATGGGGCGTTCTCGCCCAAATCCATAAAAGCCAATACATCCCTGGAGTTAGTGGTAGAATTATTGCGGTTGGTGATCCAGACCTCAATTTTGGTAATGTTTACACTGGTACTGATGATGGGACTATTGGCCAGCGCCTTATCATAGTTATTCCTGAAATATTGCGACAGGAAGTAGTGTTTATTGGCATCATAGGCATCGGTAGTCAGCTTAAAGTTGCCTTGCTCAGAACCATTGGTTATAGTGATGCTTTTTGATTGCGAACGCTGCTGCGATATAATTGAGGTAACATTCAGTTTGCCAAATTTCAGCTTGGTTTTTACACCAAATAATGCCTGAGTACCAGTTATTAGCGTGGTATTTAGGGGCATACTTACCGTACCGGCTTGTATCTCTTGTATAATATCGTCCTGCTTGCCTTTGTAGTCAAGCTTTATCTGGTTATCAAACTGAAACTGGGCATTGGTATTATAGTTGGTGGCCACCGTAAGGTTAGTACCAATATTACCTGTAACGTTTAATTGTATTTGCTGATCGAAATTAAAGTTAAACTGGTTGCGTTGCTGTGAATTAAATAAAGGGTTATCGTTTTTATTAACCTGGCCCTCAAATACCGCATTAGCCGACCCCTGTGCTTTAATATCAATATTGGGGCCGCCGAATATTTGTTCAAAGGTTTGGCTACGTACTTTTATCTGGGGGATGAATCCGGGTTGTTGTGATTGGTAGGCATATTTATCGGCAAGGATTTTAAAATAATCGCGCTCAGTTTCCTGTTGTTTTATGGCCAGGTACTGCATATATGTTAAGTACTGCGGCGCGCGATAAAGCATATCACCCACGCTTTCATATAATATATACTGGTTTGTGGCAGCATCGTACACAATGGTACGTACCAGATTTGGTGGATCGGCATCAAAAATACCCTGGCGCAAACGCATGTTATTGGATTGCTGGATATTATAAGGTTCCTGTACTTTAACCGAGTCTTTTGGTGGTGTTACTACTGTAGGATCGGGAAGCTGTTGGGCAAAGGCACGCCCAACCCCGCAAAACGCGAAAATAATTAAGATACATACATAAGGTTTTAGCGTAAGAATCTTAGTCAAAAATCGTTCAAATTATAAAGTAATTATAAGTTTTTCAGAGCGTATTTAATCAACTGTTCAACAGTTAAATCTTCAGTATTTTTGTTTATTTCCTGTTCCAAAATCTTTTCAGCGGCGTTACGCGCAAAACCTAGCATTACTAAAGCCGAAAGTGCCTCATCCTTAGCGGTTTTGTTTGCCGGCATAACGGTAAGGGTATCCGGGCCTTCTTTTCGTAATTTATCTTGCAACTCTAATATTACACGTTGTGCCGATTTGGGGCCGATGCCTTTTATCCGTTGAATTAAGGCTACATTACCACTGATAATGGCATTTTGTATTTCGGTTGGGGTGATGGATGAGAGCATCATTCGCCCGGTATTGGGGCCAATGCCTGAAATAGAAATCAGATGCAAAAACAGGCGGCGTTCACCTTCATCGGCGAAGCCATAAAGGCTATGTCCATCCTCTTTTACGTGCAGCCAGGTATACAGTTTACAACGCTCGGCAGTGCCTAACTGCGAATAGGTATGCAGCGAAATATTGATGTGATAACCCACTCCGCCGGCATCAATAACCACATACGAAGGGCTTTTAAAAGCTAATTTACCATCAATATAAGCGTACATGTTTTATCTATATATTATTTTTTAAGTATCCTATTCTGAGCATCTTCTTTTTCCTGCGCGTCAACAACGGCTATGGTAATCATGTTTACAATTTCGCGAACAGAGCTACCTAATTGCAATACGTGTACTGGCTTTTTCAAGCCTAACAATATTGGACCAACAGCTTCGGCGCCACCTATTTCCTGCAAAAGTTTATAAGCGATGTTGCCCGACTCTAGGTTAGGAAATATTAATGTATTTGCCGGTTTGCCGGTAAGGGTTGAGAATGGAAAATTATCCTTTAACAGGTCAGGGTTTAATGCAAAGTTTGCCTGCATATCGCCATCAACTATCATATCCGGATATTTATCATGCAGCATTTGAACTGTTTCCCTAACTTTATCAGGTATCGGCCCATTATTCGACCCAAAGTTAGAGTACGAAAGCATAGCTACCCGTGGCGTAATGTTGAATTGCCTAACCGAGCGTTCAATCAATACGGTAATATCTACCAGTTCCTGCACGCTTGGGTTTACGTTTACCGTGGTATCGCCAAAAAATACAGGGCCTTTTGGCGTAAGCATCATGTACATACCCGCTACACGGTTTATACCATCTTCGGTACCGATGATTTGCAGGGCGGGTTTAATGGTGGTTACGTAATCCTTTGTTAAACCAGAGATCAATGCATCCGCTTCGCCAAATTGCACCATTGATGCTCCGTAATAGTTACGGTCGGCCATTAGCTTTTTCGACTCGTGCAAACTAACACCTTTACGCTGGCGCTTATTATATAAGTGATCGGCGTATTTTTGTGTGTTGGGTGCGCAGCCGTCTTTGGTGTCGATGATTTGTACGTCATCCAGGTACAGGTCATTCTCGCGCATTATACGCTTGATGGTAGCTTCGTTGCCCAATAAAATTGGCGTAGCAATACCCTCTTCTTTAATAATTTGGGCAGCTTTTAATATTTTGTAGGTATCAGCCTCGGCAAAAACAATGCGTTTCGGGTTTTGCTTGGCTTTGTTGGTAAGCGTACGCATAATACGGTCATCAGCACCAACACGTCCACGCAGTTCTTCTACATAAGCATCCCAATCGGTAATAATTTTACGGGCAACTCCTGAGTCAATAGCCGCTTTTGCAACCGCGGATGAAACCTCGATAATAAGGCGCTGATCCATCGGTTTTGGGATAATATATTCCCTGCCGAACTTTATATTTTTGGCATTGTAGGCAAGATTAACAGCCTCTGGCACCGGTTTTTTGGCGATGCTGGCTATGGCGTTAACCGCCGCGATTTTCATTTCTTCGTTAATGGCGGTCGCCCTAACATCCAGCGCACCACGGAAAATGTATGGGAAACCCAGCACATTGTTCACCTGGTTAGGAAAATCTGAACGGCCGGTAGCCATAATGATGTCCTTACGGGTAGCATGGGCAATATCATAAGCAATCTCTGGCTCAGGGTTAGCCATGGCGAAAACGATTGGGTTTTTAGCCATGGTTTTAAGCATATCAGCAGTTACCACGTTGCCTGCTGAAAGACCAACAAATACGTCGGCATTTTTCATGCCGTCGGCAAGGGTTGTTATATCCTTGCGGGTGGTGGCAAATTGTAATCTTATCTCGTCAAGGTCGGTGCGTTCGGGAGTTATGAGGCCGTTAATGTCGTACATCACCATATTCTCCGGCTTAACCCCTAATGAAAGGTACATGCGCGAACATGATATGGCTGCGGCACCCGCACCATTAACCACCATTTTTATTTTATCGAGCTTTTTGCCCTGTATCTCGCAGGCATTTATTAAGGCCGCGCCGGATATGATTGCTGTACCATGCTGATCATCGTGCATTACGGGAATCTTCATTTCAGCTTTCAGGCGGCGCTCAATTTCAAAACAAGTTGGGGCCGATATATCTTCGAGATTGATACCACCAAATGTTGGCTCTAAGGCTTTAACAATGGCTACAAATTCATCAGGTGTTTTAGCGTTTATCTCTAAATCGAAAACATCAATATCGGCATAAATCTTAAATAAAAGGCCTTTACCTTCCATTACCGGCTTACTGGCTTCGGGGCCAATATTACCTAAGCCCAGTACGGCAGTACCGTTACTTATTACCCCTACTAAATTGCCTTTAGCAGTATATTTATAAACATCATCAACATTTTCGGCAATGCGTAAGCATGGTTCGGCTACACCCGGCGAATAGGCCATAGTAAGATCGCGCTGGGTATCGGTAGGTTTGGTTGGCACTACTTGTATTTTTCCCGGCCGTCCTTTAGAATGGTAATTTAAAGCGTCCTGTTTACGATTAGTTTTATTATGCATCTTCTAAAATTCAAGGAAACAAAATTACGATTCTTTTTCACTGCATCCGGCGAAATACGTCAGTTAATGATAATTTGATCCCCAGATAATCTATGCCGATGTTATTGACTTATAACTCAGCTAATCAGCTAAAAATATATCTAAAACTAACCGTGGCTTATTTTAAGTCTTTGCCCTACTACAGCTTTATTGTGATGTAAATGGTTCCAGGTTCTAAGGTCACTTACATCAATGCCATAAGTATCGGCAATAGCGGCCAGGGTTTCGCCACGTTTAACTTTGTGGTAGGCCGGTTTATCATCGGTATTATAGTTTGTATGTAAGGGAACGTAAGTTTTTTGCGAAGATGTAGATGTACTATTAGCAGTACCGCTTGAATTATTTAGGGCATCGTATAATGCCGCATACTTTCTTGTATCCGTTTGCGGGATGATGAGCCTGCGTGGGCTATGTGCAGAGGCATTGATAACCTGCATACGGTAAGCCGGATTTAACAGCGACAGCAGCTTTGCATCAACACCTAAAATATTGGATATGTTGTTAAGCGATATTTGCCTATCAACCACTACAGTATCAATATTTAATGAGAAACTGCATGGTTGGGCGGTAATATTATGTTTGTTGTAGTAATTCATTAGATATGCTACCGCGATGTAGGCAGGCACATAATTACGGGTCTCGGCAGGCAGGTATTGGCGGATGGACCAGAAATCGGTGGCACCGCCGGCTTTTGCCATGGCATTTTCAATATTGCTTTTACCACAGTTGTACGAGGCTATGGCAAGCAGCCAGTCTCCAAATTCCTGGTAGGCATCCTTTAGGTAAGCGGCAGCGGCGTAGCTTGCGCGTACCGGGTCGCGGCGTTCATCGATGTAACCATCCATGTTGAGGCCGTACATTTTGGCAGTGGTACCCATAAATTGCCATGGACCAGTTGCGCCAACACGCGAAATAGCATTAGGATCGAGCTTTGACTCCACTATTGATAGATATTCAATTTCGGGTGGGATACCGGCATCGTGGAATATCTTTTCGTAAATAGGGAAGTAATATTTTGACAGGCCAATAACATGGCCCATTTCCTCGCGATTTTGCGAGTATATATCGATATAGTTCTGTACGAACTCGTTATAATCTAAGGGAACGTCTTTTTTTATAGCATCGAGGCGCTGTTTAATTACACTTTGGTCGGCATTAAGCTGTGCATTGTTAGCCGCGGCATGCGCGAATGTAGTATCGCCAAAAAGTTGGATAGATGTATTTAAAGTACCTGATTTAAAGATGCTTGACGCGTTTGCGAACTGCAAAGATATTAGGCATAAAATCGGGATAAATAATCTCTTCATCTTTATCAATAGGAATTTTTAACTAAAATTATTGATACGCCTTAATCACCACTAATGTTGCAATTTTTTATAGTTTAACGAAATATTTAGAAAAATTTAACAATTCCTGCTCTTCGAACTGTCCGGCCAATAATTGTAAACCTAACGGCAAACCTTTACTATTATTGCCTACCGGTAAAGAAATTGCCGGTAAACCTGATAATGATGCCTGCACGGTAAAAATATCTGCCAGGTAACTCACAACGGGATCAGTTTCTTCCTTGCCGATATTATAGGCAGGTTCGGGAGCGGTTGGTGTTAATATAAAATCGTATTCTTTTAAAATTTCCTGCGTTTTTTCCCGGATGAGTCTGCGGGCTTTTTGGGCCTTGGCGTAATAGGCATCATAATAACCGGCACTTAATACGAATGTACCCAGCATAATACGGCGCTTAACCTCTTTACCAAAACCTTCGGAACGCGACAGTTTGTAGGTTGATTGCAAGTCGGTAGCCTTTGTACTGCGGTAGCCATAATGCACACCATCGTATCTTGCCAAATTTGATGAGGCCTCTGCCGTGGCTAAAATATAGTAGGCGGGTACCAAATAATCCAAATATTCAAAAGCGATAGGTTTAACGGTATGGCCTTCGGCACGTAATTTATCTATGGCTTGTGTTAAAGCGATTTTCACCTCAGCATCAACACCGGGGCTTGACAGTGATTCCTGTAAATAGGCAATTCTCTTCTTTCCCGGTTCTTTTAACTCGGCACTAAATGCAGGGACTTCTTTGGTTGATAATGTACTATCGTATTCATCAACTCCCGCCATTACTTCTAATAGCAAGGCAGCGTCTTCAACAGATTTGGTGATCGGACCTACCTGGTCGAATGACGAAGCATAAGATATTACGCCATATCGTGAAATACGACCATAAGTAGGTTTTAAGCCTATCAAACCACAAAAAGAAGCTGGCTGGCGCACCGAACCGCCCGTATCGGTACCAATAGCCGCATGGCACATATCGGCCTGCACAGCCACTGCTGAACCACCTGATGAGCCCCCTGAAACTTTGGTATTATCGGCATAATTTTTTACCGGGCCGAAGTATGAGCTTTCGTTGCTGGCCCCCATGGCAAATTCATCGCAATTGCAACGGCCAATAATAATAGCATCCTCGGCTAATAAACGCTCGACTATTGTTGATGAGTAGATGGATGTAAAACCATCCAATATTTTTGATGAGGCCGAAACCTTATGATCTTTATAACAGATGTTATCCTTAATACCGATAACCATACCGGCAAGTCTACCGGCATTACCTAACTGAACGCGGGCATCAATATTTTTTGCACGGTTTAATGCTTCCTCACTAAATACTTCGTTAAAAGCATTTAAATGAGCATTAGCCTTAATGTTTTCTAAATAATGTTTTACCAGTTTTTCAACGGTAACTTCCCCACTTTGCAACCCGCCCTTTATTTCAATTAAAGAGGAATAGTTTTTAGCCATGGGGCTAAAATAAAAAACTTATCCGGTAATTGGTTTGAAAAATTGAGGATTGGTGAATTGAGCTGGTGAAAATACCGACCACAGGCTGGAAAATCAAGTCACGAGAAGCTCTTTGGCCGCCATTCTCAGCGGATGGTTTATCGATATAATTATTGCCATTTCTTCTTAAAAAGGCCGCATCATTTGAAAATGATACGGCCTTGCTGATAATAAAAAATTTCTTTGAGTTATATGATCGCTACGAACAAGCTTCCGGCAGGAACGATCTTGGTGCTTTGAATAACTGAAAATGGCATCAGGTAATAACCATTATTGCCCCATGGTGTACCCCATTGGTTTTGCACAATAAATGCACCACCGCCTGATATAGTAGTGTCAATAACATATCCTATGATCGGAGTAGCGTGGCCTCCCAATAATGAAACACCTTTTGCCAGTGCACCTGTTGAAGTAAGTGGGTTATAGGTATAGCTGGTAGTGCTCAAACCTTCAAAATAAGTGTAAGCACTGTTATCATAAATATTAAGGCCCATTAATACAGGTTTGTTGTTTAAAAGCGCATTTTCAACATCCGTAACCAGTGTAGTGCCGGTATCGTTAATCACGTAATAGCCGTGAACAGTTGTGGCGGCAGTAGCGGTGGTGCCACCGGATTGTATACCGATCGGGAAATTATTTGGAGAAGTAGGTATGGTTTGTGATCCATAGCTGAAGTAGTTATACGGATAGGTAGTATACGGAGCGGTTTTTGCTGTAGCTACGTTATACCCCCCTGATATGCTCCATGGATATGGATATTGTGCTTCGGTTGGTATACCAACAAAAGTGTAACCACCATAAGTTAAAGCTTTACCGGTACCTGTATTATTGCTTAGACCCTGCAGGGTTTCACCAATGTTCACCATGTTGGCACCTTCATCTGCTGAGATTTTCTGCCCTTGGATCACTACACGTTCAACAAAATATAAGAACAGCGGGCTAAAAGCAGCCGCAACGGTATTTCCGGTACCGTAAGCAGGGTCTTCCGACGTGTTTGGAATAGTGTTTGCCATAGCCGCTGAAATCGCATTAGCTGTGGTAAAGTTTTCAACCGGAGTAACCGTGTTATTTTGGTAGTAATAAAGAATCTCATCTGCTGTCGCACCGCAGAAAGATGTACATGAACCGATTTGTCCCTGATCCCTGATTTGCGGGTGTTTTAACACATAAGAAGTGTAGCGGGTGCCGCTGTAAGTTAAGCCGTCAGCCTCCAGCTTATGTGAAAAAAGGCTGGTTGAGAATGCAGGCACACTTGCCAATTCCTCCGGCGTCGCAGGGTTCAAACCCATGCCGTGCAGAGCAACCGGGGTAGCCGATGAAGCAGTAGGGTTTTTAGAATTTTCTGACTTTTTGCAGCCATTTAACAATAACATTGCGGCCGAAAGAGTCATACAGCCAATAAATAATGGTCGTTTCATAGTAATAAGGTTTTTTTAATGAAAAAATAAGGTTAATTAACTAATATCTAAATATAAGTTAATTCAATAGAAAATACAATCAATATTCGAAAAAAATATAAAATAATACTATAATTTACGTGTTTAGCGCTTGAAACATGGAGTTATGGATAAAAATAAAGCTTAGCTTTTGGCCTGTGTTTTCACCGCGCCAGCCCAATAATAATTATTGGAGATTACCGCCTGAGAACGGCAGCTAATGTAAGATTTGCAATCTTATTCAATTCCAAACCTTCAAATGTATGAGGTGTCGGAGTACTAAGCTTTAGGTTTATGCTCGGTATTTTAGCCTCTGTTTTCACTGCAACAGCCCGATAATAATTATTGGAGATTACCGCCTGAGAACGGCAGCTAATGTAAGATTTGCAATCTTATTCAATTCCAAACCTTCAAATGTATGAGGTGTCGGAGGACTAAACTTTAGGTTTATGCTCGGTATTTTAGCCTCTGTTTTCACTGCACAAGCCCGATAATAATTATTGGAGACTACCGCCTGAGAACGGCAGTTAATTGAAGATCTGAAATCAAATGCAATTCCAGATCTTCAAGTGTATGAGGTACCGGATGATTAAACCTTAGGTTTATCTTCGGTATTTGTTGGAGTTGTAGTGTTGTTGGTTGTTGTAGTGCCTTCGCCGTTGGTAGCGTCTTTAAATTCTTTAACGCCTTTTCCTAAGCCTTTCATCAGTTCAGGTATTTTTTTACCCCCAAACATCAGTAATACTACCGCGGCTATTAATATCAGCACTGGTCCGTCTAATCCCATGATTTTTAAGTTTTATGTTATGGTTAATATTTTATTTACGCTTTATGCTCTTCGTGTGCAGTGTTTGCCGGTTCAGGAACCACACGCTCAATTGGTGTTTCCTTCAAGTGGGCAGGCTCTGCAATCGGCATGGTATTTTTTACCGGCTCAACCGCCGCTAATGATCCTATTTCGGCAACTGGCACTGTATCATGATGTTCAATAACAGCCGGAGCTTCAGTTGGTGCAACAGGCACATCGCTTACCGGGTTTGTTGCCGGGTTTTGTGTAGCTGCCGCTTCTGCTTCTTTTTTAGCCTGGAAAGTATCTATCTGGCTGGTTATTTCGCGTTTTACGCCTTCTGATGCATCCTTAAACTCGCGGATGCCTTTACCTAAACCTTTAGCAAGTCCGGGAAGTTTTTCGCCTCCAAATAAAAGCAAAACAACAAACAGGATAAGCATTATCTCTGGTGCGGTAAACTCGAAAAATAAAAAAACTTGACTAAACATATCTTCTCTATTTTAATCTACAAATATAAACAATTTTAATATTACAAAGTTTCAAATCAATTTGGCGCCAGCCATAACTTAGGGTTAACCGCCGTAACGCCTTTGTATAAACCAAAGTGTACATTGGCCTCGCCTGTTGATGAATCCGTAGCTACTGTTCCTATACTTTGTTTGGTACTTACTTTATCACCTTTTGCAACGCTAACCGACCTTAGGTTAGAGTAAGCGGTAAAGTATTCACCATGCCTTATCAGTACCAAATAAGTACCGCTAATATCGGCCACTTTAATTACATCACCCTCAAAAACTGCCCTAACTGATGCGCCTGGGTTACTTTTTATATCAACGCCATCGCTTTCGCTTTTAATATTTTCAGGCGTGTAATAAACACCAAAACCCTGTGTTATCATGCCATTAGCAACCGGCCATGGTAAACGGCCACGGTTACCTAAAAAGTCGTTTGATAATTTGGCTGCCTCTGGCGTAGCGTTCAATACCTCGCTATTGCTTGACACTTTGGTTATCGCCGCCCTTTTAGGCGCTACAACATCCCTGTTTTCGGCTTTAGCTTTTGCCGCGGCTAATCGTGCTGCTTCTTTAGCTTCTTCTTCGGCCTTGCGCCTCGCTTCTTCAATCTCTCTACGTACCGCCGCGTCAATCTCGCGGTTTGTTGCAGCTATTTTACGCTGAACATCTTTTTGCTGCTGCTTAAGCTGCCCAATTTGTTTAGACAGGCCAACAACTACCTGAACCTGAGTGGTTCTTTCATCGCCCAGGGTTTGTTTTTCCTTTTCCTGGTCTTTCAGCAAATCACCCTTTGCCTGCTTTGTTTTATCAAGCTCAACAATTTTAACATTCAGGTCCTTTTCAGTACTTTGAATATAATTTGCCTGGCGCTCGCGATAGGTACCAAATTGCTGTAGGTACTTTAAGCGTTTGTAAGCCTGGTTAAAATCCTGCGAAGCAAAAATAAACATCAGCTTGTTGTAAGCGCTTTGGTTTCTATACGCGAACATGATCATTGCCGCATATTCTTTTTTAAGCTGGCTTAACTGGCTTTGTAAACTACGTACGGAATTATTACTCTCTGAGATTTGATTATCTAAATTTCTTATTTCGGAGTTGATGTTACTGATCTTTTCTTCGCGCAGGCTTATTTGCGCTTTAAGAATGTTCAGTTGTTTCAGCGTGCTTTTTTTATTGCTGGCAGTTTGCTGATACTCCGTATTTAACTCCTGTAATTCCTCGTTCAGTTTATCGCGGCGGTGCTTTAGCTCAGAGCTGCTTTGGGCATGGGCTCCTATCGCCGCAAAAACAAAAATCAGGAATAATAATATTTTAAAAGATCTCATCCGTATTTGGTGATATGTTTGTGTTCAGCAGGCACTACTACCCTGCCTGTTATCCACACAAAAATATAATTTAATTTTGGGGTGAATAGCTCGACGGGATACTAAATGGATAATCCTGTGCCTGATTAAGGTCAACCTTAACATAATGCAAATTAACCTGTATTTTTTTATCTTTTGCTACAGAAGCGATATCTATTTGCGATGGCAGCTTTTGTGTGCCCGATTGGATGAAATTATTATAGCTCACCTGCAACGATACGCCCTGATTATGGTTATCTAAATTAGTTTGAGTAACCCGCAAATCGGTATTAAACATTAAGCGGTAAACTATATCTTCCAAATTACCGGTTAACGTAACGGCGTTATTTGCGGTATCTAACGCTGCATCACCGTTTAGCAATGCCGGCACCGCGTTGCCAATTAGCAAAGCTTGCAGCATACTGTAATTGATTTGCTTGTTGGTATATGCGTAAATAAAGCTGAATGGCTTTTTAACGTAGAGGCCCTGCAAGCGGTTGATGATCATTACGCTATCAGGAGTGATAACTGCCCTCGCGACTTCAATACCTAGCAAAGCGGTTATGGATACCCATATTTTTTTATCGTTGGCGATGCGGATATTCATGGTAACATCGTTCTTGTTGCCGCCTATATCCAAACTGGTACGTGCCTTACCCGAAAAAGTATCGAACATAAGTTGATGCGAACGAATATCATTAAGTTCGAGTGTTAGTTTACTGGGGTGTTTTGCCACCACAACATTGGTAGTAGTTACTTTACGTGCCTTACAACTAACTACGGCCAGTAAACAGCAAGCTATCAAAACCTTATTCAACGTATTTCCTTTCATTTATTTTTCTATCTAATATAGGCGACTGCTCACCATGTGCCTTAGCTTTTTTCCAGCTGGCAACAGCGGAATCGGTATCGCCCAGGTAAAACATAATGTCGCCATAATGTTCTGTTTGTACGGCACTATTTGTTTTATCGTGTAAAATGGCCTTCTCTATCCAAATTTTAGCATCGGCATATTTTTTCTGTCTGAAGAGTATCCAGGCATAAGTATCCTCGAACGATGCAGTGTTTGGCTGCAATTCATTTGAATGGGCCGACATTTGCGCCGCTTTATCCAATTGCTCTCCTCTTAACGATAAATAGTACGCGTAATTGTTCAGTGAAAAGGCATTATCAGGATTATAGCTCAGCGATTTATCATAAGCATCGTCGGAATTCTTGTTATCTTTTAATTCGTGATAACAATCACCGAGTGATGAATAGCTTAATGATAACAGGTCTTTATCGTCGGAGGCTAATGTTGTTGCCGTTTTTATATAGCTTATAGCCTTACCATAATTTTTTTGCTGTGAATACGCGATGCCTACCAGGTAATTCATCCACGCCTGGTTAGGGAAATAGGATAACGCGGTTTCGCCATCTTTTATGGCAGCATCGTATTCACTATTACTGATCTCGATCCTTACCAGCTGATCATATACTTCGTAATGCTGTGCATCGATGGCGATTGATTTGCGATAAGCGTTTTCTGCATCGGCAAGTTTTTCATTCTGGGCAAGCATATCGCCGTACATGGCCCAGGCTTTATAATCATCCGGGTGTGCTACAGTAATAGTTTTGCTTAATTCCAGCGCGCTGGCTTTCGCGTTAGCATCTGGAAATTTGGGTATATATCCGGAAATTATTTTTATTTCCTGGTCGATGTCCAGATCAGGGCTTTGAAACGCGAGTTCTATTTGGTTGTAGCAGTCTTCGTATTTTTTTTGCTCCCGATAAACATCAGCCAAAGCCAAATGCAGTTGAGGGTTTCTGGAATCTATCTTTTCCGCACTTTGTAAAGCTTTAAGTGCTTTGTCCTCAAAATTATTGGAGTTATAAAGCTCAGCAAGCAGCAGGTAGTATCTTATTTCGGTTGGATTAGCATCTATCATTTGCTGTGCCTCAGCAGCAGCCTGATCTATTTTGCCTTGTTTTAAATATATTTTTTGGCGGCCTGCCAGCACGTTATCATCCATGCCGCCATTCATTTTTATAACCTGATCATAAACGTTTAAAGCATCATCATACTTTTGTTCGTAGTAAAGGGTTTTGGCATAATCCATCCTATAATCGGTATCATCCGCATCAATCCTGATCAGTTGCTTAAACGCGCCTTCCAGTTTTGTGGCGTTATTAGTCTTTTCGTAACACTCGGTAAGGGCCAACCAGTACCATTTATTGTTGGGGTTTACAGCAACAGCATTTTCCAACAATCCCTGGGCATTGGTATAATCTTCTTTACTCACTTTTAACTCCGCAAGCTGGTAAAGGGCGGCATCGTTGGAGGGTTCCATCTGCAAAACGCGGTTAAACATTTCAGCAGCCTGGCTGTAATTTTCGGTCACCTTGGCTTCCATAGCCGAGTAGAATAGCTGTTTAACCATCAGGCTATCCATCTGGCTCATTTGCCGTGCAGGGGCTATAATTGCCCCGTTGCCGGTTGTTTTGCTTTGTGCCAAAGCAAAAACCGGCATTATTAATAATGCAGATGTAAGCAGCCTGAATTTCATTTAATTAACTAACCCCTGTATGACCATAACCACCAACTCCGCGCGAAGTTTCATTTAAAACCTCAACTTCTTCCCAATCTACTTTTTCGTGTTTCGCCACTATCATTTGCGCAATCCTGTCGCCGGTATTTATTTCAAATACTTCGGTTGATAGGTTGATTAGCAGCACTTTTATTTCGCCACGATAATCAGCATCAATAGTACCCGGCGAATTTACAATACCAATACCGTGCTTAAACGCTAAACCACTGCGCGGGCGTATCTGGGCCTCAAAACTTTCAGGCAGCTCAATGTGCAGGCCTGTTGGTATCAGTTTACGTTCCATTGGCGCAAGGGTTACAGTTGCTTCCACATCAGCGCGAAGATCCATACCCGCGGCGTGCATTGTTTCATAAGCCGGCAGGCTGTTTTTTGATTTGTTTATTACTCTTATAATCATCGTTTAAATATAGCTTTTAGGTTATCCCGTTCAAAATAAAATGCAACAGCCGCATATAATAATAACATGGCATCGCCTATATATAGGTTACGGTTGAATACGTAGAAAGAAAAGTAAACCACTACTGCCGACGATACAATGTAAGCCAAATTCTTTTTGATATTATACGGTATCGGGTAGTTTTTTTGTCCCCAGATGTAGGATAGTACCATCATGGTAGCATAGGCTATTAATGATACCCACGCCGAAGCCATATAGCTATACTTTGGTATAAAAATAACATTCAACACAATGGTCAAAATAGCGCCAATACCCGATATATATAAGCCGTATTTAGTTTGATCGGACAGTTTGTACCATACCGATAGGTTCATATAGATACCAAGACTTACATACCCAAAAACCAATGGCGGCACTACCCGTAAACCAGTCCAGTAGAGTGCGGTTTGGGTTGCATTTGCCCCGTGTACAAAATATTTAAGGATTTGAATATTAGCTATCAGCGCGATAAATATCACACATACCGCAATCACAAAATAATCCATGATGCGGGCATAGGTTTGGCCTGCATTTTTATTTTTAGCGTGGTTAAAAAAGAACGGTTCGGCACCCAGCCTGAAAGCATTTACGAAAATACTAAGGAATAGCGATATTTTGGCGCAGGCACCGTAGATGCCTACATCATTCAGGCTACCATGCGGGAGCAGCTTGCCTAATAATATCTTATCCATGTTTTCATTAACCAAATAGGATAAATTGGCAATGAGCACCGGCCAGCTGTAGCTGTACATGTTCCACAGCATTGCTTTATCAAAATCAAACCTTATTTTTAATAGTTCGGGCAGTAACAGCAGCAGCGTAACAATACTCGACAAAAGTTCAGATACAAATACATAGCCTACCCAGCCTTTGGTATACCATTGCATTATCCAGTCTGAAGCCAACAAATTATGCTTCAGCCAAAAAGGTATTACTACTATAAAACTAACGTTAAAGGCAATAAATACTAAAACGCTTGCCAGCTTGATGAGGCCGTACCGGGATGGCCTGCCATCTGCACGAATTTTGGCGAAAGGGATGGCGCACCAGGCATCAATAATTACTATCGACAGGAAAAGATAAACATATTTTACAAAATCAGTATGGGTAGTACCAATTGCAGCCGTAACCTGGATGCCTTTGGAAGCCATTTTTTGCGCATGGCTGATGTCGACAAAATTGGCAATATTGCCAATAAATGGCAATGAGCATAGCAGGAATATAATGGTTATAGCAAATACTGAAGCAAAGGCATTATTATAAACGCGTTGCTTGTTATCGGCATGTTTGTTAAGGTAGCGAAAGAAGGTAGTTTCCATCCCGAACGACAGCAAAGCATTCGTCATAGAAACATAGCTGTACATGGTGGTTAATATACCGTATGCTGCTGTTGGGTATGCCCAGGTATAAAGCGGGGTAAGAAAAAAAGTAAGCACCCTGCTGGCAATGGTGCTTATACCGTATACTGCGGTTTGGCCCGCGAATTTTTTAGCTGTTGACAATGGTTTTTCCTACGATTTAAAGGTATTTTCTACCACAAAAAGTTCTTTTTCACTACCTCAAAATTACGATAGTTTTTTAATTCGCCTTCATGCGACTCAACGGAGGTTACTTCGGCTTTTTCAGGGCCTTCGTTACACCAATCTAAAAACATATCGAGCAAACCGCTTTTAGCTTCGGCAGCAATCAACACATCCCCGTTATCGGCATTTTTAATGTAGCCGCAAACACCAAGCTGATCTGCAACGGCTTTGGTCGACATGCGGAAGGATACGCCTTGTACTTTGCCTTTTATAGTTATATCTAAATGTTTCATAGGGTCATTGAGTCATTATGCTGCGCTGTCATTGGGTCATTGGCTGCGTTCTTATTGACTCATTAGTTTCCTGTCAAAAATAGGAATGTTTTGATGGTAAATCAATTTGATTATGGCCGGCGGCAATGATATTACAGAAAACAAACTTATTTCAGCGTAAATACTTGCGAAGGGAAACTTGTATCGTTATACACTTCTTTCAAGCCGATCACTTTATCAGTAGTATCAAACGTCATTATTTGGCGGGTATTGTTGTTATAACCTGGCCATTTCGGTAAGGTGGCGATGTTGGGATTGCCTGTTTTGATGAAGGCTACCCAGGCACCGTGCATGTTAATAGTTAGTTGCTTTTTGGCGCTATCGGTTATTGAATTTACGTTGCGGGTGTTCCAGATGTATTGCAGTTCCTGGGCGTGTTTGGCGCCGAAGGGTTTGCCATCATCAAATTTAAAACGATAAATCCACACCGGGATATTATTTTGCGCCAGTACTTTTGCAAACCTATACGAATGCATTTGGTACATGTACTGGGTAAGCACCTTTACCCCGGCAGCATAAGGCGAATCTGTTTTTAATTGCTGATGATATTTAGCGGAAACCATCGGGTAGTCATCCCCAAATAATGATCTTAAATAAGCAGCGTTATTTTTATCCAGATCATCGTTACGGTTAAAAAACAGTGCCGCTTCGTATTCATTGGTGCCGATAAGCGCTTTTATGCGTGGAAGGTTGTTACCTGCCGCATATTTATAGCCGTCTTCTTTAATCACTTCGCCATCGTATACCGGGCCGAAGAAAGAGTTACCGCCAATACCTTCGCAAACGATACCCTGTATCCTCATAATAGAATCAGCAGGCATGGTTAACAGTTTTTTTGCATCATGCGGACCAAGGCCCATCTGGTGTAAAATGCGCAGTCGTTCATTTTTAGCAGTTATGGTATCCCTGATGCATTGCACTGAACCGCTTTCGGCAATGTATTGACTAAACAGTCCCTTTGATTTCGGCGATACCAGTACAGCGCTGATGAGCTTCGCCCCTGCCGATTCGCCCATGATGGTTACCCGTTGTGGGTCGCCACCAAAAGCTGTGATATTTTTGTTGATCCATTTTAAAGCCGCGATCACATCAAGCACACCACAGTTGCCGGATTCGGCATAACGCTTATTAACATCGCCCAAATACAAAAACCCGAACGCGCCTAAGCGGTAATTGATGGTGATGGTAACAATATCATCCTGATCAGCAAAAGCATGCCCGTTCATTCCTTTGCCCGAACCGCTGGTCATGCTGCCGCCATGTACCCAAACCACTACCGCACGTTTATGGTTATCGGCTTGGGGGGTATAGATATTTAATGAAAGGCAATCTTCGGAACCTATGATCTTATTACCTGATGTTTGCGTGGCTACAGAACCGAATTTTGTGGCAGATAAAGTATCAGCCCATGATGAGTGACTTGCGGGCGGCATAAACCTTAAACCACCAACCGGTGGCGCTGCATAAGGAATGCCTTTAAAAACCAGAATTTTATTTTCTGTTAAGCCGAGGATGTACCCCTTATCGGTTTTAACTACAAGGTTGCTTTGGGCCGATACTTTACAAGCGGTGCAAATGATCAGCAATAAAATAACAAACCTGATTTTTAAAAGCATGGGATTAAATTAATCGTTTAACTTTTGATTCGGGTGTTAAATTTAACCCATTAACATTGGTTATTAAATTAAGGCCGGGAGTTTTACCTGTTTCTAATGTGCCCTTTTGGCTATCGATGCCTAAAAATTTGGCGCCGTTTATGGTGGCCCACTCCATTAATTTAGCGGTACTGATAGCCGGGTATTTATGCTGGATGGTTTGCATTTCGCTTAAAATGCTTAGGCCGTGGTTTGATGCAAGGCTATCGGTACCCAGGGTAATATTAAAGCCCTGATCAACAAAAAGATTGATCTTAGGTAGTTTATGTTCGATATATAAATTGGCATTGGGGCAAAAACACCAATTTATTTTACGATCGAAACGCTTAAGGAAATAAACGTCTTTTAGATTAGTGCAGGTATTATGCACCAATAATATTTCCTGCTTATTGGTTAGAAGCGGAACGATGGATTGCACGGAGTTACGGGCCTGTGGCTTAAAGTGGCTTATATCCATACCAAAATAATCATACAACGCTGTAAACTTGCCCAGTTTATACCTGAAAAACTTGTTTTCATCATCACACTCCTGGTTATGGATACTCAGCAGGTTGCTGTGCGTTTCGCAATATTTTTTAACCAACCTGAACAACTCCTTTGATACCGAATATGGCGCATGCGGGGTTATAGAAACTGATTGCGGTCTAAACTCATCCATCAGGGTTAATGCTTTCTCAAAAAGCTCGTCGGCCTTGTTGGGTAAAAAGCCAAAAATTTCAACAAAGGTATGGTAGTGTAATTTGCTTTTAGCTTTAATGGCTATGGTGCTGTTGTTGTTTGATATATCGCCAACGGCTACAATACCGTTTTCAAACATATCATTATCAGCCTGCTCAGCAGCGGCAGTAATCAGGCCACTGTCGGTAGCGCCCCGTTGTTGTGTTATTTCTTTTATAAAATCAACCAGTCCGGTTTTAGTGGGCACTTTCCCTAACATGTGCGAAAGTTCCAGATGGCAATGGGTATTAATAAAACCGGGACAAATAATACCGCTCAGTTTTTCGGGTGGCGGGCTGACATCGGATGCTGAATCCGAGACAGAGAGAATCTTTCCATCCTCATCAACAGTAACAATTCCATTCTTGATCGGATCGGCATAAACAGGGAAAACGTAATCAGCAGTAAAACTTTTCATCAAATAAAACTTAGCATCTTCATATACCATTTTTTAAAATCCGATCTGATTATTTAAACAATACAGTTAACCTTAAGTTATTGTTTCTTAATTAAATAAAAAAGATGACTTTAAAAAAAGCAACATTTTTTTAAATTGAGTACCTTTGCAAAAGTGAGCACCGTAAAAGAAAAAATAGACATCCGCAATATAAGCCTGCAAACCCTGCAACAGCACTTTACCCAAATGGGCGAAAAGGGCTTTAGAGCAAAACAGGTTTACGAATGGCTTTGGAAAAAGTCGTGTTCTTCTTTTGACGATATGAGCAATATTTCAAAGGAACTGCGCACTAAGCTGAATGATAATTTTATTATAAATAATGTTAAAATTAACAACTCACAGTTTAGTGCTGATAAAACTATAAAAAATTCTTTTATTTTGCACGATGCGCACCTGATTGAGGGTGTTTTAATTCCAACTCCAGGCCGAATGACGGCCTGTGTGTCGTCTCAGGTGGGTTGTAGCCTCACATGTAAATTTTGTGCTACAGGATATATGGAGCGCAAACGCAACCTAAATCCTGACGAAATTTACGACCAGGTGGTGCTCATCAGCAAACAGGCGCAAGAAAATTACGGCATCCCTTTAAGCAATATTGTTTATATGGGTATGGGCGAGCCTTTGCTGAATTATAAAAATGTGATGGACTCGATAGAGAAGATCACGAGCGAAGACGGCCTGAATATGGCTGCGAAAAGGATCACAGTATCAACCGCAGGCATCGCCAAAATGATAAAAAAACTGGGCGATGACGAGGTGAAATTTAACCTGGCGCTTAGTCTACACGCTGCAAACGACGAGAAACGTAATACCATAATGCCGATAAATGAGCAAAACTCGTTAAAAGCATTAGCCGAAGCCCTGAAATACTACTACGCTAAAACCAAAAACCCGGTTACTTACGAGTATATTGTTTTTGATGGTTTTAATGATACTATACAAGATGCCATTGAACTGGCCAAATTTTGCAAGCACATACCCTGCAAAGTGAACATCATCGAATATAACCCGATCGCCTTCGCCGCCTTTCTGAATGCCGGTGAGGATAAGATTGAGAAATTTGCTGATTATTTGAAGAGTCAGGGTATTAATACTAATCTTCGCAGGAGTCGCGGTAAGGATATTGATGCTGCTTGCGGGCAATTGGCGATTAAGGATAAGGCTGCGGCTGTTCAGGAATAATTTTTTTCTTTTGTCATTCTGAAGGACGAAGCAATCTTGAACTATGCAAAGCTGCTTTGCTTTTGCGCGCGCTGTTAACTCACCCCGACTTCGTTGCGCTTGTCGACCCTCTCTTCGCCTTCGGCGCAAAGAGGGTGTAGGAAATTTTAAATTTCTTTTTAAATTCATAGCGTGAAATTATCGCGCAGTTACTTTGCTGATTTTGTTGGGTTACTTTTTCCACAACTTTGCCCAGCTTGTGGCGAGAGTTTGATGGCGAATGAACAGATTATTTGTACTAATTGCCAATATAGCTTACCACTTACCAACTTTCATTTACAGGCTGATAATATTGTTGCACGGCAGTTTTGGGGTAAAGTTAATGTGCAGGCGGCTTATGCGCTGTATTACTTTACTAAAGGTGGGAAGGTGCAAAATTTGGTGCATCATCTTAAGTACAAGGGTATGCAGCAAATAGGCCACGCGGCAGGTAGTATTGCCGGAGCACAACTGGTTAAGAATGAGGTTTTTTATTCGGCTGATGTGATTATACCTGTTCCGCTACATAAAAAACGACTGAAGCAGCGTGGATATAACCAAAGCACCTCCTTTGCTGAGGGATTGGCGCAGAAACTAAATGCTGTAGTTGATGATACCAGCTTAATTCGCACCCGGGCTACGGAAACTCAAACAAAAAAAGGGCGCTTCACCCGATTTGAAAACATGCAGGAGGTTTTCATCGTAATCGATCCTGAAAAGCTAAAAAACAAACACATTTTATTGGTGGATGATATTGTAACCACCGGTTCAACACTGGAGGCTTGTGCTGTGGAACTGTTAAAGATTGAGGGTATTAAGTTGAGTATTGCCACTATCGCTTACGCGGAATAACTTACTTTTAATATAATATCAATTACACTTTCTGGTATTTACCCAACTTCTCAAACAGTGTTTTTGGGTCGAATGGTTTTAGGATAAAATCGTTCATACCGGCGACACTCATCTGGTTAATTTCACTGCTAAGCATTGATGCAGTTAATGCAACAATAGGTAATTGCTGAAAGTAAGCTTCAGGTTTGGCGCGTATAATCTGAGTGGCTTCAAGCCCTCCCATCACAGGCATATGTATGTCCATTAAAACAACATCATAGTTCATATTGCTTACTATTTTATCAACAGCTTCTTGTCCATTTTCGGCAAAATCAGCCTGGGCACCCCATTTTTGCAGTACTTTATTAACTAGTATGCGGTTAATCTGGTTATCGTCAACTACAAGTATATTTAAGCGCAGTCCTATTTCCATTTTGTCGTTAGTGATATTGGTATGGTGTTTAACTTTATTAAACGTAATAATAAACCAAAAGGTTGAACCCTGCCCTAAAACACTATCAACGTTTATTCTTGAATCATGTAACTCAACCAAACGTTTACTAATAGCAAGGCCTAAACCTGTACCACCATATTTTCGGGTGGTATCTGCTTCGGCTTGTTTGAACGACTCAAATATAGTGCCTAGTTTATCATTCGCTATTCCAATACCGGTATCAGTAACCGCAAACCGTATGCGAATATTGCTGTTAGTTTCTTCTAAAACCCTTAAATCTATGGTTACGCCGCCTTTGTCTGTAAATTTAATAGCATTGTTTACCAGGTTTAAAAGCACTTGTACCAACCTTGCGCTATCTGCTATAATAAACTCAGGGAGGGCCTCATCAATGGTTTCTTTTAGGTAGATATTGTTTTCACTTACCCGGTATTGCATAGAATTCACCACACGGTGAACCATTTCTCGCAGGTTGACCTCAGCCTTTTCCAGCTCAATATTGCCTGTTTCTATCTTGGTAAAATCAAGCACATCATTTATCAGGGTCATTAAATTTTCTGCTGAAAACTTAAGTATATCCAGGTTTTCTTTTTGTGATTCCAGGGGATCATTATCAATCAGTAATCGCGACATACCAATAACCGCGTTTAAAGGCGTACGTATCTCGTGGCTCATTACGGATATAAACATATCCTTGGCCCTGTTTAACTGTAATGCTTGTTCTTTGGCCGAGATCAGCTCCAACTCAATCTTCTTTTTTGAGGTGATATCGATAATAACCTCAATATACTTATCAACTTCGCCACTGGCGGTTAAAATAACCGAGTTTATTACGGATATCCATAGCGGTTGCCCATCTTTTCGATAAGCTAATAGATCAACCTCAAAAGATTGTTTATTTTGGGATAAACGCCGCGCCCGCTCAATAATAGACACGTCGGTAAGCTCGCCTTTTAAGGTATCGCCCAAATGCTTGTCCTTAACATCATTTATATTATACCCGGTAATTTTTTCAAATGCATCATTTATCCACTCCACTTCGCCATTAAGGTTGTTTATCACCACCCCGCTGGTGGTGCTGCTGGCTACTAAAGAGAGCAGCTTTAATTGTTCCTCAGCAGCTTTACGTTCGGTAATATCAACAGCTATTGTTATTTGGCGCTCAACCTCACCCATTTCATTCAGCAGCGGGCTGTTTGATAAGTATGCCCAAATTGGGGTACCATCCTTGCGATATATTTTCAGTTCAAGTTCGTAAGGTTTCTTTTGCTTAACCGCCTCTATTGCTTTGTTAAATTCTTCAACATTGCTGTCTTTACCCATTAATTTTTTGCCAAGGGTTTTTCCTCGCACCTCATCCAGCGTGTAACCTAGTATACGCTCCAGCGCCTCATTCATCCAAATCACTTTGCCATCTTTATCACGGATCAACGTACCGCTTGGCGATTTTCGGGCCGCGAATGACAATATATCAAGGTCTTTTTCGGCATTCTTACGCAGTGTAATATCTACTACTATACGGATGAACTTATCAATCTTGCCTTCGGCATTGTGCACAACCGAATTGATAACAGAGATCCATGTTGACTTACCATCTTTACGGCTTATCAACAAATCAGCCTGGTACGATTCTTTTTTGCTGATAGCTAAATCTAATTTTTGTTTCTGTTCAGGAACTGGTATTCCGTTTAGCACATCGCGTAAACGCTTATCTTTTACATCGTTTAAGTTATATCCTGTTATTTTTTCAAACGCTTCATTTGTCCAGATTATGTGATCATCCGCATTACTTATAACTACCCCATTGTGAACTTTACTCGCTACCAGCGACAATTGTTCAAGCTCAGCCAACAATTTCTTCTGATAAGTTATATCGCGGCCACTGGCATACCATTTACCATCTTTTGTAATGGCACACCAGCCTATCCATTTTATCCGTTTATCGGCTGTAACGGTTTCGGTTTCAATCTCAAATGCTTGTTTTGAGGTTATCGCCTTTTCAAAAGTTGGTACAAATTGCTCACGATTATTGCCAACAACAAAATACCATAATGATTTGCCAATGGCCTGTTGTGGCGTGTAGCCTAACACGCTTTCTATCGCATCGTTTATCAACTCAATGTTGGAGTCTTTATCTGCAATCAAATGAATCTCGGGCGAACTGTTAAATAAGCGGTAAAAATCTTTGTGGACTTCCAGTGATCCTTCAAGCTCCTCTTTCTGTTTTTTTAATATCAGATGCGACATTACTTCATCAGCAAGCGTACGCAAGGCATCTTTTTGTTCCTCGGTAAGTTTTCTGGGGATACGGTCAATAACACATAGGGAACCTAAGTGATGGCCGTTGGGGTCAATAAGCGGTGCGCCTGCATAAAATCTGATATTAGGCGCACCGGTTACTAATACATTATCTTTAAATAAGTCGCTTTCAAGCGCATCATTTACTTCAAGTATTTTATCGTCAAGAATGGTGTAGTGGCAAAAAGCATCAGCGCGTGGCGTTTCTGCTGCATCTAACCCAACCTTCGACTTAAACCATTGCCTGTCTTCATCAATTAATGAAATAAGGGCAATAGGAACCTGGCATATATAAGATGCCAGGCGTGTTATAGCGTCATACTCCTTCTCGGGCAATGTATCAAGTACATTGTAGGAATTTAGCGCCGTTAAGCGTTCATTCTCGTCGCCCGAAGAAGTTTCTATTTTGGTCACTTTAGATTTTTAATCCAACGCTTTGTTATGCTTGTACAATGGAAAATCTTCCATTAATTTATGTACCCTTTTACGTATTTTTTTGATTGAATTTTCATTTTCCGGATCCGCGATAACCGCGTCTATCAGCTCCACAATGTGTTCCATGTGTTTTTCTTTCATACCACGGGTGGTGATAGCTGCTGTACCTACACGTATTCCAGAGGTAACAAATGGTGATTTATCATCATAAGGCACCATGTTTTTATTGATGGTGATGTCGGCGGTAACCAAGGCATTCTCAGCTGCTTTACCGGTAACGTTTTTATTGCGCAGATCGATCAGGATCAAATGATTATCGGTTCCACCAGACACGATTTCGTAACCACGGTCAATAAACGCTTTAGCCATAGCTGCTGCATTCTTTTTAACCTGTACAATGTATTTCATGTAATCGTCGCTCAAAGCTTCGCCGAAGGCAATAGCTTTTGCCGCGATGATATGCTCAAGCGGGCCACCTTGTATACCCGGGAAAACTGCCATGTCTAATAAATTAGACATCATGCGAATTTCGCCTTTTGGTGTTTTTAAACCCCATGGGTTTTCAAAATCTTTACCTAATAAAATCAGGCCACCACGCGGGCCGCGTAATGTTTTATGTGTAGTTGTAGTAACTATATGGCAATGCGGCAGCGGATCGGTTAATAAACCACGAGCTATTAAACCGGCAGGGTGCGAAATGTCAGCCAAAACAAGTGCGCCAATTTCATCAGCTACCTTGCGTATAAATTCGTAATCCCAATCACGCGAGTAAGCCGAAGCACCGCAAATGATCATTTTTGGTTTCTCTTTTAAGGCAACCTTTTTAAGCTGATCATAATCAACATAACCTGTATCCTTACGAACTCCGTAAAAATGTGGTTCATATAATTTACCAGAGTAATTTACTGCTGAACCATGGGTTAAGTGACCACCATGTGAAAGATCGAAACCTAATATTTTGTCGCCTGGTTGCAGGCATGCCAGCATAACCGCGGCATTAGCTTGCGCGCCTGAGTGTGGCTGCACATTTGCCCACTCGGCATTAAACAATTGTTTAGCGCGTTCAATAGCGATAGTTTCAATTTCATCAACCACCTGGCAACCACCATAATAGCGTTTTCCGGGTAAGCCTTCGGCATATTTATTGGTTGCTACTGAACCTGCAGCTTCCATTACCTGCCGGCTTACAAAGTTTTCAGATGCGATTAGTTCAATACCTTCTTCCTGGCGTTGTTGCTCTTCGTCTAACAGCTTAAATATTAATTTGTCTCTTTTCATGCGATGGGTTAAAAACGCCGCTAAGTTAGCAAAAAATCCTCTTTTTGATAGTTAAGTAATTAGATGTTAGCTATTATTAAACAAAAAAAGCAGGAATTTGTGTTCCTGCCTTGCGGGTATTTTTTGTTCGGTATTGTCATGCCGAATTTATTTCAGCATCCCACATGCAAGGTCATCATCTATCGGTCACTTAGCATGCGGGATCCCGAAACAAGTTCGGGATGACATTAAAAGATTGTTATTCGCTTCGCAAACTTTTTACCGGGTTGGCAAAAGCCGCCTTTATAGTTTGCAGCATAATAAGAAACGCGGTGATAGCCGTTAATAAAGCTATCGAAAAAACAAAAGGTGAAAGCGATATACTGATCTTATAAGCATAATCATTCAACCATTTTTGCATCATAAAATATGCCAGCGGGCAGGCAATTAAACCAGCAATTAAAACTACGCCTAAAAAATCTTTCAGGAAAAGTGAAGTAATACCCGCAACAGATGAACCCAATACTTTACGAATACCTATTTCTTTGGTACGTTTTTGTATGCTTAATGATATTAAACCCAATACGCCAAGTAAAACAATTATTATGGCTAAAAAGGTGGCGATGTAGGCTGCTTTTTTCAGTTGCAGTTCGGTTGCATAAACGCTTTTAAGGGCATCATCCATAAATTTATATTCAAAGGGGGCCCCGGGCATGAGTTCGGCCCACTTTTTTTGTAAAACCGACAAGCTTTGCTGTAAGTCGCCAGGTTTCAGTTTGATGGAGAAGTAACGGTAATAAGTACTGAAATTAACATTATTAAACGTGATAGGTAATATTTTGGATTGCATCGATCCAAAATGAAAATCAGCGGTAACGCCACAAATAGTAGAGGCACCGGGGTAACCCGGCGACATTATTTTTTGGCCAATAGCTTCTTCATCATTTTTAAATCCCAAAGCTTTTGCTTCTGTTTCATTGATTACTACGTCGGTACTGTCTGCCGGATTAAAAACAGGCTTAAAAAACTGTCCGGCCTTTAATGGAATATTATAGGTTGAGGCATATTGATTATCAACAGTTAAACCTTGTGATACTATAGTTTGTGACGGGTTTGCTCCTTGCCGATAAACCTGATAATTACCACCGTTTGCACCATCCGGAATTACATAAGATAAAGTAATGTTGCTTACCTGGGGCATTTGCGCAAGTTGGTATCGAATTGCTTCCATTTTTTGGACACCTTTTGGCGACCAATCCCTTGGCACTTGCGAATAGATCACATAATCTTTATTGTAGCCTAAATTATTGCTAAAAAACAAGCTTACCTGCTGCGATACTATTATTGCACCAATTAAGACAATAGCTGCCGTAGCGAATTGAAAAACAACCAGTGATTTACGGAAAAGCACACTTTCTTTTACCGAGGCCAATTTCCCTTTTAGAGAATCGACTGATTTTAATGACGATAAAACTAATGCAGGATAAATGCCTGCCAGCACGCCAACAATTAAAGCGAACACGAACGGAACGGGTATAAAATAAACAGGAAAAGAAAATAAACCCATGATATCTTTACCAAGTGCATCACTAAAATATGGCCTTGCTGTGAGGTAAATAACCAGTGCAACTACCATCGCCATCATCACTATTAAAGTCGATTCGGCTAGAAACTGCCATATCAGCTGTTTGCGTAAGCCGCCCATTACCTTACGTATACCCATTTCCCTCATTCTTCCCGAAGCCCGGCCTATACAAATATTGACAAAATTGATAATCGCCATAAGTAAGATAAACAAAGCAATACAGGACAATGTATAGGTCATTTTTTTAACGATGCCGCCTTCAGCAATCATATTATAATCCTTTAAAGCAACCAGGTAGGTCGTTAAATTTTTACTAATCTGTTCCGGAGCGTTTTTGTGAAGCAAGGTAGCCATAGCTCTTTCAACCGTTTTGGGATCTGTGCCTTTTTTCAATTCAAGATAATCTACGATATAGGTATTATCCCAACCTGTTAAATTTCTTTTGAAATATTTGGCAGCATCAGCATTGACAAAGAAGTCGGAAACATTACGTGCGCTTACGGCAGTAACGGAGTTTTTCGGAACATCTCCCAATACTCCCGACACAGTAAAATCGTGCTTATCGCCTGAAAGTCCGTCAAAATTCAGCAATTGCCCAATCACATCTGTACGGCCAAAATATTTCATCGCCATTTGCGAAGTGATCACTACCGAAAAGGGATCATTTAACGCGGTATTCGCATTGCCTTGCAGCAATTTAAACCCGTACATGTTAAGCAAAGTGCTATCCCCTATCTGTACCGTTTCACGAAAATGCTTATCCCCTTTTGATACATCGGTGGTTATACCGTCAAACCGGTAGTAATTAGTAACTAAGCCTGGATAGCTTTCCTTAAGCGCTTTGGGTAATTCCGCATCGCTTCCAATTTCAAAGCCCATATTTGGGTCTTTCCATTTACTTTGAATAATATATTGATTATCAGCATCCTTAAGCTGACGGTTTACTTGCAGTTCACCCCAAACATACGCACCTATCAACAAGCTAAAAGCAATACCTATTGAAAGACCAAAAATATTGATGATAGAAAAGGCTTTATTTTTCCAGAGGTTTCGCCAGGCAATTTTGAGGTAGCTTTTTAGCATAATGATAATATTTTGGTTATCACAAATGTGCAACACAATCAGTAATTATCTTAATGCCAATATGTTAAATAATGTTATTTGTTGGGATGGTGGACTGAGCAAGTCGGAGAAGATTCTTCGCTGCACTCAGAATGAGAAGGGAAATTTAAAATAATCCTGTTGCTGAATTTATTTCAACGTCCCACATGCACGGTCATCATCTTATCGGTCACTAAGCATGTGGGACCCCGAAACAAGTTCGGGATGACAAGGTGTTGAATTATTCAATTTCTTTGGTCGCTATCCAAAAGTTGTTATACCCCAATCCTACCTCTATTTTAATTAGCTCCTGTTGCAACATCTCCAGCATGGCTAAAAAATTATATACAAAGTGCACTTTGTTATCGGAGTTACCGGCTATCGATTTAAAATCGAGCATTTTATTGATGTTCAATAACTGCTTTATGGCTTCCTTTTGCTTTTCAATGGTGTAAGGATATTGCACAATGGTATGGGTAACCTGCTTCTCGCGCGACTCATAACTTTTATTGAGTCGATCGTAGACCATCATTAGTCTGTACAGGCTTAGCTCCTGCAGTTCATCGCCCGGTAAGGGTATTTTCTCTACTTGTTCCAGGTCGTAGGCTATATTACCGCGCTTTTCCTGTTTAAAACGTTCATCTTCATAAGGGCGAAGTTCTTCGCAAACCTGCTTTATCTTTTTGTACTCAATCAGCTTGCGAATCAGGTCTTCTTTGTGGTCAATCTCGTTACCGGCTTCGTCTACCTCAAATCGCGGCAGTAACATTTTAGCCTTGATGCGCATCAGCGTTGCGGCCACAAAAATAAATTCGCTGGCAACCTCCATGTTCAGGGTAGCCATGTGGTGCAGGTAGTTCAGGAAATCATCTGTAATTTTTGCAATGGGAATATCCTGAATATTAAGCTCATCCCGTTCAATAAAAAAAAGCAGCAGATCAAATGGCCCTTCAAACTGGGTCAACTTAATTTCAAAGCCTTCTTCTACCATTGTCATCAACCAAAAATAAGTTAATTGAAGAGAAAAGGAAATGTTTATTACAGAAACTCACCCAGTCTTGCTCCGCTCGTCTCCTCTCTTTGTCGCACAACGATAGAAAGTCAGCTAGTACAGCAGTCAACTATCAAATTCCATTTAGCTTCTGGTTAGCCTTTTAACTGCAGCAGCCTATGCCATCATTTTTCATTCGCCACATCCCAATTAAATTCATGAAATTAGTGGCTAATGCCCGAGCTCACCCCATCCCAACGGACCTGGAAAACATTTAAGCGTAATAAATCTGCAATGGCGGGTTTGGTGTTTATCATTATTACTGCGTTGGTTGCCATATTGGGTTATCTGATCATGCCAGATTCCACGCCGGATGCTAATAACATGGCTATCCAGCTCAGCCTTAAAAAACCTGGCTCAAAATTTATGTTCCTTGATATTCTTAAGGCCAAAAGTGTTGATACTGTCGGCATCTTCAATAAAATGCTATCGGGGCAGACCAACTTTTACCATGAGGTGCCGATAACGGGTTATTATTTCGCAAAAGATTCCATCTACATAAACCAATACATCGGCGATGAAGATAAGTCTGAAAAAAAAGCTTACAGTATTTTTGAGGTCGCCACAGGGCAAAAACAAAAATTCACACAAATAAATAATCTATCCGCCTTAAAACAGCAAATTGTCAATAAACAGATCACGCGCAAAACCTTTTGGTTGGGTACCGATATTTATGGGCGCGATATGCTTAGCAGGTTGTTACTTGGCACACGGGTATCTTTATCTGTTGGCTTAATGTCGGTACTTATCAGCATACTGCTGGGGGTAAGTATCGGTGCAATCGCGGGCTACTTTGGTGGTTGGCTGGATACTGCGTTAAGCTGGTTAATGAATATACTTTGGGCTTTACCCGCATTGCTGCTGGTTATTGCCATATCGTTTGCATTGGGTAAAGGTTTATGGGAAATTTTTGTGGCGGTAGGCTTATCCATGTGGGTTGAGGTGGCACGATTGGTAAGAGGACAGGTAATTAGCTTAAAGCAGGTGGAATATGTTGAAGCGGCACGTTCAATGGGTTTTGGTAATGCACGTATTATTATCAGGCATATCTTACCTAATATCATCGGGCCAATACTGGTGCTGGCGGCGTCAAACTTTGCCACAGCTATATTGCTGGAAGCCGGACTGAGCTTCCTGGGTTTCGGGGCACAACCACCAATGCCAACATGGGGCAGTATGATCAGGGAAAATTACGCTTATATTGTAATGGATGCAGCCTATTTAGCAGTGCTGCCAGGCCTTGCCATTATGCTTTTGGTTTATTCTTTTAACCTGGTAACCATTGGTTTGCGCGATGCTTTTGATATAAAATCTCAAAATACACGAATTTGAAAATTATTCTTTATTTTAGGCTGTTCTGTTTACAAACTATATGATCTCTAATCCCTGTGCTTCTCTACTGTTAAAACAAAAAAACGATTTGAGGCTTTTATTAATATTAAAAAATCTGTTAACGGTATCTTTGGCAGATAATTTATTAAATACAGGGATGCCTAAAAATTCAAACCTTATCTATACTGCCCAATAAATAAATGCAAAATATCGATAAGTCCGGCGAAGATGAACTGATTAGATTACTGCTTAAAAGGCAGTCGGAATTAAACTCACTGCTTGAAGTAACCAGAGCCATCAATAAAAATATAGCTACGCCAGTATTGGTGCAAATGCTGGAGGTTATTTTGCAGAGCTATCTGCAAGTAGGGAAATTCAGGTTTTTGATAGAGGATGATGAGAACTTTATCTGCATCTCAAAATACGGTGGCACTATTGAACCTGTAAGTGTATTGCATCGTATTTGCACCGATCTGAGCAAATTTAAAACCGCCACACCGGTTGCCAACCACGCTGATCCGATACTAAAAACATACGATTACTTTATTCCCATCTATCATAAAAACAAGGCACTGGCCTATGCATTTATAGGCGATTTCAATAGCTCGCCAGAGATGTTGAACAATGACCTTAACTTTATACAAACACTTATCAATGTGGTGCTGGTAGCGCTAGAGAATAAACGTTTATTCAGGGAGCGCTTACAAACAGAACGTTTTGAGCGTGAGATGGAACTTGCTGTCGAGGTGCAGAACATGTTGGTACCCATCCGAATACATAAAGATGATGGTGTTGAGATAGATGCCCGGTATCTACCCCATCAAAACATTGGGGGCGATTATTTTGACTTCATCCGCCTTAATGAGGATGAGTTCATCTGGTGCATTGCTGATGTATCGGGCAAAGGAATTTCGGCCGCATTACTGATGGCCAACTTCCAGGCCAGTTTGCATGCCTGGGCAACGGTGGAGAATGACCTGACCAATATTATAGAGCGCCTTAATAAAATTGTACTCAACAACACCAAGGGCGAACGTTTTATCACACTCTTTTTAGCCAAATACAATCAAAAAACACGCTTACTTAACTATATAAATGCAGGCCACAACCCGGCAATTTTATATTCAAACGGTGAGGCTATTCCACTTAAGTTAGGGACAACCATGATAGGCGCTTTTGAAGAACTGCCATTCTTAAATCAGGGAGAAATAGACATTGACCCGGGTAGTTTGATATTTAATTACACCGATGGCTTAATGGACTACGAGTCACAAGGGCCTAAAAGCTGGAACGAAGAAAAGCTGCTGAAATTTGTGCTGCAACATGGTAGTTCATCACCCGATAATTTCAACCAAACCCTGCTCGATCATGTTGCTCACCTTACTAAAGGAAAAGCTATTGATGATATTACCTTGCTTACGCTACGGATATTTTAAGGGGCATCACTTTCGGCCCGCGCTATTTGCTCATACTACACAGGACCTTAACCTCGGACTGCACTGAGGATCTCGATTGGCCAGTACCCGCTGCTATCGCTAACACAATATTTAACAGAGCACAATTACATCCTAAGCATATTGTCATGCTGAATTTATTTCAGCATCCCACATGCAAGGTCATTACCATACCGGTTACTCAGCATGTGGGATCCCGAAACAAGTTCGGGATGACAAAGCCTTTTAATTATCCCCTTGTCATTCTGAACGCAGTGAAGAATCTGTAAAGTAGTTTACACCAGTACAGATGCTTCGTATCCTCAGCATGACAATTTAATTTACTTTTGCGAGTTAACATGAATTTTCCTCACATCTTTTCCACACCTCATAATCATCGGTTAAAAAAAATGGATATTTGAAAAAAAACAGCTACTGATGTTATTAGCCCGGTACCAATTTGATTTGATTGAAGCAGGATGCGATGAAGCTGGTCGCGGTTGCCTTGCCGGGCCGGTATTTGCCGCCGCGGTAATTCTTCCGCATAACTTTGAGCACAAATTGCTTAATGATTCCAAGCAATTATCTGATGCGGTACGCTACCAGCTCCGTGCGGAGATAGAAGAAAAAGCGATCGCCTACGCCATAGCCTCGGTTGATAATGTGGAGATAGATGAGATCAACATCCTGAACGCTTCTTTTTTAGCCATGCACCGTGCCATTGATAAACTGCACGTAAAACCTGAGTTTTTAATTATTGATGGTAACCGCTTTAATAAATATCAGGATATGCCGCACCAATGTATTGTGGAGGGTGATGCCAAGTATTTAAGTATCGCGGCGGCATCTATACTAGCCAAAACCTATCGCGATGATTACATGAAGCAAATTGCCGAGGAGCATCCTGAATACAACTGGCACACCAATAAAGGCTATCCAACCATAAAACACCGCAACACAGTGTTAGAATTAGGATTTACCCCATACCATCGCCGCACTTTTACGGTAAGCAAGCCGCAATTAACTATTTTTCCGGAGGGACTTTGATATAGTCGTTACAGATGGTATTTTTGTTGGAAACCAATTAAGTTTGAAGATACTTATTTTAGCTCACCGTGTTCCATTTCCGCAAAATGGCGGATACCCGATTGTGGTATACAATACCATTAAAGGCCTTGTTAATTTGGGGCACGAGGTATCGCTGGTGGCGTTAAATTCCAAAAAAAACTACCACGAACAACCTGATGATGATGTGATAAGCAAGATAAACTATCGTGCTTATGATATTGATACGCGGGTATCGGTTTTTGATGTAGCTGTCAACCTGTTCAGCAAAACATCCTTTAATATTGATAAGTATTACGATGCCGAATTTGAGCGCCAGCTGATGCGCGAGGTGCGTATAAATAATTATGATATTGTACAGTTTGATGGGCTGATGGTATCGCTGTACTTAAACGCCGTTCGTAAAAGTTGCAATTCAAAGCTTGTTTACCGGGCACACAATATCGAAAACCAGGTATGGCAGCGTTTGGCTGGTCAAAAGAACGATCCGTTTAAAAAGTCGTACCTGAGAATGCATGCCAAGCGTATTAAAAATTACGAACTGGAGCAACTTAATAAAGTAGACTCAATTATTGTATTTACCGAGCAGGATAAAGCCACCATGTTATCCTATGGTACAAAAACAGCTATAGATGTATTGCCGGTAGGTTTAAATCTGGAACAGTATAAACCCGATTATACCAAAACAGAAGTTCCAAGCCTATTCTTTTTAGGCTCGTTGGATTGGCTGCCAAACCGCGAGGGTATAGAGTGGTTCCTGGAGAATTTCCACAAAGAATTGACCAATGGCGACCTCCCTGTAAAATTTTATGTGGCAGGTAATGATATTCCGGAGCGTTTCGATGATTACGAGGTGATGGGTAAGATCTTTATCCCCGGCGAAGTTGATGACGCGCTCGAGTTTGTGAATAGTAAATCCATAATGATTGTACCGCTATTATCCAGCGGTGGCGTAAGGGTGAAAATTGTTGAGGGAATGGCTATGGAGAAATGTATTATTTCCACATCGCTTGGTGCCGAAGGGATTAATTTTACAAACGGCAAGAATATATTAATAGCCAATAACGCCGACGAATTTTACGATGCTATAAAACGTTGCATAACCGATGAGGAGTTTTGTCGCAGCGTTGGTTTGAACGCCCGCGGGCTTATAGAGCAGCAACACGATATAAATGTAGTCACCGGTAAGCTTTTTAATATATATGAGCGTTTGCTACCTGTTGGAGTAAGCTAATTTTATTACTTTTGACGGCAATTGACCCAATTCATGAAAAATACCGCATTAACTGATATTCATATAAAAGCAGGCGCCAAAATTGTACCCTTTGCAGGTTACAATATGCCCGTGCAATACGCCGGAATTAACGCTGAACACGAAACCGTACGAAAAGCCGTAGGGGTGTTTGATGTGAGTCACATGGGCGAATTTATTTTAAAAGGTGATCACGCTATCGACCTGATACAAAAAGTGAGCAGTAACGATGCTACCAAGCTTTATGATGGCAAAGTACAATACTCTTGCTTACCAAACGAAGATGGTGGTATAGTAGATGACTTACTGGTTTATCGCATCGACGAAAAAACCTACATGCTGGTTGTTAACGCATCCAACATTGATAAAGATTGGGATTGGATCTCCAAATACAATACCTGGGGTGTTGATATGAAAAACATATCCGACCGCACGTCGCTGCTAGCTATCCAGGGCCCTAAAGCTGCCGAAGCTTTGCAAAGCCTTACCGATATTGATCTGCCATCAATGGAATACTATACCTTTAAAAAAGGCAAGTTCGCGGGTATTGATAATGTTGTTGTTTCGGCAACAGGTTATACCGGCGCGGGTGGCTTCGAAGTTTATTTCGATAACGAACACGCTGAACATATCTGGAACGCCATATTTAAAGCAGGCGAACCATTCGGCATAAAACCTATAGGCTTAGGTGCCCGTGATACTTTACGTTTAGAAATGGGTTTCTGCTTATACGGTAACGATATTAATGATACCACATCGCCATTAGAAGCCGGTTTAGGCTGGGTAACCAAGTTCACCAAGGATTTTGTTAACTCAGATGCTTTGCAGGCGCAGAAACAACAAGGTGTAAACAAAAAACTGGTTGGTTTTGAAATGATAGACCGCGGCATCCCCCGCCACGATTATGAAATTGTTGATGCCGACGGAAACAATATTGGCAAAGTAACCTCAGGTACGCAATCGCCATCGCTGCAAAAAGCAATTGGCATGGGCTACGTAAAAAACGAGTTTGCCAAAGAAGGCGCTGAAATATTCATCAGTATACGCGATAATAAAGTAAAGGCAAAAGTGGTTAAACCACCTTTCTATAAATAACCTCCTAGCCCCCTGAAGGGGGAATAATTTATTTAAAAGATATGTCTAACAATCATGCTGATCAAACTCCCCCTTCAGGGGGCCGGGGGGTAGACGTTTGCCTAACTCCCGCGCTCATCCCTCTTTTTGATGTAGAAAACTATATTGTAGTAGTTATCGATATTTTCAGGGCCACTTCATCTATCTGTTACGGCATTGAAAATGGTGCCGAGGCCATTATCCCGGTATCGGAAGTAGAAGAATGCCTGGCCTATCAGGATAAGTTTGCAGATTATCTATTAGCTGCTGAACGTAACGGTGAAGTAGTAGCAGGTTTTGATTTTGGCAATTCGCCATTCTCATACACTCAGGAAAAAGTATCGGGTAAAACCATTGTGCTAACTACTACAAATGGTACGCATGCCTTGCAGCGATCTATCAAAGCAAAAAAAATAATCATTGGCTCATTTCTTAATCTTACATCGGTTTGTAACTGGTTAAAAGATCAGCAGGAAGATATATTGCTGGTTTGTGCCGGATGGAAAAATAACTTTAACCTGGAAGATACCCTTTTTGCCGGAGCGGTAGCAGATCAATTAAAATCAGCCGGTTTTATATTGGATGATGCCGCCATCGCTGCCTATGATCTTTTCCAGATCGGTAAGAATGATATTTCTGCCTACCTTAAAAAAACATCGCATAGCGAACGCCTCAAAGCATTAGGTATTGAAGCCGATATTGAATTTTGTTTGCAAACGGATTTAACCACTGCTATCCCGATTTTGGATGGTGATAAGCTAGTGAAGCTGATATAAAGGGAGGGGTGTCATGCTTCGAGTACCTCAGCATGACACCCTTTTTAAATCTTCCGAACACCGACCACAGGGTAAAAGATATCGAATAATTAATTTAAACCACTACATTTACTTTGTGAGCATAACCAAAGAGCATAAACGCCTGAACGCGATATTTGATAACTACCGCGCGCAAATCGATTCCATCCCTGATGATCAATTCGATGAAACACCACCCCACGGTGGCTGGAGCTATGCTGAGGTTTACTCGCATATTATGCAGGCTACTATGGGAGCAACTATAGCATTGGAGCGTTGTACCCATCAGTCGGATAAGCCTAATACCGGTAAAGCTAGCTTAATGGGTAAAATGGTATTGCTTTTTGGCCGTTTCCCACCGGTAAAAATTAAGGAGCCTCAATCTGTCAGCTCAAAAATGCCCGCGGTTAAAATCAGTAAGGAAGAAGCCCGCAACTTAATCATCAAATGCCGCAAGCGGATGGAGGAGATGGTTCCTTTTACTTCGGATAAATTAGCTATCCGCAGGGTTAAACATCCCCGCCTGGGCATGTTCAGTGCCGCGCAATGGTTTAAATTTATCCGCATCCACCTGGCGCATCACCTCAAACAACTCGACCGTATAAAAAAAGATTTTTCAGCAGTCTAAACCATTGATATTTAACGAAGTCTTAACACTATAGTAACTTATCAGTTTTATCTTTGTTAAAAGCTTTAGTAATGGATTTTGAATATTCATACATGGTTGTAATCGCTTTACTGGCAATGCTTGCCGTATTTTATTTCAGCCCTTACGAACTAAAAGTAAGTGAAGAAGAAGACAACGAATAATAGTTGGCTTAACTCACCAAACCTAAATTATCGGTACAAATTACCGGCAGGAACATTAACCCCCAAACTTTCATGGCAAAACGCGAAGTTGATATAGTAATTATATCAGATGTGCATTTAGGTACCTATGGGTGCCACGCAAAAGAACTGCTTAAGTACTTAAAAAGCATCAAACCCAAAATGCTGATTCTGAACGGCGATATTATTGATATATGGCAGTTCAGTAAATCGTACTGGCCAGAGGCGCACATGAAAGTTATCCGCCGCATACTGAAATTTGTTACCGAGGGCATCCCGGTTTATTACCTAACCGGTAACCACGACGAAATGCTGCGCAAGTTTGCCGATTTCAACATGGGCTCGTTTCAATTGCTTAATAAAATAGTTTTAAATATAGATGGTAAAAAAGCCTGGATATTTCACGGTGATGTGTTTGATGTTACCATGCAGCATTCTAAATGGCTGGCCAAATTAGGCGCTGTAGGCTATGATACGCTTATATGGTTGAATAGCATGACCAATTGGGTTTTAACTACCATGGGGCGCGAGAAAATGAGTTTTTCCAAAAAAGTAAAAGCCAGATTTAAAGACGCTGTAAAGTTCATCAACCAGTTTGAGCAAACCGCGGCCGATTTGGCTGTCGATAAAAACTATCAGTATGTAATTTGTGGTCACATTCACCAGGCCGAGATCAGGAAGATCGAATCAACAGAGAAAAGCGGCAGCGTTATCTACCTGAATTCAGGCGATTGGGTGGAGAGCCTTACCGCGCTGGAGTATCACGATAAAAAATGGAAAATATTTAATTACAGGCCCGAGGATTTTATTAAGGATGAGAACGAAGACGATAAAACCGATGCCGAGGACCTTGATGCCAAGCTGGATGTAAAAAGTTTATTGGAACGATTCAGGCAGGAACCATCATAACAAATTCCCCTCTTGAGAGGGGGTGGACAGGGATGTGTGATGGCAGGGGTGTGTTTATTCAACATGCAGATAAACACGCCTAACGCGTCAATATTTTAATTTCCGGAATTTGAAAGGTTATTAAAACATTTCAAAAGATTTATTGTAAAGTTGCAGTGTAGGAATATTAATACTATTCCGGCTTTATAAATTCAACCGCCCGGCATTACCATGAAAATACTATACGCTATACAGGGTACAGGCAACGGCCACATCAGTCGCGCGCGCGAAATTGTGCCGCTTTTGCAGCTATATGGAGATGTTGATCTGTTAGTTAGCGGTACACAGGCCGAGGTGAGTTTGGCGCAACCGCTTAAGTATAAATTTCATGGGTTTAGCTTTGTTTTCGGCACTAAAGGAGGGGTTGATAACTGGGCAACATTTAAAATAATGAACCTGCCGCAGCTATGGCGCGATATGCACAGCCTGCCCCTAAAAGATTATGACCTGATTATTAATGATTTTGAGCCGGTAAGCGCCTGGGCATGCAGGCTGCAAAAAATACCATCGGTATCATTAAGTCATCAATGTTCATTTATATCACCAAACACACCACGCCCGCAAAAATGGAACTATGCCGAGTGGCTGTTCAAATACTATTCGCCGACTACCTATCATGTAGGTTTTCACTTTGAGCGCTATGCCGATTTTATCCATACCCCGGTTATCCGTAGCGAGATCCGTAATATGGAAACATCAAACAACGGGCATTATACCGTTTACTTGCCAGCGTATGATGATAAAACATTACTTAGCCACCTGAGCAAAACTGATGTGGAATGGCACATCTTTTCCAAACGACAAAAAGAAGTAACCCGCATAGGTAATGTGCACATATGCCCGGTAAATAACCAGGAATTTAATAACAGCCTGGCTAGTTGTGCCGGGCTGTTAACCGGTGGTGGTTTTGAAGGCCCTGCAGAAGCCTTATTTTTACAAAAAAAGGTACTGATGATACCCATGACAGGCCAATATGAGCAACGCTGTAATGCCCTGTCGGCATCAAAATTGGGTGTGCCCGTTGTTAACGAGATTGATGGACATTTCAACAACCATATTGCCAATTGGCTAAATGATGATAAAAGAATACAAGTGAACTTTCCGGATGAAACCGCAGCTATAGTGGAGAATCTGGTAAAAACTTACGCAAAGTAATCGCTGCATTTTAGCATAAGCGGTTTTTCTGCTAATATTGCTCCCTTAACAACAATATTTGATGATCAGTATCTTCAGGAGGTTTAATCCGCTTAACGCTTTATGGCTTTTAATACTGTTGGTTGTACTGCGTATTGGCTATTTATACAATGCGCCTGCTAATATTGAGTTCACCTTTGTTGAAACATTTGCCCGCACATTAGTGCCTTTAGCCTACGAGCACGTGTTTTCACCCACTGTTAACATATTTATAGCCGGGATATTGGTATTTATACAAGCCCTGCTGCTTAACTTTTTAGTAAACAGGTATAATTTATTAGGTAAGTCGACTTTTTTGCCGGCATTAATGTATATAACCGTATCGGGGTTATTTACGCCGTTTTTGGTTTTAAGTCCGCCGTTAATCTGCAACTTCCTGGTGATATGGATGTTGTATAAGCTGTTCGACCTGTATAAAGGTGAGAGCGCGTTATCAACTACTTATGATCTGGGGATGATCGTAGCCCTCGGTACGCTGATTTATTTTCCATTTATCTTTTTTTTCCTGGTGATATGGATAGCCCTCATCATCTTCAGATCATTTAACTGGCGCGAGTGGATTGCCGGTATTATTGGTTATGCTACGGTATTCTTCTTTTTGGCTGTGTACTACTATCTGCATAACCAGTTTAGCGAATTTTATAAAATATGGCTGCCATTGGGAACAAAGTTTCCTAATCGTATAAATATAACCAACTATTACAACTACCTGATGCTTATCCCGGTGATAGTAATATTGGGGCTGTGTTTTGTGAAACTCAGGCAAAATTTCTTTAAAAGTTACGTGCAGGTGCGTAAATCTTTTCAGCTGTTATTTTTTATTTTTATGGTTGCCGGCCTATCATTTTATGTGCGGGCGCAGTTTAATTTGAATCATTTTTTATTGTGTACCATACCCGCCGCGGTGTTTTTTGCCTATTACTTTTTGCATGGCAGCAGTAAATGGTTTTATGAAACTTTATATCTTTTGCTGTTTATCAGCATAATATACTTTCAGTTTAACACTTTTTAACTATTAAATTCGCTCATATTTCAGCTGTTATATTAGTTTTGTAACATGAAGTTTGGAGTAGTAATTTTTCCTGGGTCCAATTGCGACGAGGATATCATTTATACATTAGAGCGATTAACTGGCCAACCAGTAGTAAAACTATGGCATAAAGACCATGATTTGCAGGGAGTTGACTTTATAGTTTTGCCGGGAGGTTTCTCTTTTGGCGATTATTTACGCTCAGGCGCTATCGCCCGTTTCTCACCCATAATGACCGAGGTTATCAAGTTTGCCGAAAATGGTGGCTATGTAATGGGCATTTGTAATGGTTTCCAGGTATTAACCGAAGCAGGTTTATTGCCGGGGGCGCTTTTACATAATCAAAACCGCAAATTTATTTGTCGTAACATCTACTTAAAGGCCGAAACTTCAAACTCGTTACTTACCGCGCAGATCGATCCGCAAAGAGCGCTTAAAATTCCTATCGCCCATGGCGAAGGAAATTATTTTGCTGACGCTGATGTATTGCAAAGCTTAAAAGATAACGATCAGATATTATTCAAGTATTGTGATGATTCAGCTTTAGTTACCGCTGATGCAAACCCTAATGGTTCTTTAGAGAACATCGCGGGTGTTTGTAATATCAAACGTAACGTATTCGGCTTAATGCCCCACCCTGAACGTGCTGCCGACAGTTTGTTGGGCAACGAAGACGGTTTAGCTATTTTCGAATCTATATTGGCATTGGTTAAGGCCTAATGGCAACCCTGGTTATTGATATAGGTAATACTAATACAAAAATTGCTGTTTTTGAGCAGGATGAATTAGTGCATATCACCCATTATCAAGACCAGGATATAAAAGTTCAGGATATACTGGTTGAGTATAATATTAGTAAAGCCATTATATCCACGGTAAAAAATGAGCATACAGGTTGGGAATCGGTATTGAAGGAAAAAATCAAAGTGATCTATTTTAATACTGGAATGACCACAGGTATCAAAAACCATTATCTAACCCCAAAAACTTTAGGGCCTGATCGGTTGGCCGGCGTTATAGGCGCGGCTTATGCCTATCCCGGCCAAAATAGTTTGGTGATAGATGGCGGAACCTGTATAACATATGATTTTGTAGATAGTGATTTAAATTATTCGGGCGGTAGTATATCACCGGGGCTAAAAATGCGTTATAAAGCATTAAATTATTATACCGCTGCTTTGCCTGTTGTTAATGAGGATAACACCTTTAATAAAATCAGTGGTAATAATACCCAAAGCGCTATAACATCGGGCGTACAAAACGGCATAAAATACGAGCTTGAAGGTTTTATAACAAGCTATAAACAAGATAAAAACGAACTTAATATTATACTAACAGGAGGCGACGGTATTTTTTTTGATACCCTGTTAAAAAATAGCATCTTTGCCCCCTATATTAAAAATGAGCCCTACCTGGTTCTTAAAGGATTAAACGCAGCCATAACAAAGCATAATGATTAAATTTACTAAATTATTTATAACATTTTTACTTGCTCTTACAGTTTTCCGGGTGAGTGCACAATCAACAGCTACTACCAGCTCGCCATATTCGCAATTTGGTATCGGTAACCTTGATCAAATGGCATTACCGCAAACTATTGGTATGGGCGGCTTAGGTGCAGCCATCAATAACTTCAGCGGTTATTTTAACTTAAACCCGGTTAACCCGGCCAGTTATGGCAGCCTACGCTTAACAGTTGTTGATATTGGCATATACGGCAGTACTACCAGCCTTAGCCAAACCGGCCAGGCAAGCCAGTCTAATGGTAATTTCAGGGTAAACCATGTTGCGTTTGCATTCCCGGTAAGTAAAAAATCAGCCCTCAGCTTTGGCTTGCAGCCTTATAGCGAAATGGGTTATAGCTACACAACAACAAAAAAGAATTTCGGCACAGGTAATGTTATCGATACAAATGCTGTTAACTATCTATACAGCGGCCAGGGCGATTTGTCGAAGGCATATATCGGTTATGGTTTCGGTATAGGAAAACATTTGTTATTGGGAGCCAATGCATCGTACATATTTGGCAACCTGCACCAATACAGCTCAACAGAAATACCAAATTTATTCGGCACAATAAACTCTCGTGTTGAAGATAGTTATGCAATTGGTGGTGCCAGCTATGACATAGGTGCCCAGTACACTATTGATTTTAGCGAGAGTAAACATTTAATATTGGGTTACTCTGCCACACTAAGCTCTAACATAAACAGCCAGCATACAAATATCGTGAGTCAGTATACTTATGATGATAGCGGTAATGAAAATGTAGCTTCTGATACACTTTCAGAAACAAAAGATCCTAAAGCAAAACTACACTTGCCATATATAGGCCGTTATGGTGTAACATTTGTAAGTGATAATAAATTTTTAATCGGGGCGGAATATAGCCAGGGCAACTGGTCGCAATTAAGTATACCCGGTGTAACAGGCCAAACTTATCAAAACAGTAAAACCTATAATTTAGGAGGCCAGTTTACGCCTGATGCTAATGCATTATCAAACTATTGGGCAACAATTGATTATCGTTTAGGGGTTATATATAACCAATCATACGTTGATGTACAAACAGGTAACTCCAGCACAAATATTACCGATAAAGCAATTACCTTCGGTTTAGGTTTGCCTTTAAGGCCGGGTTATAACAGCTACTACAAAATAAATTTTGCTGCCGAAATAGGTACACGTGGTACCCTGGCTAATGGCCTTGTAAAAGAGAATTATGTTAATTTTCACTTATCATTCGCACTTAACGACAAGTGGTTCACCAAATATAAACTTGATTAATTGAACATGTTAGGTCGGTCTAAATTTCTGTCAAAATTACTTTGGCCGGCAATTGTAACAGGTATCATGCTGTTTTCAGCCTGTGAAAATGACATCAATAAAATACGTGAGCTATCAGCAAACCAGGTTAACGCCGATGTTGATACCATACACGGTGTTGATATAATTTACAGCGACTCAGCAAAAGTGCGTTTTCGTGTGCTATCTCCTTTGTTATTGCAGTACCAGGGCAAAAAACCTTATAACCTTATGCCCAAAACCGTTAATATTATTTTTTTCAATAAAGATGATATGACGCAAATGGGCACTTTAACAGCCGATACAGCTATACAAAGTGATGTGGATAACAAATTTGAGTTCCATAAAAATGTAGTTGCCAAAAATGCAAAAGGCGAAACCTTCAAATCAGACGAGCTGATATGGGATAAAAATACCAAAACAATGCACTCCGATAAGGTTGTTCAAATTACAATGGCCAACGGAGATGTGATGAATGGGACAGGTTTTCAAAGCGACCAAACAATGGCTCATTGGACCATCACACACTCAACAGGCATATTTAATGTAACGGATGCGCCAACACAATAATTAACAGCTTTTTGACTATTTTTTTTTCTATTAAAAAATTTTACTAAAAGTTGTATCTTGCGCCTCTTTTTTGAGTACTAATAATATTATATAATTTTTTTTATGGGAATAATGGGTTTTTTGCGCAACCGGATGGGGATGATACTAGTCGTCGTTATTGGTTTTGCAATGTTTGCTTTCATCGCAGGCGAGGTTATACATTATGGAGGTTCGTTTTTTCATGGTGACAACACCGAGATGGGCGAAGTTAACGGCGAAAAAATCGCTGTTGATGAGTTTAATAAACGGGTTGACCAGAATACGGCCAACTTTCAGGCGCAATCTCACCAAACTGAGATGACACCGCAGATCACCAGCTATATACAGGAATCAACCTGGAGCCAGGAGCTAAATGAAAAGATCCTGAATGCTGAGATGGACAAATTAGGCTTGGTTGTAAGCGACGATGAAAAACGTTCGTTAATACAGGGCGATAACCCAAGCCCGCAAATTGTGCAGGCATTCGGAAACCCACAAACCGGCCAGGTTGACAGGGTGAAGCTTAATAACTTTTTAAACAATATTTCTGCAGCTAAAAATGATGATCCAATGCTGATTCGTTGGAACGATTTTGTTGAGCACATTGTTGACGATAAACGTTCAGAAAAGTATTTGGCATTAGTATCAAACGGGTTATACGTAAACGCGCTTGATGCACAGGATGATTATGAATCAAAAAACAAACTGGCTAATTTTAAATATGTAAAACTTGATTATTCATCAATACCTGACAACAAGGTTACGGTAACTGATGATGATTATGAAACTTACTATAACGACCATAAAGGCGAATTCAAAAATCCTGAAGAAAGCAGAAGCCTTGAATACGTTATATTTAACGCTGCACCATCAAAAGATGATTCGGCAGTTGTAAAAACAGAGGTTGATAAATTGGCACCGGCATTTAAAGCCAGCACCAATGATTCGCTTTTTGTTGAAGTAAATGCCGATACAAAAACACCGCTTTCATTCCAGCGTAAAGGTCAGCTCGATCCAAAAATAGATTCTATTATGTTTAGCGCTGCTAAAGGCTTTGTTTACGGCCCTTACTTATCAGGCAGCAGCTACAAGCTTTCTAAATTGGTTGATGAGCAGATAGGTCCTGATTCAGTAAAAGCAAGGCATATCCTATTACCTATTACCAGCAGCCCTGAAAAAACATTGGCAACTGCTGATTCAATCAAGAAATTAATTGAAGGTGGTAAATCATTTGCTGATTTAGCTAAGACGTACTCAGTTGATAAAGGATCTGCCGATAAAGGCGGCGAGCTTGGAACTTTTGGCCGTGGCAGCATGGTGCCTGCGTTTGAAGATGCAGTTTTTGAAGGTAAAAAAGGCGATATAAAAATTGTTACCTCACAATACGGTGTACATATCATCGATATAGAGGATCAAAAAGGTTCATCAAAAGTTGTTAAGGTTGCTACAGTAGATAAATTGTTAACAGCAAGTTCAGCAACACAATCTGCAGCTTATAGCAAAGCACAGGCATTCCTGGGCACATTAAGCGGCGATAATTTCGATGATCAGGCAAATAAAGCAGGTTTGAAAATTGTTAAGGCTCCTGATTTAAACCCGATAGCATCAACATTTAATACAATAACCAGTGGCCGCGAAATTGTACGCTGGGCTTATAAAGCAAGTGCAGGCGATTTCTCTGACCAGGTATTTACCAGCGGCGACCAGTATGTGGTAGCTCGTTTAACACAAATTAACCCTAAAGGTACATTACCTTTAAGCGCTGTTAAAAAGCAAATAGCACCACAAGTACTTCTTGCTGTTAAAGGCAAAGCGCTTGCTGATAAATTGCAATCAGCAGTTAGCGGTGCATCAAATATAGATCAGGTAGGTCAAAAAGCAGGTTCACCTGTTGTTCCTATTCAGAATATAGTTTTTGCTAACCCGGTAATCCCTGGTTCATCAGCAGAATATAAATTAATAGGTACTATATTCGGTTCACAACCCGGTAAACTATCTGCTCCGGTTATCGGCCAGTCAGGTGTTTATGTATTTACGGTTGATAATTTCATTAAACCGGCACCTCTTGCAAATGCCTTAAGGCAGAAACAGGAACTAGGCCAGGCTTTATTACAACGTTCACAACAAGGTATATTGGAAGCGTTGAAAGATAAGGCGAATGTAAAAGATTACAGAGTTAAGTTCTTATAACCAAATTAAAAGTAATTTTGTATCCGGGATCAGCGTTAAGCTTTTCCCGGATTTTTTATTTAATAGGATTAGATTGTAGATTGTCATTTCGACCGGAGGGAGAAATCTTCTACAACAGGCATAGCGAACTTACAGATCGAAGAAGATTTCTCCCTCCGGTCGAAATGACAAGGTGGAGAAATAACAAAGGTGTAAAAACCGATATAAAATTAAGATTATGGACATTCAGGAAAATATAATCAATAAAGTAGCGCAGAGCGGTTTGGTAACGCTTGATCCTGCTTCTTTCTATCCGCAGGGCGAACGTGTTTTGTATGATATTAAAGATAACCTGTACATGGAGCTTATCCTGCGCGAAAAAGATTTCCGTGAATTTGTAAAAGCACATGACTGGGCACAGTATGACGCTAAAAATGTAGCCATAACCTGCACCGCCGATGCTATTGTACCTGCATGGGCATATATGTTAATTGCCAATAGGCTAGCACCACATGCTAGCGAGGTTGTTTTTGGCGATTTGGAGCTATTAGAGACAGTTTTGTTTATAAAAGGTATATCTGGCGCCGATCTGGAACAATATCGCGACCAGCGCATCGTTTTAAAGGGCTGTGGCGATATACCTGTACCGGTATCAGCCTATGTTGAACTGACGAAAAAATTAACGCCTATAGCCAAGAGCCTGATGTTTGGCGAACCTTGCTCTACGGTTCCTATTTATAAAAGGAAAGATTAGTCTTAAGCCGGAAGTCTTGAGTCAAATTACCGGGCTTTGAGACTTACAACAGACGATCACCACCCATAAATGAAAAAATACTTTTTAACCTTATTATTCATTACCGGTTCTATTAGCCTAACTATGGCGCAGGAGTTAACAATGGTTAATGACCCTGTTTTTAAGGTAGGCGAACAATTAAACTACCGTTTAAAATACGGCTTTTTTACTGCTGCCGAAGCAGACCTTAAAGTTGAAAATACTGATATAAAGTATGATGGCCACCCGGCTTATCATATTGTAGTTGAAGGTAAAACTGCCGGCTCGTTTGATGTTTTTTATAAAGTGCGTAACCGATACGAGAGTTATGTGGATCAAAAAACGCTATTGCCTTATTATTATGCAGAGAACCGGCATGAAGGCAGCTGGAAGCATAGCGATAAGGTAACCTTTAACCATGAAAGCGATAAGATAACAGCAAATAAAGGTACGTATCCGTATACAGGTAAGGTGTTTGATTTTGTATCGGCCTATTATTTTGCCCGTACCATTGATATATCAAAAATGCACGTTGGCGATAAATTTGAGCTGAAGTATTTTTTGGATGACGGAATCAACTCACTAGGAATAACTTATGTGGGTAAAGAAAAGGTAACTTGTTCAATGGGTACATTTAATTGCCTTAAGTTTAATCCAACTATTATTCCGGGGCGTATATTTAAAAAGAATAGTAAGCTATATTTGTGGATTACTGACGATGACAACCGTATACCTGTAAAAGCGCAGGTTGAAGTTATTTTAGGCAGCATAACCATGGATTTGACGGGGGCCAAAGGGCTTAAATTTCCGTTAAACCCTATAAAAGATTAATTATGATGATTGAAGTTGGGAGTGTATTGGTGCACGAGGATGTGGTGAAGAATAACTTTGTGTGCAATTTAAACAAGTGCAAAGGCGCTTGTTGCCTCGAAGGTGACTCCGGCGCGCCCTTAAATGCAGACGAGCTGGATATATTAAAAGAGATCTACCCGAAGGTAAAACCATACATGAATGCCAAAGGCATAGCGACTATTGAAAGAGTTGGCACCCATGTAACCGATTTTGAAGGTGATTACACCACCCCATGTGTTGATGTAAATAAAGAATGCGCCTACGTGGTATTTGAAAACGGCATCACCAAATGCGCTATTGAAAAGGCTTACGAGCATGGCGATATCACCTGGAAAAAACCGATCTCGTGCCATTTATATCCTATCCGCATTACCAAATACCCTGAATTTGATGTGCTGAATTACGATCGTTGGAGTATTTGCAGCCCGGCTTGTACCTTCGGCGATGAATTGCAGGTACGTGTGCATGAATTTCTGAAAAACCCACTAATTCGTAAGTATGGTGAGGAGTGGTATGAGGAGTTGGAAGACGCTGTTGCGAATTTGTAATGCAGACTGAATTTAGAGAGTTTGTTTAAACTACCGTCATTGCTGTAAGGTACGAAGCAATCGCACAGTTTTACATTTTTAAACAGTTTATAAGAACAATACCCGCCTTTTGCAATTAAATTGATAATATTGTAATATACTTACCGTGGTATAATATTATTAATGAAAACAGCTCTGATAACAGGTATTACCGGGCAGGATGGCGCATATTTAGCTGAGTTTTTGCTAAAGAAGGGCTACATGGTGCACGGTATCAAGCGCAGGGCATCTTCGTTCAATACAGATCGCATCGATCATTTATACCATGATCCGCATGAACCTAATGTTAAATTCAAGTTACATTACGGCGATTTAACCGACTCGACTAATTTAATCAGGCTTATACAGGAAATTCAACCTGATGAGATATATAACCTTGCAGCCCAAAGCCATGTAATGGTAAGTTTTGATACACCGGAGTATACCGCCAATGCGGACGGGATAGGCGTATTACGAATACTGGAAGCAGTGCGTTTATTAGGCTTAAGCAAAAAAACAAGAATATACCAGGCCTCCACATCCGAACTTTATGGTTTGGTTCAGCAAGTGCCGCAAAGTGAAACTACGCCTTTTTACCCACGGTCGCCATATGCGGTGGCTAAAATGTACGGTTACTGGATCATTGTAAACTATCGCGAAGCATATAATATGTATGCCTGCAATGGTATACTTTTTAACCATGAAAGCCCGGTACGCGGCGAAACTTTTGTTACCCGGAAAATTACCCGCGCGGTATCAAAAATAGTCTTGGGTTTGCAGGATGTTTTATACCTCGGCAACCTATCGGCGCAACGGGATTGGGGCCATGCCAAAGATTACGTGGAAGCCATGTGGCTAATGCTGCAGCAGGATAAAGCCGAAGATTTTGTAATAGCGACTGGAATAACCACTACCGTTAGGGAATTTATAAAGATGGCCTTTTTAGAGTTAGGTATAGAAGTTGAGTTCAGCGGTAAGGATCAAAACGAAAAAGGTGTTATTATTGATATTGACGAACAAAAGGTTAGTGAATTGGGTTTAAACCCTGATGCCTTACGATTTGGCCAGACGGTGGTTAAGGTTGATCCGAAATATTTTAGGCCAACCGAGGTTGATTTGTTAATTGGCGACGCATCAAAAGCAAAACAAAAGTTAGGCTGGCAGCCTAAATACAGTCTACAGGCTTTGGTGAGTGACATGGTAAAGTCGGATTTGCACTTAGTGAAGAGAGACGATTATTTGAAAAAAGGTGGTTATAAAACACTTAACTACTTTGAATAAAATATTAAATATGAAAAGAATATTTACAAGCATTATATTATTACTATCCATCATTGGCGTTGCCCGATCTCAGTCGGAGTATATGCCATATTCCTATCAGTCTTACCAAAAATTTGACGCTATAGAATATTCCACTACTACCAACGAGCATACTGCGTTTAAACCTTACATAATCGATTCAGTAACTAAAGGCCGTTATGATTCATTAATGAATTACAATAATGATGGCAAGCAACATAGCTGGGGTTACAATAAGCTATTTAACGAGCATTTGATCGACATAAAATCAAAAAACAGTACTTTTTATGCTGATTTACTACCCAACTTTACCATGGGCAAAAATTTATCAGACGCTAAAGAAAGCACTTCATTAGTATCGTACGGAGCTCAAATTGGCGGTACGGTAGGTACTAAATTGTATTACTATGCTAGTTGGTACGGCAACCAGGGTAATTTTCCGGCTTACGAAACGAACTACATCAACCAAACGGGTATTATCCCCGGTGAAGCAAGGGCTAAAGTTTATGGCCTTGATAGCTACGACTGGCAATATTACACCGCCGTTGTATCTTACACGCCAAACAAATATTTAAACATTACTGCCGGTAACGATAAAAATTTTATTGGTGATGGTTATCGTTCGCTTTTTTTATCTGATTACATATCACCTTATCCATTTTTTAAATTAACAGGCACACTGGGTAATGTACAATATACTGCCATGTGGGCACATTTTGACGATCCGGAAGATTTAGATGCCAATGGTAATCCCCGTCAGAAATGGGGCGTTTTCCATTACCTTGATTGGAACGTAAGCAAAAAGCTTTCCTTTGGTTTCTTTGATTCGGTTATTTGGTATGATAAGGATGATGCAGGCCATGAGCGTGGTTTTGATGTAACCTATTTAAACCCGATCACTTTTTTACGTCCGCTTGAGGCCTCGAATGGTTCGCCAGATAACGCGTTGATCGGCTTTACAGGAAAATATAAATTAACCGATGGTATCACAGGCTATGGCCAATTTATGCTTGATGAATTCCAGGCAAAACAGTTTTTTACTGATAACGGTAGTTCCCGTAATAAATATGGTTACCAGCTGGGTATAAAAGGCGCGAATATGTTTGGCGTACAAGGCTTGAATTATTTGTTGGAAACCAATAACGTAAAACCATATACTTACTCTGAACGTGGCCCTATCCTGAGCTTTACAGGTAACGGCGCACCATTGGCACATCCTTGGGGTGCTAACTTCAGGGAATTAGTTGGTCAATTAAATTACAGCTACAAAAGATTTGATTTCTCAGGAGAGGCTGATTACGGACATTACGGACAAGACCCTTTAACCGGGCAGGATTACGGCATGGATCCATATCAGGATTATACCACCCCTGCTAAACTGGAAGGTAACTACATTGGCCAGGGGGTAACAACCAATATGTATTATCTGGAAGGAAAAGTGGCTTATGTACTTAATCCCAAATACAATTTAAGGATAGAACTTACTGCTTTATATCGAGATGAAAAGAATGCTGATTACGATGATAAAACCACCTTGTTTACCATCGGTATCCGCAGCTCATTCCGCCAGATATACGATGATATAGCTGCTCCTAAAACGCATTAATCTTTGATGTGCAGATAATGATAATTAATGTGCAAATGTGCTTATATGCAAATGTGCAGATAGGGATTTAGAAGAAGCATTGTGATCATCTGCACATAAGCACATTTGAAATATGCATATCTGTGACATCTGCATATTTGCACATCCTCTCATCTGCACATTTAAGATGCAATCGTATGCGCTTTGCGTTTACCTGCTATGGTTTTAACCTTAGCGGCAATTGATGTGGCATCATAACCGCATTCGGCCCATAGTTCAGGCTGCTCGCCGTGCTCAATAATATGGTCAGGAATACCAAGACGAACTACATCAGCTTTGTATTTATGATCAGCCATAAATTCTAATACAGCGCTTCCCATACCACCCTCCAGGCAACCATCTTCAACAGTAATTACTTTATTAAATTTCTTGAAAACATCATGCAGTAAAGCTTCATCCAAAGGTTTTACAAAACGCAAATCGTAATGAGCAGGGTAATAACCTTCGGTGTTTAGTTCGGTAGTAGCTTTTACCACTTCGTTGCCAATGGTTCCTATGGTTAGTATGGCAACTTCTTCGCCATCGCATACTTTACGGCCCTTGCCAACAGGTATGGCTTTCATTGGGCGTTGCCAATCAACCATAACGCCACTGCCACGCGGATAGCGTATTACAAACGGCCCCATATCGTCCTGCTGTGCAGTAAACATCAGGTTACGCAGTTCTTCCTCGTTCATAGGCGCTGATACCGTCATATTCGGGATACAACGCATATAAGCCAGATCATAAGCGCCATGATGAGTTGGGCCATCGGCACCGGCTATTCCGGCACGATCAAGGCAAAAAACAACATTTAGTTTCTGTATAGCCACATCATGTATCACCTGGTCATACGCCCTTTGCATAAAGCTGGAGTATATGTTACAAAACGGGATCAATCCCTGCGAAGCTAATCCGGCTGAAAAAGTTACCGCATGCTGTTCGGCAATACCCACGTCAAATGCACGGTTAGGCATAGCCTTCATCATCAGGTTTAGTGAACATCCTGAAGGCATTGCCGGGGTAATGCCCATTATTTTAGGGTTTTGCTCGGCAAGCTCGATTATAGTATGGCCAAAAACATCCTGGTATTTCGGAGGTTGAGGCTTATCGTATTTAGTCTTTTTAATTTCGCCGGTTATCTTATCAAATAAGCCGGGTGCATGCCACTTGGTCTGGTCTTTTTCGGCTAAAGCATAACCTTTGCCCTTGGTGGTAACGCAATGCAATAGTTTTGGCCCCGGTATATCGCGCAGGTCTTTAAGCACTTTAACCAAATGCTCCACATCATGCCCATCTATCGGCCCAAAATAGCGGAATTGCAATGCCTCAAAAAAGTTACTGCGTTTAAGTAGCGTGCCCTTAATGCTTTTCTCAATTTTCTTAGCGAATTTAAAAGCATCCGGCCCCATTGCCGATATTTTGGTAAGCACCGTAGCAATATCATCCCTAAAACGGTTATAAGGCTTGGATGTAGTAATATCTGTTAAATATTCCTTCAAAGCACCCACGTTAGGGTCAATAGCCATGTTATTATCATTCAGGATAACCAACAGGTTCGAGTTTTCGATACCGGCATGGTTTAATGCTTCAAAAGCTATACCCGCGGTCATGGCGCCATCGCCGATAACGGCAACGTGCTGCCTGTCGGTTTCGCCTTTATAATGCGACGCAACGGCCATACCCAATGCCACCGAGATAGAGGTAGAAGAATGCCCTACGCCAAAGGCATCATAAATACTTTCAGAACGTTTAGGGAAGCCGCTTATGCCCTTATAAAGACGGTTGGTATGAAACTGATCGCGGCGACCGGTTAATATTTTATGACCGTAAGCCTGGTGACCAACGTCCCAAACTAGCTGATCGTAAGGGGTGTTAAGTACATATTGCAGGGCCACAGTTAATTCAACAACACCTAAACTCGCGGCAAAATGGCCGCCATTTACCGATACCACATCTATAATATATTGGCGTAATTCCTGACAAACCTGCTCGAGTTGAGCCTCTGTAAGTTGCTTTAGATCAGAGGGGTATTGTATGTTTTGAAGTAAATTCCCGGCGGGTACCTGCATTGCCATTCTTAACAGTATTTTAACTTACAAAGTAAGTTATTTAATTCGGAAAACAGATACAGTTAGTGTAATAAAATATACTCACCCGGCTACGCTGCGGCGGTCGACTTCTCTATCGCTGTGCGATATAGAGGTAAAAACAGTGAGCATCTTTTATACTTGTTGTCATTTCTCCCTTCGGTCGAAATGACAACAAGATGAGCCTGTTTCCCAGATCAGTTTGCTACATTATTTTGCTTTGTAAAACGAAAGAATAACATAAGCGGTTTTGTCGCCAAGGCTTACCGGTAATCTTAGTATCATATTAGTGCCGTCAATACTTGCTACAATTAATTGATAGCCTTGCTGTACCTTACCGGCGCTATCTCCCTGATATAGTTTCTTAAACTGAAAAACCTCGCCATTACTGTTATTGTAAGACCAGAAAATAGTTTGTGAGGTACCATTACTTAGGGTGTAGATACCGTTACCACTGTTGGTTAAATTCCATGTACTGCCATTAAAGTCCTCAGGAGCTGCCTGGTTAAATATAGCCTGAACGGTGCCCGGCAATAAGCCGTCATAGCTTATATTAGTAAGCGTCCAATTACCCACAAACCTTGCCCGCGAAGCACCGGCAACAGTTGCAGGAAGTTTTTTAACTGTTGAACAGGATAAAATGGCCAATATTAAGGAGGCCATCAGAATTGATATTTGGAATTTTCTTTTCATAATTTTCATCATTATTGCCCTTGTGCTGCTTCTTGCTTCATTTGATCATTTGCAACAATCACAATCTCTACACGACGGTTTTGCGCGCGGCCTTCAACTGTACTATTTGAAGCAATGGGTTCTGTTTCCCCCTTGCCTTGGGTGGTTAAGCGTGCTCCATCTACCCCCTGCTGTACCAAAAATAATTTCACCGCTCCCGCTCTTCTTATAGAAAGATCCATGTTATGGGCTGCCGTTCCGGTGCTATCGGTATGACCGACCACGAGAATGTTAGTTTGAGGGTTGTTTTGCAACGATACAGCCAGCTGTTTCAGGCTATTTTGTGCATCGGGTTTAAGGTAAGTTTTGTCGATATCAAACAAAATTCCTGAATCGAATTTCACTAATATGCCTTCCCCTGCGCGGGTTACGGAGGCGCCGGCTACTGTTTGCTTGATCTCGGCGGCTTGTTTGTCCATCTTATGACCAATCAAACCGCCAGCGGTTCCACCAACAGCACCGCCAACAAGAGCACCAATTGCAGTATTGCCTGCCGCCCTACCAATAAATGCCCCTAAGATGCCACCACCGGCTGCACCTATTGCTGCTCCTTTTTGTGTTTTGGTAAAAGAATCACAACCTGAGTATAACATACTTGCTGTGGCTATCCACATACTCACAATAATTACTTTTAATTCTATTTTTTTCATTTGTAACAATTTTGTTATATTGAAACAACAATTTTAATAAAATGTTATACGCTCTCAAAAATAAATTCTGTGTATTGTAATGGATGTTTACACTTGTTAAACGTAGGCCAGTATATGGCTAGAGAAGAAGATTTTTTCCGATGGTCGAAATGACAAGGATTTTCAGGAAAGCAGAAACTACAAAAACACTCAATTTCCAATCAAAAAGCAATCAAAAGCAAGCAAAAAATGATGCTTTTCAATCGTTTTCACGACTAAAATGGGTGTTTTTCAGCCTGAAACGGGCTGAAATGTGATCCAAAAATCATCTTTTTGTGGGCATTTTGGGACTTTTATTGCTTTTTTACGCCACGTGTATACTGGGACAGCGCAGCAGCGCTACCTTACAGTCCTGCCCTTCCAAACATACTTTTTGGTGTTGCCGATTAAGCCCACATAAACAAAATAAACGATGTGTATGGGTGATAGCAAGAATAGCAACCATATTAGGTTTCTACGCTTGAAGAACGCGGTTACCGGTAATAAGAATATGGCCTCGAAGATAAATTTCAATCCATATTGAGCAAGAAATAGATAGAAAAACCTAACATCAAAAAAGCTCAATATAGCGTTTACCAATATCAGCACATTAAACAGCCAGATACCTACTGCAAGGGCCACTATTTTTTTGTCCTTATACTTGGTGGATTTGGATGCCCAGCGGCGGCGCTGGTTCAGGAATTCCTTCAGGTTTGCCTTGGCGTGGGTGTATACAATAGCTTCTGATAGCTTCAGGAAGGCTATTTTATCAGCATATTTCTCGGCTACTTTTTGTAATAGTAATTCATCATCACCGGATGCTAGTTCGTCAATGCCTTTAAACCCTCCCACTTCATAAAATACATCTTTACGATAAGCGAAATTGGCGCCATTGCAGGTGGATGCCTTGTTATTACCAATGAATGAAGCACCCATAGCTACCAGGTAGCCAAACTCTAAAGTTTGCAGGTTCTCGAACAGGCTCTTCTCTTCAAAATAGGTAACCGGAGAGGAGATCATAACCGGGTTCCGGGTTTCGTAATAATTTACGATGGATGATAACCATTTTGGGCCCATGCGGCAATCGGCATCGGTGGCAACCATCAATTCTCCGGTTGATTGGTTGATGGCTTCGGCTATGGCTTTCTTTTTGTAGGAGTTGAGGGGCTTATCCTCATTCAGCTGCAATAGCTTGATGCCTTGCGGTGCATAACTGCGGATGATCTCTGCTGTACGATCGGTAGAATGATCATCAACTATGATAACTTCCATCAGGTGTTTGGGGAAATCCTGCGCCAAAATATCGTTAATGGTAAGGGCTATCTTTTCCTCCTCGTTGCGGGCGGCGATGAGTACGGTTACTTTGGTTTTAAAGTCAACCACATCCAATTTGGGTCGTTTTAAATTCGACCAGCCTTTTATCAAATAAATAAGCACTAACAGGTACAAGCCGGTTAGCGATAGAGAAATAATACTATACGTTACGATCAAAGAATTTCAGTTTAAAAACAAATACGGAGCCTAAAATAGCGGGAATAATTAAATTTATCAGCCAAATTGATGAAACTGCCGCTACAACAGCCAACGATTGGGTAGTAATATGCGCGAAAAGTACACTCGCGGTAGCGCTGCGTACGCCAACATCCAGCAGATCCAGAGATGGCAGGGCCGATTGTACAAAGAACAGGATCAGCACCATCAGCATCATTTGTACTACAGGCATTTCGGGTATCAGCAGGTGTATTACCAGGTAATATTGAAACGAGAATACAGCAAACCTCGCCATGCAAAAGCCCATTATTTTGAATAGTTCGGGTTTGGTATAACGCCCCATAATGTCGAAAAAGCGGTGGTATTTTTTTACGTAGGGGATGTAATCCAGCAGCTTTACGATCCACTGAATATGGAAAAACAACACCAGGAAAAACACCATAAATATTATAGCCGAAACAAATATCCAGATGTAGATATAGATGTTTAAATGAGAATAGGTATATAGATACCACATCAGGGCGCACGCGCCGAGCACATTGGTTATAACGCTTTGTCCGAATGCTCCTACAGCCATGGCAAATACACCATGTATGCGTTTGCGGTTGGGTAAAAATAATACGCGGCCCGCATATTCGCCCAGGCGGTTTGGTGTAAATATGGCCCATGTCAATCCGCAAAAAACTGCCTCGATAGATTCCCAGATTGATATTTTCTGAACCCTATTGATCAGGTATTTCCACTTGATGGATTCAAGTATCCAGTTTATCAGCATCAGCAACACAATTGCCGACATGGTGATAGTAACTTGCTGCTGACTGATATGATTAACCAGTTGCTGGAAACGTTTTAAGCTATCACCTTTTTCAATAAACTGGTGGTAGATGTAAACCAGAGCCAAAACCAAAACCCCGACTTTAATCAGGAGAGAAAATATTTTTTTAGCTGCTTTGGTTAACAAGGGGTATGAGTTTTTTCTGCAATGTTACAAAAAGTTGATGGTTCATGACTGGTTCATGGTTGATAGTTCATGGTTAATAGAAAACACTATGACTATTAACCATGAACTATTGCCTACCAACTATTTCAATCTTGCCTTATAAAAAGCAATGGTATTTTTATATGCATCAGCAGCAGCAGCACTATTACTGCTTGGGCTGCTTGGGTTAGCAAAACCATGACCTGCATCGTATTGATGCAGATATAATTTTTTACCGGCGGCTTGCATATCGGCAGCAAATTTGGCTACTACTTTAGGGTTGATCCATGCATCCTGGTTACCGAAATTACCCAATACATCGGTATGCAGCGTTTTAAGTTTATTAACATCCTGCTCAGGCATACCGTAGAACATTACACAAGCTACCGCCTGGTTACCTGCTAGCAAACTAGCTTGCAAGCTCCATCCACCGCCGAAGCACCAGCCTAAAGTAGCTATGTGCGCTTTAGGGCCAACATAAGCGATAGCGCCTTTTATAATCGCGATAGCACGATCATCCTTTACTGCCTGCATTAATTTGGCAGCTTCGGTGCGGTCGGCGGTAACTTTACCATCGTATAGATCCAGATCGATGATGTTTACATTACCCAAATCGTTGTATATGTCTTCAGATTCTTTCTTTACAAAGTCATTCAAACCAAAAAACTCGTGAACCACCAAAATATAATTATTAGTGGGCGTTTTTGCTTTAAATTCATAGGCGTAAGCTGTTTTGCCGTCTGGTGTACTATAAGTTATGGCTTTGCCTATGCTGCTTTGAAAATGCATAGTTTTTGGCTGCGGATGCGACATCACAAACCTTTTATCATTTGCCAGCATAGCAAATTGTTTTGTGGCCGATGGTTTGCTGCAACATGCCATATTACTTTGGCCAAAAGCTATGGCACTACTACAAATAATAAATGCGAAGAAGATGATTTTTTTCATGGATTTTGTTGATTAGCTTATTTACAATGTTAGAACAATTTTGTTTTTAATGATGGTCATTAATCTACGTTATCACAAAGCTAAATACTTTCCAAAATACAACGCTTAGTATTTATATTAGCATTAATTTACAATACCTATAAAGATGAATATTTTAACCAAACTAAAATTATACATACGGCTTGCTTTGGTGGTTAGTTGCCTGTTAATGCCGGCAGTATCATTTGCGCAAACTTTAAAGGTTGCTGCGGCTGCTAATCTGCAATCAGTAATAAAAGTATTAGGGGCCGATTTTACCAAAAGAACAGGTGTGGTTGTTGAACCCATTGTAGGTTCATCGGGCAACTTAACCACCCAGATAAGTAACGGCGCCCCGTTTGATGTTTTTCTATCTGCCGATATGGATTTTCCGCAGAAATTATATACCACCGGATTTGCCTCAAAAAAACCTGTTGTTTACGCTAAAGGGAGTTTAATTATTTGCAGCACTAAGGATATTGAGTTTGATAACTGGGAACGCATGCTACTTACCCCGGCAATTAAAAAGGTGGCCATTGCCAACCCCACAATCGCGCCATACGGTAAAGCGGCTACTGAAACATTAAAGTTAAAAGGCATTTTGAGCGAAATACAAAGCAAAATAGTTATAGGTGAAAGTATATCTCAGGTGAACACTTACATCACCACAGGTTCGGTTGATGTTGGTTTTACTACCCAGTCTTTGGTAAAGGATATTGAAGGCAAGCAAAAAATTTATTGGAGAGCAATCGACCCAAAAACCTACTCGCCTATTGAACAAGGAATTGTGGTATTAAAACATGGCGAGACAAACCCCAACGCCGAGAAATTTTACCAGTTTATTTTGAGTGTCGATGCCAAACGCATATTTAAGGAATATGGCTATATTGTAGAGTAAATGGATTTAACCCCAATTTGGCTCACACTAAAGCTGGCATGCATTACTACGCTAATTTTGCTTGCTATTTGCCTGCCATTAGCCTGGTGGTTATCCAAAGGGCGCTCATTCTTTAAGATCATTATCGAGGCTATTATTACCATGCCTTTGGTTTTGCCGCCATCGGTATTGGGGTTTTATTTGCTATTGGCATTTAGTCCGCAGCATGGGGTGGGTAAATGGCTGCATGATGCGTTTGATTTACAATTCGTATTCTCTTTTCAAGGCTTGGTACTGGCCTCAGTTATTTATAGCATGCCGTTTATGATGGGGCCTATAAAATCAGCTTTGCAACAATTGCCGGCATCATTATCACAAGCATCTTACACCTTAGGCAAAAGCGAACGAGAGACTTTTCTTCGGGTACTGTTGCCTAATATAAAGCCGTCATTATTTACGGCTATGGTGCTCACCTTTGCCCATACACTGGGCGAATTTGGCGTGGTGTTGATGATCGGCGGTAACATCCCTAATGTTACGCGGGTAGCTTCTATCGCAGTTTACGATTCGGTGGAGAATATGGATTATTCGGCGGCAAACACTTACTCACTTATCTTATTTTGCATCACTTTTGTTTTGGTGATAGGTGTATTCATTTTCAACAAAACACAAGCTAAAAGCCCGTTGGAATGATATCTATCAATATAGAAAAAAAACTAAAAGCTTACAGCGGGCAGCAATGGTTAAAGGTTAACCGGGAGGAATTTGCTGATGGCAGTATCACCAAAATTCACGGACCATCCGGCGCAGGGAAAACCACATTTTTAAAGATCATAGCCGGACTGATAACTCCCGAAAAAGGTATTATTAAAGTTGATGGTATTACCTGGCTGGATACCTCCACCAAAACAGCATTATCGCCCCAAAAAAGAATGGTTGGTTTTGTATTTCAAAACTATGCCCTGTTCCCCAACATGACGGTGCGTGAGCATTTGGAATATGCTACTAAGGACGTAGGCTGGATTGATCGCCTATTGACAATCGGCAAGCTGGAAACATTATCTACACATAAACCAGAGCATCTATCCGGCGGGCAACAGCAACGCTTAGCAATCCTGCGCGCGCTAGCTATCAAACCGAAATTATTGTTGATGGATGAACCTTTCTCAGCACTCGACCATGAAATGAAACGGGTTTTAATTGACGAGCTAAAGGTTTTATTCGCGGAATTAGGATTGATTGTTTTGATTGTTACTCATAATCCTCAGGAGTTGGATGGATTATGTGATGGGGAGTTGGCGATAGATACGGAGAGGTAAAACAACCTTATTGTCATTTCGACCAGAGGGAGAAATCTTCTGCACCCGGCATATTCGCTTTGCAAGTTATAGAAGATTTCTCCCTCTGGTCGAAATGACAAAAGAGTTAACGTTTTAATTCAACGCTTTCAATAAATCACTAACCGGTGGGCGTTTAGTATAATCTTTATCTACATGAGCATAAATAATTTTGCCTGAACTATCAATTATATAAGTTGCCGGCACTGGTAAAACGTGATCTGTATTACCATTGTTCTTTTCCAGATCGACTCCATAATTTTTTAGTTTGGCCAGCATGGCACCATTAACTACATAATTAACCTGGTAAGCTTTCATAATGGTGTAGTTCTTGTCTTGAATGATAGAGAACGAGGCGTGCGTTTTATCAATTGTTTTGTTGATATTCTCACCTGTTTCAGGGGTAACACCAATAACATAAACACCTTTTGCCGTTAATAGCTGCAATGAATCCTGTAAATGGCTAATCTGTTTGTTACAATACGGGCACCATTGCCCACGATAAAAAAACAACACCACTGCTTCGTGTTTTTTTAACAATGCTTTTAGATTAAGGGTTTTCCCTGTGTTATCAACCGCTGTAAATGCGGGGGCAACTTCACCCTTTTTTAAACCTGTTTGGGCTACTACATTTAAACAGAGAAATGCAGTAACAACAATTAGTAATATTTTTTTCATAAACATTTTTATTACTTAGTCGGATGTAACCGCATACCCTTACAGATCAAGTTTACTCTGCAATACTCACCACAATTTTATCCAAATTGTGCAAGTACCTTCTTCCGGTTTTATAATCGAGCATGGATACCATTTGGATACTGCTGGTTAGTTTATCGGCTTTGATGCCATTCTTCTCCATCACAATATATACGTTATCCCCTATTTCGGTATTGAATAACTCATTCCACGAGTAAACAACTTTGTAGCCATCGGCACCCACGCAGGTAAAATACATACTGCTGAATAAATGCGGTGTCAGCAACCATTCCGAATGGTTAAGAATATCTTTCAGCAAAACACCTTTTAACTGGTCGTCCTGATGTTTGAACGCCCCGGTATGATCAGTAACTTTAATATTGCCGATGGTTTTTAGCGGATAGCTATTCAAAGAATCCATGGTGATGATGGATCCTATTTTTACCTTTCCGGTAATAGCAAACTCATGGGTTTGAGTCTCGGTTTCCTGAGCAAATGTTGCAGTAGCGCTGCATAATAAAAGCAAAATAAGTATTTTTTTCATGGTTGATATACGTTGTAATCAGGGGGATGATCACAAATATAAAACAAAGAGGGGGAATTAATCCACCCTCTTCATCTTTAAACAACAACCCTACATTTTCGACATTTTTGAGCTATCCTTACTCATTTTGCTCATCTTGTCCATTTTTTTAGCCTTCATTTTTGATGGCTCGCTCATTTTGCTCATCTTACTCATTTTGCCGGTATCACTAACAGCAACTGTGTGTATTGCTGATGCATTAGCATTGATGGTTAAACAAAGTGACAAAAATGCCATAGCGGCTACTGATAATAATGATTTTTTTACGTTGGTTTTCATGTGTTTTATCTTTTGATATTTACACGCTTAGTCGCCCTCAACTTACAAACCTTACAGTCTATTTAATTTTTATTCAACTCTATTTCGATACGCTCTTGTAGTTCTTTTTTGAAGCTGTCATCAAGCTTTGCCTCGCCGGGCATCGAGCTTTTAAAAAGCTGGCGAACCATATCATTTATAATACGGCTTTGTTTGCCATATATACGGCAAACCGAGCAGCCCATCAGGTGTATGCGCAGTTCTATATGCTCACGAAAAGTAATACGGCTCAAAATCTTCTTTTCGATTAAAAATGTGGCCTTTTTACAATTGTACTGTATCTTTTTTAACTGACTCATAGCTTAAAATTTATTCCCAATTCCGTTGAAGGCATGCTCGCAGATTAAGCTTAGTACGATGAATAATTACCCAAAAATTTGATGGGGTTACCTTTAGTTCCGAACATATCAGCGTGGTATCAGCATCATCCATATGTTTCATGGTGAATACCGCCATCCATAGCGCCGGCAACTTTTGTAAACACATTTGCAGTATGCTATTAAATTCTTTATTAACTAAATGATCCACGTCTTCAATCCCGAAAGTCTGCGGCGCATGGGCAGACCGCCAATGGCCATCATCATGCTCAAAAAAATCTTCCTGTTCATGCTCAGCTGCCTGCACATCTTTTCTTAACCCTGAAGATTTTTTGCGGTAAACGTCGATTATTTTATTTTTAAGAATAGCAGTTAACCAAGTACGCTCGGAGCTTTTGCCTTCAAACCTGTCTACTTTTTCTAAAGCCGCCAAAAAGGTTTCCTGCACAAGGTCCTTAGCCTGCTCTTCGTCAGAAATTCGCTTTATGGTATAGGCATACAAGTAATCGGCATGCGATTTTACCCAGGTATGCGGATCTAATTGATTGCTTTCGGCGCTCATTTAATTAATATTGGTCAAGTTTTGATACTGCTTAGTCGGCAAGCGTATTAAAACCTTACAAAGGTTAAGTAAAAAAACTGAGAAAACGTTTTGTCATTCTGAGGAACGAAGAACTATCTCTTGAGCGATAGCGAAAAATCTTCTTCGATATGCATAGCGAACTTTGCACAGGTTAGAAGATTCTTCGCTCCGCTCAGAATGACAATGATATTGAAGATTAATTATTTACTATGCGAAAACAACCACGGCAACAACTGCGGTTCAGCAAAAGCATCGTCCCAGCTATCGTGGTCATCGTTAGGATATAGGGTAAACTTAGGTTGCCCGCCAGCCGCTTTAATGGCCTCAACCATTACAATGGAGTGATCAGCCGAAACTGTTTTATCTTTTTCACCATGGAATATCCACAACGGCACTTTTTTAGCGTATTTTTTGGCATTCAGGGTATTATCGCCACCGCAAATTGAAAATGCCGCGGCAAAAATATTTGGCTCGCGACCGATGATCTCGAATGTACCCATCCCCCCCATAGAGAGGCCGCCAACATATACCTGGTGTTTATTTACAAAAGGTTTTTCTAAAAACTCATCAACCATTCCCATCAGCGCCGTCATGGCTTTGGTTGGTTTGGCATCAGTTGGGAAAATAAATTTATTTCCATTGGTATCTGCCTTAAAGCTCACATCCGACCAAAAACCATTAGCCGGGCATTGCGGGAACACCACAATTGCCGGGAATTGCTCACGAACATCAGCCTTTAAAAACAGATCGCTGCCATGTGCTAGTTGGGCCTGGTTATCGTTACCACGTTCACCGGAACCATGCAAAACAATAATCAGCGGATATTTTTTTGCCGGATCAAATCCTTCTGGAAACAAGATGCGATAGGGTAAAGTATCGCCTTTCGCGGTATATATACCTCGCTCATAATTGGGTTTGCTTAACTGTGCTTTTGATAAGAATGGCAAAGCAAGAAACATAATGACAAGGAATGTGGCGTTGATATTTTTGTGCATACAAATAAGTTTAATTACGGCAATGATCTTTAAAAACCGGATATATAACGGCGGTGAATGAAAGATGTTTTTTTTAATTACCGTAAATATAAACTTTGACATGAATTATCACACCCTAGAATATCTAAGCTTGCATTTGAAAGATCAAAGGTAAATTGTTTAATTATTGGGATAAGCGTAAAATGCCCTCGGCGATGTTGTCTCAACAGTATAATCAAGATTTCTTAAAAAATCGATGGATTCATGCTGCCCGATTTTTAAAAGCGCCATTCTAACAGGGTTGCATTCAAAAAAAATATGCTGGATTCTCTTTTCCTTCAAAAGCTTTTCCGCGCCATATAAAACCCATGTATCTGCTCCTTCTGTATCAATTTTCAGCACGCTAATTGTTTCATTATTACCGTCCATGTAATTATCCAATGTGTCAACATTTACAGTAATGTTTTTATCGTCATCAGAAACCGTTAACCCGCCCCATCCGGTTTGATCACTTTGGCCTCCAGAAGTGAATTGTAAAGTACCTTTTGATTTTCCTACAGCAATCGGAATGATAGTAACCCTTTCACCAAGCTCATTTTTATTAATGTTGTTCGTAATCGAAAAAACGTTAGCGGGGGCTGCTTCAAACGCGATTACTTTATTATTAGGATTTTCTCCTGCCCATAAGCATGAAAAATAACCAAAGTTAGCACCAACATCTATCATTAATCCACCTTGCTTTGCAAGTTCTGCTATTGGCAAAGTTATTTCAAGGTCAGTAAAGCCATTAAAAATAATCGATTTGTGTCCAATGTCAGTTTTTAACAAATCCATTTTAATCGATTTGTTAAATTCAAGATTTACATTTTTATCGGAAATATTGGGGAAAAACCTGTAAAGTTTATAACTAACTCTTTCTCTCAAACTTAATGGATATATCAGTCTTGTTATCATATCTTATAGATTTAATTAACATCAGCCCAGCAGATTTGTAAAAAGAAAGATTGTTACCATTACAAATTATTGCCGGTACAATTGGTTGTTTAAAATAAAGATAGATAAATATATTAGTATATAACTCGTAATGAGATCAATTGATAATATAAAAGCAGGAAATGCAATCCTGAATAGAAAGGTTTGCTTCGTGACTGTTAGTCTATTTAATTATGCTTCTTGTGTCAATGCTTTTTTAGCGGTATTAACCGGCTGAGGCACCTTTACATAATAACCTGTACCGTCATAAACACGCTTGCGCGGATGAGACTGGCAGGCATCACTGCAGCAACCTTCCATTTTTGTACCGCACTCATCGCATTGGGTAAAATGCTCGTTGCACTCCGGGTTGGCGCAGTTGATCATTTTATCGGTTGTAGCGCCGCAGTTATAGCATTTGGATATTACTACCGGGTTAACACTATTTACATCAACCGATAAACGGTTATCAAATACATAGCATTTACCTTCAAAATCCTTACCGCCCGCTTCCTTACCGTATTTAATGATGCCGCCATGTAGCTGGTAAACATCTTTAAAACCTTCGTGCAATAACAGGGCCGATGCTTTTTCGCATTTAATGCCACCGGTGCAGTAGGTTAATATTTTTTTGTCTTTATATTGAGCAAGCTCATTGATCATCGCCGGGAAATCGCGGAAATTTTCAATATCCAGCGTTATGGCGTTGCTGAATTTGCCTAAGTTATGCTCGTAGTTTGAGCGTACATCCAACACAATAACATCATCCCTATCCTTCATCTCCATAAACGCTTTGGGGTCAAGATGCTTGCCTGTTTTTGTTTTTGGGTCGATGATCTCAGGATTGCGTAAACCTGAATGCACAATCTCCGATTTATAGCGCACATGCATTTTTACAAATGATGGCGTTTCTACCTCGTCAACTTTAAAATCGATGTTCGCAAAACGAGGATCAGCATGTAGCGTCTCCATGTATTGCTCACAGCTCTCAGCAGGGCCAGATACTGTACCATTAAGGCCTTCTTCGGCCACAATAATGCGTCCGGTTAAACCCAGAGATTTACAAAATTTTAAATGATCGGCAGCAAATTGCTCCGCATCCGCTATTGTTGAATAACAATAATAGAGTAGTGTTTTATACTTTGTCATAATCCATTGATGCCGCTGCAAACGGTGTTAAATGAACTGCAAAGCTACGTTTTTTAGGTGAAAGGGCAAAGATAAAAGGTTAATATCGAACACTGAATACCCAATATCCAATGACGAAGTTCACTTCATTATTCATCATTCGGAGTTCATGATTCAATATTACCTTATACCATAAAATATTCTAATTCCCTGTATGTATTTCTGGCTCCCTTCGTATGATACGCCGTAATCAATCCGAAAGATCAACCGCTGTAAGCCTACATAAAACTCGGAGTAATTCAGTTGACCTTTTTCGGTTAGATAATTGGCGCCCACAATTTCCTCTAATTTCAACTTACGTAAAAACGGAATATTATTTAATAACACTCCTGAGAAGTTATGCTGGTAATGCGCTTCTATGAATGCATTATCGGTACTGAATGTATAGAAAGGCAGAAAGTGAAAACTGCCTACATAAGTAGGATCGAAAGTAGTACCCTGGTTACCTAAAAAGTGATTATAATCCGGGAAATAGATCTTGCTATTATTAAAGAAATCTCCTGCCGTTACCGAGAATGACGAATAACCGAATACCCCAATCGGAATAGCGCTTTGCGCGATGTTTAATGATCCAAAGTTATAATCAACATCCGACCCTAACAGGTTATTTATACCCTGGCGATAGCTTACCGTAACAACCGGATATTTTGATGGAAGGTTAATTTTTTGTGTAGGCGTGGTGATATATTGCTGATCAAACGACAACCTGAATGAAGTAAAAAACGTTAGCGCCTGGTTCTCCGGAAACAATACAGAGCGATCATCCGCCGGAGCATCCGGCACACCCGGGACATCCGATTTTAGTGGATTGTTAGATGTATACTGCCTATTGCTAAAAGTTTCGATGTGATTATACGAGGTGTTATATAATTGGGTACGGTCGGCATAACTTAAACTCGCCGTCCATAAAACACCATTGGCAAGTTCGCGCTGGTAGCCGAAATTACCATACTCCGATTTATAATATTTTACATAGTTACGCTCGCTTAATAAAGTACTTAAAGTATTAAAATATAATGATCGCGTACCCACATTATTCAAATCCAAAATATCGCTGCCAAAGCCACCAAAAAACTTGGCATTATGGAATGGATCGTAGTTATAATCGCCATTAATATTGGCAGTAAACATTTTATTGGAAAAGCCATAGCGAACATCAGGCGTAGCATCCCACGATTGAAAATCATTGAGTTTGTGGGAATATTTAGCTTCCAGATTTAAACCATAGCCCTCAACTGTATTATAGAAAAACGTTTGAATAAAGGGATACAGGTAAACAGAATCACGACCGTTTTTATAGGTAGAGCTATGCCCAAATACGATGTATGGCAGAACCAATAACCTGTTATTGGAATGCTGAGCAGAATCGAGATAAACCTTCGATCGTTTAAGCCTGCTTACACTATCTTTTTTATAATAATCCCTCTGCTCCTGCCTGGTTAAAGGAATAGGGCGCTTGGTTGCCCAATATGCTGAGTCTTTTGTGTTTGATGCGGTATCGTATTTCAATATCTCCCCTGTAAAATAGCGCTCCGGAAAATTAGGTTTAAGGTTATAGTTGTTATAAATAGCATCATAATATCCCCCAAATTTAAACCCTAATACTTTACCCGAGAAGGTGTATTGCGCCGATACAGGCTGCCAAACGTTATCTGTTATAGGTATATATTGCTGACTAACCTCCAGCGTATCAATAAAACTAAGGCCATTATCTTTATTAGTCAGCATCAAATCAACACTGTAGATACGCCAGTCGCCCTCTAGAATATAAATATTGCCTTTAAATGTAGCCGAATGATCCAGCCTTGGTGCAACCTGTATCTTATCAATCACATGCCCATTTTCGGTAGTGGTACCTAGCAGTTTATACTTGTAATATTTAAACCCGTTATAAGCCATCGGCGAAACAAATCCATGATCGCTTACCCCGTTTATGTAAAATATATTTTTATAAAAATTAATCTGTAGATCGGATGCTTTATTAAAGCCGAATGTTGGGTTTAAGCCAACAGTTTTAGTTGCAATAGTAACTTCCTTTATTCTATTTGGCTGCTGAAAGTCGAAGTTTGAAATGGACTCTGTTTGAAACAGAATCCCCCTGCCAAGCGAATCCAGATCGAGTGTATTACGCACCTGCCTGCCCATAAATGCCTTTGGCGCACCCAATAAGCGTTGCACCCCCTTCACATAAGCCGCTACAGAATATTCCGGAACTTCGTTTAAGTAATATTCGCGTTTGGCTATTACCTGGCGCATAATATCATTCGCGGCAGTATCGGTTTTAAGGCGTTTACCCTGTACAACCACGGTCTTCAGGTTAAAAATTTCGTCTTCCAGCTGCACGTTGTGTGTCACATTGCGGTTGGCGATAATTACGGTTTCAACCCGTTCCTTATATCCTACAAAACGATAAATTACATGATATGTACCCGGATTTAACTTAAACTGATAGCTGCCGCTCTCATTGGCGGTTGTGCCATAAGTACTGTTGCGTATATAAACCGAAGTAAAAGATATAGGATGATTTTGAGCATCGGTCACTCTGCCCGAAAGTATATATTGCTGAGCTGATGCCCTAACAGTAAGCAGTATTATAAAAATAAATAGTAGTTTTTTCTTCATGGTGATCACTCATAAAATGAATTTATTACTATAAATGTTTGATTAAGCTGATAATATATATTTTAAGATGAATTTAAACTGGCGTTTTGCGGGTTTATGTTTAATTTTGCACTCTTTGATAAATTTATTATGTACAACACCTTAAAACCCGTTTTACAGCAGGAACTTGCCGAGATCGAAAAAGCCGGGCTATACAAACGCGAACGCATTATTACCTCGCCGCAAGGCGCTGATATTACCGTGCAGGGCGGCAAAGAAGTGATAAACTTTTGCGCCAACAATTACCTGGGGCTGTCATCAAACGCTAAAGTGATTGAAGCGGCTAAAGCGGTGATGGATACCCATGGATACGGGCTTTCGTCTGTACGTTTTATTTGTGGCACGCAGGATATACATAAAGAACTGGAACAAAAGATAGCCGAATTTTTAGGCACTGAAGATACCATCCTTTACGCCGCGGCATTTGATGCTAACGGCGGTGTTTTTGAACCTTTATTCAACGAGCAGGATGCCATCATATCTGATGAATTGAACCATGCTTCCATAATAGATGGGGTACGTTTATGCAAAGCCCAGCGCCAGCGTTACAAACACGATGACATGGCTGACCTGGAAGCTAAACTTCAGGAAACTGCCGCTTGCCGTCACCGTATTATTGTTACCGATGGTGCATTCAGTATGGATGGTACCATTGCCCAGCTGGATAAAATTTGCGAGCTGGCCGAAAAGTATAATGCTTTGGTGATGATAGATGAAAGCCATTGCTCCGGTTTTATGGGCAAAACAGGTCGCGGTACGCATGAGTATCATAACGTAATGGGTAAAATTGATATTATCACCGGCACTTTAGGCAAGGCTTTAGGTGGTGCATCGGGTGGTTTTACCTCAGGCCGAAAAGAAATTATTGATATGCTGCGCCAGCGTTCACGCCCATATTTATTCTCTAATACACTTGCCCCGGCAATTACGGGTGCTTCAATAGCGGTGTTGAATATGCTGAGTGAAACCACTGATCTTCGTGATAAACTAGAAAAGAACACCCTCTACTTCCGCCAAAAAATGACGGAAGCGGGTTTCGATATAAAACCAGGCGTGCACCCTATTGTCCCGGTTATGCTTTATGATGCTAAATTAGCACAGGAATTTGCCGCTAAAATGCTGGATGAAGGTATTTATGTAATCGGTTTCTACTACCCGGTAGTACCGCAAGGTAAGGCACGTATCCGTGTACAAATATCCGCTGCGCATGAAGTTGAACATTTGGATAAGGCTATTGCCGCATTTAGTAAGGTGGGTAAGGAATTAGCGGTGTTAAAATAATCATTAATGTCATTGCGAGCGATAGCGTGGCAATCGCGAACTTTACATAATCGTCTTGCGTACGTGCGATTGCTTCGTACCTCGCAATGACAATAGTTTAATAATTTATATAAATTGCTTGTTTTAAGATAATGCAAGAAAAAATAGACCAATATACCGCTGAGATCAACGCTTTTTCACCGGCTAATGCTGATGATTTGGAAACTTTCCGCATCAAATTTTTAGGCACCAAAGGATTGATCAAAGATCTGTTCGAAGAGTTTAAAACTGTCGGACCAGAAGAGAAACGCATTTTCGGTAAAGTACTTAACCAATTTAAACAACTGGCTGAAGCGAAATATGCTGAGTTAAAAGAGACTATAGACTCAGGACCAAAGACTCAGGACTTAGATAAAGACCTTACACTTCCGGGCGATGGTTTAAACCTCGGCTCTCGTCACCCGCTTACATTGGTGCGTAACGAGATCATCGATATTTATAAAAGATTAGGTTTCGTAGTAGCTGAAGGCCCCGAGATTGAGGATGACTGGCATAATTTTTCTGCCCTAAACTTCCCTGAAGAGCACCCCGCACGTGATATGCAGGATACCTTCTTCATTAAAAAGAATAGCGGTCAGGACGATATCGCTTTGCGTACACATACCTCATCGGTACAGGTACGTATGATGGAGATGGGCAAACCACCATTCCGTGCTATTATGCCGGGTAGGGTTTACCGTAACGAGGCTATTTCGGCACGTGCCCATTGCTTTTTTCACCAGGTAGAAGGTTTATATGTAGATGAAAATGTATCGTTTGCTGATTTGAAACAGACGCTATATCACTTCGTACAGGAGCTTTATGGCGAAGGTACTAAAGTACGTTTCAGGCCATCATACTTCCCATTCACCGAACCATCGGCAGAAATGGATATTTCCTGCACTATTTGTAAGGGCGCAGGCTGTAACATGTGTAAATACACCGGTTGGGTTGAAATTTTAGGCTGCGGCATGGTTGATCCTAATGTATTGGAAAACTGTGGGATAGACAGCAAGAAATTCACCGGCTTCGCTTTTGGCATGGGTATAGAAAGAATTGCCAACTTAAAATATGTTATACGTGATTTACGTTTATTCTCTGAGAACGATGTTCGTTTCTTAAAACAATTCCAAACAGAGATAATATGAAGTTAATTTACGCCTTTGCTGCTATAGCAGTTCTGTTTTCATCATGTGGTAAAAACTCCGACCCCATTCCTAATGTGGCCGTAAATTTTGAAGCCCCGTTAACAGATCCCCGCCTGGCGGGACTTACAGCCGGCGGTGGGGTTGTATTTTTGGCGAATTATGGCGTAGCTGGCATAATCCTGTATCATGAACCAGATGGCAGCTATGCAGCTTATGACCGTTGCAGCAGTTACAAACCCGAAAACAAATGCGCCGTAACGCTTGATTCTGACCACTTAACTGTTACCGACCCCTGCAGCGGATCAGTGTTTTCATTGGCCGATGGTAGCCCCGTTAAAGCCCCTGCAACGTACGCGCTTAAATCATATTATGTAACTGTCGCTAATTATGAGATATTTGTATCAAACTGATGCATGGAAGCTGATAAAATAAAGGAAAGTATTAAACGGGCTGCTCAGGAGCTCTTCAGAAAGTTCGGTTACCATAAAACCAGCGTTAACGAGATAGCTAAGAAAGCCAAAATTGCCAAAGCAACTATTTACAAGTATTTTGATAGTAAAGAGGCAGTTTTGCATGCCCTGCTCATGGACTATATTAAAGTAAGTGTTGACGACCTGATACACGTTAACACCGCCGACATGGGCGAAGAAGCGCAGCTTAACAACCTGATCATGAAGACCTGTCGCCTTTCCTACACCATCTGTAACGAATTCATCGGTTGGGATTTCATTCGCGAATCCACTAACTCGCAGGAATTCCTCAAAAGATTATCAAACGAATTGGAAGATCTCCTGATCCATGCTTTTTCGCAGCTAAACGGCATTCGCAAGCACGAAGCTTACCTGCAAAAACTACGGTTTTTAGTTAAGTGCAGCAAAAGCATCGTTTTTAGCTTCGCTTTTACATCCGTAAGCGATTCCGATATACGCAAAAACTTCGTATCCTTTCAAAAAGAGATACTCCCTTACCTGGTTAAAGCCGCTATTACTATTTAAGCTGGTGTGTACAGATAGTACACTAACAGCTTAAACTAAGGCGTTTAATTTTCATTCCAGATCACTTTATAATCCAATAAATTTCACCTGCTGACAAACCTCTGTCAGCACTATTACCAATTTAATTCCCGAAATTTGGAGGTACCGAACAACCTCCGCATGACACTATCACCCGCCGCCGTACACAAAAACATCTGGTTCACTTTACTAACTGCGCTTTGTATCCTTGCAATCGGATTATTCCTCATGCACAAAGCCGCCCCGCTTCATCAGGACGCAGTAGCCAGCGGTTTCCTGTTCGATATGGTGATCACCTTCCCGGTTGCATGGTATTTTTTGGTGATTCGTCCGCTTAAACTACGTAAGTGGAGCATTATGCTGGTTATAACCTGCTGCTGCACGGTTGCTTACCTTATTCTGCCCACACATCAGCGCCATTATATTTTACAGTTGCGCGAACTGATCGCCCTGCCCGAACTTGCCCTGATCATCTACACCCTCAGCAAAATCAGGCACATCAGGCGCGAATACCGCCAGTTGCAAACCACCCTGCCCGATGTAGCCTACAACCTGCATCAAAGCATGGTCACCGTAATGGGTAATACCACCGCCATAAAAATCATCGCTTCCGAACTTACCATATTACGTTTCGGACTCTTCTTCTGGAAGAAACGGCCAGCCATAACCGCATCCCACCGCTTCAGCATCCACCGCGAAATTGCTTACGCCAGCCTCTTCGGTGTAATTATATCCGTTTGCGCTATCGAACTGGTGGCTTTTCACCTGTTCCTATTACATTACAGCCACACCGCTGCGATCATTGTAACCATCCTCAGCATATACGGCACCCTATTCCTCATAGGTGATTTCGCCGCTATCATCCAAAGCCCCGTGCTTATCCTGCAAGATCGTATCTTACTCCGCACCGGCCTCCGCTGGCGCGCCTTGATCGATATCAGCAACATCGCCTCAACCCAAAAAGTAACCGACAGCTTTGAACCCGCCCCTACCTGTTTCAACGGCGGACTAATGAAAAACCATGTAAACATCCTCTTCACCTTTGCCCAACCCGTACAAATAGAACGCCTGTACCGCAAACCCATCACCACCACCCAAATAGTAATGACCATTGATAGGGTTGAAGAACTAATAGCGATAATTTAAGAGTTGAATTACAAAAAGGGCTATACTGTCATACTGGGAATCAAGTTCCCCCTCTCGAGAGGGGCTAGGGGTGTGTTCTATAAGCGACAATTATTGAACTAAGTCATTTCCTCCAATTTCAACACCCGTTTCCGTAAAACAGAGGGTCTTGATTTATGGTGATTATTAAAATAATTAGATAAGTGGCTTTCATCAGTAAAGCCAAACTCGGCAGCTATTTGTTTCATATTGACCTGACCGCTGTTTATCCGTCTTTCAATAAGTTTTGTGCGGTAGTTATTGATATAATCACGATATGTGATCTCGAAGTTCCGTTTAAAGTAGCCGCTGAAATAATTTACAGATATATTAAAATGCGCCGCCACATGCCGGGCCTGGTATTTTTGCGGATCGTAAATATTTTCGTGCAGGTATGAGATAAGCGCTTCCTTTTTAGGCAAGCCATTATCTATCCGCTCGTCAAGCTTTAGGATAACTTCCTTTATCAGCCCAAAAATTGCTAATAGTTGCTGGTATACAAAAGGCGATGATGTTGGATTTTTATATTTATTGTATAAAACAATATTATCTATGGCGTTATGCAATATTGTTTTATACGGCTCCTCAAACTTAAGTTTAATTTCTTTTAACAATTTTTGTCGCATCACCAGTTCGGGCACTATGGTAAAGGATTCATTAAAAGAGGCATGACTTTGGTGTTTAAAATAACTATCCGTAAACTTAATCATGATGAACCGGGTAATTTCATTTATCCGGAAATGGTGCTGATCCTCCTGCGATATCACAAACAGATCACCCGCGCTATAAGGCATGCTAATATCATTAAGTACATGCACCCCATTGCCCGAATAGATGTACACCAGCTCATAATAGGTATGCCCGTGAACAGGCAGAGGATAAACTGTCCTTTCAAAATCGCTGACTAGTAAGGTATCATATTGTTTTAACCTGCTCATGGTATAAATATACAAGTTAATATCAAATTAATACAAGTATAAGGTTGTTAATAAGATTGAGCTTTGTATAAGCTCAATCATCAAATTTATACCTCATGACCACATATTATTATCAGCCGCTCCCCGATCTTCCCAAATCATTGCTCGCTTATTTTAATCAGCAAGGTTATCCACTCTCACTCAAAAAAAAGTATATCATAGCGCAAATTTTAGTTTTAAACACTGATACAGATATTGACTTGTTATTATATAAAATAGGCACTTATTGTAGCAGTGTAAGCCGCTCAAGTGTTTACATGGTACTGCAATGGATGATTGCCAATGATTTGGCAATTAAAACCGTTTATAACGATGACCTGAAAGTTTACTATAAAGCGAATACTGAAAAGTTAATCAGCATAAATTTATCCCCATTGGCAGACGCTGCCGACTTTGGGCCTCACCTGCACTCTTTTGCAACAGGTGTTTAGGATTGCACCAATTAAGTATTTGCAGGCGGTTGTTTAAACGTTCACACCCTCACCCAGGTATTTCTGTGTGAGATTTATCAATTCATCCATATCAAAAGGTTTAGCCAAATAGGCATCGGCCAAACTGTAACGGGCCACGTTGGCAATATTCAAATCTGCCGACATCATAATGATAGGGATCTTTTTAGTATGCGGATCTGTTTTAAGGGCAAGGCACAGGTCGCCCCCCATTTTTTTGTGTAACCAGTGATCCAGTATAATAAGGTCAGGGGCCAGCGCATAAACCTCGCTGGTTTCCAGTGCTTCGGGGGCGCTCATCACATGGATATTCATACCTGATAATATCAGCTCAATCGTTTCCAAAATACCAGCATCGTCTTCTATAATTAGCACCGTCTTTTTTATCATACTTTTATCATGCTGTTAATCATTAATTAATAGACTGATTTCTGCGACATTTATTGTGCCGCAGGTTCAGTAAACACAATTACCCCATAGATGTTTGCCATAATATGTAAATACTACAGCACATTTAATTAAAAATGCAACAGTTATTTTTATAATTAAATACCTTAACTACAGCATTGGGGATTATAAACCTGCCTGCGGTAGGCAGACGTTTAGCCAGGTTTTGCAGAGCCGCAGTTAACGCCCCATAAAATCAATCCGCATAAAACTCGTTCCTATTACTTATCTTTACACCCGATGTAAGTTCTTTACTTTATTTCTTCATCAACCGGTATAGGTTTTACTTAATTGTAGATTAATAGGGAATCGTGTGCAAATCACGAGCTGTCGCGCAACTGTAAGTAACACAAAAGGTTTTTGCCAATAATTGTCCACTGTCCGTTAACTAACGGATGGGAAGGGCGGCAAAAATGTTACAAAGTCAGGAGACCTGCCATATACTGAATTGACAATGCTTTCGCGGTATGAAGCTTTTGGTCAGGTTATGGTTTGTTTTTATTGGGTACGGATAATTCTGTTCCCCCACTCCACCCACCTCCCACTCTCTTCATCCACAGGCATTTTATTGAAGTTTAGCTAAAGGGCTTTTAACAGGTTTAATTTATTTAATCATTAAAAGAAATGCTAACACAAAATTTGGGCTACCCGCGCATTGGTAGTCAGCGTGAGCTAAAAAAGATCTGCGAAAACTATTGGGCAGGCAAAACCGCGTACAGCAATGTATTGCAGGTAGGAAAAAACATCCGCCACGAAAACTGGCAGATACAAAAGGATGCAGGTATCGATCTGATCCCATCAAACGATTTTTCGTTTTATGATCATGTATTGGATCACTCCTTCATGTTTAGCGCTATACCGCAGCGTTACTATGATGTGATCCATCAATCAGGCAATACCGAGCTTGATTTATACTTCGCCATGGCCCGTGGCTACCAAAAAGATGGATTGGACATTACCGCCATGGAAATGACGAAATGGTTTGATACCAATTACCATTACATAGTACCTGAATTTTATAAAAATCAGCAGTTCAAACTGTTCAGCACTAAAATAATTGATGAGTTTTATGAGGCCAAGCAACTAGGCATCATCACCAAACCTGTTTTGATTGGTCCGATAACCTACCTGTTATTAGGCAAAGAAAAAGAGACTGGTTTTGATAAGATAGACCTGATAAAAAACCTGCTACCGGTTTATGTGGACATTCTTAAAAAACTTCAGGATCTTAAAGCTGAGTGGATTCAGTTTGACGAGCCTTTCCTGGCTTTGGATCTGGATGAAAAAACCCAACAAGTTTACCGCGACACCTACAAATACCTACGAAAAACATTCCCGAATTTAAAATTTGTTCTATCTACCTACTTTGACCGTTTAGGCAACAATACCGAGCTGGCTACCTCACTGCCGGTTGATGCCCTGCACGTTGATTTAGTGCGCGCGCCGCAGCAATTGGATGAAGTAATTACCCATTTGCACGCTGATACCATCCTCTCATTAGGTTTGGTTGATGGCCGCAACATCTGGAAAAATGATTTTGAAGCATCGCTTGCTATCATCCAAAAAGTAAAAGAAAAGCTGGGCAGTAACCGTGTTTGGATAGCCTCATCATGTTCATTGATCCACTCGCCATGCGATTTGAAGAATGAGACCAACGAAGCAGTTTTAACTCCCGAGATTAAACAATGGCTGGCCTTCGCTAAACAAAAAATAAGCGAAATAGTAACACTTAAACACCTGGCAAGCGAAAGCTCCGGCGTTAGCCACCAATACCATCTGGCCGAAAATCAGTTCGCCAACATCACCCGCAGAAATTCAGCGCTGATACATAATCCTGCGGTAAAAACTCGCGTGAGCAAAATAACTGATGCTGATGCGAGTCGTTTAAACACCTTCCCGGTACGTAAACAGTTACAGCAGCAATTGTTAAATCTGCCTTTGTTTGCTACCACCACCATTGGTTCGTTCCCGCAAACTAAGGAAGTACGTGGCTGGCGTGCCCAATTGAAAAAAGGCGCTATAACCGAATCAGAATACAATACATTGATCGCAGAAGAAACCCAAAAGGCTGTAAAATGGCAGGAAGAAATCGACCTGGATGTTTTAGTACACGGCGAATTTGAGCGTAACGATATGGTGGAATATTTCGGTGAGCAATTGGCTGGTTTTACCTTTACCGCTAACGGTTGGGTGCAAAGCTACGGTAGCCGCTGTGTTAAGCCACCTATTATTTATGGTGATGTATCGCGCCCCAAGGCCATGACCGTTAAATGGTCGGCTTATGCGCAATCGCTTACTGATAAATGGATGAAGGGTATGTTAACCGGCCCCGTAACCATTCTGCAATGGTCGTTTGTTAGGAATGATCAGCCACGTTCAGAAACCTGTACGCAGATTGCCTTAGCTATACGCGATGAGGTGGTTGATTTGGAAACCGCAGGCATCAAGATCATCCAGATTGATGAACCCGCCATCCGCGAAGGCCTGCCTCTACGCAAACGGGATTGGGCCACTTATCTCGATTGGGCGGTGAAAGCCTTCCGCATTTCCGCCAGCGGCGTGCAGGATGATACCCAGATTCACACCCACATGTGTTACTCCGAGTTTAACGACATCATCCAGAACATTGCTGATATGGATGCCGACGTGATCACCATTGAAACCTCCCGTTCGCAAATGGAGCTGCTGGATGTATTCGCCGATTTTAAATACCCTAACGAGATTGGCCCCGGTGTATACGATATCCACTCACCCCGCGTACCGAACGCTGCCGAAATGGTTGACTTGCTCAAAAAAGCAAAGGCTGTTATCCCCGATCAGCAACTTTGGGTAAACCCCGATTGCGGCCTCAAAACCCGCGGATGGGACGAAACCAGGAAAGCCCTGATCGAGATGGTATCAGCCGCCAAAGAAATGCGCGCCGCTGTTAGCGAAACCATCAGCTAAATAAACACAAACAGGCAGGGATATTTCCTGCCTGTTTTATTAAACTTGTATCATGACTTTAGAAGAAAGAATAAACGCGTCCGAAACCCGCATTTTTAAAACCGTTTTCCCCAACACCACCAACCATTACGATACCCTGTTTGGCGGCGAAGCCATGCGCATGATGGATGAAGTTGCCTTTATTGCCGCCACCCGCTTCAGCAGGCAGGTGATGGTTACCGTAAGCAGCGACAAGATCGACTTCAAAAAGCCCATCCCCGCAGGCACCTTTGTGGAGTTGGTGGCCCGCGTAACCCATGTAGGTAACACCAGCCTAAAGGTAACCGTCGAGATCTACATTGAGCAAATGTATGCCGAAGGCCGCGAACTCGCCGTACACGGCAGCTTCGCCCTCGTAGCTATCGACGAACATAAAAAACCCATAAAAATCATCAACTAAAAATCAGTTCCCCTCTCGAGAGGGGCCAGGGTGTGTTCTACAAGCGACAAACTGTACTATCACACAAGTGAAACACATGGTACTTTTACTACCGCAACCGTCCCGCTTGTGGCAACCATACAAGGTCAATTATGATAAGTACCGGGCAATAGCATAATTCCCTTTTTAAGAATTTGAATAGCTGATTGTTTTATTAACCCGAAAAATATTTCAATACATTTGCAGCCTAGAACACTTATCGAAATGAAAAACGGCCTTTTAATTGACATGGACGGTGTCATATACAGCGGTGAACAACTTATTCATGGTGCTGATCGCTTTATTAATGATCTGGTTAAATCTGATATCCCTTTCGCCTTCATGACAAACAATAGTCAAAGAACAAGCCTTGAGGTAGTCAGAAAATTAAAGCGGCTTGGGATTACAGTCGAAACCCGCCACGTTTATACAAGCGCGATGGCCACCGGAAAGTTTTTAGGAGATCAAAGCCCTAATAGTACGGCTTATGTTCTTGGGGAAGGTGGCCTGCTGACGAGTTTACACGAAAATGGCATTACATTGGTGGATTCTGATCCGGAATTTGTTGTACTGGGAGAAGGCCGAAACTTTACACTTGAAATGGTGCAACGTGCCGTTGATATGATTTTAGCCGGTGCTAAGTTTATTACCACAAATCGCGACCCTTCACCAAAGAAACCGGGTTGGAATAACCTTGGGATAGCGGCAACTACAGCCATGATAGAGGAAGCTACAGGAAGAAAAGCCTTTGTAACAGGAAAACCGAGCCCCGTAATGATGCGGTCTGCCCGCAAATTCCTTGGACTGGAAACTGCAGAAACAACAGTTATTGGCGATACGATGGAAACCGATATACAAGGAGGGGTGCAAATGGGTTATAAAACAATCCTGGTATTATCAGGAATAGCCAGCAAAGAACAATTAGGCTATCATGCTTTTAAACCAGACATGATTGCCAGCTCTGTAGACAAAATCACTTTCCCTCTAAAGTGGTGGCAATAAGCAGCATAAGCTCTTTGCTACCGCAAGCGTCCCGCTTGTGGTAAACATGCAAAGCAATTAAATAAGCGTAGTAAGCATAAACCCACAAGCGGGACGCTTGCGGTAGCGGGGTAACGTCGTGTTCTTACCCCCCGCTGTCCGAAGTCTCCGACTTCGAACGACTATGCCTGTAGTTTGCAACTACAGGCCATACCCAAAAACAAAAAAGGGGCCGATCGCTCAGCCCATTTTCTTTTAAAACGTTGTCGGCACGTTGTTGTGCGTATAATTCGTCCAGCATAAAAAGCCAATGTCACCTCCCGGCAAGCCATCGCTGTCGGGGCTGTACTGGCTGGCAATGTAATTGGTTTGGGCGGTATTGTAATGGCGGTTCGCTACTTCAATACCCGGCCATATCTGGGCAGTCGGGCTGCCTTTTGGCGTACATGGCGGCGATACGGTTCCCATCATCAATTCATACTGATAATCGTAGCCGCTCAGCAACCTGCTGCTGTTAGCCGAGTAAATAGACAAGTTGCCCTGTATACCACAAGTATTTGCCGCATAGCTCAGCCCGGTAAGCGAGTACTGAAAATGCACATAATCATCATGCGATCCGCAAACCTCGCCGTTCATTGATCCGTCCGAAGCAATATCCAGCGGCAACACATTATCAATCACGGTTATTCCTGCTTGGTAAACAGTTTGGTCATCTTCAAAAACACCAATGGCAATTTTTGCCCATCCTTCCGAAATATTCCAGTTGTTATTATACCCAGGATTGGTAGCGTTGTTGATGTAATTGTTCTTCATATTATTCAGGAAATTCACAAACTGGGTGTTCTCGGCAGTTGTCCAGCCGCCGGCTGCGCCGGTAGTAGGCACATAATATTTGATGATCTCAGCCGCTGCCGCGAAGGTAGGCGCCGCCCACGATGCTTCCAGATAAGCCTGGTTAGGGTTATCCCCCGTAACACTAAAATTTTGGAAGGCATTGGCCCAACCATCGAGCATTTGCTTTACGGTAGTAGCGTAAGATGCCGTTCCGGTTTTACTCCAACGCAACGCCAGCGCATAACATAGCAAGGCATCGCCCTTAAAACTGATCTCATCAGGCGTGGTTACGCCGCCAGCCACATTTACGGTGGCTTTATAATTACCACTCGGGCTATGGGTATTGCAGTAGTTAAGCACATACTGGTAAGCTGCTAACCTACCGGCATCACCGGTGTTAGCCTGGTTGGCAACATAGTCCAGCGTTTGTTGGGTATTTAAAATGCCGGGGTGTATAAATCCGCTGGCATTGGCTGCCGCTTTAATAGGGGTAGTTTTTGATGCAGGGTTTAAGGTATTGCTAACCGGTTGTGCCGATTTTTTACACTCATATAAAAACAAGCTGAACAGCAAACCTAAGGCAATAGCAGTCCCGGTACGAAATTTTTTAATTTTCATGGTTTAAAGGTTATTGATTTATAAATGAAATACTTACTTAGGGGCTGCAGCCGATAATTGGTTTATATACTAATGTAGAATTCATAATAAGCAAAACCTATAATTACTGCGACAATATTTACGATAACGTTTTCGCCATAGCTAATATAAAAAGTTAATAAATAACCAATTAACTGTTATTACGATGACGTTCATCCGATGTCCGAAGTCTCCGACTCCGGACGACTGTGCTCCTGGTTTTCAAAATAGTTTTTTAATATTTGTAAGTAAACAAACGTTTACTTACTTTTGTGCCATGCGTCCAAAGAACTTAATAAAAGAAGAAGCCATCCGCAGTATCGCCCTGCAAATCATCGCCGATGAAGGTCTGGAAAACCTCAGCATGCAAAAACTGGCCAAGGCTGCAGGCATTTCACCCCGTACCATTTACATTAAGTACGAAAACAAAGAAGACCTGTTGGTAAAGCTTTTTATTGAAGAAGTATTAGGCGCATACGAAAAAGCGGTATTAAAAAATTTCGATCCAACTATGCCTTTCACCCAAGGCGTGCAGAAACTTTGGCTAAACGGCTTTGATTACCTGATCAACAACCGCCATGCCTTCGCGCTGCTGCAGCATGGCAAAGCATCGCCTTTATTAAATCGCGCCTATCAGCAGAAAAACATTAAAGAAGGAGATTTTTTTGGGCCGATACAGCAATTTTTAACATTGAATATAGATGCGGGTATTATTAAAGATTTCCCGCAGGAAGTACACCGGGCGCTGCTATTTTCACCAATGCTCGACCTGGTTGCTGAGTATTTCGACTACCAAACCCGCCCTCAACAAATCATCACCCCCGAAACCATATTAGCATGCTGCGAGGCGGTAACTCAAGGCATCCTCATCCAAAAAAATAAAAACAATGAGCTCAATCAACAATAAAACAATAGCTATAGTAGGCGGCGGCCCTGGCGGATTAACCCTTGCCCGCCTGCTGCAAATGAATGGCGCCAACGTAAAAGTATACGACCGCGACCTCAACAAAGATGCCCGTGTACAAGGCGCCACGCTCGACCTGCACGAAGAATCAGGTTTGCACGCATTACAACAAGCCGGACTAATGGATGCCTTTAATGCCAACTATCGCCCCGGTGCGGATGCCCTGCGCATAGCCGATAAAAATGCCAATATTTTGTGGGACGATGATGCCACCCCGCGCGAAGAAACCCACCGCCCCGAAATTGACCGCGGACCACTCCGCAAAATCCTGCTCGAATCATTGCAACCCGATACCGTGGTATGGGACAGCAACTTTTCATCGCTAACCCCTGAAGGAAAAGGTTGGAAACTCCATTTCAAAAACGGCACTTCAGCTACCGCGGATATTGTAATTGGTGCCGATGGCGCAAATTCAAAAATCCGCCCATACATCACCCCTATCAAACCTTTTTTTGCAGGGATGACAGCTATTGAAGGTGCGGTTTACAATGCCGAAGTAGCCAGTCCGAAAGTATTTAAGTTGCTAAACGATGGCAAAATATTCGCCATGAGCGATTCTAAATCACTTATCGTAAGTTCAAAAGGTGACGGCAGCATGACTTTTTACCCGGGCTTTAACTCCACCGAAAACTGGAGCAAGGATAGTGGGATAGATTTTAACGACAAAGCGCAGGTATTAGCCTGGTTTAAACAGGAGTATGATGGTTGGGACGAAATATGGCAGGAAATTTTTGAAAACGCCGAACCCAAATTCATCCCACGCCCGCAATACTGTATGCCACTCGACCAAACCTGGGAGGCCCTGCCCAACCTCACCATGCTGGGTGATGCCGCCCACCTGATGCCACCCTACGCCGGCGAAGGTGTTAACATGGCGATGTTAGATGCGGTAGAACTAGCCGAATGTTTATTGAATGATAAGTACACCGATACCCAATTAGCCATTGCTGCTTACGAAACCCAAATGCGCAAAAGAGCATCCGAAATCGCTGCCCTAACTTTAGAATCAACAGCCGCATTACACTCGCCAGATGCGATCAATTATTTGATTAACATCATCAGCGGGTCACACCCGGAATGATGATGGTGTAGCGCTGGTTTGCTTCTTAAAGAAATGGTTAAAATGGGCAGGCTCATCAAATCCCAGGCAATTGCTTATCTCGGCAATGTTCCAATTGGTGTGCAGCAATAGGGCTTTGGCTTCAATGACGATACGCTCAAAAATAACTCCGGTAGTAGTTTTACCGGTGGTAGCGCGGATAGCGCGGTTCAGGTGGTTAACATGCACACAAAGCAGCTCGGCATAATCCTTTGCCGAACGCATTTTTAGCTGTTGCGAGATCGACTCAATCGGGAACTGCCGCTCCAGCAAATCAGTAAACACGGCGGTTATCCGCGCGTTGGCATCAGCATATGGGTATAGGCTCTCTGATGGTTGCATTTTCAGCGCGAAATGCACCATCTCCATAATATAACTGCGGATCAGGTCGTACTTAAAAGGATAGTCGCTGGCGATCTCCGAGGTGATTTTTTTGAATATCTCGGTGATCTGCTCATCCTGCACAGCATTCAAATTATAAACTGCATTTGCACCGGGCACAAACATTGGCAAATATTTTACCTGGCTACGAATATGGTCGCTAAAAAAAGCTTCCTTAAAAATACAGAAGTAACCGGTACTCTCCTCGTCAACCCGTTCAAATTTATAAGGCACCAGTGGGTTAAAAAACATCAGTGTCGAACCCGATACCTCCAAACTCTTATCCGCATAATGAAAAATATTCTCACCCCTCAACAACGAAATCTTATAAAAATCACGACGTGCATATTTAGGCGTGGCCCCGCTTTTACGGGTATCCTCCATGTTAAAAACATTAAAATGCCCGGTGTCCATTTTCAGGTCGCCAGGTGTTTTATCAAATTTATGCTGATAAAATTCTTCGAGCGTTTCAGTCTTTGGCATATTACTAAATTAAAACAATTTGGTGAATAATCTATCTACTTAACTTATCCCTATTGTCATTTCGAACGAGGTACGAGAGAGAAATCTTCTTCAAGCACAAAGCAAACTATGCAAGTCGAATAAGATTCCTCCCTGCGGTCGAAATGACATCCATTTAAGCCGGAAAATCGGTACTAAAAGATAACTCCTTCCATTGCTCTAATTCACCTTTTATCAGCTCTAATTTCGCGTTAGCCCTGGCGTAAGCATCAGTCCCCATAAACAAACGTACCGGCGGGTTCGGGTTTTCAGCTAAAGCAATAAAAACCTCTGCCGCTTTATTCGGGTCGCCTGCCTGCACACCATCCCTTTTTTGATAAAGCGCGAGCGAATCCCTAACCGACTCGTAAGCATCAATCTTATTCTTCGATACCACCAGCGACGCTCCGCTCAAAAACTCTGTGCGAAACGCACCCGGTTCAGCAACAGTAACTTTAATGCCGAAATCACGCACTTCCTCGGCCAAAACCTCCGTAAAACCAACCACCGCGAATTTAGTAGCCGCATACATGCCCCAACCCATAGCCGCCGCGAAACCGGCTATTGAGGCGATATTAATAATACTGCCCGAACCCTGCGCACGCATAAACGGCAACACATGCTGCACCACGTTAATGGTAGCGAAAACGTTAATATCAAAGCAGTCTTTTATTTCTTTGTCTGATAATTCCTCTGCCGCGCCGCCAATACCGTAGCCCGCGTTATTCACAACCACATCAATACTGCCAAAATGCTTATGCGCTTTTTGTACCGACTCCCAAATAGAGTCATTATCAGTCAGATCAACTTCCAATGCTAAAAAATCCTCATGTTCTCCAACCACATCCTGCAATTGCGCCGCCGACCGCGAAGTAGCCGCAACCCTATATCCCTCAGCCAATAACTTTTTCACCAGCGACAATCCCAACCCTTTTGATGCGCCGGTAACATACCATACTTTATTTGCGTTCATCATCTTACTTTTCATGATACAAATATCAGCCCATGTTATGAATAATTGCTTACGCATATCAAACCAATACTTGTACAATTCAAACAATTGATGATTTTAAAAGGAAGATTTGGGCGTTCCCTCCGGGCCGGGCTGTACGCTCATACTACACGAGGCATTAAGCGCGAAGGCCGGTATCCGCTTCCATCCCTAACGCAACTCAACTTCGCCAACGCGGGCAAAGGCTATCATGCTAAGGTACTCGAAGTATGAGGGCTGGCCCTAACGCTTATGCTTCGAGTGCCTCAGCATGACAACACGCCATAGCCTTAGTTTTAAAATCAATTAGATGGCGGGCAAATTTGCATCATCGTTACCACACTGCTCGCTTCGTACGATTGTATTTCACCTGTTGGGCATGCAACTGCATAAGACCGGTATGTTAAATTGCGGGCTTTATCGCGGTTTGTCCAGCCGGTATTAATATTTTGCTGTATCCATGGTAAGTATTGTTTTTGCCCTCCGTCGTTGATCAGCATCATTATATACTGGCCAAAAATAGCCTTTAACACACCTTGTTCATTAAAATCTCCCTCAGCAGGTAGTATCCCATTAACACACATGCTATTTTGAGTATAATTGGCAGCCAGCTTAGCATCAGCAAGGTAAGAGGTATCATTAGTTACTTTATAAAGCATAACCCCGGCTCCGATGGCTGTCCCCTGATTATAAGTATAATCCTGGTACCCCGGCGCGCCGTCACCTATTTTATGGTCGGCCACCTCACCGTTAGTTGCATTAAACAAGTTTGCCCTTGCCCACGCATATACCGATTTTGCTTTTACCAGATAGCTTGTATCCTTAGTGATTTGGTACAAGCGCACAGCCGCTATAACTGTTGGATAATTAATACATGCATTTTTGCCGCTATGCACAAAATCCCAAAACATCCCCCCTTCAACCGGGTCGTATGAGCCAGCCCATACACGGTTAAACCCTGCTATTGAATTTTGCAGATAAGCTGCATTTCCTGTAAGCTGGTTGGCCCTGGCTAAAGCAGTAACCCACCACATCATATCATCATAAATAAACCACGTGGTGGTATTATTCCAATTATAGTTATCATATTGATTTGCGCCGCCCGCGTATATATCAGTTATCATTTTAAGTTGGGTAGTATCATTGGTACGCTGATAAACATCCATCGCCAAATCCCAGTAAATGGCCTGTGTCCATATAGCACCCAGTGCATTTTTGTCGGTAGTGCTATAATAAAGCTTTGCCGTAGGACTATAAAAATATTGGTTAAAAGCACTGTAAGCGGTATTGGCATCGCTTAGCGTAAAATTCACAATTTTAGTAGTTGGTACTGGTTTTAATGTTTGCGGTGGCGGCATGTGATAAGGCTTAGCACAGCCCATGCAAGCAAGCCATAAGCTGAATGGTAAAATGCAAATCAATTTTTTCATAATAAAGGTTTGTTTCATAATTATAGGTTAGTGAATTGGTTTATTATTATTTGCTTTATATAAAGCTGGTTTAGCGCGTATCTGGGGTTTCGCTTAGCAAGGATAGGTTTCGGGTATTAACAAAGCGGTTAAAAAAGTGGTTAATGCCGAGATTAATTCATTAACCACCTTTTTCCTTAAACGCAATCAATTTCGCTTAATGAAAATAGCTTGCGACAGAAATAATTTGCACAATTAAATTATTATCCATTACTTTGAATAACAAAGTACTTTTAAATGAAAGAAGAAGAACTTCACAACGAGCTGGCATCCATTCGCAACATCATGGAACGCTCCTCAAAATTTATATCGCTGAGCGGTTTATCAGGGATATTAGCTGGCGTGTATGCGCTGATTGGGGCTACGGTAGCTTGGTTTGTTATCAAAGATCATCCTACAGCGTTTGTACATACTCCGCCAGGAACATTTGATTTTGAGATTTTTTTTAATCTGATATCGGTCGTTGAGTATCTTATAATGATAGCAATAGCTGTGCTGTTAGCTTCAATAATTACCGGGGTGATCCTATCCATTCGCAAAGCAAAACAAAAAGGCGAATCCGTTTGGAATAAAACAAGCCGTTTACTTTTATTAAATGTAGCCGTTCCATTATTAACAGGATTTGCTGTAATAATAATGTTATTCTTTAAAAGTGATTTAACCTATACAGTTTCCACCATGTTGGTCTTTTACGGCCTCGCCCTTTTCAACGCAAGTAATTTCACATACACTGATGTTAAGTACTTAGGTATAATTGATATTTTATTAGGTTTGGCAACGGGCTTTTTCCCCGAGTACAGCCTTTGGGCATGGGCCATCGGTTTCGGCGTACTGCATATAATTTATGGTAGCATCATGTACTTAAAATACGATAGGTGAAGATCCCATTTGAAAAATTAGACAAGGCATTTGAGAACCGCGTAAGGTTACAAATTATGAGCGTACTGGTAGTAAACGATCGCTACGATTTTAATTCATTAAAAGAACTGCTGGCTGTTACCGACGGCAACCTGGCATCGCATTTAAAAGGATTGGAAAAAGAGGAATACATACTCGTGAACAAGTCATTCCTGGGCCGTAAACCCAATACCAATTACGTAGCAACTGCCAAAGGCAAGCAAGCATTTAAACAACATTTAGATGCCCTGGAACAATTTATAAAATCAACAAAATCATAAACTATATTTTTTTACCTATTTACTTTGAATTACAAAGTACTTTTAAAAAACAAACACAATGGATGAATTAGAAAAACCCGCAGGAATAATGACCTGGTTCAAGGAATCAGTTACTGTTAAATTAGCTTTTATTGGATTATTAATCGTCGTATTGCTTATCCCCTCTTCAATGGTGGATAACCTGATCAACGAGCGGTCTGATAGGCAACAGGAAGTAATTAAAGATATTTCCTATAACTTCTCCGGCAACCAGCAAATCAAAGGCCCGGTTTTGGTTATACCCTACAAGGCACAAGTAAAAGATTTTGATCAGGCCGGAAAAGAAGAAACTAAAGAGGTAATTGAAAACCTGTATATCCTCCCCGATGACCTCAATATTAAAACCCGGCTCAATACCGAGATTATGCACCGTGGTATTTATGAGGCCGTAGTGTATAAAACAACCGTAAAAGTAAGCGGCAACTTCACCAAAGCCGATCTCAATTCACTTGGCTTAACCGCCGATCAGCTGATGTTAGATAAAGCTAAGATCACCTTTAGCATCTCCGACTTAAAAGGATTAAAAACCAACCCTATTGTAAAAGCCGGCACACAAATGCTAACAGCATCGCCTACTTTCAATAACCAGGCCTTATTTACCGATGGTCTGCAAGTTGCCGTAAACCTAACCGGCATTAGCGACCAAACCCTGCCGTTCGATTACTCGCTCGACTTAACAGGCAGCGACGAACTTAGCTTTTTACAATTAGGCAAAACAACCGATGTGGAGGTAAATGGCAACTGGAACAGCCCTAGTTTTGATGGCCGCGCGTTACCCGACACACGCAAAATAAACGATACTGGTTTTAACGCCCACTGGCGGATGCTATACTACAACCGGCCCTTCCCGCAACAATGGGCTGGCGATGATACGCTGTTAAACAACCACGCCAAACAAACCCAGGCTACCTTTGGCGTAAAGCTGCGTTTGCCGGTTGATGAATATCAGAAAACAACCCGCACCAGCAAATACGCTATCCTCATCATCCTGCTTACCTTTATTTCATTGTTCCTAACCGAGCTCATCCGCAAACAACGTGTCCATTCCTTCAACTATATACTGATAGGCGCCGCCATGATCATTTATTATATCCTGCTCCTTTCATTCTCCGAACAGATTGGCTTTACCGGCGCATACCTTGTGGCATCTGTTGCAACGGTGGGGCTTATTACTGTATTTATCGCATCGCTGCTGAAAAACAAAATCGCCGCGGCTGTATTCGCTTGCATTTTGTCAGTGTTTTATGTATTCATCTATGTTATTATCCAGCTAGAGGATTTCGCATTGATGATAGGCAGTATCGCGCTGTTCATCATCATAGCTGTACTCATGTATTTCAGCCGAAAAATAAATTGGGATAAACATTAAGCCATTTTCCCTCTGTGGTAATCACTCCACAGAGGGAAATTATCAAAAACATGAAAAAGTATTCAATAACATTAATTGTATTCGCCATAATGGGTTGTGTAAACTACATAAATAAGCAACACCACTTAAGCACCGTAAATTTGCACGATTATCAGCCCAATGGCTGTAAAGTGAACTTATATCGTGAAGACTACTGTGTTTATGGTATGGGTGCCCTTGGTTCCGATCTTAATTCGGTATACCTTACAGATTCTGCAAGCTTTCGTGTGTACATAGGCACTTACAACAATGGGGATGAACATATCATTCCCAAATGCAAAGGCGATACCATTGTGGTTAAAAAAACCGCCAACACCAGCGGAATAACAGACTGGAACTTTCAAAAAGTACTTGAAACAAAAGCCTACAGCTTTAAAAAATTAAAACAGGATCATATTTCTGATTAAGAATATCCCCACTATTGTTTGCACTCGTTACAAACGAGCGCAATTGTTCTATTTTCTTGTTAATGAAAAGGGCGCAACAGGTTTACACCTTTAAAATTTGCATTCTTATATTTTTTTATTATATTAGATTCTAAAATAAATCTAACCTTGTACCAATCACAGGCAACCAAAATCAGTAATGATAGGTCTTCCTCAAGCGCAAATCGTACTGTAGGAATTGGAAAAAGCATGCCTGCTGTTCCTGTTCCGGTGTTACAACAAAAAAGCGAGCAGCTATCATCTGAAACGAACGTACCCGAGAAATCTTCTTTAGAGATTTTTGATCCAAAACAAACACATACGGATGGGCCTGGCGATATTAAACCATTTAGTCTGACAAACAATGTCGCCAATCATACTAATTCAACGCAAAATCCATCAAAGCTTTTTCAACTAAAGGCTGGTACACCAAATAACGATGCAACTTCCGGTACCAAGCCTTTTATTCAGAAAAAAAACAACACCGGCTTGCCAGATGATTTAAAAGCGGGTGTTGAAACCTTATCCGGCTATAGCATGAATGATGTAAAGGTGCATTATAACAGCGATAAACCTGCACAATTACAAGCATTTGCCTATGCGCAAGGCACCGATATACACGTTGCCCCCGGACAAGAAAAACATTTGCCGCATGAAGCCTGGCACGTGGCGCAGCAGAAGCAGGGAAGAGTGCAGCCAACACTGCAAATGAAAGGCGGAGCAGGTGTGAATGATGACGACGGATTGGAACAGGAGGCTGATACCATGGGGGCAAAGGCACTACAGATGAAAAATGCCGGTGCCACAGGGGGCGATTTAATAGCGCCACGTTCTCTCTCGGCAGCGTCAAATAGTAATGCTGCTGTGCAAAGAAAATTGGGGCTGGAACTGGAGGTAGCAGTACCCATTGATAAAATGGGGGTTTTAAGTGAAGATGATAAAAAAATACTTAAGGGAACAAAAACTAATGCTGTGCGGCTAAAGGCATTAGTTTCATCTGCTGATGCGGGATACGGCAAATTCGCAGAGTTTGACAGAGTAGCTTTGCATGCCGATCACTCTTCCAGGGTATTACCTGATGACTGGAAACCTCCTTACAGGGTAATGGGCCGTTCTATTCTTGAGATGGTTTTCAATCCTGCGGTTGAAACGCAGGAAGAATTAAATGAAACAATGAAGGATGTTGATACCCTTGTAAGCGGTATCCATAGCGGGACAAGCGGTTTGACTAAAAGGGTTCCATTTGATGGCGGTGTGCATATCGGTCCGATTGACGGGGATAGTAAACCTGCTGAACTGAGTTGGAAGGCTGCCATTCATGTTAATGTTGGTGTTGACCCAAGACGCCTGCATAGGGTGCTAAATTGGTATTCTGCCTCCAAATATAAACCAGCCGGTGAAATCAAACAGATTCCGATGGAATATGCTGAAAACATAGCAGAGCAAGTTGTGAGGGCATTCTCCGAAGCAAGCAGAGTTTCTGCTAAAGATGCTCAATACTGGAATGGCTTGCGTGGATTAACGACGATACTGGTCATGTATTTGCTAAGCGGTGCTGACAAATCAGAACTAACATCTTCCGTAAAGAACTTTGCCACCCTGTTAAGTAAAACCAGGTTTTATGACATTGTTAAATATGGCATGACACCAAAAGAAAAAGAATGGCTGCTGAGTGTTTGGGAAGAATATAAAAATACTTTAATCAGGTTAACAAGGCCCGGAGAAAATGAAAATTCATCATTGATCTCACGAACGGATAATAAAGGTAAATTAAAGGACGGCTCCTGGAAGATAAAGCATTTATTTACGGATACCGCACCTGCACTTGTTGGTGATGAAAAAGAGATACCTGCCGACGAAGTTGGGCCTGTTCGTTCCGATCAGGATAAGGTAGCAGGTGGGGAACGGAGAAAAGGCATTGTTTTAGAATTCAGATCCTTACCAGGCCGTTATGAACCTGATACATGGGCCACTATAGCAAAAGATTTTCTTGATAAAGCGAATGCAGAAAACTCAATGAAGGACTATGAAGAGCTACCACCACCTCCTCCGCGACCAGAGGTAGCAGAAATAAAAGAGAAAGCAAAGGATATTTCATCGAATATTCCGGTTGTACGAAGCTTACCATTGGATCTATCAGCCCTGCCTCCTGTTGCGACTGTTAGAAAAGAAAACATTGTGGTTCAGCAATCAGGACAATTCTGGCTGGTCGATCAAGAAGTAACATGGGAAGGCGATATTTGGAAGGTCATTAAAAAAGAAGGGATTAAAAAGTACACTTTATCATTTATAAGAAAAGCTTGATTTTAGTAATTGCCCCTGCTATTTACTGATCCCAGCCGTCCGAAGTCTCTGACTTCGGACCACCAAGACTGTAGCTTGCCCCCGACAAGTAGGAATTCAAGCTAGTTTTCAAACATTATTCTCCGGATCCCTGCTGTCCGAAGTCTAAGACTTCGGACCACCAAGACTGTAGTTTGCAACTACAGCCTACTAAGCACCATTCTCCGGATTATGGATCAAACAATACACCATATTCTTTAACAAATTGGTATAAATAGTAATCCCTTCTTTAATTTCATCCACAAAAATATACTCATTCGCCATATGCGAGCGCGCCGAATCACCGGGCCCCATCTTTAATGATGGCACATCCAGCCAACCCTGGTCAGAGCTAGTTGGCGACAGGTAAGTTTTACGCCCAAGGGCAATCCCAGCCCTCACCAAAGGGTGAATCTGATCTATGCAAGAAGGTTTCACAATCCCCGGCCGCGCGAATACATCACTGATGGTATGGTTTTTTATGATGGCTAAAACCTCACCCACATTATAACAATCATTCAACCGCACATCCACTGTAAAATGGCATTCAGAGGGAACGATGTTGTGTTGGATACCGGCTTTTATTTCAGTAACCGTCATTTTTATATCCCCCATAAAACCAGAACGCTTCGGAAAATGAAACGAACTGAACCATTGAATGTCTGCCATTGCTTTATACAAAGCATTATCACCTTCGTTTCTGGCCGCGTGGCCTGCTGTGCCGTGGGCTGTACAATCCAATACCATGCAACCCATTTCGGCAGTTGCCAGTTGCATTTGTGTTGGCTCACCCACTATGGCAAAATCTATATGACCAATCAGCGGCAATACTGCTTTTAATCCATTTTCGCCGGTATTTTCCTCTTCAGCGGTAGCGGCAAAACATAAATTGTAGCACAAATTAGGGCTATTATAAAAATAACGGAACACCGCCAGTAACGAAACCAGGCATCCCCCAGCATCGTTACTACCTAAACCATATAGCTTTCCGTCGCGCTCTTCGGGCAAATATGGGTCGCGGGTATAACCTTCATTGGGCTTTACCGTATCGTGGTGCGAGTTTAACAGGATGGTAGGTTTTTGTGGATCGTAATATTTATTGAAAGCCCAGATATTGTTACGCAATCGATGGGTGCTCATATCCCTGTTTTCTATAAAAGCTTGTATCCAATCCGCTGTGTTATCTTCCTCGCCGCTAAACGAAGGTGTAGCAATCAATTGTTTTAAAAGCATTAACGCATCATCAGCAAGGTGCGACAATTGCTGATCTCCCACTAAAATTTCATCAATTAACTGAAGTGACATATCGATATTTTTTAAATTTTAAAATCTTTTAGTTGTGGTTCACTGGTTTAAACAGCATGGCTGTACACAGGCAATTATGCCTGTTTTTACTTTCGAGGATATTGTGATTAACACAGCTTTTGCATCCTTCCCAAAAAGATTCATCATGCGTTATTTCGGAATAGGTTACCGGTTCAAAGCCCAGGCGGGTATTTAACTTCATGATGGCCATACCCGAGGTAATGGAGAATATATCGGCCTCTGGATATTTCTCGCGCGATAGTTTAAAAACTTGCTCTTTTAACGATGCTGCTACCCCTTTTTCGCGGTAAGCCGGGGAAACTATTAATCCACTGTTTGAAACAAACTTGCCGCCATCCCATACTTCTAAATAAGAAAAACCAACCCAATTTCCGCAATCAGATACCGCCATTACAGCTTTACCGGCATTTATTTTCTCGATAATTGATGCTAATGATCTTTTGGATATGCCAGATCCCCTGGCTATTGCGGAACGTTCCGTTTCTTCTGAAATTTGCTGTACATAAACATTGTCTGAAGGTTGTGCTAACCTTACAATTATTCGTTCATCTTCCATTTTATTTTGTTGTTTTATCAAGCGCCCGAATGGTTATTTCTGGCACAGCAAGGGAGTGAACCAAAAGAGTGCCTATAATGAATAATATCCCGTAAAATGAGTTTAAAGAGGTTTAAAGGCACTTTTTATTTTTTCAGGTAGATTAGATATTATTTAGGTATATCAAATTGACACTACTTTTTTCTCAATATGAAAGGATGGAACAATAGGTATGCACGTTTATCACGGGGGCATAGTTAGCGTGTTGCCATCTTACGCGATTATGTTTTTCCAATGTGCGCAAAGGCTGTCAAAGAGCGTAGTCGAAGTATGTGGGCAGGCCTTACCGTATACTCATTTACTCGTGCGGTTGTCATGCTGAGGCACTCGAAGCATAAGCGGTGGCCTAACATTTATTTTTTCATTACCTTTAATATTAAATGCACCAATAAATAGCATCCGTTTTGGCCTTTGCCCTTATGCTTCGAGTGCCTCAGCATGACAACACTTCTTTCTTCTTTTTAAAAAACTCAAATAACTATGTTTGGGCCCCACTGGTTTAAGAGTTACTCTTAAATCCATGGATAGCGGAAGTCTGTGACTTCCCACCCATATTTGCACATCTACGCATCAAAATATTACCTTTGCAGCTTTATGAGCAGAGGTAGCAGAAACAAACCCGATAAAATTTTTGAAGACGTTGAAATAATCGACATTGCCGAAGAGGGCAAAGGCGTAGGCAAAACCGACGAATTTGTGCTTTTTGTAGAGAAAGCCATCCCCGGCGATATTGCCGATGTACTGGTTTATCGGAGCAAAAAGAATTTCGGCGAGGGCCGTATCCTCAACCTCAAAAAAGCGTCTGAATATCGGGTGCAAGCTTTCTGCGAGCATTTTGGCACCTGTGGCGGTTGTAAATGGCAGCACATGAGCTATGACGCACAGTTAAAGTTCAAACAAAAATCTGTCGAAGATGCGTTAACCCGCTTGGCTAAAATTGATATAACCGGGATGATCCCTATTGTGGCTTCGCCGGAGGACAAATACTACCGCAACAAGCTTGAGTTTACCTTCAGCAACAAACGCTGGCTGATGGACGGCGAGGCCAAACCTGAGGATAATGTGAATATGGATGCCTTGGGTTTCCACATTCCCGGCAGGTTTGATAAAATTTTGGATGTACACCATTGTTATTTACAGGCTGATCCCTCAAACGCTATCCGCAACAGTATTGATGAATTCGCTAAACGCGAAGGTTATTCCTACTATGATTTGAAAGGACATGCAGGTGCTTTGCGTAACCTCATCATCCGCACCTCATCAACTGGTGAGCTGATGGTGATTGTGGTTTTCGCCTACCCTACCGATGAAGAGATCAGCAAGCTGATGAGTTTTGTTGGCGATACTTTTCCGCAGATCACATCGCTACTGTATATCCTCAACCAAAAAAAGAACGATACCATATTCGACCAGGAGGTTATCGCCTTCCGCGGACCAGAATATATTCACGAAGAAATGAACGGCATCCGGTTCCGCATAGGCGCGAAGTCGTTTTACCAAACCAACTCGGCACAGGCACAACGTTTATACGAGATAACCCGCGATTTTGCAGGCTTCACCGGTAACGAACTGGTTTATGATTTGTACACAGGTGCAGGTACAATAGCCAACTTTATAGCCGGTCAGGTAAAAGAAGTGGTTGGGGTTGAATATGTGCCGACCGCCATCGAGGATGCCAAAATAAACTCCGCCATCAACAACATCACCAATACCAAATTTTATGCGGGTGATATGAAGGATGTTTTGGTTGCCGATTTTATAGCCGAACACGGCAAACCCGATGTGATCATCACCGACCCGCCACGTGCAGGTATGCACGCCGATGTGGTTGCCCGCTTAATGGAAATTGAAGCGCCAAAAATTGTATACGTAAGCTGCAACGCCGCCACACAAGCCCGCGATTTGCTGGTACTAAAAGAAAAATACGACACGGTTAAAATCCAACCGGTTGATATGTTCCCGCATACCCAGCACGTAGAAAATGTGGTACTATTACAACTTAAAACAACTTTAGATTAGGCAATCAAGAAAATCCATGAATCTTATAAATCATGGTTCAGACAAACACAATATGGAACCTGAAGAACTGCTAAACGATAATAACGGAAAAGATAAGGAAAGCCCGCTTTTAAGTCTGGAGATAGATTTGAAGCTATTTAACGAATCGATTCGCGAGGTAGCTATTGAAATTATGGTAGAAGGATTATCCAGATACCCCATCTTCGTGGCCCATCAGCATGAAGTAGCTTTAGGTGAAATGATCTTAGACAAGGACGACATCAACAGCGACTGGAGCATCAATGCATCAACCCTGGAAGAATTCATGGAGCGCGGCATCATCAAAAAGGAGCTTAAACAGCGCTTTATTGATACCTACAAAAAGCCCGAAGACTTTATGTGCGTATTCGTAATAGTACCTGAAGGCGCCAACTTTGTATTTTTCCCTTATGTTAAAGATTAAAAGGAGGGGCAAATTCCCCTCTCGAGAGGGGTGCGAAAGACGGTGCGGCTGCAGGGGTGTGTTTCCATACCATTCAATTTAAACCAATCTTTACTCTTTAAAACTTAATTTCTACCTTAGCCGTTGAATATTAAAATCACTTCTAACATTCAACTAAGTATCATGTCAGATAAAAAACTTCTTATTCTTAACCAGCATCAAATGCAGCAAAAGATCGACAGGATTGCCTACCAGATATTGGAGGATAATTTTGACGAGGAAGAAATACTGATAGCAGGCATTTTACCCCGCGGCAATCACATTGCCGAACGCCTAAAAAAAATACTGGATGAGATAGCGCCCTTTAAAAGTAAGTTACTTACTATCGAACTGGATAAACAAAGCAGCAGCCTTAAATCAAATATCAATTTTAAGGTAGATGACTGTAAAGATAAAGCGGTTATTTTGGTTGATGACGTACTAAACTCAGGCAAAACACTAGCTTATGGCTTCGGGGTATTTATTGATGTGCGTTTAAAAAAGCTGCGTACCGCTGTTTTGATTGATCGCAACCATAAAAACTTCCCAATAACTACCGACTATGCCGGCATGGCATTATCTACTGTTTTAAAAGAGCGTGTTGATGTTTTTTTAACCGAAAACGGCGATGAAGACGCGGTATATTTAACCTAGTAATTTCAATTCCCATATTCCCAATTTGTGTAAAAAGTTCCCAAATAATTGGCGGGAATTCTACAGGCAAAAATAGCCTGTTGCTTAATAAACAATGCGCTTAGTTCAAATTAACATTTCAGGTAATTGGCATTGCTTTTGAATTAATATCAACAGCCCTTACCAAAAGGGTTGTTTTCATAGGTAGATGTAGGCCGAAAAACTGCGAGAGTCTTTTCGGCCTTTTTTGTGCCCGAAATTCCCATCCCCCAATTAAATTAAATCCGACTCTCCGTCCCTCACACCTTTGCACCCCACTCCTGCTTTATGCTGATCCTGCCCACTAATTAGCCGAGGTTTTACTCAATGCCTGTTTACCAAACTTCAACAAATCTTTAGCCCCCATATAGCCCATAGTACCAAAAACCGGTTTACCGTTCGAATCAAAAACGATTAAAGTCGGGTAAGCGGTTATCCCCCACTGACTGGCCAGATCGGGGCCCTCTCCACGCTCCATATCCATTGATAGGTTTATAAAGTTTTGATTATAAAACTCCGCTACTTTTTTATCCTTAAAGGTGGTGTTCTTTAACAAATTACAAGGGCCACACCAGGTAGCATAAGCATCAACAAAAATGTATTTATTTTGTAGCTGGGCCTGGTGCAAAGCTTCAATCCACGAGTTTTCAATAAAAGCAATACCATTAGCGTTTTTAGCATTATTATTTTTAACACTTTGTCCGCAACTGAATACCGGCATTAATGCCACTAAAAGCGCAAATGCACTCCATCTATAAAACCGAATTAATTTCATATAAAACAATAAACCCAAACCTATAAATAATATTACAGGTTTGGGATATTCAATTTTATTCAGCGCCTATGCCGGCACTATTATCAGGTTTCGCTTAATGCTGCTCCTGTTGTTGTGGCTGCGGCTCGGGTTTAGGCTGCGGGCGTTGCTGTTTTTGCTGCTGCTGGCGTTGCGCTTGCTGCTGCCTTTGTTGCGCCTGTTGCTGAGCCCTTTGCTGTTGCTGCTGTTGTGCTTGTTGTTGCTGGCGTTGAGCTTGTTGCTGTTGAGCCCTTTGCTGCTGCTGTTGAGCCTGCTGCTGCCTTTGCTGCGCCTGCTGTTGCTGTTGTGCCCTTTGCTGTTGCTGCTGAGCTTGTTGCTGTTGTTGACGAGCTTGTACTTGCTGCTGCTGAGCTTGTTGCTGCCTTTGCTGCGCCTGCTGTTGTACTTGGCGAGCCTGCTGCTGTTGTTGCTGGGCCTGTTGCTGCCTTTGCTGTGCCTGCTGTTGTACCTGACGAGCCTGCTGCTGTTGCTGTTGGGCTTGTTGTTGCTTTTGTTGCGCCTGCTGCTGTACCTGACGAGCTTGTTGTTGTTTCTGTTGCCCCTGCTGTTGTACCTGACGAGCCTGCTGTTGTTGCTGTTGGGCTTGTTGTTGCTTTTGTTGCGCCTGCTGCTGTACCTGACGAGCTTGTTGCTGTTTCTGTTGCCCCTGTTGCTGAACCTGACGAGCCTGCTGTTGCTGCTGTTGTGCCTGTTGCTGTACCTGGCGGGCTTGCTGCTGATGCTGGGCCTGCGGAATTGGTTTTACAACAGCTGGTTGCTGCCCTCTGTTAGGTGCATTGCCTGCCGGGCGATTATTTGCCGCGGGTTGTTGTTGCGTTTGCTGTCCATGTCCCTCATTTCTTCCCGGTGCGCTGGTATTTGATGGCAGGGATGGTCTGGCGCCGCCTGCTTGTGCGGGCCGGCCATTTTCAGGAGCAACTTTACTTTGTATTGGCTTAGGGTGCACATTTACAAATTGTGTATTAGGTTTGCTGCTGTGTACAACCGCCGCTAATTTTTGTGCATTGGCACGGTTATTTGCCACACCACCCGCTCTGCCTATGCCTGCATTTGGGTTTGCCTGCCTGTAAGCCTGGGCATTTACCACCCTTGCCGGGCGTGCATTAGGGGTTGCATTTACTGCAGGCCTATAAATGTTTATAGCATTATGCCCTACACTAGGTGCACCTGGCCTGCCGGCATTGTTAATTTTATAAACGGTGACCGGGCGGCGCGTAATCCGCTGAATATCTGCCGGGCGCGGGCCTGTTGCATAAGTTTGGTTATTATACACATAGGTGTTATTAATTATAGTGGTGTTACGTATAATATTTACCACCTGTGTATGCGGTGCATAATAATTGTATATCCGCGGGCTGTTCATGTAACGCTCAGGCGCGCACACCCAGTAATTATTAGGCGCATTATAACCACCACCTATTGATATACTGATGGATATACCTGCATCTAACGGTGCCCAGCTATAATAGCCGCCACCATGGCGCCAGCTAACCCAGGCCGGTGCCCAATGGTGGCCCGGTATCCATTCCCATCCATAATAATCATCATAATGCCACCTGCCGTAATGAAACGTAGCCCAACCCCATGGGTAATCTGATACCCAGGTATTACCATATTCTGTTTGCGCCCAGTAGCCATTGGTAGCATACGGCCTAAAATCCTCGTCTACATTTGGTATCCAAACATCTCCATAATAATCATCCTGCACCCAGGTGCCATAAGGTGCTAATTGATCATAAAATTCCTGATCTGATATGTATCCGTCTTGTGCCTTACCCTTATTTGGCACAAACAGCATAAACGCCAGCGCGAACATGCTTATCATAAGGGCTCTTTTTAAAGTTCTCATATGGTTATAATATTTGTAACAATCTTGTTTCAATGGTTAACAAGTAGTAAACGTTTAAATTAATAAATGTTTTAAATGTTATTAAAAATTCTTCCTGCGTACTTTAATATGCCTTATTATTGTACTATAATTTACCTCATTAAATAAATCATTCTATTATCAGGCTATAGCTATGAATAAAGTAAACATACCCAGGCTCGATCTGAATACCTATATACACGGTACCGACCAGGAGCGCAAACAATTTTCTGATGAGATTGGAAGAGCATTTAACGAAACAGGCTTTGTAACCATTACAAACCACGGCCTAAGCAAAGCTTTAATAGATAAGCTTTATGTAGAAGTAAAATCGTTATTCGCTTTAACCGAAGATACCAAACTAAAATATGAGATACCTGAGCTTGCTGGCCAGCGTGGCTATACCGGCAAAAGCAAGGAAACCGCCAAAGGTTTTAAAACCCCTGATCTGAAAGAGTTTTGGCAGATAGGCCAAACCGTAGGCAATAACTCGCCATTAAAAGAAGATTACCCGGATAATCTTTTTGTAACCGAATTACCCGATTTCAATATAACTACACAAGAGGTTTATAAAAAACTGGAACAAGCCGGTATACATTTACTGCGCGCCATAGCTACTTACCTTACGCTGCCTGCAGATTATTTTGATGATAAGGTTAAAGAAGGCAATTCCATACTACGTACCCTTCACTACTTTCCGATAACTAATCCGGATGCATTGCCTGATGACGCCGTACGTGCCGGTGCCCATGAGGATATTAACCTGATCACTTTATTAATTGGCGCAAGTGCTGATGGCCTGGAGCTGCTAACCCGCGATAACGAATGGTTCCCGGTTACAGCTTTTGGCGAAGATTTGGTAGTAAATGTTGGCGATATGCTGCAGCGTTTAACTAACAATAAATTAAAATCAACCACGCACCGTGTGGTTAACCCACCGAAAGATCAGATGAAAAACTCACGTTACTCAGTACCGTTCTTTCTGCATCCAAAATCGGGAATGAGTTTAGCTTGCTTACCATCATGCGTTGATGATGCGCATCCTAAAAAATATACTGATATCACGGCCGGTGAATATTTAGATGAACGCTTACGCGAAATCGGCCTAAAAAAATAGCCTCCAAAATTACAATCCCAATAAATGCCAACTGCTGATTATTCGTCAGGTTGGCATTTATTAGTTGATAGCCAAGCATTTCCGGCCACCCTACACTACCCAATCCAACACACTAACCCTTCGCGCAATTGTAATGAAACAGTTACAAACCAATTTGTAATCAACACGTTACATACACTTTAGCTTATATAATTTAGTTTTGAATCAATATGTTTTTTCACAAACTTATTAGAATGAGATTAAACTTTTCTCATTTATTATAGTCAGAGGAATGTCATGCTCCCCTAGGCCTGATAAATTTTAATGTTTCATTTTAAAACGGATTATGCAAAATAAAACTTTAATTATCGCAGGAATGCACCGTTCAGGCACATCGTTAATTACACACTGGTTAAGCGAGTGTGGATTACAATTGGGCGAGAATTTTTTACCGGCCGGAGTTGGAAATGTAGACGGGCATTACGAAGATATTGAGTTTTTAAAACTACACGAGGAGATATTAAACGATAATCATCTGCCCCCAACCGGGCTTACTGACGAGCATAATATTGATGTATCGTTATACCATCGCGAAAAGTTAAAAAGTGTCATCAAAGTTAAAAATGCGCTTTACCCGCAATGGGGATGGAAAGACCCGCGTACCTGTTTATTTTTAGATACTTATAAAGAACTATTGCCGGATGCCCGCTACCTGATTGTGGTAAGGGATTACCAATCGGTGGTAAGCTCATTATTGCAACGTGATTTTGTATTTATTGAAAAGAAATACCTAGCGCGCGGTTATTTCGACAGGTTAGTATGGAATGTTTTCCGCAGAAAACGCAGACTGAAGAAGTTATATAATCAAAAGGCCGAAGATTATTTAAAAATTTGGATTGCCTACAACGAAGAGATCCTAAAAAACATTAAAACGCTGCCTGAGTCTGCTTACGTAATGATCAATTATTCATTGTTAAATACCAAAGATGATCATATTTGCTCATTCTTGAAAAACCACTGGCATCTGTCGCTGAAATATTCTCAGTTTAAAGATATTTACAAAGATAAATTAATCAGCAAGCCTATAAATACCGATGCCTTTATACTTAATAAATCATTATTAAGCAAAGCCAATCAGCTGCAAACAAACTTGAATACCTATATGGCCTTCTCCTGATTACAGGAGGCCAATTAATTCTTTCAAGTTGTTTATCTGCGCGCGCACATCATCCGGCTTGGGCAAATGCGCTGGGTTAAAATAAATGGCATCCATACCAAAACTTAACGCTCCGCGGATATCGGCCTCAATACTATCGCCAATCATGATGCTTTCATCCTTTACAGCTCCGGCTAAGTTGAGAGCGTGTTCAAATATGGCTTTGTCTGGCTTATTAACCCCAACTGCCTCTGATATGATAATCTGGTCGAAATAATGGCTGATATTACTTCCGGCAATCTTTATTTCTGTCGATTCCTTAAAACCGTTCGAGATCAGGTGCATGGTATACTTTCCTTTCAGATAAGTTAATACCTCATGCGCATCCGGGAATAAATTGGTTTTGGTTGGGCATAGCTTTACATACTCATCCTCAAAGCCAACCGGTATCAACTCCGGGTGAACACCCAACTCCAAAAATGTAGTCCTGAACCTCGCTTCGCGCAAATAATCCTTCGTGATCTTCCCTACATGATACTGTGCCCACAGGCTGTGATTATTGCGGGTATAAGTTTCAATAAAAGCATCAGCCGATGATAGCCCTATCTTATCCAGCCCATGTATCACATAAAGTTCCTGCAAAGTTTCCTCGGCATTTTTATCAAAATCCCAAATGGTGTGGTCAAGGTCGAAGAAAATGTGGCGGTATTGTTTTGTGTTCATCTTGCTGCAAAATTAACATAAAAATTTTCTTCTTACCCTCTTTCCGCCGCAGGCGAAGAGAGGGTAGACCAGCGAAGCGTAGTCGGGGTGAGTCAACCGGAGCGCGCAAAATTTCCACACCCTCCTTGTCATTCTTCACCCCGCTCAGAATGACAAATTGTTTGAAACGAAATCATCCTACTGACATACAGCTGTCACACCCTCTCATTTACTTTGCAAAAATCAAACGGAACATTACAAATATGAAAGCGTTATCATAATGTAAACTAATCACCGGAGACTGATTAACTAACCACTATTTCGTATCTTTATAAATCTATGGATTTCAATTTAACGTCAGTATACAAACCCACCGGCGACCAGCCCGAAGCGATCCGGCAGTTGGTTGAGGGGGTGAATAATAATGAAACCTTTCAAACGCTATTGGGTGTAACAGGCTCGGGAAAAACGTTTTCCATTGCCAACGTTATACAGCAAACACAACGTCCTACGTTGATATTAAGCCATAATAAAACGCTTGCCGCACAGCTTTACGGCGAATTCAAGCAGTTTTTTCCCGAGAACGCGGTTAACTACTTTGTTTCCTATTACGATTACTACCAGCCCGAGGCATTTATCCCCTCGTCAAATACCTACATTGAAAAAGACTTACAGATAAACGAGGAAATCGAAAAACTCCGTTTACGCACCACCTCGGCATTAATGTCGGGCAGGCGCGACGTGATTGTGGTATCGTCCATCTCCTGCATTTATGGTATGGGTAACCCCGAGGATTTTGCCAACTCAGTATTCAAATTCGCGGTGGGTACACGTATTAGCCGTAATGCTTTCCTGCACCGTATGGTCGAGATCTTGTATTCCCGCACCACCGCCGATTTTAAACGCGGAACATTCCGGGTTAAAGGTGATGTGGTTGATATTTTCCCGGCTTATATGGACCACGCCTACCGTGTTTCCTTTTTTGGGGATGATATTGAGGAGCTCAGCACTTTTGATGTAGGTACCGGCAAAACCATCGAAAAAATGACACACATGGTGGTTTATCCCGCCAACTTATATGTTGCCCCGCGCGAACGTTTCACCCAATCCATCTGGGCCATACAGGAAGAATTAGAAACCCGTAAGAAACAGTTTATTGACGATGGTCGGTTTTTAGAAGCCAAGCGCTTAGAAGAAAGGGTTAATTACGATTTGGAAATGATACGTGAACTTGGTTATTGTTCTGGCATCGAAAACTATTCGCGCTTTTTTGATGGTCGTCAACCGGGTGCAAGACCGTTTTGCCTGCTGGATTATTTCCCAGATGATTACCTGATGGTGATTGACGAAAGCCACGTAACCATACCACAGGTTAGGGCCATGTACGGCGGCGACAGGTCGCGCAAAATATCATTGGTTGATTATGGCTTCCGTTTGCCTGCAGCTTTGGATAACCGACCGCTTAACTTCCAGGAGTTTGAGAGTTTAGCGCCCCAAACTATTTATGTAAGCGCCACACCGGGAGATTTTGAACTGGAAAAATCAGGAGGTGTAGTAGTTGAACAGGTAATACGCCCAACCGGCTTATTAGACCCACAGATCGAGGTTCGCCCGGTAATTAACCAGGTGGATGATCTGTTGGAAGAAGTAGATAAAACCGTTAAAATGGGCGATCGTGTACTGGTAACCACGCTCACCAAACGCATGTCCGAAGAATTGGCAAAATACATGGATCGCCTGGGCATTAAATGCCGTTATATCCACTCCGAAGTAAAAACACTGCAACGAGTAGAGATATTAAGAGGCTTACGCCTCGGCGAATTTGATGTATTGATAGGCATCAACTTATTGCGTGAAGGTTTGGATTTACCCGAAGTATCATTAGTGGCTATTTTGGATGCGGATAAGGAAGGCTTCTTACGCTCGGAACGCTCACTCATACAAACCATAGGCCGCGCCGCGAGAAATGATCGTGGCCGGGTAATTATGTATGCTGATAAGATCACGGATTCTATGCGGGTAACGATGGAAGAAACCGACCGTCGCCGTGATAAGCAAATTGCTTACAACACAGCGCATGGCATTACGCCAACAACCGTAGGCAAATCCCGCGAGGAAATCATTGAGCAAACATCTGTAATGGACTTTAAAGGTGGCGTACAAAAAGCTTATGTTGAAGATGAGATGATAACCCTGGCAGCTGACCCTATTGTGCAATACATGACCAAAGCTGATTTGAAAAAATCTGTAGAGAACACCAAAAAAGAAATGCTCGCGGCAGCCAAAAACATGGACTTCCTGTTAGCAGCCAAGTTACGTGATGAAATGTTTGCGCTGGAAAAAATGATGGAGGAAAAATTTAGTTAAGAATGTGCAGATGAAAAATTAATATGCAAATGTGCGAGTATGCAGATGTGCGGATGAAAAGAATTAAAATTATCTGCATATCCGCACATCAAAAAAATCATCTGCACATCCGCACATTTGCATATTTACACATCCAAAAATCATCTGTAACAAAAACATCAATCCTTTGTCATAAAAACAACGTACATCATAACAAAACAATTTTACCGTTATAATCTTATATTTGTACGCTTAACTAAATACAATGGGAGAACTATTAGATTTTCTGGTAATTATAATCGCAGTATTATACCTGATCAGAGTGGTAGTGCGTATGTTGTTGCCGATGCTTTTTCAAAAAGTTATGAATAAAGCGCAACAACAGCAACAAAACTATCAACAAAATTATACGAACACTAAAAAAACCGAAGGCGTAAAGGTCGACTATATACCACAAACTCCAAAAAGCAAGATCCCTGATTCAGAAGGCGATTTTATTGATTACGAGGAGATAAAATAACATGTTGCCGCCCGAGCTTTATAAACGCAGGCATTACGGTACACCGCAATCTATACTGCTTCTTATTGCAAATTTTACGGTATTCACGGTATCGGTATCACTTTTTGCAAGCGAAAAACATGTAAATAGTTTTTTTTGGGTAGCGATGGGGCTGCTGGCTATTTACAACTTTTTCAATATCCGAAAGGACCGGGAGGAGTACAACCGTTTTCGCATAATTGCTTATGTGCTCAGCATCGCAATCATGATAGGGCTATTTTTCATATTTCGAGCTAAAGCATATTAATTATGCCCGGGCATCAACTATGTCATTGCGAAGAACGAAGCAATCTCACGTAGAAAGCCACCTTGCAAGGTTCGCGATTGCTTCGTTCACAGCAATGACATCGGTTATCAATAACTTCTCAGATTGTTACCACCAACCGCTTTCCACCGGGAATATCCAGGTCCCACAGTTCAGCTATATCTTCCATCTTAACGGTAATAGTGTCTACTTTAAGTTTTCCCTCTGCCGCTAATTGAAACATCTCGGGGAGTATTTCTGACAGTAGCAAACCAACTTGCTTTCTCGACCATGCCCCTAGTCCCGACCCCGTTAGCTGAAGATCGGCGCTTCTCATATTCGCGGCGGATAGCTGGATAATATCTCCGGTTATACTGCCGACAGACACATATCTTATCCTGTTAGTAAATGAACCATCGCCCTTTATACAACCCAATATCATTTCAGCAGTATGCCCCCACAAATAATCTATAATCACATCTATGGGTGTTTCCGCATGGATTCCTTTAAGCTGTGCGATAAATTGTTCGTCACTTTGCATTACTGAAATAATTTCATCCGCCCCAAGTTCCAACAACTCATTAAGCGACTCCTGATTTCTGCCTGTCACGATCACTCTTTTCGCGCCATAATGCTTGGCAATTTGTACAGCAGCCCTGCCGGTAAAACTGGTAGCGCCGTTAACCAGCACCACATCTCCCCGCTGAATATCTGCTTTGAATCTTAGGCCCATCGCTGCGCCAATAACCGCGTTTGGTAGCGCCGCGGCGGTAACATCATCCAACGCGTCAGGTATTTTTACTATCCTATCTTTATGGATGGTCGCTTTCTCGGCCAGCATACCGTTTATTGCCATGCCATATACCCTTGTACCATCTTCAAGCAGGCAAACACCATCGCCCCCCACTACCCTGCCGCTGCTTGCCGGTGCATCGCTTGAATAGTGTTTACCGCTGGCGCGGCTTTTATCGAGGTGCTTAATGGCAACTGCTTTTACAATCACTACTATTTCATCATTATTTTGAGCTATCGGCTCAGGGAAATCAACATATTGAGGCAATTCTCCTTTTTGGTACATTACTGCTGCTTTCATTTTGCTTTCTTTTTTTGTTAAGACAAAATTAGATCAGCAGGCAGCCCACAAACGATAACATATGTTATCAAGTTCAAAAATGCGATTTACCTTTTGCCAGCTTACTTTTTATACGGCTTAAATGCACCGTGCTAACCCCCAAATACGAGGCAATATAATGCTGAGGCACCCGCTGCACAATGTGCGGCCTATCGGTTAACAGTTTTTGATAGCGCTCTTCGGGCGTATCCCGGATGAAGGAAACAAACTCATTAATATAATGCGTCTGCCGCAGCGACGACAATTGCATCATCATTTTCAAAAAATCAGGCTCATGACTTAACTCATCCATCAATTGGATAACATATTGCTTCGGCAATAAATAAACAACCGATGGCTCTATCGTTTCGATAGTGAACGCGCTCGGCGCATTATTAACAAAGCTTTCAAACGATGTAAGGCCTTCATTTTCAAAAAAGAACTGTACCGTTTTGTCGCTGCCATCATTATTAAAAAACAAACGCACGCAACCCTTTTCAATAAAAATATATTGCCCGGAAACTTTTCCTTCTTCCAGTAAAGTTGTTTTTGCCGGGAGTTCCAGCCGCTGCTGATATTCCAGGTATTTATCCCAGAAAGGGTTTAACAGTGAAAATTTATCTCTGAAATGGAAAAGCATAAGCTGTGTAATTGAGATGCTAAGATAGCTCCCGAACTAAACACAAACGGTCTATTATTACAAAATATGTTAAAAACTTAACTTCCGCAGTCTGTTTTTATAATTCCTTTTCTCGTTCAAATTTCTATTTTTGAAGAATATATATCCAATTTTAAATAATTCAGATGAATAACTGGTTCAAGCGCAATAGTATACACTTCATTATTGTTGCAATTTTAATCGTAATTTCTTTCGCCTACGTATTTACACCAATAATGCAGGGGAAATCCCTTAGTCAGAGCGATGTGGTACAAGCGCAGGGTAGCCAAAAAGAAATAATGGACGTACGTGCCAAAACAGGCCACGCCCCACTTTGGACCAACAGCATGTTTGGCGGTATGCCAACCTACCAAATCTGGACATCGTTCCCTAATAGCATCACCACCTACGTGGTTGAAGGCATGAAAGATATTTTCCCTAACCCGGTTGATACCATTTTGCTTTGCTTATTGGGCGCTTATATTTTATTCTGTGTATTAAAGCTAAACCCATGGCTTGCATTAGCAGGTGCCATAGCCTTCGCCTTTTCATCCTATAATTTTATTTTGATAGATGCCGGGCACGCCAACCAAATGTATGCGATAGCGTTTTTCGCACCTATAGTTGCCGGCGTAATATTAACTTTTAGGGGCAAGTATTTATTGGGCGGCTCACTAACAGCTTTTGCTCTCGCAATGGAAATACGCTCAAACCACATACAAATGACCTATTACCTGTTAATAGCATTATTAATACTGGTAATAGTTGAGTTATACAATGCCATAAAAACCAAACAGATTAAACCATTCAGCACTTCGGTTATTTACCTGGTTGCCGCGGTAATATTGGCGGTAATGGTAAACGCAGCCATGCTATGGACCACCTCCGAGTATGCTAAAGAAAGTAATCGCGGCCCATCAAACTTAACACAACATACAACTGAGCCAAGCAGCGGCTTATCAAAAGAGTATGCTTACGGTTGGAGCCAGGGCGTAGGTGAATCCATCACCTTCCTTATCCCAAATGCTTATGGTGGCCCGTCAGGAATGCAGGCTTTAGATATTCCTAATTCAAACCTGGTAAAAGCATTTGAAGCAAAAGGCGCTTCTCAAGAGCAAGCCGAAGGCACGGTACAGCAATTAGGTAACATGGGCATATCAACCTACTGGGGTGAGAAACCAGGTACCAGCGGCCCATATTATTTTGGTGCGGCGGTTTGTTTCTTATTTGTTTTGGGATTATTAATTGTCCGCAGCAGGTTAAAATGGTGGTTACTTGCTACTATTATTTTAGTGATGCTGCTATCATTAGGTGGTAACTGGCCTGTGGTATCCGACTTGTTTTTCAACTACTTCCCGATGTACAACAAGTTCCGTACGGTTGAATCCATTTTGGCTATCGCCGAACTATGCTTCCCGATAATGGCATTTTTAGCCCTTAACGAAGTTATTACTTCAACCGATAAGGCATACATCTTAAAGAAAACACTATTGGCATTATACATCACTGGTGGTATCGTTTTGGTATTATTAGCACTGCCTGATGTATTTTTCAGCTTCAAAAACTCGCATCACCAGGCTCTGATCTCCGGGCTTACGCAAGCTTTACAAGGCGACAGCGCCTATGCTAACAGTATTGTTAGTGCTTTGGTAGCCGACCGTATCGCGTTGTTCCGTGCTGATGCTTTGCGCTCATTAATATTTATTGCCCTGGCATTTGGTATTATATGGTTGTTCCTGAAACAAAAAATAAATTTAACAATAGCTTCAGTTGCATTTATAGCGTTGATGCTTATTGATCTTTGGAGCGTTGATAAACGTTACCTGAATAACGATAATTTTGTTGACAAACAAGCCTATGCGCAACCTATTCAGGAACGCAATATAGATCAGATTATCTTGCGTGATCCCGATCCGGATTATAGGGTATTGGACATGAGCGACAGACAACAAGATCCTTTTGCAAATGCAGCGCCTTCTTTCTTCTACAAAAGCATTGGCGGTTATCACGCAGCAAAATTGAAACGTTATGACGAATTGATTGATAACCAGTTCAGAAAAACGATGAACCACGATGCTTTGGATATGTTGAATACTAAATATATTATCAGCTCCGATCCAAAAACACAAGCACCAAGCATGCTGGCTAACGAAACTGCCTGCGGACATGCATGGTTTGTAAAAAGTGTAAAATTTGTTGACAACGCCGACCAGGAAATGCAGGCCATCAGCTCATTTGATCCCAAAAACGAAGCCATTGTTGACAAACAATATAAGGGCCTGATCGATGGTAAAAACTTAGCAGTTGATCCATCATCAACCATTACATTAACCAGCTACGAGCCTGAACACTTGGTATATCAAACCGGTTCAACCAGCAACCAGGTAGCCGTATTCTCTGAAATATACTACAAAGAGGGCTGGAAAATGCTGATTGACGGTCAGGAACAACCTTACTTCCGTGCAGATTACCTGTTGCGCGCAGCAGTTATCCCGGTAGGTAACCACAAAATCGAATTCATCTTCCACCCGGCATCATACTATGTTGGTGAGGATATTTCATTAGCCGGTTCTATATTATTGGTAGTTGCCCTGGGCGGTGCCGCTTATGTAGAAAACAAGAAAAAAGGTAAACCTGAAGAAAAGAAGAAAGCCAAGAAAGCGTAATTAGCGCTCATATAATTCCACCAAGCGTCATCGCGAGGTACGAAGCAATCTCTAAGCTGTACAGCTTAGAGATTCTTTGTTTTTAGCCAGGGTGTTAAATTGTCTGAACTCGAATTTAAGGAATTTGTTGAATTTTTAGAATTCAGGTAATTCTTTAATTCTAAAAATTCAGGTTCAGACAAATTAATCATTCGTCCGCCTGTTCCTCAACCAATACCAGCCTAAATTAGCGGCGATAATAAAATGGTTAAAAACAGTCGGCACCAAGCCGTAGTGGTGTTTCATAATATCAAAACGCTCGGCTAAACTTTGGCGATGCTTTGTTTTAGACATGCCACCTACCAGGTATTTAGCGACATAGCGGTTAACATTCACAATCTTTTTAGCCTTTTTCGCTGCGCGGATGATCCAGTCGATATCAGCGCTTAATTGATATTTTCGGTCATAAGGCTCAATCAATGATCGCTTAATATAAATAGCCTGGTGACTAATACTCATACCCAAATTAAAGCCCCGCCAGGTAAACTGCTTGGGCGCTTTATGCCTGCGCTGACCAAGGCTTTGCCCCGAGTCGTCGATCATCTCCGTTTCGCCATAATAAATGTCAGCATCATCGGCACTAGCAAAAACTGCGGCAACGGTATCAATATCAAAAAACTCATCACCTGAATTCATGAAGATCAGATAATCGCCAGTAGCCAAAACCAACCCTTTATTCATGGCATCATAAATGCCTTCATCCTTTTCGCTGATGAATTTGGTAATGCGACCTTCATATCTTTTAATAATATCGGTCGTACCATCATTAGATAACCCATCAACCACAATATATTCAATATCGGCATAAGTCTGATTAAGCACCGATAGCATCGTACGCTCAATATCTTTCACATTATTGTAAACGATGGTAACTACAGAAAGTATGGGTGTAGCCTTAGCCATTATTTAATATCGAATTATAAATTTCCAAATACTGACTTGCTACCTTCTCATTATTAAAAGTATTCAACACCTTATTTCTTGCATTGGTTGAGAGTTCGGCTTTATTATCCGCATAAAGCATGGTGAAAATTCCTTTACCCATGTCATGCGCCGATTCAAACTCTGCCAGGTAGCCATTCTGCAGATGATCTACCATCTCCGGTATTCCACCCACATTAAAAGCCACCACAGGCGTCCCGCATGATAAGGCTTCCATCACAGTGTTTGGCAGATTATCTTCTATTGACGGCGTTACAAATACGTCTGCGAGGCTATATACCTCCGCCAGGTCCGTTTGCGATGTAATCAAACTAAGCTGAACAACTTTAAACGGCAACTGGGTCACATCAAAATGTTTGTTTTTACCGAAAATCACCACTTCAACCAACCCTTTATCGGGACAATCTACCACTAAATGGTTTAGGGCCTCAACCAAATAGCTTATCCCTTTACGCCTGTCGTTTATATTGGCAGCGCCAAATAGTATCACTTTGGCAAAAGGATTAATCCCCCAGTTTTCCCGCATATCCAGTTTATCCTTCGGCGAATACAGATCCGTATCGATAGGATTCGGAATGGAAGTAATATTAAAATTCTTCAATAACGAACTTTTCCTGGCCACTCCGGCCAGCCAGCTGCTGCAGGCTACAAATGTTATATTTTTATTACCAGCGTACATGGCAACCTTACGCAACCACCCGCTGTGCGAAATATCATCCGGGTTTTCATCCTGCAAAAAATAGCAATCGCCACATTGGTTTATAAAATGATTGCAGGCACCCGCATAATGGCAACCACCGGTAAAAGTCCACATATCATGCAGCGTCCAAACAATGGGTTTGCCCAAGTTCACCAATTCCTTCAAATCATTGATTGATAAAAAGCCGGAGTTAGTCCAATGCAGGTGTAAAATATCGGCATCCTTAACCAAGGGATTATTTTTTATGCTGAAGCCCGCACTCCCAGTAGAGAACGCAAAACGTACGGTTTTATCACGTTCATGAAAGGCGATGAAAGGCAATCGTTCATACAAAAAATCAAATTTAGCCTTAAATCTTCGCCAGGCATTCGTTATAATGCCGGTTACTGCTGCCTCATCGGTCTTTTTATATTCCACTAAAAGCTTCGCGTCAATCTCCTCCTGCCCTTCCAGCGCCTTCAACAAGCGCAGGCAGGCAGCAGGTGCGCCGCCACCGGCATCGGAAGTATTGATCAAGGTAACTTTCATCTACGCAAGTATAATACTATTTAAGATATTGTCTGAACCATGATTATAAGATTTAAGGATTTTAATCTTTAATAATTCATTGCCGTTGGCTTAAGCCAACGGATAAATAAAGAATAAGCAAATGGCTTTAGCCTAAATCCAACTTAAAAGTTAATTGATTGGATTGTACACTCATCATAAGACAATTTATGCCGAAATATTTTACTTTTGATAGCAGATAAAACGCACCATCATAAAATGAACATATTTGCTTATTTATTTCAGGACCGGCAAGCAAACCGGCAGAATTTTAAGGCACAATTGGTTCTGTTTTTATTCAGGTTGGCGCAGCTCATTAACCGATCGATGGTGTTGAAGGTAATATTATATCCTTACCTCCTACTGTATCGTTATTGGGTAGACTGGGTTTGGGGTATTGAGCTGCCGCGTAAGCTTACCGTTGGCAAAGGACTAAGTTTGTATCACGGCCACGCTTTAGTGATTAACCAGGGCGTTATCATAGGCGAAAACTGCGTGTTACGGAACTCAACCACCATCGGTCACAAAAAACTAGCCGACGGCAATCATAGCGCTTGCCCACGTATTGGCAATAATGTTGACATTGGCGCCAACGTTTGTATTATTGGCGACATAGTAATTGGCGATAACGTGATTATTGGTGCGGGCGCGGTAGTAACAAAAAGCATCCCGTCGGGTAGTGTAGCTGTGGGCAACCCGGCAAGGATATTGGAAAAGAAACAGGAGAACATCAGCTAAACAGGCTATTTATTAATGGAGCAGAATTTAACCGACCGCGCGTTTTGGAAATCGTTTTGGGAATCAAGAAAAAACCTGATTCTTTATTTAAAGCCTGATTATGTTTTTGGCGATATTTTAGCCGGACTGATTAAAGAAAAAGGAATCAAGAACGCCATTGAACTGGGTGGCTTCCCAGGATATTATTCTGTCTACCTAAAAAAATATCAGAATCTATCCACTACGCTTTTTGATTACTATATCCATGAAGGCTTAATCAAAGAACTATTAGCCAAAAACGGATTGAAAGATGGCGATATCAACATCATCGAATCCGATCTGTTCAACTATACGCCCGAAGAAAAATACGACATGGTACTTTCCTTTGGTTTGATAGAGCATTTTAGCGATACCGCTTCCATCATTAAAACACACCTGCAATTTTTAAAACCTGGCGGCACTTTGTTCATCACCCTGCCAAACTTTACCGGCGTTAACGGCTGGGTACAGAAAAACTTCGACAAAGAGAACTACGACAAACATTATATCGACTGCATGAATCCTGCTTTCTTAGCTGAAACATGTAAGCAATTAGGATTAAAAGAGGTAGAATCTTACTATCACGGCAAGTTTACCGTTTGGCTGGAGAATAAATCCGAGCAAAGTGCGGTAGCAAAATCAATAGTAAAAGCGATATGGGTAGCGGGCAAGGTTTTCACCAAGATTATCCCGATTGAAAGTAAGACTCTATCGCCTTATATTGTGGTGAAGGCGACAATGTAGATTTATGAAAAAGCATCATAAAATATTACTTCGCCCTTTCAAGTGTCTACACTTGAAAGCAACAATTTTAAGCGTCCACGCTTAAAATAAATCCGATGCAAATAAATAAAATAAGCGTGGACGCTTATCTTATTAAGAATAAAGTTCAAGCGTGGACGCTTGAACGGGCGAAGTCTTACTATTTTGCCTTTGTAAAATACTTTATCCGTATCTGTTTAATAAACACCATTCCACGTTTAACCAAACTGCCTTTACGGTTTTTCAGGAAACTACGGATTGCCTCATGCGCTTGCTCATTTTCCTTTATCTCCGTCGGGAATTTTTTAACTGCTTTTTGCGAGATCTTAACCTTGTAGGTATTCTCAATATTGGAGTGCACGCCAGTGCCATCATGCCCGATGTTATGTACCAGCGATTGTGATGGGTTTAATGTTAAACCACCTTTTAAAAAGATAGAAGCATACCATCTGATAGCCCATGAATTGTTTTTTCCGGCTTTAAACTCCTGCATCTGCTTCCAAAAATTCATGGTGCCATCAATAGAAAAGCGGTTGATCTTTTGTTTATCAAACTGGCCCATCAATTTATCAATATCCGGTTCAAAGTCTTTCCATGCACGTGCCCATGTAGCCCAACCCCAACTGGTGGCTATGCGGTAGAAGAAAGTTTCAGGCAGTTTTTTATCGCCCAACTCGAACATGTAAGCACCAATATGCATTACCTTTTCTTCGGTAGCATATTTGGTTAGCGCCTCGTTAAAATATTGCAGACTATATTTGGATGATAGCAGGTCATCCTCAAAAACAATCACTTTGCCGTAATCCTTAACCAATTGTGTAACCCCATCAATAATAGAGTTGGCCAGCCCTTTATTCTGCTTGCCTTCAATAACCTTCACCGATTTAAATCCGCTAACATCACTTATCAGTTGCCTTACCTCATCAACCTTTGCCTGATCTGCTGGCGTTTTAGCACCATCAGAAAATATAAACAGGCGCGATTCATCAGCCAATAAATTCTTCTGTAATGAATTTAGCGTACGGCGCGTATGCTCGGGACGGTTGTAAACAAATAATGCAATAGGTGCAAGGTTTTGCATGTTGAAAGATAGATGTAGCGTTGATTTAAACAAAGAACGGTATTAGCATTTGCTAATTGTCCACCATTCTAAATTTGATATAGCGAAAGTAAAATTATATGTGCAGTATTTCAAAACTTACTTTCATCGGCCTCGCCTAAGTTACCTGCAAGTCCATCATTAATTGCACCTAATAGTTTTTGATATTCCTTTTGTTTTGAACTGACGATACTCACCAAACGCAAATAAGTCAGGTAAAAAGCTTTATTAATGTTGAACATCAGCTTACTTTTCACAGCCACCCTCGAATAAAAATATAACCTGTTACGGATATGGTAATAGATTCTGAAATTCCATTGATCCAACAGCGCCGAATGTAAAAACTTAGGTTTATAACCTATCCCCTGCGATTTATCAATATCCTCAATTCTGCATTGCGGGATGATCCATATTTTACCGCTATTTTGGGTGATGCGATAGGTGTATTCCGAATCATCTACATATAAATAAAAATCCTGGTTAGGGTAGCCAATCTCGGCAATCAGCTCCCGATGCATAAACATACCGCCATAAGGCGCATAAGGAATAACTCCGGGTTGCTGCTCGCCTCCTTTTTTGCCAAACTTATCCAGCAGTTTATTAAACTGATTTTTAAATACTCTGCTTAAGCTAAATCCCAAAAAGTTATCAGGCATCAGGTAATAGCGGTACGGGTCTTCGCCTTTGGTGATCTTAACGTGTTGTACCCTGTCTTCGCGTAAGCAAAAAAGAGCTTTTTTATTATTGGGGCCTTCGGTTATATCCCATTGTTCTAACAGATCCGGGATTACGTTTTCGCGCGGCAGATTGTCATCATCCAACAGAAAAAAGAAATCGTTATCAGTATTTTCAAAAGCGTATTGTATTCCTGCTTTGTACCCTCCTGCCGAACCTAAATTTTCTCCGCTATTAATTACGATGGTGCGATCATCATTAAACTCAGCAACCTTTTCGCTAACGTTATAAGTGGAAGCATTATTTACCACAATAACATTAGCCACCTGCTCATATTTTAGTAACAGCCCGATAACCCGACTTAAAAAAGCCCATCTATCGCCGTAGGTAACTGTTATTATGCTGATCTTATAATTCAAAATTGCCATTATCTTTGTCAAAATTATTACTTTATCTTACAAACCTGTTATCAGGTTAAATTAACTAATGGGAATTATACGCCAGCAAACTATCAAAAGCTCTATTTATTCATATTTAGGCGTATTGATTGGTTTTTTATCAGTTAATATTTTACAACCACATGCGCTAAGCACTGCGCAAGTGGGCTTGTTGGGTATACTTGGGCCTTACTCATTAATGTTTGCCCAATTTGCCATTTTAGGGTTTAATGGTACAGCACGTTACTTCCCATACTTTCGCAGCGAGGAAAAGAGACATCATGGTTATTTGTTTTTAGGGATAGCTATTTCTTTAATAGGCATGCTTATATATGTAGCCCTGGCCTGGCTATTTAAAAACGATCTGATCAGTCAAAAGGGACAAAAGATAACCTTGTTTGCTGATTATTACTGGTTCCTGGTGCCGCTTACCTTTTTTACATTGTTTTTTAATTTATTCAATTTATATGCACGTATGTTGTACAACACAACTTCGGGCACTATATTAAATGAGTTTGCCAAGCGCCTGTTTATATTAATTCCTATCGTACTTATCTATTTTAATTTAATTCAGTTTAGTTCGTTTATGTGGATATGGCTATTAGCTAATATTATCCCTACGCTACTGTTAATTAATCGTGTACGCCGCGACGACCAATTGTTTCTTCAGCCTGATATTCCTTTTTTAGATAAAGATATCCGGAAGAAAATGATCAGTATCTCCTTATTTGCTATTCTAACCGGCTCAGCCCCTTTAATAATACAGAATGTTGATACTTACATTATCTACAAAAAATTCGGATTAAGTGAAACCGGTATTTATACCATTGCCTTTTACTTTGGCACAATCATTAGTATCCCTACCCGGTCATTATATAATATTGCTTTTACTTTTGTTACCGAAGCATGGAAGACTAACGACCTCGCAAAGATCAGGGAGCTTTATGAAAAAAGCTGCATCACCCAATTATTGAGCGCTTTGTTTTTATTTATACTGATATGGGCCAATGTTAGCAATATATTCCACATCCTGCCGCCCGATTATGCTGCTGGAAAGTATGTGATATTATTCGTCGGCCTTGGCTTTATTATCGATTCAGCCGCAGGCATAAATAATATTGTGCTTGGTACATCAAAGTATTATCGCTACGATATGCTTTTCTACATATTTCTGATCGGCCTTACCATTGCATCCAACATTATATTAGTGCCCATATATGGCATTACCGGCGCGGCTATGGCTTATGCTATTACTTTATTCGCATTTAACTTATTTAGGTACCTGTTTATATTGATCGCGTTTAAGATGCAACCTTTTAACTATAAAAGTGTAGTTGGTATAGTAGCAGGTGTAGCAATTTATTACGCGGCCATATACTTACCGCAGTTGAGCAACTTTATAGTTGATACTATAATGCGCAGTATATTTATCACTCTAACCTTTGGCGCAGCAGTTTATTATTTTAATTTATCGGTTGACATTAACCAGTTTATGGATAAATACCTTGTTAGACTGAGAATTAAAAAATAATTATTGCTTTGTGCCTATAACGATGAGGTTATTGGGGAAAGATGTTGCCGTTTGCAGAACTTCGATCTTAAAATATGCCATAACTTGCTTTAACAAATCAATGTTAAATACATGGTGATGAATGCAGCGGTTCTCCATATTGTTTAAAGCGCGCTGTTTTAGATCATCATGATCCTTTACCCAGTTATCCAGTTTAATATCATGCAACGCCAATACCTCATCTAAATGAAAAAGGTCGTTTTCGGGGGTATTATTTTTAAAATCTTGCAGTAGGTGTTCGAAAGTTGTTATTGGCCTCTTGTGGTCAAAAGTATACCTTGGATCCGGTACCGCAAGTACAATAGTGCCACCTGTTTTTATTACGCGCAACCACTCAGTTAATGCTTTGAAGGGATTGGCAAAATGCTCCAAACTATGGCTCGAGAGTACAAAATCATAACTTGCATCGGCTATCGTGCTTAAGTCCATGCCGTCTGCAATATACTGGTATCCTGTATTTTTGCTGCCTGTATCGTAATTAAAACCTTCTTTTATGGTATTTTCCCAAACGGTGTTGTTACTAAAATTACAACCATCAACCTGATTTGCTATTGGGTACACCGGTATAAAACCTTGCTTTTGGAAGATCTTACTCGGCCCACCTATTTCGATTCCTTTTTTATCCTCAAAGCGGGCTGCTATTTTATTAAAGGCAGCTAAATGCGGCGCAAATTTTAAAGCGTGATATTTATACAATCGCGCGGGCTTATTTGCCAGCTTAACCGAAAACTTTATTTCTTTAATTACTTTGTCTATAAAACTCATTATGCAGCCCCGCTGTGATGTTACAAATCTACTCCTTTTTCCCTTTTTTGCCTGTAACAAAATCAGTAAGTCCGGCGGCCATAGCAGCTAGCTTTTTCAGTTTATGTTTTTCGTATAAAATAATGTGCCTTAAATCACGAAACAAGCTTTTAAAAACACCTTTGCTAAAACCCGGATAAAGTTTATGGTATTTAGCAATAATCATTAACTTATTACGGGTAATGTAGTACCGCCTGGTACTGTTATAATTTAAAACCATTACATCTTTACGAGAGAATGCTGTGTGTTTTGTAACGTTGCCCAGGTTATGATTAAGATGTACCGTATTCAGCCTGATCACCTTAAACTTCGCGCTTGTTAGTCGCATGCAATAATCCCAGTCTACGGCATCAATAAAATAATCTTCGTCAAATCCGCCAATTGTATCCCAGGCATACAAGCTTATGAGGTTACCTGATGTCATTGTGGTTAAAACTTCATCAGTTTCAGTCTTCGGTTCAACTGAAATCTTCGTTTTGTGAAAAGGCGATACAAGCCCGGTTGTTTTATCATCGAGCCTGGTAGTATATTCAATTAATTTTAGAAATTCACCGGGTTCAAACCTACTGTCCTGATCCATCGTGAGCAACCAGGTAGCGCCATCATCCATGGCTAGTTTTGCCCCCACGTTAAGTGCATTTACTATCCCCTTGTTTCCCTGGTTATTGATGTAAATACAATTAGGCAGCTTTTCCAATGCTACTTTCTGTGCTGTATTAACAGTTTCAGAATTATCAACCACATATAGTTGACCCAGGTCTTCTATATATGATCCTATGTTAGCAATTATGGTATCATCCGCATTATATAAAACCGTAACACCGCAAACATTTTTCATGTAAACAATTATAGTGCAAATTTGCGATATTCCAGCTTAAACGTTTATTCCAAAACAAAAAATCCCCTGCATTGACAGAGGATTTTTTGAATATTAATCTGTGTTATTTACGTGCTTTTGAGTTTAACGGAGCACTGGTGTGTCCATATAATTCGGTCACTTCCTTAACGCTTAATTTTCTGTTGTAAACGCTTATATCATCCAAAGTACCTCTTAAGTTATAAGTAGGCCCGGTTTGATTTGCAGGATTATCCCGGCCGAAGTATAAATCCGACAATGAGTTAGGGCTCACAATACCTGATGATGTACTATCAAAAACGCCATTCTCATAGATGGTAGTTTGTTCAGCTGCATAATCATAAACAAGTGTAATCATATTCCATGATCCGGAACCTATTAAACCAATGCCATAGGCACCTGGGAATGGACCGCCCGGCCCGTAGTAAACTGTTCCTGTTGGTTTAACATCTACCGGATTGCTTATTGATAGATCAAGGCCACCTGCTTCTCCATTATATCTTTTAGTAAAAATTACACCTCCATAATTAGCGGAATATTGATCAATCTTCACCCATAAATTTATGCTATAATTGGTGTTGTGAAGGCTCATCTGACTATTGTTTTTCACAATTATATAGTTGCTATTGTCACCGTCAAAATAAAAGGCGGCGTTTGCATTGCCAAATCTATCCGAAACCGGGGTAACGTTAAAAGCCGTACCATTATTACCATTGCCTGAAGAATCGGCTGCAGAGCTATTTGTAAAAGGATAATAAGCGATTAACCCTACTGCCAGGCTATCTATAGGTGCAGGCCCAACTGATATAAGGCAGTTAACAGAGATAGTGTTGGTTAAATTGCTAACGGTTATTATTGATGAACCTATTTTTTTGGCTGACAACAATCCAGTATTTGAAATGGAAATAATGGTAGAATCAGATGATTTCCACTTAATAGAATCAGTATGATAATTTGATGGGGTAATAGTAAGCGGTAACTGCCTGTTTTCGCCAACATATAATTGCAATGTATCTTTACCTAATAAAAGTGACTGTAACCTATCGTGAGACACATCGTTAAGGCCACCTTTTTTGCAGGATACGAACGCTATTATAATGATGGATAGTAAAAATATTAGTTTTTTCATGTAATAAGGTTAATTATCTTAATTGTAACAAATGTAACCATTTAAGTTAAATTTCAGCAAAAAACACTAACTCATTTATTGCAATTACCTGTATTACCTATTTAGTAAAATTCTTTAACCAACAAGGCGTATCATTTTACTGATACGCCTTGCAGTATTAAACCTATTAAGTTTTAGTTAGTCAAGTGCATTATATAAGGCTGATACTTCAGTTGCAGTTACCGCTCTGCTGTACATGCGTATATTACTCATTGAGCCCGGGAAGAAGTAACCGGTGCCTGCACCCGGATCGTCTCTGCCGATGTAAAGCGCAGCGCTTAATACAGCTGGTGATGGTACACCAGTGCTTGTGCTACTCAATGTCCCGTTTACATAAATATACATTGTATGTGTTGCTGAAGTATATACGGTGGTAACCATGTACCATTGGCTGGTGCTAACAGTAGGGTAAGCAAATGCATGCGTAGCGCCACCACCCGGGCCAAAAGCAATTTGGTTATTACCTATTGATAATGTATAACCGGTGGTATCCCCTTGTATGCGTTTGCTAATAATGTTACCGCCACCTGAACTGCTTAGATCAACCCAGGCATTGATGGTAAAATCTGTACCATGCAAGCTAAGCGCGGTTTGATTTACAACAGAAATATAGCTTGTTGTACCATTAAACGTGTAAGCTCCAAGTGAGTTGCCTAACCTGTCGGTACCAGAAGTTAATGAAGTTGCCGTACCATTGTTACCGTTTCCTGATAAATCTGACACGGTATTGGTAAGTGGCCAGTAAGCTATTACGGAACCTGTTGGTGCGCAAGTAGCGCTATAAAGTTCACTAATTTCAGTATCACTTACAGCCCTATTGTACATACGCACATCGCCTATTGATCCAGGGAAGAAGTAACCGGTGCCAGCACCAGGATCATCCATGCCAATGTAAAGCGCTGCACTTAATACGGCAGGTGACGGTACACCGGTGCTTGTGCTACTCAATGTTCCGTTTACATAAATCTTCATTGTATGTGTTGCTAAAGTATATACGGTGGTAACCATGTACCATTGGCCGGTGCTAATAGTAGGATAAGCAAATGCATGGGTAGCCCCGCCACCCGGGCCAAAAGCAATCTGGTTATTACCGATAGATAATGTCCAACCGGTAGTATCACCCTGTATCCTTTTACTTAAAATATTGCCACCGCCTGAACTACTCAGGTTTACCCAGGCATTGATACTAAAATCTGTACTATGCAGGCTAAGAGCTGTTTGATTTGCTACAGAAATAGAACTGGTTGTACCATTGAAAGCATAAGCCCCCGAAGCGTTTCCAGCCCTGTCAGTAGTGGCTGTAACATTACTTGCTGTTCCATTATACCCATTGCCCGATAGGTCATTGGTAATATTACTCAATGGCCAATAAGCGATCAATCCGTTTGAAATTGTGCTGGCAACTGAACCAGGATAAGGGGTAGTTGTAGAAGATATTTTACCAAGGGTTGGAGAAGCTTTGTCTAAAGCTCCTTTTTTACAAGATGTAAATAACAATGCAATAAACACTGTCGCCGCTAACACCATACCGGTTTTGCGGTAATTTAAGGAATAGGTTTTCATAGTTTCTGTTATTGTTTTAGTTATAGGTTTAACAAAACAATACTATAAATTATTAACCAACAATGCGTGTAACATTTCTGTTAAAACATGTTAAATAATTAATAAGAAAAATGTTTCGATGTTGGTAATTATACCATTATCAGGATTGGATCTCTTAATATGTTTTACACAAAAAGGGGCAAATAAATTTGCCCCTTTTTGTATTAAATCAATATCAGTAATTATTGAGATTGGAATTTTTTAGCGTTAATTCTACGCTCGTTTTCGTTCAAATAAATCTTACGTAAACGGATGCTCTGCGGTGTAACCTCGATGTATTCATCAGCCTGGATATACTCCATTGATTCTTCTAACGAGAATTTGATAGCTGGTGCTATACGTACGTTGGTATCACTACCTGATGCACGCATGTTGGTTAACTGCTTGCCTTTGGTTAAGTTAATAACCAAATCGTTATCACGGATATGCTCGCCTAAAACCTGTCCTTCGTAAACATCAACTCCCGGATCAATGTGGAAACGACCACGATCCTGTAATTTGTCAATTGCGAAAGCGGTAGTTTTACCAGTATCCATTGATACCAATACACCATTTAAACGACCAGGGATTTGACCTTTCCACGGCTCATAAGCTTTAAAACGGTGAGCCATGATAGCCTCGCCACCTGTAGCCGTTAATACGTTGTTACGCAAACCGATAATACCGCGTGCAGGAATATCAAACTCTAAGTGTTGTAAATCGCCTTTTGGCTCCATTACCAACAGGTCGCCTTTGCGTTGTGTTACCAGCTCAATTACTTTACCAGCAACATCACCCGGTACATCAACAATCAGGGTTTCAACCGGCTCACATTTAACACCATCAATTTCTTTGATGATAACCTGTGGCTGGCCTACCTGTAATTCATAGCCTTCGCGACGCATAGTCTCGATCAATACTGATAAATGGAGAATACCACGACCATACACTAAGTATGAATCAGGCGATTCGGTTTCAACAACCTTAAGCGCCAGGTTTTTTTCCATTTCTTTGTATAAACGATCACGTAAGTGGCGTGAAGTAACAAATTTACCTTCTTTACCAAAGAAAGGTGAAGTATTGATGGTGAACAACATATTCATTGTTGGCTCATCAATATGTATTACTTCCAGTTGTTCTGGTTTTTCAAAATCAGCAATGGTATCGCCAATATCAAAACCTTCAATACCTACAACTGCGCAAATATCACCTGCGCTAACTTCGGTAGCTTTAACCTTACCTAAGCCTTCAAAAGTGTATAATTCTTTAATTCTTGTTTTTTGAATTTTACCATCGCGTTTTACTAACGATACCGGCATACCTTCTTTGATAGTACCACGAGCCACACGGCCGATAGCAATACGGCCTACGAATGAAGAATAATCCAAAGAAGTGATTTGCATTTGCAAAGTACCTTCGTTAATTGGTGCCGGTGGAATGTTTTCCAGGATAGCATCCATTAACGGGAATATATCAGTAGTAGGTTGTTTGTAATCTGTGCTCATCCAGCCTTGTTTTGATGAACCGTAGATAACCGGGAAATCCAGCTGATCTTCAGTAGCTTCAAGGTTGAAGAATAATTCAAATATTTGTTCGTAAACTTCTTCAGGGCGACAGTTTTCTTTGTCAACCTTGTTTACAACCACAATTGGTTTTAAGCCTAAAGCCAAAGCCTTTTGTGTTACGAAACGTGTTTGAGGCATAGCGCCTTCAAAAGCATCGCAAAGTAATAAAACGCCGTCAGCCATTTTTAATACACGTTCAACCTCACCGCCAAAATCGGCGTGACCAGGTGTGTCAATGATGTTGATCTTAACATCTTTGTACATTACCGATACGTTTTTTGACACGATGGTAATACCACGCTCGCGTTCAAGGTCGTTGTTATCCAGTATCAGTTCACCGGTTGATTCGTTGTCCCTGAAAATTGAACAAGCATGTAGGATTTTATCAACCAAAGTAGTTTTACCGTGGTCAACGTGAGCGATAATCGCTATGTTTCTTATTTTTTGCATTGAAATGCGCCTCTAATTTTGGCGCAAAGGTACGCTTAATATATGAGAATTTCAAGCGTTTGCAACTTATTGAGTAATAATGACAAATGAACGAGTAATAATGACAAATGAACCCGGTTACCTTAATTCCTCTTTTTCTTAATTCTTCCCGATTTCATACCACTCCGTTCCGCGTAAATGCTCATGCCTGGCAACATTGTTCCAATAAGATGCGATATATTTCTTTATCACCGGAGGCAGGGTACTGAACGATTTATCATATGTTTCCACATACTCATCTTCATCAAGCTCCGGAATATGGACACGCAAAACATACTTTTTGTTTTTATAATGTAACATCACTTTAAAAGTTGATCCCATGCCATCGTTCGGATCAACTTGATACACAAAAACCGATTCCATCAATCCATCCTTATCAATATCCGTAATTTTGGTATATGGATAGTATAACAGCACATTATCTCCCGAGAAATCAGTTATCTTCCAATCTAAAACAAATTTGTCATTAACCTTGGTATAACCATAACCAAATATGGTTATCCTGGTAGTATCTTCAACCTTGCTCACCAGGTATATATGCACACCACCTGCATCTTTAAATTCATAAGCATCAATTGGTTTACCAGTATATTCAACGGGTATTTTTTGGTGAAGAATTTCTTTTACATAGTTCTGGGCACGGCTTTGTAAACCACACATCATCAACAATATAAATAAGATGGATTTGCAATACATTAGGTTAAGCTTTTAATTAAAGCTACACAAAAATGCCTATTTCCCAAATGCCCAGCACAAAAACTTAGGCATAACTTTGGTCCATGTCGCAGCATCGTGGCTGCCGCCAACCACCTCAACATAATTTATATCTTCAGGGCGCTTATAGCCTTTGGCTTCAAGTTCTTTAATCAGGTCGATGGTATCATCAATCGAATCAATAATGCCGTTATTATTCCGATCGGCTGCTTCGTCTTTAGTACCCGTTTGCAGCCAGAATTTAAGTTCGGGATTATCTGTTGTTTCCCTGATCATTGCGTGCGCAATACGGTCTGCATCCGTATAGCCTTTACCTATTTCCTTACTCCTCCACCATAATGACCCCGAGAACACACCTACTTTATCAAACAACTCAGCGTTATTCCAGGCAATATCCAATGCAGACAGCCCTCCTAAAGAAAATCCCGCAAAAGCAGTCGTTTTAAATTCTTGTCGGGGTAGTAAGTTCTTAATAGCAGGCAATAGTTCGGTTATTATAAATTGGGTATATAAATCTGCTTTATCTCCGCGATTTTTAAAATCGGGCCTGTTAGCTACCCCGTATTCCTGTAAACGTTCATCGCCGGCATGTATAGCAACAATAACCAGCGGATTAATGCTGTTATTATTATAAAGATTTTGCAAGGTTTGTTTAACTTGTAAAGCTTCTGTTTCCTGACCATCGTTTAACAACAATAAGCTTAGCAGCTGAGTATTATCAATATCTTCAGGCATCAATACATCGCAAATCACTTCGCGTTTAAGCAATACTGAATTTACTGTTAGCTTATCTTCAATTATTATCATCTCAACCTCGCTCCAACCCAAATACATCTCTTTTATTATTAAATTAAGGCTGCAAATTTAAACTATCTTTTTATAAACAAAGAAAGCCCTCAATTGAGGGCTTTAATCTAGGTAATAAATTACTTTATTGAAAACGTTCATTATAAATACTAACCGCTTTACTAACATGATGACTGGCGTTTACCATATGTACTATACCAGCAATTAAAAAGCCTGTGGCAATGCCGGTAAGCACATACGCACCCGTTAAATTATGATGCTGGTAAATAGTGGTGGCCTGGCCATTAACAAAACCTGATGAAGCTCCCGCCAGCTTATTATTGTGTATATACTCAATTGTGGCACCTATTGACGATACTAAAAACATCCCCCCTGAAACCTGTGCCCAGGCGATCTCGCTTTTTGCTTTGGATATGTCCGGTGCCGAAGGCGCATATGCCAGTAACCTCAGTTTTACGTCATCGGAGGTTGCCAATTGGCCGCCAATAGTATACAGGAATGAAGAATGCCGGCCTTCCCCAACCGGAATGATCTTTATAACGCTATCGGCCTTTGCTTGCTGTTTGGAATTTACCTGTGCTTTGGCCAACATGGACGATAGCACTAAAAAAACGGTGATAATAATAGGATTTTTCATCTTTTTAATAAATTGGTGTAAGTTGAACTATTGTGACTTATATAGGTTAAACTACAGCATTTGGCTATTGTTAATCCCCAACCTGTAACAAATTGATTACCACTATTAAATATGGCCAATAAGGCAATTGAACGTTCATTTTCATTGTGTAACTATTCTGTTAACTATTTATAAAGCATTACCGGTAAGATTTCCTTTTCATTAAATATTTATTTAACTTACATCAGTAAACTTTTTTTCATTTGACCGAAAAATATCACCGTTGGTACTCACCAAACCTGAACCATGATGTGGAAATGCTTGTTTTTGGCGACAGGGGTTATCCGGTGATATTATTCCCTACCTCGCAAGGCCGTTATTTCCAAAATAAAGACGAAGGCTTGATTGATAGCGTCCGCTGGTTTATTGATGAGGGACTGGTTAAAATTTATTGTCCCGATAGTTTGGACTGGTTAACCTGGTACAACAAAGGCATTCATCTGGCAGATAGGGCGCGCAACTATGCATGGTACGATAAAATGCTGTACGATGAACTTGCTCCCTGGGCCATGCATGAAACTGGTGCTAGTAAAGTTGCCCTTGCTGGATGCAGTTTCGGTGGCTACCATGCGGCCAATTTCGCGTTAAAGCATCCGGAAAAAGCAGGACATTTATTTAGTATGAGCGGCGCTTTTGATATGCGGCAGTTTGCCGATGGATATTATGACGACAATGTATTTTACAACAACCCCGTAGATTTTTTACCCGGAAACAACCAACACGAGCTTTGGCAACTGAACATCATTTTAGGTACTGCCGAGCATGATATTTGTTTGAATGATAACATCCGGCTGTCAAACATTTTAAAGGAAAAACATATTAATCATTGGTTGGATATTCGCCCAAATGCCACGCATGACTGGCCGGTATGGAAGGCGATGTTTCCGCACTATTTGTCGACGATTTAGAAATAAGAATTAACTAAGCATAGTCATCTACCATGAAAAAAATAGGCATCTTGTTCGGTCAGGAAAATTCATTCCCGCAGGCATTTGTTGACCGTGTTAATCAAAAGGCAGAAAAAAACATAACAGCAGAATTTGTTCGCATTGATAAAGTAATGCAGGCCGAACCGTTGGATTACGCGGTAATCATCGACCGTATTTCGCAGGATGTACCTTTCTATCGGGCGACATTAAAAAACGCGGCTATTTGTGGTACTGCGGTAATTAACAATCCCTTTTGGTGGAGCGCTGATGAAAAATTCTTTAACAACGCACTTGCTGTAAAGCTTGGGGTACCGGTGCCTAAAACCGTTATTCTGCCATCAAAAGATTTGCCTGATGATACAACAGACCGATCTTTTCGCAACCTGGCTTATCCGCTGGATTGGGATGGTATTTTTAAATATGTAGGCTTCCCCGCCTACATGAAACCATTTGATGGTGGCGGTTGGAAAGAAGTTTACCAAATCAACAACCTGGATGACCTTTGGGATAAATACGACCAAACCAAACAATATGTAATGATGCTGCAGGAAGAAATAAAGTTTGATGATTACTTCCGTTGTTATTGCATTGGCGGCAAACATGTGCGCATTATGCAATATGAGCCACGAAATCCGCATCATCTGCGATACGAGCACGGCAAAGCCCCGGCGGCAAAAAAATTGCTGGATACCGTTAAGGATTATGTAATAAAACTCAATAAATACTTAGGCTACGATTTTAACACCGTTGAATTTGCTGTACGGGATGGTATCCCCTACGCGATTGATTTTTGCAACCCCGCGCCTGATGCCGAAGTTACCAGTGTAGGCCAATCAAACTTTGAATGGGTGGTTGAAACCGCAGCCGATTATGCCATTGAGCGCGCTAAAAAACAAAAGGACGGCATTGACAACCTTACCTGGGGCGAGTTTGTAAAAACAAGCGCTGCTAAAGAGCATTTGTTATCGTCAGAGAAAAAAATCGAGAAAAAGGCCGATAAGAAAGCGTTGAGCAAAGGCGAAATACATCATGAAATTGCGGATGAAAAGAAAGTGGTGAAAGCGAAAGTAGTGAGGAAGCTGGTGGCGAAAAAATAACCAATTGTCATTTCGACCGGAGGGAGAAATCTTCTGCTAAAAGCAAGTTGGATTTGCAAGTCGAAGAAGATTTCTCCCTCCGGTCGAAATGACAATTAGTATAAAAAGGTTAAAATTATGAACGAGTTTACCTTAGGTGTTGAAGAAGAATTCATGGTGATAGACCCGGTAACCCGGGAACTAAAATCGCATGAGCAAAAAATTGTTGAGGGTGCCCAAAAGGTACATGAAGACCAGGTAAAGGCAGAAATGCATCAGGCCGTGGTAGAAGTTGGCACCAAAATTTGCCGCAACACTGCCGAGGCCCGTGCCGAGGTTGGTAAACTACGTGGCACAGTTGCCCAGTTAGCCGGTGACCTTGGCCTCCGTATTGGCGCGGCGGGCACTCACCCTTTTTCACACTGGCAACATCAGTTAATTACAGATCATCCACGGTATTTTGAGATTGTTGATGAGATGCAGGAGGCTGCTCGTTCTAATCTTATTTTCGGGCTGCATGTGCATGTGGGCATTCAATCGCGCGATCTGGCTATACATATTGCCAACCAGGTTCGTTACTTTTTGCCGCATGTGTTTGCGCTGTCGACTAACTCACCATTTTGGGAGGCTCGCAATACCGGCTTCAAATCATTCCGGACTAAAGTTTTTGATAAATTTCCGCGTACCGGTATACCGGATTACTTTAACAGCATTGAAGAGTACGACCGCTACATCAAACTGTTGGTAAAAACCAATTGTATTGATAATGCCAAGAAAATATGGTGGGACATCCGTGTACATCCTTTTTTCGAAACTATCGAATTCAGGATCTGCGACTGCCCTATGCTGGTTGATGAAACCATGGCTTTTGTGGCGCTTTTTCAGGCGTTATGTGCTAAGCTATATAAACTTCGACAACAAAACATGGCATTTATTACCTACAACCGTGCCTTGATTAACGAAAACAAATGGCGGGCCGCCCGTTATGGCATTGATGGTAAAATGATCGATTTCGGTAAGGAAATGGAGGTAAATACCCGTGCACTAGTATTGGAATTGCTGGATTTTGTAGATGACGTGGTGGATGACCTCGGCTGCCGCGAAGATCTGCAATATGTACACAAAATACTGGAACATGGCACCGGTGCCGACAGACAGCTAGCCGTTTATAACCAAAATAACAGTTTTATTGATGTGGTTGATTATATTACATCGCAAACATTAAAGGGGATTTAAATTAGATGATAAATACAGATAAACCACCAATAAAAGTAGCCATATTAGACCTTTACAATGGCATCGAGAACGAGGGTATACGTGGTTTTAAAGAAATATTAGAGCGCTATAAAACCCAACATGAGCTCGACCTGAGTTACGAGCTTTTTGATGTGCGCAAAAACTGCGAAGTACCCGGGCTTGAATTTGATATTTATCTATCAAGCGGTGGGCCGGACAGCCCGCTGGATAGTGAGGGCTCAGAATGGGAGAAAAAGTATTTTAATTTGATAACACAGTTAGAAGATCACAACCAATCGGATGATCCGCAGAAAAAGTATGTATTTTTTGTTTGCCACTCGTTTCAATTGATCTGCCGCAGGTATCAATTAGGTTATATCAACCAACGCATTTCGGCATCTTTTGGCATTTTGCCCGTTCATCAAACCTCAGCAGGCAAAAAAGATCAAACTTTTAAAAACCTGGACGATCTTTTTTATGCGGTGGATTCGCGCAGCTGGCAGGTCATCAACCCAAATGAAAAACAATTCACCGATATGGGCATGCAATTACTGGCAATAGAAAAGCAACGCCCGCATATTGATTTGCCGAGGGCGATGATGGCTATACGTTTCAGCGAATACTTTGTGGGCACACAGTTCCATCCTGAAGCTGACCCCAAAGGTATGAGGTCGCTCCTCTTAGATCCCGACAGGAAAAAAGAGGTGATTGACGAACACGGCCGCGACAAGTACACCCAAATGCTGGAATTATTAGATGATGAAGATAAGCTACAGCACACCCAAAACACCATGATACCTAACTTTTTGGATGAGGCGATTTTGAGTTTGCAGGAAAGTTAATCAGCACGTCATCCCAATGACAAAAACAGCAAAGCAGTTATGATCCCATCCACCCGCGAAACTTACAATCAAAACTTTAGCAATGAAAAGTATCACCAGCTATTAAAAACGCTGAATGATGCTACACCAGCTAGCATTGATTTCAGAATTGCGGAAACGCCTATATTTTTAACGGATGATTTTAAAAATAAATTGATCACTGCCGGAGATGACATTATCAAAACCATTCTCCAACCCAATTTCAAACAATTAACCGAGCGTTCTATTCCCGATAAATGGCGTGTTGCCAACGAGAATGATCATCCACACTTTATCGCTTTAGACTTTGGCGTTTGTAAAGATGCAGCTGGCGATATAGTTCCTAAATTAATTGAATTACAAGGCTTCCCTTCACTATATGGGTTTCAAACTTTTTTGGGCGATACCTATAAAGCCGTGTTTGACTTGGATGATGAATGGGCACCATACTTTAGCGGGCTTGATAAAGAAAGCTATATCAATCTGCTTAAAAAAACAATAGTCGGCCCCTACCGACCTGATGAAGTTGTGCTGATGGATGTTAATGCATTTAATCAAAAAACATTAGTTGATTTTTATATCACACAGCAATTACTAGGCATTTCTATTGTCTCTTTAAGCGATTTGCAACAACAGGGTAATCAGCTATTTTATGAATCAAAAGGCGAAAGAAAACGTATTAAACGTATATATAACCGCCTGATATTTGATGAGATCGATAACGATCCCGGCATTTTCAAAAAAGTGGTCGATATTCGTCAACCGCTGAATGTGGAATGGATAACGCACCCTAACTGGTTTTATCGCATCAGTAAATTTACCATGCCTTATTTAAAAGGTGATTATATACCAAAAACAACTTTTTTAAATCAATTAGATAACATTCCCGCTGATCTGGAAAATTATGTATTGAAACCACTTTTCTCCTTTGCTGGCCAGGGCGTAATTATTGATGTGACTGAAGATGATATTAAAGAAATCATAGACCCCGAAAACTGGATATTACAGGAAAAAGTAAATTATCAACCTATTATTCAAGCACCTGATGGCGGCATAAAAATGGAGATCAGATTACTATATTTGTGGCCTAACGGCGATAAAAAACCAACCCTTGCTATTAACCTGGCAAGATTAAGCCGTGGTAAAATGATTGGTGTGCGTTATAATCAGGATTTTGACTGGGTTGGTGGTACTGTGGCATTTGCAAAAAAGTAAACCTTATACTATTTAGTTTGTCTTTACGTATATATAATGTAAAATGTATTAAATTTGTGACATGAATTTCCAGGTAATTATAGTTCTTGTATTGTTTGCAGCCGCATTATTTTATGTAGGCCGCATGGTATATAAAAGCCTGTCTGCAAAAAAAGGCTGCGGCAGCAACTGTAAATGTGGTGTTGATTTTTCGGGCGTTGATGCCGTTAAAACACATAAATAACATTAGCATTGCATATAACTCTAATCACAACTCAATAATTTTCCCTAAAACTTTTTTACTGAATGTCAGACAAGCAGGTTTTTCAAGCTGATTCTAAGGGGCGGTGGCTTCGTTTTAAATGGGTTAGCCGTATATTAATATTGGTACTTGCCAGCGCACTGGTTGCTGCTGCAATAGCTATTACATCAAAGCAATATCCTGCTCTTCCTAATTTAAATGAAGCACCAAAAGCTTTAACTAAGGAAAATATTGAGGCCCTAAAAAAGACAGCCAAATACAAAAAATTCACCATACAGGTAAACGAAATTAAAAAGATGGAGCGTGCAAAACGCTTGCATCAGCTTAAACAGCCAAATAATAAAGACCGTATAAACGCAGGTTTTTATATGCCATGGGACCCGCAGGCCTACAACTCTCTCGCCGACCATATGCCCAAACTGGATATGGTGGTTAGTGAAGGCTTTTCCATCACCCAAAATGCTGATACTATTACCGCTAATATTGATACAGGCTTAATAAGACTTAACAAACGGTACAAAAAACCGGTATTAATATCCATTTCAAACTACGTTAACTACAGCAGCAATACCGGCGATTTTGACACTAAAGATGTTGACCGCATTGTAAAAAGTAAAAAAGCGCGTACAGCGTTTATCGGCAGTATTGTAAGGGCATTAACTAAATATAATTTCAATGGTATCGACCTTGATTTTGATAATATCCTCAACCGTAATACCCCCAGTTATATAGAGTTTGAGAAAGAGCTTTATGCTACCCTGCATGCTCACAACCTCCTTGTTACTCAAAATGTGATCCCCGAGGATGAGCAGTATGATCTGGTTAAATTGGCGGCTATGAACGATTTTCTTTTCATTATGGCTATTGACCAGCATGATGAAAACAGCAACGCCGGAGAACTGTCAAATCAGCATTGGGTAGAGGAAATCCTGGATGCTGTATGCTCTAAAATACCAAGCGAAAAAGTTATTTTAACCATACAGGGCGGCGCTTATGATTGGCCTGCTAAAAGTATAGGTAAAACAATAGGCTACCAACAGGCAATCAGTACCGCGCAGGAAATGAAAAGCAAGATCAGTTATGATCCGAGCTCTGCCAACCTGCATTACAGTTATTTGGGCGAAGATAGCCTTACCCATACCGTTTACTTTACCGATGCCGCTACCAATTTCAACATCATTCGTATGGCTGATGATTGGGCAACCGGCGGTGTAGCCCTGTGGCGTTTAGGATCGGAAGATCCACGTTTGTGGACATTCTTCCAAAAAAACTTATCTATTGATTCATTAAGAAAAACAGGCGTTGACATTAAAGGATTAACCCAGGTTGGCTTAAATAATCGTATTGACTATACCGGCGACGGTGAGGTATTGGATTTGGTAACGACCCCGGTAGCAGGCCAAATTGATGTAAAATTAGATACATCCGCCTATGTAATAACCAACCAGCAATATATTAAACTGCCTACCAAATATGTTATACGCCGCTATGGCTATGCGCCGGGCAAAATATGTTTAACTTTTGATGATGGTCCCGACCCTGACTATACCCCGCGTATATTAGATATTTTGAAACGAGAGCATGTTCCCGCTGCGTTTTTTGTGGTAGGATCAATGGCTGAAAAAAATATACAGATACTTCGCCGTGAGTTTGATGAAGGCCACGAAATTGGTAATCACACGTATTATCATCCTGATATTTCAACCATCAGTTTAGAACGTGTGAACCTCGAGTTGAATGCAACCCGTCGTATTATCGAGTCGGTAACAGGGCGCAGTACCATCTTATTCCGCCCACCATATAATGCTGATGCTGAACCGCAAACATTGGCCGAAATTATCCCGGTGGCTGAGGCGCGCAGGCAAAGCTATATCACCGTTGGTGAATCTATTGACCCCTGGGATTGGTATCCAGGCGTTACCGCTGATAGTATTATTGCCCGTGTAGAAAGGCAAAAAGATGCGGGATCATTCCTGTTATTACACGATGCCGGTGGCGAAACCCGTGAGCAAACTGTTAAGGCTTTGCCCGAGATTATTCACTTTTTCAAAAGCCATGGTTACCAGTTTACTACCATTGCCGATGTACTGCACAAAACCAAAGCTGAGTTAATGCCTCCTATTAAGGATGATGCAAACAGCGGCTTTGTGGGTTTCTTTTACAACATTTACGTAAATGGTTCATTTTACCTCAATTGGTTTTTAATCTACCTGTTTTTAACTGCTATATTTTTGGCATTGGGCAGGGTTGTGCTTATTGGTATACTTGCCATAAAACAATATGCCGACAGCAAAAAATACAATGCTTTAACACCGAATGACATTCCATTACCGCCGGTAAGTATTATTGTGCCCGGTTATAACGAAGAGGTTACCGTTGTAAAAACTATTGATAGTTTACTAAAAACAGATTATCCCGAGTTTGAGATCATTTTTATTAATGATGGATCAAAAGACAAAACGCTTGAAATTGTAACTAAAGCTTTTGGCGATAATCCTTTAGTGCAGATACTTGATAAACCAAATGGTGGTAAAGCATCAGCCTTAAACTTTGGTATATCGCATGCTAAAAATGCATTTGTAGTTTGTATTGATGCCGATACACAGCTAAAAACGGATGCCGTTTTCCATTTGATGACTTATTTCATTGATGAAGAAATTGGCGCGGTAGCAGGTACCGTAAAGGTTGGTAATACGCACAACATGATCACCAACTTCCAGGCCATTGAATACATCACCGCCCAGAATATGGACAGGCGCGCATTCGACCTGATTAATAGTATTACCGTGGTTCCGGGTGCGATTGGCGCATTCCGTAAATCAGCCATTTATAAAGCTGGTGGCTTTACTTACGATACTTTGGCTGAGGATTGCGATTTAACTATGCGCATACTTAAAGCGGGCTATATCGTTAAAAATTGTGCCGAGGCCATCGCGTATACCGAAGCGCCAGAGACTGTAAATATTTTGCTTAAACAGCGTTTCCGCTGGAGTTTTGGCGTAATACAAAGCTTCTGGAAAAATAAAGATGCCTTGTTTAACAAGAAATATAAATTCTTTGGAATGATAGGCATGCCTAACATTTTGTTGTTCCAGATCATACTGCCATTGTTCTCGCCGATTGCCGATTTGCTGATGATATTCGGCTTGTTTGGCGGTCATCCGGGTAAAATATTATTCTACTACGTTGCCTTTATTGTGGTTGATTTTATTGTAGGCGTTATTGCTTTCTGGATGGAGAAAGAAGATTACAGAAAGTTGCTTTATATTATCCCGCAACGCTTTATATGGCGCCAGTTAATGTATTACGTGTTGTTTAAATCAATACGCAGGGCTTTAAAAGGTGAGCTTAGTGGCTGGGGTACTGTAAAACGTACAGGTACGGTAACGATGAAGGAATCGCCAGCGAAAAGTTAATTTTTAATAATTATTAAAATAAATTAAGCGAGGCTTTAGCTAATATTTAGGCTAAAGCCTCGCTTTTTAATTTAGTTATCCGCCCCATAAATGGGACGGCAATGAATATTAAATCTTGCTTTTTGTGAGCACTGTCGTTGACTTTAGTCAACGGATCAAAATAATTGAAAGTCTGACATTAGCTAAAGTCCGGCTAGGGATTAAGGTCTATAATCCTACCACGACGAAATTAACATTTTTTCTTTTTCATCATTGCCGTTGACTTTAGTCAACGGATTAAGAGAATTGAAGCGTGGCTTTAGCCCAAACAAAGCTGATGCCAATCAATTTAACTCCGTCCGCTCTATCAAACAAACAGCATAGGCAACAACGCCTTCTTCTCTGCCTATAAAACCTAATTGCTCGTTAGTGGTGGCTTTGATGGATATATCTTCTTCGCTGATGCCAGCGGCTTTGGCAATATTTATTTTCATTGCCGGGATGTGTGGATTTATTTTGGGGGCTTCGAGGCAAACCATGGCATCAATGTTGCCAATCTCCCAATTCTTCTCTTTTAATAATTCTACCACATGCTGCAATAATACCAGGCTGCTGATGCCTTTCCACCGTGCATCCGTATTAGAAAAATGGAACCCAATATCGCGCAGGTTAGCCGCGCCTAGCAAAGCATCGCAAATAGCATGCAATAATACGTCGGCATCCGAATGCCCAAAGGCACCCGCGTGATGCTCTAAATTAACTCCGCCTAAAACAAAAGGGTGCTGTTCCTTTAACTGGTGTACATCAAACCCAAAACCTACTTTAATTTTTCCCACTGTTATTTAGTACCGCCAAAGTTAGCTGTTAATGAAAAACGCAATGTATTAGCCAAAGGGCTGTTTTGCTGGGTGGCTGTCAGGTATGAAAAATCGAAACCAAAATCGTTGTATTTAAACCCAACGCCAAGTGTTAAGTAATGGCGACCGCCTACTGCATTGTTTTCAAAATAATACCCACTACGTAATGCAAATATCTGGTTATACCAAAACTCGCCACCTACCGAATAGTATATCTCTTTAAACTCTTGAGCAGCGCTAACATCCGAAAAAGATTGAAAAATACCAGCAGGAACCGATACGTCGCTATTGGCATTACTTGGTACTAAAAGTTTGTTAATATCGGCAGTTAGTGTAAATGTGCTAAGATCATCCAATGCCCAGGTATTAGCTGCGCCAACGCGTAAATTAGTAGGTAAATACTCAGCAGGCCCAGCTGTGGAATAGCTTACCTTTGATCCTATGTTTGATATATCTGCACCAAATGCAAATAAACCGCCATCTCCGCTTGGCTTTTTATAATAAGCTGATACATCAGCAGCCACAGCATTACCAGCGCCCTGTGTTGGGGTAGATGCCGAACCATCGGATATATTAGAGTGGATATAACGCAAGGTTAATCCCAATGAAAAATCATCTCCAAATTTGCGCGCAAACGATACATCAAATGCAAGCTCGGATGGTGTAAAATTACCCAGTTGCTCATTTTCGTTACCGGTTTGCTGTACGGTACCTATATTAAAATAGCGTAACGATGCCCCTATAGTATTACGGTCATCTAATTTATGCGCGAAACTCAGATATGATAAACTAATATCAGGCACCAGGTTACGCAACCATGGGCTATATGATACGCCTACTACATCATTATCAGGTATGAAAGCTAATTTTGAGGGGTTCCAGTAATTGGCATTTACATCTGGTGATAAAGCTACCCCTGCATCTCCCATAGCGCCAGAACGTGAATCGGGAGATATAGTTAACGATGGGACTGCTATAGGAATAGCATTGCCATTACTCCCATTTAAAGTGGTTTGTGCAAAGGTCAAAACCGGCAACAACAAAACAACAGAAACAAGCAGACCTTTTTTAGTAAAAAATATCATCGAGACAATTTAATTTTAATCTTTATTTAAAAACACATTCGGGCTTGCAAGCATAAACATAAATGCTTTTGCCTCAAAAATATTTGTGTAAATGTAACACATCTTGCACTCTTTACGTTTAAAAGCCTAAACAGGTTTTTTTAATTTGACCTGCAGGGTATAAAAGTTAGCTTTTTACCCAAATGTTTTTAAATTTACACTTCTAAAATCTTTAATATAACTGTAAAAATATGAAAATACTTTTTACTAAAACTGCTTTTGTGATGTTGGGTGTTGTAGCCTTGTTAAGCAGTTGTTCGAAAAAGCAACAGTCTGATAAAACTGGCATTCCTTACAATGATAGGGCTAACGGTTCTTATACCAAGTTCCGCCAAACCCACCCGTCACCGGGTCCGGGCCTTGTTCCTATTGAGGGTGGTACATTTGTATTGGGTGGCAGTGCCGATCAGGACGTCACCTTTGATTATAACAATGTGCGCAAGCGTGTTACAATCCCTTCTTTCTATATGGACGAAACTGAAGTTTCGAACCAGGACTGGCTGGATTACCTTCACTGGATAAGCGTTACTTTCCCTCAGGATCATGAACTATACTACGATGCCCTACCGGATACATTAGTATGGCGCAGGCCTTTATCATATAATGAGCCTTACGTACAAAATTATTTAAGGCACCCAGCATTTCAGGATTACCCGGTAGTTGGTGTATCATGGGATCAGGCGCAGGATTACTGCCAATGGCGTACCGACCGTGCCAACGAATTTATATTACAGCAAAAAGGCATATTAGCATCAGCTAAAGACAATAAAGGTAAAGCTCCGGCTGTACCTGCAGGTCAAGCTCCATTCAATACCGATATGTATTTGAATGGCCAATACAGAGGTGCTGGTATCGATGGTAAAAAAATGTTACCTGATTTGAATGCCGGCAACACTACCGGAAAAAACAAATCTGTAAGACCTGTACGTTTAGAAGATGGTATTTTGAAACAAGCTTACCGTTTGCCAACAGAAGCGGAGTGGGAATACGCAGCTTTAGCATTAGCAGGAAATACTGAATTTGAAAATATTAACGATGGTAAAGTATATCCCTGGAATGGCCTGGGTGTACGTTCACCTAAAAAAGCAACCCGTGGTATGATACTAGCCAACTTTAAACGTGGCGAAGGTGATAATGCGGGTGTTGGTGGTTACCTGAATGATAAGGCTGATATAACCGCACCTGTACGTTCATACCCACCTAATGATTTTGGTTTATACAATATGGCAGGTAATGTTAACGAATGGGTACAAGATACCTACCGCCAAACCTCATCTGACGAAGTTGATGACTTTAACCCTTTCCGCGGTAACGAGTATACTAACAAACGTTTAGCCGATCCTGTTAAAGGCATCTACGCTAAAGATAAATATGGCCACCCTATAAAGGATGCTGCTACATCACGTAAAAAATTAACATACGCCGAGCTTATTGCTTCGCAAGGTGGTGCTGCCCCTGCTGCTACAACAACTGGTGGTGCAACTGTTGCCGGTCAGCCTGCAAATGCAAATTCAGCAGCTCCGCCGCTTAGAAGCGACTTAGTTGGCAAGCCATACAATGCTGACCAAAGAGGTTACAATGACACTGTTAACAGGGTTTTATATGGTACAACTACTTTGGCTCATGATCAGTCTAAAGTATACAAAGGTGGTTCATGGAACGATTTGGCTTACTGGTTAAACCCAGCAACCCGCCGCTTTATGGATGAAGATGAGTCAAGTGCCGAGGTTGGTTTCCGTTGCGCGATGGACCTTGTAGGTTCTCCGGAAATACATCCACAAGGAAAACCTCACTTTGGTGTTAAAAAAGCAAAAGCATTTAAAGCAAACTAAGCTTTAAAACTTAATAAAAAGCTGAAAGGCGAAAGGTGTATTACCTTTCGCCTTTTTTATTTAAAGTGATTTTTAAAAACTTGTTTCCGAGGAATGAAGCAATAATATCCTTGTCATTCTGAGGGACGAAGAATCTGTACAGTAGCACCCAAGCGTATAGATTCTTCGCTGCCGCTCAGAATAACAATTGGGAATTACTTAAATAATAACAATACCTGCCCTTTTTCAACCTTATCGCCTGGTTTTATTTTAACCGTTTTAACGGTAACATCGGCAGTAGCTTTTATGATATTTTCCATCTTCATGGCTTCTAAAATAAACAGGTTATCACCTTTGAGCACTTCGCTGCCTTCGGTAACAAATACTTTTAGCACCAGGCCAGGCATTGGGGCTTTTACCTCGCTAACTTTTGCGCTGTTAAGATTATTTAGCCCCAACTTATCCAATAATACATCAAATTGATCTTTTACCGATACGGTGTACACGTTATTGTTAACTTTTATTTCCGCAGTTTTATCGGCAGCGTTAAAGCTAACCACCTCGGCATTATATGATTTTAAGCGATCAATAATATGATAAGCTGAAGCATTCAATTGCTTTACATCAGCAGTAACAACTTCGCCGTTGATTAATAGTTCATCGTTATTCTTATCAATCTCGAAATTGTATTTATCGTTAACTTTTACCTTTATCATAGACCGCTGATTTAAATGATTTATTGATTGCGTTGATTGGCATTGCTAATTTATAATTCTTTCATCAATCATCAGCGAAATCCGTTAATCATTTAAATCAACGGTCGGGGATTATCGGTTTGTGAAGATATATTGGATCAGATTAGCGCCCATTTTAAGTGCCTTTAAGCGCGTTTCCTGGCTATCGCCGGCGTAGGTTCCATAATCTTCCCAACCATTGCCTAAATCGCATTGGTAATCATAAAAACAAACCAGCCGCCCCTTGTATATTATACCGAAACCTTGTGCCCTTTTGCCATCGTGCTCGTGCACTTTGGGTAAGCCGTTAGGGAAATCATATTTTTGATGGTAGATGGGGTAATTCAGTGGTAGCTCTACAAAATCCAGTTCGGGAAAAACCTTTTTCATTTGCGGGCGGATGAACTGGTCGAGCCCGTAATTATCGCAGATATGCAAAAAGCCACCGCCAGTTAAATAGGCCCTCAAGTTTTTCGCCTCCTGATCGGAGAAGATCACATTGCCATGCCCTGTCATAAAAACGAAAGGATAATTAAATATCTCGGCGCTACCAACTTCTACCGTTTCATCCTGAATCTGGAAATTGGTTTTTAAATTGTCGTTGCAAAATTTGGCGAGGTTAGGCAAGGCTGTGCGGTCACCATACCAATCGCCGCCGCCGTTGTATTTCAGTTTGGCCATTTTATAGGTAGGCTCGCTAAAGCTGCTCATTAAAAGCAGCGCCAACAAAGCGGTAACTATATAAATGCCTTTTCTCATTATTATCGATTTAAAAAGTTGGCTTCAAAGCAAGCTTCCAGCGCAGCGGTTTCGGTACGCAAACGGCTCTCCCCTAAAGTTATGGCTTTAAAACCATTACTTAACGCATCTTCTATCTCTTTTGGTGTAAAATCCCCCTCAGGCCCTATTAAAATTAAATATTTCCCTCCGGGAATGATGGCTGCTTTCAGATTTATCTTATCCCCTATCTCGCAATGCGCTATAAATTTCTGACCATCGAATTCGCGTGTCAACAATTTAGTCAAAGGCTCAGGCTCATTTAAAACAGGATGGTATGCTTTTAGGGATTGCTTAATTGCAGCAGTAATAATTTTATTAAGCCTGTCGGTTTTAGCTTCTTTACGTTCAGATCGCTGGCAGATGATGAGCGATATTTCATCAATACCTATTTCGGTAGCTTTTTCTAAAAACCATTCCAAACGCTCAATATTTTTTGTTGGGGCGATGGCGATATGCAGGTAATGGTTGCGCTTATTAAACTCCAGTTTTACCGAGTTTATTTGAAGGATAGTACGCTTGGGATGAGCATCCTTAATTTCAGCAGCATATAAACCTCCCCAACCATCGATCAACTGCACTTCATCGCCCACATTCAAGCGCAGCACACGTATAGCATGCTTACTTTCTTCTTCGCTCAGAAAATATTGGGGATGTGTTGGCTGTATGTCGGGAGTGTAGAAAAGATGCATATTAATGCAAATCTACAGCATCTTCCTCATTTATCAGCAGTTCAAGTTTTACTGATTCAATGTTTTGGTCTGATTTTTTTAGTACAGTGATGTTGTAACCGTTTGATTCCTTTTGCTCGCCTACATCTGGTATCTTACCAAAAATATCACCTAACCAACCCGAAACAGTATCATAATCGCCATCTTCAGGCAAATCATGCGGCAGGTGGCTATTTACATCATATATTGGGGCAAGGGCGTTTACGATAAACTCGCGATCATTAACACGTTCTACAATAGGTTTTTCCTCATCGTACTCGTCTTGTATCTCGCCTACCAGTTCCTCAACAATATCTTCCAGGGTAACCATACCAGCAGTGCCACCAAATTCATCCAGTACAATGGCTATCTGTATGCGCTTTTGCTGCAGCTCAGCCATCAGATCATTGATCTTTTTAGTTTCAGGGATGAAGTATGGCTTGCGGATAATATCTTTTAAAACAATCGGTTCATTACGTGCCAGCAAGGGTAAAATATCCTTGGCGTGTACAATACCAACAATCTTGTCGATCACATCATCATAAACAGGTATGCGGGAATATCCTTCGGTAATTAATATTTCCAGTAGCTCATCTTTCTCTGTATCAATATCAACCCCTGATATTTTAGTCCGCGGAACCATGATATTTTTCACCACACGCTCATTAAACTCAAATACGTTTTGTATCAGTTCATGCTCGTTGGAGTCGATAGCGCCGGTTTCTTTACCTTGCTCCAAAAGATATTGTAATTCTTCTGAGCTATGGTGTGTTTCGCCCTGCGCGGCATCAATACCAATAAGCCTTAATATAAAATTGGCGAAAGTATTTAAACACCAGATGATAGGTTTAAACACCACGTAAAACAACCTTAATGGAACGGCAATTGCCATTACCGTACGTGTAGACCGCTGTATAGCGATTGATTTAGGAGCCAGCTCGCCAAAGGTGATATGGAATACAGTGATAACCGCGAACGCTACAAAATGACTTATATTAAGTATTAAGGGCGAGGTAATAACAATGCCAAGCGACAAAAAGCAATGCAACATTACCGCTGTTACTACCGATTGGCCAAACCAGCCCAAGGCCAGCGAAGCGATGGTAATACCCAACTGCGTAGCAGCCAGGTATCCATCCAGATTATGCAGTATCCCGCGGGTGGTTTTAGCTAAGCGGCTGCCCGTTTTAGCTTTAATTTCTATCTGCGAACCGCGCACCCTTACCATGGCGAATTCTGCGGCTACAAAAAAGCCGTTTAATATTACCAGGAAAATGGTAAGGAAAAGGTAGAAATAATTTATTGTGAGTTCCGCGGGGTCCATTAGTTATTGTTGATACACTGGGAAAGTAGACTTGTACAGTTCCATACTTTCTTGAATTACTTTGTGGGCATAACGCATACCCAATAAATGCTCAATAGTTACATTTTTTCCTTCTAAGCTTTTATAATCCTGGAAGAAACGAACTATTTCTTTAGTAGCGTGCGGAGGCAACTCATTTAAATCGTTAATATAATTAACCGACATATCATTTTTTGCTACCGCGATGATCTTATCATCCTGCTCGCCATTATCAACCATATGCATTACACCGATAACCTTTGCTTCGATGATCGACATAGGGAATACGTCAACAGAACATAGTACTAATATATCTAAAGGATCATGATCATCACAATAAGTTTGTGGAATAAAGCCGTAGTTAGCCGGATACATTACTGATGAAAACAAAACACGGTCGAGTTTTAACAAACCTGATTCCTTATCTATCTCATATTTCGCTTTTGATCCTTTGGGGATCTCTATTATTGCATTTACAACTTCAGGAAAATTATCGCCGGGAGAAACCTGATGCCAGGGATGTTGAGTACTCATTTAGTAATATTATATTTTTTATTTAATTGTTATGCTGTACATGTTGCCTTTTAAAAAAGGCTAAAATTAATGGGATTGACGTTAGTACAAAAAAGCCAATTACTATGTATTGTGCATAATGCTTTACGTCGGGATACTTTACTCCTAAGAAATAACCTGATAAACACAGTGTTACTACCCATGCCACGCTACCCACTATATTGTATAAAGTGAATCTTTTAATGTCAACTTTAACAACACCTGCAAAGATAGGCGCAAAAGTTCTAATTATCGGGAAAAATCTGCCCAAAATTAGTGCCATACCACCGTATTTCAGATAAAATTGCTCCGCCATTACCACATATCGCTTTTTAAACAGCAAAGAATCGTTTTTGTTGAACAAAATTGGGCCGGTACGGTAACCAAACCAGTACCCTGCAAAGTTGCCCAAAATGCCTGCCGCAATTATTGATAGGATGAGTGTAGTAATATTTACATCGAATATGCCATTGGCACAAAGTAAGCCAGCCATAAACAGGAGGTAATCTCCCGGCAGGAAAAAGCCAAAAAACAATCCTGTTTCAGCAAATACAACGGTAAGCAAAAAGTAAAAGCCGCCTCTACTTATAATGGATTGAGCGTCAGTTAAATTTTGCAGATGTTCCCAAAAATTTTCCATTCACTATATTTGTAAATCTACAAATATTATATTGAAATGGTTATTACCTAAATTATTAAATAAGTCCGGTAATAAATGTTGGGTAAATACCAATTAGTATAGTTACTAACGCCGACAGGCCTAAAACAAACTTGTAATAAGTTGGGATGATCAGTTCCTCTGTTTCCGCGCTGCGGAAATACATCGCCACAATAACCCTGAAATAGTAGAAGATACTTATTATAGCGTTTATTACTGCCAATATCACCAACCAAACCTGGTATTGTGATAATGCCGAAGAGAACATAAAGAACTTACCAATAAAGCCCGCGGTTAACGGTATACCCGCTAATGAAAGCATAGCAATGGTTAATGTGAATGCCAGGAACGGATTCTTTTTAGCAAGGCCGTTGAACGCATCAAAATTATCACTGCCTGATTGCTGGCGAACCAATATCAGCGCCGCAAACGCGATGATCGAAGCAATTGAATAGGCCGTAGCATATACGAATACTGAATTAGCCGAACTTGCACCTAAAGCCACAATCGCAAACAATAAGTAACCAGCGTGTGATATGCTTGAGAAAGCCATCATGCGTTTAAAGCTTTGCTGATATAGCGCTGTTATATTGCCAATAAATAATGTCAGGATAGTGATAACCAATAGTGCCGGCATCCAGAAAGATGAAAGCGGCTGGAAGCACTCGGTAAACAACCTAAGGAATGCCGCGAAACCTGCAGTTTTAACTGCGGTTGACATGAATGCGGTGATCAGTGTTGGTGAACCCTCGTAAACATCCGGAGTCCAGAAATGGAAAGGGGCAGCGCCTACTTTAAAGCAAAGGCCTACGATGATCAGCATAATGCCTACGTAAAACATTGGGTCGATAGTGCGTGGATTAGCTATAACGTAATCTCGTATGGCTTCTAAGTGGAATGATCCGGTTGACCCGTAGATCAACGCGATACCAAATAATAAGAACCCGGTTGAGAACGCGCCCATCAAAAAGTATTTCAATGCAGCTTCGTTTGAAGCAAAATCATTCTTTTTTATACCTGCCAATATGTATAAACTTACCGACATGATCTCGATACCGATGAAAAGCATCACTAAGTTATAGTACGATACCATCACCACAATTCCCGCAAGCGAAAACAAAATTATCGCATAGTACTCTGCTATATGGTTGCTTATTTTTTCAAAGTAACCTTTAGATAATAACAGGATAAGTATGGTTGTAGTAATTGTAATGGCACAAAATGCTATTGAATAATTATCAAACAACATCATATCATGAAAAATTGGTTGCGCGCCATTATTCCATTGCGATATGGCTAAACCCAAAGCAACCAAAAGGCCGATAACAGTAACTGGCAACAGTGCTTTTTGGGCTTTAAACAAGCCTAAATACAAAAGCACAATAGGTAAAACAGATATGATTATTAAGGTATTCATGTTGTCTTTTTAATTCTGATCTCTAAATTTTAATTTTTTATAATTCCTGTACTAAAATTTAGTGCTGTAGCAGTGGTATATTCATTGCCTTGCTATGGATATTGGTTATAAGCTGGTCAACTGCCGCTTGCGAAAGATGCAGTATAGGGCCCGGATATACACCAATACCAATAATTAATATACAAATTATAGCTAAAGTTAATTTTTCTGATCCAGCGATGTCGGTGAATGTAGCTGTTAATGCATTGGTTTCACCTTGCATCACATTTTTGTACATGCGGAGCAAGTATACCGCTGCAAAAATAATGGTTAAGCCTGCAACCGCGCCCAATACTATATCCGCCTGGAAAGCGCCATTCAATAATAAGAACTCACCGATAAAACCATTTGTTAATGGCAATGCTGCCGAACCTAATACAATTATTAAAAATGCAGTGGCGAATTTAGGTGCCACCTTGGCTATACCGCCAAGTTGAGCGGTATCATAAGTATTTAAACGCCTGCTGATGATATCCCATATAAAGAATAAGCCAACTACGTTTATACCGTGACTAAGCATTTGTATTAATGCACCCTGCATACCTTCGACGCTTAGCGTGAATATACCTACTGCAATAAGCCCTACGTGCCCAATTGATGAATAAGCCACCAGGCGTTTACCATTCTTTTGTCTAAAGGCAATTAAAGCGCCGTAAACTACACCTATTAAAGCCAATATAATTACTGTATTGCCCCATTTAAAAAAGCCAAGTGGCGCGTTAGGTATAGCCCAGCGCATCATACCATATAAACCCATTTTCAGCATGATACCTGCTAAAAGCATGCTACCGGCTGATGGCGCCTCGGTATATGTATCCGGTTGCCAGGTATGAAAAGGGAATATTGGAATTTTAATAGCAAATGCAATAAAGAAGCCCAGGAACACCCATGATTGTTGCGAAGCTGATAAACTAAGGCGATAAAACGTCATTAGGTCATAAGTTCTTTCGGGTGCTTGCAGGTACAGGTAAATAATGGTTACCAGCATAAACAAGGAGCCCGCAAAGGTGTATATGAAAAATTTAAGCGTGATCTTGATGCGGTTCTCTCCGCCCCACAAGGCGCAGATAAAGTATATTGGTATTAATGCCGCTTCCCATCCAACATAAAACAAAAAGCCGTCAAGCGCTGTAAATACAACCAGTAAACCTGCTTGCATAAACAATATCAATGCATAAAATGCGGCTGCTTTTTTGTAAGTATGCTGATAGGTAGTAAGTATAATTATTGGTATTAACAGGGCTGTAAGCAACACCAGTACCATACTTATACCGTCTATCCCGGCGGTAAAATAAATTCCGAACTTAGGTATCCACGGAACATCAACTCCAAACTGGGTTGACGCATCAGGAACAAATTTGGTCAACAAATAAGCAACAAGGCCCAATTCAGCAACTGCGAAAAATAAAGCAACATGTTTTGCGACTTCATTTTTGAATATCAATACAGCAAGAGCTGCAACTATCGGTAAAAAAATTAATATACTAACCGTCATTTTTATATTGTAAACGCTGTGGTTTATATTTTAACAAAACTATATACAAGCACGGCAATAATACCGGCCACCATCATAAATATGTAGAAGCCTACGTTACCTGTTTGCAGTAAACGTAAACCCTTGCTGGCTTCAACAGGCGAATCTCCAATACCATTCACCAATCCATCAATACCCATCTTATCAATCACATTGTACAGGAAGTCCGAAAGGGCATCCAGTGGTTTTCGGATGATGGCATCATAGATCTCATCGACATAAAACTTATTGTATGATAAGTTTACCAGGAAGTTGCGGTTCTCACCATCAGGTGAAGGTACTTCGCCATTTCTATTGTATTTGATGAAGGCATAAAGGAATGCTAGTACTGCTGATCCGACAGAAACACACATCAAAATAATTTCAGTGCTACCTTTCATTTCAACAACAGGCATAATAGCTGCCGATTTCTCGAATATTGGTGCAAGGTAATTTGCCAACCAGTGACTGCCACCTAATGATTCCGGTACGTTTAAGAACCCACCGATAACTGATAACACAGCTAATACGATAAGCGGTATAGTCATGCTTGGAGGTGATTCATGCAAATGATGCTCCTGATCATGTGTACCGCGGAACTTTCCATAAAAGGTAAGGAAAAGCAAACGGAACATATAGAACGAAGTAAACATGGCAGCGATAACACCCAGCACGTACATGATAGGGCTTTGCGCGAATGTATGGGCTAAAATTTCGTCTTTAGAAAAGAAACCCGCGAACGGTGGTATCCCGGATATAGCCAGTGTACCGATCAGCATGGTGATAAATGTAATAGGTAATTTGCCTCTTAATCCTCCCATTTTACGCATATCCTGCTCATTGCTCATGCCGTGAATTACAGAACCTGCGCCAAGGAATAATAATGCTTTGAAGAAAGCATGTGTCATTACGTGGAAGAAAGCGCCTGTGTAAGCACCAACACCCAAGCCTAAAAACATATAGCCCAATTGTGATACGGTTGAATAAGCCAGTACTTTTTTAATATCAGTTTGTGTTAAAGCGATCAGCGCGGCGAATATGGCAGTAGCCAAACCGATGATAGCGATAACGTGCATGGTATCCGGAGCCAGTGTAAACAGGATGTTTGAGCGGGCGATCATATAGATACCTGCAGTAACCATGGTTGCAGCGTGTATTAATGCAGATACCGGGGTCGGGCCGGCCATTGCATCGGGTAACCAGGTAAACAATGGTATTTGTGCTGATTTACCGGTAGCACCTACAAATAATAATATAGTGATCAATACAAATGGCACTGAACCTGCGTGTGCAACTGCGGCTCTTGGGAACACATCTGCAAAAGCAAAACTTCCGAAATATTGATAGATCAGGTAGATTCCTAGTAAGAAGCCTAAATCGCCAATACGGTTCATGATAAATGCTTTCTTAGCAGCATCAGCATAATCCGGGTTGGTAAACCAGTAACCGATTAACAGGTATGAGCATAAACCTACGCCTTCCCAACCGATGAACATTACTACATAGTTTGAACCTAAAACCAGTAATAGCATAAAGAATACGAACAGATTAAGGTAGGCAAAAAATTTACCGTAACCTTCATCCAAGTGCATATAACCAATAGAGTATAAATGAATAAGGAAACCTACGCCGGTAATGATCAGCAACATTAATGAGCTTAACTGATCAACCACAAACGCGAATGGTACGTGGAATGCGCCAACATTAATCCAGTCGAATAACTGAACATTGATTGCATGGCCTGTAGATTTTACCTGTAAAAAAGCGGCAACACTTAATCCGAATGAAACCAATACCAGGAAGCTACCGATAAAACCTATCGCTTTTTCGGATAAGCTTTTACGGCCAACGCCATTAATAATAAAACCGGCTAAGGGTAGTACAGGAATAAGCCAGATGTATTTATCCATTTTTTATATTTTATTCTTTTTGCCCCCTACCCCCCTAAAGGGGGAACAGAAGTTTATTTTTATTTATTAACGCTCTCCAAACTCCCCCTTCAGGGGGCTGGGGGCTTTACCACTTCAACCTGTTCAATACGTTAGTATCAACAGAGTTTGTGTTACGATATATCATTACTATAATAGCCAAACCTACCGCAACTTCGGCAGCAGCAAGGGCCATAACAAAGAATACGAATACTTGTCCGCTGGCATCGCCGTGATAAACTGAAAATGCGGTAAGCAACAGGTTAACTGAGTTCAGCATTAACTCTATCGACATAAAAATGATGATAGCATTGCGACGTAATAATACACCCATTACCCCTATTGAAAATATAATAGAGCACAACAGAATGTAATGATTAAGCGGTACTGATTTTACGGTATTGATTAAACTTTCCATTACACTGATTTTGGTTTTGGATCTTTAGTAGCTAATAAAACGGCCCCAACCATTGCTGATAATAGTAACAGCGAGGATATTTCAAACGGTAATAAAAACTCGTTAAATAATACTTTACCTAAATTTTGCACAAGCCCTAATCCGGGATCTTTAAGTACAACAGGATCGGCAACACCTACTTGTTTAAGGCAGCCTACTAATACTACCAGTAAACAACCTCCGCCTAAAACAGCAGCGATTTTTACCATATTTGATTTTACGGGTTCCGAATCCTTATTCAAATTGATTAACATCAGTGTATACAGGAACAATACCAGTATAGCACCCATGTATACAATAAAGTTTACCACTGCCAAAAACTGGGCGTTAAGTAAAATGTACTGTACCGTGAAAGTGAAAAATGTTAGTACAAGATAAAGTATGCTATGCACCGGATTTTTGGCAGTTATAACCAATATCGAAAAGAATATGGATAAAAACGCGATGAAGTAAAATGTATTCATGTTTATATTTACAAAATACCTTATGCCCATAAAAGGATGGGCAAAGGTATAAAACTTCTTTATTGATTTAGGGGTGCCTCTACTAATTTGTCCTTACCGTATATAAAATCTTTACGCAGATAATCTGCCGGTACAATATCACCATCTAAATAGATCGCCTCTTTAGGGCAAGCCTCTTCGCACAATCCGCAGAAGATACAACGCAGCATGTTTATTTCGTAAACAGCGGCATATTTCTCTTCACGATATAAATGCTCTTCACCTTTCTGGCGCTCAGCGGCCGTCATGGTAATGGCTTCTGCCGGGCACGATAAAGCGCATAAACCGCAGGCGGTGCAACGTTCTTTACCGTTCTCATCGCGTTTAAGCGAGTGCATGCCACGGAAATTTTCTGAAAACTCACGTTTTTCTTCAGGATAGCTGATAGTTACCGGTTTCCTGAAAAAGTGTTTCATGGTAATTGATAAGCCGCTAATGATTGCAGGCAAATAAGCGCGCTCCCAAAAATTGAGTGGCTTTGATTCAATTAACTTTCTTTTATTACTTAATGATTCCATTATCCCTCTATCTATAAATAATTGCTAATAAGACCGGTTAATACAATGTTGGCAATTGCCAAAGGTATTAATACCTTCCAGCCAAGGTCCATCAGCTGATCGTAGCGGAAACGCGGGATTGTCCAGCGCACCCACATAAAAAAGAATATGAATAAAAATATTTTAGCGAATAACACAGCTACACCAATCAACGGGCCAATTGTTGGGCCAGTGTGAACCAATACCCAATCCATACCAGGGTAGTTGTAACCACCCCAGTATAAAGTAGCCATTACTGCCGATGAGATGAACATGTTGATATACTCCGCGAAAAGGTAAAAACCTAATTTCATTGATGAGTATTCAGTGTGATAACCACCTACCAGCTCGGTCTCGCACTCAGGCAAATCGAATGGTGTACGGTTGGTTTCCGCGAATGCGCAAACGATGAACAGTAAAAAGCCTAATGGCTGACGCAATACATTCCAGTGCCAGTCATGTTGCTGTGCAGCTAATTCGCGCAAGCTTAAAGTACCGGTTAACATCAACAGGGCGATGATAGAAAGGCCCATTGAAATTTCGTAACTGATATTTTGTGAAGCAGCACGTATAGCGCCTAATAAAGAGTATTTGTTGTTTGATGCCCAGCCACCGATCATTACGCCATAAACGCCTAATGATACCACACCGAAGATGTACAATACACCTACATTAATGTCAGCAACTTGTAACTCAACAACACGTGACCCGATAACGATATTTTGTCCCCATGGAATAACTGCCGAACCTAAGCAAGCTGTTAAAATAGCCAATGAAGGACCTGCGATAAACAGGAACGCGCTGGCATTGGTTGGAATGATCTCTTCTTTCAGGAACATTTTGGCGCCATCGCAAAGTGGTTGCAATATACCCCATGGACCTGCACGGTTAGGGCCTATCCTATCCTGAAAAAATGCCGCTATTTTACGCTCGGCATAGGTAGAATACATGGCTACAACCAAGCTGATAGCGAAAATGATCACTACCAATATAAATTTTATTATAATATCTCCTAATTCCATTATAAGCGTGTTTCCCGTTCAAATTGTTCCTGGTTTGCCTCTTTTAATACCGAGTTGGTTTTAACAACCGGAAGTGGCTTCATTGTATCGTAGTGGTTTGAGCTGATAACCGAGTGATTTGATACCTTGCGCGGGCCTTCAATAACCCAATCAGCTGTTTTCTTTTTATCGAAACGGCATTCGTTGCAAATAAAATCCTCAACCTCACCATAAACATCTTTACGTGCGGTAACACGTAAAACCTCTTCGCCTTTATACCAAAGTGTTACTTTGCCTTTGCAGTTTTCGTGGTTACAATCGCGGTGTGCTTCAACCGGTTTGGTAAACCAAACACGATTTTTAAAGCGGAAAGTTTTATCAGTTAAAGCACCTACCGGACAAACATCAATCACGTTACCCGAGAAATCATTATCAACCGCTTTTTGTATGTAGGTTGATATTTCAGAGTGATCGCCACGATTAAGGATACCATGTTCGCGGTGATTGGTGATCTGATCAGCAGTGAAAACACAACGGTAGCACAGAATGCAGCGCGTCATATGTAATTGTATTTTATCGCCGATGTCTATTTTTTCAAATGTACGGCGGTCAAACTCATAACGGGTTTTAACAGCGCCATGCTCGTAACCTAAGTTTTGCAGATCGCACTCGCCAGCCTGGTCACAAATAGGGCAATCTAGTGGGTGGTTGATCAATAACATCTCCACAATACCTTTACGCGCTTCAATTACCTCAGGCGAAGTAATATTTTGCACTTCCATCCCATCCATTACCGTGGTACGGCAAGATGCTACCAGTTTAGGCATAGGGCGAGGGTCTTTTTCAGAACCTTTGCTTACCTTAACCAAACAAGTACGGCATTTACCACCACTGCCTTCTAATTTAGAGTAATAGCACATAGCCGGTGGCACAATCTCACCCCCAATAATCCTTGCGGCATTTAGGATGGATGTTCCTGCTTCTACTTCAACGGATATTCCGTCTATTGTTACCTTCATTTTAAATTCAAAATTAAAAATTCAAAAGTCAAAATTTACTTTTGCAGATTGATAATTATTGAAGCGATGATCTTTGATAATTCATCAGCCTCCTTTATCAAATCATTCATTCTATCTTTTTCGATATTACTATCTATTGTATCTCTTATCAAGCATAACCAGTATTTAGTTTCGTTTGCAGATTTTAAGGCTATAGTATAAAAGTTCTTAAAATCTCTTGTCGAACTACCCGACTTTGCTTCTACTATATTGGCTCCAATTGAGGTGCCACTTCTTATTAGTTGATCAAATATTGAAAAGTGAATTCTTTCAAACTTAGCCGCAGATACAAATTGAAGTATCTCTTTCGAGAAATGATAACATCTATGTTTGATATCATAAGGTTTTTCATTCAACGTTTCGCTGCTTTTTATTTTTGAATTTTTACTTTTTAATTTTGACTTAGGCCGCCGGCTCCGGTTTTGGTAACGGATCAGCGTAATGTGCTATTCCGTAGTTCCTTGTAACCGCTTCAGCGCCGTTTGTTACGTGCCACTCAAACTCATCCCTAAAGTGGCGGATCGCACTGGCTACCGGCCAAGCTGCCGCGTCACCAAGCGGACAAATTGTATTTCCTTCAATTTTTTTAGATACATCAACCAGCAGGTCCATGTCGCTCATTTTACCGTGACCGTATTCCAGGCGATGTAAAACCTTTTCCATCCATCCGGTACCTTCACGGCATGGCGAACATTGTCCGCAGCTTTCATGGTGATAAAAACGGGCGAAGTTCCAGGTATTGCGTACAATACATTGATCTTCATCAAAAGCGATAAAACCACCTGAACCCATCATGGTACCGCTCACAAAACCACCTTCGGCTAATGATTCGTAGCTCATCAGGCGAGGTTCGCCGGTTATAGTTTTCATGAACAGGTTAGCCGGTAAAATCGGTACTGATGATCCACCTGCAACAACCGCTTTTAAGCGTTTGCCGTTGGCGATACCACCGCAATATTCTTCAGAATATAAAAACTCTTCAACCGGTAAACCCAGGTCAATTTCGTAAACACCAGGATTTTTAACGTTACCGCCGGCAGATATCAGTTTAGTACCTGTACTACGACCGATACCTACTTTAGCATACTCTTCACCGCCTTCGTTAATGATCGGCACTACTGCCGCTATCGACTCTACATTGTTTACCACAGTAGGGCAACCATACAAACCTGCAATAGCCGGGAATGGTGGTTTAATGCGTGGGTTACCACGTTTACCTTCTAATGATTCTAACAAAGCGGTTTCTTCGCCGCAGATGTAAGCGCCACCACCGGGTTGTACATATAGTTCCAGATCGTAACCTGTGCCTAAAATATTTTTACCTAAAAATCCTTTATTTTTTGCTTCCGCGATGGCTTTTTCAAGTATGCGGATCTGTGGCATCATCTCACCACGAACGTAGATGTATGATGTTTTTGCTCCTAAAGCGTAGCTGGCAACAATCATCCCCTCAATTAATAAGTGGGGGATATAAGTCATCAAATAACGATCCTTAAAAGTTCCTGGTTCTGATTCATCGGCATTACAAACCAGGTAACGGGCAACACCTTCGGGCTTAGCCAAAAAGCTCCACTTCATCCCGGTAGGGAAACCCGCGCCACCACGGCCACGCAAGCCCGATTTCTTTACCTCTTCCACCACATCGTCAGACGACATGGTTTTTAATGCCTTTTCAACAGCAGCATAACCTCCCTTTGAGCGATAAACATCAAAAGTGTTAATGCCGGGTACGTTTATATGTTCTAAAAGTAATTTACGTGCCATTGCTATTTAATATAATTTCTTTGTGTGCTTGTAATGACTAATGTGCCTTACAATACAGCTTGCACATGCTATTGCTATTAACGGTATTAAAATCGCACCGTGTTTTTTTAACTCATCAGTGGCAAATATCAACGCTACAACTAAAACCAAAACAACATCTGTTATAATTAAAGTCGAGCTATTCATATCAGTTACTGGCTTTTGCTTTCAAATCGCTGATCAATTGATCAACAGATTCGTTGGTTAATTTCTCGTAAAAAGTATACTCAGGGCCTATTTGCAGTACCGGGCCATAACCACAGGCTGCTAAACATTCCACTCCGCGCCAGCTGAATAACCCATCGGGCGTTACATCACCTTCCTTAACACCCAACTTTTGCTCAATGTGATCCATTATTTTTTCGGCGCCTACTAAGCAGCATGGGCCTGTACGGCAAACTTCAAGCATATATTTGCCTTGCGGGCGCATAAAGTACATGCTGTAAAAAGTAGCCACTTCGTAAACCTCGATATCCTGTATTTTCAGATAGTCGGCAACTTTATCCATTGCCGGTGCGCTTACCCAGCCAAATTCGGCTTGTACCAGGTGCAGGATCGGCAATAATGCTGATTTCTGTTTTCCTTCAGGATAACGGCTAACTATATCATCAAACTTGGCTACAAGCTCCGGCGAAAACTCTACCGGGATCGCTTCTGAATTGTCAACTCTAAGCATCTAATTCTCCGGCTATAACGTTTAAACTACTCATGTTAATAATCGCGTCAGACAGTAACATACCACGGCTCATTGGTGCATACATCTGGTAATTGATAAAACTTGGCCTGCGGAAGTGCAAGCGGTATGGTGATCTGCCACCATCATTAACCAAATAAAAACCTAATTCGCCATTCGCTCCTTCAACCGAGTGATATACTTCGGATGTTGGGGTATCTATTTCGCCCATCACTATTTTAAAGTGATAAATAAGGGCTTCCATGTTATTGTAAACTTCTTCTTTTGGAGGCAGATAGAACTCAGGCACATCCGCGTGGAATATGTCTGTTGGTTCTTTTTCCAGTTTCATTAAAGCCTGCTCAATAAGGCGCATGCTCTGCCACATTTCTTCGTTACGAACCAGGAAACGTGCATAAACGTCGCCATTTTCGCCAACAGGTACTTCAAAATCAAAATCTTCGTATGAAGAATAAGGGTTCATCGCCCTAACATCATAATCAACACCTGCAGCACGTAGTAACGGGCCACTCCAGCTGTATGCCAACGCATCTTCAGCAGTTACTGCTGCAACGCCTTTGGTACGATCAACAAATATGCGGTTACGGTTAAATAATGCCTGGAATTCTCTTAACACTGGTGGAAAATCCTTTAAGAATTTACGCAGTTTGTTAAAAGCTATAGCGTTGAAGTTACGTTCGAAACCACCTATACGGCCAATGTTGGTAGTAAGGCGCGAACCGCAAACTTCTTCGTAAATTTCATAAATAGCCTCACGGTATTCCATCATGTAAAGGAAACCTGTGAAAGCGCCGGTATCAACACCCAATACACCGTTACATACGATATGATCTGATATACGGGCCAGTTCCATTATTATTACACGCAGGTAATCAACACGTTTAGGTGTTTCGATACCTAACAGTTTTTCAACCGTCATGTGCCAGCCCATGTTATTGATGGGCGATGAGCAATAGTTTAAACGATCGGTTAATGGGGTGATCTGGTAAAAAGGGCGGTGTTCGGCAATTTTTTCAAAAGCACGGTGTATATAACCAATGGTTGATACGCCGCTTATGATCCGTTCACCATCCAACTGCAGCACGTTTTGAAAAACACCATGCGTAGCCGGGTGCGTTGGCCCTAAGTTTAGGGTTGAGGGCGCGGTTTGCGGATCGTTATCTGTATATACCGGGTGGTTCTGCATCTTCTATCTTCCGAAAAAATAATCTTTTTTATCAACACGGTTAGGGTCTTCCAGCGGATATTCTCTGCGCATTGGGAAAACCGTCATGTCATCAACATTTAATATCCTGCGTAAATCCGGGTGACCATCGAATATCACTCCGAAAAAGTCATAAGTTTCACGCTCCATCCAGTTAGCACCGTGCCATACTGTTGTTGCAGTAGGGATGTGGTAATCTTCGGCAGGCAAGAAAACTTTTATGCGGATACGCACATTATTTACCAGGCTATGCACATGATAAATTATACCGATAGGGTTTGCCGTTTCGGGATAATGCACAGCTGTAATATCTGTTAAAAAAATGAACTGCAATACAGTATCATTTTTTAGAAATTCTAATAGCTCAATTATTTGCTCGCGGCCGGTTTCAATGGTTAATAAACCATATGGTTCGCCAACAACGGTTATTTGCTGGTCAAACTTTTCGTTGATCTTTTTTAAAAGTTCTTCGTTAGTGATCTTACCCATTACTGAATTCCGTATGAAGCTAATAATTTCTGATACTCCGGCGTGTTACGGCGGCGCAGCGATTCTGTTTGTACTAATTTCTGGATACCTATAAAGCCATCAATAATAGCTTCAGGGCGTGGCGGGCAGCCGGGTACGTAAACGTCAACCGGGATAATCTCATCAATACCCTGCAATACAGAATAGGTATCAAATATACCACCGCTTGATGCGCAGGCACCAACAGCCATAACCCAGCGAGGCTCGGCCATTTGCAGGTAAACCTGACGAAGCACAGGACCCATTTTTTTGGATATGGTACCCATAACCATCAACAAGTCGGCCTGACGAGGAGAAAAACTCAAACGCTCGGCACCAAACCTCGACAAATCATAATGAGAAGCCATAGTGGCCATAAACTCTATACCACAGCAAGAAGTGGCAAATGGCAGTGGCCATAACGAGTTTGAACGTGCTAAACCTATTGCTTTATCAAGCGAAGTAGCAAAAAACCCAGCACCTTCTACACCAGGAGGAGCTTCAACTAACTGAATATCACTCATGAACTATATAATACAAAAACCTATCCAAATGCGGAAAGGATAAGCAAATTTACAATTATTTATACTGTATTTGATACACTATGTTATTGATAGAATATATTTAGAATGAATCTAAACTAATCCCAATCTAACGCACCTTTTTTGATAATGTAGATAAAGCCCAATAACAGCGTAGCCATAAAAATGAACATTTCTATCATCCCACTGCCACCCAACGACTTAAAGTTTACAGCCCATGGATACATGAAAATAACCTCCACATCAAACAAAACAAATAGTATAGCAACCAGGAAATATTTGATTGATATTGGTGTACGGGCATTACCAACAACTTCTATACCCGATTCAAACGGGGTTAATTTATCTTTTGTAGCGCGTTTAGGGCCTATTTTGTGCGTTACAAACATAGTACCAACCACAAACCCAACTGCTACGATCATTTGAAAAATGATCGGCAAAAAATTTACCGGCAAACTTTGTGCTTCCATGCTGCAAATATACTAATGGATCAATAATAAAAAAGGGCCTCATTTAAATGAGACCCTTTTTATTAGAATTTTTATTTTTTACCTTTTCGCTTCATGTAATCCAAAGCTTCGGTATCGTTAGGTGAATTAGCTAATGCATTAGTATAAGCTTCAGTAGCTTTAGCATCATCTTTAGCAGCCAGTTCATAATAACGGCCTAAGTAATCATAAGCTTCTGCAAGGAATGGTTTATCACCATCTTTAATGCCTTTAGCTGTTGTTAAAGCAATATATTGCTCGTAAAACGGCTTAGCTAAACCTTTAGATGTTGTTCTATCTGGTTCTTTAAAATCCTGCTCTCTAGCCTGGTATAAAGCTACAATAGCTACCGGTGCTGTTGCTTTGTGCTGTATATAACTAAACGCGCTATCAGATTTTGTTAATAAAGCCGTATCTGCTACCGGTTTTGGTACAGCTTTGCTGTAATACTCGGTGGTGTATTCTTTATAGAAACTTAATGCTTCTGATAAATAATCATTAAGCGTTGCTTTATGTGATTTATCAATGTACTCTTTATAAGCGTTAGCAGCTTCTAAATACCTTTTGTTGGTATAATTAGATTTAGCTATCTCCTGGAAAACATCTGCCTGAGTAGAGTCAAGATCATATGCTTTTTTTAGATTTTGTACACCTAGTGAATCTTTACCGGTAGCTATTTGCAAACGGCCTAAGTATAAATAATCAGCAGCTATAATACGTTTTGGGTCAGCTTTGGTCATCCATGTATTTAAAGCTGTTAATCCTGCGGCATAATCTTTATTTTCATAAGCAGCATAACCTAAATAGCGGTAAATACGAAGGTTTGTACCTGCTGATTTCGACATATCAGTTGCTAATTGTTGTAATATTTTATAGTCAGCAGGGTCATGTGCTGATATTAAGAAATCGGCATAACGCATTTGAGATTCCACAGACATATCTGTTAAACTTAAAAATTTCTGGTAATGCTCAACTGCTTCTTGCTTTTTAGATGCCATTTTCGCATCACTGTTAGCCCAACGCAAGTCTGTTTCAGCCCACTCGCGGTAAGCTGGCCCAAAGTTAGGGTCGATAGCTAATGCTGCCTGGAATTTAGCTTCAGCATCAGTATAGTTATTTGCAAATTTAGATATTACACCTTCGGCAACATCAGCAGATGCTAGTTTTGGATCGATCTCCAAGGCTGCATCAAAATCGTTAGACGCTTCTGTATTTTGCAGTTGCGATAAATACGCACTGCCTCTGGCCAATAATAAACCAGTGTTTTTAGGATTGATTGCCAAGCCCTTAGTCAATACATCTATAGCAGCATTAGCATCAGCTGGCGCTATAGCTGCATTTACTGAAGGCACTAATAAATATGCTTTGCCTACATATACATAGGGTTCAACATCTTTTTTAGTTGCTAAAGCAATAGCCTGGTTAAAATTTGTGGTGGCTGTAGCTTTATCTTTATCAAGAAATGCTACGGCACCCAAACCTGCATAGTTTAAAGCAGATTTAGGATTAACAGCCAAACCTTTATTAAAGATTAATTTTGCTGAATCGGCTTCGTCCTGTTGCAGGTAAACCCAGCCCAGGTAAAAATAGCCATCATCTTTAGTTGGCTGTGTAACCGTTAGATTTTTAAGTATTGATTTGGCTTTTGAATATTGCTCGGCATTAATCGCTTTCTTAGCATCATCAAGGCTTTGTGCGTTAGCTACAGAACCTATGCATACCAATCCTAATGCTGCCACAGCTACTTTACTGGTAATTTTCATTTGAAATTATTTATATTAGAATTATATTAGTTTACTTCTTTTTTATCTCGATCTCTCTTCCCGGCATTACACTTGGTAATAAACCCGAGCTCAAAACTATTCGCTGGCCACGGTCGCTATTTAAAAACATTTCGAACCCGCTACCTAAACCCTGTCTACCTGTACAATTTATAATATACAAGTCCCTTTTTAACGGATATTGCCCTAATGACAATGTTTCCTGCGAAGGCCTGTAATATTGTGTTCCGTACTTTTTATTGTCCTCGTCTTTAACGCTTACAATTTTAATATTATTCACCGCATCTGCGTAATCCTTATCGGGATCATCCAGCCAATTAAAGCCAGTAAAACCGATAGCGTCCGGATGTGTACTAACGTATTTTATTACCTCTTTATTTGATTTGAGTGCAAAAACATTCTTTAGTTTAAAGTCGGTAACCCCAGCTAATGTTTTCAAATATCGAACCAAACTTGAGTTTGGGTTGTCAAAAACAATATTCATAGCTGATTTTGCCTGGCCGTTAAGCATTTTTTTAATATCGGCAACAGTTATTGTAGTATCATTTGACGCTTTGTTTACAATTAAGGCTACCGCATCAATAGCAAAACGACTAACTGAAGGCACCAGCCTCCTGGTTTTTAAAACTTTTAATTCATCACTATCAAGTTGCCTGGATATGATAGCAACCCGAACACTGTCCTGCAATAAAAGGTTCACAACATCATTTTCGGGTTTGTAAATAATTTGTGGTTGGGCTTTTGGATCAAGTGCCTTAAAAATATAGTTTTCCTCTTCTACAATCGGTTCAAACGATTCATCGGCAGCAAATTTAGCGGTGCCCTCAGAGATGGTATCGCTATAAGCTGCAGTTTTTTGTTTACAAGCCTGAAATGCCAATATAAAAACAAAGCCAAGGCCAGCTATTTTTAATTTATTCATCATCGGATTGCGTTTTAAAAATACGAAATGATCTATAAACACCATAGGCCACAAGTAATCCTCCAACAGTCATGCGTTGCGTATTACCCATATTAAGGTTAAGTTTATCCGTAAACATAATCATTACCCCAAGTATGGTAACACACACTAATGTGGCTACACCTAAAATGAGCAAAAACCGCCTTGTGAGCGATTTTTGCTTATCATGTAAATTTGATGACATTGTTCTATTGATCCGCGTCTGCTAATGAGAAAGCAAACGAAATAGTGTACTGCACCCTAACTGGCTGACCGTTTTGTTTACCCGGTCTCCAGGCTGGTGATGACTTTACAACTGATGCTGCTGCATCGCCCATAGTAGGTGATGGTGCACGTAACACTTTAACATCTGTTAAACTACCGTCTCTTTCAACAACGAAGGTGATGATAACTTTACCTGATGTACCGTTTTCCCTATCAACAGCGGGAAACTTTACATTTTTACCCAGGTAGGCGTTAAAACCTGCGTTACCACCGTTTTTAAACTCAGGCTCTTGCTCAACCGCGGCAAACACCTGGTTAGGGTCTGCTTCAGTAACTTTAGCGTCTGAATTTCCAACCGGTCCGTCGATGTTAACATCGGCGTTCGGATCACCTTTCTGATTGTTCTGACCTGGGTCAGCAGTTTTCAGTTCGGCAACTGTTGGAGGTGGTTCTTTGGCCTCATTATCCGGTTTTACAACAGGAGGAGGGAACTTAACCTGGTCAACCTTCGGTTTTGGTGGTTCCGGAGGAGGGGGAGGTGGTTTTTTGGCCGCATCAACGGGTGGCGGCGGTAATAATTTCACGTCGGTAAGTTTAACTATCGGCGGTGCTTTAGGAATGAATCCCTCAATGGCGTTTACAATTGTATTTATAGATAAAATAAATACAAATACTGCTGAGCCAATGATTAGGGCAAGGTTTGTACTCCTTGAATTCTGTTGTCTTAATTCGTAAGCGCCATATTCTTTATTGCGCCCCTTAAAGATAACATCGGTCCATTCCTTTTTAAAAATATCTAATTTAGATCCTAACATCTTTCAGGCTTTTAAAAATAATTTATCAATAATGCTATTTATAAAGGTTGTCCCTTTTTAACAAATCAATCTCAACTGGTGAAATATCAACTATTGCACGTTGCTCAATACCTGTTATATTTAGTTCATCCATTACGGTAACAACATTTTTATAGGTACTTTGTGCGCTTGGTTTTACCACAACAATCATTGGCTGGCCGCCATGGCTTTGCTTTATTACGTTGTTTTGATCAACTAATATTTTGCGCAATTCATCTTTGCCATATCCAATAACTGCAGGTGCGGTTTTACCTGCTATTCCCACAAACCATTCCAATTTATTATTGTCGCCCAATAAAAGGGTCATTGTTCTTGATTCCGGAACCGCCAAATGGGTATCATGATCATCCTTATCAGGCATGATTAACTCCATAGCTTTCGGCTTGTTTAGGGTAGTAGTAAGGATGAAGAAGGTGATCAAAAGGAAAGCCAAATCCACCATGGCTGTTAAATCCACGCGTGTTGCTTTCTTTTTGGTTCTTACCTTGCCACCTTTATGCTTACCCCCGCCGGAGGTATCTAATTCTGCCATTTTTTATTTCGATTTTAAGGCTGTTATCAAATTAAATCTGTCGACTTTTTGTTTCTGTAAAGTAGAAATTACTTTAGCTACAGTAGGGTATTCTTCCTGGCTGTTGCCTTTAATTCCTATTTTCAGGTCTTTATCATGCAAGTACTTGTCGGCCAAACGAGCAGAGTGAACCCAATCATATAACTCATTGGTATTAGTTGTATCAACTGGTATACCAGGTTGTGTTATTGTTCCTCTTTGTTTGGGATCCAAAGCCAGAAATGTTTTAAGCTGGCTAATTGGCACACCAAATGATTCTACACCCGCAAAGGTGTTCTTTTCGTCGGGCGTGAAAGTTATTTTGTACTTATCTCCCATTATTTCTAATGTTTTTTTACGTACATCATCACCTTCAACATTAAAAAACACTTTTCCCTGGCCTATGCTGATAGTTGAAAAATCAACTTCGGGTATTGGGCCTATTACGGTGGCAGCAGGTATTTGTATCTGTGCCGGGTCCTGTGTTTTAGGTTTTGCAGATAATATAAAAAAGGTAAGCAAAAGAAAAGCTACGTCGCACATTGCCGTCATGTCAATTGCCGTACTCTTCCTCGCGACTTTTACTCTGGGCATAATCTATTTTATTAAAATGAGTAAATATATAATTCACTTATACCCCGGCGGTAGTTTTACAGCCGGGATATAAAATAAACTGTACCTTATTTATTTTTTGTGAGATGCAGCAAATGTTTGCACAATGCTGAATCCTGTTTCGTCAATTGCGTAAGTAAGATTATCAATTTTTGATGTAAATACGTTGTACATTACAATTGATAATGCTGAAGTACTGATACCTAAAGCGGTGTTAACCAATGCTTCAGAGATAGCCGCTGATAGTGCACCTGTGTTGGTACCACCACCGTTGTTTGCTAACTCGGCGAAGGCCTTGATCATACCCACAACCGTACCTAACAAACCTGTTAATGTACCGATAGATACCAAAGTAGCTATAATTGTTAAGTTTTGCTCTAACATTGGCATTTCTAAAGCTGTTGCTTCTTCAATGTCTTTTTGGATAGCTAAAGCTTTTTGACCGATATCCATTGTGTCATCAGTTTCCATTTCGCGGTATTTTTTCAAACCGGCTTTAATTACATTGGCAACAGAACCTTTTTGTTTGTCGCACTCTGCAGTAGCTGCATCAATGTTACCTGAAGAAAGAAAAGTTTGTATTTTTCTAACAAAAGTTTCGATGCTGCTGGTACCTGTTGCTTTACCGATAACAATAAAACGCTCGATAGAAAACACGATAACCATTAATACGTATCCCATTACTAAAGGTACTAATACACCACCTTTGTGAACGATACCGAATACGTCGGCTGGATCACTGGTTGGGTCGCCACCTTTGAAGTGACTTGCATCACCAAGGAAAAAAATGTATACACATACAGATACGATTAAACAAATTGGAATTGCCAACGTGGCAAAAATGCTCGATGAGCTTGAGCTTTCTTTTTTTACTGGAGCGGTTGGTTTTGACGGTACATTTGCCATTACTTTAAAATTTTAGTTTTTAGTCAGTGTTTATATAAATATGTTAATTAAATGCTTGTTTTTTAGCGGGTAACAAAATTAGAATTTTAATGAGATAAAAAAATTATTTTATGCTTCACCCGCTTTTTTAACTGTTAAGTACTCATCAAAAACAATAATTGGTGAGTTAGTAACGCCTAAACCCAATTAAATTGTATGTTGAACCATTATTTTTTACAATACAACCTATTTTTTTCAATATTAACAAAAAATAATTTATAAAAAGTATGTAACTATTATGCTATCATTTGGTCTAAGCGTATGTAAACCTACAAATAACGCTAATAACATACATATTTACAGAATATTAACTTTCCCGGGTAGCGGCAGTTTTATTTTCTCCCCTTATGTTTAATATTATTTAAATATCATTTTCAGGCTTATATAACGACAATAAAGGGGTTGAATTGTGTCGATTTCATTAAATTTTCATCTTTTTTATTTATTAAAAATAGCCTTATCCGCCCGCTTGCTTCACTTTGAAGCCATCAGTTTGTAATAAAGTCACAATTTTATCTCTAAAATCCCCCTGTATTAATATCTCCCCATCCTTTACCGAACCACCAACACCACATTTTGATTTTAGTTTTTTTCCTATTTCTTGCAGCGCGCTATCAGGGCCAATAAAACCGGTTATCCGGCTAACCAATTTACCGCCACCTTTACGATCCAAAAAAACTTTAAGGTTTTGTTGCTGAGGTGGTAACGCTTCGTTTGACCCGTTATGCTCTTGCTGATATTGAAAATCGGGATCGGTAGAGTACATTATTCCGGTATAATTATTTTTTTTCGACATGATTTCCTGATTTTGATTAAGTCTGAAGCCCTAAGTCGGGGGATGCAAGATAAAGAAAAAAGTTTTTTACTTATTGCTTGTGCCGATAGGTATCGCCTGCAATAATTTTTAATGAAGACGGTACTACAATTATTTCAATGTCGGTACCGGCAATACGAGGCTCACCATCCAGGTGCATAGAGCCAGGTTTGTCGCGCCGTACTTTAATATTTTTGCCACGCATAATTGATACGTATTTTGAACCTTCGGATGTTTTGGTGAACATACGGATGCCCATCTCTATAAACCGCCATAACGGGAACGGCCTGATCACACAAACATCTATCAATCCATCCTGAACGGATGCATGGGGCGATACATGCGCATTGTTACCATATTGGGAGGAATTTGCAAAACTGAGCATGAAGGCTTCGTGCTGGCTTTTAGTTCCATCTATATCTATATAATAGGTATCAGCTTTATAATTGGCAATCTCGTGAAAAGCAGATTTAACATAAGTACTAAAACCCCGCTTCTCTTTATGCGAAAAAACTTCGGCAATATGAGCATCGAAACCCATGCCTGCCATATTAAAAAACAACTCACCATTGGCTGTTGCCGAGTCGATAGATTCCACATGCCAGTTATTCAGGTTTTTTATAGCAGCTTCCGTATCCATCGGGATGCCTAAGAACCTGGATAGCCCATTGCCCGAGCCATAAGGTAAAACCCCCATAACGGCATTGCTACCGGTTATAGCCGACGCGATCTCATTCACTGTACCATCGCCACCAACTGCCACCACCAGCTCAAATTTGCCAATAGCTTCTTTTGCAATGGTATGCGCGTGCCTAACGCCATCGCTAAAAACAATGGTGTATTCAAAAACAGCCTTATCCAGGTTTTTTTCTATTAAAGCCGGTACATCATCTTTCTTCTTCCCTCCTGCTACCGGGTTTATAATAAATAAAGCTTTCCTTTTCAACCAGATATATTTTAGTGCCGGCAAAAGTAAATGTATTTTCGGCTTTGTAAAAATTGTTTTATTTTTGCCACCCAACGGTGGACTGATTTAATGTCCTGAATATATCAGGACCGGATTGCAACCACGTAAAAAAGTGCTAAAACCATGCTTCTTTTTACTGCTATCCAGTTAAACCCCTCTGCTTTTTATTTACGTTTATCCTATTTCTTAAAGTTTATTTAAAAAAATATGCCATACTTATTCACTTCAGAATCCGTGTCGGAAGGACATCCGGATAAAGTTGCCGATCAAATTTCGGATGCGCTGATAGATCAATTTTTAGCTTTCGATCCAGATTCAAAAGTTGCCTGCGAAACTTTAGTTACTACCGGCCAGGTTTTTTTGGCGGGTGAAGTAAAATCAAAAGCTTATTTAGATGTACAAAAAATTGCCCGCGAGGTGATCAACAAAATTGGTTATACCAAAGGCGAATATATGTTTGATGGCAGCTCATGCGGTGTGCTATCAGCAATTCATGAGCAATCACCTGATATTAACCAGGGTGTTGACCGCCAGGCGAAAGAAGAGCAAGGCGCAGGCGACCAGGGTATGATGTTTGGCTATGCCACCAGCGAAACTGATAACTATATGCCTTTGGCTTTAGATATTGCACATGCTTTATTAATTGAATTAGCTGCTATCCGCCGTGAGAACAGCGAAATCAAGTACTTACGCCCGGATGCCAAATCGCAGGTTACGTTGGAATATGATGATAACAATAAACCGATCCGTATCGACGCGATTGTTATATCAACCCAACATGATGATTTTGATGAAGAAAAAGTAATGCTGGCTAAAATCAGCAGCGATATCATCAGCATATTAATACCTCGTGTAAAAGCTAAATACCCTAAATACGCTCACTTTTTTAGTGACGATATTAAATACCACATTAACCCTACCGGCAAGTTTGTTATCGGCGGGCCGCATGGCGATACCGGTTTAACAGGCCGTAAAATTATTGTTGATACCTATGGCGGTAAAGGCGCACATGGTGGTGGTGCATTCTCAGGCAAAGATCCTTCGAAAGTTGACCGCTCTGCTGCATATGCGACACGTCACATAGCTAAAAATTTAGTTGCTGCAGGTGTTTGTGATGAGGTATTGGTACAGGTATCATACGCGATAGGCGTTGCACAACCAATGGGTATTTATGTAAATACGTATGGTACAAGCAAAGTTAATTTGCACGATGGCGAGATTGCTAAAGAGGTGGAGGCGATATTTAACATGACCCCATATGCTATTGAAACCCGCTTTAAACTGCGTAACCCTATTTATAGCGAAACAGCGGCTTACGGTCACTTTGGTAAACCAAGCCAGGTGGTAACCAAAAGCTTTACAGCCCATGATGGAACTGTTATTACCAAAGAAGTGGAACTGTTTACCTGGGAAAAATTAGATTACGTAGATCAAGTAAAAGCTGCTTTCTTCCGCAAGCCAAACTTAAACGCACTAACATAAAAATCAGAAATCTTAAAAAATAGCGATGGATGTAAATTCATCGCTATTTTTTTGTGGTAGATATTAAGCCAGCTCTTTACGCATGATGTAATCGTTCATCCAGTAAGGGCCGATGGCGATATCATCCTCGTACATTACTTTAAAGCCCATTTTTTCGTAAAAGCTTTGGGCTTTGTTATGGCGATTTACATTTAACTCTAACAAGTGCTTACCTGCTTCCAATACTTTGTTACTTACCTCGTTTATCAATAATTTGCCATAGCCTTTGCCCTGAGTGGCTGGCAGGCAATATAGTTTGTGCAGTTTGTATATTTCCGGATCCTCCTCGCGTGGCGAATAAGCCGCAAAGGCCACGATCTGCTCTTCTTCAATAATCAGCATGAAAGTTTGCTCGTTATTTTCAATTTGCTGCGTTATTTTTTCGGTTGAATAGATCTCGGTCAGCATATAATCCAGTTGTTCTTTTGACAAGATAGATAAATAGGTAGCATACCATATTTCCTGTGCCAATTGGCGGATTGTTTCAACGTCGGCAACGGTTGCGGTTCTGATAGAATACATGATACAAATATATCAGAAGTCTTATTTAGACTTACGAAGTTTTGAAAACTTCGTAAGTCTGGTAGCTCATTTAATTTTCACATTCCCCCTTCAGGAGGTTAGGGGCTTAATATTTATACCTATCGCCCCAAAGTTTCTTTAATTTCTCTTTGGCTTCATTCTCGCGGGCATTGTTACCGGGATCGTATATTTTAGTGCCTTTTATGGCATCTGGTAGAAAATCAAGGTCGGTAAAGTTACCTTCAAAGCTATGGGCATATTTGTAGCCTTTGCCATAGCCAATGTTCTTCATCAGTTTAGTTGGGGCGTTGCGCAGATGCAATGGCACGGGCAGATCACCGGTTTGTTTAACCAAAGCGATAGCCGCGCCAATAGCGGTAGTAGCCGAATTACTTTTTGGCGATGTTGCCAGATAAATAACTGTTTGCGACAGGATCAACTGCGATTCCGGCATGCCGATCTTGTTTACAGATTCAAAACAGGCCTGAGCAAGAAGTAAAGCATTGGGATTAGCATTACCAATATCCTCCGAAGCCAGTATCAGCATTCGCCGGGCAATAAATAGCGGGTCTTCGCCCCCAACTATCATCCGCGCCAACCAGTAGACCGCGCCATTAGGGTCGCTGCCACGCATGGATTTGATGAAGGCCGATATAATATCATAATGCTGTTCGCCACCTTTATCGTATAGGGCCATATTTTGCTGCACATGCTCCAATACATTTTCATTGGTGAGTTCTATCTTTTTGCCTTTGAATGCGTTTACCAATAGCTCAAATATATTCAGCAGCTTGCGGGCATCACCACCGGATAGCCGCAATAATGCCTCGTCCTCCTTAATATCTATCTTTTTATCGCGTAGCACCACATCTTCCTTCATGGCCTTTTTTAGCAGACTAAGCAGATCATCTTCTTCCAGCGGTTGCAAAATATAAACCTGGCATCGCGATAGCAAAGCCGAGATCACCTCAAAGGACGGATTCTCGGTAGTAGCGCCTATTAATGTAACTGTCCCTCGTTCAACTGCTCCAAGTAACGAGTCCTGTTGTGATTTACTGAAGCGATGTATCTCATCAATAAATAAAATGGGTAGTGTTTCGCCTTCCTCTTTTAGCAGGGCGGCTTTCTCTATTACCTCGCGAACATCCTTAACTCCCGAATTAATGGCACTCAACGCGAAAAACGGCCGGTATAAGGTTTGCGATATAATATAGGCCAGCGTGGTTTTCCCCACTCCCGGCGGCCCCCAGAATATCATCGACGGAAGCGAGCCCGACTCAATGGCTTTGCGCAAAACCGCGCCTTTACCCACAAGGTGTTTTTGCCCCACATAATCATCCAGATTTTTGGGGCGCATACGCTCGGCTAAAGGAGGTAGGTTTGTCATAATGTAAAAGTCAGAAATTTTAGGCTAAATCCTAAAGAAATTAGTAATTTTAAAATAACAATTATATGAGCGAACAGTTTAGCAAATCCAATTTCCATACTATTTGTGACCAACTGGCATCGCAGGATGCCGACCTTTCGGCCATCATCACGGCGTATGGTTACCCGCCAATGTGGTCGAGACCCAATACGTTTGAAACACTGGTACACATTATTCTGGAGCAGCAGGTTTCGCTGGCATCTGCTCTATCAGCGCTGAATAAACTTAAGGAGCGTGTGCAGGAGCTCACCCCATCGCGCCTGCTGCTGCTTACCGATGAAGAAATGCGGGCCTGCTATTGCAGCCGGCAAAAAACCATCTATATCAAATACCTGGCCGAAGCCTTGTTAAGCGGCCAACTTAATCTTACTGAGTTAGAGCATCTTCCTAACGATGCTATCCGCGCTAAGCTCATCACCCTTAAAGGCATAGGTAACTGGACTATTGATGTATACCTCATGTTCGTACTACAACGGGCCGACATATTCCCCTCCGGTGATTTGGCTGCGGTTAATGCTTTGAAACGGGTGAAAGGCTTTCCCACCGGCACCAGTAAAGAAGAAATAATTGAAATTGCCGCCCAATGGCAACCGTACCGGACAGTAGCTAGCATGCTGCTATGGCACTACTACTTGTCCCAACTGGCATCAAAAAGGAAGCCGTAACTGGACCAGGAAATACATGATACACGTGGTACAATTGCTACACTTTTGAGCCATTTTTATGTCTAAAACAGCCCAAAAACAGCGTTTTTAGGTTACTTTTTGAGCGATTTAAGTTGTAAAAACTGCTTAAAACAGCCATTTTCTGACTAACAAGACATCTATTTTAAGCCTTTTTTGATCAAAAAACAGTAAAAATTAAGATCTTGAACCACATTTAATCATCTTTTTTATTTAACCCCGGCTGGCTAAACATGACCATAATCATTTGTAAGTATGATGTGTATCATTAGTTATACAGAGTTGCCTGTATACATTTACTGCATCTACTTAAATAAAAATATATGAAAGCATTAGTGTATTACGGCCCCGGAAAAAAATCATGGGAAGAACAACCAAAACCAGTAATAAAAGAAACAACAGATGCCCTTGTAAAGATCCTGAAAACAACTATATGTGGAACAGACCTGCATATTATGAAAGGCGACATGCCTGAAGTTGCAAGTGGAAGAATTTTGGGGCATGAAGGTGTAGGAATTATTGAAGAAGTTGGGAGTACGGTAAGTAATTTCAAAAAAGGTGATCACGTGATCATATCCTGCGTTACCTCCTGCGGTAAGTGCGAGTATTGCAAAAAAGGAATGTATTCGCATTGCGAAAATGGAGGCTGGATATTGGGCTATATGATTGACGGATGCCAGGCCGAATATGTAAGGATACCTTATGCTGATAACAGCCTTTATCCGATACCCGCAGGGTCTGACGAAGAAGCGCTGGTGATGCTGAGCGATATTTTACCCACTGGTTTTGAATGTGGTGTTTTGAATGGGCAAGTGAAACCGGGTGATACCATAGCCATAGTAGGCGCAGGGCCGGTAGGTATGGCTGCCCTATTAACATCTCAATTTTATACACCTGCAGAAATTATTGTGATTGACCAGGATGATAACCGACTGGAGGTTGCCAAAACCTTCGGAGCTACGCATACCATTAACAGCGCCAAGGAAAACGCTATTGAAAAAGTAATGGCCCTTACCAATAAGAAAGGTGTTGATACCGCCATTGAGGCAGTGGGTATACCTCCAACGTTTGAATTATGCGAAGAAATTATTTCGGCCGGTGGCCATATCGCTAATATAGGTGTGCATGGAAAAAGCGTTACCCTTCATCTGGAAAAGCTTTGGGACAGGAATATTTCCATTACTACACGCCTGGTCGATACCGTTACCACGCCTATGCTATTTAAAACAGTTCAATCAAAAAAAATAGAACCTAAAAAACTAATTACCCATCGTTTCAAATTAGATGAAATGATCAAGGCCTATGATACGTTTGAACACGCCGCGAGGGAAAAAGCTTTAAAAGTATTGTTAGAAAATTAACTGCAACTCATCAACCTTCAGCCTGTGGTAGGTATTTTAACCGCACCAGTAATTTCAAATAAAAAGTAACCGCAGCATCTCTAAGATTTACGAAGTTTTTAAAACTTCGTAAATCTGTTTACATTTTTTTATAAAAAAGTGATTTGCTGAGGAACGAAGCATCTGTAGTGATGTGAACTACTTTACAGATTCTTCGCTATGCTCAGAATGACAAGGTTAAAAGTCTGAATTATTTCTTCAGCGTGGCGAAAAACGTCGCCCCCTCACCAGGTACCGACCGTACCGAGATATTACCATTCAATACGCTCAGCAAATCTTTAACGGTAGACAGACCAATGCCCGAGCCTTTGTTATTATAACGATCTGTTATTTTTAGGGTGAAGTTGTTGCCGAATATCTTTTCGTGGTATTGCTCGGCAATGCCAATACCATTATCCTCAACCTCAAAGCGGTAAAATTCATCATCCTGCCCAAAAACTATCTTCACATAACCTTGTTCCTTGTTATTATACCTTATGGCGTTGCTTAATAAATTAAGCATAATTTGCTCAAACGCTATAATGGAGATATACAGACTGTGATTTTCCTCCGGCAAAATAATTTCAACATTTTCCGGCACCGCCACCATGGTTATTACTTTTCGTAAAAGGCTGTTTAAGTCGACTTGTTGCTTTTTGGTGATTAATAACGATGGCGATTTAGAATACTCCAGCATTTCATCAACCAGTCCCAGCAAGTTTTTGGTAGACGTAACATTCAGGTCGACCAACCGCAGGCAACCTTCGTCCTGTATTTTTTCGAGGCGTATTTTAAGCGCCTGCGAGGTTAGCATAATGGTGCTGAGCGGGTTTTTAATATCATGTGCCGCCATAGAGGCAAATTTCTGAATAAGCACATTGGAGTTAAGCAACTCCTGGTTAGCTTTTTCCAACGTTAAAACTTTCCTGCGCAGTTCAATTTTATCAACCACCTGCTTAGCCAAAGTTTTTAAAGCTTCAATTTGTTGGGTTGATAGCGTATGCGTTTGCTGATCGAGCACACACAAAGTACCCAGGGCATACCCATCCTCATTAATTAAAGGCACACCTGCATAAAAACCCACTTTAGTTGGTCCGGTAACCATGGGATTATTAGCAAAACGCTCATCACGCAATGGATCGGGCACTACCATAATATCCTCGCCGGATGTAATGGCATGGGTACAAAAGGATAATTCACGCAGGTTTTCGGTAACTTCGGTACCATGATGCGATTTAAACCACTGCCGCTTATCATCAATAAAAGTGATGAGGGCAATTGGTATCTGGCAAATAGCTGATGCTAATGAAGTGAGTGCATCAAAATCTTTCTCTTCGCCCGAGTCAAATATATCATATGAATGAAGCGCAGCTAACCTGTCTTCTTCATTTTTTCTTAAAAGCGATTGAGCCATTCAGTTGAATAGTTAAGCAGGAATATTTTCACAATATACCACATTGTTAACTCAAAAGATTGTAGTTTGTTTTTTGAGACCCCGGAAATCAATTTTATAGATGCATTCATTCAGAGAAAGCACGTGGCATTCGTTCACCCCATTGTCATTCTGAGCGCAGCGAAGAATCTGTAAAGTAGTTCACATCAATACTCCTCAGCATGACAATTTTATTTAGATTACATAGCTACCGTAAGCGTCCCGCTTGTGGGTTTATGCTATTCCCTTTGCACCTATTATATTTGCTTTACACGTTTACCACAAGCTGGACGCTTACGGTAGCATAGGTTTTACAATATTTTTTTAGATTTGGTAAACCTTACTATTAATATAATAATTACCATGAATATAGAGATCGGCCCGCAAAAGATGTTTAATTATAAGATCTATGTTTGCCCCTTGCTTTTGATCTTATTTATTTTCAGTATCTGTCTAATTATCAACGCGCAACCCGAGGACAGGGCCTTAATTCCAATGCTATGCGCGATTACTTTTGCTGTATGTATCTTTAGTGTGATTCTAATGTTGATCTTTGAGGTAATATATGTCCCCAACGGGGTTATCATTGATAATGACTCAAACCAATTAACCTTTAAATACCAGTTTCGCACACCCAAGACTCTTGATATAAACACGATAAACGCTTACAAAGATGTCAGCATCAGATCAAAAAACGGAATGATGCGCGGTATAGTTATTTATCTTCCAACGGAAAAACCCGTACTGTTAAGTGATGTTAATTTAAATAATTACGTGCCTGTTAAGCAATTCCTCGATAATTTAAACGTGGCGAATATTGGCGAGGGAAATTTTAACTTCCTGATGTATTTTATTCATCAATATTAAGTTTCATTAAAATTTACGAAGTTTTTAAAACTTCGTAATTCTAAAATCTAAATATTTCCTCCCCCTTCAGGGGGCCGGGGGGCTACACATTAAACAACCCGTTCCTCTCCTGCTCCTGGTAGTTCTGTACCGTTTCAATAGCATTATCAACCACATCACTTAGCGCGGTAATAAAGGTGCCGGGTTTAGCCAGGCTCATCGCGTGTTTAATGGCATCAATCTCTTTAGGTACTACCTCAAATTGCTTATTCGCATCAACCGACAATATACCCTCTTTTAACAGTGATAATATATTCTCCTCGGTACGCCCGCGTAGGTGCTTTTCTTGCCTCAGGATAATGTAATCAAACATCTCTGCCGATAGCTTACCCAGTTCACGAATATCCTCATCGCGCCTGTCGCCGGTACCTGCTATAATGCCAATTTTCATCGGCGAATCCAGGTGACTTAAAAACTCTTTTATGCCTCTGTAACCATCCGGGTTATGGGCAAAATCTATCATGAACCTAAAATCCTTGAACTCAAAAATATTCATCCTGCCCGGTGTCTGCGCTGCCGATGGGATAAAAGTTTCGAGCGAAATTTTAATATCCTCGGTTTTAAAGCCCCATAAAAATGTCGCCAAAGTTGCCGCCATCACATTCTCAATCATAAACGGAACGGTGCCGCCAAAAGTCAGCGGGATTTGTATGGTACGTTGCACCCGTATTTTCCAGTCGCCTTTTTTAATGGTGATAAAGCCATTTTCATGCACACAGGCAATACCGCCTTTTTTGCAATGCGCCCTGATCACCGGGTTATTCTCATTCATGCTGAAATAAGCAATGTTACAACTGGCCTTTTTGCCAATACGCACGCAATACTCATTATCCGCATTCAAAACACCCCAGCCATCTTTTTTGACAGCGTTGATGATCACACTTTTCACACGTGTCAAGTCCTCCAAAGTATGAATATCAGCCAAGCCTAAATGGTCTTCCTGAATATTGGTAACCACGCCTATATCGCAAAAGCCAAAGCCTAAGCCCGAGCGTAATATCCCGCCACGAGCGGTTTCCAGCACAGCGAAATCAACCGTCGGATCCTTCAAAATAAACTCGGAACTAACCGGACCTGTAGTATCGCCCTTCAACATCATGTTATTTTGTACGTAGATACCATCAGATGTAGTAAAACCTACCCTATGCCCATTATTTTTAACAATATGCGCAATTAAACGGGTGGTGGTAGTTTTTCCATTAGTACCCGTAACCGCTATAATAGGTATGCGCGACGATTTGCCCGCAGGATACAACATATCAATCACATGTCCCGCCACATTACGTGGTAAACCTTCGCTCGGCGCGATGTGCATCCTAAAACCCGGCGCGGCATTCACTTCCAGCACCACACCACCGGTTTCAGTTAATGGTTCGGTCAGGTTTTCGGCCATAATATCAATGCCGCATATATCCAGCCCGATAATCTTCGAGATCCGTTCGCAGATAAAAATATTTTGCGGGTGCACATGGTCGGTTACATCAACTGATGTTCCACCGGTGCTCAGGTTAGCTGTAGATTTTACAAACACCTTTTCGCCAGCAGCGGGGACGGTATCTAAAGTATATCCCTTTTTCTCTAACAGATCAAGCGTATCACGGTCAACAGTAATCAAGGTCAACACATTCTCATGTCCATAACCACGGCGCGGGTCTGTATTTTCAATATCGATAAGTTGTTGTACGGTTGATGTGCCATCCCCCTTCACATGCGCCGGATCGCGCAGCGCAGCCGCCACCATCTTATTATCAATCACCAAAACCCTGAAATCGTATCCCGTTACATATCGCTCCACAATCACCTTGCGCGATATTCTGGCCGCGAATTCATACGCCTCAACAGCATCTTCCCTGTTTTTTATGTTGATAGATATACCACGACCATGGTTGCCATCCAGCGGTTTAAATACCAACGGAAAGCCCACTCTACGAATAGCTTCATCCACCCCCTCGGTTGATGAAATGGTAATACCCTTAGCAACCGGAATAGCCTGCTCCTGCAAAAGGCGTTTAGTTTCTTCTTTATTGCTGGCAATGTCAACGGCAATGCAACTCGTTTTCTCGGTCATGGTAGCGCGAAAACGCACCTGGTTTTTTCCATAGCCCAACTGCACCAGTGATTGATTATTCAGCCTGATCCACGGGATATCCCTGGCAATCGCTTCTTCCACTATCGATCCTGTACTTGGCCCCAAACGGGTAGCCTCACGAATCTCGCGCATTTGTTGAATGTCATATTCTAAATCGTAATCCTCACCCGTAATTAAAGCCTCGGCAATACGTACAGCTGCTTCGGCAGCATAAATACCTACTTTTTCTTCCAGATAAGTAAACACTACGTTATAAACCCCCACGGTTTTAGTTTCACGGGTACGGCCATAACCGGTATCCATGCCTGCAAGGGTCTGTATCTCCAAAGCAATATGCTCAATCACATGTCCCATCCAGGTACCGGCAACAATCCGCTGATAAAAGCCACCCGGTACACCCGGCGAACAGCGGTGCTCCTGCAAGCTTGGTATCAAAGCTTTAAGGCGCTCATAAAAACCATCTATTTTATTAGTAGGCTTATGCTCAAGTTCCTGCAGGTCCAACCGCATCTGGATTAACTTTTTACGGCTTCCACTCCAAATGTTCGGCCCACGCAATACCTGTATATTTTCTATTTTCATAAAGTACTTTTCAATGTTAAGGGCTTAAATTTACTAAAACTAAATCCGTAACAAGCTAACAACACCTTTTGTAGTAAAAATTAATATTTTATTAACCCGGTTTTCACTTAACCCATTCAATTTACCATCCTCCCTTTGTCATTCTGAGCGCAGCGAAGAATCTATCAACTTGTTTCACCCTTACAGATTCTTCGCTGCGCTCAAAATGACAAGGTGGTTTAGATTTAGCCAACGGCCAGCGTTTTCACCCTCTTTCCGGCTTGCCGGAGAGAGGGTCGAACAGCGTAGCGCATTCGGGGTGAGTAAACTATGCGCCAGGCATTTGCGCCAATATCGCTCGCAGAGCACTCACCCGGTCTTGCTCCGCTCGACCACCCTCTCTATCGCTGCGCTACAAAGAGGGGAAATTTGACTTTTATTTTTCACCTCTTTGTGCCACCGGCGCAGAGAGGTCGGCCAGCCAGGTGAGCAAATACCGCAATTGTGCATAAATACACCCACTATTAACAAATAACAATAGCCTTTACGCTGCTTTTTATTTTAATTTGTATTTGCTAACAATAAATGATTGTGTGAGTGAACGATTCAGTGATAAAAATTCAACGCTAACATTAATCACTCATTCACACAATCACTCATTCACTAAATAAATACAGCATGACCGACCCGAAAGGAAAACTGATAATAATTGGAGGAGCCGTTGATATGGGCAGTAATATTAGCGCCCAGGAAAATATTTTGCAACCCAACTATATCAAGTTTTTTGAGCAGGGTATTTTAAAACGCATCATCACCGAATCTGCCCATCACGAAGCATCAAAGGTTGAGGTGATCACTACCGCGTCGCAAATCCCTGAGTTGGTAAGTACCGAATACATCAGCGCTTTCAATCACCTTGGTGTTGCTAATATCAACATTCTCGATATCCGTACCCGCGAAGATGCCGCCAACCCTGAATATCTACAACGCATCCGCGAGGCGGATGTAGTCATGTTCAGCGGGGGCGACCAACTGCGCCTGAGCGCGATTTTTGGCGGTACCGAGTTTTTACAGATCCTGAAACAACGTTATCAGGACGATAATTTTGTTATCGCAGGCACATCGGCAGGTGCCGCGGCGGCTTCGGCACACATGATATACCGAGGGTCCAGCAACGAGGCTTTGATCAAAGGCCATGTGCAAATAACTGCCGGTTTGGGCTTTATTGATTCTGTTTTTATAGATACACACTTTGTACAACGCGGCCGCATTGGTCGTTTATTATATGCCGTTGCCAGCAACCCGGGTATTTTAGGTATTGGTTTGGGCGAGGATGCAGGCCTGCTCATCACCGAAGGCAGCATGATGGAAGCCATAGGCTCCGGATTGATTATTTTGGTAGACGGCCGCAATATGGTAGAGACCAATATTTATGATGTAGAGATCGGCGCGCCCGTATCTATCGAGAATTTGAAGGTGCATGTAATGTCTATTTATGATAAATATGATCTTTTACAACACAAATTACTCATTAAAAAGGTTGTTAAGGTTGAGAACGGAGTATTTATTAAGGCTGATAAATGATCAGCCCCTCCCAACCCTCCCCGGAAGGGCGGGCTTTAGTATCTTATTTATTTAAAAGTCTCCCCTACCGGGGGAGATTTAGAGGGGGCTTATAGAGGGGTTTAATTTAATCGTATGAAATTAATCATTCACGGGGGATTTTTTAGCGAATCGCGAACCAATCACGAAGTTAAAAAAGCGAAACAGGAAGCATTAAAGGAAATAGTGGAGCAGGGTTACAAGCACCTGGCCAGCCATACCGCGCTGGAAACCGTGGTTTATGTTGTGCGACTTTTAGAAGATTGCGATCTGTTTAATGCCGGTACCGGCTCACAAATACAGAGCGATGGCAAAATAAGGATGAGCGCATCCCTGATGGATGGTAAAACGCTGCGATTTTCGGGAGTGATCAATATTGAAGATGTTAAAAACCCAATCTGCATTGCCCGTAAGCTTTTAGATCAGGAAGATAAGGTTTTAAGTGGCGGAGGCGCGCAAAACTATGCCCGCGAAAACGGCTTTAAATACTACAACCCCGAAATACCCCAACGCCGTTGGGAATATGAAAAAAAGCTAAGCGATTCCATTCGCCTGGGCACTGTTGGCTGTGTGGCCCTTGATATAAATGGCGATTTAGCAGCGGCTACTTCTACAGGTGGCAAAGGCTTCGAAATACCCGGCCGTGTAAGTGATTCGGCTACTGCGGCAGGTAATTACTGCAACAAATTTGCAGGCATATCATGCACCGGCGTTGGCGAAGATATTGTTAGCGGAGCCGTTGCTACTAAAATTGTTACACGGGTAACCGATGGCATGCTCCTATCCCCCGCGACAGAAAAAACATTGAACGAATTAAAACCGTTTGACGGTTTTGCAGGAGTTATTGGTATATCCGCTTACGGCGATATTTATCATGCGGATACGCATCCATATATGGTTTGGGCTTCGCATGATGAAAATCAAATCGAGGTTTTTGCCTGATTTTTGTCAGGCCAAAATAATATTGATCTTATTCCGAATAAATGCTTAACTTTCCCGTTATTAATTACGTACAATTACCAATTAATTAATTTATTAAACCCAAGGGAAATAACGCATGAAGTTTCTTCTAGCTGTAGTACTATCATTAAGTGTTAGTTTGTCGGCCTCTGCCCAGTGGTACAACATTAGCTTTAAAAAGCACGTTCGCTATCCGGCTATTGCTTTACCTCAGGATCATTCCATAAAAAAAATACCGGCTGCCTATATTAGCCAGGTAAAAGTAAAGATCCCCAAATTTAATTTCCAACAAAGCGATTATAATATTGAACTGGCCGAGTCAGCCATTATGAAAGTAGCGCAACACAACATGCGTTTCAGGATTTACGATATTGCCAGCTATAATTTTAGCGATTTGGCAAAACTATACATCAAACAAAATCGTTTTTCTGAAGCTAAATGGTTCTTACTGCAAAGCAGCACTATATCGCGCCAGCAAAATAATAACCAACTCACTGTTGCAAACTTAATGGACCTGGCCATAGTTAAAGCCAACATGGGCGATGCCTTACAGGCGCAGCAGGATTTAGCCGAGGCATTGCAATTAGCCAACGCAAACGGTTTGCTTGCAACCACTGCCGCTATTCAAAAAGAACTAAAATTTGTACAACAATATAAACCCATTCTTACCAAAGCCGAATGGCGCTATGCATCTGATGCTATGGTAACTACCGATAAAAAAAACAATTAGTTTCACCATTTTTTTGTAACAATAGCGTAAAATGGGGGTCTACTAGGTATAAAATTCAAACAATATTGTAATATTGGCATTTCTTAATTTGCGAGGCAGCTTTTCAACTGTCTCTTTTTATTTACTTTAGCAACTCACATTAGGCACAAGTATTGATGTTTTATTTTAATCCCCGTTTAAAGACTGTAAAAGATATGTTCAAGAAATTATATTTCGTATTAGTACTTAGTGCTGCCGTAGCCTGCCACGCGGCCCCATCAAAACCAATAAGAGTTGATGGCTCAAATGATTTGCAACCCGATGCAAGGCAAAACCTGGTTTGTAAAGAAGTTGCTTCGTTGATTTCAAAATACAACTATAAAAAAGTTGATCTGAATGATTCCTTATCGGCAATTATTTATGATCGTTATCTTAAAAAAATCGACCCTGATCATAACTACCTGTTATCTTCAGATGTTAAGGCATTCGCTAACTTTAAATATCAGTTAGATGATGATTTGAAAGCCGGTAACCTGAATGATGTATTTTACATCTTTAACGTTTTCCAGAAAAGGTACCTTGATCTGATCAAATATTCATTGGCCCATATAGATGATAATTTTGATTACAATAAAAACGAAACTTTCACCTACGATCGTGAGGACCTGCCATATATTGCTACCCAAAAAGACATGGACGAGTTATGGCTAAAGCGTGTTAAATACGATTTGCTTAACCTTAAAATAGCCAGCCCTGATATGGCTAAAAATAAGGAAACGCTTAAAAAACGTTACGAGAATTTGTTATCTCAATCTAACAAATTATCAAATCAGGAAGTATTCCAAACTTTTATGGATGCTTTTACCGAAGCTGTAGATCCGCATACCAATTACTTCAATCCGTTTAACGCAGCCCAGTTCAATATGGAAATGTCACGTTCACTGGAAGGTATTGGCGCCACGCTGACTTTCGAGAACGAGTATGTAACCATCAGCACCCTGGTACCGGGCGGCCCGGCAGATAAAAGCCACCAGTTAAGCCCTAAAGACCGCATTGTAGGTGTAGCGCAAGGCAAAGATGGCGAATACCAGAATGTTGTAGGTTGGAGATTGGATAATGCCATCGCGTTAATACGTGGCCCTAAAGGAACCACCGTTAAATTACAAATATTACCTGCAGGCTCAAGCGCTGGCGGTAAACTAAAAATAGTTGAAATCGTTCGTGATAAAATTGTTATCCAGGATGAACTGGCTAAAAAAGAGATCCGCACTTATAACAGCAACGGCAAAACGGTTAAGATAGGTATTATTGATATTCCTGCATTTTATGTAGATAATAATGGTATGCAAGCCGGTGATCCAAATTACCACAGTACAACGCGCGACGTTAGCCGTATTTTAGACACGCTTAAAAATGAGCATGTTGACGGTATAGTATTAGATCTTCGCGAAGATGGCGGTGGTTCATTAGCCGAAGCTATTTCGCTTACAGGCTTGTTTATTAAAGAAGGCCCTGTTGTACAGGTAAAAGATACAAGAGCCAAAATTGAGGTTGACAGCGATGATGATCCGTCAATTGCTTACAGCGGACCGCTTGCTATTTTAGTTGATCGCTTTAGCGCCTCAGCATCCGAGATTTTCTCAGGCGCTTTGCAGGATTACGGTCGCGCGGTTATATTAGGTACCCAAACTTATGGTAAAGGCTCAGTACAAACCGAAATCGATCTTGATAAAGTTATCGACCCTTCATTGGCTGATATGGTTTCAAAATTAACCGGAACTACAAAAGGTCGCCCTACCGGTAGCGAAAGTACATTTGGCCAGCTTAATTTAACCATAGCTAAGTTTTACCGCATTACCGGTAACTCAACCCAACGTCATGGTGTAACCCCTGATATTAGTTTCCCATCCGTTATTCCTTTGGATAAATATGGAGAAGATACCGAGCCATCAGCTATGCCTTTTGATGTGATCCCTAAAAGTGATTATACCAAATTCGGCGACTTGAGCGGTGTAATCCCGCAATTGAAAACATTGCACGATCAGCGTATGGCCACCAGCGATAGCTACAAATATTTATTGCAGGATGTAGCCGACTTTAAAACACATGATGCCGAAAGGTCGATCACGTTAAACGAAGCGCAGCTTAAAAAACAACGCGATGAGGATGATCAAAAAACATTTGACCGCGATAACCTGCAGCGTATTGCCCTTGGCCTAAAACCATTGAAAAAAGGCGAAGTAAAACCTAAAAACGAAGACCTTGATTTTGTTAAGATAGAAGCCGGCCAAATCATGACCGACTACATTAACATCAACAGTAAAGTAACGCAGGTTACCCCGGTACAGCAATAAAACGTACATTTTAGAATATATCATAAACAAGAAAATCCCGGTTCAGCCGGGATTTTTTTGTTTAAAGACGTTTTTTACCTCTTTCCGCCGCAGGCGAAGAGAGGTCGACCAACGCAGCGTAGTCTGGTGAGTCAACTTCGCCATGCATACGTATCGACTCACCCGGTTTTCGCTCAGCCACTCAACCTGCCCTCTATTCTGCTGTGCAGGAAAGAGGGCAAAATTTCCTTACCTCTTTCCGCCGCAGGCGAAGAGAGGTCGACTAGCGCAGCGTGGTGGGGTGAGTCAATCGCCGCCAAACATCTTTGCTCTTGATTCCTAATTCCCTACCTCGTAATATTCCCGCTACACCACATCAAAACATTCCGTACTTTGTTATATCTTCATACACTTTGCAAAAATGAAAGAGATCCTGCACATCCTCAACGGCGATGCCACACTAAACAGTTTTGAACAAACCGGCCTCGATGGTGACATTATGGTTTGGCGCGAGGTTCTTTCAGAAGGCCCTGTAGAAGAAAATATCGCTTCAGGCAGCTTCTGGAAAAATCGCTCGGAATGGATTTCCAAAGGTTTTGATGATTCTCCTGATATCTACGAGGAAAAGGTAATTAACCAGCTAAGCACCCTAAGCGAGCCCTATAAGGAAATAAATCTATGGTTTGAGTATGACCTCCATTGCCAGATCAATATGCTTGGAGTGATCATGATGTTAAGAAAAAACACCGATCTTTCTGCACCATCTGTTTACCTAATTTGCCCCGATAGCTATCCCGGCATAACAAACTTTAAAGGCATGGGCGAGCTTGATGCCGACCAGTTAGAGTATCTATATGACAATATCCGCGTACAACTCGGCGAGCCCGATTTTTATGTAGCCGCGGAGGCCTGGAAATACTACACCGCCAACAATATCAATGAATTGAATAAATGGTTGCACGAAAATAACTACTGGGCAAATCTCCATTTCCTAAAGAATGCATTGCAGGCCCATGTTAAAAGATCAACCACCAACCACAATGGTTTAAACTATATTGAACAAACCCTGCTGGATATTTACAACAGCGGTATACATCATAAACCCAGCATCTATAATGCCTTCTGGCAAACTGAAAACATCTACGGCATGGGCGATATGGAAATTGATATTTATTTAGGCAGATTGCGGGATAAGCAATTGATAGATATTTAATACAGATTTATCATCCTCACTTTGTCATTTCGACCGGAGGGAGAAATCTTCTAGAATTTGCAAAGCGAATATGCTAATCGTAGAAGATTTCTCCCTCCGGTCGAAATGACAAAGAGTAATTATTACTTTTACCATAATGAGCAAAACATACATCATCAGCGGTGCTGGCAGCGGAATTGGCCGGGCGATCGCACAAAAACTGTCAACCATCGGCAATGCCTGTATTCTATTAGGTCGAACCGAAGCCAACCTGCAACAAACATTAAACACACTGCATAAAGGCGACCATCAGATCATCATTGCCGACATCCGTAATAAAGAAAGTTTGCAAACCGCGTTTGAAAAGCTAAATAATACAACCATCAACGGCCTTATCGCCAACTCCGGCATCGGCGGCGAAAACCAATGGGGCGATAACGACCGCTGGGACCAGATCATCGATACTAACTTAACCGGTACTTATAACTTCGTGAATACTTTTCTGCCCCTGCTTCGTAAAACAGAAGGCACGAAACAAATATTGATTACTTCGTCAGTTTTAGCACGTTTAGGCGTACCAAACTACACCGCCTACTGTGCTTCAAAAGCTGGCTTATTGGGTTTAATGCGGTCATGGGCCAGTCAGTTCGCGCCTGAAAATATTTTGGTAAATGCCATTTGCCCGGGTTGGGTAGATACCGACATGGCACAACAAGGCCTGCAAGGCATAGCCGATAGCATAGGAATAAGTAAACAGGAATTCTACGATATCGCCATGCAAAGCGTCCCACTCCGCCGCATGAGCCAGCCAGAGGAAATTGCTGACCTTGTGGCTTATTTGCTTAATCAAGGCTCTATCACCGGTCAGGCAATTGACATTAACTGCGGCGCGGTGATGAATAGTTAATTAGAATCAAGAGTAAAGAAACAGGAATCAAGACTTACTCCCCATTGTCATTCTGATAGCGAAGAATCTGTACACTTTGCCTAACCAACCTGTCATTTCGATCGGAGGGAGAAATCTTCTAAAGCTTACAAAGCGAACATGTATGTTGAAGAAGATTTCTCCTCGTACCTCGTCTAAATGACAGTCTGAGAGTGAATCATCACGGCATCACCACCGCAATCGTCGGCGAGCGGCCACTCTCATTCTTCAGCCTATCAAGCGCGGTAATAATGTATAAATAAGTCTTACCACGCTGCACAGTTTTATCCTGGTAACTCAACCCATTATCATAAGCTATGTGCAAAATATGATCGGGTTTATTAATATCAATCTTTTCCAATCCTTCAAACCTGTAAATTACATAACCATAAACCGGCTCCTTATCAGCGGCGGGCAATGGCGTTTGCCAGCTTAAATTCACCGCATAGTTACCGTTGTTAGCCACCATCCGGGCTACCACATTTTGCGGCACATTTGGCGGTACCGAATCTAGCCAGAGCATAGTTGGCGGCAAAGCCTGGTACTTAAAAAAATTATATTTAAGCGAATCGGCAAAACCTCCAAAATTATCCGTCAGCGAGTTCGAGCTAAAAAACACGCTACCCTGCACCCGCGGATTGTTCCGCAAATCACGCATCTGGTCTGGCAACTCCGATGTATTTTTAAACGCGATCGACGCCTTTGAATGTTCCGCAATACGATAAACCGCTTGGCCTATGTATAAATGCCTGTTAAATGTATTATTACTCCACCAGTTTAGCAACGTATCAAAATTAGCCGCACGGCTGTTACGCGGCCAGTATATCTGTGGTACCACATAATCAACCCAGCCTTTTTGCATCCATTTACGGGCATCGGCATAATTCTCGTAGTATGATGAGCCGCCACTAGTTGCCGATCCTTGCGGGTTTTGGCGCTGATTGGCCCATATCCCAAACGGACTAACGCCAAATTTCATGTGTGGTTTATGCTTGTGGATGCTATCGCCCAAAGCCTGTATCAAGGTATCTACATTGTGGCGGCGCCAGTCTTTAATATCATCATAACCGGCCCCATATTTGGCGAAAGTAGCTGCGTCGTTTATGGTTTGCCCGGGTACTTGGTATGGATAAAAATAATCGTCCATATGTATACCATCCACATCATAATTATCAACTACGTTTAATATAATGTGTATGATGTATTCACGCACCTCGGGTATACCAGGGTTAAACAGCTTTTGGCCGCCGTAGGTAAAAAACCACTCCGGTTTCAAATTGGTGATGTGGTTAGGGCTTAACGCATAATACTTATTATCGTTAGTGGCACGGTACGGGTTAAACCAGGCATGCAATTCCATACCACGTTTGTGTGCTTCGGTAATAGCAAACTCCAAAGGGTCATAAAACGGATCAGGCGCTACACCCTGTTTTCCATTTAACCATTTCGACCATGGTTCCGTACCTTTTGCGTAAAACGCATCCGCTGCCGGCCTTACCTGGAAAAATACCGCATTTATACCAGTCTCCTGATGATCATCCAAAATATCAATTAATTGCTCTTTCTGTTCGTCGGCAGTCGTATTTTTTTTCGGCCAATCTATATTTTCAACGGTGGCAATCCAAACGCCCCTAAATTCCCGCTTGGGGCTAATGGTATAACGTTTGGTAGTATCCGCCTGCGCATGTGCTTTTTGTATAATGAAAATAGACAGTATAAATGGAAGGATATATTTATGTAGATGCATTAAACGGGAATATTGTAAGGCCGCAAAGATATAAAACTCCACCTGTAGCTGTTTTATTATACCGCATAATAAATAGCTGTTTTTTGGTGTTTTACCTTTTTGTACTTACTTTAGCAACGCATCCAAATATAATTTTTACTTAAAAAGGCGTTATATTACCAAAAATTTACACTTTTAAGCAGTTTTAATCAACTAACAGGGCTAATTATTGTTATGGCTATTGTTATTTATGTTAACCAACCGGATGGATGTAAAAAATTAAATAGCGCCATCTAAATATTTTTAACGTATAAGGCAATTACGTGTTAAAATATTATTTTTAATTAAAAACCGATTACTATGGAAAACCAATCTGGGCAAACACCTAAAAAAAATTCAAATGTAATTTACTTTCTTATTGTTGTGGTAGTGGCTTTGTTGGGTACTGATGTTTACCTGTATCTGCAAAAAAACAAATCAGATGTTATTGTTGTGAGCCAGGGCGATGAAAAACAAAAATTACAAAATGAACTGGATAGCCTTGAATCACAAGTAGAGCAGGTAAATGCGGGCAAAACTAAAATGTCTGCCGCTATGCAGGCCAAAAACGATTCATTGCAAAATAAAATTAAAGTTTTAAGAAGCGAACTTGCAAAAGGCACTTTAACCAAGGAAGAGCTTGCACAGGCACAGGAAAACGTAAAACAATTGCGTTATTTTGTTACCACTTATACAGCACAAATTGATTCATTGCAAAAAACCAATGCATCATTAAAGGTTGAAAGGGATACTTTAAAAACTAACCTTGCTGTTGTAAAAACCAAAGCAGATACCCTTACCAAACAAAACCACGACCTTAGTAATAAGGTGCAAATAGCATCGGCCCTTAAAGTGGCTGTTATTGATGTTGCCGCTTTCAAGGTAAAAAACAGTGGTAAAGAAGTTGAAGTAAGCCGTTCATCACCTGCTAAAAAAATCAAGATCAGCTTTACAGTAGCCAGCAACGCGGTTGCACCAAAAGGCAGCCACGATATACTGATCCGTGTGATTGACCCAACCGGCAACCTAATCACAGGTGGCGATTCAGGAACATTTACTGCTGATGGTACTAACCTGCAATACACCTACAAAACTTCTATCGACTTTAAAGACGATGGCAGCAACTATATTGTTGATTGGGTTAACCCATCACCTTTCCAAAAAGGAACTTACACCGTATTGCTGTATGCTGATGGTTACACCATGGGCAAAACAAGCCTGACGTTGAAATAAAATCAGAGGCTAGAGACTGAAGATTAGAGATTAGAAAAGCCCTTTTGCAATATGCAGAGGGGCTTTTTTTATTAGCCGGATTTTTAAATTGCTATCTCGAACATGCAAACGGAATAGAGGGAATAAAAAGATATTTGCTCTTATTTTTCACCTCTTTGCGCCGCAGGCGGAGAGAGGTCGACCAGCACAGCGTAGTCGGGTGAGTCAACGGAGCGCGCCAAAGCAACAAATACGCTTCTAGTTTCCGCAGGTTCCTCTCCGGGAGCCCCTACGAGAATATTACATTTAGTGGCATTTTCTATCGTGCTTAATCTTTAATTTGCAGTCGCATTATTTAGATATACAGTAATTAATAGTCTTTATGAAACGATTTACATATTTAGTAATCCTTATGCTGTGGGCAATAGTTGTACATGGGCAGCAAGCCATACCTCCCGCTGTTGCAGTACCCACTAACAACACGATAATATTGCACGTGTATGCCAGGGGAGTTCAAATTTATCAGTGTACGCAAGACATAAAGGATACTTCACATTATGTATGGACTTTCCGCAAGCCTCAGGCAACTTTATTCTCTTCTGCCGATTACACACAAGAAGTTGGAAAACATTACCTGAATACAACGAAAAACCCAACTTGGGAACTATCCGATGGCTCATTGATTAGCGGTGTAAAATTGCAGCAAGCATCTTCGCCAGATAGCATCGCCATCCCGTGGCTACTGCTTCGTGGAATAGCGGAAAGCGGAAAAGGAAGTTTGACAAATGTTGTTTTTATTCAGCGTTTATACACACATGGCGGCTTGGCACCAAAAAGTGCCGACCAGTCACAAAAAGGGCAAACATTGCAGGTGCCTTACACAGCGGAGTATTTGTTTTATAAGTAGGTGATAGTGTGCGCGAATCCTCTGTGAGGCTGCTTATGGAAATAACTTATTGTCATCTCGACCGCAGGGAGAGACCTTCTGCTATTAAATAACGGCTATGCAAATCGAATAGATTTAGCTGTAATATCAATTTATATCCTATTTATACCATTAGGATATTTTATAAAAACTATTACTTTAGTAAAAAACTAAACCATAATCACAATTATACAAAAGCCTTATTTAACGGCTCAATTTGTATAAAACATAAAATTCATCAAAAATAGCTGAAGTCTTGTTCATACCTTAACCTTAAAACCAGCTACCCCGCAGTATGATACATAGCCATTCATATTTCATGATATAAATGGAATATAAAACATAAAAAATTAACAAATCTTATCATATATCACCTTATCACAATTAAAAATGAACCCATTAAAAGAAGATTATCAAGACATTATTCAGGCATTAGGATTAGCGGCATTATCAGCTTCAGGATTTGGGGCAGCAGGCCCTATATGGGATCTTTTCTTTTCCGGAGGGGATGAACATTTCACTAAAGATGAAATACAACAAATGACCACTATTTTTCAAACTGTTTTACTTAACCAGGATTATGAATCATGGCTTGCAGATTATCAAACCGCTGCTACACAACTTGGCCAATATGTAAATAATCCTATAGAAGCTGAGTTACTCGCAAGTTCTAATAGTCTTTTATTAACAGCTAATAAAATATTAGACATTGGGGGATTTGGTGGCACAAAACTTTATCTTTCAACTTATTCACTATATATTTTGTCGTTAAAATATATAGCTGAACTAACCAATCCAATCCTGCCAGGTGCATTAGAAAATATTGGCGAGGCGGCATTACAGGGGTTAACTAACCTGGCATCATTGCAAACGGATATGTTACAATCATTTATAGACCCTAACAGCGGGATAGATGGCGTGGCCACGATCGCTTCATTTCAACAGTTTTTGTATTTCGGCGGGCCGGTATGTCCCCCCTGGGGGGATATTGTAGGCAGCAATTATGTAACAAATATCGCGCTATTGATACAAACAGTAATTGATTATACACCTGCATCTGTTTCTGATATCCCGGGTACTCCAAAAGCGTTGTTATCAGTATTTAATTTTGACCCCTCCATTCAAAATCAATATTGGGTTTGTGACGTAGAAAATGCGCCTGTCGGCTTTTATAAATGCCAAACAATAAATCAAAATGGGCTAACTTTTTTACCTGTTAGCGATATTGTGGCAGAAGGCAGCGAAGACGAGGGAAGCATTAATACTCCGGCGTTGGTTGCCTATATTGCCGGTTATCCGCCGACAGATGGCTCTGCCGGCGAACGATCTTTTTTGGCCTACAATGATGCGCCGGGAAGTTTTCCTCTTTTACCGTATGCGAACGATGCCAATAGCGGAGTTTCACCCGATCTTTCTATCTGGTTTGTACCGCAGGTAATAGCTAACGAAAAGCTTTATTCACCCCCGAATGCCTACGTTGGCAATGGCGATAGTGCGCCTGAAACGCCGGCACGAATTTTTGTCATTGAACAAAGTTATTTAACAAAAATTGAGGGCACAATAGCAATTTCGTTTAATTGGGATGGTAATGGATGGAGTGTAACCCAAGATCCTGCTTTTTATAATTACTGCACATTTCAGTGCCGGCCTACTTACAGCTTTAACACTAATTTATTTATTGGTATACCTGCCACTTCATACCCTATTTACCGATGGGTGAATGCGCAAAATAATGCCCATTGTTTTACTGCCGATACTAACTATCAGCAAGCTGGTTTCAGCTTAGAAGGGAGGCAATTTGCACTATTAAACCCTAACCCGATAGTAGCCCCCCTTACCACCGGCACGGTGCCATTGTATAGTTGGTTTGACCCTACAACGGGAGCCTATTTTTATTGCACCGACCCTAATGGAGAACTTGGCCCTACAAATGGATTTCTTCCGCAGGGAGTTCTAGGGCACATTTCACCAACGCAAACTACCGGTACAATTCCCTTATACAGGTGGTCAAGGAGTAACCCTATTTTAGATCATTATTACACGGTTGATGCTAACGACAGCTACCCGGGCGCTAATGGTTATACCGCTGAAGGTATTACTGGTTACGTGTTGCCTTAAATTATAATAAACAAAAGCCGCTTTGCAAATGCGAAGCGGCTTTATATTTTTTTTATTGTCATCTTGACCGCAGGTCGAAATGACAAGGGGACTATTTAGCAGATTCAAACCGCTCCTTCAAAAACTTACCAGTGTACGAGTCATTAACTTTGATCAAATCTTCCGGTAAGCCTTCAAATACAACTTTACCGCCTTTATCACCACCTTCTGGGCCAATATCAATTACCCAGTCGGCACACTTGATCACATCCATATTATGCTCAATTACAATAATGGTATTTCCATGATCCAGCAAAGCATCAAACGATTTCAATAACTTTTTAATATCCTCAAAATGCAACCCCGTAGTAGGCTCATCAAAAATAAACAGCGTTTTATGCGTGTTATTCCCTTTAACCAGGAAGGATGCCAGCTTTATACGCTGTGCCTCGCCGCCTGACAAAGTATTTGACGATTGCCCCAGCTGCACATAACCTAAGCCCACATCAACCAATGGTTTTATTTTGGCGATGATCTTCGGCTCTTTTTTAAAGAACTCCAGGCCTTCATCAATGGTCATTTCTAATACTTCGGATACATTTTTATCCAGGTAGATAATATCCAGTATATGCTGTTTAAAACGTTTGCCGCCACAAGTTTCGCAAGTCAGGAAAATATCAGCCATAAACTGCATTTCTATTTTCACCTCACCCTCACCCTGACAAACATCACAACGGCCACCTTCCACGTTAAATGAAAATGCAGAAGGTTTCAACCCCGCCGCTTTTGATGCCGGTTGCGCGGCATATAAATTCCTGATCTCGTCCCAGGCCTTCACGTAAGTAACCGGGTTTGATCTGGATGAACGCCCAATCGGGTTTTGATCCACCATTTCCACCTGCTCAATCTTGGCGTAATCACCCTCAATGCTATCGTATGAGCCGGTTTGCTCACCGGAGTAATTACCCAGCGTTTTTTGCAGCGCAGGCGCCAATATCCGTTTAACCAAACTGGTTTTACCCGAGCCTGATACTCCCGTAACCACAGTAAGCACCCCTAACGGAAACTTCGCATTAACATGCTGCAGATTATTTTCCCTGCCGCCTTTAATTTCAATAAAGTCATGCCATTTACGGCGATGGGTTGGTATTTCTATTTCTTCCTTACCGCTCAAATACCGACCGGTTAAGCTATTATCATCCTTAATGATCTGATCATAAGTGCCCGAGAAGATCAACTCTCCGCCATGCGTACCCGCCGCCGGCCCAATATCAATAATATGATCGGCCGCTTTCATAATCTCCTCCTCGTGCTCAACCACCAATACCGTATTCCCTACATCACGCAGAGATTTAAGTACCGTAATCAAACGCTGGGTATCGCGCGGATGCAAACCAATACTCGGCTCATCCAAAACATATATCGATCCAACCAAACTGCTACCTAATGACGTAGCCAGGTTAATCCTTTGTGATTCACCACCCGATAAAGTATTCGACAACCTATTCAGCGTTAAATAACTCAAACCAACATCATTCAAAAACAATAAACGGTTGGTTATTTCCATCAGCAGGCGTTTACCTACCGTTGTATCTGTTTCATTTAGTTTAAGGTTGCTAAAGAAATCCAGTGCTTTATCCAATGGCATCAACACCACGTCGGTAATTGATTTACCATCTATCTTCACATAAGAAGCATCCTGCCTTAAGCGGCTACCCTTACACTCGGGGCAAGTAGTCTTTCCTCTGTATCTCGATAACATCACCCGGTACTGGATCTTATAAGTTTGAGCTTCCATCTCAGCAAAAAACTCATCCAGCCCGCGGAAATATTTATTACCAGTCCATAATAACCTTTGCTCCTTTTCAGTAAGCTGGTTATATTGGCGATGGATAGGAAAATCAAACTGTAACGCATTTTTGATCAGGTTATCGTTCCACTCGCGCATCTTTTCGCCGCGCCATGGGGCAATAGCCGCCTCGTATATACTTTTGCTTTTATCGGGGATAACCAAATCCTCATCAATGCCAATCACCTTGCCATAACCCTCGCAGCGTTTACAAGCCCCGTAAGGATTATTAAAGCTGAAGAAATTAGCGGTCGGCTCTTCAAACTTTATCCCATCCAGCTCAAACCTATCGCAAAAAAAGCGTTCGGTTTCTTTTTCGGCATCAGGTTCCTGGTAACGCACGTAGCAATCACCTTTACCCTCAAAAAATGCCGTTTGTATCGAATCACCTAAACGGCTTACGGTTTCATCTTCTTCATTTTTGGTGATACGGTCAATCACAATACGCACAGCCTGCATTATGTGTTGTGGGTTGTCCGTTACTGGTTCAACATCGGCTTTTTTACCTTTTGCCTTTGAACTTTTAACTTTCAGCTCGTCCTTTACCTCCTCCTTCAGCCACGCACCATCATCCACAATGCTCATATCCTCCAGCAAAGTTTCAATCTTAGATAGTTTTTGCAGATATTCCACCCGCACAAAACCCTTTTGCATCAATACCGCCAGCTCTTCCTTCAAGCTGCGGTTATTGTGCGGATATAGCGGGCATAATATGGTGACCTGTGTATCAGCAGGCAGCGACATGATAAAATTGATCACATCAGTAACCGAATCTTTCTTCACCAAATTGCCCGATATCGGCGAGATAGTTTTACCTATCCGCGAAAAAAGCAATTTCAAATAATCATATATCTCGGTTGATGTACCCACGGTTGAGCGCGGATTTGAAGTAATTACCTTTTGCTCAATAGCGATAGCCGGGGCGATGCCTTTAATGTAATCTACATCCGGCTTGTTCATACGGCCCAAAAACTGGCGCGCGTATGACGACAGGCTTTCTACATACCTGCGCTGCCCTTCGGCGTACAAAGTATCAAAAGCCAATGATGATTTACCCGAACCCGACATGCCCGTAACCACTACCAGCTTATTTTTAGGTATGGCCACATCCAGGTTTTTCAGGTTGTGTACACGTGTGCCCTTAATTATAATATGCTTCTGCGGATCTTTTTCTGCTTCTTTAATCATTCAAATGTTAGTTCATTTTGATGGTTCAAAGCCTTTGGCAAAGTCGGTTCCTACTATGAACCATGACCTATCAACCATCAACCTTTCCAAAACGCAAAAATCCTAAAATTATTAGCCGATTCCAAATGCGCGCCACTAATAAATGGGAATATGATTTTGGATTGATATTCGTCTAACTAATTAAACTTTAACACCTTAATTCAGTCAAATGTTAAAAAGTGTTAAAGTGTTAAATACGATGAAATATTTGGTTTTTTTCGATTTTTTTGCTTTATTTGATGTAACAAAAAGGAGACCCTATATAGATTAAACTATACTTTAACAAAAAATATATCTTTTAATTAAGTTTAAAGTAAAGGTTTTCTATGGATTTTCAATTGCAAAGTGATCAGGATTTAATCCATCTATATATCACGGGCGAAGAGGCCGGATTAGTGGAGTTAATACGCCGATACCAATCTAAAATTTACACCTCCATATACTTACTGGTAAAAGACGAGTACCTCGCCGAGGATATTTTTCAGGATACCTTTATAAAAGTCATCAACACCTTAAAGGCTGGGAAATATAACGAAGAAGGTAAATTCCTTCCCTGGGTTACCCGTATAGCGCACAATTTAGTGATCGACCATTTCCGCCGCGAAAAGCGCGCACCGATGGTTAGCAATGGCGACGACTTCGATATTTTTGAAGTATTAGGCAATTATGATGAAAGCACCGAGGATCGCATGGTTCGCGAGCAAACACATAAGGATCTTAAAGCCCTCATCCAACTTTTACCATCCGAACAAAAAGAAGTCCTCATCATGCGCCACTTCGGCGACCTGAGTTTCAAGGAGATAGCCGACATTACCGATGTTAGCATCAATACCGCCCTGGGCCGTATGCGTTACGCCCTAAATAACCTGCGTAAAATGATGCAGGGTAGAGAGCTTAGCTTGAAGAATTAATTTCATGAAATTTTCATGAAATTTTTTTCATAGTTAATAAAATATTACTTTCAGGCTTGCGTTTAATACTTGTACTTTAAACATTAACAAGCTTATGGGCGAAACCTTTACAAATTCTTTAAACACGGTCATTAAAAACTCGCAGATGAAAGACAGGGAAGTACAAGAAAACCTGGATGCGGATGATTTGATCTTCTATCATTCCATCCGTGCAGATTTGGATCTTCTGAAAAAGAAACCAAAACTGCATACAATCCATTATATACTGGATTACTCCAAAAGCCTGCGTAGCTAGTTGGCCTTACAAAATTTAAAAGCCCGTTGTAAAAAAGTTATATTAACTAATTGCAACGGGCTTCTTTTTTTTAATTATTTTCGACAGCATACTACTATTCAATCATGTTAAAACAAGAACGCTACCGCCATTTTGTAGATTATTTTTCAAAAAACCAACCTAATGCCGTTACCGAGCTGCATTATGGCAGTCCGTTCCAGTTATTGATAGCTGTTATTCTATCCGCCCAATGCACCGATAAACGCATTAACCAGGTAACTCCCGCCCTGTTCGAGCGCTTCCCGACACCAGAAAGTTTGGCAGCATCAACACCTGAAGAAGTTTTTACATATATCCGAAGTGTAAGCTATCCAAATAACAAAGCCAAGCATTTGGTAGGCATGGCAAAAATACTGGTCGATGTTTTTCATAACGAAGTTCCATCCGACATCGATCAGCTGCAAAAAATGCCTGGTGTAGGTCGAAAAACTGCAAACGTAATTGCTTCCGTAGTTTATGACGCACCAGCCATTGCTGTTGATACCCACGTTTTCCGTGTAGCTAACCGCATAGGCCTAACAACCAATGCCCGCACCCCCTTAGCTGTTGAAAAACAATTAGTAGAGTATCTGCCTCAGGAAACTTTAGCCATCGCCCATCACTGGCTTATACTGCATGGCCGCTACATCTGCGTGGCCCGCAGCCCAAAATGTGATGTATGCCCGCTAACATGGTTCTGCAAATACTACTCCCGCACCCACACCGAAAGCTACCTGCAAAAAGAAGAAGCCGCAAAGGTCAAAAAAGTAAAAGAGCAGAAAAAGAAGAAATCTTTAGATGCTATAAGTAAGGAGTTGAAAAAACGGAGTGTAAAATAGTTTCTGCTTTTCCCTTGTCATTTCGACCGAAGGGAGAAATCTTCTTCAAGAAGCATAACGAACTATGCAGATCGTATAAGATTCCTCCCTCCGGTCGAAATGACAAATTTTATTTATCCATCATCCCCCTTATTAACTCCCCCAAAACCTTAAAGCTATTCTCCAGCACTGCATCATAAGGCCTGCCGAAGCTTATCCTTATAAAATTGGTAAAACGTGCATCGGTGCTAAAGATTTGTCCGGGTGCTATGCTGATATTTTGCGCCATGGCAGCCTGGTAAAGCTCAAAGGCGTTAATACTTTTATCCAGTTCAATCCATAAAGCATAACCACCTTGCGGTTGACTTATTTTTGTATCAGGTGGAAAATATTGGGCAATACCCTGCATATAATGCAGGCACTGGGTATATAAAGCCTTACGCAGGTTACGCATATGCAGGTCGTAGCGCCCGGTTTCAAAAAAGTGCGCTATAGCAGCCTGCGTAGGCGTAGCCGAACTAATAGTATGCATCAGCTTTAAACTTAATATCTGTTCCTTAAACTTGCCCGGTATGCACCAGCCAACCCGGTACCCCGGTGCAAGCGATTTTGAAACCGACGAGCATAACATCACCATCCCTTCCTTATCATAACTCTTGCAAGTGCGCGGGCGACTTTTACCAAAATATATCTCGCCATAAATATCATCCTCAATCAATGGGACTTGTTTCTTGGCCAATAGCTTTACCAGTTGTTGCTTGCGTTCATCGGGCATGCAGCTGCCTATGGGATTGCTGAAATTGGTTACAAACAGGCAGGCATTAACGGTCACCTTTTCCATTGCTTGTTCCAAATACGCGATATCCAACCCTGTCTTTGCATCACCCGGAATCTCCAGCACATTCAAATTCAGGCTCATCATTATGGTAAAAATGCCGAAATAGGTAGGACTTTCAATGGCAACGGTATCGCCGGGTTTCGTAACGGCCCGCAGGCAAAATACCAGGGCTTCCATACAGCCTTGCGTGGTCACAATATCATCTTCGCTTATTTGCCCACCCCAGTTAAACGCATTTTTGGCAATCTGTTTGCGCATGTCAATATTCCCCTGCAAACTTTCATAATTAGTATTGCCATTGGGGCTTTTGCGGATGGCTTCCATCATCGATTTATTCAACTTAGCCATCGGTATTAATTCCAGAGCCGGCGATGAGCGCGACAAACTTAAAACACTATCCCCACCCATATTGCGGTAAACCATCGCTATCATTTCTACAACACTTACCTGCTCAAGCTTTTTTAGCGGCGGCATCATTTCAGGCGATTTGGTATAGCGCGAGGTAGAAAACTTTACATAGTACCCTGACTTCGGCCGGGCTTCTATCATACCCATATTTTCCAGCTCAACATATGCCTTATACGCTGTGCTGATACTGATCCCCTGCTCCTGACTCAGCGCACGCACCGATGGCAGCTTATCGCCACACTTTAATAGATTTTGTTTGATCTGATTTTCAAACCGACCAACTAGCTGGGTATATAAAAAGTCGTGATCCGTGGTAGCTACAAGTTCTTTCATAACATCTGTTATGCTCAAAATTAACAAATCTGCATCTGTTTTCGCAATAACCATAACACTTTCTTTGTATTATAATTTATTCAAGACATGGAACTACAATTCATCGATTACAAACCCGAGTATCAACCCTGGTTTGAAAAACTAAACAAAGCCTGGCTCGAAGAATATTTTGTGGTAGAGGACTTTGACAAGTACGTTTTAGAAAACCCCGAGGAAGCCATTTTAAAACAAGGCGGTAAAATATATTTCGCCGCCGCGGGCGATACTATTGTCGGCACCGTTGGTTTACGCTATGTAGAGGATGGGGTTTATGAATTAACCAAAATGGCAGTCGACAAAAATTATCATGGTGGTGGCGCAGGTCAGTTTTTATGCCAGTCGTGCATTAATAAGGCGCGTGAGATGGGTATGGATAGATTGGTACTATGGTCAAACCGCATACTTGAAAATGCCATACATATTTACCGTAAATTAGGCTTTACCGAAATACCGGTATCGCCCGGCACCTATGGCCGTGCCGATATTATGATGGAAATAAATTTTAAACAGGAAGCAGCAATTCAACAATAAACAATATGCAAACTACACCACTAACCGAACAGGAAATACAACAATTAAGAGCCGAAACCAAAGGTACAGCCAACAAAATACACTTCAACAATGCGGGTTGCTCTATGGCGACCGATGTGGTGGTGGGAACTGTGGTAAATTACTTAAATGAAGAAGCTAGTTTCGGCGGTTACGAAACAGAAGCTAAATACACTGAGCAATTAGACAAAACTTACGATTCCATCGCCCGGCTGATTAATGCCGAAAAAGATGAAGTTGCTATTGTAGAAAATGCAAGTACCGCCTGGGCGCTGGCTTTTAATGGCATTGATTTTAAACCCGGAGATGAAATTATCACCTGCGAAATGGAGTACGTTACCAACCTGATAGGCCTGGTACATGTGCAAAAAACGCAGGGTGCTAAAGTTGTATTAATCCCCAATGACGAGCATGGTAATTTCTCATTACAGGCATTAGAAGAAGCGATATCACCCCAAACAAAACTGATAGCTGTTACACATATTCCATCTTCTGCAGGCGGTATGATACCCATTGTGGAAATCGGCAAAATAGCCCGCAAGCATAATATTTTATATCTGGTTGATGCCTGCCAAAGCGCCGGGCATGTTCCGCTGGATGTAAAGGAAATTGGTTGCGATATGTTGTCGGTAACCGGTCGTAAGTACCTGCGCGCACCACGCGGTACAGGATTTTTGTTTGTAAGAAAACCTATTCAGGATAAACTGAAGCTGATATTTATGGATGGCTTCACCGCCGAATGGGTAAGCGAAACCGATTATAAAATAAGAGATGATGCCCGCCGTTTCGAGATGTATGAAAAAAACAAGGCGCTAATTCTTGGGTTAGGTAAAGCTATAGATTATGCCTTAAATATCGGCATGGACAGGATATGGTTACGCATACAGTATCTGGCCAATACGCTTCGTCAACAATTAAACCAGATTGAAGGCATTACTGTTCATGATTTTGGCAGTGAGCAATGCGGCATAGTTACTTTTACCGTAGCCGGGATGGAAAGCGCAGAAGTAAAAGCCAAATTAGCACAGGATAATATTAACGTGTCGGTTGGCCTCGCAAAATCAACCTTATTCTACATGAATAAAAATCACCTCGCTAATGTAGTAAGAGCCTCCGTGCATTATTACAATACCGATGGAGAAATAACAATATTGCGCACTAAATTAAAAGAGATGTTAACCAACTAAGCAGATATTTTCGGGTTAATGATGTTTAAATCGCGCATAAATTTTTTACGATAGTTCAGTGGGCTCAATCTCATTTTAGCTTTAAACATCTTGTAAAAGTGCGATACATCACCAAAACCACTCTCAAAGGCTATCTCTGAAATGGGCTTATCGCTCTGTACCAATTGTTGTGTAGCATAATTCAGGCGATACTCAATTATCGTTTCCATAAACGTTTTGCGGGTTACTTTTTTAAAGTACTTGCAAAACGCATTTGGAGTCATATTGGCAACCGATGCTGCTTTATCTAATGATACCGATTGCCTGAAATTCTCAACTAAATACGCAAAAACAGGGTTTATGCGCTCCTGCTGGCTCACCGAATTTGTAGCCATGCTTTGGTTTTGATCCAACAGAATAAAATCATTAGTTACAGCAAGATTTTGCAATATATTAAGCAGTTTTAGCAGCTTGTTAAAATTATTTTCATCATCAACCAACCCTCTTAAAAGGTCACTAATTTCCGCCTGAATATTGCCACCAAATTTTATCCCGCTTACCGACTTTTCAAACAGCTCGCTGATGTCCTTCATTTCAGGTCGGTCAAAAAAATTCTCTCCTAAAAAATCAGCGGTAAATTGTATTACAATGGCACCTGCTTCATGTTGGGTCTGTTCAATATTGGCCAGTTTCCAGCAATGGGGCAAATTCGGGCCTAATAATACCAGGTCACCCGTAAAAAAATCTTCCATATGCGTACCCACATATCTTTTTCCGTTGCCTTTGGTGATAAAGGTCAATTCATATTCCGGATGAAAATGGTACGGGCCATCAAATGCCCACTGGTCAAATTTGCGGACCAAAAATGATTGCCTGTTACCCGGCTGCAGAACTTCAAAGGAGGCCTTGATCATCGCATATCTTATTACACCAACCTAATATACCAATTTAACAAGATAGAATAAACCATAATTAAATCACTTTATTCATTTTTTTGACCGAAAAGATTATTTTACTTTGAGTTAAACTAATTAACAAACATGATTATTAGTAGTGCATCACAACTGCCTTCTTTGGATAACTTCAAGAATTTATCTGCCGAAAACATCAGCAAATTTCAGGCCAAAGGGCATACACTTATAAAAGGTGTTTTATCCGGGGAAGAAATTGCCGCCTACCGCCCCGTTATTGTTGATGCAGCAGAACGTTACAATACCGAAAACCGCAAATTGGAAGATAGGGATACCTATGGCAAAGCCTTTTTGCAGATCATGAACCTGTGGCAGGTTGATGCAGCCGCAAAGAAATTTGTTTTAGCCAAACGCATGGCTAAAATAGCTGCCGATTTAATGGGTGTAGAAAATGTAAGGTTGTACCATGACCAAGCCTTGTTTAAAGAACCTGGCGGCGGACCAACCCCGTGGCACCAGGACCAATATTACTGGCCGATTGATACCAACAATACCGTAACCATGTGGATGCCTTTGGTTGATATTGATGTAGATATGGGTATGCTCACCTTTGCCTCCGGATCATACAAAAAGGGCGCGGTATTTAACCACGAGATTTCTGATGAATCAGAAGCGGCCTTTGATCGATACGTTAAGGATAATAATTTGCCGATTACCCGTGCCGAAACCATGAAAGCCGGCGATACCACCTGGCATCGTGGTTTTACCATACATCAGGCACCCGGCAATAAATCAAACCAATTGCGCGAAGTAATGACCATTATTTATATAGCAGATGGTGCACGGGTAACTCCCTACAAAAACTCACAGCAAAAAAACGATCACCACAAATGGCTAATGGATAAACCCTTTGGCGAACTGATAGATTCACCTTTGAATCCTTTATTGCTCTGATTATAAAATTGCCATTTATTCCGCTAACCAAATAGCATCAATAAACCATTTTTTACTATCAAAGAATATATTCAGCGGCTTAAACCCTGCCCCTGCTGCCATCTGATTGGTTTGTATCACATTATATTTTTGGGAGATTTCCATGTAAATATACTCATCCTTGGCAAAGCAAATCGTTTCCTTACCACGAATTTTCACCTGCTGATCTTCTAAACTTATCAGGTAGCTTTTACATGATCCTGTCTCTGGATCATACGTGGGGTAATGCTCAAATTTAGCAACATCAAAATCAGCACCCAGCTCACGGTTAATGCGATCTAACAAATTAATATTGAATCTTTTAGTGATACCATCCTTATCATTATAAGCAGCCAAAATTGTTTTAGGATTTTTTTTCAGGTCGATACCAACCAACAACATATCACCAACTGAAAGGTGATTACGTAACTGCTTACAGAAACTTTCTGCATCACTAACAGGCATATTACCAACATTTGATCCTAAGAACAAAACAACCTTACGACGTTTAGATAGAGATGCTGCTTTTTCCAGCATATTAAAATAATCACCATTCAAACCGGTAACCCTCAACCCCGGAAGCGAAACAGGCAACGTCGTATTTAAATAGGAGATCACGTTCTCCGATATATCAATCGGCAGATAGCTAAAATCAGCTTTTTGCTCCAATAAATATTTCAGCAAAAAGGTTGATTTCATGGCATCACCAGCCCCTAGCTCTATCAGGTCGAAAGTATCGCCATTACCAATTATGGCCCGGCATATTTCAGCGGTTTGCTCTGTAAATATTTCCAGTTCGCAATTGGTTGGGTAATACTCATCGCAATTCATCAAATCCTGGAAAAGCTTATCGCCCACTGCATCATAAAAATACTTGGAACTTAAATGCTTTGGCGTTGATTGCAAACCCTTGATAACATCGGCATAAAACTGCTCGGTTATGTCAGCCTGGTTATTTAATGGTTGCATGGTAGCAGTGTTCATATTTTTCATTAGGTTGATTATATGATGCATTACTTAGCAAGCCTTATGCCAGTAAATTGCCATCGTAAATGTGTTTGAAAAAAGTTGCGGTAGGTAATACGCGCATGCCCCGGCGATGTAACTTCTGATGCGCCCCTTAATACTTTTTGGTTCACCATAAATTTACCATTATACTCGCCAATAGCACCCGGCGCTTTCGCGAAGCCCGGGTAAGGCAGGTACGAGCTTTCGGTCCACTCCCAGCTTTTGCCCCAGCTAAACTGCGGCGCTGCGGCTTCCCACTCAAATTCGGTTGGCAAACGCATGCCTTTCCAGGCAGCAAAGGCATAAGCTTCAAAATAACTAATATGACAAACTGGTTGCTTCATTTCAACAGGTTCCAACCCATTAAAAGTGTAGTTATACCATTCGCCATGTATTAAATGCCAGTATAAAGGCGCTTGTACCATATTAGTTTTAACCCAATCCCAACCTTCGGCATGCCAGTGGCGGAAATCGTTATATCCGCCAGCTTTTATAAACTCGACATATTCCTCATTAGTCACCAAATTCGGGCTGATTTCATACGCATTCAAATAAACTTTATGCCTGCTCAGCTCATTATCAAAACAAAAACCACCGCCCTGAAAGCCTATCTCATAAATACCTTCATCCATACTAATAAAAGGCGCATCAACCGCTTTTATTTTTGGTGAATGATAATCATGCGAATAAGCCGGGAATAGCGGGTTATGCCCTAAAATGTATTTAATATCGGTATATAAAAGTTCCTGGTGTTGTTCCTCATGGTTAAAGCCAAGTACTAATAACTCTTTAACTTCTTCGGATGGTTCTTCACACAAAAACTTGTTCATGGCATCATCCACATACTTGCGGTAGCGCATAATATCAATAACCGTTGGGCGACTTAAATTCCCCCTATCTGTACGGATCACACGGTTGCCTACCGTTTCGTAATAACTATTGAATACGAAGTTGTATTCCGGGTTAAATTCCTGGTAATCGGTAGCAAAAGGTTTTAAAATAAAAGTCTCGAAAAACCAGGTGGTATGCCCGATATGCCATTTAGGTGGGCTAACATCCCCTACCGGCTGCACTACATAATCTTCAGTTTGTAAGGGTGCACAGATATGCTCCGTATACTTGCGGACCTTTAAATAACGTTCAGCAAGGCTTATTTTATCGGTATAATATTCAGTTGCTGTTTCCATTTCGGGTTTATTTTTTATCCAAATAGTTTTTAAGGTCCGTTATTGATTTAACATTTAAAGCCGCCGCTTGTTTTTGCCGCATCATTAAAGCATAAGCATTGTTAAAGCCTATGGGTTGTAACCATTTTATCTGGTAACGTTTCTCAAATTCCTCTTTGACGTAATTATAGGTCTTTTCCTTACTCCCTTCAACCGAATTTATGATTTGTTGTGATGGTTGAAGGATAACTAAAAGGCCGGTACCGGTATACTCCGGGTAAAAATCTATCTGGTTGTTTGTTAATGCATCAAAACATATTTTTGTTCCGCCGAGGCCTGTTTTGGTAGTTACGTCGTAATCAGTATAACCTTTAATCAACATACTGTACATATTTGCCAAAATGTATTGCTCACCAAATATTTTTGAACCAATCCTAACTATGCCCTCGGTACCCCCACGTTCCGGTCGCCATAAATTTTTCGATACCAAAAAATCCTTAGCTACCTTCTCGGGGCTTTCGTGAAGATAGTCGGTTCGATAATTTAATTCGGTCATCACCGTATCATTAATTTTACCCGACAGCAGATTTAATGTTTTTTCCAACTCAGGAAACTTTTGCAAGGCATCTTCACGCACAATAGGCGCTGCAAAATATGGCGGAAAAATATTCTTATCATCTTTTAAAACTATCAGATTATAAGCTTTCAACCTTCCATCGGTTGAGTAACCGCTAATCACATCCAACTGCTTCTCATAGGCTGCCTTATACATCACCGCGTCGCTAATTACGATAGTGTGGATCTTTAAATGATATTTGCTTTGCAGACCAAGGTTACCGTCCTGCCTGCCCATAAACTCAGGCGTAAATCCTGCGGTCAATTTACTACCATAAGCTGATGGAATAAAATAAACCGAAGCCAGCAATACAATAATTACCGGCAAGGCATAAGTACCGGTTTTAATCTTTTTAAGGTTGAGTTTTTGTACCCTCGATAACAGGAAATCAAAAATAATAGCCAGCAAGGCCGCAGGTATAGCACCAGCTAAAATCATGTTAGTATTGTTAAGCGATATCCCACCGAAAATAAACTCGCCTAAGCCACCCGCCGCGATGTACGACGCCAATGTAGCCACACCCACCGTTATCACCGTAGCCGTGCGGATACCCGCTAATATCACCGGCATAGCCAACGGCAATTCCACTTTAAACAAAATTTGCCATTTGTTCATCCCCATAGCTGTAGCCGCCTCCTTAACCGCTGCATCAACCCCGGTAATACCAGTATAAGTATTCCTGATGATGGGCAACAGCGCATATAAAAGTAAAGCAACAATAGCAGGTTTTGGCCCGATACCCAAAAGTGGAATCATAAACCCAAGCAAAGCGATACTCGGTATAGTTTGCAATATCCCCGCAATACCTAATACCGAACCTGATAGTTTTCTTCTACGGGCGATCAGAATCCCCAAAGGCAAACCAACCAGCACCGCCAAAAACAGCGAAATAAAAGTCAACCCTACATGCTCCAGTGTTTGAGTAGCCAGTTTATCGCTCTGCTGACGCATAAAATCCCACAAAGTTTGTTGCTGATCATTCATGCGCTTGCTGTTGTTTGTATTGATAAAACACCGACATCAAATCCTCAAACCCAAGCTTCTCAATTTCTTTATCCTGATCATCATAAACGGATATGCTCTCGTTCTCTTTAAACTTAAACTGCTCCATTACCCACCATAAACTTACATCAAACGGTAAAACTTCCCCGTTTAACCGTAAAGTTCCCCCTTCAGGGGGCGGAGGGGGTTTGATCGCCTTAAACTCCAATTGCAATCGTTGCTCTTTCAAAAAATCTACGACAAATTTATTTTTTGGCTTGAACAGCAAATCGGCAGGTGTTCCTTGCTGTACTATTTTCCCGGCATCCATCAAACAAATACGGTCGCCTAATTCAAAGGCTTCCTGCACATCATGGGTAACCATAATAATGGTTTTCTTCTTCAATTCATCCAATGCCTTAAACTCCGCGTGAATTTTCGATTTGGTTACGTTATCCAGTGCGCCAAATGGTTCATCCATCAACAAAACCGGTGGATCGGCAACCAATGCTCTCGCCAAACCAACCCGCTGCTGCTGGCCACCGCTTAACTCATTCGGATAAACATTCAGATAATCTTCCGATAGATGCAGTTTCTCCAACAATTCGCTAACGCGATGCTGTATTTGCTTTTTATCCCACTTGAGCAACTGTGGCACAATGGCAATATTCTCGCCGACTGTATAATGCGGAAACAACCCGTTATTCTGCAAAACATAGCCAATGCCACGCCGCAAAATCTCGGGCTGCTGTTCCAGTATATTTTTATTATTGATGAAAATATTGCCATGCGTAGGCTCTATAAGCCTGTTCAGCATTTTTAGGGTTGTGGTTTTGCCGCAACCGCTGGTACCTAGTAAAATCAGATTTTCGTGCTCATTTACATCAAAAGAAATATCATCTACCGCCTTTACATTACAAAAGTGCTTGCTCAGATGTTCAACTTTTATCATAAACGGGTGCTAATCTTCCAGATTTAAAAATAGGTTATTTAATGATTCGGAATAAGTAGGATGCGCGAAAACACAATAGCGTATCCTGTCGTAAGTAATACCACCCTCCATTGCCATTTGCAGTACGGTCATAATCTCACCGCCCTCGGTACCTAAAACTGCAGCACCCAGTATTTTTTTAGTAGCCGGATCAACCACGGCTTTCATAAAACCACGGGTATCACCAACCTCAATTGCACGGGCCACATGTGCCATAGGCAATTTAACAACTTTTACCTTTATTTTCTGTTTTTTGGCATCCTCTTCATTAATCCCTATCCTACCCAGTTGCGGATCGGTGAACATACAGTAAGGCACCGGCCTGTCTTTTATTGTTAAATTATCGCCCTCAATCAGGTTACGATAAACAATGGTGTAATCGTTATATGCAATATGTGTAAATGCCGGGCCGCCCTTTACATCGCCCAAAGCATAAATACCTTTTATATTAGTTTCCAGCTTGCTGTTTACTTTTATAAACCCTTTTTCATCAACCTTTACCCCAGTTTTATCTAAATTCAAAGCTTCACTTTGCGGAATCCTGCCAACGCCAATTAAAACATGAGAGCATTTGATCACCTGCTCTTTCCCTGCAATGGATACTTTGGCCTTTATATTACCTTTTTTTGTTTTTTCAAAAGCCAGGGTAGTAGCATCCGTATAGATCTCGATATTTTCATCCGTTAATATTTGATGCATAGCCTCAGCTATATCCTCATCCTCACGGGATAAAACACGTTGCGCCTTCTCCAGCATCGTAATTTTACTCCCAAACCGGCCAAACATCTGCCCAAACTCCATCCCGATATAATTAGCGCCTACTACCAATAAATGTTCGGGCACGTAATCCAAATCGAGGATGGTGGTTGATGTCAGATATTTAATATCCTTCAAACCTTCAATCTCCGGAATCAATGTTCTCGCCCCGGTATTAATGAAGATCAGGTCGGCAGTAACCTCTAAAGTTCCGCCTTCATTCAATTCAATCAATAAAGTTTTTTTGCCGGTAAAAGTCGCCTCGCCAAAAATCAGGGTCAGATTCTTAGTACCTTCAATAGCCTTTTGTCCGCCATTACGCGATTTTAGTACAATATCATCCTTGCGCTTTTTTACCTGGCGCATATCAATCTTATAGCTTTTTATATTAACACCTAATTCAGCGCTTATACTCGCGTCATAAGCCGCCTTAGCCGATGCTACCCAGGTTTTGGTAGGCGTGCAGCCATCGTTAACACAGGTGCCGCCCACATAGCGTTTTTCTATAATTAAAGTCTTTTTACCAGCCTGCGCCAATTTCTTTGATAAAGGTACGCCCGCTTGTCCTGCGCCTATAATAATGGCATCGTATTGTTCCATGGTAGATTATTGTTAATCGGTAATCTTAACTCCCTTCCAAAACGCCACATAATCCTTAATGTTTGCCGCGGCTTCTTTTGGTTCCGGATAATACCAGGCCGCATCTTGGTTTTGCTTGCCATCCACCTCTAGCGTATAATAAGATGCCAATCCTTTCCACGGACAAGTAGAATGCACATTCGAGTCTTTCAGATATTCAGCTTTTACGCTGCTTTTGGGGAAATAGTGATTATTTTCAACAACAATGGTATCATTGCTTTCAGCAATTACCTGGTTATTCCATAATGCTTTCATAAGGATGGGTTTATAGTTTTGTATAAATATATGCATATCAGCACTATAGATTACAATACTATTAGTACTTTTTTGTTTGACTATTTCGATTCATAAAACACTGAAAAGATATTTGAGATTTTTTTTAAATTTTATTTTTAATTTATCGATAAACGCATATCTTTGCAATCCCAAAACAAGGGAACGCTACGGTAGAAATACCATAGACAACATATAAATAGAAGGCCCGTTCGTCTAGGGGTTAGGACGTTAGATTTTCATTCTAGAAACAGGGGTTCGATTCCCCTACGGGCTACCATACGGGATTTGTTCCCAAATGGCTGAGGGCTTCTCCAAAAAGAGAAGCCCTTTTTCGTTGGCATTCAGTAAGTTATGCGATAAGCCGACCTCTATGGAGGGTGTTCTAAATGAACCGTCTACCCACATGAGGGAATGTTTGAACACCCCTCTAATGAGGGTTTGTTTGCGATGTAATGGAGCACGCTGATACAATGATTTGAGCTGGGTAATTTCAGGTAAAAGCTTCATTAAGCGTTCAAAACGGATGTTAGAAATACCCTGTTTTAATTTTGCGAGTTGATCGGCCAATTCGGATCTTTCTATGCTGTAACTTTTAAACCACTTTTTATAGGTCGCGTTATCAATTACATCATCCATTAACCTTTTTTCCAATTTTTCCATTTTAGAAACAACATCGGCTAATTGGCTCGATTTCGATTTTATATCGCTCTCGCGGTTTTTATCAAGGTCTAATAGTGCTTTTTTTACCTCTTTTAAGATATGATTAACTTGATTTTTTGTGAAACTTAAGGTATCTAAAAGTTCCTCAAATTTCTCGTGAATCAGCTCTCCGGGAATGTTTGTTTCCGTGTGCTCGATGCATCGATAATAGAGATAATACTTTCTCTTTCCTTTGGAATAGCCCGCTGTCATATTCTTTCCGCACCAGCATTTTAATACGCCCCTAAGCGGAAACTCATCTTTCGGCTGTGATTTGGCAGGACGTTTATTACCTAACTTTTCCTGGACATACCAAAAATCAGCTTCGGTTACTATGGCTTCGTGTATCCCTTTTGTTAGCCTTTCAGCATTGAATTTATCCTTAGGCACCTTTACAAGACCCGCGTAAAGGCAATTGCTCAATATACGCGGGATAGCACTATTACCGGAATTCTGGAAACCCTTTTTACGCGCCTCTCTCAAAATTTCAAACACTGGGGTTCCTAACATATATTCCTGAAATATCTGTTGTACCACAACCGCTTTTTTATCGTCTACCAGAAGTAAACTCTTATCATCACGATCTTTGGAATTCAAATACCCAAATGGAGCCCTTCCCAGGTACCTGCCAGAAGTCTGCGCCTGCCTCATTCCGTCACGCGTCCTTTTGCGTATACGCAGCAATTCCTGATTCGCAAACATATAACTCATCGAACGCTGCATGAACACCATCGGATCACTCGTATCAATATCCAGCGCTTCATTTGTCGCTAAAACCTTGATTTGATATTTGCTTTCCAGCTCATTGATTTTAACTAACGCTTCGGAAAGATTACGGCTGAACCGGTCATGGTCCATAATAATGAAATACTGATTTTGGCCTTTATTCTTCTTGATAAAGGCTTCGACAGCCTTATAATCAGGGCGATCAAACGTATAACTGCTTTCTCCGTTGTCTTTAAACAACTCGGTCAGATTTAGATGGTTTCGGCTGCAATATTCCCTGATACTCCGTTCCTGGTATTCTAAGGAATACCTTGATTGATCCCGGACACTGATCCTCATATAGCCTATAGCATTCATATTTTCTGCTCTTTTTCTTCGTCTTCTAAAATTATTTCAACAATAATTTCTGCTATTAAATTTAGCAATTGTAATTCACTTTTACCAAAATTTTCTTCATTATTTTCACTTTCTAAAAGTACTTCGGCAGATTGTTTTTGTTTGCCGTTTTTCATTTTTTTCTGTTCTATAAAAATTAATCGCAGCACTAATTCGCCTGCGCTCATTACAGCCTTTCTGTTACCTATAGGCAGTAAAATAGGATTTAGGCCAAGATGCTTAATCACCTGCTGTTGAGATGAACGATCAGAATGGTCTATTTTTAAATTTGAAGTGGAAAGAAAGATCAGGAGGGTTATAAAATAAAAAGCACCAAACACTTCGGTTCGGTATTTCAATCTAAGCCAAAGAAGTAAATAAGCGGTTTTATACCCCGGAAAATGCCGGTGCCATATTTTCCTGCTCTCTGCGGGATAACTTATATTTCGTGGCGATTTGAGGCCATTGAGTAACTGCCTTTTTAATTTTTCCAAGAATAGCTTTAGCCTCTTCGGGCTTTAAGCGGAAATGCACAGCGACAGACAAAGCCAGGTCAGGGTCAAGTGAGTTATCGCTTTCGGATATATTCAGCGTCAGTCCGCTGCCTTGCGGGTTTGCATTTATATCATAGGCCGGTGATAGTTCCCAGCCGTTTTCCCGCAATAAAAAACCGTGGTTTCTTAAATGGTCGTCCGTGTTTTTGACCAGTATATTGAATACGACCCGCGTCCACAATTCCTTTAGGTTCTCATTGACGTTAGACCCGTTTTGAATGATGAAGGCGACCATATCGAGGTAGCTTGCCCCGCTGTGAAAATCAGCGCCATCCTGCTGCCCAAGCAAGGTCATGGCGGAAGCAAAATGGATTCTTCCCGTTTGCTGTACCCGGTCAAACCGGCTGGTTAAAAAGGTATGGTGCCTTCCTGAAAATTGCTGCAACTGTGCCGGTGACACATTGATTCCTGCAATTAAAGCCAGTTCGATGACCACCATCTCCCAGGCGGCCATATCATATTCATCATTCGCACTCGGAAATTTGGCTATCCATAAATTCCCTTCAGGATCAGTGACACTTGCTTTTGGCCTGGCCCCGCCCAGTGATGAACCGGGAGCGATCAGCATATTCAGCCAGCGCAGTTCTTCTGTAGCGCTCATGTCCTCGGTTTCCAGCCTTAAACTCGCATATTCCAGGTCACGTAGCAATACCCAGGGTGGTGCGGCCAGTTCAGTTACGTAGCTGAGAAATTCGCCATCTGCTACTGTTTTGAACCTTAATCCGCCCATACGGGTGCCGTCGAAAACGCCCAACAGGAAATCTGATTCATTTAAGACGACCGGTTTTCGTTCTTCCTGCCTCGCGGTGATGGCTTCCCTTCTTTTCATCAGCATTCTGCCCCAGCGGTCGGGAGAAGAATCAAGGAACATCCCGAAATTTGGCTTATCATCGTTCAGGTATTGCGGGCCGGCGTATAATTGCAGATCCGGGTCAAGCATTTGCGCCTGCGGAGATTGCAGCCAGGATGGGGTATATTCAAATGAGAATATCTCCTTTCCCCTGGTAATTTCCGCAGTCAGCGTACCCACCTGCGTAATTTCCGGCAAACCATACCAGTCTGCATAAACTAAAATCTTCCTGGCCATAACCTATTTTTTGGGGGCTCTTTCTTTTACCAATAAACCGGCATCCTGTAACTTTCGCCCCAGTTCGTCATCAGCACCCAATTTTAAAAAATCCTTTTCGAGGCCCATGACAAATAACACCTGGAAATAAGCGCCCATGGTTACCGTTGGCGTGCCTTTCTCAATCTGCCATAAAGTGGCGCGGCTGATACCTGCACGTTCAGAAATTTGGGCAGTGCTTAACTTCCGGCGCAACCGCGCCAGTTTGATATTCTCACCCAAATCATTCAGTACCTTTTGCGCTTTCGGTAATAATACGAGCTGGTTCTTCATAATGTTTTATATAATAAACAAAAATAATTAAATTGTTTAATATATAAAACATTATAGTATAAATATTAAATGAATAGAACTTTATTTAAGCCTGATAATTCAGCAAAAAAGGAAGGAACCAGTTCAGGAATATGCCGCCGTTAAACGCGGCGGAAAAATTCTGCGCATGAGATTTGGGGGTACCCTCTAATTGAAAAATAATTCTTTAAGAATAGTTAAGAACCCTTAACGGGATTGATTATTTTGATAACCTTGGACGTTTTTTCTTTACCGCAGGAAAATCAGTCTTAGGGCCGGAATTTATCTTAGGCTGGATGACAGGCTGTTTTGCAGCCACCGGTTTATCATCGGCAAACCTCACTTCCAATTTCCTGTCTTCTATTTCATAGCCGTTTAAAGCGCCTATTGCTGCCTGGGCATCCTGTTCGTCTGCCATATGCACGAAACCATATCCTTTACTTTCCCCCTTGAATTTATCGCGGACGATAGTCAGCAACTGGATATCGCCATAAGGAGCGAAAAGCTGTGCAAGTTCCATTTCTCCCATATTACGGGGAAGGCCGACAACGAACAATTTATTCATGCGGGTATTGTTTTCTTTGGTTAAGTTATAAGTTTAGCAATTTTCCGGCAGATTTTAAAAAAGGCGCTAAAAAATAAAATCCCCTCGCACTCGCTGCCTGGGGATTTCAACCTAAACCTTATCACAATGCAGGCGGGTTGCCTGCGTTATAGGATGCAAAGTAGCAATAAAATAGTTACCTCGAAATTAATATTACCGGTATTCACGATTAAACGATGAACTGCGCATATACTCATTAAACCTGCGCTGATATTCGCGCTCGTCGTTGATCCTACGGTTAAGCACGGAACACCGCCAGAAACATAAGCCCCACGCAACAAAAGCCACGGCTAAACAGGTCAGCGTTTCTTTGCTTGATTCCGCGGCAATAGCTGCTTGCCGGCTCGCCGGTAACAAGGCTAATTGCTTTTTGGAATGTTTCTGTCCCAAAGCGCCAAACAGGGCGAAAGTGGAGATCAGACAGGCGAGTAATACGTTTCTTACTATTGCTTTCATGGTTAATTACATTACTTAAAATTACTAATTTTATTAGTATATTCCAAGCTTTTTTTCAATTTATTTCATAAATACGGTTATGCTGGCGAGCTTCCTGCACATGGTCGCGGATGGTATCAATAATGTCTGATTCCGGGATTCCACGCAACCAAATTACAGGATTTTCCGGATCGGTGCTCTTTAAAGTTAAATCCATCAGGTGAAAAAGCTGGTGCATAAACGGTTGGGTAATGATGTAATCCTTGATGCGAAACATTTCTACCTGGTCTGTCCTTTTAAAGAAGATGCCCCGGCTGATGCGGATCACTTCCGGCGTGATGATATACAAGCTGTTACGGATGTACAAAAAACGGTACCAGGCCATACCGATGATGGTAAAGCTGAAGAAAAGAAAAAACGGTGACAGCCACCAGGCCAGTAGCAGAAAAACAATGCCAAAAAGCATTAGCGGCAGGCATTTAATAAAGGCGAATATGACCGCCGGCTTAAGGGTGATTTCATGGTTTTGCATGGTATTTCAATTGGTCTAAATAAGTATCGAAGTCTTTGGGTTTCGAGGTACGGTAACCGGTTCGCAAACCCGAAGCCTTTTCAAAGGAACTAAGGGAGAGGCTATCGGGCTCAAACTCGTAATGTTGGTTATTGCAGGAGATTTGAATTTTGCTATCCGACCGCAGGAGCCGGATGGCTTTATTTTTCAAACCTGCCGTTACCCGGATGTCCGCCAGTCTGCCTAACAGGTCCTTTCCAAATACCAGCGTATATTTCCTTTTAGGGTAATGGGATGCGATCCATTTCAGCTGCGCGGGGTGCGGTAGGTTACCGATGGCAATAAAGGTTAGCGCATCCAGATCCGGGTAGCGGTGCAGGTTGACAGATAAGTACGCGATGGCTTCCATCGCAGTAGCGGTGATGATCACTTCACGGGATAAATCCTTACCGGCCAGCCATAAATTTGTCGTAGTCGGTACCCGGTGAAATCCGGTATCAAAATGCTCGAAGTGGCCGCCGTAGTTAAACACGAGTTCACCGACATTGAAAAAGTCCTGAACAGCTTTCGGCACACCCAGTTGAGCCAATACCGGGTTCATTACCGGTTGGTGCGGTTCCGCGCATCAAAGCGGATATGGTCATTGTTATACACGGGGCGCTGGACTTCCATGTCTTTTACAGCATTTTTATAACCGGGGCTTAAGGTATTGGCTTCTTTCGGGTTATGTTTTTCCCCGAACATGGCGTTCAGCCCTTTATAAAGCATATAAGACAGGCCGCCGTCAATCACGATGGATGCGATGAGCGCCAGCTTATTGGAGCGTATGCCGTTCACATCGGTACCCGAATAGTTTAACCGGGTATGGTCTGGTAGCTCGACTTCCTTGCCCTTGCGGTAATTCGCTTTTTGGGCGGCGGTCAGGTATTCGCCGTTGACCATATCGGGGGTCATGATCTTTTCCGTGTCGGAAATGATAAACTCGCGGGTTTCGGCATCATACTCCACCAATACCTCCTTTTTATTGCCTTTATCGTCCTTAGTTATTTTTAACAAGCTGGCAACCTCGCCTTTTTCCAGTTCCTTCGCTTCAAAGTCTTCAAGGAAATCCGGTGTGGCGGGCTTTTTATAGATCGGGTGGATCAATAGTTCTACTTTACCCAGTTCATTGGTACGTAATGATATTTTAGCGTCAAGTGATTTGATCCTGATATTTTCGGCTTCCAAGTTTTTCAGGTTCATCAAACTTGTCCTGCGGCCGGACAGCAAAGCCCTTAAATCATTGACATTTAACAGGAGTTGGCCGCCGCTGGCCAGCCCGATAGTTTCCAGCTCTTTGAGCGGGAGATCACTTTCTTTATAATGGATCAGATTCATTTTATCTTCCTATTTTATGGGTTTGCTGTTCAGTTTCTGCCAGTTCCAATTGAGGAGCAGGAGGGTTATTACGGGCCTCTACCAGTTTGTCATAGAGCTTGTCCGTAGGTTTTACCTTGATCTTCTGGCCGGTGTCTTCTTTGACCACGCTGAGGGTTTTACCTTTTTTATCCTCTATTTTATAGGTAGTATTGTTATAGGCGATTTCTTCGCCTTTGGAAAGGGTCATATTGGGCGCCGCGCTTTGCTTGACGTCGCGCTTTTCGCCGATGGTCAACAGCATCCGCGCTATCTTTTGGGCATCATTGGCTGCCCTGGTGATTTCAAAGGGTTGATCCTTTAATGTCTTCGCCCAATTCCCGGAATAAGCCGCGTGGTTCCCGAAGCTGTTTCCGGTTTTGAGTTCACCACCAATGAGCATAGCGGCTAACGCAGCTCGGAGTTCCTCCCTGCCATATTCGATAGAACCGAAATTGCCTTCCATAGGCCGTTTCAGGCGGCTCTCGTGACCGGTCCAATGTGCCAGCTGGTGGATGGCGGCCTGGTAATATTTGGTATCATTCTCGAACGAGGCTTTTTCCGGCAAATGGATCTCATCCTTTTTCTGGTCGTAATAGGCTTCCGGGCCGCCATGAATGATGACAGCCTTGCTGTCCGCTATCATTTTTTCCGCCCGTTCATTGGGTGATAAGGGATGCGCTTCCTGCTGTTTGGCGAGGAACTCCTCCAATGGCGGAATTTTGTCGATCTGCGTAGCATTGAACAAAAAAGCCTTGCCGTTTTGTGTTTTGTCAAATTCCACGACCTTCGTTTGTGTCTGGCCGTTTTCGTCTTTGATCTTTTCGCCGTCAGGCGTACGCATGGCCTGTATCTCGTTGTTTTTCGGGAAATTTATCAGTGTGCCTTTGGAGCCTTCTTTCACTAAATAACCCGCGTAGCCCGCATCCTTGGCGGATAGCCAGCGGGGATCATCGTGCCCTTTCATGGAAAGGTTCAGCGCATTCAGGGCGCTATAGCCCTTACCGCTAACAGCATTGATTGGCGCGACAAAGGCGGGCCTGCCATTGTCTTTAACTGGTTTCTGAATCGGGGAAGTACCTTCCTTCAGTTGCGCGGACAGTTTTTCCGCTACCTGCACGTAAAGTGGTTTAAATTGTTTACTCATGATTTTGATATTTTAAAAGTTGATATAAAAAGTTCATCGGGTCGACGTATTGGCGCTTATAGCAGATGCTGAAGTGCAGGTGGCCGCCGGTAACCCTTCCTGTGGCCCCTGAAATTGCTATCGGCTCCCCTGATCTGACCGTATCGCCCGGCGAGATAAAAACCTCGCTGAGGTGGCCATAACCGGATTGAAACCCGCCGCCGTGATCCAACCGGATAAATATTCCTAAAAATTCATTGTAACCGGTGGCGGCGACGCTGCCATCCATGATGGCAAATACGGTATCCTCTTTGGCCCGCAGGTCAACCCCGGCGTGGAAGGCATACTTCCCGGTAACGGGATGTACGCGGTAACCGTAGGGAGAAGTGAGGTGCAGGTTTTTCAGGGGGAGGCATACGAGGCAGCAGGCAAAAATCAGCTTCACCTGCCAACGAATTGCTGCATTTTCAGCGGGATGCTGTTCTCTACAGGTGTCAGCGCTTTTGACCAGATGGCAGGGTTGTTCCCGGCAATTTCTAAAGCCTGCCATATATCCGTGCTCCTGCCTACATCCTGTAAAATGCTGATCTTATAGAGGTCCTTGTAGTCTTTCAGGTCCATAGCCGAAGCGTCTTTCATCAGGGCGGGAAACAATTCATTGCGGTCTTTGAGCTGCAGCAGCGCGTTGGGCGAATAATGCCCTTCTTTTTGGTCAGCGAATTTTACGTAAATCTCATTTTGAGAATCGACGTAAGTCAGGATGCCCACTTTTCCCTGCCCCCGGGCAGGGTCGTTTTCAAGGCCGGGGTGCACCAGCACCAGCGTGCCATGTAATTCATTTTTGTTCATTTTAATTCGTTTTTAGTTTTCGGGTGCCGGGTCAGGATGGTTTGAATTGAAGTACCAGTTCCTGTATTTCCTGGGTGATGCGGAAAAAATTCTGTCGTAGTTTTTCGTCTTTTTTGCCGCCGAAGTCATAGTAGGCGGGCAGCGCTTTATAGTTTTTTTCCTCTTTAGCGATCTCTGCCATATCCAGGTTGATGCGGCAGTTAACCGCCGAGGTTTCAAATTGTCCGGTGAACTTTTCCTGCGCATCGGCGGCGATAACACCTACCATCTCCCCCGCGTTCAATGAGGCTATTTTACCGGCAGGTATCAGTACCTCCAGTTTTTCATTGAGCGAAGTGGAGGTTTTGTTGCGGTCGATGGAAAGCCCCTCGCCCAGTTGTTTGGATTTCCCTAAGATCCGTTCGAGCCATTCCAGGGTTTCCTTGTTGCGCACAGAGCCGGAAAGCACATTACCAACCACCGAAATGATGGTGGCCGCTGTGTCCTTACCATATTGCTGGTTAAACTGCGGCAGTTCCTGCAGGCCCATCAGTACGGCCACCTTATTGCTCCGCGCGGTAGCGATCAGGTTTTCCACCTTATGGACAAAAAGTGTCGGCACTTCATCCACGATCAAAGCCGATGGCAGGTTACCTTTGGTATTGATGAGTTTGGTCAGGCGGTTGATCACGATGGAGTAGCAGGCAGAGTTGATATTCTGCGTATTCGGGTCATTGGCCAGCACCAAAATTCCCGGCGTATCCTTCCCTGATATCTTGAGGTTAAAATCATCGCCGGAGAATACCCAAAAACACTCTTTAGTCGCCAGACGGCTGATAAATATCTTCAGTGTACCGATCTGCCCTTCGAGCTGATCGAAGGCTTTGGCATTATATGCCGTCATAAATGGAGAAAGCAAAGATTTCAGTTCCTGTTCGGACGTCAGCGCGTTAAAAATTTCCTCGTAGGAACGGTTAAGCAGCGCCAGCACATGCGGCAAACTCGAATATTTGCCCCCGGCATGTTTGCTGAGAAAATAGATACAGGATGCCAGGAAGTTGATGGCCGATTGCGTAAAGAACTGGTCGCTGCCGCCGGAACGGTCGCCTTTTTTTAAGGCCTCCACCAAAGCCTCTGCTGTTTCGGCCGCATCGGCTAAGGAGCGGATATAATCTGCCCGCCAGGGGTTGATGCGGCGGCTTTTCTCAATATCGTTCAGGTTCAGGACGTGGAAGGCATAGCCTTTTAATTTACCAGCCTGCTTCGCCATCAGGTAATGGTAATAAGCGATGTGGCCAAGGTCAGGGAACTTAAAATCGTACAGGCAGACCGCAAACTCCTTGGCGATGAGCTGCCGGATAAAAGGGTTGACCACGCTGAAGCTCTTACCCGAACCGGGTGTACCGATGACGATAGTTCCCCTAAAGACGTTGCAGATATTGATCCAGCCTTTCCTCACCTTTTTATCATGATAAAACAGCATGGGGATATTGACGGAGTAAGGCGTATCCACCCGTTTAACCGGCTGCATGAAGCTTTCCGCTTCCGAATTCCATTTGTCCTTACCCAAACCGGATTTGATGATCTTGGAGATATTGTCCATAGACACGCTCAGCATCAGCGCCCCCACGAGGGAGCAAACCATATAGAGCAGGTCAAACCAGGTGGTATAAGGAAAAGCGATGGGCGAAGCCCTGCCCATATACACGATGCTGCCAAAAAACAACAGCAGACCGAGCGCCAGCGGGTAAACGATGTGTTTCTTAGGGTCAAGGTCTGTTTTCTTTTTTGCCAGCGTACCAATGCTGACCAGGCAGATCAGGAACAACGTTACCAGTTTACTGTAAACCAGTTTGCTATAAACAACAATATGCCCGATCTTATCCAGCGGCGTATTAAAAACGCCCCAGAAAGGGGCGTCGTGATAGATGTAAATGGCAGCTTCCAAAAATATGGACAAATAAATGGCACATTGCAGGAAGCCATGCAATTTCTGCTGTTCGCGGGTTTCTTCCATAAGATGATTTGTTTTTTATAGGAATGGAAGGAGGCCTGCGGCGTTCTTCCCTAATATTGATTGTTTTTTAAATTGATTTGATGCCGATGCGGAAAATTGCTCAGCGTTTGGGCCCGCTGTAAACAACCTCTGCCACAGGAGCTTCTTCCGGTATAAGATCAACCGCTTGCTGCTCCTGTTGACGTTCAGCGATATTGGCGCTGATCTGTATTTCGAGTTTTGCGAGTTCTATTTTTAACCCGGCCAGTTCGGCCTCGTTTTCAAAGGTTTTCTGCGTGAGTTCACGAACGGCAGGGATCTCGGTTTCGATTTCGGCCAGTTGCTTCCGGTATTTTTCAACCAGGGGAACTACCCGGTCAATCGCATTCAGGAAATAGCGGGCAGCAATTTTAGGATTGTCGATGTTCGGTGCGCCGTTGTTCTGCATGTATTTGATACCCGTAGCGGGGCTTTCCGCATAAAGGGTGGTCACAAAATCAATATCACTGGAAAATTCTTTATCCACGGTGCTTAATTTTCTACGGATGTACAGGTCAAAGCCATACAGCGTACCGATCTTCATTTCCGGTTCCTTATAGGACTCCGGCACCCATTTTTTATACAGGTCTATCAGGTATTTCCCTATAACAACCGGATCACTTTCACGGAGATTATCTAATCTTACCGGGTTGAGTTTTGTGCCTTCGCTGTCAACCTTCAGCACTTTTTTATAGGCTATCTCATCCGTTAACATGAGTTCCAATGTGGCTTTGGTATCCACCTTCCGGGTTTCCAGGTTTTCCAGCAGGTATCGGCTCCGTGACACTTCCTTATAATGGGAAGACTTATACCCTTCCAGTACCGCCACCTTTTTTTCAATACGGGCTTTGTCCAGTAAAGACGTATCCCCTGAAAGAATGGCGATGTATTCTGCGAAGTTCATCCCGCTTTGTTCATCCATTGCCCCTTCGTCGAGGGTACGGACACTTAGCTCGCTGTTTTTCATCTGACTGATGAACGTCTGCTTATTTTTGAGCAGGTTAAACTTGTAATTGTCCAGCGATTTTTCAACGGCGTATATGAATATTTTGACCTTATTACCAAAGAATTGCTTGGCCAGCCAGTTGCCCTGCCTTGCGCCGCGTCCGTCCCGCTGCTCCAGTTCTGACGGTTTCCAGGGAATGTCGAGATGATGCAAGGCGACTACCCGCTGCTGTACGTTCAAACCCGTGCCGGCTTTTTCGGTGCTGCCGATCAGTATCCTGATTTCCCCGGCATTCATTTTCCTGAACAGTTCCGGTTTTTGCTTATCGCTCCAGTCGTGGATAAAAGTGATTTCGCTGCGCGGAATGTCAAAATCCGTTACCAGTTTACCTAAAATAGCATCATAGATATTAAACGCGGCAGGCTTGGGCGTACCGATGTCGCTGAAAATGATCTGGGTTCCCTTATGTTCGGCGCTTTCCCGGTAGCGTTCCGCCACATTGCGGCAACAGACACTCACTTTGTTGCCAGGGTGGTCACCGTAGGTTTCTTCGTTCACCAGGCGCATATCCACTGCCATTTTCTTAGCATAGTTGGTCGCAATGAGCATCCGCCCAACGTCTTCCTCTGCGGTAAGCGGCCGCCTGCCGATCAGGGTGGCATCCCCGCTTTTGGCGAAAGCCATTAAGCGTTTGATGAAATCCACCTGGTCTTCGGTCGGCGGGATATTGACCAGCATTTCGTCCGTTTCCGGTTTATCGAGGTTGATATGTTTGGCTGTTTTATAATCGGTGATCTCATTATAAAACAGCGCCAGTTCCGGCACCTTGATAAAATGCCGGAACCTTTCCTTCGCCCTGATCTCATTGGTTACGGTAAACTCAAAGTCAACCGTTTTGCGGGCAAATACCGCTGCCCAGGCATCGAAGTTGCTGATCCCCTGTCTTTCCAGTTCGTTTGGCCGGAGGTATTTGAAGATCAGATACATTTCGGTCAGGCTGTTGGATATGGGTGTACCCGATAAAAAGGTCGCGCAAAGGTCGGATTGAAATTTCTCCTGCAATGTCCGTATGGCAAAGAGCATGTTCAATGCTTTCTGGCTGCCGGCCATATTGCCCAAGCCCGCTACGCGGTTATGCCGGGTGGTGAAGGTGAGGTTCTTGAACTTGTGCGATTCGTCGATAAACAGGTGGTCGATATTCATTTCCTGGAAATTGATACCGCTGTCCTTCCTGTTTTGAATGGCGTAAAGCACCGCTTTCAGTTTGTTTTCCAGGTTTTCCTTGCGGATCTCCAGTCCCTTTAACATCGCCCTGCTGATCTCGCCGCCCAATGATTGCAGGGTGTCCAAATCCATCTGGACGTTATCCAGTTCAACGGACAGGATTTCCTTCTGTATTTCCGGTGACTGCGGGATCATACCAAACTGGTCGTGGGTCAGGATGATGCAGTCCCAGTTATTGTTTTTGATCTCGTGGAACAAGCGTTTGCGTTTCGCTGGTGTATAATCATTTTCACCCGGGGCCAATAGTTTCGCTTTGGGATAGGCCAGCCGGAACACGTCCCTGATCTGGTCGACATTTGCCTTCAGGGCGATGATCATCGGTTTGTGCACGATGCCGAGCCGTTTCATTTCCATGGCGGCGACGATCATGGTGAGCGTTTTGCCCAGCCCCACTTCGTGGTCGATGAGAGCGCCCCGGTTCTGGATAATTCGCCAGGCCGCGTTTTTCTGTGAGCTGTAGAGGTCGACGATACCTAATGCCGCCTTATCGAGGCCGGGGAATTTCAGGTGGCTGCCGTCATATTCCCGGAGCACATAGCAGTTAAAGGTGTCGTTGTATAATTTTTCCAGTAAAGCTTTATCGGCAGGTGCAAGTTCACGCAGCCAGTCATTATAGCGGTTACGGATGGTTTCGATCTTGCGATGGGCGGATTGTATGGCTTCGGTATCCGGCACCCTGACGATCTTACCGTCTATTTCCACCGGGTAAGTGATATGCGGTGAAGTGTTTTCCAGCGCATGTTCCAAAAGGGAGTTCGCCAGGATCTTGTTACCACCTTTAGAGGGAACGACCACAAATTCTTCCTTCGTAGTCGGGTTCCCTTTGGTGATATGGACTTTAAAGGTATCTACCGACCCAAAATATTTGACTGTGGTATCTGTTTTAAACAGGTGGGTCGCGAAGCGTTCATAAAAGTCGAGCGGCACCCAGCGTTCGCCGAGGTTGAAGTCCAGCAGTTCAAAAGGTATCTTTTCCGGCTGCACCCTGCGGATCGCTGCGAGGCTGCGCGCCAGTTGCAGGTTATCCGGGTCACCGGCCGCAAACTGTTCCGCAGCCTTTAATTTGGCGACCACGTTGCCGGACAAATACTTATCGGCAGTTTCCCAGGACGTATTTTCCGGGTTAAAGATGATCTGCCTGTCCAGTTGCCCGATGACTTCTTCCTGTGAAAGCCCGGTAGCAGCCGCGATAAACCCCAGATCCACACGGCCGGTATCATTGAGGCAAACGGCGAGCGCCTCCGAAGGGTCATCCGTTTTCAGCAGTTCCTTCCGGGGAAAAACAGGCCCGTAAAAGATATCCGAACGGACAAATTTCTCTTCCTGCTTCAGTTCCAGCGAGGAAACTATTTTAAAGCCGAACGCGGCATCGTTTAAGATCCGGGCGCGATTTTTGTTTTTGTTCAGCTCACCGTACCTGGCCAAAAAGGCGTCGTAAAATACATTGAGCGATTGGCGCAGTTCCGGAAATTGCACCAGGTGTTCCGCTTCAAACCCGGATAGCTGTAAATAGGTATCCCGTAAAGCGACGTAATCCCTGTAAAAGGGGATATCTTCCTGTATATCCAGCGGCTTAAATTCCGCTTCATCGTCCATGGGTTTAGCGATCAGCCCCACCTTGCCCTCGAATACCACCAGGGTATCTTTTTCATAATAAGGCTGTAGGTCGGTGAACGCTTTCGGGCGGTCAGAAGTCAGCTTAAAAGCCGGCTGCAGGCTGGTATCGCCCTCGTAGCGGTAATCATGCGCGAAGTATTTTAGCTTGCCCGCCAGTATATCCAGTTCCAGTCCAAGTGCCTGCCCGTTTGCCCATTTATTGGGCACCGAAATTTCGGCCACGTTACTATATAATTTATAAACATAGCGTCCATTGGTTTTTGCCCTTGCGGTCAGTAAGACGATGCTGTCATGGACGGGCTTTACCGTAGTGCGGATGGTGCTGATCACCCTTGCCGTATGTTTATCGATAGCCGCTTTGTCCAGGTCGCTTAAATAAGCGTTAGCCTTATTGCTGTTCGCAACCGGCACCGTATCAAATAAACCCAGCTGACCGAAAACGGATTCTCCTTTTTCTTCCGGGACCGGCAAAAAAGTAAACTGCTTTCCAACCGCCTTTTGCTGTTCAAAGCTGATCGCCTGCCATTTGGCATAATTGAAATTCGATTGCAGGCCAAGAGCAACCTGCTTTTTCAGTTCCCCGGCAAGTCCTTCCATCAGGCCGTTATGCCAAATCGTTAGCGTAGGATCGCCGTAAGCGTTGGTGCCTTCGATCACCTCGTCACCCAATATCAGTTCCGGGTGTTTTTCGAGGTAGGCATTGATATGGTATTTCCCGAATTTATTTTCCTGTTCCGTAGTTTCTATTAACAGCGCTTCCGCTTCGGTCAGGGTTTCCTTATGGTCATTCTTCTGAACGATCAGCAAGTGGATGCCCACTTCGACGCCGGAACTGTCCCTCATCAGGTTCGCCGGTAATACCGATACGCTGAGCAGGTCGGCGGAGGTCAGTACATATTTCCGGGCGGTAGCATTGGAAGGGTTATTTAAAAAAGCATCCGTTACGAGGTACGCTAAAATTCCACCGTCCGCCAATTTATCCAGTCCCTTTGCAAAAAAGTAATTGTGGATTTTTGAAACAACGGCACTGCCGTTATAGGCCTGGTCAAAGACAGAGAATTTTCCAAAAGGGATATTACTGATCACCAGGTCGGACTGCCCTTTTTCGGTAGCGGCGGTTTCTTCCAGGCCTTTGATCTGCACTTCAGCCGGAACACCCAGGCCGGAGCAAAGAGCGGTCAGGACCTTCCCGGTCAGAATATCTTTTTCCACCGCCGTAATCCCCTGGAGCAGCGGGAATGCCTTTGCCGCTTCCGTGATAAAAATACCAGCCCCGGAGCTCGGCTCGTATAATTTCCGGGGACTTAATCCATTGTCCTTTAGTGCGGCATATATAGCAGCCGGTACAAATTCAGGTGTATAAAAAGCGGTGAGTATGCTGCTTCTAAGGGCATCAAAAGCCTCCTTATAAGCTTTTTCCGGGAGCTTCTTTTTTAACAGATCATGGAGTTCCATCATCTGCGGGTGCAGTTTCAGGTCGGCTGCTGAAATTTCATATCTCTGCCATTCTTCGATGGTTCCCGGAGGGTACATGACCGCTTTGATCCCGCCGAACCCTGCATATTTGCCCAGGCTTTCTATTTCTGAAGGAGATAAGCGCTGCCCGTTAAAATCCAGGGCAATGCGGAGGGCTGCGATATTATCAGCCAGTTTCCTGCCGGTATTAAAAGCCATAATTATTCCTCCAGTAAATAGTCCGCGATGGTCCCGGTGATCTCGTATTTCAGGAACCGGTCGTCCTCGTCCAGCCCTTCCATGAGCGGGGCGCAGAGTTCAAGGATGTTGGTCAGTTCATAATGCAGTATGCCCTGGTTGAGAAAGCGCAGGTAGGTGCCAAAAAACTCTTCTTCCAGCACCAGCCTCACATAGTCGTAGGCGAGCGTGTCTGTCATAACATTAGTTTGGGAGTGTGTCCGCGTTCAGGATGTCCTGGTAAGAGATGCCCAGCGTAATTACCCGGCCAGAAAGCTGTTTTTCGCTCAGTTCGATATGAAGGAGCTTGTTGCCGGGAAAGGTCATTTTTTTAAACACAAAGATGTTCCGGTAATACTTTTCGAAAGCAGGGGTGCCAAACAGCACGAAATCGGGGTGCAGCTCTACCGATTGCACGTTCGAGGCCTTGGTGATCTTTTTATCCTCCACCTTGAACCTGAAATCTTCGATGTCGTATTTGAGGCGGGTTTTGTTCCGGTAGCTGATGTCTAAAAAGATATAATCACCCAGCGTGTAAACATGGTTGAGCCGGCCTTTAATTCCAAAAGCGGAGACCTTTTCTACCCGCTTGCCCGGGCTTGAAGCGACCAGGTTCAAAGACATCGCCTTTAACTGGTTTTGAGAAAAGCCGATACCGGCAATATCCAGCGGGCGCGTATCAGCGGGCAGGATATTAATTTCTGTTTCCGCTGAGTTCCCGCCGGGAACCACGTGGTATTGCGCGATAAATTTTTCACCGGCTATGGTAACCACGGCCTCTTTGAACTTCCCTGTCGTATCCTTCAGCCTGATGCGTAACACATTTTTAAGCGGCAGGTCGCCCACCAGTTCCTTACCGGATATATCCACGTATTGGATAGGTTCCGGTGAGATAAAATGAACGGTAATATTTCCGGGTAAATGGACAGTTGGCAAAGTATCCTGCGCCTTGGCGGCCACACTAAATACAAGGGCGAGGTAAAACAATATTTTTTTCATAATGGATTTTTGATTGAGTAGGAATTTTGAGGGTTGTTATTTCTTATTGCCGCTCAGGGCAGCTTCGCCGGTTTGCGCATTCTGCAGCGCATCGTTATCGATCAGGTAGATGAAAGAGTTGTACTTCATTTTCGCTTTGTTCTTGCGGATGATGTCGGCAATAGCGGATGAGGTGGACTGGAACATTTTATCCACGGAACTCATGATAAAGCTGGTCGAATTGCCATCGATGGAGACACCCTGCACGGAATTGCTGCCGAGGTCCTTGGTGAAATCCCGGAAAGCGGATGAAGGCACATACAGGCCCGGCATCCCGTCCAGGTCATAAATCTCCAGTTTGACCGGCAAAATCTTCCCGCCTGATAGAATGGAATTGATGACCAGTTTTACCCTTTGTTCGGTAAAACCGTTGATGATCGCATACAGGTAGGTGCCTTTTGGCACCAGGTAATTCCCGGCTTTGATATCTTCCAGTAAGCGAAGCCTTAAACGGGAACCGGCATAGCCTGTCACATTTTCATCAATGGTGGCGGTAATAAACTGGTCATCTGCAGGAGGCTTAACGGTATTAAAATCGCCTGAGGGAGCATCCGCTTTGACCACCGTAAGTTTTACTTCAGCGGCCTTTGCCTGCGCGGCTTTATCGGCCATTTGCCTTTTCAGTTTCTCAGCCTTATAAGCAGGGTCGTTTTCCTTATTGATGCTGTCCATGTAGGCCATCTGCTGCTTGAAAACTTCCATCGGGTCCTTTTCTTTTGGTGCCGGCGGCTGTGCGGCTTGCCTTTGCCGCTTCGTCATCCCGGCTATGGCGCCGGCCAGGGCCTCATCATTGTTGCTGCGCCGGGGTAAGGCGTTCGCCGGCGGCTGGCTGAATTTCGCCTTCATGGCCTGGTTGATCGAGTCCAGGGTTTTCTTTTCCTGTCCCGTATAATTATCCCGGAAAGATGCGTTGCTGGACGCTTCTTTTGGGATGGCATTGACGGCGGTATAGCCGTCCGCGTCTTTATAGGTGTTTCTATAGGCATCGAGCTTGTCTGCCAAATCTTTTTTGCGGACATCCGCCGACACATCGCCAACGGTGCCGTTAAGGCCGGCCGACTGTTTCACTTCCTTTTTCGGTTTGGAAAAGCCGCTGTGCCAGGTATAGAAAAACAGGCACAAAAAAGGCAAAGCGAGCAGGGGCAGCACATACTTGGGCTGTTTAAAATTGATGTTCATACTGATTTTATTTAATGGTTTTAATTCGCTGCAATTGGTTCAGGGCGCTATCGAGAGCAGTGCTGTCAGCTGCGGACAATTGCTTTTTCGCGGTAATGCTGTCCACCAGGCGCTTTAAGCGGAGTGTTTCCCTGATCCGGTTGGCTGTTTGTAAAATCCGGCTGAACCCATCCTGGACAGGGCTGGCCTGCTGTTTGGTGACCGGCCTGCGAACCGGTTCCGGGTGGCGCGATAACGTAAAGGCAAGGATCATGGAAACCAATAAGGCCAATACCATTCCCACGAAAAAGAACCTCGGGTGCCGGGCCAAAACATTCCTCCCGCCTTCACCGGCCTTTTCAAAATAGGGCCTGAATTCCTTTTTGATTTCGCTGTACAGCGTATCCCTTGGATCGCGGTTAGAATCTATTCTTTTCCACATCTTGCAGGTCCTTGTTTTCTAATGTTTTCCAGTTGGTGATGAGCACTCCATGCGGGTTATTGTCGCTGCGGGGGATGTCTTTGAGGTAGCCCTCGGTGATCAGCGAACGGACGACGGTGGAACTGCGGCGGTCAATCTTCAGCTTCCCGTAATAACGGAAATATTTATGCGGCATATCCAGGGCAATGGAGTCCGTTTCCAGGGTCAATACGGAACTGGAGGAAAGAATAGAGTTAAAAAATCCCTTTTCTTTGAGATCATTGTATTGCTGCATCCCGGATTCATCGACGAGGTACATCGCCTTTTTCATCTGGTATTCCATGAACTTATCGTCCGGGGTCAGTGAAAAGAACAGGGAATGAAACAGGTCGACATGCGCGCGGTATTCAGCAGGACGGTTCATCTGCATATCCGTTTGCCGGGCCAGGATGGGGATATTGTTGTCCAGCAGGTAAATGCTGCGCTGCGCGTTGGATACCAATTTATAGGCGTAAAAGCAATTGATACCCACGATAAGCAGCGATGTGACCAGGCAGCCGACCGAAACGATGGTGGCCAGCCTGATCTTGGCTTCGATATTTTTTATAATCATAAGAGTAGGGTTTAAAAAAGGGCCATGCGGAATACCGCACAGCCCCGGACCGGAGAAAGAAAAAAGAAAAGGAAGAAGAATTAAAAAAGGCTATATAAAGGTACCCGCCGCTTTCCTGGCGACACCCATCACTACGCCGGAACTTCTGCCGAAGGTGGACGCGGCGGAACTGATACCGGAAGTCGAGATGATCCAGGTAGAAATGCTGGGTACGGTGAACATGCAGATCGCGCCGATCAGAAAAACGATAATCACCGTTCCGAATGACAGGATACCATTACCGGCGAACCAGGCCATTTGCTGTAAATTAGCGCTGGTGCCGTTTTGGCCGACCAGTTCCTGGTATTTGCTGATCTCGGAGGTCATCGCGTATTCCTGCATGAGCCCGACCAGGTACATGATCAGGTAAGCGATTCCCGAATATAAATTGACGGACACAAAGCGGGCGATCCAGGTGCTGAAACTGTCCCGGAAAGCCGGAAGGATACTTACGGATACCGCAAATGGCCCGAGGATCACCAAAATAGAAGAGTAGATGATTTGCAGCATAAAGATCACATACACCGCTATTCGTAATATCCAGATACCCAATAATTCCAGCAATTGTGTAAACAGGAGCTGCATACCGACGGTAAGCCTGTTTTTCAATTCAATGAGTGGTGAAACCACCGAACTGATCCCTTCCTTGACGGTACTGGTTACGGAATCCCAGGCCTGCCCGTACCAAGTGTCGCTTTCTTTTTCGGCTACATCGGTTTGTGCCTGGAAAGTGTAAAGGGAATTGGCAACGGCCAGCATCAGGTTGGCGCGGGTAAGGCGCAGGTTATCTACATTGACCTGTTCACTCTCATACATCTGGTCGGTTTGGTTGGCGACGAGGTCTGTAGGAAAAGCGATGACTTTGACAAAAGTGCCCCACCATAAAATAACCATTGCCAATCCGAAAGGCCGCAGCAGCGGCATAATCTCCAGTTTTTTGTCGCCTACCATCATTTCGTAGGATTTGATGGCAAAGAAAATGATCATGAATATGGCAGCCAGCGCCTGTGCATCGCCGATAAACAAGTCAAAGTGTGTCCAGATGGAATCTTTTAGCCCGCCTAAAAAGGTCATCATGCCATTTTCATAGACCCCGTCCCCCTGGAGAAATTCCAGTGTTTTATTGCTGCTGGCGGTATCTATGGGCGCGGTTTGCGCGAAGCCTGCCGTCACTCCGAGTGACAATAACAGGATGAGTAAAAGTTTCTTTTTCATTGGAGGTGCTGTAAGACTTTATTGGCGATCACGACATCGGTGTGCGGTGTCCAGCCGGTGATGGTCACCTGGCCGTTTTGTAATTTCTGCTGCTGGGCGGCCATGTTCAGCGTGGTCTGCGCGGTGGAGGTACGGATAGCCCAGACGGCGGACAACTTTTTATATTCCTGCAGCAACCTATAATAAGCCATAATTCTTGCGCCCCTGTCCATGTCCGTCGTATGCGCCCCCTGTATCCGCTGTTTTAACCGGGAAAGTTCGTTCGTGTACCAGTTGTAAGTACCTTCCGAAACCAGTTTGGCACTCACTTGCGGTGACAGCCCGGCGAGGATGGTCGCCGTCGAATAATTCAACACCGGCTTAAACTGGTCGCTGTAGTATAACAACCATAAAGGGTCGGCATCCGACAGCGCCCCGGATTGGTTGGCGATCTCTGACAGGGCCGTGTTCCTGACCGTATCAGACTGCAATTTATATTTGCCGTCGGTACTGTTCATGGCGCTCACCAGCGCCAGGCGCTGCGTTTGCGGACCGGTCGCGCTGAGCGGCCGCAGATCGGTCTTGTGGTAATTGGGATAGAACCAGCCCCATGTTAACCAGTAATAAGGGTTGAGGCCCAGGAAACCGGAGGTAGGCGTAAACTTATTCTGGTCCCATTGCTGGAAAACCATACGCTGCTGCTGGTAGCGCAGGCTTTGATCGTTGATCTCCTCCTGGGCATAGCAGCGGGCCGCACCTGAAATGGCAAGCGCAAGCATCAATAGCATAAAGTGTTTTTTCATTGGTGTAAGTATTTAGCGTTTTGAATAATTTGGGCGACAAATAATTTGTCCCTGTTAATATAACTGGCGTAGGGGTTAAGCGACGCGATGATGCCTTTTTCTTTGGCCCAGTACATCGCCCGCCATGCGCCATAGGCCAGTCCATCGAGGATCTGCAATTGGGTAGTGACCTTGCGCAGCAACTGGTCGCGTGAATTGTAGTCAGCCAGTACATTATCACCTTCCTTCAATACGTAGCCGGAAACATCCGTTACCAGCGTAACCGCCCGCTGTTTCATCTCGGTGGCTATGTTGTCCGCAAATAGCAAAAGATAAGGTTGGGCTTTGGCCAGATCAAGGGCCTGGTTGATATAGCTGATCATATCCGTTGTGATGACCTCCATATTTTTGACTTCCAGGCCATCCTTTAAAGCGGAATTGACATTGGACAGGCCGTTGTAAATGATGGTTTGCGCCAATACCACCGAACTTATATTGGTATTCAGATTGTTGACATTGGTATTGATCTTGCCGAGGTACTGATCGTGCGTGGTTTCTGCCGAACTCCTGACTGCCCCGTTGGCGACGACTGATTCGAAATGCTGCGGGTCGAAGACCACTTCCTGCGCGGTGCAGGGCAAAAGATAAAAGGCGAAAGGTAAAAGGAGCGCTATGAATCTTGTTTTCATCACTTTAAATATTTAGCGTTTTGAATTATATTTTTGCTGATGGAGATGTCCGCGTCAATAAAATTCTGAAAGGGATTGGCAGCCTTGAGCAGCGAGGCTAAGCTGGAATACTGCATCATATTGACCATGTTGCCGGACAGTTCCTGTAATACGCTGAGTTGGGCGATCACGTAGTCAAAAAGCATTTTCCTGTCAGAGGCCTTCATTTGGTTGACATCGCCGTAGGAAAGGATCAGCCCCGCGACATAACCCATCAAGTCTTTGGCATCCTCGGCGAATTGGATCTCGGATTGGTACCCGATGGCGATCAGTGCCGGGTTTTTTTCAGCCAAAGCGACGATCTGCGCCTGGTAACTGACGATCTGTTTCACCATCGGTTCCGCATAAATCCCCACATCCGCGACCGTGATAGCGGTACCCAGGGTATTATAGCGTTGCTGTAGCATCCGATAGGTATTTTTTAGCTTTTCCAGCAAAGTAAGATTGGCCTGTTCGTTGGCGGTGGCAGCCGCCTGCTGGTTCCTGGCATTGACCTGTAGTTTGTTTTCGGAGGTAGATTCGTCCACCAACTGGTGGATTCCAACAATATCCAGCGTACTTTTCTGCGCGAAACAAGGTGAAAGGTAAAAGGCGAAAGGTAAAAGGAGCAGTAGGGCAATAGTATATTTTTTCATTGCTTCAGGTATTTGGCATTGTTAATGACTTCGTTGGCGATGCGCACATCTTCGTTCTGCCAGGTGGCCCAGGGGTTAAGCGAGCGGAAAATACCATTCATCTTCGCCCAGTACATCGCCCTGTCCATGCCGTAGGCAATACCCCGAAGTATGCGCATTTCAGATGCGATATGATTCAGCAATTTGCCGCGTTCGCCGGAATCCATGAGGTTGTTTGAACCGCCTTTAAGGATAAAAGCACTTACATCGGCAGCTAATGTCGCCGCCCGTGTTTCAAAGTCTTGTGCGCCCTTTTGGGCGAAGAGCAATAATACCGGATCCGATTTGGCCAGGACAAGCGAACCTTCGACATCAGTGACAATATCTTCCCCACATTCGGCTATTTCTTTGATGGTCGTCAGGTTATTGATCACGGAAGCCACCTGGCTGAGGCCTTTATAAATATTGTTTTGCAGGGTATTGACGATAGTCAGCTGGGAGGTTACGGCCAATTGCCCCTTTTGGATCAGGTCCAGTTTGTTATTGGTGGTATTGAGCTGCCCGTTGATGACACCGGCATTGACCGCGATGGCCGCTGAGGTGGTGGGGTCGACCACCAGTTCCTGCGCGAAGGATGCTTTGCAAACAAAGCAGATCAGGATGATAAATAATGCTTTCATAAATTTAATGTTGATTAACGCGTGTGATAAATGCCGGAAGGGATAACTTGCTGGCCTTAAAGTCAGCGACAAAGGCATCCAGCCCCTCGTGATAAGAACCGTATTTATTCGTGTAGGATTCCACCGCCGACTTCTCCGGCTTTTCGGTGGTATAGGTAAGGTATTGTTCAAGCGATACCTCTACGCCGTAAACTTCACCAACGGAGCCTCGCCGTATATAGACCTCCTTGAACCGTCCCCGGCCTTCGGTATTGTCCAGTTGATTAATGGTAAATATTTTCCGGCGCTCCGTTTCGTTGATGGAAAGCAGGGCCGCGATGTCATTGTAATTATCCTTGAACTTGGTTTGGTCAAGCAGGCAAATCGTATCTGAATTGTTGATGATACTGTCCTTGACTACGGCATTGCCGATAATATCACCCAATTCCTGTGTGACGACAATCGCCTCCCCCCAGAATTTGCGGACGGTTTTATAAAGATATAAGAGGTAGCCAGCCATGAGCGGGCTGGCGATGGCCTTCCACGCTTCTTCAACAACCAGGGCTTTTCGCCGGTCTGAACGGTAGCGCATTTTCTGGATGAACACATCCATGATAATTAGCGTTACAATCGGAAAAAGAATTTTGTGCTCCTTGATGGAATCGATTTCGAACACAATGAACCGCTCGGTAAACAGTGATTTATCCGCTTCCTTATTGAGGATCGGCGCAAATTCACCGCCTTTATAAAACTTTTTGAGCACATAACGGAACTCATCAAAATCGAAAATGATCTTTTCCTCGGCTTTGATCTCCGGTATTTTTTCCAGTGCGAACACATAGAAGGTATCAAAGGCCAGTTCACCCTTTTCCGCGAAGAATTTGCTGTAATAGGCGGAGATCACGTTGGCGACAACATCCCTTTCCACCGGGCTGAATGTTCCTTCAGCACCTTTCCAGGCCACCCCGATCAGCGTACATAAAAAGTCTTTCTTTTCAATGTTGTATTCCTCTTCCGTAATCCGGAAGGGGTTCATGGTGATGGGCGTTTTATCGGTATAAGTGATGTACTTACCCTCGTAATACGCACATAGCCCGGAATAGGAATGGCCGGTATCGACAATCACCATATCCATGTTATACAACATGTACTGCTCGATCAGGGCATTCATAAAGAAACTTTTGCCCGAACCGCTTGGCCCCAGCACAAATTTGTTCCGGTTATTGATACGCCCGGTACGCATGGGCAGATCGGCTGGGTCCATGCCGATGGGGATACCCTGCCGGTCCGTAAAGCGGATCAGGAAATCCGATGGTTCGTCGCGCGGCAGCGACTCTTTAAAAAAGAAACAAGCGGCAGCGTCACAGGTAGTCATGAACCAATCGTATTCTTTGATTTCCACCGCATTTCCCGGCAAACAGCTCCTGAAAAGTTCCAGCTGGTTATAGCCGCTTTTACTCGGTGTGATACCCAGGTTTGAAAATGAACTTTCGACGAAATTCGATGCCTTTTGCAGTGTTGCAACCGGGGCGGATACCAGGATATTGAAATGGCAGTTGACCACTAACTGGTTCTCCCTTGCAATGTCATTCAACAACAGGTCGATATCTTCGACACACAGGTCGTTGGCCGGGTCAGGAATGCCGCTGTGTTTTTTCTTTTTGGCTTCCAGCTTTCGCAAGGTCGCTCCCTGGTTAGGGATCTCAATGACCTGGTTGAATAAAATGGCATCGCAGTCCGGGACCTTAAAAAGGAAGGATAAAAAATCCACCGGGAAGCCGCGCATGCTTTCCTTGTCATTCAGCTCGATATGCGTACTTACCTGCTGCGGCAGGTCGATCTTGTCGATATTGATCACGCTGATGTTGCGAAACGCTTTTTCACCCATCCTGATCTCATTGTCCGTGGGAGAAATATTATTCAGGCTGAGGTGCGTACTTTTAAAGTCCATGCAGAGTATCTGCATCACCAGCCGGTTAATTCGGGCCTCCTTTAGGACAACAGCCGATGGCAACAGATCCAGCACTTTCCCGATAGCCTGCCGGAACTCCCGCAGCCCCCTTGCATCGTACACATAGAAAGCGCCTTTTTTTACCTGGCGGGTTATGGTCAGGTAGGTTTCCACCTTCAGGCATTCGCGCCCTGCAAAGTGTGCATTGTACTTTTGCTGGAGATATTCTCCGCCTTTTTTGAGCGGATAAGGTGAGCGGCTGATCACGTCCTGTTTTTGTAAGATGTAGCCGTCCCCTAAAATTTTAACGATATTGATCAGGGTATGGTGGAATTCGTCATACCCGGCCGGGTATGCAGAATAGCGGATGACGGGATTGACCATGCTGATGATCACTGAAGACTCCCCATTGAGCCCGATGAGCATTTGATACTCCCCGTTTTTATCTACCCCGGAGAACGGAATATTAAATATTGATTTTGCGGCCATAATGATTGAGGATGTAAATTGTGTTTGCACGGGTCTTTGAATAAAGACCGCCTTTTTGTTTTTGGGCCGTATAAAGCAAACCACCCACGATGCAGCCGATCAGCAGTATCGCACCCAGCCACATGTTGACGAGCGACATGGTCAGGGCACCGATGACCAGGCCGGCAATGACAGAACCGAGGCCCCAGTAGATGAATTTCCCCTGGAAGCCTTTGTAAATAAGGGGCTTCTGCAGCCCCTTATAAACGGCGTAATGCCTTGCCATTAGGTTAACCCAAAGAATGACTTGATCACCAGCGCGGAAACTACCAGGAAGACGCATGATCCGCCCCAACCCATCAGTTCCTTGTTGATGTCCTGGTCACCCGAATTCCACTTGGAATAGACCCGGATGGCACCCACGATGCCGACGATCCCGCCGATGACCAACGTAATATTGGTCACCGGGTCAACATAGGTTTTGAGGGTGGAGGTCGCGGTGTTCAGGCCGTTGACACCGCTTTGTGCGAACGCGGGAACAGAAAGGGCCAGCAATACTGCCGAGGCCCACATTTTTTTTGTTTTGGTTAACATTAAACAGGAATAAAAAATAAAGACGGAGACCTTTTAAAAGCTACCTGGGTGATAGCTTAGGGTACATTTAATAATAAGGCGTTCAGATCCCGAACAACGCCTTTAGGAATGCACCCGCGAGTACCATAAAGAGAGCGGCGAAGAACCATGCCGCTACATCTGAGTCGATCCTTTCCTTGCCCATCTGCCAGTTGTGGTAGATCTTGACCGCGCCGTTCAGGCCAAGCAGGGTGGCAACGACCAGCGAACAATCAAAGGCGGAGAAAAAGGTGGCGGAAAGGTCCTGCTGTGCCTGTTGCATCTCAGAAATGCCGGGCTGCGCGATTGCACCCAGTACTACCAGGCAGAGCAGGGAGGTCAATACCAATTTCATAGGGAAAAGCTTACGCCCTTGGTAAATTCAATGGCATCCTGCTTCGCCAGGCTGAACATTTGTTTCAGGCTGACACCACCTGATGACATCATCGCGGAAGGGTAAAGTTCTGTTTCCTCGTCCGGTTCTGCCCGAATGGGTTCCACATGTTCAACGAAAGTGAGTTGATGGGAGTCTTCAGTAACGGCCGGGCGTCCGCCGCGCATAGCGTCCCATAAAATTAAGGCGGCATAGTAAAATACATACATACCGCTCAGCCAGAGTGCAAATTTGATCCAGGTCATAGTTCTGTGTTTTGTATAAAGTGTTTGATAATTTCTTTGAGTTCGGGGTGGGTTTCAAAAAGGTGCTTTACCGAATAAGCGACCAGTTTGGTGACATCTACCTGGGTGGCCATTTTAAACTGGTTCATCAGGCGCACGGTTTTTTCGTCAAAGCGGACATGAACCATGCTTTTGTTTAAGCTGCTGTCATAGTCCATGATAGCGGCCAGTATAGTTGATTCGATGTCTTTCGGTTTTGTTTTTTTATCGGCTTTGTTTTTTCCTGCTTTATTTTTTTCAGGCTTGGGTTTCACCAATTCTTCCCTAAGCTGGTCAGCCAGTGATTTAATATTTTCCATATAGATGATCAGCATAGATTTTTTCAAAAACAGGATTAATAACCGGTAGTAATGATGGCGGCGTTTGAAAGGTATTGGTACGCTGAAAGTCTATCCGGTCAGGTAATATGCCGGTGATCTGCCCGAATTTGGAAAGCTGCTCGTTCACCTCCTGCATGATCTCGAATTTGGCATTCGCCTTGACCCGGTTGGGAACAAATACCATCGCCATTTTAGGGTTGATCTTCTTCAGCACAACGGTAAAGAGCACGGTGGATTCAAACGTCGATTCCTCGTAGGCGAAGGGACAGATCACCAGGTCCGCCGAATTAAAGACGGGGATCAGGCCATCGTCGTCCAATTTACCCGGCAGGTCGATCAATACGATTTCTTTCGGGTTATTGCCTAATATACGCCGCAGCACCGGGTAGCTTTCGAGGCTGGCCTCTACGACTTCATAGGGTTCGTCATTTTCCAGCAGTTTGGCTTTGTCGTATTTTTGGGAGATGGACTGCTGGTAATCCATGTCGACGACAGTGATCCTGCAGTTTTTTACCTGTGTGAGGAAGTTGGCCAGTAACAGGGTGAGCGTACTCTTCCCTGCGCCGCCTTTCTGGTTGCCTATTATAATGATCATTAATTTTGAATTATGGTTTAACGGGTATTTGTTCTGGCTTTCTTTTGGCGCTTTCGTTTCATGCCGTGTATTTGCTGGTCGTCCACGTCGTCAGCGATCCATATGGACTGTATAGAAGCAGGTGAAACGGTGTATTCATCCGCCTGCCTTTTTTCATGATGGTGAAAAGCTTTATTACCGGCTTCATTCAAAAGTTCCTTTAAAGGATAAACCTCGCTGCCTTTAAAAACCTTTTTTTCATCATGGTCTATCAGGGTGTAACCGTATGGCTTTTTTCCTTCAGCGGCGTGAAATACCAGGTCGATATGGTATTGCTCTTTAAGAACAGACTGAAAATGCGGGTCATTTTTTACCTTTTCAAGAATGGCTTTGATTGACGCTGCCCTGTCTTTATCGGGAACGTATTGATTGATTTTCGCCTGTATCAATTTTTCATTAGGGTCAATTCCCAAAAACCCTTCATTTTCGAGAAGCGTAAGGAACTGCGCCCTGGTGCTGAAACTGTATTGTAAAGCAAAGTCATACCCTAAAACCTTATTCAGGTTTTGAACTGCGCGGACCTTTTCAAAAGCGCTGCTGATCTTTTTACCATCTCGTTGGACGCGGGTAGTGACCATGTGAACGTGGTTGTTTTCCGTGTCTTTATGATAGACGATAAGGTAGGGCTGTTTGCCATAGCCCATTTCTTTCAACCAGTCTTCCGCGATTGCAGTCAAGGATACCTTGTCATAGGCTTTTCCTTTGGCAGAAATTACAGCATGAAATTGCGGCTTGCTTATTCTCTTATTTTGTGCTGAAAGTAATTTCAGGTAGTTGATATAATCCTGGGGGCGTAAAGTACCCAGCCCCTGTAATGGACCGAAATTGGCTACTTTCATCAACTCCCCTTTATTCCGGTCAACCTTATTGGCATTATAGTTAACCCCGTTAAAGGAAGCGGAGGAGGTCAGTATTTTAACGATCATGTAATTGCGTATCAATCGACCGGTATAACCGGCTATCCTTGTAGTGGTGTAGCAAAGGATCAGGGCATCCCAATAACGTTATAGCTTAACAGCGCAGTAACAAACGATCTGCATAACCGGCTATCTTTATCTCCCTGGATCGGGATAACGATGTATTTATATATCAAAATAACAGCTTATCCATATGACGCTATACCCATGTAACGCTGGAACTAAATAGCACTATAACAGGATGTTTGAATAACAGTATCTCAATATAACGTTGTATGCTTGTAACACTATAGTTGGATACCATTATAACTACCTAACTGACGCGCTTAATAACCTTATAACTCCACAGCGTTATAACAATATATCTGCTATTTATTTACTCATGAGCCGAATGATTTTTCGGAGGGCAGTTTCGAGGCTACTCTGCATATTGATATATGCTTCCATCAAGTGATTAAATTTCTCCGCTGTCACGGGCGGCAGATCGCCTTTTAATTTCATAACGTTGGCGTGTCTTGCCAACTGATTAATATTGTTTCCTGCCCGGCCCATTTCGGCACCGATAGCATCCAGGTATTTGATAAGTTCCTGTGAATTGACAACGGTTAAATCCGCATTGTGCAGCACCCTTATCCTGACCAGTTCAGTCTTATTGATACCCAACGCTTTTTCCAGCTCATCGATCTGCTGGTATTCGGCTTCGGTAAAACGGATGTTGATAGGTTTACAGCGCTTCCCCTCGGTTAGCTTTGGCCTTCCCCCCTTGTTCTTTAAATCGGACATCAGAAAAATGAGTTGCGAATTTTTACTATCCCCCGGAGGGCAAGATCCTTTTTGTAAAGCAAAAAGACATCTTGCCGTCTAAAAAACAAAGGGGTATTCTATAATGAAAGTGTCTTTCTTTTAGTGTTTTCCGGTGCTTCCACGGGCTTAATTTCCTGCCGGGATGCAACCAGTTTATCATTGAAGTCATTGAAGCCCAAATAGGCCCTTGAACTGTCGGTAGCATAGGGCAGTGCCTTCATAAATTCAGCCGTTGCCCGGTAACCGGGTTCGTCCCTGTCTAAATACACATCTATGGAGGAGAAGCCTTTGGCTTTGGCTATGCCGTCCGAGAGCAGGGCCAGGGTATTCAGTACTATGATACTTTGCCCGGAATTGGGGTGTTCGGTTTTCCAGCTCAGGTAATTAATATACCCTTCAAAGATACACAGGTCCTTTTCATGACCGGGTATAAAGCTGATGGCCTTCTGTCCCAGGCAGCCTTTAAAGTACTTGTTCCTTACTTCCCAGCCCCCGGCTTCATTTAACCATCCTGCCGCGAAGAAATCCTTATGCTGTCCCTTATCATCCTCAATGGTATAATAAACCTCGCTCATACTGCCTTTGGCCATTTCAAAAACACCCCTCTTTTGGAGATACGCGGTGATCGCGGGATTGGTACCCAAAGGCTTCGTCGCTTTAATGTTATAAATAGGTTGCCTCATTTTGCGTCGCGGCCGCATGGCTCTTTCAACAGGACTAACGGAGCCGATTACATCGCTGATCTTTTCTACGACCTCGTTAAAAGACAAGTGCTTCCAAAAAAGCAAACCAAAGTCAACGATATTTCCGCCTTTCCCGAGGCCATGGTCGAACCATACCCCGATCTCATCGTTTACACAAAAAGAAGGTTTGGTATCCGATCCGCGCAGCATACTGTGGTACATCAGTTCTTTCGCTGTCTTTTTCGCGGGCTTAAAGCCCAGTTTTTCCAGCAGGTCAACTAAAGAAGCCTGCTCTTTAAGGTCTTTTGCATTTTGAAAATTACTCATAAGGTGTTCTGATTTATTAAAATGATTTCATGAACCGGCAGCGGGCAACGAACCCGTATAATCCGCTTCTGCCGGTTAGTTATTTCGGGACTACTCACGTCGGATTCTACAATCCGGGCTGTCGCCTGCCTATGCGTTTTCGGTATCTTGATATGATCTCACCTTCGCAATATTTCCTGTTCCTCACAGGATAATGCTTTGTCCCCCGATGTCAAAGAGCTTAACAGAAAGGCAGTTGCTAAAAAGCCTTGCTGCCTGACGGGATCAAAATTGAGGTTATGAGGATTGGGGAATTGACAAGCTTTTCGGTACTACCGAAAAATAAATTATTAAAATAGTTGAAGCTGGACTTCGACAGGTTATTATAAGGATGGTGGTGAGAGCAGCTATTCTAATCAACTACGATTCCGTTTACATAGCTTCAAAAAGAGAATTTAATTTGTTTTACTTAATTTGGTGGGCGAAAAAAAACGAAGCAATAACTTGGATGAACGAATTTTCCGACTTTATAAAATCAAAAATCTTTATTCAGGAATCCGATTTGATAATCATCCTTTCTAGCTTTAAGTCTAAGCGGATTAAAAAGGGCCAGCTGATTTTAAAACGCGGACAGATTGCTTACCAATACTTTTACATCAGGTCGGGGGCGCTGCGATTCTTTTTCGGTGAGTTTGGTGAGCAGCTGACTGCTTGGGTTGTTTTTCAGGATGAGTTCTTCACCGAAATATCCAGTCTCAATCCTCAAAAGCCAACGCGATTCAATATTGAAGCCATAGAAGATACCGAACTCCTTTATATTGATAAATATAATATGGAAAATCTATACAGGCAATTTCCGGCCTGGCAGGAATTTGGTAGAATTACCTGGGAGGCTATGGCCGTTCGCATGATCGATCAGATCATCAGCTTTCAAACCTTATCAGCTGAAGAACGCTATCTGGAATTTATGGAAAAATCTGAATTGATCAAAAGGGTTCCAGTTAAACAGATAGCGTCTTACCTGGGCATCACTCCAAATGCCCTGAGCAGGATCAGAAAAAATCTTAAGTAGGTATCATTAACTACCAAATGGTAGTTTTTCCGGATTACTGCGTACATAGCTTTGCATAATTCAAAACAATTTAAATGGAAAAGCTAATATTGGTAGCAGGAGCTACAGGAAACCTCGGACAGAAAATATGTCGCGAACTTATTAAACGAAATATACCTGTCAGGGCCTTAGTCCGTAATGGAAGCAGCCGCGAAAAAATTGATGCTCTGGAAGAAATGGGGGTTGATGTTTTTACAGTTGATCTATCTAGTGATCAGGAGTTGACGGGTGCATGCGCAGGTGTTACCTGCGTGGTATCTGCCGTTGCGGGCCTGCACGATGTCATTGTGGAAGCGCAAACCAAACTTCTAGATGCGGCGATTGCGGCGGGTGTTCCCCATTTTATCCCCTCAGATTTTTCATCCGATTTTACAATGATGCCGGCGGGTGAAAACAGGAATTTTGACCTGCGAAAGGAGTTTCATGAAAGACTGGACCAGAGCCCGATCCGGTCCTCGTCCATATTTAACGGCGCTTTTGCAGATATTCTACGGTATAATACACCGCTTTTTAATGTGCAGCAAAAAACAATCGCTTTTTATGATGATAAGGCAGACTGGAAAATAGATTTTACAACCATGGATGATACTGCTGCCTTTACGGCAATGGCAGCAGTTGATGATGCAGCACCAAGATTTTTAAGAATTGCCAGTTTCAGTATAAGCCCTGAAGACCTTGTTGTTTTAAGCGAACAATACAAAGGTTCAAAATTCGGGCTGGTTAATATGGGTTCAATGGAAGGCTTTTCGACCTATAATAAAGTACAGCGGGCTGCGCATCCTGAAGGAGAAAACGATTTATACCCCAAATGGCAGCAGGCGCAATATCTCTATAGTATGTTTTTGATACACCATCAATCCCTGGATAATAACCGTTACGAAGGATTGAGCTGGTCCCCGGCCGAAAAAAATATTTAAAATATAACATTATGACGAACGAAGATAAAGAGCATACTAATTTGTATTCAGATGAAGAACTGATCAAATACTGGCCGGGATTTGAGAATAAATACGCTGTTGTTAACGGCGTGGAGTTACATTATGTAGATGGAGGAACCGGCACACCACTGATTTGTCTGCCAGGCTGGCCGCAGACCTGGTATTCCTTCCAAACCATTGCACCTCAACTGGCTCAAAAGTACCGGGTGATTGTTATAGATATCCGGGGAATGGGCACTTCCGGTAAACCTGAATCCGGATATGATAAAAAAACAATGGCAGCAGATATTTACGAACTGATCGGTCATTTAATGCTTGAAAAAGTATTTATGCTTGGCCACGATATAGGAGGTATGGTGGCTATGAGTGTAGCGTTTAACTATCCTAAGGTTATAGAAAAGCTTATTGTTATGGATGGTGCGCATCCCAGCGAGGGCATGATGCATATGACCCTTATACCTCCATTAGGCACATTTAATGAAAAAATGACCGGGGAGGCTCCATACGCATGGTGGATGAGTTTCAACCAGGTAAAGGAACTACCGGAAAAAATACTGGAGGGAAGGTTTCAGTTTTTACTCGACTGGCTGTTTGCATTTGTGATGATAGACGAAACAAAGATGACGCCGTTTGAAAGGGAGATTTATGCATCAACATATAATAAACCTGAGAATATTCGTGCTTCAAATGCGTGGTATCAGACTTTTACAAAAGATATTGAAGATGGTAAATCATATGCGCAGCTAACTATGCCCGTCTTAGGAATCGCAAGTAACGTCAGTTATAATTATATGAAAATGGGGCTTCCATTCGCTGCGAAAAATTGCGAAGTAACAGGCCTTTTGAATAGCGGCCATTACATGAATGAGGAAAAACCCGAAGAGGTGCTAAAAGCATTGATGCCATTTCTTGAAAAATAGTTAAACAGCACATTCAAAATCCTATGCCCTGATAAATATTGTAAAATGCCGGCTCAGTTAGCAGCCGGTATTTTGTTATATTTAAAAGCAGTAATTTTACATCTGGAAAAATGCAACTGAATGAGTTTCCTCCGGCCGCGAAAGAGGCAACAAAATCTTTCCTCAACAGGTTGCTATTCGTTACCTGATTCAATTTTCTGCATGATCGTTTCTTTCATCTTGTCTATATATTTTGTGGGACTCAGGCGTTTCCTTCTTTCTATTTCTGTAAACCTCCGCTGAACAATTCCGATATTTATATGAAGATTAACTTCCAGCCATTTCACAATTTGATTCAGGCTTGCATTTCCGTTATTTAACTGTCCGGTAAGCCAGATGCCGTAGGCCAGCTCCACAATGTTAATGGAATCTCCTGTCCATTTCATTTCGATTGTCTGCAAATCACCCTTGCTTTTAGCGTTTAGCTCAGGGAATTTTAAGGGGGTTATCTGTTCGAGAATGAAATATTGTATGTGTTCATAAGCAATGAATTTTGCAAACAGATAGCTCATAGGGGTTGACACTGCCTTGTCGCCTTCATTCATGTCAGCTAAGGGCATAGAAAGCGGTTCTGCATTTCTCAGGAAATAGGTTCTGTCGAGGTCATTTACCCCGGTTCTGTAATACTGGTAATGAAAGGAGTTCATTCTGAAAAAGCTTTGCAATGCTTTTAGTTCATCATCAAAGTATTTCAGCTGAACCTCACTTGTTCCTATCGGCTTATTGATCTGAAGACTGTATCGCATTACCTCTTCTATCCTAAGAGCTACCATCTCTGGTTTAGTAATTTTAAAAAACAGGATTTCCTCATCTTCATCAGTAAACCTATAAGTAAGCAGGAACTGATTTAGTTCGTTTAATTTGCTTTCGATAACTTTTGATACGCTGGTAAGTTTACCAAGCGGATTGTCAATACCGCTAACTTCAAAGAGTTCTTCGAAAAGTTCGGATCGTAATTTTTCAATATGGTGGTTCATAGATATTTAAAAAAAGAGATAAAGACTGCCATCCCCGCATTATTTCAATGCCCGGTCTTGATAATTACTTGCGGAAAATGCCCCTGTTAAGAATTAGTAGTGTTGAGTTTGAATTGTCGTGAAGCATCAGCTCCTTCGGTAATTACAACAATCGCATTACATATTTTTTGCATTAATACGGGAATGAAATAGCTTGCTATCACAAAGAGCATCAGCATTCCATAAGATATTTCCATAAGGTTTATTTTATACAGGCTGACAGCAAAAACAGTCAGTGCGTTTATGGCTCCTGTACATTCGTAGAACAGATTGAACCGTCCGATCCTTGTGGCTATCCGTTCTGCATAAGACAAGTAATTAAGGTAATTACGATGATGTTTGATAAAGCGATTTTCAGCACAGTCAATGCCTGAATCTGCCAGCAAATCATTTACCAGCTGACTTTCCGCCCTTCCTGATATTTCGTTTAACCGCGCAGCTTGGTAGGATAGTTCAGGCGCGTTTTTAATTGATGCTGCTATCATCACGGAAAGAGATATCATATTTATTATCCCGATTAATGGCTGGGCATACAGCAGGGCGGAAAGGATAAACAATATTAATGAACCCTCTGACAGCAGTACCGATGCAAATCCCGAAACCGCATTCTGTATTTTTTGAATATCTCCGAGATGCTTTTTTACGGTCCGGTCGTTGATTAATGTTTCATGCTCCCTTCGTTTGTAAACAATCTTTTGAATGTATTTTGTCAGGTACTGTTCATTTACGGCATTATTTAATTTGACAAGCACTTGCTGACGGATATAAGCTACCATACTTTTAAAGAAAGTGATAATCAGCAAAAGCAGTAGTACAGCAACAATAACGCTTTCCTTTTTACCGGCGAGTGAATCTTCAATGCCGCGCTGCAAAACCCATGATAAAGCTATCCCCAGCAGGGTCACACAAAGATTCAGGAATGGGATCGTAACCCACAAACCTTTAGGAAAGGAACTGATCGTCAACAGAGGCATCCATGTCCTTTCCCGGAATGACGGGCGCTGAAAAGAAATGTCTTCAAGATACAGTGCTGCTTTACTTTGCCATAAACTATCCAGTTCGTCTTCACGCACGAAATGTGCTTTCGTTGCAGGATCTGCGATGAAATATACCCATCCCGAACGCTTTTTTATAGCACCATAACAAATAACAAAATGTTGTTCGCCATGCTCATTAACTACGTGCAGGATGACCGGTGAATTTATACCACTCAAAAATGTGGTGTCCATAGAAACGCAGCGGCCCTTCAAACCAAATTTTTTAGCCAGCCCGCACATTTCTAAAAGTGATAATCCATTAATCGGGATGCTATAGTTTTCTGCAGCTGAAGCAGCGGCATCATTTCTTCCGCAGTAAATCAGGATCATTATCAGACAAGCAAGCCCGCAATCATTTTCTGAAGACTGCCTAATAAAAGTGTTTCTAATTGAATTCAAATTTTTCATAAGTAGTTTTAGATAAGTGAATAAACAGGCAGTATCTGCCTAGCCCGCTGCTGGAAAAAGCATCAGTACGCAGAAGGTTACCGATGCCACCCAGATAAATAATGCAGGCAGATAAGAAGTAACTACGATTTGGAGCGACTGGTCAAAGCTTAGGTTACATATACCGCGAACCAGATACCCAAGTATAAACCAATAACCGATTTCAAAAACATTAAGTGTCTGAAGTGCGTAGTACCAGTCTGTGGGAGCGGCCTTGAAAAGACTTAGTGCCGAAAATGGGTAATATTGATTCCAGTCCTGAAGTGTCCCCTGCGGAAAGACGTAATAGAAACTTGCGATTTTAACTATTGCAGGAATAAGAAAAACGTATTCCGCCAATACAACAACATTAAAAATGTCGCTGTAATCGACCTGCTCGTCCGCCAGGTATAGTCCAATATAAACAATAAGAGAGATGGCTGAAATCTTTAACAAGAGGTAGGCAGCTGATGATAAATAGATCCAGCGCTGCAGGGTTTCATAAACAGCTGCATCATGTCCCGGTATGCCCGAAAGCGGATTGTCACTGTTGGCATAGAACCCAATTGTCAGGATGTAATGGTTCGTAATATAAATTAAAACGAAAGTCAGAAGAACTAAAATCACGAAGCTTAGTTTACCGTATTTTAACATAATATTCATCTTTAAGTAATTTTGGGTAAATTTCTGCCTGCATAGTGCAATAAACAATAACCGTTAGTTGTAAATTAGTAGTTAAAGTTTTTGCTTAATTAAGTTGACTGCCTATGCCGAACCTTATCGACATGACCAAACCCGAGGCACCGGCAACCTATTGCCTGATGTCAGTTATAGCAATAATAAGCTTAGCGGGTATTTACAAAAAGGGAATTTTCGCCGCATTGCTGCTGCATCCATACAGTGTTGTCAGGCAGCGCCAGTATTATAGGCTTTTCACGTCAGATTTTGTTCATAATGATTTTATTCACCTGATCTTCAATGAAATTTCGTTATATATTTTTTGCGCTAACCTTGAAGTAACATTAACGAAGCGGGTGGGAAACGGAAGCCTTAACCTGTTGCTGATATTTGTCATCAGTGAACTTATTGCCAATAGCCTGTTTACCTGGAGATATAGGGACAACTTTGATTATTCCAGTGCCGGATGTTCCGGCGGCGTGATGGGTTGCTTATTTGCCTTTATGGTTTTAGCCCCTTATGGAACCGCAATCAGTTTTGCTTTTATAGGAGGAGTGAAGAATATTATTACTGGAATAGTTTATATCCTGCTGCTTGTTTATTACAAGTGGAAGAAAGACAATGATATGATCAATCATGATATTCATTTTTACGGGGCAATAGGTGGACTCCTTGCCGTTTTGATCGTTGATCCGTCACTCCTGTTTTGAATACCGGGGAAACTGGGTTCCCCCGGTATCAAAAAGTTAAAAGATGGCAAGACAGGCCGGGCCTGTGGCGGCACCAATGAAGCCAATTGCAGCACCTATGCCGCCGAATAATCCGCCGATTGAGGTGGATAAAACAATACTGGTGGCACAGGCACTTACTCCACCTCTTAATTCGTCTGCCTGATGATCTGTTAAATCTTTCATGATACTCAATTTTATAAACCTTTCCGGTATTGGAAATTGAGATAAAGGTCTAAACACCGAAGGCCGGAAGCTATAACCCTTGGTTGTAATTTACTATATTTGCTTATAGGATAATACATCTGTCCTTTACGTTAAATGAATAATATCGGAGAGAGAATTCGTTTGAAAAGGCTTGAGAAAAGGTTAAGTCAGGAGAATATGGCTTTTGATCTTGACATTTCCCAGGCGGCCTATTCCAAGATAGAACTCGGGCATACGGAAATCACAGTTCGCCGTATCTTCGAAATCGCTGAGATCCTGGAAGTTTCTCCCTACACGTTTATGCCAAAGCCAAAATATGGTTCGGCGCTTGCTCAGGAATTCGTTTACACGACTCTGATCAAGCTTCGTAAGTTTTGGTTATCTATCAAAAAAAATAAAAAATCAGTCTCCAAATCTGATCTTCCCGGTAATTCAGCACAGTGACAAAAAAAACATCTTTTTGAATTAATTTACAATCAACAGTTGTAACATTAATTCACTATTTGTCTGATTTTTAATTTGTTAAACCGAAATTAAAAATCAGCTTATCATGGACTACAGATCGTACGAAAAGCGGCTGGACTACATTGTGGAATTGATCACGAAAAACAGGTTCCGGACGGTCGAAGCAACTGCAAAACGTTTTGGTTGTAGTACGCGAACCGTAAAACGTATGCTGAATCATCTGCGGGACAGAGGTCATAATATTCAATATGACCGCCTCGAAAAAAAATATTTCATCATAAAAGATGAGTGACATTTTCTGTCATTAAGGCGACGGTACCTTTATTTCATTCAAATCAAAATGAAAAACAGAGGTACTATATTCGTTATTATCGCCAGGGCATTAATTGTTTTACTCCTCGCTTATACCGCGTTCAGCAAGCTGTTGGACTTTAAACGCTTTTCACACGATATCCATAATCAGGAAATATTTCCGGGATTAGCCGGTATCCTGGTCTATCTGCTACCGCTTTCAGAAATAGCCGCAGCCTTTATGCTATTAACGGAGAGGACTAAAATAACTGGCCTCAATATCTCATTGGTTCTTTTCATGGTTTTTACCGGTTATACTGTTCTTGTTGTTGCAAATGTTTTCGGGCGTATACCCTGTCCATGCGGCGGCTTTCTGAAAGATGTTTCCTGGAACGCCCATCTGATATTTAATCTGACCTTCCTCATAATTAATTTAACTGCTCTTTTAATCGCAAAGAAAGGAGGAACGGCAAATAAAAGTTAGTTTATGTTCCTGTGCTGCCGAAGGCTAACAGGAAAAGGGCGACGCGGGCCTACATTCCGCATAAGTAATTCATTAAATTAATCATTAAAGTTTTTGCTGCTTTTTGATTTAAAAACAGCCTTTAAAATGAAAAAGTTAAAATTAAATATAGCTATGATAGCTATGGTATTAGGTATTTCAGCAGCATTTGCTTTCAAACCGGCTGAAGCAAAAGTAACGAAGGCGAATTTTACGTGGTATGCAGTAAAAACCGGGACCGGAACTTTTAGCTGGCAGTCTACACAACCTGCAGGGTCATGTGTAGCAGCTACCGGAACTTGTGAGATATCCACCACCATTGCAGGCACTCCTCCTGCAAACGGTTATCCTGCTTCATATTCAGTTCTTCAGGGTTCTGATAAACACAGTGCATACTCTAACTAACAGGAAAGGCCCCGCAGATGTGGGGCCTTTCTTAATTATAGATCTTTATTCAGTGATTCCGTAAGAAGTTTTCCATTATCAGCGCGCGGATCTTTTACCGTTTCTCCTATAAACCCATCTTTATCAATTAATATCAGTGTTGGAAAAGAAGAAAGTTTGTAATACTCAATGACCGGATTTTTCATTCCTAAGCCGTCGGTAAATAAATTCAAACTATAATTACTGGAATACGAGTTTGCTTTGACGCTGGTCTTCCACATGACTTTGTTTTTGTCTATAGAAACTGTAATAAATACAACATTTCTTCCTTTAAAATTTTCTTCTATTCTTCTTAAATATGGAGCCATTTCCTTGCAGGCGGGACAACCTGTATACCAGAAATCCAGTAAAACTACTTTACCTTTAAACTCTGAAAATTCTCTCTTTTTTCCTTTAGCATCGGTCAATGAGAAATTGAATGCCGGGGAACCTTTTAAACCAGTGCTTTGCAAACTAAGAAGTAAATCTCTAAAATCTTTAACCTGAATATAAGATATTGCATCATTAATATAAACCGATAGACTGTCATTTCTGTGCCTGCTATTATAAATAAACCAGGTTACCAGTCCATCCCTCGTTGATCCCGAATAATTTCTTTTTACATATTTATAGTAGTTACTATCGCTGTAAGGCTTACCTATCAAATAACAGGAATCTTTTTTATAATTATATTTAACTGCTTCAAAGAATCCGCTGGAATAATATGCAATAGCGCTATCTCTTTTCATTTCGAGAATATTCTTTTCAATTTCACTATTAGAGAAATATCCCTCTGTCGATTTACGATAACTATTCAAAAAATTAACGTCGGTAAAAGGCCAGATAAACCCTGTGTACAACCTGCTCGTGAAAATGAAATTATGAAGAAGATGGTAGGCTTGACTGCTGATACTTGATTTGTACACTTCAAGTAAACGTTGTCTTTCCAAAACTGACGAATCCATATTTTGAAGGTAATGTTTTGCGGAATCAGCAGTACGGAGATCAGATTTGTCCTGCCATTTGTTTTCAATGGTTTTCAGGCGCATAACGAGATTATATTTTTGCGAGCCCTTACCTGAAAATGAATAGGTATTATTTACTTCAGAAATAACAACGCTGTCACCTGCCTCTACAACAAGTCCAAAAATGTCTTTCTCCAGCTTTTTAGGACTTAAATCGATATTAAAAAACAGCGGACGATCAGTGACAGGTAATTCCAATCTGAAACTCTTACCATTTACTCTGTCAAATTTTTGAGTTTGGAATAATTCATAACCTTCGAAATCACCATATTTCAATACAGTTGCAGATACAGAATCATTATTGTTCAAAAAGCTAAGCCTGCCGCTGATTACAGCTTTACCTGACTGAGCGTTAGCAATAGCTACTGAAAGGAGATAAAAAATTATTATTAACTTTTTCATGTGATTATAATTTATGATTAACGTTGATTTTGTTGTATTCCGCTTATTGTTATTTCCGGATCAGGAATAGGAAGGGCATACCTTGGGTCATTAGGTAAAAGTGTATAGTGCTGTCCGTTTAGTGATCTTGTCAGCGTAACTTTATTGTCGCTGCTTTGATTGAGTCTCCTCAGATCAGTCCACCGTAAACCACGGAGAACAAGTTCTTTTCTGCGTTCCGTCAGAATCAGCTGCAGGGCATCTTTTGATGAAGCAGCGTTAAAAGGTTTGAACGTGCCTGTTACCCAGCGTGTGGTCAGCAGTGTATTCAGATCCTGAATGGCAGCAGCAGTGTTGCCGGTTCTGGCATAGCATTCAGCCCGGATCAGGTAAACCTCGTCTGTCGCCAGCCCATCAAATTTATTACCTGTAAAATCGTATGATCCTACATACCTCGGATATTGGGTAAGGCCGTCCAGAAATGTAAAGTATTTGGTCTTTCTGAGATCATTGCTGTCATAAGAGGCATATAGAACCGAATCCGCTACAGAATTTCTCCTTATGGCAAATTCTTCATAATTAACCAGCGTTGAATGATAAATGTCCTCATCGAGGAAAGTTGAATTTATAGCGGTACTCGTAGGTGAATTGAGGTTATTATAATCATTCAGTGTACTGAACTGAGTCAGACATGCATTGGCTGCAGCCAATGCATTGCTATAGTCGCTTATTGCGAGGTAAACCCTTGCCAGCATGGCATTCGCTGCAATCTGTGATGGCTGGGTAGGAACAGAAGATTTTATAGGCAGCAGTTGCAATGATAATTTAAAATCAGCAATGATTTGATCATAACAACTTTGTACGGAAGCCCTGGTTGATTTAACGGTAACATCCGCGCTTAAACGCAGCGGAATGCCCAAATCAGAATTGGCGGTTGATGAATTGTATGGCAGGGCAAATGTCTGAACAAGATTATAAAAAGCATAGCTTCTGTCAAATAGCGCAGTTCCTTGCAGCGTATTATACTGTTTTTTTTGACCAGCGGAAAAGGTACCGGCTTTTAATCCGTCCAGAACTGTATTGGCGTAATAAATCTGAATAAATGGTGCTGACCAGTCTGCGGGTGTCTGATCGGCATCATAAATCTGTTTTTCCCAGGTATAAGAATTTCGTTCAGCCGCGCTTAGGGTAGTAAGGACATCCGGCAGAACATAATAGTCATCTGACGACATTTCGCCTAAAGCCGGATCATCACCGAAATTAAAAACATTGGTGTTATTCAGAATTGTCTGAAAATCGTTTAGTGTCGCAGGTACAACCAGCGACTGGTTTGGCTTTGCATTCAGAAATTCATCCTGTTTCTTACACCCGGCCAATAACGCAGGGGCAATCATTAATGCCCAGCATATTAAGTGATTTATATTTTTAGTTATCATAGTAATGAATTAAAAGGAAGTTTTTACGCCTAATGAAATTGTTCGAGGGGCCGGTAATGAACCTGAATACAGGTCAGGGTCAAGTCCATCATGATTAGCTCTCCACAGAATACCGACGTTGTTTACATAAGAATAGATTTGAAACGTTTTAAAAACACTATGGGGGTTTCCCTGATTAGTTATCAGATCATAACTCAGTGTAATATCCTGAAGCCTTACATGATCTCCCTTGTCTATGAGTGCGCTGGAAAATTCATAAAAGGAGTCCCTGTCAGTATTTACCGGAGGATATTGAATTGCGGGAACATTGGTATGAAGTTCATCACCGGGTTTTTGCCACCTGCTGGAATAATCTTTGTTTCCCGTCCAGTTGTACAGACTGCCATAAACAATTGAGGAACGCCTGAAGTAGTAATTCAGCTTATATACAATGTTAAATGAAAGCGATAACTTCTCGTAGGAAAATGTATTTCGGAATGATCCAAATGTCGTCGGGCGGGACGGGCCGTTGTAGTCCATGTTAGCCGTTGTTGTACCTGATATGATTGCTGAATAATCTGTACTTATTTTCCCGTTCAGATAGCCCTGCGGATCACCCGTATCATGTGTAAGACCAGCCCATTTATAGCTGTAAATAGCATACAAGGGCTGGTTAGTCAGTGGGTAAATAACACCTGTGTTACCGCTGCCTGAAATAAGATAAGTGGAAGCATCAATCTGGGCATCATATTTAGTTACCTTATCCAATACATAACTCAGCATAAAATTACTCTGCCACTGAAATTTCTTATTCCTGATGAGCCTTGCATTAAGATTCAGGTCAAAGCCGTTTCCTTTAATGTCTGCCGTGTTTCCCCGGTAGGTTGAAAATCCGGTCGAGGGCGCGAGCGGTGTATCTCCGAAAAGATCCAGACCTCTCTTCACATAGTATTCAATACTTCCGCTTAAAACCTGATCTTTTATTGCGAAATCATAGCCTAAATTGATTATCCGGTCTCTTTCCCACCTTAAGTTAGGATTCCCTGGACTGCCGATAACTGCAAATGGATTGCCGGTATAGATCGCGTTGCTTTGCTGAAGGAAGGTGGTAAGCGCAGTAACGTTTTTGTCAATATTTCCGTTGTACCCGTAAGTGATCCGAAACTTGCTGACTGGCAGCCAGCTGATATGATAGAAGTTCTCCCGGCTTAAATTCCATAAAAGTCCGGCTGAATACAGCGGAACAGATTTTTGATTGGTATTTACACCAAACAAATTTGATTTGTCTATTCGGCCGCTAACGGAAAGCGTATAGCGCTGATCATAAGTGTAGGCGGCATTGCTGTAATAAGAGATATACCGGTCGGTAAAGCTGGTCAGGCTAAGGGTATTGGGAAGCTGAAAATAATTCCCGGTAGGATTTGTCGGAAAGTAATCTGCAAAATCAACCGGCTGACTGGTAAGTGTATTTTGATTATAACCGTAGACAGTTTGTGCGATTCCGGAATTAACAGTCTGATTAATTTCTGTTCCTGCAATTACAGACAGATTGTGCTTCTCTTTGAATTGACGATTATAATTAAGCTGAATCCTTCCGCGCTGTGCAGTCAACTGGTTTGATGCATACTGCAGAATTCCTCCCTGCGGAATTTGATAGTTAACATTGCCATAGGGATCGATGGTTGTAAACTGGTTGATCAGGTTGCGGGAGTAGTATGTCTGGTCGCTGAAGTTATTATTTACGGTATTGTGCTGATTCTCGTATTCGTACTTAACCTGTGCTGATAACCCCGTTAATATATCGTATTTGACACCCAGATTGATACGGGTATCTATTGTTTGTGAGGTATTATCGGCATTGTGCAGCTCGTCATATGGACGGTATTTCCAATCGTAAAATTTTCCGCCGCCGGCTGTGTCAGTGTATGCAGCAGCATAATCTTTCACAACCGGAAGTGCATTACCGTTTTTGTCTACAAGCTGCGCATAAGGATAAATATTACCATAGCCACTACCGCCGTTTATTCCGGATACAGGACTGTTTGCTGAATTTTTCGTCTGCACATAATTCACCCCTACTGATATGGTCAGCCGTTTCCCAGGATAGAGATTATACTGGGTTCCGAGAGTGACACGGTCGCCCTTGTTACCGACCTGGTTGCTTAAATTATTATCTATGCCGCCTGAGATAAAATAATCACTGTTGAGTCCGCCGCCCTGTAAATCCAGCGCATACTGCTGAACAACCGAATGCCTGTAAAAATATTTGGTAAGATCCTTCCTGACATCATTACTGCGGAGGGCATTTATCTGATTGCCGGCCTCCGGGGCAGAAAGTTCTCCGTTTCTTTCTTTGGCAAGAATTGCAACTACTGGTGAGACTATCTGATAAGGGGTACTCAGCATACTGTCATAGTATCCCTTTGCAAACAGTGTCTGCTCAACATTGATAAAGTCATTGGAGTTTAGAAAGTCCGGACTGTAATAAAGATTGGGTTTATCGCCTATAGTGACATTTGCATTAAAATCTACCGTGAGCGGTTTATTCCTTTTTCCCTGTTTGGTGACGATTACTATTACACCATTTCCAGACTTTACTCCCCATATGGCGGCGGCGGCTGCGTCTTTTAAAACAGTAATACTCTCGACATTGTTGGGATTGATATTATTGATATCGCCGTCATAGGGAAAGCCGTCAACCACAATCAGCGGCTGATTTGACGCAAATAGTGTGCTTGTACCACGTACGCTGATATCAGCGGTTCCATTTGCAGAATTATAGGTGTTATGATTGAAAAGCAGTCCTGGTACAACACCCTCGAGCCTGCTGAGCACATCGGTGCTCACTCGCCGGTTCAGAAGTTCATTGTTTACAGTTGCAAACGAACCTGTTGCCCGTTCTGCCGGCAGCGTTTGGTAGCCTGTTGACACAATTACTTCATCTAAGTTATTACTGGAAGATTTAAGTCTGAAAATAAGCTGTCCGGTAAAGCCCTTTTGAAATTTTAAGGTAAGCGGAGCGTAACCGACGAATCTCGCCGTTACTGTTTTCGGTGCATTCTGTAACGAGAAGTAAAAGTTTCCGGAGGTATCCGTTGCCGTAGTGCTTGTAGGCTTATCTGTTACTAATGTCGCCCCGTACAAAGGATTGCCGGTTTCAGCATCTATGACTTTCCCCCGTATGGGGGTTTGAGCCAAAGCCGTGAAACAACAGCAGGCCCCGGTTAGAATAAATAAAAATATTTTCATGATAATTATGGTTAAAATGCTGTATGCGGAAAACCTGTAGCCGGAGAAATAGAGCCTGACTGAAATAAATCAGATTCTAATGTTTTTCTAGAAATTCCTGATTTTTTGATCAGGTTCTACGCAAAAATTTGCCAAAGGAATCCCGTAAGCTCAAAAAATGAGCCTTCAAGTGATTAGAGGAAAAAAAAGGATGTGTATCCTGAGTAAGATAGGAAGTTATTCAGGCGGCGAGATCAGTTGCAGCCAGTTATGTACACGATAGCTATTCATGTTGTTTTCCCTCCTGCGGTTTTTCTGAAACCCTGTTCGCCTCGTGTAATATGTAAGCCGCGGCCACGAGGTCCATTAACTGATCGAAGAACAGGGCGACTTCTTCATCGGACAATTCCGCTTTAATATTGCAATCACGGGTCACCCAGCATTGGAAAAATTTCCAAAGTAGCACATATGTAGAATCCGGAGAATGTTTGGAAAAAAAATTTTCGGTCACCTTTTTAAAAGGTAAATCTCGGTGGGATTGTATATTTTGATTAACCGCTTCCATGTTACATTAAATATGGCGAGTCGGGTTATCCATGGCCCAAAGCCATAGGATATGGACTCAACTTACCGGCTTAGAGGTTGTGAGATACCGCCAACGATAAGCGAGCCCACACCTATGGCTATAGGATATGGGCGTTCACTTATGTCTTGTCGGTTTTTGAAGTTCTCACATTTCTAAGCCAAGACAAAGCGATGCTTTTATAATTACAAAAAGTATCGCAAAGCAAATATAAAAAATAAATACAATTGTACACCTATAGGTGTACAATTTTTATATTAATTTAATTCATATTCAAGCCTAATTACTCGGCTATTGGAAAGTTATCAAATCGTTAAAGAAAAATTCGGAATTCACTTGAGGTCATTGCGAGTGGAAAGGGACTTATCATTAAGAGAATTGGCTTTAAAAGCTGAGTTAAATCACAATAAAATTGGTTTGATTGAATCTGGGAACACGGATTTACAATTGACAACGATTTTTAAACTTGCTAAAGGACTTGAGATTGAACCTAAAGAACTTTTGGATTTTAAGATTTAATCAAGCCTAATTTTACCGCTAGGTACACCAAACCCCAAAGAATTATTAAAGCAACTGCGAAATATAAATCCTTACGCTTTCTTGCTTTTTTATTACCAGACTTCTCTTTTTTGTAATCAGTAGTTTGTCGCATTATAACATTCTGTAAAAGCAAATATAACACTGTGTGGGTATATATACCCACACTTTTGAGCTGTAAAAAGGCAATTTTCGTTGTAGAAATATCTGCGGATGGCCAGCGAAAAACAAAAAGAACATTTAATTCAGTTTGGCAAACATCTGCTTGCGTTACGCAAAAAGCAAAACCTTTCCTACCGAAAATTCGCTCTGAATTGTGATATTGATTATGCTGATGTAAAGAAATACGAAAAGGGAGAGTTGAATATGACTTTCCTTACTATGATAGAGTTTGCCAAGGGGTTAAATATTCCATTGAAAGAGTTATTGGATTTTTAATAAAATAACAAAATTATTCTATCTACAAATTGAGTAATTGTGTTTTGTAGTCCCATCCATCTACAAAATCCTATCATTTGGATTGACCCGATATCTCTTTTGACTGCATTTACAATCAAATATTAAATAAACTCATTTAAACATACCTTGCTTACTCTTCCAATTTATAATGTTCAGTTATCGTTTATCGATACTAGAAATTTTAAACATACATGAATTTAAGAGTGGAAATTTCAGCAAATGTGTCATGGATCGTTCAGCATTCTTTTTCTACACCTGTATTCGATTTGGTATGGTCGGTTGTATTATCGATATTCGTTCACCTGATTAACCTATTCTATGGCATTTACACTAACCTTAACCGATCACAGCCCTTTATTTAACGAGGTTGAGCTGACCATCCCAGATGAAGATGTTTTAGCAGAAAATATCGGTTTTCTGCTGTTGGGTCATCAACGACATGTACAAAGCATTTTGGCTTCGAAAGGCCGGTCAGACCCCAGTTCAACCGACCTTATGATTGATGACGCTCAGGCGAAATTGGTTTATGCGACACCAGAGGAACGTTATAAACGTGATGGTTGGATATTTCAACTGATGACTTGGATAGCATTAAGGCAGCAGAACTTAAAATCCAATTTTTTTTGTCAAATACCACATGATGCCGCGGCGCAACACGGCATCGATGGGCTCGGGGTGCGTCTAACATCCCAAAATAGGTTAGAGGCGCTAGTGATTGCCGAAGACAAATACACGGAAAATCCGCGTAGGACCATCAAAAAATTTGTTTGGCCTGATTTTGAGGCGTTTGAGAAGGGTACCCACGACGCTCAGCTTGTAAACCGCACAACAGGGCTTATTGATCATCTAAATGATGATGAAATTGACGATCTGATTGAAAATGATATATATCAGTTGAAATTTCGACATTATAAAGCTGGAATCACACCTGAAGCCACGCACATGAGCGCAGCGGGTAAAAAAAGATTATTTAAAAAGTTCGACAACTGCGTTAAGGGCAGCGATCACTTGCGGCGTATTGGTGTCACCTTTTATCAAGCCGATATCCGTAGTTGGATGGATGACTTCTGTGAAAAAATTTCTGATTTTCTTGAAACGCAACGCCCTTAATCATGTATAACACAGTTACCGAACAGGTTATTAGGTCAACGCCACAAATAGGAGATATTGACCCGGAACGTTTACCTCAAGAACTCACCAAGATTTATGCGCGTATCGTTACCATTCGAAGAACGCTGACCGACGGGGTCCCGTTACATTCCAAAAATGCAAAGCGAAGCATTAAGTTGCTTCGTCGACTTGCTAGCAATTTGGAAACGCTGGCGGTGCTGAGAAAAAACCACCCCCAACTTCGTTCAGTTGCATTCGTCGCCGGTACTGCTCATTACTTGCTGCTCTTGATATTTAATCAGTTAGACGCCTTTTTTAAGGGTGAGTTTTCCGAAGACCAAATCCCTCCGGCTGTTTCGGCCATTATCCTTTTTTTAATCGGCAACAGCCCCGCTGATGCCGCAGAAGTTGCCGGTAAGGTATTCCAGTCTACAGAAAGCCACATCACTGGTCAAATACAAATGTCCCTTTGCTTACTTGCACAAGGCAAGCTCACGCAAATTCTTGAATTAAAACCGGTAGAAACGAAAACAGGCGGGAGGGAAGGAGCAGCGCTTTATATCCTGTGGGAAAAGCTTTTTATCGGTATTCAGGAAATGGCTGCTAGTCTACTAGGAAGCCGCTTAGCTCAGTCGGCCAATTATTTTCGGCAAGTGATTGAGCTCGGCACTTATAATTATGGAGGTGAGCTTGATGGCTTATTAAGTTACTATGCCGGGCCTCTACATCTGGCAAAATTACTCGATATACTTTCGGAAGACCTGCTAAACCGCGGAATTGTTAATGTTCAAGCACCAACTGGCATCGATGCTGAAGAATGGTCTAACTTCCTCGGTGAATTGGCGAAAGACCGGCCATACCTCTGGGAAAACCATTTCGATGCGATAGATACAGGTTTTTTAAATCCCGGGATATCAGCAGTTCTTACTTTTCCGACAGGCGCTGGCAAAACCACTATATCTGAATTAAAGATAGCAGCCACTTTGTTAAGCGGAAAGTCTGTCGTATACCTTGTACCGACTCACGCTCTTGAAGATCAGGTCAAACGCGATCTTAATCGGTTATTCAGCAAATTGACAGCAAATATTGATTTTGATGTGGACGCAGAATATACGGAAGTGGAAGAAGGACCGTTGCCAATTATCACGGTTATGACGCCTGAACGCTGCTTGACACGCTTAAGTATCGATAGTACAGCGTTTTCCGAGACCGGCTTGGTTGTGTTTGATGAGTTCCACCTGGTAAACGGCCGCGATGACAAACTAGAACGTCGCAGTATGGATGCGATGTTTTGCTTATTGAGATTATTTACCGAGATACCCGACGCTGATTACCTTTTAATATCCGCAATGGTAGAAAACGCGGAGGAAGTACAAAAGTGGGTAGAAAAAGTAACCGGCAGGCCGTGCAAAAGATTTGATTCCAGTTGGAAGCCTACCCGGCAGTTACATGGCTGTGTGATTTTCCCCGAAGATGAGATTACCGAGCTGAAAAGCGAAATTGTGACGGCAAAACGAACTGCTACAACTAGCGGTCCGCCGACCAAATTGGCGAAGCAAATGGAGGCATCGGCGTCACATATTTTCAGTTTAAGAAACATTTGGGAATCGGAGGACGATGCTGATTATTTCATTAAAAAGTTGCTGCCGGAAAAGATATCCTTAGCGATCAGTCCAAAGTGGAAGTTAACAAGTAATCGTAACGGGGTTGCTGCAGATTTAGCGGCATATTTCGTTAAGCAGGGTATTAAGACACTGGTATTCGTCGATAACCCTAAAATTACTGTAAGTACGGCGAGAGACATTGCTAATAAGCTTGGCGAGATAACCCCAAATGCAGAAGCTTTTGTGAAAAAGCATGAACGAGATTTGAAATCGTTGACGCAGGAATTAGGAGCAATAAAATATTCATATTTTATTGCTGAAAGCCCCGTTGCCGTACATCACGGACTTATGCTCCCAGTCGAGCGCAGACTAAATGAATCTTTTTTTAAAGAGCGGCAGGGCGTTCACGCTGTGACTGCAACTGCCACCTTGGCTCAAGGCATAAATCTTCCAGCTGAGATCGTTATCATCGCAGGGTATGACCGCTTTGATGATGAAACTGGTTATCGCGAAATTATGCAGGCACATGAAATACTGAATGCCGCGGGTAGAGCGGGACGGGCGGGCAGTGCCGCACAGGGTGTAGTTATGATTATTCCCGGAGAGATCATCAAGTATAAAAATAAAAAGGTTGATTCCGGTACGTGGGACGAGCTTAAAAATGACATCTTTTCAAAAGGTGATCAATGTTTGGAAATCAATGACCCCTTGGACCGTTTTTTAGACCGCATAAGTACTGCTGATGAATTATCGTCGGACGAAAGTAATTTGCTTTTTCGCCTTAATTCAGATCGCGAGTCCGAAGCGGCCGCCGAGGTGTTATTTAACAAATCACTGACCGCATACAGAGCGGAACAAAATAAGGATGAGGGATTTGCAGATCGGGTAAAAAAGCTCATAGAAAGAAAGGACGCTTTAGGAATAGAACTAATATATTCAAAATGGACGGAGATTGTAAGTCTTAAAATGGGTGCAGATCCAGAAATTATTTCAGCATTGGGCAAGAGTTTAAGCGAAACCGGTTATCAAACCCTTTTCGCATTCGACGTCAGCGATTGGATCGGTTGGCTTTTTACCTGGTTAGATCATGACCCGCAAAGAATAACCGGACTTTTTCCAACAAAAGGTGCGCAGATTCAGCTGATGAAAGCTTTAGGCCTGAATGTCCAAAAATCAACGATTGACGATGTGGTCGAAAAAATTACTGAATTGGAACCTATACTTTTGATGTATGTGAAAGGTGATGATTATGCTGCTATCGATACACAAATTCCGGGTAAAACAGATGCGTATCTGGTAAAAGCACGTAATTTTATTTTAAAACTGGTGCCACATTTCAGTTTTGTGTTTGGAATTATTTCAATGACCTTGCGTGAGAAATGCAAGGAGGATGGTATCGAGGAGGAAGAATATCCTTACCTGGTCAAAGTCTTGGCGACAATGATCCGCGAAGGTTTTGACGATGAAACCCAATTACGGCTTAAAATGCGGCAGAATTGGTATTCAAGAGTACAATATCATCAGTATGCAGATTTGTAATTTAACTTACATTCTTCTTAATTAATGCGGAACGTATACGGTAAGTGATTTATCGTGCCGACATTTTACGATTCATAATAACCGTTAAGCTTACTCATTGATCAGCAGCGGCGCACAAAAGCGAGCGGCTTGACTGTCTTAAAATGAGCCTTGTGCGGCGCACTTGGCGAGGCTTTAAGCGGTCACGTCCGAACGGTTGGCGTCGCATGGCAGTTGTAATCCGATATGATTTTTTTTGCAACAATGACTAGTGGGACGGCACACGGATGTCGTTGCAGGTTTTATTGTGTTTATATCTACTTATCTACCGCTATGCGTTTAATAAACGTTTAAATTGGGACTGAATAAAGCGGGAGAAATCTTGTTTCGGGTTTTTTAAAATTGGTGATTGAGCGTGGTTTGGGGATAATTCCGGGCAGTTTTACTCTTTTGCAATTTTTTTTGATTTACCGTACCCTCGGGTGGGGGTTCGGTTGTCGTACCATTAAAAAGAAATATTTTATCGATGTCAGAACGGACGAGGTTTTTAAAAGGCAATTGATCGAACGCTACCTGGCGGGTGAGGAAACGGAGGGGGAGCTGATGGCTTTCTTCGGTTTGCTCAACCGTAACCAGCTGGACGGATCCATCGAATCCTATATGGATTGATGTATGGGTTACTTTTTCTCATTTTCAACAGCCCTGATTTTTGCTATGTTATCTTATTAATAGTTGTTTTCTGATTGCCTGATAAATTAAGCAGTGTTTAGAAACGGGAATTGTAATTTATTAATTTTCTGGGCTTTTCACCTTGCCAAATGTTTCTAATTCCAAAAATTTTGAATTGAATTTCCCTGAAGGTATCTTCTTTTGGAGCAAATTATAGAAGTTTTCATCATGTGTGGACAAAATAATTTGTTTACTGAAATTAACAACCAGGCTTCTTATCAAATCAATCGTTGAAAGAATGTTGATACTATCCAACGATTGGATAGGGTCATCAATGAAAATACAATTGATCTGTTCTTCATTATCATCCCGGGCATTCAACGCCTTTGCCAAAAATATACTTAAGCTCAATATATTAGTCTGAGCAGTACTGAAGTATAGATTTGGTATAATGTACTCATCTTCCGATCCTGTAACAAAAACATTCAGTTTTGGCTTATTATCATTAAAGTCACAACGAAATTTAATTCGCTTATAATTGGGATGCGGATCAATTTTACGATATAATTGGTTAATCAGATCCTCATAGAAAAAAGATTGGATCTGTTCATCAATAATGGATGCCAATCTGTTTTTTTCTTTATAGAGTCTCTCATTTACCTTTTCTTTTAAAAATGATGCTTGTTCAGATAATTGCCCGATTTTTTCCTGACCTGACATATATTTAAGGAGTGGAGTGACGTTATTTTTAAAACCCTCAATTTTTTCAATTTCTTCGATTAATAATTGGAGTTTTTTTGAACTACTCTCAGTTTCTGTTTCTGTCTGTTTGAGCAATTCTGTGACTTTACCATCAATCGCTAACAGATCAAGAGATAAATATTGGGTTAGGAAACGTTCAAAAGTTTTAACAATATCATTATTTTGACTTAGCTGATCCTTGATATTTTCCACATCGGCGTTAAGTCTGATCTCATTGTGGTTTTTAAGTTCTTCAGAAAGATTCCGGATTTGTTCACTCACTAATTTTTCCTCTGCAATATTGAGATCGAGTTTTCCTTGGAGTTCGGCTACAAGTCCTTCTAACCGATCATTGCCGTAATCCAGAAAACCTTTTTTGCGTAGGTATTGGTCAACATTTATGAATTCTTCCGTTAGCCGGTAAGCGCGGATTCCCGTCTCAATATGTTGAATTGTTTTACGCCAGGATTCAATAAACGTTTTTTGATTATCAATTTGCTTCTGTAATTGAGCAATGCTTTCAGTTTTCTCTTTTGCAGATTTTTGTTGCTGTTCAATCAACGCTACTAAGCTATCTGAGTATTCTTTAATTGAATCACCATTTATTTTTACAAATATGTCCCGTTGCTTTATTTCAGAATTTTGAAGCCTATTGCGAATTAATTCCCGCTGCCCATTTAAAGTGTTTTTTTGAAGGCTAAGGCGTGTCGCAGTGTTTTTCAACGTTGCTAATTCTCGGCTAAGAATTTCTAATATTTCCTTTTTTAAATTACTTATATCGGCTACTTTTTGGCTAATAGTTGTATCTAAGTTGTTTTTAGTGGCAAGTTTTTGCTGTAACAGGTCGTTGAGGAGCGGATTGTTAATAATTCGTGCTGAAAGTTCTTCAAATGAATCGTATTCATGTAAGCATACCGGGCAGGTATCGGAATTGTTTTTATTAACGAATGCTGAAGAAAGGACAACCAACTGTTTCAATTCATTATTTAAATTGGTTTGATTGGCAATATCCAGCTCGGTTTTTTTCAAATCAGCATTTAATGTCTTTAATTCATTGTCAATATTCTTTATTAATGCAATTCGAGATTTAATTTCTGAATCTTCGGATATTGCTGCGCTGTAATCGTTCTTGTTAACTAAATCTATTAATGCACCGTAATTTCTTTGCAGTTCACTGTTTTCAATTGTTGCTTTGTCATTTCTATCAATATCAGCTAATAAGATTTTTGCCTGTTCATTTATCTGATTAATATCGTTCGTAAGTTCAACGCTTGATTTTTCCAGAGCAGGCAAATCTGATTGTTGTTGCAAAAGGTTGAATAGGATTTCATTGATTCGGTTGATTTCGGCATGAACTGCTGTTAAATTATTATTTATAACAGTTAATTCCTTGTCGGCCTCAATAATCTTTAATTTTTGGCCGTCTATCTCTTCGCTCTGGTTGGCAATTCTTTCTGTCGCGGATAGGTAAATTGGAAAATTGCGTAATACTTCCTCCGCTTCTTTATGTTCCGCAGATGCTTGATTAATGGAAATGACCACATTTGCCATGCGGTTTCTCGCTTTATTAAGTTCAAGAAAACGCACTAAGAGGTTTTGTAAATTATTTAACCTTTCTGTATCCGCAGCATTTTTATTTTTCAATAGTAGGTATTCATCCGTCCGCAATTGGTGTTCACGAATAAGATCCAATTTTCCCCTTGTAGTTTCCAACTCATTTAGTAGTTCCACCGATCTTTCAGCTATCCAGTTCGAAAAATCAAGGAAATCATTTTCAGTAAAATTTGGCATAATAGGGCTTATGTTTTCACCTTGTTTTATCAATTCCCCAATTCGCAGATTGATTTTCTCGAGGATTTGATTGTCTACATCCTTAGGTAATTCGGTATCTGTTTTTTTTATTTCCTTTTCAACCTGTTCGATCTGGTGTTCATTTACCTTAATTAGACACAGCACATTAGTGTAAATTCTATTCAGTTCAGGGTCACCAAAAAGTCTCATGAACTTTTCATATCGTTCTGAAGGATCGTCTTCCCTTAAAAAGGCATCAATATTATCCTGAGAGAGTATGACATCACGAAATTTAGCCTCCTCGGTGATTTTTTCATCAAAGTGATAGTCGGTACTATCGATACGACCTTTTGGTAAAATGCGCTCTTTCGGATTGACTTGATTTAATAAGTGAAGGCGCACGAAGCTTTCTCGATCGCTCGGACTGTTTTTATTGCGTAGAATAAACTGCGGCGATTTTTTGTTGGCCAGCTCATAATTAAGATGCTTCTCGTCACTAGCGTATGATTTTATGTTATTCTGTCGGATAAACCTATAAATATTGGCAGTTACGCCCCATTCTACCGCATCGTAAAATGAAGTCTTGCCAAAGCCGTTTGGTGCGTATAGTGATATAAAATCCGCAGTATCGCCATTCGGCAAGGTAAAATCAAATGTGCAGTCCTTTAGTTCGTCATACGCACGAAATGCCTGGATTTCAACCTTGCTAATCTTCATCTCTTATTATTTGTTGAATTTTTGATAATAGTTGCTCTGTTTCAGGGAACGATTGTTTCCCAGGCTTTAATGTCTCGTCTTTTATAATATCCCAAATCACTGGATCCGCTTCGGTAGTCAACGACAGTTTAGTTACCGCATCTCTTTCCGGGTCATAATTAATATCAAAATTGGTAATATGCCCCCGAATAATATCATCAATTCCTATATCGGAAACCTCCTCTGCATAAATATCAAGAACAATCTTCCTGCTTGAGAATCGGTCATTTTCAATTTTGTATTTTAAGCCAATTGAAACATCTGTCCGGCATAAATAAAATACATAAATATTCCAGACTGCAAATTCATCCACTAATTCAGATTGATAATTTCCAGCGATATTGCCTGAAACTTTATTCCACATTTGTTCCAGTCTGTCTTCATTATCTAACAAAAAGACAAATACGCTAATATCCCCCTTATAGGAGATAAATTTAAAAGTGACAAATTCTTCAGGGTACCATTTCTGAAGAAATTCCGTGATTTTATGATTATGAGAAGAGAGCATTGAATTCTGTTTTTAATTTGTCTAATAAATCATTTTCATTGATTGCTGAAAATCCATAATACTCTTGCTCTTTTTCAATTATTCCCAGGCGTTGAAAAGCATGTAAATGCATTAGTTTGAAGTTTACTAAAGGGTGCGTAAGTCCAATATCTATTTGCATCTGTCCCTTAGTCAACGGGTTAGCCTGAATAATGTTAGGAATGACATTGTTTGATATGATAACCTTTTCAGGTCGGGTCTGGGTTGCGACAATTACTTTTGCATCTTGGGGCAGTCCGTAAAAATTTGATCGAAAAAGTTTAGGGAACTCGTCAGTCCAATCTCCATTGGTGTCCGAGTAAATGAGTCTGACTTCGTTAAACAAGCTCTCTATGTTTTTATCATCGATCTGCTCATCTTTTATAAATTTAAAGATAATAAGAAATTCAAGCCACGCTATCCACAGTCCACGGGTTCCCAATACCGAATCTGCCTGTTCAAACACAAGTAGTTTAGATTCAAAAAAATTTCGGATAATAGTTGGTGTCAGATTATTAGATACCACCTCATCAGTTACCTCCTGTAATAATTGCTTAGTAAATTCCATCTGGTGTGAACCAAAGCACCCTTCCAGTTTTAATGCATAAGACTTAAGGGTTGAAAAACATTGTAAATATTCGGGTATCAGTGGCTCAAGAACCTTGCTTTCTTTAATTATCTCATCAAAGAATTTAAGCGGCATAATATCAATGTTGTTCAGTAATTCATCATCATCTTCCGCCGACATTTTTGACTGAATTCCCACCAGATAATTTTCTCCATTGGTTGAATAATATATTCCACCGCCTGAGAGGCCAACTATTTCTCCGTATGTAGATGGCGTCTTTAACTGGCATTCTACATATTCGTAGGCTTTGATATTCTTACTGTTTAAACTATCCTTTCGATAAGCATAAGGTTGTTTAGACCGGCTATTGGGAAATCCCGCAACAAACAGATCATCATTGATCTCCAGTGGTTTTTCTAACCGAGCAACGGACTTAATTTCCGGAACTACTTCAACCTTTATTATGGCAGCATCTTTATTCGCATCAATATGGAGGTAAGGTTGATCAATGATTTTTAAAATCTCCTCTTGTGGCGCTCCGTTGACATCAAGAAATTGTCTCCTAACCGTGGTTTGCTGATTCTCTACCACATGTTTTGCAGTAAGCACATACATGTAATCTCTGTGATGTATTTTAAAAGCGCACCCGCTGCCGCCGTTCACAATGACCGAAAAATTAATGTAATCTGCTTTCATATTATTCAATATTGATTACATCCAGGGCCGTGACAGCTCTGAATTCTTTAAAATTACGATCTTCTGGGGTGAATATGTCATCAATCCTATCTGGGTAGGTAAATTTAAGTAAAGGGTTGATTTTCAACTTTATAATTTTAGCTAAGCCTTTTTTGTCAGGGTGCCCGTGCCTAACTCCATTCGTAGAAATAATAAACTCATCGCTGTTAATGATCTTTAACAGTTCCTCACTGATGTTTCGGTTACTGCCGTGATGACTGAGTTTGACAAACTCTGCATCAATTGGATTATCCTGATTAAACTCAAAATGATTTAGCCCATCAACGATCGTTTGAATGTGAGCATCTGCCAGAAACAACAAATTTTTCTTTTTGTAAACTACGATAAATGCTATTGAGCTACCATTATGCGGCGCATCATCCGGATCTGATATCAAATTAGCTAAATAATGTTCCAGGCTCAATTTATAATCAGTAGCCGCTGCAGTCATCGAACCGGGCGCCTCCGTTTTCCATTTATCGTGGAGTTCTTGTAAATTGGCTACCGAAGGAGATAAGATTTTAACTGTTAATCCTTCAAAAAATAGGCTTTGTCCTTGTTTTATAATCTTCTCATCCCAAATTTTTCCTGCTCGAATAATCTTTTCAAAGGTAACTCCCTGGTCTATACCAGTAGCTGTTGTTCCCACAGGTGCAAGCTGTATTTCTGGAATATTAACTTCCGTTTTATTTAATTCCTTGGCAATGGTCTTGCCACTGTTAAACCATACACGTTCAATTAAACCGAGTGCATCCTGGTCATTCTCAAACCATCTTAATATTCCGCCAATATGGTCGTCATCTACATGGGTAAGAATAAGAAGATTTATTTTTTCTTTGGCCTCCTTTATTTCATTGATCAGGAGTTTTAATGGCCCGTCAATAATCTGATTTTTTTTGCCTTTTGTGAAGTAAGTTTGTTTTGTTCCGCCATCAATAAGAATATTAATTGGCTTATCGCTATTGATGTAGCGAATGTGAATCGCATCGCCATTATAGGCCGGCAAGAATTTAATGTGCATTTGATAATTTTAGGCTTTCGTAAAGATAAAAAATAATAATAGTTATCTGTAGGGATTTGTATTTTCACGTAGTCTATTTTAATGAAATTGACGAGGTCAGTCCAATGAGCATCTAATCTTTTAAACATCCTAGGAGAGAGAGCACTATATCGTTCAAGTAGTGTCTGAGATGGAACGTTTTGTACTGAACACCGTGGCTGAAGTGGCTCTTTCTGTTGAGGAATCCGAAATACCTGTAGATTTTAGCAGGTTCAAAAAGATAAATAGCAAAGATGAGCCACAATTTAAAAAGTTGTTTGGGGAAGAAATTATTATTGCTCACATGTGGATAAACCACATCTCATTGACCCCGGTTGGCCAATTTTAAAATAACCATCTTGAGTGTTTATATTCAAGTTTTTAGGAAATGAAATCAAATTGGCAAAGATTAGTCGACGCAAATGGTTTTTCCAAATGCAACAATATAACAAATGGAAGGAAATTTGGGATTATTGAAATTTGTGTTTTTTGCTTTTCGAATCACGCAATGAGCTGATAATTTGTCCGTTTCTAACGCTTTGCTTGTAGCAGTCTAATGACCGCCGAACGAAGGGTAACTATTTATTATCAATATCCATTCATAAGAGCAGTGCATACATAATTAATTAGATATACGGATTAAATCTTCGGATACGTACTACCGAGGGAACTGTATAAGCATATGTTCATTCCATTAGATGTATTTGGCACCCGGCACCAGCTTTTGTCCCGGTACTAATGTATATATTTACTGCATTAGATGTTGGGGTTGGTGCGCAGATTCGTGGGTTCTAAACCGCTTGAAGTCCATCTTCAATCTTATAATATCTAAAGGTAGTCACTGCACGTACCGTGACTACCTTTGCATTGCAATTAGTAATCCAGCTTAACTTGTAAGCTTTCATATATAGCCGGAATTTGGTCTTTGCAGATATAGCAATTTTTTGCCCGGTTTTGATCCGCTATAATGTTACCATTCTTGGTGCTCATGTTAAATTGTATTGTGTTTTCATTGGGTATTTTACCCATCAGCAATTTAACCATTTCAGCTAACGTCATAATAGCGGCGGCGGGCGAAAGGAAGGGAAGTATACTGGCATGCGGCTCTTGTTGTTCAATTTCGTCTTTAACCGAAGGTGTTTCCGGCATTTCTACTTCAGCACATTTCGGTACATACACCTTTGTGGCCATATCCTGGAACGTACACATGATACAATTGTCCTTTAATGGAATATGCCTACCGATATTTAGCCCCCACGAACGGCTTGTAGTCGCGTGAAATACAACAGGCGGATAGAGATGTTGTATAGTGGACCAAATATTATAGTCATTGGCGAAACACAAAATTATATCAGCAGATTTGGTTTGCTGATGGTGGGCATAACCAAAGCCATCATAATCACCGTTAAAAGGCGGTTGTATTATAAATCTTTTTGTAGTTAAGTACTCTGAACAAATTTCGGCTTTCGTTTTTTCATCGGCAAGGTTGCTAAGATCAAACAATAATGAGCTACTGGTATTGTGCAGCTCGACCCCTTTATCAGCATCCACGAAAGTAAGTGTCCCGGTAAAGTTGCAGAGATTCAATAAGTAAGTAAATGACGAGCCGATTGCTCCGCACCCCACAATATGTACCCTTCCCAGGTCAAGTTCAGGCAATTCCTCACGGTTAGTAATTGCACTATCCCCAACTGACATATCGTACAAAGAATACCATTTAGTGTAGTCAGTACATTCCATCTGATTCGCCCACCTGAATAATTCTGCATTTGCCAGGCAGGCTGCAAAAGAAGGCCCAAAAGGGTTGTTGCTAATTGTCGACCGGTCACAAGCACCAAATGAGTTGAAAGAACAGCTGCTCACCCATCCATGACCATCAATGGCGATGTAGGGTAACATCTGGCCAGCAATAGGCTCACCTATAACTACGGTTATGCCAGAGTTATCATTGTCGAAACTGTTAAACGTGAAATTGCCTTTGGGGTCAATTCCGGATAGCATTTGATTAAGATTTCCTAATAAGCTAATATCGGCGTCGGCAGGTATTAATACACATTCTGTATCAGCGCACGTCACGGCAACATTATAGCACCACCTGGTCAGTATATTTAATAACACGTTAAGCATTACTTGCGTACTGTACTTACTGCTATCAGCGGTTACGGCTACACTGACTTTTATATTATGACAACCTTCATTTACCTCAGCAAATGAATCTGTGCGTTTATTTCGTTCGTTATACCAATCCTGGATCATTGCGAAAGTCTTTAAAGTGAATTGTTCCTTTATTTAGTTTGCGGACGTTAAACCGTTTGTTAACGTATTTAGTTGACAGAAACTTAAATGCACCATCCGTAAAAAGGTGAAAACCACATTGTGACCATGGCAAAATACCACGGTTTGAAAATACAGGCACCACAATAGATACCAACCCTTCTGAACGGAATGCAGTCTCTTCGTTGTCAACTTGTGAATGTTCAACCCAATCACCAGGGTGAGAATGCACTTGAGCAATGTAAACCAAGTCGTTATCACACAGATACTCCACGACCACACCGTTAGATTCGTGAGTTGTATAAATGTCGCGGCGTGACGCCTTTATTTTCGGTGCTACAGCATGGGTTACATAATATTTGTTACCCTCGACTTTACCAGCCCAATACACCAAACCTTCGCAGGATGGCTTTTTATTGCCATAATCTTTTAAGATTTGGTCAGTAAAGCTCATTACCTGGGCGTCGATAACATATTGGATATTTTCCCTAGAAAAATATCCTTTAGGCTTTTTAAACAGCCAGTTAAACCATCCTGCCTTCATATTGCGATCTGTTGGATACCCGTGTAAAAATGGTGTCTAAAATGGCGTTCAAATTGATAAGCCCACCTGCAAGTGCCTTCCAATTAGTAATTGCCCAATCGCTGTGCAAACCTGTATAGCCGCAATATGATTTGCGCGAACAAGGATGACAGATTACCCCCTGTACGCCATGCCTATTAAAAAAGCTATCCTTGTTTTTTGGATAAGCATTTGGCACGCCGCGCACGCCAGTAACCGGATGAATAAAATCGAGCAGGTACGGTGTTTCAGGATAGTTATCGAAGCGTACTTCAACTATATATTGCTGTTGATCGATAGGAGATGCCATGGTCACTGTAAATAGTTGGTTAACCTCATCAACAGATGAGATCAACCAACCATAATCTTTACAGCTATCCTGGCAAGCTTCTATTTCTTCAGCAACAGTTTGCCGGGAAATAATAGCCAGTACACTCATGCGCCCTTACCTAAATCTGTAAACACCAAAATTTGGCCGTTAGGCAAATTAAAGCTTCCAATAGTATGGGAAGGCACCATGTTTTCAGTCGTACCTTTGATTTTTAGGACATAGTTGCCGTCCGGCGCAAAACCAAACTTAGCTATGACTTTTTCAATCAATTGTTGAACAGTCAGGCTTTTGTTAAAAGAATCCGTCCAGTTACCTTTCGGTGTCTGAATGGTCAATTTGATGTCTGGGTTTACTTTAGAGATAAAATGCTCTTTACCAGGACGCGCCAAATCAACCTTTTCGTCATCTTTAATCAGCTCGTCTTCCCAAGGCGGTGTATTTTTCAGGTAGATGTTATCGCTTTCGGGTATGTTACCTAACTCGCGTATTTTACTACCCAGAATGTACTGTAGGTAGGAAATGAACTGTACACCGTTAATAGTGAATTTTAATTTGTCTTTGACAAAAAAGTGCTCGATGTCTTTTCGGGCTAAGTCCACTTTAGTATCATTGCCAATTAATTCAGGGTCATAGCCAGCTTGTACCGCCAGGTACAAAACTGCTTCTAACGGAATGCCTGCCATTTCTTTTAAGGCGGCACCTAATAGGTATTGTTCGAATGTTTCAAACTGCTTGCCCTCAATAAGGAATAGCAAGGCTTGTTTATGATTATTCATGTTCGTATTATTAAACTTTTTAGAAAATTTGTTAAACGCTGTGTTATTACACTGCAAAAAATTGTGTTAAGTGCTGCATATCATTTCGGCAGCAGGCTGAATAATATCCAGTGTTTAGCTTGTTTTTCTAATTTATTAAAGTTTAAATCCAACAATTCAGGACTAAAATGGCTTAAAACAGCGCATTTCAGTTGAAAAAAGACCTATAGCTTGCAGAATTGCAAAAAAGAAAGTAAGTTTGATTACCACATCGTACTTACACAGAAGACAAGAGCTTTTAAGGCTTTGTTCTTTTTTGTATTTACAAGCCAGGGCGATTTTTCATCCTGGTTTTTTTATATATTCTATTTTCTTCATTCGTAATAATTTATTAACCTTTAAGCGGCCTTTATTAAGTGATATATCTGCACCATTCGCTTGTCATTTACGGTACGCCTAATAAACTCGTCAAAATTCAGGCTGATAATTTTTGCGGCTTTGGCGATAGCTTCTAAATGCGTGTCTTCGTGTGAAAAGACAATTGCTATATCTTGGTTCTTGGCAAGAAACAAAGAGCTAAGGTCGCCTAAAGAGGCTACTGACCTCTTACCCAAAATCCAACTATCAAATCCATCATCTACATGTTGTACGCCCAATGCCGTATGTACCTGTATCTGTTTTTTTAACATCAAGCCGTATTCATTCAGTTTAATATTCGATATGAAGATACTATGCCTGGCAAGTATCCCGCTCAAAATATTATGTTTCCCTAGCCTTGCCAGCAATTCCATATCATTTATTACAAACATTAGTTCCGTACATTAAAAGTTAAACCATTAAACTCCTGCTTTAAATGATCGATCTTCATTGCGCACAATTCCGCAGCTTTCGACCAGGAAAGCTTTTTCTCATTAATACCCTTAACGATCATATTCCTGAACCGGGTCGCCTGTTCTCTGCACTTAAACTTACCAAAGTCGTTCTGATTGTCGCCCCCTTTGTACCATTCTTTATATTGTGCCCACCATTCATCGCTTGCTTTCTGATCGATATAATCAGTTTGTCTCGCTCTTATGATTACAGCTTGTATAGATATGCCGTATCGCTCTTTAATCCGCCTAAGTTCAGCCAAGGAGATGGTGGTCCGGTTTTTACCCAGTTCCATATGCACTGCTTCATCTACGATCAAAACTGCGCCAGCAAAAAAGTCACAGTAATATTCAACCTTTCCCTCCGAGAATCCCTCAACAAATTCTAAAACGATATGCCCAAGCTCATGCAGTGCGGTCAGACGCTTACGTTCAAGGGTTGGGATTCTTTGATTGAGTACGATAATGGGGATATCTTTATTAATCGAACCACTCAACCCTAAAAAGTCCTCTGATCTGTCAACTTCAACTACAAGTACACCTTTAGACTCCAGGGTCTCTACTACGTCGTCTATCGGCGAGTTACCCATTTTCCATTTTTTTCTCAACGTTTTAGCTGCCTTTTCAATATCTTTTTCATTAGCGATTTTAACACCTTCTAAAGGGTTGTCAAACTGACGGGTGTAACCTAAAGTCTCTTCCAGTTCCAAAAATTTTGAGACATAGTCCACCACCAGCTTTTTAACCTCCTTTAAATGAGTGCCGATATCAAATATTTTAGGTGCATCCCTGAACGCTATATTATCGAAGTTTAGTAAAGTACCGTCTGGGTTTTCATAAAATTGAGCAAACGGTACAGTAAACAACTCAGCCATTTTTAACAGCGTTTCGGCACCAGGCTTCGAAAGTCCATTTTCAAATTTAAAAATAGATTGCCTGGCTATACCGACTTGGTCAGCTAATTGCTGAAGAGAAAGCGATCGGCTTTCCCGCAAATCTTTAAGCTTTAATCCTAATAAATTTTCCATAAAACAAATATACAGCATTGTAACCTAAAAAACAAATATTTTATTTTTTAGGTTACAATAACGCAAGAATATGCGATATGTAATCAGAAAGAAAAATTGCGGTGCCGTTTACTCAACTCCACCGAAGATTCAAAAGCTATCTTTTCAAAAATCACAGGATGATTTGTGACTTATATGGTGCCGAGTCGACTTCTGTAGAAGTTCGCGGCTACCGACATCCTTATTTTTCTTTTCTCACGCCTTTAAAAGGGGTGCCGTCCGCTTTACCGTCCATGAACCTGCCCGTGTTTGCATCGCGCTTTGTCCATGTTTCTGTTTTAGGGTTGTAAGTTTGACTGCGCTCCCTTACCATTCCTTGTCTGTGTCCGTCCCCGGACTTTCCGTTTGTGGCCATATTAAATCTATTAAATTTGTTACAACACAAAGCTATATAAAACCTTTGGACAAAACAGAAATATTTATTAAATTTGTCCAGAATGTTGAAAAATAGCAAATAACCCTATCTTTATGGCCTATATTTACCTATGAAACAATTTCCTGAAAGGTTGAAGAATGCCCGCAAAATGAACGGGCTTTCGCTGCAGGATTTATCAGACCGGTTGGAGGGCGCTTTATCCAAGCAAGCGCTAAACCGTTTAGAGACTGGTGAGCAATCCCCTGACAGCGGTATTTTATCAAAGCTGTGCGCGGCTTTAGGTGTCACCCTAGATTATTTCTTTAAGGACGCTTCGGTCGAGCTTGACCAGGTGGAGTTCCGCAAATTAAAAAAACTACCAGTCAAGGAACAGGAACGCGTGGTCAGCACCACCAAGGAATACCTGGAGCGTTACCTGGAACTCGAAAACCTGCTGGGCATCACCGACCGCACCTCTTTTGCGCTGCGTTCTTATGTCATTACCGAAATGGCTGAGATTAAGGAGGCGGTTAAGGCGATGCGGGAAATTCTGAAGGCAGGTAATGACCCGATCTACAACTGCGTGGAGTTACTGGAGGAACATAACATCAAGGTCTACAGCGTCAAGGCTGACCCATCCTTTTCCGGGATGTCTACCATCATCAAAAATGAAGTAGCGGTGATCGTCTTTAATGACCATGACGATATCCCGATGGTGCGCAAGCGCTTTACCATCCTCCATGAATTGGCCCATTTGTACCTGAAACTGGAAGGGTTCGAGGAAAAACAGTGCGAGCGTTTCTGCGACGCGTTTGCTGGTGGGATGCTGCTGCCGGATGAAAAGCTGCTTGAATATTTCGGCGGCAAGCGGGTAACTGTCTTTACCAAAGAGCTACAGTTTATCAAGAAGAATTACGGCATCGCCCTTTCCGCGATCATGTACCGGGCGAAGGTGCTGGGGCTGATCTCGGAATCTTACATGAAGTACTTCATGATCCGCTATAATCAGAACCTTAAAAAGACCGAAAGAGAAGGTTATGCCGGGCGGGAAGAATCCGACCGTTTTATCCAGCTGCTGATTAGGGGCATCGCGCAGGAAGTGATCTCCACTACTAAGGCCGCAGCGCTCAACAATATGACCCTCGGGGATTTTCGCGAACAATTTTTGGATTATAATGCCTGAAACCTCCCGCGATTATGAACCGATTAGCCGTTACCGATGCCAATATTTTTATCGACCTTATCATTTTAGGGCTGATTGAGCATCTGTTCGGGCTGAATATCGAAATTCATACGACCCGCGAAGTTTTTGATCAGCTGACGGCGCGCCAAAAAGAAATACTGACCGTTTTCTATGCCGACGGCAGGCTCACCGTTTATGATTTCTCCTGGGAGGAACTGGCCGAGATCTTCACGCTGGATTTTCCTGCCGGGCTGGAACCCGCCGACCGTACCGTATTTTACTACGCCAAAAAAATAGCCTGCCTGGTCATCTCGGGCGATAACAAGTTAAGAAAGCACTGCGAGAAACGGGGGCTGGAGGTACACGGCCTGATTTGGGTGTTCGACGAGATCGTTGCACTGGAGCTGATAACGAAAACTATAGCGGTGGAAAAGCTCGAAAAGCTCATGTCCTATAATGACCGCCTCCCGGCAGATGAGATCCTGAAAAGGTTAAAGAAATGGAGTGCCAAATAAATTAAGGGTCACCCAAAGCCACAAAAACCCGGAAAACGGACCCGCTTGTTTTGAAGAAAATGGAAGACTGGCATAGCGGCTTGTATTTTTTTCAAATAAAGCAGCCTTATCTCCGGTACCGCCTCTTTCGATTGAAATGAGAATGTGGCGGTTCCGGCGCGCCGGGTTTGCGGCTATTCAGGGTTCATACACCCAAACCGGGATTTGAAAATCCCCTAACGCATCTTCCATCATTGCTTTAACTTTCTGCCAGTCCAGCCCGCCATTTCCACAGCCCAAAGCAGGCAGGGCAATACTTTCCACCCGGTGAATAAGTATATAATCCCTTAAAGCCAACAGCCCATTTTCAATGTAAGTGTATTCAGACGGCAACCGCCAGTGTGTTTTCGTCGGCAAATTGAGGATCAGTTTATTCCCGTATAATAAGTTGCGGTCTTCGACCGCCAAAATTTCCCCAATCGCAACCTCACCATCAGCACACGCCCGTTTATACACTTCAAAATTATGCGGGAAAGCATTTTTGAATTGCAGGGCAATCCCTTTGCCCATCACCCCGACTGTGTTAACGGTGTTGACCAGAGCAACCGCCGGGCTTTCCAGCAGGTTGCCTTTTACCTCAATTATCATTTTTGAATCTCTTTATTTAATAACAACAACTTTTGATAAAAGTCTTCCCAATAATTTTGGAGGCGGAGGTGAAAATCGGAGGGGTTTGTTACCCGGTAATGGCGGTAATCATCCGCCTGTAGTAGTGCCAGCCCCAAATCGGTCACTTCAATTTCTTTGCCCTCAAGGTCAATAATCTTCATAGTGGGTGAATTTAACGATTTATGGATTAAGCTGCTTTTCGTGGTGTAATTGCCGTTTTCTTTTTTACCGGAGTAGCCGGCGTGATTTTCAGGGGCTGTGTCCTGAACTCTTTGAGGTTCAGAAAAAATCCCCTGTTGAAAATCATCCCCTCCTGAAAGAGTTGCCATAAGAGCGATGCGCCCAAATTGGCCAAAGAAGAATTGATAAATAAATCCTGTTTAGCCAATGCTTCGGCTAAGGAACAGCTTGGGGTATGGTCGCTGCTTTCGGATGCCAATAACAAGTCTTTAAATTCATCGGTCACCATTGGCAAACTTTCAACGGTTTGGTATTTCTTCATTTGGGGCTGTGGCACTTTGCCGATGGTTGACAAGATGACCTGTCCCGTAAAACGGCTGTTGCCGAAATCCATGTAATAAAGCGGTTTGTTCCGGTTATGCCCGTTATTCTTGTTCAGCGTTTTCAAAATATCCGCTATCTCTAATCTTGCTTTTACCGTATCAACGCAGGAAATCGTTAATCCTGCCTGCGCCAATCCGGTATCATGGCTGAATAAGGGCTTGGCATACAACTCCGGCACGGCTTTCCAGTTCGTACCGAAAAACAGGTTTACCCGGTCAATTAAAGCAACTGCTTTGTATTTTTTCAGTTCGGCGGTAGCGAAAAGCTGCCTGCCGAGGTTTGCACGTTCTACTTTGTCGTTATCAAACAGGCGGACAAATAAGCCCGGATGGTTGAGGGCGATTAACGCCTGGTTCATCCTCGCCAACGCGGTCAGCATCTGGCTGCCTGTTCCCCCTGCGCCTATGAGGTTGACTACGATAGGGTTGTATGGATTGAGCCATTCCTGCTCCACGATATGAACGGCTGGTTTGGGTGTGGCTATTTTCTTTTTCATCGGATTAACTGGTTAAGTTTTAAGTTACAGGCAACCAAAGCATCATCAGGAAATTTGCTTGCCGTGGTGGTTTGATTTTGCCATGTTTGCACGATATTTTCTTTGGTACGGATGGTGCTGCCGATCAGGTGGCTGAAATAGCTTCCGAAAAAGTATTTTTCCCATTGCGCCATAAAATCTTCGAGGTGGGTGTTACGGTCTATATTGATATGCACGTTTCCCATACATACCGCCCCGTCATCATAAATATTGAAATAGGGGGCATGGCACAGTTCCGTTTTAGCGTTGGGTTTGGATTTTCCTTTCAGGGCGAAGACTTGCAATTTGTCACGGCTTGCTTTCCAAACCATCGCCGGAACGTATGCCGTACCGCAGGCGATACCCAAATTTTTGATAAAGAATAATTCCCTTTGTTGTGGCGGTGTGTACCAAACCGCATAACCCGTCATATCAGGATTAACAAAAAGCAGGTTTTGCGGTAATAGCCCTTTACATTTCAAATAGGTGTTCTGCATTTCAGAACTGCTTTGTAATAGTTCCGCTAAGGCGATGCTTTCCGCTATGGATAACGGATGGGCATTGATGGGGTTTCCGTTCCCTGCAATATCGTAACTCTCCACATACACCGGGGAACTGTCCGAACTGTGTTTTACCTCATCACCCTTTACAGCTTTATAAATCAGCAGGGCTTTATAGGGAATATAGGCTTCATTAAAATTATCACTCACATTAATCATGGTCGTAGCGGTTTAAGATTTCACTTAATTTGTCCATTAATTCAAATAGCCTCGTTTCAAAATTGAGGTCGTTTAGCGGTAGGGTTTGGGGGCTGTCATAAAGCCTGATAATCATCGGCTCATCGGTTACGCCGTATTCCTGAAATTCATTGTTCACCATTTCAAAAAGCATTTCATACAGGGTATCTTCCCCGCTCCAGTAAAAGCTGATGTATTGCCAAGCCCTTATCCGTTCTTCTTCGTCGGGGTTAAACAGGTCGGGATGGATATTGTCATAAATAGATTGCTGCGGGTAGTCCCGGTAGAGCTGTAAAAATGCAATCGCTACCGCCTCTGCTTCTAAATCCCGGTTTTCAGCATTTTGGTAATTTTGAATATGGGTTTCAAAATTGTCAAGGTAAAAGGGGTTGCTGATTAAGGGGTAAAGTTCTTCCCCTGCATCAGTCAATTCTTTGAGGTCTTTATTTTGGTCGTCCCGGTATTCCTGTTCCTGGTCGTCGTCCAGTTCCTCGTTGATCCAGTCTTCTAAAGTATTGTACATACAATCCAAATAACTGCCATCGCCACGGAAATACGGGATTTCCGCTATTTGATTGAGATAGGCAAATACCGATAACAGCACTTCGGCTAAAGGCTGCTGTTCGGCTACCTTTGTCATCCGGTATAACGGCCTTACCGGGATGTAATAAATACACCGCCCGGTATCATAGGTTTGCAGGGTCGCTAAAGTCGCCCGGTGTATTTTATCCCTGATAATGATACATTGCTGTGCTTTATCCAGTTTCTCTAAGGAATGGCACAGGTAATTATAGGTATAGTCAACGTTCTGCGGGAATTGTAACCCTGCCATTTCCGGCAGGGTTAACTGGTACAGTTCACACAGGTTTTTAGCAGAGCGGAAAAACTCGCTTTCCGTTTCCCGGTAGTTCCTGTTTTCTACAGCGGAAAAGGGTTTGAAGCTGTGGTTCAGAAAACCATCGGGACGAAACCCTGCGGAGCGCTCCGCAATGGGTTGCGCTGTACGGCTGCTGCATCGGGCAGGCGATCTAAATTTGTGCTGAAATTTGCGAATAGCTGGTGTAGTTTCCATTGGTCGTTTTCCTTATTGATGGTTATCCTGCGTTTAATGAGTAAATGTTTCACGGCTTATCCTTTTGTTCCCATCGTACTTTCAAAGCGGTACTGTATTTCATCGTCTTTGATTTCGGGGCCAGTGATTTTAGCATTATTTAATATGGGGTAAGTGGCGGAGTAAAATATCATCACCGCTTCGGGTGCAAATCCCTCTCCGGGGGTCTGTCAGGCGGATTTCTACGCCATTTTCTTGATGTATAAAAATCCGTTGTAGTTGTGTGGTGGCTAACATGGCTTATCTTTTCTTATAGTAATTGTAAACTTTTGTCCATTTGCGCTTTCAGTCGGTTCAGTTCTTCCGCTTTTTTGGTGAGTTCGGTTTCCTTTTCGGGATAGTCGGCAATAGCGGGTAATAAGGTTAAAGCCTCGCCATACTTACAGGCTGCTTTCAGTTCGTTAATGTTAATCATCGCCTGTGTATAAGCTTTCCGCTTTTCCTCTTTATTGGGTTTTGGTTCACTAATTTCGATGTCGTCTTCCCCGCCCTCACCTGTTGCGGTTTTTGGTTTCGCCTTGTTCTCTTTGGCTTTTTTATCCTGTTCCATTTTGGATTTAAGGCGGGCTTCTTCCAGACCTTTGTGATAAGCATTAAGATTGTTGTATAAACCTGCCGTTTGCTGTACGGGTTCGTTAATTGCTTCAAAGAAGCCCTCGTCCAGTTCGGTGGCAGTTCCCTTTAAGAGCATCGGCGGTATGGCTTTTAGGGCATTATCCGCCTGCTGGAGTGCGGTGAATAATGCGGACACGGTAAAGTTCCCGGCTTCGTCCGTATATAAAGTGAGTTTCCAGTTACCGGGAACGTTCAGGTTAGCTATGTTTTGAAAAAAGTTCGTTGTCATGGTTTTTTAGATTAATTGTTTTTCTTTTTTGTCAGTTGTGTTAAATAGTTTGCCGACCTGCCGTCTGCGGTAAACAGGTATTCCCTATTTAACATGCTCTCTTTAATAGCGGTGTCGCTGCTTAGAAATTCATATTGTTTTTCGAGGGTTTTATATAAGTAGCGGTTAAGCACTTCGGCTATATTGCGCAGCCATTCTTCGAGTTTATCCAGTTCCTCAAATACGTTATCATGCTGCCTGTTTTCGTTGACAACATATATCCCCAAATCAACTACTACCCCGTATTGCTTATATCTCGCAATGATCTGCGGTTCATTGGGCAAAAGCTCTTTTGCCAGTAGCGACAATACCCGGCGGTCAATACCGGGGGCAGTAAACGGAAATTCTTGTAGTGGTGCATAGTCTTTCCACGCCTGGTTCTGTATCGCAGTTACCAGTTTGATTATATCCACTTTGGCAGAAAACGCGCTGCCGTCCCCCTGCGAATAAAAACCCTCGAATTTGATTTTATCTTTGATAACCGCTACGCTCATACGTGAACACAGTTCTATAAAATCTTCATATTCATCGTCCCACCAATTAAAGTTTACATTCAAATCCCGGTGGGTGGTCAAAGCTTTTTCTTTGGCTTCCTTGTCCAGTTCGTTGAAACTGTACAGTTTTAAGGTTATTTGTCTCATGGCTTGGGTTTTAATTGTCTTTCAAAATGACCAATGAATTGCCCCGCATGGTGTAGATGAATGCGCCGTTGGATAACAGGCTTCTTTGTCGTAACGCTACGCCCTCGTCGTCCCATTTAAAGTCGGGCAGGCTGTTTGCCCTTTTAATTAATGCCTCGTTGGAGTAGCCTTTGAACATTTCACTTACGGTTTCATTTTGGATTTTTTCAAGGTAGGCGATATACCTGCGGGTGAGGTTTTCCCCTTTGCGAAATACACCTGTTTTAAAAAAGTACATTTCATCGTAAAATGCTACGGTCTCCTTTTGCAGGTCAATTTCATAGCGGTAATCCGCATTTACCCTTAGTTCGTTCAGGGTGCAATGTTCTTTGAGCAAAGCCAGTTCATTTTCTGTGTTTGAAAAAGATAAAAGGGGAATGATTAAGTTTTCAACGATATAGCCCTGTTCGGGTGAGCTGCTGCTGTCTGCTATCGCTGTTATCTTTTCCCCGTTACTTAGGGTGATATAAAGATTTGAACGTGTCATTTTTTATAATTTTATTAAGGGGGATTGCTCCCCCGTTTGGATTAGTTGAGTATTAAAGCGTTCGTTCCGTTGGCTGAAAAATCACGGCATAAGTCGAATGCGGTTTGTGCCCGTTGTTTGGCTGTGCCCTCGATGATGGATTTAAATTTGGCTTCATCGTCCTTATAATTGCGGACGTTTTGGAAATAGCCCGTTACGGCGTTGTAGGCACCAAACACCGTTCCTGCGGTGGTTTCCATTTGCTGGGTCGGGCTGCTTAAAGCATACTCGTACACCTTATCTACCATGTTGGTGTAGACGGTTGAAAGTTCATCGTCTTTACCTGCTTCGAGGTTTTTAAGCACTTCCTTATTGGGGGCCATGGCGACCTGTACCAGTTTTTTCAATTCCTTGTCGGTGATGCGTACCCGTGACCATTGGTTAAAAAGCCCTTGCAGTTCTGCGCCTAAATTGGAACTGATACCCATTAGCGTATGCGCCTGTTTAAGCCTGTCATTTGCCGAGGCGGTATGGCGTATCTTAATGGCATTGCTATGGTTGCGCATAGCTGCATTGAGCGTGTTGCGACAAACGACACGGACAGGGGTAAATGCTGCGGTGATGCTGCCGAAACCATCGTGCGAGGTGGTCAGCATGAGATATTGCTCTATAAAATCGTCCTTACCGACACGGATATAGCCGGGCAGCTTGGCGGTGATAAAAATGCGTTCGCCTTTGCCTAAAGCCCCTGCGGTTTCGTACAGGATACCATCCCCGCCACCTACGATGGCATCGAAAAACTCAAATGCGTTCCTATTCTGTACAATCTCGTAGTCCTTGCCAACCACGCCCAATACCTGTTCGGTATCGGTGCGGATGGTGGCGAAGTAGTTAGGCACTTCGATTTCGGGTATCAATAAATCCGTTTCGGGGTCGCCCGTATGGTTTTCGCTGTCATAGGTAAATAAGGGGCGTTTTTCTACGGTGTAGTCCAACCCTGCGAATTTTATCGCCTCTGCGCTGGTCGGGTATTGCTCTACTATTTTGCCTAAGCCGTGCCATGCCTTTTCCTTTACGCTGAAAAAGCTGTATTCATTATTTTGATTGTTGAAATTTAAATCGTGTGCCATATTATTAAAATTTGATGGTTAAAAATTTGGATGGATTGGGATTAAAACGGCAGGTCGTCATCGTCCTGGTTTGCATTTGCACCTGCTGTTACTGCTTTCTTTGGTTTGGCTTCGTTCACCTGCCCGCTTTTAGAGGTCAGGGAAAACAGCTTAATAGTATCGCAGGTGCAAGTCAATCTTGCCTTGATGCCATCGGATTTGCTTTGGTAGCCCTGTGCTTCCATCCATCCCGAAATTTCCACTACTGCGCCTTTGGTCAGGTATTCGGCAATACCGGAGTTGCGCCAGTAGGCACAATCTACATAGGCGGTCTTTTCCTTTTTTTCGCCTTGTTTGTTTTTCCATTTTTGGTTAATGGCTACGGTAAAATTGATTACCTGTTTGTCGTTTTTTACCGCTTTTACTTCTGCGTTTGCGGTTAATCTGCCTGTGAATAACATAATTTTTAAAGATTTTAAATGAATAATTATTTGTTTGCTTTTCCTTTCGCCGCCTTGCCCTGATTGATTATTTTTAAAAGAAAAAGGGAAAAAAGAAAGCAAATCTTAAAGCCCGCCGAAAGGCAAAAGGAAACGGAATAAGTGCCGAAGGCTGGAAAAGTGAGGAACGAGCTTTTACATTATGCCGGAAATCTTTTGCAGACCCAACAAAAACTGCGGGATTGATTTTAGCTGCGCTTTTTACCCGTTTCGCCTAAAAATATTCATTGATTAAAAAATATATGCCGCTGGAGCCGCAGGCGATTTTGTACCCCAATGATTTTATACTATTTACTTTTGGGGGGCTTAGAACTATTTTTGATTAAAACATATATTTAAGATGGACTATAAACAATTTGAAACACGGGGCTATTATGAGCCCGGATTTTTACACTTAAGAGTAAACACAGATCAGGAGCTGATCGACCTGAATAAGTTTGCAGCTGATCCCGCTACTGCGGCTTATTTTTCTACCTTACTGCATGAGTATGTGCATTTCTTGCAGGATGTGACGACCATCAACGGCTTGGCGAACACGATCCATTATATTGATATGATACAGGAAGTGAACTATGAGGTAATCCATAGCGGGAGAGCGGATTTTAAGGTGCCCTTCGCGTTTTCCAACGCGAACAACATACAGGCTAATAAACAATTGCGCAACATTTATGCAGGCTATCAAAAACCAATAGACTATATCAAGTATGATAGCTATCAGGTATTACACCAGGTGGTGAAGGATAAGGAAGGTAATGAGCACTATCCTGAAATCTATAAGGTACATTATTACACCCGTTCAGGGATCAAGCTTTCATTCAATTTCGGCTGGATCTGCTTAACCGAATATGTAGCCCATGCCATACAAAACAAGTTCGTACCCGGAACCGACCATTCGGATGTGCCTTATGTGGCCCCTGAACTGATCATCCATAAGGAGTACCCTGAATTTGGGTCAGACACGATGATGATCGCGGCGCTTTGCGATGCCAGCTTGATGAGCTATCATCCTGCGCAGGTATTCTTCAAGACCATACAGCAGATGAAGGCAGATAAATTCATACCAGCAACACCAAAAGAGGTGTACGATTATGCTTACGCCAGTATCAGCTTCAGAAATGGAACAGGCGCGGTATCAACTTCGGTTTTGTATGAGCAAACGGCGGAACGGGCAGACAGGCAAATGGCCGATGCGTTGAAATCCGACATTTTTGCGCCTAACCTGAGATGGGTAAAGCATGTTTTCGCCAGCGCCAAAAAGCTGCGCCTGGAGAACCCCTCCTTTATCACGGACCTGGTGAATTCACCCGGTCAATTGTCCGAAACTTTTTATGCTGTTTTTGGAAAGCTCGGTACGCCCTTTTTTACCAATAAAAATTACTCCGGTGGATTTGTCCCTCCCAAAAACCTTAGCCATGAGGGTATTCAGCCTTACCAATTACTGGTTTTTAAAGAAATTATTGATGTGTTTCATGGTAAAAGGCATTGCGACCTTTATCAATTTTGTAAGCAGCGCCCGGACAGGGACATTACCAATCATAATTGTTTAACTGCTCCCTGGAAAAGAGGTGTTGAGGAAGAATTATGCCCGTTTGGCCAATTCTGGAAAACATGGGGTCTCAACGGACATTTTCCTGAATACTAGCGGATTAAATACCGGCATAATTCCCGATAACCACATCTATACAAATAAACCATGCAGGCTAGCGCAGCTTTGCCCGGCATAATGAGGCAAACAAGCGAGGTACTGTATGATGGTTTTGTAATATGATCCAAAGCATCGTTGCTTTTGAGCGCAGCGAAAGGGCATAAGTTTTAAGCATCAGGGAGTGCAGCGGCATCCTTCGGTAGAAGATACAGCGGAAAGCCCGGCCCAAAGGGGATGCCCAAGTCGGGTGCTTGTTTTTACATTGTGGTTGACAAAAGGCAGCTTCGTGCTTATATTTACGTTAATCACCATTCCAATGCGCATTGTAAACGATAGGCCTGTTTTCCATTTTTTTGAAGCGATTCAGTTTTAAACGAGATGGAACGGCACACCGGAAATGTTCCTGGCTATGGTTATGGAAATGGAGGCGCGAAACAATAAGGATTTCATGTTTCATGAAGTATTGCAGTGGGGAGAAGTGATGCAAAAAGTGATTAGGATTAACCTGGCCCTTTTAAAGATTTCCCGGATCTAATGCAAAACGGGAATCCGTATTTTTTGATGGTCTAGAAATTAAGGGGCAAACTGGATGGGTAAATCACAGGGTTAAGCTAAAGAAGGCCATATATGGGGAGCGGGTGGATTTAGGAGATGACGACATTATGAAAAGCGATGAACCCAACGCTATTTTGCCCGAAAAATGGTAAAGGACCTGTCCCGTTAGGTCCATTTTACCGATAACGATCAAAAAGACATTGAAAAGTTTTGAGAGATGAGATTGTATATTACATTTATCGTTCATCAAATAAAACGCTTCAACTTTGCCAATCATACAATCGGTTGTCTCCATGTGAAACTGGTAAGATCATTGGTATTGCGCTGCTTATTGGGTTATAGCAATTATAGATCGTATTTCCTGATTATTTCAAACTATTAACTGACCATTCTTTATTTCGTTTACACAACATTGTTTACAATATCTTCAGCGGCGAAATAAATCCCACCATCATCATGCCCGTTGTCGAATTCGCTAAACCGAATTTGGATTGCGCATAGCTGGTGTAGTCATAAAACCTACCCACGTAAGCTGCAAAAAATTTAAGATCCAGCTTCTTTAAAGGGTAGTATTCGACTGATGGAATAATGCCCCAGGAGGTGCGCACATGGCAATTTTTTTTAGGGTCAGGGTTTCCGTTCCAATAAGCATCACTGACCATCCCGATAACGGAAACGTCCCATTTGGGTTGAATGGCATATTGCACATGGAGCCAGTGTTCAACATAAGCGGTATTCAAGGCCGGGTAGGGAGAATAGCTGAGCGGTATTAAACTGGAAACCAACGTTAGCCTGTCTATATCGTCACTCATGTACTTGAAATCATATTGTATCAGCCATTTTTTCAGGTTTAACTGGTTTCCCAGGGCGGTATAATAAACATTTTTTTTGCTGGCTTCAGTGATCACCGTATAGCTCCAAAAAGTGGAGAATAAACCCTTTGCAAAGCTGCCTCGCCAATTACCCACAAATGCTACGGGGAACTTAGCCGCTTTTACGCCCGGTATGGTGTCATATATTTGGGCGTAACTTTGGGTCCTTGCATTGAGCATTTGAAAGCCAAACTGGTGATTCTTATTTGGTGTCCAGGTAAACTGCATGCCGGTCAAAAAGTTATCGGCGTAATTAACGATATCGTTATATTGATAAATATCAATCGGGTTTGCATCAAATTCGTAACCGCCATAATCGGCACACATTTTACCAAAAGAAAGCGTAACCTTTTTGGATAAATTGATCCCAATAAAAGCCATATCAACCGCATGGTTGATATTGTCTACCGACTCGATCACGGGATCACGGGTATAACGGTAACGAAACCTGAAAAACACGGTGGTATCTAATACGTAACCTTTTATTTCCAGCCTGAACTGGTTCATGGCAAATGCGCTCCCGGTATAGCTTCCGTTTTGAAAACTGCTGTTATTAGCGTATTGCATATTAGCGATGACGTCCACATTTTTCAGAAGCATCGCCTTATCTACCGGAATAAGCCGTGCTGTATGATTGGTGGTATCACTTTGCTTTTGCAGCTGTGCGCTGGCCTTAGTAGCTAAAAGCACACCGCAACATATCCATAATACTAAATATTTTTTCATGCTGTTAAATTTTAAAACTCCAGTGAATTAATATTTGAAAAAATAACTTTGTAATATGGCCTTGTCTTTCGTTTGTGTAAGGCCAAGCATTAAGAGTATCCTTGCTTTCTGCGGGTTAAGGTCATCACCTACGATCGTTCCTAATTTTGCATCATCTGTTTCATCGTGTAATATCACCCTGCCTGTAGGGACACGGGTTGACCGGCAAACCGTTACACCTTTGCTGATCGCATCAACTACAGCTGCAGTATTTGTTTTATTCAAATTGCCGTCGCCCAAGCCTGCGGTTATAATACCTGCAGCACCAGCCTTCACGTAAGCATTGATAGCAACATCAGAGATATCAGCGTATAATTCAACGACCGCAACATCAGGAAGCACATTTAATTGTGTTACATCAAAAGGTGTATTTTTATTACTTGCTCTAAGGTCTTTGGTATAAAACGTGATCCTTTTGCCCAATACTTGTCCCTCAGGCCCGGTATTCGGCGAAATAAAGGCATTAACGTGCGTGGTATTGGTTTTAACAACCTCCCTGGAGTTAAAAATACTGCCGTTAAAGACAACCATTACCCCTTTCCCCTTTGACAGTCGACTAGCCGCTACCTGAACAGCATCATATAGATTCTTCGGCCCATCAGCGCTCATGGCCGTACCAGCACGCATGGAACCGGTCAGTACAACCGGATCATCGAAGCGGTCAGTAAGATCCAGAAAATAGGCGGTCTCTTCCATCGTGTCCGTACCGTGTGTAATGACGATACCATCCGCCTCATGATTCTTAAAAATCTCATTGATTCGTTTAGCGAGTTTCAGCCATATCGCGACGGTCATGTCCTGGCTGCCGATATTGCTGATCTGCTCCCCGGTGATGGTAGCCAGTTTTTCAATTCCAGGAACAGCCTTTACCATATCGCTGATAGGGGTTACCCCTGCTGTATAACCGGCAGCAGTTGATGAAGTGCCTTTACCCGCTATGGTGCCCCCGGTGGCCAGGATAATGATGTGAGGAAGCTTTGCCGCATAAACATTGCAGGCGATCATAGTGACGAATAGTAATAACAGTAATTTTTTCATTTGAGTTGTTTTAAATAGGTGATTGAACAATAGATTTTTGCTTATTTGCCTGCGCTTTTGCTTTTCCAGTCCGCGGCATACTCGTGCAGTATCGCCTTAACGGCGTGGCCGATTTTTTCGTAATCGGGTGTATCCAGGTTAGCGAGCGATACCCTGATACTCCAAACAGGACCGTCAAAACCGCCGCCGTTCAATAAAACGATCGCGTGTTTTTCAGCAAGCCTGAAGAGGATATCTACCGGATCGAAATTCTTCTTTAGGTATCCGGCAAACTCATTCCCGTAGAACTTCACCGACCAAAGCATCATATCAATTTCTGCATAGTATCCCGCCCGCAACGGATCTGCCGGAACAGTAAAACCTACTGATGACCATAGTAAATTCAGCCGTTTTTGAACAATATCCTGGGTCAGTTTTTTGTATTTGTCAGCCTTATCCAGGAGTGCGAACAAGGCAAAGAGTGTCATTTGCGCCTGCTGCGGGATTGACAGGCCGGCAGTATGATTTAAGGCTACCGAACGGCTGTCGGCTACCATCCTGTCCACGAATTTTATTTTTTCGGGGTGCAGGCTCAATGAACTGTAGCGCTTTTTCAGCAGCTCTTTTTTAACAGAGGGCAGTTCGGCGAGTAACTGATCGTAGATATTATCCTGGTGAACCGCGATGACACCCAGCCGCCAACCGGTACAACCGAAGTATTTACTGAAGGAATAGGCGCAAAGTGTATTATTGGGCAGTTCCGCCATTAAGGACCGAAAACCGGGAACAAAAGTCCCATACACATCGTCAGAGATCACCATCATTCGCGGATTATCTTCTTTCACAATCCTGATCAGTCGTCTAATGGTGTCCGGATGAATCGCATAAGAAGGCGGATTACTGGGATTAACGACAAATACCACCTTAATCGAAGGGTCTTTTAATTTATCGATTTCCTCGTCGGGATATTGCCAGGTATGAAGGCCATCCTTTGACTTGGCACTCGCCTGGATATTAATGACCTCGAAACTATTTCGGTCTAATTCAGGAATTTCAATGTAGGGGGTAAATGTAGGCACCAATAAAGCGATCTTATCACCCTTATTCACCAGGAAATTTTCCATCAGCGAATCGAAAATGTAACACATCCCGGCAGTTGAGCCTTCCACTGCGAAAAGATTGAACGTACCTTTTGGAGGCCGGGAATTACACATTTCCTGATCCAGATAATCACGCACGATGGCTTCGGCATGCGGTAACATGCGTACCGGAGTTGGATAATTATCTCCGATCAGGCTATCCGTCAGTTCGTGGATATACTCATCCGCATTGAAAGCGTGCTTTTCCAATCCATAGGCAAGGGATGCTTCGAGCAGTTCAGTGCCGGGCAAATGGTGGTTCTTTTTTAAGAACACTTTAAACCTGCCCGCTATACCTTCCAACTGGGGCATTCCTGCCATATCCTGATCGGTATCCATTGCTCTTCGCGCTTCTTCCATTGCGAATTGTCCCATTGTGAAAAATGCTTCCCTTGGGGTCGTCGCGATCCAGTTAGGATTACCCCGACCGGCATTAAGCATCAGGGCTGTGCTTTTGCGCGAATGCGTAGTAGCCAGCGCGATCAGTTTATCTTTTAATTCGAAGGGACTTAGCGTTTCTAAACGCTTTTCCTCATCTCTTGATGTCTTTATCTCTGCGATCATAATTTTGTTATTTCATAAGTAGTACGATGATGACCCCGCATATAATTAGCAGGGTATTACCTACGGCATAAGTCACGGTATAGCCTAAAGCAGGCGTTTTGCTGTCCAACTCGTCCTGAGCGGCACCAAGCGCGGCGGTACATACCCTTGCGCCGGACATGGCGCCCAGGGTGACAGCAGGGTGAAATTTAAAAAGATACCGGCCCATGAGTATACCGAGCACTAACGGTACGATGGTTACAACAGCCCCTACCAGGAAGAGCATCGGCCCTACTTTTTGAAAGCCGTCTATAAATGACGGGCCTGCCATAATACCTACGATAGCGATGAAAGTAGTCAGGCCAACTTTGTTCATAAACCATAAGGTGGGCTCCGGAATGTAACCCAAATTGGGGTGACGGCTGTGGAACCATCCAAAAACCAACCCGGCGATCAAAGCGCCGCCACTGGTACTTAAACTCAGGGGTACTTTGCCAATATGCAGTACCATCGCGCCAAACAAGCCGCCAAGAAAGATACCCAGTCCTGCCAGAACCATATCCGTTTGATTAGTTGGGCGATCTGCATAACCGATATGGGGAATGGCGTCCTCCACATTTTTCTTTAGTCCCGCCAAAACGATTGTATCACCAATATCTAATCTGGTCTTTTTCAAAACCGGGATCTCTATACCTGCCCTTTTTATCGCGCTGATCGCGACACCGCTCATGAAGTTCTTTGTCCTTAATTCAGTTAGTGTATACCTCGCAATTGTTTTGCTGGTCAGTAAAACGCTGATTTTTTCGACCGGGAAATCTAAAAGTTCCGGATCATTGACCTCCTCGCCGAGTCCTTTAGCCTCGTCAAGCAGGAATTCTTTCCGGCCTCCCAGGACAATCACGTCATGCTCTTGAATCACTATATGCTTATCGTTTTCAAGAACTTTCCCTTTTTGGCGTATCCGCTCCACAAATAGCCTGTGCCCTTTGTCGTTCAATAACTTTTCTAATTGAAGGATTGATTTCCCATTGGCAACAGATGTTCCGGATATTTTGTAGGCATTGTAAAGGACGCGTTCTTCAGCCGGGAAAATTCCCCCGTCGCCGTTGGCAAGGTTGCCGCCCATACTGGCCTCTAAATCTTTACACTGCTGTTTTACTTTTTCCAGCCCCCCCAGTAACATGGGCCCGATTTTCGATACGATCAGGATTGCACCGAGTGTTCCGAAAATGTAGGTCACGGCATAGGCTACGGGAATAATGTTGATGAAACTAGTTTTGTTCGCTGCTGATATACCGAGTGAGTTGATGGAATCAGTTGATACGCCGATCACTGCCGAAATCGTATTTGCGCCGGATAACAAGCCAACAGCTTCGCCGACATTATAACCCATTGCTTCAGCAGCGGCCCAGGTGCAACCCAAACAAAGCAAAACAACAATTACCGAAAACAATACCTGCGGCAATCCGTCCTTTCTCAACCCGCGAAAGAATTGCGGTCCTACGCCGAATCCGACAGCAAACAGAAAAATGAGGAAAAAGACGCTTTTTACGTCGCCAGATATATTAATCTTTAATTGGCCAACCAGCACGCCAACCAGTAAGACACTGGTAACAGCACCGAGGCTAAAAGTTCCTATTTTTTTATCGCCGAGCCAAAACCCTACACCTAAAGTGAAGAAAATGGCTAATTCAGGGTGACTTCGTAGCGTGTCCAACAACCAATTCATAGAACTATATTAAAAGTGAAACGATCTGATGTTGATTTGATTTCCAAACGCCATCTTAACCGGTGATGCAAAATTGATCTAATCGTTTTTTCAATCATTACATAATTCTGTCTATGAATTACGTAATTCACACTTCCAATCTGGTGGACCTGTTTTAAGATGACGGTATATGAAATTTTCGGGGGGACGCTCTTTATGTTTAACCCAATGACGACATTGACACCATCATCAAATGCCTTCATAGGCGCTATTTATCCGCTACTCTACCGGGGGAGAATATCATTGTACTGTTATTTCCTCGCGAGCGGGAAACTGGTCGACGGGGATTGATTTTAGGATTTTACCAACCTTATTTTTCAATGACCCATTTTTTCGCATTTTCTAATTCGGCATTTTTGAAAACGCGAACCTCGCTGGATAATAAATAGCCAAAAAACCTGGTAAATGTATTGATCATAGGATGGTCGGATACCATTGCAACTTTATACCAGCCGGTTAAGTGTTTCATTCCCAACTCAGCGTCTTCCGTCAAAGCAGCCAAATCAAACCCGGTAAACTGAGGGCCGAGCCAATAGAGCATCCGGATTTTTTTGTCAGTCTTCAACGTTTTTTCAACTGCCGGAATTAAAACAGTTTGATAATCTGCCCCCTGTTACTGTGCCCTCTGCGGAAATGCCCAAAACTGTATCGGGTAAATCGTTCATTATTTTTAACATGATTTTAATTTAAAAATGTGTATGGGGTAACCCCATACACAAAGGTGGGTACTTCTATAGATTTAAAATTACGCAATTCCAGCAAACAGTTGCATAATTCACACGTCTGGGTTGCTGTTTAGGAATGAAGCGATTTAGCCGGTTTCAAATAAAGGCATTTACTTGCACCTCATAAACGCTACCGCTGCTTTTCCTGATCTTCTGTTATAAAACGGACCGTCGTATTTTCATTTAACCATAAACCATATCAACATGCGACTGGCTGAATAATTATGTTATTTAACGTAAAATTAGCTATATGAAAATTTCTTAAATATGTGAATGATGCAAGTAATTAAAAGAATTACGTAACAGTTATAAAATTAAAGCGCTCAAATTTGCATCGTAATTAATTTTATTCACACTTAAAATCAGCATCATGTTTTATTATAACAATTTTTGGGGAATGAATTCCATTTGGTGGTTCGTTTGGATTATTTTACTTATTTGGATATTCGCTGTTCCTTATAATATCCCCTTTCAGCGTTTCAAAAAAGATTCACCTTTAGATCTTTTGCAAATGCAATTTGCTGCCGGCCTGATAACGCCGGATGAATATCAGGCAAAGAAAAAAATCCTTTTAAGCAATTAGAAGAAATCAATTAAAGGCGATGATATGCAATACGAAGTTACAAGCCTGATTGGCTATACTATAGCCGCAAAGGACGGTATAATTGGCGAAGTAGAAGATTTTTATTTCGATGATGAGCACTGGACTATACGATATCTTATTGTAAAAACCGGGAATTGGCTATCAGGGAGAAAAGTCCTTATTTCAACCCTTGCGCTAACAAAAGCCTCTTGGAAATCAGGATTATTTACTGTGGGCCTTACAAAGGAACAGATTCGAAATAGTCCCGACATCGATACCGACATGCCTGTTTTTAGGCAGCACGAGCAAACATTGAATAATTATTACAGTTGGGGCAACTATTGGGAAGACGCTTACTACCTGGGCGGCATCTGGTGTGTCGCACCCATACGCGATGATAAAGACTTGATTGAACGGAACATACATGAAAAACAAGCAACTAATGATCAGCATCTACGTAGTTGTAATCAGGTGTCCGGCTACCATATTCATGCTTCTGACGGAGAGATCGGCCACTTGAAAGATTTCATTGTTGATGAAAAGACCTTGCAGGTAAAATTCATTGTCATTGACACCCATAATTGGTTTGGCGGAAAGAAAGTTTTGTTAGCTATCAAAAATATAAAAAAGGTGGAATGGGATAACTCCAAAGTATTTGTAGTTATAACGGTCAATGCAGTAAAAAACAGCTCGGAATTTGACGAATCGAAATTTATCCATATAAAAACCGGTAAGGTAGTTCACATCGATCATTCTGTTCGGTTCGAGTAATTTCTTGGGGGTAGAGTAAAATAAAAAAGATATTTTTCAATTTCCCTGAAAATTTAAAAAATTTCTTATGAAAATAAGGCCGTCTGTTCTGGTTAGCGATTTAGCGACGAAAATTTCCGTCAGCTTATTATTTGTTTTAACAATAGCAGGATGCAAAGTAACCCCTGACCGAATTGAAGATGCAACGGTAGTTAAGGTTGCTGGCTTCTTCATTACTGAATATGGCCGTTCAAGCCTGAATTTTAGAGTCAAAGGAGTAAGCAATGTAAAGAAAAAAGGAGACAGTTTGTTTTACGTCAGCGGATCTGTTGAAGGGTTTAGCTCCTATAACGCGCCGTTCAGTATTGAGCATTTTAACGAAACTGTTCGTTATTCTGGCGGCGATTTCAATAATGTTAAAAATTGGAATTGCCTGGACATTTATATAGCAAAAAAACGGATAAAATAAATTATCCGGATGCTATTCAGTCTATTCCTGATTGATGGATAAAAAAATAAGCATTAAAGGCAAGAAAACAAGCTGGTTTGCCTTAGATATATTATTTTTTCAAAGTTAAAGTCATCCTTTAAAAAGTTTATTTATGAAGCGCAGTATAAAAAGTTTAATGGGTTATATGATCGGAGCAACCGATGGGGAGATAGGCAAAGTAAAGGACTTTTACTTTGACGACGAAGCCTGGACCATTCGCTACTTAGTTGTTGAGACCGGTGATTGGCTATCTGGCCGCAAAGTACTTATCTCGCCACAAGCATTGTTGACCACTAACTGGGAAAACGAAACGTTTCCAGTGAATTTAACAAAGAAACAAATAGAAAATAGCCCTGATATTGACACAGACGCCCCGGTATCACGCCAGCAGGAAATTGAGTTGCATGAATATTATCCCTGGGCAAGTTATTGGCTTAGCAACATGGGGATGGGTGCCATGGGAACTTCAGGAATGATTCTGCCTGTTCGTGCATCTGTCAGTGAAGAAATCAATGAAAAAAACCGTGAGTCTGACAAAAAGCCCCATGTCGACCATCATTTAAGAAGTGCTGAATCGGTAATAAGTTATACAGTCAAAGCGAAAGATGGCGATATCGGTAATATCGAAGATTTTATAATTGATGATATTACCTGGGAGCTGATTTTTTTGGTCGTAGATACTGGACATTGGTTTCCAGGGAAGAAGGTAATTTTATCGCCAAAATGGATCAAGGAAATAAATTGGGATATTTCCAATATTGTTATCGATCATACAGCCTACCAGGTTAAAAACAGTCCCGAATATTACCCGCATGAACTGATAAATGAGGTATACGAAAAAAGTTTTTACGATTATTACGGTGACAGGCTGTATCAGGGGAAACAATAAAATGATGCTTTTTGAAATCATATCGGAGGGTCAGGTATCACAATCTGTAAACATTACTCAATTTATATTTAAGTCAAGAAAAGTTTGGAAAGTTGAATTTGAGAACGGCAACGAAGCCGTGCTTTATAAATGCGGAAATGAATGGATGCAACGCATCGAGGACAACCTGAATACCAGCTTAGTAATGACTATTGGAAAACACATTGACGGAAGCGTAGCTGGCAGCGTTTGCCTTAGATACTGATCAAACATTACTGAAAAAGAGCGAGCCTCCGGCAATTTATTATCAAAGTGAAGGTTATTCATTTTAGTTATCTACTTGTTTTTTGACTTTCGATGCGCTTGATGAAACTACGGGCCTCGATAAAGCATTTTGCCCAAAGACCCTGAAATAAGTGGAGGTTCAGGTGAATCTGCTTTGAAATTAAATTTGAAAATAATGGGATAAAAACACCAATTCACGGCAGTTTTATCCCATTATGATAACCTAATAATCAGAGTCATTAAGTGTTAAATCAAATTCGTAAGGCGTTGAGCATTCGCCGCTTGCCGACCAGCTCCATAAACCGCCGGCGGATTCACAATAAATTGTACTATATCCATGGCCGGGCGAAACAGTCATTCCTCCATACGGGCTGACAGTGCCCCAAAAAATCCCATCCATGTAAATATTTACGAATAAGCCGCTGTAATTATTAAAATAAACGCTGCAATGTGTTTTGGCCTTAATCACTTTCACGTCGGCCATAGGTTTGTCCGTTTTGATTTTGTTAGCGATCTTCCCTTTTTTCCCAACAATTTTTACAATTTTTTTGCCGGTTTGATGTTCCTGGGCGGTAGCTGGTGCATGGAACACCGCGATTGTTAACAGGCATACAAATGCCATACATAGGTACTTTTTCATGTTTTTTGAATTAAATGATTAATGTTAGTTAATTAACATGCAGGCAAAAGTCCAACTTTAAAATCGGCGGGTTTTACACAGTTACGGAATTTAGTTGCATAATTCACTCATTGAATTAATAGAGAACCAGCTGATAAGCTATATCCCTGGTTCATCATCAATCATACGACCGGTTGTTCGACCATTGTCACGCGTTACAAAGTCTGTTTCCGCAATACCAAAGCTTGGGAACGGATGGGGCTTTGGTGGTGTTAGATCCTGTTGCTCACTGTATGAACTATCATCAACGCTCGTTTGTTGCTCATTTTCCAGTTCATCCATAGCATCAGACCTTTTTGGTGTGGCTTTCTTTTCTTTAGGAGTTCCGTCTGAATGATCCTTTTTTTCCGATGATTTTTGGTGGGTAGTTTTCATGATTATCAATTATAAAATCGGCTACATAGCCAATAGCACAAAGTTTTGAATATTGAAAGCAATAGCTATTACATAATACCATCAATAACTTGCATAATTCCCACTTGAAAACAGTTCCGGAAGTGTGAATTTTGCAACAATGAGCAAGAATAACATAACAGCCGGGCTCATTCAGACAGTAATTTTACATCGCCTTCAATTATAAAAGAACGTTTGAGACTTACTTATCAGTTCTGTAATTGCTGAAGCACTTGTTGTTCAATTCAAAAATCATAAACATGAAAATCAGAACATTTTTGCCGGTAATTTTACTGGCAGCCGGGCTGCTAAGCCAGGGCTGCGTAAGCAGCAAAAAATATGCGGCATTACAAACGAGTTTTAACAATTCGGCGGATACGATTAGAAATCTGAAGCAAAGCTGGCAGGTAACACAGCAGGCGCTCGGAGAGTCAAGAGGTCATGTACAAAGCCTTGAAGAAGCTATTGAATCAGCTAAGTCTAATTCTTTAGTGTTACAGGACGCGTTAAATAAATGCCTGGCAGGCAGCAACCAGGGGAACGTAAACATTGCCAAATTAGCTGACCAGATAACCGCGTCAGATCAATATATACGGCAACTCGTCAACCTGAAAAATAAAAGCGATTCGCTGAATTTGATTCTAACTACTAACCTTACCCGCTCCCTAACCCCAACAGAAATGCAGGACGTTGATATTAAAGTGCTCAAAGGTGTTGTTTATATTTCGCTCGCTGATAATATGCTTTATAAATCAGGCAACTATTTAATTTCGGACAGCGCAGGAACCATACTCAGCAAGGTGGCCAAAATTATCAACGACTATTCCAATTATGATGTGCTGATTGACGGCAATACAGATAACGTGCCCATATCTCAGGTAAACATCCGCAATAACTGGGATTTGAGTTGTTTAAGGGCCTCATCCGTCGTTCAGTCATTGCAAAATACTTATGGGGTTGCCCCAAAACGTCTAACAGCGGGCGGCAGGGGACAATATGATCCTGTTGCCGATAATACTACGGCTGCCGGTCAAGCGCGAAACAGGCGCACACAGATTATCATTACACCAAAATTAGATCAGTTTATGGCACTTATCGGAAAAGAACCGTCAAAAACAAAGTAAATCACGCCACCTTCAACTGAATAAATTTAAATGCTTGTGTTTAATCCGGAACCACCTTCCGTCATACCGGCAGGTCGTTCTTAAAGGATAAGATTGTTTTAACCAAATTAAATCAACCTATAATAAATCAGCCGTACAGCCGATCGAAAAAACCGGGACAACGATTGCTTTCAAAGTCAAACAAACGCTTAACTCCATGTGTGAATTATGCAACTAATTAAAATAATTGCGTAATTCTGAATGCCGATCAGTCCCCATCTTTGTAAAGCAGGCACTAAGTCGGCAGCTAAAATTAAATATCATGTTTTACTACAATAATTTCGGGGGGATGAACTTCATTTGGTGGTTCCTGTGGATTATACTGCTTTTCTGGATTTTTGCAACACCCTATAATATTCCGGGCCAACGACTTAAGAAAGATGGCCCATTGGATATTTTAAAAAGGCGGTTTGATGCCGGCGAAATCACCAATGATGAATATCAGGACAGTAGAAAAATTCTGGAGAATGATCTGGCCGGGATCAGCTAAACCTTTGAGTCTGATGAATTACAATAGGCACGGTACGGCAAAAAACTATGGAATAAGGTTGGATAACCAAACGATCTTATGGTAGCAGCTAAGGCTTACTTAAATTATGCTGGGCGTTTATTATTCAGATCATAAGATCGATTAAGAAATTATAAAATGGAACGTAATATCAATAGCCTAATCGGCTTCGGCATAGAGGCAACTGATGGGATTATCGGAGAAGTTGAAGATTTTTATTTTGATGATGATACATGGAAAATACGCTATTTGATCGTAAAAACAGGAAGCTGGCTATCTGGCCGTAAAGTTTTGATTTCCATGGGAGCAATCATCAAAAAAGACCAGCTAAACGAATTAATCCCTGTTAACTTAACTAAAAAGCAGGTAAAAGAGAGCCCGGACATTGATACGGAAAAGCCGGTTTCCCGTCAACAGGAAATCAAACTGTTTGAACACTATGCGTGGGAAAGCTACTGGCTCAGCGGCTTCTATCCCGGTGGCTATCTCGGGGTTAGTATCCCTTTTCCAACGCTGGATGAAAAGGCTTCAACAGCCGGCCAAACCGCTGAAGACACCCATTTACGAAGCATGAAAAAAATAACAGGTATTTATGTTCACGCAACTGATGGAACAATAGGCTATATAAATGATTTTATTGTTGATGATCTAACCTGGCAAGTGTTATCCCTTGTGGTGGATACCCATAACTGGATCGGTGGGAAAAAGTTGATAGTGGAAATAAGTTGTGTTCATTCTATATCATTTAGCAACCCCGGAGTCACTTTAGGAATTTCAACAGCAGCTGTTGAAGATAGCAAAGTTTATAAAGAGGCGGCATATAGCCTGCATGAGCCGCCAATTATTAGGTGTTAAATTTAATTAAACTCAAAAAACAAAAATGGAACGTAATATAAATAGCTTGATAGGAAACAGTTTGGCAGCGACAAACGGAATTATTGGCGATGTAAAAGATTTCTATTTCGATGATGAATCCTGGACTATACGTTATCTGGTTGTAAAAACAGGTAGCTGGCTTTTCGGTCGCGAGGTGCTGATTTCCCCTGTAGCAATGAAAGACAGATATTGGTTAAAAAATATAATCCCCATAAACCTGACGAAGGAGCAGATACAACGCAGCCCGGATATTGACACCAAACAACCTGTGTCGCGCCAGCAGGAGGTCGAATTATATGGACATTACCAATGGGAAAGCTATTGGGGCAGCGGGTTTTATGGCGGTGGTTCAATGGGCGTCAGCATGCCCTTTCCGTCTATCGACCGGAAAGTTTTGATTGAGCCGGATAAAGTTCATAAACATCCTGGTGATGACATTCATTTACGGAGTGCAGAAAGGATAACCGACTATCATGTCCACGCAGCTGATGGTGAAATCGGACACGTAAAGGATTTCATTATTGAAGACCAAACATTGCAATTGTTGTTTTTTGTAGTAGATACCCACAATTGGATTGGCGGAAAAAAGGTGCTCATTCCCATCAAGAAAATTAAAAAGATCGATTGGTCCACATTCGAGGTTTTTTTGAATATTACCATTGATGAAGTGAAAAATTCCCGCCTGTTCGAAGAGTCGGAATATACTATTTCTTAGCGCTTTCGTCCTCGTCTTAGCGTGTTTTAAGTTGATGCTTGCTGTAACTTACTTGAACTCGTAACCATTGTTATGGTTCCGCCGCCTTTATTTGACTGTACTTAGCGCGGTTCTTTTTATAAAAACCCTCACAACCAATAATAATTCCCTTTTGTTCATGTGTGAATCATGTAAGTTTTAATTAGAATTATATAACGTTGAATGACCTTATAAGGAGAACTTTGAAAGCATTGAGTATTTCTGCGATTAAAAGAAATGCATATTCATTCGACATTCTATTCAATTTATAATGCAGATTATGTTTGCTAATGACTTGCATAACGGGCAAAAGTTGTATGATAAAACAGCTTATACTACACTAACAAGCCACTGATATTGGGCGGATTCTCTTTTTCTTTAAAATAAAAAACATGGTCAAAAAACCGCCCGAAAAGCAAGAAGAACATTTTGTACCTGTCGGTACTATCGTTTTCATTACGCTTTTATTGGCGCTAACCGCGCTGATCTGGTTCAGTCTTTACAATCTTCAGTTAGAAAGACATTATTAATCTATCGATATGAATAAATACGAGATCAGGGTTATTGCGCTTGCCGGCCTTTTGTTATCTGTTTTTTTCTTTGCTATTCTCTACAATGATTTCAGCAGGAATATAGATGTACCTACCTGTGTGCCTTATTCTGGTGCCTATAAAATACCGCACATAAAAAAACTGGATAATTTAACCTACGAGGTATATGCTGTGGCAAAGATGTGGGCTTTCGCCCCGGAAGACTTAACCTTTCCGCAGGGCAGCACTGTTGATCTGTACCTCACCTCTAATGATGTGGTACATGGCTTTGATATTGTAAAAAAAGGCGTTAACCTAATGGCTGTACCGGGCGGAGTGAGTAAAGTTACTGTAACTTTTGAAGACCCCGGCGTTTACCGGATACTTTGCCACGAATACTGCGGTGCAGGTCACCAATACATGATGAGCAAAATTACCATAACCCCTAAACAATATTATTAATGATTATCAGCAAACCATACCGAACCGTTATCCTCACCGGCTTACTGATGCCTATGACGCTTTTTATACTGGGCTGTTATAACGGTGTTATGCAAACTATTTACCGAGCGGGCGTTATTCACCAGCCTTCGGTTGGCGGTATTAATTATTACCAGGGGCTCACTATGCACGGTGTAATCAATGCAATTGTACTGACCACATTTTTTGCCGTGGTATTTGGGCATGTAACCATTTCCTATTATTTAAAAAGGGAACCGCCAAAACTGACATATCAAATTTCGATGCTGCTGATGGTTATCGGTACTTTAATGGATACGGTAGCGATGGTGACTGGAAAGGCACAGGCATTATATACTTTTTACGCGCCTTTAAAAGATTCTCCTTTTTTCTACATCGGAACCGCTTTACTAATAATAGGCAGTTGGATCGCTTTTTTTGGTTGGATCAAAATATGGTACGACTGGAAAAAAGAAAACCCGGAAACGAAAATGCCTTTGGCTGTTTTAGGCACGTTTGTTAATTTCTCCATCTGGCTCATCTGTACATTACCAGCGGCCTATGAAACGCTGATCATCTTAACACCGTGGTCATTGGGCTGGACGGATAGCATCAATGTACCGTTAACCCGGATGCTGTTCTGGATGTTCGGTCATCCGCTGGTTTATTTTTGGCTGTTGCCGGCTTACGTGGCCTACTACACCATATTACCAAAAGTGGCCGGCGGGAAATTATATTCGGGCAATGCGGCGCGGCTTGCCTTTTTGCTGTTCCTGATATTATCTATGCCGGTAGGTGTGCACCATCAGTTCAGCGAACCTGTATTTACGCCCGGCACCAAACTATGGGCCAGCCTTTTAACTTACGCGGTGGCTATACCCAGTTTTATGACAGCGTTTACCGTAGGGGCATCTTTAGAATTTGCCGCGAGGCGAAGAGGTGCAAAGGGTGTTTTTAGCTGGATGTGGAAATTGCCTTATTTCGAGGTGGACAGATACCTTTTCGGTTATTTTATTTGCGGTTTGATCCTGTTCATTTTTGGCGGTTTAACGGGTATCGTTAATGCTTCCTATACCTTAAATCAATTGGTTCACAATACAGACTGGGTACCCGGCCATTTTCACATGACGGTAGCCGGACCAGTGATCCTAGTGATACTGGGGATGAGCCTCTATATGTACAGCACAGTTTCGGGCAAGGAGCTTAAGTTTAAAACTTTTGCCGTAATGGTGCCCTATGTATGGCTGGTGGGCGTCGCTTTGTTATCGCATGGTTTAATGTCGGGCGGTTTAATGGGCGAGCCAAGGCGAACAAACCTCGGTTTATCTTATACTAATCCGGCCAGCCCGTTATTTAACCAGCATTTTGTTCCTACCACCAGTACTACTTTGGTTGGCGGCATTATAATGGGCATAGCAGCTATTATCTACTTTATAGTATTTTTTGCGACAGCTATGGGCAAACGGGTTAATGAACCACAGCTTATCCTGCCCGAATCAGAAGAATTGAACGAAGAAAGAGACGTACCGCTTTTTAATACGATGAAGCCCTGGCTGATATTAAGTATTGTATTGGTAATGACGACTTATGTACCCGCCCTGATCAGTGTTTTTAAATATTCAAAAGCGGTACCCAATAAGTATCAGCCGGACAGCCCGCAGAACCTGCAAAAATAATGAGAGATAATGACTAAAACATATTGATCCGCAGCTGATGAAACCATTTAAAAACAGAGTTATATTCTTATTCTTCCTCCTCGTTGTAGCTGTGCCCTTACTGGCTTTTACGGTGATGAACTGGTATGAGAATAATGTGGAGGAGTTGCCCTATTATCACAAAGGGACGTCTACCGAAAGTGCGGATGCTGTGCATTTTACCGTTCCTCAATTTACTTTCGTTAGCCAGGATAGCATTCCGCTCACCAATAGTTTTATAAGGGGGAAGGTATGGATAATCAATTATTTCTTCACCTCCTGCCCCACTATCTGCCCTAAAATGATGGCTGGTATGCGGCTTGTTCAACAGGCTTTCCCGAATGACGGGCAGGTTCGGATGGTTTCCTTAACGGTAGATCCCTGGCACGATACGCCTGCTAAACTCAAAAGGTACGCAGAAAATAAAAATATGAACCTTAACCAATGGCAGTTAGGAACAGGGCAAAAGGCCGATCTTTATCGCTTTGCCCGCAATGGATTATTTATTACCGCAGACGACGGCGACGGTGGGACGAACGACTTTATACACAGTGATAAGATCGTACTCATTGACCGGGAAAATCATATCCGGGGTTATTATGACGGTACGGACAATGATGAGATAACTAAATTGATTAACGATATAGGCCGGTTGAAATCAAGGCCTGACGATAAATAAAAAAGCTTTAAAAAGCGCTATTATGAAAAAGAGTATGTTAAGCCTGTTTGTTTTGTTATCAGCGATAGGAACGGGTTATGCTGCCGGACCGGATTCTGTAGCAGGGAAGGCATTGTTCCAGAAAAATTGTACTTCCTGCCATGCTGTTCAAGTCCGCGTAATCGGGCCGGCGCTGCGCAACGTGTATGACCGCCATAGCGAAGCATGGATAATTAAGTTTGTTAGGTCTTCGCAAACGGTGATCAAAAGCGGCGACACTTCAGCGACGAACCTGTTCGCCCAATTCAACCAAACCGTAATGCCCGATCACCCGGATATGAGCGACCGGGACATTAAAAACATCATCTCCTATATCAGGAGTGAGAGTAAAAATGTGCTAGCAAAATTACCGGCAACAGCAGCTGTGGAAGATAATGACCCGTACAAAGGCGAATCCGGTTTTGTACGGCAGGTAGTATATGTTGACCTGCCCGGTGAACATACCCCTATTTTACCCGGCGACTACCGTACCTGGTTTGTGATGGGTGGTTTGATCTTTTTATCATTGATTACGCTGTTTACAGTTATAAAAGCAAAAACCCTGATCGTTTACCTGAATAAGAAATATCGGGCAGCAAAACCTGGGGACTGATAAAATTTATCTTAAAAAGCGCTTGTATCCTAAGCTAATCCTCCCTTGTCTGTATTTAAATGCCAAAACAGAATTTCACCTTCAATTTAGTCTTCCAGATAAAACAGATTTCAATGCAGTGCATATAGAGCTTTTTCCAAATGCTGATCCAGTCCATCTGCATCTCTATAGGTCAACAGTATCCCTTCCTGCATTTCACAGGTATAATAAGTTACGATTAATGGGAGCGGTTTTCGTAACGTATAAGATTTGTACCGGTCGCCTTTTGCTGAGTGATTTAAAAGCAGCCGGGTCAATTTCGCGGAATTTTCAACAGTAAGATAACTTGTAGTAAACAGCTTTTGATTTTCCGGCTGATCAGGCATTTTGAAGGCCGCCTGGCTGATGACAATAGCACCCTTATAAAAACTGAACCCATTTAGGGAAGGAGGAAGGTTCAGCGGAATGCCGCCCCTGATTTTAAATTTATAAACGCTGTCATGCAGGTACAGCGTTAAGATGCCTGATGGCCGGTTAAGCTGTATGGACGCTTTCTGGCTGCCATTTATCCAGCGCTGCCTTTCCATATTAACTGCCATCATCCTGATTTCACTTGCAGGCGTTACGTAACAATCACCGGTGTGCAACCCGGTTACGATATACATTTGGTATTGCAGGGATTTGTAACCCGTTGATTGGGGCTGGGCGATGGTGACAGCGCTATAAAAATCCTTTTGCATTAACGCATTCGATAGAATAGCTGCCGAGCTGAAATGCACGTCCGTTTGCAGGTCGATTTTATCCGGCGGCCAGGCAGGGTTAAGCCGCCCATAGTGCAGGTTATTGATAAAACAGAGGATAGCATCTGTCAGCGTAATATCGTATAATGCTTTTTGATCGATATTCGATTTATCAGGCTGTTCAATTAACCGGTGCAGCTGATCGTATAAAAGTTCCTTCGGATGATAATCGGAATGATTAAGGCCATACTGAACTACACAATCTAACAGCATCATCGCATCCCAGGCGTGCGTTTTGACGGTATCCGGGGCAATCCACAATAATTTGTAGCCTGTTTGTTTATAAAAACGGGCTACAGAAGCAGGGTAATAAAGCGAATTTTTATGCGCTGCGAGCTGTGCTCTTATCGCCTCACCTACATCTGCCTTTACATTAACGGAAAACAACAGCAGGAACGCGATCAGGCCAAAATTTAACCGTTTATAATAATATTTTATAGTTAATGACATACTCATTTTGATCCTTTTCTTACGACTTAGCTATTTTACTTTTTCCCGAGAATGTCTGCCCCAATTTTCAACTTTAGTTTTGACGGCGGCATCATCGCTGAAAAAAAGCTCAAAACCTTATTCATAAAACCCGGTATTACGTGCAGTTTCCCTTTCATCATGGCATCATAGCCGATGCGGGCAACTTTGTCAGCAGCCATCATTTTAGATCCCATCATTTTTGATTCACCCATTTGCGCTTCATCAAAAAATCCGGTTGTGGTCGCCCCGGGCGATAATACCGTTACCGTTACGCCGGTGTCTTTCAATTCGTAGGATAGCGCTTCGGTGAAATTCGCTACAAATGATTTTGTGGCACCATAAACAGCCATATACGGGTCGGGCTGAAAAGATGCGGTGGAGGCGATATTAAGTATGGCGCCGCGTTTTTCCCCTATCATTTCTTTTGCAAACAGCCAGCTGAGTTCGGTGAGCGAGGTCATATTCAAATGAATCATTTGCTGGTACCTGACCAGGCTGCGTTCCACAAAATTCCCATAGTCTCCGAAACCGGCATTGTTGATCAGGTAGTTGACCTCAAAGCCGCGGTTAATCACTTCTTCGTATAACTTTTCTGCTGATCCGTATTCAGAAAGGTCGGCTACGACATAATCGGCCTTAACCTCGTAGGTTCCCGTAATCTTTTCACACAAGGACTTAAGCCGGTCCTCCGTGCGGGCAACCAGTACCACATCGTTTTGATTTTTAGCGGCAACCAGGGCAAATTCTTTGCCTATACCCCCGGATGCCCCGGTGATCAGGATGGTATTTTTCATATCGCACTACTTTTAATTACCATATTCATATCAACCCACAACACAGTTTACATTACTCAATTACACACCGAACCAAATTTATTCCAGGTGCGATTTAAACAGACCGGCAGATATAGCTTAACTTACCGATTGTAAGGCTATATCTGCCAGTCTGATTTGGTCAACTTATAAGCGGTTAAAAAGGATCTGAAAGCGCGCTTGTACGAATCAGTTTCTTGTTCACAAATTCGTCAATACCCAATTCGGATAGTTCACGCCCATATCCGGAGCGTTTTGTACCTCCAAATGGCAGATCGGCCTGTGTCCAGGTTGGATGGTTAATAAAAACCATACCGGTATCGATTTGGTCCGCTACATGTTCTCCTCGTTTAACGTCTTTCGTAAATACCGAACCGCCTAATCCAAAGGGAGAATCATTAGCAAGATCTATAGCAGCCTGCTCATCCTTAACTCTATAAAAAGCGGCAACAGGCCCAAATAATTCTTCGTAATAAGCAGCCATCCCGGGTTTTATATCGGTTAAAATAGTTGCTTCCATAAACGCGCCGGGGCGGTCAGGCCTTTTTCCGCCGAGCACTACGGTAGCACCTTCAGCAACCGCTTTATCAACTTGGCCGGCTAACTGTACGGCTGCAGCCTCGCTGCTTAACGGCCCCAATTGTGTTTTCGGGTCCATCGGGTCGCCAACAACGATAGCTGATAATTTATTTTTGAACTTACTCAGGAACTCATCCGCAATAGATTCAACAGCGATAAAACGCTTGGATGCCACACAGCATTCGCCGTTATTATTCATGCGGCCAACAACGGCCCAATCCACTGCTTTATCAATATCGGCATCTTCAAGAATAATGAAAGCGTCACTACCGCCTAACTCCAGCACTGACTTTTTCAAATGCTTCCCTGCTTCGGCAGCAATGCTGGCACCTGCTTCTTCACTCCCGGTAAGCGAAACACCTTTGATGCGTTCATCTGCCACCAATGCCGATGCACGTTTGCCTGATATCAGTAAGTTAGTATAAAGTCCAGCCGGCGCACCTGCTTCCTTAAATAGCTCCTCGATAGCGATGCCGCATTGCGGAACTATCGATGCATGTTTTACTAAAATGGTATTACCTATCATGATATTAGGCGCTGCAAAGCGGGCCACCTGATACAAGGGAAAGTTCCAGGGTTCAACGCCAAATAATACGCCGATTGGGCTATGGCGTATAAATGCTTTACCATGATCCGGGCTTAAATGTTTGTCGCCAAGGAATTTTTTGGCATGTGTCGCGTAGTAATCAATAATATCGGCACTTAATATCACTTCGCCTTCGGCCTGCGCAAATAACTTGCCCATCTCCAGCGTAATTAAGGTAGCCAATTGTTCCTTTTTCTCCCTCATCAGCGAAGCTACTTTGTGCAGCACTACTGCGCGTTGCTCGTAGCTCGTTTTACGCCATTCGGTGTAAGCGCTTTCCGCCTGTGTTACGGCAGCCTCAACTGCCTGGTCACTCATTTCCTCAAAAGATTTTACCACCTTATTGGTGTTCGGATTTACTGTTTGTATGGACATAATTTTGATTTTTATTGGTTAATTATTATTGAATAGTCTTTATATCGCTTTAATTTCAGTGATCAGCTTTTGTAAAACCTCCTTCGCGTCACCAAAGAGCATTGACGTATTAGGCGCTGAAAAAAGCTGGTTTTGGATGCCGGCATAGCCGGGCTTCATGGTACGTTTATTGACGATTACCATTTTTGATTTATATACATCGAGTATTTTCATCCCATAAATCGGGCTGGAAGGGTCATTCTCGGCGGCTGGGTTCACCACATCATTTGCCCCAAGTATCAATGAAATATCGGTAGTTGGAAATTCATCGTTTGACTGATCGAGGTCAAGCAGCAGGTCGTAGGAAACATCGGCTTCGGCCAGTAAAACATTCATGTGCCCCGGCATACGGCCAGCCACGGGATGAATGGCATATTTTACTTCCACGCCTTTTTGCTGTAATAACTTTTCCAGTTCGTGACAGGTATTTTGTGCCTGGGCAACCGCTAAGCCGTAGCCCGGAACGATCATTATTTTTTTGGCGTAAGCCATTGCGGTGGCTGCGTCGCTAATGCTTATTTCCTTATGCGCCTCCTCTTTTCCGGGAGCGAGTGCGGTTGCCTTAGCACCAAAAGAACCAATTAATACGTTTAATAAAGAACGGTTCATGGCCTTGCACATAATAACCGTAAGTATAGCGCCTGCAGACCCTACCAAAATACCGCCGGTAAGCATTACCGGGTTATTATACAGGAACCCGCCGCAGGCTGTCGCAATACCTGTACAAGAGTTCAATAAAGAAATAACTACCGGCATGTCCGCGCCGCCGATGGGCAACACGAATAAAACACCGTAGGCAACGGATAAAACCAGGATAGCATAAAAAACAAAGGGTACCGGAACAATAGCGCCACCGCAAAGCAGGTATGCAAGCAGGAAAAGGACTAGTGCCAGCACCACCAGGTTAAAAATATGCTGCCCGCGAAAAGCATAATCCTTTATCTTACCGCTTAGTTTACCGAAAGCTACCATACTTCCTGAAAAGGAAACGGAGCCGATGAGCAATCCCGCAAGGATGATGAGCGTATGCATAACCGGCGATCCCGGCCCTAAACGGTTAAATTCAATGATGGAGATCAATGCAGCGCACAGGCCACCCATACCGTTGAATATACTTACCAGTTCGGGCATAGCGGTCATCTTCACTTTTCGGGCAGTCAAAGTGCCGATTACCCCACCGATAACGAGTGCACCGGCGATCCATCCGTAATTATGCAGGTGTTCACCACCCGAACGGTAAAGAACGAGTGTTGCAATGATTGCCAATGCCATGCCTGCGGCAGACACCTGGTTACCCTTTCGGGCCGTATCAGGATGCGCAAGCATTTTAAGCCCCACAATAAATGCTACAGAACCGATAAGGTAACAAACCGATAATATACTTGCTTCCGTACTAATCATCATTATTCTTTTTTAAGGTGATCGGTTCGCGTTTTTTAAACATTTCCAGCATACGGTCGGTTACCACAAAACCGCCCATTACATTCAGGGTGCCAACAATAACGGCCAAAAATCCTAAAATAATTGCCAGGTAATTATCCGGCGCTGCCGTACCGATGGCGATAATAGCCCCGATAATGATAACCCCATGTATAGCGTTTGCCCCGCTCATCAAAGGCGTATGCAAAACAGAAGGCACTTTGGAGATCACTTCGATACCCAGGAAAATGGAGAGTATCACTACGTAAAACATCTCGATGTTGTGCTGTATAAATCCGAGCAGCGTATCCATAATTAAGCGGTTTTAAGGGTAACAGGCGAACTTGCCGTATGATTTGGCGTTAAACAGGCACCTTTTATAATTTCGTCTTTAAGGTTAATGTCTATATCGCCCTTATCATTAATCAGCAAAGCCAGGAAATTCGATATATTTTTGCCATAGAGCTTACTGGCATCGGCAGGAACAGAAGATGCCAGGTTACTGTTCCCGATGATCGTTACATTCCCGGCTTGTATAGTTTCATTGTCTTTGGTTAATTCTGTATTACCCCCGGTAGACGAGGCGAGGTCAATGATGACTGACCCACCTTTCATACTGGCAATCATATCTTTCGTTACCAGTTTTGGCGCTTTTTTTCCATGCAGCTGCGCCGTAGTGATCACGATATCGGCCTTCTTGATATGTTCTGCAATACTTGCTTTTTGCTTTTGCTGAAAATCCGCATTTTGGTCTACCGCGTAGCCGCCTGCTTTAGAAGCATCGGCTGCGCCTTCTACGTCAATAAACCGCGCGCCGAGGCTCAGCACCTCTTCTTTAGCTTCCGGGCGGGTATCAAAAACTTCCACCACGGCACCAAGCCGTTTTGCAGTAGCGACGGCTTGTAAACCCGCCACACCGGCACCGATTACCATAACTTTAGCAGGCGCGGCACTGCCCGCGGCGGTCATCATCATAGGGAAATAATGCGGGTAGATGGAGGCTGCAAGCACCGCCGCTTTATAGCCGGAAATATTGGCCTGTGAGCTTAACACATCCATGCTTTGCGCCCTGCTTATACGGGGCAGCATATCCAGGCTAAAAATAGTTAGTCCTCGTTTGGCCCAGTCTTCCATCAATTTGCTGTTCAATAAGGGCGCATAAACACCGATCAATATCTTGTCTTTTACATTGACAGGTATATCATTACTGTTTATGGTCAATAATACATCAGCAGCAGCCAATACATCCGCCCGTGATTTAATCACCGCGCCAACCGCCACGTATTCGGCATCTGTGCAAAAGGCCTTTATACCGGCTCCTTCTTCCACCCAAACAGCCTTGCCGGATTTAACCAATTCTGCCGCCTCTGCTGCAAGCAGCGAAACCCTTGAGTCAAAGGATGGCTCTTTTAAAACGCCTATCGTTATCATAAAAAATCAATAAAAACTTGCTGTTTAAATTATGGCTTAGCGATCTCCAGCACTATCCTGCCGCTGATGTCGCCCTTTTTCATATCATCAAATACGGTATTGATGTCTTCCAGCTTCGCTGCATGGACGGTAGTTTTTACCTTGCCTTCTAAAGCAAATGATATGGCTTCTTCCATATCCTTTCGCGTGCCAACAATAGAGCCGCGGATAGTAGTACCGTTAATTACGGTATCAAAAATGGAGAGGTCGAATGTTCCGGCCGGCAAACCATTTAAGGAAAGTACGCCTTTACGCCGTAACGCTGAAAGCCCCTGTTTAAACGCTATTGGCGAGGGCGCGGTAACCAATACGCCGTGCATCCCGCCGGTTTCCTTTTGCAGAAAAGTACCCGGGTCCTGTTCTTTAGCATTTACCACAAGGTCTGCACCCAAACTTTTTGCCAGCGCCAGTTTATCGTCAGCGATATCAATGGCTGCCACATGCAGTCCCATTGCTTTTGCATATTGAACTGCCAGATGGCCCAAACCGCCGATACCCGAAATGGCTACCCATTCTCCTGATTTTGTATCCGTTTGTTTTAAACCTTTGTACACAGTTACGCCCGCGCAAATGATAGGCGCCATTTCTGTGAAGTTGATATTTGAAGGAAAGCGTGCCACGTAACCTGCATCTGCCACCACATATTCGGCAAAACCGCCGTCAACGCTGTAACCCCCGTTTTGCTGGGTTTCGCAAAGCGTTTCCCAGCCGGTGTAGCAATAATCGCAATGCCCGCAGGCACTATATAGCCAGGGTACGCCTACAACATCCCCCTCTTTGACATGTTTAACATTAGCCCCTAAAGCAACCACGTATCCAAGTGCCTCATGCCCCGGTATTAAAGGCATTTTCGGTTTTGCCGGCCAGTCGCCCTCGCAGGCGTGCAAATCGGTATGGCAAACGCCACAGGCAATCACCTTAACTAATATTTGGTTTTCGCCTGGTGTTTTCACCGGCATTTCTTCGATATGCAGGGGCTGCCCAAATGCATGGATAACGGCAGCTTTCATTGTTTTAGGGATCATAGAATTTTATAGGATAAATGAAAGTAACAACGATATGATGATGTCAAAGGTGGCTATACTTGTGCCCGGGAGTGTTACACAAATGCCTGAATAAGTTACATCATTCACACATTAGTGAGTCGAGATTTCACAACGGTGAGTGTATTGAATTAAGATGATCGCTTACCTAATTTTTCATACCGGGACGCCGCCAAAAAAAGGCGTTTTTCTATCTTCAACACATTTTACAGCATAAATATACATGGCAGCGCTCCATGTTTGCCAGTCCTGTCCCATGACTTTGCCATCCTGCGCTTTTACCCACTCGTTGAAACCGTATTCAAGCTTTTGATCAGCAGCTTTTTTGATCAACCGGGTTAAGCTTATTAATTTTTCTTCGGCCAGTTTGTATTGCTCTGCCGCTACCAATGCCGCTATATAAAAGCCGCAGATAAAAGGCCAAATGCCGCCGTTGTGATAATTACCGGGCAGGTTAAACATTTCATACCTGGGGTGCCAGTCTGTATCCCCGGGCAACGTAAACGGAAAAAAGTTCGGGGGTAATTCCACAGCCAATTCACCTTTTGCTATCATAATTTGGCATTCCGCTTCGATCCAAACAATGATTTCGTTTGCCTGTGAAACCGATGTCAAGCCTGATAATATGGCTAAACTGTTACCGAGCAGATCGAACTTGTCGCTGCTCAATACTTTATACGACCAGAAAGCATAATAGGGCTTTTTTCTTTCTGCAAGTCCCTCGTGAATATGATAAGGCCTAAAACCACCATCAATCGTAAATTTATTGATCTGATTTTTAAGTTCAGCCGCCCTTTCGGTCTTTCCAAGCATAAGCAAATAGGTATAAACCAATACATTTACATATAGGCCATAGCCCAATACCCACTGTTCATCCCGCCAGTCGCTGGTCGGCTGTTGTGCAACCAGGAACCTGTCGTCGGGGCTTTGGTACTCCATCCACAGTAATGACTTAGCTACTGCTTCTGCTAAAAAATCAGTTTCCCCGGTCAGCTTCCTGAATATCCCAACACCTAATAAAAACAAGGGTGTGGTATCACTTGCTCCCCGGTCATCACTATCATGAACAAGCGAAGCGATATGACCATGTAAAGTTTGTTTGTTCGCTAAAGATTCCAATACACGCCTTATGATAGCTATCAGATCCAAATCGCCTGTTACAGCAATGCCGAGGATCGAAATCATCAGGTCCCTGGTATAAGGCTCCGGATAGCCCCAGCCGGCAGTACGCGGAAGCCCGTCAAAAGGCCCGTGCGCATTATGGCGCAGCACTTCAACAGCCGCAATCCTGGCCTTTCCTATCTCTTCCCAATCAGTAGTTCCCATATCTTTTACTTTAGCTTAGTTTTTTTTCAATCAATTCCATGAATCTTTTTGCCACCAACCTGTAATCAAAATTTGCGACAACCCTGTTCCTGCCCGCTTTCCCCATTTTTTGGCATAAGGCGGGATCATTCATCAGTTGAATGAGATATTTCGCGATATCGTCTACATCGGCCCTATAATCAATTGTTCTCGGCACATCAAAAACCACCGTTCGTTTCTCTGACAACCCGCATTCATCACCGATGGTAACCTGATTCACGACAATATGTTGTGCTACACCTGCAAGGAGAGCTGTTTCACCGTTAACCAACGTATCCAGCATTCCCATGGCATTAATCCCTATTACCGGCTTTTCACAGGAGCCTGCTTCCACCTGCGGCATACCGAAACCTTCCAGCCGCGATGGGCCTGCATAAATATCACAAGCGCCAAGCAGGTATGGCATGAAATCCCTTGAAGTGATACTAGTCGCATACACCACTTTTTTATCAATGCCCAACTCTTTTGCCAATTGCATGTCTTCCTGATTTTGCTGTGATGTACGGGGCTGCGGCCATGTTTTACAAACGTATCTCCAATCCGGTAACTGGTCGCCAATTCGGGCCAGTGCCTGCATCACTTCCCGCGCGCCTTTAGATGCAGCGTCGCCGCCAACGGTAAGGATCATCAATTGTCCGGGTTTAATTCCCAACGATGCTCTTACAGCCAACACTTCAGGATCATTTTTAGGATAAGATTTAAAAGTATCCGTATTACATCCCACAGGTAGTACTTCAATATTATCAGCCTTAATCCCGTCACGGACATACATTTCCTTAACCCAGTTGGAGGTAACCAGAATCAGCGGAAGCTTATTCAGTACGTCCTGGTAATTAGCGATATAACCATCAGCCACTAGCCAGGGAACAGGCTGGATATTGAATTTTTGAGGATGAAGTATCAAATGCGGGGTGTGTCCCCAATAGCCGATCCCAACCGCGACATCCGGTTTAAACCATCGGTAGTACCATTCCTTTTCCAGATCGGACTCATAATGAACGGCATGAACGTCCACGCCCATTTCCAAAAGGCCTTTGTACAATAAACTTCCCTGGGTGGCCAGTCCTCCGGGCGAAGCCGGGTAATCGTATAATAAAAGTACCTTCATGACGCTGTGCCTCCTTTGGCTAACCATTCTTTTGCTTGCTGGGGATTTGAAAAATGCCAGAAAGCCTCATCGCCGGGAGTTGTTTTTGCTTCCCAACTGCTTTCATCAAATCCATAAGTCTTTGTGATGATGCTATATTTTAATTCCCAAACTTTTTGGGGAAGATGGCAATAAGAAGTTGCCTGAATTTCAGCTTTAGGATAATAGGTTTTTCCATCTTCATAAGCAAATGTCCAAAGTTCACCTGTTGTTAACTTGCCTTCCTCCCATAAATTAATAACCGCTTCGCTAACCTCTTCGTGCCTGAGGTGCCTGGTGTATTCCCCGTTGGGATTATGCGTAATGATCAAATCGAAATGAACATCAGGGATTAACCGGAGTATTGCCTGCTTTACTTCGTTACCCGAAAGAGGTGTTTGTTCCGGTCCGTCATCGAGATCGCCCATTATTCCGTTAGCTCCTAAAATAGCCAATGCTTTAAAAAACTTCGGCGCCCGGTCAGGATCACTTTTTCTGCAAAGGCAAGCTACAAAGCATTTCCATGACGGCTCGTTTAACATCGTTCCGCCCGCCCATAAGGTTTCATCGTCGGGATGTGCTACGATGAGTGCTACTTTTTTTAGTTTCTTATTCATACCTTAGAAAACAAAAGAAGCCGTTAATGAGTAACCTCAACTACCAGCCATTGATCATAATTGATTGATTTTTTCATTATTTCTATTATCGGTCCTGATTATAAAGGAAAGCAAAGCCAGTTTAAACTTCGTTAATGGTTTTTCCAATTTTAAAGCTACAATTCCATGAACCGTTCCTGACCTCGAATAATATATCAGTGCTTCTTTCAGGAAAATGCTCCTTTACACATTGGGTTATCTCCTGTTTTACCATAGCATAAGCAGATCTGAAATTGTCCTGTTTCTCCGGTACATTGACAATAATATGCTCCCCAAATACATTCAGGTCCCATCCGGATGAACATTTTTCACGTATGATGTTGAGTAAGTCTTCCTGAAGTATTTCCATTTAATTTCTATTTATTCTGATATTAGGCTGTCCGGGAAACGTAAATTTCCGTGCTATGCTTCTACCGGCTTTTTTATGGATTAAGGCTTTTAACCACTTCTATCAGCCAACCGGGACAAATCCCCAAACAGACGACCAGGATACCCAAAAGAGTCAGCATTAAAATGCCGCCCAGGGACGAGCCAGAAATTGAAGGCGAAATGGAAACACTATTTTCATCGGGTTTCATCATCGTAACGATTACCCGCAAATAATAAAACAGGCCAATGACACTGCTGACGACCAGGACGAAAGCAAGCGGCCATTCAGACTTCCCCAGGCCTGCTGTTAAAAGGAAATACTTACCCATAAATCCAGCCGTGAGCGGAATGCCTGCCAGGGAAAGAAGGAATATCGTAAATAAGGTAGCAAGGACGGGCTTTCTCCAAAACAGTGCTTTAAAGGTCTCTATTCCCCCGGCTTCGTAACCAGGTGACGGAATAACCGTAATGACTCCAAATGCACCTATAACGGTGATCATGTAGATGGTGATGTAAAAGGTAGCCGCAGCCGTTCCCATTCCTTTGCCTGCAATAAATGCGACCAGCAAATAACCCAGGTGCGCTATAGAGGAATAGGCCAGTATCCTTTTGACATTGTTTTGCATTAGTGCAAGCAGATTGCCGATCAACATGGACAGTATGGCGATGATGATAAAGGCGAGCATGACTTTTTCATACCGGTAAAGATCAGCCATCATAAACAGACGGAGTACTACGGCTACAACGCTTCCTTTGGATACGGAAGCTATAAAAGCAGATACGGGTGAAGATGCACCCTCGTAAACATCGGGAGCCCACATGTGAAACGGAACAACCGCTAACTTGAATCCTATGCCCACGATCATTAAACCAATACCGGCAACCAGCATCAGTATTCCGGAAGAACTTAAGGATGGGGTTATCGCTGACAAACCGGCAAAAGACATGGTCCCTGAAATAGCATAAACCAGCGCCATCCCAAACAGAAGAAATGCCGATGACATGGCAGCAAGTACTAAATATTTAAGCCCTGCTTCAATGGCTTTTTCACGCTCCCGGTAATAGGCTATCAAGGTATAAAGGGAAATCGTCAATAATTCGAGGCTGACAAAAAAAGAAATAAAATGGCTGCTGACTGCCATCATACCAGCGCCCAATGTGGCTAGCATAATCAACAGGTAGTATTCTTCTTTTCGCTTATTGGGAAAGAAACGTTCCAGGCTGATATAACTGAAAATGCTGATCACAAAAGTGGCGGACAACAATAATACCTGGTAATAAATTCCGAAACGGTCAACTACAACTACTTCCCCAATTGCATGGGGCTTTTCGCCTATTTGCGTTAACGCGGCAGCAATAGCGGCTGCTATGAAGAGCAATGCAGATATAAAAGCTAAACGATGATTCCGTTTCACCGCGATCAGCATCATGGTGAACAGGATTCCGCCGGCTAAAATCACCATAGGCAATAGACTTTCAATATCCTGTACGGTCATCTTTGATTGGTGCTTTAGGGTTAATTTGATTAATCAGCGAATTTTCCCGGATAACCGACACGCCAATTATGCTATGATTTGTTATCGGGTATTTGCTATTATCTCGGTCCGGTTTATCCTGGACCATTTTATTGTTACTTCCCGTTAAGCTGACAACAGCAGATTTGGCCAGGTTTAATACCGGAGCAGGAAACAGGCCCAGCCAGATAATGGCAACTGACAGCGAAATCATGATGCCCATTTCCCGTAATCCAAAATCGGCGACTGTCCATTGTTTCTGTTCTTTTCCATAAAACACTTTCTGCATGATCCGGAGCGAGTAGATCGTGGCGGCCACCAGTCCTATTGTCGCGATAACGGTAAGTGTCTCATTGGCTGCAAATGAGCCGATCAGGATGAGGATTTCAGCCACGAAATTACCCAGGCCTGGCAATCCGAGGGAACCCATCACGAATATCAGGCCCATAGCTCCCATCTTTGGCATTTTTGACCAAAGGCCGCCCATTTGGCCAATATCCCGTGTATGGATACGTTCGTGCAAGGCTCCCGCGATAATGAACAGGGCGCCCGTACTTACGCCGTGTACCACCATTTGCATCACCACACCCTGCATGGCCATCACATTAAAAGCATAAATACCCAGTAAAATAAAGCCCATGTGGCTCACGCTGATATAGGCAATGAGGCGCTTGAGGTCGGTTTGGGCGAATGTCAGTTTCGCGCCGTATAAAATACTGAGGACCCCAAGAACCATGGCTACCGGTGCAAACTGGTGCGAAGCCTGCGGGAACAAGGGCAATACAAAGCGGATCAACCCATAGGCTCCTGTTTTGAGCAAGAGCCCTGCCAGAATTACGCTGCCGGCGGTCGGGGCCTGCGTATGCGCATCGGGCAGCCAGGAATGAAAGGGCACTGTAGATAACTTTACAATAAACGCGATGACGAAGCCCAGCATCAGTAGAAATGCCGTTTGCGGTGCCATAACCGTGCCCAGCAATTGTTCATAATCAAACGTATAAACGCCGGTATGCTGGCCATGCACCAGGTACAAACCCAATATGGATAAAAACATCAATAAACCGCTGGCCTGTGTGAACAGGAAGAACTTGTAGCTCGCGTAAACCCTGTTTTCATTACCCCAGATACTGATCAGAAAATACATAGGGATCAGCATCACTTCCCATGAAAAATAAAAAAGGAAAAGATCCAGCGATAAAAAAACGCCCGTTATCCCGGCTAATACAAACAGCAGGTTGAAGTGAAAGAAGCCTACCCTTTCCTTAATTTCTTTCCAGGAAGCGAGAACGGAAAGGATACCTAAAAAGGAGGTGAGCGCCAGCATCAGCAAACTCAATCCATCAACGCCGAGCTTGATCTGGATGCCAAAAGAAGGAATCCAGGAGTGGGTGTAACTGGCAATCCATTTGCCAGATCCGTTACCTTGCTGATGGTTGAACCATAACCAGGTAACAGCCAGCAACTGAACGGCAATACCGGCAAGACTGATAATTCTTGGCAGGGTATCACTCCAGCGCCCCGCCAGCCAGGCCAGCAATCCGCAGCCCATTAATAAGATGATCAACCAGGCAAGTATCATAAGTAAAGGATTATCGTTAAGGTTATAATGGCTCCTATGGCTAAAACAATGGCATATCTGCGCACCATACCATTCTGCGTCGCGCTTAATATTTTATGGATCAGTATAGTTAAGGAAGCAAGGCCGGTATAAAATTTATCAATCAGATCACTTTTATCGATCCGGGATAAAAATACGATGGGTTTTACGATCACCGTATTATACAATAAGTCAAAGTCCCAGCCCTGGTAAAAGAATTGTTGAATTGCGTTGCGTTGCGGTTCAGTTGCCGGAAATGGTTTATCGAAATAATAAAAATAAGCCGTTACCATACCTGTGATCGCAACGATGGCACTTACAAATTGGAATGCTAATTCGGTATAATGACCCGGCTTAGGGGATAAAGTTACCGGAAGTGTTTTCTCAATAAAATCAGAAAAAAGGGTAAAATGCCCCATATCCCCTGGTAATTCGATAAAGCCGCCAATAATTGATAAAACGGCTAATACCAAAAGCGGTATAGTCATTAATAAGCCAGGTTTTTGAGCGGGATTTTTCTTTACCTCCCCAAAAAATGTCAAAAAAACCATTCTAAAAGCATACAATGCCGTTAGAAATGCACCGGCTAAAGCGGCCAGCCATAACCACACCGACCCTTTATCGCTGGAATAGGCCAGCCATAGGATCTTATCCTTACTATAAAAACCGGCTGTGATGAGCGGAAGTGCTGATAAAGATGCCGCGCCGATTAAAAAAGTCCAGAAGGTAACCGGAAGTTTTTTCCAAAGGCCACCCATTTTAAACATATTGTGTTCTTCATCCAGCGCCCATATCACTATACCGGCACCTAGGAACAATAATGCTTTAAAGAAGGCATGGATCATAAAATGAAAAATAGCGGCTGACCAGGCACCGACACCCAATGCCAGGAACATATACCCGATCTGCGATATGGTGGAATAGGCCAGGACCCTTTTGATATCATGCTGGTTCACAGCGGCCAGTCCGGCTACCAGTAAAGTTGCAGCGCCTATGATGGCTATTGTTGCCTGCGCCACGGGTGCCAGTTCGAACAGGACATGTGTCCTGGCAATCAGGTAAACACCAGCCGTTACCATGGTTGCGGAATGGATCAACGCGGAAACAGGCGAAGGTCCGGCCATGGCATCCGGCAGCCATGTTTGTAAGGGCAGCTGAGCGGATTTACCCAAAGCGCCACACAATAAAAGCAACGCGGTTGCTAAAGCAACCCCGGAGCCTACGGGCCATTTGCCCGGCGCGGCTGTTAAAATAGCCTGGATATTCAGGGTATGAAAGTTAAGAAAGAGGACAAACAGCCCGATGGTCAGGCCAAGATCCCCGACGCGCGTAACAATGAATGCTTTTCTTGCCGCGTATCCGTTAGCCGGATCCTTATACCAAAAACCGATTAACAAATAGCTGCATAGTCCGACACCTTCCCAGCCAAGGTATAATAACAGCATATTGTCGGCCAGGACGAGTGTCAGCATAAAGCCGACGAACAAGTTCATATAAATGAAGAAACGCCTCAGCCCTTCATCTTTCCACATAAACTGGGCGGAATATAAATGGATCAGCGCGCCGACAAAGGTGACTACAAAAATAAAGCACAGGGAAACCGTATCCAAGTGAAACGCGATGTCCGGCGACAGGCCGGCAACATTTATCCATTGCCAAAGGGATGCTATATAAGGTGTACCGGCAGGGTTACCCTTCAGAAAATCCACTCCGACAAATACGGTCAATATTGCGGCTAGCGAAACCGAGCTAACACCGATAAGGGCGGAGCTAAAACGGGAGAGTCGATTACCGGCAACTACCAGTATCAACGATCCTGCAAAAGGCAAAGCCACAATTAACCAAAGCAATTCTTTCATGGTAGCAATTATCTTTATCCGTTCATGGTATTGGCCTTATTCGTATCAACCGACTTGAATTTCATAAACAACTGAATAATCAAGGCAAGGCCCACGGCAACTTCGGTAGCGGCCATTGTTAAAATAAAGATGAACATGACCTGTCCGTCCGACTGTCCCCAGGCAGAGCCCGCAACGATAAATGCCAGCCCGGCAGCGTTTAACATGATTTCAACAGCCATCAGCATGAAGATGACATCACGCCGAACGAGCAAACCGGCTAAGCCTGTTAAAAACAATATCGCTGCCAGCAGCATTCCCTGTTCTATTCCTATACTCATGCCATGTCCTTTCCTGTTTTTAAAAAACGGTGATATACCGGTTTCTCTTTTTCGCCAAGATGATAGGCCCCCACGATCCCTGACATTAAGAGAAATGCTCCCAGTTCAACGACGAGCAAATATTTGGTAAACAACAAACGGCCAACCTCGTTAGGCGCTAACACTTTCATAGGTAAGGAAGCTCCGGACTGGTGAACCAGCAAATAAATTATCTCGGCAAGTAATATCAATGAAATTGCGGCAGGGCCGATGAACATTTTAAAATGGAACATCGCGGTTTCATTCTCCTTGGTTTCTTTGCCCAGGTTGAGCATCATGACCACAAAAACAAATAATACCATGATGGCGCCGGCGTAGATGATCACTTCCAGCGCCGCTATAAAAGGCGCACCCAGAATGAAAAGGACCACGGCTACGGCCAGCAGGGAAACAATGAAATATAGTAGTGCATGGATTGCCACCTTATTGGTGATCACCTTTAAAGTAGCAAAGACCGCCAGCGCAGATGCGATATAAAATATGATATTCATGGCATTAATTTTTTAATATCGACCGGTTTCTTCTCATCACTGCCTGCTCCTTTTGCTTTAACCCCGACATCCACACCGGCATGCAGGAAGAAGTTATAGCCGGGATATTTTCCCTGGCCGTCAATGAGCAGGTCCTCCTTTTCATATACCAGGTTTTGCCGGTTATATTCAGCCATTTCAAAATCCGGGATAAGCTGTATCGCATCAGTGGGGCAGGCTTCTTCACAATAACCACAGAGAATACACCGTGAAAAATTGATCCGAAAGAACTCAGCCGATCTTCGGCCATTGTCATCTTCAGTTGCCTGCAGGGAGATACAATCCACCGGGCAGGCAACCGCGCACAAGTAACAGCCCACACAGCGTTCCTGGTTATCGGGATCGCGGGTGAGCACGATCCTTCCCCGGTGCCGCGGCGGCAGGTAGTTCTTTTTTTCCGGATATTCAACCGTCACCCGTTTATGGAACATGTGTAAGAAGGTGAGCCAGATTGATCTTAAGATACTGAGCATGATTGCTTATTATTTAAAGTAAAGTATTAGCGCGCCGGTAACCAGTAAATTGAGCATAGACAGCGGAAAAAGCACTTTCCAGCCTAATGCCATCAATTGATCTGATCTCGGCCTTGGCAGTGAAGCCCGCAGTAGAATAAAAAACAAGATAAAGGCAAACATTTTGATCAGGAACCAACAGATGGGCGGCAAAAACCCCGGGCCTAACCATCCGCCGAAAAATAAGGTGGTGGTCATCGCAGAAATCAGGGTGATCCCTAAATATTCTCCGACGAAAAACATCCCGAACTTCATGCCTGAATATTCCGAATGATAACCTGCCACCAGTTCACTTTCCGCTTCAGGAAGATCAAATGGAAGACGCCTTGTTTCCGCGATACCGGCGATGAAAAATATGACAAAGCCCAAAAACTGCGGGATAAAGAACCACCTGCCTTGCTGCGCCAAAACGATATCACGCATATTGAATGAACCCGTAAGCATCACTACGCCCATCAGCGACAAAGCCATAAAAACTTCATAAGATATCAGTTGTGAAGCCCCTCTTACTGCACCGATCAGCGAATATTTATTATCGGATGACCATCCAGCAAGCACAATACTATAGGCGCCAAAAGAGGACATACCCAGGAAAAACAAAACGCCAATATTCAGGTTTACAACACCTATTACCGGCGTAAAGGGAACAATTGCAAAGCTCAGCAAAATCGTGATCATCAAAATGGCCGGTGCGATAACAAATACTTTTTTATCGGCAAACGGGGGGATCCAATCCTCCTTAAAAAATATCTTGATCATATCCGCAACGACCTGGAGCGTTCCGAAAAGTCCTGTCCGGTTGGGCCCGTAACGATCCTGCCACAGCGCCAGCGTTCTTCTTTCCAGCCAGATCAACCCGGCAGCGATCAGCACCAGCGCGAGCATGATGCCAATGACCATTGCAATATGCAGGAGGATATCAATCATTGCCGGCGATTTTTAGGGTGGTAAAAAAAGGATAGGCGATCCCTGCCGTTTCCCGGAGGCCTTTCGGCAATCCGGCTGTGCCCTGCGGCAGGCCCATTTTTAATTTAACGGGCAGCCATTTTTTGTTTCCGCTTAACAGGACTTCTACTATGGCTCCCTCTTCAATTCCTGCTTTAGCAGCATCCGAATCATTTAATGCGATATAAGGTTGTGGCACGCGTTCGGCAACGGCAGGGCTTAGCGCATTTAGTTCATCGGAACCGAAAATATGGTAGAGCGGCAGTACCATATATTGCCCTTCTCCTTCTTTAAGAGAATAAGCTGACGGCGTACTGTTAAAATATTCAGCTTTACTGTTTAGGTCCGGCTCAAAAAGACGCTTGCCAGGATTTCCTCCATGAAGCTCTCCGCCAACCTCGATCTGGTATTTGTTTATCGCCTGCGCCGAGTTCCAACTGGGAGACCAGTAAAATGGTGTCAAAGCAGGCGGAGGTATGCCCACATATCCCTCCATGGTATAAGACAAAGCAGAGTCGGGATCTGCAGGCGGCCTTGGCTCGCTTACGTGCAAATCCGCATTTATGGCTGTCCTTCCGCTATAGCGCTGCGGTGACCGTGGTATCTTTTGCGTGTCTTCCCGAAACCCGGCAGGAGGTGCCGCAGATTGAATAGCCTGCAAAACCGGGAAAGCAGTTATAAGTTGATCAATAACTTCGTCCAAATGTACAGGGGAACTGTCATGAACGGCAGTCAGCTCAGCCAGCCATTTCCAACTGCTCCTGACATCATTTTCCGGTACATGAACCTGGTAAAACCGCTGTGCCCTGCCTTCATTACTGATAATAGTTCCGTCCGCTTCCGCGAATGTCCCGGCCGGCAGCAGCAGGGTGGATTTTCTGGCATTCGAATTTTCGAGGTAATCAAGCGAAATGATGTTTTTAAAGGGTTGCAAAAAGTTATCGGTAGCCGTTTTATCCATCCGTTGGTACAAGTCATTTTCAAGGATAATAATTGATTTAGCTTCCTTAGGACTGGCTTGTGCGAAAGCATCTTCTAAATATTGATCTGCAAGCATGAGAGACCCTACAGAATTCGCTTCAGGCAACACATAAATGATCCCGGCATCCTTACCCTGGTCTTTTAGCGCATAGGCAATATTGGCAGCTGCCTGGATAATAGCTTCGCTGTAAAGGCTCGTTCCTGCAACGATCAAAGGCTTTTTTGCCGTAAGCAAAGCGGTGGAAATGGTGCCCGCCAGCTTTTTAATTTCCGGATCGGCAGTAACAAAATTCAATTGCTTGTTGATGTTCCCTGCTACTGCATTGGCTAAATCCGCAATTTGATCAGGAGATGCATGATAGATTCCGGTAGCGATATCGTCCAGTTTTGTATCGTGTGCAGCAGCTATGAAGAACGGACCTGTAGCTTCCTGAACGGCTTCCCGCGTTGCCGCATCGTTCCAGTCAGGGATTTTTAATGCCCTGGCTATTTCGTTAGGTTCGTTCTTCGCCGCTTGCCGAAGCGAGAGAGCCAGCATCGGCGCGGTATTGGTTAGATCCTCTCCGAGAATGAACACGGCATCATAGGTTTTTGCTTCACTCAATGAAGGGGTTTTAACTTTGCCATTATCCAGTATTTCAATGACTTGCCAGATGAGTTTACCTTCATGGGTAGGAACACCCGCATAAAAGTTCGCAGGGCCGACCAACTCGCGTAATAGAAAATTTGATTCCATCGAAGCCTTGGGCGAACCAATGCCGATGATATTATTTTCTGTATTGATGATGGCCTTTATTTCCTGAACTGCATCGCCCGCTGTTATAGTTAAGAAGGTTCCGTTGACTAATCTGGCAGGCTTTATAATTCTATTTTTACTGTTAACATATTCATACCCGAATCTTCCCCGGTCACATAGAAAGTAGCCGTTCACATCGCCATTATAGCGGCTCAGTACTCTTCTGATCGTACCATACCTTTCGCTGGCGATGATATTACAACCTAAACTGCACTGGTGGCAAACAGAAGGCGCATTGGTGAGGTCCCATTTACGGGTATAGTGTTTCTTCAAGGTTTTATCTGTAAAAACCCCGGTCGGGCAAACTTCCACCAAATTACCGCTGAATTCACTTTCTAGCACGCCCTCTTCCTGCCTGCCAAAATAAACATCGTTATGCGCGGCAAATACATCCAGGTCTTTACCACCTGCATAATCTTTATAGAAACGAACACAGCGATAGCACTGGATGCAGCGGTTCATTTCGTGATTCACAAAAGGGCCCAAATACTGATTGTTGTGCGTACGCTTGGTGTAACAATATCTTCTTTCATTATGGCCGGTCATTACCGTCATATCCTGCAAGTGGCATTCGCCGCCTTCGTCGCAAACAGGGCAGTCATGCGGATGATTGGTCATCAGGGCTTCTACATTGCCCGCCCGAAAGGCATGTGCTTCTGGCGCTTCGATGGAAACATGCAAGTTATCGGCTACGGGTTCCATGCAGGCCATGACCAATTTTCCTTTTGTATCATCAGCATCCTTATATTTAATAATGGCACATTGACGGCAGGCACCCACCGAATGCATGGCCGGATGCCAGCAGAAATAAGGGAGATTAAGTCCGATGGACAAAGCGGTTTCCAGCAAGTTTTTGCTGCCATCTACCTCGTAAGGCTTTTCATCGATAAATATTTTTGCCATCATGAGTTCCAGGGACATTTATGTTGATGAATATGCATTTCAAAGTCAGCTTTGAAATACTTTAAAGCACTCTGCAGTGGCTCCATCGCACCTGGCGCCAATGCGCAGAAAGTATTGCCCGGGGCCATGTAATGCGTGTGAAATTCCAGGATATTCAGGTCTTCCGTTTTACCGGTGCCGGTTTCCAGTCCATTTAATATTTTGGCAGTCCAGGGCAAGCCTTCCCGGCAGGGGGTACACCAGCCACATGATTCCTGGGCAAAAAAACGTTCCAGGTTATACACCATTCCTACCGGGCAGGTTTTGTCGTCCAGCACGATGATGGTACCCGTACCGAGCCGGCTGCCGACTTTAGCAACGCTGGCATAATCCATGGCGACATCCAAATGTTCTTCCACTAAAAAATCTGTAGATCCTCCTCCGGGTAGTACACCTTTAAACTGATAGCCCTCTGCCATCCCGCCGGCATAATCTTCCAACAGTTCCCTTAAAGAAATACCTAACGGAAGTTCCCATAAACCGGGTCTTTTTACCTTACCGCTTGCACCATATAATTTGGTGCCACCTTCACCTGTCTTACTCAGTTTGAGGAACCACGCTGCGCCCTTATTGATGATATGGGGTACATTGCTCAATGTTTCGACATTATTAACGATTGTCGGCTTTCCGAACAGCCCGCTATTGCTGGGATAAGGTGGTTTTGCCCGGGGATTAGACCTTTTACCCTCCAAAGCGTTGAGGAGGGCAGTTTCCTCTCCGCACATGTACCGGCCTACGCTGATGTGCAGGGACATGTCGATGTTAAAGCCACTTTCCAGGATATTTTTTCCTAAATACCCGGCATCGTATGCTTCCTGTATAGATTGGGTCAAGGCTTCCCCGGCCAGGTGATAAGCCCAACGCAAAAAAACATAACTAAAACTAGCCTGAATGGCGTAAGCGCCGATAATGATGCCTTCGATCAGTTGGTGCGGGTTGCCTTCCAGCAGGAACCTGTCTTTAAAAGAACCCGGTTCCATTTCGTCCGCATTGGCAACCAGGTATTTTACGGTGTCCGCATTTTCGCTGATATCAATGGTCGACCATTTTTTTCCAGTTGGGAAACCGGCCCCGCCACGACCTTTCAGCCCTGAGTCCATTACAATCCGGGTTATTTCCGCAGGTTTCATTTGCAGCGCTTTCTTCAAGGCCTGGTAGCCGCCGGCACTTTCGTATTCCTTCAACGTAAGCCAGCTGCCATCATTTTTGATATGCTGCGTTAGTGGCTTCTCCATATTATCGTTGACTGGATACATGTTCTTTATTTATAAGTTTCTAAAATTTCATCGAGCTTGTCCGGTGTCAGGTCGCGGTGCAGGTCATTATTGATCATGATAGCAGGGGCATGGTCACAGGTACCCAGGCAGCAAATGGATAAAAGGGTAAACCGATCATCAGTAGTTGTTTCACCATAGCCTATTTTCAGCCGGTTTTTCAGTTGATTTAAAATCTCTTCGTAACCCATGATCCAGCAGCTTACACTGTCACACACCATGATCACATGCCTTCCTACCGGTTTGCGAAATATCAAACTGTAATAAGTGGCTACACTGTCAATCGCCGCCGGTGACATCTCCAGTAGCCCCCCGAGTTCTTTTACCGCATCGTCAGAAACCCAGCGATGGTTTTTTTGAATGATCTTCAATCCTTCGATACAAGCCGCGCTTCTTAATGGGAAGTGCCGACAAACCTCTTCAATTTCCGTAATGTCTCCGCTGGTTAAAATTTTCTCGGTCATTGTAATTTTTTTAGCGGTCAACATCAGATAAAACATAATCTACACTACCCAGTATGGACATCAGATCAGGTAATGTATAGCCCTGAGCTATCAACGGAACCAATTGCATGGCCGGAAAAGAAGGTGTCCTGATCCTGGTCCGGTAAGAGGTAATATTGCCATCCGAGATCAGGTAATAGCCATTATTCCCCTTGGTAGCTTCCACACAGCAAAAGGCTTCGCCGGGCGGGATTACCGGCCCCCAGCTTACATTCAAAAAATGATGGATCAGGGTTTCAATATCTTCCAGTGTATTTTTCCTTACCGGCGGTGTAGTTAATGGGTGGTCTGATTTATAAGGCCCATCGGGCATATTGTTCACGCATTGCTGGATGATGCGCAAGCTTTGACGCATCTCTTCCACCCGTACGCCTGCCCGGTCGTAGCAATCGCCGTTTTTCCCGGTTGGGACATCAAATTCAAAATTTTCATAGCCGGAGTAGGGCTGCTTTTTCCTGAAATCCCATTCAAAGCCGGTAGCTCTTAAACCCGGGCCTGTTATGCCCCATTCGATAGCTTCTTCGGTGGTATATATGCCAATGCCGACCGTGCGGGCTTTGAAAATGCTGTTCTTCATCACCATCCCGTCGTATTCATCTAAGCGCTTAGGGAAATAGTCAATAAAATCCTGTATTAAATTTTTCCAGCCGTTCGGCAGGTCCTGTGTAACGCCTCCTATACGAAACCAACTGGGGTGCATCCTGGCACCGCATATCGCTTCTACTATATCGAATACTTTTTCCCGGTCATTAAACATGAAAAATACCGGGCTTAACATTCCCAGGTCCCCTGCGAACGTGCCGTACCAAACCAGGTGGCTGGAAATCCTGAACAACTCGCTCATCATGATCCGGATCATCTGCGCGCGCGCGGGAACGGTGATACCGCCCAATTTTTCAACCGCCATGACATACGGGAAATTATTCATCACGCCGCCGAGGTATTCCACCCGGTCGGTATAGGGGATATAAGAATGCCAGGACTGTCGCTCACCCATTTTCTCAGCGCCACGGTGGTGGAAACCAATGTCGGGCACTACGTTTACGATGTCTTCGCCGTCCAGTTGAACCACCAGCCGTAAAATACCATGTGTTCCCGGATGTTGCGGCCCGAGGTTGAGAAACATCAATTCGTCATCTGCAATGGTTTTATCCAGTCCCCATTCTTCCGGTTTGAACTGCATGGCAGCTTGTTCGGCTACCTGTTTAGCTTCCGGCAACTGAAATGGTGCCATTTCGGTAGCACGGGCCGGGTGGCATTTTTGTAAGGGATGACCGATCCAGGTTTTGGGCATCAAAATACGGCGCAGGTCAGGATGGCCGGTGAACTTAATCCCAAAGAGATCATATACCTCTCTTTCGTACCAATTGGCAGAAGCCCATACGGCTGTTATCGAGGGAATGACTGTTTGTGCAGTCAAGGGCACTTTGATGCGAATAAAACTATTCCGCTCAAAAGATAATAACTGATAAACGATGGTATAAATGCTTTCCGGCTGATCGTCCCTGTGATTCTTCGCCTGTTCATCTATGGCCGTCAGGTCATACAACATGCTATAGGGCTGATCCAGTTCATTTTTTAAAAAGCTGAGTATGCCGATAATACTTCCGGCGTCAGCCCATACCGTAGGAAATTCATCCTTCGTGAACTGAACGGAAAGTATTCCCTGCTGGAACTTATCTTTTAGTATGGAAACAATATCCGGCATTTAATTTCTTTTAAACAGGTGACTATTAATTAGCGGTAAACTATTCATCGCTATATCTCTTCGGGGGACCTATAAGTGGTCATCCGCATTCTTTCTTCTCTTTTATTGTCTTTTAAGGAAATTTCAGGAGGTTTAATGATGCCCTGCGGGCCGACTACCCAATTGAGTGGCCTTCTTTCCTGACCGATCTGGTCGCGCATTAACAACAGGCCCTCCATAAAAGCATCAGGCCGGGGCGGGCAACCCGTCACATAAACATCTACCGGCATGAATTTATCTACGCCCTGTACCACGCTGTAGATATCATACATTCCGCCGGAGTTAGCGCATGACCCCATGGAGATCACCCAGCGTGGTGCCATCATCTGTTCATAGAGCTGCCTGATCACCGGGGCCATTTTAATAAAAACAGTACCGGCCACGATCATCATGTCCGCTTCCCGGGGTGTTCCCCTAATCACTTCGCTGCCGAACCGGGCGATATCATATTTACTGGTCAAACTGGTGGCCATTTCCACATAGCAGCAGGACAGTCCAAAATTGAACGGCCACACCGAGTTCTTCCTGCCCCAGGCCACCATACTTTCCATATTGGTCAGTACGATGGACTGTTGGACTGTTTCTTCAAAAGAGCTGTTCCCGCTGGTTGCCCCAGGATCATTAACCTTACTTGTCCACCACTTCATAATTTTTTTCCCTTTTAATTTTTTGATGGTAAGCCGCTAATATTTTTTTACTGTTAGGGCCAAATTCGAGTGCCCCTATCGACCATGCATAGAGCAACGCACAGCCTGAAATTCCGGTAAAAGTGCAGATGGCTATATATCCCGGCCAGCCTAATGTTTTAACAGATACTGCCCATGCGAAAACGAATACAGCCTGTACATCAAAAATGACGAAGAAAAGGGCAATGATATAGAAGTGGACCGGGAACAGCATGCGCGCAGTACCATCGGCGATAACCCCACCTTCGTAGATATCGTCCGTTGCAGGTTCATTATGTCGTTCTCCTAAAAAGTAAGAGATAAATAACATCGCACTTACCAACAGCACAACGGCTCCCGCGTATACTAAAAAGGGCCATAATAAATCAGCATCGTGTGTCATGGTTCAATAAAAGTTTTAGGGAAATCCACTTAAATATGATTTTTTAAAAAGGCGTTTTACTTATTGTAAAATTCAACTTTTTAGAGGGCCGGAGGTTATATAATTGCTGCTAAAAGTTACATCATTCACACATCCGGGAAGCTAATGTTGAGTGGAGGTATTTAAATAAACGTTCAAATGATGATGTAGCCTAATGTAATGTGTGTTATATAAATTAAAATCAATATTTACTTAGCCATTGTAAAACTTTCAAGCTGGCAAGGATTGCACAGCCGGTCAAACAGTTAATACCCTCAGAAACCAATAACGGAATACTTATTCTATCATCTGTTTGCATAGCAAACCAGCTTTGAAAAATCCTTCTTGTCACATTGTGCACGGCGACGGGGTTGTTTAATTTAATACGAAACATAACTACCTGTATAATCCAAATCAAGCTAATCTGAAAGTGTGTGAATTATGCAACTAATATCAAAAGTTGTATAACAATTCAGGCCGAAACAGGAACTATCTTCGTTGAGCTTGGCAAATCGATGTTAACAATCAGAACGGTGCTTAGGCCAATAAAAGCCTTTTGGCGCTGAAAAAAATCGAACCCAAAAGAAAATTAAATAATAACAATGGAACGCAATATCAATAGCTTAATAGGGTGCCATTTGGAAGCCAAAGATGGTAGGATTGGCGAAGTTGTAGAATTTTACTTTGATGACAAAACTTGGAAAATACGTTACCTGATCGTTAGATTGGGACATCCGCTAAATAGCCGTCAAGTGCTCATTTCGCCCGATGCATTGCTAAGAACCACAGGACAAAAAGAGTTATTTTCTGTTCATCTTACTAAGGAACAAATAAATAAGAGTCCAAATATTGATACGGATAAGCCTGTTTCCCGCCAACAGGAAATCGAATTATATGGACATTATGGATGGCCGGCCTATTGGATCGGAGGGCTTAATTCCGGTGGCAATTTGGAGGATACAACCCCAATCCCGGTTACTGATGAAAAAAAAATGGATCAAATCAACGCCAACAAAAAGCCGGATGCTGATCTGTATTTATGCAGTACAGCCAGAGTTACCGGCTACACCATATACGCGAACGACGGAGAAATAGGCCATGTAAATGATTTCATTTTTGATGATCAAACCTGGCAATTGGTCAATTTTGTAGTTGATACGCAAAGTTGGGCTGGAGGAGAGAAAGTATTAATAGCAGTGGAGCATATTAAAGAACTTGTCTGGCAGAAATTTGAGGTGTTTTTAGATATGACGATAGCTGGCGTTAAAAACTCTCCGTTATTTGACGCATTGAAATATAAAGCAATAGAAACTGGAAATACAGTTAAGCTAACGGGTAACAGTTTATAACATTTATCTTAGTTCGCTGGTTGTTACCTAAAGCAGCGTTGCATTCAGAAATAGAATTTCTTTCGGATCAAATAGGACGGCCGGGCTTGAACAGGCAATAATGAATTTAAAAGTTCAATTGTTGAGCAGAAAGCTCTGCCATTTACCTACTAAGCGTGATTTTAACATAACAGAGTGCCGTAATTCTAAAAAAGGGCGAACGAAATAACTATTACTTACAGTCAAAATCGGGGTAGTTCAATTAACAGAGGCATACTATGGAATTAAAAATTGTACAATTCGTATAGCTGTAGCATATGGACATGACATACAATTAATTAAAATACCGGCAGTGCTTCCATCACGTTGGTATCCGGAAAAATCAATAAGGGCTTAGCTGGGTAATTTGCCAGTTGCCTGATCACGTTCCTTTCAAATATTTTTTGAAAAGTATTATGGCGCCGTTTAATCAATACCAGCAAATCAATTCCTATGTCCTGCGCTATATCTTTTAAAGCGGTGGATACACTGCTATTTTTAATAACATGATAAAGTATTGCCGGGTTGTTGGCTTTGAGGTTATCCTTATTGAAAAATTCCCGGATAGCGGTTTCCTCTTCCCGGAGCGTTGAACCATTATCCGCTACATGGGTGATCAAAATATCGGCATCCGAATATTTAGCTAAACCGGTTAAGGATGTTAATACATATTTATCCGTAATGGTCAGGTCGGTGGCAAAAGCGATCGTTTTATAATTTTTGAACCTTACCTGGTAGGGAATCACCAGTAGCGGAAAATCGGCTTGCTCGATAATGTCCCAGGCATGGTTGGGTGCAAAGAAAGACGTAAATGACCTGGAACTGTGCATACTGATAATGGCCATAAAAACGTGGTGAGCCGCAACAAGCTCATTGATCGTGTCCTTAATCAGGCCTTCCTGGCTGCACTGATTGATCTCCGGCCTGTAATCTGTTTTTTCTCCGGCATCGATCTGCGTTTTTAATTCAGCCATTAAGGCCCCCAAATCTTCATTGCTTTCTTCCTCATGCCTGCCAAGTACCCTTGGTTTACGGCCAGCCCTGAGCTCTTCATCAGGGGCCATGTAAATATTACATAGCAATAAATCAGCTTCAATTTGCTGGGCAAACTTTAAAGCGTAATGCGCGGTATTGTCGGCACTGATAGAAAAATCTGTTAATACTAAAATGGTTTTCATGGGTTTTAAATTAAAAAATTCTGAAATAAAGAGTAAAGAACATCAAATATGGATCGTATCGTTTTAATCCATAGCTTTCATATTTAATTGAAAATCAACGTCAAGCTGATCCTTCGTTTTGATCATGCCGCCTAATTTTTTAGGTGGTACCAAGTTAAAATCTGAAAAATTGATCGCACGTGATCCTAAGAGATGAATGTTTTTCTGATCGTCCTGTGTCAGCTGATAGTTCACCTCGAAACGTTTGCTGACCCCTGCAATTTCAATTTCGACAAAGCCCGTAATAGCTTCAGGTTTCACCGTTAGAACAGGTACTTTATTTAAAGACAAAAACCGGATACGAAGTACCGGAAACTGCTTTTCATCCAGTGTCTTGCGCAATTGCTTGGTCATGCCGGAATTATGGCAATCAAAACTACTGATGCTGAGCCCTATGGTTCCGGAGAGGATAATTGCTGTATTGATTTTGTTTTTACTCAGCGTCAGCGTATCTAGTTGATCGTATGCGGGAATTACACAGGAAAACTTATTGACATTGGTACTCCCGTCGACACGCAGGGTACTGCTTTTGCTGATGATCCACTTTTTAGGCGGAACGCCGTTACCTGACTGATTCTGCGAAATAAAGCCGGTGGCGGAAAAGAAAAGGAGCATGATCCACAGCGTGTTTTTATAATTCATCACCTCGGCTTTTTCAGGGATTAACTTTAGCGAATACCAGTCCCGCTATAATAGCCTGGGCTAACCCATAGCAAAACCAGCTGGCAACCGTCAGCACCGTTATGTCTAAAGAACTAAAGGAAATCCACATTACGGGCAACAGCGCGATAACCGAATAAACAAATCCGAATTCCAGTCCCCTCATCGTCGCGCGCCCTTTGAGCAATCCCTTAAACCTGTCCCAAAACCATGATAGGGCAAAACTGATGATAAAGGCGTGCAAATAGAAAAGAATATCCCTGCTGCCATCTGAGTTAAACAGCGGATTATTGTATTCGACGAACAGCCCCGGAAAAAAACTGATTCCCAGGAAAAGTCCGCCGTAGCTCACTACAAAAAGTATACAACCGGCAATCAGCCCGGAGATCAGTATTTTCTTCATTTGCTATTAATTGTATGAATAACTTTTAAAATCCGAGCGAAGCCTCTAAAACTGCCCCGTGAAAGTTTCCGCCATTTAAAATGTTGTTGGATGGATAACCGTCATAACGCTGTTTTACATACTCCGCTTTCGCCATAATATTTTTGGTAATGAACCAACCCAAAGAACCCGCTTCGCGGTTAACTGTGATGTTGGAGTCATATCCCTGTAGTAAAGCGGTCACAGTATTATAGCGGAAGCCCACCCAGAAATTCTCCTTGTCCTGTGGAAAGCGGTAGATCAGATCTGCCGCATATTGAATTGCCTTGCGGTTGGTCGTTTCCGTTATTGCCCGGCCATGCGCATCTTCAGCCGTGCCGAAAAATTCCAGTCCTTTGTATTTCAAAAAAAGATTGGCCATATAGGTATGCAGCTCCTCGCTGAAACCTGGATTTAACCTGCCTGAAAACGCACTATAATCATTTTCATCGCTTAGTGTCGTGCCGTTTGCGATAGCGCGGTTCTCCATTACATCGAAATAATGCGACCCTGTGCGGTCCCCGCCAAATAAGGTGTTGCTGTTGTCGCTGTTAACGGTGTAGAATGATCCGGTTAACCTGAATCTGAAGTCTTTATTAACTTGCTTGTCAAATCCTATTTTACCATGGAATGCGGGGTCATACTTATTTAACTGCCCGGTTGCTGAATCGATTTTTGCAGATTGTTCCACTGTCGGGTCCAGTTCGCCATTGGATATCCCGCCCATTAAAAATAATCCGGATTTGCTGTGATAATAAACTTCCAGGCCAATCTCAGTATCAAATTCATCCATGATATAATTCTCTACGAACGGGTTGTACATCGTATTCCCGCCATCAGATCTCCGGTAATGCTGGTCGCCGTAATCAATGTCGTTCTGCCCGATCTTAATGGTAAAGCTTTTCATTAACTGGTTAACCAGATCGCTGTGCAGAAACAATAATTTGTCAAATTGGATATACCCACCTTTTACCCAGGTATTCTCGTGGTGCCTGGTTGCCAGGTAAACGGTGATGTTCATCCGGATTCCGTCCGCCAGCTGTGCATCAACGTTCAGGTTGGCCATAGGCAGATCAAACCCATTGGTCAGCGGGATCAAACTATTTACATTACCGACATAGCCTGTTTTGGTTAAGGGTGTTGCTGTGTTAAAGTTTCGCAGGCCCTGAAATTCCATTTCGAAATTGCCGCCCACTTTAACTTTTAAACCGGTAAACGGAATGGTATCAGTTTTTGAAGTTTCAAAAACGTTCACCCCCTTTTGCGTAAAGGGTCTGTAAAACTGCATGGTTTCCTGCGCTTTTGCCGCACCCGAGATGAAGCAAATAACTATTAAAAGTCTGATTTTCATGATCGTTTGAATTAAGCAATGAAACCCTTGTCCCGGTTGGGGCTCCTGGTTTCATTGCCGTGAAATGATTGGACTAGCCTGTTACTTGTTTTTTATAAACCATGGTAAAATCGAGCGTTAAGGCATCGCCGGTTTTCATCGCGCCCAACATAAAGGTGGGTGGTTTCACTTGGTAATCGGTCATGTTTAACGTGTCTGTACCGGTACAGGTAATAGTACCATCACTATTCACCACGCAATGGACATCCATCATGATTTCTTTGGTGACACCTGCTATCGTCAATTCGCCGTGAGTCTTTAACAGGTATCTATCCCCGCCTTCAGGAGATACTGTCGACGAGGTCAGCTTATAAGCAATATTTTTAAACTGCTTACTTTTCAATGCTTTATAAGCGTTTTTATCCAACCCCTTTTCTCCGCTGCTCAGATTGGCTACGGCTAGTAAAAACGTCAGGGATTTTAATGAAGCAAGCTCCTTGGTACTCCCGGGTTTAAAGTCGAATGAAGCCCTGCCTGAGAATATGCTGGCGTTCATATCCCATTTATGTAAAGTGGAGGTGCCCGATAATTTCATAGCGATATTTTTCGAATCGGCCAGTTTATAAACTGATTGTGCCTGTAGATAATGCAAACCAAGGACGAAGAAGCCGATCAGCAGCCCCATTTTTTTAATGTTATTTTTCATTTTGAATTTTGGTTGATGTTTATGTGCTTATTTTAATTTCCCAATATCGATTTTCAGTTTCTCCTTAAAGTTTCCTTCTAATTGATGGAGGTTTGAACAGTCAAATCGATATGATAAAGATCAGGTTAGCTTGTCTTCCAATCATTACACAACTTTTTAAATAAGTTACATCTTTCACACATTGAGATAGATAGCGACAAACTGATTCCTTTAAAAGAGGGCTATGTGAAAACTAAAAAATAATGAAGAATTGGTTTGAAATAACTGCGTGATCGGCTATTGACTAAAGCAGGAAGATTTCATCTTCATTAATCGCCTATATCTATTGTCGGCGGCCTTTGGTTTGGATAAACAGCTTCATTTTTTACAAAAGTTACGTTGTTCAGGTTAGCATGAAGTAGCTGATACCTAAAAATGGTAGTACTAAAGCGGCTAAGAAATTGGTAAGGTGAACCAAAAAGAACTCCCTTTACCTAATTCGCTTTCAACACCAATCTGACCGCCATGTTTCTTAATGATTTCCGCGCTTATGTACAGGCCTAACCCTAAACCGGATAATTGTTTACCACTGGAATCGGCGCGGTAGTAGCGATCAAACAAATGAGGGAGCTTTTCATTGGAGATTCCAGGCCCTCTATCACTAACCGATACTTTCGCCTCATCGCCTTGCTTTAAGATGTGAACAGCTATCTGTTTTGATTCCGGGGCATATTTAACAGCGTTGTTAACAAAATTGGTTATCACCTGGTCTATGCGGTCCTTATCTGCAAATACTTGCAATTTCAGATCGCCATCTGTATGAATGGTATAGTCACCAGCAGCACGGATATGGTAACAGCAATCTTCAACCACTTCCGAAATAGTAAACAATTTTTTATTCAGGTGCAGCTGACCCTCATTCACTTTGCTGACATTGAGTAAATCGGCGATAAGGATACTTACTTTATTAAGGCTTTTATTTGCCTGGTCAATTAATTGCGGCATTTTTTCAGATGAGGGATTATCCTTCATCCGAGTCAAAAGCTGTAAAGCAAGCTTGAGGCTTGTAATAGGAGTTTTGAGTTCATGGCTGGCCACACTAATGAACTCATCCTTAAGCTCGATCAGCTTACGACGGTTTGTTACATCCATAAACGTACCCACCCCTTCAGCTAAAATCCCGTTTTCATCGAATATGGGTGCCGCGTTAAATGAAATGTAAAACCGTTCACCTACACACGGCTGAATGGAAATCTCCAGATCATAAACAGGCTTTCCGCTTGCCATCATTATCGCCATAGGGTGCTCTTCATAAGGCAGCGGAGAACCGTCCAGCCTTAAGTTCTGCCATTTTTTATCGTTATAAATCCGTGTCAGCATTTCGTTTTGGTCGTGCCCGAAAATTTTTTGAGCCATCGGGTTGGTATAAGTCAGCTTACCGGTATGATCAATGATACAAACCCCTTCAGCCATAGTCTCCAGTATTTGGCTAAGGTGCCGTTCGTTGTGACGCAGTTGTACTTTGATCTTTTTGGCATTTTCCAAAGATAGCCTAAGATCCTTTTCGCTTTCTTCCAACGTTTTTGTGGAAGTAAAATCATCCAAAACGGTAAAACCATAGGTTATATCGTTTTCACAAAATAATACGGTTGTTACTTTTACCCAAACCAGTGATTTATCTTTTTTTACGAGGCAGGCTTCAAGTTTAAAGAACGGAAGCTTTTTTTTCCAGAGTGCCTCCTGAAGGTTGTGCCAGCACTGCCTGAATTCAGGGCAAACGTAATCCAGGATTTTTGTTCCTTCAATTTCTGCCGCCGGGAAGCCCAATAGTTCAATTAGTGCCTGGTTTACTTTTATAATTGTTAAATCAGCATTGAGGATCTTGCTGGCGGCACTTGTTAAATTAAAAATAATATCAAACTTATCGTTAGATTCTTTATACTGTCTTTCATAATCCTTCGGGTGTTTTTTAGTAAGCACCATATTTAATTTCAGCTATTGGCTTATATATTTCTTAACATCACATTTGAAATACCGCCTTTAATTGAAAAGTCAGCATGGTATTGCAATACAATTATGAGTATCATGAATACCCAAAGGTGAGTATAGTCAGGCCAAAGGATGTTACATCAATGATTGAATAAGTTACATCATTCACACATTAGCGGTGCGACGAGCGCATGGGGGCGCTTAGATCCGATAAAGGCGAATGCTCTGAAATTTACCTTGCCGGTGCATTGTTTATTTTACGGTAAAACCATCTTTTAGTAAGCTCTGCAGCTAAAACGTAACAAATAACCACCAGCAGCATCCAGCCATATAGTGTTAAAGGAATTCGGATAAACCCAAAAATTGGTGATAGTGGCGTTAAGGGCAAAATCAATACCAATAGCAAAATAAAAGCCGTAGCAGCCGACAAATACTTCCCTGGCAAACTTTTAAAAAAAGGCAGCCTGGTACGCACAACCAGTACAATAAGGATAGCGGATACCACAGACTCTATGAACCAACCCGTTTGAAACACTTTTTCCTTAACATGCAAAACCAATAATAATATGCCAAATGTAACGTAGTCAAAAACAGAACTCAACAGGCCAAATGTGAGCATAAACCGCCTGATAAAGCGCATATCCCAGTGTTGCGGCGATTGTATATTGATGTCATCAACCCTATCCGTGGAAATGGCCATTTCCGGGAAATCGGTTAAAAGATTTGTTAAAAGGATTTGTTTGGGCAGCAAGGGTAAAAATGGCAAAAATAAAGATGCCCCGGCCATGCTGAACATATTACCAAAATTAGCGCTGGTAGCCATGAAAATATATTTCATCGTATTGGTAAATGTGCGGCGGCCTTCAACTATTCCTTTTGTCAGTACTCCAAGGTCCTGGCTCAATAGAACGATATCGGCTGCTTCTTTTGCTACATCAACTGCCGTATTTACAGATACGCCAACGTCGGCGGTGTGAAGCGCTGTCGCGTCGTTAATACCGTCCCCCATAAACCCAACTACATTTCCTGCTTTTCTAAGCATCACAATAATGCGTTCTTTCTGATTTGGCTCCACTTCAGCGAAAATATCCGTTAACGGCGCCTGATGGATCAGGGCCGCATTGCTCATTTTTTGCAGTGCTGCCCCCGTAAGTATTTGTGGTTTTTGAATGCCGATCTGTAAGGCCAGGCTTTTCGCAACCAGGGCATTATCACCGGTAATGATCTTTAACTTTACCCCCAGCTTATTTAGATTACTCAAAATTTCGGCTACATTGGCTTTCGGAGGATCAAATAAGGTTACAAAACCTAAAAATATCATGTCTTTTTCATCCTCGCGGGTAAAGTCACGAGCGGCATCTCCGGATTTATAGGCGACCCCTAACGTACGCAGGCCGGCTTCGCTTAACTTATCATATTGCTGAAGAATAGCTTTTCTTTTGTCTTCGATGGCCCCAACTTTTCCATCCGCATCTTCAACTTGTGTGCAAATGGATAAGATGACTTTTAAAGCCCCTTTGGTAATCGCGATATTCTGTGTTTCGTTTTTTACCTGTATGGTTAACCGCTTCCGGATGAAATCATACGGGATTTCCGCCTGAACTTTAAAGGTATCCGGCGGCCCCTTGTAGCCTGAAGATATGGCTTCGTCGATTGGATTATGAAAGCCCTGCTGCAGGGAGGCATTGAGCCAGGCATATTGCAGCACTTTATCACTATGCGATCCATTTATTGCTAAGGTGTCTTTCAGGTTTACTTTTCCTTCTGTGATTGTTCCGGTCTTATCAGAACAAAGGATGTTCATACTGCCAAAGTTTTCAATCGACGACAACCGCTTTACGATAACCTGCAGTTTAGCCATTCGCCTTGCGCCTGTAGAAAGGTTTACACTGATAATGGCAGGCAGCAATTGCGGGGTAAGGCCAACGGCCAATGCCAGCGAAAACAAAAAAGAATCAAGGACCGGTTTGTGCAGGAATACATTGACCGCAAAAATGATGAGCACCATTAACAGGGTAATCTCCATGAGCATATACCCAAATTTGCGGATACCTTTTTCAAAATCTGTTTCAGGAGCCTTTGACTGTAAGCCCGAGGATATCCTACCAAACTCTGTCTGTACACCCGTTTTAATCACCAGGGCGCTCGCTTTGCCGCTGATCACATGGGCTCCCATAAACAAGGCATTGCTTCTTTTTGAGAGCGGGGTATCGAAAGGAAGTTCGCCGCAAAATTTTTCGACAGGATAGGTTTCTCCGGTGAATGCCGCTTCATCAACAAATAATTCCTGGGACACTATCAATAAACTATCGGCAGGTATCAAATCACCCGCCGATAGAATAATAAGATCACCAGGGACTATCTCTTCTGCCGTTATTTCTTTTTTCTTTCCGCCCCTCAACACATCGCAGTGCAGCTGCACCATCTTGAGTAATTCTTTCACCGCGTTTGCGGCGCCTCTTTCCTGCCAGAAACCGAGACAACTGCTGATAAGAACAATAGTTAAGATAATAACCGTATCCATAACATCGCCTAAAGACGCGGAAAGCAGCGCTGCTACGATCAGCATAATGGTGACGGGGCTTTTAAATTGCGATAAAAACAAAAGAATACCTGAATACTTAGAATCAGCCTTTATAGTATTTGAACCGTGCTCTCTTAATCTCTTCTCCGCTTCGTTATCATCCAGGCCATCAATACTCGTATCCAACATTTTGAAGGCCGCGTCCTTACTGAATTGCCAAAATGTTTTGAACTGATCAGTTTCCATTGGATATAATGATTGTTAAAGGAAATAGATAGAAGGTTTTTATTTGGAGATTAGAGGCGAAAAGTCACAGCTTTTCAGGAAAAACCAATAGTGGAATTGGTATTTGCCCGGCAATTTTTTGAGTTTGGCTTCCCCTGAAAAGACTGTCAATAAACGTGTGTGAACGGTGCATTATCGCGAGGATATCTATATCGCCGTTGTCGCAAAGCCATTCCAAACCCGATTGCGCGCCATTACTTTTATACATTGTGTATTTTATTTTTGAAAAATCAATTTTCGCCGGAAGTTCACGTACAAATTGTTTGATCCATTGCTCAAATTCCGGTGACTTATCCGCATTTTCATAAATATGAGTCAGTAATATTTCTGCGTTGAGCGGTTTTGCCAGGTCTGCCAATGCGGCAATTGATTTAATATCTTCTTTCGGGTTTTTAAAGTCGGTGGCAAAAGCTATTTTCTTTACCGGCGATAGTTTGGCAGCGGGCGGTATCAGTAACAAGGGGCTGTTAACGCCATCAATCATACTCCTGCTATGGTTTCCCAATAACAAAGTAGTCAGCCCGCTGCTGCCGTGCGTCCCGATGATAACAAGATCAATTTTTTTATTGGCAATGATTTGATTGACGACATCTGTCAGGATACCTGATTGATTCAGGTAGCTGATCGCTGGTTGAAATCCTGATTTATTCCTGCTTTTTTCTATAAAAGATTTGAGTTTTACTAATTCTGCTGTGCTGTCTTTCAAGAGCGTATCAGATTCTTCCATGGGCCATGCTACCAGGCCTGCCTGCGGGGCTTCCGCAGGAATTATGACGGCATTACATAAAATAATATCCGCTTTAATCTGCCTGGATAGATAATAGCCATACCTGATCGCATGTTTTGCATTCTCCGAAAAGTCAGTTGGAAATAATATTGTTTTCATTTTATCTGAATATTAATGCCCATTAAAAACGGGGCACTCAACCGTTAAAATTTAATATCGTAATCTGACCAAAGATGAGCACGGGCATGAGCAGATTTGTTATATAACTATGGTAATAGCTTACATCATTCACACTTTTTATAATAAGCGCAAGGAGTTTAAAAGCTGTCATATATCCATGTGTGAATCATGTAACTTATTTATAGAATTCAGTAATGTTTAATGCGCCAAATGCTTGCAACTTTACCAGATATTGAAAGTTAACAGGCAATAAATACATATGAGCACCAAGCTTCAAAACGCCGTTACCATACGGGATCATATGATCGGATCTAAAACTGCGCCTTTACAATTGGTAGAATATGGCGATTACCAGTGCCCGTCCTGCGGCGATTCCTTCCTTACCGTAAATAAAGTCTTACGGCAGATGGCTAAAAGTGTAGTCTTTGTTTTCAGAAACTTTCCCCTGACAGACATACACCCGGATGCCTTTGACGCGGCGATGGCTGCGGAAGCCGCCGGACTTCAAAATAAGTTTTGGGAAATGTATGATCAGTTATACCAAAACCAGGATCAATTAAGCGGTTATCAGTTGTTCGCTTATGCCAAAGGCATCGGGCTGGATATGGTTCGGTTCGAGCAGGATATCCAAAGCCAGGCACTTGCATCAAAGATTGAAGCGGATATCGAAAGCGGGGTAAAAAGCGGCGTTAGCGGAACACCTACGTTTTATATCAACGGCGAAAAGTACGAAGGGGATTGGCAGAGCGACGAACTGATTCAATATTTAAAAAGCCTGCTTTAACAGACCGCAATTGTAATAGTTTAATTAACACTCAAAAGACAACAACATGAAGCAATCGGAGATAGAGGGTATTATTGAAAAAAGGTTCGGGAAGATCAATGCAGCTTTTGATAATGTCAGGATGCATCTCAGTGAAGACGAAATTCGTTTGTTTCGTGTTAAAGTAAAAAAATTAGCGGCTTGCCTCCATTTGCTCGATGCTGAGAAAGACTACGCTCATCCAATCAAGGTTCCCCAGAAAATTACAAAGACCTATCAGTTAGCAGGGACGATCCGTATGCTCCAGATGCAGCAGTATAAAATTCAAAAAACATTGAAGGGGAAACAGGTTATAGCACCTGAAGCCTATTTAAAACTGATATCCGACGAGATCCTGCAACATATATCAGCCTTCAATAAACATTTAAAAGGGATAAAACCTTTCAAAAAAGAAGAAGAAAAAGTGTCGGCCTTATTGCCAAAACATCTTAGCCAAAAAACGGTCCAGCAATTCATCCAGTCGAATGGAGACACCATTGAAAAATTACTTGCACCGGTTTTTCTTCCTGATCAATCTTTCCATGAAGTGAGGAAACTTTTAAAGAACTTGCTGTATATCTCACCCTATCTGGAGATGGACATCAGTACTTTGACTCCATACGCTTTCCTATCCACCTATGAAGACATAGACGCTTTCACCATTGTTTTAGGCGGATTTCATGATCTCGATACCGCAATAGCCTGTTTACATATAACATCTCGAAAAATCGAAATCGATGAAAGTGAAAAGGCTGTTTTACGGAATATAGAAAGCCTATGGGTCAAAGAGCGGGAATCTTTCCGAAAAAAGGTATATGAGGAAATTGAAAAGATCACCACTTCGGGCAGGCCTGCCGAACCCCTGGTTAAATGGCCTGTAATGTGACTCCAACTCTTGCAAATTCATCTGCTTAACCGGCCGTTTTTGCTTTGTTGTATAAAACCTGAAGTTCCTGCCGTCCGCAAAATGTGTGAATGATGTAACTAAAACAAAGAATTGAATAACAATGGATCCCCGAAAGCTGCCAACTTTGTAGGGTGATAATCAATTCACGTTAAACAAATCAATCATGTTCTACAACAACAATTTCTGGGGAATGGATATCATCTGGTGGTTCATTTGGATGGTTATGATCTTTTGGATTTTTGCTACCCCATATGATATACCAGGTCAGCGAAGGAGGAAAGATAGTCCACTTGATATACTGCAAAAGCGCTTTGCTTCCGGACAAATTACAAATGATGAATACCAGGAACGTAAGCGCATACTTACCGCTGATTTGGCCGGATAAAACGATGACCGATCAGGAATAACCAATCTTCCATTACGCTCTATAATGCTTAGCCCGATGAAAACCAACAGTCAACTACAGACAGATATAACTGAAGCAATCAGGTGGGAACCGCTGCTTAAAGAAACAAAAATTACTGTGGAGGCGCATGACGGTATCATAACGCTTTCTGGAATTGCAGGAAGTTATATTAAGAAATCCCTAGCCGTTGATGCGGCAAAAAAGATAAACGGCGTAAAAGCTGTGATAGAAAAAATCGAAGTTCGGTTTGACAATAACGATGAAAAAAGTGACGCCGACATCGCCGTCGGTGTACTAAACGCTTTAAAGGCAAACCGCGACATCCCCTTTGACCGGGTGCAGATCGAAGTTGAGGACGGCCACGTTACGTTGGACGGAAAACTGGAACGGAACCATCAAAAGGAAGCTGCGCAACAGTCAGCAGGCACTATCGAGGGCATTAAAGTGCTCACAAACCACATTGAAATTGAACCTGATAGTCCTGAAGACGTCGAAAAAGCAGAAATTGAACAAGCGATTGAGCGCAACTGGGCGATGAACAACCAGGACGTACGGGTATACGTGTCGGCCCATAAAGTTGTATTGAACGGCACCGTTCATTCCATTTATCAGAAGGAAGAAGCAGAAAGAATGGCCTGGAATGCGCCGGGCATATGGACTGTTGTCAATGAATTGGCTATTGACTTTAGCGACCAGCAAAGCAATTAATCCAGTGCTTTACCGCTTATTTTTCCAACCAAAATTTAATCCAACTGCTGTAAAATGAATGATTCAATTAAAGACGCTTTAAACCCCATTCAGCACCGTAAGGTTTATCTCATAGGTGGCGGTATAGCGTCATTAGCCAGTGCTGCTTATTTTATAAGGGACGGACATATCAATCCCCGGAATATTACAATATATGAGGAGCTTGATATTGCCGGCGGCAGTTTAGATGGTTCCGGATCACCGGAAACTGGTTACGTTATGCGGGGCGGCCGGATGCTCAATTTCAGTTACCTGTGTACCTACGATCTGTTTTCATTTATTCCGTCACTGGGCGATCCGGGCATCATGGTACTCGATGAAATTAAAGCTTTCAATCAGAACGTTAAAACCCATTCAAAGGCTCGTGTAGTGGAAGAAGGGAGAATTTTAGATGTTTCCTCAATGGGGTTCAGCAACAAGGACCGATTGGATTTGATGGAGATGATGGCTGAAAGTGAAAGCTACCTGGGTACTAAACGCATCAACGAATGGTTTGGGCCGGATTTCTTTAAAACCAACTTCTGGTTTATGTGGGACACCATGTTCGCGTTTCAGCCCTGGCATAGCGCTGTAGAGTTTAAGCGGTACCTTCACCGTTTCATTCATGAATTTAAACGGATTAATACCTTAGCCGGTGTAGACCGTACGCCATATAACCAATTTGACTCATTGGCAAAACCGCTTATTGAGTGGTTAAAACAACAGGGCGTAAATTTTGAAATGGGTGTTAGGGTGACGGATCTGAAATTTTCATTAACAGGCGAAAAGAAAACAGTAGAACAGATTCAGTTTATTAAAGGTGGAGAGCATAAATCTATCGCGATTGGCGTGAACGATATGGTACTGGTAACCATCGGTTCGATGACTGCCGATTCAAGTTTAGGATCAATGGATTCGGCACCGGAATTACTTACTGATAAAAGAGATGGCAGCTGGAAATTATGGGAAGCGATTGCGAAACATAGTGATCAATTCGGGCATCCTTCGGTATTTGACAACCGCATTGACGAATCAAAATGGGAGTCTTTCACCGTAACCTGCCAGGGTACAGGGTTCTTCGACCTGATGGAAGAGTTTTCGGGCAATAAAGCCGGAACCGGCGGTCTGGTAACTTTTAAGGACTCCAACTGGTTAATGTCTATAGTCTTAGCCTATCAACCCCACTTTATCGGTCAGCCGGATAACGTAACCGTTTTTTGGGGCTACGGCTTGTTTCCTGACAATGAGGGTAATTTCGTAAAAAAGAAAATGGCTGTCTGTACCGGTGCAGAAATACTTACTGAGCTGTTTTCCCATCTTGAATTTGACGAAGTCATAGATCATTTGCTAACAAAATGCAATTGTATCCCCTGCATGCTGCCTTATATCACCAGCCAGTTTTTAACCCGTGCACCAGGCGACCGGCCTCAGGTAGTTCCGGAAATATCGGAAAATTTGGCTTTTATCGGTCAATTTGCAGAAGTGCCGGATGATGTTGTTTTCACGGTAGAATATTCAGTGAGAACTGCGCAGACGGCAGTTTACGAATTATTGGAACTGGACAAAAAACCGATTCCTATGTATAAAGGAGATCATCATATCGATGTATTGTTTGATGCGATGAAAACAATGGTGTCCTAATGTTCAATTACCGACATAAGAAGCGTATTTATTTCATCCTGATATTTATCAGTTTTTCGCTTTATGGCTGCGCCCAGCAGGTTAAAACCCCTTCCCAGGCAGATTCATTAGCGAAGGATTGGAACCAAACCATTCCGGGTAATTTCAGTGCGCAATCAAAAGATGTGTTTGACAGCACACAGGTTCAGGCCTTCTTTGAAAAATATCCTGATCTGAAATCCTGTGAAGATCAGGTACAGACTTTTTACACCAAAAGAAAATTCGCTTATGCGTGGTTTGAAGACGGCCGGTTAATTGAGCAGGCAGATAACCTGTCAAACCGGACGATGGATCTGAAAAGCGACGGCGTTTACAAAATAATTCCCTACCAGGCAGCTTTAGATTCGCTTCTATACGGATTGAATACTGATACGGCTAAAAAAAAGGCCAACGTGGTATTGGACCTCATGCTAACTTCGCAATATTTTGCTTTTTCCAGGCTTGCGTGGCAAGGCATGGGTACGTCAGCAAGTGATTCATCCCAGTGGTATGTACCGCGAAAAAAAATAGCATACGATCAATATTTAGATAGCCTTTTAAAGGCCCCCGCCAAAAAGTTTTCAGCAAACGAACCGGTTTACCGGCAATACGAACTGCTGAGAAGTTTTTTAAAAAAGTACAGATCATTAGCTGCTTCGGATGAATGGAAGCCTATTGATCCGAAAAACGCAATGTTGAAAGCCGGTAACACATCTGCAGCCCTCAAAGAAATCAAGATCCGGTTATCAAGATTGGAGGATTTTCATGGTGATACTTTTAATGATTCATACGATGATGATCTGGTAAAAGCGGTGAAACAGTTCCAGTACAGGAACGGACTGGATACCAGCGGGTTGTTAACCAAGGAGACGATCAAAGCGATAAACATACCGCTGAAGCTCAGGATCAAACAAATCCTGGTAAACATGGAACGTAGCCGTTGGCTGCCTGTATCGCTGAAAGGTGATTATCTCGCGGTGAATATCCCCGAATTTAAACTGCATGTTTATCATTCGGATAGCCTTTTATGGAGCTGTAATGTAGTTGTCGGGCAGGCCATCCATCAAACTTCTATTTTTTACGGAGAAGTAAGATACGTTGTGTTCAGTCCTTACTGGAACATACCGCAAAGCATTGTAAGAAATGAGCTTGTTCCCGGAATAAAAAAAGATCACGATTATATAGTGACGCACCAAATGGAAATTACCGGCTACAGCGAGGGACTTCCAATAATAAGACAAAAGCCTGGGCCTATGAACTCACTTGGCCTGGTGAAATTTCTGTTTCCGAACAGTTATAATATTTATTTGCATGACACCCCCACCAAATCGTTGTTTGGCGAAACGTCAAGAGCGTTTAGTCATGGCTGCATCCGGGTTATGGAGCCGGTTAAGCTGGCTGGTTTTCTGCTCAAAAATAATGAGGTATGGAATGCCCGCAAAATAGACCGGGCAATGAATTCGGGAAAAGAACAATATGTAACCATTCAGCATAAAGTGCCTGTATTTATTGCCTATTTCACAGCATTTACTGACCGCAACGGGTTGTTAAATTTCAGAAAAGATATTTATAACCTTGATGATCGGCTTGCCAATATGATCATCTCCGGTACCGGAGTATATCAGAATGAATAGCGGACACACTTAATATGATCCTAAAAATAGCAATATGGCTTTAGTTGAAGATACCCGTGACTTTTTAGATGAAACCGGAGATATGGCAAAATTTACCGGCCACTTCTTTTCCCATGGCTTAAGGCCCCGGTTTGAAATAAAAGAACTGCTTGCCCAGTGCTATACAATAGGCTATAAATCATTCCCGCTTATCGGCCTCACCGGTTTTATCATGGGACTGGTATTGACTATGCAATTACGGCCGTCACTGGTGAGTTATGGCGTACAATCGGAACTCCCTGTGATGGTAGGCATCGCCATTGTGAGGGAAATCGGCCCGGTAATAACCGCTTTGATCTTTGCGGGAAAAATAGGAAGCAGCATCGGTGCGGAATTGGGCTCCATGAAAGTGACGGAGCAAATAGATGCCATGGAAGTAAGCGGCACCAATCCTTATAAATACCTGGTGGCCACCAGGGTACTTGCAACTACCTTAATGCTCCCGATTTTGACCATTTTGGGTGATGCCGTGTCTTTATTCGGCGCCTATATCGGCGTCAATCTCAGTTCGGTAACCAGCTTACACTTTTTCTTTACGCAGGTATTTCAAAGCCTCAGTTTCAGCGATATTCTACCTGCTATTATCAAAACCTTTTTCTTCGGTTTCGCGGTAGGCATCATCGGCTGTTATAAAGGGTTCAACTCCAGTAAAGGAACTCAGGGTGTTGGTATTTCTGCTAATTCGGCCGTCGTGTTATCTTCAGTATTGATCTTTATTATTGATCTGCTGGCGGTTCAGTTCACCAATTTATTAGGCTTAAATTAACGATCATGACTACAGCATTGAAAAGTGAACTCAGCCCCGAAGACCACGTAGCTAAAGGAGCGCCGGTAATTGTTATCGAACACTTGTTTAAGCGTTTTGGAAAAAATGTTGTGCTAAAGGATTTCAACCTGACGGTACACCAGGAAGAAAACGTAGTAGTAATGGGAAAATCAGGTGCCGGAAAATCCGTGCTGATCAAATGTATCATTGGTTTATTAAAACCTGACAAGGGTAAAATATTGGTATTCGGTGATAATGTGCCTGATCTAAGCCCTGATGAACTGGATAAGGTAAGGACTAAAATTGGTTTCTTATTCCAGGCTAATGCTCTTTATGATTCCATGACCGTTCGGGAAAACCTGGAATTTCCTTTACGAAGGCATTGGATCGACCTGACTCAAAAACAAGTAAATCAAATGGTACTGGAGGCCCTCGAAAATGTAGGCTTAAAAAGTACAGTTGATATGATGCCTTCGGAATTGTCAGGAGGAATGCTCAAGCGGGTTGCGCTTGCCCGCACCCTGATCCTGAAGCCGGAGATCATCTTGTATGACGAACCGACGACGGGTCTTGATCCCGTTACGTCAAGGGAAATCGATAACCTGATACTGAAACTGCAAAAAAAATACCACACCTCTTCGATAGTTATCTCGCATGACATGAACTGCGTTAAAAATATAGCCGACAGGGTAATCCTGTTATTGGATGGCATATGCTATGCGGACGGCACCTACGATGAATTGGAGCACTCAGCCGATGAAAAAATAAAACAATTCTTTGAACAATAGATGATGGCAAAACAGGGTGAGAATAATATAAAGCTTGGTGTATTTGTAATAGCCGGTTTAATCGTGATGATGGTTTCCTTTTACCTGATCGGTAATAACACCAGTATGTTTGGAAGCAGTTTTAAACTTAAGGCGCGGTTTTCTAATTTAAATGGTCTGATGGAAGGGAATAACGTGCTGTTTTCAGGAATACAGGCAGGTACCGTCAAAAGCATTGAGATTATCAATGATACCACCATAGAAGTAACGATGCTTATTGACAGCAAAGTAAAAGCCTACATTCATAATAATGCAGAGGCGGCAATTGGTACCGAGGGTTTAATGGGTAATAAAGTAGTTAATATCCAGCCGGTAAAGATCAACAGCCCAATCGTAAAAAACGGAGATTTGTTGGTGGCTCAAAAGCTTACCAGTATGGATGAAATGCTGCAGACACTTTCCAAAACCAACAATAACATCGCGACCATATCAGAAGCTTTAAAAACCACGGTGCTGAGGTTGGATACCAGTGCGATTTTTAATGTCCTGAACGATAAAAATATCGGCATAAGCTTAAGATCATCTTTGAAAAATATCAATAATGCAAGCAGCAACGCCAGCGAAATCACCAATGGATTAAATCAAATTGTAATACAAATAAAACAGGGTAAAGGAGCTGCCGGGGTACTGCTAACCGATACAGCATTTGCAGGCAATTTAAAACTTGCAGTAATCAAGCTTAAATCAGCGAGCGATAATGCGAATAAGATGACTATGCAACTTAACGGCGCGGCTGCTAACATCAATCATGATTTGGCTTACGGCAAGGGGCCATTACATGCCCTGTTGCGCGATTCTACAATAACCAAAAGATTAAGTACCAGTATGGAAAACGTTCAAAAAGGGACAGATGGTTTTAACCAGATTGTAGAAGCTTTGAAGCACAATTTTTTAGTGCGGGGCTACTTTAAAACGCAGGAAAAAAAGCAAAAAAAAGATAGCGTCAACCGACAGAATCTGAAATAAAATAGCTTTTCCATAAGGATAGCTGCACACCTTATTTCCCCGCTTTTGTAAATCGCAGAACTGAAATATCTTATTGCAATTCTATACCTACCCATCAATCATTTTTTTTTAAAATCTTCGGCAAACGTGTTTAAGAACATTTGCATTAGTGATAATGATCATTTTTAACACGCCTGATAATATAGAAGTTTGAAGTACACCTGTTTGACATCAACTTTCTATATAATCACCTATGAAAACACTGAAATTTAATTTTTCTCATCCTTTTAAAGGTCATGCCCTGATAAACATGCTTGGTACCGCCAATGCTTTTTGCAAACATTTCTTGGTAGACAGCAAAGAAAGCGGTTTTATTGAAATCCCTTTAAACGATTTTCGTAACGGCAAATATAAAGTAACGCTCGATTGGGAAATCGACAACCGTTTCTTTACTCACCAGCAAAACTTTGAGATTAATGACAACCCTAATTTCATCCCTGCAATCTCATGAAGATTTACATCAAGAACATGGTCTGCATTCGCTGCAAAATGATCGTTAAACAGGAGCTTAGAAAATTATCCTTGTTACAGGATTCGGCAGTTAAAATGGGGGAAGTGGAAGTTAGGGACAATATAACACTTACCGAACTGGCAGACCTCAAAAATGCGCTGTTAAAATACGAACTCGTTATTCTTGACGACCGCAAAAGTATTTTAATAGAAAAAATTAAAAAGGTTGTCATTGAGTTGATTCATTATGAGGAAGAACCTTTAAAAATAAACTTTTCAGATTATTTATCTAAAAAATTAAACCATGAGTACACCTATATGGCCAACTTATTTTCTGAAGTAGAGGGGATAAATATTGAACACTATTTGATTAGTCATAAAATTGAACGGGTAAAAGAATTGCTGGTTTATGACGGGCTTTCGCTCACAGAGATATCTTATAAAATGAACTATAGCAGCGTCGCTCACCTATGTAATCAGTTTAAAAAAATCACCGGCCTGACACCATCTCATTTTAAAAAGTCAAGGGAGATCAATTACCTGCAGGCTGTATAAATGATTTATCAAGATCTTTATGTGATTCCAAGGGTGTGAATGATGTAACTAATTACAGGAATTACATAACAGCAAAGGTTTGAAATCCGCCAGATTTGTCTTACTAATTTAATGACAGTAATGACAAAGAACCTTTCAGCAAAGAGCATTGAGAAGCCATTGCCATCAACGATGAAAGCGATGGTAATGGAAGTAGCGGGCCAGCCATTGGTCAGTAAATCGATCGCCGTGCCTGTTCCTTTAGCGGAGCAGGTATTAATTAAAGTAATTGCCTGCGGGGTTTGCCGCACAGACTTGCATATTATGGATAGCGAGCTTACTGATCCAAAGCTTCCGCTTATTCTCGGGCATGAAATCATAGGTACCGTTGTACAAACAGGAAGTGAGGTCACTCATTTTAAACCAGGCGATTTAGTTGGCGTTCCATGGGTAGGTTATACCTGCGGTTATTGTAAATACTGTTTAAGAGACCAGGAAAACTTGTGTGAAAATGCATTGTTTACCGGCTACACTATTGATGGCGGTTATGCCGAGTACACGGTTGCGTTTCAAAAATACTGTTTTCATTTGTCTGCTCAATATGGTATTCCTTCGGCTGCACCTTTGCTTTGCGCAGGCCTTATCGGTTACCGGTCTTATCAAATGGTCGGGCCGCAGGCAAAAAAATTAGGGTTTTACGGATTTGGTGCGGCCGCTCATATCCTGATACAGATCGCCCTGCACCAGGGAAAGGAAATTTATGCTTTCACCCGTGATGGCGATACCACAGCGCAGGCCTTTGCAACCAGGCTGGGTGCGGCATGGGCAGGTGATTCAAGTGCTCCTTCTCCTTCCAAATTGGATGCAGCCATTATTTTCGCACCGGTTGGGAATCTTGTTCCAAAAGCACTGAAGGACATTGATAAGGGCTGTAGCGTAGTTTGCGGGGGAATCCACATGAGTGATATTCCTTCTTTTCCTTATGAGTTGCTATGGGAAGAAAGAGTTGTCCGTTCGGTAGCTAATCTAACCCGTAAAGACGGCGAAGACTTTTTTGAACTTGCCTCCGAAATTCAGCTAAAAACAGAAACCCGGCTATTTCCATTGCAGGAGGCCAATGAGGCTTTAGCTGCGGTCAGGAACGGCAAAATCGAAGGTGCTGCTGTATTGGTGATGTAAGGTCAATTATCTATAGCTTTTAGGATACCTGAACCTTTCGATTCATTTGAAGATTTCTATAAACGAGTAATCCTATGGGTATAGGCAGCCAAAAAGTTAGAAAACGATAGAGTAATGTAATAATTAAGGCTGCATGAACCGGCGCGCCCAGTTTGGTGAAAAAATAGGTCATCGCACTTTCGTACACAATCAGAGATCCGGGAGAAATTGGAAGCGCGCCAATAACCAATGACAACAGCAACCCGAACGCTACAAGCGGAAATGACATGTCTACATGAAAACCCTTTATGAGTGCCCAAACAGTAACTATATCACTCATAATAACGAAAAGTTGCAAAATAATAGTTTGTAGTATAGCCCTTTTTTTCCTCCCTATCATTTTAAAAGTCCCTTCGTTTTCATTTTGGAGTGACAAAAGGCTTGCTTTTTCGATGAGGCGTTTGATAAAACTAAACTTTTCAAGCCTATGCATTGCAAATGAAATATTACGCCCGTTACTTATAATAAGTACCAACACAAACAACAAAACATAATATACAAATCCCAGGATCACAGTGTAAGTAATCAAAATCGTATCATGCTTTGCTTCGTTGAGGTACCATGTATAAAAAATAAGTAATAGGATCAGTATGGCCGCGTAATAACTGATCGATTCCAAAACCATAGCGGTAAAGGCGTTGTATCTTGAAACTTTCCTTTTGACGAGCTGATTAAAGATATAGCCATCACCACTGATACCCCCTGTAGGCAATACCTGGTTAACAAACATAATTACGATGGATAACTTAAATAGTAAAAAGAAGTTAGTGGATCCCGGTTTGTCCTTCACTAATAACTTGATTATGGAGGCATAAATAAGGTACGTGAATAACTGAGCTAACACGGCCAGGAATAGCCAAACAGGATCCATTTGCATCATTAGTTTTTCTATATCTTTTAACTTGCCGATGTAATGAACAGCGAAGTAAAAAACGACAATAGAAAACCCATAAAATATGATGCGGGAAGGAGTAAAAAAGTTGTTCGGCTCAGCCTTTGCCTTCACTTTAATCATTCTTGATCATTTGATACAATTTTATATTTACATCATTTCGCTGATGGTCTTTAACAGCAACCTGGCTGCTTCTTCCGAAGATGCCGGATTTTGACCGGTTATCAGAAGGCCATCCTTCAGGACGTAGCTGCCCCAGTCAGGGCCTTTACTGTAATTTCCACCCAATGTCTTTAGCTCATCCTCTAAAAGAAATGGAACTACATCGGTCAGTTTAACTGCTGCTTCTTCCGTATCAGAAAAGCCGGTTACATTTTTCCCTTTAACCAAAGGATCGCCGTTTGGAGCTTTTACCTTTATTAACGCTCCGGGGGCGTGGCATACAAAAGCAACAGGTTTATTATGCTTCAAGAAATTCTGAATCAGGCAAATAGATGTATCATCGTTTGCAAGATCCCACAACGGCCCATGGCCGCCGGGATAAAAAACGGCATCAAAATAAAACTGTCCTACAGTACTTAATTTGACCGAGTGTGCAAGCTTCTCTTTTAACTCCTGATCTGAATTGAATCGTTGAGTTGCCGGTGTTTGTGCCTCCGGAGATTCGCTTTTGGGATCGATGGGAGGTTGTCCTCCTTTTGGCGAGGCGATGGTTATTTCTACACCGGCATCAGCCAGCACATAATAGGGGGCTGCAAATTCTTCGATCCAAAACCCTGTTTTTTGGCCGGTATTTCCCAATTCACTGTGAGATGTTAACACCATTAATACTTTCATAATTACTATTTTATAAAATATTTATTTTACCTATATCTTGACGATCATCTTGCCTTCGTTTTTACCCTCGAATAGTCCCAGGAATGCCTGAGGAATTTGTTCAAAACCATTAATAATAGTTTCATGATAGGTGAGTTTCCCATCCCGTAACCAGTTAAACAACTGCTTTTTGGCTTCAGCAAACTTATCAGCGAAATCACCAACGATAAAACCCTGCATCAGCGCACTTTTTGACACCAAAACAGGCTGTACATATGGCCCTAAAACCTGCATGGTTTCATTATACATGGAGATATACCCGCAAACCGGTATCCTTGCATGCTTATTTATATTATTTAAAACAGCATCGGATATTTTACCGCCAACATTATCAAAATAGATATCTACGCCATCGGGGCAGGCAGTTTTAATTGCACGGGTCAGGTCAACCGTATTTTTGTAATTGATCGCCTCATCAAAATGGAATTTCGATTTGAGCAGGGCGACTTTTTGATCTGACCCCGTAATCCCAACTACCCGGCATCCCATAATTTTACCAAGCTGTCCAGCAATGCTTCCAACGGCACCCGCTGCACCTGAAACTATCATGGTTTCACCTGGCTTTGGAACAGCTATTTCAGATAGCCCCAAATAAGCGGTAAGCCCTGTCATTCCCAATATTCCCAGATAGGCGGTTAAATAAATATCGGCAGTGTGAATGACCTGCAACCCTTTTCCTGTAGATACCTGGTATTCTTTCCACTCTAAATTGCCGGATACAATGTCGCCTATTTTGTATCCGCTATGATTAGAATCTGTCACTTCTGCAATCATCCCGGATTGTATGGGTTTGTTCAATTGAAAGGCAGGGACGTAAGATTTTGCATCATTCATCCGTCCCCTCAAATATGGATCTACTGAAACATATAATGTTTTCAGCAGTATTTCCCCATCGTCGGGCACCGGCATTGCTTCCGTTACAAATTTAAAATCACTTAAAACCGGTTTCCCAACAGGTCTATTATTTAATAAAATTATCTTATTCATATTCTTTTAATTGATCAACATATCATAGAAATAATGTTCTGTTATAGCCGGGCTTCTTTTCACCAGGCTATTGTCAATACATTTGCCTATGTCCTGCAATGTAATTTCATCTAACCATTGTTCATCGTTTTGCATCCATTCGCCGTTGTGGTAGTACAGCATGGCCTCTTTGCCATCATGGAACTCGATTCTCCAGCCTGTTAAAGAATTGAAGTTTGCGTCGGTAATATGCAGTATACTTACCTCTTCTGCTGTTGCTAAAATTTCGTAACTCATTGCATGTATGTTAAAAATTAACCAGCCTAAAATAATTCAGGCCTTTTTAATTCTATTAATTTACCTAACTGACGAATGTATTCCTTAGTAAAACATTTCATCGCTACCTTCTCTGCAACCCAGGATTTACCAGGTAAATACCTTAAAATCATCGCACCATTAACGCTGTTAATTGTTTCAACTTTAAATCGTCTAAATCCGGAATCCAATGGGGTTATTACCAGGCGCAAGGACAGGTTATATATCCACAGCATTATTTCAAAATTTGCCATTACTAATAATAAAAGACTATATCAGAATGTATTTGGGTATCCGTGCCCGTTTAGCTCTGGTGTTTAATGCCGAATAGCTATCATTTACCCTTCCAGGTTGATCTTCTTCAAGAAACCGGCTTATTTCACTGCCTACGTCTTGTACGAATTGCTCACTAATCATATCCTCCGTCTCCCATTTGCCGTACCGGAGTTTAACCAGGATTTTTCTATCGTCCGGCATGATTACACACCATCCGGTTCCCGTCGGCGTATCAACCCGGTTTACTTCCAGTTCCAACTCTGGCTCGTTTAATGTAATCCTCATTATATCTGTTTTAATAGCTTTCTGCTTATAAAATTTAATGGAATAAAGGTGCCCACAATACGGCTGACAAGTATTACATAATGTCGGCAATTGCTTACATGATTCACACATTTACCCCGGTTTTTGTCCGTCATTCCAAATTGTAAATGTGTGAATGATGTAACTAATCAGGAGAATTGCATAACGTCAATAAAAAGTAGAGTCGTAGTTTTCATAAGGTATTAACAGAATTTTTTAAACAGATGAACGATAACAGTAAAATGCAGCAAGGCAGTCAAGGTATGAAAGGCCAAAATCATCATGGAATGATGATCGCTGATCTTAAGAAGCGATTTTACGTGGTGCTGATCTTAACCGTTCCAATCCTGCTCCTGTCAACTATGATTCAGCGGTTTATAGGCTTAAATTGGCAGTTTAGGGGTGCACCCTATCTGCTGTTTGCGCTTTCATCTATTGTTTTTGTTTATGGGGGATGGCCATTTTTAACCGGATTAGTCGATGAGGTAAAGGCAAAAAATCCGGGTATGATGTTCCTGATTGGTTTTGCTATTACAGTGGCGTATGGTTACAGCACAGCTATTGTATTCGGATTACAGGGCATGGATTTTTTTTGGGAGCTGGATACGCTGATTCTTATTATGCTTCTAGGACATTGGATAGAAATGAAATCGGTAGCCGGGGCTTCGAAAGAACTGGAATTATTAGTAGCATTAATGCCCGATGATGCCCACCTGGTTGTTTCGGATAAGATTGAGGATGTAAAAACCGATACATTAAAGGAGCATGATGTAGTATTGGTAAAGCCGGGCGAAAAAGTTACGGCGGACGGGATCATATTGGATGGAGAAAGTTATCTGAATGAAAGCATGCTAACCGGAGAATCGAAGCCGGTTAAAAAAGTAAAAGGTGATAAAGTGATAGCCGGTTCCATCAACGGCAACGGCGCTTTTAAAGTTATAGTTTCCCATGCTGCGAAAGATTCCTACCTCTCGCAAGTGGTGAAACTGGTTGATGATGCTCAAAAATCGAAATCACAAACGCAGCTATTAGCGGACACTGCCGCAAAATGGTTAACTATTATCGCGTTGCTGACAGGGATTTCAACATTTCTATATTGGTTTTTGACAGGGCATCCCCTGTCATTTGCTATGGAACGAATGGTAACGGTAATTGTGATTTGCTGTCCCCATGCCTTAGGGCTGGCAGTGCCATTAGTTGTAGCAAAATCAACTGCTTTGGCCGCAAAGCATGGATTACTCATCAAAAACAGGAATGCTTTTGAGGATTCGAGGAAGATCACAACGGTTGTATTTGATAAAACAGGGACACTTACTTTGGGCAAATTTCAGGTTTCAACTGTTGTTTCACTGGACAAAGAAGTCGATGAGGATGAACTCATTCGTTTGGCAGCCGCATTGGAACAAAAATCCGAACACCCTATCGCCACAGGTATCCTGCAAAAAGCTAAGGATTTAAAAATAATCATTCCATCATGTGAAAATTTTAAAGCGACAACCGGCGAAGGAGTTCAGGCAACTGTTGAGCATAAACAGATACTCGTGGTTAGCCCGGGTTACTTAAAAGAAAACAAGATAGCCGTGCCGGACAGTTTTAAAGCAAATGATACGGAAACAGTGGTATTTGTAATAGTTGACCATTCATTGGCAGGCTATATCGCTTTATCTGATCAGATAAGGCCGGAGTCTTTGGGAGCGATCAACGCCTTAAAGCAAGAGAATATTAAGTCTATACTGCTTACCGGCGATAACAGTAAGGTTGCTGCAAGCGTAAGTAAAACCCTGGGAATGGATAGCTTTATCGCCGGGGTATTGCCTGGTCAAAAACTGGAAAAAATTAAGGAATTACAAAAAAAGGGTGAGTTTGTGGCCATGACCGGCGATGGCGTAAACGACGCGCCTGCATTGGCCCAGGCTAATATTGGTATCGCTGTGGGTTCCGGAAGCGATATTGCGGCTGAAACAGCCGGTATTGTTTTAGTCAACAGCAATCCGGAGGATATTGTCAGTCTAATCCTTTTTGGAAAAGCAACATACCGCAAAATGATCCAAAACCTGGTATGGGCTACCGGCTATAATGTTATTGCTTTGCCATTGGCTGCAGGTGTGCTTTATAACCAGGGCATTATGCTTAGTCCTGCCGCCGGCGCAGCTTTAATGACCTTGAGTACCATAGTTGTGGCAATTAACGCAAGCATGTTAAAAGTCAACAGCCGTAAATAGTACAACTAACCAAAGGTGTGAATCATGTAACTAATTAAAAGAATTGCGTAACGCTTACCAGTTCAAAAGCCAGCAGTTTTGCAGTACCATAATTCAATACATTTTAAAAACTAAAATCATGTTTTACTACAATTATTTCTGGGGTATGGACTTTATCTGGTGGTTCCTTTGGATCATTATGCTGGTTTGGATATTCGCTATCCCGTATGATATTCCTGGTCAGCGGAACAGGATTTTAAGTCCGCTAGATGCCCTGCAACGGCGTTTTGCAGCCGGAGAAATAGGACTTGATGAATATCAGGAGCGGAAAAAGATTATTGAGATAGACTACATCAAGCGTAGCTAGAAACTGACACTAAAGCCGGTCAAAATGTTATTATCTTAAATATAAATAAAATGAAAGACAGTTTGGATTTATTAATTGATCCTGTTAAAGGATTTCACGCTCACATCGAAAGAGATGTGATGGAGAACACCAATTTTCGAAAGGTACTGTATACAAGCATACACATGCAGGTAGTATTGATGACACTTCAACCTGGTCAGGAAATCGGGGAGGAAATTCATAATGCCAATGATCAGTTTTTCCGCTTTGAGAGCGGGAACGGTAAATGTACCATTAATGAAAATGAGTACAATGTTAGCGATGGAGATGCTATAGTGGTACCGGCGGGCGCAAAACATAATGTGATCAATACAAGCCACTCCGGTGAGCTAAAAATGTGCACCATCTATTCCCCGCCTAACCATAAGGATGGCATAGTCAGGGATACTAAAGCAGAGGCAGAGGATTTCCCTGAAAAATTTGACGGCGAGACAACTGAATAAAAATGCTGGGGTCAATTACTCATAATATCTATAATTCATATAATTACTAAAATTAAACAAAAATGAAAACTAATCAGGATTTACAGAAGGATGTTCAGGATGCCATTAAATGGGAACCGCTATTGAATGCAGCTGAAATTGGCGTAACGGCCAAAGATGGGGTGATTACCTTAACCGGTACTGTTGACAGTTATTCTAAAAAAATAGAGGCAGAAGACGCCGCAAAAAATGTATCAGGAGTAAAAGCAGTAGCTGAAGAAATCGCGATTAAATATGGCGATTACGGCAAAAAGAGCGATACGGAAATTGCGAATGAGGTATTAAACGCCTGGAAATGGAACTGGGAAGTTCCGGAAGACAAAATCAAGGTTAAAGTTGAAAATGGATGGGTTACGTTAGAGGGCGAACTGGAATGGAACTATCAGAGAGAGGCTGCAAAAAAAGCGATAAAAAGCCTTTCCGGCGTTATGGGCGTAATCAGTAATATCAAAATAAAATCCGACACGCATGATGCCATTGAAAAAAAGGACATCGAATGTGCACTTGAACGCAATTCATCTATTGATGATTTGGGTATCCAGGTGGATGTAGCAGGTAATAATGTTACCTTAAAAGGAACGGTTAATTCATTTTACGCAAAGGACGAAGCTGAACAAATTGCCTGGAATGCGCCCGGCGTTTGGACTGTCGACAACGAACTTGTTATTGAATATTAGTGAATTGTCCTTATAAAACCGGTGGAGGTGAACCTTCCACTGGTTTTTATATTTTGAGAGTGTTTATAGATAAAGACTATTAGGGTTTAAAACATTTATAATGATAATAGAAAAAAGTTTGGGCATTTGGATGGATCATCAAACTGCGCATATCATGGAATTTACAACAGATCCGATTGAAACAACCACAGTTGAATCAAAGTTTACGCACCAGGAAAAGGAAAAAACGCTGCACCGAGGTGAAAATTTGATGCACAATAAAGAGCAGCATGAGGAAGCTGATTATTACAAAGAACTGGGAGAAATCATCAGGAATTATAACGATGTGGTTCTTTTCGGGCCCACTGATGCAAAAGTTGAATTATTCAATGTATTAAGGAAAGATCACCGCTTCGCTGATATAGTAATTGAGCTCAAATCAGCGGATAAAATGACGGAAAACCAGCAGCACGCTTTTGTGAAGGATTATTTTTCAAAGCGATTATTCTTGAATTAAGCTTTATATGGTGATTTCAACACAGATACTATGGCTTTTGTTGTTAGCTGTCCCTATAGCCTGTATAGCCTGGACGGTAACTCACGAGGAAGTATTTCGTGAACCAAGGGAATATTGTGTTAAACGCAGCCATGAGGGACGAACGCTGATAGAAAGAAAGTTTTTTTACCTGTTTACCTGTGAATATTGCTTCAGCCATTATGTGACCATTATATTTCTGTTACTGACCGGTTATAAACTTTTAATGGACAATTGGGTGGGCTACCTTATAGCCGGTTTCGCGCTCGTTTATGTTGCTAATGCTTACATGAGTCTTTTCGGCCTTATCCGGCAGGATATCGTTAAAGAAAAAACCGAAATCAAAATAATGGAGATAACCACGGAAAAACCTAAACCGCCGGTTTCATGAAAAAATAAAATTCATGAAAAAATACTTTCCGTTCTTTGCCAAATATAAGAAAGCCCTGATCCTTGCCCCCCTACTGGTCATTATTGATGTGGTTTGCGAAATTGTTCAGCCGGAACTGATGTCAAAAATTGTTGATTTTGGCGTGCGGCAGAAAAACATGGGTTATATTCTCCATACGGGAGGAATTATGGTGATACTATCTTTAATCGCCATAGCTGCCAACATAGGCAACATCTATTATTCTTCACACGCTTCCGTTGGATTTGCCGCAGAACTTCGTAAAGGAATGTTCAGTAAAATCCAGGAATTCTCATTTTCCAACTTAGATAAATTCAGCTCCGCGTCTCTTACTACACGGATGACAAATGACGTAAATATCCTTCAGGATGTGATCATGATGTCTCTTCGCTTATTATTTCGCGCGCCATTAATGCTGCTATTTGCCGTTGTGATTGCTATCAGTATCAATGCAGGGCTGGCATTGGTTATTGCTGTAGCCATTCCTGTTTTAGCCTTTTGCATGTATGTTATTTTACATAAGGGATTCCCTTTTTTCGAAAAAATGCAGAAAAAGCTGGATAGAGTTAACGCTGTTGTCCAGGAAAACCTGGTTAATGTGAGGGTCGTAAAGTCTTTCGTAAGGGAAGAATTTGAAAAGAAGAAGTTTGGACATACGAATAATGAATTAAGAGCAATGGCGGTTAAGGCGTCCGGTATGGTTGTCCTTATCATGCCTGTGATGCAATTGGTCATGAACGTCTCTATTGTGGCCATCGTTTGGTTCGGCGGAAATGCTATCATTTCCGGTACCTTCCAGGTTGGGCAACTCATGTCATTTATAACCTATATCACGCAGATCTTAATGTCCCTGATGATGCTTTCTATGACCATTATGACATTTTCAAGAGCGGAAGCTTCATCTGACCGGGTATTAGAAATATTAAACACAGCTATAGATATTGTTGATTCCCCAACTGCAAAAGAAAAGAACTTACAGGTTAAAGAAGGCAAAGTTGAGTTTAAAAGTGTTTTTTTCAAGTACCATGCTGATGGAAACGAATTTGTTTTAAAGAATATCAACTTAGTGGTAAATCCCGGTGAAACGGTTGCTATTATAGGTGCAACCGGAGCTGCCAAAAGCACGCTCGTGCAGTTGATACCAAGATTGTATGATGTAACCAGCGGGCAAGTGTTAATCGATGGTGTAGATGTTCGTGATTACACATTGCCAAATCTCCGAATCAACCTGAAACTCGTGCTTCAGCAAAATGAACTGTTTTCGGGAACTATCAAACAAAACCTCAAATGGGGAAATCAGCAGGCCACTGACGAAGAAATTATAGCCGCATCCAAGGATGCGCAAGCGCACGACTTTATCATGTCCCTTCCCATGCAATATGAAACGCTTTTAGGACAAAGCGGCATCAATGTTTCAGGCGGACAAAAACAGCGCCTTTGTATTGCAAGGGCTATTTTGCGGAAACCGGCTATATTGATTCTTGATGACAGTACAAGCGCGGTTGATACTATCACCGAAGCCAAAATAAGGTCTTCGTTCAGCAGCCACCTTAAGGGAACTACGATATTGATTATTGCGCAAAGAATCAGTTCTATCTTATCGGCAGATAGTATTATTTTATTGGATAATGGCGAAATAATAGGCACAGGTTCTCACAGTGAACTAATTAAAACCAGCTCTGTTTACCAGGAAATTTATAATTCACAGCAGTTACAACTATGAGTAATACAGAACGCTACGAAACAAACCATAATTCCCCGCCGGCTCCTGCCGGGCTTCCGGGAAAACGGGGGCATATAGCTGTAGAAAAGCCCAAAAATTCATGGCGGGTGATGTTGCGCCTGTGGCGATATTTAAGCCGGCAACGGGTATTATTGCTCTTGATCCTGTTTCTTTTGCTTATAAATATAGTATCGACTTTATTTGGCTCTTACCTGTTGCGGCCTATCATCAATAACTATATCATACCGCGAAATATTCCCGGATTAATCCGCATGATCGCACTGTTATTAGGAATTTACGTAATTGGTGCAATAGCCGGGGTCTGGTTAAACCGCCTGATGATCATAGTGGCACAAAAGACAATCAGTACTATCCGTACCGATCTCTTCAGTAAACTACAGACACTCCCTTTGAAATTTTTCGACAGTACTAACCATGGCGAGTTAATGAGCCGTTTCATTAACGATGTGGATAATGTAAGCGACTCTTTAAATACTAGTGTACTGCAATTGTTCACCAGCACTATTACGCTGGCTGGAATTTTGGCGCTGATGATTTATATCAGCCCTTTGCTTACACTGGTAACGCTGATCATCGTCCCATTTATGTTATGGGTGGCATCGGCAATTATAAAAAAAAGCAAAGGATTCTTTACGACCCAGCAAATTGCTCTTGGTGTCGTAGACGGCTATATTGAAGAAATGATTACTGGCCAAAAAATAGTTAAGGTTTTTTGCTACGAAAGCAGCGCGGAAAATAACTTTGAAACATTGAACTACGATTTACGCGACAAGGCGACGAAGGCTCAATTGTATTCAGGGGTTATGCAGCCCATCATCCAAAATTTAAATACTATTAATTTTGCGCTGACTGCAACGGTGGGGGGCTTGCTGGCCATATTCAAAGGTTTGGACCTGGGAGGATTGGCTGCTTTTTTGCAATATTCAAGGCAATTCGGCCGGCCTGTCAATGAAATTTCCAGCCAGTACAACACCTTGCAGGCAGCTTTGGCGGGTGCGGAAAGAATTTTTCAGACAATGGATGAAATACCCGAAGTACCGGATACGGCGGGAGCTATTCAATTAGCCAATATCAAAGGTGATGTACAATTTAATGGCGTAACTTTTAGCTATGATAAAGACACGGTAGTACTCAAAAACATTAACCTTAAAGCCGATACCGGACAAAAAATCGCTTTGGTCGGTTCAACTGGTGCGGGTAAAACAACGATCATGAATTTATTACCCCGGTTTTACGATATTCAATCAGGACAGATAACGATTGACGGAACGGATATCACGAAAATAAAGCGAAGCAGTTTACGCAAATCACTTGCAATCGTATTACAGGACACCCACCTTTTCACGGCCACCGTCATGGAAAATATACGCTATGGCAGGTTAGAGGCTACTGATGACGAGGTTATCGCTGCTGCAACATTGTCAGGAGCGGATTCATTTATTCAGCGTTTACCAAAAGGTTACCATACACTACTACAAAACGATGGCGGTAACCTTAGCCAGGGCCAACGGCAGTTATTAAATATTGCCCGTTCCACCGTAGCCCAGCCTTCTATCCTGATTTTAGACGAAGCAACCAGTTCAATTGATACTCGCACAGAACAAATCATACAAAAGGGAATGGACCAGCTGATGAAGGGGCGTACCAGTTTTGTTATCGCACACCGATTATCTACTGTGCGGAATGCGGATGAAATACTGGTGCTTGAAAATGGGGAAATCATAGAAAGAGGAAACCACGAAATGCTGTTAAAACAAAAAGGAAGATATTACCAACTGTATACAGGACAATTCGATTAGCTCGACATCATATAAAAGCCGTCAATCTATTAGGCCTTTTATAGGAACGGGAAAGATGAAACTTTCGAGGAAGTTTTGGTGCGCCGCTGAAACATGCTCTTTGAATGATTTCATGCTCTGGTGCATAGTGGACGCATAAACTTTATCAAACTTCAGTAACAGTTTTTCGATCATTCCAAGTTTAGCCATTATAGCGGTGTCGCGATCACCCTTCCCCTTGGGCAATTCATTATCAAGTTCAATAAGGTTGTTTTTAAAAACATGGTCGGCCTTTTCATAAAAACCGGAAAGAATGGGGTTGCAGGTATAGGTCTTCATATGATCAAAGTCAATGGCTGTCTTTAACTCCTGTTGATCTGCTGTACCGTCTTTATTGGCTGCGAGTAAGGAAATGTACGCAGGGAATTTTAGGAATTCTGTTTGGTCTGCTTTAGACAACTTTTCGAATGTGATCATTTTAATACTTTGAATTATTTGTTAATTGACGTACCGTCTGGTAACTGATCAGGGATATTCATTTTTGCTACGCCTATCCGGTCGTCAGCCATTCCATAGTACACATCCACCCTATCGGGCTGGCCTATATCATGTCGGCAGTCTGTTCCTGTAGGGAAAACTACATTGGCTATCGTGCCTACCGTTTCTTCAGGTAATTCAGGAACTAGAACAGGTTCAGCTGAGCGATAAAGTATGGTTTTGGGATTCTTTTCTGACAAAATCATTACCCCTGCAGAATAACATACTTTGGGATTATATTTGGTTGACCCTTCCAGTTCATGTACACCGTGATAAACGATCATCCATCCTTGTTTAGTTAATACCGGCGGAGCGCCTGCACCAATCTTTAATGCTTCCCATTTTTCTTCCGGACATGCCAGTCTGTGGTGAGAAGTGAATTTTGCATGCCGGTATGAGGCATCAGTTTCGTGCTTTAAGTTGCAATAAGATATCCAAATGCTTTCGCGATCAATATCTATTTTATGCTTCTTATTAAGTTTAACAATCTCTTCGGGACTTGTGCCTGGAAACAAAGGTCTATGCAGCATAGCGATCGATGCGTGTCCATATGGACTTGGGATATCAATCGGAAAAAGACTGGCATCCTTGTCGTTAACCCCATTAAAATCAATATGTTCATAAGGTAGAAAACTGACCAGGCCTAACCGTTCCCAATTAAATAAGTCTTTGGATTGCGCAATGGCAATTCGAGGTCCATCAGGACCATACGCGGTATATGTCATCTGGAAATGCTGTAACGGCTCCACGTAAGTCACTCTGGGATCTTCGCATCCTCCTCCGCCATCGGGTCTTTGTTCATAGGATTCTTTAGGTTCCAGGGCAATGCCCAACCGTTCAACCCCAGTAGGATCGCCTGCATCATTAAAAAGCACTCGTGCGATGCCAATTCTGGAATAGTTGCCTTTCGCCACCAGCCGGGGAAACAGATAAAGATGACCGTCCGGTCCGCGAACAGCGGCAGGATTCAGTACCCCTTCTACCTCCAAAGCATTGCCAGTTTCGGGTTTCATTATGGTGCCTAGGCGATGAAGTTTAAATGGATTCATGCTTTTTTTTATGTTCCATATGTAAACAGGCAATGATTGTTTCTATAACTCTCCTGGTCTCATCAAGGTTTTTAATCTCAATACATTCAACTCCTGTATTTATAGCGGCGTAATCATTACCTCCTTCAAAAAGCGTATTGCCAACAAATAGCATCTTCCGCGTTTTAACATCTAATATCTGATGGAGTTTGTAAATTCCAAAGGCCTTATCAATTCCATCTTTTGTAATATCAATTGAAGTAAAGCCTTTCAGTTGAACAGAAAAGCCAGGCAGTGCTTCATCAAGTGCTGTTTTGATTTTTTCCCGCTTCTGCAGGTCCGTATCATATTCCTTTTTTGTTTCGATAGGAGCCAGCTTTCCTAATGCGGAGAAAGTGATCTGGCTACCCCTGTCCTGTATTTGATCTCCCCAAATCTTGTCTGCTTTCGATCCTGACTTATCAATTGTTTTTTGTAATTCGTCAATAATCTTCTTCTTTTCCTCAGCGGTAAGATCCTTAGCATATAATTTCTTCCAGCCAGACCGGTATTGATAATATTTAGTACCACTGATGGGTAAAATGACCAGATTTTTTAAAAATTGATTCTCCGGGAGTTTTGATAATAGGTTCTTTTCGAAGTGAGGCCAGTCGCTACCCGATATAACAGCCACTTTTGAAATTTCGAGCAGCTTATTTAACAGATCCGCCATTTCAGTATCAATTACCGCGTCGCCATTTGCCAAGGTGCCATCAAGATCAAAAACTATTAAACTCTTAATTTTTTTCATATTAACCAATCTTGATTATTTTATAAAGATGGCTATGGATTTCGTCAGAAGTATTACATAATCTCATAAATAGCTTACATCATTCACACATTTTTGCGTAACAGAAAAGCTTAATTTTCGGGATAAAAATGTGTGAATCATACAACTAAAACCCAAAGTTATATAACAATTCAGGTTGAGGGAGCAGGTACCTTCGTTACTCCCGGTGTAACACAGAAACTTTAACAACCCGGAATTGCTTATGCAAAATAAAAGCTTTTTATCCGCCGTAATATTTGTCATAATTTTTGGGGCCGCTTTGGCAATTTCTTATGCCGTGCATGGTGTAGCTACGTCCGCAGAAAGCATCGTCATTTCTGTAGCAGGCTTTATAATAGCGGCGTTTGTATCGTCATCAATTAATATTGCCAATCCCTGGGATAAGGCAGTTGTACTGCGCCTAGGTAAATTTCAGGCGCTTAGAGGGCCGGGGCTATTTTTTATTGTACCGATACTGGATACCATACCCTACTGGATTGATACCAGGGTGATCACTACATCATTTAAGGCTGAAAAAACATTGACCAAAGATACTGTGCCGGTCGATGTGGATGCCGTATTATTTTGGAGGGTGCTTGATCCCCAAAAAGCTGCGTTGGAAGTAGCAGACTATATCAGTGCCATCAGCTGGGCATCCCAAACCGCATTGCGCGATGTTATCGGGAAGACCATGTTATCTGACATGCTGGAGGGCAGGGATAAGATTAGCAGCGTACTGCAAAAAATCATCGATGAACGAACAGAACCGTGGGGCATCAATGTCAACTCAGTTGAAGTGAAGGATGTACTCATTCCGGCTTCCTTAGAAAATGCCATGTCCATGCAGGCACAGGCGGAAAGAGAACGACAAGCGCGTGTGATCCTCGGTGATTCGGAAAGACAAGTAGCCGAGAAATTTGGGGAAGCGGCAAAGACCTATGCCAATAACCCGGTGGCCTTGCATTTAAGGGCGATGAATATGCTGTATGAAGGTTTGAAACAAAATTCTACGATTGTTATTGTTCCAAGTTCCGCCGTAGAAACGATGGGCTTGGGCAGTATGGCAGGTTTAACCGCATTAACTATGGGCATTGGGCAGGATAAAATAAATAAGGGAAACGAAACGGTAAAAGAGTCGGAATAAAAATCATCTAAACTAATACATGGAAAAATGGAACGCAACATTAATAGTTTAATAGGGTACGGTATGCAGGCCACAGACGGGGAAATTGGCGAAGTAGTAGATTTTTACTTTGATGATGAAACATGGACCATCCGTTACCTGGTGGTAAAAACAGGTAATTGGTTATCCGGCCGCAAAGTACTCATCTCTGCAGCTGGTTTAGCGCCTACGGATATTAAGCCGGACTTATTCCCAATAAGTATTACCAAAGAACAGATACGCAACAGCCCCGATATAGACACTGATAAACCGGTGTCACGCCAACAGGAGGCCATGTTAAATCAGCACCATTTTTGGGAAAATTACTGGGGGAGCGGCTCTTATGGAGGAGAAATGGGTATACCAAACAGGCGGCCGGTTAGAATTAAGGAAATTGACCGGGACCCCAAAGAAGATATTCATTTACGCAGCATAGCAGAAGCGGATGGTTATACGATACATGCTACCGACGGAGAAATAGGCCATATTAATGATTTTATTGTCGATGATCAAACATGGAGGCTGATAGATCTTATAGTCGACACCCACAATTGGATAGGTGGAAAAAAAGTACTCGTAGCAGTGGCTCATGTTCATTCCATATCATTTCTCAACAGGCTGGTGTATGTAAACATTACATTAGCGGACATCGATACTTGCAAAATATATAAAGAAGCTGAATACACCCAGGGCGTCTAAAAGCAATAAGGCTAAACGCTTTCAACTTAATATTAAAATTATACTTACGAATATGGAACACAACATCAATAATTTATTACTATATACAATGGATGCCACCGATGGCTTGATCGGCGATGTAAAAGAATTTTATTTCGACGATGAAACCTGGCATATCCGGTATCTCGTTATAAAAACAGGCGGATGGCTATCCGGCCGTGAAGTATTGATATCGCCCGTCGCCTTGCTTAATGAAAAATGGCGCAACGGATTGTTCCCTGTTAATCTTACAAAAAAGCAAATTAGTAACAGCCCGGATATTGATACACATAAACCCGTAGCCCGGCAGCAGGAGATTGAATTATATGGTCATTACCAATGGGAAAGTTACTGGGGCAGCGGTTTTTATGGAGGTGGCTCGATGGGTGTAAGTATGCCTTTCCCTGTCATTGACAGAAAAGTGCTGATCGAGGCAGATAAAGAGCATAAACACGCTGATGACGACATCCATTTGCGCAGTACAGCAATAGTAACCGGTTATCATATACACGCTACCGACGGAGAAATAGGTCACGTAAATGATTTTATTATGGATGATGAAAACTGGCAAATCAAATTTATCGTGGTGGATACGCACAACTGGTTTGGCGGTAAAAAAGTAATGGTCCCTGTTCACCTTATCAAAAAGATAGAGTGGAGCGATTCCATGGTGTTTTTAGACATGAGCATGGCTGCTATTAAAAAATGCAAACTATTTGCAGAAGAAGACTTCATCCATATGCAAATAGCAAATCAATGAAAGAGAAAGAAATTTTGCATGAATTATATGTAGAACTGGTAAAACTTCAAAAAGAGGTAATAGCCTCAGGCTTAAAGCTGCTTGTAATATTGGAGGGCAGGGATACAGCAGGAAAAGATGGTACAATAAAAATCATCACCAAACACCTCAGTCCGCGCGAAACCAGGGTTGTTGCCTTAGGCAAGCCCTCTGACTTGCAGGAAAGAGAATGGTATTTCCAGCGGTATACTTCACATTTACCGGTATCCGGCGAGTTTGTAATCTTTAACCGAAGCTGGTATAACCGCGCCGGAGTGGAAAAGGTAATGGGGTTTTGTACAGGTAAAGATTACAAATCCTTTTTTACAGACGTAGCATTATTTGAGCAGATGTTGGTAGATGCTGGTTTCATCATTTTTAAATATTATCTCGATATCAGCAAAAAGGAACAGGAAAGAAGGCTGGAGTCACGAGAGAAAGATCCATTAAAACAATGGAAAATAAGCCCAATAGATAAAGAGGCTACAAAATACTGGAAGGATTATTCTACAGCACGTGATGAAATGTTGCTTAAGACCAATTTTAATCATGCACCCTGGTTTATTGTAAATGCGGACGACAAAGACGAAGCCCATATCAACTTAATAACACACCTGCTGAACCGGTCTAAATATCATCATAAAGATGAAAAATCGCTTTCAAATGGCAGCGACCTGGTATATCCCGCCAGCGCGGAAAATATTAAAGACAGGTTGTTCTGAAAAGGTTTTTATAAACAATTACAAATCAGCGAATAATGGTGAGGGTAAGTGCAGATCGGGATAAAGAAAAATTAAACTACGGTACGATAGAATCTGTTCGTGGCAGCGTGGTGGATGTTTGGTTTGAAAACAGCCTCCCATCCATTTATGCGTTATTGCATTCAGGGAAAGATAAAGAAATTGCGATAGAAGTATTATCCCAACTGGATGATCACCGTGTGCGCGGCATAGCCCTGAACCCTACCCAGGGTTTAGCGCGGGGAATGCAGGCGGAAACCAACGGAGATCAGCTGCGGGTTCCTGTCGGAAAAAATATCATGGGCCGGATGTTCGATGTCTTCGGCAATACCATCGATCATGGGCATCCGCTGCCCAAAGGCGAAGAACGCAACATCCATCAATCCCCGCCGCCGCTGGATAAGAGGTCCACCCAATCTGAAGTTTTTGAAACCGGCATCAAAGCCATCGATGTACTGGTTCCCCTTGAACGTGGCGGAAAAGCCGGGTTATTTGGCGGTGCCGGCGTTGGTAAAACAGTTTTATTGACCGAGATGATCCACAATATGGTGGGCCACAATAACGGTGTAAGTATGTTTTGCGGCATCGGCGAACGCTGCCGGGAAGGTAATGAGCTTTATAATGATATGAAACAGGCGGATTTGCTGAAGAACATGGTGATGATGTTTGGCCAGATGAACGAACCGCCGGGCGCACGTTTCAGGGTTGGCCATGCGGCGCTAACCATGGCCGAATATTTCCGGGATGACGAGCACCGGGATGTATTACTACTGATCGATAATATCTTCCGGTTTATACAGGCCGGAATGGAGGTATCGGGATTAATGGGGCAAATGCCCTCGCGTTTAGGCTACCAGCCTACCATGGGAACTGAATTGTCCGAGCTGGAAGAACGGATCGCCAATACGGCTGCAGGGGCTATTACATCCATACAAGCGGTTTATGTACCTGCCGATGATTTAACAGATCCTGCTGCGGTACATGTATTCTCCCATCTTTCCGCCTCCATCGTGCTTTCGCGCGAGCGGGCAAGCGAAGGGCTTTATCCTTCGATAGATTTGCTGCAGTCCAATTCAAAAATGGCAACGCCGGGCATTATTGGCGACAGGCACTATAAGCTGGCACAACAGATCAGGCAAACACTTTCAAAATATGAAGAATTGAAGGATATCATTTCCATGCTGGGTATGGAACAGCTATCTGCCGAAGATAGCAACGTGGTAAACCGGGCCAGGCGCTTAGAGCGTTTTTTGACGCAGCCGTTTTTTGCTACCGAGCAATTCAGCGGACTTAAAGGCAAAGAAGTGAGCCTGAAAGATGCCTTAGACGGGTGCGAACGCATCCTTGCCGACGAATTCAAGGATCTGCCGGAGAGTGCTTTCTATATGATCGGAACGATAGATGAGGTGCATAAGAAAGATGCTAATGTGAATAAAAAGGATGCATCTGCCCCGGCAGCAGCCGTGAAACCCGAAACGGAAACTAAACAAAAGGCTTAGAATGGAAGGTGTATTAATGGACTTGAAAATTTTGCTGCCCTACAAGGTTTTTGCCGAAGTGAAGAATGTAAAAGCCGTAACAGCAGATACCAATGCGGGTTCCTATGGTTTTTTACCTCAAAGGCTGGACTGCGTGGCCATATTGGTGCCGGGGATATTCTCTTACGAAACAAATACCGTGCATTATTTGGCCGTAGATGCGGGGATACTCATAAAAACCGGGTCGCAGGTACTGGTTTCAGTGCGTAACGCCATAGGCGGGGTTGATTTGGGAAAATTAGGGGATGCTGTAAAAAATGAGTTTTTGAAAATAGATGACAGTGAAAAAAACGTGCGCTATGTAGTGGAAAAACTGGAAAGCGGGTTGATGAACAGTTTAAAGAAATTCCACCAATAAGATGGCCCTTACAAATGAAAGCAATGAACACAGGTTTTTTCAGCAGGTTGCTAAAAAAGAAAACCGGAAATTAAAATCGCAGCAGGAAAAAAAGGAAAGCGCCCTGATGGGTTTCGGGATGTTTGGGATGATAGGCTGGTCTGTTGCAGTTCCGGTATTACTGGGCACAGCGTTGGGGATATGGCTGGATAAGCATCATCCCCAATCATTTTCCTGGACGCTGACCTGTTTAATTTCAGGATTGATGATGGGTTGCATTATAGCATGGAACTGGATAAATACAGAAGAATAAAATAATGATGACACCTGATAACATAACATTACCGTTGATTGCTGGAATAATTCTCGGGGCAGTGTTTTTTGGAGGGCTTTGGTTAACTGTTAAAAAAGCAGTTGGATCAAAGTACGCAGCGCTGTGGATTTTGTTCAGCTCTTTGTTGCGCACAGCAATAGTGCTGGTGGGGTTTTACTATGTAACCGATGGTAAATGGCAAAAGCTATTGATTTGTGTATTCGGATTTATAGCAGCCCGCTTCATTATATTGTGGTTAACCAAATCCTATGATCACAAACAATTACGGTTAAATAAAACAGAACCATCATGAAAATGACCCCTGATGAGACTGTTTTTTGGAGCCATGGTTTTATTACCATTAACCTCACGCTGGTTACTACCTGGGCAATCATGTTATTCATGGTGTTAGGGGCAAAATTAATAACGCGTAACCTTAAATCAAATAATAAGATTTCCCGCTGGCAATGCGTGCTGGAGATGATTGTTACCAGTATCAATGAGCAAATTAATGATGTGGGCCTGCCCAAACCCGAATTGTATATCGGCTTCATAGGCACCTTGTTTTTATTCGTGGCGATGTGCAATTTCTGGATCATTTTGCCCTGGTACCAACCGCCGACCGGTTCATTGTCAACCACTACTGCCCTTGCACTTTGCGTATTCCTGTCAGTACCCTATTTTGGGATACAAAAAAGCGGGATCGGCGGTTACCTCAAAACCTATATTCAACCCACATTTATTATGCTGCCGTTCAATATCATCAGTGAACTGTCCAGGACACTGGCACTTGCCGTAAGGCTGTTTGGCAACATCATGAGCGGGGTAATGATCGTAGGGATTTTATTAAGTATTACGCCTTTGTTCATCCCGATAGTTATGAAGGCGCTGGGTTTGCTTACCGGTATGGTGCAGGCCTATATTTTCAGCATACTGGCAACCGTCTACATTGCCGCCGCGGTGCAGGAAAGTGTAAAAAAGGATAAAAAAATCAAACAAAAACTAACAACTAATTAAAAGGAGAAATACCAAATGGATAAAGATACTGCAATAGCGATAGCATCAATTATTACCGCCGGTTTAACAACCGGTATAGGCTGCATGTTCCCCGCGTTAAGCGAAGGAAAATCTGTGGCGACAGCATTAAGTTCAATTGCCCAGCAGCCGGATGCGGCGCCAACTATTACAAGGACGTTATTTGTCGGTTTAGCGATGATCGAGTCCACGGCGATCTACTGCTTCGTGGTTTCCATGATCCTTATTTTTGCCAACCCGTTCTGGAACCACGTTATAGCCAAATAAACATCCCATGCAAATTAACTGGTTTACCGTAATCGCCCAGATACTGAATTTCCTTGTTCTGGTATGGCTGATGAAACGATATCTCTATAAGCCTATACTCAGCGCTATAGATGATCGGGAGAAAAAAATAGCAGGGCAGCTTGCTGACGCAAAAACTAAAAAACATGAAGCCCAAAAGGAGCAAAATGAATTCAACAAAAAGAACGAGGTTTTTGATCAGCAAAAGAAGGACATGATGGATAAAGCCGCATCGGAAGCCGCTATGCAAAGCCAAAAGTTGCTGGAGGAAGCAAAAAATAATGCCAAAACTTTACAGGACAAACTGGAAAAAGCGGCTAAAGAGCAGCAGGCCGATTTGAACCATCAAATGGAGCAAAAGACCGAACAGGAAGTTTTTGCTATAACCAAAAAGGTGCTGACAGATTTGGCCGATGTCAATGTTGAAGAACGGTCAATCAATATATTTATCAAGCGGATAAGCGGGATAAAAGAAGATGAAAAGGCGTCGTTTATAAAGGCGCTCCATTCAGGTTCAGGCCCTATCCTGGTACAAAGCGCCTTTGATTTGCCTGAAAAACAACAAGCCGAAATAAAAAGCGCTGTAAGCAAAATGCTTGGGACCACTTCTTCCTTTGAATTTAAAACCTCACCGGCGCTTATTGGCGGTATCGAGTTAACCACGAATGGTTACAAACTTGCCTGGAGCATTGCGGAATATGTCAACTCCTTTGAAAAAAGTATCGCGGTAGCAAACCAACAAAAACCAATAGCAATAAAGAAACACCATGCCGTCAAATGAACTGAATAAAACCATAGAAAGCACTTTCGGTCGGCTGGATGATGGCATCAAAGCCTTTGATTTTCCATTTGCCCCGCGAGAGGTTGGCTATGTTACGGGCGTAGCCACGGGCATTGTTAAAGTATCGGGCCTGCCCGGCGCCGGCTTTGAGGAATTACTAAAATTTCCCGGAAACCTGTTTGGCATTGCCTTTAACATTGATAAAGATGAAATAGGCACTATCCTTTTAGGTGAAGATACGCTTTTGAATGCGGGGGATGAAGTGGAACGGACCGGCCGCGTGATGGACGTACCGGTAGGTGATGCCCTGATCGGAAGGGTAATCAATCCTTTAGGTGAACCAATTGATGGCAAAGGGGCAATTGCCTATACCGAACGTTTGCCTATCGAGCGCCCCGCACATGCCATTATGGACCGCTCACCCGTAAATGCCCCTTTACAAACCGGGTTGAAAGTTATCGATGCGCTTATCCCCATAGGCCGTGGCCAGCGTGAACTGATCCTTGGAGACCGTCAAACAGGAAAGACCGCAATAGCTATTGACACCATACTTAACCAGCATGACAAAAAAGTGCTTTGCATTTACTGCGCCATCGGGCAGCGTGCATCAGCTGTGGCGAAAGTTGTTGCTAACCTGCAAGCGAAAGGTGCCATGGAATACACCGTCGTGGTGGTGGCCGAAGGGAACAACTCTGCCGGGTTAAAATATATCGCCCCCTATTCGGCCACTAGTATCGGAGAATATTTTATGGAACAGGGACGGGATGTGCTTATTGTTTATGACGACCTTACCGAACATGCGCGTTCATACCGGGAGTTATCTTTGCTCCTGAAGCGGCCACCTGGACGTGAGGCATTTCCCGGCGATATTTTTTATATCCATTCCAGGTTATTGGAGAGGTCTACGCATTTGAGTAAAGCGTTAAAGGGCGGGTCACTTACTGCTTTGCCCATTATAGAAACAGAAGCCCAGGACATATCGGCATACATTCCTACCAATCTGATCTCCATCACCGACGGGCAGATCTATCTGTCCCCCACTTTATTTGAATCGGGCATTTTACCGGCAGTAGATGTTGGTAAATCTGTTTCGCGCGTTGGCGGTAATGCCCAGCTGCCTGCGTTTCGTTCTATATCCGACCTGAAACTCCAATATTCGCAGTTTGAGGAACTGGAATCCTTTGCACGCTTTGGGACACGGCTGGATGAGAACACTCAAAAAACCATTAACCATGGTAACCGTATCCGCGAATGTTTGAAACAAAATGAATTAGCACCACTGTCAGTTCCTGAACAGATCCTTATTTTATTGAGCTTAACCAGCGGACTTTTTGACGATATAGCCATTGAAAAAATACCCGATGCGGAGAATGATTTGCTAAATAACATGAATAAATTTCCTGCGGAATTACTCGAAAGCTTACTGTCCGATAAGCCGCTAAGCGACGATGAGCGTGATGCTATTTTGAAGATATCAGGCGATTTGATTGCCCCGCTAAAGAACAAGCCCGAACCTCCTCAACCCCAAGCCTAATGGATACTTTAGCCGATTTGCGCAAAAAGTTATCCGGGGCGAAGGATATTAAATCGGTTGTGAGGGCAATGAAAGCAATGGCAGCCTCAAATATTGCGCAGTATGAAGCCGCCGTGAGCTCGCTTGGAGATTATTACCATACCGTATCCTTAGGCATAGTGGCTTATTTAATGCAGGAAAAAATAAATGGCTTAATCGAAAATGAGGCATCCCCGAAGAAGGGTGAAAAGCCGGTTTGCGCTATTGTTTTCGGATCAGACCAGGGACTGGTAGGCCGCTTTAATAATTTGATGACCGATTTTGTAACGCAATCATTGCATACGCTGCCGGGTACAAAAGAAATTTGGGTGATTGGTGACCGCGTTAAGCTGCTGCTGGCCGATTCAGGTTTAGTTGCGGCAAAAAGTTTTGCGGTCCCTAATTCCATTGATGCGGTGACGCCGCTTATCGGTCAGATTTTAGTCGAAATTGAGAAGCTTATTGAAAAACAGCCGGAAACGGAGTTTTATATTTTTCATAACCGGCCGAAGCCTGATACGGGTTATGAACCTGTTATGCAACGTTTATTGCCCCTTGATGAACAATGGCGCCATGACTTTACCGAAATGAAATGGCCTACAAAATGCATCCCTGAAATCGTCGGAAATGCCGGGGCTGCTTTACTGGCGCTCATTAACGCGTATCTTTTTGTTTCGCTATTTAAAGCCTGTGTAGAGTCGTTGGCAAGCGAAAACGCAAGCAGGCTGGAAGCCATGCAGCGGGCAGATAAAAATATCAGGGATTTATTAGACAGCCTCGGCCATAAATTCAACAGGCTTAGGCAAAGCTCCATTGACGAAGAACTTTCTGATGTGGTTTCCGGGTTTGAAGCGCTAAATGCCAAGCCCATAAAATAATAAGCATTAATATGAAAAAGCAAACTTTTAATACCAATAGATTATATGGCTTTTTGCCTTCGGGCATTGAAGGCATAGAGGACCTTGCCGAACTGGCGCTGGATATGCGCTGGTCATGGAACCACGCCGCCGACAATTTATGGCAGCAGCTTGACCCGGATCTATGGGAGCGTACCCATAACCCATGGGTAATGCTGCAGACGATCAAACGCAGTGAACTTGAATTAAAATTAGCAGATCCTGTCATCAGTGAAAAAATAAAATCATTGATGGCATCTAAGAGACTTGCCGCTGCAAATCCGGCATGGTTTCAAAAAAATCATCCCGGCTCCCCCCTCACCTGTATTGCGTACTTCAGCATGGAGTTTATGCTGAGCGAAGCGCTACCAATTTATGTTGGCGGTTTAGGTAATGTAGCCGGCGACCAGTTAAAATCTGCCAGTGACCTGGGCGTTCCGGTAGTCGCTGTCGGCCTGCTTTACCAGCAAGGATATTTCCGGCAGGAAATTGATCAGTATGGTACACAGCAGGCCTTATTCCCGTTTAATGATCCGGGGCAATTGCCTATTTCGCCGCTGCGCCTGCCAAATGGTGATTGGCTAAGGTTAAAAATATCATTAGCGGGAAACGATGTTTGGCTGCGTACCTGGGAGGTGCAGGTTGGTAATGTGAAACTTTATCTTTTGGATAGCAACGATGCGGCGAATTTACCTGCACACCGTGAAATTACAAATGAATTGTATGGCGGCGGTTCCGATCTGCGGATACAGCAGGAAATTATATTGGGCATTGGCGGTTACAAGCTATTGCGTGCACTTGATATTAAACCCGAAGTATGCCACATGAACGAAGGCCACGCGGCGTTTATGGTATTGGAACGTGCCTGTGATTTTATGAAGGATAATGGCGTGTCATTTGAAATTGCGCTTGCGATAACCAGGGCAGGTAATTTATTTACCACGCACACCGCGGTAGCCGCCGGGTTTGATTACTTCAGCCCGGTTTTGATGGAGCAGTTTTTGAGTGATTATGCTAAAAACGAACTCGTTATAAGTTTTAACGATTTAATGGCCCTTGGGCGCAATTATCCCAATAATTATTCGGAAAGTTTTAACATGGCTAACCTGGCTATTCGTGGCAGCGGCGCCGTAAACGGCGTAAGCCAGTTGCATGGAAAAGTGAGCAGGCAACTATTTGAACCGCTTTTCAAACGCTGGCCAAACGAAGAAGTACCTGTGGGATCGGTTACCAATGGTGTCCACATGCCCAGTTGGGATTCTGAATTTGCGGATAATACCTGGAGCCAGGCTTGCGGCAAAGACCGGTGGAAAGGCGACCTTAAAACGCTTGAGGAAGACATTTATAAAACCCCGGATAAAACACTCTGGCAATTGCGTAATGATTCCAGGAGCAGATTGGTTGATTTCACCCGCAAAAGATTTGAACAACAATTAAGGGTTTCTGGCCAGCAACAGGAAATGATAGCTATTGCAAAGGATATCTTTGACCCTAATGTGCTGACGCTGGGCTTTGCCCGCCGTTTTGTGCCTTACAAAAGGCCAGATCTTTTACTACACGATGAACAAAGGTTTATCCGCATATTAACCAACCACGAGCACCCCCTTCAATTAGTTATAGCCGGCAAATCCCCTCCCTTTGATGAGGCAGGAAAAGGATTGATCAGGCAGTGGATACAATTTATTCAAAAGAATAATTTATACCGGCACGTGATTTTTTTAAGCGATTATGATATGTCATTAGCGGCAAAGCTGGTACAAGGCGTTGATGTATGGCTCAACACGCCAAGGCGTCCATGGGAGGCCAGCGGAACCAGCGGAATGAAAGTACTGGTGAATGGCGGACTTAATTTATCGGAACTGGACGGCTGGTGGGCTGAAGCGTACACGCCTGAAGTAGGCTGGGCTTTAGGCGATTTAAAGGAGCATGGGGACGACCCAGCCTGGGATGCAGCTGAAGCAGAAGCTTTGTATGACTTATTGGAAAAACAAGTAGTGCCTGAATTTTATAACCGTGACCAAAACGGGACACCGGTGCGATGGATAGAACGGATGCGCAAAAGCATGGCCACATTAACACCCCAGTTTTCTGCCAATCGTACCGTACGCGAATATACCGAACATTACTACCTGCCTGCTGCGGAAAATTATTTAAAGCGTGCTGCGGAAAAAGGCGCGGCCGGTGCAAGGATCATCGCTGCGCACCATCAACTTATTGATAATTGGGATAAAATAAAATTCGGGGAAATACAAAAGGAGGCTATCAAAGATGGCTATTCATTTTGCGTTCCGGTGGGGCTTAACGGTGTAAACCGCGATGCCGTAGCCATTGAACTTTATGCGGATGGCATTAATGGAGCAACGGTTGAAAAGATAAAATTGCAACCCGATACCGGTGAAAATCCCAACGACCAAACTATTTACCGCGCACAGGTAATTACCAAAAGGCCTACGGCTGATTTCACGGCACGTATCATTCCAAATTATGAAGGTATTAAGGTACCGTTAGAAGATAATCATATTACCTGGCAAAGCTGAATATGATTTATGAACGGGTTCCTCTATAATAGCATATAATATATGAATGATGCTGTTTTTCGTCAAAAAGCAAATAACTGATATTGGTACGACTGAAAAAAAAACAAGAAAAGTATATGAAAATCGCGTTTGTACACTCCGAAAATGAATTTACCAATGAATTGCTCAACGATTTAAAAGTGAGGTTAACTAATCAAAAAATTGTTTCCTGGGTAGAGAGTGAGGCAGCTCCGGATCAAGATTTTGAGGCTGTCGTCGTGATGGGCAAATTTACCCGCGAACAGATGGCCGGCCAGACAAAGCTGCGGCTTATACATACGGTATCTGCGGGCTATGACGGTATTGACGTTGATGCGGCGGTAAAATTAGGGATTTTGGTTTCTTATTCCCCATCCGGACTTACCGGAAATGCTATTTCCGTGGCCGAATTCGCGGTGATGTTGATGCTTGGGGCCTCACGGTACCTGAACCGGGTACTACTGCCGCTTAAAGCAACCGGAGTTAAGGTATCCGCAATCAACGGTGCTCTTTACGGGAAGAAAGTGTGTATTGTAGGCTTGGGTGCTATCGGCAGGTTGCTTGCGGACAGGCTGAAGCCATTCGGTGTAAAAATTGTGGCCACTGAAGATCATCCAAAGCAAATACCCGACGATATAATTGTCTTTCATGCCAACCAATTAAAAGATGCGGTTTCCGATGCTGATTATGTGGTCCTTTGTGTCAGGGCTGCCAGTGACAACAAAGATCTCATCAACGCTGAAACTTTGAGCGCCATGAAGAAAGGGGCGATACTGGTTAATATTTCAAGAGGGACACTGGTGGATGAAGCAGCTCTTTTCGACGCGGTTAAAAGCGGGCACATTGCAGCTGCCGGCCTCGATGTAATGCAAAAAGAACCTGTTGATAAAAGCAATCCCCTGCTTTCTCTCGCACAGATACTGGTCACTCCTCATATAGCCGGCAACACAGATATTACATTAAAAGGTATGGACGATTATGCTGTAAAGGTTATTATCGATTTTGCAGCAGGGAAAAACCCGGAGGCATTAGTCAGCAATCCCGAAGACAATGCATAACTTACTTAAAACTGCGGATGGACGGTTGGGAAAAGAATATAATCAAAATATGAATTAATTCATCTGGGCACGAATTCAAAATGATATTAAACGGGGTTGCGCCGGGAATTAAACTTGCGCGGCGGTATAAGGCCTCATTCTCTGCATATTCTCTAACGGCAACAAGCGTTGTTTTGATCGTTTGAAAACCAATGGGTCTATTTTTCTATGTTATCTTAGATTTTATCCAGTCATTTATTACCAAACTACAGAATAAAAAATACAATAAACTGCATCCTGTTAGCAATATTGACAAAGCCTGAAAGCCAGGCACACCTACAATAAGCATCACAAATGAAAATACGATATCAGCGATTATAGCGTAAAGTAATGCTTTACCGATAGGTTGCTGATAAAACCTCACCGGTGTCCTGATGATTAATATATTGAATATACCTGTAAAGAATAAAATGGCGAATCCGAAAGAATGCAGTTCGTTCAAACCTTGCAATACAAAATATCTACGCCCAATAAACAGCCAGATAAGCGCTTCGATGATATTAAGGAATCCTATAATGAACCCCTTTTTTATCAGCGGGGGGATTGCCCAGCTTTCCGGGTTTTTAGACCAGGTAACCGTGTCCGTAGAAAGTGTCAGTGAAACAAAATCTACAATAAATAGCAATAAGATCATGTCAAACGCATTAACGGCGTACTGTCCCGTTATAAAATAAGCTGTGCATACAAAAACAACTGTAAAAAATGTTTTGGAAATCTTGCTTACTACCCAATTAGTGATGCGATGATGCGTGGTGCGGCCAACGGTGATCAGGCTGATAATACTTTCTAACCCGGAGTGTAATAAGATTACGCTTGCCGCTTGTTTGGCAACATCTGTCGCGGACCTTACGGCAATGCCTACTTCGGCCTGTTTTAAAGCCGGTGCATCATTTACCCCATCGCCCGTCATGCCGGTAATTTCATGCTGTTGCTGCAGGGCTTTCACGATATTAAATTTATCTTCCGGCAACACTTCTGCAAAACCATTGTGTACAATGATCATTTTATAAATATTGTCCGTTTTGGGGCGGTCATGAAAAACACCGGCATCAACAATGTCCTTCCCCACACCAACCTGTGTGGCAATCTGCATCGCAATGGGTAGCGCATCGCCGGTAAGCATCTTTACCTTAATACCCAGTTCCTTTATTTTTGAGATCATTTTTGCAGAATCCGGGATTGGAGGATCAATTAGGGCTGCAATGCCTACCATAGTTGTTACGCCGCTGTTATCAATCGCAACTGCCATTGTTTTAAAACCACCGGTTGCCCAGGTTTCCACTTTTTGATCAAGATTGGCAAACTGGTGGGCACACAATTTTTTAATGGTATCGTATGCGCCTTTTACTACCTTGAACTGTTTTCCATTCTGCTCTACTAATGCTTCTGTCCGTTTATTGGCCGCCGTAAATGGGGTAAATGACTTCTGGCTATATCCTTTACTATCAATTTTATCATCTTGCGCTTTCTGAATAAATGCCATATCTATGGGGTCGTTATTTGCCGCTACCGAAGCCAGTACCGCATATTGGATCACATCATCTGTCGTGAAATTTTTTGCGGCAATCACTTCCTGTACCGCTAATTTGTTCTCAGTAAGTGTCCCGGTTTTATCGATACATAAGGTGGTCATTGTTGCCGCATCTTCAGTAGCGCTTAACCGACTTACCAATACACCTTTTGCTGCCAGTTGTTTAGAGCCCCGCGCCATGCTTACCGTAAACATAGCCGGCAAGGCTATCGGCACTGCTGATATGAGTAAGATAAGCAACAAAGGCAGGCTGGATAAAAAGGCTTCTCCACGCAAGACGGAAACCGTGATAGTAATTGCCAGGAACACCAAAACAATGGAAAACAGGATTTTTACCACATTTTCCACCACATCGTCCATGTGCAAACGGGGCTTGGCTTTTTGCACCAACTCGGCTGTTTTACCGAAGAACGTTTTAATGCCGGTAGCCGTTACGACAGCTGTACATTCGCCATTTTTTATAATGGAACCCGAATATAAAATATCCCCCTCATTTTTACCAATTAGTTTTGACTCGCCGGTCAAAGCTGATTGATCAGCATTTGCAGTTCCGCTCACCAGCTTGGCATCCGCCGTTACAAAATCGCCGGTCCGTATCCGAATAATATCTCCGGGCACCAATTGGTTCCCTGATACCTGGTCCCATTTTCCATCTCTAAATACACGAACTAATACCTGGAGGCTTTTCTTTAAGGCCTGCACTATTTTAGCCGCCTTGCGCTCCTGCGCAAAGCCGATAATTGCATTAAAAAACATCAGCCCGGTTATCAGGTAAACATCAACGTATTTATGCAGCAAAAAAGACGTCACAATTGTAAATTCAAGCATAAAGGCCGTAAGTCCCCAAAAGTGCTTCAGAAAAACCAGGAGCATGGATTGCTTTTCTTCAGGAACTTCATTAAGGCCATCTTTTTGCTGGCGCTTCTTTACTTCCTCGTTGGTCAGACCGGCTTCCGCTGTTACTTTTAAGACTGCTAATACATCTTTTACCGGTTTGGATTCGTCAGGATTTACTTTTTTGCTCATGTTAATTACATGATTTAATAATATTTACAAAATCGCATGCCTTTAATGATGCGCCACCAATAAGGCCGCCATCAATATCTTCCTGTGAAAAGAGTTCAGTCGCATTTTTCGAATTACAGCTTCCGCCATATAAAATAGTCGTATCCTTCGCTATTTCATGGTTATACCTGGAACTTACCTTTTTGCGAATAAACCGGTGTATTTCCTGTGCCTGTGCTGCCGTCGCAGTAACCCCAGTTCCTATAGCCCAGATAGGTTCATAGGCAATCGTCAAATGCTCAAATTGTGCATTATCCAGGTGAAACAGGCCATCGGTCAGCTGCTTTTCTAAAACTTCAAATTGCTGGACGGCTTCCCGTTCCTTTTTGGTTTCGCCGATGCAGCAAATAATTTTAAGATTGTTTAAAAGCGCCGTGTCGATCTTTTTTGCGACCAGTTCGTTGGTTTCATTGAAATAAAGCCTGCGTTCTGAATGGCCAAGTATCACATATTCAGCGCCCGTTGACCTGATCATTTTTGCGGAGATCTCGCCGGTGTAAGCCCCCGATTCTTTCTGGTGCGCATTTTGGGCGCCAATTGATATTTGGGGATGATTTTTTGACAGTTCAGCCAGGGAATACAAATGGATAAAAGGAGGACAAACAATAACCTGCTGATTACCGGTTACCTCATTCTGCGTCAGCTTAATAATATCAGTAAATAAGGATAATCCTTCGAAATAATCCTCATTCATTTTCCAGTTTGCTGCTATGACCTTCTTTCGCATCGTATGTTTGTTTATTTGATGATCAAGCACTACTTTGACCAGCGTTTTCAACGTCCATATTATATTCCCCGCGGCGGGCAGCAGCATTACACATCACACGGTGATATAGGGCTTGCTGCGCTGCTAAAAGGTTAGCTTCATATCCCCTCCAAATTTCCAGGGCAGGTTGCTGAATGGCACGGGCAAAGGAAAAGGCAATATCCCATGGCATACGCGATTTGAACCGTACATTCATTGCATTCAGCCGGGCGGTGGCCAGTTCAGCGGGCTGGCCTCCAGATAAGAAAGCAATGCCCGGTACCGCTGCCGGCACATTTCGCGACAAGCATTTTACAGTGAAATCTGCTATTTCATCTATCGACTCCTGTATCTCGCAAGACAATCCGGGAAGTATCATATTTGGTTTCAATATTATTCCTTCCAGCATCACATTCTGTAGATATAATGCTGCGAAAACTGCCCGTAAGCATTCCTCTGTTACATCAAAGCACTGATGGATGCTATGGTCGCCACCCATCAGCACTTCCGGTTCAATAACTGGCACCAGTCCCGCTTCCTGGCATAACGCGGCATAACGTGCCAGTGCCTGGGCATTGGCAACTATACAGCCACAAGTGGGCAAGGTATCATTAGTGCTGATAACGCCACGCCATTTAGCAAAACGGGCACCCATCAGGGCATACTCTTTTAGCCGGTCGCGTAATCCATCCAAACCCTCTGTCACCTTTTCTGCGGGATGGCCTGCCAGGTCTTTTGCCCCTATGTCAACTTTAATGCCCGGTATAATGCCTGCATCGAGTATCACTTTAATAAAAGATGTTCCATCTTTCTTTTGCTGACGGATCGTTTCATCATAAAGGATCACTCCATTAATGTACGTTCCAAGATCCGGCGTGGTGACGATCAGCTCCCGGTAAGCCCGGCGATAATCCACGGTCTGCGGGATACCAAGCGCCGCAAACCGTTTATTACAGGTGCCATTACTTTCGTCCATGGCCAGCAGGCCTTTATCTTCAGCTACCATGGCTTTAGCAGTAGCCATCAGTGCTTGCTCATTCATGGTTAGTAATGCTCCATTTCCAATTACGTATCTCCGGCATATCTTCGCCGTGTATATCAATAAAATGCTTATGTTCAATTAGTTTATCCTGCATTATTTGTTTCAGATAAGCACCTTTAGCGCCTAAATTTGATAAACGGTCAACCACATCAATTACCAGGTGGAACCTATCCAGATCATTTTGCACACGCATATCAAAAGGAGTGGTGATGGTGCCTTCTTCCTTATAACCCCTTACGTGCAAGTTACGATTGGTACGGCGGTAGGTCAGGCGGTGAACCAGCCAGGGGTAACCATGAAAGCCGAACACGATATGCTTATCTTTCGTGAATAGCGAATCATAATCCAGGTCACTCAACCCATGCGGATGTTCGCTGGCTGACTGCAATTTCATCAGATCGACAACATTCACCACCCTAACCTTCAGGTCGGGCAGGTGCTCACGAAGAATAGACACTGCGGCCAATATTTCTAATGTTGGCGTATCGCCACAGCAACCCATTACCACATCTGGTTCTGAGTCCTGGTCATTGCTGGCCCATTGCCATATGCCAATACCTTCTGTACAATGTATAACTGCCGCATCCATGGTCAGCCATTGCGGTAAAGCATGTTTGCCGGCCACTACTACATTTACATAATCCCTGCTTCGCAGGCAATGGTCAAAAACCGATAATAGGCAATTGGCATCTGCAGGCAAATAAACCCGCACGATGTCGGCTTTTTTATTGATCACATGATCAAGAAACCCCGGGTCCTGGTGGGTAAAGCCGTTGTGATCCTGTTGCCAGACATGGGATGCAAGCAAATAATTAAGCGAAGCGATATTGCGTCTCCATGGCAGTTCTTTTGTTACCTTAAGCCATTTGGCGTGCTGGCTGAACATGGAGTCAACAATGCGTATAAAGGCCTCATAGCTGTTGAATAGGCCATGTCTTCCTGTCAAAAGATAGCCTTCCAGCCAGCCTTCACACTGGTGTTCGCTTAGCTGTGAGTCTAGCACACGGCCTTCAGGTGCAAGAAACTCGTCATATTCCGCCTCCCTTGCGTCCCATTGACGGTTAGTGGCTTCAAAAATTGATCCTAATAGATTGGAAAGTGTTTCATCAGGCCCGAAAACACGGAAGTTATCCGGGTTAAGTTTGACTACGTCACGCAAGAATTTCCCCAGTATCGTAGTGTCACCAACACTAACCGCACCCGGTGAGGGTACGATTACGGCATGCTCATGAAAATCGGGCATCCGCAAATCCCGTAACAATACGCCGCCATTGGTATGCGGATTGGAGCCCATTCTTCGGTCGCCTTTTGGCGCCAATTCCATTAATTCAGGGATAAGGGTACCGTTTTGATCAAATAATTCCTCGGCTTTATAGCTTTTCATCCAGCTTTCCAATTGCGCTACATGTTCAGGATGATTGGCATCTACCAAAAGCGGAACCTGGTGGGATCTGAAAGTTCCCTCAACATGGAGTCCGTCAACCATTTTAGGCCCGGTCCAGCCTTTTGGTGAATGCAGAACGATCATTGGCCAGCGTGGCCTGCCGGCAGTTTCGTTTGCTATTGCGTCGGCCCTGATCTGGTGAATTTGTGCAACTACTTTTTCCATCGTTGCAGCCATTAGCTGGTGCATGGTGTCCGGGTCATCCCCTTCAACAAAATAGGGTGTCCAGCCGCAGCCCTCCAGGAATTTTTCTAACTCTTCATGCTCAATCCTTGCCAGCAGTGTCGGGTTACTAATCTTGTAACCATTTAGGTGAAGTATGGGCAGTACCGTTCCGTCAGTGATTGGATTTAGAAACTTATTAGAGTGCCAGGCAGTAGCCAATGGACCAGTTTCTGCTTCGCCATCACCAATGACACAAGCAACAATCAAATCTGGGTTATCAAATGCTGCCCCGAAAGCATGACTGAGGGAGTAGCCCAATTCGCCGCCTTCATGGATGGAACCCGGTGTTGTGGGTGCAACGTGGCTGGAAATCCCTCCGGGAAATGAAAACTGCGTAAAGAGTTTCTTCAACCCTTCCTCATCAAGGGTAACGTTCGGATAAACATCCGTCCATGTGCCTTCTAAATAGACATTGCCCACAATTGCCGGTCCGCCATGTCCTGGTCCTGCTACGTAAAACATGTTCAGATCATACGCTTTGATCACCCGGTTCAAATGCACGTAAATGAAGTTTTGTCCGGGTGTTGTTCCCCAGTGGCCCACTACAAGCGGTTTTACGTGCGATAACTTCAGTGGTTCTTTCAGCAACGGGTTATCATAAAGGTAGATTTGGCCGACTGAAAGATAATTAGCTGCGCGCCAGTAAGCGTTTATTTTTTGAAGTAATTCCGGGGATAGTATTTCAACCTCGGGGCTGAGTGTTTCTGTTTCCATGGGTATTTAGTTTTTAATGTTATAGTTCAAAATATAGCAAACCGACTTTGCTATCATTAATTCTTCATTTGTTGGGATGACACGAACAGGCACGGTACTGATGTCGGCAGAAATAACAGCCTCGTTATTATAGTTTTTTTCCCTATCCAGTTCAATACCTAAAAATTCCAGGCCATGACAGATCCTTTCACGCACTTCCGGTGAATTTTCTCCAATGCCACCTGAAAATACCAGCGTATCCAAACCGTGAAGGGCTGCGGCAAATGAGCCGATCCATTTTTGGGTCTGGTAACAAAATAGTTCCACAGCATCAGCGGCATGCTTGTCAGTTTCCTGTATTTTTAACAGTTCCCTCATATCGGCGCTGGTTTCAGAAATACCCAACAGCCCGGATTCATGGTTGACAAGGTGATTAAATTGTTTAGGGCTAAGCGCTTCGGACTTCATTAAATACCATGCTACCCCGGGATCGAGGTCACCGGTTCTTGTTCCCATGGGGATGCCTGCTGCCGGCGAAAACCCCATGCTGGTATCTATACTTTTCCCGCCTTTTACAGCTGCGAGGCTCGCCCCGCTACCCAAATGGGCTAATATAACCCTGTCTCTCAACGTTTCATTCCATTCTTCCAGGTTAAGCTGTTCCACCAGGTAGGCATAAGAAAGCCCATGGAAACCATAACGTTTGATGCCTTTTGCCTGAAAGTGGCGTGGAATTGCCAGTAATTTTGCCACGGGCGGCATGGTAGTGTGGAAGGAAGTATCAAAACAGGCTATTTGGACAAGCCCGGGATAGCGTTTCCTGAAAATTGCAATCATCTTAATTTCTTCAGGTAAATGTTCAGGATCGTAGCCGCTGATTTTCTTTAGTTCTTCCAGCAATTCATCCGTTATTTTTTCCGGTTTAGTGTGTTCTAATCCTTGTACAACCCTGTGTCCAATACCTTTTACCTGCTCAAAATCTATCTGCTCTTCAAGCCAGTCGATTAGTTGGTTCGCAGAAGATTCGTAGCCTTCATTTTTAATGTCAATTTTATGCTGTTGATGCTGTTCTTTGGTTTTAAATCGAAGAACAGCATTTTTTTGACCGATATTTTCGACTTCGCCTGAAAGCAATTTATTTAATCGTAAATCAACTTCATACAAAGCGAACTTGATGCTTGATGAACCACCATTGATCGTAAGAACAGTGTTTTTAGCTATTTTTACCATGGCTGTCATTATTTATGCCCAATCCAAATGATGCTAACTGGGTTCTTGTAGATTCAAAATCGGTATGATGAATACTATTTATCCCAAAACTTTCAGCGAGCTGAACAAACATGAGCTGATCATCGACATAGACAATTTGCGCGGGTGCCACCTGCGCAATATCCAATGCCAGCTTAAAAATATCGGTGTCAGGTTTACGCAGGCGCACAAACGAGGAGGAAATAAAACAATCTGAAAGCTCATTAAGCCGGAATGTTTTTATCCTGTGCTCATTCAGTTCACGGCTTTCATTGCTCACGATCACAATTTTCAAATTGTAATCCCTTTTTAATTCAGTTGCTAGGGATAACATTTCGGCATGAGCGGCGGATTGGGCAAACATAAATTCTTTGAAATCGGTTACCGTAAACTCCTGCGCATCGCAAAAGACAACCCTTTTTAAGTATTCTTCTATTGTAATTTTACCTAACTCAAAGGTTTCCACAGTAATATGGTGCCGGTCTTCCATCACAGCATGGTCAAGTTTAAAATGCACAGCAGCTTTTTTCCGTGCTATACGGTTCCAGCCATCGGTAAGTAAAACGCCCCCTATATCCAGGAATAGGGTGCTGATCTTTTGCGGTTTGCTATTCATAACCACTTTTAATAACGGTTTGGATCATTTTGAAACGTCCGTTTGGTTTGATATAATTAGCCAAGTGCGCGGGGATAATTATCCCCATCCCAGCTTCCAGATGATTAGAAACGTTATCGATAACTATTTCCGCGTTTCCTTCGATGATTTGGGCAAAAGTGTCAAAGGGACTTGTTTTTTCCGTTAACCCTTCACCGCTGTCAAAGGACATGATACTGATGTTGCCGGTTGATTTTTTAATGATCGTTTTAATAACCACGGAGTTGGGTACATATTCGATGATTTCCACAATAATGTGTGCTTTTGCTGTTTCCAGTTCAATGCTGTCCAAAGTGTTTTTTTCCATGATCCGTGTTTTTATTGACTGGTTTTAAAAATGATCCCCGCCAAATTTAGCAGGGCTTGTTAAGGGTTCATCCAAATTGAATGGGATTTTGAGATGTCAAATTCAATGGCATAAAGGTCAGGTTCCTTTGTGCTTTAATTATTACACAACTTTTTAAATAAGTTACATGTTTCACACATCCTATAAAGCCGGGGTAGCCTGATTTTCTTTGAGGGATTCGGTTGACAAAAAAAGCTGCAGTGTTTAATCCTGTAAGGTTTAATATAATGAATGTAATCTTATTCGATATTTAACGTAAAGTATTTTTATTTAACGTTTTAGTTAAAACTATTAACCCTTTTATCGCTTCTAATAACACGGATAGGTTTAATGAACGCTTTATGGCAAAAAATTCAGTTTAAATCAAATATCCTCCTCCAGAATAATATTCTACCGCTAATAACGAGTGAATCGTTGTAATACTTTCCGACAAATACGCAATCAATTTAATGTTCTAATACCCCTTACAGCATGAAACTTTACGTTAAAAACATGGTATGTATCCGCTGCAAGATGGTGGTGAAACAACAACTTAAAAAGTTGTCCTTACATTATACATCGGTCGAATTAGGGGAAGTTGAAATCCAGGAAAATATTTCAAATGTGCAGCTGCTGGAATTTAAAATTGCCTTGGGAAAATATGGCTTGGAGCTTCTGGATGATAAAAAGAGCATCCTGATAGAAAAGATAAAAAAGGTGATCGTTGAACTGATACATTATGCCGATGAACCAACAAAAGTCAACTTCTCTGATTACCTGAGCGAAAAATTAAACCACGATTATACTTACCTGGCGAATTTGTTTTCAGAGGTGGAAGGAATCAATATCGAGCATTACATTATCATGCATAAAATTGAGCGTGTAAAAGAGTTGTTGGTTTATGATGAACTTTCGCTGACGGAGATCTCCTATAAATTACATTATAGCAGCGTTGCACATCTTTCTAATCAATTTAAGAAGATCACCGGTTTAACGCCGTCGCATTTCAAAAAATTTAAAGAAAACAGGCAATTAGGTATAGTGAATCCCTGATAAAAAAATTCATTCACGATATGCCAATGCCATTTACTATATAAACAATTAAAAAAAGCAAAGATGTTAAGAGAACTAAACGATACCCAAATAGAAGCCCTATTAAAAGATCAATTGATTGGCCGTATTGGGTGCCATTCAGCCGGTGTCACTTATATTGTTCCGGTAAATTATGTGTATGACGGCGCGAATATATTTTGTCATTCTGCTAAAGGTATGAAGATCGATATGATGCGTGAAAATCCGGAAGTCTGTTTTGAGGTGGATCATATAAAAGATATCACCAACTGGGAAAGTGTTATAGCCTGGGGAAAATTTGAAGAGATCACGGAGATGGGCGAAAAAGAAAAAGTTTTGCAAAAGCTGACCGATAGAATTACGCCATACATGATCGATGATTCGGTTACCCGTGAACACGGTTTTGTAGATGAGGAAAGCGATATTGGCACGACAGTAGAGTTAATTATGTATAAGATCATCGTTAGCAAAAAAACCGGCAGGTTCGAAGACAGGTAACCCCCTTTTAGAACTTTATTAAGTTTCTGATTTACAAAATTTTAGTTGTAAATTTGATTGACGGGTATTTGCATGCCCGAAGGTTTTTTGCCGTTGCCGCTCTTTAAAATACTGAAATGTTAAATGCTGAACCCCACCATATTATTGCCATCGGCGCTTCCGCCGGAGGCATGGAAGAAATCAACTCTTTTTTTGACCATACGCCCTTAGATGGTGTTGCTTATGTGATCGTCCAGCATTTATCCGCTGACTTTAAAAGCCGCATGGTAGAGTTATTGGCCCGGCACAGCAAACTTGTGGTAAAAGAAGCAAAAAACGGTGTCACGATAAAAAGTAACGAGGTTTACCTGATTCCCAATGATCAGTTTATGACCATCCGCAATGGCAAACTGGTGCTAACAGAAAAAGGAAAAATACCGGGTCCGCACCTTACTATAGATGCTTTTTTTAATTCACTGGCTGAAGAATGCGGAAACAAGGCCATAGGCGTTGTCCTTTCCGGCTTAGGCCGCGATGGTACAGAGGGTATCAAAAACATAAAGAAATCCGGAGGCATGGTGATCGCCCGAAACCCCGAAACTTCGGCTTTTGGCAGTATGCCTTCCAATGCCATTGCTACAGGTATGGTGGATTTTATACTGGAACCTGAATCAATGCCCGGCGCTATTGAGGAATATGTAAAACAGGAAGAAGAATTATTAGCGGAAAGCCAGGAGGATGAAAAGGTGCTTGCCGTTATCATTGCCCTGATCAAAGAAAAATCACCGCTTGACTTTTCTGATTATAAGCAAACCACCATACTACGCAGGACCAAGAGACGGGCAGCGTACCATAATTTTACTTCGCTGGAAAAATACCTGGATTTCTTAAAAACATCGCCTGAAGAATTAGAGGCCCTCGGTAAAGATTTCCTCATCAGCGTCACTTCATTTTTCAGAGATCCGGCAGCATTTAATTTTATTCAGGATGATATTTTACCTGGTTTACTGGAAAAGCTTAAACCGGGGGAGGAACTAAAAATGTGGGTGGCGGGCTGCGCCACAGGCGAAGAAGTTTACTCCATGGCCATGCTGATCGCCGAGCAGTTAACCGGTAAGTTTGCCAGCATCGTGGTCAAACTATTTGCTACGGATATAGATAGCCCGGCACTGGCCCATGCCGGAAAAGGGGTTTACCAACAGGGAATAACCAAAGATGTGTCGCCGGAAAGGCTGGAAAAATACTTTATCAAAGAAGGCGATACTTTTAGCATAATACCCTCCATTCGCAAAATGGTGATCTTCGCCCAGCATGACCTCGTAAAAAATCCGCCCTATTGTAATATGGATCTGATCAGTTGCAGGAACCTGCTGATTTACATGACGCCCGTGCTGCAAAAGAAAATATTTACTATGCTGCTTTTCGGGTTAAAAATTGAGGGCTATTTATTTTTAGGTTCCAGTGAAAACCCGATGTCCATTATTAAGGATTTGGAAGTGGTCAATAAAAAATGGAAGATATATAAGAACCTGAAGACTAAACGCGGTGTAAGTTTTGATGCATTTGCCTTGCCCGAGCTATTGGATATCAAGCGGCCATCTCTTCAAAATCAACGGGAAGATATCACTTATCACACCAATAGCGAGTTGTCCGAATCTTTACAGGCCATACTGGCCGGGGAAATGGATTACCTCGCCGTTTGTATAGACGAAAGTAACCATGTGGTCAAATCGTACGGGGATACTAAAAAGTATTTACTGCAGCAAAGCTTCAATTCAAATTTAATCGAACTTTTACCTAAACCGTTAGCCGTTGCTTTTAATGCATTGAGCACGGACGTTTTAAAAACCGGATCTAAAGCCAGCGTAGGCGGAATTAAAATTAAAAACGGCAAAAAGATCATTAAAGTAAGTCTTGCACTGATCCCGGTGATCCCCCAAAAAAATGAGCAAAAGCTATTAATGGTCACTTTTATAGAAGACAAAGGCCCGGCCTCGAGGAATAAGAATAAAGAGGTATTTGACGAAAAGATTTACCAGGATAAATACACAGCAAACCTCGAAGAGGAATTAAAAGAACTTAAGATAAAGCTCAATTCTGCTTACGAGCGGCTGGATGCTTCCAATGAAAATATGCAATCCTTTAATGAGGAACTGATTTCGGCTAATGAGGAGATGCAAAGTACTAATGAAGAGATGGAATCTGTAAACGAGGAGTTGCATACCATTAATTCAGATTACCAATTAAAAAATAAAGAGCTGCTGGAAACCAACGACGACCTGAATAACTATTTCAGGAGTAACGTCAACGGGCAATTATTTATCAATAATGATCTGCAATTGATGAAGTTTTCACCGGGTACGGTAAAGCAGATCAACCTATTGGAAACAGATATTGGCCGGCCGCTGAGCAACATTTCTACCAATATCAAATTTGAAACCATCATCGATGACATTAAAAAAGTTTTGATTGATGGAAGTATAATAAGCAAAGAAATAGAAACCAATAACGGCCGCTGGTACCAGATCATGACGATGCCTTATGTGCAACAATCTGATCAGAAAACCAACGGGGCGATAGTTACTTTTAATGACATTACGGAACTAAAGACCATTCAGCAAGAACTAAACGTAAGTAATATGATACTGGGTATGGCTATCGAATCAACCGAAATGGGTACCTGGTCAATAGATGTGCAAACCAAGGCATTTGTCCCGTCTAAACAACTCAAAACAATCTTTGGTTATCACCCGCATGAAGAGATGTCGTACAAGGCAGCTATTGCACAGATCGTTCCCGACTACCAATCTGTAGTCACTAACGCTGTAGACGCAGCAATTGACGAAGGTACTAAATACGATGTGGAGTATCCGCTGCATGGATTCCATGATGGGAACTTGCGCTGGGTAAGAGGTATAGGCAACCTGGCGTTTGATAAAGATGGGAAAGCCCGGTATTTTACAGGGCTGCTATTGGATATTACCGTTCATAAATTGGATGAAATCCGGAAAAATGATTTTATCGCCATGGTGAGTCATGAGTTGAGGACACCGCTTACCTCTATGCTGGGTTTTGTTCAACTGCTTACCTCAAGGGCAAAAAAAGCAAATGATGATTTTGGAGTGGAAAAGCTGGAGAAAGCGCAAAACCAGGTAAAGAAAATGACCGCGTTGATCAACGGCTTTTTAAATGCTTCAAGTTTCGAGGCAGGAAAAATTTACCTGAATGAAGAAACCTTTGAGATGAACGATTTAATGAATGAAATTATAGAGGAGATCATGCTCGTGAGTATCAGCCACAACATCCAGGTAATACATGGCGCTGCTTTATCTGTTACCGCAGACCGGGATAAAATTGGCCAGGTAATCAATAACTTCCTGGGAAACGCTATCAAATATTCTGAAAAAGGCGGCAATATAGAACTGTCCTGTAAAGAAGTCGGCGGGATGGTACAGGTAAGTATAAAAGACGAAGGCAGAGGTATTAAACCGGGCGACCAGGCGAAACTATTTGATCGTTATTACCGGATAGAAAACGCACATACAGCCAGCATTTCAGGTTTTGGCCTGGGCCTATACTTATCCGCTGAAATCATTAAAAGGCACAATGGAAAGGTTTGGGTGGAAAGCGAAATAAATAAAGGTGCAACATTTTATTTTAATTTGCCGATGCTGAATTAAAAAAGGGAAATCGATAAAAAACTAATTGCTAACTATTTACAAATAAAAAAATACTGGCACTATAATAGCGTAGTTATTATAAATCCAATTATTCTATACGATAGATGAGCAAAAAGATACTGGTGTTTGATGATGACAACGATATTCTGGAAATACTTTCGATAATTTTATTGGATAGCGGTTACCGCATCAAAACACTTAACTGCGGAGATACGGTTTTTGACGACATAAAAGACTTTCAGCCGGATCTGATATTGATGGATGTAATGCTTGGCGGTTTGGACGGGCGGATAATATGCAGAAGCATTAAAGAAAATCACCTGACTCATTTTTTGCCGGTTATTCTGATTTCCGGTACACATAACTTAGCTGAATCACTCCATCTACCCGGTGCACCAAATGATTTTGTAGCCAAACCTTTCGATTTGGACTATCTCTTGTCTAAAGTAGAAAAGCAATTAGCAGCCTGATATGCGTTGTATTTGTAAAAGGGAAGAGTGATTTTCAGAAAAAGTCATTTTGCTATTATGCTGACGATTACAATCAACATCCGTTGAGTGATTTGTAAAGTAATTAATGCTCAATTAATGTGCAGTCAAAATAAGGCTACTATTAGTGATTAACATCTTTAAGCATTGGTTCAATTAACGCTAAAATAGCCTCAATTTGTTCAAAGTAACTCCCGTTAGGGCTACGAAAAACAATACCAAAAGATGTTAAAAGTCTGCAAATCAAAAGTTTGCAGGCTTTTTTTTATTGCATCAAACCACCATTTAGTTATGCACCAAATCGCAACAAAAAGGAGCGTAATTCGGTGCGTAACTAAATGGAAAACAACTACACACCGAATTGCTTATAATTAATTGATTATCAACACGTTCATCGAGCGAACATCTTGATAAAAGCAGGCTACAAACTTACTTTTGTTTAACTTTTTAGGCTTGTAATTATGAGTAATTTCCATCTGCTTTTCTACATCAGAAAGCAAAAAAACTACAAAGGAGGTGTAATGCCTATCTACATGCGCATCACAGTTAGCGGTAAACGCGTTAATATATCCGCGAGACGCGATTGTGATCCGGTCAAATGGAATAATCATGCGGGACGTGCAATTGGAACCAAAGAAGAAATCAAGTCACTTAACAAATATCTCGATCTATTACAATACAATGTAAAAAGTTGCACACCAAACCCTGATCGATAGAAGCCAAAGCATTGCCACTGAAAGCTTGCAAAAGGCCGCTGATTTTATTACCTGGGTTAAAAAAGAAGTTCCCGCTACGAACAGCCACTCTATGAACTAACCAGGAACACCAAATAGGTATTTAGAAGGGAAAATGACAACACACGATTTCCAACGGTTGCGTTAAATCTATCCGAATACCGACCATTAATGGAAAAGCGTATCCCATAACAGGTACAGATTCAGCAAAAGGATGATCGCCGCTACCATCCATGCAACAACTTTTGTAAAAGTCTGATTGACAAATGCGCCCATTTTTAAACGATCATTGGTGAAAATAATAAGGGGAATTACCGCGAAACTCAACTGCATGGAAAGGATCACCTGGCTAAATACCAATAAGGAAGCCACTCCTTTTTCACCTGAAATCATTGTGACAATAAATGCCGGGATGATGGCAATTAAACGGGTGATTAGCCGTCTCAGCCAGGGCTTCAGCCGGATATGCAGGAATCCTTCCATAACGATCTGTCCGGCAAGTGTCCCGGTCAGCGTAGAATTCTGACCGGATGCCAACAGCGCGACTGCGAACAGGATGCTGGCCATCCCTGCACCCAACAGAGGTGACAATAGTTTATAAGCCACGGTGATATCTGCTACATCCTTATGCCCGCTGGTATGAAAACTGGCCGCAGCGACGATCAGGATAGCCGCATTGATAAAGAATGCAAACAGTAAGGCAAGAGTGCTGTCTATACCCGCGAATTTGATCGCCATCCGTTTCCCGCTATCCGTTCTTGGGTAATTCCTGGTCTGCACAATACTGGAATGCAAATACAAATTATGCGGCATAACCGTTGCACCCAAAATGCCGATTGCAATATAGAGCATCGATGGATTGGTCACTACCCTCAGTTGGGGAAGCAGTCCTTTTAACATAGGGAAAACGTCAGGATGTGAAGCAACGATCTCGTAGCCAAAACAGCATAGAATAATCAATATCAAAGCGGCCACAATACTCTCTATAAGCCGGAAACCTTTTTTCTGAAAAAAAAGAATGAGCAATACATCCAAGGCCGTAATTAGCACCCCAATAGTTAAGGGAATACCAAAAAGGAGATTGAATGCTAATGCCGATCCGATAACCTCCGCCAGATCACAGGCGGCAATAGCAATTTCACAAAGTACCCACAAGCCGAAACTAACAGCCGGGTGGTAATGGTCACGACAAGCCTGAGCGAGATCACGCTCGGTTGCAATGCCCAGCTTTAACGCAAGGTATTGAAGTATGATCGCAAAGAAATTGGATACCAGGATCACCGATAACAGCGTATAGCCAAATTGCGCTCCGCCTGCAATGTCCGTTGCCCAGTTGCCCGGATCCATATAACCGACCGCAACCATCAGGCCCGGCCCGGAAAAGGCCAGCAACTTTCGCCAAAAGCTGCCATTCATCGGAACTTTAATGGAGGAGAATACTTCGGGCAGGGAATGGGTATCCTTTTCTTTTCTCCATGCCTGTTTGAGTTTAGCCGTTTTGTTCATCGATGGTAACATATATTTTTTGTGCTGTTTCTTTGGTGATGATAAATGAAGACCCCTCATTCGTCTTAATTTCAACAGAATGGTTATAATCTATTAATGATTTGACTTTAAACTTTTGCCCAATGAGCAATCCTAATTTTTCGATATAGGCCAAAAAGGCTTTGCCGCTGTCCCGGAAACCGGAAACTATGGCCTCCTGGCCAACTTTCAGATCATATATTTCTATGCGTTCTGTTGGTGGCAGCTGCCCTTTAGCATCAGGGATAACTTCCCCATGGGGGTCATACACCGGGTAGCCGAGGTAAGCTTCCAGGCTGTTAATTAGCAGGTCGCTGTTTATGCACTGTAATTCATTCGCCATAGCATGTACCTCTTTCCAGTCAATTTTCAGATTTTCAGTGAGAAACAGCTCCCATAAGCGGTGCCTGCGGATGACCTGCAATGCCACTTGTTCGCCGCTCTCCGTAAGACTAAAACCGTGACTTTTCCGGTAGTTCACCAATCCTTTTAAAGTCAGCTTTTTTACCATATCGGTAGCAGAAGAAGGCTTCGCCCCCACTAGTTCAGCCAAAACATGGGTATGCATTGGCGCATGGCCATTGCTGATCCCGATATAGATTTGTTTGGTATATTCCTGTTCTGCCGCTGTCATAGTTGATCTGTCATTTTATTAATGGGGAATACCGCTGGTAATGCCAATAGGGATAATGAGTTTAAAGCCTATATTCCTGCCCATGTTATAAATCCCTTCGCTTTGCCTGGTAACGATGGCAGGGACACGACCAAAATTGGTGGGGTCATTCTCGCCATTGTATGCCCAGAAATACTGCGTTCGGGCGGTATGGTCCACATAGGCAATGTTCATCAGGTTGGTACAGTTAATAAACAGTGAGCACACAGCGCGTTTGGTTTTTTTGCTGACAAAATTCGTCCCTACACCTGCATTAAATAAAGTATAAGCATAAGAAGGCAGCTCCGTATATTGTGCGCTGTAAATGTCATTCTGTGCCCAATCATGCTCTGCTCCAAACTCAAAGTAAGCTCCTTGAAGAACTGAAGTATTCTTGTCAGCCAGCTTAAACCTAACCTTCGAAGTTAAACGGGGAGCAGGTGTCCACGGCAGGTGCCGGGTTGAATCGGTTTTACCGGGCAGAAAGGTATAGATATAAGTAAACCCGTTATCTATTTCAACCCACTTTGCACCGTCAGGATGTATATTCAAATACGCCGAAACCCCAGTGATAATGGCCGTATTGGCGGTGTATTTATAAACAGGTTTTCCCAGAAGAATGGAATCTGCCCCATTTTGGCCGGCAAGCCTGTTTGAAAATATAAAGTTGTTGATATAATTGTAAAACCCATCCACTTCAAAATTAACGTCCTTGCCATTATAGCCATAGGCCGCATCCACTTCATATCCCTGTTCAGCTTTAAGGTTAATATTTCCTAATTCATAAGCAAAAGCTCCCGGATTCAACTCATTACTGGTTAATTCATTTATTGCAGGGGCCCGGTAACTTTTTGCCAGGTTTAACTTTACATAGTTATGATCAGGCAGTTGATAAGTTGCACCTATGCTACCCGAAAATCCGGTGTAGGTTTTGTTAACCGCAGGGAACTGTGCATAAGCTCCCGGTGTTCCGGCCGGAACTTCTTCCTGTTCCGGCGTAAAATAATTAGCCAGGTACATGGCTTGTCCGGTTATACTTCTCAAATCATAACGCAGTCCGCCGCTGATGCTTAAGTTTTTAAAGTCCTTTTCCAGAATGCCATATCCGCCCATATCAAAAATATGGTAATTGGGTATTTCAAAATCACCGATATAGGGAGAAGGAGGCTCAGGGCCATTGTTCATAAATTCGTACATCCCGTTAATACCCGTGGTTAGCTTCAGGCCTGAATTATTTTCTACCTGGTACTTCAGTGAGTAAGGGATGTCATGTACAAACATATTTTCCCCGGCAACATTCCCCGTATCTATTTCATGGCGCACACTTGCCGTGTAACCAATATCTGCCCCAATGCTTCCGTTACCAACATTAATACTGTTTTGCCACCATACTTCATCGTGATTTAAGATCTGGTAACTCGATATATCTGGATTATAAGACAAAAAGTTAGCCCTGGTTGGGAATACCTGCCCGCTTCCAGGTACGTATTGTCCATTTACAAACTTTGCCCCTAACGGTACATCAAATTCAAACCGCCCGGTGGTACTGTCGCGGTTACCGTCAGGGATCTCTATCTGCCTATGAAGGGTACTCACCATCAACCGGGAATAACCCCAATCCCTGTTTATGCCGATGGTCGCTTTGATATTATCCTGGCGGAAAGCGGTTCCCCATACATAGCCGTCATGCGGATTCGAATAGCTATGGGCTTCTTCATAGCTTCCCCTGATATCCCATATCAAACCGTTGTTGTTCCCTCCAATATCCAGCGAATTTCCGATCAATCCGTTATTGGCTTGGTATTCAGACGTTATACTGCCATTTACTGTTCCGCTTTCCCGTGAGGGCTGTGATTTGAAGCTGACCACACCGGCCATAGCATTAGCGCCGTATTGCAGGGATGCCGCGCCCCTGATAATTTCAGCATTGTAAACCGCATTGGGGTCAATCAGCACGCCATGCTCATCGCCCCATTGGAAATCTTCCTGCCTCTCACCGTCCATTAGTGTTAATACCCGGTTATAGCCCAAGCCGTTTATTTCAGGCTTGGAAACACCCGGACCGGTAGTTATGACGGAAATGCCCGGCAGTTTGGCTATGGCGTCGATCACATTGGTTGAAGCTTGCTGGACAAACGCATCGTGGGAAACTACTGTAACGGGCACCGGTGCACGCCGGATAGTAGTTGCAATGCCAAGCGACGTGATGACCACTTCTTTAAGTGAAGCGGAATCAATCTTCATTTCAATGTTCAACTGGGTAATAGCTTCTTTTTTAATAGCCACTTTTATCTTTTTAGTTTGATAACCGACACAGGTAACCATTGCCTGATAAGTGCCTGGAATAATGTTTTTGATCTCATAATACCCTTTGTCATCTGTTGCAGCACCCGTTGTTGTGCCGGAAAGGACAACCGTGCTAAATGCCAGTGGTCCTCCACCTGCGGTTACGCGACCCTTTAATGTCCCGTTTTGAGCCGAAGCCTTGAATATGGTGAACGCCATTATTAAAAAGTAAATTCGTTTCATAATGATATAATATTTCGTGCAAACATATTATATAATTACTATTTGTCAAATATATAAAATTAGTCTTACCTAATTATATAAATACGAATTAATTTTAATTAAGTTTGCTAACAACTAATTATAGTTTTATGTACACGCTATCAGAAGAAAATTACCTTAAAGCTATTTACCGGCTGTCACAGGAAAAAGGGCAAAAGATAACGCCTAAAGCCATTTCGGATACTTTGGGCAATAACCCGGCATCGGTAGTAGATATGATCCGTAAGCTGGTGGAGAAAGAACTGATTGACTATGATAAAAAGAAAGGGGTGCATTTAACTACCCAAGGACAAAAGAATGCAGTCCTGATCGTACGCAGACATAGGTTGTGGGAAGTGTTTTTACTGGAAAAATTAGGCTATCAATGGGATGAGATCCATGCCATAGCAGAAGAACTGGAACATATCAAAGACGACACCCTTGCCGACAGGTTGGATAAGTTTCTTGATTTCCCGGAATATGATCCGCATGGCGACCCGATCCCTAAAGCAAATGGCAAAGTGCCCAAATCTTATTCCGTGACCCTGGCTAATCTAAAAGAGGGTACAAGCTGCCGGGTGGCGGCAGTACGTGATACGAGTAGTACGTTTTTACAATATTTACTGAAACTTGATATTGGTATCAATACGCCAATCCAGCTAATCGAAAAAATACCTTTTGATAGCTCCCTCGTAATAAGTATCGGTGGAAAGGATAAAACCACTGTTTCTCAAAAGTTCGGGGAAAATATCCTGGTGGATGGGATATGATAATCAATGAAAAACAAACTGAAATTGCAAATTCATATGCGGTGCCTTTGAGAGATTATACGAACGTAGGCGGTTAATATTTCAAAAGCGCCCGGCCTTGCTGCTAAAAGTCTAAAAGTATGTTGACCTCATTGGAAACCAGCAGCTGCGGCAGACTAATTCATTGCATCCACGCGCTATCGCGCAGGGTTTCATTACGCCGCCAGTCCTACTGCTCCAGGCAGGCGTGAAATTCGTTCCTCATAACACATCTGCTTTTGCCCGCCCTCAAATGTTACAATCCCATTTCACCGCATCCGGCAAAGTTAGCACAGTTGGCCCATTATTCTTTGTATTTTCAGTATGTTTAAATGTCTTTGCAAGCATACTTAAATAACGCTGGAGCAATAGGACTTTTTTCTCAGAAACAATTAGCTAGTTGAATGCGAATTAAGCCCCAGAATTTTGAAAGCTTCTTCCCGGTAATTTTCTGAGTGACGATCATATTCGGTTGGATTATCGATCATACTTAGAAAATAGTATGCGCCATCTGATATCACAAAAATTAAATCCGCAGCATGCGCAGGGTCATCACACTGAATTAATTTTTGATCCACGCACTCCTGGATCAAGGTTTTGAGCCACCCCCGGAGTAACAAATGCATTTCCCTGAAGCGGGATTTGATAAGCGGATTTCTAAAAATAAGAGCAAAGCAATTATAAAAGATACTATCATCGATATAACAATTCCATTTTTTTGAAAATATATTATTCAACACTTCTGTAAGTCTTTCTAATGAGTTGGTGTCAGCGCTTTCCGGCTGATAGATTTGTTTATAACTGGTAATAATAAAGTCGATCAAACCAAGCAATAATTCTTCCTTATTGGAGAAATAATGTACCACGAGACTGGGGTGCATCTCTAATTCTTTTGCCACTTTTCCAAAAGAAGTATTTTCTATTCCTTCTTTGATTGCGATATTGTAAAATGCTTCGATGATCTTCTTCTGCTGATCTTCTTTTAAACTTTTTCTACCCATAATTTGCTTAAAATTAGCTTAAAAAAATCATTAAAGTATTGCAAAAAATACATTCACTGAATGTTCAATTTATTTAATTATCCCTTTACATCCCCTTAACATTTGATAGCGTACTTTGACATACGGACATTTCAAACTTTAAGAATACAAAACACATCATTTTCACGGAGGCTAAATGTCAGCTGAAAACATTTCCATGTTGCCCGGAACGACGGTCATCTTCAGCTGTATACTCACCTCAATATCACATTTTATATTTATAATTGTTTATACCCTTTATACGTAATGATATTAATTATTATTGGCTGGCTTGGTGTAGTTTTATGCACAATGGGCTATTTATTATTAAGTATGAAAGTTATAGCGGCGGAGCGCCGTGTATTCCAATTGTTTAATATAATAGGGGGACTTTGTTTAGTAATAACTGCGGTTTATAGTAATGATTTGCCAAATGTTGTTGCTAACCTGCTATGGATGTTTATAGGGGTGTATGCTTTAGGTCGTCAAATAAGAAACAACAGAGATGTTAGAAAAGGTTGACGGATCTATTCCTAAAATTTGATAGGCTTTAACTTTATAATAATCTAACCGTTGATCATAAACCTCTTTGTCTTTTTCCAGAGAAAGATAGAAATAAGCACCATCAACCAAAACAAAAATTAAGTCAGCAGCAGTTTGGTGATCCTGTACATTTATCAGATTGCATGTATGACATTGTTCTATCATAGACGCAAGTGCCAGCCTAAGTGAATCCAGGATAGTTTTATATTTTTCCCTTATCGTTTCTTCCCTAAATGCCAAGGCGTAAAAAGTATAAAACAAACCATCGTCAAATAATAAATTCCATTTTTTAGAAAAAAGTGTTTCAATGGTATTAATCAAATCCGAAAGCACAATTTTTTCTTTATTTTCTATTGTAAAGATCAGGAGATACCGTTCAAGAATATAATCTATCAAGGCGTAAGTAAGATCTTCTTTGGTTGTAAAATAATGAAGTATAAGGCTGGGATTAACTTCCATTACCTTTGCTATTTTCGCTATTGATGTATTTTCGTACCCTTCTTCTCTGGCTACTTTGTAAAATATTTCTACAATTTCAAGCTGTCGTGTGTCTTTAAGGCTTTTTCTACCCATGTTGATATTGTGATGAGCTAAATGCTCAAAAGGCTTTTTTAATTTTTAATAATAAATAGCATACGTCAATTTTGACTTATGACCATCAAATAAATTTGGAATTGGATTTACCACCAACTCAATAAGGCAGTTTCCAGTCCGGGAATTGTCAGATTTTTGAAAAAATCAAAATTGTCGAAATTTAACTCTTGTATTTATCCTGACCTAGATTAAAAGATGAGGCCGCACCTTTACGACCTCATCTTTTATAAGTGTAACTAAGCACCCGCCATTTGAGGGTCACTATAGCTCGGTTTCCCCGTTTCTACTCTGCCTGCATATCTTTTTTCAAACGTATGATTTCCGCTTATTTTAACGCTGAAATCATACCATCCATGACTATTAACAAGGTTCAGTATTTCGATATGTTTATCGCCGGGGGTTACTGACCTTTTATGATTATTAACATTGTAAGCATGATCAGTCACTTCAATAACATGCAAGTTTTTGGTTAAGTTATGCAGCTTTAGTTCTACGTTACCGGTAAGTTTTTTTCTATCCGCAATACTTCGTTGGTATTCAAAAGCAACATCAATATCCGGATCAGCCGAATTACCTTTGAACTCCCTGAAAAATCCATTGGGGCCATACACTTGTAAACGATAGTTATTCTCTTTAAACTCGTCAAGCTGCCATGTATCTGCTAAAGAATCACCTGCAACCACAGCATAATTCCGGATATCTCTTTCGTTTGTTGCGTGCCCATCCTTCTTTTCATCAGAAGATTTTCCCGAAGCATAAACAATAAACGGTGAACCAATTGCTGCCTTACCAAATATTTCGTTACTGGCTGCGAATGATAATGCAAATGATTTTTTATCTGCGCTTATTTTTCCATCCACATATAACTGGTAATGCAAAGCACACGATGGTTTAATCCCTTTTTCCTGCTGCGGCATATAAGGCGACTTGCGCGGAAATTGGTTTACCTGTGCTATTTCCTCAGCAGTAAGCAACCTGTAATTATCCGGGAGTTTTTTGAATTGCGCGTTATAAATGCTTTCCAGCACTGCATTTTTACGCAGAAATTCGGGGGTTGGATTTTTTTCTCCTTTATAAGGCCTAAATGCCGATGTTAAATTACCGGTTACAGCCCTCCTCCAATCACTGATATTAGGTTCTGTTATTGTTTTCCCAGTTTTCTTGCTTAAAAAATTCTCCAAAAACTGCAAGGTTGAGGTGTGGTCAAATACTTCGGAATTTACCCAGCCTCCTTTACTCCATGGCGACGCTATTACCATCGGCACCCGGTAACCCAGCCCGATAGGGCCTGGTGCATGATCATATGCCTTGTCATTTTTAGGCACGTACTCAATCTCTGTATCAATGCCTATTGATGTTTTGCCTGAATGGTCTTTATCGGGGTCAGGCGGAACAAAAGGAGGCACATGGTCAAAATAGCCATCATTTTCATCATAGGTTAAAATGAAAATTGTCTTTTTCCATACCTCAGGATCTTGTGTTAAAATATCCATCGCCTCGGATACATACCAGGCGCCATACCAAGGCGCACCCGGATGATCAGAAAACTTTTCCGGAGCTACCAGCCAGGATACGGTGGGCAATTTCCCTGTTTTTACATCTTCGCGAAATTGTTGGAATATATCGCCTTTGGGCACGTCCATAGTTCTCGGTGTTCCGTTATCGTCATAACTCAAAGAGGTTAATTTGCGATACTCAGGATCATTAACATTGGTAACAAATGCTCTTTTATGAAGTTCCTTTTCTTTTTCAGTTAAACCATCGAATTTTTCGGCGGTAAAATTCTCTTTGTCCTGTTTTACCAAAGAAAGTGCAGCTTTCTTCAAATCCAACTTCCTTTGTAATTTATCATCCGAATTATGCTGAAGTTCCTTTTCCAAAGCTGCTATTTCCTCCGTTAAACTTGATTCAACCGAACTCAAATGGTTGATATTGGTTTTATGAAAACGCACATTGTAATTGGCTAAATAGGATAAAGGATTATCAGAGAAATTACCGAGCCATTCATCTTCTTCTTCATTAAACCCTACATAAAAATTGACATCGTTACTTAATTCATTTTGATATACTTTCCAGTCTACCCCCATATCCTGCAGTCGTTCAGCAAATGAAGACATTTTCAAATCCATAAATTCAGACTCTCCATTTTCGAGTAATGCCCTGTATCCATCTCCTTGTTTTTCCTGAACTGTGCCTGTCCAAAAATAAAGCCGGTTAGGATTAGTTCCTGTTAAGGAAGAGCAGAAATGCTGATCACACACCGTAAAAGCATCGGCAAGTGCATAATAAAAGGGAATATCTTCCCGATTGTAATACCCCATGGTCAGCGGTAAATCTTCAAATTCTTTATAACCTGATCTTTTGCTGTCTAACCATTTATCTAAATTACCATCATTCCTGGCATTAACCTGGCTGTGCCTTGAATGCGGCAACGAGCTCATCCAGGTAGACTTCGTATCCTTAATATCCAGACGGAACGGCGCGTAAGTTTCGCCTGCCGCATTGGTCTGCAGCCACACCTTATTTTCGTTTGGCAGATCGATTGCCCTTGGGTCATTAAATCCTCTTACACCTTTAAGGGTGCCGAAACAATGGTCAAATGAGCGGTTTTCCTGCATAAGGATAACGATATGCTCTGCATCCAAATATGTACTCCCGAAATCAGGATTAATAGCCATTGCCCTTTGAATAGATGCAGGTAAAAAATTAGATAGCCCTGCTGCACTGGTTAATAACGCAGCCTTCTTTAAAAAGTCTCTTCTCGAATCCATAATTTTAATTTAGTTTTAGAATTCAACCCCATTAAGATTGATTAATCCCACTTGTAAAAGATAGTTTCGTACTGGCTGCTTCCATCTTCATACAAATCAAGGATAGAATATGCCGGTGCAAATTCGTCAAGTGTTCCGTTCCACCAATTACCCGATACCGCCCCGCCACAGTGATATTTTACTCCAAGGTAATCAACTGAATCCAGATAATGTATATGACCGCTTAATGCCACTTTTACGTTTTTATATTTGTAAAAGAGGTCTTTAATTCTTTTAGCGTCAGCATGCTGATCATAACCAGGATATTTGATCTTATTAACAGGACCACGCTGTACATAATAGAGAATTGCTGTTACAGTAATAATCGGAATATGCGAAAATATAAGCACGGGCATATTCGGATCTGTATTGGCCAGTTCGTTTTCCAGCCAATTAAATTGTTCGTCACCCAATACATAGCCTATGTTATCCGGGCCAGAATTAATGCTATCGAGCGCTATAAATTTCCAGCCATTTTGAGTGAATGAATAATAAGGAGACGGTAAGTTAAGCTGTTTCAGGATCATTCCTTTTCCATATAAGGGGTCGGCTTTATCTGTTTCAGACTCAGGCTCGGGGGCATACCAAACGTCGTGGTTCCCAATGCAACCTCGCATAGGGATATGATTAGTCGCTATTATCTCGTTCCATGAGTCCCATAATGACTGTATATGCGCTTTTGATTGATTATTCATGTCCATCACCGAATCTCCTGAATTAATGATCAATTGCGGCGGATCGGCCATTGTATTAATTGCTTGTAATACTCTCTTAAATGCTTCCTTTGGTATAGCAGTAGCCAGTAAATGTATATCTGTAAGGTGCGCTACTCTAATTGCCCGTTTAATTTTTTTCTTTTCATTTTCCTTTGCAAGAGCATCTAATTTAGTAGTAGCCAAAGCACCGGAAAGCGTTATAATAGAAGCATTTTTTAGAAAGGATCTTCTGTTTTTCATATTGTTGATCGTATTAAAAAAGGCATATCCGGCAGGTACAGCCGCCGGATATGCTCACCATTATTGTTGTTGAAGCAACCACATCACCCCATTAATATTATCCCCACCCGGATATTGGCTCTTAATGGCATTATTTACATTGGTTGCGTTATTACCAATTTCATCAATAGGATACATCCATCTTTTAGGAACAGCATTCACACCATTCACCTGGTTTATTATCCCCGCTCCTGCCACTTCAAAAACCGGGAAGCCGGTACGCAGGTTTTCAAAAAATGGCTGTAAACCAGTGTTCATAAACATGCTGATGTATTTTTGTGTAATTATCTGTTGTATCTCGGTTCCGGTCTTTAATGGAATTGCCGGCTGGCTTAAATAGGTTTGAATATCATTATCAGAATATAACTGGCCTGTGTAAGGAACCCCTTGAGCGGCAGGGAAATTATAATCGGAGAATTGCATCGCGGCCGTTATACCTGCTATATAGTAGCTGTTTGCATTTCCGGTTATCCAGCCTCTTATTACCGCTTCGGACAGCAAAAACTGTAGCTCGGCATAACCCATCAGTACGCTCGGTTCGTTAGCTGGTTCAAAGTAGTAACGTGTGTTGAATTGAGAACCGTTCCCTAATGACTGTTGTTGCTGGTTAACACTAATTACTGCACTACCTTGTAAACCGGCGTAAGCATTAAAATTTGTTGGAGCAAGCCCGGCCGCACTGGCTTCGGGTGCCGCATATACAAAAAGCCGGGGATCCTGCAGTCCCTTAAGCAATTGTACAAATGAGTTATCCATCAGATAGTATATTTTGGCGTTGCTATCATTAAAATAAGGATATCTGCTCCCGGCAATATCGTAGTACTGCAATTGTGCATTGTCGGCATTAGATGCAAACAATGGATATTTTGTTGGATTGGATACAACATCACTAAACCGCTGCGCGATATTTAGGGTAGCATCATTGGCATGTAACGAAAGGCTCATTAATACTCTTAAATAATAGGAGTTAATCGCTTTTTTCCATTGTGTGATGCTGCCGCCATATATAAGATCATTGTTAATTAATCCTCCGGCATCAGAAAGCGAATCGCTGGCAAGTTTTAAATCGTTCAATACTTGCAAATAAATGGCTTCCTGTTTATCATATGCAGGATGCGAAGCAGCCGCGCTGAAATCATTATTTATAAGGGATAATTCGGCTTGCGAATAAGGTACATCTCCAAACATCTGGGTAGTACCTACAATAAAGTATGAACTGAAAAACTTACCCAGGTATTTATAATTAGGCTTATTTACACGCGCAGCTTCCTGCTCCATTTTTATAACCTGGCTTAAGTTGCTGTAATTGAAAGTCCCTCTCGACCAGCCGTAATACTGTGAATTATCTGCTCCTATAGTATTTACCAGATAACGGCAACTGAACTCATTCTCGACTGATATGGTCGAAAAGAATATCTGCTCTACATTTGGTAACAGAAGCGAGGGATCGGCCTGGGTAGGCAGGTTAGGGTTTATTTGGTAGTAACTAAATTTTTTGCAAGATGAGAAAAAGCACCCAAACAGCAGGAAAATTAGTAACCAATAATTATTTTTCATATTAATAGATTTAAAAATGAATGATTGAGGTAACTGACAATTGATGTTAAAATTTAAGATTGAAATTAAAACCTATACTGCGTGTAGAAGGCGTTTCATAGCTATCGGCACCGGGGTCAGGGTCAGCATTTGGCAATTTAGAGAACAGCAGTAAATTATTACCGACTAATGATACAGAGGCTGATTTGAATGCCTTTTGCTTACTTAGCATCTTTTTCGAGAAGGTGTAAGTAAGTGATAGTGTGCGCAATTTCAAATATGTACCACTGTAGTAGAAGTAATTGTTTTGGTATGGGTTACCACCTGTCGACTCCATATAAGAAATATAATTTACCGGAGTGGTGTTAGGCGCGTACTTCCTGGTGTCGGTAAGTAAATTTCCATGGCTGTCATACGTGGCGTTACCCGAAACAACGACTTCTCCCGGAGCTATAAAAGTGCTTTTCCCAGCATTGGCAGCGACCCTATATTGATTTACAGTACTAAGCGCGGTGCCACCCCATGCCATTTTTTCATTAACCGTAGAGTATTGCAGGCCTCCTAAACGGCCATCGAGCGATATGCTTAGTGAAATATTTTTATAATTGAAAGTATTTTGCCATCCGTATATCCAACTAGGATCGGTATTTCCTATAGGCGTTGAATAAAGAGCACTTAATGGATAGCCATTCGCACCTACAATAAGTTTACCATCGGCCGAAAACTGACCTTCACTTACATAAAGTTTATCTAGTCTGTCTCCAACTTTAAGGTATTGGCTATAGTATCCGGGGCCATAAGTATCATAGGTTACTTTTTTGATCCACGTATGGTTATTGCTGAAGTTAAAACCCGATGTCCATGAAAAATTACTTGTTTTTATGGGGGTACCGTTTAGTACAAATTCCAATCCTTTATTTAAAAATTCGTTGGCATTTACAAGCAGACTGGAGTATCCGCTTGCCTGGGAAGGTGTAATGTTTTGAAAGTTGTTAGATTCCAGATTTCTAAAATAGGTAACATCTGCGTTTAATCTGTTTTTGAACAGGCCTAATGCTAACCCAGACTCCCATGACTGCACCGTATTGGGTATAAGATTAGGGGTATCATAGCTACTTGGATAGCTAAGTGACGATACACCGTTAAACTTATTGGCATTATTGTATGTGTTGATGCTTGCATAAGGATTGTAAGGATTAGCAGGGCTGATTGCACCACTATTTACCTGTGCCCAGGTAGAGCGCACCTTTAAAAATGAGATAACGTCCGGTAGTTTAAATGCTTCAGACAATACGGCCGAAACACCCACTGATGGGTAAATAAAGGCATTATTTGCAAGGGGCAATGTAGATGTCTGGTCTCTTCGTGCAGTACCGGAAACATAAATAAAGTGATAAAACTCCAGGTCAAGATCAGCATATAAACTGTTTATCTGTCTTTGTTGTAAGTAGTTTGATCCTGTTATTGGATTTATGGAATTACTCAGATAATACTGACCTGGGATGCTAAGCCCATCAGTTGAGGCGCTTAAGCCTTTATCTTCAACAAAAAAGCTAGAAGCGCCGGCAAGTGCCGACAAGTTAAAATTATCGCTGAACTTATGCTTGTAGCTTAAGATCAGATCGGTAGTAATATCAAAATGAGTAGCATCAGAGGTTGAGAAGTTACCATCAGGGTTACCACCTATTAAGCTATATGGATAATTTTCGTCCTCATTTACAGAATTTGCGTTGAACCCTGAACGTAGCTTAAGAGATAGCTCCTTAGAAAATTGATAATTAAGCGATAAGTTGCCAAATGTTTTATCCGAATGATATCCATTTAACTGCTGATAGGCAAGAAAATAAGGATTGTTGTAATAAGACAGGTTGTAGTAAGATTGTTGCAATCCCACTTCACCTGGTGCCCAATAATTTTTAAGGTCACGTATATCAACATCGGCACCCAACCACAATGCAACATTGTAAAGTAAACTACCTTGACCGTAGCCGGTTGATGGAATGTTGTCACTGTATTGCCTGTTGTAACTTATCCGCCCATCAAGGGTTAGTTTAGAGCTAAGGTTGTAGTTGCCGGCAATAGAGAATGACGAATTATTTAAACTCGTATTGGGTTCAACTCCCTTTTGATAGTTGTTTGCGAACGAAACTCTAAAAAACCCTTTGTCTCCGCTGGTAGTTACTGCAACACTAGTGTTTGACATAACACCTGTCTGGAAAAAATTATCGACATTATTCGCCCCCCTTGATATCCATGGAAGAGGCTTGTAATGACTGGTAGCTGTTGTGCCATTGCCCAAATCATAAGTATACGTTACATTCGGGTTATAGGGGCTGTTAAACTGTGGCAGTTCTAAATAACCGCTGGCAGTATTAGGGTCTTTTTGGTTTAGAGCTGGCCCCCAAACCCAACCTCCGCCTTCTAGTCCATCTCCACTACCATCTTGATAAGAATACACCCCATTATTACCATCCCCATATTGAGTTTGTACTTTAGGTGCCGCTAAGAAGCTCGTTTGAAACATGGTAGAAGAGTTCAATTCTACATCTGTTACTCCTTTTTTGCCTCTTTTAGTAGTATATAAAATCGCTCCATTTATTCCGATAGAACCATACAGTGCTGCTCCGGCCGCCCCTTTTAACACGGTAATGCTTTCAATGTCGTCCGCATTTATTTTATAGGGATCTGCAGTAGGATCGGGTATACCATCTATAACAATAAGCGGCGTTTGCCCCCGCAGTACAATTCCCGGATTTTCAAAAAAGCTCGAAGTGGTTTGTATATCCAAACCTGCCACCTGACCTACCAAGCCACCTATTGCAGTAGGCGTCTTCACCTTTTCCAATGTTTCTCCGCCCACTACTTGTAATGCATAGGTAAGCGATTTCTTTTCCTTCTTTATATTTAGCGCCGTTACCACAACATCGGTCAACGCCTTTGGATCTTCCTTCAGCTGGATATTGTAGTTTGTCGTTTGACCCACTGTTACTTCCTGTGAAACAAAACCTATGAACGAAAAAACCAGGACATCACCATTGTCTGCCTTGATATTATAATTTCCCGCTACATCGGTTATCGTACCTCTTGAGGTTCCTTTAACCTTAACCGAAACGCCCGGCAAAGCTTGGCCTTTTTCATCTGAAACCTTACCATTTATGGTAAATGAATTATTTAAGTTTATTGTAACGCTTCTTTCAACTGAAGAAATTTTGTGAGCATGCACGGCAGCACTGGCTTGCGTTAAAGTAATCGCAGTTATCAACGCTGTTACATTTATCCGCATAACTACGCTTTTTAAAAATATGGGGTTACGGCTAATAACTTTCCTCAGGCGGGTAAGGGCCTGTTGCAAATTAAACGGCACATGGAGTACCGCTCTAAAAAAAATAGTAAAATTCATTACATTTGTAAGATTTGAGTTAGGATTCTATTTAATTATTCCAAATTATTTATCCCTAAATTTATTGGGAACGGTTACTCAAATTATTGCCGGGATGTGCTTCGACTCACTACCCGGTTTTTTTTTGAGAACCAGCCTGTATTCTAGCTTTTGTTTATCATTTTTTTTGATTTAATGTTAGTGGATCCGGTTAATTGCTCATTTGAAATCAGGATATAATCGATTTGTAGCAACCCATTTGGAAAGATGTAATTGCACTTGTTACTGGAAACTTTAAATATGCTGATTGCATCTGCTCTTGTGAATAACGGGAGCAATATCCTGATATCTTGTTAATTATATATTAGGTTATAATTATTAAATTAATTGAACGTTCAGTCAATTAATTAATAGCAATCAAAAAATGCTATCAGCGGGATTTTAGAATTATAAAAACTGCATGCAGGCCGATCTTGTTTCGATCAGCTTCTCTTCAAAAACATACGTCAGGTTAAGGTACTCACAGCACTTGGCCTGATATTCATACTGCAATAAATAGCTATAATTGGGATATCGCTCCGCCCCATGAATTGGAAATTTAAGGGACCAACGGAATATTGGACACTTGTTAATACGTGAAATTAAAAAACGTGGTAATAAGTCATGTTCACGAATTGAACATGGTGATAAGGACACTCTTACATTCTTTCAGATCGTCAAAAAGCGTTACCCAGTGTAATCCGAACGGGACTTTCTTCAAAAAAGCATCGATCGAACAACTGAATCTTCTCGGAGTTACGGGTTCATATTTAAGAAACAAGGCGGATATTGGAAGGTTTTGTTATTAAAAGACGGGAACGGGATGACTGACCTTTATATCACCATTTTGGATCAGTTGGAGGCCGTTTCATATGATTATTTCTCCAACAAGATAAGCCTCCCTTATAAGTAATATCATTCGCAATATTTATGTTAATAATTGCTGTTGTATGGCTATCTTAATCAATTCAGCTGCATTGTTTACTTCAAATTTCTGTATTAGATTTCTGCGGTGGGTTTCTACGGTAAAATGGCTTATAAAAAGCTCTTCGGCCATTATAGCCGTTGTTTTACCTTCAGAAATGAGTTGTAATATTTGCTTTTCTCTTTTAGTCAACTGAGGCCTTCCTTTGAGATCGTTCAATGAGGGGCGCATAATAATATCTTCTACTTCTTTGCTAAAGGCAACTTCACCGTTCAAGGCTTTGTTAATACATGATATTAACTCCTCTATAGACGCATTTTTTAGCAGATAACCTCCGGCACCGTTCTGTAAAATTTGCATAATAAGGCTTCGTTCAGTATGATTGCTTAGTGCTAATACGCAAGTACCGGGAGAAATTATCTTTATTTCTCTGCACAACTCCACCCCATTCATATCAGGAAGCATAATGTCTAATAAAACTACATCTACCTGATGCTCCCGTAAAAAGGGAATAATAGCGGATCCGTTGGTAAAGCTGCCGGTAATCTCAATCCGTTTTTCATCTGCCAGTAATGTTTTTAAACCCTGGATAACAATGGGATGGTCATCTACTATTACGAGTGTTACCTTACGTTGGTCATGCAACATTTAATTCGATGTTTATGGTGGTACCTTCGTTGATTACTGATGTAATATCCAACTTTCCATTTAAATAATCTACCCGATTTTTAATATTGTTCAAGCCCATTCCCGTCATTTTGTTTGATGTTCCTGTATCGAAGCCAACCCCATTATCTTCCGCTGTTATAAAAAAAATAGCATTATTCTGGCTGCACTGCAATACAATACTAGTGGCCTGTGCATGGCGAACAGCATTAGCCATAATCTCCTGTATAATCCGGTAAATGGCTATTTGAGCCGATATCGATATGTTTTTTTCAATGCCAAACGTCTGAAAATCTATATGAATATCTTTAGTCATCAATGATTCGCATAAATCTTTAAGGGCGGTTTCCAACCCAAACTGAAGTAAGGTTTCGGGCATCATGTTACGGGCAATATGCCTAAGTTCACTTACTGAATGATCGAGCTGGCCAATTATCTGATGCAATTCCGCATCCTGCTTTTTAGCATCATGACTGGCCATCCAACCCGACAAGTTTATTTTCACTCCTGCCAGCATACCCCCTAATCCATCATGTAAATCCCGGGCCACTCTGGTTCGTTCCTTTTCTTCCCCTGTCAGGATGGCTTTGGTAACAGTAAGTTTTTGCTGTTGTTCCAGGTCCTTTAATTGTTGATGATGGTTGATCTCTTTCTGCATAAACAACTTTTTATTACTGCGATAATAAAATATTGAAGCAGCAGCAACAATTAATAAACAGATACTTGCCGTACCTAAAAGCAAGATATTGAGCCGACTATTTTTAGCTGAAAGCGTGGCCTTTTGCTTTTCTGTTTCAAGAATGGCTATTTTTTTCTGACTCTCTGCATTCCGGTATTTTATCTCCATGGCATTAATATCGTTTTTAAACTTGCTTTGTGATACACTGTCACTTAATTCACTATAGCGTTTCAACCAGTCAAATGCTCCTGTCATGTCTTTCATCCCCTGATCTGCCACGGCCATCCCATAGTATAACTGAAGCCTGTTGGTGGCCAGCTTCATCATTTCCCTTTGCTTCATCAGGTATATCACTACACTTTTTGCCGCACCATAACTTTTGTCATTATATAAAGCATAAAATCTTTGTAACTGCAGACGCTGTTCTTCATAACGCAGGCCAAGTTTTTTGGCAAGGGCCACTCCTTTGTCCAGGCTTTCCAACGCTTTTTTAAATTGGGAGCTCACTGTAAAATACATACCCTCTGCCGCGTAATGGTCCAGCAAATATGCTGAGTTAGGATACTCGGTAAGTAAACTCGATGCACTATCCAAAGCGGCCCTGGCTTTGGGGCTTTTACCTGATAAAATATAATTTTCGGCAATGGTATGATAGGCTGATATTAACTGGCCCGAAGATGCATGTGCACTTTTTAAAATCTGTATACCCTTTAAACAATAGACTTCGGCCTTATCGAATTGGCCGGCATTTTTAAAAACAATACCCAACGCCAAATAGGCTTTGCCAACATATACATTATTATTGGCTTTTAGCGCTAGTGGAATAACCTTGTTTAATAAAATATTGGCAAATGCCTTATAATCATCTTTTCTCTGCCTTACTGTTCCATATTCATACCATACTTTGGCCTTGAAAAGATAAGCATCCTTTGTTTGAAAACTGTTTAACAGAGTATCTGCTTTCATATAAATCTTTTCGCTTTTATCCCAATTGGTTTGAACAAGCAGCCTGGCATCATAGTAATAATAGAGAGCCCGTAAATAGCTGTTTTTTTTACTGAATTGCATGCCTTTATTGAGGTATTTCCATGCTTTGGTGCTGTCTTTTGCCGCCCAGAATTCTGATAAAGCAAAACTGGTTCTCGCCCTTATGCTGTCGGAGTTTGTCTGTCGCAAAACGGTCTCAAGGCTATCTGTAAATGCATGCTCATTTACAGACTTCTGCCCCTTACACCATAACGAGCAGTTTATAAGAAAAAAAAATGTAAAATAGAAACGAGCCATACTTCACAAGTATATGGAACTATTCCAGATACGCAGTTCCCACTGCTAAAAATACCTGAAAACCATTAGAAAAAAACAGTAATTAAGTGCGATTGTTTGCGCTTTTTGGGTTCAGTTACTTTGTTAAATCAATGTTGACGACTAAATAAATAACTAATGAGTAACCCGAATAATCACTATAAAAATTTCACAAGCAGCAGTAACTCACCTGCACTGAAATTTTGAATTACCGGGCTTAATCTTAAAAAACTCACTGTTTATATACCCATTTTTTCAAACAAAAAACGATGATCATAAACCCTAAATATCTCTTTTATACTATGATAGGCTGTGCCTCAATATTTCTTTTATCCTGCAGTGCCCAGAAAGAAGCTGACCGTATGGCGGAAAGAAATACTGTAAAAACAATATACCCTGAATCTGCTTTTGATTCCATCGCAGCCAAACAGGCACTATCTTACGGAACATCAAGCATAAAAGGTGTAGTGTTTACAAAACCCAAAACGCAGTTTGGCTATAACGCGCCATTGGCCCCGCGCATATATGGCAAAAATCTGCGGATTACCCTGCTTCCGGTTACCCCTTATTTTGAAGCCTGGTATAATTTACGTAAAGAAAAAGAGAACAAAAACACAATTGTATATATGTCCAAGCAGTCATTCAGATTTAGGCTTGAGGCTCTTTCTGATGAATACGGGCGGTTTAAATTTGAACGACTGAAACCAGGCAGATATTTTCTTCAAACCAACCTTGCCTGGGTAATGCCTAAAGGCTACAACCAGTATGTAGGGTCGGGAAGCGACGGGTGGGGGACGACCAACTATTATCAATATCATACTTATAATGAACAGCATAATGACCGGCTTGAACAATTTGTGGAAATAACACAGGATGGAACTGTGGTAGAAGTGAAACTGAAATAAACCTTGAATACATCAAAATAATCTAAATAAACACTATGAAAACAATCACCTTAAAAAGCATTACGCTAAGCATTTTTACATTATTTATGACTGCAACCTTACTGGTATCGTGCAGCAAAAGTAGTGACAACAAGCCATCGGGCAGTACCAGTCATAAAATTATCTATAAAGCCACGGCGACAAATGGAGCAGTAATTGATGGAGTTAGTTATACTGACGCCCAGGGCGACCAAACGAGCCTAAACGGGCTTAATGCCACTACCTATACAAGTCCTGAAATAACTGTCCCCGCATCACAGGAAAGTGTAATTTTTGCAGCTGAGGGTGAAGGAACTGGTGCTTCATCAACGATAACAGTGAATATATATGTTGACGGGGTAATTAAGAAAACCAATACAGGGTCGGGACTTGGGATTTCAATACCGACGAGCTATACTTTTTAAAGAAATTTTAAACTTAAATCTACAAACAAAGTGAAAAAACAATTATTCCTGATCGCATTATTTATTCTTACCACATTCGCCGGGATGGCCCAAACCAAATCTTCGTCATTTAACGATGGCGATAACCTCCTTAACATTGGTGTTGGTATAGGCAGTCCTTTTTTCGGATCTGGATATAAAGCATCACTGCCAATTAATCCATCAATAAGTTATGAAAAAGGGATAACAGATGCAATCAGTATCGGTGGTCAGCTATCGTATGCCAGTTCAAAGTTTGATGATGACTTTAATGATGCTTACAGCTTTAAAGAGCATGCTATTTATATAGGCGCCCGGGGCTCCTATCATTTTAATCAGGCGCTTGACATTGACCCTAAATTTGACCTTTATGGTGGGGCTAGCCTTGGCTATGTTGCAGTAAGTGTAAGTGATAATGTGGGCTCTTTGGGCAGTACTGCAAGTGGCTTTGGTTTTGGCCTTTTTGCCGGGGGCAAATATTACTTTAAACCCAGCACCGCCATCTATGCCGAATTAGGTTACCAAAGTCTTTCATTTCTAAACATTGGAGTAGCTTTTAAATTCTAAATGCCGTACATTAAAAGTCTATCAGTCAAAACTTGAATTTGAGTCCGTCTCATCAAAGGAATAGGATTTATTGTAACAACCGGAAAGCATGGTCAAACCTCCCGGAATATCCAATAAACTACATAAATCGAACTTCGTTAAAAAAGGCCGGTCTACCAAAAACGGCATTTAAATTCTATTGAGTGACCCATGTATTATCATTCATTGCTGCCGCGAGTGCTAAATCAACCTCAAAAGAGTTTATCTTTGCTAGCTTATCCTACTTAACGAAACGCGCTTTACGGCGCGTTTCTTGTTTATTGTCTTTAACAAAATGATAAACAGACGATTACTTCCCCTTAAAAAGAGTTCGAAATTTTTCAATAAAATCTATACCGATTTCAAAATTGGGCTATATCAGGCTTCTCTCATTATTTAACCTCACTTTCTGAGAGTTCGATTTCCCCTTAGGGATATTCTGAGTTAAGGGCAACTGCTGTTTTGTTACGAGACTTTGCAATGAGATAAAGGAATTTGAGAATTACACTCGCCTCTTCTTCGTTAACGCAAATGCAATTTTGAGCTTAAAAAATTAGTAATTGCATAAGTTATTTAGGCCGGATTGGTTTTTATTCAATACGACTCCCTCTGCGTAATTTCCACCGGTTATATGTTTAATCCTAAATAAATAAACTGGTTTTATGTTAATGGATCCACAGTTTTTGGACATCTTCCAATGATTTTCCCTTTGTTTCGGGTACCAGCTTGAGTACTGTCAGAAACGAAAGCAGACAACAGCCAGAAAAAAACCAAAACGTGATACCGGGACCAACTGTTCCAAGTAAGATAGGCGTTAGTTGTCCAACTACAGTGTCAGCCACCCACATCACTAAAATGCTCAGTCCCATAGCACGCCCCCGAATCTCTGTTGGAAATATTTCTGCAGCAATAACAAACTTCAAAGGGCCAATGGAAAATGCGAAACAAGCCAAAAACAAAACGATACCAATTACCAGTGCAATACTTCCGGTGTTGCCTGTATAAAAGCAGATGCCCGTGAAAAGCAGGCACACACAGGCTCCTATGGAGCCTGTGAGATAAAGGGGGCGCCGTCCCATCTGGTCTACTTTCCATACCGCTATAAGGGTAAATATGAAGTTTGCAACGCCAAAAACGATTTGGCCTAAAAGTGCTTTATTAATGGCAATGCCAGCAGCATTTAAGATTTGAGGACCGTAATAAATGACGGCGTTAATTCCACTAAATTGGGAAAACAAGGGTAGCAGTAATGCAATTATAAGGGGCTTCCGCATCGCCCTGGAAAAAATCTCTTTATAGGAGCCTTTTTCATCCGCGTTGTTAGATTCGGTTATTGGTACAGGCCGACCGGCTGCATCTAAGCCAAGTAGTCGCTTAAATATCCGTGCTGCATGGTCATCCTGTCCTTTCTGCATCAGCCACCACGGACTTTCGGGAACAAAACAAAGACCCGTGAAAAAGAGTAAAGCAGGGATGATACCCAAGCCAAGCATTCCACGCCAGGGTTCTTTTACAAAGAGAATGCGAAAGAAAGGTGCCATTATTGTCCCGGTATGTTGAACTGCAAAATTCAACATGGCCGCATTAGTGATATAGGCAATCAATATACCCACAGTTATCGCCAGTTGATAAAAGGTTACGAGCCTGCCCCGAATAGCTGCAGGAGCAATCTCAGACAGGTAAAGTGGCGCTACAATGGAAGCCGTGCCAACCCCCATTCCACCCAGCATTCTGGACAGCACCAATTGCGTGAATCCAGAGGAGACCGTAGCAGCAATCGCTGACAATAAAAACAGCAGTGCCGATAGCATCAATAGTTTTTTACGGCCCAGGCGGTCACTCAGGTCCCCGGAAAATAGCACACCGATGATACAACCTACCAGCGCCGATGATACAAACCAACCTTCGGCAGCGGAAGAAAGACCGAACTGGCTTTTTACAAAAGGTAAAACACCAGAGATTACGGCCATGTCAAATCCAAAAAGAAATCCACCGAGCGTAGCAATGAAGGCGGTTCCGGCGAGAAATGAATTTAGTGTTTGGTTTGTTTTTTTAACAGTGCTTTTCATAATGGCTTATATTTTTATTCTTTCTCTATTCGCACTGTCATAATCCCTTTGGACGGTAATATAAAGTCATTACCCAATAATTTCTTCTTATCTTCCATAAGGTCACTTTCGTACACCCTTACTGCCCCGACGTTTTGAGGGCTAATCTGTATTTTACTGTCCTGCGGTCCGCAACTGACGAGTTGTACAATTACGGCTTTGCCATCATTAGCGGGTTTTATCGCCTCTACGTAGAATTTCTCTCCAGACAGTTTGAAGAAAAGTTTTTTGCTATCTCCCAGGCTGGTGGCAGCGACAATTAGTGGCTGATGATTATTTAACCCTTCCTGGTTAGCGGCAAAACTTTCGTACGACTGATCATGAGCCGTAAACAGATAATGAAACGTTGCTTTCCCTTCCTGATCGGCCTGGAAATTAGTGTGCCATAAGTTATTCATAACCCATGAATACAGCTTTGGCGATTGCGGCGTAAATGTCAACCACAGAGGAGAATGATGCAAACCACCAAGTAAGCCTGCGGTAGTAATATCGCCAATCTCGAAAAGTGGTGCATCCGGACTTGACCAGGTCACACCGTAGTTGTTATTGGATACGTCTACCCAGCGCTGAACTGTGTACCAATTCTTGTTTGAATTAGGCAACTGATCAGCTTCAGCAGTTATACTGCCCCAGGGGATGTTATAACGAACTTGTGCATCTGGTACATTAAATGGAAAAGCAAAATGTACGCTTTCCTTTTGGCGAACAGCGATCTTATCAATTGTATTTATAAGTTCAATGTTGTCGATACCGCTAACCAATTTCACCTCCCGCACAAGGCTATTCGTGCCTGGCGCCTTAGATGTAATCAGCAGACTAACCACCAGTGGTCCGTTTTCTTTTACTGAAATATGTACCTCTGAGCTTGACTGTATATTTTTCAGAGAATCTCCCGGCATATACAGGTACTTATTAAATCCAGCAGAGTCTACCAATACGATGGTTTTGCTTCCTGAGTTTTTGGTGATATGATCTATGTCACCGGTAGATTGCTCGACATCAATCGTATAAATACCATTGGTTAATTGCTTGTTTGTAATTTTTGCACTCCCGGCTGTGTAAGCTTTTCCTGGGTGGATGGTATAAATCCGGCTGCCAAACTGAGGCACATCGGTAGCGACGAATGCCAGTTCACCGGTGCTAAGACGCTGAGATGGTACACTTGCACCAGTCTCATCTTTTACCAAATCGCCTGTAGCGCTTAATACCGACGGTACATATACGACTCCGGTACGCGCCCAGGATAATGTATTATAGACAGTAACTGCCCCTGATTTTGGTAAAGCGGGATTGAGCACTCGCTTCATGATGGTATCTATTTGCCTTTTTGCTTCCAGCACGTAACCCTGTTTTACGGCCCATTCACTTTTTACCCGCTCGTTATCCGGTTCATCAATGCTATTATAAGCGCCCCAGGTATGCTCATTATACAGAAGCAGGTTTTTCCAGGTAGCGTTAAATTTATCAGCCGGATAATCTGTTTTATTCTGGATGGCCCATAGTGCAGCCGCTTGTTTAAGACGATCAGAGGATTCACGGCTAAGGGCTGTTTCCCGGGCGGCGGAAGAAACGCCATCTGTCCAATACTCTGTGTAATCACCTGCCAGATGAGGAATTTTATATTTATATTTTTCCTCGAAATCGCCAAAGAATTGTTTTACCGAGGTGATGACTAGCTTTGGGGAAGAGAAATGTTGATTCCATGCTTTAACCGCATCTGGTAGCTCTGGGTCAATTGGTGCATTGTCGCTCATCGCCCAGGTAAGAATTGTCATATCATAGGGGAAGTTGTTTTGTTCCAGATCAGCCAGATAGGAGAAAATGTGTGGATTCAGGAAGTTCTCTGACGGATGTCCGGTATAGTAGGGTTTGGGGTCATCAACACTGAAGAAATTAGGGATTTTACTTCCTTTAAGGGTATAGCCAATAGAGTAAGGTTGACATTGCCAGAAAAGGAAGCTCTGTTTTCCAGAAGGCGAGGTCCAGTAAAAGGGTTTATCCTGCCATTTGGCTAAATTGCCGATTCTGTCTGATGCATTTGGCCCTGAAAGGAAATATTTGATGCCAGTCTGCTCACTCTGTGCAGCAAGTCCCCAGGAAGCGCCTGGCACATCTCCCTGGAACATTGTATGGATTTCGATGCCGTGCTCTCTTGCTAATTGCTGAGACCTGATAAACATCTGCATAAGCTGGTAAGAATCGGTCATACTGGTATTGATATTACCGTAAGCTCCGTCGAGATTTATCCAACCATTCTTCACTGCGTTCCAGAACTGTTCTTTCTTCTTTTCATTGGCAACTTTCAGGTAGTTATCAACTACCCATATAGCCTCAGTCGTCCATTTGTATCGGGCTTCGACCGGATAATCAGCTGTTTTTTTAGCAAGATTGATCGCCTCGTCGATATTATCCATATGCAGTTTTAATACTTTGGCCTGCGTATTGGTATAACCGATATCAACATGAGAATGCGGTAGTATGTAAACCGTCCAATTATTGCGTGCCGGAGTCACAAGGCAGCGAGCCTTATAGGTCTGGCCGCCTGATCGCAGGGTAACCTCAGCTTGTGTAATGATCTGGATGGGAGGTCCGGGCAAAGGTAATTCGAAAACGTCTATCCCTTCAGGTGATGCGGGGATTTTTACGTATTCTGTCTCACCGTTAAATCCAACAATCACCTCGCTTTCATTGAAATTCTTGCCACCCATGAATAGAAGGCGCACCATTCTCCTATCTGTACCATTATATTTAATATAAGCAATGGTGGGTTCGAGTGTAACTGAAGTAAATTGCTTTGTCGTTTTTTGTGCATATAAGTCTGTCATTAATAAGCAGACCATCGTAATTATAGCACTGATATTCTTCATTATTTATTGCGTTTATCTTAATCGTTTAACAATATTCATCTTTAACATAAGCTCTAACCACCTTGGCTCTTCCCTCGCCATTATTAGTTAGCTCGTAGCTGCATGAAGCTGCAGGTACAATAAAAGTTTCGGCATAATAAATGCGCTGCAACCTGTCTCCTGTTTTAACCGAAATACATTCGCCTTCAACAAGGCTAAGGATATGACACTGATCAAGGGTGTCACAAGTTAGCTGGTGATCAAATTCAAGCCGGTCAATGGCGTAAAAATGATCCGGATGAGTGCTTAGGCTGATCAATTGGTGATCTTCATTCTCGCTGATTACTTCCTGGCGGGACAGCAGTGTTTCTTTTACTACATCGCCTTTTCTGTCAAAACGCAGGTTTTCAAAAGCCCGGTTAATGTTTAGGGGACGCAATTCTCCGTTTAAATCCGGTCTCACCCAATCGTATATCTTAAAAGTATAGATATAGGGCGTAGCACTGATTTCCAATACCATATTATTGACACCCGAACAATGTACCGTTCCATTGGGGATCAAAAAAAGATCGTGTTTTTTTGCAGGAAATGTTTGTACATAGTTTTCAACGGTGACCGGGACCTTGTTATGAAAACTATTTTCCATATCTGCCCGGAAAGCCTCCTTGTTTATATCTTCCCTAAATCCCAGGTATACTTTCGCATCCGGTGTGCTGTCAAGGATATAATAAGTTTCATCCTGCGTAAAATCTTCGCCAAAATGATTTGCTGTATAAGTTACAGAAGGATGGCATTGCAATGAAAGGTTACCGCCGTTAAATGTGTCAAGAAAATCAAACCTGATAGGAAACACATGACCGAATCGTGCTGCTGCTTTACCCAGAATAGCCTCACTCTTGAAAAAAAGTAGGCTGTCAAAAGAAATCTCCAACATTAATCCTTGCTTTTCAAGGATAATTCCGTTTTCCGGAGCGATTAACTCGAAGGACCATGCATAGTTCTTTACAGCTTTGTTCAAACCATTAATATGTTTCTTAATCCAAGTGCCTCCCCATACGCCAGGCTCGAACCATGGCCTTACCCGGAGTACTTGTGATGATATGGTTTCAAGGGCCTTTCTCAGTGTATTACCTGTGCACCATGTGATTTCTTTTATTCTTTGCTCGTCGATAATCAAATCGATTTTCTTTAAAAGCTGGCATTTGTGCCTACTCAAAACGGGCCAATCGATAAAATAAAAGCGTTTATACTGGATTTTTGGAGAAGCAGATTCATTCTTTCCCAGATTCCTTATTTTTCCCGAACGGGAACGAAACTGAATTTCATTTTTTGGTACTTCAAGATAAAGCAATGCGCCATCCCATCCAGCCAGGCTGGCACCTGTACCATAAATAATATTCAGGCGACCCGCCACTGGCTGAAAGTAAGCTAATGCCTGCTCATCGAAAAATTCGACTAGGCCGCCATCATATATTTTTCCAAACAGTGGATCATCGCCGCCTGTATAATCGCTTAACATTTCTTCAATATGCGCTGTTTCTTTAAGCGCCTTTGCTACATTAATCCAGTTTGCTATGATATTCTTTCCCTTGAGCAATAGATCTAGTTTCCCGACGAATATTTCCCAATAAACTCCGGAAAAACCATCAATTGTGATGTTAGTATCATTATTGATGATCCAATGTACCAATTCATCGTGACCGGCATAGATTGTTCCGTCGATATCAAAGGTCGGGTAGATATCGTAACCTTCTTCGATAGTACTGAATTTATTCAACGGAAGTAATAACTGTTCTGTAGATCTCAACTCCTGCATATCGAGGCTGGAATGCACGATATTCACTGTGGTTTTATTCATTATTCTATAATTGTATTTTAATATGTAAATATGTTTGTACATTATTAAAATTATATTTTAATACTTCTTGTTTTTTAGTCCCGATTACAACTCACGCCGGCTTTCTACAGTATACACGAAATCGTCGCCCTTGTAGTAACCCAGATTGAACTCGATTGGACGTTCCGCCTGGTCAAATACAAAACGCTTTCGAAGCAGAACAGGCTGCGCCGGTCCTATTTCAAGCTTCGCGGCAACTAACTTGTCAGGGAGTTTTGCACTAATTTCCTCTTTAGAAAGGTAAGCAATAGTCGAATACTCCTGCTCCAGCATTTCATAAAGTGGCTTTTTAAAGTCTTCTTCTCCTGTAAGCCCGATTCTTGGATGAAAATAAGAAATGAAATAGACGAATGCCTCATGAACGTTTCCCCTAAGCCTTTCCAGCTTTATTATTTTCTTATCTGGCTTTATGTCAAAAAATGCGACGACCTGTTCCTCCGGCAATACCCAACTTATATGTAACTCGTAGTTTTTTATTTTTATGCCCCGGGTCTGCATTTCCTGGGAAAAAGAAAGCCAATTCACTGACTTGGAACTCATTTTGGGAAAGGCAACTTTAGTGCCTAATCTTTTTTTTCTGATCAGTAATTCCTCAAAGACCAATTTGTTTATTGCCTGGCGCAAGGTGGTTCTGGATATAGCGAGCTTTTTAGCCAAGTCTACTTCGTTTGGCAAGAGTTTGCCCGCTTGATATTCTGGCTCATTTATCAACTCACGTAATAAGTTTTCAGCCTGAATATGTAGAGGAATAGCACTTTTGTGATTGATAATTAACTTCATGGATGATTTTATTTCTGCTGTTCAATGTACGTACATATTGCAATACTTTTCAAATATTCTATTTGTAAATGGAGTGATGCTGCGCTTTTATGCCCAATTGTAAATTTCTTAGCAGACTGGGTATAGCTTATAATATGTAACAGATTAATTGTAATAAACATCACGAATTACACTGGTATGTCCAATTTAAAGATTGGTTTATATTTCTGCAAATAAAGCAATAATAAATTGAGATTGAATTTTATTTTTTTATATGTTTGTACATATTTAAATATGTTGGCATAATAATTAATCTAACATAGTCTCTTTAGAAAAATAAACCCAATTATAAAAAACGTTGCTAAATGAAAATACTTTTGTCTTTTTTTATTTCATTTTCTATCCTTTCCGGCCTATCTGCCAATGCCCAAACAAACAGTAAAGCGGGGCTTGCCAAATCAATTTTGAGTGATAGCCGTTTAGATACTATTCAATCAAGGGCCTTACAGTTACTTTCCGGCTTTTCAGCTGGCACCTCTTATAGCGAGGTCTGGATCCGTGATTTTAACACCTTTATCAAAGGTTCATTAAGCACGCACCCGAAATCAGAGGTAAAAGCTAAACTCCTGATGTTTTTCAAAATACAGGGCGAGGATGGGGATATCGTTGATGGAGTGGTTGACAGTGCCAAAGCTAATGCCGGGTATCAATACCGATACTCGACTTTGTTGCCTGGGTGGGCGGCTCATAAAAACACCGTGGAGACGGATCAGGAATCGTCATTGGTACAGGCTGTAAAAAAATACATTGATGTTACCGGCGATAGAACAATACTTGACGAGGTAATAGGAGACAAAACGGTTCTTCGACGGATGGAAGATGCATTTATATACCTGCAAAATGAACGCTGGTCGGCAAAATATGGCTTGATCACAGGCGCAACAACCATTGATTGGGGCGATGTGCAGGCCGAAAGCGGCTGGGGTGTAGCCATAAACGAAAAAACGAAATGGGCTATCGATATATACGATAATGCCATGTTTGTGATCGCCTTGCACGATTTCGTAGCCATGCAGCCTAAAGGTTATAAGCCGGAACAAGATTGGGCGTTTGTAGCAGAAAACATCACCAAAAATGCACGTAAGTATCTATGGGACATAGATCAACAAAAATATATTCCTCACCTTTACCTGAATGGCAGCCCTTTTTCTCCGGATTTTAATGAAAAAGGAATCTTATACTTAGGCGGGTCAATATGCGCTATCGAGGCGGGGTTTAATACACCGGCCGAGGTAAAGGAGATAAACAGGCAGATGGTTGCAGCAGCAGCTAAAGAAAAACATGCTACTATTGGGATTACCGTTTATCCGCCGTATCCAACCGGGCGCTTTCCTAATATGGATGCCTATACTTACCAAAATGGCGGTGACTGGACATGGTTTGGGGGCCGCATGATACCTCTCTTATTATCATACGGATATGCAGAAGACGCTTATAGAGAAATATCGCCAATGCTTGACAGAGTAATTGCTAATAAAGGTTTTTTTGAATGGTATGATGTGCGAACCGGCACCCCAAAAGGCTCCGGCGATTTCAGAGGTGAGGCAGGTGTGCTTTACGATGCTATCATCGCTTTAAAGCAATGGGCTGTTAAAAACAAATAAGTCTTTGGTGAATAAGAAATAAAACCATTGTGAAATATTGAATATCAATAAACTAAAAAGAACGCACGAATCCCTTCCGCTCTTGATTTTAGTTGTCTACTTTTTGAGAAGCGTGGATGCTTAACTGGGCGATAACGGTACCTTTATTGGCAGAAATGCTGATGGAGCACATGGGTAATGTGGGTACAAGCCTAAGATGGGAACTGCAACTGCTGGCTATTCCGGTTGAATCATAATCTATTATACATTAAAGGCAGGCATATTTTGCCTGCCTTTAATTACTGTTATAATTATTTCTTATTAAATGTTGGATAAGGCACAAATTCCGTTTCGTCCCCTGTTATCTTATCAAATGTTTGCGCGATCCATTTTTGTTTGGCCGCGTTAATTAGTTCCTTATCGGTGGCTACAAAATTCCAATCTATAAATCGCTCCTCGGCAAAAGGCTCTCCGCCAAACAGGTAGATGGTACTGTTGACTGCTATCGTAAACTCACACAGGGCGCTTTCTTTGGCTACTAATAATTGTTTGGGGTGATAAGTATTCCCTTCACTTTCAATATTCCCTTCGAGTATATACAATCCTGCTTCTCCATAAAGCTCATGACCTATATTAACCGTTTGCCTGGTTTTGCTTTTAATCTCTATCATAAATAGCTTGCTGTACACCGGAACGGCAGATTTGTGACCAAATGCTTCACCGTCCACTAATTTGAATTGCAAGTCGCCGTCTGTCCAGGTTAGTAATTGCGCAGCGTCAATATGGAAAAACTCCGGTTCCATTTGCTCAAGTTCTTTCTGATATTATATCGGTTAAATAACAGATTATCGATCCTAAAATATTCGAGATTGATGCTACCAAAATTAATTAACCAGATAATCAGACATTTGACAACATTTGTCGAACAAGAGAGAAAAAAGCTCTGTCTTTTCAAAAACCGGGCTTGAAATATTATTGGAGAGCTTTTGTATCGTCATTTATCGCCGCCGCAAGTTCTAAATCATCCTCAAAAAAGTTCAGGCTTTATAAATTGTCGGCTCCAAAGCCTCCAGCGACAAACTGGAGGCTTTTTGGTTTCCTGCCCCACGGGACAACCATAGTAAAATTTTGATGACAGGCAACCTGATTGCACAGACTATCGTAGATTTGATAATAACAACATTAACAAATCAAAACATTCAATCATGATCAAGAAATATTATTGCCTGACTTTTTTAATTTTCAGTTTTTCACTCCTAATAACCCGGTCCGGCGTTGCCCAATCGAAAATGTTAACAAAAGGAGATGCAGCACCAGTATTTACGGCCCAAGCCAGTCTGGCGGGTAGTGAATTCAATTTTTCATTGAAAAAAGCTCTTGCCAAAGGTCCTGTTGTGGTTTATTTCTATCCATCTGCCTATACCGGCGGCTGTGATGCGGAAGCACACGCCTTTGCTGAAATGAAGGATAAATTCACAACAGCCGGAGCCACCATTATTGGTGTTTCCGGAGACGATATTCAGCGGCTGAATACATTTTCTGCTGATCCGAATTATTGTGCTGGCAAATTCGCAGTCGCTTCAGACGCTGAGGGCAAAATTGCGGCAACCTACGGCTTGGAAATCAATTCACCAAAACTTGGAATGAAAGACGTGCGTGGTATAGCGATTAACCACAGTTTCATACCTCGCACCACTTATGTTATTGGTAAAGATGGCAAAATTGTAGCTGTATTTTCATCAGAAGCCGATCATATTTCCCCTACCGACCATGTTGAAAAATCGCTGGCGATTGTAAAAGGATTGTAATGCACGGGCCCCGGATTCAATATTTGTTCTGCTCCCGTTACCGAATAGGACAAGCATTAAGACGCCAAACGTTTTAAATCATCCAAAAAGTGGTTCGATATCTTTCCCCCTATGGGGCTACAAAGCCGCTTTACGAAAGTAGAGCGGCTTTTTTGTTGTAGTGTAGATGCAAACTTCGGACAGCGGGGCTAGAACCGTGAAATTATCAAGCATTGCGTAGATACTGTCAAGTCAGGCAGTCAGAACATCCGGAACTTTGTCCTAATAAAATGATACAACCATGAAAAAGACAATTCTGATTACCGGCGCATCCTCTGGCATTGGCCGGGAAACTGCCAAACTATTCCAACAAAAAGGCTGGAACGTCATCGCCACTATGCGTTTACCCGAAGAAGACCTGGAACTTAACAACCTGACCGATATACTGGTTACCCGCCTCGATGTACAGGATCAGTCATCCATCGCTGGCGCTATTGAAGAAGGTATTACCCGTTTCGGCCGCATTGATGCCATCCTCAACAATGCAGGTTATGCCCTGATCGGGGTTTTCGAATCTGCCACCCGCGAACAAATCCAAAAACAATTTAACGTAAACCTTTTCGGGTTAATGGACGTTACCCGCGCCGTGTTACCGTACCTGCGCTCACAAGGCAGTGGCACCATCATTAATATCTCATCGATGGGCGGACAGGTGGCATTCCCCTTTGGCAGTTTATACCATAGTACTAAGTTCGCTGTGGAAGGGCTCTCGGAGTCACTTGCACACGAGCTTTACCCGTTAGGCATTTCGGTTAAATTAATCGAACCGGGCAGCATAGCTACCAATTTCCGCGGCGCGGTAGATATGATCAAAAATGACATTGCCATCTACGACCCCATGTTTGCTGGTTTCTTTAATAACTATGCACAAGCCGCCGGGCATCTGTCCAAAGCCACACCCACAGAAGTTGCTCAAACAATTTATGAAGCGGCAACCGATGGTACCGACCGACTGCGCTACACAATCGGCCCGGATGCTCACTTCTATATAAATACCAAACATCAAAACAGCGACACGGACTATATGCAACAGATGCGCGGCTATTTTATCAAATAATATCTATGCTATCAACTCACAAAAATTGACTTGTATATGCTTTAATCGTTAAATTTACTTATATGCCAGAGTCCTACATCGATATTAAATCTATCAGTGAATTGCATGAGTTTTATGGTGTGGGTAAACCACGCCATCCTTTAATTACGGTAATTGAGCTGGGCAGCAACAAGGTAAATCGCCTTGAACAGAACGCGATTTACCGTTTGGGTTTTTACACTATTTTTTGTAAAAAGTTCAGCGGTACACTTAAATATGGGCGCTCTTATTATGATTTCAGCGAGGGGTCTCTGATGTTCACAGGACCAGGGCAGATTGTATCTCCAAGTCCGGAGCAATATTTAGACGAAGGTTGGGGATTATTCTTTCATCCTGACCTGGTCAATACCGGTGCATTAGGTCGTAAAATGGGCGATTATTCTTTTTTTAATTATGAAGCCAATGAAGCGCTGCACGTGTCAGAAGAGGAAAAAAGCGTCCTGACCACTTGTGTACAAAACATTCGTAAAGAATACATGCAGAATATCGATAAGCATACTACCCGTTTGATACAAGCAAATATTGAACTGTTACTTAACTATTGCAGTCGCTTTTACGATCGCCAGTTTTATACCCGTGAAAAAGTGAATACCGATGTAGTGCAGCAGTTTGAAAAACTGGTAAAAGATTACTTTGCGCCGGAAACACTGATCGATACCGGCCTGCCTAATGTAGGTTATTTTGCCTCCCGGATGAACCTTTCACCGAACTATTTATCTGATCTGCTGCATCGTTTTACCGGCAAAACCACACAGGAACACATTCATTTGCAATTGGTGGATAAGGCCAAATCGTTATTATTGAGTACGCAAAAGTCGGTGAGCGAGATAGCCTATACACTGGGATTCGAACATCCGTCACATTTCACCAGGTTGTTCAAAAGTAAGACGGGTTATGCACCAAGTGACTATCGGCATCCGAATTGAATATCAATTGTGGTCCAACCATTATTCATACAAATCAAAGGTTAAAGAGCACTTTGATGAGCACAATCCTTCCCGGAAGGGTGTATGAACTGGCCGTAAGCATATTGGCTGATAAGTAGAGCGCGCTATAAGTTTTCACATTCAGAAAATTGTTCGCAGCCAGTTCCAGGTCGGTTTTCCACTTCTTGATCCTGAATTTTGCCGAAGCATCCGCAAAAAAGTATTTAAGGTCGGGATTGCCCTGCTGTCGGGTGAAGTAATGCTCGCCCGACAATTTGAACTGTACATCGGCCGCGGGGTTATATTCAAGCGAGCCCTGCTGCAGCAATTGGTCAATATGCTCTGCCGATGCCTCCGCTGCCGAATGACTATCTGTTTGGGTAACGGTCGCCTTATAGCTAAAGTTTACCTGCTCGCACACTTTGGTATCGGCGCTTACATTAACGGTTTCGGCAGTAGTGTTAAACGGTAGCAGCGCATTATTCTGTATCTGTACCGAGCTATTGCTTTGCCATTGTACACCGCCGCTAAAAGTGGTCTTTAACGCAAAGGAATATTTGCTCACGGTGCTGTTTACCGTCCATGAATCAGTGCTGTTTGGGTAAGGTAACACCACGCGCTGCTGCAACGTGCTGGTGATCACTTCCGAAGCAATATTATTGGAAGTAATATGATTATAAAGGACGTTCAGGCTGGCAAAAAATAAAGTAAGCGCCTTTCGGTAGTTAAACCCCACGGCAGCTTGCTGGTTCTGTCTTTCGGTCAGGTCGGCATTATTGGCATAAAGCGTCTGGTAATCTTTCAGGATATAGCCTTGGTACATATCTTCTATAGTACCCGTTTCATTGCGGTAGCTGTACAAAAAAGTCATATAGTTTTCTATCCCGGTTTGGTATTTCACTTTTAACTGCGGGTTGAAATAAAAGCGCGTCAAACCCCTGTTCAACTTGTATAAGCTATCCGAATAATTGATCTGCTGCAGGCTTAGCGGCAATGTCAGGTTCACTTTAAGAATACTTCCCGGCAAATCATAAGCAGCTTCGGCATACAGTTTCTTCCTGGTCCAGTTCAAGTGGTTCATGGAGCTGTCAGGCTCCTGGCTAATCATGTTATTAGCTTGCACAACGTCCAGGTTTGATGTTAATGTTTGCGATTGTACGCTAAAACCCGCTCTGAAACTCTGCGTGATAAAGTCCGATGGTATTTTGAACGACAGGTAATTATTGGTATACCAGGTTGGCACATTTACATTTTGAAGCAGTTGCGCGTAGGGACTGTTGTTATTAAATATAGCAGTGTCAAAGTCTGGCCCGATTCTCCTGGTCTCCGGCTCAGCTGAACGACTGATATAGGAATATGCCTGGATAATGTTGTTTGATTTCAAGGATCTAATCAGGTTAAATTCATTAGAAAAGCTCAGTGCATTATCGTTGAGTACCTGGTTTACCAAAGCTCCATTAGTATTCAAGGTGGAATAATTGGCCGACCTGTTATCATCTAGCAGCAGGGCGTCATTTAGGTAATATTGAGGCCGGTTAATGTTCAGCGTAAATTGGGTATGTAATATATCCGGGCTGAAGTGGTTGTGTTGTGTCTCATTATATTGTACCGTATCACCGGGTAAAAAAATGGTTGTACGCTGGCTGTAATCCTGTCGCTCGTTATCGTGAAAATAATAAGCGTTTATCTTGAGTTGCACATTCTTTTGCAAGTTTACGAGATTATTAAGGTTGATGAGCCCCGATTGGTCAAACAAATATCGGTCGCGTGATAAAGCCGGGTCATTCACAGCCCCCAGCGAAAGCAGGGTGGCCGGTACATCATTATCAATGCGCTGCGTGGCCTCGGCAAAATTGTGCGATACCAGTTCCTCCTGTAGGTCATCCCCTGTATTGTTGCCCTTTAAGTAATTAATGGCTTTGTAATTGTCTTTGAACATCATCGCGTTAAGGTCTACATCGTAATTACCCGGCAAACCCGCGCCGATACTCTCCTGGCCAATCAACTGCAATTTCGCGTCCTTCTTAATGCTGAGGTTCAGCGCCACATCATCGCCCATTACCTTATTTTGCAGTACTTTAACCGGCTGATCGTTTTGTATTACTTGCACCTGGTCCACAACACCCTGCGGGATAGTGGCAGTAGCAATATTATACTTATCATCCAGCAGGTTATCGCCGCCGATGTACAGGTTGGAGATGGGTTTGTTGTTATAGCTAATTTTACCATCCGCAGCAACCGTTATGCCCGGTAGTTTTTTGATTACGTCGCCAATAACCCTATCCTGCACACTGGCAAAATCAGACACCTTATAGCTCAACGTATCACCGCTCGTGCGCAATACCGGCCGACTACTTTTGATCACTACCGACTGTAATTGGTTGATCGATGTAGCCAAAATAAAATCGACCGGAGTCTGCGTGTCTGTAATTCCTTTGGTTTCAGTCTTATAACCCACACAGCGCACTTCAATCGTCAGTCCATTTACGGGCATATTAGCAGGCAGTTGCAAAACATAGGTGCCTTTAACATCGGTAATGGTATATTTTATAATACCATTTGTTGCACTGTTCTTAAGGTTGACGCTCGCAAAGGGTACAACCTTGCCGGTGCTGTCTTTCACCGTGCCCTTGATATTCTGGGCAAAGCCAGCGACTGAAAACAGTAGCGCAATAACCAGTAGACCCGCATATCTCATCATCCGGCTCATTTCTTTTCGGGTAACTCTATCGGGTTATTGATCACGGCCTGGGGCCCCAGCTTTATATTGATATGTGGTTTTGGCCCGTTTCCCGGCATATTGCCAGCCTGTGCCGCCATCATGGATTGTACAAAGGCATCCGGATCTTTACGCATGGCCTCCTGCAAGTGAGCAAATTCCTTTTCGGTAGTTTTGATGGCCTTTGCCGGCGGCTGGATGATATTCGGATCATTGTCCGTGTCATCTATACCGATCGTTAAAGTTACGCGGCCGGGGTTATCCGGCGCTACATTGGTTGACCCATTATCTTTTTTGGGCGTAATCACTGCTTTTTCAACCCCATCAAACTTAAAGTCGACTTCCTTTTTCAGGTCATATGCCTCTATGATTACACCGGGCAGACCGTTCAGCTTCCAAGGGCCTACATGCAGCGGCAGATCGGGACAAAACCAGGCTATATAGTCCCTGCCCTTAAAATGCGTCGTCGCCTTTTGACAATGCAACCCGCCGAAAGTCGCCGTGTCGCCACTTATTTTCCAGTCGATGGTCGGCAATACATCCGTCATCAGGTAACTGTTCATAAACAGTGGCTCCTTTCTCACTAATTTATGCTCGTTCGGGTATTGGTAATATTCCGTCGCTGAGCCTGAAGATTTACGCGAGATGTTTACCCGCCCATCAGGCGAGTTTGCCAGTTGCTCCTGCATTTGTTTTTTAAACAGGGCATCCTCCATCTGCTTGTCATAACTCCGGTAGGCGCTTGCGTTTTTTCCCACAATCAAAACCATGTTCTCGGTATATGGGTTCGCCCTGTTAATCGTATCCCTGATATGGGTAAATTTGTAATGCACCAATACTTGAGCGGTATCAGGCCTTTGTGCCGATGCCGAAAGCACCAGCATGAACAATGCTGCACTTAATAAAAATTGCTTCTTCATATTTCGGATATTTTTAAGCAATACTATTTCGCCGCTTCAACCCGTCAAAAACTTTGTTACCAACGCCACCTTCCTACCAGCCAAAACCGGATATTTGTTATCAGGGTTTTGCTGTCAGCAAACCGGCGGAAGCTATAAGCACGGATCTCAAAAATCACCTGTTCGTATGCAAAATCGTTGCGATAGCATCAATAGTCTAGGAATAAACAGGGCGGCACTATACCTTTGATAAATGCGCCGTATTAAAGCCAAATACATTATCGAGCTGCTGATCCACCTGGCCTTCTGGATAGGGGTATATTATACGCTGAATTCTTTAACCAGCTCAACCATCAGCGTGCGGGTGAGCCAGAATGGTCATATACTGGAAAAAAAAGCAATAGATACACTTTTTCCTTATTCGGTCATTACACTCGTTTTTCTGGCGTTGTTGTTTTATGGCAATATATACTGGGTATTTAAAAAGGCGCTGCAATATAAAAATGCAGCGTTTGGCATTACCATAGCCGCCGGTTGGTTTATACTCCTGTTCATCGCCAATTATATTTTTGTTGGGTTCCGGTTAAACCAAAGCTCTCCATTGGGGCCTCCGCTTGAAATGTTAGTGCAGAATGACGTAAGGCAAGGCCAGTTGGTTCAGCATAAAACTTCTTTTTTGGCAATAGGTAACTGGTTCCATATGCAGCTGACCATGGTACTTATTTTTTTGGCTGCAGCCGGACTTTCCATAGCTTATTTCTTTCTGAAGGAATGGGCGCGCAACGAACTGGCACGTAATAAACTGGAAGCCTATCAATTAAGCACCGAGATCAAATTCCTTAAATCGCAAATAAATCCGCATTTCCTGTTCAATACGCTTAATAATCTTTTTTCAATGGCGCAGGCTAAAGGGAATGATGACCTTGCCGATGGCATTTCCAAACTTTCGGATATGATGCGTTATATGCTCTATGACAGCAATGCCGGCAGCGTGCCGCTGAGAAAAGAAATAGCCTACCTGGAAGATTGCATCGCCCTGAACAAACTGCGCTATGCAGTTGATGAGATAAAGGTTACATTTGAATACCCGGTACAGTCCGGCGGTGTCGCCATAGCCCCAATGCTATTTATCCCCTTCGTGGAGAATGCCTTTAAACACGGCGTTTCTATCGGTCACACCTCCCGGATTGATATCGACATTATGGTTTCAGGTCAAAAATTGATCTTTACCTGTGTAAATATGAAATATAGTGCTATCAAAAAGATAGAAGACGAAAAAAGCGGCATCGGGCTCGAAAATGTAAAACGACGGCTAGATCTGTTATATCCCCGTAAACATCACTTACAGATTAGCGAAGATGATGGGAAATATATTGTTAAGCTTGAAATTGACCTGGAATGATCACCTGTATTGCTATTGATGATGAACCGAAGGCGCTTGAAGTTATAGAACGCTATTGCCGTAAAACCAACCTTGTTGAGTTGAGGGGCACCTTCCGCGAACCTGTAAAGGCGATCGAATTCCTGAGCCGGGAAAAGGTCGACCTCATCTTCCTCGACATTAATATGCCCGATATCAGCGGAATGCAGTTAGTGCAAACTTTGTCGCCCTGCCCGATGATTATTTTCACCACCGCTTACAGCCATTACGCCGTGGAAAGTTATGAGCTGAATGCACTTGATTACCTGCTGAAACCCATCACTTTCGAGCGTTTTCTTGCCGCGGTGAACAAGGCTCCGGAGACGTTGTCCTCAAAAAAAAGTATAGGTATGGAGGCTGAGGCCACAGTGTTCATCAAAAGCGGACCGCAGACTTACCAGGTTAAATTAGCCGAAATATTGTACCTGGAAAAAGATGGCAACTACATTACCGTTCACCTGAAAGACAAAAACATCCTGATCCGTGAAAATATGGGGGACATTTTTGACCTCGTTCCAGGGGCGGATTTTATACGGGTACACAAATCGTATGTGGTAGCCATCAAACATATTGCAATGATCGAAGTGCATCAGCTCGTTATTAACGGCGAAAAAATCCCTATTGGCAGCACATACCGCGACCCTTTGCGCAGCAGGTTGGGACTAAAATAATATCAGTGCATATTTTTAATAAATCTCTGGTTTCGGTTTGGATAACTGAGAAATTGCCAGGAATTTTATCAGCATTTCGAAAAAAGAGGTCAATCAAAACACAAAAGCTAATTATATCTAAAAGAGTCCTTCTAAAAGGAAGAATTCTTTTTATATCACCGTATAAAAATGAAATATCTCGCCAATCTGTCCTCAAACAATTTTAGGTTGTCCGCCAAAGTCGACGATTGTGTTTAATTTACGTTTAGTTTTTGTTAAATTTGGTTTGAAATACTGATCGAATGCTTAACAATGATTCCGGTTCCGGAGATAAGTTATTGCTGCTAAAATTAAAAGAGGGCAGCAGTGAGGCATTTGACGTACTTTATGAAAAGCATTGGCAAAGCATATATTCAGCGGCTTTTAAAAGATTGCAAAATCCTGATTTGGCTAAAGATATGACCCAGGATGTTTTTTTGCAATTGTGGTTAAAACGTGAAGAGAGCAATATCCTAAATCTTGGCGCCTATCTGCATACTTCCGTAAAAAACATGATTTTCAACTGGATGGAGCGGGAACGGAAATTTACTCCCGTGCCCGAGCTGTTATTGCAATTAAAAGTTTCTATGGATGAAGCTGATTCCGCAATTCTGCTTAAGGAATTTATGCAAGCTTATGAAGCATTGATATTAACATTAACACCATCGCAACAGGTTATATTCCGAATGCGCTACCAACAAGATCTTTCTACAGCCGAAATTGCCGAACAATTGAACATTTCCCGAAAAACCGTGCAAAATCAATTAAACAAAGCTGTTACCCAACTACGCGCATCATTAACGTTAATATCTATTCTTTTTTTATTCGGCACCCAATAGATTTACTTTTTTAAAGTTTTAAAACGCTTTTTATTTTCAATTTCCTCACTTCTATTGAAGTATAGTGGGATTTTATTAAAAAAAACGTTTGGTTTAGCCGTGTTTTTTTCAAGCAAGTAAAATTTATTAAAAAAAACGTGGGACTTTTCTTGTTTTAACTGTCATGTAGTTAAAGAGCAATCCATCGCTGATGAAAAAGCAAGAATTTTTAAGAATTTTAAGAAAATTCAATAAGGGGCTCGCCTCGGGAGAAGAAAAATCATTCCTTTCGGCCTACTACAACTTGTTTGAAGCAAAATCAGATATTACTGAAATGCTTAGTCCCGATAAGCGGGATCTGCTGAAAGATCAGATTAAAGCAGGCATTGATATTAAAATAGCACGTTTACAAAAAACTAAAAGGCCTAACCTGTTTCTGCGTCGAATTGCCGCGGCCGCTATCTTATTTGTTGTACTCGGCGCAGGAGTCAGTTTTTATTTGGTTAAAACCAATTTCTTCAGCAGTCATAATTATGCTAAAAACATTATTCCACCAGGTGGCAATAAGGCCGTACTCACTCTTGCCAACGGAACACAAATTATATTAAGCAATGTTAAAAACGGGGTACTGACATTACAAAACGGAACCGTAATTAAGAAAACCGCGAACGGGCAATTGGTTTATGACGCAAGTGCAGCCGGCAGCAACGTGATAGCCTATAATACTATCAGCACCCCGCGTGGCGGACAATACATGATTATTTTACCGGATAGTAGTAAAGTATATCTTAACGCGGCATCTTCTCTTCGCTTCCCAACGGCATTTGCTGATAAAATCCGAAAAGTGACGTTAATTGGTGAGGCCTATTTTGAGGTGGCGCATAATAAAACCAAACCCTTTATGGTAACTTCAGCAGGCCAAACCGTTGAAGTGTTGGGTACACATTTCGATATAAATGCATATGCTGATGAGCACTCCATAAAAACCACATTGCTTGAAGGGAGTGTAAAGGTAGCAGCTTCTGGAAAGACCGCACTCTTAATTCCTGGGCAACAGTCGCAAGTTGTTCAAAACAAGAATTTGGATACACTCATAAATGTACTTCAGCATGCTAACCTGGACGAAGCTGTGGCCTGGAAAAACGGCTATTTCCAATTTGAAAACGCAGATCTGCAAACTATAATGCGACAGTTTTCCAGATGGTATGATGTAAAGGTTATTTACGACGGACAACCGGGCGGCAGGTTATTTTCAGGACAGATTCACCGGAATTTGAATGCAGCGCAAGCGTTGGACTTGCTGAACTATGCAAATGTACATTTCACTATTGATGGTAAGACCATCATCGTATCAACTAATTAAACTAAACAATAACTAACACTAAACAAGAAAGGTATGAAAAGAAAATTACAAAAAGCACAGTAATCACCCGATCAGGGTTATACCATAAAAAAACCGCAGAAGTGCTTCGACCTACTTCTGCGGAAAATAGCTGGGCTAACCCTTCTGTTCCGTTAAAACGGAATAGAAAAACAATTTGGACAAACTATTCAATGTATTAACCCAAAACTTTACAAAAGTAATGAAATTAAATGCTTTTACTAAAGCCGGCGGCTCTTTGAGCCGGCTGCTACCTCCTAAAGTAATACTGGCGATGAAAATAACTACATTTCTATTGATGATAGCTCTTGTACAGGCAAGTGCCAAGGGATATAGCCAGATAAATCTGAATGAAAGGAATGCCCCGTTAGAGAACGTGCTTAAATCCATTAACAAGCAAACCGGCTATACTTTTTTTTATGATATTAAAGATGTTAAGAATGCCAAAGTTGATATACAGGTTAACGACGCATCGCTCGATCAGGTTCTATCCATCTGCTTTAAAGATCTCCCGATCACCTTTAAAGTGATTCAAAACAATGTGGTATTAAAGGAAAAAGACGAATCCATGTTATCAAAGATAATGGATATGATTGCTTTGCCGGTTACCATAAATGGCGTGGTAACAGATGAAGAAGGCCCTTTAGCCGGGGTTACTATTGTGGTAAAGGGTACAAGTAAAGTAACTACAACAAACGCGAAAGGTGAATTCTCATTAAAGGCCAATCAAAATGATATACTTGTATTTACCTATGTAGGGCACAAAACGCAGGAAGTTATCGTTAAAAGTGTTACCACCTTTCATATAAAACTGGAAAGTAATGTTGCAGGCCTTGACCAGGTAGTAGTGGTAGGTTACGGAACTACCCAAAAGAAAGATTTGACCGGATCAGTATCTACTATTTCGGCAGCTGATATTCAGGATGTACCTTTTGGTACTGTTGATAATGCACTGGCCGGTAAAGCCGCTGGCGTTGAGGTGACTAAAACGGATGGATCGCCGGGTGGTGCTGTACGTGTCAGGATTCGCGGATCAAGTTCATTACTCGGGGGAAACGACCCGCTATATGTAATTGACGGGGTTCCGGTATCTGTACAAAGCAACTACATCAATCCCGGTTATGATGTAACCAGCCCTGTTGGTAATAATGTTTCAAATGCCGGTGGGGTTAGCGCTGGCTTGTCTACTGCTTTTGTAAACGGCCTTAATAGCTTGGGGGGATTAAATCCCGATGACATTGAATCTATTACAATCCTGAAGGATGCGTCATCTACTGCGATTTATGGATCGAAAGCCGCAAATGGTGTTGTAATTATCACCACAAAAAAAGGTAAGGCCAACATGGTGCCGGTAATAACCGCCAGTTATTACAGCACCGTAACAACGCCTATCACACCACAGGTCTTAAACGCGAGCCAATACCGTACATTGCTTACTGAGGCAGCACAAAACGATTTTGACTCACGTGCTGCTGCGGGTTTGCCGCAGTATGCAAACACAACTGCAATATTAAGTAACCCCTCTTCATTTTTTGGAACAGCAAATACCAACTGGATAAAAGAAGTTACTCGTACTACAGTTTCTGATAATGCCGAGCTTGCAGTTCAAGGTGGTGGAAATTCATCCAAATATTTCACCTCAATATCTTATAACAGCACACCAGGTGTGGTTGATGCTACTGATTACCAAAGAATTTCCGGTAAGATCAATTTAGAAAATGATATCTCCTCTAAATTCAAATTCGTAACTAACATTATATTAGGTTATACCAACCAGGATATTGGCGATGGCGCTTATGACCAAGCCCTGGTTGCCCGGCCGGATTATTCGCCTTATGACGCCAATGGTAATTATACCGATTTTACGCAGGTAGGTTTGCCATATCAGGGATTTCAGAATCCGGTAGCTTTGTTAAGCGCTACTAACAATGCAAAAACAGTGAGTTTACTTGGTTCGTTATCAGGCATATATGACATTACACCTGATTTGAAGTTTACAAGCAGGGTTTCACTGAACATGCAAGATTACAACCAGCGGAACTATCTGCCAAGCTATGTAGCTATTGGTAGTTTTGATGGAAATATCAGTAGCGGCGGCGGTATCGGCAGTAATTCAAACAGCAGGTTAACAGATTGGTATTTAGAAAACAACCTGACCTATACCAAGGCTTTTGATAAGAACAATAAAATTGATGTTCTGGCAGGCCAATCCTACGAAACGGATAAACTAAGCTATTTTAGCGCAACCGGTACCGGCTATCCAAACGACAATGTTTTAACCAGTCTTTCATCAGCGGTTACACCGTTAATTGTATCGGGCGATGATCCTGCTCAACCCCAGGCTTATTTATTATCTTTTTATGTGAGGGCTAACTATAGCTTAATGGATAAATATCTCTTCACATTTACAGGCCGTACTGACGGATCTTCCAAATTCGGGCCGAATAATAAATTCGGTTATTTCCCATCAGGTGCAGTTGCCTGGAGAATATCTCAGGAAAATTTCCTGAAAAATGTAAAATGGATCGATGATATTAAACTTAGAGGCAGCTACGGTTTAACCGGTAACCAAAATGTTGGTAACCAGATGTACCGCACTTTGTACAGCCCTTACTCTTATGCCGGTTCAAGCGCGTTAATACCAACGCAGGTTGGTGATAATGATTTAAGATGGGAAAGCACCAGAGAAGCTGATGCAGGCATTGATATTTCGTTATTTGGAGATCGCTTGTCGGCTACGGTTGGTTATTACAACAAACAAAGCAGCGACGACCTGTTGAATGTACCAATTGCGCCAAGCAGTTCTTACTCCTCTATACTAACCAACGCTGTGGGTATTAAAAACACAGGTGTTGAAGTGACGGTACAGGGTGATATCATCCGTACTAAAGATTTTAAATGGAATGCGGGTTTTAATGTTACATGGGCTAACTCAGTTGTAACCAAATTAAATTCGAATGCTAACCTTGCGCAAATAGGCAATTTAACCGGTTTAGAATTCGGTAATACTACATTGATACAGGGTAAACCACTGGGGCTGATCACAGGCTATACTGTTACCGGTTTAATAAAAACACAGGCTCAATTAGATGCTTATAAAAAAGCGCTCGGATTTTTTCAACCAATTATTTTCCCAACATTGGGTATAGGCGACCCAATGTATAAACTTAACACAAGCACCGCTGCCAGTGGTTATGAGTTGCCTGACGATAATACCATTATTGCTAACGCTGCCCCTAAATACTACGGCGGTATTACACAAGGGTTTACCTATAAAAGATTCGACCTTCAATTTTATTTCCTTTTCTCAGAGGGAGGCAAATTGTTATGGGGCGATCATGTATCAAGTGTTGAGTTTGTGGGTACATCAAATGCTAATGTGGCTATGCTAAACAGGTATACGCCAACAAACACCGATGCAACCGACCCCAGGTTAGTATTGAATGACGCGTTCTATGCCAAATCAAACCTGGATGTATATAACTCATCATACCTAAAGTTGCGAACGCTAACGCTTAATTATCATTTTGATAAAACAGATTGGATGAAAAAGGCAGGTATGAAAACAGCGGAAATATTCATGTCGGCCACCAACTTGTTTACCATAACCAAGTATCCGGGTAATGACCCTGAAACCTCTGATGATGCTTATAGTGTAAGCGGCGGCTACTTTGATGTAAGTAACTACCCAAGCGTACGTACATTCTCATTAGGAATAAAAGCCGGGTTTTAATTTTCACCATTAACGATCATTAACATGAAAAAGAAATATATAAATTACCTGGTTATCATCTTAACCGGTTCTCTTTTCTGGTCTTGCAAAAAGGAATTAAATGTATTCCCTACCACTTCAGAAGTGGACGGAAACGTAATTGTAGATACAAAAAGCGCGGCAACTGTATTAAACGGAGTTTATTACAGGTTTGCAAATAGCGGTGTAGATAATAACAATGTTCCTACAATATTCTGGTCGCAAGTGAACGAGATCACGCCATCTGAACTTGCTAACTCTACATATAGCACCAGCGGCAATGATGGGCTCCCGACACTAACATTTAATTCAAAATCGTCCGCGGTTCCGCTCATCTGGAATTATGGTTATGCATTGGTAAATGCGGCTAATGGGTTTATTAAAAATGCCACCCCGGTAACCAAAATACCTGCGGCTACTAAAACGGAAATGCTTGCCGAAGCCAGGTTCTTAAGAGCATTCGGTAACTCAGAATTATTGCTGTACTACGGCCAATATTATGATCCGACAAGTAAGTATGGAATTATTTTGAGGGATGAATTTGTTGACGCGAATAATATTAACCTGCCACGCACAGGCGTAGCGGCTGCTTACACATCCATTATCAGTGACCTGGATACTGCCATTGCGAGTTTACCTAAACTAAATACTGCTATATATTATGCTAACGCTTCAGCAGCAAAATTGCTTAAAGCCCGTGTTTTGATAAACAGAGGCGCAGCGGGAGACTATGCAGAAGTGATAAGTTTAACTAGTGACGTAATTGCGAATGGACCATTTGCTTTGGAAGATAGCGTAAAAGATATTTTCCTATCTAAAGGATTTACCAGTAAAGAAGTTATTTTGGGGGTTCAGCCATATCCTACGGAGACCTATAAATATCAAAATAATCAATTTTATGTTCAATATCCTTTGTCGGATTCATTGGTTAGCGCATTAAGTACTGATCCGCGTAAACAATGGTATTATCATTTGGCAAATACTGCATATTACGGTTTACTGCCAAGATTGGATAAGTTTTATTCAGGTGATACGGTCAATATAGCACAAAACCCCTTAAGTGAAACCTGCTATGCTTTTCGATTAACTGAAGCTTATTTGCTGGAGGCTGAAGCTATCACCTTATCAAATGGAGATTTAGCAACGGCAAAGTCGCTGTTAGAAACTGTTGAGGGGCATGCTGGAATTAAGGATTTTACCGCTATTACCAATGCCAATACGCCAGCTGCGTTGCAACTGCTGATTGTAAAGGAAGAGGTGAAGAACTTCTTTTCAGAAAATGGCGCGGATTGGTTTGCTCTTCGCCGATTACCTTTTGCAACAGCGCAAACCTTGTTGCCTGGACTTAAATCGGTTAACCAGCTAACCTTGCCAATACCTTATACCGAAACTTCAATAAATAATCAGATAATACAAAATCCAGGATATTAATCAATAGGTTATGAAAACTAAGAGTTTAAAATATTTATCGATATTATTAATGTCGATTTCTGTAGGTAAGTCATATGCTCAGATCTCATATGACGTTAAAGGCACAATAAAAGGCATACCATCCGGAACAGTAAAGTTGGCTGCTTACCATGAAGACGACCGCACGCAAACAATCGTTGACAGCACCGCCATCAGCAATGGCTCATTTGAATTTAAAGGAAAAATTGTTACTCAATTGATGAGTATAATTGTTGAACCAGGCAATTATAGTTTTAAGGTATTTGTGGATGGTTCGGATGTGGTAACGGCAGATACTACCGGTGCCAGGCACTATGACTATACCAAATACGGAATGGACAAAGGAGCCATTATTACACAATTTAGCGAAACCGGATCCCCCAATTATGATGATTGGATGGTTTACGAAAATGATCCCGGTCAGAAACAATTTGACGGTGCATTTGCCGATCTTGATAAAAAGTTTAAAGCAGTTGGTAATGACATAGATGCTCAATACAAAGTCCGTGATGAACTGGATTCGGTAGAAAAGTTGAAACAAGCCTGGCAAAAACAAAAAATCGACCAGTATGTAGCGCAAAACCCGTCATCGGTTGCCGGTATATACATGTTTGATCAATTATACATGTTTATAAGCGGTAGTATGTCTTATGCTGACCTTGATGCCATGCTGAATAAATTTACCGGCGAAGCAACTAAATCTCCATATTATGATAGTTTGATAGCATCAAGAAAAAGGCTAAAGGCAATTCAACCCGGCAGCGTAGCCCCTGATTTTACTTTATTAAGGCGTGATAGCTCCAAATTCACCCTGTCGTCCTTTACAAAAGGAAAATACACGATGATAGATTTTTGGGCAAGCTGGTGCCATCCATGCAGGCAGGCAATACCGCATTGGAAGGAAGTTTATCAGAAATACCACGCCAAGGGATTCGATATAGTAAGTGTATCTGACGATAACAAATGGAGTAACTGGACTAAAGCCATGGATATTGAAAAAATGCCGTGGACACAGGTAGACGATCGTTTTTCTAAGAAAAATATGCCGGCAGATGTTGGCAGCCTGTATATGACCGCCGCGATACCTTTTTATGTTTTGTTGGATAAAGAAGGAAAAATCCTGGTGTATACCAACGATGAGGCAAAAATAGATACGAAGCTTAAAGAAATCTACAATGAATAATTTGGTTTTTAGTTGATTTAATCAGTCCGGCTTCGGCCGGGCTTTTTACTTCTTATTCCATTTTCAGACACTAACAGATAATCTTAATTCATTATCATTATGAGAAATAATAAAGTGATATGCGCTATTGCTGTGCTGTTGTTTTTAATCCAGGGCTTTGCGCAAACAGCAAGTGCGCAGCAATTTAATTTAAAGGGCGAAATTTCCGGACAAGATTCCGGGAAACTTATGCTTGCTTACCAAAACAAGTATGGCAAGCGGGTAACAGATACATGCTTTATCAACAAAGGGAGTTTTGCTTTTAAAGGCGAAATTACAGAGCCTACAATTGCCTATTTCTATGGGGCAATAAAGTCATATTCAGTAGATGACCCAAATACCACCACTTTGTTTCTTGAACCAACCGAAATGCATATGCTTATTAAGGCTGATGATTTTAAAAATGCGGTTATAACCGGGTCAAAAACAGAGGATGAAAGAGTTGAGCTTGAGCGTCAAAAAGCACCTGTTAATCTGGAAATGCAACCGCTGGATACCGCTTTTGCCCATGCCGCAAAAAACGTTCGGGCGGCCGTAAAAAATAACGCAGATGAAAAAACAATTAAAGAACTGCGGGAAAAGGCCGGTGCTATTCATGACCAATTTGACCCATACTTTAAGCGGTTGGCAGTTATTGATGCGGGGTATTTTACAGCGCACCCAAATTCATATCTCACGGCTTACAGGTTGCTCTTTGATTTAGGCGCTATTTCGCTGGATTCAATACAAATGTTTTACAGCCGAATGAAGCCAAGCCTACAGCAAAGCACCTATGGAAAAGAACTCGCGGAGCAAATTGAAAAAATGCACTTAGGTATGCCCGGCAGTATGGCGGCAGACTTTAGCGCAAATGATGTGAATGGTAAGCCCTTAACTTTATCATCATTTAAAGGAAAATATATAATACTTGATTTTTGGGCGAGCTGGTGTGTACCATGTAGACATAGTAACCCCCATATGATAGCGCTTTACAATAAATATCATAGTAAGGGCTTGGATATAATAGGAATAGCCAGCGATGACGACCGCCCCCAGGATTGGCGAAAGGCTATTGTGCAGGATAATGTTGGAGTATGGCACAATGTACTTGATGGATTAGACCGGGCCGCGAAAAGTGATAAAGAAATCGGTCAAAAGTTTGGCATTCATTCACTACCCACCAAAATAATTATTGATCCCAACGGCAAAATCATCGGTCGGTATGGTGATAATTTGGGCGGCACTGAGGCCGATATGGATAATTTACTTACTTCTATTTTTAATTAATAATCATGAGAAAAATACTAAAATTCACAATGCTGTTCATCGCATTTGTTACTATAAAACAAGTAAAAGCGCAGGATAGCCAGTCAGCAATATTTCAGGGTACGGCTGATGCAAAATACAACGGGCAAAAACTGGTAATTTATAACCATGCCATTAATCTACATGACTCAGTTACCGTTATGGATGGAAAATTTGAATTACGCGTGCCGTTTAAGGAGCCGGGCCGTTATATGTTTTACAGCGCATATGAAATGAAAAAGAAAGGCGGCTATACGCCATATGGTATCTTGATAACAAAACCAGGAACTGTTGGCTTTAAAGCTGATATGGAAACGCTTGCAAACTCTGTAGTGGAAAATGATCCTGAAAATGACTTGTATGCGGAATTTATAAAGGAAGGCGCCCCGGCCAGGCAGCAAATTCAGGATAAACTAAATGCAAAATTTGGTGCCGATGTTATTACTAATCTTACGCCTAAAGACCCTCAGTATGCCACTATTTATAAATACTATAATGAACTGAATGAAGGCTATAATCAGGGGCAGATTGAACGTTTGGGCTCATTTATCAAACAGCATCCGGATGCGTTCGTATCCATGTATGTTCTAAATACCATGATTACCATTATTCCGGCTGACAAGGCACAAATGTATTATGATGAGTTAACTCCATCTTATAAAAACACCAGCTACGCTGCTTCTATTCAAAAAACTATAGATGCTAAAAAGATCACCGCAATAGGCAAAGTCGCCCCTGATTTCGAACAACCAGATACTTCAGGAAAAGTAGTTAAACTATCCGACTTTAAAGGGCAATATGTACTGCTTGATTTTTGGGCCAGCTGGTGCGGGCCATGCAGGGAAGAAAACCCAAACGTAGTAAAAGCGTACCAAAAGTTTCATGGTAAAGGATTTACTGTTTTGAGTGTTTCGTTAGACCAGCCGGGGAAAAAGATTAACTGGCTAAATGCAATCCATCATGATGGGTTAACCTGGACACAGGTATCTGATCTGCAATTTTGGAACAATGCCGCGGCTGTTTTATACGGCATTAAGGCCATCCCGCAAAATTTCCTGATTGATAAGGACGGGAAAATCATCGCGGTTAACATCAAAGGCGACGATCTGAATAAAAAACTAACGGAGTTGTTCCCTAATTAACATAAGGCCATCGGAAACAAAAAGCTATGATAACGGAAATACCGTTTCACTTTTTGTTTCCGATAGTATAAAGAAGCTTGGTATAGCAGTAATGTTCCGCTGTAATGCTATCCTGTAGCACCTGTGGGTTTTTAATAATTTCCCCTATTTCTCTTTCGCCTGTTATTATCGATTTAAATACTCAAACCGCTCACCCCTTTATTACCGGCGAGTTGTCCGACTACGAGGACAATGACTGGAACCCTCCAAAAGTTTAATAATGATAGCTGCATGCCGGTCTGTTTATGACCGTATTATTCGTTAATTATTAATCTTTAAATTCAAACATCATGAAAAAGTTTCTTTTCATCACCATGGTGATGCTATTATCTGCTATATCCATTACTTATGCCAATACGCCTTGTTGCAATGGCAAGATGAATCATTGTTCAACCTGTGCAAAAAATTGCGGACCAAATAGCAAGGACTATTGCAGCAAAACCTGCAAGGCATCCGGTAATTGTAAAATGAATGTAAATTGTAATTAATAACAAGCCACCTCTTAGCCGGGGCGGTTTTATAAACTATTTGCTGGCATATTTTTTATATCTTCGACTAATGAAACGCACTGCGCTCATCTTATTAACGACTATCTACATCGTATCCTGCATGGGTATGAGTATTAACCGTTTTTATTGCTGCGGTAAATTAACCTCAACAACCTTCAGCTATGGTGCAGCTGATAACAGCCAATCCGGTAGTAAGGATAAGTGTTGCGGTCACGAAAAACAAAGTTTTAAGGTAAAGGACAGCCATTTTAGTGCTATTTCTATTTCTTTAAATCACCCTGTACCTGCGATACTCCCGTCGTTCATTAGTTTAGCTAATGAAGGTATTGTAAGCATATTACATACTAAAATAGTTTATAAGGGGAATGCTCCACCCGGACATTCAGATATTCCTGCCTATACCCTTAACTGCGCTTACCGGATCTGATCCGTCGATTTCTCATTAGCCATACGTCCTGTATCGGCTAACCTATTATTTTCAATTCATCATCTTAATTTATAATCATGCATTGGGCTTGCCTTATGCTATTTATCCATTCTTTAATTTAAAAATCAATGAAAAAAGTAACACTGATGGCTATAGCCATTTTGTTTTCCGGCATGACCGCGTTTGCAACCCATTCTACCCATCCGGTAACAGACACCACCAAAACAAGAAAAGCAAAAACCGCAAAAGTAATTTACACCTGCCCAATGCATACTGACGTGGTAAGTTACAAACCTGGTAAATGCCCCAAACCCGGTTGTGGAATGACGTTGGTTAAAAAGAGCGATCTGAAAGCGAAACCTGCAGAAAAAATGAAAATGTAATTCATTTCAGCACCGTCAGCCAGTTGGCGAACGGTGCTGATTAAAACCTGTTAAGATGATTAATCAACTTATTTCCCTGTCCTTAAAAAACAGGTATATCGTTTTGCTGACCGCCATTGCCCTGTTTGCATGGGGAGCGTATGCGGTTAAAGCAAACCCAATAGATGCTATCCCCGACCTCTCGGATAACCAGGTGATCGTATTTACCGAATGGCAGGGCCGCAGCCCGCAAATTATGGAAGACCAAGTGACTTACCCATTGGTGAGTAACCTGCAGGGTATCCCAAAAGTTAAGGCCATCCGCGCCACATCCATGTTCGGAATGAGCTTTGTTTATATCGTTTTTGAGGATAATGTAGACGTGTACTGGGCGCGAAGCCGGGTGCTGGAAAGGCTGAATTATGCCCAGCGCTTATTGCCGCAGGGTATTACGCCCACATTGGGCCCCGATGGCACAGGTGTCGGCCATATTTTATGGTACACGCTGGACGCCAAAGGCATGGATCTGGGCGAACAACGCGCTTTGCAGGACTGGTATGTAAAATTAGGTTTGCAAACGGTTTCTGGTGTGAGCGAAGTGGCTTCTTTTGGCGGCTTTGAAAAACAGTATCAGGTTACTATCGACCCTCACAAACTCAATTATTATAATATTCCCTTGTCTCAGGTGCTCAAATCCATCAAAAGCAATAACAACGATGTAGGTGGCCGCAAGTTTGAAATGAACGGCACGGGTTATATCGTTCGTGGTTTGGGTTATATCAAAAGTTTAGCCGATGTAGAGAATATCGCGGTTGGTGTAATCAATACCATACCCGTGAAGATAAAAGATATAGCTACCGTACAAATGGGTGGCGATGAACGACTGGGCATCTTCGACCGGAATGGAAATGGTGAGGCCGTTGGTGGTATCGTGGTAATGCGCTACGGCGAAAACGCGGATAAGGTAATTCATGCTGTTAAGGATAAAATGGCCGATATTCAAAAAGGCTTGCCAGTCGGTGTCAGTTTTAATATCGCTTATGATCGCAGCGAATTGATTGAAAATGCGGTGAACTCCGTTAAGCACACGCTTATTGAGGAAATGATCACGGTATCCATTATCGTTATCCTGTTCCTATTCAGTTGGCGCAGTGCACTAAGTATTATCATACAAATCCCAATCACCATCGCCGCCAGTTTTATTTTGCTAAACGCATTTGGTATCAGCTCCAATATCATGTCATTAACAGGCATTGCTTTGGCCATCGGGGTAATTGTAGACAATGGGATCGTGATGGTAGAAAACTCGCATAGAAACTTATCTATCGCACAACAAAAAGAAAAGTCATGACCACAGCAGAAAGAATAAAAATCATAGAAGCATCCTGTAAACAGGTTGGCCGTGGCGTGTTTTTCTCAACGCTCATCATTGTCGCTTCATTCCTCCCTGTATTTTTACTGGAAGGACAGGAAGGCAAATTATTCGGCCCACTGGCCTGGACAAAAACATTTATATTGGCCATTGATGCCGTATTGGCGGTTACTCTTGCTCCTGTACTGATCTCGTTTTTTTTGAAAGGGAAATTGAGATCCGACGAACGTAACCCTTTAACCCGTGGCTTAGAAAAAGTTTACCGGCCTATATTAAACTGGTGCGTAACATGGCGTAAAACAACACTGATTATTAATATTGTGGCTTTGCTTATCAGCATACCGCTATTGCTAAGTCTTGGAAGCGAGTTTATGCCACCGTTGGATGAAGGAACGATTTTGTTTATGCCGGTCACCCAGCCGGATGTTTCCAACGCGGAGGCTAAACAGTTGCTGCAAGTGCAAGACAAGATCATCAAAAGCGTACCCGAAGTAGCCAATGTTTTAGGAAAAGCAGGTCGTGCCAATACGGCTACCGACAATTCACCCATCAGCATGACGGAGACAATCATCCTGCTAAAGCCAAAAGACGAATGGCGCAAGGGGCTTAAAAAGGAAGATATTATCAATGAACTAAACGCCAAACTCCAAATTCCCGGCGTAGTAAACGGCTGGACACAGCCGATCATCAATCGCATCAATATGCTTTCTACCGGTATCCGTACAGATGTAGGATTAAAGATTTATGGTCAGAATTTGGATACAATCAACGCTTTAGCCAACCAAATGAAGCAGGCTTTAACGGGTATAAATGGTGTAAAAGATTTATATGTTGACCCGATTACCGGCGGTAAGTATTTGGACATTCAAGTAAACAAAGATGCTATCGGAAGATATGGATTAAGTGTGGATGATGTAAATGAAGTGGTGGAAAGCGCTTTAGGCGGTATCAATCTAACAACCACTATTGAGGGCAGGCAGCGCTTTAGCGTAAATGCACGTTTGGCACAGGATTATCGCAGTAACCTGGATGCGATCAAACGGACTCTCGTGCAAACTTCCAACAACGGCCCCATCCCTTTATCATCAGTAGCTGATATTAAACTTAGTGATGGCCCTGCCATGATCCAATCTGAAAATGCCCTACTGCGGGGAACCGTATTATTTAATGTGCGTGACCGGGATTTAGGCAATACGGTTAAGGAGGCGCAGGAAAAACTGAACAGCATGGTTAAAACGCTTCCGAAAGGTTATTATATTGAGTGGAGTGGTCAGTATGAGAATTTAATCCGGGCAGAACATACCCTGAAATTGATACTACCGATTGTACTCATCATCATCTTCGCCTGCCTGTATTTTGCTTTTCACTCTATCCGCGAAGCATTCTTCAGCCTGATTTCAATCCCCTTCGCTTTAATTGGTGGTGCCTATATGGTCTATTTCTTTGGCGTGCATTTATCCGTTGCAGTAGCGGTTGGTTTTATCGCGCTGTTTGGTATCGCGGTAGAAACGGGCATCGTGATGGTTATCTATCTAAATGATGCGATGCAGCAACTGGTAGCCTTAAAAGGAAATTCAAAGGAGACGATTACCCGTGAAGACCTGCGCATTTATGTGATGAACGGTGCGGTAAAACGTTTGCGGCCAAAACTCATGACGGTTTGCGTAGCGCTGTTTGGGTTGGTTCCGGTATTATGGGCAACCGGTACAGGCAGCGATGTGATGCTACCGATAGTATTGCCGATGATCGGTGGCGTATTAACTTCTTCCACGCATATTTTACTGGTTACCCCGCTCGTCTTTTTAATGGTGAAGGAATACGAGTTAAAAAAATATGGTAAACTGGAAGTATTGGAGGTAAAGGAATAATGAAAACAAGAAATCAAATTATAATTACTGTACTCATCTGCTTTGTTGGCTTATCAGCAAAAGCACAAAACCTGCCTTTGGATACCGTGCTTGCGCGGGTTTCAGCAAACCCGGCGTTACTGTCTTATGACGCGAAGATCAGTGCACAGGATGCCTATGCTGCCGGTGCAAAGAATTTAGATGCACCAAAGATCAGCGCAGGGCAGTACCAGGTTCCCTATCAGTTTAGCCCAAACGGTGGTTCTTTTATGATCAGCGGCGAACAAATGTTTACCAATCCGGCAAAGCTAAAGGCAAAGGAAAGTTACATGAAAGGCCTATCCAAAATAACCGAAACCGATAAGGATTATGTAAAAAACCAGTTGATCGCCCAGGCGAAACAATATTATTACGAGCGGATAATGCTGGAAAAGAAACTGACCTTATTACAAAATACGCAAAGCTTGTTGGAATATATGTTAAAGGATGCGAACATCCGGCTAACTTATGGCAAGGAGAAGTTACCCAATATTTACAAAACTAAAGCAGAACTATTTGAGCTGGACAACACCCGTGAACAAATCAATAACGAGATCAGCCAAAAGAATATCATGCTCAATACACTGATGAACAGGGATAAACAAACGGTCTTTATGGTAGACACCAATATTGTTTTAAAAGATTACGAAACGACAATAACCGATACTGCCAGCCTTGCCAATGCCCGCAGTGACATTAAAGGGATCAACCGGAATATTGATTTGCAGCAATTGAATGCCCAGGTAGAATATAATAAGCGTAAACCTGATTTTGGTATACAAGCTGCACACATGATCAGCTACGGCGGTTATGCAAATCAGTATATCTTAATGGCTTCTGTCACTATTCCTATAGTTCCCTGGGCTTCTAAAGAATATAAAGCCAATCTAAAGGGTATCCGCTATGAAGTAGAAGAACTACAGCAGAAAAGAGTAGATATACTAAACCAGGCTGAAGGACAGCTGGCCTGGTTAAGAACGGATATAAGCAGCAAAAAAAGACAGATCAATAACTATCAGCAGAACATCATCCCTGCTTTACAAAACAGTTATAAAACAGCCCTGCTAGCTTATGATCAGAATACCGGCGATTTGCCCTCCGTATTAAATGGCATTAAGGATTTACAAACGGCACGAATGGAAGCTTTAGACCGCTTACAAGAATTATTAACCTTACAGGTGGCTTATGAAAAAGAGAATGAAAGGAATTAAAATCATCCCGATAGGATTGCTTGCAATTGCTATGCTGGTAAATGCTTGTTCCAATCCTAAACCGACAACGGTTGCAGCAACTGCCAAAAATGATATAAAATATACCTGCCCGATGCACCCGCAGATATCAGAAGATCACCCCGGTAATTGCCCTATATGCGGCATGACGCTTGTGAAAAAATCAGGCCAGGCCAGTGAGGGTGCAGGTATCCGTTTAAATACGGTTCTGAAGCCGGTTAACTCATCTGTTATTTCTTCAGTTGCCGCAATCACGCCGGAACAAAAAGAAGTGTCAATATCTGTTTCAGCCCAGGGCTATTTGGATTTTGACACACGGACTTTTAATAATATTGCATCCCGTATTTCGGGCCGCATCGAAAAACTGTATATTAAATATGCTTTCCAGGAAATCCATCAGGGCCAACGTATTTTTGATATCTACAGCCCGGATATGGTTACTGCACAGCAGGACTTAATTTTTATCAGCAAAAATTCTCCGCAGGAAACCGGGTTAATTAACGCGGCCAGGCAGAAATTATTATTACTTGGCATGACACCGGCACAAGTAAACCACGTGATTCAAACGGGCAAATCGTATTATAGCCTGCCGGTTTACAGCCCCTACGACGGTCATGTGCATGATATGCCTCATACACAAATGGAAAGTGCTGCCGATGCAAGGCCACCATCGGATTTTGCAAACAATCTTGCATTATCTGTTAAAGAGGGTATGTATGTCGACAAAGGGCAAACACTTTTTAACGTGGTTAACCCGCATATGCTTTGGGCCATCATCAAAATTGATCCCGCATCAGTTTCCGCTATAAAATTAAACCAACCGGTTAAAATCACCCTGCCGGACTTACCAGAAAAGAACTTATACGGAAAGGTGAACTTTATTGAACCGACTTTACAAAATGGCGATAAAACAACTAGTATCCGGGTTTATTTAGATAATATGGATCACGAACTAAAAGTAAACAGCCTGGTTAATGCCGAGATACAGACGAGCGTTACAGGTGGCTTATGGGTACCTAAATCTGCCATCACTGACCTGGGCCGAACACAAATCATATGGATTAAACAGGGCCCGGTATATCATGCACACCGGGTAAGCACAGGCATCGCTAACGGCGATGAAATACAGGTAGTCAAAGGCTTAACAGCAGCCGACAGCCTGGCATCCAACGCACAATATTTAACAGATAGCGAAAGCTTCATTAAAACAAAAGGTAATGAATAAGATCGGATTATTATTGTTACTCCTTGCACTAACCTTCGCGGCATGCAAACCAAAGCCGCCAGTTGCGGCCTCTAAAATACTAAGTAAAGCTTACTACACTTGTTCGATGCATCCGCAGATCCATGAAGATCATGATGGTAATTGCCCCATATGCGGCATGAAACTAATCAAAGTGGAGCTTACTGGCATGGGCGATAAAATGGCAGACCGCATTACGTTAACAGCAACCCAACTCCAATTAGCTGGCATCCAAACCGATACTGTGGGTGATGAAAATGTAGGCAGTGATAAAACATTGACCGGAACGGTAACCGCCGACGAAAATACAGCGGAAGAACTAAGTGCAAGAATAGCTGGGAGAATACAGCAGCTATTTGTAAGAACAGTGGGCGAAAAAATAGCTGTGGGCCAACCTATCTATTCTATTTATAGCGAAGATTTGCAGGAAGCAGAAAAAGAATATTTATTGGCTAAACAACAGCAAAAAGTATTGCATAACCCCGATGTAGATTACCAGCAATTGATTCGTGCAGCCGAAAATAAGTTATTATTATGGGGCCTGTCAGCCTATCAGATCAACAGTATTGCGGCGAGCGGAAAAGTATCCGCAACGACAACTGTTTTGAGCAAAATTAACGGAACAGTAAGTGATATTGCTGTTCATGAGGGTGATTATGTCACTGAAGGGATGACTATCCTCAAAACTCAGGCGTTAAATAATTTATGGGTACAGGCTCAGATATATTCCAATGAGACTGGAGACTATAAGGAAAATGCCCCGGTTAGTGTTTCTTTTCCTGATTTGGATGGTCAGTTAATCAGTGGTAAAGTAGCATTCATCAATCCTGAATTATTAGATGCTTCAAAGGTGAATTTAATCAGAATTAGCATTGCGAATCCGAAGGGATTGATCAGGCCCGGAATGCAGGCCTATATTTCTATAACCAATGGTAATAACCGTTCCTTAGCGGTGCCTACTTCCGCTATATTAACCGATGGCAAGGGTAGCAGAATATGGGTTAAAAACTCCGATGGAAGCTTTTCTCCTAAAATGATACAGACAGGAATCGGAAACCAAAGCTATATCTCTGTTATTTCAGGATTGAATGCAGGAGATATTGTTGTTACTAACGGAGTATATTTATTGAACAGCGAGGCGATATTTAAAAATGGGAGCGATAATTCGATGAGTGGGATGAAAATGTAAATCAAAAAAGTATTGACGAGGCCAATGTTCTTAAGGTAAATATTGCAATTGAATCGATCAATAATTAAAATGACCGTTGCGGGCAGGTAACCTTATACTTGTTATTAAGTAATATTCCAATCACTATTTCATGGCTGCCATTACTCACCGTATTTAAAGCAGATGTAGTAACATCATAAGAATAGCTGACATTTATCAATGAGCTGATATTAAACCCTGCTAAAGCACCAAATGAATCCCCATGCCGGTATGAACCACCTATCCAGAATCTGTCCCTAAAAGCCAGTTTCAAATTCACATCATAAGTGACAGGCACCGGCTTTATTACTTTTAGTAAAGCAGATGGCATAAGAGAAATATCGTCAGATAGGAATAACTTCACGCCGCTGGTCAAAAAGAAATGGGGTACCGTTTTATTTTCATTTATCGACTCGGTTGTACTATAGTAAAAGTTTTCAGGGAGCAACTGCTGCACGGAAGCGCCAAAGTAAAAAATGGATGAATATAACCATACTCCTGCACCAAGATCGGGGTTCCAGGTGCTGTTATTGCCGTAGGTTATTGCCGGATCAAGCGTAGTTTCGAGTGATAATTCCGATGTATTTAACGAAGTTCTGCTTACACCTGCAGACACTCCAACAGCTAAGTTCCATTTTGGAGCTATGCCAATATGATAGGCATACGTCGCATCAATGTTGGTAGTTGTAATAGGTCCTGTTTTGTCTGACACAATCATCATTCCGATACCATGATGAGGCTCGGCAGCCATATATTCCTGGGTATATGACCTACTGGATGGATCTTCGCCACCTGCGCCCGAAAACGACGTGGCGTCACCATTAATAAAATCATTTCCAAGCGGGGCATTAATCGTTATATAGTTGGTTATCGGCGCGCCTTGCAATCCGGTCCATTGGCTTCTATAACCCGTTTTAACGTCTGTATAATTTTCAATGCCGGTTACCGCGGGATTTAAAAGATAGTTATTGAACACATATTGGGTATATTGGGGTTTCTGCTGGCCATTTACACTTTTGCAGTAAATAAATACACTGATGAACAACAGATACGGTTTTAATCTCATGTGAATTAAGAATGACTATGCATACACATTCAGGTCTTGCATAAGCAATTTTACCTGTAAATCCCGTTCTAAATTTTTTGCTTCTTCAAGCAGGTTTCTATCGCTAATAAAATCATCCACATGTATTACCCGACTGATTAATTCCTTTTTAAAAACATCTTTAAATGGGATATAATCAAGGTCAAATTTCCAGGCATGAAATAGATATTGAAATATTTGAACATCGTTTTTCTGCAAAAAAGAATATGGCAGAAGTAAATATTTTTCTTGTCTTAATGTCGATAGGTGATTATTTATTTCTTCGTTATAGGCGATCCATATCTTTAAAAACTTGGCTGCATTTTCGTGGTAAAACCGCTTTAATCTTTTGTCCCTTCTAAAATGTACCCAAACGTAGCGAGAGATAAATTTACGGGACAGATATTTTTTCTCAAATTCTTTGAACTCCCTGTTAAGTAAGGAACTTACTACTGATCTGAAATCTCTAACAATGAACAGATAATTGCATTCGGGAAAAACGCTTGTATAATACCGCAAAAGCATACATGTCCGAGGATCCTTCATCCCCCATTGATCAGAAAAATCATTTTTAAGTTGAAACAGGTCTTCCAACCGTCTTTGATTATAATCTGAAATCTTCAGCGCTCGTTTGTCTGTTAAACCTGTCTCCGGCAGTTTATTATCTGCCAGAATATCTTCGTGCAGCCTTATAAATTCCTTGTCTTCGAAATGACCGTCAACATTAGAAGTACTTGCTCCAAGGCAGTAATTTCCGACATTTAAACCGCATTTATTTAGCCATTGGGTTACAAGCGAAGTACCCGATCTATGCATTCCCGCGATGATAATTGTTGCCATAATATTTTAGGGATTAGTACCTGCCTCTTATATGCATTGAGGCATTTCAAGGCCTTTTTATAATAAATATTATTATCTCAAATATTGATACATGTAAAAATGAAGAGAAGAAACCTGGAATAATCGAGTGTATCGACGTGTATTGATTTTGTGTCGATGAACATAAGAAAGCAATTATGGGAGCTTATTTAAGAATGGGGAAAATGCCATTCTGGTTATTTAAAAAACACGGCAAACTTTAATTTAGCAAAAAAAGGAACACCGGGTGTATAACTCACCTGATCAACAGCTGCGGTTTCGCCTTTTAATTGCGAGGTATATTCAAACTGTGCCTCATCCCATTGACGGTTAAACAAGTTTTCAATAGCAATACCTATTTCGTATCGCTTTTGTGTGTAGTTGATAGCTAAGTCGGTAATGAAGTAGCCCCGGGCGGTTAAGCTATAATCGGAATTGGCGGTCCTGGCATGTAGATAACGATAGCTAATACCGCCATTTATCCCGTTTTTTAAACGAAAATCTAAACCCGCCGTACTCGTTAAGGTAGGTGCCAGCTCCACATAATCATGTCCCTTCAAGCTGTCTAAATACCTTGGCCGCGCTACATTTACATTTAGGCTGGCGAATAACCACTTTGTTAATTGATACCTCGCCGAAAAATCAACGCCAACCCTAACCGTTTTACCGCTGGGGCTAACTGGTCCAGCTGGCTGATCGATCAGGTCTGAGCCAAAAGTAAACTCTTGCTGCAGATATAAATACCAGGCAGCAGTATTGATGAATAGGTTTGGTAAAGGTTTCCAGTTTATTCCCAAATCTGCCCCATAAGCTGCAGGTAAAATCTCAAAGCCCTTATTGGCAATTACCACCCTTGCATCATTGGAGTGAAAGCCCTTGCCTAACTTTAAATACAATTGGATTTTATCGTTAAATGTATATTCAATGCTCAGTTTTGGGCTTAAAGTGGCTTTCCCGGTATTTGGGTTTACATTATTAAAAATATTAGTAGCTACCGTATCTGTTGATAAGTTGACATAATTGTAATGAAAATAATCTAGCCGTACGCCTGCATTAAAGAGCCATTTACCTGTGGTAACCGTCTCGTCAAAATATCCATTTAAATTTAGTTCAGTTGCCCTGCCATATTGTAAATAACCCAGAAACTGCCCGTTCTCCGTGTGATCTAGTTCCAGCGGACTGATATGATCATACCGGCTGCCCAAACCGGCAGTGGTGGTGAAAGTGGTATTATTAACCGTTACCGTTTTTGAGATCTTGCCATTATATCCACCAAGGTCACGGCGCTCATACTGGCGGAACTCATCGCCGGTAGTCGGGAAATAATAATAGAAGGAAAAATTACTAATCAGGTTAAAATAATAGTGCGAATACCATAGCTGATTACTCATCCTCCATCCATTACACAAGTCTGTAACCAGTTTAACACTCGCGTTCGTCCTTGCAGTGTGACCACCCTGCGCAGAATCGAGCGTTCCGAAACGGCTGGAGATATAACCTTCCGACACGGCCCGGTCGGGTGTCTCCCCCGACGCGCGCCAATCTGATTTGAATGTTGAGACTGTCGCAGTCAAAATATTATTACTATCCAGTTTTGTTATAAACTTACCAAACAGGTTCAACCGCTTAAAATGTTCGGGCACGGTAAAAGGGCCTCCGTTTGAATACAGATAATCGGCAGCTACATAAGCGCTGGTCCCTTTTTCTTTTGCTTTATCACTCAACAGATTGATTAGTGCCACTGTTCTAAAAGTGTTGAACTGCCCTGCTTCCACTTTTATCATATCCTGGTCGAGCACATTTTTGGTGTTGTAGGCTACGTAACCCGCAGTATTGAAATCTCCTTTATCGCTATAGTACGGCCCCTTCCCAAAGTCATAACCAGCTACCGTTTCCGGTATCAGGAAATGCATGTCGGCATACCCCTGCCCGTGGGCTTGTGAAACCATATTTACAGGAATACCATCGACAGAAATATTAACGTCAGTTCCATGATCTGCGTCAAAGCCCCGCAAAAAGATTTGTTCTGCTTTTCCTCCACCCTGGTGTTGCGCGATGAATAAACCCGGCACTAAACGCAATAAGTCCTGCGCCGACTTTGCAGGCTGCATATTCAAATCAAGACTTGTAAGGTTTTTGTAAGTGCTAAGTGTAGCATTGTTAGTGATAACAACATCCTTTAATGCTATCGAGCTTTTTTCAAGAACTGTTAAAGTGAACCGTCCTGATATAATAGTTGTGGGCCGGTAACCAATGCAAGAAATCAAGAGGCTATCTCCTGCAATTTGGTTTAAATTATAGTTGCCGTTTTTATCTGTGCTGGCTTTTTTTCTACTGTTCAGATCCGTTATGGTAACAAACTCAATAGGCTCCCTGGTCAGCGAATCAATTACTTTACCTGAATGGTATTGTCTCGTAATATGTGAGTTTATGTCGTTATCTTTTCCTGATTTACCGTTCTTTTGTTGAGCGCATAAACTTAAGAAAGAAAATAACAAGAATGTAAATAGTATCGTTATCCGCATTTAACACAATGTTACTACTAAGCAACCCTGCACAATTTTAGTGTCGACGAATGAATAATATTAATCGTTAAATATCAGCCAGGGAAATATACCAAACACCATCCTGGCATATCCCCTGAGCTGATTTGATCAGTCCGCCGTTAATGCAACAGGAGCCAGTTGCCTTGGCGTACCGTCAGGACCTACGGCTATTATATTGTCGAATATTACGCGTGAACCAGGCTTTATGTTTTCCAATGAAGCGTGCATTTCTGAATTTAAGCTATTGCCAGATGTTACCTGTACAGACGCTGTTTCGCGCGGATTTGCAACGATCATACTGAACCGGGTGATCCTGAACCTGGCATCAAAATCAAAGTTATCCAGCGAAGCATAAATAGCATCCTGTGCTTTCAATGCAACGGTGGGTACATTACCACCGGTTCGTCCTGAAAATTTTGCAATAGGATCCGGTATTCGTTTAGCACGGAACAGGGTACGGCTCAATAATTCGGTATGGCCCTTATTTATTTCTGCTGATACCGATACGGTAACCATACCGGGATTATTTACCTTAACCATGTACTTACCGTTATTTCCGTTTAATGAACCTGCTGATATACTTATCCTGATGTCCCTTGAAGGAATACCCGGAACAGATACCGACACAGGGTTATCAACCCCGATATAAAAAACATTCATTTTATCAGGCGATACCACTGCCGATGGGCGTGAAACGATGTATTGCTGTTCAGGTGTCGTATAGGTTTTAAAAGTACCATCAGTTTGCCTTATCCGGATAGTTCCCGTCCAGTTAAAGACACCTTCGCGGGATGTAGACACATTGTAAACACCCCTACCGTCTGATACATTTATCGGGCTCCCACCAACCTGAATATCAGGCTTTGATCTTGAATCATAAGCAGTCAAAAACACCTGTGCAGTATAAGGCTGGCCTTGTATCAAATAGGAAGTAGGGGCTACGGCAACAGCCTCGAACTTATCTAGATTAACAACAGCCTGATCCATTTTGCCCAATATTTTTTTTACCACTTCGGCTTCGGCATTTTTGTTATCTGCCTGTATACGCGACAGGATAGTAAATTCAGCTGTTAATGGTACTCCTTCGCCAAAGTTTAATTCCTCCCAGTTGCGGGCATCTACCCCTTTTTTCGGCGGGTCATCCGCGTTAAGCGTAAATGAAACACTACGACTATCATTAGGCCCAAGTACGCCCAGTAATTGTTCGCGGGTATCATTTATTTTTTGTTTAAGCGCATATGCCCTTTTTTTATTGATCATTACATCAAAACCAATATCGAGATTATCACGCTCCTTTAAATCCCCTGTTTTACTGTCATAACCATTGCTTTGGCTCACCAGTTCGTTTTTTATACCTTTTATAAAATCGTCCAGGTCCTGGGTTATCCTTTGGGCTTGCTTGGCTTTTTCATAAATAGGCTTTGCCCGCTCAGGCGATTCCTTGAGCCTCGTTTGTTCAAATGCTTTAAATTGTTGCTGTATTGAATTATCAATGTTGCCTGCAGAGGCAGTAAGACTATCGTTAATAGTCTTAAACGCGTCTAATATTGTTTCAGAGATATTCAGGGCCAGCATAGCCAATAGAATCAGGTACATAAAATTTATCATTTTTTGCCTGGTAGTTTCTTTTCCTGCAGCTGCCATTTTTCTTAATTATTAAAATGTAAATACTAAATTTTTGGTTCATAACATTCCCATCCTGCCTAAGCAGGTGGGTTGTTACGGTAGTTCTATAGTGGGATCAGCAGCCGCTAAATACGTGGCTGTGTCATGGCTGAAAGCATGTTAGCATAGAACACATTCAGTGATGAAATATTCTTAGCCAGCTTATTCACCTCATCCTTAAATAGCCTGCTGTCATCGGCAGATTCATTCAAATTCCTGAGTGTATCATTCAACCCGATATAGAAGTGATTGATCTGTTTCAGACTGGTATCGGCTCCTTTTAATTCTACCTCATAAAGTGAATTCAGCTGAGATAAATTGGATGTTAACCGTGCAACCTGCTGATGGTAAGCTTCACCGTCGGACTTGTTATTAACCATCCCAGCCAATCCCATTGTGGCGCGCTCGAATGCTGCACCCAGTACATCAAATTTTGAAGATGCCTGCTTCAATTTATTTGAAAATTCGTCAGTGTCTAATGATACATCGGTAATAGTGTTAATGCGTCCGATCTTATCGGCAAACTTTCTCAGGCCATCTCCCAGGTTACTAAGCACTTCGGGATTAACATCTGCATCATGCAATAATTTATCTAAAGCGGCAACGTTGCCTCGAGCTGGTGCAGCATGGTGATGTGCACCGGGCAAACCGTCATAATCCACTGCCAGCTCGGGATAAACCTTTTCCCATGCTGGGTCCTGCGGTGGCGGAAAAAAACCTAAGGTGAAGAATAGTATAGCTTCTACGCAAAGGCCTAAACCTATCATATAGGTACCGGCTACGCCTCCCCAGTGGTTGATTTTAAACATGGCTCCTAATATTACGACGCTGGCTCCCCATGAGATTGCTACATGCAGCCAGTTGAATTTTTTTGTACTTTTCATGATATTACTTTTTAAATGTTCTTAGATCAAAATTTAATATAAATAGTCCCGGCAGTGTTTAAACCGGGCAAAAAGCCTGCTTTATCTGCCTTAGCCGGGTTGGTTGAGGTTGGGGCGGTTAATGGTATATAATAACCCATATCCACCCGTAACCCTAAACTGTTAGTTAGGCGTATATTACCCAACCCTGTACCTATGTAAGGCCGGAATTTGGCAAGATAGATGGTATAATCATTCAGCGAGTTCGGCTCCTGGCGAAATACTGAATTATTAAAATAATCAGCTACCCCGGCAGATACAAACCACTTGCGGGCAAACCAGGTGCTACCACCATACTCAGGCTGCCAGTCAACTATGGCATATATCGAGTTTCTATTGAAGGTGACATCCCTGCTTTTATATTGCCAGTTGCCAAACATGCTGGTAAAACCAACCCTTACGTTAAATGCATTGGCAAAACTGTAACTTCCCTGTAATCCCAATCCTTGTGTGCCTAACTGTGCGCCTATGGATGATGAGGGAAACGCGCTGTATTCAGGCAGCACTTGCGCGCTTGCCTTACCGCAGATGAATAGAATTATTGACATTAGGAGCATCCAAAGGAATTCTCTAATTAGTTTTACTGGCTTTATCATGGCTATCCTCCTTTTTAATGTCTGATGGTTGCACCAGATCTTTGTTATTAACTCCTTTTGGACTTTGCCAAATGGTTTTCTTTAAATTCGCTATCTTCTCTTCTAACTTTAATGCTTCGGGACTGCCCGGGTCAAGTTGTTCTGTTTGCGTACCGCCGGGAGAAAACTCTTTTACCAGGTAAGCGGTGAATTTGTGCTGCATAAACACGTCATCCATAGTTACATCAAACACATTCTTATCGGGATCGCTCAAATCCTGCTTAATTAGCGCGTAACGCAACTGCGGGAAATATATCCAGAAGGCGGGGGTTGTCGACATGTTATCCGGCAAATCAACCGACGCAGAAATGGTCATCATGGGTGCTATAGCAATTATGCGCGTATCAACACGGCCGCGTTGCCTGTCGAAAAACACATCTTCCTCTATCCTGAACTTTTTAACCTTGTCGGGATTAAATTCATTCAGTACCATTTTTGATGATACCTGGTTACCGTCGTTGTCAAACTTTGGCACTAATACAGAGTCTGCAAAACGTTGCTCACCTTGCCTTACGGTCAGCTTGGCTTTAAAGTCATCCTTTTGGTAAGGAGTTAGCTTACCATCGTCCAAACCTTTCATAATGGTTTCCATTAATGATTTACCGGGTATAGTAAGTATTGCATTAGCGGTATCATTCAGGTCAATCACCCGCCATATCCTTGCATACAGCCTGATGTTTGCCTGGGTGGTTTTAGGGTACGGAAATGGCCTCACCTGTCCCGGATCCAGCTTCTGCAGGTAACTGTCATAAGCGGGCAATGTATCTGTAATTGTACTATCTTTTGCAATTGTTTGGGCAATAGAAGTCTCCGAACCCATCCACATGAGCAGTGGAAGGGCTATAATTATTTTTAATATGTTCATGGTCTTATTTTTTTTGTGCGATGTATTTTCTTGTTTTAACCTGTTCCCCGGTGAGCTCAAAGGCTGCCATCACGCAACGGAAACCGATATAGGAGTGCGCCGCGTCCTGATCTTCAAAGCTGCGGGTATCGGTATTCAGCATTTCGCCATTATCTTTCCACGATCCGCCGCGTACTACCTTACGCCTCATTAGGGGTGCGTCTTTGTCAGTAGCATCGTAAAGCAGCGCAGGATTAAGGTCATTTACCAGTTCTGATGCCGATGGGCTAAAGGCATCCAGTGTCCATTCAGACACATTGCCCGCCATGTTATAAATACCAAAGGCATTGGGTGTGTATGATGTAACCGGTAGCGTAAATGTAGAGCCATCACTCGAATACATACCTTCACCTTGTTTATAATTAATTGAGAGCTGCTCTTTACCTGTAGTTTTATCAATAGTAGTTAGCACGGTTCGGGATACACTATCTTCAGGGTTCAATTTAGCTTCGGCAGCATATTGCCACTGTGCCTCCGTTGGCAGGCTAAAGCTGAGTTTGAAATTCTTAAGATTCGGATTGTTTTTTATCATTAGCATTAATTGGGTGCCACGCCAATCGGCATAAGCCCGGGCCTGTTTCCAGGTTACCCCAACAACCGGATTGTACTCATAAATCTTGTTGGTGAAATAATTGGCATCCATTACCGTCATCTGTGCGTTTGGAAAATCCGCAGACCATACTGATTCATGGGGGTAGATGCCTACCGAATCGGCAACGTATTCACTGTTCTTTATGCCGTCCATCCGCACATAATAAAACCTGTACACTAATAATGCAGGGTTAGGTACACGGGCACCGTTAACCATAGTCATCATGGGTGCAAGTTTTTCCTTTATATCCTGCGGAGCTTTTTTCCAGAGCGGAGATATTTTGTTCACTTTGCTCCAATCAATAAGCCTGATTTCCTTATTATCTGTACCAACAGTCGCCCCTGTTGCGGGCAGATAGAAAGAATCATCGTGCAAATAATTGGTAATAGCTACTGAATCGGCAACCCAGTTTACAAACGCCTGGTATTGCTTATTGTTAACCTCGGTTTTATCGATAAAAAATGCACTTACACTAACCCTTCTTTGCTCGGATTTATCATCATTCAGCATTTTGTACAAAAAGGTACCTGAGGGTATATATACCATCCCTTCGGGTGGGATAAGCTTCTTTGTAGATACCGCTCTTGTTTTAGGGGTGTTATAGAGGCTGGGTTTGCAGGAGGCTACCAGTAATAGTAGCAGTCCTGTCATTTTGATTAATGATTTCATATGACTCCTTGTTTACTTGTTTATTAATAAGTCGATATGAATTCATAATCATTTATTGTTTACTGGTGAATTGTTGAGTCAAATATGAATGTCAAACCAATCTACTACATTCATTTATCGCTAAATGAGTAGATTTTATCGACAAACGATTGATTTATAGCCGTAACAAGTGAATTCAGCCATTAGAATATTAACTGAAAGTAATCGGGACGAAAAAATATACCGGGAAGTAAATTAAAGTAAAATTTGATTTACTCATTTTATGCTTGTTATAAAAAGTCAGGCTATAAACGATTCTTATTTTTGATTGGGTAATGTATGAAAAGCTGTATTAAACCGATAAATATTTAGGTCCTGAAATCCTCTTCTCTATATTAATTAGAGAAAAACTTCAACAAGGCCATTGCCTTGACAATTAATCTTAAACCATTCATCTATTCATAAGCTTCATTCACCGATAGAATTTTGATATCCAACAATCACTTAAGCACATTTACGCATGTCTTGAGCAATATTGTTTTAGGCATTGTTAAGTTCTGTTTTCATAATGAGCGTTTGTTTAATTACAGGCTCTTATTTCTGTTGAATTCTTATTGATATTGAAAGTAAATGCCTGATCCTAAAATTAAAATAACAATTGCTTTGTTTGTTATAAGCATGCTATATAGTCATTTTGCTCATGCGCAAAGTTTGGGTGACCCTATAGTTGATATCACTTTCGGTTCAGGAACGGCTACTCGTTCGGGTGCTTTACCCGCCGATTCAGGTTCTACCAGTTACACTTACAGCAGTACAGGTTTTCCTAATGACGATGATTATACTATTGCCAATACCACAGCCGGTATGTTTAATGGGTGGTGGACCACCACCGACCATACGGGGAACACAAACGGTTACATGATGATTGTAAACGGAAGCTATGATCCGGGTATATTTTATACACGCACTGTTAGTGGCCTATGCGGAAATACTACGTACCAGTTTGCCGCCTGGATAAAAAATTTACTGAATTATAGCGGTATTTTACCTAATGTAACCTTTTCCATAGAAACAGCAGACGGGACGGTTTTAGGCACAGGAACCACCGGTAATATAGCAGAGGGTAATGTTTGGATTCAATACCCCTTCACATTTACAGTGCCGGCCAATACGGAGTCTGTCATTTTAAAAATGACCAATAACGCTGCAGGCGGCATTGGCAATGATATTGCGATAGACGACATTACCTTTAGACCATACGGTTCACAGGTATCAACTGTGTTTTCATCCGCGGCAACTACGGAGTCGCTTTGTGCGGGTGGTACTTCACAAAATATTACAGTTAACGTAACTACGGCATTGGCAAGCGGCTACGAACAAAAGTTACAGGAATATATAAACGGTACCTGGACTGATGAAAGCGCGGCTTCCACTGCCACCTCATTTACCTTCGCATCGCCTACTACAGCCGGAACCTATTTATATCGCGTGGTTTCCGGACTGACAAGTAATATTAGTTCTTCAGAATGTGTGGTTTCATCAAACGAGCTCACTTTAACTATTAATCCCGTACCATCAGCTGCCTTTACCTCATCAAGTACCGATTGCCTGGGTGATTCTACAGTATTTAAAGATGCCTCCACTTCTACCTTGTCAATAACATCATGGTTATGGAATTTTGGCGATGGTCAAACATCAACCCTGCAAAATCCTTCACATTTATACACTGCATCAGGCACTTACGCGGTTACACTCACGGCAACCAATAGCGGTGGTTGCAGTTCAACATCGGCTATACAAACCATTACTATCAATGCGGCTGCTATTGCTTCATTCACTTATTCTTCCCCTGCCTGTACCGGGCAGCCCGTTGTTTTTACAGATACATCAACAAGCACAAGCGGCAGTATTGCCAAATGGATATGGAATTACGGAGACAATTCAACAGATACGTTACTAACAAATGCCACCCATACACATACTTACACCACTGCAGGCACTTATACGGCAACATTAAAAGTTATTACTTCAGCTGGTTGCGCAAGTAATTTGGTTTCACAAAGTATCGTAGTCAATCCTTTACCGGTTGCTGATTTTTCAATGCCCGATGTTTGCCTGTCAGACGCATATGCGCAGTTCACCGATGAATCAACAATAGCGGATAACACGCAGTCTTCATTTACTTACCTGTGGAATTTTGGTGATACGAACGCTACCACATCCAATCCCAATACATCAACTGATGAAAACCCGAAGCATAAATATTCAACTGTGGGTAATTATACGGTTACACTAACGGTTACCTCTAAATATGGCTGCGTTTCAGCAACAAAATCACAACTTTTTACCGTAAATGGCGCAGTACCAGAGGCCTCATTTACGGTGCCGAATGCAGGTAGCCTATGCAGTAGCGATAATGTAGAGTTTGATAATTCATCGACCGTTGATTTCGGCAGCATTACCAAAATAATCTTTTATTATGATTACATAAATGCACCTGCTGACAGTAATGTATTTTATAAAAATCTCAGCCAGATACCTGCTGATGGTAAATTTTATCATAACTACGGGACTTTTAATACCCCGGTAACTAAAAACTACCAGGTAAAGATGGTGGTTTATTCAGGTGAAACCTGTTTCAGCACTTCTGATTACACCATAACGATTAATGCAAACCCAATAGTAACACTGTCCGCCATTGGGTCGCTCTGTCAAAACGCGGCGGCGGTGCAAATCACTGAAGATAAAAATGGGTTTACCGGTACCGGTGTGTTTAGCGGCACTGGTGTATCATCATCCGGTTTGTTTGATCCATCAGTATCCGGTGCCGGTACTTTTAACATTAGTTACTTGTTCACTGCCCAAACCGGCTGCACATATAGCGCCTCACAATCAATTACTGTTTATGCTACACCTGTAATTACATTACCTTCAAGCTATTATATTCTATCGGGAGGACAAACAACATTAGAAGCTAAAGCAACCGGCGACAGTCTTACTTATAAATGGACACCTGCAACAGGTTTAAGCGATGCTACTGTATTGAACCCAATTGCCAGCCCAACTACAGATACACAATACCAGTTAACAGTAACATCTGCACATGGGTGCACGGCCTCCGCGATGGTAAGCGTTTATGTATTGCAGGCACCCGTTGTTCCTAATGCTTTTACGCCCAATGGTGATGGCATAAATGATACCTGGGACATCAAGTACCTGGATAGTTATCCTGACTGTACAGTGTCTATTTTTAACAGGTATGGCCAGCGATTATTTTATTCCGTAGGTTATCCAGTTGCCTGGGATGGAAAATACAACGGTTCGCCGTTGCCTGTTGGTGTGTATTATTATATCATTAACCCAAAACATGGAAGAGGCCCCATATCCGGCAGCCTTACTTTATTAAGATAATTGGTAACGGCATCGAAATTTATTTACATAAATAACCTCTAACATTTATAGCGGAATCGGGTGTCAACCGATCCATGAATCTGATAGTCAACATGATCGGAATGTCCGGCTTACGGGTGTTTTATAATAACCATAAAGACTATAGACTTTATAGGTATGTTTGTAAAAACATACTCCTACAAAATGATAAATGCACACTAGTTATTTCCCAATCCGTTAAAAAGATTAAAATAAGATTATGAGAAAGCAATCTTTGAAAACATCATCCTTAGACTGATTTTTCCAAAGACACTAATATACGAACCGTACACTTTTGCGCCTAAAAGATGAAACTTTAATAGACTTAAACGCAGGAAAATAAATGAATATAAAGCAGATAATTCGTAAAAACCTTTCAAAAAATATTTTTTTAGGTGAAAACAAACCTCAAAGGAACTTCTCTTTTTCTAAAGATTTAAACCGTCCCAATCCATGAAAGAGTACTTTAAACCCTCTGTGCGTTTTAAATGCCGAGAATACCAATCTGATATTGATACGTTGTTTTCCTGATGGACAGGCCTAAACTTAGCATTGATTTTTTATTAAATTAATATTATATTCGTCTTTACCAAAGCAATGCAGCTGCTGACCAAACTCACCGATGATGAATTATTTTCTCTGCTAAAGCAGAGAGATATGGGGGCTTTTACTGAAATTTATAATCGTTATTGGAAATTGCTGTTTAATGCTGCCTACCACGCCAGCCATAATCGGGAAGAAAGCCTGGATATTTGCCAAACCCTCTTTATTTGGTTGTGGGAAAATAGTCAGGTAATCGTATTGAAAACTACACTTAAGGGCTATTTATATACAGCGGTGAAATACAAGGTCGCTAACATGATCCGTAATGGAAAAATACGGGAAAGCCTTATTGAGGATTTAGAGGCGATTGATCCCCGCCGGTACAAAGAGAATGAGTTAGAAGTCAAAGAATTAAAAAGCTTCATCTCCCAGCTAATTGATGAATTACCTGAACGCTGCCGGGAGGTATTTCTATTGAGCCGCGATGAACAGTTGAGCCATAAGGAAATTGCTGATCAATTAGGCATCGCTGAAAAAACTGTTGACGAGCAAGTTTACAGGGCACTTAAAAAATTAAGATTACCACTTGGACGATTAGCGTCCATATTTCTTCTCTTTTAGCTCAAAATAAAAAAACACATTTACTGATCCACAGTAAGTTAATAAATATTTCATTTTCTTGTAGGTGTTCAGGTCTATTTAAGTGCTATGTCTTATATACGCAATAACAGCACGTGGACAAACAAATTTTAAATAGCTTAATCGATAAAGTAAATCAGGGTATCGCTACGGAAGAGGAATTGATGGCTTATAATGATTATCTCAACCAGCTGACAGGTGCGGATAAAGATTTAAATTATCATGAACTGGAATCAGCAGACAATCTGAAAGCGGAATTGTTAAAAAGAATAGAAAGCGGGATCGTTTTTACAAAGGTTCGTAAGTTGGCAGTTAGGCGCCGCGTTGCAACTGCAGCCTGCGTGTTGGTATTTTTATCCATTGGTAGCTATTACTTATTTCACAAACAACCAGTACAACAAACTGCTCAAACCAAGAAACAAGATTTGGCACCCGGTGGCAATAAGGCGACTTTAACATTGGCCAATGGACAGCAAATATCTTTAAATGATGCCCATAATGGCATTATCGCTAATCAGTCAAACATTGGTATCACAAAAACTAAAGACGGCAGAGTGATTTACAACTCTAATCAGTTTGCTGACAAAGAAGTTATTTATAATACGATCACCACACCTCGGGGTGGTGAAATCTCGGTAAGATTGGCCGACGGAACAATTGCATATCTGGATGCGGCATCCTCTATGCGTTACCCGGTTAATTTTATAGGTAATGAACGAAAAGTAGAAATTACAGGGCAAGTTTATTTCGAAGTGGTGCATAATGCAACAAAGCCTTTTAAGGTGACTGTTAAAGGTGAATCTATTGAGGACATAGGCACGCACTTTAATATCAATGCTTATGATGATGAGCCCGCCATTAAAACAACTTTATTGGAAGGAAGCGTCAAAGTAGAAAAAGGCAATTCGGTTGTTTTACTTAAACCAGGTCAAGCAGCGGTTTTAAGCATAAATGCTAATAAAATTAAAGTGGAACAGGCTAATATAGAAAAGACGATGGCCTGGAAAAATGGGGAACTGGTATTTGACGGGGATAATATTGTGTCAATTATGCGTGAAATTTCCCGCTGGTACAATGCCGATATCGTTTATCAGACTTCAACTGAACATAAGATTTTTGTTGGTTCAGTTTCCCGTTTTGAAAATGTTTCAGAGGTATTAAAAACATTGGAACTAACAGGAACGGTACATTTTAAAATTGAGGGAAGGAGGATTATCGTTATGGATTGATTTTACTTGTAAAAATGAGGTACCCGTTAAAAAGGAACCAGTATCCCGACGCCAATCAGGACACTGGTTATAAATCCGGCTGTAACCGGAAAATGCCTGGGTTACCCATTGAATAATATGCGATTAACAAATTTCACAACTCAAAACCCAAACATTCAAATGTATGAAATTCTACAATTCATTCTTTGATAAGCAATTCGCTTATTTGTTACAAAAAACACTGCGTATAATGAAATTAACTTTCGTGCTCGTATTAGCAGCACTAATGCAGGTTTACGCTATTTCCAAGGCGCAGAATGTGACACTTTCGGAAAATAATGTGTCGCTTGATAAGGTATTCAAAGATATCAAACAACAAACAGGGATTAATTTTTTATATAACCCTGAAATGCTGTCGCTAGCTAAACCGGTGACAATTGTTGTAAAAAACAAACCACTCCCTGAAGTATTAGATGCATGCTTTCTGGATCAACCTGTTACATATACATTGTATCAGAACGATATTATAGTTAAAGCTAAGCCTCCTATCAACTCCAATAAAATAATCACACTATCCAACAACGCCAATATTGATGTCCACGGAACAGTTGTTGATGAAATTGGAAAACCACTGCCAGGGGCAACCATTGTTGTAAAAGGTACACACCATTCTACTACCACAGATGCAATGGGATTTTTTACCTTAAAAAATATAAATCCGCCAGCTACATTAGTCGTATCCTTTATTGGTTATAATCCATCGGAGGTTACCGTTTCAGATAACGGAAATCCGGTTTTAAAAATTCAGCTTACTCCCAGTAAACAAGAGTTAAACGAAGTAACCATTTTGGGTACCTATGGTAACAATAAGAAAGTTGACAATATTTTGGGTACTAACACTATTGTTTCCGGCGATCAAACCCAGGATAAACCCAATGCATCGGTGCTGGACGCCCTTCAGGGCAGAGTACCGGGCTTGAGCATCTTATCAGGCTCCGGCGAGCCAGGTTCGTTACCATCAGTCCGCCTGCAAGGTTTAGGCTCTTTGGTATCAGGTACAGATCCGTTATATATTTTAGACGGTATTGAAGTGAGTTCAGGCACTATATTAACAATAAACCCTGACGATATTAAAGAAACCAACGTTTTAAGAGATGCAGCATCAACTTCTATCTATGGTTCGCGTGCAGCTAATGGTGTGATAGTGATCACTACCAAACAAGGTTCATTTAATCAGGCACCCAGTATTACTGTAAGCAGTCAATACGGCGTATCAAACCTTGCCAGTACCAGTTTCTTTAACGCCTTTATGGATGCTACCCAATGGAAGTCGTTTGAGGTAAGCTCAGGTATAATGTCACAATCCCAGTTAAACAATATTTTAGCCGGCTTGCCTGTTCAAAACGCAAATACCCAATGGTATAAATATTTCTACAAAAGCAATCAGCCAATGTACCAGGAAAATATTAACATATCAGGTGGCGGCGGCAAAACCTCATATTTTGTTTCAGGTGGGTATTTGAATCAGGAGGGTATAGCCTATCAATCACAATATGAGCGTTACACATTGCGATCAAATGTAACCTCAAAAGTAAATAAATGGTTGCAAGTTGGCGTTAACATTGGCTTGGAGTATGACCAAAGGCAATCTAACCCTGAGGTAGGTGCTTATATAGATGGCGGTTTATCCAGTTTACTTGCACCTATTTATTCCTTGTTCGATGCTAACGGAAACCGGTTAAATAAAATCCCAGGCACAAGCGAGTATGATCCAAGGTACCTGGCTCAACAAAACCCAGGTATTACCAACAATATTCAGCTGGATCCTACAGCCTACTTACTGATTACACCATATAAAGGTTTATCAATTAAAACTCAGGGCGGTGTTGATGCTTCAGATCTAACAGCGAGTGCGATACAACTTCCTTCCTATATTGCCAACCCTGGTAATGGCAACATAAATCAGAGTTTTACACGGGATGTATCAAAAACTTTTACCAATACTATCGAATATAAATTCAATATAGCCAACGTAAATCATTTTGATTTGCTGGGCGGCCAGGAGTATCAGGATGAAACTACATCGGCTTTCAATGGTTACGGATCAGGTTTATCGGATGACCGTTTGCTGTTATTGAATGATGCTCCAAACAAAGTAGCGATAGGCAGCTCTGAATACGAGTATGCATTTGACTCGTTTTTTGGAAGGGCTGAATATGATTGGAATGACAAATATTATGCAGAGGCCTCTATAAGGTCTGATAGATCTTCCCGTTTTGGCGCTGATCACCGCGAAGGAACTTTTTGGTCTGGAGGTGTATCATGGGATGCAAAAAAAGAAGACTTTTTAAAAGATGTTTCGTGGATTGACAGACTTATTATAAAGGCCAATACCGGTACACAAGGTAACGCCGAAATAAATGGAGTAGGCAACGGTGAAATACAAGATTATGAAAGCCTGGCATTGCTATCCGGCACTTCTTTTTATAATGGCGTTGGGGGATACTCTATTACACAACCGGGTGATCCTTACTTAACATGGGAGCAGCAACAGTTAACCACTTTTGGTGTTGATGTGTCATTTTTAGATAGGATAAGGTTAAATGCTTCCTACTATATCCGTAATACATCAAACATGCTTTTGTCTGTTCCATATCCTTATACATCAGGTTTTGCATCTGTTACACAGAATACCGGCTCGCTTGAAAACAAAGGTATTAACATAGGTTTTGAAGCTGATGCCTGGAAAGATCCGGCACATAAAGGTTATGTTACTCTTTTTGTAAATGCCGATATAACACACAATAAAGTTACCGCCTTATTTGATGGAAGGCAGGATTTTCCGCAGCCTAATTATTTGCAGGCATGGGTGGTCGGCCAGCCTGTAACTTTCTATCTACCGCTTTATGCAGGCGTAAACAAACAAACCGGTGCGCCTGAATGGTATCTGCCCGGCCCAAATCCATCCATAACCAACAGGAACCCGAATGAGGTTACCAGTAACTATGATCAAAACGCGCTACAACAAAATTCAGGTATTGGCCAATATGCACCATTTACAGGTGGTTTTGGTTTCAGAGCCGGCTATCAGGGCTTTACAATTGAAACGCTCTTTAACTTTAATTTAGGGAAACATTTGTTGAGTAATGACGGGTACTTCTATCAAAATCCGAATGTGTTCCCAGGGTATAATACCTTGAAAGTTGCAGCAAATTACTGGAAAGCGCCTGGAGATAATGCACAATTTCCTGATATTAACAATTACCAGATGCAGCAATTTGACTCAAGCTTGCTTGAAAATGCGTCATTTATGCGTTTAAAAGACCTGAATATAGGTTATTCGCTTCCAAAATCTGTTACCGGCGATTCTAAAGCATTTAAAAGCATTAAGGTATTTGTAGAAGGGCGCAATTTGTTTACCGTTACCAAATATTTTGGTCCTGATCCCGAAGCTGATACAAACTTAGTATATGGGCAATATCCTAACACCAAGCAATATACAGTAGGTGTTAAAGCAACATTGTAAAAAATATTAATTCATATTCAAGTGATATTAAAGATGAAAAAATTACATAAATATATAGCAGCAGGGTTGATCATCGTGGCAGTCGGCAATTCCTGCAAAAAAATTAATAATTTAAATCCACATGATGCTATTGGCCTAAACACCGGCTTTCAAACTGTACAAGACGCATCAAAATGGGTTGCAGGCACCTATTCGGCTTTAAGAGGAAATTTTGATATGCCGCAAAGTGTAACTGATTTACAGGCGGATGAATTGAATATTACTTTATCCAATAATAATGCCAATACAGGGTATTACAGATGGGGATCATTTTTTGGCGCCGATAACCCGGCAAACTATTGGGAAAACTGGTATGCCGCCATTGCAAATATTGATGCCGCAATTACCGGTTTTAAAAGTATTACCACCTCTAGTGCTGCTGATGCAGCCAGCTTACAGCAATATACAGGCGACCTGTACCTGGCAAGGGCATATTATTTCCACCGTTTGGTGATCAGGTATGCTAAAACTTACAACCCTGGTACTGCCGCTACTGACCCGGGTGTGCCGCTTGTTTTGGTTTATGACGTAGATGCAAAGCCCGATAGGTCAACAGTAAAGGCTGTTTATACACAAATCTTGTCAGACATTACTACAGCCGAAAATTTATTAACAAGCGTACCAGGACAGCAGGGCTCATCAGTATTTAATATTGACGTAGCTACAGCACTTGAAGCCAGGGTGCGGCTGGATATGCAGGATTGGGCAGGCGCTTATACTGCAGCCAACAAATTGATTTCATCAGGCACTTACCCTTTGATAACAACATTGGCTAATTTTCAATCCTATTGGACCAATGATGGAATCCAGGAATCTCTATTCCAGCCGTTTACTAACACAACTACAGAGCAGCCAAATGCAAGTTTTTCATATTTAGGCTATGATCCTACTTTGGGTGCTAATAACCCTTCATATGTACCTACAGCCGCTATCATTGGCCTCTATCAAAATAACGATATTCGTAAAGGCACTTATTTTGCATCTGATGCTGTAGATATAAATGGCATAAAAGGAACACTGACCCTTATCAATAAATATCCGGGTAACCCAATATTCTACACTGGGTCAGCTGTGTCCAGTTACCAAAATGCACCAAAACCATTCCGCATTGCTGAAATGTATCTGATAGCTGCTGAAGCCGCCGCTAATAATTCAGATCCTGCAGACGCGCTAACTGCATTGAATGCCCTGCATCAAGCGCGCTGCGGCACAACATATAGTGGTTTAGCCTCAACTGCTTTAATAGATACCATTAGAAGCGAAAGGACCCGCGAACTTGCTTTTGAAGGGTTCCGTTTGGATGACCTTAAACGCTGGGGATTAGGATTTACCCGGACAGATCCGCAAAACACTACCTTTTTACTTTCGGGGCCAAGTACCGTTAACTTGACCATTCCGGCCGGTGACTACCAGTTTACATGGGCGTTGCCAAGCAATGATTTAACACTCAATCCAAATTTAAAACCCCAAAACACGGGATGGTAATTTAGTTGAAATAAAAAAAATAGTCAAAAAGGCAATCATGGCCGGAAGAATCTTCCGGCCATTTTTTATGTTTAATGTACCCCGAATTTAAATAGTTGATGGCCTGGATTGATGAACTGTATTGGGCTCCGGAAGTTCCATGCTGTCAACCGGATACGCTATAAGCTGCGGGCCTCTAATTTTCCATTCTTTCCAAGGCTGCAAGAAAACTTTCCTGGGCTAATTCATGTGCCAGCTCCTGGTCATTAATTCTTAAAATCGCATAAGAATATAAGTAATCTGCATATTTTCTTACGCTATTGGTGTAGCTCAACAGCGTTTACTGCTTAAGCATCTATTGTTTTTTAACATTTTTCATATTTAGGATAATGAACCTTTTTATTAAATCGCGCCCGGTAAATTATCACACTATTCTTTAGTGAACTTATATAAAGCCGCATCATTTGCAGGTAGTTTTGATATTGATGACAATTGGCTTGGTGAAACCGGCAGACCATTTGGCAGTAAATTCTCGATATGATATTTTTGGTTTAATGACAAGCCAAGACGTTGCCTATTTATGTTATATTCCTTAGTATTATTACTGTAATTAAATACTGCAAGGTAAAAATCATTGCCAATCCATTGAGTAAACATCTCAGTTGTTTTATCGCCTGTATTACCCTCAACCGGCCTGAATGCTTTACCATTTTTAATCACATTAAGCAATTCTTTATTTTGATACAGTTTTTTAGCCACCGCGGTCCATTGCCCGGTGGTTGAAAAATCATCCCCCGTAAAAAATGTACCGGTAACTATGCCTGACAGCACCCGCGCCCTGTTTACACCCGGCGCTTCTGTACCTAATACCAATTGGTCGGCATCAATAAAATTGTACATATAGGTTAACCACCAGCCGTAATTAACACTGTTTAATGTATACTGAGTATCATGCATACTTTTAAAGCCATCACAAGCAATGCGGCGTGTATGTACATAACGTGCGGTAGCCAAATTAGGCGATATTGCAGCATAAACCAGCATTTGCCCATCAAGTTGTTTAATTAAATACTCCATTCCCTTACGGTAAGCCTGCATGCCGGTGGTAACTGTAGTATCATAAAAATGCGTTGATTCCGCTGCTCCATGACCCAGGAAATCAATTTTTATCATTTTAAACCCGCATGCCTTTAGTTTGCCAATAATAAATGCAATGCGCTGCTGCGTACCCGGATGGGTTGGATCAATAGCGCGTGCGCCATCAATTTCATGATAGCCATTGCCTACTTTAGTCCATATATCGCCCCAGTTATATTGACTGCCCTCCACCTTTCTGTTGGGCCCACTTTTCCAGCCCCAGTCGGTAAATGGCGCCCAGTAAACACCCGGCTGTAATCCTCTCGATTTACAATAATCTGCAAACTCCTTCAATTCACTGTAATCACCTTCACTCCCACCTTTCAGTAGATTATCCCAAAACGCATCCAGATCAACATAGGCCGTATTACCTGTTCTGAAACCGGGCAGGCTATCAGCAATAAACCCGACAACTTTTGCCACTTTATCAAAAGTTATTTTATCTTGTAAAACGCCCCAGCTATTCCAGCCCACGGGTGTCGGATTTGTCCAGTTAAAAATAAATGGTGGCTCGGCTATGCGGTTTGCTTTTCCATATTCCTCCAGCCCAGTACGCCAGTCATCAAAATAACCTACAAATACCTTTGGTGATTTAATTGTACTCCCGCCGATTTCACCATGAGGAATATTATCACGCGTAACTGCTATGTCGCTATATCCTCCAAAAACATTAACCATGTTACCACTATCCTTTGTGGTGATTGTACTTACACCTGTTTTCCAAACTTCATGCTCTAACGAGCCGAATACAAAACACTTACGGGATGTATTATCAAATACCACCCCAGTTTCGGAGCTGGTATTAGCAACTGGTGCAATAAACGGTTTTGAATTATAGCTAATGAAAGTATCGTTATCAAAAGGAAAAAATACTGTACGTACATCGCCATCAATACGGGCAAAGCTCCCTTTAAAAGGCGACATATAATTACTTTTTACATAAGCGCCTGTCAATTCAACCTGGGTAATAAAGTACGGGCAATTGCTGTACATATAAAATACCTGTTTCATCTCAACACCACTCTTGCCCTTAAGGGTAATTGTGTGGCGCGTTCCATTCCCAAATTTATCAGTGATGCTGATCTGGCTGTATTTGCGCTCCGGAAAATCGGCCGAGCTTAGCATTTCTCCATTTACCTTACAGGTAGCTATAATGTTTGAAAATATCAGTTCATCATGGCTGTACACGCTATAGATTCCGGTTTTTAAATTGTACACCACCATGCCATTTGCATACGGAATATTAACTGTTGAATCCGCAGCATTAATAGGTTTAATATGGATTGAACCGAAAACACTAAATGGCAGCAAACCGATCAATAATAACAGTAGAGTAGTTTTTCTAAGATGATTCATGTTTTTGTGATTGATCAGGCTTTTGATGCCATTATATTTTTAATAACACCGTTTATTTTCATTTTAACCATTCGTGGCTGTGCTGAGGTGATGCGGTAATAAATTACTTTACCATCCTTCCATTTAAAATCAACCGTAAAATTACCACGCGCTCTTAAGCCCCTAACCTCGCCTGTTGATTTCCACTCATTTGGTATGGCTGGTATTAGTTCGATATAACCGGCATGGCTTTGTATCAGCATTTCAGCAATGCCTGCTGTTGCACCAAAGTTTCCATCAATTTGAAATGGTGGCCCTGCTGAAAGCAAGTCAGGATAAATACCACCGCCCGAACCATAATTAATATCGGTGCGTAAAGTTGGTTTCATTAATTCCTTGTATAGTTTAAAAGCACGGTCGCCATCGTGCAACCTCGCCCACCACAATATTTTGTAGGCTATAGACCAGCTTGGACCATCATCGCCTCGTACATTGAGCGTTTTTTTTGCGGCTTCGGCAAGTTCAGGTGTAGCATCAGGTGTTATTAATGATGCAGGAAACAAACCATACAGATGCGAAACATGGCGATGCTGCGGGTCGGTTTCCTTGTAATCTTCCAGCCATTCCTGTATCCGACCATCTTTAGATATAACACCCGGAGGCGGCAGTTCCTTTAATTTGGCGCTCAGTTGTGCCCTGAAAGTTTCATCCTTACCTAATATCTTTGATGCAGTAATCACATTATTAAATAACTCCCTGATGATCTGGTTATCAATAGTTGCGCCCATGCAAATACTGGCGGTTTTACCATTCGGCAAGTAAAATGAATTTTCGGGAGATGACGACGGCGAGGTTACCTGCCAGCCTGTTTTAGGATCCTTAACTAATATGCTGTTATAAAACAGCGCGGAACCACGTAATATTGGGTATATGCTGGCAAGATATTTTTTATCATTAGTGAATGTATAATGCTCCCAGATATTGTTGCATAACCAGCCAGAACCTGCCTTGGTTACACCCCATGATGCACTTTCTCCCGGCTCGGTAAAGTGCCACGGATTGGTTATTACATGCGCCACCCAGCCATCAGCATTATAATAAGCTTTTGCTGTTCTTTCGCCATGCGGTATCATTTCGCGCACCAGCTCAACTAATGGCAAGTTAAGCTCCGACAGGTTTGATACTTCCAGCGGCCAGTGATTCATTTGTACATTAATATCCAGGTGATAATCGCCATTCCACGGTGTTTGTATTTGATTTGCCCATAAGCCCTGCAAGTTTGGCGGCAGTAATCCTACCCTTGTGCTGCTAATACTCAAGTATCGGCCAAACTGATAAAATAATACTGGTAAGCCATTATCTGATGCAGGATCCTTATGGAAAGATATTAACCTTTTATCAGTTGTTTCCTTAGTATTATTGGCATCGCCCAAATTAACAACTACCCTGTTAAACAACTTTTGGTAATTGCTGACATGCTTTTGCCTCTCGATAGTATAAGGTGTATTTATAGCAGCGTTGAGTATAGCCTCAGTATTCTTTTTGAAGGCTGCGCCCCTAAAATCGGTTGCAGCTGATATATAAATTATTGCTTCAGTAGCATTTTTGATAATCAGCGTATTGTTTGCAAGGCGCATGGTACCTCCCTTCAATTTAGCTTTTACACGCGCAAGGTACTGCATGCCTTTGCCATCGATACCATTATCTAACTGACCGCTTAATTGAAGTTCGCCATTACTTATGGTTGTATTACCTCGCTCCGGGCGGCTAATGCCTATACTGCAACTTAATTGTCCCGGTTTATCAGCAGTAAGCCTTATAATGCTGATATCATTATTAAAGCTAGTAAAATATTCCCTTGTATAAGTAACACCATTTACCTTAAGTGTACTTTTTGCAATGGCTTTGTTTAATGATAACTCGCGCTCATAATTGGTAAATTGGCTGCCTGTGCTATCAGCGCCATTGTACTTATATTTTATGCTGAGATTGCCAAGCACCTGGTAGCAACCGAACGGCACACTGACACCACCTTTGCCGGTACACACAAAGTCCTTATTGATCAAATCCTGTGCTTCATCATTCTTACCTTCTACAAGTAGCTTTCTAATTTGCGGTAAAACTTTATAAGCATTGTAATTATTAGCATCCTGTGGTGCACCTGACCATAGGGTAATATCATTCAGTACAATATTTTCGTTTGTTACACCACCGTCGGGCATCATACCTAAACGGCCATTGCCCAAAGGCAAGGTTTCTTCCCAAACCTGTGCAGGCTTGTTATACCATAATTTTAAAGGCTGCTGCCCGAAACAAATATTAATTATTACAATGCTAAGCATTGTAACTAGAGAAATCTTACGGATCATACTTATGTTATATGAGTTGTGGTGTTATTATTTATTTACCAAAAAGTTAACTATACGGCAAGCATTGCCTTTACTATTCTTATTTTTTTGCTGGCTTATAGTGATGGTTAATGTGTGATTTCCGGTTTTCAAATCACTGCCCAGCAATAGGTACCACGGTAAGTGTAGCATGCTGCTCCATTCGGTATATAAATCTACAATGTTTTCGGGACCATTATCTACCCGATATGAAATAATGCCTGCATCTGAACCGGAAACAATGGCTATGCCTACCGCAGTTCCGTTAAAAGGTAATGACAATGTTGAGCCCGGTATTACAGAACTTAATACCGGCACATTTACAAAACCGTCTCTCGTACCAATACCATCAGTTGGTTTCCACTTGTTATCAATTGCCCAGCCGGCATTATAGTGCGCATTCCTGATATTGTAATAACTTCCATACTCGAAATTTGCCTTATCCAGTGGTTTAGGCAATGGTGATTTAATTATCTTTTTGGCCTTACTATCAAAACAAGCGTTAAGCAGGCTTTTTATATTTTCAAAATACAATTGCTGGCCAAAAGGCGCCGGGTGTATATCCTTGAAATCTCCTTCCCAGCTAAATTCTTTGTTGTTTATTTTATCACGAACCTCTTTACCCAGGTTTATAAACGGCAGGTTATAATGTTCAGCAACCAATTGATGATTCGCTATTTCGGGTGGAATAAGGCCTTTGTTATAGTCGCTCGTTTCGTAGGGATCAGCAAAGGCCATCATAATTAAATCCATACCAGGATTACTTCTTTTAGCATGCCTCACTATTCCTTCCAAAGCTCGCACCTGCGTTATGCTATCAGTATGGTTTACCCTGTCATTTACTGCAGCTTCAATAAACATCAGATCGGTTTTGCCGGAGTCAAGTACATCGCGCTGCAACCTGAATGCATGGGGCAGGCTCCCTAATGATGGTATACCTGCAGCGATAAAATGAAAATCAGTATTCGGAAATTTATTTGTAAGATATTTACAAACCATTTGTCGCCAGCCCGGATTGTATGTGATAGAGCCGCCAAGGAATGTTACTGTAACATTTTTTCTGGTGGCAATTACCTGCTTAAAATTATTCAGTTGATTGGCCAGGGTATAATAGTTACTGTAAGGCAAGCCCGGGTTAATTATAGCAGATTTGTCCTGCCCTTTTGCAAATAGACATACACAAGCAAAAAGCATTGCAAAAATGAATTTAAAACATGGTTTTATTAATCCTAAAAAATATCCCGATATAGCTGTTCCTCGCTTTAAAGCAGCAAGTGCAAACACCACATTATCGTCGGGATGAATTTGGATAAAAGTGTTTTTTATTTCCGTTTTCGTCATCTTAGTTATCTTATAACGCCAATTATTTCATTCAATTCAATTACTACGCTGGTCCTGTTAGCATTTACTTCAGGATTCAAACCGATCTTCATTAAAAAATCGCCTGTGTAAACCCTTTCATGGTCGGTAACCGGCGACGTGCCCGGGTATAAATTAATCTCTTTGATACGGTATTTCTTTTCAGGGTCTAGTCCATTCAGGAGAATTGGTCTTTTACTTCCTTCATCATAACGATAATTAACCAGGTAAGTAAACATAACCGCGGTCGACTTATCAGCATTTACATACATAAGCGATGCGGTATTTTCCTTTCGAGGGTCTGACAGCCTGTACTGGTCTCCCTGCCATACCACCGGCTTGATTTCATTATAGGTTGCCACCGCGTTCTGGCAAAACTTAAGGTCATCACCGCTGAGTTTGTTAACTACTATATCAAATCCTAGTTTGCCCATCATAGCAACATCGACCCGAAATTTCAATGGTTCCTTACCCCAGTCGGTTACATGATTAGCGCTTGCCATGGCCGGATAGAAATAGGAATTTTCCCACTGAATAAATATCCGTTCAATAGGTTCGGTATTATCACTCGGCCAAAACTCTGTAAAATATTGTAAAGCGCCATAGTCGACACGCCCGCCACCACCTGAACACAACATCATCGGTACTTCCGGGTATTTGGCCCGAATTCGCTGTAGTACCTTATATAAGCCCCTAACATAATCAACATAAAACTGCGACTGATTTTGGTGCAGATGGACCGAGTAAGCATTATAAATGACGGCGTTACAATCCCATTTCACATAGCCCAGCGCCGGATCTTTAATAAATAAGGAGTCAATAATATGGTATACAAAGTCTTGTACCTGGGGATTACTCAAGTCAAGTACCAGCTGATTTCGAAAATAATATTCCTGCCTATGAGGTTGCTTAATTACCCAGTCGGGATGCTGATGGTATAAACTGCTCTTGGGATTAACCATTTCCGGCTCGATCCATATCCCAAACTTTACTCCCTCACTTTGTGCCTCCTTGGCGATAGCCGCAATGCCATTCGGCAACTTCTTACGGTTCTCCTGCCAGTCACCTAGGCCTGCGTGATCATCATTCCGTGGAAACTGGTTACCAAACCAGCCATCGTCCAGCAGGAAAAGATCTACACCAAGTTCTTTGGTACTTTTTAACAATTCCTTGAGTTTATCCTCATTAAAGTTAAAATAGGTAGATTCCCAGTTATTGAGCAGGGTTAGCCTTGTACCTTTACCATCAACCAGTTTATAGTTACGGGCCCAGGATTGCAGGTCACGGCTTGCTTTACCTTTACCCTGAGTAGAGAACGTATATAAAAAAGGTGGAGTTTCAAACACTTCACCCGGCTTAAGCCGGTAAGGTGATGCATAATTATTGATTCCTGATATGATCCGGAGGTTATCTTGTGGATCAATTTCTAAATCCGTTTTGAAGTTCCCGCTCCATTCCAAGCCGCCAAACAATACACTGCCATGATCCTCGGTCGCCGGCTCGTTGAGCGAAACCATAAATACCGAAGGCATAAAAAGGTTAGCCCTCGTCCCCAGTTTTGAATCCAGCGTTTTGATGCCATGCGTCAGCATGGTTTCTTCGGGCTGCATTTCCCGGGCCCAGTTGCCATGGTATTGCCGAAGCCAATAGCTACCCGCAGACAAATTGAGGTTAGCTGATGCAAATTTTTGCAGCACGATATTTCCTTTTTCGTGGTGCTGTATAGCGCTCCACTGTTCAAGTACATTTTCCTTGTAATAAGATTTGTAATACAAGGTAACCTGAAAGTTATAGACAGGGTCTTTCAACAGGACCGTTAAAAGTGAGATGTCGTTACTGATTTTAGCTTGACTATAGCTAACATACTGCAGATCAAGTGAATTATTACCATCGGCATGCGTAACTGCGATGGCTGGCTCCAGCAAGTTTCGTGAACCAGCCGGTGTGTAAGCGGACTTATACATCCCGGTATAATCAACCGTCTGTTTATATTCGCTGGTAACCAATCCATATTCAGCCGTATTCTCCAGCTTTTTCCCTATGTAAATCGTATTTAAATGCCCGGCGGTATCCGTTTGTAAAACAACAGCCGTCTGCTCAGTTTCTATTGGTATCGTTACCTGCTGCGCTTTAGCATGACTGCAGCAGGCAATTGTTGCTAAACTCAGTATAATATGCCTACCCTTTGTATATATATCTATTATTTTCAATTGTATGATGCTTTTAAAATCCTTAAAAAAATACCCTTACTCGACTGCATTTTATTTCGCCATAATATCACATGGTTGATGATTAATTCTTTGCCATTACCCGACTGATCATTGTAGTACTTATAGTGACTGTATGTTTTGAGTAATTGGTAGATAATAGCTCGCATGCAAGCTAAATTATAAATAAAGTCCATTGCTGGACTTTATTACACTCATTAACCATATAATAAACTAAACAATCCAGTTCTATTTGTAATCAGGATTCTGCACCAAAACTCCATCGCTTTTATCAATCTCTGTTTGTGGCAATGGCCATTTGTAAAATTTATCCTGCCAGTTAAAAGTAATTAAACCTGTATTCAGTCCGTTTAACGTCGGTCCGGCTATATGCCAACGGACAAGATCAAAATGACGAAGTCCTTCAAATGCAAGTTCGATCCTGCGCTCATGGCGAATGCGCTGACGCATATCAGCCTGTGAAAGGCCTGCCGGGTACGCTGGCATACCCGACCTGGCACGGATGGCCGTAGTCAGCTGATATACGGTAGCATCTGGTCCGGATATTTCATTTTCCGCTTCAGCATACATCAACATAACTTCGGCTTCGCGTAATATAACAGCATCCTGCTGGCTAAGCGTTGAAAACCCATACGGTATATTTTTCGGTTCAAGGAATTTTTTTGTTCCATAACCTGTAGGAACCGGGTTGGCTGGTGTATAAGTATTTCCATTTCCCCAATCAACAAATCCTTTAAAGATGCTTGCCGATAAACGTGAATCCCGGTTATTGAATATGTTCACTTTGTCTGTTAAAGGTGAGGTACCCCATGGCAAACCATCCGTACATTCATAATCATCAACCATATTTTCATAAGGTGCGCAAGCATCATAATTACCATAGTATAAATCCCATGGGGCTGTATTATTTGGTGCCAAAAAGTTTATTGTAAAAATCACTTCTTTGCTGCTCGCTTGTGTAGCATCGCGGAAAGGACTGATATAACTTGGGTCTAAAGAATATTGGGGAACAACAGCCTTGCACAGATCCCTCACCTGTGTCATAATCGTCGGATCAGGGGTGCCAGTTCCCTGATACGCTGCAAAGATTAATACCCTGGCCAATAATGCTTGTGCTGATGAGGCGCAGGCATGACCGTAGTTACTAATATAAGGTTGGGTACCTAAGTTATTTATACCGTAATTCAGGTCAGTTTCAATTTGTGCCAGTATTTGAGCCGCCGGCGCTTTAGGTTGCTTTTGCGTAGCCAAAGTAAGCGGCTGGGTAACCAATGGTACATCACCATAAATGGTATACAGCTGGTAATACATAAATGCCCTTACAAACATCACTTCGCCGGTATATTGCGTTCTGATAGCATCAGTAACATCTGTTCCTTTGTAAGCGGCCAATTGCGAGAGAAAAATATTTACCCGTGCAATGCCGGTATAGGCATCATCATATATCGACTGTTGATAACCTCCGATGGTTGCGCTCAGATTACCCTGGTCAATACTGGTAACCGAACCAGAATTAAACTGATTATAGGCATCATCAGTAAGGCAATCCCGGAAACCCATTCCATAGGAAAACTCCTCGGTTTGCAAGGAAGCGTAAACCGCTGCCAGGGCTTCATCAAAGTCGCTTTTTTGTTTGTAAAAAGTTGTAGTTGCCAGTTGATCCGTCGGATTCAAATCAAGCTTTTTATTGCACGCGGCCAGTGTCGAAACTACTGCCATGCATATGATTATATATATTCGTTTTTTCATTTTATCAATTCTTAAAAGGTCACATTTACACCAAATGAATATATTTTATTTTGCGGGTAGGTCAGGAAATCACCGCTCGCTGCGCGTTCAGGATCAAGACCCGGGTACTTCGTAAAGGTGAACAAGTTGTCGCCTGAGAAGTACACTCTAAGCCGATCTATACCTACATGTTTGGTAACACTGGCTGGAATAGTATACCCAAATACCAGGTTCTTTACCCTAAGATATGAACCGTCCTGTAAAAAGAAGGTAGACGGACGGGTTAGACTTTGTGGGGCATTGAATCCCCAATAAAGGCGAGGCATAGTTGTAGATGGGTTTGTTGGAGACCATGCATTCAACCAGTTGGTGGTTGGTGGGGCGCCCTGAACAAATGGGATTGTTCCCCAATCGTCAACAAAATATTTAACACCATAAACGCCTTGCATTAGCACAGATACATCAAACCCTTTCCAGCTGGCATTCGCTCTAAAGGAATAATTCAGCTTAGGCACAACACCTGGGATTATTACCCTGTCGTTATCATCAATTTTTCCATCGCCGTTAGTATCCTGGTATTTCAAATCACCCGGCTGTGTATTATCGCCATATTGTTTGGGTGAATTAGCAACTTCTTGTGCATTCTGGAAAATCCCAACCACCTTCAGCATATAAAAAGAATTGATTGGATAACCCTGCTCATTGATACTATTACTGTAAATATCAGGCGCGCCGTACTTAACCAGTTTATTGGTGTTATGATCCAGATTTAGGCCAAAGCTATAGTTCAATCCTTCAAGCGCGCCTCCTTTTACTAAATTACCATAGGTAAGGCCAAGCTCAACACCTTTATTATCAACCGTTCCATCATTAACATACGGTGCCTGCAAACCGACAACAGCAGTGATTTGAGATTGTCTCAGAATATTGGAAGTAACCCTATTATACCAGTCAAACGTAACACCGAAATTCTTTACCAGTGTAATATCCGCGCCGATGTCCGTCATGGTTGTTGTTTCCCATTGCAATTGCAGGTTATTTAATTGTGTTTGGGCAACACCGGTGGTCAGGTTTTGGTTGTCAAACGAATAAGCACCAGTAAAGTTTAATAATGCCTGATAAGGGTAAAGGATACTGTAACCATTTTCAACGATATTCTGGTTGCCTACCTGGCCCCATGATCCTCTCAACTTAAAGTTGTTGAGCCAGTTTAAATTAAGGTCTTTAATAAATGGTTCCTCTGTAACTCTCCAACCAGCAGAAGCGGAAGGAAAAGTCCCCCATTCATGGCCTGGAGCGAATTTCGAACTACCATCAAAACGAATATTACTTTCCAGTAAATAACGTTCTTTGTAATTGTAATCCACGCGGCCGAACCATGACTCTAATGCCCAACTGTTACTGGTACCTGCATTACTAATAACATCGGTACTTCCCGCATTTATCTCCTGCAGGCTCGGATCCACAAAATTTTGTCTGGAAGCTTGCAAGTATTGATATTGATTTTGCTCAATACTCCATCCTCCTTGTGCCGAAATAGTATGCTCACCAAAAGAGTGGTTATATTTAAGGTAACTATATAAATTGGAATAAATATTGTGTTCGTCCTGTACTGTCAATCCTTTTCCCAGATCAAGAGTTGTTGCTAGCTGATCGGTTGTGTAGTAATATTCCGGAAGGTCCGCAACATAATTCTTATAATTATCAAACTCTCCGTTAAAGGCTGCCTTGGTATACCATGAAAAGTCTTTATTGAAACTTATGTTTGCCCAACCTTGAATATCTGCCTCATAGTCATAGGTATCATGATATAAACCCTCTCCCAGCACCGCTATAGGGTTCTTGTTGTTATATTCAAACGGATATCTTTTGTAGGTATAATCACCGCTGCCATCTGTGGTATAAGGTCCGTAAGTGGGTGCTTGTGATAATGTCGACAAGAACATATCTTCAGATCCATTTGAAGTGGCATCTGTTATCCCTGATTTTAATAGGATATTAGTACCGAATGTGATATGATTGTTGACTTTAGATTGCAGATTCGTACGAATATTATATTTTTTGTAGTCAAACCCACGCATAATGCCATTTTCGTCTACATAGCCGAAATTGATATTATAGGTTGTGTTATCATTACCGCCGCTGAATGTGAGGTTATGAGTTTGTGTTACTGCTGTCCTAAACAGGTAGCTTAACCAATTGGTGTTTGGATACAAAGGATTATTCGGATGTGTAGCGAAAGCGTTAATTTCAGCCGGTGAATACAACTGCGATGTATCGGTAAGCCCTGAGTTGATACGGGCTGTATTGTACATATTCATGTACTGAACAGAATTAGTGACTAATTTAATCATTTTGGTAGGCGTGTAGATACCTAAATTGCCGTCATATTCAACTTTAAGTTTGCCTGCCTTACCTTTCTTTGTCGTTACCAGGATTACCCCATTCGCACCTCTTGAGCCGTAGATGGCCGCCGAAGAAGCATCTTTCAATACTGAGACACTTTCAATATCTACAGGGTTAACATCATTCAGATTACCGGGAACATCATCAATCAATACCAGAGGTGCACTGCCAGCGCCGCTGAAGGTGCCGACACCCCGGATTGTAATTGATGCATTTTCATTTCCCGGTTCGCCACTGCCTTGTACCACAGCCACACCAGGGGCAAGACCTTCCAGCATAGTGGTTGTGTTCACGACCGGCCTTTTGATCATATCGTCTCCTGATATGGTCGAAACTGATCCTGTAAGATTAACCTTCTTCTGGGAACCGTAACCAACTACCACTACTTCATCGAGTGATTTACTGTCCGTTTCCAGTTTAACGTTAATAGTTTGCTGATTATTAACATTGATCGTTTGTGTTTTATAGCCGATCATTTTAAATTCAAGCACAGCATTTCCGGGTGCCTTAAGGGTATACTGCCCCCTAACGTCTGAGCTTACTCCTGTGCTTGTGCCTTTAATTGCAATGATAGCCCCCGGCAATGTGCCGGTGTTATCAGATACCGTACCACTGACCGTAATGGTTTGCGCATAGGCGCTCAGTGAGAATAGTGGTAAAAGAATCAGAAGAAACAAAGTAAGCCTGTATTTACCGGCCGTAAGTCGCCTTTTGGGACCACCACCGGAAAAGACTTGCCTCATATCGCGGTCCTTTAAAATAGAATGAGTAAATATTTTCATAATTTGAATTGAATTGGTTTCGATTAATATGGAATGATAGAAAATACTGTGAGGTACATTAAGGCTGAGCTATAAACATCGTCGCCTTTGGTTTTTCTTCCGGCAGTTGGTTTTTTCTAGGTTCATGTGAGATGAATTATATTGTTTAAAACTTGGTTGTTTACTCGCCTAAAATTCCAGTCACCGAACGCATAACGCAATTATCTACTTCGCAGTAAACAATTGACTGTGCTACACATCAAGCATCCATTTGTACCATACACTACTAACAGCACATCATATCATAATGGAAAGCGCTAATCTTTGAGCAACTGGTTTATAATTGGTATAATAGTATAAATCATTATCTATTCTATACTATACTATAATTCAAAAATGAAAATATAAAATGACTTTTGCAAGTTTTTTGTTACCTTTTACAATACAGGCTATTTAGGTATTTGATTCTTTGTATTCAGGCGATAGCCATTTCTTGTTTATATTATATAAAATATTAATTTTATATAATATAAACATCTATTAATCAAATAATTATAAATTAAAATCATTTACAATATATTTAATAGACACATATTCTATTAAAAAATATCGTGGACTAGTCTATCACCAGCTGTATTTCATGAAAAATTAATAAACTTGAAAACGAATTCATAAATAGAGTATAGAATAGTACAGATTAAAATCTAGCGACAGGATTGTCCGTCAATTATTATAGATATTAAAAAAGGGAATGTTCCCGGCGAAAAAGTCAGGTTCTTAAAAGTTCAACTTAGAATGTACTTTGGTTTGGTACTTCAGCCAGAAAATGCGACAATACTTGTGATCAATGCAGCCAATACAAATTGTGAACTAACCGCATGTATTATCCACCGGAGGTGGTGATGGGGCCTACACGCAGATAAACTGGTAACAGAAATACCCTCTACTTATTTTTGACGCTACAATGATTTGCGTCTGATTAGCGTTGTGGGAATGATTCTCTTGACAGGCTTTCCTGACATTACAAATGCGGCCGCTCCTTCTGCCATCAACCTAAAATCGGTAGAATAAGTAGTAATACCACCGCTGATAATCTCTTTCACCATATCATCATTGTGCGACAGAATACCTACGTCGGTACCCGGGTCAAGGTCTTTATCAATGCAGTCTTTCAGCATAGCCCATAACTCTGTATTATTGATCGTAAAGTATACCTTTCCTTTGGTGATCGTTCCCAAGGTATATTCCGTTTGTATTGTTCCCTTTATGCCGTATTCTTTAATAAATCTTTTAAAAGATCGTAAAATTTCAATTGGTGTATCTGTTGATGGCCGGTAATAGAAAACAAATTCATCATAGCTCATTATTACGTCTTTTAATTCGCAGAAAGCTTTATAAGTTGCTTGTTCAAACTCTTGTGTAACGTAAGAGAAGTCGCCGTCCATCTGTTCAAAACGATCGATCATCAAGAACTTATTCAGGGGAATACTTTTAAGAATATCCCTGGTTCGCGGGTTGGGGATGGGAGCCACTACATACATACCATACTTGCCGCGTATGTTGCTGATAATGGCATCTAATATGTCGATATTGTTATGATGAAAAAACACATCAAGATGTACCCCAGGTTCAAGGTTTTTCTTAAATGTTTTATAGAACGTTTCCTGAAAAGTGTCAAATGCGTAAAGCAACAGGGCTACGCGCAGGCTCTGTCCAGTATCTGCACTGGCAATAAAAAAGCCCATACGATTACGCGATTCTACAATACCACGCTTAATAAGCTCCTTGTAGCCCCTCATGATGGTTTCCCGGGCAAAACCCAGCTCATTCATCAACTTGTTGACTGACGGCAGCAAATCTCCTACCGCGACTACTTTATTATCAACCGCATTGATAATGCCCTGCACAAACTGTTCATGCTTGGTTAGCCGTGGTATGCCTTCAAGCTCATGTATCTGATCATAGATATCTCTCATCTAACGTATTTTTATCATGCTTTGACATCGTTCTTGCATTGCTATTCCATTAATAATGGAATAGAATAGTATAAGGCCAAAGGTAAATTTATTTGCGTAAAATCTGCATTGTGATAATATTTTTTCAGGAGTATAGCTTCGGATAAGGTTTGTTTAAATTAAATTGGTTGCAATCGGCTTATTTTTTTTCTTAAGTACCTAATTAGCAGAAACATCTAAACGAAGTTAAAAAAAATGGTCATTCCCAACTAAATTTATCACTTTTAACACACGAAGTATTAAACAATTTCCGAAGACTGCAATGGCCATAATAACATAAATATTACCTTGGTAATAAAAGCTTTACATTATAATCCGGATAAGATTATAAACCTTGCAACGCGATAAACGTCTTACCAAAAGACCGAGTAATTTATGTTTATGAATAATTTAAGTATTGCCATCGGAGTTAATCGACCTGATTTGATCAGGGAGGAAACCCTGGTTGCTTTATTTTCGGCGTCGGCGCGGCGCTATGCAGATAAAACAGCGTTGGTTTTTCACAACGAGTTGTTATCCTACGACGCGCTCGACCACTGGAGTGATGAAATAGCTGTTTATTTAGTAAACAATGGCATAGGTCGTGGTAATAGTGTTGGTATATGGTGGCCGCGTGGCCTTGAATTGCACGCAGCTATATTGGGTATTTTAAAGGCCGGTGCCGCCTATGTACCTATTGACCGTGATGCCCCCGCCGAAAGAGTGGAAGTGATTTTGGACGAAGTAGGAGCTGCGGCATGTTTCAGTATGGAACCGCTTAATGCCAGGTGTACCGTTTTACAGGTGCCACATTACACACCAGCGCACAGCCCGGTGTTGGCGGAGCCTTTTGCTGATGAGCAACACTTTACACTGCCATTGGGCCCCGAACCTGGCGATTGCGCATATGTACTGTATACCTCAGGCAGTACAGGCAAACCAAAAGGCATCCCCATAAGCCACCGGCAAATTTGCCACCTGGTAAGGGCCGAACAATCTATATTTGGCATATTACCCGAAGACAAAGTATACCAGGGGTTTTCAGTATCATTTGATATGTGGTGCGAGGAAACCTGGATAAGCTATTTTGCCGGGGCTACCCTATGGGTGGCTGATAATACCACATCAAAAGTAATTGATGAGTTAAGCGATATATTAAAGAAAGAAAACATAACTATTTTACACGCGGTACCAAGTTTACTGGCCGTAATGGAAAATAGCATTCCTTCGCTCAGGCTGGTTAATGCAGGTGGTGAGGCTTGTACCCCACAGGTTTTAGCCAAATGGGCTCAAAATGGCATACAGTTTTATAACAGCTACGGCCCTACCGAAACTACCGTTACTGCCACCATCGCCCGGCTGGGCCCCGATGACGACATTGTAATAGGGCATCCTCTGCCTAATTATAATTTGGCTGTTGTTGATCAAGACATGAACCCACTGCCCATCAACCAGGCCGGCGAACTGGTTATTACCGGGCCGGGATTGTCATCAGGATATGTACAGCTGCCGCAACTAACCTCTGAAAAATTCGTATCGAAACCCGCTGCGTTAGTCGGGTTGCCAGGCGACAAGATTTACCGAACCGGTGATTCGGCTACGATGGATCAGGATGGAAATATTTTTTTACAGGGACGTTTGGACGACCAGATCAAATTGCGTGGTTATCGTATTGAACTGGGGGAGATCGAAAGCCTGCTGAATACATTCCCCGGCGTGAGATCAGCCGCTGTTGCTGTTAAAAAAGACACCACCGGACAGGAGCATTTAGTTGGCTATGTGGTAATGGAAGAAAATGTATGTTTTGATGTACGCCTGGCCAGACTTGAACTGGGCAGGCATGTACCTGCATATATGGTACCCGGCCTTATAACTGCCCTGCCTGAAATGCCGCGTATGCCAAGCGGTAAAATAAACCGTAAAGCACTGCCTGTTCCGGAACTATTAATAGCCGAACCTGCCAATGCCGATCAGCAAACTATAGATATGGATGCTCCGGCACAGGACAGGATACTGGCTGTTTTACAGGATATATTTCCTTATAAACAGATCGACCCGTCGATGGATTTTTTTGATCATCTGGGCGGTCATTCCCTGTTGGCGGCAGGCTTTGTATCAAAATTAAGGCGCGATGCCGGTTTGCCCAACGTATCTTTAAAAGACGTTTATATACACCGGCCATTAAGTAAGCTGATAGCTGAATGGGCTAACGAACCGCAAACACAAAAGACCAAGACCGATAACTTTCAAAAACCGCCGCTATGGCGATACATCTGCTGCTGGCTGGCCCAAACATTATCGCTGCTTGTGGTTTACGGGCTTTTTGCCTTCCAGATATTTATACCTTATCTCGGTTATTATTATGTTAACGAGGAAACAGGGAGCATCCCTTATTCCATCCTTACCTCTTTATTGCTATTTGCCCTTATCCCTCCCCTGTTTACGATTATTTGTATTGCCAGCAAATGGTTGGTGATAGGCAAAATGAAGGCTGGCGATTATCCTTTATGGGGGACTTATTACTTCAGGTGGTGGTTGGTGAAAACTATGCAACGTCTGGTGCCGACGCAGTTTCTAAATGGCACGCCTCTTTACCCGAATTACCTGCGTTTATTAGGCATGAAGATAGCACCCGATGCCCAGATCAGTGATTTTGTTTTTGGTGCCGAGGATCTGATAACCATTGGCAGTGATGCCAGTCTCAGTTCAAAAATCACGCTTGATAATGCCTTTGTAGAAGGTGGCCTGTTAAAACTTCGCTCCATCACCATAGGTAATCATGCTTATGTGGGCAGCAGTGCCATCCTATCAGGTGGCAGTGTTATTGAAGATTGGGGTGAATTGCAGGACCTGAGTTGTTTACCAGCAGGTAAAACCATTGCCCCCGGCGAAGTATGGTATGGTAGCCCTGCCCAGTTGAAAGAGAAAAAAGCTTTGGAAGATCTGCCGCAACCGCTGCCGGTATCTGCATCCACCCGTAAAAAATACAAGGCGATATTCCTGTTGTCTGTCATGGTTTTTCCGCTTATTATCTTGTTACCGTTATTACCAACCATTATTGCCATAAACAAGCTGGATGATGCCGCCGGGGATTATGATTTTAGCTATATGATAAGTGCGCCCGGCCTTGCACTGTTATATATTTTACTATTTGCCGCCGAAACTATTATAATTACCCGCATTTTACAGCGCGGTATCAAACCGGGAAAATATGCTATTTATAGCGCGTTTTATGTGCGAAAATGGTTTGCTGATCAACTTTTATCTTTAAATCTCATTGTTTTACATCCTATTTATGCTACCGTATATGTTTCCCGCTTTTTCAGGGCGTTGGGTGCAAAAATCGGTAAGGATACCGAGATCTCTACTGCCAGCAGCGTTACCCACCCCTTGTTGGAGATTGGCGATGGCGCCTTTGTGGCCGATGCAGTTACATTAGGGGAAGCCGATATTCGCGGGCAACAATTGATACTTGATAAAACCACTATAGATAACTGTAGTTTTGTAGGTAATAGCGCACTCATCCCGCAGGGATATCATTTACACGAGAATATGCTGATAGGTGTTTTATCAACACCGCCCAGTGAGCAGCAAATGGTTGATGCTACCGCTCGCGACTGGTTTGGTTCACCTGCTATCTCACTCCCGCGCAGGCAGGAAAGCAACCCCTATCTGCCCGAGCTTACCATTAGGCCCAGCCGAATGCGTAAACTGGCCAGGGGCATTGTTGAATTTATCCGTATTATTTTGCCCGAAAGTGCCATTATCTGTTCGTCTATTTTGTTTATCGCTTATGGGCACGACCTGGTTACACAAGAACCTTTATGGAAGATTATGCTGTATTTTCCCTTTTACTATTTGTTTTATATGGGTATACCGGCATTCCTACTAACGGTAATATTAAAATGGATTTTTATTAGGCGATACAAGCCCGAGCAGCACCCAATGTGGACCTGGAAAGTATGGCGCAGCGAAGCCATCACATCAACCTACGAAGCGTTATCAGTACCTTTCCTGCTCGACTTTTTGAAGGGAACACCCTGGCTGCCACTACTGTTACGGTTACTGGGCGTAAAAACCGGTAAAAGGGTCTGGATGAATACTACCGACATGACCGAGTTCGACATGGTTTCTATTGGTGATGATACCGCGCTTAATATTGATTGCGGCCCCCAAACCCATTTGTTCGAAGACAGGGTAATGAAAGTTGGTGCGGTAAAAATAGGTGCGCGCAGTAGTATAGGAGCCGGAAGCATAATTCTGTATGATAGCGAGATTGGCGATGATACCAAAATAAGCGCGTTATCGCTGGTAATGAAAGGCGAGCGGCTAGCACCGGGAACAGATTGGGCGGGCAGTCCGGTCAGGCCAGCTTAATTACAATAAGAGTCAACTTGTTTCGGGCTGCCAAGGGTTTCCTGTACCTCATAATGACGAATATACTTGTCTTTCTTATTTGGCACCAGTGGTCAAATAGGAAAGACCTCTGCTCTTAAGCTCTTTTTGGTATTTTATACTTGATAGCTAAACTCCAGTACAGCTGAATCGCCTAAAATAATTTGGTCTCCGTCGGCCAAACAATGGCCTATTTCAGTCGAGTACAGTTTGATCAGGGTATCACCCTTTAATGTTTTAACCTTAATTTTATTACCTGGGGGTACCCCTCCCTCATCGGCGTAAAGCATAAAATATCCCTCGTCATTATTCCATTCAATATGCGCATGCTGCCTGCTGATAAATTTATTGCTTGGATTAGCGCTATCGCCGGGGAAAGCAATGTGATTGGTACGAAAAAAACCACCGGCTACCTGTGCCCTTCTCTCCCTCCCAATATTTATCTTACCTGCGTCAGAAGTAATTTGGTAGCCTGTCTGCTCCGCCTCCCCGCTCAATACAGCAATATAAGCGCTCCCTGTTTTGAGCAGCGTATGCTCTTTTGTGCGGATAAATAAAGCAGCATCCAATTCTTTTGATTTTAAAGCCTCAGCCGGAATCGGTTCATCAAAACTCACTTCCAATACCCAGTTTGCCGGCAGGTCAAGGGCATAGTCATCCGCTATCTTTTGAATTTCCTGTTTAAACTTATCTGGTTCAGCAGCATAAACCGCGGCCTCGTAAATATGTTTCTCATTATCATTAGCTGTGATGAATAGGTTCACTCCTTTAATGTGGCTACCCTCTCCTCCTTCTGCTTTTTGTAATTCGGCTTTTATAAAACGAAGCAACGCATCGCGCAGGCTTTTTACATCTTGCGAGCCTTTATTTTCATTTTTCTTAAATAAATCAAACATGGTAAATCAATTATCTGCAATACTTTTTATATAACCTTTTTTTAACAATAATGGTATAACATCGCGCCCCGCAAGGTGCACCGCGTCTGATGATCCTCTGGTGGCTTCAATCCGTATACAAACCACTAAATTACCCGTACCGTTTGCCATAGGCGCAAAAAATACATACCAGCCATCATTTATGCTTTGCTGTTTCCAGATGCGTTCGGGTGTACCTGTTTTTCCAGCAACACTTATGCCTAAAATTTCAGCTTTAGGGGCACTCTGCTCAATCATGTATTTAGTAATAGTGGCCGCATACTGCGGATCATTTGCCAGTTTTATACCTGATTTTACAGGCTGCGGAATACCGTTCACTTTTAACACGAACCGGTTAGCTGTCAATACCCCATTATTGGCAACACCCGATACCAGCCTCGCAACCGCGGCAGGTGTAGCAATTAATGCTCCCTGCCCCCATGCCATACCCGATATACCTTTAGCGCGTGTGCGGTGGATATTATTAGGGTCATACTTTGGTTTGGTGTTAAATTCTGTTTTGCGCCACAAGTCTTTCCATGTTTCTTCCTGTTGCTCATTATCCGGCGCTTTGGTATAAAAATAACCCCCAACCCCGTGCAGGAACATTCCCGTTTTTAAATAAAGGTCGCCCATCTGTTCTTCCAGGTGTTCCTCATTAGCTAACTTAATAAAATAAACATTGTTGGATTTGGCGATGGCGCGCTCAAGGGTGATTAGCCCTGTTTCATCCGGTTCCACACCTTTTGTTCGGATACGTTCAGCCATGCTTACATTAAACTTAACGTCATCTGCAGCCATACCAAGTTTATTAAATGATGCCATGGCGGTAAGTACCTTGGCGGTTGAGCCTGGTTGCGTGGCATAAGTAAAGCCAAGATCGCTGGTCGTCATCCATTGCGACAGCTTATTTTGTTCAGTGACAGGCATGGTTAGTTGGTCGTAATTATGTATTGGCGGTAAGGGGTAAACCGCAGAGGCCAGCACATCACCGCTTGCAGCCTCCATCACTACAACCGATACACGGTTATCCGCAAGTGATGTATCCGCAGCCATGGTTTGCTGTATACTAGTCTGCAGTTCAGCATCAACCGACAATTGTACATCACGGTTGCGTTTTTTAAATTGCGCTACTTCATCGCTGTTAATACCTGCAATAAGTAAAGGCGCCAGCGCGCTGTAATCCCGTTTTTGAACCGACATCTCCTTTATCCCCCGGGGCAAAAAGCGATCTTCCTGGTAATGACTGGCCTGTACATTATAATTAGTTACCGGCATTTGAAAACCACGCAATTCAGCGGCATGTTCATATTCGGCAAAATAGCCGTTTATGCTGCCATTGAAAACACCTGTATTGGCATCACCTGTCCAGAAGAACATTTGCGCATCAAATGGATAATATCGCGTAAGCCGTTTATGCATAGCCGAATCCAGGTCATATTGGCCAGCCCCGGCGGCGTTTAATAAATTCTGCTGTTTCCTGATCAGTGAAGGATCACTCGTCGCCAATATGAGCCCTGACCTGTCATAGAGGGTACCGGCCTGTAGTTTATTCATTAATATAGCGATGCGCGGGTTATAACTAAACATACGGGCACCGCTTTTATCTGCTACTAAAGCAGGCTTCACTATCCATTTATTACTTTCAAACAAGTAACTTGATATATTAATTACCAGCAATATAATGCCTATACATGCGGCAATTAAAGCAGGTACCAGGTTATGGTCCTGTTGTTTGGTAATAAACGACATTTGTACAGGCGTTCCTTTCACCCTTGATGCCGACAATAAAAATCCGGCGGCTAAAAAATTAGCAACAAGGGAAGAGCCACCATAGCTTTCAAATGGTAATGCTACTCCCGATAATGGTAACGCCCCGGTAGAGCCTCCCGCTATTAACAAAAATTGGATGAATGTGCAAATGCCTATACCTGAGCATAAATAAAAGAGAAAAGGCGCACCTGTTCGCCTACCAATAATTATGGATCGATGCAGGTATAACAGGAATAATAAAAATATAGCAACTATGCCCGTCCAACCAAACTCTTCGCCAATGGCAGGCAATATCATATCTGTGTGTGCCTCCGGGATAGTTTTTGCAAAACCCCGACCCACACCCTGCCCGGTGATGCCCCCGCTCGACATGGCCCATAAACCATTGGCTACCTGATCTCCACCGTAGACTTCGTTATTCCAGGCATCTTCCCATATCGCTTTACGGTCCGACAAACGTTCTACCGGGCCGGGTATAAGCTTATCCAGGTGCGGTATTTTATCGATAGTTAAAAACCCGGATATAATGATCAGCGCCATAATAGCAGATTCACTTAATCGCCGGCCTTTAAACAGCATAACTACAACCAGCATAATAGCTGTAATTAAGGTAGATAACCAAACATTTTTAAATAGCCAGGTAAGCAGCACATAAAACACCACCGCCATTGCCATTGAAATGAAATCGCCACGTGAAAAGGAAAAGAGAATAATGAAAGTGAAACAAATAATAATGGCAGGCCCCATATCGCCCAGTATGAGGAACAAGAAAAGCGTTGCACCTATAGCTATTAATGCAAATGAAAAAAACGACCACCGTTTTCGCCAGGTGGCATATTCACTGATGAATTTTTCATTGATGGCAAAGAAACCTGCCAGGAAAATAATAACGAGGTATTTAACTATTTCGCTGGGCTGAAAGCCGAACAAATTCACTTTTACCCCACTGCCTTCAGGGCCTGAACCAAAAAGAATAGTGAGCATCAGTAAAGCCATTGCAAGGATTATCCATGGCCATCCGTTTGCTGTTTTGGGATTATTTTTGAATACGAATAATCTATAAACACCTGAATCAGCATTAAACCGCCTGATATTACAGCATAACAATGCAATCATAGCTACAAACCCAAGCACTAAATATATAAGTGAATCTTTAGCAAAAAAACGGTCACGTAAAGGGTCCTGTATGCTAAGCAGCATTAAAAACGAAATGCCGGTAAGTATCATGATTAAAGGCAGTATAACCTGGTCGGTGGCAGGAAACTTAAAGATTAACAAGCCATGCATGATAAAAAAGCACAGGAAAAAACTCAAAACTATAATTACATACCAAAAATTAAATTCGGACGGTGTGCGGATGATAAGCGCTTTTTCCTTTTTAAGGATATTGAAATCTTTAGTTGATAACAACCTAATAGTATGCGATGAACGGTTGAAATTAAAAGACTGGTCTTTATCCAAACTTTCGGTACCCATCGACCGGCCAAACTGGTAACCGGGTTGAAGCGGCAGTATAACAAATGCTTTACCCGCAGGCAGATTGTGAAACGCATATTCGCCATTTGAACCTGTGCGGGCATACGCGATGATAGTTTGCAGGTGACTTTGTCCCTGCGCATCGGCAACATAAGTTAGCTGGTAACCATTACCCCTTATTGTTTTTACTTTGGTTTGATCCGTTTCCTCATCATTGAATGTGCTATCCTGCGGAATAACCATTTGCAGACGTACCAATACCCCTCCGACAGGCGATCTTTTATCGAGCACATCACCCTTTATGCTGTAGCCACTTAACCCTATATCGGTTTGCTCCGGTAATTGCGGAGGATTATTTCTCTCCTGTAAAAAACGTAAAGAATCGTTACCAGTATAACCCAATAAGGCGCGGGACACCAAAACCCTGTCTTTAAACGATTGGCCGCCAACAGCAAATGCTTCATCGGCATCAATATTATACCTTGATTTATTTAAATCGCCAATGTTATCAAATGCTGTACCAGTCATTTGTTTGGCGACTATGTTCCCGATAAGTTCTATGTCCTTTGGGTCGTCAAAGTAAAAACCTTTTTGCAGCATCCGTGTAAAGTTGCCCACGGCATCCTTTGCATTCAGGTTAACCATTGTGCCATCCTGCAGACGTTTATCTACGTCGGCAAAACTTTGCTGGCTAACCTGGTATAAACGAAGGAATAACAGGCCCAAAATCACACTCACAAGCAACAGGAACAAACGCTCCTTTTTTCGTGAAACTGATGTAGTGTTTGCCTGCTCCATAGGTTTATTTGGTTTTAACAGGTAATGAGTCGGCCTTTAATGTTAATACAGGTAGCTGGCCGCTAAAATATTTTTTATATGCCAGTGTAAAAGATTGACGGATTGCTGATTTGCAATTATTGAATCGCACGTTTTTAAGCGACAGCACGTTTCCTGTTACATCAATCGCGGTAGTAAAACCACTGAATGATAAGCTATCTAACACAATGTGCCTGCATTTTGAAGATAAGATAATAGCAGGCCCATTATAACCAGTATCGCATTGCAGTACAATATTCCCTTTTGCTTTAAGTAATAATGAGTCGTTATCAATCCTGATAGCCTGGCTAATAATAACCGGGCCGGCAAAGGCAGTATCTACCAGTATAATTGATTTCCCTTTTGTATTGTTTATCGCTTGCCGCAATTTAATTTCCTCTTTGCTGAGGATCTTTTTAGCAGGAATGATCGTTTTAACAACCGGTGGCAACCTATATAAATAAATGCTGGTGCCCAGGAATATCAATGCTAGGATAGCAAAAAAGATAGCAGCAATATTATTTTTTTTTCGATGAACAGGAATGCCTACCACGGATTGTTCGGACTGTTGCACCGCCGGTTGTGATTTAGTAACACTTTCCGTGACTTTATTTGCCGTATACTGTTGGGGTGTTTTGTCGTTTTGCACCAATACTACAGTAACATTATCCCGGCCACCTTTTTCATTGGCCATATCGATAAGCAACCTGGTTTTCTCTTTTAAGGAACCAGTCCGACTTAAAATAGAAGTCATTTCACTGCTGTTCACCATGTCCGACAATCCATCGCTGCATAAAAGCAACAAGTCGCCCGGCAGGAAAGGTGATTGGCCCGTTTCTATATAATCAGCATGCTGGTTTAAATTTTCTTCAAATCCCAGGGCCTTATTAATTTCGTTTCTGCGGGGATGTTCCATCGCTGCTTGTTCAGTTAAGCGGCCGGATTCTTCCAGGAAACCAACGAACGATTGATCGTGGGATATTTTCACTAACGAACCATCGCGGAATAAATATAGCCGGGTATCGCCCACATGCGCGTAGTAAAATAGGTTAGCCGATATATCGGCCAATGCAACGGTAGCAACGCAGCTCATTTCCTGGTATTTGTTACTGCGTTTCTTTTCAGCAATAACACGTTCATTGGCTAAATGAAAGCATTCGACAAGCATGGGGATTGCTTCTTTAAAAGGTTTCCCGGCACACTCAATTACAGCCGTTTGTGCCTGTTCGGCTGCTATTTCGCCTCCGGCATAACCGCCTACACCATCAATAACCGAAGCCAGTATAAATTTACCACCGTGAACCTGCTGCGCAATAAAGAGGTCCTCGTTGTTTTCACGCTGTTTGCCCGTGTCGGATAATCCGAAGAATTGCTCATTCATTTATCTTACGTGATTTTTTGATGTCAGAAAAATGTGAAACCAGCAATGCCACGCTAATAATCAATAATCCTATGGATAGTATTTGTGACATATTTATGATTTGAAAATATTGATACCAACAATGCCGTTCAACAATATTTTAGAGTTTACAGGCAGTTCCTGCCAGGCGGGTGAATTGATATCGCTCCTGGGTACACTTTCTTCATTCAAAATAGTTTGTTCACCTACAGATGCCATATAAAATTTGCTATCCGCCTTATTAAAACGGATTAAAAGGTGCGGGGTGTTCACCCACTCCGAAGGAATCCTGAAGATGTATGGTTCTTCTCTTTCCTCATCCCCGCCGGAAACTATAATTTCCTCATCATTCATCAGGAACTCTACTTTTTTACCGGCTAATTGTTTTTCAGGGAGGATGATTTCCAGCCTTGCCAGGTATTTTTCCTTTTTCTTTACCGCATCTTTTTCATCGTATGATAAATCCGCTAAATAAGGGATTTCATAATACCCCTCACTGTAATAATTAAAGCCCTTAAGTATATCCTCGCTAATATCAAATGTTTGCGCTATGCCCGTTTGCCGGGGAATAAAAGTTACCCGCAGGTTTTCTTCCTTTTTGTTACTACCGGGCAATAGCTTGCCAATAAACCCTATATCGCCCCTTGCATAATCAGGATGCGATACCAGGCGAAATACCCATTTAGAGCTCGAAGGCTCAACTGTTTTGCCCGCTTCGCGATATTGCTTTAATAACTCGTAAAATCTTTTTACACTTTCATCTACGATCAGCCCCAGGATGCCTGTTTTGTTATTAATAAATTCCTTATAATCTTCAGCATTAAAACTGATGATGTATTCATGGTAAAATACGATGCGGCCGGCGAATGATAATTGGCGGATGCTATCAGTAAACTTGTCGATAATGTAATTATAAACGTCATCCGGGCTAAGCATAAGCTGCTTTTTATTTTTGCCGGCATTTTCGCTGGTTAAAAACCAGTCATGAATGCCGATACGCTGCCAGATAGAAGGTTTTGGAGCCATTTTAGTTCTGATTGTTTTTTGTTGTATCTGTATTGGTGCTATCCGTATTTCCCGCTTTATTTTGCTCCGATCGTATAACATCCTGAATCGTACTTTGTGTAGCAGAATCTGCCTGTTTTCCTTTGTTTTGATAATCGGTGTTTTCTTTTTCCGGAGTTATCGGTGGGCTACTGTCAGGCTTAACGATCGAATCGGGTACGGTATGTGGTATAGCTTTTTCTACGGGCCTGTTTTTGCTCAACAAAGTGTAAGTGTTATAAGCCAAAGAAAACAAGAGCATGATGACCAATATTGCAACAACGAGAGAGGAAATTATCATTTTCCCATCGCCGGCATTGGATTGTGCCAATGGAATTTCCGCCTTGATTTCCTTAGCTATCTCTGTTTTTATTTCAGCTACGCTGCTTTGTGCTATCGCTTCATGTAGTTCTCTTCCGTCACTATAGCGCCCTTCAGGTTGCTTTTCCAGGCACCTACCAATTAAGGTCAGTAACCACCCCGGCACCTGCATTTCTCTTTCTTGTTGTGCGTTTGGCCAGTTTTTCGGTAGGTTTTCCCTGCGCAGTCTCAGCAAGTCCGGCACAGGTGATTCCATGTGCGCGAGCATTACCGTATTCCTCGCTGTTTCCCCGTTGTCACCCAGCGGGAACGGCACCTGCCCCGCCAGCAATTCATAAAGTATGATGCCGTAACTATAGATATCTGTTCCGAAAAGCATCTTGCCCTCGTTCTGCTCCGGCGCCATGAATTCTATCGCCCCGGCATGCCGCATGCTGCTACGCCTTTGCTCGTCCGACATTACTGATAGCCCAAAGTCGAGCAATACATAATTCCCTGAATGGATATTGAACTTTACATTGTTGCTTTTAATATCGCCATGTTTTACACCTACTTTATGGCAATGCGACAAGGCGCAGGCCAGCTGGTCGGCAAGCTTAATGGTTTCCTTAATGGTAAATATCTTTTCATTTGGAGCCTTCAGCAACTCTTCCAGGTCGGGGCCCTCAATAAATTCCATCTCGATGAAAGGGAATGAACCGCTCTCGGTAATGCCGGAGTTGAGTATCTTAACTACGTTAGGGTTTGGAACTTCATTTACCTTTTTCAGTTTTTCTACCTCATTTATAAAGTTTCGGTAGTTTTTATCTTCCATGCTTTCGCTATGGATTGGGGTGGGTAATATTTTAACAGCAGTAATTATTGGCCCTATTCGCCTTCCTTTATATACTGAACCCTGGCCGCCTGTACGCAAGGCGCCCATGTTCTCTAATCCCGTAGTTATTGTAAATATCTTGCTCATGCTGATTGTTCAGTCAATTGCCTAATTAACGTAAACATATGTATTAAGTTTATTAGCTAGCCAAATAAATATAACATTCATAAAAATTCATTTACAAAAATCTTTTGTATTAGTGGCAATTGCATGTGATGCTAAATGACAGAGATAATTTGAGCATAGGTCAATCTTTATAAAATGCACTATTTTATCTTCTATGCTTGTATCATTTTTAGAAACATCGAATGAATCAGGAGGTAATGAGAAGCCTTTTCCTACTAATCTTATGGCAGCTTCTTTTTTAGTACAGAGGACGTAAAAATTTAAACATTTATTGAGGGCACTTTAAATAGTAATCTATACAAAAGATAAAGTATCTGAAGGATACAGAGTTTACTGACAGCTATATATAGTTTGATGTTAATTTTTTGTAAATTGCATACTGACAAATGCTCACAGGAAAAAAACATAGCGAAGATGACAGTGAACTATTATTGGCATTAAGTAGCGGCAGCCACTATGCTTTTAAATCCTTATATGAAAAATACTGGTCGGATGTTCTTGATGAAGCATTTAAGCGCCTTGACGACCCCGACCAGGCTAAAGATGTGGTTCAGGAAGTATTTGCCTGCTTATGGATTAAAGCAGATACGCTCGAAATTAAAAATCTCCCTGCATGGCTGACTACGGTAACAAAAAATCAGGTTTTCAATTCCCTGAGAAAACAACATCGTTTTGTTCCGCTAACTGAAATTTTTGAAGAACTGGAGACCCATGGAAATGACACCGATGCAGGCCTCCTCAGAACAGAGTTATCCAAAGCCTATGATGCTCTGATTAATGCTTTGCCCGAACAACAGCGAATTATTTTAAAAATGCGCTATAAGGAAGGCCTAAGCCCCGACGAAATTTCCGTGCAACTCAATATTTCATCAAAAACGGTGAGAAATCACCTTGGTCGAGCACTTGCAAAACTTAAAACTGGTATTTTCTTATTAAATATCTTCCTATTTATATCCGGAAAATAACTTTCTTAACTTTTTTTGTACTTTTTTAATAATCGACTGGGCAAAAAAGCGCCGATCTGATACGTGTATGCAAAAGCCAGTACATGGATCAACTAAAAAAGGAACATTTTTTAAAAATACTTAAAAAATATCAAGCCGGAGATGCAACATCAGAGGAAATTAACTTTCTGAATGCGTATTACGATGCATTCGACCTTCGGAAAGATTATACATCCAGCCTGGAAGATACCGATCGAATAGCGCTTAAAGAGATCTTATATCAAAAACTGCAAAGTCATATCGCAACAGGCAAACCTCAGACAAGCGTATTTAAACTTTCAAGATACTGGTACCGTCTTGCCGCAGCAGCAATAGTGCTCATTTTTTTTTCAGCAGGTCTTCTAATTTATTATAATCACCAAAGTGATAAAAATCAACAGTCTGCGAAAAATATAATCAAACCGGGCGGTAATAAGGCTATTTTAACTCTTGCTAATGGACAAAAAATTAGCTTGACTGATGCCCTGAACGGTCAGATAGCTGTACAGAAAGGAATAAAGATTACTAAAACCGCCGACGGACAATTGGTTTATGAAGCAAATGACAATACAGCAAATGACAATTCCTCTCCTCAATATAATACCGTTGAAGCACCTGCCGGTGGCCAGTGGCAGGTCAAGTTGCCAGATGGTTCCCTTGTCTTTTTGAATGCACTGTCAAGTATCACCTATCCAACCAGGTTTACAGGAAATGAAAGAAAGATAGCTTTAAAAGGCGAGGCTTATTTTGAGGTTACCCATAACAAAGCTATGCCATTCAGGGTAACCAGCCAGGGGCAAGTGGTGGAAGTTTTGGGAACCCACTTCGATGTTATGGCCTATGCGGACGAAAAGATGATGAAGACTACACTTTTAGAAGGTTCTGTAAAGATTTCCGATCATGAACAGACTATAATACTAACACCGGGCCAGCAAGCTCAGGTTAGCCAATCCGGCATTTCGATTACTGATAACGTAGACTTAGAGGATGTGATTGCCTGGAAAAACGGCTATTTTAAATTCAATGAAAACATTGAAAGTATTATGAGCAAGGTAGCCAGGTGGTACAATGTTGATGTGGTATATCAGTTAAAGCCTGATCCTGAATTAACTTTTTCTGGCAAGATATCCCGGGCCAGAAACCTTTCTGCTATATTAAAAATGCTTGAATTTAATGGAGATGTTCACTTTAAGGTTGAAGGAAGGAGGATTACTGTTACGAAATAAATTATACAATACAGTAAGCCTTAAAAAGCCAAAGGTGTTGGAAGCACCCTTGGCTGTATGTCGGGCTTACATTTCCGATAAGTCGGAATTTAAAAATTGACTTTGACACAATGTTTAACTACTAAACCCAACATTCAAATTTATGAATTTAAACTTACATTTTGGATATGGACGCAATCGCCATGCCCTATACAAACCCCTGCTTGTTATGAAAATGATTGTAACAATTCTTGCTTTATCTATAATGCATGTAAGTGCAAGTTCATTTGCGCAAAAAATCACCCTAAACGTTACTAATGCACCATTGGGGCAAATTATTAACGAAATAAGAGCTCAAAGTGGCTATGATTTTTTATATAGTAACCGGTTGTTAAAAATTGCCAATCCTGTTACTATTAATGTAAAGGATGCTTCCATTGAAGCCGTATTAGATATTTGTTTCAGCAACCAGCCACTATCATACAAGGTAGAGGATAAGGCGGTTTTAATCAAAGAAAAAATAATTGAACGCAAGGAACCTGTTATTGATAACGAAACAATTATTACCGGTATTGTAGTTAATAGTGATAGCCAGCCTTTGCAAAGTGCTACCATTACCGATAAGCGTACCAGTAAACGCTCGGTTACCAATACTAAAGGTGTATTCTATCTTTCCGTAGCCGAGGGTGATGTTATTACTGTAAAATATGTAGGCTATTTAACACAGGATGTTACCATAACTAAAAAAGCATTTGCCCAGGCAAAATTAAAGCCGCTGGAACCTGCTCTAACGGTTAACCTTTCTCCCTCAACCTCTTCGCTCGATCAGGTGCAGGTTACCGCTTATGGTACTACATCAAAACGTTTAAATGCTGGTGATATAACCACCATAACCGCAAAGGACATAGAAAGAAACCCGGTTACCAATGTACTCGAAGCTTTGCAGGGGCAGGTACCCGGCTTATTTATTCAACAGGTTACCGGCCAACCCGGCAGCGCCATTAAAGTTAGCGTGCGCGAAGCCACTAATTACAATTTAGGAGCAGCCACACCATTAGTAATAGTTGATGGCGTTAGGTACCCGGCAAGCACATTAAACTTATCTAGCAGCTCTAACGGAACTATTAATTTTTTAGAAGGCGGCAACGGATTAAATTATTTAAACCCGAACGACATTGAAAGTGTAAACGTATTAAAAGACATAGATGCTACAGCCATCTATGGATCATCCGGCGCTTATGGTGTAATTATTATCACTACAAAAAAGGCCAAACAAGGAGATGCATCCCTTTCAGCAAATGTTTATACAGGGGTATCTGTAAATGGCGAAACGGAAAAATTATTGAATACCCAACAATACCTGATGCTACGTACCGAGGCGATAAAAAATGATGGCCTAACAGTTGGTGCCAGCGACCTGGATTTAAACGGTACCTGGCCGACAACAAGGGATAATAACTGGCAAAAAATATTCTTAGGTGATTATGCCATCACTAATAATGCAGACCTCTCTTACTCTGGGGGAAATAACAATAGCAGTTATTTAATTAGCGGAAGCCTAAGGCAAAACGGTGATATACAACGGCACAAAGGCACAGATGATGACGGATCATTGAGGTTCTCGCTTGATACCCACACATCCGACAATAAATTTAGCATCTCGCTATCAGGCACATATCTTTCTTCAACTGATAATATGGTACCGTATGATTTTTCCAGTAGTGCCCTATTACCGCCAAATGCCCCATCCCCTTATTTTCCTAATGGACAGGTAGATTGGGCAGCTATCGGAACAAACGTAAACAGCAGCGGGGCTGCAGCTAATATCAACCGTTTATACAATAACTTAACTAACAATTTACTGGCAAATGCTACGCTGGTTTATCATCCTATAAAACAATTAACCTTGCGTACCATTTTTGGTTATAACGATTTATCTGGTAAAGAATTAATAGGTTATCCGACCACAACATTCAACCCTGCTAATACGCAGGCAGCTGCACAATCCAACGGCGTATTTAATCACTATGAAAACCGCACCTTAACAATTTCGCCTTATGCGGAGTACGATACAAATTTGGGCAAAAAAGGTGACCTGAGCGTAAAATTTGGTGGCGAGGTTGACAATAGTTTAAATTACTATGACCAGATAAGCGGTACAGGTTTCCCGTCGGATGCTTTATTAAGTGATCCTGCGGCGGCGTCAACAGTTGTTACAAATTATAACTCAACGGCTTACAGATACATAGGTACTTTTGGGATATTAAAATATGTATGGGATAATAAATATATCCTGGATATTAACACCAGGAGAGATGGGTCAACCAAATTTGGGCCCGGAAGCCGGTTTGGAAATTTTGGATCAGTAGCTGGTGCATGGATATTTAGCGAAGAGAGTTTTGTAAAAGACAATGTGCCATTCTTAAGTTTTGGAAAAATAAGAGCGAGCACTGGGGTTGTTGGCGGCGATAATATTAGCCCCTTCCAATATTTAAGTACTTATAGCGTGTTAAGCGGCACCTATGGCTCAAAAGCAGGTTTAACCACCAATTCATTGGCCAATCCTTATCTTCAATGGGAAAGAGACAAAGCTTCGGAAGTTGGCCTGGAACTTGGCTTTTTACATGACAGAATATATGCTGAAGCCGATTATTATTATAACAAGGCATCTAATCAATTGGTAAGCCAGCCCTTATCAACGGTAACGGGTTTTAGTTCATATGTTTTAAACTCCGACGCGGTGATAAGCACATTCGGTTGGGAAATGAATTTAAGATCTACCAATATTAAAACCAAGAATTTTTCATGGACAACCAATTTTAATATTACACTCCCAGGCAGCAAGCTTATAAAAGGCCCATCTCAAACAAATCAAAACCCTAATTTTGTGATAGGCAAACCTGTAACAGGCATTTTATTATATAAGTATGATGGGGTTGACCCAGCTACTGGTTATTATAGTTTCACCAATGCAGCCGGTGTAAAATCTGATTATCAATCAGGACTAACCCAGGCAGATAAAACGCAGTTTGTCGACCTGGCGCCCAAGTTTTACGGTGCAATGCAAAACTCTTTCAGTTATAAGCAACTGTCGATTGATTTTTCTATCAATTTTACAGACCGGATGGGGCAGAATGCTTTAGGGCAAACGGGAATTCCATTTGGGTTGTTTGGATTAAACGGATCAACATTATGGCTACAACGCTGGCAAAAACCCGGAGATGTTACCAGTGTGCCCAGGGTTAGCACCAATATTTTCGGTTTATTTCGCCAGCAACTTTTTCAGTCAAGTACAGGCGCTTATACCAATGCCACCTATGCCAGGCTGCAAAACGTAAGTATAAGGTATCACTTTAAAAGCGAATTCCTTACCAAGATGCACCTGAAAAACCTGTCTGTTTATCTACAGGGACAGAATCTGCTTACCGTATCCAAATTTGGCGGCCTTGATCCGGAAAATCTGACGGCCGGTATAATACCACCATTGAGGATATTCACAGCCGGGTTTAATATTACACTTTAACATTACACAAAATGAAAATACAATTAAACAATATAATTTATGCCAGCCTATTGGCAATATCTATATTATCAATAGCAGGGTGCAATAAGTATTTAAATGATACAAAATTGCCTGCAAATACCATATCGGCCCAGGGTGTTTATGCTACTGATGCTTCTACCTCGTCTGTAATAGCAGGTTACTATATTAGCCTGAATGCAGCTGGAGCACCCTTTTCAGGATCGGCAAGCGGAAACATGGAATATACATTAGGCCTTTATACGGATGAGTTAACCAATCTTAACCCCGGCAATTTTGGTGATACCTATTATAAAGATGCTATATCTAGTACTGCTGCTGGCTATTGGTCAAATCTTTACTCCAGGATATATACAATAAACTCGGCCATTGAAGGCATTAATAGTTCAACAGCAACCCTGAATTATAAAAACCAATGGCTGGGTGAAAGTTATTTTGTAAGGGCGTTGCTTTATTATTACCTGGCTGGTTATTATGGTGATGTGCCTTTGGCATTGACTACAGATTATACTGTTAATAACACTTTAAGCAGAACACCACAGGCACAGGTTTACCAGCAGATTATAAGTGATTTAAAGCAAGCTCAAGCACTATTGCCGGTTAACTACACTGATGGCTCCGGCGTGGCTACAACTGCGCGTATAAGGCCAGACCAGGCCGCTGCCACCGCGTTGCTGGCAAGGATTTACCTGTACGCGCAGGATTGGGCAGATGCCGAAACACAGGCAACCGCGGTAATTAATAATACAGCCTACCAAATGTCGGCATTAAGCCAAACCTTTTTAGCCGGTAGCCAGGAAACAATATGGGCGCTGGCACCAACTTCCGGGCTAAGTGTATGCGAGTATGCCTTTTATAACAATGGCATGCCGGCTGTATTGCCCGCAGGTCAAACCCCGGCAACCTTTTATGATTATGCCGGAATAAGCAGCTTTTTAATGAATGCGTTTGAACCTAACGATGGCCGTTTTACTAACTGGATTAGGGCATCCACTGTTCCGGCAACGGCTACAGTTGCAGCACAAACTTATTACTTCCCTAATAAATACAAATCTGCTACCGGCGGAGCCGAAAACGAAGTGATTTTAAGGCTTTCAGAGCAATATCTTATACGCGCTGAAGCACGCGCGCAACAAAATGAAAGCACAGCCGCGGCAGATATTAATGTAGTACGAGCAAGAGCGGGTTTACCTGCTACATCAGCAACCACTAGGGCCACGTTGCTTGCTGCTATTGCCAAAGAAAGACAAACAGAATTGTTTACCGAATGCGGACAACGGTTTTTTGACCTGAAAAGAACCGGAAAAATAGATTCTGTTATGAATATTGTTGCACCAGTAAAAGGAACTACCTGGCAAAGCTACATGTCCTTATGGCCGATACCGCCTGCAGATATTATTCAAGACCCTCATTTAACACCTAACCCTGGTTATTAATAATAAATTAAGCGCATAGTAAACTGCTATGCGCTTTAATCGCTTAACTCTATACATAAAACGAATCAATAATGAAAAAACTGATCATAATAATATTATTATTTGCCCCAATATTTAGCCGGGCTCAAAACGCTGATTATACCTTAACCATTAAATTAAATGCTTTAAAAACGCCCGCAAAAGCATACCTGATCTATAATTTCGGGTGGACCAACCAACGTAATTTAGATTCTGCTGAATCAAATAACGGGACATTTATATTTGAAAGAGAAGCAGGTGATACCTTAAAAACTCAAATAGTAATAGAGCATACAGGGCAGCACTTAAAGAGCTTTGACAGAAAAGCCGATATGCTTTTTGTGTTTCTTGATAATAATAACATCGCCATAAATGGAAAAGACTCCATTAAAAATGCAACCATTTCTGGTTCAAAACTTAATGAAGAATATATAAAATACCATACAATGGTTTTGTTGCCCGGTGAAAATAAAATTAATGCGCTTAATGCAAAATATGCCGCCGCTACCAATGATAAAAGGAATGCTAAGGAATTTAAGGATAGTTTAATGACTAAATATAAAGAGATGGTAAAAGAACAGGATTCGCTCACAAAAAACTATATTAACAAAAACCCTGACTCCTATTTTAGCCTTATGGCTTTGTCTGAAATGGCCAATGGCAATAGCGACAAAGCAATAGGCAATGAGCCTGCTTTTAAAGCACTTTCAACCAGGTTAAAAACCAGTAAAGATGGCGTAAATCTGGCCCGGTTAATTGAGGCAGGAAGAATAACTTCGGTAGGAACAATAGCGCCTGACTTTGTAGAAAATGACGTAAACGATAAGCCTGTTAAACTTTCGGATTATAAAGGAAAGTATGTATTGCTTGACTTTTGGGCATCGTGGTGCGGCCCTTGCCGTGCAGAAAACCCTAATGTGCTTAAAGCTTATAATAAGTATAAAGATAAAAATTTTACCGTGCTAGGCGTTTCACTGGATGCTAAAAAAGAGCCCTGGCTAGCGGCTATAAAAACTGACGGGTTAACCTGGACGGAGATCTCAGACTTAAAAGGTTGGAACAATATGGTTGCCAAACAATATACTATAAGGTCTATTCCACAAAACTTTTTAATTGATCCAACTGGCAAAATAGTGGGTAAAAATCTCAGGGGTGATGATTTAGAAGCAAAATTAGCCTCCTTATTAAATTAATACTATTACATAATAATCAATACAAATTAACACTCATTCCCACCAGCTTAACATTGCAGAGGGGAGGTAATATATTTATATAAATGAAAACTAATAAAAACCTTTTTAAATTAATATTTACAATATTTTTTGTTGTACTAACGGTGTATAGCCATGCACAAACCCAACATCGATGGGAAGATATTGATACCTCCGGTTTCCATAAAAAAGAGATCATTAAAAAAGATGGACTTACGTTGATAGTAATCAACAAGGATTCCTTGTTTAATGCAACTACGTTACAAAATATGGTAGCTGTTTTCTGGAAAATTTATCCACAAGAAATGAATCGCTTTAATCCACAATCTCTACGTACAGTAACTATTCTAATCAGCAATGATTACAAAGGAGTTGCTGCAACCCAAAACGGTATTATAAAAATAGACCAGAATTGGCTGACAGTACACCCGGAAGATATTGATGTAATTACTCACGAAGCGATGCATATTGTACAAGCATATCCCTACCAACCAGCTAACCTTTGGCTGTCAGAAGGTATTGCGGATTATGCAAGGTATATCTTTGGTGTAAATAACCTAAAATCCGGCTGGGCATTACCCTCTTATCACGATGGGCAAAACTATACTAACTCTTATCGTATAAGTGCAAGGTTTTTGGTATGGATGGAGAAATACAAACGGAAGGACATAGTTGACAAATTAGACACAGCCTTACGCAATGGTAGCTACCAAACATTCACATGGGTTAAGCTTACCGGCAAAACAATTGATGAATTATGGGCCGAGTATACTAGTAATCCGATCATCTGATAGTACTAGGATGGGCCACTTGAGGGAGCTAGATATAAAGTATCTAGCTCCTTTTTACTCTTAACACAACTATTTATTAATCAATAAATTAAATTACAATTGATTCCCCTTTTATAAGCTGTCTGAAAATGAATGAATCTTATTTTTATATAAAATCAAATCGTCATTAAAACATTTCCATTTCCGAAAGAGCTATATATTTTCCATCAGTAGGCTCTTTAAAAAACACTTTAATTTTATCAGTAGCTATTTGGTTAAAATTTATCTCATTGGGAGAATTTGACAATGGTTTTAGTGGTTTTTCCTTTACATGGTCAACTTTACACCAGGCACCTTCGTGCCAATATTCTATACTGATATTTTCCGGGGCGGCAAACTGTTTATCATCCGCCAAAAAATATAATTTTAGCTTCTGTATCTTTTTAATTGTTCCTAAATCCAGTTGGTACCAGTCAATAATATTTTTCGATCCAAATGGCGACCAATAATTCACTACATTACTAAAATACCAAATCCGGCCATCTATAGCCATATTCAATCTGATTAAGGAATCGTTATATGAGGCTGCTGCTTTCGGAAACTCATTTTGGCCCAAATGTACCGCTAAATTAATGGCAGTATCACGCTGGTGTATCGGTATTGCATTGGGTATTTTTATGCGTGTAGGTTTCAAAGCAACGTTTCTAACGACGGATTTGTTATCTATATACACTGACAACCCTATTCCTTCATGATACTTTTCGCCCGTTTTATCATAAACAATACTTAATTGATGCCCATGGTATTGCACATTTTGGAGGCAAAAATATTGAATACTATCAGTTAAAATTAAAGGATTTACCACAAAAATATTTCCGGCAGCAGGCCTAAGCCCACAAAAACCAGTTATGATTAAGTCGTTATATTCTGAATGATTGTAATTCTCGCTCCTTTGGTTAAGGTTTACTATAGCGCCACCCTTGTCCGGGTCGTAATCTTCCACAATATTTAACGATCCATCAGGCATATAATGCTGCAAAGTATATTGCTTTAATAAATTAAAATAATTACTAGCTGTAATATTTTGCTGATGATAATTATTGAGCAAATTAGCCATACCAAGTAATACTTGTGTTGTTTGAAAAGGCCAGCTTGGCCCGTTCCATTGGCATTCCCGTTGCCCGCTGTTGGTATCATATCGATATTGTCGCATATAATATTGATAAGAAGGCTCATTGGTTCTTAAACCAAATTTTCCATGTAATTCATCTGCCGATAATATATGTTGCCAAGCCGCACTGTAACTGGCATTATCATCAGGTAAATTATACGTCCATGGTAAATATCCAACCAACTCTCTGCCTCTTATAAAGTCCCAGTATTTAACATATTGATTATTGACTTTATACCGATCTGTAAAATGCCTGAACGAATTGTTCCAAAGGCTGTTTTGTACCGCTTTTTTAATTGCGACCGCTTTTTGAGCAAATATGGCGGCAGTTGAAGTGTCGTTATTTAACAAAGCAATGTTTTTAATGGCCAAAGCATTGGCATACATATAGCTGTTAATTGACGGTCTGAAAGCATCTCCCCCACTAAACCCGTCTTTTCCTCCACTTGCATCAATAGATGATATAGTGTATTCGGTAGCATCAAGCAATGGTTCTATATAATATAAGCTTTTAGTCTGGTCGTAATGATCATTCCAATCGTTATATATTTTGATCATTGAAGGTAATTGCGAAACAATAAATTTCTTGTCGGGGTTTACCAAATAGTACGCATATGCGGCATCTGCAATAGCTTCACTAAAATGACGGTCATTACCGCCCTTCTTGTACATGTAGTTAATATAGTCAGTAACATATCGGGCATTCTTCAGCCATCTGCCTTCATAAATATGAAAGCTTGTAGCGTCATTCAGCGAGTTATAGGGCTTAAGATCCCAACTCATGGTGTTCAAAAATTCGGTTATGATATAACCATTTTGCCCCAGGTTTTTTAAATGGGCCTTATATAACTTCCACCTATAATAATAAACTTGTTCTATCTTTTTATCGGAGCACTCAAAGAACGGTATGTTCTGCAGATACCACTGTTTATCATTACCATATTCTTTACTACTAACAGCATTCGCGTTTATCCGTTTTTTATACAGCTGTTGCCCTTTAACCACATTAGTTATAAGGGGTAATAGAATAATTAAGAAAACAATGCGTCTCATATTACTAAAATTTTAAGCAGTTTCCTTTTTAGAAAATAAGCTTAAGCCCACAATCATTTTACGCATTTCAGGAACGAATAATTCGGTTACAGAATGTTTGCTTTGAGTATGTAGCCATATCACCGGTATTGGGTTCTTGGCTACAAACTAAAACATGATTCAAATACAAGAAAATCAATAGCGCAAATAACCTTTTTCATCAAGGTATATAGTTCGTTGCTTCTAGTTTAATGTAAGCACCACTACCGATGCACTGGGTAGCGTTACATTAACATCTTTATTTTTCAGAACTGCACCTTTAAATATTTCCGGCTTAATCTTTCCCGGTTCATCAAAAGAATTGTAATCATTAACACTGGCAGATGCTAATATGCTACCTTCAATACTAACGATTTTTTTACCATCAAATTTAAGTGAAACCTTATGCACATGATCCGGATCAATATTTACCAATGATATGTGTACCACACCATCTTTATCCCTTGAAGCTGAGGCAGAAACAGCCGGCAATTTTTCTGTACCTAAAGTATAATCTTCGCTTTTTACGCTTATAGGTAACAGGGTGGCATTTTGATGTACATTATACATTTCCATAACATAATAGGTAGGTGTAAGTATCATTTTATCACCCTTTGTTAATATAACCGCCTGCAACACATTAATACATTGAGCCAGGTTGGCCATACGCACGCGATCGGCATGGTTATTAAATATATTTAATGTTGCACCTGCAATCATAGCATCACGCATGGTGTTTTGCTGGTATAAAAAACCTGGGTTAGTACCTGGTTCTACATCGTACCATCCCCCCCATTCATCAACAAGTAGCCCTACCTTCTTTTTTGGATCGTATTTGTCCATAATGGCCGAGTGCTTGGTGATCAGCGAATCCATGTACAACGCACTTTTCATAGTTGCAAAGTATTGTTGCTCAGTAAATTTTGTTGCTGACCCTTTATTCTCCCAACTAATAATCGCGTAGTGGTGCAATCCTATTCCTTCTATCAAATTAAGCGGCACATTTTTCATCAGGGTTTCTGTCCAGTGATAATCATCCGAATTTGCACCCGAGGCTACCCTGAATATCCTGTTCTGCGGGTTCCAGCTTGTCATAAAAGTTGAATACTTCCTGAACTCGTTTGCATAATAATCCGCCGTCATATTACCACCACATCCCCAGGCTTCGTTACCTATCCCCCAAAACTTAACATTCCATGGTTTATCCCTTCCGTTAGCACGGCGCAGATCGGACATCGGATTTTTACTATCAGAACTTACATAGTTAACCCAATCAGATAATTCCTGTACAGTACCGCTACCAACATTTCCTGATATATAAGGATCAGCTCCCAGTAACTCGCACATGTTTAAAAACTCATTGGTACCAAAGCTATTATCTTCAACTGTACCACCCCACCATTTATTAATAATTGCAGGGCGTTTATCTTTAGGCCCAACACCATCCCTCCAATGATAGGTATCTGCAAAACAGCCGCCTGGCCATCGCAGCGCAGGTATTTTCATTTTTCTTAATGCGGCAATCACATCGTTTCTAACACCCATTGTATTGGGTATTTTTGAGGTATCACCAACATAAAAGCCATCGTAAATACCTCTGCCAAGGTGTTCAGCAAAATGGCTATATATGTATTTACTTATTACAGGCGAATTGGTATTGTCTGCAGCCGTTACGTTTACGGTTGTTTGTGCTTGCAGATTAAATGCCAGGCACAATAAAACCGCTAATAAAAAATATGCTTTTGATTTCATTTGTTTTAAGATGATTTATTTTAAAATGATTGATTATTAGACTATTGATATTTTATTTAACATAAAATTTATACACAGTAACAGTGTGGTAAGTTGTGCCGGGCTTTAAAACTGTTGTTGGGAATGAAGGCTCATTGGGTGAATCAGGGAAGTGTTGAGTTTCCAAACATAAAGCCGAACGATGGGCATAAGTAGTTTTACCCTTACCATCCGTTTTACCTGTTAAAAAGTTGCCACTGTAAAACTGCAAACCAGGCTCTTCGGTAAAAATATCCATAGCGATGCCTGTTACCGGGCTTTTTAGGGTTGCTACCGGCTGATTTACATCATGCTTATTCAACACAAAGTTATGATCATAGCCTTTACCCATTTTTAGCTGATCGTCTGGTTTCTCAATATCAGTGCCGATGGCTTTAAATGCTGTAAAATCAAACGGTGTACCTTTAACTGCTTCAAGTTTTCCGGTTGGTATAAGTGTAATATCTACAGGTGTAATATTATCAGCGTTTATTTTTAATGAATCATTTAAAATGGTTGCTGTGCCTTCACCGTTTAAATTAAAATAAGCATGGTTGGTTAGGTTAACTATGGTTGCCTTATCTGTGGTTGCCGAGTAATCTATTTTCAGTGCATTATCCTCAGTTAATGTATAAGTTACTTTAACTGATAAGTTTCCGGGATAGCCTCCCTCTCCATCTTTGGACAAGTAAGTGAGTTCAAGTTGTTGATCACCTACTTTTTTAGCGCTAAAAACTCTTGAATAAAAGCCACTGAAACCACCATGTAAAGTATTTACACCATCGTTAATATCAAGTTGATATTTTTTACCATTAAGTGTAAATTTACCTTTGGCTATACGATTACCGTATCTACCAATTATAGCACCGAAATAAGTTTCCTCTTTTTGTTGATAACCTTTCAAATCATCGTGACCTAATATTATATCGGTAAGTTTCCCATTTTTATCGGGTACCAGTAAACTAACCAAGCGCCCGCCAAAATTGGTGATGGCTACTGTTACCTTATTTTTATTAGTTAAAGTATATAAATCAACCTGTTTACCCTGTACTGTAGTTTTAAAGTTATTAGAATCAGGAAGCTGGTAATTAATTGTTTTTACACTATCACTAACGGCAGTTTGTGTGTTTGATCCACCATTGCATGCTGAAAATAACAGCACACAGCCACTTAATAGTGTTATTAACTCTTTATTTCTTTTCATAAATATATTACTTAATTTAAGTTGGTTAGATTTTGAAAACTTAAACGGTTTAAAAATTGGTTTAATTGGTTATTGTAAATAAACAATGAGACTAAAGTAGAAAAAAATATTATAATTGTGAAATAAACACTTAATATTTATACTTTGTTAGTTCCTTTATGTTTTTTGAACTAAAATGGTATTCAGCTGTTTAGATATGTTTAAATTTATGTTAAGCCAAGGCTGAAAATGTTAAATTCGTAGCTTAAACCTTTAAATAATTAACCATTTAAATGATCAGATATTCCAAACAAAGCCGGTTCACACAGGCAGTAGATTGTATTATATTTGGATTTGACGGTGATACCTTGAAAATTTTATTGATACAACGGGGATTCGAACCCGAAATGGGTAAATGGAGCCTTATGGGAGGCTTTGTACAAGCCGATGAAAGCCTCGATCAGGCATCAAACCGGATACTTAAACAGCTGACTGGCTTAGATGGTATGTATTTGGAACAATTACATACTTTCGGCAATCCACTCCGCGATCCTGTGGAAAGAACAGTATCCACAGCTTACTTTGCCCTGATAGATATTAACAAGTATCAGAAACAAATAAGTACAGATTATCACCCGGAATGGTTCTCGCTCAAACGCATGCCTAAGCTTATATTTGACCAGCAAGAAATGGTTGAAATGGCGAAAAGGCGTATCCGTTATAAAGCCGCACTACATCCAATACTTTTTGAATTGCTGCCCAGCAGGTTTACCATCCCACAACTGCAAAGCCTTTATGAAAGTGTATACAACACCACTATTGATAAACGCAATTTCAGCAAACGGATACTGGCTACCGGTTTACTGATTAAACAAGCTGAAAAAGATAAAGCAGGATCAAGAAGAGGCGCATTTTACTATCAGCTCAACATGCAAAACTACTATGCCAAATTCCAGGCATTTTTAAACCTGATCCCCAACCCTACCAACCTGATATTTTAATCAAGAATAAATAATAGAATTTTTTATTGATCCCTGAAAATGTATAAGGGATCAGTTGAAACATATAAATCGGGAAGCGTCCTTAATCTCACCTTTGCTTTAGAAATTTTAAATATAAAGCAATGAAAAAGACAGTATTAATCACAGGTGCTTCGTCGGGGTTTGGAAGAGCGGCCGCTAAACTATTTCACACCAATGGATGGAACGTTATCGCTACCATGCGTTCACCCGAAAAAGAGACCGAACTATCGGCGCTTAGCGATATTTTGGTTAGCAAATTAGATGTAACCGATAAGCTGAGCATACAAAACGCGGTGGCAGATGGCATTAAAAAATTCGGTAAAATTGATGTATTGGTAAACAATGCGGGTTATGGTGCACTGGGTGCGCTGGAAGCCGCTACCGAGAAACAGGTTAAACAACAATTTGACGTAAATTTCTTTGGGTTGATAGCCGTTACAAAAGCAGTATTGCCGGGTATGCGAAATCAAAAATCAGGTATTATCATCAATGTTTCTTCAGTTGGCGGTCGGCTTACTTTCCCATTCTCATCACTTTATCATGCCACTAAATTTGCAGTTGAAGGGTTAACGGAATCTATGCAATATGAATTAAATCCGCTTGGCATCAGCTTAAAAATAGTTGAACCGGGGGGCTATAAAACCGAGTTTTCCGGACGTTCGATGGACCTTTTCGGCGGGGATGGTTTGGACGATTATCAACCTGCATTTAATAAGTTCATCACCTTGTTAGATAACTGGCCTATGTCTGAAAATATTGGCGAAGTGGCTGATGTTATTTATGAAGCCGCAACCGACGGTACAGAAAAATTGCGCTATCCTGTAGGGCACGACGCGGTGCAATTGATAGAAACCAGAAAGCAAATGGATGATGCGGACTTTAAAAAAATGATGTCTGCCCAAACGGGCATGTAAAAAATCTGGCTGCCCAAAATCAGGACAGCCAGATTTTTTATAGTAACTTTATAATAAAGTAAAATATGTCCGATAAATATATTGATCTTCAATCTATCAGCGATCTGCATAAGCTGGTAGAATACACGCCTCCGAAACATCCCCTGGTAAGTGTGATAGACCATACAGATTTTTATGCAAAACGCCCCAAAGAGGATGTTGTTTACCGTTTTGGCTTTTATACCATTTCATGCAAGAAGTTTGAGGGCATTTTAAAATATGGCAAAGGGTATTACGATTTTAGTGAAGGCTCCCTATTGTTCACCGCGCCGGGACAAGTGCTAGCGCCAGGTCCGGATGTTACAGTTGATGAAGGTTGGGCATTGTTCATTCATCCCGATCTGATCCACGGTACCGATCTGGGTAAGAAGATACACCAGTATTCCTTTTTTAATTATGAGACCAACGAAGCCCTGCATATTTCGGAAGAGGAGAAACTGGTCATTAAAGATTGTGTGGCGAAGATTGAAAAAGAGTATTCGCAAAATATAGACAAGCACTCGCAGGGGCTCATTGTAAGCAATATTGAACTTCTGCTGAATTACTGCAATCGTTTTTACGATAGGCAATTTTATACCAGAGCAAAAGTTAATTCAGACGTGGTACAACAATTTGAAAAATTGCTAAAAGATTACTTCTCGCAAGACACCCTGATCGAAACAGGGCTGCCAAATGTTAAATATTTTGCTTCCTGCCTCAACCTGTCGCCCAACTATTTATCCGACCTTTTGAATAAATTTACAGGTAAAACTACACAGGAACATATTCACCTGGAACTGATAGATAAAGCAAAATCCTTATTGTGGGGTACGAATGATTCTATCAGCGAGATTGCATATGGGCTTGGTTTTGAACACCCTTCGCACTTTACCAAGATATTCAAATCAAAAACAGGAAAATCACCAAGCGAATACAGACGCCTGAATTAAAGGACTAACTAATATTTCGAGATTTTTACAGCGCCATAACCAACATTCACAAGCACTTAGGTACTTGCGAACATTGGTATATATTATATCTTTCCAGGCGCTAATATTGAAAGTTCCGGGAAGTTTGACTTTTTCATCCCGTTAGAACCCGATTTTATTCATGCGGACTTCGCAACTAAAACACATTGAACACAAGTTGCACTGCTCCATATTTATGTTCGGGGCTAACCATTGCTGTAGCCGCAAGCGGTAAATGATAACTAAATATCTTTAAATCTTTATTAAGCGTTAGCCCTGTATTTACAATATTAGGTTTTGAGCCATAAAAATTCTCATCACGGCCAAAAGCAAAACCACCACCGGCAAAAATATGCAGATCGGAAGTGCCTTCTTTCCAGATGCGGTAATCAAGCACCACATAATTGGAGTAGGCATTGGCTAATTGACCATCGCTTTTGGTGTAAGTGTCTCGCCCCTGCACAATAGTGCTCCAATTAATACTTAACGGGAACGAATTGCCAAACTGGTAACCTGCCGTTACATCAATAAAATGCGAAGTACTTGCCGGGTTATAATTAAACAGATTGGCATTGGGGTAATTGGTAAAATTATTAATATCCCAAACCGAAAAATTAAAACCCGACGTTTTATAGCTCACATAGTAATCAAACTCCCGGTACACACCGTCAAAGCTTTCGCCACCCCAAAGGCCAACAGCAAAGTTACCGTCGCGGGTGCTGTAATGGAAGTCGGCATCGGCAATTGGGCTGTTTGAAACCCTGAAACCACGCCATATATACAAGTTACGCACCTGTAAATTAATATCAAAAGGGTTATATTTTTTAACGTTTAGAGTGTCTTTTTTTCTAGCAGTGGTATCCTGGGCCCTCCCATAAAGACAAAGGCATAGCCCAAATATAGCCAGCAGGCTAATTTTACCTATATTTTTCATAATATTTTTTTTATTTGATATGGATCTGAAGAAAGAGTAAGGCCGCTATTGCTACACCGATAAGTGGCCCTATAATGGGAATCCATGAATAGGCCCAGTCACTACCCCCTTTGTTTTTCATTGGTAAAAGGGCATGAATAATACGCGGGCCCAAATCACGCGCGGGGTTAATGGCATAACCTGTTGTACCACCTAATGATAAACCTATTACCCATACCAGGAAAGCTACCGGCACTGCACCAACTGAACCAAGCCCGATGGGGGTTTTAGTTGGTATTATCTCTGCACCTGTAATATAAAGAACAGTAAACAAGAGTACAAAAGCGCCGATGATTTCGCTGGATATGTTTGATATATAATTGCGGACCGCCGGTCCGGTACAAAAAACTGCCAATATAGAAGCGGGCTCATTAGTGCGTTTAAAATGATCATAATACATTACCCACACCAAAAATGCACCGATAAAAGCACCTAAAAACTGGGCTATTATATATGGCAGTACCTGTGCCCAGGCAAATTTGCCTGCAATGGCCAACCCTATGGTTACTGCAGGGTTTAAATGCGCCCCACTATAAGGGCCGGCAACTGTTACCCCAACAAAAACAGCCAAACCCCACGCTGTGGTAATCACCATCCAGCCGCTGTTACTTCCTTTGGTATCCTTCAAAACTACGTTGGCTACTACGCCATCGCCTAAGAGTATCATCAGCATAGTGCCAATTAACTCTGCTATAAATGGAGACATCTCAATAATATTTAAAGTTGAACACTAAACCAATTCTTCTTCCGGGATTTCATCACACCAGGATTGTGCGGCATGGATGGCTTTTTTCCATCCAAGGATTCCCTTTTTAATGTTTGGCAGATCCTCTTTGGGAATAAATTCTTTTTCTGATTTCCAAAGCTGCTGAATCTCCTCAACATTTTTCCAGTATCCAACTGCCAGCCCGGCCAGGTAAGCCGCGCCCAGGGCCGTAGTTTCAACTATAACAGGTCTTATTACCTTACAATTAAGCAAGTTTGATTGAAATTGCATCAACAGATCATTTGCTGTTGCGCCGCCATCAACCCTCAACTCTTTTATCTCCATCCCTGCATCTGCTTCCATCGCTTTTAAAACATCCATGGTTTGGTAAGCGATGGACTCTGTTGCCGCACGTGCAATATGGCCCGATGTGGTACCCCGACTTAAGCCTACAATAGTTCCCCGCACATCTGGTTTCCAATAAGGAGCGCCCAAACCTGCAAAAGCAGGCACAAAATATACGCCTTGCGTATCGGGCACACTTAAAGCTAAAGCTTCAACTTCTGACGACGATTTGATAATACCCAAGCCATCGCGTAGCCATTGTACAACAGCGCCGCCTATGAATATGCTTCCCTCAAAAGCATACTGAATCTTTCCGTTTATTTTCCAGGCAATAGTAGTTAGCAGGTTATTTTTTGATTCAATAAACTCATCACCTATGTTCATCAACATAAAACAACCTGTGCCGTAGGTATTTTTAACCATGGCTTTTTCAATACACATTTGGCCAAAAAGCGCGGCAGATTGATCACCAGCTATACCTGCAATAGGTATTTTTGATGCAAATATGGTGGTAGCCGTTTCGCCGTAAATTTCGCTTGATTGCTTTACTTCGGGCAGCATGCTTTTTGGAACATCAAGCATGGCCAATAATTCCTCATCCCATTGCTGGGTACGGATATTAAAAAGCATGGTACGGCTGGCATTGGTTACATCGGTAACGTGTACTGCACCCCTGGTAAATTTCCATACCAGCCAGCTATCTACGGTTCCAAAAGCCAGTTCACCGGCATTTGCTCTATCACGTGCCCCTTCTACATTATCTAGTATCCACCTTATTTTCGTTCCCGAAAAATAGGAGTCAATTACCAGCCCCGTTTTGGAGCGTACCATAGCCTCTTTCCCATCTTTTTTTAACTGATCGCAAAAAGCGGCGGTGCGTCTGTCTTGCCAAACAATGGCATTATAAACCGGCTCACCGGTCTTTCTGTCCCAAACAATAGTTGTTTCGCGCTGATTGGTAATACCGATGGCTTTTATATTGGTACCGTTAATTCCCATCTTAACGGTTGCTTCTGCAGCTACCCCTGCCTGAGTCGACCATATCTCATTAGGATCATGTTCAACCCATCCGGATTGCGGGAAAATTTGCTTAAATTCCTTTTGTGCAACAGATCTTATTTTCCCATCGTGATCAAAAATAATAGCCCGGCTACTTGTGGTGCCTTGATCGAGGGCTAAAATGTACTCTTCCATAATTTTAACATTTATTAGTGGTTTAATATATAATAGGTTTAGTTCAGGTTGTTGGTTGGTATGGCTCTAACAAATACGTTTGAGCCATTTTTATAAAGGTGCTTACCTGCTCTTCTTTCCAGGCTTCATCTTTATGCAGTTCGATAGCCATAAGGTTAGCCACAGCGGGTGCCATATCAATTGCAGCACGTGCATCTAAAAACAGGGCACGCACTCTTCTGGCTAAAATATCTTCTACCTTACGGGCCATTTCATATCTTACGCCCCATATTACTTCGGCTTTTATGTATGGCATGCGTGGGTGCAGTTTTTCCTTCCACTCAGGGTTTTCATTTCCTAAGGCAAGTAGTGCTGCTTCATCGCTACCGTAAACATATAAATGGTCGTTACGGTCAACATCTGTTTTGCTGCCATGTATCTGCAATGTTTTGGTTCTATTAGGATAAGAGGTTAAACCGCCAACTTCAATGGCTTTATCAACCGTATCCTCGCCCATTCGGCGATAGGTTGTCCATTTACCCCCGGTTATAGTAATCAACCCTGAATCAGAAACAATCAGTTTATGACTGCGGGAAATCTCTTTGGTTTTTGATGACCCATCTTCAGGAGCGGCTAGCGGGCGCAGACCGGCAAATACACTCAACACATCTTTGCGGGTGGGCGCCTTAGTTAAATATTTGGCAGCAGTACGCATAATAAAATCTATTTCTTCGGGCAATGCCTTTGGTTCAAGGCTGTGCTCATCAATAGGGGTATCGGTAGTACCCACCACCAGCTTATCATGCCATGGAACAGCGAAAAGCACACGGCCATCATCTGTTTTAGGGATCATTAAAGCATCTTCGCCTGGCATAAAGGACCTGTTGAGCACAATATGCACACCCTGACTTGGTCTCACCATCGGCTTTCTTTCGGGCTTGTCCATGTTTAAAATTTCATCAACAAAAACCCCTGTGGCATTAATTACGGTTTTGCCTTTTATAGTATAGCTAATTCCGGTTTCTATATCAGTTGTAGTGACGCCACTAATTTTACCATTATTGTTTTTAAGAAGATTAAGCACTTTGAAATAGTTAAGTACAGTTGCTCCCTGCTCTAAAGCTGTTTGGGCAAGGTTTACTGCAAGGCGGGCATCATCAAACTGACCATCGTGGTAAACTACGCCGCCATATAAGTTTTTTTGCTGGATAGTAGCCAGCTTACTGATCACCTGTTTTTTTGAGATGTGTTTGGCACGGCCAAAACCCAGTTTTCCGGCCAACAGATCGTATATGGTTAAACCTATAGTATAAAAAGCGCCGCCCCACCATTCGTAATTAGGGATAATAAACGATTCGTTTTTTACCAGGTGAGCTGCATTTTTAAGCAGCAGGCCTCTTTCATATAAAGCTTCCCTGACTAGTGCAATATCGCCCTGTGCCAGGTAACGCACACCGCCGTGCACCAGCTTGGTGCTGCGGCTTGAGGTACCTTTGGCAAAATCGGCCTGTTCTAATAAAAGTGTATGGTATCCGCGCGATGCAGCATCAACCGCGGTACCTAACCCGGTGGCACCACCGCCAATAACAATTACATCCCACATTTTATCTGCATCGCCTATTGCGGCTACTATTTTATTTCTTTCGATTGCTATCATGATCTTTTTCAAATATTTAGTCAAAACGAAACAATCATTTCGCTTTGACTAATCAAAACTATAAAACGAAACATAAAGAAACAATATCGAAATATAAAGAAAGTTATTTTTGTTAAAATTTCATATAAAGCTTTGTTTTGTTTCATTATTTTAACTAAAACAAACATTACGTAATAAATAAATAAGCGTATGAAACATTTTTTTAGTTTCGTTTTTTTATCTATTCTAAAAAAACAGTCGAAAAGATTGGGCTTATTCGTATTTTTGGATTAAAAGTAACCCGTTTTGCAGCAGCACATGAAAAGTATCACCGAAAGACATCAGTATATTTTAAAAAAATTACAGGATGCAGGTTTTGTTAATGTGCAGGACCTTAGCATCGAAATGAATGTTTCGCACGTAACCATTCGTAAGGATCTGAAATTACTGGAAGATAAAAACCTGTTGTTTCGCACACATGGTGGCGGGTCAAAAACCAACCCTTATATAAACGATAAACCGGTTGCCGAAAAAGAGCGGCTTCATGCCGATGAAAAACACCTGATAGCTAAAGCTGCGGCAAAAATGATCGGGCATAACGATTCTATCATTATTGCATCTGGAACCACTATGCTGGCGTTAGCACGGTCAATCAACCCAGAGAAGCACCTCACAGTAATTACCTCAGCACTAAATGTTGCGCTCGAATTATCCAGTCATCTTCATGTAGATGTTTTGCAGCTTGGCGGCCAGTTAAGGCAAAACTCATCATCGGTTATGGGCCCTTATGCTGAGCAGATTCTGGCAGATGTATCATGCAGCATGCTTTTTTTAGGTGTAGATGGGATTGACCTGGAAATGGGCCTTACTACTACGAGCCTGATGGAGGCTCGCCTGAATCAGAAAATGATAGATGCAGCACAAATTACGGTTGTACTTGCGGATAGTTCAAAATTTGGGAAACGCGGATTGGGCAAAATATGCGGGCTGGAACAAATCCAACATATTATAACTGATAACGGCATAGCGCCATCTACGATTAAGCTATTAGAGGATAAAGGCGTTAATGTTACCCTGGTAGAAAAATAGAAAAATCAACTTTTTAGGACTGTGGATCACACTAACTGCTCAAAGTTTGGATTCACTTAAAAGTTGTTTAAAAACATTAAATGTTATTTTTATATAAAAACAAATCGTCATTGCGAACGAAGTAATGACAATAGTTTTATAATCTTCAGACAGCTTCTTATCAAGAAATTATTACTGTAAGGAACATGCTACTTTAGCATCCTGGCTTCTATGCTAACATCGTACAATGGCTTGCATAGATTATACAGGGCATCAACCCGCTTTCCGAATAAATTTGCTATTTATGGCTAACCAATTAAATCCATGCCTGCATGGGTTATAACAGATAACATCTGTGCGAATTGTGCATACAGTTTAACAGAGATGAATAATAATCATATATGTCCGAAAATATTTTATTAAAAGGGATAACCTGGAACCATAGCCGTGGCTTTGTGCCGATGACCGCTACCGCGCAACGCTTTTCGGAGTTAAACCCTTCGGTAACTATTACGTGGGAGAAGCGCTCGTTACAGCAATTTGCTGATCTATCTATCCAACAATTGGCAGAACGGTACGACCTGTTAGTAATTGACCACCCCTGGGCCGGGTTTGCCGCGAAAACCAAAAGTATACTTCCGTTTGATGAATATTTACCAAAGGAATTTCTAGCCGATCAGGCAGCAAATACCGTTGGTCATTCTTACGAAAGTTATAATTATAACGGCCGCCAATGGGCGCTGGCTATTGATGCCGCCACTCCTGTTGCAGCAAGCCGGCCTGATTTGCTTGAAAAGCATGGCCTTGCATTGCCAAAAACGTACGATGATTTGCTTCGATTAGCAAAAAAAGGATTGGTTGCTTTTCCAGCCATCCCAATTGATTCATTAATGACGTTTTATACTTTTTGTTGCTCACTTGGTGAAGACCCATGCCAGCAGCACGATGAGGTAATTAGCGAAACAACCGGGATAAAGGCTTTGCAAATGTATCGAGAATTGGCATCTTATATCAAGCCGGCTTGCTTTGATCGCAATCCTATACAAACTTATGAAGCCATGACTTTAGAGGATGATATTGCTTATTGCCCTTTTGCCTATGGCTACTCCAATTATTCGCGCAATGGCTATGCCCGTAAGCTGCTTCATTTTCATGATATGATAACCCTTGATGGTAAAACAAATTTACGCAGTTCGTTGGGTGGTACAGGTTTGGCAGTTTCATCGAATTGCAAAAACGTGGATATTGCCATGCAGTATGCGGCCTATGTAGCTTCTGACTGTTGCCAGCGCAGGTTGTATACTGATAATGGCGGCCAACCCGGGCATTTATCGGCCTGGACGGATGAAGAAAATAATCAAAAAACACACAATTATTTCCATAATACTTTACCGGCGCTGCAACGTGCCTATTTAAGGCCCCGCTACTTTGGCCATATGTTTTTCCAGGATCATGCCGGTGATGTGGTTCGTAATTACCTGATGCAGGGCGGAGGTGAGAAGAATATTCTATCACAGTTGAATGACCTTTATCAGCAATCAAAGCTAAAAATACACGCCATATGAAACCACTGGAAGGCCTGCTGGTGCTTGAATTCGCGCAGTTTATGGCTGCCCCGACAGCGGGTTTACGCTTAGCCGACCTGGGGGCACGTGTCATCAAAATTGAACGGCCAGTTAAAGGTGAATCCGGGCGGCAAATAGCCATCCGCAATATATTTATTGATGGGGATAGCCTGGTTTTTCATACCATTAACCGCAATAAAGAAAGCTATGCTGCCGATCTGAAAAATCCTGAAGATCTTGAACGTATTAAGAAATTAATTCAGAAAGCTGATATTATCACCCATAATTTCCGTCCGGGCGTGATGGAGAAGATCGGTTTGGATTACACATCAGTACAAGCCATCAATCCACGCATTGTTTACGGAGTGGTAACCGGCTATGGAAGCACCGGTCCATGGGCCTCGCGCCCGGGACAGGATCTGTTAGTTCAATCATTATCGGGATTAACTTATCTGTCAGATACTGCTGATGCGGGCCCTGTGCCTTTTGGTTTGGCTACCGCCGATATGATTTGCGGGGCGCATTTTGTACAGGGTTTGCTGGCAGCTTTAATAAAACGAGCCAAAACAAATACCGGCGCTCTGGTTGAGGTGAGCCTCATTGAGTCGGTACTCGACCTTCAATTTGAAGTGTTAACTACCTACTTAAATGATGGCTGTAAGTTACCGCAACGTAGCAGCGTAAAAGGCAATGGGCATGCTTATTTGAGCGCGCCTTACGGCATCTATAAAACAAAAGATAATTACCTGTCATTAGCCATGGGCGACCTGCACCATATTGGAAATGCAATAGGTTGTAATTTAGAGGAAACATATACCAATAAAACACAGTGGTTTGAACAACGGGACGAGATAATGACCCTGCTAGCCGAAAAGCTAAAAGATAAAACCACAGGGGAATGGCTCAGCAAGCTGGAAGCCGAAGGTATTTGGTGTTCGGAAGTTTTTACCTACGAACAAACCTTACAGCACGAAGGTTACCGGGTTTTAGGCATGCAGCAAGAAGTTAAACTGCCTGATGGAGGAAGCCTGACCACTACCCGCTGCCCTATCCGCATTAATAACAACAAACTTTATAGCGATATAGCTGCACCTAAACCGGGCGCGCAAACAGAAATGATCAACCATCAATTTAACCTGCCATGAAGCCACTTGAAGATTATTTAGTTATTGATTTTAGTCAGTTTCTTTCAGGGCCATCGGCGAGTTTAAAACTAGCTGATTTGGGTGCGCGGGTAATTAAAATTGAGAAGCCCGGTACGGGGGATATTTGTCGCCATTTGTATACTTCGAATGTGATCATGAATGGTGAGTCGTCCGTATTCCATGCCATCAATCGTAATAAAGAAAGTTTTGCTGCCGATATTAAAAATGAGGTTGATAAAGAGCAAATCTGGGCTTTGGTAAAGCAGGCCGATGTGGTAATGCACAATTTCCGCCCGGAGGTGATGGAACGCCTGGGCTTTGATTACGAGCGTGTAAAAGAAATAAACCCATCCGTTATTTATGGCGAAATTTCAGGTTATGGAAATGAAGGCCCATGGAAAGATAAACCGGGCCAGGATCTGCTCTTACAATCATTATCGGGATTAACCTGGTTAACAGGCAATGCCGGTTCGCCGGTGCCGATGGGGTTGTCGATTATCGATATGCTGGCCGGTAATCATCTGGCGCAAGGAATTTTAGCTTGTTTATTTCGCCGTACCATTAGCAGCGAGGGTGCTTTGGTACAAGTAAGTATGCTCGAATCGGCCATTGATTTTCAATTTGAGGCGATCACGACATATTATTATGATGGCAAGTTGCCCGAGCGATCTGAACATAATAATGCCCATGCCTATTTAGGTGCACCTTACGGGATATACAAAACAGCTAATGGCTATATCGCGCTGGCAATGGGTTCTATACCTCAACTGGGTACTTTGCTTGGCTGCGACGCGTTATTGGGTTATGCTGATGGTGCAGAAGCGTTCAATAAACGTGATGAGATCAAAGCTATACTTGCGGCACATTTATTAAAAGACACCAATGAACAATGGTTAGGCATTTTGCAGGCTGCTGACATTTGGTGCGCTGAAGTATTAGCATGGGACCAGTTGATGCAGCAAGATGGCTTTAAGGTGCTAGATATGTTACAAGAGGTAGACATGAGCGATGGATTTAAATATCAAACCACCCGCTCCCCCATCCGCATTGACGGTGAAGTATTGAAATCAGCAAAAGGCTCGCCAAAACTTGGTGAGGATAACGAACATATACTATCCAAATTAATAAACCGGCAACATGGCAAGTAATGATCCTTTCAGGATAGCCGTACGCAAATTCGGCCCGTTTGAAACCGCTTTAAAAAAGCTGTGGGATAGCTATTGCGCCGAAACCGGCTGCAAATTAAAAGCCGAAATGATGCCCATGGACCTGGATGACCTGCATGAAGCCATAATTGGCAAACAAGGTTTGAAAAATGGCGACTGGGATATTGCACATGTAGTTACCGACTGGCTTTTTGAAGCCTGGACAAGCGGAGCGCTCGAGGACTTGCAACCCTACATTAACCATAACCCGCCGGATGATTTCCCTGATGGATGGAGCAAATCATTGCTGTCGATGCAGCAATTTGGGGATTCCATAATAGGATTGCCCTTTCATGACGGGCCGGAATGTCTGATCTATCGTAAAGATCTGTTTAATGATAGCAATGAGCAGCAAAAGTATTTCGACAGGTTTGGAAAATCTTTGCAGGTGCCGCAAACCTGGGATGATTTTAAAACTGTTGCGCAGTTTTTCACCCGACCCGAAGACAATCTTTATGGGACGGTTTTTGCAGGCTTGCCCGACGGGCACAATACTGTGTTTGATTTTTGCTTGCAGCTATGGACGCGCGGCGGCGAACTGACAAACAAAAACGGCCAGGTAACGATCAACACAAAAGCTGCTGCTGAAGGGCTTGACTTTTACCGGGATACCTTACGCGATAATACCATGATCCATCCAAATTCCATGCAGTACGAATCGGTACAAACGGGTATGGCTTTTGCTCGTGGCGAAGCTGCCATGATGGTGAATTGGTTTGGTTTCGCGTCGATGTGCGAGGTGATCGATGAATCTAAGGTTAAAGGCAAAGTTGATATCGCCCCTATCCCATGTACTAAAGGGAACGAATCAGCTTCATTGAATGTATACTGGCTATACACTATTGGTTCGGGCAGCAGGCACAAACAGGTGGCTTATGATTTCCTTTGTTTTGCTACAAACCAGCTGAACGATAAATTATTAACAATGGAAGGCGGTATTGGCTGTCGTATTTCAACATGGAAAGATAGCGGCGTCAATGCCATTATCCCCTACTATCATAAGCTGGAAAAATTGCATCAAAACGCACGATCGTTACCACAAAAAGCAAACTGGTCGCGAATAGCTAAAATAATTGACGAGGTTGTGCTACAGGCCATTAATACTGATACTTCTATTGAAAGCTTACTTGATGCTGGTCAACAAAAAATAAATGCCACTGATAAACCATCACTAAATTATGCAGATACCCTATAAACCCATATTGCCCAAAAATGCACCACCTATTGTAATTATTGGGGCAGGCGGCATTGTTGGCGATGCTCATTTGCCTGCTTATAAAAAAGCAGGTTTCAAGGTGACAGGTATAACCAACCGAACCCGTGCCAGAGCCGAAAAACTGGCAGCGCAATTTGATATTGCTAATGTATTCGATACGGTTGAAGAAGCTGTTGCCAACTCGGTTCCTGATACCGTTTACGATATTACCATTATGCCCGAACAATTTGTTGAAACACTAAACAAACTGCCTGACGGTGCCGGTGTGCTTATTCAAAAACCTATGGGCGATTACTTTTGGCAAAGCAATGAGATACTGGAAGTTTGTCGCCGCAAAAAACTGGCTGCTGCTATTAATTGCCAACTACGGTTTGCACCATTTGTAAGCGCCGCCCGCTATTTAATTGAGCAGGGGCTAATTGGTGAATTATACGACATGGAAGTTAGGGTTACTTTGGAAACACCGTGGGAGTTATTTCCACATGTGATGATCCATCCACGGTTGGAGATACAATATCACAGTATTCATTACATCGATTTGATGCGGTCGTTTTTAGGCGATCCGCATAGCGTAATGGCTAAAACGCTGAAACATCCGGCTAAAACGCTATCATCGTCCCGCTCAACTATTTTATTTGATTATGGCGATACTATGCATGCGGTTATTAATACCAATCACGATCATTCCTTCGGGCCGCATAACCAGGAAAGCTTTATTAAATGGGAAGGCACCAAAGGCTCAATTAAGGCCCGCATGGGCTTACTGATGGATTATCCGCATGGCGTGCCCGACAAGTTTGAGTACTGCCTAGTTGAAGATGGTAAAGCACCGGAATGGACGGAAGTTAAGCTGGAAGGTTCGTGGTTTCCGGATGCTTTTATTGGCACTATGGCAAGCCTGATGCGCTACAAAAACGGCGAAACTGATATTTTACCAACCAACGTTGAGGATGTTATAAAGACCATGGCAGTGGTTGAGAGTGCTTATATCTCCAGCGACACCGGCGGTGTGGTTGTAGCAGACAGATTTATTGATAAACAATTATAATACCATGTATTTTAAATCGACTTTTTTTGAGGATTATACCGTTGGCGATAAACGTGTAACCTTTGGCCGTACCATTACCGAAACTGATTTTGTTGTACACGCGGGCCATACTGGCGATTTCTTCCCACACCACATGGATGCCGAGTGGTGCAAAACGCAGCCATTTAAGCAACGAATAGCGCATGGTACAATGATATTTAGTATTGGTATCGGGTTAACCGCATCTGAGATCAATCCGGAAGCGATGTCAAAAGGTTATGATAAATTGCGTTTTGTAAAACCTGTTTTTATTGGTGATACTATTCATTCCGAGATCACCATTTCGGCAAAAGATGATGCAAAGAAACCTGAATACGGTAACGTCACTGAACACGTGGAAATTATAAACCAGCACGGCGAAGTGGTGCAGGTATGCGACCATTTATTACTTGTTAAAAAGCAAGCTTAACAAAACATCATGCAAATAGTACGTGAACCCAACGAAGTAGTACCCGAAAGCTCGTTAAAAGGCAAAACTTTACTACTGCCTTTTATATTGATATGTACACTCTTCTTTTTATGGGGGATGGTGCAAAACCTTGACGGAATACTGATACCGCATTTAAAAAAGGCTTGTCAGTTAAATAACCGTCAATCCACACTGATTGATACCGCTATTTTCCTGGCTTATTTTCTGATGGCTATTCCCGCGGGAATGCTGCTTAAAAAGTTCGGTTACAAAAACAGCATCATAATTGGTTTATTGTTGGCAACTATTGGCGCCGCGCTATTTATACCAGCAGCAAATACAATGGCCTACACCGGCTTTTTGGGTGCTCTATTTATTCTAGGCTGCGGTATAGCTATACTGGAAACCGCGGCAAACCCCTACTCCGCCATACTTGGCGACCCGGCAGGAGCTACAACACGATTAAACCTGGCTGCGGCTTTTAACGGGCTGGCAGCATTTGTTGCCCCGCTGGTTGGGGCCATCTTCATATTATCAGGTAAGGAGTATACTGCCGCCCAATTAAAGGCTATGCCGGATGCATCGCGGTCGGCTTATTTGTTACATGAAGCCTCTTCGGTAAAAATGCCTTACGGCGTACTGGCCGGCACGCTCGCGATAATAGCGGTGCTGTTTTTCTTTGCAAAACTTCCTGAAGTTAAAAATGTGAGTAAAGAGCCCAGCGCAGGCGGAACTTTACTTGGCGCTTTACGGCACCGGCATTTGTCGATGGCAGTAGTAGCTCAGTTTTTTTATGTTGGGGCACAGGTTTGCGTAACCAGCTTTTTTATCCGCATGGCTAAGCAAGGGGCGGGATTCGATGAAAAAACGGCTGGTTATTATTTAGCGATCTATGGATTTCTTTTTATGGGAGGACGATTTATCGGTACTTTCTTTTTACAGTTTATCAAATCGTATAAATTGTTATCTATTTATTCAGTGATCGCGGTTTTACTTTGCGCCATTGCAATTTTGGGTAAAGGGGCTTATGTTGTTTATTGTTTAGGTGCGATAGGTTTTTTCATGTCGATCATGTTCCCTACTATCTTCGCATTGGGGATTGACGGTATAGGCGACGATACCAAATCGGGTTCGTCATGGCTCATCATGTCGATAGTTGGCGGGGCAATAATCCCCTACATCATGGCAACGGTTATCGACCTAAATGGCGACCAGATACAGATCGGCTATATTATACCATTAGTATGCTTTTTAGTGGTATTGTATTTTGGTATGAGTGGATATAAGATCAGGAAAAGTTTAATATAGCGACAGTTGCTGCTATTGCGTTAAAGCGATCTTCCACCCTTCGTACCATGCCAACACTTTATCTTTTTGCCCGACAGGGGTAAAAGAAAATGGGTTACCTGTTAGTTGTTTCAAATGATCGAGATCTTTGAATATTCCGGCTTGTAAACCTGCAAGGTAGGCAGCTCCGAGGGCAGATACATCGGCAATTCCACGGTTTATTAGGACACGATCAAGCAGGTCGGCCATAAACTGCAACACAAAATGATTGGAGGTAATACCACCGTTAACCATTAGTTGCTGCAAGGGTATGCTGGTATCTTGTTCCATCGCCACAATTACATCTTTAACCTGGTACGGGATCGATTCGAGCGCGGCCCGTACTACGTGATTCTTATTGCAGTTAAATGTTAGGCCTTTTATTTCGGCTTTGCGGCCCATATCCCAATGCGGTGCGCCCAGGCCGCTAAAAGCAGGCACCAGGTAAACACCATTGTTATCGGCAACGTTAGTTGCCATTGCTTCGGTTTGTTTGCTATCCTTAAATAACCCCAATTCGTTTTTTAACCACTCAATAGTTGCACCACACGATACGATAACACCTTCCAAAGCATAATCAACCCGCCCCTCCGTGCTCCAGCAAATAGTGGTGATCATGCCGTTGCCGGATGCTTTGGGTTTATTACCAATATTCATCAGTATAGAACAGCCGGTACCAAGCGTAGCTTTTGCCGTACCGGGATCAAAGCAACCTTCGCCAAAAGCAGCTGCATGTGAGTCGCCTATCATACTGCCAATAACCAATTGTTGAGGGAAAAGGCCACCAATATCTGATGCGCCAAAATTACTCGACGACGGCTTTAATCGCGGCAGATTAATGTTTGAGAGCTTGAATTTCTGTAGTAACTCCTTATTCCAGCTAAGGGTATGTAAATTAAAAAACAAGGTACGCGAGGCATTGGTATAGTCGGTTAGATATTGCGCGCCATTGGTTAGTTTATACAGTAACCACGTATCAATAGTGCCAAAATATGCTTTGCCTTGGTCAATAGCATTTTTAACTAAAGACTCGTTTTCATACAGCCATATCAATTTCGTTCCGGAAAAATAAGGATCGATAATAAGGCCGGTTTTGTTGCTGATCTCGGCTGCAAGCCCACGTTCCTCTAACTCTTTACATATACTAATGGAACGTTTACATTGCCATACTATTGCATTATGCAATGGTGTTCCATTCTCGTCCCAAACCACAAAAGTTTCGCGCTGGTTTGAGATGCCACAGGTTTTTATATCGGTAACATTGCCACCGACTTGTTTAAATTCGGCTAAACAATTGCTAACCGAGGCAAGCACATTGATGTAAATTTCTTCGGGGTCTTGTTCTACAAATCCGCCATCGTTGTAAAAAGTTTTAAGCGGTTCGGTAGCTTTCGCAATAACATTTCCCTTATCATCAAAAACAATAGTTTTGGTACTGCTGGTGCCCTGATCTATCGCCAATATATACTGCTTACCCATGTTTTTAATCGTTTTTCGAGTTAGCCTTATCAATAATAACCGCTAACAATATCACCCCACCCTTAACCACTTGCTGCCAGAATGGTGATACATTTAATAGCACCAAACCATTGTTTAACACGCCGATAATTAACGCGCCAAGCACCGTACCCATAATGGTACCGCGCCCACCGGAGAGCGATGTACCTCCAATAACCACCGCAGCTATAGCATCTAATTCATAACTCATGCCCGCGTTGGGTTGTGCCGAATCGAGTCTTGAGGTTACTATTATACCACCGATAGCGGCCAGCATCCCAGCAATGCCATACACTATTATTTTTACTTTGCTGATATTGATACCCGATAGCTTGGATGCATGTTCGTTGCCGCCGATAGCGTAAATGTACCTTCCCAGTGCTGTTTTTTGGGTGATGATAATCGCAACAACAATAACCACTGCCGATATCCAAACCGGAACAGGTATACCTATAAACCAGCCTGTGCCAATGTAGGCAAAGCTGTCACCAAGGTTTGATATTGGGAAACCTTTGGTATACAGCATGGTGAATCCACGGGCGATGGTGAGCATAGCCAGCGTAGCCACAAAGGGCGGTACTTTAAATTTTGTGATCGTCCAACCGTTAAATAAACCCAATAGTGAGCCAATAGCCAGTCCGCCAAGTATAGAGCCTAAAAGTGTGAAACCGATATATAAATTACCGGATGGAATCTCGATACCAAACTTGAGCAAGCCAGCGGCAATAGCGCCACCTATTGCCAAAACTGAGCCGACAGATAAATCTATCCCGCCGGTTAACACAACCAGCGTCATCCCAACAGAAATACAAATATTAACGGAGATCTGGCGCATAACGTTCCAACCGTTATCAACAGTAAAAAACTTATCCGACAGCAAACCTATGCCTATGCAGAGCAGCACCAGCGCAATGAGCGACTGAAATTTAACCAAATGCGAACGGTATTGTGATAGTATCATATCCAGTTTTTTAGATGGTTTTTGGTATGGCTGCTTTTAATAAATTATCTTCGGTAGCATTCGCGGCTTCAAACTCTCCGGTCATACATCCTTCGGCCATTACCAAGATCCTATCGGATATAGCCAGTATTTCGGGTAGCTCTGATGACACCATAATAATACCCAGGCCGGATGCCGCCAGTTCACTTATGAGTTTATAGATCTCGTTTTTAGCGTTAATATCTATGCCGCGGGTAGGTTCATCCAACATTAAAACTTTAGGTTTAGTAGCAAGGCATTTAGCTATGACCACCTTTTGTTGATTGCCGCCACTCAGGTTTTTAACAATTTGCTTTTCGGAGGTAGTTTTAATTCTCAGCGCCTTGATATAATGATGCGCTTTTGTAAGTTCGGCTCCGCGATCGATCAGACCTGTAGATGCATGCTGATCTATTGAACTGAGGCTAATGTTGGTTTTGATATCGAGGCCTAAAATTAAACCGTCTTTTTTCCGATCTTCAGGAACCAACGCCATGCCTGCCTGAATAGCATCCTTTGCAGATGTAAACCTTACGATGTTTTTATCAAGTGTGATTGTCGCTTTAGTCAAATCAGGATGTAAACCAAGGAGTACTTCCATCAATTCTGTTCGTCCGGCTCCCATAAGTCCGAATATGCCTAATATCTCGCCTTTGTACAGTTCGAAGCAAATGTTGTTAAGGATGTTCTTTTGAGTATTTCCGGCTTTGCCCAGGCAGAGATTATCTACTTTAAGCAATACATTTTTTTCTTTAGCAATATTAGTATTACGGATGATGTCGATATCCCGACCTACCATTTTGTGGATGATATCGTCATGGGTTATGCCTTTCATCTCACCGCTTTCAATTGTCCTGCCATCGCGTAGTACAATATATTTGTCGGCTATTTTAAATAGCTCATTTAGCTTGTGCGATATGTAAACTACTGCTTTATTTTCTTTACGCAGATCGGCAATTATGCCATACAATATTTCCACTTCGCTTTCGCTAATGGCGGATGTAGGTTCATCCATAATAATCACCTCGGCATCATAAAGCAGGGCCTTAGCTATCTCAACAACCTGTTGCTGACCAACTTTTAAGTCAGCAATGATCGTATCGGCAGGCACGGATAACTTTAATTTTTGAAGCAATGCTTCCGCTTTTAAGCGCATGGCCTTTTTATCTAAAAACCCAATGGGGCTTTTTAATTCCCGGCCTAAAAATAAATTCTCGGTTATACTTAAATAAGGTATAAGGTTCAATTCCTGGTGAATGATGGCAATACCGGCATTTTGCGCTTCCCGCGGATTTTTAAACCGGACCTTGTTGCCTTTATAGATCACATCCCCTTCATAATCATCATACACACCTGATAGTATTTTCATCAGTGTAGATTTGCCCGCGCCATTCTCGCCAATAATAGCGGTTACTTTTCCGGCGGGTAACTCCAGGTTAATATCATCAAGCGCGATAACGCCTGAGAATTTTTTGCTGATATGGTGCGCCGCTAACATCCTATTTATCAATCTTTAGCACAACCGGGATAACCTCAATTTTATCCCGGTTAATATGTTCCTGATTTAGTTCGAAAGCGCCTGCGAAAGTTAGTTTATCACCTGTTTTTATCTTGCTTTTTATGGGTGGCAATACATCTGCCCTAACTATCTTATCTACTTCGGCAGCGATGTTATTAAGGTCCATGGTATTGGTAAAATCATTTATATTGATCAGCCCGGGGGCATCGCGTAAGGCATTGCCAAAAACATATTCAATAGCAATTTTAAGGGCTTGCTTATCCTTAGTGAGGATATAGATATCATTTTCATCTACAGCTGTAACCGTGCCTTGCCCCTGTACCATAAAAAAACGGATGTTACCAATATCCAACCCATGCGAATACATTTTAAAAGCGGTATCCGGGCTGCTTTTTAAGAGAACTAATAAATCATCGGCCTGTGGCGCTTTATCCGCTGCCGGTATTAGTTGTGTAATTAGATAATTACGTGCATATTTCGCGGCATCAAATTGCTTTGCCGCAGATGCCTTAACATCACTTGGTTTTTTAAAGTAGATGGAGTTTGAGGCTATGAATAATACCAAAATGATAGCCAATATGTATTTTACCGCTTTTTTCATCATGGCTATTTTTTTCCGTAGGCTATATAATCGTTAACATTATCATAGGTAACCAATTCAACCGCTACGGGTAATTTTTTAGGGAAATCACGCTTACCTTTAAAGTAAGCATCGGCATCGTCGGCCGCGGTTTGCGCTATAACTTTGGGGAACTGCATGGCCGTAGCCGATACCTTTTTATCTTTTATTGCCTGTATCGCATCTTCAGCACCATCAAAACCAAATACCTTAACATGATCGGCTTTGCCTGCGGCAACCAAAGCCTGGTAAGCCCCCATAGCCATGGCATCATTACCTGCAAAAACAGCATCTATATTGGGGTGCGCCTGTAATATTGATTCCATTACTTCAAGGCCTTTATTTCGATCGAAATCGGCGCTTTGCTGGGCTACCATTTTCAGGCCGGGATAATAATCAACCAGGCTATGAAAACCTTTAGAGCGCGCCCAGGTATTATTATCGGCAACGAGGCCTAACAACTCCACATAGTTGCCTTTTTTATTGAGAGTTTGTACAAAATCTTTAGCCAGCGATACACAGCCGGAATAGCTGTCGGAAAAGATCTGCGAGGTAGCATCGGGCGAATTAACTTCCCTATCCATACAGAAAACCGGAACACCTGCTTTTTTTGCTTTTTGGACGTTCACTACCGATCCGTTGGCATCGGTCGGATTGAATAAAATAGCGTTGTAGCCGTCCGCGATAGCGTTCTCAAAATGGTCAGTCTCTAAAGCGGTATTATTTTGCGAGTCGAATATTTTAGACTCATAACCTAATGTTTTAGCCCGTGCAGCTGCCGTTTGCGCCAAAAAAACAAACCAGGGATTGTTTAATGTAGACACGATAATGGCTATCTTTTTTTGCTTTGCCGAATCAGATCGATTTTGGCAGGACGCAAAAGCAAGCATCACCAACAGTAATATTTTAAAGTACTTCATCATTAGGTTTTAATTGGAGGCTTACGGGTTACATCAGGTTTGCAATAAGTTTAAAACGGCCTGAGCGATCCCATCCGCGGATAAGCCGTAATGATCAAATATTTCTGTTTGTGAGCCGGTAACCGTGTACTCATCGGGTATTCCCATTATTTTAAATGGCTTATTGTAATTATTTTGCAATAGCAGCGATGCGCAGGCTTCGCCTAAACCACCGTTTACACTATGTTCTTCAACCGTTAATATCGCGCCGGTATCTTTCGCTAATTGGAGTATTAACTCCTTATCTAATGGTTTGATGGTATGCATACTAACCACGGTTGCATTGATACCTTGCTGTGTCAGTTTTTCGGCACTTTGCAAAGCGGGATAAACGGTTTCGCCAGTTGCTATAATAGTTATATTATTTCCCTTTCTGATTACCCTTCCTTTGCCAAATTCAAAGCCATTCTGCTCATCATCGGTCAACAAAGGCATGGCTTTTTTGCCGAAGCGCAGGTACAAAGGTTTATTCAATTTTACGGCAAGTTTTACGGCTTCAGTGGTTTCAAAATTATCGGCAGGCGCTACTATAGTAATGTTATTAATGGCGCGCAGTACGGCAAAATCGTGCAGACTGTGATGTGTTGAACCCAATGCCCCGTAACTTACTCCCGCGCTAATCCCGATCAGGCGCACAGGATTATCGGAATAGCATACATCATTTTTGATTTGCTCCAGGGCCCTTGCTGTTAAAAAACAGGCGGGAGATACCGCGAATGTTTTTTTTCCGGCAGATGCCAGACCCGCGGCTACGCCAACAAGATTTTGCTCGGCAATACCAATTTCCACTATCTGTCCGGGCAATTGTTGTCCAAAAGCTACCAGTTTACCCGAACCACGGGAATCGCTGGTGACTACCACTATATTCCTGTCTTTATCGGCCAGTTCCAGTAGCGTAGCCGAAAACACATCCTGGTTAGGCTTGCCGTTTATTGTATTATTTTCAATTACTGCTCCCAAGTCAATTCTATTTTTAAACGTTCGCCATTTCCATATCCAATTCGGCTATGGCTGTTTCATATTGGTCTTTATCGGGCACACCGTGATGCCATTTAATACTATTCTCCATAAAGCTTACTCCTTTACCTTTTATAGTATGGGCAATAACCAGGCTTGGCTTTCCTTTTTCAAAAGGCACGGAACTCAAAACTTCTTTCAAAGCGTTTACATCATTACCATCCACATGCCGTACGGCCCAACCAAAACTTTCAAATTTAGCATCTATCGGGTCGGTATTACATACCTCGGCGTTTGTGCCGGTTATTTGTAATTTGTTGTTATCTATTATGGCGCATAAATTATCCAGCTTGTAGTGCGCAGCAGTTAATGCGGCTTCCCAATTTGAGCCTTCGGGTAATTCGCCATCGCCCAAAAGGGTAAAAACACGATAATTTTTTTTATCCATTTTGGCTGCCAGGGCAGTTCCGGCGGCAATAGGCAAACCATGACCAAGCGCCCCGGTATTTTGTTCAACACCATGTACTTTTTTGGTAGGATGGCCTATGTAATGCGATTTGTATTTGCATAATGTTTCCAGATCGCTTTCGGGGAAGAAACCTTTATCAGCCAAAACCACATATAATGCCTCGACACAATGACCCTTGCTTTGGATATACCTGTCCCTATTGGGCGAAGTAAAGTTTTGCGGGCCAACATTCAGCACCTCATTATATAACACATTTAAAATATCGATACATGATAAGCTTCCGCCGGTATGCCCGGCTTTAGCACCCACAATGTATTTGAGTATCTTTTTACGATAGGTTATTGATCGCTCTGCCAATTGCTTATCAGTCATCACCATAATTATCCGTGGTTATAAATTTCCCAACCCATGTAGTTACCTAAAGCTTCTTTTAAAATATCAGCTGTTTTTGACGCGTTCATCACCACATGATGTTCAAAACCATTGCGACAAACATATTGCATTAAGCCCTGCAGATCGGGTATTTGCGCTACTGCCCGGTTACCGAAAGTATTTAAGGCATCATCAGTTAATGCGCCTTCACCAAAGTAGGCTTTGATGATACCTTTTGGATCATCGGTGCTTATTCTGCCGAATGTTAACGGTGAAGCCGGTGTCCTCCCGGATAAAGCGCCGTAGGTATTTTCTTCGCCAACGCTTGTTCCTAAAATAGGCGCGGTACTGATCTCTATATCAGGCAGGAATGATTTTGCCCAGTTACCACAATGGAACAGCACACATTTATTCTCGTCATCAGCATAATTATTATTCCAGTCAACCAGCGCGCTCGGCGATCCTGATGCTAATTGCATGGCATACATGGTGAGTGTGCCGGTAACATCAACTTCGCAGGCACTTGGCAGCATATTTTCGCTCATCATGCTCATGCTGGTACATACGTTACAGCCATAGTTTTTTTGCAGCGAAGTCCAGCATTGTATGGCTGTTGCATCAAGCGCATTTTCTTCCATAAAATGGTTGAGCACTACGTCGAGTTTGGCAATTTGTATCAAAGCCTCATCAGGCGTTTTGCCGATGGGTGTGTAAGCCATTATTTTATCAAGATGCGCTTTTACCTCCGCGTGATCTTTTGTTAGCTTATTGGCGTTTCCTAATATTTCGGATAGATCGACCGTTGTTACCGATATACCGTGGCGCTGTAATATTTTTTCGCTATAGCGGACAGTATTAAATGCTCCCGGCCTGGCACCTACTGCCCCGATGCGCACTTTGCGCAAGCCTTTAACAACACGGCAAACGGCTACGAAATCCAGCAGATCTGTAGTAAATTCCGGTGCTGATGGATGGATTACGTGGTTATTGGTAAGCGTATACTTAATACCGTACTGATACAAATTATTACAAACGGAGATTTTACCACACCATGAATCACGGCGGCGGGCAACATCAAGTTTACTCAGTTCATCAGGATAGGCCTGTACCAATACCGGCACGTTTAAGCCCGATAATTTGATGGTTTCAGCAACACCTTTTTCATCGCCAAAGTTTGGCAGCAACACTAATATGCCTGTGATCTCGTCCTGATGTTTGCGGAAAAGATCGGCACATTTTTGGGCATCTTTAAAAGTCTCAACACCGCCAAGTTTAGAATCAGTTTCGGTAAGCATCACCGGTGTGATATTCAATTTGCCGAACAATTCAATAAGATCTGCACGTGATTCTGAAACCAAACGATCAGGAAAAAAATCGCGATTGCCAATAATTACGCCTAAGGTTGCTTTATTACTCATCTGTATTATAAAAACTGGTTAAATTGGATCATAGGAAAATCAATATCCTATAATCATCCACCTGCGAAAAGGCATCGCATAGGATGATATTCCAAAATTATTATAATATCGAGCGGTTTTGTGATGAAAGATTGTCAGGATATTATGATATATTATCATTGGGTTTTATGCTGTTGCAAACCAGACAGAGTGAGATTATCAATCCAGCTATAACGAAGCTCAGGAGTGCTTTTTGAAGGGAGATAAACAAACGAAAATAGCCCGGCCCTTTACTTAACCCAAAATAGATTTAATGACCAGGAATAACCCGATCCCTAACAGAACAACATAAACGTATTTAAAAAAGCTTTCGCTGTTAAGGCGGTTATTGATCAACCTCCCGATAAAAACTGCAGGAACCATTACAGGCAGACTTAATAAATAGTAATGGAATACAGCAGGAACCAATAAACCTGTCAGCCAGTAACCGATCATACCAACGGCGCTGGCTATCAAGAAATACCCCTGCACGGTAGCACGGAAATGCTGGGCCGACCATCGCCTTTTAGCACCGTAAACCACCAGCGGAGGACCATTTATTCCGTAAGCACCGCCCAAAATTCCGGAAAGTAATCCGCAGCCAAAAAGCCATGGGAGGCTGTCCTTTTTTAGTTCTTTAAGCTGTTTGCCAGTTAAAAGATATAGAGAGAATAAGCTGACAACAAGACCCAAGGCGGCCTTCACAATCCGTTCATCTGTTTTTACCAGTAACAGCAATCCTATAGGTATGCCGATCAGCGTAAATCCAATCAAGCCCCCGGCACTTTTAAGGTGTATTTTATCCCAATCCTGTATTACTACAATCCCGGCAATGGTTATGGATACCAGAACGGATAAAGGCACCGCAACATTCAATGGCATCCAGAGGGCAAGCAAGGGAACGGCTATTAATGATTCACCAAAACCAAAGGCTGAACGGAAAACTGTAGCAATAAAAATAACGGTTAAAATGTGGGTAGTTAGGGCGTTAAAGAGCATTTATATTATATAACTGACAAGCTTAAATATACCGAATTTAACTGGGAAAAGCTAATAAATTGGCTCGAAAAGAGCACTTATTTTAATGTTTTCACCCTCTTCTCTGCTTGCAAAAGAGAGTGTGGCCGAGCGAAGCTAAGACCGGGTGAGTCAACTATACGAGTGACCTTAGCGCAAATACCCGGCGCACGATTGACTCACCCCGAATGCGCTGCGCTGTTCGACCCTCTCTCCGGCAAGCCGGAAAGAGGGTGAAAAATATCGGTCGGCATGCATCGTTGTTAATACTCGCTTTTGGCAATCAGCTGCAAAAGCGCATCCTCATTTTTAATAGTCATACTCTTTCCGGCAACCGTTATGATATTTTCAGCAACAAAGTCATTCATAGTTCGGAACAGCGATTCATAAGCTGCCCCTGAAAATGAGGCCAAATCTTGCCTCGCCAGTTCAATATCTATAAAGCCTTCGGCATTGATACCGAATTGATTTTTCAAGGTGATAATTGCCTGCGCTACACGCGCCTTAACCGGCATATACACCAAATCACGCATCCTTTTTTCCGATTTTTGTAACTCGCTGGCAAAAAACCGCATCAGCTTTATTGCAAATTCATTATTTATTTTTAGCGAGGATTCAAAAAATTCCATCGGCAGATAACAAACGGTTGCCGCCTCCATCGCCGTAGCTGTTACCGGATAAATCCTATTACCTTCCAGGCCAAGATGCCCTAAAATATCTCCTTTTTTCGCAAACCTAACAATCAGTTCCTTTTCACTATCCCATCTTTTATGCGCTTTAATATTTCCTTCGTAAACAAAATAAATACCAGTTACAGGATCACCTTCTTTAAATACTTGCTGCCCTTTTTTTAGCTGGATATTCTGTTTGTTCGATTCAATGGCTGGTTTCCAGTCGCTTAAACAGCTGGTACACAGAAAGCATGTATTCAAATCGCACAGGTGTTGTTTTTTTATCATTTCGTATCGATATAAAATTGCAAGCAACATACAATAATACAATTATCGCCAATTAAACACAATAAAACATTGCACATGCAATATTTATTGTACTATTTTGATTGTGAAAGCTTGCAATTATATTAGTTTTGCGGCAATTATTAAATATCATGAGAAAAGCCATTATTCGCTTTCACTACTTTAAGTTAATTCTTATATCCATCATCGTTGCTTTCCTATCTGTGCTCCTTGCCGATTCATTAAAGAAAATAACCGGACTTTATGAAGATCAAATTTTTCATAAAGTTAGCCGTATGCCGTTGTTGCTTGTTCTGCTGCCAACTATAGGCATTACCACCATCTACTTTTTAAGAAAGTATTTATTCATGGGTAAGGCCAATAAGGGTATTAAAGAAATATACCAAACGATAGAGAACCGGCGCGATGAACTACCCGCTTACAAAATCCCTTCGCATTATTTTAACGGATTTTTAACTGTAATTTTCGGTGGGTCTACCGGTGTAGAAGTATCAACAGTTGTGGCAACTGCAGCTATTGGCTCAGCCGCCCACAACAAGAAAGCGATTGCAAATATTTACAAAACGGAACTAATTTGTGCAGGTGTTGCTGCCGGAGTCGCCACTTTATTTGGCAGCCCGCTGGCTGGTTTTTTGTTTGCTATTGAAGTAATCGCTAAAAAACTCACCAAAACAATCTTCATTAGCTGCGCCTGTTCGGCTTTAGTGGCCTGGGGCTTTATGTTCCTTTTTGAGTCTAACAAATTATTTAATTTTACGGTAACCGATTGGAGCTTCCACGCAGTTCCGTACTTACTTTTACTAAGTATAGCAGCAGGTTTCGTATCTGTTTATTTTACTAAAACAGTAATTTTTCTTAAAGACCGGTTTGGGAAGATCAACAACAACTTTATAAGGGTAAACGCAGGCGCTATTTTGGTGGGGCTATCCATTATGTGCTTCCCACAATTATATGGGGATAGCTATAGTGCCATACCTGAGCTATTAAATCAAATTCATCATCAAACGTTTACTATAGGCCTGGCACTGTTGTTAGTCGCATTGGTTATACTGAAACCGCTGGTAGCTTCGCTTACATTAGGAGCAGGCGGGGATGGCGGCGTATTTGCGCCAAGCATAGTTGTAGGGGCGATATTGGGAATGCTATTTGCCGTAATGTTAAATCACTTTTTCAATACCCAGCTTATTGTTTTAAACTTCGCGTTGGTGGGGGCTGCCGCTGCCTTGAGCGCTGCCATACATGGGCCTTTAACATCTGTATTTTTAACATGTAGTTTAGTTACAGGGGGCTTTGTACTTTTTATACCGATAATTTTTGCCTGTTTTATAGCTAAATATTCAGCACAATTTATTTGCAGTTATACGGTGTATAGTTACAAAGGGGCATATCAGCAGAAGGCTACAGTTGTGAATGTAGGGTAATCGATTAAAGTCTGTCGCTTTGTTTTTACCCTATCCTCCTCCTTTCCCTTATACTAGGGAAAGGTATCGCGCAGGGCCTCCGCTTTTACTTTGAATTATTTATTCTGTTTGATGTTATTTAAGGCTTCGTTGATATAAGCCAGGCCTTGTTCTGAGAAGTTTAAACCGAGTGCAAACTGATGACCGTGACTGTCCATTTTTAATAATGATTTCCTCAATATGTTGACCACTTTTTCGGGCGGATGTTTGGGATAGAAATCTTCATATTGAAATTCAAGAAACACTAAACAGAGCGCGTTCTCTATTGTTTGTACGTCGGCATCAACTTTTAGCTTTTGCTTTAGTATAATTTGCCTTACACGGGCAATTTGCTCATCATCATATCCTACTTCTTTCATAATTGATGATGCTTTTTCGGCATGAAACAAGGCAAGGTCCTTGCGCCATTTTAAATAGGCCTCCCTGCCATCGGGATAAGTTTCACGCGGAATCTCCCACCTGCCGATATGCTGGCTGCGCGATGCTAATAAAAGCTCTTCGCTGGCATTCGGATTTAATTTTAACACCCACTCGTACAGTTTTAATGCTAAAAAATATTCCTGCGGATAAGAAAGATCACCCCATGTAAATACATGGGGGTCTTTCTGGTTATATTTATCAAACGCATTAAACGCCTGGACTAATTTGGTCATAACTGAAGCTTATTTTAGCAATAAATTTATGAATTAATCACGTTTAATAACCCTGCATTATAAACAATTTGCAATCGTTAATTAAATGTAAATCCAACCTGCATGTTTAAGCCTAATGATGCAGCTTCGCTATTACCAAACCGTGTTGGGAGCGATAAGGCCACAAAATAATTAACATCCTTTGTGCGTGCATAAACCTGATTAAATACCGGGGTAAAACCGTAACGGCCGTTTGTATCAAATGCCAGACGGGAAATAAAAGTAAACCCATGCTCAAAACGGAACATTGTTCCCGGATCAAATAATATATCATTCATTTTACTTGAGCCTCCGGATGCTTTAATATTGGGTGTAAATTCATAACTAAATCCAAACTTATCGCTGTATAAAACATTCACACCCACAGGGAAGCCAATGGTAGTAGTATGATCGGAGAAATTAGGATCGAATTTGCCTGTTGACAAAGTCAATGTTTCGAGTGGGAGGATAAAACTTACATAGCCAACCACTTTTGGATAGGCAGATGTAGCTTTTGCCTTTTGATAAAGCGCTCCCTGATATTCAATTGAATCGGGGGGAACCACCTTTACCTGGGCATTTGCCTGCCGCGACGTTAGCGCCCCGGTCATTATAATTATCATCATCATAATTTTGATGCTGATGCGGTTAATAGTTTTTCCTGAACTTGTTTGTAGATTTTGCTTCATGTTGTTTTTTTGTTGATTGACATTTAAATGGTTAATTCTTTTAGTCGTATAAGCACTGTTATGCTTACAAATAATAATTAAAATAAGGAATTGATACGTAGTGATTAATGAGTTAAACCGCATGAGCCTGTTTTTCAATTACCATAAAGCAGTCCGCCGTTGATTCGCAAACAGGGCATATATAGTTCTCGATGTTTTTAAATTCGGTCCCTATGGGAACATTGTTGAATTGGTCGCCATAATTTTTATCGTATACACTGAGGCAGTTTTTACATTGATAAAGCTCAACGGTTTCAATATGATTTTCTATTTCCGCATCAGTATCCTGATGTAATAAAACAGTATCATCACTTAATAAACCATAGTAAAAATCACATAATTCTATCAGGGAACTGCCAAGGGCATTTGTAGATAATTTTTCTTTATAAACAACGAAATCTTTTGAGTTGGGATTAAAATCGCGGGTATGTAAAATATCAAATAACCCCATTCCTGTTTTTTTAATAATGATAGATGCGAGCAAACCGGTTTTGGGCTGCATTTTTATGGCGAAGCAGAGGCGGTATGTTCGTAAGTCATATTCTTCAAATTGCCGCACCAATAGTTTTTTAAGTTCGAGGCTTTCTTTACATAAATTTTCAAGTTGCCAGTTTAATTCATTGGCGGCGTGCCTTACGTTTATCCTATAATTATTGAGGATAAGGCCCCAATCTTTACGATCAGCTTCATTTATCCCTTTAATTAAAAAGGATTTCCAGGGGGTTGTGTATAATTGGCCTACACGGGTTTTAAGGCATATGGAGCAAATGTCCTTCAAAAATGCGATGGGGAACAATTCATTCCGGCGGTAAATCCCAAGCCAGTATTTACCGTTCAGGTATTTATTAAATCCCTCGTAATAAGGCAGCGAGAAATCTGGTAATTTTAAAGGCTCCGCTATCTGTTGATTAACAAACTTGTTGCCGGCGTTCACCTTTTCATAAAACAAATCGAAATTGATTTTAGGCTGATCATAAAACAATTCTCTGCTACCCAAAACAACTTCCTGGGCAACTTTACAGAATGTTGATATATCATCGGAATACACCATGCAAGGCCAGCAGTACAGATCATTAGTTTTTGGAAACCTGATGTATAAGTACCAATAATTACTTAAGTCGGAGCTGATAAAGTTAAAGTTCCCGCTAAAAAATGGCACAAAGGTTTGATGGCTATCCACCAGATTAACCTTAAGCTCTGGCTGAAAATTAAACAGATCAAATATATCTTTGTATACACCTTCCTTAAGCCAGCTCTCTGCATTAAAAATATTATCGGTTACGTACGAGCTAATTACATTGGGGAATTGATCGGTATTCAGTTCATAATCTATCGCGGATTGCAACATACCTAACTCCAGATCCTCAAGCCTGTTTTTGGGTATACAAAAATACAATTGCTGCCTGTTGCCTACGCTTATTTCATTTGCACCTGCGTTTTCAGCTATCTGCAATATCTCATAAAGGTCTCCCGCCGAAATTACTCCGCCCGGCAGGTTAATCTTCACACAATAAGTTTCCCTTTTTTCCATGTTACCGTTAAACTATTGCTTTTAAACTTTCTTCCAACAAGCGCTTCACTTCGGGCCTGCATGATCCACAGCCGGTGCCGGCACCGGTAGTATCGCACAAGTCCTTTAGCGTATGGCAGCCGGTAGCTATTTTGTTGAGTATATTTTCGCTGCCTACGTTATTGCAACTGCAAACCAGCTTACCCAATACCGGTTCAACTTTGTTTCCGCTTCTTAATAATTGTATGCGTTTTTCATTCAATTCGGTTTTATTGCCTATAAGTGCCCTGAATTCCTGAAACTCGCTTTTATCGCCAATCAAAATAGTACCCACCAGTTTATCCTCATGGATAATGCATTTTTTGTAGTACCGCTTTGCCTTATCAATAAAAACTATCTCTTCATAAGCCTTATCATCCGGGCATTCAGACAAGCCGATACTGCATAGGTCGAATCCATGTATTTTTATGATATTCATAAACAAACTACCTTTATAGTAGCTGGCTATATCACCGTTCATATATTTGGCTACCACTTCGGCCTGTTGTTCCGCAGCGGCGGTAATGCCGTACAGTGTGCCTTCAAATTCCGCTATTTCACCAACGGCATAAATAGATGGGTCATTGGTTTGCATCCGTTCATTTACAATAACGCCTCGTTTTATGGTCAGCCCGCAATCTTTAGCAATTTCAAGATTAGGCGTGGTACCTATTGCCAATATCATGGCATCACAATTTATTTTGCGACCGCTTTTTAGACCGATGCCTGTTAATTTTGATCGTCCGTAAAATAGCTGCACCTCATCGTCATAATAAATATCGCAGCCCTGATCGGTCATTTCCTCGTGCAATAGTTGGCTGCCCAATGCATCCAATTGTCTGTTTAAAAAGCGTGATGTACGATGAATAATAGTAATCTTAATACCGATCTCGCGTAACGAGGCAGCCATCTCCAAACCCAATAACCCACCACCAACAACTACTACATGGCCATTTTTAGGCACATGCTTTTTAAAGTTATCGGCATCGTTACGGCTACGCATACTGAATATGCCAGGTAACGATGGTGTATTTTTAGGTATAGATGCCCGGCTGCCGGTAGCCATCAATAAAATATCGTAAGAAGTTTTTATCCCCCGGGAATCCGTAACCTGCTTATTCTCGCGGTCAATTTTTTCAATGCTTACGCCCCTTAGTAAACTGATATTATAACTGGGTTCTTCACTGTCTTTCATCTTTACCAGTTGCTCCCATTTTTGTTCGCCGCTGATATAATCCGGTAGCATCACTCTGTTGTAAAAAGGGTGGTTCTCTTTGCTGAAAATAGTTATTTCGTCGTCGGGGTTTAATTCCCTGTATGATTTTACAAAACCATAAGCTCCTGCTCCTGCACCAATCACTACGATGTGTTGAAATGGTTTTACAAACTTTTTTACACTAACAGCACAGTATTTAAAATCAGGTTCCTTTGAAATTGGGTCAACCCGATCGCTGGTAAGATTATTGGCCCGGTTAAGATCACTGCCCAATATTTTGCCCCAATGCATCGGCAAAAACACAACACCTTTTTTTATTTGTACCGATATTTTTGTTTGCACCTGCACCTCGCCCCGCCGGGATGTAATAACGGCAATGTCCAATTCTTTTAACCCCAATATTTCAGCATCATCGGGATGAATCTCTAAAAAAGCCTGCTTATAATGCTGGTTAAGCTTATTTACTTTGCCGGTTTTACTCATGGTATGCCACTGATCGCGGATGCGGCCCGTGGTTAATATCAAGGGATAATCATCATTCGGCAATTCACTGGTCAGCGTGTCAGGAACGGCACTAATCAGCGCTTTTTTTGATGGTCTGTAAAAATTATGATCGGTGAATAAACGAGGTTTACCATCCAGCGGACCTTTCTTTTTGTAGGGCCATTGTACGGTTTTACGCTCTTTTAATATATCATAGCTTAAGCCGCTTATATCAATATTGGTTTTGGCGGTTAATTTAACGTGCTCGGCATAGATGGCCGCAGGGTTTTCAAAATCAAACCCTTTGTAGCCCATTTTGCGGGCAAAGCGGCAAATAATTTCCGCATCGGGAATAGCTTCTCCTGGTGGTTCCACAATTTTGTTCAGATAACTTATCCGCCGTTCAGAGTTGGTCATTGTCCCCTCTTTTTCGGCCCAGGCAGCGGCGGGCAATATCACATCAGCATAAACCAGGGTTTCCGGCTTGTTACTGATCTCCTGCACCACCACAAATTTCGCTTTCTTCAAAGCTTCTTCGGCCAAACGAACATTTGGCAAACTGGTTAAGGGATTGGTGCACATTATCCAGATGGCTTTTAAACGACCATCATTTAACGCCTCGAACATTTCGGTAGCTGTTAAACCGGGTTTGGGCTGAATGGGTTTTCCTCCCCAAAATTTTTGTACTTCCTCGCGATGCAGGGGATTGCCCAGATCACGATGCGCGGGCAGTAAATTTGCTAACCCGCCAACCTCCCTTCCACCCATCGCATTAGGCTGGCCGGTAAGTGATAGCGGCCCCGAACCAGGTTTGCCTATATGCCCGGTTATCAGGTTTAAATTAATAAGACTTAAATTTTTATTTACACCAATAGCGCTTTGATTAAGCCCCATTGTCCACATGGTGATAAAACCTTTGGCTTCGCCGATGTATTGCGCTGCAAGGCGGATATCGCTTTCGCTCAATCCGCATGTCTTTGCAGCGTCAAACAAACTATTCTTAAAAACTATTTCACTATAGGCTTCAAATCCTTCGGCATGATCTTTAATAAAATTAAAGTCGATATCGCCGTTCTCTATCAGTAACCTGCTGATAGCATGGTTAAGGGTAATATCCGTACCGGGATTTATTTGCAGATGCAGATCGGCATTGGCGCATGAATCAGTAACCCGTGGATCTACTATGATAATCTTCACCTCAGGGTTGGCTACCTTATGCGCCTCTACCCTACGCCATAATATTGGGTGGCACCATGCAGGGTTGCCACCCATTACGAGTATACAATCGGCAAGTTCAATATCATCATAACAAATAGGCACACCATCCTCTCCCAAAGCAATTTTATAGGCTGCCACAGCGCTGCTCATACAAAGCCGGGAGTTAGTATCAATATTATTGCTGCCAATAAACCCTTTCATCAGTTTATTAACTACATAATATTCTTCTGTTAGACATTGCCCGGAGGCATAAAAGGCAACCGAATCCGGGCCGTACTTATCAATGAAAGTTTTAAATACTGCCGCTGTCCGGTCCAGCGCATCATCCCAGCTAACGTGCTGCATAGGCATGCTTTTATTGTACCTCATTTGCGGATAAAGCAGCCTGTCGCTTTTATCATTTACGGTATAATGCAGATTAAGCCCCTTACTGCAAAGCATTCCCTTATTAACCGGATGATCTTTGTTACCCGTAAGCGTTATGCTTCCGTTTTTTTCTTTATTAACAACCACACCACAGCCAACCCCGCAATAACAGCAGGTACTGGTTAGTTGATTTACAGGTTGTTTTGTTAACGCCATAGCTTAAATTTTCTCTTCGGGTATTTATGCCACACCGCTTGCCAGTGGGCTGGCTACGGCTACTTCTTCATTACTGGTTTTTTGAAATCTTGTTATTAATACGATGAATGATACCGCTATCACAATAAACCCGATGTAGGTAAAGGCTTGCACGTAGGTAATGGAGTTTGATTTAAATAAGAAGCCAAACATCATCCCGCCAAAATTGCCCCCCGCACCTACAATGCCACTCACCAGGCCTACATTTTTTGTATTTACAAAAGGCACAATGCCGTAGGTAGCACCGTTTGACATTTTAAGAAAAAGCGCGAATGTTAACATGGTAATTATAGCTACCATTAATGAACCAGCCTGAGCGAATAGTATCAACCCAACACCTTCTAAAAACAGCACCCCGGCAAGTAATAAGCCTTTGCCACGCATCCCGAATTTGCCGCCTACCTTGTCGGACACAATACCGCCCAGGGCACGGGCAAACAAATTCATAAACCCGAATATCCCTGCCCAAAAGCCCGCAGTGCTTTGTGAAAGATGGAACGAATCAACAAAATGCAGCGAGGCTACATTGTCAAAAGTCAGCTCCATGCCGAAACACATGGCATAGCCGATGGTTAAGGCCCATATCCTCCAATCGGCTAAAACCGACCAATCTGTTTTTGTTGATTTTCCAACATTATAGCCAACTTCGTCATAATTACCATTGGGAGTATCTTTAGTGTATTTCCAATATAAAAAGGCAATAATTAGCATCATTACACCTGGAACAATCATGGCATATCGCCAGGCTTCCGCTTTAGTGTAGCCAAAACCAACTATAGCCGCGAATATTAAAGGCATTACCATATTGGTTACACCACCGCCCAGGTTGCCCCAGCCACCTGTTATAGCATTTGCCGTCCCTTTTAATTTGGGAGCGAACATCATGGAGGTGTGGAATTGGGTGATTACAAACGATGCCCCTATTACACCAATAGCCAAACGAAACAATAAGAACGTGGTATAACTATGCGCCAAGCCAACCAGAAAAACCGGCAGCGAACCGATTAGCAAAAGCCTGATAGCTGTTTTACGCGGCCCCCATACATCACATAGTTTACCTATAAAAAGCCTGGCTATTATTGTTGCTGATACCGACGCGATGATGCAATTACCTACTTCACCTTTAGTTAAATGCAATTCTGCACGTATGGTGGGCATTAATGGCGCCAAGCCAAACCAGCCAAAAAAGCAAACAAAAAACATAAGCCATGTGATATGGAACGTTTTCATTTGCACGCCTTTCAGCGAAAATATGTTGAGTTTAGTAAGTTGATTTTCCATGATATTTTAAATTGAAGGGTTGTTTAAAATATTATGTGTAGCCGAAAATTGGTTGAATAAGAGATATTGGTTCAAATACCAATTTAATATTAGGGTGAATCGGCGAAGGAGAGCCTTAATAGATTGTGTTTCCGTCAGAAAGAATGAATAACATGACGAAAACCATAGAAATAGCGCAACAATGCGCTGATTTAATACATTTTTGTACATTTGAGTAAGTTTTTTATTTGTTAAAGCAATGAAAACTGTTTAACCCTGTCTGGGAATGCGACCTCCCGGCAGGGCTTTTTTATGCAATTATATTTCGGTTTTATTCATAGGCTGATAAAATTTGACCTTAATTTTATGTTTACTGTGATAAATATAACTCATTTAATATTTTTAATCAATTTAAAGATTAAAAAATGGCAATTTTTATGACAAAAGCAATAAACAATTAAAAATGATTGCCAAAAATGAAAAAATTACAATACAATAATCACATCACTGATTATTTATATGATAATAATCAGTTTATTAAATAATTAAATTTATATTATTTAATAAAAGACATTATTTATATCATTTTAAATCAATTTTTAAATACAAAAACAGCCAAATAGCTTATATTGCATCAATTATTGATTGCAAAACTTAGAAAAAAAGTAAAAAACATCTCCTCTATGAAAAAAAAGCTAATTACATGCGACATGAATAGCTGTTTTTTGTGCAGAAATTGTCTTCCGGAATGGAAAGGGGCAATCGCTGCCAGCAAAAAGAATTTTTTCGTTAAAAAAAATGAAATAATCTTTCAAGAGGGCGATCCGGTAAAAGGAATTTATTTTGTATTGAGCGGCAATGTTAAGGTGCATAAAAAATGGGGACAGGATAAGGAGGTGATTTTGAGATTCGCATCAAACGGTGCCATATTTGGCCACCGGGGGCTCGATACTAAAATTTATCCCATATCAGCTACCGCGCTTGAGGATGGGATACTTTGTTACTTTGATCTTGATTTTTTTGAGGCCAGCCTAAAAGTTAATAATGGATTTACGTATCAATTGATGATGTTTTTTGTAAAAGACTTACAGGAATCAGAAAACAAGATGCGCAACCTTGCCCATATGCCGGTTAAAGGGCGGGTAGCCCAGGCCTTAATATATCTGGAGAAGCAATTTGGATTAAAAGAAGATGGCTTTATTAATATCAGGCTATCCCGGCAGGACCTGGCATCTTTCATCGGTGCTACCTATGAGACCGTATTCAGGGTAATAACCGAACTACTGAATGAAAACATAGTAGCCGCTCATGACAAATACATAAAAGTTATAGATAAAGAGAAGTTACTATTACTAACCGCCGACGACGAAGTTTAGAAAATTAAACTATACCAATATACACCTTACCGTCTTCAACCCGTACAGGATAAGTTTTTATCTGAAATTCATCGCCACTTAAACACTCACCACTTAATAGCGAAAAAGTTTTTTTATGAAAAGGGCAAGCTACCTTAGGCTCGCAGCTATCACCTTCGCTACCAATCATCCCTCGCGATAAAACCATCTGCTGTTTATGTGGGCAAAGATTTTGCGTAGCATACCATTCGCCACGACGGGCAAAGTTGTATATCGCTATCTGCTCATTGCCATGTTTTACGCATGCCCCGCCATTGGCAGGCACGTCATCTGCATAGCAAGCCAACACCCATTCAATATCTAGTATCGTTTCCATATGAATCTTGTTTAATTTTTGTGATTAATAATTAAAAAAACACGCTACCATTTAGCTTTGATCTGTTCACGCATTGGTTCAAATTTTATTGCCGGATCTTTTTCTTCGGGCGCATTAATAAAATGAACAAAGCGTTTACGCAACTCATCATTTTCCACTACCTCTTTCCATTCACAATGGTAGGTGTTAACCAAATCCTGCATTTCTTCTTCTAACTGTTCATTTATATCCAAACTATTATTGATGATTACGTTTTTCAGATAAGCGATACCGCCATCCATTTTATTCAACCAGGTTGCAGTCCGGGTCAATGAATCAGCTGTTTTAATATAGAACATCAGGAACCTATCCAGATATTTTATACAAGTCGCGCTGTCAATATCTGTAGCCAATAGTTGCGCATGCTGCGGTTTTGATCCACCATTACCGCATACATATAAATTCCATCCTTTTTCGGTAGCGATAATACCAAAATCCTTTGCCTGCGCTTCTGCACATTCACGAACACAGCCGCTAACACCTCCCTTTAATTTATGCGGAGATCTCACCCCTTTATAACGCTCTTCAATTTCGATAGCAAATGAAACACTATCATGCAAACCATATCGACACCAGGTGCTACCCACGCAGCTTTTAACTGTACGCAATGATTTGCCATATGCATGTCCACTTTCAAAACCCGCGTCAATTAACTCCTCCCAAATTGCAGGTAAATCATTTACATGGGCGCCAAACATATCAATACGCTGACCGCCCGTTATTTTGGTATAAAGACCGTATCTTTTTGCAACCTGCCCAATGACAATCAGTTTATCCGGCGTAATTTCACCACCCGGAATACGGGGCACTACCGAGTAAGTGCCTCCTTTTTGAATATTAGCCAGATACCTGTCGTTACTATCCTGTATGGTATCCTGTTTTACAATTACATCGTTCCATAAGCTGGAAAGAATACTTGCTACCGCCGGTTTACATACTTCACAACCATCACCTTTGCCAAAATGATCCAACACCAGGTCGTAATTTTTTAGCTTGTTTATTTTCACCATATCAAACAGCTCCTGCCGCGAATAGTCGAAATGCTCGCATATTACATTTTTAACGTACTGGCCATTGGCTTTCATGGTACCGGCTATCAAATCCTTAACCAACGGAACACAACCACCACAACCGGTTCCAGCTTTGGTGCATTTCTTTATATCATCAATACCCGATGCGCCTTCATTAACCGCTGAGCATATTGCCAGTTTACTCACCGCCTCGCATGAACATATTAACGCGTCATCAGGCAAACTCATAAGCCCGGCACCTTCAACACCTTCACCGCCCCGTGATCCCAATATCAAATCTTCGGGATTAGGGGGAAGCAGTATTTTGTTATTAACCGTTTGCAGCAATATGTTGTAAGCCTCTGCTTCGCCAACTAAAATGCCGCCTAATAAATATTTACCATCATTACTAATATTAATACGCTTGTATATGCCTTTATGAGTATCCTCAAATACGATTGTCCGGCACTCAGGTTCGGTAACAAAGGCATCACCAAAACTTGCAACATCCACACCAATCAGCTTTAACTTAGTGCTCATATCATAACCATAGAAAGATTTATCACCTCCGGTTAAATACGCTACTACAATATCGGCCATTTCGTAACCGGGGGCAACCAACCCGTATATCATGCTGTTATAAAGCGCGCACTCACCTATCGCGAAAATACACTCATCACTGGTTTGCATTTTTTCGTTAACCATAATACCACCGCGGCTGCTTGTTTGCAGGCCTGCCAGTTTTGCCAGCTCATCGCGAGGACGTATACCTGCTGATATAACCAGCATATCAACCGTTAGCGATGTATCATCATTAAATTTTAGAGACTCTATTTTATCATTACCTGCAATCTCAGATGTGCTTTTGTTTAAATGGATGCTTAACCCAAATTGCTTTAACTTTGATTGCAGCATAGCGCTACCGGCAGAATCGATCTGCCTTGGCATTAAGCGCGGAGCAAATTCAATAACATGAGTTTCTTTAATACCGAGATCTATTAATGCTTTCGCAGCCTCCAGCCCCAATAAGCCACCACCCATTACCGCACCAACTTTTGCATTAGCGGCATAATCCCTAATCAGGTCCAGATCCTCAATGGTGCGATAAACAAACACACCATTTTTTTCAATACCCTCTATATTGGGCACGAAAGGAGATGAGCCAGTTGCCAATACCAGGTAATCATATTTTATTACCGTTCCTTTTAAGGAGTGCACAGTTTTATCAATGCGGTTAATTTCCTGTATAGGATCATCTAAATGAAGAGCAATACCGTTATCAGCATACCAGGATAAAGTGGAAAGCGACAAATCATCGGCAGACTTACCATTAAAGTATTCGCTTAGATGCACCCTGTCATAAGCTATGCGGGGCTCTTCGCCGAACACGATAATATTGAATTGGGCTGATCTGGATACTAGTTTCTCACAAAACTTATATCCTACCATTCCATTTCCAACTATGACAATTGTTGGTTGAGACATATGCAGTTATTTTAAATGTTAAAGCAATTAATCACGATAAACACACTTTTGTTGCGACCAAAATGCGTTTACATAACAATACTACTCAATTATATAATATATATCAAGTTTTAAAGAGGTATTTATTGCCAATTTTTGATATTTTTATGATTTTAGTAATATTTAATAAAATATAAACTAATTTTTTGCCGATATTTTATGATATAAATCATTTTATAAGATTAAATTTGATTAGAAATATTCAACAATTGATTTTTGCTAGAATTAAAGAAATTCTAAAGACATTTTTCGATAAAAAAATTCAGTATAATGGATAATAATAAAATAATTCCTGAATTATTTGTTTTAGGCGCTGGGCCTGGAGACCCTGAGCTCATCACCATGAAGGGATACCGGATTTTAAAGGAAGCTGATGTTATATTGTATGACAATTTAGCCAATAAGGAACTTTTAAATTATGCAAAGGATGGTTGTGAATTGGTTTACGTTGGCAAACAACCTTATGGCAGCTATACCCCGCAGGAAACCATCCACGAAATGATTAAACATTTCGCATTTACAAAAGGCAAGGTGGTAAGGTTAAAAGGCGGTGACCCCTTTATTTTCGGCAGAGGGTTTGAGGAGATTATTTATGCAAGGGAGCATGGAATTAAGACCCACTTTATTCCGGGTATCACCAGTATGCAGGCATCCGGTTTTGGAGATATTCCGCTTACCCACCGTGCTGTGAGCGAAGGGATATGGATGATAACAGGCACCAAAAAGGACGGCACGCTTTCATCCGACTTAAAACTTGCCATGCAAAGTAATGCAACGGTTGTTATTTATATGGGGATGAAGCAATTAGCTATAATTGCGGCAACTTATATAAAACAAGGTAGGGGTACAACACCGGCAGCCATAATTCAGCATGCTTCTTTGCCTAATCAAAAGATAGCCACCGGAATTGTTGAAAATTTGCCGGAAATGGCGGCAGAGGGTAACTTAACCTACCCTGCTTTAATAATTATTGGCGAGGTGGTGAGTTTTCATTCAAAAAACACAACAAGCTTATGAAAATCCGAATTAAAGGCAATTCATTACGTTACCGCCTTACCAAATCAGATATTGATTGCTTTTCGGGGAATGGTTATATTGAAGAAACAATATATTTTGGAAGTCAAAAACTAATATATGCCCTGCAACGCTATCAGGCAGATGAACTAACAGCTGATTTTAGTGATCAGAAAATTGCGCTATACGTACCTGATTATATGGCTAAGAAATGGGCAACTACAGATCGTGTGGGTTTTGAAAATAACAATGGCCCATTATACTTATTAATTGAAAAGGATTTTAAATGCCTGGATAATGTGGCAGAAGATCAAAGCGATAATTACCCTAACCCGCTGAGTCAATTTTGATAAAAAAGAGAAGTCCCGGACACTTCCATGTCCGGGACTTCTCTTTTTATTTAGTAAATCTTATCTAAAGACCATTGGGGATACATTAATTCGCCACACATCTAAATCCTAAATGTTCCAGGCTACTGTCTTCGGAGCTTTTCATTCGCCGGGCTACTCTAAAGCCTGAGCAATAGCTATTATTACACAGAAACGAGCCACCACGTATCACCCGCTTTTTGGCATAAGGTTCATCCGGATCATAACTTTTGAGTGGGCCTTGCGGGTTTTTTATACCCGGGTTATTGGCTATGGTAGTGTAGTAATTACTATCATAGTTATCGGCACACCACTCCCACACATTGCCGGCCATATCATACAGTCCATAACCGTTTGCAGGAAACGAAGCTACCGGCGCAAGACCATAAAATTTATCGCGGAGCGTGTTCTGATCCGGGAAATGCCCTTCCCATGTATTTGCTTTGGGTTTGCCCTTATCAATGGCCTCATTACCCCATGGGTATATATTATTTTGCAAGCCGCCGCGTGCCGCCCACTCCCACTCTGCTTCTGTAGGTAAACGCTTACCTGCCCATTTAGAATAGGCAACCGCATCGTACCATGAAATTTGCACCACCGGGTAATTATCTTTCCCTTTAATACTGCTGCCCGGTCCCTGCGGATGACGCCAATTAGCGCCTTTTTTCCACGCCCACCACTGGCTGTAATCATTTAAATCAACAGCGTGTTTAGGCGGATCAAAAACCAACGAGGCTGCAACCAGTAGGCTGTCATCGGGTTTTGGCGTTCCGGGCGGCAACTGTTTCTTCAGCTCGTTCCAATCCGGCTTGTGTTCTGCAGTGGTTATATAACCTGTTGCCTTTACAAATTTGGCAAACTGGGCGTTAGTTACCTCCGTAGCATCCATCCAAAAACCATCAACGGAAACTTTATGCTTTGGGTATTCGTCTGGCGCTGCCTGTTTATTATCGGCCCCCATTAAAAAAGTCCCTGTTTTTATCCAGATCATTCCTTTATGAGAGGCGTTATCGTGATTTAAATCGGGGACACCAATTTGATGTGTCTCCAGAGATGCAAAACGTTTAGGAATACCAGACTCACAGCAAATGGCTTTTTTGAGCACAGTTGGAAGCTTAATGGCTACAACCGAAGACGACTGTTTTTGCTTACAAGCAGACCATAGCATCCCGCTAAGAAAAAGACTAAGTATTAAAGTTTTTTTAATCACCATCATTTTATTTTTATTGGCCGATCTTCAGGTCAAAATTAGATCTTGGATTGATCAAGTTAAAATCCAGCACCACATTATTTTCATTTACCCAGGTCACGTATTCCAGCGAAAGCTTTTTAACCACGTCAGGATATTTAGCTGCCAGGTTGATTGTTTCGCCACGATCAGTATCTAAGTCATATAACTCCCAATGATTGGCGGGGAAGGCAGATACTAGCTTCCATTTTCCTTCGCGCATTGCGCGGTTACCCCACAACTCCCAGAAAAGTGGCTTGTCGCGATTGATCGGTTCACCTTTAAAGAGCAAACCGGTAAGGCTTTGCCCAATTAGCGGGTTAATTTTGTGGCCCTGATAGGTAGACGGATATTTAGCGCCCGCAATATCGTAAAAAGTAGGCGCAAGATCGATCAAATGAGCCGTGCCTTTTTCTATAGTATTCGGTTTTATTTTACCCGGAAACCAGGCAATAAACGGAGAGCTCATACCGCCTTCATATAAAGCGCCTTTAAATGAGCGCAAAGGAGAGTTGGAAACAAACGACCAGTTTTTGCCCTGAGCCTCAAAAGAGCCGGAAGTACCTACCGGCCCAAGGTTCCTGGCTGCATGCTCTTTGCCATGGGCCACATCTTCAGCAGGTGCACCGTTGTCGGATATAAACACAATTAATGTGTTATCATCCTTTTTTAATTCCTTTAATTTATCCAGCACCTTACCTACATTCTGATCCATACGATCAACCATCGCGGCGTATACTTCCATTTTGGCTTTCCATAATTGCTGTTCATCGTAGGTTAAGTTATCCCAGTTAGGCACATCGGCATCACGCAGCGCCACCGTTTGTTTTGGGTCGCGTATGCCCAATTCCACTTGTTTTTTTATACGTTCCCTGCGTAATGAATCCCAGCCGATATCGTATCTACCTTTGTATTTGGCAATATCCTCCGGCAAAGCCTGTAGCGGCCAATGCGGGGCGTTAAAAGCCAGGTATAAAAAGAATGGTTTATTGGTTCTGCTTTGCTCATCCAGAAACTTCACCGCATGGTCGCCAATTTCCTCAGTCATGTAATAACTATCGTCGGCTTTATGCCAGCGCTTGTTGTTCTCTTCGATTATAACAGGATATTTACCTCCGCCCAAAGGCATATAATTGGTATTAAAGTAATTTGCCGCGCCGCCTATTATGCCGAAGAATTTTTCAAATCCACGTTGGTTGGGCCATGCAAGGCTATCATTACCCACATGCCATTTGCCCGACATCAGGGTGCTGTAACCATCTTGCTTTAATACTTCGGCAAGGGTAACAGACTCTCTGTTAAGATAACCCTGATAAGCAGGCAAACCCAAATTAACATCAAAATATCCTACCCCTGCTTTATGCTGATCCTGCCCGGTTAATATGGATGACCGGGTTGGCGCGCATATTGCATTGTTATAAAACTCTTTTAAGCGTAAGCCTTGCGCTGCAAGCTTGTCAAGGTTTGGTGTGTGTATTTCTGAGCCGTAAGATCCCAGATCGGAGTAGCCCATATCATCTACCACAATAAGTATGATGTTGGGTTTCTTGCTTTGGGCATTTGCATGCTGCCAGCCAATAACGGCCAGCAGCATTGTAAATGCAATTCCTATTCTTTTCATTATTAATTATTTGTTTGGTGTTTCGGCAGCGGGAGCGGTGCCTATGTTTAATGTTTGGGCAACACCCGCTTTTTTATGAATCCTTAGTTTAAGCACATCGTCCCAATCTATAAAAGGATAAATGTTGTTTATTTTAGCCTGCTCATCAAATAGGTCCTGTAGTTCTTTTAATTTCTCCGGATATTTTTTTGACAGATCGATACGTTCATTAAAATCGGTTTTCAGGTCATATAGTTCCCAAACCTCGTTGTCAAAACCACTTGAAGGTTTTGGTGCATTACCACCTCCTACTCCTACATAGTTTCCTTCATCAATTGTATTTGGGTGATGGTAAACCTCAGCTTTCCAGCCATCTTTATAAATAGATCTTGATCCGAAAATATAATAGTACTGTACACGATGACGCGAAGGTGCATCAGGATGATCAAAAGAATAAACCAGCGACGTGCCCTGCAATGTATCTTGTTTGATACCCCTGATGTATTCCGGCGGTGTAATACCTAAAAACTCTAAAGTTGTAGGCAACACATCATTAACATGCCCATATTGGGTGCGGATGCCGCCTTTATCTTTAATCCCTTTCGGGTAAAAAACAATCAGCGGGTTGCGCGTACCGCCTTCGGCATTGGCATCCTGTTTCCAGTATTTAAAAGGTGTGTTCGCGGCCTGCGCCCAACCTAATGGGTAGTTACCTTGTGTTGCTTCCGGAGTACCTATTTCGCCTATGCGATCTAAATTATGCTGGATATTTTCCTGCTCGTTAAGTGGTTTACCAAAAAGTGGGCGGTCAATATCACCGTTAAGGGTACCTTCTTTACTGGCGCCATTATCGCCAATGATCACAAATACCAGTGTGTTATCTAACTGGCCACTTTGTTTAAGGTAATCAATTAAACGTCCAACCTCATGATCGGTATAGGTTAAATAGCCCGCATACACTTCCATAAAGCGGGAATAAAGTTTCTTTTCGTCTGGGCTTAAAGTGTTCCATGCTTTTATGTCGGGATTACGGGCAGGCAATACCGCGTTAGCCGGAATAATACCCAGTTTTTTCTGTCTTTCAAAAACCTGCTCCCTGAACACGTCCCAGCCGCCATCAAATTTACCTTTATATAAATCGCTCCATTCTTTTGATACCTGGTGCGGGGCATGAGTTGCTCCCGGCGCATAGTACAGGAAGAACGGTTTGTTTGGCGCTACCTGATGCTGACGGGTTATGTATGAGATGGCTTTATCGGTTATTTGCTCATTTAAGTGCCTGCCGTCAGGCTTAACATGAGCATTGTCTTCAACCAGATCCGGTTTATACTGGTCGGTTTGTGAACCCAGGAAACCGAAGAAGTGATCAAAGCCTTTGCCGCTTGGCCAACGGTCAAACGGACCGGCATCGGTCGCATCTTCGTCGGGCGTTAATCCGTATTTACCAACGGCAAAGGTATTGTAACCGTTCTCGCGTAAAATTTCGGCAACGGTTCCCTTGTCCGATGGTATGCGACCGTCCCAGCCCGGGAAGCCCGCTGACATGATTGTATGCGCAAACCCGCCCATATGTACGTAATGGTGGTTACGGCCGGTAAGCAAGGCAGCCCTGGTTGGCGCGCATATCGCGGCGGTATGAAAGTTGGTATAACGCAAACCATTGTTTGCCAAACTATCAAATGTGGGCGTGTTTATTACGCCGCCAAAGGTGCTTGACGCGCCAAAACCAACGTCGTCAAGAATTATCCAAACTACGTTAGGCGCGCCTTTCGGGGCTTTGATCTGATCTGTCCATGATTCTTTGGACTCCGCCAAAGTTCTGCCAATAACACCTTTAAATGGCTGCTGTTGCTGCGTGATGTTTTGGGCCCTGGCTAACTGCGATACGGATCCCGTAATCAGCAGGAATGCGACAATTGTTTTTTTCATTTTCGTGAGGTTTAATTTTTAATGCGTTTCAAATGTTACTTTAGTTAAATCGCCGGTAAATGCGAAGGGTACTTTGTAGGTAGGATTTATACTTTATCTATTGGGGTTTGAAAGAGATTCTTTGGTAAGTGAATAGATCAATCGTTGTGATTTTATCGGCTTGATCTTATAGTCATCCAACGATGTTTTTTTTACTGGTATATCTTCGCGTACAGCGGGGCCGCTTTTAGCCAGTTCGCTGCCTTCCCTGCTGGATTTAAATATGGGCCAGAATAGTTGAGCATACCACTCATCGCCCTCGTAATGCGAGATGCCATATGCCTCGGGGTATTGCCTTGATATATGCGCGGTGCCGAAGATCACATCCCACAGAAAAAACATATTGCCAAAGTTGCCTTTGTAATAACCCACACCATCATCTGTTGAACTTGAGTGATGGGCATGATGCGTTGCCGGGGTTGATATGAGCCTTTCCAGCACCCATGCTGCCGGGTGCAGTATTTTATATTTATAAAAAGGCTTATCCCATTTAATTTTTGAGTGAGCAAAAGTGGTGATGAGTATTTTTATCGCGCTAACAAATAATGCAGGGTAGCCCAACCCAAGGTATATTAAAATAGTGGTGAGGTATATCTGCGAAAAAAAGAAGGTGTAAATGATATTTTGCCTGCTGGTCATTGCCATACCCATGTATGGCGCCGAGTGGTGCGTACGATGGAAACGCCATAAAAATGGTATTTGGTGATGCAGCCGGTGATACCAGTATTGGGTTAAATCATCAGCAATAGCTATAGTAATAAAGCCCCATATAAAAGGTACCCATGCGAATATGTTTTTATATTGTGGTATTACATCCGGTAAAAATTTAATGCCCAGATATGCTATAACCGGATAAAGAATAATTGGTGGGAAAACAAAGCTGAAAATATTAAGCAGGCTCTCGTTTTTTGTCCACTTTTTTTCATAAAGGCCCAGTGAAAATTCAACTACACCGAGTAACAGGATTAAAGCAGGGAACCCCCAGGTGGTTATACTTTTAGCGATTGCTTCAATAAAATGTATCATAATTGTTGTTTTTTAGTGTGAATTTGACCTTAGTTGGTATAGCCCGGATTTTGTGTTAAATCAGGGTTTATGCTGATCTCACTTGCGGGAATCGCGAACAAGTAATTCTTGGTGCTGACATTGGTTTTTGAGGCAACTTTTGATACTGCCTGTACCAGTTGCTTGGTTCTTACCAAATCAAACCAGCGTTGGGCTTCCTGTACAAATTCGCGCCTGCGTTCTGCATATAAGGAATCGCGAAATGCGGCTTGCGAAAGTCCCGGAGTTAGATTGCCTGTATTGGCACGAACCCTCACCTGGTTAAGCGCAGCATATGCGGCAGCTACCGGGCCTTGTGCTTCGTTTAGCGCTTCGGCGTACATCAGCAGTACATCAGCATAACGAAGGATTGGAAAATTGATATTGCTTTGTCCCGGTGTTGCTAGTTCGCTTCTGTCAACATATTTTCCGAAATAGAAGGTCGGAAAATTATACACCAAGCCTGTTGCAGGATTAATTAATGAAGTATAAAACGTAACCGCTTTGCGCGTATCAGTATTACTAAACTGTTTATAAACAGAGCTGTCAGCCGGGATATCAGCCGGTACGTTACCAACAAAGCCCGCAAAATTTGCCCCCATTAAGGTACTGCTGTTACCCAACCCTCCGTTTGATGATATTTGAGCAGAAAAAATATGCTCCACACCATTTTTTGTAGCCGGATTAAACACATCGGCATAATTTGGGAAAAGCGCATAGCCATATGGACCGTTAATTACCTCCAGCGCTTTACTTACAGTGGCCGTCCAGTTTTGCTGGGTTAAATAAACCTTTACCAAAAGCGACTTCGCGGCCCCTCCCGTAGCCCTCCCTATATCTGCTCCTGAATAACTTGATGGAAGGTTTTCCGCATCAGTTAAATCCGCTATAATTTGCGCGTATACTGTTGCTGCCGGTGTCCTGTTAACGTTTAAGCTACTTAGGTTTGAGGCATCTGCCGGGTTATGAAGCACCAGCGGCACATCGCCATAAAAACGAACCAGATTAAAGTAAAACAGGGCCCTTAAAAATTTGGATTCACGTACTAAGCGCGACCTTAATGTGGTATCAAACTGGATGGTTGGGATAGCATCGATAGCCGCATTGGCTCTGCTTATACCAGTATAATTCTGGCGCCAGATCACCTGCAGCCTGTCATCAGTAGCCGTGTAGGTTATTGAACTTAACGCCCTTACATTCGGGTTAATTGCCGATGGCCCTGCGGCGAGGTCATCCGTTGTCATATCAGCCAAAAAATTAATCTCCCTGCCGTATAGTGGCTGTTCTGTCCCATCACTTATGAGTTCGCTGTAAATAGCGGTTACGCCCGCAGTAGCGTCAGACTGGGTTTTAAAGTATTGGGTAGTGGTGATGTATGAAGTTGGATTCTCGGCCAACTTGTTGCAAGCGGTTAAAATACTTGCTGTAATTATCAATAGTAATAGCTTTTTCATTGTTGGATGAATTAAAAGGTGACGTTTAAACCAAGCAAATAGGTTTTGTAGTTAGGGTAAGCGCCATAGTCGATGCCTTGTGCAGTGTTGTTCTGCTCGAAACTGCTTACCTCAGGATCGTAACCGGTATATTTTGTCCAGGTTACCAGGTTTTGGGCAGATACATAAAGCCTGATCTGTTTTGCATGGATTTTTGTCAACACCGCGTTGGTAAATGTGTAGCCTAATACCAGGTTTTTTAAGCGCAGATAAGAAGCGTCTTCCACAAACTGACTTGACATTTGGGCCACCGGGTTATTTGATGCGCGTGGAATGGTATTGCTTGGGTTTGTCGGTGTCCAACGGTTAGCAACATCGCCCCAGGCATTTTGAGAAAGATTGGTGATTTCGAGTTGCTGGCGTAATGCATTGTAAATTTTGCCACCATATGATCCTTGCAGAAACACAACCAGATCAAACCCTTTATAGGTGAACGTGTTGGTTAAGCTCCCGGTAAATTTAGGCTGAACACTGCCGAGGTTTGTTTTATCAGCAGTGGTTATTACACCATCGTTATTGGTATCCTGGTAACGGACATCGCCGGGCTTAGTATTAGCCTTACTATTCAATGTCGGATATTCTGCTATTTGAGCAGCATTTTGGAATATGCCAACAGTTTTATATCCCCAGAACGTGCCCAAAGGCAATCCTACTTTTATAATTTCAGGTTGTAACACACCTAAAGTAGTACCCGGTATAGTTGGGAAAAATGAGGTTTCGTTATTCCCGAGGCTTAGTACTTTATTTCGATTTTCAGAATACACTAAAGCTGTTTTCCAAACAAATCCATCGCTATTAATATTCTCGGTGTTTATCCCTATCTCAATCCCTTTATTTTCTACACTACCAATATTTTGCAGGGACAGAGAATATCCTGACGATAAAGGAACCGGTACAGCCAGTAATAGGTTAGTAGTTTTTTTGTAATAAGCGTCAAAAACAAAGTTTATCTTGTTATCCAATAATCCTAAATCAAAACCCCCATCGTATTGCGCGGTTTTCTCCCATTTTAAATCAGCGTTAGCTAACTGTGTTTGCGCCAGCCCTACTACTTGTGTATTATTAAAGTCGTAATTGAACGGGCTGAATAGCGCTAATGATTGATATTCGCCTATTTCCTGGTTTCCGGTTTCACCTGCGCTTAACCTGAGTTTAAGGTTACTTACAACAGGAGCACTTTTTATGAAATCTTCTTCACCTGCATTCCATGAAAAACCAGCTGATGGGAAATAACCCCATTTATTGCCTGCACCAAATCTTGATGATCCATCGGCCCTGCCTGATACTGTAAAGTTATATTTATGCAGATAAGAATAGTTGATCCTGGCCAGGTAAGAATCCAATGCCCAGCTATAGGCGTTTGAGGTTGGCGTTAGAATTTGTGAACCACTTTGTAAACTATTGTAGCTGGTTAAATTACTCACAAAATCTTTTGACCCGGCGGTCAGGGATTCGTTGCTTAAATATTGTGTGGTGTAACCAGCCAATATATTCAGCTCATGATCATTATTAATGGTTTTGCTGTAAGTAAGTGTATTTTCATCCAACCAGCTGTTTGATGATGCTGCTCCTACAGTCGCGTAACCCAGGGTTGAATAACCATCGCCGGTATAGGACGGCGCGTAAAAATTAGACTTTGAGTTGATCAGATCGGCACCAAGGCTAACCTTCGCTTTTAAACCCGGGGCCAGTGTATATTCGGCAAACAGGTTACCTAATGATCTGTTCACTTTGGTTTGATTAACAATGGATAGCAAATCCTGAATTGGATTGGATGGCGTAGTTGAATAGGTATTCAATACGTAATTGCCATTAGCATCCTTTACCGGAAGTACCGGTGGAGTAGTTAATATATTGGTGATAATATTAGGACTGTTTAAGCTGTTGGAAGCAATGTTAGATGCGGCACCCTGTGATGTAGAATAACTGGTAGTCGCGTTAATACCTACGTGGAAATTTTTTGAAATGTCCCTATCGTAATTAAACCTTAAAGAATACCTTTTAAAATCGGTGTTCAGTAAAATGCCCTCCTGGTTGAAATAATTGCTGGAGATATTATAACGTGATTTTTCATCGCCGCCAGAAAAGGTTAACTCATCATTTTCTACCGGGGCTGTTCTAAAAGCGGCATCCTGCCAGTTAGTTCCCTTGCCAAATGCGGCGATTTGGGCAGATGTAAATGATGGGGCCTGGTTAGAACTGGCCAATATATCATTACGTAGTTCAGCCCACTGTGTGGCATCTAGAAGCGGAACTTCCTTGCTTATTTTTTGCAGGCCATAATAAGTTTGAAAGGCAACATCGTTTGTTCCCCTTTTACCCTTTTTAGTGGTTATGATGATAACGCCATTTGCGCCCCTGGAACCATAGATCGCGGTTGCTGATGCATCCTTTAACACCTCTATCGATTCAATATCCGAAGGATTTATGGTTGATAATGCATTTACAGCGCCGCCTGTACCTGCACTGCTGCTGATAGTGGTATTATCGTTATATACCGGAAATCCGTCAATAACATATAGCGGCTCGTTTCCGCCGGTAATGGAGTTACCACCACGTATCCTGACACTGGCGGATGCACCCGGCTGACCAGAACTTTGGGTAACCTGCACCCCCGGAGCGGCACCTCTTAACAAATTATCAACCGATGAGGAAACCTGGCTTAAATTTGATTTGGGTACCGTGGATATAGCACCTGTAATATCGCTTCGCTTTTGTGTACCATAACCTACAATAACTACATCGTTTAGTTGTGATACCTTATCAGATAATTGGATATTGACCGGGCTGCCCGTGGCATACACCTCTTTGGTTTTATACCCAATGAAACTAACCACTAGTGTATAAGGCAATTTTTGCCCGGTAACAAAACTAAAACGGCCGTCGGAACCGGTAACTACCTCATGCGTTACGCCTTTAATTCGTAATACTACGCCGGTTATGGGTTGCCTGGTGGTGCTATCGGTAACAATACCGTCGATCCTGGAGTTAATGATCGGAACTTCTGTTTGACCGAAGACCGTACCAGGAATGGCTAGAAATAACAGGACGCCAATAATCCCGGAAAGAAAACGTTTAGTATGGATATATATTTCCATATATATAAGTGTTTTATGTTAATGATTCAATTCGTTCGTAAAACTTTGATGATCAGTGTGTGATTCGCAGTCGTTGCTGATCCATCAGGTAATTGACCGGCAAGGCTTCCTTGCCGGTTTGCTTTTCTGCTTGTTATAATTTCATAAGTATAAATTAATTAGGGGTTTTAATATTGCAGGTTCACCGGTATGAGGATTGCCTAATACCTGAGATACCAATTCGTTAAAGGTCAGTGGGGGGCGTGTCGTTTAATTAACAACAACAGGTACAGCAGTTCTGCTGAGCAACATGAACAAAAGAAAGGGGGTGACGTAAAAATGTTGTCATTTGTTTGTTTTTCCGCCGCAAATATATAATTTCTTTTTATATTCTATAATATATATAGGAATTATAGAATATAAAAAGAATTGACCTTTTACCCTATCCTCCTCCTTTCCCTATTCTAGGGAAAGGTATCGCACAGGGCCCCACATTTTTATATTTTTGGTGACTTAAGACATCCAAGAAGTTGTTTAAAAATGATTGAATGTTGCTTTTATATATAAACACAAAAAATCAAGTATCATTGCGAGGAACGAAGCAATCGCGAACTTTGCAAGGTGGGTTTCTGCGTGCGATTGCTTCGTTCCTCGCAATAACATAGTTTTACATCTATATAGTCGGGGATTGCCATGCTTCGCTCGCAAGTGACGATAGTTTTAAACAGATTTTAAGGAGTACTTTCTTATATCAACATAAAAAAGAAAGAGCTCCTGATGGGCAGGAACTCTTTACAACCAATTATAAACCTAGATGAGAAGACAATTATTATGAGGTCAGTCAAATAAAAATTTTCAATTACTTGATACAAATATATAAAATATTCTATTAATTCTATAGATTTAATAGAATATTTGTAATTATTATTCCTCCTCCATTACAAAACACTGATATACAGCTACAAAAAAGTTAATTACTAAATCGTTTTTCTCAATAAACATATATGTTTATTTATTCTATTTAAAATTGCGCTATTAATTAGCTCCGGGGAACTCCAGATGCTCAAATATTTTACCAGGTGGGTTAACAATATCAAGGCACTCTTTCTCGATTAGTTTGAATATTTCATCGTGTACAGCAGCCAGTAGAAAGTCTAAGATATTTTCTTTGTTCGCCCGATCTTTATTCAACCATAGTTGAAAAAATGCTTCCTGTGTTACTTCTGTAGCCGTCTCTGTATTAGCTACACGTTTGAACGCAGAGTTGTATACCTGTTGCCAGTGTTTTTCAAAAAGGGTGTCAAAAAAATCGCTATCCATTACTTTCTCTTCTTCTTTTCTGATATTTCCTGGCGTACAGCTGTTGCTGAAATTTTAACTTGTTGCAGTGTACGGCGCAAACGTATTCCGGCTGTACTATTACCTTTTTCGAAAAACGCAACCGCATCTTTATCAGCTAAAGCAATCAGTTCCTTTAAATTATTATAATTTTCCATATGTTTTATTATTAGTTATACTTAAGCTAAACGGATAAATACCTAATTCCTGTTGGTGATCAATAAATTTTGTCTGTCGCCGGTATCGGTATTATCAAACTTGCCTTCGAGCAAGCTTTGCCCGGTGACACCGGGATTATTACCACTACCCAATGGCCAGCTGCCTTTGGTATCCCAAACTTTGAGCCCGGCCAGTGCAGCTGCCTTTAAACCAAAGTCGGTACAGTTATTTTTACTAAGATGGTAAGCGATGTTATGATATTGCCGGGTGAGCGCCAATATTTTATTAAAACGACGTTTGGAAATAAATTTACCCAAAACCTCATCCCAGGCATGTTCCGAGTCATCTTTGAATGTAGAAGACGTTGAAGGAATAAGCGGTGTGGCCGAAAGCGGGTTATCCTTTTTAGGGTAAAATCCGTAGGAAATAGCCGCATAGGTAGAGTCGGAATTATATTTGATAAGGGTAATAAAGGTGTGACCCGTATTAGCCAGTTTGAAAATTTTGGGTTTGCCGCGAACAGGTTGTTTAACATGAAAAACCAGCGCATAAGCGATAGCGGTTTTACCATCATCAAATGTTTCGCTGATCTTTTCATTGCTGATGGGCTTACTGCTGATTTCTTTATCCGTATCGGCACCAAGTAAATTTTCTTGTTTCTCAAGCAAAGAATCATCTTTTAAAGTGATAGGAAGATCAGCTGTAGCGAGACTGTCGGTCTCCTGCTGCATCGTTTTAAAAAAGCATTTCATTGCCAGCGGGTAAAGCCTTAGCCGAGTTAATAAATTGGCCAGGTAATACAGGCGTTTAATCCTCGCCGGATTATAATTGACATTACCTGTCTCCACATCTTTCAGGTAAGTAATGAGCTGTTTTCTTTGCTCTGCCTTGGTTAAATTCGTATTTAACTTTATTTCAGCCTCAATAACATTGCCGCTATGCCTGGGGTGTTCGTTAACTGACGTTAAATAGACAGGCGATTGCGCTGAGGCCGTCTGGCCAAAAAAGCAAAAAAGCAGTACAATAAAAAAAAGGAAGTTAAATCGAAAATTCATGGGCTTTAAAAAAATGAAATTGTGTAAGCGAGGGGTGGCTTAAAGACAACAATAATATTTTTTTTGGGACGTAATCATGGCACAAATGTAATAATTTTTTAAATACTCTACAAATTTAGTAGACTTTTTTTAACCTAATAAAATTAGAAATGGTAGCCAGGCCCAATATCATTAAGTTATGGTAAATGTAATTTTAACAATGCTCCATAGAAGCAAAACGTTGGTAACAGATAGCATTTTAAACCATTTGGCGTGCCGTAGGTACGCAACGTTGCTGGGTCACGTACCTACGGCACGGTATTTATTTCGTTTTATTTTCTACCAACGTATAACCCCTACGGGGGTTTAGGCTTAACTTAATGAATTGGGCCTAACCCCGCCAATGGCCACACAATATGTTTGATAAATTCAGCATGAAAAAGCAGAGGCATGGGCACTACTACCCAAAAGAGTACCCAAGTGGTTTCGGTTATCTTGTTTTGCAGGAACCTTATTTTACGGCTTATCATCAATTTTTCAAATAGTACAACGCTGCCCTGTATAATAAAGTAAAGCAACGGCAGCCCATAACCACTATTTACCGGTACGCTAAGTGCAAGCTCGTGCAATAGGCCTGAAAATATAAAGGCTAACATGAGCGCGGCGACGCTTCCAATCTCATTTTTCAGAGGCCGAAATATGGCCACGGAGGTCATCTCGCTAAAAGCGATATTCCATCGTTTGCTCCAAAACTCGGTAAGGCTAGTTGCTTTAGCCGGTTGCCTGAATAACAGGTAGGTATTAACACCTGAAAACCGCCACATACCCGCACTGATACTTAGCATACCGAAATGCAATATTAAGCTTAACCCTACTAATAAGCATCCGCTAACGAGAATGTAGGTTAGTTCTTTATCAAGATTGAGTAATAGCAACCTATGGCCGATAAATATCAATATCAAACCCGCTAAAACCCGTGTAATGCCCATCCTGACCATCGCCCATCCGCCGGGTACCGGCGCGCTTCCTATCTTTTCAAAAGGTTCGGCACGCATACCTGCCCATCCCCCGGCAAAGGTGAGCCATTGCTTAAAGGTGAGGGTTAACGGTTTGGTTTTATAACTTTCGGTTACCGCGATGACCTTCATGGCAGAAAATGTGGTCGCGATGATGGATAGCATTCTGATTATCGGATGATCATGCAAAAAGATAAAATAGACTGCAAGTATGGCAATGATCATCAGCATCCAGCCTGCGAAAACCATTTTGCGTTTAACCAACTCATAACCCAGCAGCAGAACCAAAAGGTTAATGCCTACGAAATATATTATGTGAAGCAATAAGGTTTTCATAATCAGTTGTGTTGATAGTTGAAATAAAAAGCGAGGCTATATATTACGCTTAAAGATATAAAAAGAGTTACCAGGGTTATTTCTGCCATTACATTCCAAAACCCTGCTGGGAAGTTCGACCTGTCGAAATATAAAAACTGTATCAGAATCCGTGAGATCCAATATAGGGCAATAAAACCGATAACCAGCATGGCCAATGTTGAGCCGTTGGTTAGCTCTTTAAAATCAAACACAGAAAGCAAGCCGAAAGATAGATTGATTGCAAAGATGTATCCGGCATAAGTCCAGAACATTTGTTTGATCAATGGTTGAACTTTTGCCAGTTCGGTTCTCCAGTTTAATATTGGCGGGATGGCCAAACTGCCTATTGCCAAAGTGATTTGTGCAAGCCCGGCAACATAGATGCATTGTTGGATTGAATTTTGCATGGCTTTGGCTAATTAGTTCTTTTTTTCAGGATATTTTCGATAGCAGCCTTTGCTTCCGGAAAAGCGAAAACAAACCCGGCATCGGTTAATCGTTTGGGTAAAACCCACCTGCTTTTTAGGATCAACTCTGTTTCGGTACCGATTACTATAGCGCCTATTTTCAGCAGCCATTCCGGGGCGGGTAGCCCTAAGGGCATGTGACATGCCTGGCGAATATAGTTCATGAACACTTTATTTTTTATTGGCGTTGGCGCGGTACAGTTGATCACACCATCCATTTCGGGATGATCAAACAGCCATTCGGTGCAGCGGGCGGTATCCTGCTCATGTACCCATGATACATATTGCTGTCCGTTGCCTTGCATACCGCCGAGGCCAAGTTTTACCAGGTTAAGCAGGCGTGGGAATGCGCCATCGGCAGCCCCCATTACGATGCTCATGCGCAAGGCGATTTTGCGGGTTTTAGGGGTATCGGTATTAAAAAAAGTTTCTTCCCATTTGCGGCAAACGTCTATAGAAAAGCCAGTGCCAATCTCCCCGGTCTCTTCATCTTGCGGACGGTCTTCCGCATGGCGGTAGATGGTGGCTGAGGTAACGTTGATCCATAAGGCCGGCGGATTGGTTAGCCCGGCAATAACTTCGCCCAAAACAGTAGTTGGCAATACTCTTGAAGCAATAATGGCCGCTTTATTTTTTTCGGTATAGCGGCAATTAACGTTTTTGCCCAAAGGTTGATAAGCATATCGGCACCCGGTAGCTCCTTAACCCACGCGCCTTGTGTTTTGCCATCCCAAACAAGGGTTTTTATATTGCCATCCTGATCTTTGGGGGTGCGGGCGAGGATGATAATTTCTTTCGCTAAATCCCTATAATAATTAGCCAGCACAGTACCCACATAACCGTTGCCGCCTGCGAGGATGATTTTTTGATATTTCATGATTATCTGTTTAAAAAGATAAGTAAAAGAACCAGTAAACGATAGCAAGCCCAGCTAATAGTTAAAGTCCAGCCCAGTTGCAGGAGTTTTGTTCTACGGATGTGTTCCAGGAACATTAAACCTGCCACACCCATAAAGTAACACACATAAAACAGCGGCGGCAGACTAACACAGGCAGCAATAACCAAGCCGGGCAACAGTAATAGCGCCCCGGCAAAAGAGATGGTCATCACATTGCCCAGGTAAGCCCATTTTTTTGTTTTGGCGATGATGCTCACGATGACACCCTGGAAAAATATTTGGCCACCACAAACCACATACTCACGGTAACTTGTGCCAACAGGCAACAGGCCATACATAAAATGCACATAAGCGGTAAGGATGTAAGCGGTAAGTACACAGGTAAACAGCAGATAGGCTACGCGATAGTTTAGTTTAAACGTTGGTTGATAAGCATACTGCTCGCTGGCGGCGGGTATAATTACACGGCGGTTGTAAGAGATGAATGCATATACTTTGCTCATCAGCCATAAAAATGGTTTATACTCAAATACCGGTTTAAGAAAAGGTACCGCTACCGCAAATACTTTAAATAAACTTTGGATCCCATAGCTTACTTCGCCTGTGGTTTGGTTTACAAGGGCAATCTCGTTAACAGCCCGTTGCCTATCTACCAGCGGACAAGCGGCTTCGGGTGTTTCCTGGTAAGATGCCCTGCCGTTTTGTTCAATCAGGCCAGTATTTACAAAAGCTTTGGTGTAGATGCTGCACATTGGGCATTCGGCATCGTAAAGGATCAGGTAGTTTTTAAGCGTATTCATAATATTGAAATTTCAGTAATAATTGAAAGTTTAAATCATAAAAAAAATCTACTTAAAGATTTTTAGAATAGAGCCCCAAAACCAGCTTTCGTCGGCTTTTAACATGGTCTCTAAAGTTTTATCTACATTTTTAGCCAGTTTATTAATATCGGTTACCGACTTGTTGAAAGTTTGATAAGCCGGATCTTTCTTATCCCCTTCTACTTTGGTTAGCTCGTCCAGTATTTTGATGATGGGGTCGAGTTCGCGTTTACGGCGTTCTTTGGCTACCTGGCGGGCAATGTTCCAGGTATCTTTATCAGCGAAAAAATATTCTTTACGCTCGCCTGCCTTAAGTTGTTTTTCTACCAGTCCCCAGCTCATTAATTCGCGGAGGGTCATGTTGGCGTTGCCGCGGGAAATGCTTAACGACTCCATGATGTCCTCGGTGGTGAGTGCATCCGGACTTATCAATAGCAAAGCATGCACCTGTGCCATGGTGCGGTTAACGCCCCACTCCGACCCCAGTTTGCCCCAGGCTTCGATGAATTTTTGTTTTGCTTCAGGTAATTCCATGTACAAAGGAAGTAATTAAAATTAAACTTTCAAAATATATTGAAAGTTTAATTTACAATAATAAGTTTTTAGTGTGATGATTTGTGGGTGGGAAGGTGTTGTACTTCTGCTAGCGTCATTGCGAACGGTAGCGTGGCAATCCCAGACTTTACAGGTCGATATGCATAATTGCTTGTCTGTTGGTATCGCTGGCCGCTAAGGCGTCACTTTCTTTTTCCGCAAAAGAAAGTAACCAAAGAAACTGAGCGGAGCGACCTCATGAACACTATTAAAAAACAAAAACACTTGTGAATAAACTCCCGGCTGCGCCTGCTTCTTTTAAGGTTAGTGCTGCTACTTCTGGTGTGGTTGCCGAACCAGACGATGCCGGTTTTGGGCGGTTAACGGTGGGGTTGTGCTTTTGCGTTGTAAAGGTCTTGGGGGTGGATTCCTACGGGCCAACTACAGATTTTATGCGCCGGATTGGCACCTATTGCTATCCCTTACACGAGCAAGTTGAGAATACACAAGCAGTGTGCGTGCGCCGGCGGCGGGAAAACCTAATCGAAAAGTTTCTTCTTGATCTTTGCTGTTCTGGTGTCACTAATTTTAGAAACGCGGTTGTAATAATTAATAGTTCCCTTTGCTTGCGGACTTTCCTGATCTTCGAAAGAATCAATTTTCTCTTTGTATTTATCGGAAAGTTTTAATCCGTTTCTCATAACAATCACATTAGTTACTTTGGGCATCTTTGTTTGATAAAAGGTTTTGTTATGGCTTATAGTAAACCCTTTCGATGTTATTATCTCTATTATACTATTTACTAAAGGTTTAAAATCTTCTTTACTAGAAAGCGTGATATCGTCAACAAACGTAGTAAATGTTAAGTTTTTTTCTCGCGCAAATTTTTCTATTTCACTACCCGCTTTTACGAAAACAAGATTAGCGATATAGGGTGAAGTTGGTGTTCCTTGGGGTAATTGCCCTTTATAGGTTGTGAGTTTTGTTAAGATATTTGCGATTTCTGGCGCGAATCCTCTTGAGCTAAACATTTCATATACTTGAACATGTGAGATACCAGGATAAAAATTACGGAGATCGGTCTTAAAGAAATACTTATTACCCTGATGCATTTTCGCATTGAGAATATTGTCTCTACGCTCAATACCACCAAATGCGTACTTGGGCAATTTAATTCTTTTTAGAATATTTCTATATATACCACGCTGTACTGTCTTCAAGAAAGTAATACTTGGGTATAAATCCCTTGTCCTCGCCTTTCCATATTTGTCTTTTAATTGTACACCGTCCTTCCCTAATTTGGGATTGCTGATCAAATAATAGAATTTATCTATGTTGTCGACGAGATAATGAAGTTCTTTGGGTTTAACATTCAGTATTTGGCAAAGTTTATCTGTGTCGAGCATAATTTCTTCTTAAAAAAAGTTTTGCACCATCCCTTTTATTGATGGCTCAATAATTTTAAAAGCTTCTTGCTTTTTGGGATCAATATCATCTACCGACAAAGCCATAAAAAACAGAATTGGCAATGGAACATCCAAGGCGGATGCGATACTTTTTAGTATAGATAATGCAGGTTCCTTTTGATTATTTTCAATCTTAGATAGGTACGCTTGTGTCATCTTGCATTTATCAGCCAGTTCATTCTGCTTATAGCCTTTTTTAATTCGGTATTCTTTAATACTATTTCCTAAATCCATAAAAAAATGATAGATAAAATAGGGGTGTCAGGTTCAAAACAGGTTCTTAAAATGGTCTGCTACAGTGAAAACTTTTATAAAAATACCAACAACCTTCATACAAAGGTCTGCTTTGGTATGGAGATCCTGAGTTGTCCCAATTTTCTCCAGTTTTTTGATGCAGTCGTTTAAAAGAACTTGCTCGTCCTCTGAGAACGAACAGCAGTAATTTGAAATGATGCTCCTTATACCTTGTATAAGGTCATCGTTGTTCTTGATGCTATGATTTTGCATGATCTGTGATTTTAATTAGGCGAAAGTGCCTTCCTATATTTACAATCATGCTGTAATTAAATTCACAATTGTTGCTCGTTACGCACCCCTATAGAATCCTGCTTCCTATTAATAAAAACAGTAGTGTGATTTAGCTTAACATATTAATTATTAATACTAATTATTAATAGTGTTAATTAAGTTGTATTGGCTTTCTGTTTGCATTGCATTTAGCGCTGCCTGACACAGTAGTCGTTACAAAGTCATGATCACCCAAAGACCTAATTAAAGGTTGTGTATTACTACACTTTACGATTTGAATAAATTACATTTAGTTTCAAAAACATTTCAAAGAACATGATGCAATAGTAACATTTATTCCTTACAGTACAAAATAAATATCAATAAATATTTTAACAGAACTATTTTCAAGCCTATTAGCTTGATGATAATTTCGTTTTTTCTTAGTAAAACTCTGTGAGGAGGCAATTTTAGTTCCCGCAGGGTCTCTCGAAGAGGACCCTGCGCACGTCATAAAGTAAAAAGACTATCGGTTCATTAAACGCAGGGTCCTCTTCGAGAGACCCTGCTAAGACGGGAAATATTCTATAATGTTATTCGTAAAGCGGTTTCAAACTGATGGTATGCCACTTGCTTAGTTTATTCATCAATTCGTCCAGTTTTACGGGTTTGGATATGTAATCATCCATACCGGCTTGGAGGCATAGTTGCTGGTCGGTATCCATGGCATTAGCTGTAAGGGCTATAATTACGGGTTGCTTTATATTTATCGCCCTGATCATTCTTGTTGCCTCAAGGCCATCTATTATTGGCATTTGCATATCCATTAGTATCAGGCTATACAGCCCTTCCTGCATCACTTTAACCGCTTCTTTACCGTTGCTAACTATATGCGGCTGGTAACCCATTTTGTTAAGGATGTGTTTTATAACATGCTGATTTACCTCGTTGTCTTCGGCAATTAAAATATTGAAGGGGTATTGATCGCAAAAATCTGCCGAGAGTTTGCTCTTAACGGTCACCTCTTCCTGTTTTGCCGATCTGTTTCTTAAAGCGGTGAATACCTGCTTGCTTAGTATTTGTTGTTTTATCGGTTTGTTCATGATGGAGATAAACAGCTTGCGATCATCGCTTTTAAACTCTTCGCCGATGGAGCTAAGCAAAATAATTGGCAATTGCGGATAGCTTTCCTTGATTAGTTTGGCCAGCATCATGCCATCCATTACCGGCATCTCCATATCGGTAATCACCAGGTCGACTTGTTTATCTTTTTGTAAGGCCACGAGTGCTTCGGCACCTGAACTGGTCAATATTGGACGAAGGTTCCAGTTTTCGAACTGTCGTTTTAAAATGGCAAGGTTAGTTTGATTATCATCCACCACCAATATTTTTTTGCCTTTCAGGTCGTCTATATTACAATTATTTGCCTCAACGGTATTATTTATACCAGCCATGGTATTAATGGTGAAGTAGAATGACGATCCTTCACCATCTTTGCTTTCCACGTTGATCTCGCCATTCATCAGGTGTACCAGTTTTTCGCAGATGGCAAGGCCTAAGCCAGTACCGCCATATTTACGCGTAGTGGAAGAATCAACCTGCGAGAATGCTTTGAAAAGCCGGTGTAATTTATCTTCCGGTATGCCGATACCTGTGTCCCAAACATCAAAACGCAATGTCATGTTTCCATCTACGCCAATTTTATGGATGTCTACCTTTATACCTATTTCGCCCTTTTCGGTAAATTTAATAGCATTGCTCATCAGGTTTATCAGCACCTGCTTAAGCCGCAACGGGTCGCCCATGATGTTTGGCGGCACATCTTCGGCAATTTCATAAACCAGGTCCAGCTTTAGCTGCGCGGCTTTAACCGCGAACATATCCAATACATCCTCGATAGATTGGCGCAGGCTAAAGTCGTCGCTCTCCAGCTCCAGGCTTCCCGATTCTATCTTGGAGAAATCAAGTATGTTATTAATCACATGGATCAATGTTTCGCCGCAATTGATGATGGTATCGGTAAACATGCGCTGCTCATCATTCAAAGCTGTTTCGTTAAGGAGGGACGACATACCGATAACACCGTTCATAGGCGTGCGTATCTCGTGGCTCATGGTGGCCAGGAAGATGCTTTTTTCCTGGTTGGCCTGTTCGGCGGCCTGCCTGGCCTCCAGCAACTCCTTGTTTGATGACAGTAATTGCTGGTTGGAATGTTCCAGTAGTTCCTGATTCTGCTTCCGCTCTAAGGACAGCATTGCCTCTTGTTGTAATTCGGCCATTTGCATGGTTTGTATAACCTGCTGTTCGCTGTATTTCCGGAGTTGATACGACCATAAGCCGCAGGTAAACATGATTACACCGGTTAATAAAACGTGTATGATAAATGTTTGCAGATCGAAGTAATTCAACTGCGTAAAATAAATACCGCCGACACCTATATCCTGCAAATAGCTAAATGTAGCATGATGTATGACCACTACGATAAGCAAGGGTAATTGCAGCTTCCATTTTTGATAAGTAATGAGTATAGCGCTGCTGATAAATGCAAAAAAATGCATTTCGAACATACCATGCATCTGGTAAATAAACTGGGCCATGAATATTCCCAATACGGCACTCAATACATACTGATACAACGATGATGCGGGCAATAATAACTTGGTAGAATAATAAGCCAATACGCAAATACCACCTACGCCAATAGCAATTAACCAGGTATCGTAAAAAGATGCCAGACCCAGGCCCACCAAAAAATAAAAAGCTAGGAAATAGTTTATGAGCTTATCAGAACGTTCCTTAACTTCGGATTGAAATATCAGGTTTTGTGTTAATGTTGCTTGCAAATGATATTGAATTAGATCGGCACTTAATATTTACAGTTTGCTAACCGGCAACCATAAGAGGTTAGCGCCAGCTTACTGAAAAACAGTTTTTTATTATTATCAAGCAAGCCGTTGATTGCTTGCTGAGCATAATTTGTTTTTTCGTCGGTACAATAACGGCTGATGTTGTAATTACCACGGTAATATAACTTTCCTTTATTATCAATAAGAGCCACCTGCGGCGTGGAGTATACTCCGCATGCAAGCGCTATAGATTGATCAAATGTTACGGGGATATCCAGGTCAAATTTATCCTGAATTTCCTTTGCGGTATAAGTTCTATCGCTGATTACAACAATTACGAAGTTTACTTTTTGACCATATTGTGCAACCAACGATTTAAACATTTTGATATTAAACCTTGAACACGGGCACACCGGATTAAAAAAATGCAAAAAGAGTGGCTTAGTGCCGTTTGTTTTCAGTTTAGCATTTAATTTAATCAGCTCACCGGGATTTACCGCCTTGTAATTTTGCGGTACGGGAGTAGGCAATTGATATTGAAGTTCGTTATACCAAAATAGTGTCCCGATTACCCCAAGTAACAATATTAGCCATATGATTACCAATGTTTTTTTCATGCCGACAATTTTCTACGCACAAAAATAGTAAATGTTGCTAATGATAGCTGAATGGGGCAATTTACTCCTTTTAGGAGTATTTATTTTGCTTTTGAGGATAGGGTACAGTAAAATCACTTTTAAAACCAGTTGCATATTTTACCCTATTCTCCTCCTTTCCCTATTCCAGGGAAAGGTATCGCACAGGGCCGGCATTTTACATTTTTGGAGATTAAAGCCATCTTACAAAGTGCTTAAAATTCTTAAAGGCGATTTACCTTGGAGATGCCATGAATGTTTGTGGGGGGGCAGGGTCTTGCGGGCGGCGTTATGCATGAGCGGAATTATTTGTTTTGTGACGAGGCCTTTTTACATTAGTAAACCGTAATTTTATTTAAAATCACAAAAACCTTTTCAACATGAAAAAGAACCTAGTGCTGCTTTTTATGATAGCATGCCTGCTATTCAGCTATAATAGCTTTGCCCAGCTTACCCCTGCGCCAAGCTCAACCCAAACCATTATACAGGATTTTGGTCTGGGTAAAATTACCTTAACTTATTCGCGCCCTAACGTAAAGGGCCGTAAAATATTTGGCTATACCGAGCCTTACAATACGGTATGGCGTACCGGCGCAAATGCAGCCACCACCATCACTTTTACCGATGATGTAACGCTGGAGGGGCATAAAGTTGCCGCTGGCACTTATGGCCTGTTCAGTATCCCCGGTGAGAATGAGTGGACCATCATCTTAAACAAAAAAGCCAGGCAGTGGGGCGCCTATGATTATAATGCTGCCGATGATTACCTGCGTTTTACGGTGAAGGCTATTAAAATACCGGAGAACGTGGAAACCCTTACTTTGCAATTCACTAATGTGTTCCCAACCACTGCCGACCTAAACCTTTCATGGGAGCATACCGCGCTTGCCATCCATTTGACCACGGATATTGATGCAAGGGTAATGGCCCGGATAGACTCGGCCATGCAAACCGCTAAAAAACCTTATTATGACGCCATTATTTATTACTGGAATAATAATAAGGATATGACTAAAGCCTTGCCATGGGCACAGGTCCTGCAAACAGCACCGGGTTTCCCACCTATGGTTGTTAAATTATGGCTGGCGAGAGTGGAACTACGACTTGGCGATAAGGCTGCCGCCATAAAGGCAGCACAGGAAGGCATCGCGGCAGCGCAGACAGCTAAAACTCCCGAATATGTTCGTTTAAATACGGAGGTTTTGGTGGAGGCGAAGAAATGAGGATGAGCCGCAGGGGTTCTTTCAGAAAGCCCTGCGGGGACGGAATCAAACAATAACTAAATTTATTCCATGATTATAGATGCTGATGTTGTCATTATAGGGGCTGGCCTGGCGGGTCTTGTCGCGGCAAATGAATTAATCAATAAAGGCTCGCGCATTGTAATCCTCGACCAGGAGCCGGAGCAAAATCTGGGGGGCCAGGCATTCTGGTCATTAGGTGGCCTATTCCTGGTCGATTCGCCCTTGCAAAGGCGAATGGGTATCAAAGATAGTTATGAACTTGCCCTGCAAGATTGGATGGGCACCGCACAGTTTGACAGGCAAGAGGATCATTGGCCCAGAAAATGGGCAGAAGCATATGTGGCATGGGCTGCAGGCGAAAAATACACGTGGCTAAAACAGTTGGGTATTAAATTCTTTCCCGTAGTTGGGTGGGCCGAACGTGGCGGTTATGGAGCTATAGGGCACGGAAATTCCGTACCGCGCTTTCATATTACCTGGGGTACCGGGCCAGGTGTTTTACAGCCTTTTACGGACAAGATAAAGGCCGCATCTTCAGCGGGTTTGGTGCAGTTAAAATTCAGGCACAGGGTTAAAGAATTGATAGTAGTAAATGGATCTGTAAAGGGGGTTAGCGGTGAGGTTTTAGCGGCAAGTGATGTACAGCGAGGGGAGAAGAGCAGCGATAGTGTTGTAGGTGATTTTACAATTAACGCTCCGGTGGTAGTGGTAACATCAGGTGGTATAGGCGCTAACCATGAATTGGTCAAGAAAAACTGGCCGGAACGTTTAGGAAAGGCTCCAGACAATATGCTTTCAGGGGTTCCTGAGCATGTGGATGGGCGTATGATAGGTATTGTAAAAGATGCTGGGGGTAACGTAATTAATCCTGACCGGATGTGGCATTATACCGAAGGGATAAAGAACTGGAACCCTATATGGAAAAACCATGGTATCCGAATTTTGCCGGGCCCTTCATCTTTATGGCTCGATGCGGCAGGCAGGCGGCTCCCTGTACCATTGTTCCCGGGTTTTGATACGCTGGGAACGCTCGATCATATCATGCATACCGGGTATGATTACACCTGGTTTATTTTAAACCAAAAAATTATTCGTAAAGAATTCGCCCTATCCGGTTCAGAACAAAACCCCGACCTTACCGGTAAGGACTGGCGCATGGTACTAGGGAGAGCAGTGGGGAGCAAAGCAACTGGTCCTGTTGAGGCATTTAAACAGTATGGCGAAGACTTTGTTGTGAAGGATAACCTGAAAGACCTGGTAGATGGGATGAATGCAATTACGGCGAAACCACTTCTTGATTTTGAGGTTATCCGCCAGGAAGTTACAGCACGGGACAGGGAAACAGAAAATACATTTAGCAAGGATTTACAGATTACGGCTATTCGCGGCGCAAGAAAATATTGGGGAGACAAACTAATACGCACCGCTCCTGTACATAAACTACTCGATCCTTCAGCGGGCCCGCTGATAGCGGTAAGGCTGCGTATTCTTACCCGTAAAACGCTTGGCGGGATAGAAACGGATTTACAAGGACGTGTGCTAAATGCGGAAGGACAGGTAATTGAGGGTTTATTTGCCGCGGGTGAGGCAGCGGGATTTGGGGGCGGTGGTATGCATGGCTATAGCGCATTAGAAGGAACATTCCTGGGAGGATGCTTATTTTCAGGAAAAATAACTGGACAGAATATAGCCAGCTCTTTATAATTTTAGTCGTTAAAATAGTTCCCATAAATAACCAATGAACTCAGAACTTAAATTCAGACTGGCTACTCAAGACGATCTTCACGACATTATTAGAATGCTTGCCGATGATGTGCTTGGTGCGAAGCGTGAAAATATACAGGGCGTGCTGTCCGAAAAAATTTTGCATGCTTTTAAACGGATTGATAGCGACCCTAATCAGGAGTTGACCATAGTTGAATTAAACGGCGAGAAAGTGGCAACATTTCACCTGACTTTTATCCAGTACCTGAATTATAGCGGCGGCCTCAGGGCACAGATTGAGGCGGTAAGAACGCATTCTAGATATCGTGGCCAAGGTATCGGCACCCAAGTTTTTCAATACATTATTAACCGTGCAAAAGAACAGGACTGTGATTTAGTTCAGCTTACAACCGACAAAAAAAGAAGTGATGCGATCCGGTTTTATAAATCCATAGGCTTCAGCCCTACTCATGAAGGAATGAAACTTAAATTGAAATAATGTGATCGAATTCAGTTTTCGTAGGGAATTATAAAAGTAGTGCGGTGGAAACACCATAGGTTAAATGAAGATGAACCTATTAGTTTTTGGAGGATCTCTTTCAGAAAACCCTCCGAAAACTAAAAAGCTATATTTTAATGAGTGACTGGTGCCGAAGGCTTTTTGAGCAGCAGCGGCAATACTACCGATATGGCCATTAGTATGGCAATAATATGCAGGCCGCCCGCAAATGAACCGCTCGACTGCCTTAAATTGGCGATAAGCAACGGCCCGAATGCACTGGCAAAGCCCCATGCGGTTAATATTAGACCATAAATTGAGCCAACATTCGCCGAGCCGAAGTAATCGGCGGCGAAGGCCGGCATGGTTCCGAAACCACCGCCATAGCACATCAATATAAGAAATACCAATATGGTAATACTTGTGGTTGTATGAAAATTAGGCAATAGCCAGAATAGTAAGACCTGCACAATAAACATTACGGCAAAAGTTCCCTTACGGCCTAAAAAGTCCGACGTCCATGCCCAAAAAACACGTCCAAGCGCATTCCCTATGCTCACTATTCCCACCATACCGGCGGCTACAATAGCATTTACTTTAGCAAACTCCTGAAACATTGGTGATTCCTGCGAAATGATGGAAATACCAGCAGTGGTGTTAAGGAAAAGTAATAGCCATAAGCCCCACCATTGCCAGGTTTTTAAGGACTGCTTCAGCGTAAAGTCCGCAGTGGTTTTTTGCGCTTTTTGGGCAGCCCCTTTATCCCAGCCTGCAGGCGCCCATCCGTCGGGTGGGTTTTGCATAAAGTACGCGGCTGTTACAGCTGTAATCATGTAGGCTATACCCAGGTAGGCAAATGTGTGTAAAACACCCACGCTTTGAATAAGGCGCGTTGCAACGGGCGCGGTAATTAGTGCGCCAATGCCAAAGCCGCCAACAGCAATTCCAGTCATCAGTCCGCGTTTATCAGGGAACCATTTTACCAATACTGAAATAGGAATGATATATGAAAAGCCCAGCCCTATACCGCCGATTATCCCGTAGCTTATATAAAGCCACCACAATCCGTGATCAGAAAAGCTGGCTAAGAATACACCGGCTCCGTAAAGAAAGCCACCCGTTATGGCAACAACCCGCGGGCCAACTTTTTTAAGCCATAATCCGCCAAAAAACGAGGCGAAGCCCAAAGCCATTATAGCAATGGTAAAGGTTAATGTAACTTGTGGATTTGTCCAGTGAAATTGTTTGGCCAGCGGTACCCGGAACACGCTCCATGCATATACCGAACCTAGTGCGATTTGTAGTATAACCCCGGCAATGGCTATACCGATGCGCTTAAAATTGTTCATAAAGCTTTATTTAGGTTAATTATTGGTGTAACTATGTGTGTAGTACGCTAATACAAAAAACAGCTTAACGGAGCATCTTACTATTGCCAAAAACGCATAAAGGTTATATTTGTTTATAAAGTTGCATTCTTCTTAGGTAAGAATTGGTTATTTATAAAGCTACAGAGAAATTATTACTTTTTTCACAACTTAGCAACTCAGATCTTAATCATCTGTTAATGAATTTTTAATTGTCTTTTATTGATTTGCGTAATCAGTAACCGACAGTAGTACCGTTTATAACCAGAATCAATTATGAATAAGAAAAACTTAAGGCCGGCACTACTTGCGCTTGTGCTAACATGGAGTGGCCTGTTGTACGCCTGGCCTATTAGGGTGGCAACAACCCATGATTCACGCACGATCAATTTTGACGGACATTCCGGGCGGCTTGATCTGCATAAGCAGTTAAAAGTATTGGTATTCAGTAAAACCACGGGCTATCATCATCAAAGTATCGCCGCAGGCAATATTGCCATACAAAAATTGGGGCGTGAAAATCAGTTTGACGTTGATACCACATCGGATGCCTCAAAATTCACACAGGCTAACTTAAAACAGTATGCGGCTATTATTTTTTTAAGCACCACCGGCAAAGCCTCCGCGTTGTTTACAGAAGACGAAAAAAATGCGTTGGTGCAATACATTGAACATGGTGGCGGCTATGTGGGCATTCACGCCGCTACCGATTGTTGTTACGACTGGCAGTGGTACGGCAACCTATCCGGCGCATATTTTAGCGCCCATCCATCCCAGCAGGAGGCCGTGTTGGATGTGGTAGATTCGACCAATATAGCTACCAGCCATTTGCCCCGGCACTGGAAACGAAAAGATGAGTGGTACAATTTTAAGTGGATGGCAAATGACTTGCATGTGCTGATCAAAATTGATGAAAAAAGTTATGACGCGGGCCCTGCTAAAATGGGTGACAACCACCCTATGGCCTGGTATCATAATTATGATGGCGGCCGGGCTTTTTATACTGAATTGGGCCATACTGATGAATCGTATACCGATCCGCTTTACCTGAAACATATTTTGGGTGGTATAGAATATGCCATGGGCAAAACACCCGATAAGTAAAGAAGGAAAATACCGACCATAAGTAAAACGGTTAAGGATGTACGAGTTCGGATCGCGTTACGATTAAATCTGAAGACAGCATACGCGGAACGCGTGCGCCAGCATAGGGGACTTTTTAATACATATCAATAAATACTTTCAAAGCCCTTGACTGCGGCACATTCTTCCTAAAAATCAACACAGTGTTCATTGTCCCCAATTGCTTACTCAAACCGTGGCTTATTATTTTCCTTCCGACATAATAATTGGAAACTACCTCTTCAGGTAATAAACTGATACCGAGCCCAGCTTCAACAAAATTTATAATGCCTTCTATCGAGTTCAATACAGTACTTTTATACTGAACAATCCCCTTGGAACTCAACCAGGCTTCTAATCTCGCCCTGAAGATACATCCCTCATCAAACACAACAATTTTTACCGGCTGCATAGTAAGCAATTCATGTAATTTGGGCCCGTTTGAAGATGTCAGAATTACCAGCTGCTCCTCTTTGATATTTATCTGCGCCAAACCATTAACATTTACCGGTGCCGATACAAATGCAGCATCAAGTTTATAATTCAAAACATCGTTTATCAGGTTATTCCGCATGTCTGATTTAAACTCCAGTTCAACTTCCGGATAATCCTTTTCAAAGCGGTTAAGTATTTCGGGCACCTTTAATGCCATAGTGGTTTCTATGCAGCCTACTTTGAGACTCCCGTTAACCGTGTTATTATTTTGGATATTGTTCTTAGCCTCTTCAACCAAATATCCGATCTGCTTACAGTATTGCATCAGGATTTGTCCTCCTGGGGTAAGTTCTACCTTGCGGGATGTTCGCGTAAACAGTTCTGCACCAAATTCTTCTTCCAGACTTCTAATTCTTGCGGTAACGTTTGACTGAACCGTAAACATAGTCGCTGCCGCTTTAGTAAAACTTCCGTTGGCTGCTACGGCCTCGAATATTTTAAGATCGTTTGTATTCATTTTAATTAATCATAAAAAGTGATTTTTAAAATCACAATTAATCGTTTTATATAATCAAATATCATACTTAATTTTGATTCATCAAAAAGAAAATGAAAAACACATCAATTCATCTATTCATCGGTTTATTGCTTAACTTGTTGTTAACCAACAGTACAGAGGCGCAATTAGATCATCAGCCAAACCTAAATAATCAAGTCATGGAAAACAGTTCAATTCACTATCGTACCATTAAGGTAAATGGTTTAAATTTATTTTACAGGGAAGCAGGAGCAGCAAATGCACCAGCCATCCTTTTACTGCACGGGTACCCAACCTCTTCACACATGTTCAGGAATTTGATCCCTATCCTGAGCAAAAAATATCATGTCATCGCCCCCGATCTTCCGGGATTCGGCTACTCTGACGCACCGGATCATGATAAGTTCAAATACACTTTCGACAATCTTGCTAACACAATGCAGTTATTTATTGACAAGTTGGGCATGAAACGCTTTGCCGTTTATATTTTTGACTATGGCGCCCCGGTTGGTTTAAGATTAGCGATGGCTAATCCCGAAAAAATCACCGGTATAATAACCCAAAATGGTAATGCCTACGAAGAAGGCTTAAGCAAAGAATGGAACCCAATACAGAAATACTGGAAAGATCCATCCCAGGCAAACCGGGATTCGCTTAGGGATTTCGTTTCTAAAAAGGCAACATGGTTCCAATATCATGAAGGCGTATCTGACCCATCATTAATTGCTCCTGAGAGCTATACGCTTGATCAGTATTTCCTTGACAGACCGGGCAATATAGAGATCCAGTTGGATTTGGTGAAAGATTACAGGACTAACGTAGCGTTATATCCAAAGTTCCACGAATATTTCAGGGCCTACCATCCAAGATTATTGGCCGTTTGGGGAAATAAAGATCCATACTTCCTGCCTGCCGGAGCCGAAGCATACAAAAAGGATCTTCCCGATGCTATTGTTAAATTTTACAATACAGGCCACTTCGCCCTTGAAACAAATGTAACAGAGATCGGGGCGGATATTCTTAATTTTATGGCTACACTGCCTAAATAATTAGTAATTAGTCAAAGCTTCAACTCCTACAAGTTGAGGCTTTTTTATAGCATTCAGCATATGGTCGGTATTTTCGCCGCACCATATTTTAGCAGCTTTGCCTTCAATTTGTACCATATTCTGAAAGCAAAAGCGATAAAAACCTACAATTTTCCATCAAAAATTAGCAAAAAGCGATGTTTTTCAATCATTTTGGGGCCTAAAATGGGGGTTTTCCACTCAAAAAACACGTTAAAACCAATGTAAAAACTGCCTTTTTAAGGTCGTTTTGGGTACTTTTGGGGTGAAAAGTGTACCAAATGTACAGCACAGCCCACATTGGAATTTTACGGCATAAAGAAGGTCTTATTCTCGCGGAAAAAGACCTTTCAAGATGATGAGATTTACCGGGTTTAAAGCGGTGATTTAGCTAGTTGTTTCCTGCACATCGTGCTCAACCGCAAATTGCCCGTTACCTTCGATCAGAAATCCAATAATTGCCACAAGCACTATTATGGATAACCATACTTCGGAATAGGGTTTTAAAACACTTTGTTTTAAGCTGATCAAAAATACGGCTCCTAATAAGACAGGTAAGTTAAGTAAACAAAACAAGCGGGTACGCAAACCGAAAGCAATACAAATACCTCCGATTAGATGCAGCGCTATAATCAAATCTGCTAATACTGAGATAGATACCGAAGCACTTATACTTTCCGTTAAACCAGTATCGTGTAGGAAATCGGCCAGCACATTTAAATTTAAGATAAACGCGATGCCTTTCCAAATCAGTGCCAGGCCAAGTGCAATTCTAAAAAACACCAGCCATTTGGGATTATGATGATCACCCCAAAATTTTATTTTTTCGAGCGTAGTCATAGTATTATAATTGGTATAATACTAAGTTAAGCATTTTTATATTTTTTATTATTAACTAATAAAAATATTTATTTCGCTTTGTTTGAGGCTACAGTCTGATGGTTTTTTATATATGAGGCTACCTGCACCATAGGTGCTATCCATATATCTTTCTTGTTTTGATTCAAATAGTGCAGAAGGGCACTATGGGCGCTAAGGGACACGTTTATACTATGCCCCCCACCTACACCATGAAAGAGGAAAACAAGCAGCGTATGTGTTTCCATTGCTTTCTTTACCAGATCAATCATATAATCGGCAGATTGCCCGTTGATACCATAGCATTCAATATTCGTAAGGTTTACCTCATCTATGGTTTGTAATCCCGGCATCACCCCGCGCGCGCCGGCAAACTCATTTGCCAGTTGGTCATAAAAGTATTGCCCACCTACAGACAAGTCGCCACATGGATAAGCAAATGTCCTCAAATCCTTACCGTCAATAGCTTTCAGCAAGGTGTTATTTACCCTGATCTCATTCACGGCCCGGGTTACTGTGTATTTGCTTAAATCATTATCGGGGGTCACAAACCCACGCCCGGGCAAACTACCGTCGCATGGGTGAAAAAGCGAATGATTACCCAATTCGTGCCCGTGCATTGCTGCCGCCCGCCATTCGTTAACCCTTAGGTTTACCACCGGCGATGAACCTATCAGGTAAAATGTCGCTTTAAAACCCAGTGAATCCAGCGCTGGGATAACATTGTCTAAATCAACGTTAATCGCATCATCATAGGTGAGTACAACCGCGCATTTTTTACCATTCCATGTATTATCGGTTTGCGCCATTGTTATTTGCATCGCAAACAGCATAACCAATAGCATTACATATTTTATCAGTTTCATTTTAGGCTTATAAATTGATGAGCTAAAAATAGGTATAAACAAAATATAAATTTAATACTGTTTTGCCCCTTTATAGTTGAATTTTATTGAGGATTATCGTTTTAAATTTCAAATATTCTATAAAATCTACATATTTAGTAGAATATATAAATTATTTTATATATTCGCCGTGTAGAACAAACGCAATGAAAGCTTTTTTACATTTTCACATGAATACATTAATCGCTTTGAGTATCGCCCCGGTACAGCGAATGTGTTGTGCGTGTTGTTGTTGCTAAAACAATCAACCTTCACCTTGAAATTTATTGATTGTTACATGAGTGCGGGTTGCATAGGCAATGTCATGTGCGGTTTATATCCCTTACCATTAAAAAAAATACAAATGGCCCTTTAAATCTCTACCTATAAAAAACAAACCGGCAAGGAAGCCTTGCCGGTTAATTACATGATGGATCAGCAACGACTGCGAATCACACACTGATCATCAAAGTTTTACGAACGAATTGAATCATTAACATAAAACATTTAAATATATGGAAATATATATCCATGCAAAACACGTACTAAATAAGTTTTTAAAAGCCCTTTTATTCTTAATTATACCTTTCTCTGCCTTCGCGCAAAAAGATGTACCCGTTATTAACTCCAGGATTGAAGGTACCGTTGTTGATAGCGTTACCAGGCAACCAATTGCAGGTGTTACCCTACGTATAAAAAACGTTACGCATGAGGTAACTACAGGCTCAAATGGCCACTTTATATTTGTTACCGGTCAGAAATTGCCTTACACTTTAGTAGTAAGCTTTATTGGCTATAAAACAAAAGAAGTTGTTGCCAACGGCACGCCGGTTAATATACAACTTGCCGAAAACATTGCCCAACTGAATGATGTAGTTGTAGTAGGTTACGGTACACAGAAGAAAAGCGATTTAACAGGCGCTATCGGCTCAGTACCCAAAAACATCTTAAATCAGCCTGCCGCCTCATTTGATAATTTGTTGCAAGGTGCGGTATCTGGCGTAGCTGTTACACAAAATTCCGGGCAGCCGGGCAGTAGCGCTACCATCAGGGTGCGCGGCGGTAACTCTATTTCTTTTGGTAATGCTCCGCTTTATGTAATAGATGGTTTTATTATTTATAATGATAACGACTATGCGAACGTTGGTTCAAACGGCACCAGTGTAAACGCGTTATCTACCATCAACCCGAGTGATATTGAATCCATCGAAGTATTAAAGGATGCTTCGGCAACCGCTATTTATGGCTCGCATGGCGCCAATGGTGTGGTTATCATCACCACCAAAAAAGGAAAGAAGGGTACCAACAATGTTAACTTCAGCAGCTATTTTGGCGATCAGACCATCGCTAAAAAACTCGACCTTTTAAATGCCACACAATGGGGATCATTAGTAAATGATATAAACTTAAGCGATGGTGTTGCACCAACTTACACCCCGGCACAATTAGCTGCTTTAGGTACCGGATCAAACTGGCAAAATGCCGCGCTTAGGAATGCACCTGAGTATAACGGAGAGTTGTCTATATCCGGCGGTGATGAAAAATCCCGTTACCTGGTTTCAGGTAATTATTTTAATCAGGAGGGTACCATTTTAAATACCGGGTTCAAAAGGTATTCTGCACGCGTTAATTATGAAAAAAACGTAACCGATAAGTTTAAAATATCAACCAACGTTTTTGGTAGTCAGTCGATAGAAAACAAGCTTGTAGGCAGTGCATACAACAGCATTAACTTTAGCAATGCTTTTGCAACCTTATTACTAACCCCACCGACGTCGCCAATAACAAATCCAGATGGCAGCTACTATACCAATAGTCCCTACATTCCCACACCAACTAACCCATTACAGGACATCACCGAAACAACCAACACTACCACATTAACACGTGTATTAGGAAATGTTGCCGGTGAATATAAGTTATTAACCGACCTTACCTTAAAGGTAACCGCAGGCGTTGATATATTAAATACCGTTCAGGATTACTATGCGCCATCGAACACCTCCGGTGGCTATGCCGATCAAGGTTACGCATCGATAGGAAATGGTAATGAGTTAAGCTGGTTAAATGAGAACACGCTTACTTATGATCATACCTTTAACAACACCAACTTTTTAAACATACTGGCGGGTTATACCACTCAATACACTCGTTTTTCATCGTCAACAGCATCAGCACAAAAATTTCCGAATGATTTAACCTCTTACAATAATCTTTCTTATGCAGGTGTGGCCAATTTGCCAACATCAAGTTTTGCCAGCCAGGCTTTAGATTCTTATTTGGCGAGGGTTAACTACTCTTATCTGCACATTTATAATTTAACTGTTTCTGCACGGGCTGATGGTTCATCCAAATTAGGCGCCAACAATAAATGGGGCTATTTCCCATCAGCAGGTTTTTCATGGAACATTGACAGGAACGATTTTTTTAAACCACTGGCACAGGACATCAGCAGTTTAAAACTAAGAGTAAGTGCTGGGCAAACTGGTAACTCAGAGGTACCGCCATATAGCTCATTAGCCGCATTAGCACCAACCAATTATTATTTTGGCAGCAAATTGGTAACCGGTATATCACCAGTACAAATAGATAACCCAAACCTTAAATGGGAAACTACTACACAATATGATGCCGGCCTTGATCTTGGTTTATTTAATAGCCGGGTTAACCTAACGTTCGACGCTTATTATAAAAAAACAACCGATCTTTTACTTAACGTACCATTACCGTTATACTCAGGCTATGCAAGTGAGTTAGAAAACGTAGGTAGTGTTGAAAATAAAGGTATTGAACTAGGCATCAATACTGATAACGTAAAAACAGATCACTTTTCATGGAAAACTAATATAGAGTTTGCCGAAAACCGTAACAAGGTATTAAGCCTGGGCCCTGGTGTTAGCAGTTATTTTCCGGTAGCGCCAACAGGGCAGGTATCACCGGTAATTGTACAGGTCGGTTCGCCGGTTGGTACTTTTTGGGGATACTCAACCCAGGGCTTATTAACCGCTGCTGATATTGCTAAAGGCGTGCCGCTTTTAAATGGCGTACCACAAAAAGTAGGTGATACCAAATATGTTGATTATAACCATGACGGGGTAATTACCACAGCCGATAAACACAGCCTTGGCAGCGCCCAACCTAAGTTTACAGGTAGTATCACCAATACGTTTTCTTACAACCAGTTTGATCTTTCAGTATTCTTCCAGGGATCATACGGCAATAAAATATTCAACCTGTTGCAGCAAACTTTAGAACGCCCAACACTTACCCAAAACGCCTCAGCCACTTTATTAAACAGGTGGAGCCCGACAAATCCAACCGGTACAGTTGCACGCGCTACGGACTCGCCGGTGCCACAGGTAACCGACCGTTATGTAGAAAACGGATCATACTTAAAACTTAAAAATGCATCATTAGGCTACACGTTTACCAACAACCTTGCTTCAAAAATTGGAGCTAAGAAATTAAGGATATATGTATCGGGCCAAAACCTATTAACCATAACCAAATACAGCGGGTTAGATCCGGAAGTAAACTTTTACGACAACGACAATACTAAACAGGGAATTGACTATGGCACCTACCCTGCTGTGCGCACATTTTTAGCAGGAGTTGATGTCACTTTTTAATTAAATCCATAACACAACAAAATGAAAAATATATCATCATATAAAATCCTATTATTACTGGCAGGTGTAGTCGTTGGGCTAACATCCTGCAATAAGTTATCGGAGGACCCAAAATCAGTTATCGTATCCTCTCAGTTTTATCAAACTACATCTGATGCTACATCGGCTGTAAATGCTGTTTACAGCACATTAAACAGCGATCCCGCAGGCGACTTCCCGTTATATGGCAGGCAATTAAATCTATTAGTTGAAAACGCCAGCGATAACCAATTGTATAGCCCAAGCAATACCAACCCCGATGTAAGAGCATTGGGTACTGAAACCTACATATCGGCAAACAGTCGTGTGCAAAAGGTTTGGCAGCAGCTATATTATGGCATTAACCGCGCCAATATCGCTATAGATAATGTTCCGACAATACAAATGGACACTACATTACGTGCGCGTTTGGTAAGGGAGTCTAAATTTATCAGGGCCTTACTATATTTTAATCTTGTACGGCTGTATGGCGATGTGCCTCTGGTACTGCACAACCCTAACAGTACCAATATTGATAATTTATTAATCGCACGTACGCCTGCTGCTCAGGTTTATTCGCAGATTATTGCCGATTTAGAAGATGCTACCAATCTGCCTAAATCATATAGTGCTACCGATTTAGGTCGTGCAACCTCGGGTGCCGCGCACACTTTATTAGCTAAGGTATACTTAACGCAACAGGATTGGCCGGATGCGCTTACACAGCTGAATCTGGTTATAAACGGTGAATATGGCTATGCACTGTTCCCTAATTATTACGATGCTTTTCAAAAAGCAACCAAGAATGGGGTTGAACACATTTTCTCGGTACAGTTTGAAACCAACTTAGGCGAAGCAAACAGCACACAATACCTGAGTGAAAGTTTCACATCATTCAACACCGGCACCTTCCCTATTGATATACCTGTAGATACTAGTCTATATAACCTATTTAGTGCCAAAGACACCCGCAGAGCGGTTACTTTTTACAATACCGTTTATAACGCGGCTACAGGGCAAAATGTGGTTTTTAATAATGCTTACACGCCATACTTTAACAAGTTTGTTGATTATAGCCTTAGCCCATTATCATCACAATCCCTTAGCGGTGTTAATTACCCTGTTTTGCGCTATGCGGATGTATTATTAATGAAAGCAGAAGCCCTAAATGAAATAAACGGTGGGCCAACCAGCGATGCTTATAACGCGATAAACCAGGTACGAACACGTGCCCAAATAGCCAACTTAACGTCAGGGTTAAACCAAGCTGCTTTCAGGGATTCGGTTTTTCTGGAAAGAAGAAAAGAATTTATACAGGAAGGGCACCGCTGGTTCGACCTGGTACGCCAGGGCGGTACAGTTTTGGTTGATGCCTTGCATAAAATTTCTGCAAAATCAGCAGCTACTTCAAAAAACACCTTATTCCCAATTCCGCTGGTAGAAATACAGCAGAATGCAAAACTGAAACAAAATCCCGGCTATAACTAAATCATAAACCATTAAAACTAATTTATATATGACACTATCAGATGTATCCATTTTAGGCAAAAAAATCCTGGTTGGTATTATTATCACCCTGGTGCCTTTTATCATTATCGCGGGTGGCCTATGGGTCACACAAAAAGCGTTAGGTGGCGATCCAAAGCCACAGCAACAAATTTCAAAAACTAATAAAACTAATAAACCATGAAAATTGAACAAGCTACCAAAGAGCGGATAGTTAGAAATGTGGCGCTGAGCCTGTTTATCTATCTGCTGCCGATTGCATTAATGTTTTTAACATTTACCATAACCGGCCAAAGACCATGGGAAAAGAAAACCCAGAAACAAGAAAACGTAAAATCATTAACCAACAAAACCAATTTGAACAATGGAAGCAACGATTGAGTTCATTAAAAAAATAGTGGAGAATCTGAATGGGTTTGGATTTCCATTCCTGGTATTTTTTATTGGGGTACTCGAATTTTCATTCGGGTTATATAAAAGGAAGTGGCCAAAAAACGAAAGATGGGTGGACATTACTTGCTTTGCACTGCCTAGACTAGTGCTACAACCTGTATTCGCCTACTATGCACTGCACTTTTTACCGTTTGCCCTACCCGGATTTAAAAATGTATTTAGCTGGGTACCATTTTTATGGGGCTTCGCAATTATTGCTGTTGCCGACGATTTAACCCAATACTGGTATCACCGCCTACATCATGAGATCCCGTGGTTGTGGCGTTTTCACCGTACCCATCACTCCGCCAGTTATATGGGTATGGCAATGGCAAGCCGTCAAAATCTTATTTATACGCTCTTTTTCTCGCAGATATATTTAACATCAGCATTAGTTTACCTTGGTTTGGGTATACCTGCTATCGCGGTAAGGGTAATTAAATCAACTATTACTACTCTTGCCCACTCTAGTATTCCGTGGGATAAGCCTTTCTACAAATACAAAGTATTACATCCTATTGCCTGGGTGCTGGAACGTTTAATATCAACCCCGGCAACACATCATGCGCATCACGCGGCAACTACTGATGATGGCGTAGGCTACTATAAAGGCAATTTTGGGAATATGTTTTTCTTGTGGGATATTACCTTTGGTACAGCGTTAATTTCCCGCCAATATCCAAAAGCTTACGGTATCTCTCATTACGAAGGCGACCAATGGTATGCTCAATTGCTTTGGCCTATATTTAAATCAAAAGTTCCCGGCAGTGAGCTTGCCGCCGATGGCCCGGTTGTACGACTTGATATTGATAAAGAAGCACCCGCTGAAAAAGCAAGCAGAATACCTGAGATACAATTAGCATCATCAGAGGTAAATCATGCTTACAATTAACTTGTAATTAATACTAAACAAAAAAAGCTTGCTGAATCAGCAAGCTTTTTTTGTTTAGTAGATACCTTGTTTATTTATCATTTGATAATGAATAAGGCACATCCGAAGCTTTTATTCCACGCACTTTATTGGGTGTAGCGGACATATCCATATTGATAACCGCCCCCTGCATTAAAGCCAGGTGACTAACCCAGTTTAAATCATACGGTTTGCCATTATAGGTCATGCTATTAACGTATTTGTTATCGGCACTGTTTTTAGGTGAGTTGATGATAAGTTTTTTACCATTCTCCAAATTAATGGTGATCTTTTTAAACAATGGAGCACCTAGCACATACTGCCCGCTAACCGGGCATACCGGGTAAAAACCTATTGCCGAAAACACATACCAGGCCGATGTTTGTCCATTATCCTCATCACCGCAATAGCCATCAGGTGTTGCCCTATACATGCGGTTCATGGTTTCACGTGCCCAGTATTGAGTTTTCCAGGGTTCACCTGCATAACCATACAGGTAAATCATGTGTTGTATAGGTTGGTTACCATGCGCGTATTGCCCCATGTTGGCTATCTGCATTTCGCGTATTTCGTGTATGGTATACCCGTAATAGCTATCGTCAAATATTGGTGGCAGGGTAAATACTGAATCAAGTTTGGCAACAAAGTTTTGCTTTCCGCCAATTAAATTAATCAAGCCTTGAACATCCTGAAAAACGCCCCAGGTATAGTGCCAGCTATTACCTTCGGTAAAGGCATCACCCCATTTAAACGGGTTAAAAGGTGTTTCCCACGAACCATCTTTATTTTTACCACGCATTAACCTTATACTAGGGTCGAACAGGTTTTTGTAGTTCATAGCCCGTTTTTTGTAGATGTCGATCTCTGATGCCGGTTTGCCAAGCGCTTTACCTAATGTATAAATTGAAAAATCGTCATAAGCATATTCTAAGGTACGTGCTGCGTTTTCATGAATATTTACATCATAAGGCACATAACCCAATGTGTTGTAATAATCCACCCCGATACGGCCGGTAGCGTTTGGCCCGGTATTGTTAGCCCCGTGTATTAACGCTTTATATAAGGTTTCAATATCATATCCGCGAAGTCCCTTCACATATGATTCTGCCACTATTGATGCGGAATTATTACCCACCATACAATCGGCATAACCCGGACTCGACCATTCCGGCAGCCAGCCACCCTCTTTATAATCGTTTACTAAACCCATCTGCATTTCTTTAACAATGGATGGATATACCATATTCAGGAACGGGTATAAAGCCCTGAAGGTGTCCCAAAAACCAGTACCTGCAAACAGGTAGCCCGGCATAATTTTGCCATTGTAAACGCTGTAATGTACAGTCTGCCCTTTGGCATCAACCTCATACATGCGGTTAGGGAAGAAAAGCATGCGATACAGGCAGGAGTAAAAAGTGCGCATCTGATCGATAGTGCCGCCCTCAACCTGCACATTGTTCAAGGTTTTGTTCCAGATGGATTTTGCTTTTTGTTCGGTAACATCAAAACTATCGTTTCCAAGTTCACGTTTTAAATTGAGTTCGGCTTGCTCAATGCTGATGAAGGATGAAGCCACGCGCATATGTACCTTTTCGCCATCTATAGTCTTAAAGCTGATAATGGCACCCGCATGATTACCTTTATACTCTAATGAGTTTTTGTCTGTTACAGTATCATGCCAGGTAGTAGCAGTAAAATCTTTATCGATATATATAACAAAATAATCTTTAAAATTTGCCGGTACAGCATCGCTATTCTTAGTGCTATAGCCTATTATTTCGTGTTTCTCAGGGATGATCTTTACGTACGATCCTTTATCAAAAGCATCGATCAAAATATGTGAGCTATCACTTTTAGGAAATGTGAACCTGAAATTTGCAGTACGCTCGGTAGGTGTAATTTCGGTTGTTACGTTATAGTCCGCCAGATAAACGCTGTAATAATAAGGTTTTGCCGTTTCGGCTTTGTGCGAGAACCAACTCGCGCGTTTATTTTCGTCGATGATCACTTTCCCCGTTTCAGGAAATACAGAAAACATGCCGTAATCATTCATCCAGGGCGAAGGCTGATGCGTTTGTTTAAAGCCGCGTATTTTATCCGCATCATAGGTGTATTGCCAACCGCTTCCCATTTTACCGGTTTGGGCTGTCCAAAAATTCATCCCCCAGGGAACAGCAACAGCAGGATAGGTATTACCGTTTGACATAATGGGTTTAGATGCCGTACCCATCAGCGGGTTTATATATTCAACCAAATCGGCTTGTTTAACAACTTGTGCAAAAGTGAATAGCGGCAAGCAGGCGATAATAATAATGAGTGTTTTTTTCATCAATGTAAATTTAAGGGAGATCCCTTATTAATTAATAGGGGTAATACGTGTCAGTTATATAAGGTGCAATTATATTATAATGTATCTTATAAATGCGTAACAGCGGGCTAAATTTAATGCGATTTTTACATTATCACCACATTATTACAAAAAAGCTAAATCGAGGAAGCACATGATACCTATTGAATCTGTTTTTTTGAGAATAAACAGAGTTCATTGCCATTGCTACGTCATTTGACATCCATTATCTTTTGTTAAAATATACCAATTGGTATATTTGTGGGCTGGATAGAAATACCTATGCAAAATCACATTTTAAAATATACCGATTGGTATAATATATATGAACCCGATAAAAAGACAAATCCTCCTCATCACTGTAATTGCCGCCGCGATTATGGAACTGATTGATACTTCCATAGTAAACGTAGCCCTTAATTACATGAGCGGTAATTTGGGCGCAACTTTGGAAGACACATCCTGGGTAATTACCTCCTACGCCATAGCCAATGTGATCATCATCCCCATGACTAGCTTTTTAGCCAATAACCTGGGGCGGCGTAATTATTATATTGGTTCAATTATACTGTTTACCGTTTGCTCATTTATGTGTGGCAATGCCACGAGTATTTGGGAGTTGGTGGCATTCAGGTTTTTACAGGGGTTGGGTGGTGGTGCACTATTATCTGTATCGGCAACAGTAGTTTATGAGTTATTCCCGAAGGAAAAACAAGCAACTGCAAGCGCTCTATTCGGGATCGGTATTTTTATCGGCCCAACCATTGGCCCAACTTTAGGTGGTTATATTACCGAAAATTATTCCTGGCCATGGATATTTTACATTAACGTACCCATCGGAATAGCCGCGGCGGTTTCCTGTATGTTCTTTTTGTACGAACCGATCAAACAAAAGATCAGGGAGATAGACTGGCTGGGTATTATGTTATTAATTGTCGGCATCGGCTCCTTACAGGTAGTACTTGAGCGCGGCCAAACCGACGACTGGTTCGCGGCAGGTTATATCACATTTTTAACCGTACTGGCAACGCTATCGCTTACCGCTTTTATTATATGGGAACTGCACACCAAAAACCCGGTAGTCAACCTGCATATTTTAAGATTCAGGTCATTAAGCATTGCCGCTGTACTCACTTTTATTACCGGGATGGGGATGTATACCTCCATCTACCTAACTCCTGTTGTAGCGCAACGTTTACTGGGCTTTACACCTACACAATCGGGCTTGCTATTATTACCCGGATCTATCGTAGCCGTTTTGGCGCTCATCATAACCGGCAAGTTGTTGCAAAAGGGCGTATCACCTGCATTAATTGTTTTATTGGGTTTTTTATGCTTTATCTATTTTAACTGGTCAATGTCGAGGATCAACCTGCAAACACCGGCAGCAGATATTACTTTGAATTTAATTTTTAGGGCGATAGGCATGGCTTTATTAACCGTACCGTTAGGTACACTCGCCGTTTCATCGCTCGAAGCTAAGGATATGCCACAGGGCACGGCGTTAAATAACATGATGCGGCAGTTGGGCGGCTCATTCGGTATCTCCATCATCAATACCTATGTTGCCCGGCGTATCGCCTCGCATCGGATGGATCTAATTACGCATATCACTTCGGATAACCCAATTTCGATTGCGCGCATTAGCGGTTATACCCAACTATTTCAGCAAAAGGGTTTTGGTTTGCTGGATGCTAAGCAAAAAGCCATGCAGTTAATTGAGCTGGTGGTAGTTAAACAATCGTCGTTTTCCAGTTATTTGGATGGCTTTTTCCTGATCGGTTCCTTCTTCGCGATTGTATTACCGCTGTTATTATTTGTTGCTAAACGCGATAAGGCCAAGAAGGTTGTGATCCCATCATCAGATCATTAATTATAAAGCTGCTTTTTAAACTGATTGGGGCTGATGCCTACTTCCTTTTTAAACAGCCTTGAAAAGTAAGGCAAGTTTTCAAAACCTAAAGTATAGGCTATTTCGGATACGCTTTGATCAGCTACCATTAGCAAATTTTTTGCTTCCGATATTAAATAGATGTGAATCAGCTCAAGTGCGGTTTTGCCGGTTTCCTTTTTTAACAGGTCACTTAAATACCTTGATGAAAGGTTAAGCTGCTCGGCCATATAATTTACTGTAGGTAAACCCTTGGCTAATCCACCATTTGAAAAATAAGTTGCCAGTGATTTATTGAATTTAGAAACCGTTTTGCCTGATAATTCGGTGCGGTTGATAAACTGTCTGTTATAAAAACGCTGTGAATATTTTAATATCGAATCGATATGTGTTAACATAATATCGCGGCTGTATTCATCGGGATTGCTGTTGTATTCGGTTTGTATTTTGTGGAATAAGTCCCACACTATTTCTTCTTCCCTGGGCGATAAGTGCAATGCTTCATTTGCTTCGTAATCAAAGAAACCATACTTTTTTATTTCATGATGCAGCACATGTCCGTTTAATAAATCCTCGTGAATAAAAATCAGGAAGCCATCTTCCTCAAACTCCAAATTCCTGAACTCAACCACTTGTCTCGGTTTATAAAACGACATGGAGCCATTGCCATGGTCATACTTAGTACGGCCATATAAAACCACGCCCGATTTCAATTTTTTAGACCCGATCATATAAAAATCAGAAGTAAACTCCCGATCCCCAATATTGCAAGTCTTGTTACACTGAAAAAGGCTGATCAGCGGGTGCTCTGGTGGCGGAAAACCGTTGAATTTATGTAGTTCGGCAATGCTGGTGAAGTGTTTCATGATGATATAAATTAAACAAACCTACACCGAAATCGGCATAGGTTTGTCACGATAAAATAGAATTTAATTAGTGGCCGTGAGCTGCAGTTGCTACTTCGCTCCATTCTTCCCATTCGGCTAAACGGCTTGCGTACAATTGTTTCACCCATGGATAAGCAACCTTGCCTAAAAACAACCTAAGCGGTGGGTTTTCGCTGTCAACCAATTTTAAAATTGCCGGGGTTGTTGCTTCAGGATCACCGAATGCGTCATCGGTAAGCCCTGCCTGGAAGGCTGCTTTAACACCTGCATAAGCTTCAATTGGCTCAGTTTGAGATGACGATGCGCCTGCCCAATCAGTTGAGAAGCCATTAGGCTCTATCAATGAAACTTTAATACCAAAGTCTTTTACTTCACTTGCTAAAGTTTCACTTAAACCCTCAACCGCGAATTTGGATGCATTGTAGATACCCAATACTGGTAAAGTAGCCACACCCAATACACTTGATACCTGAATAATGTGGCCATGGCCTTGCTCGCGCATAATCGGCAATACAGCCTGGGTTATCCATAATAAGCCGAACACATTGGTTTCTATCTGTTGGCGGGCTTGTTCTTCTGTTGTTTCCTCAATCGCGCCAAATAAACCAAAGCCTGCATTGTTGATCAGCACATCAATACTCCCAAATGCTTCCTTTGCTTTTTTAACAGCGGCAAAGCCTGCTGCCCTGTCATTTACATCTAATTGTATCGGTAATATGGCATCCCCATAAGTAGCTACCAAATCATTTAAGGTATCTAAGTTTCTTGCAGTTGCGGCTACTTTGTCGCCGCGTTTTAAAAATCCTTCTGCCCATATTTTCCCGAATCCACGGGAAGCTCCTGTAATAAAAATTGTTTTTGCCATTGCTTTGTTTTTTTAATGTTGATACAAAACTATGGGCAATCCACGGGGTGAATTTATACAGAAGTGGGAAAGAATGATACGTTTTGTATCAAGCGGATTTAAGTGGTAATGGCAATGTCATAAACGATAGAAAGCTATTCGGCTTCCTCTTCTTCCATTACCCCCTCCACCTGGTTAAAATTACTTTTCACAAAATGGCACCAGTCGCATTCCTTTTTGCCGCAGCCGGTATTAAAATCATGCGCCATTATTTTTTTGTAAACCGAAGTGATTTGTTCGGTAACCGTTTCGGTGTCTTCGGCAGTAATGAATATTTTTTCTTTGTGATACTCGTTGTCTTTTATCGGCTCTACAAAATCAAATACGGTGGCCACCACCTGCCAATCGTTTGTGCGATCATGGTCTATTAATATTTTGTAGAAAACCGCCTGGCGCCAGTAATCTCCGCCGTTTGGTTGATCATTTGTTGGGCCCACCAGTTTATCTTTGGCATTTTTAAGTTTACCGGTTTTGTAGTCGATAACGGTTACGTTTTTGCCTTCAAACTCTATTTTATCCAGGTTACCTTTTATTGGGACGCCCTGTATCTCAATATTTTTAATGGCACGCTCGGTTACGGCAACTTTGTTCCAATGCGTAATATTTTGTTCGTAATAGGCCGGCATTATTTTTTCGCCGTAGGCCAGGCGTAATTTGAATTCCTCTTTAGTAAATGAGTCGCGGTTACGATACATATACCAGCGGAATTCTTTCATAAATTCTTCTGTAGGCGGAAATTCATCACCCCATTCCTTCAGCTTTTTGAAGGTGCGGTTAAGCGCCCAGTGTACCGCCTGCCCAAACGTAGCCGACGGACTTTTACCTGATGGCACCCTGATTAAACACTGGAAATAAAACCGCAACGGGCAATCCAGGTAATTATTTAAGTGCGTTACCGAAAGGGTATAATTTTGCAATAGTTGATTGATATAATTGGTATCTAACAATTCAACCTTAGGCTTATCATCCACATTAAATTGGGTAGCGTAAAAGCCGATCATATCATCCTCGTTAACCTGTGGATGTTCTACCTGTAAATGCGTATCAGCCAAAATTTCCCCTACAAATTGTGATGATTCCTGATCCTTGCCATTTTTATCGGTGCTGGCATAAGATATCATCAGACATTGTTTAGCACGGGTAAGCGCCACATAAAATAACCTGCGCGATTCTTCTTTTTGGGCGATGTCATCGCCTTTGGTTTGCGTTAAGGTATCCGGATAGCTGAAGCCTGTATTTCGGCCTTTGCTGTCCCATGTTTTTTTATCGCAACCGATGAAGAACACATATTCGTATTCCAATCCTTTCGAGCCGTGCGCAGTTAAAAAGTTGATTCCTTTTTCAGAGAATATCATTTGATTCAAGCTCAAACGGATATTGTTCTTTTTCATCAGGTCGATAGTCAATATCAGGTCGCTTAGTTTTATCTCGGGATTCTTGCGGCTTTCATCTTTCAGAAAATCAAAAAAGCTGGTTAGCATTTGCATGTACGTGCCTTTGTCCTGCTGATGCATGATATAACGCAGGATACCCATTTTACCGATCACCTGCTGAAAGAACTGTTGCAGCGTAACGCTAACCGATTCCTTCAGTAGGAAATCGATATTGTTGATGAGGAATTTCATTTCCACATTCTGCACCTGATCAAATAAGCCCGGCTGCGCAGGAGTGCGCATTTCGCTTACGTACCGGCGTAAGGATGTTTTAGGCTGATTATTGGATGCCGTCGCATAGTTTTCTTTTGCTACCGCGATACTGGCTTTGGCAACCTCAATCGGCGCTATACCGAAAAAATCATAATGCATGATCTCGAACAGCAATTCATCGCCGCTATAAGGCGAATCCATTTCCATAGCGAGATAACGCAAAATGGTAATAATCTTTTCGCCGAAAGGCTGCTCCAGTATATCAATTTTCCGTTTGGTGTTAACGGCTATTTTCTCAACGTCCAAATATTGCAGCAATTCCTCAACCTGACTGTGGTTACGGTATATTACCGCGATTTCGTTTGGCTGTGTGCCTTTCTCAATCAGTTTTTTGATCTGCATGGCTACATCCACTACCTCTTTGCCGGGGTTTTCATATTCGCGGATGACAGGTTGAACAGCCAATTCACTAAAACGAGGATGCGATGCCCTTAAATCTTTATCCAGTGCAAGCTGACTGGTTAAACGCTCGTTATTGTTATTAATAAGCGCCTTTGAAATATCAAGGATTTCCTGGTTTGATCGATAGTTATGTTTAAGCACTACGGTGTGCAAGGTGCTCACATAATCGTTCGCAAAATCAAGGATATTCTTCATATTAGCACCCTGGAATTTGAATATCGACTGATCATCATCGCCCACAACAAACACGTTAGGGGTTTCCCAATAATTCAACAGGAACTTCAACAGCTCATTTTGAGAACCGCTGGTATCCTGAAACTCATCCACCAAAATGTATTGATAACGCTCCTGGTACTTGCGCAATATTTCCTCATTCTCGCGGAAAGCTTTCAGCACCCAGATGATCATGTCGTCATAATCATACCAGTTATTGGTGGCCATTTTGCCGGCGTAGTTTTTATACTCACCTACGGCAGCCATCAGCTTTTGCATGGCTTCGGCAACTTTATCAATATCTTTTTGCTTCGGATCGCCTATTTGTATACCCGCTTTGGCATTGGCTCTTTTGTAGATGAATTCTTCCCGGTTGGGCAGGTCGTCTAAATATTCTTTTACGGCTACGGCGATAGATTCTTCGCTCCAGCCTTCGCTTTTCATGGTGGAGAACAGGCGTTTTAATCTTGGTGCATCAAAATAAACATCACCGGTAAAACGCTTTAATAAATGCTCATTCGGGAACTCATCCACCAACTCGCGGAACAGCATAGCGCCATCCAATTCTGACAATGGTTCCAAATTCAATTTGCCAAAATACTCCAGGTTTTCCTGAATGATCTCGTTACAAAAAGCATGGAAAGTATAAATGTTAACCCGATATGCATCCGGCCCAATAAAATCAAACAAACGCTTGCGCATAGCAATGGCGCCGGCATCGGTATAGGTAAGGCAAAGTATTTCGTTTGGCAGGGCATCGGTATCGGTTAATATCTTACCTATACGTGCCGCCAATATCTGCGTTTTACCCGTACCCGGCCCGGCAACCACCAGTACCGGCCCATCCATTTTGTTAACCGCGGCCAATTGCTCGGGGTTAAGGTTGGCTAATGCTTCTTGAAATTTCTCGTTGTATTTATTGGCGGATGATTGCATAGTTGTAAGAATCGCATAGGAAAATATTACTTAAGAAGAGATGATCTTAAATAATTATTTCTCGTAGTAAACAAGATTTAGCTTTCCGACATGCTTAAAATTTTTATCGGATGTAATAAATGGTAACTTTAACGATAGCGAAGTTGCCGCTATAATACTATCTGGCAATTTAAGGTTGGTTGCCTTTTTTATTTCTATGGCATTTTGCTTAATTCTTTCGTCAATATTGATAATGACAAATTCATTTAAAAAATGCTTAATTGATTTCTTTTCTTCCTCTGTTATATTCTTATAGCTTAATAATTCCATTTCTGAAATTACGGAGAGATATAACTCTTTTTCAAATAAAAAATCAGCGAGTGTTTCATCTCCGTTTAATACATACAATACTGCATTTGTATCTAACAAAAAACTATTCCCACTCATCCCTCATTTGCTTTTGTATAACTAAAGGATCTTCTTTTAACTTAATAGAACCACAATACTTCTTAGTATCAACTCCTTTTGAGACTTGAAGCTTAGCTGAAATATTATCCATTTCTTTTTTATTCGCTCCTTTTTTTAATACCAGTACCATATCGTAAAATTTATAAATCAAATTTACTATAATTCCTTCAATTTTTCACCTCACCCTCATGCGCCAACTTCACAATATCCAACACTTCTAAAACGTGTTTATCATAACCAATCAGAGTGCTATTGATCATGGCCTGGCCTAATTCAGCAAGTGTGCTAACCGTTTTTGGGAAGAATTTACGCATGAACGGATATAACCAGCTAAAGTACTTGTAATAAGGCAACGTGTTTTTTAATCCCTTAGTGGCCAGCATGCCACCAGGCCTGAAATTGTATACTGCCTTAAAAGGTAGTTTCGTCAAATCATTCTCTGTCTTCCCTTTTACACGTGCCCACATCGAGTTGCCTTTTTCGGTGCTATCAGTGCCTGCACCGGATATGTAGCAGAATTCCATATTGGCATTTTGTGTAACCAAGGTTTGGGCGAAGTTCATGGTGAGCGTATAGGTTAGTTTATAATATTCAGGCTCTTTCATACCTATTGAGGAAACGCCGAGACAAAAGTAACAAGCATCATATCCCGCAAGCTGCTCGGCAATGGGCGACAAATCAAAGAAATCAGCATGTATAATTTCTTTAAGCTTGGAATGAGTAAAGCCGGATGGTTTCCGGTTCACGATCAATACCTGTTCAATCTGCGGGTTGAGTAAACACTCGTGCATTACGCCCTCGCCTACCATGCCGGTTGCACCCGTTACTATTACCTTGATTTTTTTGTCCATAATATTATAAACTTATGCCTGCACCGTTTTTAAAGTACTCATTTATACTAACTGATAGTTTACCACTTGGTTTTAAACGCTGTGTAATAACCTTAACTGCTGAATGTTGCAGGTAGTCGCTGTTTTGATAAGCAACCATTAATGCGCCTGCTTTTTCAATACCCGGTAAACCGGCAATAGCATATGCATTGGCAAAAACACTTATCACAGTATTATTGCGTGCGGCAAGTTCGGTGATGAGTTGTTTAACATAGACATTATAATCCAGTTTGCTTTGCGGGCGGATACGGGTATCGTGAATACTGATATAAACCTGTCCGTAGTTTTTTAATACGGTTAAAAGATTCTTCACATCGCTGGCCGATTCGTTTTTACTGATCATGAAAATCCGGCTGTTCACGTACCAGTGCGTCAGATCCTGCTGAAACACGGTTGGTTGCATACCCCCTATGCTTATTATCGCGGTTTTAATAATTGGGTTAAGCTGCAACGAGGCGGCATTCCCTTTTAAAAGCGTAATAGCGGCATCGCTTAACTGGGCCACAAGTTCTTTTGCTGCCGGGCGGTTTAACTCAGCAACTAAATTGTTTATTGGCGTTTCGTGATAGTTATTCAGGCCTGCCCAATATTTTGCCGCCAGTACTTTTTTAACTTTCGCATCAAATTCTTCCTGGCTGATCTGATCGTTGCGAATTGCTTTCCTGATTTTTTTGATAGCCAAATTTGAGTTTGGCGATAATTCTAAAACGTCATTTCCCGCTAAAAATGCACGAACATCCGCATCCCCATTTGGAAAATATTTCACAACGCCCCTCATTTCCATCGCGTCAGAAACTACCAACCCTTTAAAGCCCAGCGAATCCTTTAAAATGCCGGTTACTATTTTGCGGGATAAGGTTGATGGCAAATGTTTAGTACTATCTAACGATGGAATATCCATATGGGCTATCATAATGCCGCTTATCCCGGCTTTTATCGCTTCGCGGAAGGGGTATTCTTCTAAAGTGTCTAAACGTTCCCTGCTGAAAGGTAGTAACGGCAGGTCAAAGTGCGAATCTACATTGGTATCACCGTGGCCGGGGAAATGCTTTGCCGTAGTAAGTAAGCCCTCACTTTGCATACCGGTAAAATAGGCTATGCCTTTAGCGGCTACATTATATTTATTATCACCAAATGAACGATAACCAATCACTGGGTTATCCGGATTATTGTTGATGTCCATATCGGGGCCGAAATTCATTTGCATGCCCATGCGCTTAAAATCATAAGCTACCATTTGCCCCATTTTATAGATGAGGGTATTATCCTGTATCGCACCCAAAGTCATTTGATAAGGGTATGATATGGTTGAATCCAGGCGCATGCCCAAACCCCATTCGCCATCCTGCGCGATAATTAATGGCACCCTTGATATTTTTTGATAGCGGTTAATTAACTCCGCCTGCCGCACTGGTCCTCCCTGAAAAAACACTAAGCCGCCAACCTGTTCATTTTTTATGACATTTGCCACCGAGTCTTCATAAGCCAACCCCAGGTTGGTATGCGCGCGCACAAAAAATAATTGCGCCACTTTTTGTCTCCGGTTAAGTTTTTTAAATACCGAATCGACCCAATGGTTTTGCTTATTTAATGATTGTATATAGCTTTCTTTTTGCGCGAATGCCTTAATGGCAATAAAATTTAAGGTTAACAATAAGCTATAAATAAAGCTTTTCCTGATAGTGGCCATGGTTCAAATGTAGGTAAAACTTAAATTGTATGGCACGGTTTTAGGTCAAGCTTGTAAAAAAAATTAACCTTAAAATAAACCTTTGGATAAATTATTACTCTATGCATTATATTAAAACTATTTACGAAATGAAAAAAGTTCTTTTACTATTAGCAATGGGCCTCATGTTTGCAGGTTCGGTTAGCGCGCAGGAATATTATTATGGCCCACGCAGGGTGGTAGTTAGGCACCACAGAAGAGAAGAAGACAATCACGACGATTTTAATCGTGTAAGGGTAGGTATTACCGGTGGTTTAAACCTTGCAAATACAGTAGCTGGTTATGATAATCAAGTTAGCACCGGTACAATTGCTGGTTTTAACGCTGGTTTATTTCTTGATGTACCATTGATCTATCCGCTATCATTCGAGCCGGAAGTTTTATACTCACAAAAGGGATACAGTGCAAACACACCTGACGGACATTTTACCTCACGTGAAGATTTTATTGACGTGCCATTATTAGCTAAGTTTCATTTAGCGCCAGGATTTAACTTCCTGATTGGCCCACAATTATCATTCTTAACCAATACTACTAACACCTACAGCAGCGGCTTTACCATTACTGAGCAGGATCATCAAAACAATAATAATGGCAACAACACTTTTCTTGATGGTGTGATTGGCGTTAGTTTTGACCTTAACCAGAATGTTGAGTTACGTGCACGTTATACTATAGACTTTAACCAGGGTGACGGTTACGGCGATTCGTATGTACCTGATTACCGCAACCAGGTATTTCAAATTGGCTTAGGTATTAAGTTTGACTAAATAAGATTTCAGATTAGTGATTAGGATTATAAAGCTTGGTTTGGGTGTTGTGAGATAAGAGCTTTAAATCCTGATCTGCTAGTCTTTGATGAAGCTTAGAGGGTAGGGTTTTATATTTAAAGGCTGGTGTTGTTGAATTTGTGTTTGATGATAGCTTTTATTTTATAACCCGATCTCTAATCTCCATTTTTTTATGTCCGATGTGGTTCGGTCTGCTATTTTATTGATCATTATATTTGCAGGCATAAATCTGCCTTTAAATAAATGATCTCTATAATAATCGCTTCGGCTGATCCCGACCAATTACGACAGGTTTCCGAAAATATTGAGATCACTATTGGCGTACCCTTTGAAATAATAGCGATCAATAACGGCGATGGCAGCAAAGGCATTTGCGAAATTTATAACAGCGGCATACAACAAGCCAGGTATAATATGCTTTGCTTTATGCATGAGGATGTTTTAATTAAAACCGATGATTGGGGTAACCGTGTTTTGAACTTTTTTACATCCCATCACGACTATGGCTTGTTAGGTATTGCCGGCAGCGAATATAAATCTCTTGCACCATCAGGTTGGAACCCAACCGGAATTGAAACTGCCTATATTAACCTGATACAACGTTTTAAATACAAACAACAGGAGCTATTCCATTATTACAAAAACCCGGGCGAAAAAGAATTCGCCGAAGTAGCCTGTGTTGATGGCGTATGGTTCTGTACGCCGAAAGCGATAGCCGCAGAAGTAATGTTTGATGAAATTAACTTTAAAGGCTTCCATGCTTATGATCTTGATTTTTCATTAAGCATTGGTCAAAATTATAAAATCGATGTTACGTTTGATATTTTGATAGATCACTTTTCTGAAGGCAGCTATAACGCTGAATGGATAGCAGCGACACTTGATCTGCATAAAAAATGGAATTCCCGTTTGCCCGTTAACCTGAAACCTGCTTCAAAAAAGCAAATGCTTTATGCAGAGAAGGCGACATTTAAGTTTTTTATAGATCAGCTTATTCTTTTAAAATTCCCCAGGCGGGTTGCCTTTGAAATGCTTTATTATAACAACAGTTTCTTAAAACTTTCACCTAAATTATTTTTCAAGCTACATTTCATTATCCTGAAAAAATACGCGAAGGCTTAAATATCGTACCCGGCCTCTTTAAATATCGGCTTCCAGAATTCTATTTTCAGATCCCATGCATGGCAGCCGAACGGCAAACGGTTATTATTAATTTGTAAAGCTATTTTAGGATGAAACTCAAACGAAAACTGTAGTGCTTTTCTGTATTTGGGTATTTTTAATACTTTTCGCCTGCGGTTAACCTCAATACTCCAAAACACATCTTCATTAAATAAATAGCTTTTCTGTTTGTTATATTCCTCGATTTGGGCGTTTAATTTGATGCATAAATCGTGGAAAACCGCTGTCCTCCTCAGGGAGAAACCGCCATTACCAACTTTATAACTAAACTGTTTAAGACTTGGCAATCCATTAACCCGTACATTAAAACGAGTATAATAATGTGATTGTAATTTTGATCTGACAATTTCAAAAATATTAGGGAAAACATATGGCTTTATCCATGGTGCACCTATATAATCAAAGCCCTGGTTACACCAATAAAGCAACTCATCCTTAAAAACAAATGCATCTAACTGATATATTAAAACATACTCATAATCAATAAAAGCCTCATAAAACTCAGCAGAAAGCATTAGCCTGTTGTAACCTTGTACATCAGCAAAAAAGCTGTTATTAAAAGTAGTGATCTTAAAAAAAGGGTATTGAGTAATGGTGGCAGGTAAATCCAGCCGCTCAGGTTTTATGGCGATGATAGTATGGCTGCCTAATATTTTAAAACATTGCCGTAGCGCTACACTTTCGTGGTGTAACAATTCATCCTTGTAAAAGGGTATTATTACGGCTACTTTTTTTTCCATTGTATAATACCTGCTAAAATAGGGCTTACGTAAACAAGTACTTATCTTTGCATCGAAAGATTTACAATTAGAGCTTATTCACAATAAAAATACGGCTCAATTTAGTTAAACAGCCAATGAATTCAATAAAAAACAACATCTCTTTATTGGTTGGGTTAAAAAATAACCTGGAATACAGCAAGAACTTTTATTATACCACACGTGAATTATACCCCGATGTTGAAATTGTATTTACAAGCTACAACAGTACTGATGGCACACACGAATGGCTAAATTCATTACAGGATAAGAATCTTATTTATTACATTTCTACCGAAGACAAAACCTTCTCGGATACGTTTAATAAATGCACACAACTGGCAACCCGCGAATATGTGGCCTTTGCACATAATGATATTGTGCTTACGCCGGGATTTATCGAAAACCTGGAAAAGCACGTTGCCGAACAACTAGTAATTTATTACACCACCATTGAACCTCCCATATTTTCGGGCGATGAGCGACCGGGAAAAATTGTCAGGGATTTTGGCGCTGATGTTGAAACATTGGATAAAAACGACTTATATCAATTCGCGCTGGAGATACAGCGGGAAAATAAAGATGTTATTATTCCGGATGCCGGCACCTCATTTTTTTTATGCGCCAACAGGCAGGTGCTGTTAACTATTGGCGGCCTCGACCCTTTGTATAACCCGATGTTTTGTGAGGATGATGACTTGATTTTAAGGTTACGATTATCAGGCTTAAAAACGTTTACCCTGCTTGATGCTATTTGCTATCACTTTGTGAGTAAAACCTCACGTTTTTCGGAAGAGTATCAAAACAGAACGGCACAAATTGAAGCAAACTCCAATAAAAACTTTGTGCGGAAATGGGGATTTAAAAACTCATCGCCCATAAAAAACAAATATGATATTGGCCTGGTGGTACAAAACGGCAATGAAAATTTGCTTGCAAAACTAGAGCCATGGTGCTCGGTAATATATATTGATGTTGATGCTTCGGATTATATCAACAAAGAACAGTCAAACACCAAGATCAATCTAAAAAACAGGATCAAACCCTTAAATGCGCCTAAAAATAATGATGTTTTAATAACGCTGGATGGAAATGATGTTAACGAAAAAGCATTCAATAAGCTTCAGCATATTAATGAAATCATTACCAAACAAATAAACGCGCCTGTCACTTTTTTTGAAAAATTATTTAAAAAAGACAGGTTTAAATTTAAATTCAGCATTTTTACCATCCGGATACTTAAACCCGCAACTCACGAAAAGCAACTGATTAATACCCCACAATAATGTTTTTTACACGAAAAAAAATAAGAATATCATACGGCATTACCGTTTGTAACGAAGCGGTTGAACTGAGTAAATTACTTACTATGCTGATCCCCATTATTGATGAGGACGATGAGATTATTATTTTGCAGGATGTAACTAATAAGGATGCCCGTACTACCGAAGTAATTGATAATTACAAGGACAAGTTGGTTGTTGTTGAGGCTAAGCTGAACAATGATTTTGCTACGTTTAAAAACAAGCTTATAGCACATGCCAAAGGCGATTATTTGTTTCAGATTGATGCGGATGAGATACCGAAGGAGACTTTAGTGAGGCAGATTAAAAAGATACTAAGGCAAAAAAGTAAGCGCGACTGTTTTTTGGTGCCGAGAATAAATATTGTGAATGGGCTAACCACCGAGCATATAAACCAATGGAAGTGGAATATTGACGAGAACAACCGTGTAAACTTCCCGGATTATCAATTCAGGATATTTAAATTAAATGGGGTAATAAAATGGAAAAATGCCGTACACGAAGAAGTGATCGGTTATAAAAAGCATTTTTACCTACCATCAAAAAACGAAGATTATTGCCTGATACATATTAAGGATATTAACAAACAGGTATTACAAAACAATTTTTACGATACTATTGCTACATAAGCAACAAGTACAACGACCAGATAAATTTTGAGAAAAAAAACAGCCTTTATTGTACAGCGTTACGGTTTGGAAGTTAACGGCGGCGCCGAATATCACTGTCGCATTATAACTGAAAAATTAAAAGATATTTATGATGTGGAGGTGCTTACCTCATGCGCCAAAGACTATTTATCGTGGAAGAATGAGTATGCCGAAGGTATTAGTATTGTAAATGGCATAACCGTACGCAGGTTTGCAGTAGAGGAATCAAGAAACTGGAAGACATTCAACTCGTTAAGCCGGCAGCTAATTGGTAAACGAAGATTATATCAAAAAGCCTTACGCCTGTTTGGTTTGTTAAATGCCTTTGAAAAATTGCAACCCATTGATTCTATCCCCAAAAAAGAAGAAGAGTGGATAAAGTGCCAGGGACCTAATGTACCAGCTCTTATCAATTATCTTACAGAAAATCACGCCAAATACGACGCCCTGATTTTTTTCACCTATTTATATTACCCTACGGTATTTGGGATGGACGTGGCTCCGCAGAAATCAATTTTGGTACCAACAGCACACGATGAACCACCTATTTATCTGAATATATTTAAGGAATTTTTTAAAAAGCCAGCGGCTATACTTTATAACACTTTAAGCGAGCAACATTTTGTGAATCAGCAATTTCATAACGAAGCTATATTTTCAGAAATTGTTGGTGTGGGGATCGATCCACCGAAAGAGATAGCACCGCAAAGTATTGATGATATAGTAAAACCCGGAGATCCGTTTTTGATATACATAGGCCGCGTTGATCCATCAAAAGGTTGCGGTATACTGTTTGATTATTTTTCGGCCTATAAAAAAACTTCGGATAGCAATTTAAAGCTGGTTGTTGTTGGCGAGCTATTTATGGATACCCCCGCCAACCCTGATATTATATTAACCGGCTTTGTGGCTGATGATATTAAAACCTCGTTGCTTTTAAAAGCTAAGGCTTTAGTTATCCCATCGTTATATGAAAGCTTGTCGTTGGTAACATTAGAGAGCATGGCTTATGGCGTGCCGGTTATAGCCAATGAGCAATGTGAGGTATTGAAGGATCACATTAATAACAGTAATGCCGGATTTTTATTTAATAATTATGATAGCTTCAAAAACTCATTAAATACTATCCTCAACCCTGATTTTAACACCACCATTTTAAGCGAAAATGCCAAGAAATATGTTGCCGATAATTATAGCTGGCCGGTTACTATCGAGAAATACAAAAAAGCTATTGATTATATTAGTCCCCGTTAAAGGTTTGCATATTGATGAGTCTTTTGTACAAACCATCCTGGTTTAACAATTCCTGGTGAGTACCCTGCTGCACAACTTGACCACTCTCCAATACCAGAATCAAATCCGCGTTTTGGATGGTGCTTAAACGGTGCGCAATAATTAACGAGGTACGGTTTTTCATCAGGTTGTTTAAGGCATCCTGCACTAATTTTTCTGATTCGGTATCCAGTGCCGAGGTTGCCTCATCCAACAACATAATCGGCGGATTAGCCAGCACGGCCCGGGCTATACAAATACGCTGCTTTTGGCCACCTGACAGCTTGGTACCGCGATCACCGATATTGGTTTCGTAGCCTTTTTCTGTTTCGATGATGAAGTTATGGGCATTGGCTATTTTGGCTGCTGCTATTACCTGTTCCATAGTAGCATCGGTTTTACCGAAAGCTATATTACCGAAAATAGAATCGTTAAATAATATCGATTCCTGGTTTACTATACCCAGTAAACCTCTTACCGAATCAACAGTAACGGTGGCTATATCAACTCCATCAATTAATACCTGCCCAGATTGTGGCACGATGAAACGAGGTATCAGGTCAATCAAAGTAGATTTACCCCCACCCGACGGGCCAACCAATGCAATGGTTTTACCTTTGGGAACGGTTATATTAATGTTTTGTAAAACTTTTCTATCGCCATAGGCAAAACAAACATCTTCAAATCGGATCTCTTCTTTAAACTCGCCGATAGGTTTAGCATTAGGAACATCTACAATAGATGGTTTTTCGTCTAAAAGTGCTAACACGCGTTCGCCTGCCGCTATGCCTGAGTGTATGCCGCTAAAGGAATCGGAAATAGCTTTTGCCGGGCGCATTACTTGTGAGAATATAGCTATGTAGGCAATAAACTGCCCAGCGTTAAGATCTGATTTATGGTTGAGGATAAGATAACCACCATATAACACTATACAGGAGATCATGGTTACTGATAGTGCCTCGGAGACCGGCGAAGCAGATTGCTGTCGCCTGGCCATTGAACGCATTATCTTTGAATATTTTACGTTCTCATTATCAAAGCGATTTTTGATGAAATTGGTGGCATTAAACGCTTTTATGATCCTTACGCCCGATAGCGCCTCGTCAAGATAACTGATCATGTTACCATAAGTTTGCTGCGCCGCTATCGCTTGTGATTTAAGCTTCTTAACTATTTTGGAGATGATGAAAGCCGAAACAGGCACCACCATTAATGAATAAAAGGTAAGCTTAGCCGAATAAATAAACAGCATTACCATAAATGCGATCAGGGTGATTGGCTCCTTAAATATTACCTGCAATGTGCCGGTAACCGAGTATTGTACCACCTGTACATCTGAGGCTATTTTTGATATGATATCGCCCTTACGTTCGTTATTAAAAAAACCCAGGTGCATATCCATAACATTATTAAAAACCCTGCGACGCAGATTTAACAGTGTATGTACCCGCAGATTTTCCATAGTACGGGCAGATAGGTATCTGAAAAAGTTACCTAAAAATATAGTTACTATCAGCGTTATACATACAAACTGCAATGCGCCCCAGGCACCATGCGTACGTATAAAGTAGTCCATGTAATAGTTAAACCAACCGGTAACATCTAAAGTGCTTTTTGGCATAGCGTGTACAACATGAGTTGCATTACTATCTGCAGAAAAAAGCGTATTCATAAGCGGTGTTAACAAGGTAAACACCGTTGTGCTGAAAACTACATAAAGCAGGGTAAATATAATGTATGGTATGGCGTACTTCTCGATGGGTTTTGCAAAAGAGAGTAGCCTGAAATATGTCTTCATCAAATAATTAAATAAAAGAATGCAAATCTAAAGTAATTAGCTAATTAACGCTATAATTAATTTGTCATTATAAACCGAGGCGATATAGCGGCATTAATGAGACGAAAACTAAATAAAAATATACGGAAATATTTATTTAGCTCTATCTTTAACAAAAACGTATCATATAAAATGGATAGAGTCGATTATCAATCATTAATAGTTCAGGATCTAATAAATCTCAATTCCAAAGAAGAATTGGATACAAACCCATGGTTTCAAAGACGTAGCGTTTGGTCTAGACCAGCAAAAGCTTATTTAATAAACACCCTTTTCGAAAGAAAACCCATACCTGCTATTTATATACGTCATAAGATTGACCTTGAGAAAGGTATAAGTGTAAAAGAAGTTGTCGATGGACAACAACGCACAAAAGCAATAATTAGTTTTTGTAATGATGAATTCGCATCTAGGCATCCGAGCGGGAAGCTTGTAAAATTTTCTTCATTGAATCCAAGCCAAAAGGAACATTTCTTGATAACGCCATTACCAATAGGATATCTACTAGGCGCTACCGATTCGGACGTTATAGATATTTTTGCTAGAATAAATTCCGTCAGTAAAAATCTAAATGGGCAAGAGAAACGTAACGCAAAATATAGTGGTGAATTCAAACAATTTTCAATCAATGAAGCTGTAAAACGTACTAATTTTTGGAGAAACTATTATATTTTTTCAGATAATGATATCGCACGGATGAATGAAGTCCTTTTTATATCTGATTTGACAATTAATTTATTGGACGGCATTTCCACTTATACAGTAGGAAGGATTGATTCTTACTATAGAGATTTTGATGATGAGTTTCCTAGAATGTCTGAGATATCTGACAGACTAAAAAAAGTATTTGATACTATTATTTCGTTAAATCCAACGTCGATAAAAAAAACAATATTTACAGAACGAGATCCAGTTTTCTTTTCATTAATTACAGCATTAGACAGCATAAATAATCATAAAACATCCAAAATTGAAAATGGAATAATTGAAATAAATAATAGATTTCATTCAGATGCTCCTTTATCTGAAAAAGCTTCTGATGATATTGCTTTTGTAAATGCTTGTTCTGCTTCTACTAGTACAAAAGAAAATAGAACAATTCGACACAATTACATTAAAAAGTGGATTGAATAGTGCCGGCTGCAAGTATCACAAGTTCATTTAACAAAAGTATAAGAGAGATAGGGGTATTATCTTCATATATGAATGACTGCTCTACGCTTGAAAGTAAATATCAATATTTCATTGGCGAGGTCGTAATGTTAAGGCTTTTCGCAATTCTTGAATCTAATATATGTGATGTAGCTCTCCGATTGGCCTGTGGTACACCATATAAGAGCGGAACATTACCAATTAGATTAATAAATTGCTTAACTATTGGTGATGCCAATTTCAAAATGCTCAGTCATGGCAGAAGGCGACCGCGTCCTTATTTAAAGTGGACTTATTTATCAGGGATACAAGATAGCATTGAACATGTTTTAGACTTAAATGACCATTTCTTTGTTAATATTAATAATCATATATCACTTATCGATGAGATGAGAGACATAAGGAATCATATTGCACATAGAACGTCTGGCACTGCTGTAAAATATTACAATCAGTTAAACTCGATTTATAATGCAAATTTAAGATTACCCATAGGGGCATTTTTAACATCAAAATCAAGAAATCCACAATCTAATATTGAAAGATATTTACTATCGATGCCTATAATTTTGCACGATATCTCAAAAGGTTAACAATTACCGAGGCATTCGTCGTATAATTTCAGATATTGGCGGGCCGTTTCCTGCCAGTCAAATTGCATGGCATGGGCAATAACCTTTTGCTGCATATTATTGGTTTTAAACGTTTCCATACCTTTAGCGAAAGCATTTTGCATGGTTTCCGGTTCAAAATTCTCAAAGTAGAAGGCAGCATCGCCACCAATTTCGGGTAGTGAGGTATGGGTTGACAGGAATACCGGCTTACCAAAGTGCATAGCCTCAATAACCGGTAACCCAAACCCTTCGGCTATGGATGGGAATACAAAAGCTTCGCAGTTTTTATAATACCAGGCTTTATCCTCCTCACTTATCGGCCCCGTGATTTTCACCCTATCTGCAACGCCAAACTTTTGTGCTTGGTCCATTATTACACTTTTATAAGGCGTTTCTATACCTGCTATAATCAGTTCATAATCGTTGCCTACCAATAAAGGCGGTAATACATGGAAATTCTTTTTGGCAGCTACAAAACCTATAGTATATAAAAATGCTTTTTTAGGCTGATAATTTGGCGTGTGGCCTTCAATAACCTGTAATTGATCGGCACCATTGTATATCACGCTTACTTTACCTTCAGCTTCCGGAAAGTATTTTAAAATATCCTTAGCTACAAAATGCGATATGGTTACAATCTTATCGCAAACATTTATATAGCCTCTTAATTTATTAAGATGTTTTTCTATTTTCTTTGATGATTTAATTTGCTCATGTACCGGATTAATATCGTGTATTGTCAATACTTTTTTGCCTTTAACCTTTTGCGGCTTTAACCTACAATACTGATCGGTAAAATGGATCAACTCAAACCGTTTCGGCTCAGGGAAAAATAGCTTGTGAAGTTTTGACAGGTAAACAAGGCTTACCTTTCGGTTAAATAAGTATGTAGACCTTTTATGTATATAATAGTACAACTTGTAACGAGCTTTATTCTGAGTCAATATCGCATCGCCCAGGCTTTTCCCGAAGGAGAAAAAACCCGAGTTTGGATATTTCATGGAATCGAAGGTGAGCAGTATGGATGGTTTTGACACTATATTAATATGTATTGATCCTGTAAATATTCGCTTTTTTATCTAAACAAATAATTTTCGGGCAAATAATTAAATATCTTGTGGTAATTTATTTTCATTTGCACTGCAATGGCATCAAAAAACGCTCCCGATATTTTATCATCTTTAAACAGCGATAACTTTAAATCGGTTGCCAGGGCTTTAACCATTGTTGAAAATGGACTCCGTGGTGCCGATGAGCTTTTAAAAGGCCTGCGCTTTATTAATCCCACACCTATTATAGGTATAACAGGGCCTCCGGGGGCAGGCAAAAGCACCCTGGTTAACGCGCTAATCGGTGACCTTATCGCCCAGAATAATAAAGTAGCTGTTTTAGCTATTGATCCAACCTCTCCTTTTAACTTCGGATCTTTATTGGGGGACAGGATACGGATGTCGGCCTATTTTAATCATCCTAGAGTTTATATACGTTCACTTGCTACACGTGGGTCATTAGGCGGATTATCAGCAAAAACAATTGAGATGACCGATGTACTACGTGCCGCCGGGTTTGATTATATTTTTGTGGAGACCGTTGGCGTTGGCCAAAGTGAAGTGGAGATTGCCGGCCTTGCTGATGTTACCTTAGTAGTATTAGTGCCGGAGAGTGGCGATGAGATACAAAACATTAAATCGGGCCTGATGGAGATTGCAGATGCCTTTATTGTTAATAAAGCTGACCGTGATGGCGCAGATATTTTTGCCAATAACCTTAAAAAACTAACTGACCAGGTTCCGGTTTTTAAGAGTGTAGCATCACAGGCGGATGGGATTGGCGCGATTATCAATTTTATTACTTCTGTACCGCAAATAAAACATCAGCGTAAGGAAATGTTACTTGCTGATAAAGCCTACAAGCTGATTCAGCAAAAACGGATGACTGATGTCGACAAAAAAAAGCTTCAGCAAAATATTGCCAAAGCTTTAGTTGATCCTGAATTTAACTTGTATAAATTTCTGGAAGAGTATTATTAGCATAGCGTAGAAACCCACCCCTGCTATCGGCATCTCCTTCGCGCCCTCTCCGGGGAGGGGAACTTAGAGCTTAAGAATTCATTATTGATTCAATTTCATCGCCATCAATTGGGATATCCGCCATCAGGTCGATATTTCCTCCTTTGGTAATTAATATATTATTCTCCAGCCTGATACCTAAGTTTTCTTGTGGTATGTAGATACCTGGTTCGCAGGTTAAAATGTTTCCGACTTCAAAAGGTTTATATCTGCTGGCAAAATCATGTACGTCTAAGCCCAGGTGATGCGATGTACCATGCATAAAGTACTTTTTGTACGCGGGCATTTTAGGGTCCTGCTTTTCAACGTCATATTTATCCAATAAACCCAAGCCGATTAGTTCACTGGTCATTATTTTACCAACTTCATCATGGTAATCGTTCCATACGGCACCGGCTACAATTAGCTTTGTTGCTTCGCGCATCACTTTTAATACTGCATCATAAACCTGTCGCTGGCGTTTTGTAAAACGGCCGCTTACAGGTACTGAGCGGCTCATGTCGGCATTGTAATTCGCGTACTCGGCACCAAAGTCGAACAAGATAACATCGCCATCGTTACAAACCTGGTTATTGTCGATATAATGCAGTACTATGGCATTTTTACCGGATGCAATTATAGGTGAGTATGCATGCCCGGTTGCACGTTGTCTTAAAAACTCGTGTGTTACTTCGGCCTCAATTTCATATTCGGCAACGCCGGGTTTTACAAATTTAAGTGTACGGATAAAAGCATCACGGGTTATAGCGCAAGCCCTTTTAGTCAGCTCGATTTCAATTTCAGATTTCACTGCCCGCAGATCGCGCATAATTGGGGCCGATCGTTGATAATGATGTAATGGATATTGTACGCGTAATTTATCCAGCATGCGAAGGTCGCGATACGGTACATCAAAGCTAAAACGATCATTTTCGTTTGTATTGATGTATATATTCTCCGCATAATTTATAATACTATGTAAAATAGCATCAAATTCACTCAGCCAAAATACACTTTTAATACCCGATACCTGTTTTGCTTCCTCTTTAGTATACTTATGTCCTTCCCAAACAGCAATATGTTCACTGGTTTGTCTTAAAAACAGTACTTCTCTGTATAGTGTATTAGGACAATCGGGAAATAAAATTAATATACTTTGCTCCTGATCGATACCTGTAAGGTAAAAAAAGTCCGCATTTTGTTTAAATACAAAAGTTTGGTCTCCGCTACGTGGAAATTCATCATTTGCATTGAAAATAGCTATGGATAAGGGCTTTAATACCGAAACGAAATTTTTTCTATTATAGAGAAAAAGCTGCTGATTTACAGGTAGATATTTCATATTATGTACATTTATAAACTTTATTTAAACAATCTTTTTACTTTATTTGTATAAGTAATATGATTTTTGGAACAAAATTTGGTAATCGTTTCAAACATAATTACTAATTTTGAAAAAAAATCACAATTAAATTGTTTAATCTTAAAACTATGAACTATTCTACATTAAAGAAAACAGTAGCATTGTCGGTTGTAAGTTTGATGGCTGTAGGAATCGCTAGCGCGCAGACTACAACTACAGATACAACTAAGACATCTTCTGACGTGTCTTCTGCCAAGGTATTTGGCGGGGCAAAACAGTACAGAACATTTAGCATTGGTATTAACGGTGGTGTTACTGGTGATGCACTTTTAACTGGTAGCCGCAATAACGGTTTTTCAAAAGCAGTTATTGATTACGGTTTCGGCCTTTCGTTAAAACAACAATGGGCTCAATCATGGTCAACTCAATTAGATTTGACAGGTGGCCAGGTTAAAGGTAACAATGGTAGCAACAACCCAGGTGCCTACAAAACCAATTTCTACCAAGAAACTTTAAACGGTAGCTATAACTTTGCAAGCATTGATATGGACTACTTACATCGCCAAAGAACAGTAAACTTTTACTTAAAAGGTGGTGCAGGTTTAGCTCAGTACCGCCCAACAGGTACACTTGCTAACGGAACAGCAATTGATTTTGACAATGCTGACGGAAGCAAACATTACATCAGCAACTTAGTACTTGATGCAGGTGCAGGTGTTAATTTCCGCCTTTCTAATGTTGTTGCATTAAACTTAGGTTACACTGAGAACTTTATTGATGCTAACAACTTTGACGGAACTAACTCAGGTTATCCACAAAAAGATCACTATGCTTACGGTTACGCAGGTTTAGAGTTCACTTTAGGTAACAAATCAAAACCAGCTTTAGCTTGGGCTAACCCAGTTGCAATGATGTATGATGAATTATATGATGCAGCATTACGCCAGGAAGTTGAAGCTTTAAAAGGTCGTGTAACTAACGTTGAAACTGCAGTTGCTGACTTGAAGAAAGATTCTGACGGTGACGGTGTATCTGATCAATTCGACAAATGCCCTAACACTCCAGCAGGAAGCGTAGTTGATGGTTCTGGTTGCGTTATTGTATTCCCTAAGGATACAGTTAAAATGGATTCAGTTAAAGCATCTCCTTTCTCTAACATCCAGTTTGAATTTGATAGCTCAGTATTAAGAACTTCATCTTACCCAGCGTTAGATGCTTCTTCAGCTGATCTACGTGCTTCTGGCAAAACTATCACTTTAGCTGGTTACGCTTCATCTGAAGGTACTGCTGCTCACAACATGCGTCTATCTAAAGACCGTGCTGAATCAGTAAAAACTTACTTGGTTAACTCAGGTGTTGAAGCTAAACATTTAAAAATCAAAGCTTACGGTGAAACTCACCCAATAGCTGACAATTCAACTGAAGAAGGCCGCGTGGCTAACCGTCGTGTTGAATTCCACCAATAATTATTAGATAAAATAATATATTGAAAAAAGCCTTCCGAGTTTCGGAAGGCTTTTTTGTTGCGCTACATTTGACAATGAGCGCATTTTTATTTGCATAAATCTTTTTGCTTCTGCTTATATTTGTATATGTACTTTTTCAGAAAGAAAGATCCTAACCGGCCAACCAGCTTTAACCTTAAAGTGATGCACACTATTAATGCCATCGCTATTACTGTTTTTGTGCTGGGCATCATCTGGAAACTTATCGATATGTTTATATTAAAGCATTAGTCATCGTACTAATAATTACCATCTATCTTACATCATAAATTTACTACACATACATGAAAACCGTAATTAATACCGTTAATGCCCCTGCCCCCATAGGCCCATACAACCAGGCTATTATTGCCGGTGATTTTATTTTTGTATCAGGCCAGGTGGCTATTGACGCTGCTACCGGTGAGTTGGTTTTGGATGATATAAAAACCGAAACAACCAAGGTGATGGAAAACATCAAGGCGATATTAACTGAGGCAGGTATCGGTTTCGGGCATATTGTTAAAACCACTATCTTTTTAACCGATATGCAGAATTTTGCGCAAGTGAATGAGGTTTACGGCTCGTACTTTACCGATAAATTCCCGGCACGTGAAACTGTGGCAGTTGCAGGTTTACCTAAAAATGTAAATGTGGAGATTTCCGTTACCGCGTTAAAATCCTGATATTTAATTTAACCACCACAGCCAAACTATTTTTTATTGAACCCTTTTCAAACACCCATTGAGTATTTAAAAGGCGTAGGCCTTTCCCGTGCGGGTGTTTTGAAAAAAGAATTAGGGTTGGCTACTTTTGAGGACCTGCTCAGGCATTTTCCTTATAAGTATATTGACCGTACCCGGTTTTATAAAATACGCGAAATTGAACCCGAATTGCCCTACGTACAGGTTATTGCCCGCATCACCAGTAAAGAACTTTTAGGCGATAAGCGTACCAAGCGATTGGTGATCCAGGCGCAGGACGATACCGGCGTGATGGAGTTGGTATGGTTCCAGGGGATTAAGTGGATGGAGAAAACGCTGATACCCGGCAAGGCTTATGTGATATTTGGTAAACCCGGCTTTTTTAATGGCAAGGCCCAAATGGCGCATCCGGAAATGGAACTCTACTCGCCGGCTAACCCAGCTAGAAATGGCAACTTAACTCTACAACCAGCTTACAGCTCTACCGAAAAGCTAAAGCAGTTTATGCTGGATAGCAAAGGCTTGCAAAAACTGGTCGCTACACTGCTGGATCAATGCGCTAAGGATATTCATGAAAATCTGCCGCAATACATCATCAATAAATACCGGTTAGTCGATAAAGCTACCGCATATCGCAATATCCACTTCCCGGCGGATGCTGCCGCATTGAATGAAGCGCAGCACCGCTTAAAATTTGAAGAGTTATTTTTATTGCAACTGCGGATGCTGAAAAGCAAGATGCATCGTACCTTAAAGTTTAAGGGTAATATATTTGGCACGGTTGGTACTATATTTAACGATTTTTATGAGCATAAGCTCCCCTTCCCGCTAACTAACGCGCAGAAACGGGTTTTAAAAGAGATTCGCCAGGATACCCAGCGCGGCGTACAAATGAACCGCCTTTTGCAGGGCGATGTAGGCAGCGGCAAAACCGTAGTAGCGTTAATGAGCATGTTGATAGCCATTGATAACGGTTTCCAAACCTGTATTATGGCACCGACGGAGATATTGGCTAATCAACATTACCAAACCATAAAAGATTTGGTAGGCGATGATTTTGTTGAAGTGGCCCTGCTTACCGGCTCAACCCCACAAAAGGCCAGAAAGGTTTTACATCAGCGGCTAGAAAGCGGTGAGTTAAAAATACTGATCGGCACACATGCGCTCATCGAAGATAAAGTTCAATATAAAAATCTGGGGCTTGTTGTAATTGATGAACAGCACCGCTTTGGCGTGGAACAACGCGCCAAACTGTGGCGGAAGAATGTTATTCCACCACATATTTTAGTGATGACAGCCACACCTATCCCCCGCACCTTAGCCATGACTTTATATGGCGATTTGGATATATCGGTAATTGATGAATTACCGGCAGGGCGTAAGCCTATAAAAACTGTTCATTTTTATGAGAACCAGCGCTTGCGGATGTTCGGTTTTATGAAACAGGAGATAGCCCTGGGCAGGCAGATCTATGTAGTGTACCCGTTGATAAAAGAGAGCGAGAAACTCGACCTGAAAAACCTGGAAGATGGTATTAATACAATGAGCCATGAGTTTCCGGTGCCTGATTATCAGCTTAGTATTGTTCATGGCAAATTGAAGGCCGCTGACAAAGATTACGAGATGAAGCGTTTTATTAAAGGCGAAACCCACATTATGGTGGCTACCACAGTGATTGAGGTGGGTGTTAATGTACCTAACGCTTCGGTAATGATCATCGAGAACGCCGAACGCTTCGGCCTGTCGCAGCTACACCAACTTAGAGGCCGTGTAGGGCGCGGTGCCGAACAATCCTACTGTATACTCATGAGTAACCATAAACTGAGCCACGATGGCCGCAAAAGGCTCAATACAATGGTTAAAACTAACAATGGCTTCGAGATTGCAGAGATAGACCTCGAATTACGTGGCCCTGGCAATATTGAGGGCACCGAGCAAAGTGGTGTACTTGATTTAAAAATGGCAAACCTGGCAACCGACCAGCAATTATTAATACAAGTGCGTAAAATTGTGGAAGGTATTTTTGAAGCTGACCCGCAGCTGGTAAATCCGGAGCATCAGATTTTGCATCATTCGCTGCAATCAAAAGAGCAGGGTTTAAGCTGGGATAAAATATCCTAAATGTAATTTTACGGTGATAATATCTATTCAACCACTAGAAATTGCTGTATAAATAGTAATTTTACGACACATCAACCCAAACAATATAGTGCCCGACCCAGTCAGTCAACCCAAAAAAGATTCATTTGCAGCCTTACGATACAAGGATTTTCGCGCATACATTGGCATGCGCTTCTTTTTTACCTTCGCTTACCAAATGCAAACCGTTGTTATCGGTTTTTATATTTACCAGTTAACCAAAAGTGTATTTGCCTTAGGCATGCTTGGCCTCAGTGAGGCAATCCCGGCAGTAGGAATCGCTTTATATGGTGGTTACATCGCTGATAAATCTGAAAAAAGAAAAATGCTTTTGTGGATATATACCGGCGTATTTTTATCCTCGGCAGTGATGTTTACTGTTACGCTTAAAAGCATGGGAGCATACATACATGCGGGCTGGATAGTACCCATTATATACAGCATGATATTTTGCAATGGTGTGGCCCGAGCTTTTTTTGGCCCGGCAACATTTACTATTTACGCCCATAGCATCCCCAAAGAACTTTACCCTAACGGCAGTACCTGGAGTAGCTCAAGCTGGCAAATAGCATCCATATTGGGCCCGGCAGCGGGTGGTTTAATTTATGGCTTTGCCGGTATTACGGCAACGTTTTATGTTATCCTGCTTTTTATAGTGATAGCGTTAATATTAGTGTATTTCCTGAAGCAATACCCCGCCGTGTTCAAACCAAAAGAAAATATTTGGACCAGCCTTGGCGAGGGAATAAACTTTGTTTTTAAAAACAAGATGATGCTGGGGGCCATGAGTCTGGATCTATTCTCGGTATTCTTTGGCGGCGTGGTGGCTTTATTGCCTGCCTTTGCCAACGTGATACTAAAAGTAGGCCCCGAAGGATTGGGAATTATGCGTGCGGTAGGTTCGGCGGGGGCAGTATTGACCATGCTGGCCATGTCGCGGTTTTCACCTATGAACAGGCCTTGGCGTAATTTATTGATTGCTGTTACCGGCTTTGGCGCATCTATTATTTGCTTTGGGCTTTCGCGTAATTTTTACCTATCACTATTCTTCCTGTTTATCGAAGGTGCATTTGATAGCGTAAGTGTGATTATTCGTGGTACCATTATGCAATTGCTTACCCCCGACCAGATGCGGGGTAGGGTATCGGCAGTAAATTCCATGTTTATTGGATCGTCAAATGAGCTTGGTGATTTTGAATCAGGTACTGCTGCAAGTATTTTGGGCTTAATTCCTGCGGTAATCTTCGGCGGATGTGTTACGTTAACAGTGGTGACTGTTACTTACTTCAAAACTAAGAATTTGATACCGCTGGGACTAGAGGATATTAACAGAACTGAGACGGCAGATTAGTTATTCTTTGTTGGTGACAACACCAACAAAGGGCGGAACTGAGACGGCAGATTAATAGATCATCATGCCGAATTTATTTCGGCATCTCTTATGCTAAGTGATTTACGCATTTTAGACTTATCCTGTGGGGTGCTGAAACAAGTTCAGCATGACATTTCCTTGTAAAATAAAATTGTCATTCTGAGCATAGCGAAGAATCTGTACGGTGTAAACTACTTTACAGATTCTTCGCTATGCTCAGAATGACAAGCACGGATTCGAAAGATATTCTTTATTTACGCTTCTACAACATCCTTCTCACCTATCTGTTGCCTCCACATGGCGTAGTAAAGGCCTTTTTGGGCTAGCAGGTCGGCATGTTTGCCGGATTCGATGATGTTGCCTTTTTCCAGTACATAAACTCTGTCGGCATGCATAATGGTTGATAAGCGATGTGCTATCAGTATTGTAATATGATCGCCGAATACAGATACATCCTTAATGGTTTCGGTAATCTCTTCCTCGGTTAATGAATCGAGCGAAGAAGTAGCCTCATCAAACACTAAAATATCAGGCCTGCGCAGCAAAGCACGGGCTATGGATAGACGTTGTTTTTCGCCACCAGATACTTTTACACCACCCTCACCTATTACGGTATCTAAACCACGGTCGGCACGAGCTAGCAGCGTTTGACAAGCAGCTTTTTCTAAAGCTTGCATACATTCAGCATCGGTAGCATTGGGGCGTACAAATAATAAGTTTTCGCGTATAGTTCCCGAGAATAGTTGGGTATCCTGTGTTACGAAACCAATCTTTTCACGCAATTGGTCAAGATCAATATCCTTGCTTAATACGTTATTGTATAAGATATCGCCTTCTAACGGCTGATATAGACCTACCAGCAATTTCACCAAGGTAGTTTTACCCGAGCCTGATGGACCAACAAAAGCGATGGTTTCACCAATATTAGTTTCAAAGCTGATGTGGTTAAGCGCGTTGCGATTGGCGGTTAGGTGTTTAAAGCTTACGTTATCAAAAGCCAGCTTATTAACGGTTTCTAACAGAACAGGTTTTTCAGGTTTTTCATCAACCGGGGTATTCAAGATCTTTTCGAAATTACCTAAAGAAACCTCTGCCTCGCGCCAGGCAACAATTACATTACCAAGTTCCTGTAAGGGGTTAAACAAAAAGAAAGAGTAGAATAATAAGCTGATATATTGACCGGGCGTGATCGTTTGCCCGAAGATCAGCAACAATAATACCACCACCATTGTGCTTCTTACAAAGTTCACGGTTGTACCCTGCACAAAGCTCATGCTGCGCACGTACTTCACCTTTTTAAGCTCGAGGCCTAATATTTTATAGGTGGTATTGTTTAGGCGATTGATCTCCTGTTTAACCAAACCCAAGCTCTTCACTAACTCGATATTTCTTAATGATTCGGTTGTTGAACCCGCCAAAGCGGTTGTTTCAGAAAGAATACTGCGTTGAATCTTTTTGATCCTACGGCTAAGCGCAACGCTCACAAATGTGATAATTGGAATAGCGGCAACATATACCAATGTTACTTTGTAACTCACGAACAGCGAGTACACGATAACAAACGTCATACCTGTAATACTCACAAAAAGCACCCCGATAAACGAAGTAATAAATGCTTCGCAATCTAAACGTACTTTTTGCAGGATACCCAAAGTTTCGCCGCTGCGCTGATCTTCAAAAACCTGGTAAGGTAATTCAAGCGAACGCTTTAAGCCATCAGCATACATTTCTGCACCTGTTTTTTGGGTGATGATATTGGTAAAATAATCCTGAAAGTTTTTTGCTATACGCGATACCATCGCAACGCCAATAGCTAAACCTACCAGTTTAAGCGCCCTAAAAAGATACACATGGTAATCGAGTTTATTATGCTGGTTGATCACTGTGTCGAAAATTCGACCGGAAATATATGGATCAAGTAAAGAAAAACCGATGTTAATCGCTGCAAATAACAATGCGGAAGCTACTATCCAGCGATGTTTTTTAAGATATGATAAGAGTATTTTCATGCTTGATGCAAAAATAAAAAAAGGGAATGGCTAAGTAGCTCATTCCCTTTAATTTGACATTAAGTTGGTATTTACACCGTCATAATATCTTTTTCCTTAGCTTCAGAATGCTGCTCAACCTTAATAATATAGGCATCAGTAAGCTTTTGAATCTCGGCTTCGCCTACCTTCATTTCATCTTCTGATACACCTTCTGTTTTTAGTTTTCTAATTTTTTCGTTCGCATCCTTACGCAAGTTACGAATAGCGATCTTTCCTGTTTCTGCCTCGCCCTTAGCTCTTTTTACTAAATCACGACGACGTTCCTCTGTTAAAGGCGGAACATTTAAACGGATAATTACACCGTCGTTCTGAGGGTTTAAACCCAGATTGGCTTCCATTATCGCTTTTTCGATAGGGCCTAGCATATTCTTTTCCCACGGCTGTACCACAATGGTACGTGCATCAGGCGTGTTTACGTTACCGATCTGACTTAATGGCGTCGAGGTTCCGTAATAATCAACATAAACATCATCCAGCATAGCAGGGCTTGCTTTACCGGCACGTATTTTTTGCAATTCGTTTTCGCAATGGTCAATGGCTTTGTCCATTAAAGCCTTTGTTTCAGTCACCTGTTTTTTAATGAGTTCGCTCATCGATATAGATTTTTGACAAAAATAGTAAAAAGTATGATTTTAGGGTTATCTAATCTCAACTGTAAAAATCGGACGAAGTAAATTATATTATCTATTTTACTAAAGTGCCTATTGGTTCGCCTTTGGCTATCTTCATAAAGTTACCTTCCTTGTTCATATCAAAAACGATGATAGGCAGGTTATTTTCCTGGCAAAGGGTAATAGCGGTCATATCCATTACGTTCAATCCTTTATCGTATACTTCCTGGAAAGAAATTTCATCATAGCGTGTAGCAGATGGATCTTTCTCGGGGTCGGCGGTGTAAATACCGTCAACACGGGTACCTTTCAATACCACGTCGGCTTTAATTTCGATTGCGCGCAGGGAAGCGGCTGTATCGGTAGTAAAATATGGGTTACCTGTACCGGCGCCAAAAATCACGATCTTGTTTTCTTCCAGATGGTGCATTGCACGGCGGCGGATGTAAGGCTCGCAGATCTGCTCCATTTTGATGGCAGATTGCAGGCGGGTTTCTACACCAATACTTTCTAATGCATTTTGTAAAGCCATGCAATTAATAACGGTTGCCAGCATTCCCATGTAATCAGCCTGGGCACGCTCCATACCTGATTTTTCGGCACTTAGGCCTCTGAAAATGTTACCGCCTCCTACAACAACCGCAATTTCGATACCTTCATCAAAAACGCTTTTAATATCTTTTGCATATTGCAATACCTGGTTGTTATCAATACCGTATTGCCTGTCACCCATAAGGGATTCACCGCTAAGTTTTAGTAGGATTCTTTTATATCGCATGAGGAGAGTTTGTCAAAATTATAGAAATAAATCTATTGTTAAAATTATATATCTACTTTGTTAAGTACTTACCTTTAAATAGGGTTCCCTGTACTTCAAAAGCATTGTTAAAAACAACCAGGTCGGCATCATAACCGGCTGCTATTTTTCCTTTTGTTGGCAACGAGGCTAATTGGGCCGGGTATAATGAAGCCATGTTGATAGCCTCTGCCAAAGTTATGCCAACATGCTCTACACCGTTTTGAACGGCTTTAAGCATAGTTAAACATGAACCTGACAGTGTTCCATCAGGCATGGTATAACGGTCGCCGGAAAACTGGTGCTGATATGTCCCTTCGGTAGCTGCGGTAACGGCATCAGTAATAAAAAACAGCTTATCACCTAACTCACGTTTAGCTAAACGTACCATCGTGAAATCGACATGAACACCATCATTTACAATACTGGTGTATGGTTTTTCTTCGAAGATAGCGGGTATATAGCCAGGCTCACGGTGATGCATTGGTGGCATGGCATTAAATAAATGCGTTACCGCTTTCACCGGATTATTTAGAAATATTTTGCCTTGCTGATAAGTAGCATTACTATGGCCAGATGACAAAATCACGCCATGATCGTTCAGATAATCAACCACCTCCTGATCTTGTAGTTCCGGGGCGATGGTCATCATTCTGATCACACCATCAGCACTTTCAACCCAACGGCGAACAAGTTCTATCGTACCTTTTTTGATGTATTTCTCGGGATGAGCTCCTTTTTTGATTGGATTCAGGAACGGACCTTCGAGGTGTAAACCTAAAAAGTTGCCTTTGGCTGTTTCACGGTAAGCTTTTGCTGCCGCGATGCCTTGCTCCACTATATCATCGCCGTTGGTAGCAATGCAGGCAAAAAAGCCGGTTGTACCCTGACTGAGCAAGTCATCCTCCATCCTTTCTAACGCTGATACTTCGGGTTTACCACCAAAAAGCTTGCCGCCGCTGCCATAAATTTGCAGGTCGATCAAACCCGGGGCAACGTTAGCACCATTAAGATCAATTTTATTATAATCTTGTGGGATAGCGGAATCATCAATAACATCGATGATCTTGTCGCCATCAATTAAAATGGCTTTGCCCATGGTGATCACACCATCGGATATGAGTTGGAGGTTGTGGAGGGCAGTGGTCATATCTTTTATTTTTTGTCATTCTGAGCGGAGCGAAGAATCTTCTTCGATCTGCAAAGTGCGACTTGCTACGTGTAGAAGATTCTTCGCTCCGCTCAGAATGACAATTTGAAAAATATTATTGCAAAAAAAATCCCCCTCGTTAATTAACGAGGGGGATAATATATTTAAGCTCCTAAAGCTACCCGCTTAAAGGCGGTTACTGTTAGTCCCTTATCAACGGTGCTTAAAAACTGAGCAACGTTTTTAGATGGATCCTTTACAAACTCCTGGTTTAGTAAAGTTGAGTCTTTGTAGAATTTGTTCAGCTTACCTGCAGCGATTTTTTCAACCATTTCTTCAGGTTTGCCTTCCGCGCGGATCTGATCTTTAGCGATCTCTAATTCACGCTCGATAACTGATGCATCAACACCGTCTTTATCTAAAGCAACAGGGTTCATGGCTGCAATTTGCATTGCAACGTCTTTACCCGCTTCATCAACACCGGCAGCGTTAGCGCTAAGTGCAACTAATACACCTAAGCGGTAGTTACCGTGGATGTAAGCAACAACTTTTTCGCCTTCGATAACCTCGTATTTAGATACGCCGATTTTTTCGCCGATTGTACCTGTACGGCTGATAATTGCTTCAGCAATGGTACCGCGGTTGGTTTCGGTATCAATTTGTAACTGGCTCAATGCTTCGATAGAAGCTGGGTTGTTTTGTACTGCTTCATTTGCGATCGCGTTAGCAAAAGCAATAAATTCAGCATTTTTAGCTACGAAATCAGTTTCGCAGTTAAGTTCGATAATCACACCGCGTTTGCCATCGGCAGATGTACGTGCGATAACAACACCTTCGTTTGACTCGCGATCCTGACGGCTGGCAGCAACTTTAGCGCCTTTTTTTCTTAAAAAATCAATAGCAGCTTCAAAATCGCCATTGGTTTCAGTTAAAGCTTTTTTGCAATCCATCATGCCTGCACCAGTTTGTTGGCGCAATTTGTTCACATCAGCTGCAGATATTTGTACTGTTGACATTGTTTTATCCTTTTGTTATTAGTGATTATTTAACAAAGTTAAAGGTTGTATGTTGATGCTGAAAGAAAAAATCCTGCAACACGCAACGTACAACCTTTAAACTAAATTTTATTATTCGTTCTCAGCTGGCTCAGTACCGGTTTCAGCGGCAGCTTCTGCTACTTCAGCAGTTGTTGCTTTAGTACGGCTTCTTTTGCCACCTTCGTTTGCTGATCTGTCTGGCGTTACTGCTTCAGGAGCATCTGCTTTAGCTTTCGCTGCTGCTGCTTCTTTTTCAGCTTCGTCATCTTTCTCACGTTTGCGTTCTTCCAAACCTTCTTCGATAGCTTTGATGATGATACCGGTGATCAATGAAATTGATTTGGTAGCGTCATCATTCGCGGGGATAGGGAAGTCGATGTTTGAAGGATCAGAGTTAGTATCAACCATCGCGAAGGTTGGTATATTTAACTTTAATGCTTCAGATACCGCGATGTGTTCTTTTTTAACGTCGATCAGGAACAATGCAGCAGGTAAACGGTTAAGATCCGATATACCACCTAACAAAGTTTCTAATTTAATACGCTCACGCTGTATCATCAGTCTTTCTTTTTTAGAAAGGTTGCTGTAAGTACCGTCTTTAGTCAATTTATCGATGTTTGACATCTTTTTGATTGACTTACGTACAGTTGCAAAGTTAGTTAACATACCACCTAACCATCTTTCGGTGATGAAAGGCATGTTTACATTTTTCGCGTATTCAGCTACAATATCTTTCGCTTGTTTCTTTGTAGCTACGAATAATACTTTACGGCCTGATTTTACAATTTGTTTTATAGCTGCAGCAGCTTCTTCAACCTTAGTTAAGGTTTTATTTAAATCGATAATGTGAATACCGTTGCGCTCCATGAAAATGTATTGTGACATTTTCGGATCCCATTTGCGGGTAAGGTGACCAAAGTGTACACCAGCGTCCAGTAATTCGTCGTATGTTGTTCTTGCCATTTTGTTGTCCTCCTTTGTTGATTAGCGTTTACTGAATTGGAATCTCTTACGTGCTTTCTTGCGTCCTGGTTTTTTACGCTCAACCATACGGTCATCACGTGTCATTATACCTTTAGCTCGTAGTGAAGGTTTCTTTTCAGGATCCAGTTCAACAATGGCTTTCGCGATAGCTAAACGAACGGCCTCAGCCTGTCCTTTTACACCACCACCTGCAACATTTACTTTAACATCAAATTTACCAGTTGAGCCAGAAACTTCTGTTGACTGTGTAACGATGTATTGTAAAGGCAATGTAGGGAAGTACTCTTTGTAATCTTTACCGTTTACGATAATTGCTCCGCTTCCATCTGTTAGGTAGATGCGTGCAACTGCTGTTTTTCTTCTGCCCGAAGTGTTAGTTGTTGTTGGCATTTCTTTTCTCCTTTAAAATTAAATGGTTGTTGGGTTTTGTGCTGCATGAGGATGCTCGGCGCCTGCATATACATGCAAATTGCCAAACAATGCTTTGCCCAAACGACTTTTAGGTAACATACCACGCACCGCTTTTTCAATTACGCGTGTTGGATGTTTTGCCATTAACTCCTTAGGAGAAATGAATCGCTGACCACCTGGATAACCAGTGTAAGAAACATACTGCTTTTCGCTGAATTTGTTTCCGGTCAGTTTAACCTTGTCTGCGTTGATAACTATTACATTATCACCACAGTCTACGTTTGGGGTAAAATCTGGCTTGGTTTTTCCACGGATGATCATTGCGATCTTAGTGGACAAGCGCCCCAAAATCTCGCCTTGTGCGTCAACAACAACCCATTGCTTGTTAACGGTTTTTTTGTTGGCTGAGACAGTTTTGTAACTTAACGTATTCACTTGCTTTAAATTAAATTAATTAAACGTTTATTATACCCCGCATTTTCGGGACTGCAAAGATAGATGTTTTTGTGTGATTTACAAATGGTTTTTAGGTTTTTTTGTCTGAACCTTGATTCGTGGGATTTATTGGATTTTCTTGATTTGATTGCCAGGTGGAATCATGGGAATCTTTTAATCCGTTAATCACGGTTAAGACAAAAAATTATAAATTCAAAAACGAACAATTGATGTTCGCTTCCGATACAATCAATTTTGATAAAAAGATGTAAATTTATTCATTATCAACCATTTAAAAATTTGGCTTATATTTTGGAATGTTTAAAGCTTTTAGTTAGTCACTTCAAAATCAGTTCACTATGTTAAAGAGTTATTTTAAAATTGCCTGGAGGAATTTAAGAAAGAACAAGTTATATGCCTTTATAAATATTGCAGGTTTAACTATTGGTATTGTAAGTTGCCTTTTAATAGGTGTTTATATCAGGCATGAATTGAGTTACGACCGCTTTAACAAAAATGCCGATAAAATTGTTCGTGTTACTATGGAGGTTAATCATGGCGGCGCTTCCCGTAAATGGGCGTTCACCGGTACCAAAGTTGGCCCTCAGTTGAAAAGAACATTTCCTGAAGTAGCTGATTATGTAAGGTTGTATAAATGGCCAAGGATTGTCGGTCACGATAACCTGCTGTTCAAAGAAAATAATTTTGTTTATGCCGAACCCTCTTTTTTTAGAATATTCTCTTTTAAACTAAAAAAAGGAGACATCAACGATGCTTTAAGCTCGCCTGATAAAATTGTAATTACACAAACAATTGCTAAAAAATACTTTAATGATGAAGATCCGATCGGGAAAACCCTGAAAGTAGGCGATAAAGATTTTAGGGTTTCTGCGGTTGCTGCTGATGTGCCTTCAAATTCCCAGATAAAATTTGATTTTCTGGTTCCTTTTAACACGCTGGATCAGGCTAAAAAAGAACAATATTATGGCGCCAATTACATAACATACCTTTTACTAAAAGATAAAGCGCAAATAGAACCCTTACAAAAGAAGATAAGCGATTATATGAAAGTGGTTGACAGAACAGAGCTGAGTTTAACAGGCAGTCAGTTTTTAGCGCTTTATCTTGAACCATTAACAAAAGTTCACTTATATTCAGATCTGCCGGGGGATGCAGAACCAAACGGAAGCATTCTGTATATATACATCCTGACTGTAGTGGCAATCCTAATACTGGTAATAGCATGTGTAAATTATGTAAACCTTGCGGTTGCCCAATCGGCAGGGCGCGGGGCCGAGATCAGCATCCGAAAAGTAATGGGAGCGGGCAGGCAGCAATTGTTTACACAATTTATAGGCGAAGCGCTGCTCATAGCAACAATTGGGATAGTGTTGGCTGTTGGTGTTGCTTATATCGCATTGCCTTATTTCAATCAACTTTCAGGGATGCAATTTAGCTATACCGTGTTCTTTGACCCGCTAATAATCATCGGTCTCATCCTATTAGCCGTTATTATTGGTTTGGTGGCTGGGGCATATCCAGCGCTGCTATTGGCAAATATTAAGTTATCAAAAATTCTCAAGTCCGGGTTTTCCTTCACTTCGGGTAAAAATACCCGCGGATCGCTGATCGTTTTTCAGTTCGTTATTTCTATATTTTTAATTATCACTACGGTAATTATATTACAGCAGCTATCTTATATCCGTAATAAAGATATTGGCTACAACAAAAGCAATGTAGCGGTTATACCCGTTGGCGATGACATGATGCCGCAGATAGACGGACTTAAGAAACAGATAGCCAATATACCGGGTGTTGAAAGTATAGCAGCTGCAAACAACGAACCTGTAAATGTAATGTGGGGAGACGCTGTAAAAACAGATGATGGTAAAAGCCTAACCGTAAACGCGCTACCCATGGACGAAGATTTTATAAAAACCATGCAGTTAAAAGTAATAGCAGGCAGTGGTTTTACCCATACTGATGTTTTGCAGATTGATACTACCAATAACAATAAAAACTTCCATTATTCCTTTATACTGAATGAGACGGCGGCAAAAGCTTTGGGATGGACACCCGAACAGGCTGTAGGAAAACACTTATCAAAAGATTTGCCCGGTGTAATTAAAGGGGTTGTAAAAGACTTTAATTTTAAATCATTTCATAGCCCTATCAGCCCATTGGTGATGTTTTTAGATCATGACTTCTCACAGGATTTATTTGTGAGAATAAATGGCAATAATACCGCAGCTACTATTACAACTATTCAAAGCCTTTGGAAGCAACAGGTGCAAAGCCGCCCGTTTGAATATAAATTTTTAGATGATGATTTTGATGCCCTATACCGTACTGAACAACGCACGGCAACGTTATTTTCTACATTTTCGGCCCTGGCTATCATGCTTGCCTGCATGGGGTTATTTGCGATTACCGCATTTTCGGTAGTTCAGCGAACCAAAGAAATTGGGATCAGGAAAGTGCTCGGTGCTAATATATCATCCATCGTTCTGTTAATCTCAAAAGACTTTTTGTTGATGGTGACCATTGCTATGGCAATTGCTTCACCCGTTGCCTGGTATCTGTCGGATAAATGGCTTCAGGGGTTTGCTTACCGCATAAGTATTCATTGGTGGATATTCATTGTGTCTGGCGCCATTTCATTAATGATAGCGGCAATAACAGTAAGTATGCAGGCAATCAAGGCAGCCTTAACCAACCCGGTAAAGAGCTTGAAAAGCGAGTAAAAATTGTCTGAACCTTGATTTGCGTGATTTGAGGATTTTCTTGATTTTGATCGGCAAGTGAAATCAAGCGAATCTTTGAATCCGTTTAATCACGGTTCAGACTATTCTCTTTTACAATTTGATAAGATCGTCGTTATAGCTTGCGAAATTCATTTGCACATATCCGTCATCATCAAATTGAAAAACCTGAACGCCGTAAGTTTTATATGATCTGGCTTCAGCATCCTTCCATTCGTCCTCGAACCTTACAGCCATACGGCCTTTGAGCGCGCCCCATAGATCCAGTTTCAATTTAAATTGCAGGTTTTGCTGCCACTTACTAATCAGGAATTGTCTGATTTCTCCACGGCCATTTAAAAATGTTGTTCCAAAACGCATTTCGGCATCTTCGGTATAATTCGCGATAACTTTTTCGGGGTCAAGGCTATTCCAATCGTCTTCAATCAGCTGGAGTTTCTCAGCCGCGGTTTCCATGTCCCATGGAGGCAGCGGGTATCTTTTTTCGTTTTTCATGATACAAATGTGAGGTTATGCCTGCTGAAACCACATGGATGAATCCTATATTCACATGGATATTTAGAACAAAGAATATTTTAACCAGCTATTGCAAACCATTAAGCATTTTCCTGGTCAACCCCAACAGTATCCCTGAAAAATTGGGGTGAGATAGCTACGTGGCTCTTGAAAAACCGACTGAAATAAAATTCATCATTAAAGCCCAGCTCAAAGGCGATTAATTTAACCGGTTTTGCAGTAAGGTATAATTGCCGTTTCGCTTCAATTATTATTCGGTCGGCTATCAGGTTTGACAATGTTTTGTTGAAATATTTTTTGCTTAGTCTGTTTAATGTGGCTATTGACATATTAAGCAGCTCCGCATATTCCCCGGCACTATGCATTACTTTAAAGTGCTGCTCTATCGCATCTTTCAAAATATTCAAAGCGTCAGGCTTTTTTTCCAAACGCGTACCCTGCGGATGCCGCTGCTCAATTTTAATCCGCGAAGCGTTGATAAGCAATATTTTTAAATAAGAGATCAGCAGTTCCAATTGTGCCGTGCCCGGCTGCGACATTGCTGTTTTGAGCCCGGTGATGATTGTTAAAAGCGACTGTTTTTCTTCCTCGTTTAAATTAATAACCGGCGATTCATAGATATTGTTAAACAAAATACCATTGCAGGAAACTTCGTGCCGGTGTTTATGAAGGCAAAAGAACTCCGGGTGAAAATTGACCATAATCCCTTTTAATTCGCCATTTGCTGTGATTTTAAATGGCTGGTAAAGCGAAAAGCACATGAGGCTATTTTGACTAAAACTAAACCCGGAAACATCCGCTGTAACACTACCCTCCCCTTTTAAAATCAAAATCAGTGAAAAATAATTGTACTTATTTAAGACACTAAAATAACCTGCATCATCAAAAGAAAGAACCCTAAAGGCTAAGGATTTGGTTTGCGGGTTAAAAAGCTCTAATATATTATCGGCCATGTTTGAATTACCTAAACATACAAAGGTAGAGAAACCTTTTATGTTGTCTGAACCTTGATTTGCCTGATTTGAGGATTTTCTTGATTCTGATTGTCTGAACCGGAATTTATAGAATTTAGGAATGAGCAGAATGAATGTCTGAACCATGATTCGCTTGATGGGAGGATTTTCTTGATTTTGATTGGCAAGGGAATCATGGGTATCTTTTAATCCGTTAAATCATGGTTCAGATGGACTTGGAAAAGCAGTGCCGGTGCTGCTATTAACGGTAGTCCCGCTTTTCGCTTATACGGCGCGGAGGCATTAAGCGCGGGCCGGTATTCGTTGCAATCGGGTTTAGGGGATTGGGGCTTGTGCTTGGAATCTGTAGTTGCAAACTACAGTCTTAATGGTTCGAAGTCAGAGACTTCGAACAGCGGGGGATATTTGTTGGTGACAACACCAACAAAGGCGGAATAAAGAATTGTTACGAAGTTGGGGATTTGAGAAAGGTATAGTAAAATCAAATCTTTATAAGATTCCTGATTTAAATTTCTCAATATAATAGCTATCTTCAAAATTGGGCATAATCGTAGCGAGCGCTTAAGTACGATTGCATCACGATACGCATTGCAAATGCGAAAAAATACAAATAGCCTTTTTCCTCGTCTAATTTAAATATTTCAAAGAACTTTATTTACTCTTTCGCAGGAGCTATTGACCGGTGTATACAAATTTCGGGAAATGGGTTGGGATAAGTGCTGACACTATTTTGTCAGTACCTTGGGATTATGATTGTTTGTTATGATTGGGTGATAAGGCGCGTTGTAATGCTGAGGGCCTCGAAGCATAAGCGTAAAGGCCTGCGCTCGCCCTTCGAGTGCCTCAGGGTGACAGCCTTTGCGCGCGTTGATATTCTCCAAGCGTCATTGCGAGCGGAGCGTGGCAATCCCCGATATACAGGGCGGCTTTGCATGTTTCTCTGTAAGTTGGGGATTGCCACGTCGCTACGCTCCTCGCAAGGACGTGGTGGAAGAGCGTTAGGGATAGAAACGGATACCGGCCATGTGGCTAATGCCCATGTAGTATGAGTGTAAAGCCCGCCCGCTGGATAGCGGGAACGCCCCAATAATTGTCTGAACTCGAATTTTAAGGAATTTAAGAATGGGCCGAATGATTTACAATTCGATTAATTCTTAAATTCCATGAATTCAGGTTCAGACGAAAAAGTCTTATTTCAACTTATCTAATGCTTCTTTAATCCTCGGGATCATCAGTTGGATATCCTGCAACGTGATTGCGCCTACTGATACGCGGAACCAGGTTAAATCCTCATCGGTACCAAAAGCGGAGAATGGCACTAATGCTACTTTTGCTTCTTTGATGAGATAGAAGTTAATATCGGCAGGGTTGTTTAATAAATTGCCATCGGGTGTGGTTTTGCCTTTATAATCAACCTTAACGGTTAGATAGATGGCACCCATTGGCTCGATAGAATCAACACTAAAGCCTTCGGCTTTTAGTTGTTGGAAACCTTCGTGCAGGGTATTTAAACTGGCCTGGATATTGGTTTTTAATTTGGCCAGATAGTTGTTTACGTAGGTGTCATTAGCTAAAAACTTAGCCATTGCCACCTGCTCGGCTTTTGGCGCCCAAGCACCCATGTGGCCAACGATGGCTTTCATGTTGTTTACCACGGTGGCAGGACCAAAACCCCAGCCTACACGTACGCCGGTAGCGGCAAAGCATTTGGATGAACCATCAACAAATATGGTGTAGTCTTTTAATTCAGGGCGCAAACTAACCGGGTTAAAATGTTCGTGAGCACCGAAGGTTAATTGCGAATAGATTTGATCATACAATAAATACAACGGTTTTTCACCTGCTGCACGGGTTTTGTTTTCGGCAATTACCAGGTCGCAGATTTCTTCCAGATCCTTTTTACCGAACATGGTACCGGTTGGATTCAATGGCGAGCACAATGCCAGCAATGCCGCTCCCTTTAAATGCGGACGGATCTCATCCGCTGTAGGCATAAAATTATTTTCGGGGCGGGTAGCAATCATTACTGATTCGGCACCAAGCAAATCGCAATAATGGTTATTATTCCATGACGGCGTAGGGAAAACTACCTTTTCGCCAGGATCAACCACAGCCAAGAATATAGAATATATCAAGGGGCGTGAACCGCCTGAAATTAGAATTTGTGTAGGGGTATAATCTAAATTATACCTGCTTTTTAAAAATGAGGAAACACTTTCGCGCAGGTTTAACATCCCATCCGCAGGCGGGTAGTTGGTTTGATTATCGTTATAAGCAGCTATGATGCCTTCCTTCAGTTCGGCAGGGATTGGGTAGATATCGGAGTCGAAATCGCCAATGGTTAGGTTGGCAATATTTTGTCCCTGGCGTTTTAATTCGTTTATTTCGCCGGCTATTTTGATGATCTCGGAGCCGCGAAGGCCTTGCGCTAATTTAGATACATTCATTTTGGAAAGTGAAAAGTCAAAAATAAAAAGTCAAAATCAATTTTGATGATTTTTTACCTGTTTAAGGTTGCTGGCTTTAATTTGATGAGGCGTATCCAGTGCATAAACTTCATGATTGGATAAACCGGATCAACCTCGAACCAACGTGCACCGAAGTTGGCGTTGTTTGGGCGTTTATGGTGATTGTTCTGGAATAATTCGCCTAATAAAAGAAAATCAAATGGAGTTGTATTTTTTGATTTGTCGTTATTATCAAAATTAGAATAACCGTATTTATGACCACACCAGTTAACGATAGCACCCTGAATAGGGCCCATTAAAAAGTGTATCGGCAATAATAAAAACATCCACCAATGTGTAGCAAATGCTACATAGAAACTAACATATAGCACACCAAAGCCTATGCGGGTTGCCAGGCTTGAGCCTACGGTATCAATAAATTTCCACTCAGGGTAATGGCCACCAAATTGCGCATCAGGCTCTTTTAAACGGCTTTCGTAAGCCTTGTAGCTGGTCGCGGTGTACATCATCATCTGGAAGACATCCTTAAAAAAGTGTGGTGAATGCGGATCTTTTTCGGTATCGCTAAAAGCGTGGTGCTCGCGGTGCATAATTGCATATGCACGAGGATTTAAGAATGATGATCCCTGGAAAACAAACGTCAGCAAATAGAAAATGCGCTCATTAAACTTGTTGGTCGAGAACATTTTGTGTGATACGTACCGATGAAGAAAGAATGTTTGGAAAAACAGGGAAAGAAACCAGTGAGCCAAAAAGAAAATTAATATAATCACGAAATTGGTATTGATAAAAATAAAAAACTAGTTTCCAAAGATACGATTTAATATATTAAAAAGATTTTTGAAACCGTATAGGCTTACAACGTAGTGATATATATTAGCTTTTATGACAATTTAGTTAGACTGCATAATCCATTTATTTTGCTGGCATTTATAGCACTTGTACCGTTTTAAAGGCAACCAAAATAAAAAAACCTTCATGAAAGCTGTACGTCTGATTCTTTCAAGGTTTGCTCTTTCTGTTTGGCCACAAGGGCACATTAGAACATTTTGAATTGATTTGATTGGCGTATTATTATCCATTTTACATTCATTTTTTTGATTTGTACTGAAGGTAGAATGTTTACAAGTATACTTCACCCATATTAACATATTGTTAAAGAGGACTGGATAAAACAAAAAAGCCGTACCATTATTAATGAGTGCGGCTTTGCTATAAATTACTCGCATGATCAAATCCTGCGATACAGTCATTCTTGATCCAGATCAGATCATTTAATACTTTAACTGCGTTTTTCTATGATTTCCACAATAGCATATTTGCGCACATTTCGTCAAAATTTGCGCAAATATCTTGCCAGTGTTTATTTTTTAACTAAAAAACAATAAAAATTATCTAATTGCGACAATTGCAAACTAATTCGCCCCTATTTATTCTTCATCAGAATATTAAAGTAGATAATTGCCCTTGCTTTAAAACCCAGGCTCTCATAAACCCGTAAAGCGCGGTGGTTATCCGTACGAACGTGAAGTATAGGAATATTTTTTGCTTCCCTAATGCGATGGATATGACTCAACAACAGTTGCTTAGCATAACCCCTACCCAGATAATCAGGATGGGTGCAAACGGCACTAATCTCGGCGTACCCGCCAATATGCAGGCGTTGCCCTGCCATAGCTACCAACTTATCACCATCAAAAACGCCGTAGTAGTGGCCAAAATCTATAGTACGCTCAGCAAAAGGACCAGGGTTGGTCAATTTTGTGAGTGCCAGCATTTGGGGTACATGTTGTTCTGTTAATGGTACGAGGTCAATCTCAACCGCTGGCGGATCAGCCGGCAGGTTGTATATCATCTGGAATGCTTTATTGGGCTGTATCAGCTTCCACATTTCAGGTAATTCGGTCTCTATATTGGTGATAAAACCTACAGGCCCGTCATGCGCTATCATATCATACAGCATCTGGAATTGTTTATCTGATTGATCCCTCAGACCTATAAACGGAGAAACCTCCGGAGCGAAATACCTAACCTGATCATTACCGTGAGCGAGATGTTTATTACCCGAGATCAGCGCGTTCCAGCCCGGGTTATCTAATACGTGTTCCATTGGCGGCAAACGTATAAAAAAGACGGAAAACAGAGGTAATCAAATTGTTATTTATTTCAACATTATTGTACCACGAAACAAATGAAACACCTGGTACAGATGAAACACTCCTATGCCAAAAACGACCTTTTCATTGCTAAAAAGGTCGTTTTTAAATGTTTTCATCTCAGTTTTAAACCATTATTATACCAGTACGTACCCGCCGTCTGCAATTATAATTTGGCCGGTGCTAAATTGCTGCCGCATCAGGTAAATATACGTTTGGGCTATATCTTCTGCCTCGCCTACGCGTTTTACGGGTAAACCATTACCAACGTGTTCATACATCGCGTCTCTATCAGCTTCCGGCATGTCCGACCATAAATTAGTCCTTATCATACCCGGCGAGACCAGGTTTACTCTTAATGGGGCAAGTTCAATAGCCATAGCACGGGTAAAACCTTCCATAGCCGCGCAAATGCTAGCCCCTAACGACCATCCTTTCCCGGGCCTTGCACTGGCAACGCCACCTGTTAGGCTTATCGAGCCGCCTACGTTGATATGTGGCGCCGCGTATTTCACCGCCGTGAAAGCCCCCCAGTAGCGCAAATCAAAAAAGCCTTTCGCATCCTGCAGGGTTATATCTTCTATGTTTTTCAATACCAACGATTCACCAGCAGTATAAACCAGGTGGTCAAACGCGCCTATTTTAGTAAACATTTGCTGCACTTGCTGTTCATCAGTAAGGTTAATTGCTAATCCCTTGCTGCCTTTGGGTAACTGCTCAAGCGCCTTATCAATACGCTGTTGATTACTGGATACGATGGTTAATTCAGCTCCTTCCTGCGAAGCTGCTATCGCTGTAGCCAAGCCCAAGCCCGAACTACCGCCAAGCACTACTACTTTTTTGCCAGTTAAGAATCCATTTTGTTCCGATGTTTGGTTTTTCATAATTATACTTCTTTTTAGATGAAGCAAATTTCTGAAAGCGCATCCCCAATACACTTAACAAATGGTAAAAAGCAATTTTTAACGAATATTTTTTCGGATACGACTCAACGACTGCGGAGTAATGCCCAGATAGGAGGCAATATCACCCAATTGCACCTGCGAAGCAACAAGCGATTGCTGCGACAGGAATAGTTTATAACGCGCGGTGGAATCGTGCCCCAGATAGCTGTTCCTCAATGCGATTTTATCCAGCAAGCCCTGGTGGGTGATTTGGGTGATGAGTTCTTTTAAATAAGGAATTTGAATATAAAGCTGATCCAAATTTTTGCGGCTTATTACCAATACTTCAGCATCGCAAGCTGCCTGTATACTTTCATGGGCTACAACCCGGTTGTTAAAGCTATTTAGTATGCTGCAAAACTGGTTTTCCTTTAGAAAGAAGTGCGTTACCTCGTGGCCTTGCTCGTTAATCATCATAACCCGCAGTACTCCTTTGCAAACAAAAAACATTTCCCTGCAAATTTTTTCCGACTTAAAAAGATAATCGCCTTCGTGGTAAACGCGCCTTTCGGTTGCTGCGGCTATTAGGGCCGTATCGGCATCCTGAAATTTATCAAAGCTTTTTAGAAAAACGATCAGTTGATTTTCCATGGATGAAACTTAGCATCTTTTTTAAATCACATCTTTTTGCATTAGATCATTTAATCTAAAAAATGGTACAGAAAAACAACCTCGCCAACATAAGCAGGCTTTTTCTGGCCTTCAATCTCCATGGTAACACCTATGTTGGCTTTGGTAACGCCACGCAGGTTAACTATACCTGCAAGCTTGGCTATAAGCCTTACGTTACTGTTTACCAGTACCGGCTGGGCAAACCGCATACTCTCAATACCGTAATTGATTTCCATTTTAAGATTTTGCACATGTGCAATCTGATGCCAGAAGTAAGGCAGCAGCGAAACCGTTAAATATCCATGAGCTATAGTGCCCCCAAACGGACCTTCACTCTTAGCCCTTTCCTCATCGGTATGTATCCATTGATGATCGATAGTCGCATCGGCAAACTTGTTAATTTGTTCCTGGGTAATGGTATGCCAGCCGGATGTGCCTAATTCCTTGCCTAAATAGGATTCAAATTCCGCGTGGGTATTGATAATGATCATGTTCGTAAACGCTTATAATTGATAATGCTGTAAAAATAACAAAGTGCGGGAGATTGCAAAGATTTTTGTTGGTGAGAGGTGCTGGTTATAGTCTGAACCATGATTAAAGGATTCGAGGATTCACCTGATTTAACTTACCAACCAAAATCAGGAAATTCGAAAATCATGCAAACGGCGAAGCCCTCTTGAACACCAATAAAATAAATAAATAGTGAGAAATCATGTTTCAGACAACTATCTTCCCATTAATCCCCTTCAACCGCTCAATAAACTCAGCCTGATCTTCCGGCGATATGAGTACGCTGTCGTTTTGATTATAAAATATCTCCACCCTGTCGGTCGAAAGCGCTGGCGCGCTCCGCATATCCCTTGTTGGTACTACCTTTTTAATACTGCCTATATCGATCGTTTTATTGATAATAAACCCGTACCTAACTTTCAGTTCATTACCTCCTATGGTATAATAAGTATTAAAATAAGTGTAGATCAATACCAAAATCAAAATGCCCATAATCAAGACCGCCGGCCAGGCTCTGGTTAAAATCATAGCTATAAACATCCCGCCAACAGTACACAACGGGAAAATAATGGGCGGACCAATCTTCGATTTATAAACGTCTTTCATAATTGGCTAAAGGTATTTAATATTTGTCTGAACCTTGATTAAAGGATTCTACGATTCACCTGATTTAACTTACCAATCAAAATCAAATAAACGGCGAAGCCCTCTCGAACACCAATAAAATAAACAAATAGTGAGAAATCAAGGTTCAGACAATTTAAGCTGCCATAATATATTTCACCAAGCTCCTTTTAGCTACAGGCAACAAAGTTTGCTCCAGCGGGAAACTGATATCGCTTTGCACATAAAACACCGCCGGGTTAGGCATATGTCTGCGCTGATTGATCAGGTTTATTTTGATAGATTCGGGCGTATTGCTGATGCTTTGCTCGTAGGTATCCACAAACTGTACATTTATGCCACGGTATTGGTCGTCCTTATTTTCAAAGATAGATAGCTGGTATTCGTATATCCAATTGGTTCTGTCACTGCCGTTCCGTAACGAAAAATACCCTGAGTATGGCAATAAGGGCACTAAGCCAACCGGATCAATATTGAGGCGACTCTCCACAAAGTCGTATATCTCTTTACCAATTTGTATCGCCGGGTCCATCTTTTTCAAGGCATAGGTAATAATGCGTTCGATCTCCTGCATCGAGCTGTCGTCCTCCACAATCTTTTTATAGGTAAGCTTTACGGCCTCAATATCTGCCTTGGTTAATCGCTGCGGAAAGGCTTGTTGCAGGGTGGTTTTATGCTGTTTAAAGTCGACCAGGTTATTGTAATGAAAAATTAAATCGGTAAGATTTGGGTAGAGTTTGCTCTTGTCGAAATGGCGGTTTATTTCCTGCAGATAATTTAAAAGCACATACTTTTTGTGTTCAAAATCAAGCGAACCTTCAATAAACCAATTTAATCCTAATGAATTCAATAGTTTAGCCTCCTTTTCAATAGCTTAAATTAAATAAAAAAAGCCAATTTTGCAATATGCCTTACGGAACACTTTATTTAATACCCGTCCCCCTTGCCGAAAACGCGGCAGCCAAATCATTTACGCCCTATTTGGTTGATACCATTAACAGTATTAAGGAATATATTGTGGAGAATGAAAAAACCGCCCGCCGGTTTTTAAAAGAAGCCGGACTAACAACCCCGCAAAGCGAATTGACCATACACGATTACGGCAAGCACAACCGAGAAGCCGTAGGTGGTGAATTTTTTAAAGGACTGCAAGCTGGTAATGATGTCGGCCTGATGAGCGAAGCTGGCTGCCCTGGCATTGCTGATCCCGGTGCTGAGATTGTGGAGAAAGCGCATCGCATGGGTATAAAAGTGGTGCCCTTGGTTGGACCAAGTTCTATTTTGCTTGCGCTGATGGCATCAGGTTTTAACGGACAAAGCTTTACCTTTCACGGTTACTTACCTATTGATAAGGTTGAACGTGCCCGCAGCATTAAAGAGCTGGAAGCAGCTTCCATAAAAAACAATCAAACACAGTTGTTTATTGAAACGCCGTTCCGCAATAACCCGATGTTGGAAGAGATATTACGCTCATGCAATCCAAAAACACGTTTGTGCATAGCTTGCGATTTAACTTCGGCAACAGAACTGGTGCAAACCAAAACCATCGCCGAATGGCAAAAGAAAGTACCTGAATTGCACAAACGCCCAACTATTTTCCTGTTGTTCCGTTAGTATTAAATGCTCATAATACCCCAACATACCAAAGTACTCATCATCGGCGCCGGCCCATCCGGATTGATGATGGCAGCGCAACTATTGCGGTATGGGGTACAGCCAATTATCATCGATAGCAAAGATGGCCCAACCAACCATTCCAAAGCATTAGCTGTGCAGGCCCGCTCGCTGGAAGTTTACCGGCAAATGGGCATAGTTGATAAAGTATTACAGAACGGCAAACCCGCAAGGGGCGTAGTATTTAATCAGGATGGCAAAAAAAAGGCATCGCTATCATTGACAAACATCGGCGAGGGACAAACATTGTTTCCATACTTGTTGATGTATGAGCAAAGCAAAACAGAACGCCTCCTGCTGGATTACCTTACCCAAAATTGTTGCCCGGTTTACTGGAATACCACGCTAACATCGCTAACCCAAAAAGTTGATAGTGTTGAAGTCCAACTCCAAAATGCTGACGGCAACCACACGTTAACCTGCGACTGGATAATTGGTGCTGATGGCGCGCGCAGCGTGGTTCGTAAAGAGTTGCAGCTATCGTTTCAGGGCGATACCTACCAACATCTTTTTTATTTGCTGGATGCTAAGCTCGATACTACCGCCCTGACGGAAAACTATCTGAACATGTATATGGGCACAAACAACTTCTCGGCGTTTTTCCCCATGCCCGAGGAAGATAGTTTTAGGGTGATAGGCACCCTTCCCGTTGAGTTTGAAAAAGATGAAGATGTTAATGTAGATGACATTCTCCCTTACATCAAGCAACTCACCAAATCAAACATAAGCATCATTCAAACCAACTGGTTTACTACCTATAAGCTGCACCACCGCATGGCGGATAAATTCCGGGTGCAGCGTTGTTTTTTAATTGGTGATGCCGCCCATATTCACTCACCCGTTGGCGGCCAGGGCATGAACACTGGTTTGCAGGATGCCTACAACCTCGCCTGGAAACTAGCTGCCGTAATAAATCAACAAATAAAACCTGCCATCCTCGACACCTATGCCGATGAGCGCATGCCCGTAGCCAAAGACTTGCTAAAAACCACCGACCGGGTGTTTAACATCATCATGTCGAAAAACTTTTTTATCAGGTTATTTAAAAAATGGGCGCTATTCAAATTGCTGAATAGGATTTGGCAAAGCGATAAGATCAGACTCGCTTTTTTTAGAAAAATCTCACAAATTTATATCTGCTATACCAACAGCAATCTAAGCTTGCATTTAAGTAAGGATATCAAAATAAAAGCCGGCGACAGGCTACCCTATCTAAAGGTTTTCGACGAGAAAAAACACGAAGAAACCGATATACACGAATGGTGCAGCAAACCCGGCTTCACGCTTATTATTCTAGGCAAATTCGACGAATTATACCTGTTCACTATAGCCAAATGGATCACCCAAAAATATCCCGGGGTACTCAACTTTTTCTATCTGCCGCCCTCAGGTAAAAACACGTCTGTTTTTGATGGTTTAGAAGCCAATCCCCACGGTCAAAAAGCATTCATCATTCGTCCTGATATGTACATCGGTTATATTAATGATGTGGTTGATATTGCCATGATGGATAATTACCTGCAAAACGTAATAGGTGTAATTGCCTAGTTATGCATACTAATAAAACTAAATAAGCGCCTGCATTGCTGCAGACGCTCTCGATTAAAACACACACCATCATTATGAAAAACAAAGCTTTTTATACAGCTAAATATCGGGTACCCCCTTATTATAAACCCGAGGTCTTCCTTTATAAGACATAACCGACAGGCTGGGCTGCATTTTCACAGTTATTGTTTCAACAACCTCCTCAGGGTTTACATCACCAATAGCCAATATCAAATATTCGCCTATAACACTTAGCAGTGTTAACACACAAGTGATATAGTTTATAGCCACTACATGTACTTTTTTATCTTCTATGTCCGATTCTATTAACTCAAAAACAGGCAAGTCAAAAGCCAAACTATTGCCGGCATTATCCTTCAAAAAAGGGATTTTATTATTTAAGCTTTTTAAAAAATTCCCAATGGTAAAGCTGAGTTTATAATGCAATGAATTCGCCCTTCCGTCCCTTGCTTTTAGCTGGGTAAAGGTTTTAAGTTTCCCGTCAGGATTATAAGCTTGCGATTTTAAAAGAAACTCCTGGTACGTAGCGTTAAACACTTTCTTTTCAAAATCACCTTCATCTTTTATATTTATCACCTGCTTATAAGCAAGCTTTATTAATGTCTTTCCCATTTTCTTAGGTTGATATTTACAAAGCCAAACCAATAGTATAAGTACCTGCATATCCAGCTGTAAGGCTGCCTGTTAATGACAGCGTTTCATTTGCCAGGTCGGTAGCTGAATCACCAAAAACACTGTCAGCGGAATTAGTGGTTGTGTTAACTCCATGCGCGGCATATAAAGTACTTGCCTGCACCACGTTTGATATACTTTCAGGAAAAGCCAATTGCGCCGTTTTCTTTAAAACGCTGTCGATGTAAATTTCCAGATGGATATGTGTTGCCCTTGGCGAATACCAACCGGGATAGATAGAGGTGAATGTAACTATGCCATAACTATTGGTAATTTCATAGCCGCGCAACCAGGTTTCGCCCACATAACTTTCAGTACCCAATATCCCTGGCTGATTGGCATAGCCCGAGTAATAACCATCCTTATTGCAATGCCATATATCAACTCGCACACCCGAAACAACCGCGCAACTATTATTGGTATTAACCACCAAAAAAGTATAAGAGATTGGTATGCCGGTTTGGCCACCGGTAATATCGGTACGGTTAAGCGGGTTGTTAATTTCGCCACTCGCATATGGGAACGGTCCTTCTGTTTCAGTTGGTGTTACCGTACAACTACCGGATGTACTTGTAGTAGTTGTGGTGGTGGAAGTTGATGCTTTTGTTGAAGCATCCTTCCCACAAGCATCTAACAACATAGGCCCCGCAGCAGCCGCTACTGCAAAGGTTCTTAAAAAGTTTTTACGTTCCATCTTCTTTATAATTAGGTCAACATTCGTTAATCACATTATAAATGTCAGGATAGTTTTTTCGCGTTAATTTTATGTGTCGCTCAACACCGGTTTTGTATCGACAAAGCTACATCAGCCATGTATCCGCTCCATCTTCCCGTAATTCTGTATCACTATGGCCTCATGTGCCAGGTATTCTTTCCAGCGCGCATCCACATCAATATCGCCGCAATACTTTTTAGCCAGACGGATAAACATGGCATAATGCGTAGCCTCGCTCACCATCAGCTCATGATAAAATGCTGCCAATTCCGCATCATCAATATTCTCTGAAAGTACTTTAAACCGCTCGCAACTCCTCGCCTCTATCATCGCCGAAAAAAGTAAACGATCGACTAATTGCGTAGTGCGTCCGCCGCCTTTTACTATAAATTTTTGCAGCTCGCCCACATAATTGTCTTTACGCTCCCGTCCTAATACAAAACCGCGCTGCACAATTAATTCATGCACACGTTTAAAATGGTCCATTTCTTCCTGTGCCAAAGCAATCATCTCCTGCACCAGGTCAGACAAGTTAGGGTTTTGAACAATCAGGGTAATGGCATTGCTAGCGGCTTTCTGCTCACAAAAAGCATGATCGGTTAATAGCTCTTCTATGTTGCTTTCCACAACATTCTTTACCCAGGTCGGGTCGGTAGGTAATTGCAGTTTAAGTATGGTTTTCTCGCTCACGAAAGCAAAGGTAAGCCTTAAAGCTGATACTTAAAATGCCTACTGGCTCTGAGAAAACTTACTTAATTTTCCCGTATAAATTCTTGCTCTCGATAAACTCCAATACCGGATCAGGTACAAAAAAACGTACGTCTTTTTTTTCGGCGATAGATTTGCGGATGAAGGTTGCGGATAGTTCCATCTGCGGTGTCATGGTAATGGTTACCGATGGATGGGATGCATATTCAGCATTTTCATATCCCGGGCGCGGGTAAACATATATTTTGTAATCGCGCAGTATCAGCTTAAAGTTTTTCCACTTAGGTAATGATACCAGGTTATCCGAACCCATAATCAGCGCGAATTCATGCTGCGGATATTTTTCTTTTAAATGAGCGAGGGTATCAATAGTATAAGATGGTTGCGGAAGCTTCAGCTCCACATCGCTAACTTCCAAATTTTTAGCGTTATCGGTAGCTAGTTTAGCCATCTCCAGCCTGTCGTAGGTATTAATCAGGTCGCCGTATTTTTTCAGTGGATTTTGGGGCGACACAACCAGCCAAACTTTATCAAGGTCGGTGTAGTTGGCCATGTAATTGGCAATAATTAAATGGCCTACATGAATGGGATTAAATGAACCGAATAGTAAACCTATTTTCATCAGCTACTTATAGTTGATCAGTGTAATACGTTAGTAAGATAGCTAAATTTTATTGTTCTAAAAAATTCTTTACTAACAGCTCCGCTTCTTTACAAGCAACATCCAACTCATAGTTTTTAAGGATAACATCAAACTGCGGTGCATAGTTCAGTTCCTTTTCAGCCTTAGCAAACCGTTCTTTCAATTTCTCAGCGCTGTCTGTCCCTCTGCCGCTCAAACGCTCCTTTAATACCTCAAGTGATGGTGGCTGAACAAAAATAGCCAGTGCCTGCCCATCGTATTTACGTTTTAAGTGCAAACCACCCTCTACATCAATATCAAATATTACGGTTTTGCCTTTTTTCCAGATACGCTCAATTTCTGTACGTAAAGTGCCGTAAAATGTACCGGAGTATACTTCCTCAAACTCTACAAATTCCTTTTTGGCAATACGGTGTAAAAAGCTTTCCTTGCTTATAAAGTAGTAATCTTTACCGTCAACCTCATCACCACGAGCCTCACGTGTGGTAGCCGATATGGAAAACTCCAGGTCGCTCATCTTACCAAGCAAATGATGTACAATAGTAGTTTTACCAGCCCCGGATGGTGCAGAGAATATAATTAATTTACCTTCTTTGGCCATCTACTATAATACGTTTAAAAGTTGTTCCTTCATTTTTTCCAACTCTTCTTTCATGCCTACTACAAGTTTCTGCATGTTGGCATCGTTGGATTTTGACCCCAAAGTATTGATCTCCCTACCGATCTCCTGGGTAATAAAACCTAATTTTTTACCATTGGCATCACTGTTCTTAAGGGTTTCTAAAAAGTAATCGCAATGCGCTTTTAATCTCACTTTTTCTTCCGTGATATCCAGCTTATCAATAAAATAGATCAGCTCCTGCTCAAAACGATTTTGGTCGATACCTTCTTTATTGGTAGCTTCCTCTAAAAAAGAATTTAAACGCTCCCGGATAATTGGCACTCGTTTAGGCTCTTCAATTTCAACCAGTTTAAGGTTTTCAAGGATGATATTGATACGATACTTCAAATCCTGCTCCAAAACATTGCCCTCATCCGAGCGGAATTTTTGGAACGCAGCAACAGCCTGGTTAAAAGTTTTCTCAACCAACTTCCATTCATCTTCTGATACTGTCTCCTCGTCGTATTTAACTACTTCGGGTAAACCAAGTGCCAGTTGCATCAGGTTTGTGGTTGGCTCGCCTAATTCAACGCTCACCGCTTTTAATTGTTCATAGTAATTTTTTAGCAGAACGGTATCAATACCGGCTGCTTTTACCACGCCATTCTGTTGTTCAACGGTGATGGAAAGATTTACTTTTCCGCGTTCTATTTGCTTATTGCAATCGTTACGCAACTGAAATTCTTTATCAGAGAATATTTTTGGCAATCTTAACGATAGCTCAAGAAATTTACTGTTCAGGGATTTTATCTCAACGGTATATTTTGTGGTGCCTGAGTCGGCAGCAGCAATTCCATACCCTGTCATGGATTTTATCATGTGCAAATTTAGTAATTAGTGATTGGAGTTTAGAGTTTAGGCTAAAATAATCATATTTTCTAACCAAATCCTAATCTCCAAACGTTGATTTCCAGCCGATCAAAGCCACCCATTAACACTTTTTTTATATTGCTGCCCGTGTTGGTGTTGTCACCAACACGTTTACGAAGCTTCGGGATATTTGTGGGTGACACCAACAACAAAGGCGGGAGCACACTAAGCAAAAACCTAATCTCTAATCAACTATTTTCTAACCTCTAACTCCCCATTAACACTTTTTTACATTTAATACGATATACAATGAATAAGTTTGCGTTATTATTTAAATGAACACCCGTTACCTCATAATATATCCTGCGTTAATCGCTTTTTTTTGTCTGCCGGTACTCGCGCAAGCGCAACAGGCATTTACCGTAAATGGCATCTTCTTCAAAAAAAGCAGCGACGAACGCATTGCCTCGGCAACTGTTACCAATTTAAAAAGCCAGCAAATTATGATGAGTGATGAGCTTGGCGGCTTTAGTATCCCGGCATCTAAAGGCGATACTCTCCTCTTCAAGAAAACCGGCTATACCGAACAAAAGCAGGTAATAACCGGCCCAAACGACATCATAGTTTATATGCAGCCAATTATTGTGTTGCAACAGGTTACCATACAAGGCCAAAGCACCAAACAGGAATTAAATAGTGTAATGAATGATTACCGTAGCAAAGGCCTGTATTTTGATGGGCACCCCCCGCTGATGGCATTTATCGCATCGCCTATTACCGCTTTTTATGAGTTATTTAGTGCAGATGCTACCAACGAGCGCCACTTTGCCAAATTTTCCAAAAACGAACTGGAAGCTGTTGAGGTAAGCAAACGCTATACCCCCCAACTGGTAAAACAGGTAACACACTTATCCGATGCTGATGTAGTTAAATTTATGCAGCAATATACTCCATCATACGAAGACATGCGGGGTTGGAATGATTACGAGCTCATCAGCCACATCAAACATTACCTGGAATACTTTAAAAAACACAAGGATGGGGAGGATTTACAAAAGCTGTATTAGATTTTAGAATTTGTCTGAACTCGAATTTTGGGAATTTGTTGAATTTTAGAATTCGGGTAATTCAGGTTCAGACAATGACGATGGATCTTATATCCCCAACGATTCACAAGCTTTCTCAGCGGCTAGTTTTTCCGCATTCTTTTTACTAAATTCTTTGCCTAAGCCTACTATTTCGCCATCAACACTGGCTTGTACCGAGAATAGTTTGATGTTTTCACCTTCATGATTGCTCACCAAATCAAAGGTAATATCCTTGCCATGGCGTTGGCACCATTCAATCAGCTTACTCTTAAAATTAGTTTCGGTTTGCTCCAGTTTATGGATGTCTATATGCGATTTGATAATGTGGTTTATCAGAAAATTTTTGGTGAAATCATAGCCTTTATCTAAATAAACAGCGCCAATCAACGCCTCAAAAGCATCACCCAATAATGATCCCTGGCGTTGCGAGTTTAAAGCGCGGTTATCAAACTCTATCAGTTTATCAAAACCAAGCTTTTTGCCTAATTGGTTAAGGTTAACACGACTTACAATTTTCGAGCGTAATTCGGTCAAAAAGCCTTCATCCTCGTAAGGATAAAGTTTAAACAGCACTTCGGCAACAACGCTCCCTAAAACGGCATCGCCCAAAAATTCCAGGCGCTCATTGCTATTCTTAACACCTTTTTTTATGTTTTGCGCTGCCGATTTATGGCGAAATGCCAACCGGTATAACGACAAATTGCCCGGAACAAATCCGAGCAAATTCTTTAAAATTTTAACATATTTTCTGTTAGGAGAGATATATAGCTTGTAGAAACGGCTTATAGGCATTTAATACAATTAATCTTCTAACTTCCTGAATATTACCGATGCGTTGTGGCCACCAAACCCAAAGCCATTGCTTTGCGCGGTTCTCACTTCTCTTTTCTGAGCCTTGTTAAACGTAAAGTTTATCCTCGGATCAAAAGCAGGGTCATCAGTAAAATGGTTAATAGTTGGAGGGATAATTCCATTTTTAATGGCCAATATCGTAGCAATCGCTTCCACAGCACCCGCTGCACCTAGTAAGTGCCCGGTCATGGATTTGGTTGAGCTTATATTAATATTATAAGCATGATCGCCAAATACAGTCTGTATAGCTTTTATCTCCTGCGGATCACCAATCGGGGTTGATGTACCATGCACATTCACATAATCAATTTCCGATGCTTCAATACCCGCGTCGCGCAGTGCTTCTTTCATTACTAAAGCCGCGCCAAGCCCTTCAGGGTGTGGTGCAGTCATGTGGTAAGCATCGGCACTCATGCCCCCGCCTATCATTTCAGCATAAATTTTAGCGCCACGTGCTTTCGCATGCTCATACTCTTCCAAAATAATGGTTCCTGCACCTTCGCCTGCCACAAAACCATCACGGTCAAGGTCAAACGGGCGGGAGGCTGTAGCCGGATCATCATTTCGGGTTGATAGCGCATGCATCGCGTTAAAGCCACCAATACCTGCCTCGTTTATAATAGCTTCCGATCCGCCGGTAACAAACATATTAGCTTTACCCATACGGATATAGTTAAAGGCATCAATTAATGCGTTGTTTGATGAGGCACATGCAGAAACCGTAGTAAAGTTTGGCCCGCGTAAACCATATTTAATAGAAATATGGCCCGGTGCGATGTCGGCAATCATCCTTGGGATAAAGAATGGGTTGATGTGTGGCGCTCCATCACCTTTGGCGAAATTTACAATCTCATCCAAAAATGTTTTTAAACCACCAATACCCGATCCCCAGATAACACCAATACGGCTGGTATCCAATTTATCGAAATCCAAACCTGCATCCGCAACCGCTTCAGCAGTGGAATATAATGCGTACTGAACAAAAGGATCGAGCTTACGCGCGTCTTTTCTGCCCAAAAATGCATCCGCGTCAAAGCCTTTCACTTCGCACGCAAATTTGGTTTTGAACTTTGAAGTATCAAAACTCTTAATAGGCGCGGCGCCACTTACCCCATTTATCAAAGCATCCCAATATTCAGGAACGCTGTTGCCAATTGGAGTAAGTGCTCCAAGCCCGGTTATTACAACTCTCTTAAACTCCATTTAAAGGGTTTTGCGAGTTATTTAACGTTTTTTTCAAGGTAAGCAATTGCCTGACCTACAGTACCAATTGTTTCAGCCTGATCGTCAGGGATAGCCACATTGAATTCTTTCTCGAATTCCATGATCAGTTCCACGGTGTCTAAAGAATCAGCACCAAGGTCATTGGTGAAGCTTGCTTCCGGGGTTACTTCGTTCTCGTCAACACCCAATTTTTCTACGATTATAGCTTTTACTCTTGAAGCGATATCAGACATAGTCTTATAGTTTAATGATTAATAATTTCAGTGCAAAGAAAAATAAATTCTGTTAAATATCAAATCTAAAAACTTTTGCGCATTTAACTCAAATAAAATTTACGTGCAAAGGTTTTCAAATTGTATTTTTACCGGCGCAAATGTAATGATTTTGAACAGAAAAATATTAAAGTTTGAGATCGATCTTGATTTTGTATTAATTGCAGTAACAACTCCGCTTAAAGACTACCGTATTTGTTACCTTATTAACAAGTATTTAAACTTTAATTTGGCTAAAACTGCCGATCTTGCAGTCGAGATCCTTCCTAACACCGAGCCGGTGTACTTTTCCAAGTATACGCACCATTGGGAAGCTAGTGATACTAATTTTTATTTTATAGCCAATAAAGGTTCTGATGGTTATTTAATACCCGAAATGCGCAAAACAGATTATTTTTTAATGATAAAGAATTATATCGATGATTATGACCTCGATAACCTGGTATCATCCCTTAATCGCATACCCGAAATAGTGGCCGCGGTAAAGATTGATCCAAAAAAAATAAAATCACGGGAAAATCTACTATTTTAGCGCAAAATTTAGAACGTGTCCGTTTTACACTTTGTATACTCGGTAAGCCAGATTTAAACTTATAATTTATGAAATTGTATTATAACCGTACCAAGATAGTTGCCACCATGGGCCCTGCCTCGGCCCCTAAAGAAACCCTTTTAGCCATGATAAAGGCTGGCGTGAACGTTTGCCGCCTTAATTTTTCGCACGGAAAAGCTGAAGATCACAAAAAAGTTATCGACACAATTCGCGAAATAAATGAGCAGTACAAAACTAACATTGGCATACTTGCCGATTTGCAGGGACCAAAAATCCGCATTGGTTTAGTAAAAGATGGTGGTATACATTTAATAAATGGCACACGTATTAATATAACTACCCACGAATGTATTGGTGACGACAACCAGATATACATTACTTATGATACCTTCCCGAAGGATGTACAGGCCAATGAAATTATTTTATTGGACGATGGAAAAATCCAGATGCGTGTTATTGAAACCAACCGTGTTGATACTGTAGTTTGCGAAATTGTACATGGAGGTATCCTTACTTCACGTAAAGGCGTTAACCTGCCAAATACTAAAGTATCTATCCCAAGTTTAACTGAAGAAGATTTAATAAACCTAAAATTTGTTCTGCAATTTGATGTAGAGTGGATCGGCTTATCATTCGTTCGTAATGCTGAGGATATTGTACAGTTAAAACACATTATCGCTGAGCATGGCAGTTCGGCCCGCGTAATCGCTAAAATTGAAAAACCGGAAGCTATCGACAATATCGACGAAATTATTGCCGTAACAGATGGTGTAATGGTTGCACGTGGCGATCTTGGTGTTGAAATGCCGATGGAAGAAGTGCCGTTGCTACAAAAAATGATCGCCCGCAAATGTCGCGCGGCATCAAAACCGGTTATTGTTGCTACGCAGATGCTGGAATCAATGATCACCACCCCGCGCCCAACACGTGCCGAAGTGAATGACGTTGCAAACTCTGTACTGGATGGCGCCGACGCGGTAATGCTTAGCGGCGAAACTTCAGTTGGCGAGTTCCCGGTTATAGTTATTGAAACAATGGCTAAAATTGTTCGTAACGTTGAAGAATTAGGCTACCCATACAATGCCAAAGAAGAACCGGTTAGAACGCAGGATGAAACCAGCAACCTGAGCGATGCCGTTTGCGGATCAGCAGTATATTTAGCTGAGCACACCAATGCCGTTGGTATCGTTTCGATGACATCATCAGGTTACACCGCTTTTGAAATATCAAGCTACCGCCCTAAAGCGAGCACCTACATCTTCACACCAAACAAGCAATTGCTTAATGCATTAAGCCTGGTTTGGGGCGTACGTTCATTCTACTATGATAAAACTGAAAGTACCGATCAAACTATTGAGGATGTAAACAACACCCTTAAAGCAGATGGTTTAGTACAAATTGGCGATGTGGTAATTAATACCGCTTCTGTTCCTTTATTTAAAAAAGGCAAAACCAATATGCTTAAAGTAAGCGTTATTGAATAATATACTTTTAAAATTGTCATGCTGAATTTATTTCAGCATCCCACGTGCAAGGTTACCACCATAACGATTACTTAGCATGTGAGATTCCGAAACAAGTTCGGGATGACGGACAAGAAAGGCCTCGGTATTACTGAGGCCTTTCTTGTTTTCTCTCCTTTGTCATTCTGAGGAACGAAGAATCTTCTTCGCCCTGCAGAGATTGCCATGCTTATCGAAGAAGATTCTTCACTATGTTCAGAATGACAAGTTTTTGAAAGTAAGCCCATTCCCGGCACCCTCTTCCCCCTCCAACAACATCCAGCCCAAACAAAATCACCTCCCTTGTAACATTTCTCGCCCCTAATTGTCTAATTTTCCTAAGCAAATCCTATTTTCGTCTTATAACTGAACATCATTACTCATTATCATGAAAAAAACCCTTTCCGCGGGCTTATTGTGCAGCCTTTTTGTGGCTGTAGCTGCGCTTAATACAGCGCAGGCGCAAATAGAACCGCCAACCCCACACAATGTACCGGCAATTGATATTTACCGGGCTACTCCTGCCAGAGTAAACGATTTGATCAACACCAAATTAGATGTGCGCTTTGATTATAAAAAGTGCTTTATGTATGGCAAAGAATGGGTTACTTTAAAACCCCACTTTTATCCAACCGATACCTTAAGATTGGATGCGAAAGGCATGGATATTCATAATATCTCCATCGTACAAAACGGTAAAAATATCCCGCTTAAATATGTTTACCAGGACAGCCTATCGTTGGCTATACGTTTAGACAGGGTTTATCATAACAACGAAAATTATACAATTTATATCTCCTATACTTCAAAACCAAACCAGTTAAAGGAACATGGCAGCGCCGCTATTAATGATGCCAAGGGTTTATACTTTATAAACCCTGATGGCAAAGACCCGGATAAACCAATCCAGATATGGACGCAAGGCGAAACTGAAAGCTCATCAGCCTGGTTCCCAACCATCGATCAGCCTCAACAAAAAACTACCGACGAGATCACTATGACCGTTCCGGCTAAATATGTGACCTTATCAAATGGTCGTTTAGCTACACAAAAAGTAAATGGTGATGGCACCCGTACTGATACCTGGAAGATGGACCTGCCACACTCGCCATACCTGTTTATGATGGCCGTGGGCGACTTTAAAATCTATCATGACAAATGGCGTGGCAAAGATGTAGATTACTACCTGGAACCTAAATACGCCCCATACGCCAAACAGATTTTCGGCATGACACCGGAGTTAATGGAATTTTACTCAACTACTTTGGGCGTTGATTACCCATGGAACAAATACGCACAGATCGTGGTACGTGATTACGTGAGCGGCGCGATGGAAAACACTACCGCAACCCTGCATGGCGAACAAGTGCAATTAACCGATCGCCAGTTATTAGATGCTTATTATAACGATAGCCGTGTGGATATTGCCCACGAATTATTCCACCAATGGTTTGGTGATTATGTAACCTGCGAAAACTGGACTAACATCACCATGAACGAATCATTTGCTGATTTCAGCGAAATGCTTTGGGCCGAGCATAAATATGGTAAAGATGAAGCCGGTTATCAGAATTATGTAGATATGAACGAATATTTACAAGATCCTGCCAACCTAACCAAAGATCTTGTTCGTTTCCATTATAACGATAAGGAAGATGTATTTGATTTAGTGAGCTACCAAAAAGGCGGCCGTATTTTAAATATGCTGCGCACCTATTTGGGCGATGCCGCGTTTTTTAAAGGCTTAAAGATCTATCTTACTACCAACGCATTTAAAGCTGGCGAAGCACAACAACTACGCTTAGCTTTAGAAGAAGCCAGCGGACTTGACCTTAACTGGTACTTTAACCAATGGTATTACGGCGCAGGCAACCCAGATTTAAGCATCAGCTACAAATGGGATGATGCCGCTAAAAAAGAAACCGTTTACCTGCAACAAACCCAGGATGGTAAGCCATTTATTTTACCTTTCGCCGTTGATATTTATGCAGGTGGCAAAAAAGTACGCCACAAGGTATGGATGCAGGACAAAACTGACACATTAACATTCGACAGCGAGTTTAAACCTGATTTGGTTAACGTTGATGGAGATAAAGTGCTGTTAGTTAAAAAGACAGATAACAAGGCATTAGATCAATTTGTATTCCAATATTTTAATGCACCGCTATATGTTGACCGCACCGAAGCCATTACCGCGGCAACCAAGCAACAGGATGACAAAGGCGCGCAAAAGGTATTGATCTCTGCACTGCACGATAAATACTACCGCCTGCAAATCAAAGCCATCAAAGCTTTGGATATGAAGAATGATGCCATCCGCAACGCGGCACTGCCAATTTTAGCTTCATTAGCGCAAACTGATCCTAATACTTTAGTGCAGGCTGCAGCAATTACTGCTTTGGGCAACCTTAAAGCATCAGGCAATATGGATATATTCACAGCGGCTTTAAAAAGCCGTTCGTATGCCGTACAAGGGGCTGCTTTAACTGCTATCAGCCAACTTGATGGACCAAAGGCATTAAAATTGGCTCATGGTTTTGAAGCTGATAATATGGACGACCTGACCACAGCAATGGTTGGCGTTTATGCTGTTAACGGTAACGCTGCTGAATGGCCTTTCGTCTACAAACAATTCCACGAGGCTCACATCCAGATGAAATTTAGCCTGTCCAGGAAAGTTGCAGCAATGACCGCACGCATTGATAATTCTGCTGATGCACAACAAGGCATATTGGAATTAAAAGCGATGGGTATACAGTACAAAGTGTATGGTGCCGACCAATTTATTATTAGTCAGTTCAATAGCGTAGTAAAACCGGGCCGCGTAGCTCAGAATGATGACGCATCAGTTAAATTAATTGATGCAAGTATTCAGGAACTACAGGCTGCTAAGTAATAATCTGTTAAATAATCAAAAAAGCCGGACCAACTTGTCCGGCTTTTTTTGTAAAAAATAATTTTTAACAGCTTTTTACGATAGTATATATTAATTTAGTACTAACAATTAACCGGTTATGAAAAAGATAGCAGTTTTTTTATTGCTGATAGCAGCATCGACCCAGCTAAAGGCCCAGCAATTATTGCAAACCCAGCCTAACCTTAAATTAAATAACGGCTTGCAAAATGCTTTCAAACCAAAAACCGATCCGTTGCCACAAACGTTGCTAACCCAACCTATGGCAGCTAATACCGCAATGGTTTACAGCTGTATGCCTGTAGCGAAAGTATCAAGTACAGATAAAATGCCCATTGCCCCGCTCGGGAAAAACGGTGTAAACTATACCATGCTTATAAAAAAGGAAAAGGTAATTAACCCTGCTGAACAGCCCTTGGGCCAACTGATCCCTTAACAGATTTCTGTTTGTTCTTCTTGGCCCACACCTTTTTGTTGAGTTTGGCCAAACGCTCTTTGTCGCGGCGGTCAACTACTTCTTCAAAATGCTTTTCGTAGTCGGGGTGGTTAGTCCCCATCAGCCTGTCCCAAATATTAAAATAAAGCCCGTAGTTGCATTTAACCAGGCGATGGTGCATATTATGATGGGTAGATGTATTATGCCACTTAAATATCCAATGGCGCACAAATTCTTTAGGCACTGTTTCGTAACCCATATGTCCACCTATATTCACCAATAACGAGTAAATAAACACGATTTGCATGGCAGTTGGATAATGCGGAATGGTAAACGCCACCAAAGGCACCACCAATATCTCGCTCACAGCCTCCATCGGATGAAAAGCCAGCGCCGCGAAAGGTGTTGGATTGATAGATAAATGATGTTGTACGTGCACTGTTTTAAACAGCGGCTTCCAGTGCAGCAAACGATGCGCCCAATAGAAATAAGCATCGTGTATAAATACCATGATCACAATACTAAACGCGTAATACCAGTAACCATATTTATCCGCCGGATGATAAGCCTGGGTATAGCCATGGTAATTTGCCCAGGCAACGCCTAGCAGCACCACACCAAAAATAACCAGGGTACTTACAGATAGCCAGATCTCGCGCATTATATGTTTGCGCTCAGGGTAATATTGCTGTATTTTGGATGCCCAGTAAAACTTACCGCGCCATTTGTACAAAAACAGGTAAGCAAATCCCGCGAAAATAGTGTACATCACGGCCAGACCTAAAAATATGTAGCCTATCAAGTACCATAATGTGTTCCCTTCTCCCATGCCGCAAAATTAAATCAAAAACATTAAAAATCCTTGTTCAGCAGTTTCTCCAATTCAGCAAAGCTGATATTCATTTTTACACGGCCTTGTTTGGCGTATGATATTTCGCCTGTTTCTTCCGATACGATGATGGCCGTAGCTTCATTCGCTTCCGTTACACCAATACCTGCACGGTGGCGCAAACCAAATTGCGGGGGCAGGTCGGTTTTATCGGTAAGCGGTAGAATACAGCTGGCCGATTTTATTTTATTTTCAGATATTACCACCGCTCCATCATGCAGCGGACTGGTCTTCTGGAATATACTCTCCAATAATCGTTTCGAAATCTTTGCTTCAATCACCTCGCAGCTATTTTGGTAAAACTGTTCGTCGTAATACTTTGTAAATACTATTAACGCACCCGTGCGCGATTGTTTTAAACTTTTGCAGGCATCGATGATTGGCTTTATCCGCGCGAAGTTATTTTTCTCCGCCTCAGCCTTGCCAAAAAAGTATTGCCACCAGGCTTTATTTCGCTGTAACGAAGCATTTTTACCCACCAACAGCAGAAATCGCCGTATCTCCTGCCAAAAGATAACAATGAGCGCTATGGGCCCCACATCCACAAACTTGCCCAGTATTACCGTAAGCAATTGCATTTGCAATGCCTTTACCACAAAATAGGCCAGGTAAATAATCACAAAACCAATAAAAATATTGGCCGCTATGGTACCGCGTATCAGGTTATATAACTGGTAGATAATGAACGCTACCAATATTATATCCAACACGTTTAGCGGTGTAACCTTGAGGAAGCTAAAATTGAGGGACTGCATTTTACTAAGGTAAGATTTTCCTGTTAAAGCCTCAATTGATTAAAAATAATGATATTATTCAGACGGTTTTTAATTCTACATTGGCAGATTACACCTACATGTTGCACTGGCTTCAGTTTATAGCTGAAGCCCACAAATAGAGTCAGTCTGTGACTGACGATATGCAACTGGCGTAAGAATAAAAGCTAGAAAGTTATAAACTTTCTAGATCTGTTAGCTTCAGTCACAGACTGAAGCCAGTGTTTTTCACTCTTTGCGCCGCAGGCGTAGAGAGGGTGACCAGCGCAGCGTAGTCGGGTGAGTAATTAGTTAGGTTGATTCACCTTCTTCGGAAACAACAACGAAGCCCCAATACTCACCACCAATATCCCTAATATAATAAACAAGGAGATTGTAGTGCTTAATCCAATTTGCTCCACATACTCCCCTGCCAGCATTTTCAAGCCGATAAAGGTGAGTAGTGCTGCCAAGCCAACCTTCAGGTAATGGAACTTATCAATAATATTTACCAGTAAAAAGAACATGGACCGCAGCCCCAAAATGGCGAATATATTGGAGAAGAAAACGATATAAGGATCTTTAGTGATGGAGAACACGGCCGGGATAGAATCCACCGCGAAAACAAGGTCGGTGACCTCGATAATCAGCAGCACCAATAACAACGGGGTGATGAGGCTTTTGCCATCTATCTTTACAAAAAACTTTCCTTTTTCAAATTTAGGATGCACTGCGAAATATTTGGATGCGAATTTCACCACCGGATGATTATCCGGGTCGATCTCTGCCTCTTTATTACGGGTAACAAACATATTTATCCCCGTATAAACTAAAAATGCTCCAAATAAATATAAGATCCAATGAAACTTAATAATCAACGCCGAGCCCACAAAAATGAAGGTAAAGCGCATTAATACCGCTCCTATTATCCCCCATAATAATACTTTATGATAATATTTAGGATCTACAGCAAAAGCGGTAAATATCAGCACCATAATAAAAATATTATCTACTGATAGCGCGTACTCCACCGTATAACCGGTAATAAATTCCAGTCCGAGGTTTTTACGGTATAGCTGCAAACCTCCCGCTAAATCATTCGGATTTAATTTAAGATCATGAAAATTTTCAATGTTAACCCGTTGCAACGCGGCAAAACTATCAATATGATGCAGCAGATCGCCGTAGCGTAAAAGCAATAAGTAAAAGGATACGGCCAGCGCAATCCAGATGGCGCTCATGATGGCTGCGCGTGTTAAAGTAACCGGGCGGTCTGCTTTAGAAAACAGGCCCAGGTCTATCGACAGCATTGCAACAATAAAAACTAAGAAGCCTAATATGAATATCAGCTCGTTCGGCATTATTTATTTCGTTCAGTGGTAAAGCGCACCAGTTGTTCCAACCCCAATCTCGATTCGCCTTCGGGGAAGGTATTCAAAATCTCGAAGGCTTCATCCTGGTACTTTTTCATCTGGGTTTCGGCATATTCCAAGCCACCGGTATCCTTAACAAACTTAATGATCTGGCCAATCTTTTCAGCCTCGTCATTATGGTTCTTCACCAGGTTTATCATCCGTTTTTTATCAGCCTTACTGCAAGTACTTAGCGAATAGATCAACGGCAGCGTTACCTTTTTTTCTTTTATATCGATTCCCAACGGTTTCCCTACATCATCTGTGCCAAAATCAAACATATCATCCTTGATCTGGAAAGCGATGCCAATCTTCTCGCCAAATAAGCGCATTTTCTCTATCACTTCATCACTCGCCCCGGCGGATGCAGCCCCGCAAGCACAGCAGGAAGCGATAAGCGATGCCGTTTTTTGCCTGATGACCTCATAATAGATAGGCTCATCAATATCCATGCGACGCACCTTTTCAATCTGCAACAATTCACCCTCACTCATTTGGCGCACAGCCTCGCTCACTATGCGCAGTAATTTAAAGTCGTTATTTTCGATGGACAACAGCAAACCCTTTGATAGCAGGTAATCACCCACCAAAACAGCTATCTTATTTTTCCATAAAGCATTTATAGAGAAAAAACCACGGCGCTGGTATGAGTTATCAACCACATCATCATGCACTAAAGTCGCGGTATGCAGCAATTCTACCAAAGCGGCACCACGATGTGTTGATTCATTTATCCCACCACAAATGCTCGCTGAAAAGAACACGAACATTGGCCGTATCTGCTTGCCTTTACGCTTTACAATATAATGAGTAATGCGATCAAGCAGGGGTACTGAGCTATACATGGAATTTTTGAAGGTATCTTCAAAAACATCAATCTCCGCGGCTATGGGTTTTTTAATTTCGTTAATGCTCAGCATCTAAAACTAAACAGTTTTTATAAGTAAATGTCGCCTTATTGGCAAACTGAAACAAACATAAGCTAAAAATAGCTATCCCGGTTATCTGCTTAAATATTTTGACGAATATTAAACCATTAATGATATATATCATCTATATATTATACATACACAATAATAAATAAGACGATAGTTTTTTGATTTCAGTGTTTCTTAATTTCAGAAAGCGGGCCGGTAATACGGGCCGCTTTTTTTGTGTTACAGGCTTGCCGTTACCCTATTTGCAATTGAGCACAATTAAGTTAAATTTGGCTTTATAACTGACCCAAACAAATGAAATTTAAACACATTCCACTAATGCTGGCTATCTCCGTAGCCACATTTACCACAAAAGCCCAGGACAACCTGGTAAACTCAGTAAAAAATAACCAAAGCGCCGACAGCAAATCGGGCTTTACTTTCACTACGGTTATTGATCTGGCAAACACTTCAATTAAAAATCAAGGCTCATCGGGTACCTGCTGGAGTTATTCTACCAACTCTTTTCTGGAGTCTGAAATGATTCGCGAAGGCAAAAAACCCCTTGATCTTTCTCAAATATACTCTGCCCGTTGCGCATACATCGAAAAAGGTATAAACTATGTGCGTATGCATGGTGCCGTAGGCCTTGGCGATGGCGGTGAACCCCATGATGTTATTAATATGTTCCGCAAATATGGTGCAATGCCGCAAATAAACTACACCGGCTTAACTTATGGTTCTACCCGCAATCAATTTGGCGAACTGGATGCCATGATGGAAGCCATGTTAAAAGTAGTAGTATCAAACCCTAATGGTCAGCTTTCAAAAAACTGGTTGCCGGCCTATACCGCGGCTATTGATGCTTACTTAGGCCAGGTACCAACCAGTTTTGATTATATGGGCAAAACTTACACCCCGCAAACCTTTGCTAAAGAAGTGGTAGGCATTAACCCCGATGATTATGTAGAGTTTTCATCAGAAACCGACCACCCTTACTATGAAAAATACACTTTATTGGTGCCTGACAACTGGGAGTTTGGCCAGGTTTACAACATAAAAGTTAATGATATAACCGACATTATTGATAACGCTCTCAAAAATGGCTATACCGTAGCATGGGGCGCCGATGTATCAGAAAAATACTTTAGCTGGACAAACGGCGTTGCTTATGTACCTGAAAAAGACGTAAAGGACATGACCAAAGATGAGCGCGACCAAATGTTTAACGGCCCAAAACCTGAACTGGATATTACTCCGGAAGTTAGGCAAGAGGCATTCGATAATTATAATACAACCGACGACCACGGCATGCACATTGTAGGCCTTGCAAAAGATCAGAATGGTAAAGAGTATTATATAGTTAAAAACTCATGGGGCCAAACTAATGATTACAAAGGCTACCTATATGTTACCAAAGCCTATGTACAATACAAAACAACTGCCATATTGCTAAACAAGAATGGTGTATTAAAAGACATTCGCCAAAAAACAGGCATTTAATAATTGTCTCTGAAATATAAAAGCCCAATGCAATCACATGCATTGGGCTTTTTATTTATTATTAAGCGATGTTAATTTTGTTTACTGATCTCAACACGGCGGTTTAATACCCTTCCGTCTTCGGTTGTATTATCAGCAACGGGGTTACTTTCGCCATAACCCTGTGAAGTTATATTATCAGCGTTTACACCTGAATTAATTAGATATGCTTTTACCGCATTAGCCCTGTCGACAGATAACTCCATGTTATGCGCCGCGGTTCCTTCTGCCGAAGCATAACCCTTTAACATAAACTTAGCTGATGGATCTATCTTCATTTGCGCGACTGCATTATCCAACACTGGGTAAGAGCTTGTTTTTAACACACCCGAATTAAATTCAAACTGGATATTGGTAAAATTATAATTAGGCTGTGGTGCCGGAGCGGGAGCAGGTTGTGGTGCCGGAGTTGGCTGCGGCGTAGGTGGCGGCGGGGCAGGCTTGGTAGTGTCAGCAACTACTGGGGCTGGTTTTTGCACAAGCTTTTTTGCTTTGCAAGCTTGTAAAGTAATTAATGCGGCTACAATAAGGAGCAAGGGAAAATTTGATTTGATATATTTCATGTGTGTGTAATTTTAGATTAAACGCCCAATATAGCTGCCTATTGTATTAGCTTTTAAGTTGGCTTAAGGTATGGAAAATTATTTTACCTTTGCAATCCTTAATTTCCCGGAGAGGTGTCTGAGTGGTCGAAAGAGCACGCCTGGAAAGTGTGTATACGCCAAAAGTGTATCGAGGGTTCGAATCCCTCCCTCTCCGCATTTTGATATAAATAACCCACTAAAAAACAATATTTTAGTGGGTTATTTACTTTTAAATTATTAGGGCTAATTTAAAAGTGTTTACGCAATTATAAGTCACTGTAAATTAATTAAACCAGTTGAGAGTGCCGTTCGAATCCCGTTCACTTCTTTTGTTTATTTAGCGGTCTATCACCGACATATTTCCCTGATCGTGGCGTTCGCCAGCTGCAGGAGTGAGATTATTTAATCGTATCAGCTGGTCAGCGTTTAATTCAAGTCTGTCAGCCGCAATATTTTCTTCGACACGCGCCACACGTTTAGTTCCGGGAATTGGGGCAATATCATCTCCTTGTGCGAGTAGCCAGGCCAAAGCCACTTGTGCAGGGGTAGCGTTCAACTCTGTCGCTACAGCCTTCACTTCGTCAACAATGCGTAGATTGTGCTGAAAGTTCTCACCAGTAAAGCGCGGGTTGGTTTTTCGCCAATCGTCATCGGAAAGCTGATCGGGTGATTTGATGTCACCAGTAAGAAAGCCATGACCGAGTGGTGAATAAGGCACAAACCCGATCCCCAGTTCACGTAGCAAGGGCAGTAGTTCAGCTTCCGGATCACGGGTCCATAGCGAGTACTCCGTCTGTAGCGCTGCAATGGGATGCACAGCATGGGCACGGCGGATTGTGTCGGCGCCAGCCTCGGATAGCCCTATGAAGCGAACCTTGCCTTCGGCGACAAGTTCGCCTAAAGCACCGACTGTATCTTCTATCGGAGTGTTTGGATCAACCCGGTGCTGATAATACAGGTCTATATAATCAGTTCCCAGCCGCTTTAATGAACCCTCAATCGCAGCTCTAATGTTCGACGGACTGCTATCAAGGACACCCGGCCCGCCACCTGCGTGCGAAACAATGCCAAATTTTGTCGCTAATACGACTTGATCCCTGCGGCCTTTGATAGCCCTCCCAACTAATTCTTCATTGGTGTAAGGGCCATAAATTTCTGCCGTGTCGATATGGGTGACACCTAAATCGAATGCCCGATGAATGGTACGGATAGACTCGGCATCGCTACCCGCGCCGATGTTATAATAGCCAGCCATCGACATAGCGCCGAGCCCCAGGCGGGAGACTTTGAGTCCTCCAATTGATATGTATTTCATAATGCTTTTATTATTTATTGTTATCCTAAATCACAATACAAAGATCATGATTGGCTTAACGGAGAAATAATGAAAAACAAAGGAAAAAGTATAAATATCAAAGCTGAGCAGCTCTTACCGATTTAGGTATAAGCCCTGTTTTCTTTTTAAAGAAGTTATTAAAGTAGGTAGGATATTCAAAGCCGAGAGAGTAGGCGATTTCAGCAATATTCCAATCAGTATGTTGCAAAAGCGCCTTTGCTTCGCTGACGATTCTTTCGGCAATATGGGCAGTAGTAGGTTTGCCTGTTACTTCTTTTACTGAACTGTTTAAATAGTTGATATGTACGGACAACTGTTTCGCAAAATCTTGCGCTGTTTTTAACTCCAGGGGTCGTTCTGTATTTTCAATGGGGAATTGCCGTTCCAGCAGCTCAAGAAACACAGAAGTGATTCGCTCGGCCGCATTACTGTGTTTAGGGATATTTTCTGAAGGCTGCATTTTCAACGCCTCATGAACAATCAGGTTTATATAATTACGTATTAACTCATCTTTATAAGCATAGTTAGAGTCCTGATCTTCAATCATCTTTTGAAAGATATTTCCAACTGTTTCTGTTTGCTGCTTATTTAAGCTCAAAATGGGAGTGCCACCAATTTTAAAGAGTGGCGACTGAAACAGGCTCTCTGATCGGTCGCTCAATTTCAGAAAGTCTTCAGTAAAAAGACATGCATAACCTTCTGTTGTTGGGTTAATAATATTACAGGAATACGGGATGTGAGGATTGGCGAAAAATAGAATAGGGCCATCAGTTTCAAAACTCTTTTCAGCGTAATGAAAGATGTATTTTCCCGAAGTCAAACTAATTTTGTAAAAGTCTTTCCGACTGTAATTATTGCCACTGGCGTTGCTATCCACTTCGTAAACTTTAAAACCTTTCAATTTTAGTTCAGCATTAAAGTCTGATGAAGAAGCACTATTATTATCCATTCTACAAAATTAAGAAAATCAAAGGTTTGAGCAATGCTTTATCTACATTTTTAGATTGTTCTAAAAATATCAAAAACGATATCAAGTGTTCAATTGTAGTTCCTCCCCCTCCGCAAAATCCCCCATGTGGGGCAAATGATCAATATTGAAAATTTTGTGAAACTATATCAGCAAACTACCTTACCAAACGGTATTTCGTCGGCAGAACGGATAATCTTAGCCCTGCGAGTGGAGAAGAATTTTTAGTAGCGATGGTATAGAAAAAATAAAAAGCCACCCTTGCTGGACGGCTCTCGGTTAACATTATTATTCTCTATTATTTACTTATTTCAATATTCAGCGGCTCATTAGTCAGGTTAATGGCATATGCACCACGCTCCATTTTTGAAGAGCCAACTAATTTATATATTGATGCAGAGGCACCATTTGCAGGATACTCTATATGTAAATAAGCCATAGGTGTATATTGATCGGCTGCATTTAATAATACATTCACTTTACCAGTTTCAGGATTAAATGTTACCGATTTAAATGTACCGGCATCTAATGTTAGCCATAAACCTGCGGGGGCTATATAAATACGTGATTTTGCTGCTGTAGTAATTTCCACATTAACCGCACCTTGCTTAGTTGTAATGTTACCGCCAAATACTAACCAGCCCAGCTCTTTATCATGTGTAATATAAGTGGCTGTGTTTAGCGCGTAACCAAAAAAGTTAGAACCATAATCACCTGATAAACCGTCAATTTTTAATGTTGATGGATACGAGTGGAAAGCCGCCGGGCCAAAGCCATCCTGGGTTATATTAGATATAGAACCCATTACACCGCCATAACCAACACGCAAAAGGTATAAGTCGTTTGGTTTAGCCCGGTATTCGCTTAAAACCGGAATTGCGTTTATACCCGAGCCATAGTGATGAAGCTGACGCTCGATACGTTGTAATTTACCACCGTAAAGGAAGTCCCAATATCTGCGCGCCGAGCCGTTGTATCCCCAGTTGGGGATGGTAGGCATATAGCCGAGTATGGCATCAATGGTTATCTCTGCTTTATCTGTATAACCAAAATATTCCGACCATAAATAAACCTCTTCCTGCCCTGTTGAATCCCATGGCATTTCACTGCCAAACGGATACATCAGTGTACGCCAGTGATCGGCTCTTACTTTCATTGCTTTTTCAAGCAAATCGGCTTTGTCATTCCAGCCTTCTGCTTTCAGATCCATTAGTATCTTAAAGAAAACATCACCTTCCATTTGCCCAAATTGCACATAGTATGGCGCTTTCTCTACCATTGCCATGGTGGTTTGGTAAGCATTATCCAAATACCATTGCCAGGTTTGTCCGCTAACTAAACCGGTATGGTAACGAGCCAAACGATACATTACCCAATGTGCCGAAGCAACATGCGGATAGTTATACGACCTGCCAATATCATTCGCGGCAACGTGATTCCAGGCCGACCAGGTTTTCCAGCGTATGCTATCACTGTAAGTTCCTTTTGGCAACGAATCGGGCTGATAATAAAATACGCTTTTTTTCACACCGTATTTTTGTTCACCCTCACTATGCTGAATATTACCCCATAAGGTGTGGTCTACAAAACGTTCCAGTTTATCAATTTCAGCTTTATCAGGCTGTACCAACTCCTTCATCATAGCGCCAAGCCACGAACCGGCTCCACCCTCATCACTTAAACCGGCTATCCATGCCCGGTTATCCTGCGTCACCTGCTGTTTTTTATCATAATCGTAAGTTATAACAGATTGATCACGACCGAAAACATCTGATTTGTTCTCATACCATTGTTTGGTGGTTAAAAAATTGCCGAAATCTTTTAAAACATCTTCTTCTGGTTTTATTACTTTATAGCTAATAGTTTGGCATAAACCATCAGCATAAGTAATAGTAAGCCTTGCCCTACCCCATGTTACACCCTTTATATCATATGTTTTCCATTTACTTTCAGAGGATGTTGCCGGGGTGATAGCTAAGGCACCTTCAGGTTCAACCTGTATGGATTTTACTTCTTTCGGATAATTTAAAAACAGCTTGGCATTAACATCCTGCGGTAATACATAGCCGGGTATACCTACCGCAACGGGACGTTTGTTTTCAGCCAGTTTATGTTCAATACCTTTAATAGAATCGGCAAGTAAGAATTTAACACCATATGAAATTGTTTCGCCTGGATCTAGTTTAACAGAGGTTGGCGTGTTCCAGGGTTCAGCGCTTTTCCATTCATTTTCGGCATAAGCCTTACTGTATACCATCCATTCGTAAAAACCTTCAAAATCAATCCCGCGTGGGGTGGGATCATTGTTTAATGGATTATAAGCCTCGAAAGGTGTTTTGTCAAAAGGCACCACCACTAAAGCGGGGCCATGGCCATTTAAACGGGTAACCTGTAAGTAACCTGCGTCCTTACCGATATATGGGTCGTAAAAAACATTCTCAGCATGAGTTTCCTCAAGAGATTTGCCCTGCATAATGTTATTAAATATCATAGGTATACCTAATGAACCAATCTCAACCACTTTATCACTTTTATTCTTAAGCTTGAATTGTAATACTAAATGATCATCGGCCACCTCCCAATAACGTTGTATGTTTAAAGGAATATCAGCAGGCAATGTAGCTGAAAGATCAGCGGCAGCTAATACAGTTTTAGTTTTATTTGGTATAGGACTAACTGCTGCGCGTTTTGCAGCGGTAGAATATGCCTTCCAATCTACGTCACCGGCCGACTTTAAACGAAGCTCGATATCTCCTAACTGGTACATACCATCACTGCTGCGCATTTTAAGGCGATCACCGGGAGTAAAATCAAATTTTTTATTGCTATTTGGCTTTAAAGCGGCAACAGTTTGTGAGGCTTTAACCAGTTGTAATTGAAAATCGGGAGTTGCGTATGTTGATATGCCGCTTTCAAGTCCAAGGGTCGATGGTCTTTTTTCAAGGGCTTTCCATGGATCTTGCGCGTATGAATTATCAACACAAAAAAAACAAAGCGCGATAAGAAAAGCACTACACGTTAACCGCAGGCTGTTAAGTTTTTGTGCCGATTTTATTCTATCTAAAAAGTTGGATATTAACATAGTGTATTCAGATACTAAAATTTATGATTGTAAAAGTAAAAGTTTAGCCCCCTTACAATTTACTGTAATTTGCCAACTTGTAGCAACTTATTATCCTGTTAATATTATTCAACAGGCGTTTCAGTATCAAAATATTATAATACGTTAATTAATTGCCACATTAGGTTAATTAATGAAAACAATGGGCTTTGTAACCTGCATATATTTGTATAAAGCATTATAAATTCCATCCTGAGTATGCGCTTACGTTCTGCCATTATATCTTCCCTTCTTTTACTTTTACCCGGTTTTATACTGGCTCAAAAAACTCAATATCAGGCAGCAGGCAATGGCAACCCGGTAATACCGGGCTATTTTGCCGACCCAACAGTTAAAAAGTTTGGCGATACTTATTATATATACGCTACTACCGATGGAAACGGTGGCGGCTTGGGTCCCTCGCAAGTATGGACCTCCAAAGATTTTGTGAACTGGACTTTCCAGGATATGAACTGGCCGACAACCCATAACTACTGGGCACCCGATGTAGCGCATGGCAATGATGGTAAATACTACCTGTATTATTGCCAACCAACGGTTGAAGTGTACGGCGCGTCATCATCAACACCTGTTGGGCCGTGGACTTCATTGTTTCCTGATGGAAAGGCTGTTGTACCAAACTACCTCGTACCTAAAGTAATAACGCTTGACGGGCAAACTTTCAGAGATGATGATGGCAAATTCTACATGACCTGGGGCACATGGGGAATATACCCCGGTTTTGGTTGTGGTGTGGGCTTGCTTAACCCGGACATGCGTTCGTTTTCAAAAACAGGGCAAATACCCAACACGCTTGCCAAAGATTTTTTTGAAGGATCGTTTATGTTTAAGCGTAAGGGAATTTATTACCTGATGTATTCTTCAGGTTTTTGTGAAGATGGTACCTACCGTGTACAATACGCGCAAAGCAAAACAAGCCCCATGGAGGGCTTCACATTTGGTAAAAACAATCCTATCCTGGCAACTAGTGCCGATGGTACAATCCACGGCCCCGGCCATAACTCGGTACTACAGATAGGGGATAATTATTATATCATTTATCACAGGCATAATAACCCCCACTCCGGCGGTGGCTATAACAGGCAGGTGTGTGCCGATAAATTAGTTTTTGATGCTGATGGTAATATCGAAAAGGTTATTCCAACCCATACAGGCATAGGTTTTTTAGGGCCAAACAGCATCCCTTATCCCGACCTTGCCTATCAGAAAAAGGTAACAGCGTCCTCTTATTATAGCGATGATTACAAACCATCATTTGCTGTTGATGCCAATAACGGCACCTTATGGAAACCTAAAACTAATAGTACCGCACAACAATGGCTACAGGTGGATTTGGGTAGAGTAATACACGTAAAAAATGTACGCACTCAATTTGAATACGCAACATGGTATTACCAATACTATATTGAATATTCAACAGATGATAAACACTGGAAACTTTTTGCAGATAAAAGAAATAACCTATGGCATGGCAGCCCTTACGTTGACAAGGGGGATGTTAAAGCAAGATATATAAAACTAATCATCACCAACACAGAATACCCTGGACTATACAAGGCTGTTTGGAATTTTAAAATATACGGCGAAGGAAATGCGCCTTTAACGCCTGCAAATATTCATACACCTACTACAGTTAAAAAATATATGCAAAAGGGATTATTAATTAATCTTGATGCTAACACCCTGCAACCCGGTACCATGATAAGCAACTGGAATAATAGCGGCATACTTGGTGGAAGTTTTAAAGCCGCAGGCAAAGCTCCGTTTGCTGATATTATAGCGGGCAAAAAGGCTGTTGTATTTACCGGACTGCAATCCTTAAGATCATCTTTTAATGTGCCGTTTTCACTGGCAGGGAATAATAGTTATACGGTAGCATTCTGGGCTTATACATTGCAATTGAAAGATGAGAATCCATTACTTTCCTGGGCAGCAGGCAGCGACCAGCTTACAGGCGCGACATTTGGTTACGGTACAAACCGCGATGCCGGTGCCGCCCAGCATATTGGCTTTGCCGACATTCAATACAGCCACACGCCCCCAGCGGGGAAATGGCATTATATAGCCATAACTTTCGATGGCAGTTTTGAAAAAGTGTATGTTGATGGCGAGTTAAATAATCAGGAAAATAAAATGCTGTTTGTTAAGCCTGCGGAGAAGTTTTCGCTTGGCAACAAAAGCAATGGTGAAACCTATTTCTCCGGCGCAATTGCATCCTTACAGGTTTATGATCGCCCTTTAGATGATACATCCATTAAAAACCTGTTCACACAGGTAAAGCAACCGGAAATTACTGTATACCTCGATGCTTCCAAATTAGCTTACGGCGAGTTGCAAAATTGGAAGAATGAAGGTTATATAGGTGGCAGTTTAAAGTCGATTAAAGGCGGATTGGTTGTAACAGATGTTGCAGGCAAAATAAGTGCTACTATAAAAGGCAACGAAGCTTTAAAATTAGATCAACCTTTAGGGTTAAAAAACAATTACAGCATCGCCATTGGTGTATTTACTACCATCGCCCAACAACATAAAATGATAGCAGGTTTTGCGGGAGCAGGTGAAGGTAAAAACCTGTACACCAGCCCTGCAATAACACCGGGTAAATGGCATTACCTGGTTAAAACCGTTAATGGCAGTAATGCGAATGAATATATTGATGGACAGTTAGTCTCTTTATCAAATACTACCGTAAGCACCGCTATTGATACCTTACAGATAAGTGCCGAAAATGGATTCTCAGGTGCTATTGCAGGCATCAGCATTTATAAACACGGGCTCTCTGCTAATGAAGTAAAAGACCTCACTAGCATCTGGGTCAAAAACATGCATCCTCCTGTGGATGCCGGCTTGTTTTACAAACAAGATCCAAAAGCGTTAACACCGGGAAGAATCAGTATGCAGGCAGGCCATAATATTACAGATACCGCAAGTAATCTGCAATACAACTTTACTCATTTATTTAATGGCACTATAAAGGAAAGCGGTTGGGTGGATAATCCTTATTATATTGACTATGGGCTTGAGGCAGATAAAGAATATGGTTATACTTTTAAGATAAGAGATAATTTAGGTAATGTAACCCCAAACAGTCCTGTAGCAATGGCATCAACGGCAGCATCTCAATTTGTTGTTTATGATGACACATTTGCTAACCAAAAAGATTATTTAAATACAGGCACAACCGCGTCAATATGGGATGGCTTTATAGGTAACGGAGATAAACAAACTGCATCAGAAATCCATGCCGCTAACGATACTTTAACACTGTCATCAGAAGGCTCAAATTGGGATGGCAGTGCGCCTTATGGACCATTCATCTACAAAAATGTAAAAGGAAATTTTATTGCTGAGGTTGAGGTAAGCAATGTAAGCGGATTGGCCCAAAAGAAGGTATTGGGCAACAATGATGCCGGGCTAATGGTAAGAGTCGCCAATAGTTTGGCAACAACCGAGCAGCTCCTGCAAAACAGTATCTTCCCCGCATGGAATGTAGGAAACCTGTTAACCAACTTTATAGATGGAAACCGACAGCAATTAAATACACAATCGGGCTGGAACTATAACAAATACCTGCAAATACAACGTGATGGCAATTTATTTTATCTGCGCACCAGCAAGGACAAAATCAATTGGATTGACCTGCCCGGCAGCCCTGTATTACGAAACGATTTAGATCAAAAAGAAGTACAGGTGGGTTTATACCAATGTACTTACGGCCCGGTTAAAGGCTTTGGAGGCTTTTCGAACTTTAGTTTGGTATTGAGTAAATAGTTACTTCTAATTTAATCCATGCTGTTCGAAGTTTTCAACTTCGGACGACAAAGCCTGTAGTCTGAGACAACTACCGAATTATTACAACAAAAAAAGCCCTGCAGTTTTCACATGCAAGGCCATCATTAAACAATCAACCAATTATTATTACCTAACCTGTAACAAGCTATCAATGTTCGCCGATCTCTCTTCCGGGTGCATCTACATTCAGTAAATGCTTTACAAAGAAATCTCTTTTTTTCCTGCGCCCGTAAGGGCCGCCATCGGTATGGTTTGAGCCCGGGATAACCACCAGGTCGAAATTTTTATTATCCTTTTCCAAAGCATCTGCAAAACGATAAGTGGTTTCAGGCGGTACGTTTTCATCAGCCTCGCCAACAATCAGTAACAGGCTTCCACCTAGTTTGGCTGCATTGGTAATGTTCGACTGCTGCCCGTAGTGCGGACCAACAGGGTACCCCATCCATTGCTCGTTCCACCATTGTTTGTCAATACGATTATCGTGGCAGCCACATGCCGATACAGCTGCTTTATAAAAAGCTGAATGGAACAACACGGCTTGCGCTGAATTTTGTCCCCCTGCAGAAGTACCATAAATCCCAACACGTGTAGTATCTGCCTGTGGATATTTTTCAGCCAGCGCTTTTATCCATAAGATACGGTCAGCGAAACCTCCGTCAATCAAATTTTTCCAGCAAACATCGTGGAAAGCTTTTGAGCGGTTGGCTGTACCCATACCATCCACTTGTACTACAATAAAGCCAAGCTGCGCTATACTCTGCATTTCGTTAACTGGACTAAAGCTTTTCGGTACGTAAGAATCCTGCGGACCGGCGTAAACATTCTCAATTATGGGATAACTTTTTGCAGGGTCAAAATCAGCAGGGCGATAAACTACACCCCAAATATCTGTTTTGCCATCCCTTCCTTTTGCTACAAATACCTCGGGCATTTTTAAGCCTGTTGCCAATAACGCCTCTGTATCAGTTTTTTCAACCTGCATTATCTTTTTGCGGTCATCCGTTTTGCATAATACGGTCACCGGTGCAATATTAACCTCGGAATAAGTATCCAGGTAATATTTCCTGTCAGGCGAAAACACAACACTATGATTCCCCTTTTCAGGAGTCAGGTCAACCATATTTTTTCCATCAAAACCTATGCGGTAGTAATGAATAAAATAAGGATCCTCTCCGGGGTTTATGCCGCTTGCCGTAAACCATATTTCGCGTTTCTTGCTGTCAACGCTATCAATATCCCTTACCACCCAATTGCCTTTGGTTACCAGTTTTTGGCTGCCTGTAATATCATTTACCAGGTAAATATGCCGCCAGCCGTCTTTTTCGGTTATCCATACTATCTCGTGGCTATCGGGTAAATAACGTGTGTATAACCGCTGCTCGTAAATAAATGTATTTGTTTTCTCATCAATAACATTCCGGGTTTTGCCGTTGGTTACATCAACTTCAATAACTCTAAAACGCTGGTGCCCTCTGTCAACCTTTTCGTAAGTATAATACCTATCGCTTCCTTTGCGCCAGTGGGCAGCGGGCGCTCCAAAAAAGTCTATAATATCCGCATCAACCTTAATCTTGCTTTTATCCGCTATGTTAAATATATAAGGTGTATAAGTAGTGAACGGATCACCAGGTTGATCATATTCGTGAGATCTTAATTGTCCCCGTGTTGTACCCGGAACCGAACTTAATACATAATACACCTTCTTCGGCTCAATAGGATTAATCAAATAACCAATAATGCGCTTACTATCCGGCGACCACGAGAACTCGCCGTAAGGCTTATCCAAACTGCCATCTCTGGTAATTTGCACTTCCTGATCTCCACCAATCTGCTTTATAAAAAGGTTTCCGCCTTTGCTAAAGGCGCTCCATTTTTTATCCGGCGATATAGAATCTCTTTGCACATTTTCCCAGCGATAAGTGCGGGATTGCAGGGGTCTTGAACTGTCGTACCAATTATAAGCAGTATCAGTTGTTTTGGCACATTCATAGGTATTTAAATTACACCGCAACCAGGCAGAGTCCATTTTAAAGGTAACCGATTTACCATCGGCACTAAAAAACATTTTATTGATATTAAGTTTTAGCTCATGCACACTATTACCTGTAGCCGTTTTTATACCATTTGCTAAACGTTGCTGATCGAATGCTTTTTCTTTGGTGCCTTTTACCGTGTTTACATAGTAATATTCCTGCCCGTTATCCGGCAAATGTTTAACATACCAAAAGCTGTTATCCTGCTGCCAGTTGGCGTGGATGCTGACATTAAGTGGGATTGTTTTCAGCAACGAATCCAAACGTTGTTGTTTGATATATGATTGTACAACTTCCTGCTTCGATGGATAATAAGGCTCAACCTTTGGCTGTTGCGCATATATTAACTGCGCAAAGGCTAAAGCCAAACCACTTAGTAAAACCCGTTTTGAAAAAAGAAACATCATTATGTGTATTTTAGCTATTAGTGCTTACGAAAATATCATTATAAACAGCCTGCTTTGTTCAATAAATTAGCTGATAATAACCATGTTTTACCCCTACTTATCCGATACCTTAATTAACCTTACCCCGTGAGGTGGGATATTAAAAGAAATTTCACTTAAAGCTTTTCCCAAATCTTTCTGTTTCCAGATGTCTCTGATAGTCGATGGTTTTTGAATGCCTGCATCAGCCAGCTTAAGGGTATAGCCGGCGTAGGTATTATTTATATTAAATATCCCTATCACATGGCTGCCATCGGCCATATCCTTTATCCAAACCTGAAAGTTGTTTTTATCGATGATTTTGTGCGCCTGCTCACCCAATTCATCCTGATCTACGGCTATCACCTCGCTATTTTCTAGCAGGTTAAGTGTAAATGGATCAAGCTTGCTCATATCGCAACCGATAAGCAATGGTGCTGATAACATCGACCATAAACTGATATGCGTATATTGCTCGTAAGGTGTTAAACGGGTTGGATGTAAATTTTCGCCCCAGCCTACCATGCCTAATATTAGCATGTCGGGGTCATTCCAACCGCCGGGATGTGCAAAGCGGTACAGGCTATCCTGTTTAAACCCAATGTTGTACATGCTTTCCCAGGTATCGGTAATATCCTCGGTGGTGCGCCACGAATCGCCATTCATTTCCTTGCCCCATTGCCAAACTTTATGTATACCGTACTGGCAAAGGCTGTAAATAATATCGCGGTTCTGCTTTTTTAATTCATCGCGCATCAGCATGTATGGCTTTTGCTGAATGGCTAAACTGGTGTCGTCGCCAATAATATCTGAGTAACTGCACAGGTCATATTTTAAATAATCTACCCCCCATTTGTAATAACTTTCAGCATCTTGTCCTTCATATCCTAACGAACCCATGAATCCGCCGCAAGTGGTAGCCCCGGGTGATGAATATACGCCAAATTTTAACCCATTACTGTGCAGGAAATCGCCAAGCGCCTTCATATCCGGGAACTTATCATTGGCTACAATCTCGCCATTTGCTGCACGTTTAGGTGCCTGCCAGCCGTCATCCACATTTACATAACTCCAGCCATAATCTGCCAGGCCTTTATTAATTAATGCCGATGCAGAGCTTCTTACCTTCTCGGCACTTACGCTAAGTCCCCAGCAATTCCAACTATTCCACCCCATAGGCGGTGTTAACGCTAAACCTTCACCTACTTTTATGGTGAAGGTTTTTTTATAGGTACCAAAGCTGTTTTTCACCTCTATTAAAACCGGATAGATGCCATTAGTTGCAATACTGCCGGATATTACACCCGTTTTATTATCCAACGCCAAGCCAGCAGGCAAATCCTTAACCTGGTATGTTATTGGCTTTACCCCACTTGCCGGAATTTTATATAAGATAACATGATTTGCCATCGCCCCTAAAACTGTTGCACCATTTATCACCGGGCTTTGTAAAGCAACAGGTGTTAAAATATATGGCGCAACCTCTGTAAAGCTGATCTGTTTGCCTGATGTTTTTTCGGTAAAGCTATAAGCCAGCTCAATACCCTCCCTGTGAGGGAAATCAAGTGAGATCTCCTTGTATGCAAACGGTGCTAATTGTATATTAATTGCTGCTTGTTTTATGATTTGCTTATCGGCGGCATCAGTTATAGTGTAATTAAAAATCCCGCTTACAGTAGTGTTAAAATTATTCTTTAACAGCAATTTCCGTTCAGCCTTATCGGCACTTAAAAAATTAATGGATTGCCCGCTAAATTCAATACCATCGGTTTTCTCCAGCATATCCAAATACGGGTTACCCATAAAAATACCGCCAGTACCGCCGCCATCATAAACCTTAATTGCTATAACATTATCCTTATCCCATTTTACGGCCGGGTTATTAACGGGAACACAATAATTACGAACAGCCGGCCACTTGCTTACATAACCGCCCATATCTGATGGGTAGGCTCCTGTTTTACCTATCTTAACTCCGTTTAAATAAGTTTCATCAACATCATTTACATGCGCTAAATAAATGTGCAGGCTATCGCACCAAATGCCATTCTTTTTTAAAGCTGATGGGATAAATACGTGAATACGATACCAGGCATAGCCATGATAGTTAGGATAGCCCTGATCCTGCCAAACATCCCCAGTTTTTAGCACCCTCCAGCTTTGATCATTAAACACGGGGCTTTTCCAATCCGGTTGATCGCCTGTACTAAAACGTGCGGTATCCAGTTTAATATAACCGGCATTCTGCGCCAAACAATTGGTAAAACAGAAAGCTATAAGCAGTGTGATAACGAATTTATACATACAAAAGGTGTTATATGATTATCCAAATTTAAACTTAACACACCCCGCTTTTCAACTGTATTTTAGTAAGTAGGCATCTTATTTTACCAAAAATGTTCGAAAAAATTAAATATCGTTAACAACCGGATAAAATTTATGAAACACAATAAGTTTACTAATGGTAATTTTGCCGCGTTAATTCTATGAAAAATGACAACTAAAGAAAAAATTGCCGCCATACGTGAGCAAATGAAGGAAAATGGAGTTGCTGCTTACATTATCCCATCTGCCGATCCGCACATTAGTGAATACCTGCCCGATCATTACAAATGTATTCAGTTTGCCTCGGGTTTTACCGGCTCAGCAGGTACATTGGTTATAACACAGGATTTCGCAGGCTTATGGACCGATTTCCGATATTTTACCCAAGCCAATGAGCAACTGCACAATAGTGGCTTTGAATTAGTTAAATTAAAAATACAACATGCGCCTGAATATATTGCCTGGCTGCATGAAACGCTTGCCAATAACGCCACAGTTGCTTTTAATGACAGGCTATTGTCGGTTTTTTTAGGCCAGCTGTTAGAGAATCAACTGGCAGATAAAAATATCGAATTTAAAAGCTATGATTTTTTGGATTCGATATGGGAAGGCAGGCCGAAATTACCAACGGAACCAGCTTTTTTAATTGATACAAAATACGCCGGACAATCAACCACGGATAAATTAACCACATTAAGAAAATCACTAAAATCATTAAAAGCCGATTATCAATTAATATCCTCATTAGATGATATTGCGTGGCTGTTTAACATCCGCGGTAAAGATGTAAGCTATAACCCGGTTGTTTTAAGCTTTGCATTGGTAAGCGCTAACGGTGCTGTTTTGTTTATTGATCCGGTTAAATTATCAGCTTCAGATGCTGCGGTTTTGCATAAATCAGGTGTAAAAACATTCCCATATACCGATATTGAAGAGGCATTGGCCGCTTTACCTGAGAATTGCAGCGTATTCATCGACCCAAAAAGAAACTGCTTTGGTTTGTTTAAGTTGATCCCGGCATCAGCAACTTTTATACACGATGTAAATCCTACCACACATTTTAAGGCTGCCAAAAATGAAACTGAAGTAGCAAATATGCGCTCAGCAATGGTAAGAGATGGGGTTGCCATGACCCGATTTTTTAAATGGATGGAAGAGAACATCGGCAAAATTAAAATAACCGAAATTACTGCCGCCGAAAAACTAAAAGGGTTCCGCGCTGAGCAAGACGGATTTGCCGGGGTAAGCTTTAATACAATAGGCGGCTACAAAGCTCATGGTGCCTTACCGCATTACTTTGCAACCACAGAAAGTGATGTTGAAATTTTAGAAGAGGGCTTATTCCTTGTTGATTCAGGCGGCCAGTACTTTTATGGCACTACGGATATTACCCGCATGATAGCGCTCGGCAACAATACCGAGGAGGAAAGAACCGACTATACGCTTGTTTTAAAGGCGATGATAGAGGGCTCTAAAACATTATATCCTAAAGGCACATGCGGTTACCAAATAGACGCGATATGCCGCAGGCCTTTGTGGGATTACGCGATAAACTACGGTCATGGTACCGGGCACGGTATCGGCTTTTATCTGAATGTGCATGAAGGGCCCCAGGTATTAAACCCAACCAACACCGCCGTACCACTTGAAATAGGCATGATCACCTCCATTGAACCGGGCATCTATCGACCTGGAAAACATGGTGTACGTATTGAGAACCTGGTATTAACCATTCAAAACGTAAGCAACGAGTTTAATGATTTCTACTCCTTTGAAACCCTCACACTGGCCTTGATAGATACTACATTGATTAAAAAAGAGCTGTTAGAGAACAGCCATATCCAATGGCTAAACAACTATCACGAAACGGTAGTTGAGCGCTTAAGTCCACACTTAACCGTTGAGGAACAAACCTGGCTGAAAGAAAAAGCTAAAGCTATATAAAAAGCAAAGGGGCATATGCCCCTTTGCTTTTTATATAAATATCTTGCAAATCTAAACCTCTGCAACTTCTTCTATTAAAGGCTTCTGGTTACGAACTATCAGGTAATATGCGGGGATGCCGGCCAGGGTAATAATCAATCCCGGCCAGGTATAGTTAGGCTTAAATTTGATAAGTAATATACAGAATGCAAGCCCCATAATAATATAAAGAATTGGCAATACTGGATAACCGAAGGCTTTGTAAGGCCGCTCGGCATTGGGGTGTTTTTTGCGAAGGATAAATATACCGACGATGGTAAGCATATAAAATACAACTACTACAAATGATATCATATCCAGCAGATCGCCATACCTGCCGCTTAAACCCCATATGCAGGCAAACAGGCATTGTATCCATAAACCATAACCCGGTACTGCATTTTTATTAAGGCTTCCGGCTTTATTAAAAAACAGTCTGTCTTTAGCCATGGAGTAATATACTCTTGCCCCTGCCATTATCAAACCGTTATTGCAACCGAAGGTTGATATCATGATCAATACGGCTATGATAATTGTACCCGCGCTACCAAATATATGCTGCGACGCTGCTACCGCTACTCTGTCCTTATCAGCGGTCGCTATTTCATGAAGTGACAGCACACCGGTATACATAATGTTTGTAACAATGTAAATAACCGTCACAATCAGGGTACCTAATGCCAGGCTTAAACCAATATTTCTTTTAGGGTTCTTGATCTCCCCGGCTATAAACGTTACGTTATTCCAGGAGTCGCTGCTGAAAATAGAACCCACCATTGACGACGCAATTGCCCCTAAAGCAGCCACGGTGGTGTATGATGAAAAAGAATCCGATGCATTTAAAGCATGTAAATTCCAGGCATTGCTCCAGTTAGCTTTCCATATATCGCCCTTAAGGGCAAAAAAACCGAATATGATCAACCCAAATAAACTTAGCAATTTGGTTAATGTGAAAGTGGTTTGTATTACCTTGCCACTTTTGATGCCACGGGTATTAACGTAAGTAAGCAGTACAATAAGCACCATTGATACCAATTGCGCGGCACTAAAGGTGAAAAATCTTGCCTGCCCAACACTATCAACCCCGGTCTGAATCTTCAACAAAACATGATCCTCGCTTACAGCGGGTACCAGATAGGCCATAAATTTAGAGAAAGCTACCCCCACCGCGGCTATGGTAGCGGTTTGTATCACGGTGAAAAAACTCCAGCCATATAAAAACCCAACTAATGGGTTATATGCCTCCTTTAAATAAACATACTGCCCACCTGCCTTTGGGTACATAGCGCTTAACTCGCCATAACTTAAAGCGGCCGTAAGTGTCATAAAGCCTGTTACCAGCCAAACAAAAATAAGCCACCCCGCGCTGCCTACGCTCCGGGTAATATCTGCGCTTACTATAAATATACCGGAGCCTATCATGCTGCCTGCTACAAGCATCGTGGCATCAATTAATCTGAGGGATGGCTTAAACGGAGTGTTACTCATTTAATTTTTCGGGATGATAATAGATACAGATAGTTTAATTATTGAATTTATTTATTGAAATCGTAAAACCTCCAATTGGTCTTAAAGTCTTTGCTTAAAGGTGCGCCTGTAAGTGTAGCTCTTATCATCTCAACCGGGATAAGGTTCTCCTTCATTACCGCATCATGGAATTGCTTATAAGTCATTTTTCCGCTATCAACCAGTTCGTGCTTCAGGCTCATGAATTGTAAGGCGCCAACCAAATAGGCAACCTGGTAAAGCGGACTATAATCACCCTGGAATGAACGCCTTACTTCGCCCTCTGCATTTGCTTTTTCATGGCCTACGCTATCAACCAAAAAGTTGATACATTGCTGTGGTGTCCAATTACCTAAGTGATAATTAAGCGAGAAAATAATACGTGCGCAACGGTGCATTCTCCAAAACAACATCCCTAAACGCTGCTCAGGTGTTTGAGCAAAACCTTTGTCGTACAATAACAATTCCCAATAAACCGCCCAGCCTTCACCATTAAATGGCGTTGCAAAATCCTGGCGGTATGGCTTATAGCGCGAATTCATAAAATATTGCAGATTATGCCCCGGAATAAGTTCATGCTGTACAGTAGCCGTTGAAAAATCAGGGTTATTGCCACGCATGCTCATCAGCTTGTTATCTTCCTGCATGCTATTGGTAGGGTACGATATGCTAATCTCCTTGCCGCCTGTAAAAAATGGATTTACCAACTGCCTTTGCGGGCTCATCATAATCATTCCCCAGGTTTCATCAGCCAGTGGAGGTATAGTTATCAGGTCTCTGGCTTTAATAAAATCTAATGACCTATTATATATGCTTACAATCAGCTCCGGTTGTTTACCGGCTTCTACATAGCTATTTTTAGCTTTTTCAAGTGCCTTTTTCCAGTCGTTACCATAACCCATCTCCTGCGATGCTTTCAGCACTTCCTTATTACACCAGGCAAATTCTTTATTAGCCAATTTAATCAGTTCTTCAGGTGTATAAGGGATCATTTCAGCATTTAGCTGGTTAATCAATTCCTCACGGCCAATTGGTACGCCCACAATGCCGCTGGTATCAGCTTTTTGCATGGTGTGCAATTTTCCTTTTTTTATAACCTGATTGCTATATGCGTCCAGAGCGCTATCCAATGCCCCGTATGGCGCAGGCGCCCACCAGGTAAACATTGGGTCATAACCATTATAAAAATCGTAGAAGTTCTTTAGGCGGCTCTTTAGTCCTATTACAGCATCATGTGCCGTTATTGCCAACGGCATATCTAAAGACTGAAGTTTATTGAACTGGGCTGACGCTGATTTAAGCTGCTTTAATACAGTATTAAGTGTATTAGCAACTCGTTGGCCGTTTACACTGGTACCGCGCCTGCGCTCTTTTTCTAAAAAGTAAATGCTATCCGCAAAAGGGATATATTGCTTTATGCTGCTATATTTTTGTTCCTGTTTTTGAAGATAGTCTAGTTCAAATTGTATTTTTTTCTTTAGCAAGATATAGTCAACCTTACCATACACACTGATAGAATTAAAATCTATCTGATCAAGTTGTTTTAAATAATCATTATTTACTTCTACGAGTCTTTTTCTTTGTTCGGGCGAAAAGAATACCGGGTCTTTATCCTGATATTCCTGATTGGGGTCAAGATGATAGGGCCAGTAAAATTCTTTGATGGCCTGAATATCCTGCCCGTATTGGATGATTGTACCGCTTAATTCGGTAGCCTGCTCATACATACTTGCCGGAACATTGGCCGTTTGAGCCTTTGCAACAGGTGCTGATGAAAGCAGGTATACGAAAAAAATTGAGGCGATAAATAATTTTGACAAAATGCGGAACCGGTATTTTTTACAATAAATCATGATGAATAGGGTTGCCCTGCAACAAGGTTTTTAATACCTGAATATTGCCTGGATTTAACTTATAGCGTTATATACTATAGCAAAAATAAAAGGATTGGTAACCGTAAAATCACCTAAATTATCTGTTACTAACTGTTTTTTACCTAATACCGCGAGTTTAAAAAGCACACAGTTATATCAAAATAATTAGCTTGCTATTTTTGAAAGGCTCTTTACGTTTTTGAAGTAGTTATCGAGGTATTCGCGAGGTGATATGCCAATTACACATTTAAAAACACGATTAAAATTGGTGATGCTTTTAAAACCGCATTTATATGCAACCGTTGATATACTCTCAAATTTATGTGCTGTGAGTTTTTTACAGGCTTCGTTTATTCTTATCTCATTTAAAAAAGAGATAAAAGTATGACCGGTATGTTTTTTAAAGTACCTGCAGAATGACTCAGGTGTCATATAGGCTTCCATCGCTACATCTTCAAGAGTGATGGGCTCACTATAGTTTTGCATAATGTAGTTGTAGATGTTTCCTATCCTTATACCCTCGTTTTCGGTAATTGCGGGTATGCTGCCATATGACGAAAGCGGCTCAACTTTAGTATTGACCTTAAGCAGGCTGTCAAGTAAATTAAAGAATTGCATCAATTGCTCAGGGCCAGATGTATTTTTAATAGCATTCATCACCTGCGAAACTTCATGGAAGTTATCATCGGGGATCTTAAATCCTTGCTGATGCTGTTGCAGGAATATTTTAAAGGCCTTCATTTCGGGGAGATCGAATAACCCAGCCAAAACTCCATCGGGATTAAAAAATATGGTAAAAGCTTTGATTGACCGTCCACTATCGGCAGCAAAATATTCAGGACTGCTTTTAAACAGGTGAGGCAAATTAGCGCCAAGAAGGTATATTTCACCTGATGTGTAATCATGCATATTATTCCCTGCTATTAGGGTTCCCTCACCACGCTGTACCCATGTAATCTGCGCTTCAGTATGGCGATGTAAGTAAGGATAATGATAAGGTAACTCTACCTGATCAATTATTACGCTCTTGTCATGAGCTACCGGGATGGTAAATTGCAGTACTTTCATGAGATGATCCTTTAAATTAATTATTGTTGAATTTACAATTAATTAACCTAAATATTAAAATTATTCTCAATATGGGATAATATATGAGAAGTAAAGGTTAATTTTCAGCATCATGCCAAGTGCTTTATATGCGAAAAAAGAGACATTACCGTATTATTAACACTTAAACCAATCCACAACCAAGTATTATTTTGCTTTCGCCTAAATTATCAAAATAATATAAAATAATCAACTTAATGTAAGCTATAGTGCCGATGACAAGCCACCGGTAAAAATGATACGCATAAAAAAAGGATAGCAAAAAGCTATCCTTTTTTATAAAAGTAAAAATGAGATTTTAAAAACGATTCGGCGAAAAGGCGCTAATATCAATTGCAGTTTTTGATCCCTTTATTACCTCGCTAACCAATAAACCGGTTGCAGGGCCTAAACTCAACCCCATCATACCATGGCCCGTTGCTACAACAAGATTATTGTATTTATTGCTGCGGCCAATGTAAGGTAAACCATCAGGCGATGACGGCCTGAAACCAAACCATATATCTTTTTCTGCAGGAATTTCAGGATGGAGGTTAGGGAAATATTGCGGAATAGATTCAACGATCCCTCTTACCCTGTTCATATTTATCCGCTTGTTGATCTTGTCTAGCTCCATCGTGCCACCATATCTTAAACTGCCATTCATTGGTGTTATGGCTACTCTTGCTTCGGCTAATAAAGCCGGTATTTGCATCCGTTTTTCAGGTTCCTTAACCATAAAAGAATAACCCTTGCCCGGCATTAACGGTGCTTTAATATTAACCAGCTTAGCAATTGACGGCGACCATGAGCCACCCGCAATAATATAATTATCAGCCTCCCATTTTTGAGATCCTGTAAATACACCTAATATTGTTGGTCCTGAAGTTTCAATTTTTGTTACTTCATGGTTTCTTACAATATTTACTCCCTTTTCAGTAAGATATCGCAACAAAGCTGCCATCAGCGCTTGTGGATACAAGTGGGCATCGCAACGGTAATGAACAGCACCCAAAACATCTAGTTCAAGATTTGGCTGAAGTGCTTTACACTGGGCAACAGTAAGCACTTCCATATCAAGGCCAAGTTTCCTGCCTTCCTCCGCTAAATGCGCTTCTTCTTCACCCGCTTTTTCTGTTTTGTAAAACATCAGGATGCCGTTCTGGGTCAGCTCAAAATCAAAGCCCGGTTCTTTAGCAAGATCTTTATAAAGGCTTTTACTAAGCAGGGATAATTCCGTCAATGGTTTGGCCGAATCTTCTACGTGTTTGTTGTTAGCATTCTTCAGGAATTTAATTCCCCACGAAATCAGATCAGGATTAAGCGATGGCTTAACATAAAAAGGGCTTTTATTGTTAAACATCCACCTTACGCCCTGCTTAATCATCCCGGGAGCCGCTAATGGAACAAAGTGGCTTGGCACAATCATACCCGCATTGCCATAGGAACAATTGTCAGTCAAATCGCCTTTATCTAAAATGGTGACTTCATAGCCTGCTTTTGTTAAATAATAAGCAGAGCTAAGCCCCATTATTCCGCCCCCAATAATCAATACTTTAGACATAGTAATATTTTATATGCTTAAGCCATGAGCCTAAGACTTCAAATCAAATTAGTGTTATATCACCTGGAAACCGTGCGCGTAAGGATCATCGTCATCAATTTTTATGGTGTTGTAACCATAAACTTTTGCCCAGCCTTCAATGCCCGGAATGATAGCGTCTATCTCTCCTATTTTTACCACATCCTCAACAGTACCAATAAATTTACTGCCGATGATGCTTTCATGGATGAACACATCGCCTTTTTTTAATTTACCTTTTGCAAACCATTGCGCCATCCTTGCAGATGTACCGGTACCACATGGCGAGCGGTCGATTGCTTTATCACCATAAAATACCGCGTTACGGGCAGTAGCATCAGCAGATAATGTTTTACCCGCCCATAAAATGTGGGTACAGGTATTTATGGTAGGATCTAATGGATGAACAAAAGTAAAGTGCTGATTAATAAGATCGCGAAAAACCCTGCTCCATGCGATCAATTCACCGGCGCTGTAATTTTCCAAACCTTTAAAATTAGGCTGAGGATCAATTATCGCGTAATAATTACCGCCGTAGGCTACATCAAAAGTTAGCATACCCAAACCGGGGCATTCTAGTGTCAGGTTTTGCGCGGCAAGATATGCAGGTACATTAGTTAGCTTAACGGATGTAACCTTGCTGCCTTCTTGCTTGTAATTAATAATAACCAAACCTGCAGGAGCTTCCATTCTTATAACCCCGGGTACTTTGGGTTTGATAAGGCCTTCTTCAATAGCTATGGTTATAGTACCAATAGTACCATGCCCGCACATTGGCAAACAGCCGCTGGTTTCAATAAATAAAACTGCCACATCATTTTCGGGATTGCTGGGTTCGTACAAAATACTACCCGACATCATATCGTGACCACGCGGTTCAAACATTAAACCAGTGCGTATCCAATCATATTCTTTTAAAAAATGCTGGCGCTTTTCGCTCATGCTAGCGCCTTTAAGCGCTGGCCCACCACCGGCAACTAATCTTACCGGGTTGCCGCAAGTATGCGCATCAATACAAAAAAAAGTTTTACTTGCCATTTTAGTCTTTAGTGAGGTTGTTATCTATCTGCCTCCAAATTTTTAACGGGTTTGCTGCCTGCAATTCCAAAGGCAGAAGGCTATCATCCCAATCCTGCCATGCTATAGGCCTTACAAACCTGTAAATCGCTCCTGTACCAACCGAAGTAAAACGGCTGTCGCTTGTTGCCGGAAAAGGGCCGCCATGCTGCATTGCCGCGCAAACCTCAACACCTGTAGGTACATTATTCAATATTACACGGCCTGATATGTCGGCCAACGCATTTAATATACCGGTATGCTTTGATAATTCATCTTTTTCGGCCATAACGGTAGTTGTTAACTGGCCATCTAATGATTCTATCACCTGTTGTAATTGTGCTATATTATCACAAACTACTACTAACGACCATGGGCCGAATATCTCTTCGCTATATTTTTTATTGGCGATGAAATCACTTGCGCCTACTGTTGCTATGGCCGCTACCGACTGATTGGCTTTTTCGGTATTAACTGCTGTTGATTTAGCAATTAACTTAATACCCGGTTCAACAATTATTTTATCTGAAAGTGATGCGTAGTTTTTCCATATCCCAGCTGTTAACATGGTTGCTGATGGCGTGGTTTCAATAGCACCGCCAAGGGCAGAAAGAAAACGATCTAATCCGGTTGATTTTACAGCTAATATTAAACCGGGATTGGTACAAAATTGCCCCGCTCCTAAGGTTATAGATGATGCATATTTTGCAGCTACCGATTCAGCTTGCGAATCAAGTATGGCGGGCAATAACACTACAGGGTTAATGCTTCCCATTTCTGTAAATACAGGAATAACGCTTTTACGTTCCTGTGCCATTTTTAATAGCGCCATACCACCGTGGTATGAACCTGTAAAAGCTACAGCCTTGGTTTGCTCGTGTTTAACTAATTCAGCGCCTATGGCATAACCATCATCAAATAACAGTGAGAAAACGCCAACAGGCATGCCTGTTTCTTTTGCAGCTTTGCTTATAGCCTGGCCAACCAATGCACTTGTACCGAGATGAGCCGGGTGTACCTTTACAATAACCGGGCAACCCGAAGCTAATGCTGAAGCAGTATCTCCGCCAGCAACAGAAAATGCCAATGGAAAATTACTCGCCCCAAAAACAACAACCGGGCCTATTGGCGAATACATTCTCCTGATATCAGGCTTTGGTAAAGGTGTACGTTCAGGGTTTGCGGTATCAATTACAGCATCAACCCATGAACCTTCTTCAACCAGGTTGGCAAACATATGTAGCTGCCCTGTTGTACGGCCTAATTCGCCGGTTAACCTTGCAACCGGCAAACCGCTCTCTGCTACCGCCCTATTTACCAGTATTTCACCCAGGGCTGCTATCTCCGATGCAATGGCCCTTAAAAATTTTGCTTTATCAGCAGGGGCAACATGTTTGTAAACTTTGAATGCTGCAGTTGCAGCATTCAAAGCATTATTAACCATTAAAGTGTTTGCTTTTTGAAAAGCACCTTCCAAATGCGCCCCTGTCGATGGATCAAAAGCTTTAAAACTTTCATCGTCGGCCAAAGCGTAATCGCAGGCTATTATATTATTACCATTTATCATTTAGCTCCTTTATTAAGCATTAACTTCATTTAATCTGCCCCAGCTTCCTTCCGGTAATTGCGGGCGGGTTGCTAAAGCAGAATTAATGATATTAAGAACTCTTTCGCGCTCTTTACCTTTTAATGGCAAACGGGGTGCCCTAACTTTCTCAGTTCCTATACCTGTGCCAACTTCTGCAAGTTTAATGTATTGTACCAGTTTGGCATGGATATCCAACTCCAAAACCGGAAGGAACCAGCGGTGAATAGCAATTGCCTCTTGAAAGCGGCCTGCTTTAACCAAACGATAGATGGCAACAGTTTCCTTCGGGAATGCATCAACCAAACCTGCAACCCATCCATGAGCTCCCATTATTAAGCTTTCTGTAGCTATAGGATCAACACCTGTAAATATCTTATACCTGTCACCAAATTTATTAATAAGCCTGGTGGTATTAATAATATCCCTTGTTGATTCTTTTATAGCCTGGATGTTTTCATAAACTTTCAAACGCTCAAACATGTCAAGTGTTATCTCAATTTTATAATCAACCGGGTTATTATAAATCATGATAGGCAGCGGTGTACTCTCAGCAATGGCAGATAAGTAAGTGATGGTTTCATCCTCATCAGCATTGTAACGCATTGGCGGCAATAACATTAAACCATCAGCACCAAGTTCGTATGCTTTTTTTGCAACCGCAACTGCACTGCGGGTTGATTGCTCTGCAATATTCAATATTACCGGCACTTTACCTGCAACATATGTTAAGGTATGCTGTAATAACACGAATTTTTCGTTTTCGGTTAATACACTGGCTTCGCCTAAAGAGCCACCAAGTATTATACCATCCACACCGGCTTCAAGCTGTGCTTTAATATTTATGTCAAACGCGTCTAAGTCAAGCTCTTCATTTTCCGTAAACTTAGTTGTTACCGCAGGGAAAACCCCTTTCCATTCAAATTTCATATACGTTTAAAATCTTAATTTATTATTTGTTCAAAGGTACCCGAAGGTAAGGTTTCATAAACTTAAAAATTACCAATTAGTTGTTTAATATTAACATCATTATTTAGCATCCCACCAAACACGGTCGGTTAGTATTGCACTTTGTTGCGGTTGTGGGTTTGTAGTGATCTCTGCTTCCGGATACAATACCCTTCTTGGAATATCAGACAAAGCATTTGGAACTTTCACCATTGTTGGGTATCCTGTTCTTCTCCAATCATTAAAAATTTCCAGGTTCAAATAGTTTGAAATAAATTTTTCTTCAATTATTCTTTGCTCAGCATTTGCTGCGGTTAACGTACCTCTTGAGTTCAAATAAGTGGTTATATCGGCAGCCGCAACACCTACCTTGGTCATATGTGCTGTTACTGCGCTTTGATAAATGGATTGTGCCGCAGCATACCCCGAAACGATGTATGTAGCCTCTGCCTTTAAAAATAAGGTTTCAGAATAGCTCATCATGTAAACCCCGGCACCTATACCCATATAATAACTACTTGGATAGGAGTATGATTCAAGGTCACCGGCTGCTGCATCACCAATTTCTCTACCGGTATATAATCCTGTTTCTGTTGAGGGAGATACCATTTTAGATAAGCGCGGATCATTTCTTGTAACCAGCGTATCAACAAAATCCGATGAAATTACAGCTGTACTCACCTGGTTAAAATTGTTATACCATGGGTTTGTTTGGCCTGCAGCACCCGGGAATATATACTCCAGGTCATCATCACTGCTTTGCATTGCATTGGTTAATGCCGCTAACGCAAGCTGTGCCTGGGCTGCTGCTGTATAACCCGGCGCTTTGGTTAAGTGCATATAGTAACGGGCTTTAAGTGAATAAGCCAGCATTTTCCATTTGCTCATATCGCCTGTATAGAAAAAATCGTCACTACCTGGTACAGTGGTAGTACCGGCATTAATATCGGCTATACCCTTATCCAGTAAAGTTTGAATATCCTTGTAAATATCTTCCTGTTTATCATACACAGGAGAAAGGTTTGCTGTACCTTGAAGCGCCTGGCTGTAAGGAATGTCTCCCCACAGATCAGTTGCATTTCCAAGAGCAAGGGCTGATAATATTTGGGAAATAGCAGCATAATTTAGTTTGCCATCGGCTACAGCTTTAGTGTTTATAATTTTAAGGTTGATCAACACCGTATTATAATAAACTCCCCAATCACCATCTAAATCTGAGTTGATCTCCAGGTAATTACCTATTTGTGGTAGCGGTTGATTAATAGCTGTTGTTTGCATAAAGTTTTGAACTATAAAGGCAGCATTACCTCCATACATTTCATCTGCTATAGCAATTTCAACGGGTGGCAGTATTGTTGCTTCTGTTCCATCAACGGCGTTATTAGGGTCTGTGTTTACGTCGATAAACTTTTTACATCCCGAGGATGCCAATAAGACAAAACCCATTATATATATTGATATCTTTTTCATTTTTAATCTTTTATAAGGAATGAATAATTAGAAACTGGCTTTTATACTAAAAATGTATGAACGTGAAGATGGGGTTGAGAAGGCATAGATACCCCAAACAGTATTACCTGTTCCATAAGAACTTACTTCAGGATCGGCACCGGTAAAATGTGGGCTGTATATCCACAAGTTATTTCCGGTAGCGCTGATTGATGCTGACTTAAACGGTGTTTTTTTAAGGAATTTTTTATCGATATTATAAGATAAGCTTACATTTCTTAACTTAATATATGTCCCATCCTGTATTGATGCTTCATAAATTGAATTGATGTATTGATAATAAGTTTGCGCACCTACACTTACTGTATTTGGTTTACCTGTGGTGGCATTTACACCATCGATAACTCTTGGTGCACGGTTTTCCGTAGCGTAAGAAGTACCATAGTAGTCGCCATACAAGTCAACATCATTTTCAATATCGCCACCGTCCTTCACATCAAACATAAAACTGAATGTGACATTTTTGTACCTGAATGAGTTGGTTAAACCTGCTGTCCAGTTTGGATTGGGGTTACCCACAACGCCTTGTGTTGAAGCTTCTTCTGGTAAACCATCATCGCCAATAATCAATTGGCCTTTTGAATTGCGTGCATATCTGGTACCATAAAACACATCATAAGGCTGGCCAACTATAATACGGCCCAATTGATCGGTAGTTTTGTATAATGATAGCACTCTGCTCCTGTTAAGGCTAAAATTTAAATTAGCATCCCATTGAAAATCTTTTGCTTTTATTGGAGTTCCTGTTAACAATGCCTCAACACCCTTATTACGTAGGCTTGCCGAGTTTACGGTTGTAGTTGCATAACCTGTTGAAGGTGCAATCCCTACCGCTGCAATTAAGCCATCGGTTGTTTTACGGTTGTAATAAGAGAAATCAAATCCCAACCGGTTATTTAAAAACTTCATTTCCAAACCTGTTTCAGCTTCATTTAAGCGCTCATTTTGTAGATATGGATTTCCGTAATTGCTGCTAACAAGCAAACCTGCCTGTCCCTGATATGGAAATTGTATACCATTCACATCTGCCGGTACATAAGGTGTATTCAGCACATAAGCCCCCACATTATCGTTACCAACAGAAGCATAAGACAACCGTAATTTTCCGTAACTGATCACTTTAGAAAGCTCAGGTGATAATAATTCAGAGAATATGAACCCAGTAGCTACCGAACCATATGGATAAAAGTCTTTCGCGGTTGATAATACCGAACTTCCATCATACCTGCCTGTTAAATTTAATGACAGGAATCTATTGTATTCAATATTAGCTTGACTATAAAATCCTATTTTGCGCTCGAGCGAATGGCTCTCTGAAGCGGTAACGGTTGAAGCTCCTGCTATGTTGTAATAACCGGGAATGGTTAAGCCGCTACCTGTTTCAGCATAGGTTTGACTATAAGTAGAAAGCAAGTTATTACCCACCAGAAAATTCACATTAAACTTTCCAAATTGTTTGGTAGCATTAGCAATCAGGTCGTTATTAAACTGTCTGAAATTATTATTTTGATCAATAATCTCGCCGAGTGTTCCTATATTAACACTTGGGTTTTCCCAATATTTGTCTTGCTCACCATAAATATCAGCGCCACCTCTTTCAGTAATGGTTAACCATTTGGTTGGTGTAAAATTCAGTGTCATTACCGGGGTAAAGCGGTTAACATTATAATGATTCGATTCGTTGGCAGCAGCCCATAAAGGGTTGTTCCTTGAATTACGATATAACCTTTGTGTACCATCAGCATTTTCATAAGGATATGGATTCCATGATACAGGTTCGCTAAATAATGTGAATAGCGGCCCGTTTGATGAACCTTCCGGAAGCCTGTCCTGGTCTGAGTTGGTATAACCTAACTGGAAAGTAAAGTTCAGGTTATCCGTAATTGAATTATTAAATTTGGTAAATAATGTATTTCTCTTAAAATCATTATTCGGTTCTGTTCCGGTTTGGTCGAGGTAAGAGTATGATACAAAATAGCTGCTTTTTTCGCCCCCCCCTTCAACAGATACCGCGTTGTTAGAACTATGGCCTGTTTTAAAGAAAGTTGAATAAGGATCATACTTTTTTGCAGGTACACCATTTATTTTCAAGGTGTCCATTGCAGGCCCCCAAGAGGTGCTTATTTTTCCCGCGGCATCATTACCACTGTAAAATATACCATTAGTGCCTTGTGCATAATCAGTTTGGCGTTTAGGTAAAATGGCATTATCAAAAGAAAAATCGGATGAAAATGTCACAACCGGTTTTTTGTTTCTGGAGCCACTTTTGGTAGTGATTAATATTACACCCCTTGCACCGGCTGAACCATATAAGGTAGTGGCGGCGGCTCCTTTAAGTACGTTTACACTTTCAATTGTATTAGGATCAATATCTGATATCCTACTGCTACCTGCACCTGACGAAAGTGCACCGGTTTCTGAGTTATCAATCGGCACACCATCAAGAACTATCAAAGCTTGATTATTACCTGAGATAGATATAGCCCCCCTTATTACAACATTAACTGATGCACCCGGACCACCGGTTGAACTGGTGATCTGTACACCTGCTAATTTTCCGTCAAGGGCATTCAGCACGTTGGCTTGTTTAGTTTCCATTATTTCATCGCCTTTTATCTCCTGCGTGGCGTATGTTAATAGTCTTTTTTCACGTTTAATACCTAATGCCGTTACTACAACCTCATTAAGGCCTTTTGATTCGCTTTGGAGCACTACCTTGATTGTTTGTTTACCATTTATCGGTATTAATCGTGGAGTGTATCCAATGTATGAAACCTCAATTTTTGCCGCACCTTGATAGTTAATAGTAAAATCACCATTAGCATCGGAAGTGGTTCCTGAACTGGCGCCTTTTATCTTGATAGATGCACCGCGGATGGCAACGCCTGTTGAATCAACAATCGTTCCTTTAAGCTGGCTCGATTGCGAAAACGCGTTAAAGCTAAACGCCATTATAATAAGGTACAATGGCGTTATTTTTTTTAGTAATAGTTTAATCTTCATTAGAGTTTGAGTTTGGAAAAAATCGTTATGGAAATAAATCAATTAGCGCTGTGATAAAATTATGGAAAGGCAAAACCTCTTTTTTTACCCTTATTATCCAATACTAACTATATATTATCATGGCGTTAACAGCGTATTAATCAAATATTAATAGCTTTTTGGAGTGAGATATACCGAAAATAATATTTTATCATAAACAAGCTAAAATCCGTGTAGCTCCTATCAATTATCAGCCATCATAAGTGCTTGCTCATTAGTAACTTTATCTTTTTGAACTTTATATTCTTCTTTACCTTTAATAACCCGATGAAAAAATATTTTTTGATTACAGTTTGTGGTTTAGCTTCTTTATTGCTCAATGTAAACAGGGGCAACGCCCAATCATATGTACCCGAATTAAATGATAGCCGTATCAAGGTAAAACCACAGGTACCTATCAAAGCTTATTCCTTTGATTTGAAGGATGTGCACCTTTTAGAAAGCCCTTTTAAAGATGCCATGGAGAAGGATGCAGCCTACCTCTTATCCATCGAACCCGACAGGCTGCTATCAGGCTTTCGCTCACATTCGGGTTTAAAACCAAAAGGTGCGCTGTATGAAGGGTGGGAATCCTCAGGGCTTGCAGGGCATACTTTAGGGCATTACCTATCGGCTATATCTATGCAATATGCATCAACAAAAGACCCTCGCTTTTTAGATCGTGTTAATTATATTGTAAAGGAATTAAAAGAATGCCAGCTTGCACGTAAAACCGGCTATGTAGGCGCCATACCTAAAGAAGATACTATTTGGGCGGAAGTAAAGGCCGGAGACATTAAATCAAGAGGATTTGATTTAAATGGGGGGTGGTCGCCATGGTACACGGTACATAAAGTTATGGCAGGTTTACTGGATGCCTATTTTTATACAGGGAATCAGGATGCCCTTACTATTTGCAAGGGTATGGGAAATTGGACAGGCGAAACCATAAAAAACCTTAATGATGATCAGTTGCAAAGAATGTTGCTTTGCGAATATGGCGGTATGGCAGAAACATTAGCCAACTTATATGCTGTTACAGGTAATAAGAGTTACCTTGAATCATCTTATAAATTTTACGATAAACGTATCCTTGATCCGCTATCCGAAGGAAAAGATATTTTACCGGGCAAACACTCCAACACTCAAATCCCTAAGATAATAGCCAGCGCCAGGAGATATGAGCTTACAGGTGATAAAAAAGATGAGGATATCTCAACCAATTTCTGGAATATCATTACCCTGCATCACTCCTATGCTACCGGTGGCAACAGTAATTATGAGTATTTAAGCGATCCTGATGAGTTAAATGATAAGCTTACAGATAATACTACCGAAACCTGTAACACTTACAACATGCTTAAGCTAACCCGCCACTTATTCGCGGTTCATCCATCAGCTACATTAATGGACTTTTACGAGAAAGCATTGTATAACCACATTCTGGCCTCACAAAATCATGATGATGGAATGATGACCTATTTTGTACCATTACGCATGGGTGGCAGAAAAGAATACAGTACCCCCTTTACCACCTTCACTTGCTGCGTTGGCTCGGGAATGGAAAACCATGTAAAATATAACGAAAGCATTTATTTTCAGGGTGCCGATGGTAGTTTATATGTAAATCTGTTTATTCCGTCGGTACTTAATTGGAGGGCTAAAGGGATTACCATCACTCAACATACGTCCCTGCCTTCAAACGATGTGATTAACTTCACCATCAACGCCATTAAACCATCAACCTTTGCGATACGTATTCGCAAACCTAAATGGACAAGCGGCTACATTGTTAAAATTAATGGCGCTATACAACAGATAGTTGCTGATGAGGAAGGTTACCTGGTATTAAACCACAAATGGAAGAATGAAGATAAGATAGAATTCATCACTCCAGAAAAGATATACACCGAGCAAATGCCCGATAACCAATCGCGCAAAGCTTTATTTTATGGCCCGGTATTGCTTGCAGGTGAGTTAGGTAATACTGAACCCGATCCACTTAAAGGTGTGCCTGTTTTTGTAACCAGCGAAACAGATCCTAACAAATGGTTGCAAATGGTCGACAAAAAAACACTTGAATTTAAAACCGTTGATATTTCAAAACCGGAGGAAGTGAGGCTTATCCCTTTTAACGAAACAAAGAACGAATATTATACCGTTTATTGGGATGTGTTTAGCCCATCGGCCTGGACGGTACAGCAAAAGGCTTACGATGAAGAAAAAATAAAACAACAAGAACTCGAGGCCCATACTACCGATATTATACGTTTAGGTGAAATGCAACCTGAACGCGACCATAACTTTACTGGTAAAAATGAAGTTACAGGCGAGGACCACCAAAAGAAATGGCGTTTAGCACAGGACGGCGGCTTCCTGAGCTTTGAGATGAAAACCGACCCTAATGCGCACAACACACTAATCAACAGCTATTGGGGTATGGATAACCGCGGTAGGGTATTTGAGATTTATGTAGATACCGTTAAGCTAACTACGGAGGACCTGAATAAGTTTAAGGAGAGCAAGTTTTATAACATCTCTTATGAAATCCCTATTGAACTTACCAAGGGCAAATCAAAGGTTACTATTAAACTTGTGCCCAAAACAGGTAACGATGCCGGCCCTGTTTATGGTAGCAGGATGATAAAAGACTAATAATTAGTTTCGAAACTGATAATATTCAAAGAGTCTGTCTCAAAAGGACAGCCTCAATTATTTCTTACACTAGTACTGGTAACAGTTGTTACTGCTGTTGAATAATTAGCAGCCAGCCTTTACCTTTTTCAACCGGAATATCGCCGGATGCTGAAAATTGGCTAGCCACTTGGAAACCTTTTATTGCAGGCGCTACGATAGTTGCTTTGGCAGGGTCAATATGTAAAGCATTCCAATCAATCAGCAGTTTTATTTTTTTGTCCGTAGCCGCCCAGCTCGCAATAGCCACCATTACTTTTTTATCTTTTTTATAAATAGTAGCCAGTATTTCAGAATCATTCGTTTTTACCGGATTGGATTTTACCCAATAGCCTATCATATGGCTGCCTTTTATGCCGAAGTCATCCCAGGCTTTCCATATTGGTCGTGGGTCGTCGTTATCAGACCATGGCATCCGGTTGGTCATACCATAAATCATACCTCTCCATGGATTACCTCCACCCTGCAACATCTCTCCCATAAGCCCGAAAGGTATACCGGAAACTTCTGTAAGAAAAAATGCAGGATCGTTATGCTGATAATCAAAATACTCGCCAAACCATAAGCGGTTCAGGTAAGGGAATTGATCCATATAAAGATTAGCACTGTTATTAAACCCGTCGCGATCATCATATTGATTGGCCGAATGCAGATCAATGATACCCGGATGCCCATTTTGAGTAAGGACGCGCTTAATGCGCTTCATTGTTGTACGGTCATAAGCTACATCATCCAGGTAAATGCCGTCAATCCCGACATTGTTTACCAGCCAGTTCATTCCCTCAACGTAATAATTATGCCACCGGCTCATTCCGCTGTTCACAATAGCCACATCTCTTACCTCGGGTACATACCAGCCGGCAATGTAATCGCCGTCAAGGTGTTCTTGCAACCAGGCATGGCCGCCGCCTTTTCCTGCCGAGTAAACCTCGTGCCCCAGACTGCGCAGTGGGAATAATTCATAAGCGCTGTTTGAAAGCTCACGAACAGTATTATAAATTTTAACTTTCAGCCCCAAATTATGCGCCGAATCAATATAGGCTTTCATTGCATCATGCACGATGAACGGATAATTAATGTACGGATTGATCGGTGTGCCGTGATGTATATTTATAACCGTAGCACCTTTTGCCTTGATGCTATCAACGTTATCATATTTATGATAAAAACGTAATGACCATTGCTGCTCGGTGTTTATGGCATGAAAAGGTGTAATCATCAGGTTAATATCGTAATACAGCGTATCGCCTTTTTTCATGCTGCGTTTACCGCTGTAACAGTTCACATCGGTTTTATCTTTATTTTCAGAAATATCAATACCACCTTCGCCATTATTACCCCATGAAGTAGGAAGCAACAAAGGTTTTTGCAGATAGAAATTTGTATTGAGCGGGCGTACATAATGCTGATCTCTTAACGAAAATTGCAATCCCGCGTTTACATCGCCTACCCAGGCCCCATCCTGGTTTTTATGTGCTACGTCCCATTTCCAGCTATAAGCTGCAGGCATTTTAGTACCCTTAAGGTTAAGCCCCATCATATACTGCGCTACATCCTTTTTAAACGGTATCACCATAGCGATGTCGCTCAAATCAATATTCTTCAGCGCGATCACCTGAATGCGGTAATGCATAAAACCGTCAAACTCTATACCGCCCTTTACTTTCATCAGTAATGATGCTGAGCGACTAGTAGAAGACCAACTTACCTGGCCCGGTTCAACATCGTTAAAAACTGGTTTGGTGGTTGTCCATTTAATGGCAGTGCCTGTTTTATCTTTAACAACCCATTGAAAAGGCGACTTCAAGATTTGCCGCGGCAACTTACCGATGCTGGTCATTTCCTCTGTAAAATAGGTTTCTACCTGTGCTGGTAAGCCATTATCAGCAATCGTCAACTTTCGTCCCAACAAACTAATGGTATTACCTGAAAGCTTCAATGGAATATAAGGCTTGATAACATCATTCTTTTGCCCCTTATCCGAGTTCAGCCAGGTCAAGCGTGTCTGCTTCCACGGCTCGTTTACCCCGCCATCAGCAAGCACACGGTCCGTAACTATCAAGGTAATTTTAATCGTAGTTGGAGGCGCATTATTGGCTGTTACCGTTACTGTGCCTTTGTATATCCCGGCGACTGTATTTTGGGGTAGATTAACCAAACACCAAAAAGCTTGTATATGCCCGACTGGAACATCCACCGTTTTACTTACAATGGTATTATCCCAGTTCCTTCCATCTGTATTCAGGCAAGAAAATAAACTTGCAGGTATTATTCCGCCCGAAGTACTTTTCAGGTCAGCAAATTTTATTTCAACATTCCGAAGCTCTTTTTTAAATGCATACATACCCAGCTGATAGCTAAAATTTTCGCCTTTTGCCGCCGTATCAATAAAATCTCCGTTGGCCTCTTTATTTATCCAGCGCTCGGGAATATCTGTGGTCATTTTAATCGGATGCATCCTATCTTCAGGAAAAACAAGGTAGGATTTATTCTGATTAGCCGCTATTAAACCATCAACCTCTGCACGGGTTGCTATCACTTCCATCGGGTAAAAGCTGTTCAGCGCATTTATGGCCTCCAGGCATACTAAATTTGCCTTGGTTACCGGCTGATTTTGCAGGCCTCTTAACCATTCATCACCAACATGATTATTCCATTTTTGATATACCGCGCGCGGATAGTTTGATTTTGGATCTACATGATAAGGCAGATAATAAATATAATAAGTACCCTCACCAGAGGTGGGCTCAAAATAAATCATCCCACTTTCGCGGGTTAGATTATCGGCTTTTACATTATAAACTCTTTTGTCAGTTGCCGAATCAACTACAATGATGTTTTTTTCGGCCGGATTATCCCGCCTGCGCCAAGGGATCCATACACTGGCGGCACCGGCGGTATGCGAAACTCTAACAATAGCACGGTGATTGCCCAGCGAATCGGGATTCCATTCATTATGTCCCGAAATATATTTTACCTGCTGTGCACTTATCGCGCTACAAGCAAACGTAAAAATCACTATCGCTGCCGCTGTTCTTACTATATTTTTCAAATTTAAACGAACCATATTGTTTTGATATTTTAGTCTTTGGCAAGCACAATGTCTTGCCACTACAGGTATACTGGCTATTTTTTGCAGTCGATTATAGTAAAAATTAATTGTTTATAATCATCTTTCTCATAAAATATACCGATCTCATTAGCCGATACTTTAACTAAATCGGAGTAAGCGGTATAATCACCCTTATAGCCCTCCGGCGCTTTAGCAATTACTTTGCTAAAAGGCCATGTCTTACCCTCGTCATAACTAATGCGCAGGGTAAGGTTATCCCGGTTGGTGGTATCGGCATTATTACAAAAAGCCAATATGCTTTTCCCATGTTTTTGACCAATGTTGAGTATACTGCCCTGGCAAACAGGATCGGGAAGCTGCGGATCAAAATAAGTAGTGTCCCAGTTTTTACCGCCATTTTTACTTATGGCCACTATTCTCTCTTTTACATTACCTAGCTGATTGCGTGCATTGATCATCACACGGGAATCAGAAAGTTCCGTTGCCATTGCTTCATTACCGCCGGGCGTTGGTATATCATCACTTATTTTAAATGTTTTGCCATGATCATCAGTATAGTATCCGAATGCCCTTCCATCCGCATATCTTTTTTGCGGGGCACCGGCAGAATGATTGGCCGCAACATAAATACGGTTTTTATACTTCCCTGCCACTAATTGTATAGCATGGCCGGGGGTATTGGCATAACTACGCCAGTCCTCCACAAAATTATAGTCTTTATCAAAAGTTGGCTGTTTTGGTTTATGTACCTGCAAAGTAATATTGACAGCATCCGACCACGTTTTACCATTATCAACAGATGTTTTATACCATACTTCCCTAACGCCCAAACCTTGGCGCAGTGCCGCTTCCGACACGTTTCCGGTATTGTAAAACAAAAATATACGTCCTTTAGGATAAGCCGGATCAGACATATCAACAACCGGGGCGGCATTGTCAGTTTGTAGGGTACTATTTGACGCGACTATTTGTAGACCACTCCAGTTTTTACCATTATCTTCACTACGTTTAAGTACCACTTTAACGTTTCCAAAATCCCCCGCACCGTTTACCCTTCCCTCACAAAAGGCAAGCAGGTAGCCATTAGGTGCTTTGATGATAGCCGGGATGCGAAATGTTTTATAACCTTCCGTCCCGGAAACAAAAACCGGCACGCCCGTTGTCTGTGCCTGCACAATAGTAATGCCTGTTATACAAAACAGTAAATAAATTAATAATGATCTCATTTTTTATAATTTTTTAAGATTTCAAGACAATACCATTCCTGCCGAGGCAAGTGAAAAGGGCCCTTAAATAAGTTACCTTTTGCCGCTTGCGCGATGCTGCCGTCGCGGTGCAGGTAGCCAAACCATTCCCCATGTTCCTTATCGTGAAAATGGCTATAAGCATAATTGTGTACCAGTTTGTGCCATTCCGCGTACTTTTCATCGCCGGTCATGGTGTATGCCAATAAGGTGGCTATGATCACTTCATTATGTGGCCACCAAAATTTCATATCCTGCCAGTATTCCTGTACGGGTTTGTTGTACACATCCCGGTAATACAAAATACCGCCATGTTCCTTATCCCAGCCACGTTCCCACATATAATCAAGTATCTGGCAACCCAGTTTAATCAGATGCGGATCATTGTTCCGGTATTTCGCTTCGTGTAAAATGAACCAGGCACCTTCAATAGCATGCCCCGGGTTAAGCGTACGGCCATCAATGTGGTCTATTATACTTCCATCGGGGGCAACCTGTTCCATCACACATCTGATATCATGCTTTACAAAGTCGGTTTCAATTTCCTTTATCCAGCGGCTGATATATTCGTCGCACCTGGGGTCACCAATGGTTTCCCTTAATTGCTGCGCGGTATTGATCATGATCATCGGTACGCCAATACCTTTGGCCGGGCGCGTTGACGTAAACTTTGGCGGCAACAAACCGGGTATTGTGGCATAATCAATACATTTACCAAATAAGTATCGTGCTTTTTCGGCAGCAGCTTCATCACCCGAGGCCTTAGCATATGCAGCCATAGCGATAACAGCAAATGTTTCAGAAAAATAATAACGGCGTTTGCGTATCGGGCTTCCATCACGGGTTACGTGAAAGAACATCTGTCCATCGGTATCAAAGCAATGTTGATTCAGAAAATCTATACCGGTTTTAGCGCCTTCCAGCCATTCTTGTTTAGGCTCTACGGTATTATAAAGCGTTGCTAATAACCAGGCGGCACGCCCCTGTATCCAAACTGCCTTATCATCGTCGATCAGGCTGCCATCATGGTCACGCATCAGCAAATACCCACCAAATTCCTTGTCGATTGACCTTGGGAACCAAAAGGGTACTGTATCATTTAATAATTGATCCTGATAAAAATCAGCTAGTCTTTCCAAGTCATGTATTGTATAACTCATCTTATTCAAATTTTTGTATTATCATGAAGGTGAAGGGTAAATACGGATGCCTATAAAACTTTAAACAACATCTTTTTCCCCTGGACGCAAAAAGTATAGTTGAGCTGCTAAGGCCAGCAACACAATAGCGGCCAGCATCGCGAAATCTTTACCGAGGTTTCCTGCATCTGATGATTTGCCCAGTATACCGGTAATTACCGCGCCGGCAAATACACCTGTCATATTCATAATTCCATAGGCAGTACCCCGGTAACGGGATGCAACAAATTGGCATAGGATCGGCATGTTATTCGCGTCGAATATGCCGTAGCCCAATCCAAAACAAACAGCTGCACCAGCAACGGCGTAGAAAGTATGTCCAAAGCCCATCAACAATAAGGAGGGTATAGTTAACCCTAAGCCAATAACACTGGTATAGATACGACCTTTCGCATTTTTCTGAACCCATTTATCTGATAAGATCCCGCCGAATATCACCCCAATAAATGAAGAGGCGGCAATGGCTATCGTTGAAATCGGGCCTGCTTTAGCCATAGGTATATTTAAGTTTTGTGCGAAGAGCGTAGGTAACCAGTTTTTACAGGCCCAACCAGGAATACTTGCAACCGCGAAGTAGAAGACGATGACCCAAAAGGAGATATTGGCAAACAAAATTGCCAAACCTTTGACTGTTGGTAATTTGTCGGACGAGATAGGAAGATCTTCTGATATTTTTTCTGCCTGAGTTTTCTTCCCTCTTAAGAACAAGATCAACACCAGGGAATAAATCATACCTGTTAATCCAAAATAATGAAAAGTGGTTTGCCAGGAATATGCCGCTGCCGCAGTAGCCCCAAAGCCGCCTAATGCTTGCCCGGCGTAAAACCCCGTCATATGAATGCCTATAGCGAGTGACCGGGTTTTAGACGAGTGAAAATCCGCGATTAAGGACAATCCGGCAGGAATATACAGAGCTTCGCTAACTCCCATTATGGCCCTCAGCCAATAAACCTGATTATAAGTAGTAGCATAACCCATACTAAAGGTAACTCCCGACCAAACAAATAAACTTAAAATTATTAGCCATTTACGGTTGAACTTATCTGCTATAAAGCCAGAAACCGGGCTCATGCAACCATATACCCACAGGAAAATAGCCATCAGGTAACCGAAATTAGTTGCCGAGTTCAATTCAGCTATATTTAGCTGCATGGTCGGTTTCATAACAGACAGCATTTGCCGGTCCATGTAATTCAATAGGGCCACTACCCAAAGTAAGCCAACTAAAACCCAGGGATAATTTTTCTCTTTAATCATTTTGCGCTGTAAAACTCACCCATTGTTATGGCCGCTGTACGAGTGCCCGGCTTTATTTCACCACCTGGAATAAAAATTTCATTATCCCACTTTACGGCTGTTGTTGTAACCTGGCCGTAAAAGGGTAAACTACCCATTTGTGTCCAGGTGTTTTTTAGTGTATTATAAATATACACATCCCTGCTAAATCCGGGGTGATGGTTTAAGAGTTGTAGTTTTTCATTTTGTAATTGATTTTTTTCAGCATCATTACGGGCATGGCTGATCCAGTTATTAAATACTTCTATCTGATGGAAAATATTGCCCTTATCCCCGCCGATAAGAATAATTTTATCGTTGTCTTCTGCAACAGCGGTACCTGCTGAAATTGTTGTTGTCGTATTTCCATTGCCAACCGGGGCTAGCCTGATCCATTTGTTTTCTTGCGGATCATAACAAAAGGTATTATTATGCAGTGTACTGATACCGGCTGGTGTACTGCTACGGCCGCCAATTACATAAATGCATGGATACTTACCATTTGACTGCGTAACGGCAACAGAATGCGACATGGCTATTGGCATTGGCGGCAAAGTTTCCCATTGCTTTGTGGCCGCATCCAGGTTTAATTTGAAGCATTTATTGCTTGGAAAGCCCTTGCTTTCTCCTCCAAATAAATAAATCACATTTCCGATGCTTGTCATACAGGCATTTGCCAGCGGAACAGGCAACGAGGGTAAGTTTTGAAAACTAACATCCTGTTGTTTTTTGTCCCATTTCATTAGGAACACTTCCGCGCTGCAATTGGAAATTTCTGTTTCTCCACCCGCACATACTACCCCCGCAACTATCGAAGTACTTGCGCCATAGGCGACTTTCCTTGCTAAATGTTTCGTTTTAGGACTTAGCCATGTAAATGTATTTTCTCCATGTTTTTTCAGGACGTATATATCGTTGTAATGTATTTTTTTTCCGCCCTGCCATGGCTTTGCCCCATCCGCAAAATTTGAACCTCCTGCAACCAATAATACATCATTACTAACTCCTGTAAAAACACCGGCCAGGCCTAATTGCTTATTACCATTAATGTTTGGTAATTGTGCAGGTTGCGACCATGTTATATGTTTTGTATTATTCTGGGCGATGTCTTTTAAAGAGAATAGCATTATGTATATAGTAAAGAAAAGGGCAATACTGATTTTCACTTTAATTGTTTTATTGTTTCATGTCTCGATCTAAACTCGTTGAACCCAAGTGCTTGAACATCGGCTATAAAGTGCTTAAATTGTTCACCATCCATATTCTTTACTGGTAGCCTAAACTCTCCGCAATCCACTTCAACAAGTTTCATATAAGCCTTGCCAACAGAGATGCCGCCATATTTTCCAAGCAGCCTTATCATATCGATAGCTTTTTGCTGAAGTGCCCGGGCTTTTGTTAAATCATTTTGGTTAAATGCTGTGATCATGTCCAGATATAGAGATGGGGCATAATTAAAAGTACTACCGACGGCACCTTTTGCACCTAATACCAGGGCCGATAGCATATTTTCATCTCTTCCCCAAAGCATATCATATTTGCCATTCCTAAAGTTCATGCAACTCTGAAAGTCCATAAAATCCTCGTGGGTATATTTAATTCCCGCAAAATTATTTAGTTTACCATCCAGCGCTTCAAGCAGACTCAACATGGCAAAATTAGCCCCCGTTAATACAGGTATATGATAATAATAAAAAGGCATATCCGGAACTGTTTCTGCGATTTCCAGGCACATTTTAGCCAAAACATCAACATTGGCCGGTTTAAAATAAGATGGCGATGTAAATGATACACCATATAAATTCAAGAATTGGGCATGTTTAGCCAATTCTTTACAATCACTAATACTATTGCCACCTAATAAGGTCATTACCTTAAAGTTACTATCATTTACTGTAACCGAGGCCCAAGCTTCGGCAACCTGCATTTTTTCGCCGGTAGTTAGGGAAACACCTTCGCCTGTAGATCCACAAATGAAAGCGCCGGTGACGCCATTATGTTTTAAAAACCGGTAATAATCGGGTATAACAGCTGTATTCAATTGCCCGCTTTTATCCATCGGTGTAAAAGGAGCAGCTATTAATCCTTGTAAGTGTTCAAATTTCATAAATAATTGTTTTTATAGTGCTTAATAGCCGGGTGGATGGTTAAGTTTACTTTAGATACCGGGGCCACCACTCCCCGGTATTTCTAAAGTCTCTATTAAACCAAACTAATCCCCTACCCTAAAGCAGAGTTTCTTTATATAATATTAATGAGCTGCGTAACCCGCGGTTTGCACTAACAACGGATCGTTTATTAGTGTATTTTGATCAATTGGCCACAATAAAGCGTATGAATTTGCTATGGTCAATGCTGTATGTTCGTATACATAGGTGTCGCCCATGCTTCTTAAATCATACCATCTTTTTCCTTCCAAAATAAATTCAAAGAAACGCTCCTGTAAAATTGCCTCTCTGGGGTTGGCGTCTACAGCCTGGTTAGGATAACTCATTGTGGCCGCGTTATAATTTGCACCATAAGCCCTTGCCCTTACCATATTAATCTCGGTAGCCGGGCTTTGTCCCAGGTAAACTTCGGCAGTCGCTTTCAATAAAAGCAAATCAGCATAACGGTATATTGGAAAATCATTGGTTATCGATCTTACCCCTGCATTTTGTTCGCCCGCGTATTTATCAGCAAAGCAGCCGGCCATTGTATATGCCCCTGTAGTAGTGTTTTTTGTATAACATGGTTGTATAGTAGCCAGCCTCCTGCTGTCAAGAGGATTAAACTGCCTGAAAGTAGATATTTTTATAGGAGCCCGCAGCAAACCACCCCAGTTATCGGTAGTTGCGTTAAACTGGCGGTTTTGTATTGAATCATAATAAGCGATTATCAGGTTATTTTGTGGTACAAAGGAACTTTGCACCCAAGTCATTGCATATTCATTAAGTGTATTATGGATCGCGAAAATGATCTCATTATTACCCCTGTTTGTAGTAGCAAAAACGCTTGAATAAGATGGCAATAGTGATAAAGAAGGAACATTAGTCTGAATGGTGTTCAAAGCGGTCAGCGCAGTTGTGGCATCAGCAGTGCTGGAATTATGACTGCTTGTCCATAAATAAACTTCGGCCTTAAGCATTAACGTGGCTGATAATGACCAGTAACCTTTTGAATTCCTAAACGAATAATCAGAACCAAAGCTGGCTACCGACTGATCTATATCCGATTTAATAAGCGTCATTACACTTGCCGCTGGCGACTCCGCCTGATTAACGGTAGCAATGTTAACTGCAATAGGTGCAGTAGTTATAGGAACATTGCCCCAACTGCGGTAGAGTTGAAAATAATAAAAAGCGCGCATGCCATAACATATACCCAGGTAATAATTTTTATTGGCCTGTGTTACAACAGTGGTGCTATTTAAATTAACTATCATGGCATTGATTTGGCCGATGTTATAATAAAAGTTATTCCCTGACTGATTTGGAGGAGTGCCATAAGAATTTACACCTGCATAACTCAGCGTTAGTGTTTCATCCCATAATTTTTCCAATCCCTGTGTAGCTTCACCTGTAAATGCTGTGGTTGACCCGGGGTCGGTTCCAAATATATCTGCACGCATTTCACCTAAGCGTTGAAAACTTTCGGTTTGGGCACGAAAAACGCTGTGAATACCAGCCATATAAGAATCAAACTGTGTAGCTGTTTTAAAGAAGTTACCATTACCTATCTGGCTCACTGGCGCCAGGTTTAGATCATTGCGGCATGAAGGTACCAGGGTTAGTATGCCTAATCCCGATAACAATATGATTATATACTTTTTCATTGTTGATTGATTAATAGTTATAAAGAAACTGAAACGCCTAATACATAAGTACGCGGTGTAGGGTAAGTGCCCTGATAAACACCGTTAATAGTGTTAGTGCCGGCAGTAACCGGTGCTTCAGGATCAGGACCGCTGAAACTCTTTATATAAAAGAGATTATCGCCGCTCGCAAATATTCGTGCGGATTTAAATACATGGCTTTTTGCAAGCAGCGCTTTAGGAAAACTATAAGACAAGGTAATCTCACGGCACGCCGTATAATTACCGCTTTCATAAAATTGTGAATTTTCACCTTCCAAATTCGCTGCACCATTATTACCTCTTGTGTAATTAGCTCCTGAACCTACTACCTGATCGGCATAAGTTACGCGCGGAATCATTGTATTTGTGTTAGTTGGTGACCAGGAATTGGTCATCTCGCTTATCATATTAAACGTTCCCTGATACTGACCTAATGATCTGGCTACAAAATCATTATAAATCACATTCCCTAATGAAAAATCAAAACGGGCGTATAGCGAAAATCCTTTATAAGAAGCATTAAAATTATAACCACCTGTCCAATCAGGGAATATATTACCCAGGTAAACCTGGTCGCGCGAGTCAATGATACCATCATGATTCACGTCTTCCCAGTTTACATCGCCCGGAACAATATGACCACCCGGACCGGCAGGAAGATTTGGCCCGGTAACGCCTCCGATTTCGTCGTTTCGGTTTCCGGCTATAGCTTTTATTTGCGCCTCATTCTGGAAAATACCAAGCTCTTTATAACCATATACCTGGCCTAGCGGCTGCCCCTGCTGCATACCTTCTACATTTATTAATTTACCGGTAGCAGGATCAAATACCTGTACAGTACCTACTTCGTTATTTGGCTGACCATTATAAGGGAGTTTCAAGACTTTATTTTTATCATAAGATGCGGTTGCGCCAAAATCAAGCCTGAATCCGTTAGGGCTATTAATAAGATTAGCCTTTAAAGTAAATTCTATCCCTTTATTTTGGTAGGTGCCATCATTTGTTAAAATGCTGTTAAAGCCCACATTAGCCGGTAAAGTGTAGTTTGTAAGCAGATTGCTGTTTATTTTATCATAATAATCCACAATTAAACTTATGCGATCATGTAAAAATCCAATATCAATCCCTGCATCTTTAGTTGTACTGGTTTCCCACCGTAAATTAGGGTCGGGGAGTTGTTGTTGGGTAAGGGCGCCATTACCATTGTATGAAGGATAAGTGGTAGTAGTATTATAAGTGCCTTGATAAAGGTATGGAGAGCTTTGCAAGGTTCCAACATTACCATTTTCGCCATAACTGATACGAGGCTTAAGGGTAGATATTATTTTACTGATGCCTGAGTTTTGAAAGAAATCTTCTTTTGCTATATTCCATCCGGCAGACATACCTGGAAAATAACCAAACCTTGTTTGAGGAGATAATGCCGACACACCATCTTCCCTCAATACCGCATTAAACAGATACTTTTGGTCATAATCGTAATTCAGCGATGCAAAATCGGATAAAATTCTGAAATCAGTCCTGCTGCTGGAATTACCACTACCGGCTGCAAATAGCGTAGACGCGTTTACTGTAGGTATATTATCAGTAGGCGCATTTGTTCCGGATACCACACTACCGAATGTTGAATAATCATAATATTCCTCCCCGACTAATAAGTTAAAATTATTTTTTCCAAACGATTTAGTATAATTAGCAGTAGCGTCATAAGTTTGTGTGAATGTCCTGTTATAACTTGCACTTGCCGGCCGAGTTGTATTCCCACCCTGAGGGTTAGTGAACATCTGCGCTAAAGTTTGCGTTTCCTCGGTAAAGCTTTGTGCTAATTGTTGATAATAATAACCACTGCCTGATAGTTTTAAAGATAAACCAGGAATTATCTTCCAGTTAACAGCTGCATTTGCTACAACGTTATCAATCTCATCGCTGTTTTGCTCATGCTGCAGATAATATAACGGGTTACCATCTGAAGTACTATTCCCCGGATCAGGAATTGTATTAGCAGCATTTAGCCATGGATTAAAAGTTGGTTGTAACGATAAAGTCCTGTAAAATGTGCTTAAATCGCTGGCTACAGGACCGGCATTTTGCGAATCAGAGAAAGTAACACCACTGGTTACTTCAACATTAGGCTTTACTTTATACGATCCATTAAAATTTCCTGAATACCGTTTGTAATCCGAACCTATAACAACTCCGGGTTCTTCATAATAGTCAAGACTCGTATAATAAGTTCCCTTATCATTTCCTCCAGACGCGCTAAGGTAATGATCGACAGTTTGGGTATTTCTAAATACCATATCCTGAATTTCTTTTTCATTGTCCTTAAAAATAATTTGAGTACCCGGATCAGCAGGATCATTCATTAGCTGCCATCCTTGTTTTAATAGATATTGATTAGATGGGGTTGATTCCTGTATGTCGTATTGTGCCTGGCTGGCAGGGGTTGTGCTTAGTCCATACCCAGCAGAAGAGTTGATTGCCGCTAATGAGCGCCCTGAATTTAAACTACCTAACCTGCCGTAATAAATGTATTGCTCCGCATCCAGAAACTGGTAACCTTGCCTATTTTGATTAAAGCCTGTAGTAAATTTATAATTTATTTCTGATGATCCCTGCTTACCCTTTTTTAGGGTGATAAGTATAACACCATTACTTGCTCTTGAACCATAAATAGCTGTTGCTGCAGCATCTTTCAAAACATCAATAGAAGCTATATCTTCTTCAGGGATATCGTTATATGACCTCACCACCCCATCCACAACAATCAATGGCTGCGCCGGATTACTAATAGATGCCCCGCCCCGGAGGGTGATTAAAGGCGAAGCTCCCGGCTGACCTGTCTGAGAGATCACTTGCAACCCGGATACAGTTCCCTGTAATGCCGTAGCTACGTTAGCACGCGGCGCGGTAGCTAGCACTTGCTGATCAAGTTTAGCCACCGCGCTGGTTACTGTAGTTCTTGATTGCGTGCTATAACCAACAACCAAAACTTCATTTAAATTTTTAGTTTCCGGCACCAGAGATACGTTAATAGCTCCTTCGCTTTTAATCTTTACTTCTGTTGGGGAATAACTAACAAATCTAAATACCAGCACGTCCCCGCTTGCAGCCTTAATGCTGAATTCACCCTTTACATCAGTCTGAGTACCAATATTGGTTCCTTTTACCATCACAGTAACTCCGGGCAGAGGACTGTGATCATCCGAAGCAATTACCTGCCCGGTGATTTTGATGTTTTGGGCCTGAGCTAAGGAACAGAGAAATACCCCCATTGCCAATAACCACGCCCGGTAATAAGTAAAATTTAGTTTCATAATTTTTAGTTTTTATTTTGCATTATGTCATACATAATGCAAGTATAAAAATTACAATTATTAATTCCAAGTAATCAAATCATAAATTTTACTGCCTGAATTACTGAGTGTTAGATGTACACTTTAGAAAAAACAAGAAAAAAGACCCATATTAGGGACTGAAGGCATATTATAAAAAAAATAAATTTTTAATATATTATGTCATACATAAAACTTTTTTTGTGAATTTTCTTATTTTTGCAATAACTTATCCTTATTTAGGGCTAAATATGGCCATAAGTGTTATGATTTAAATTTATGAAATCAATCGATCTTATTGAAAGTCTGCGCAATGTTGATACAAGTTCTCTTGTTGACAGGGTAGAGAAAAATTTAATAGAACTTTTTATAGAGAAAGGGTTTAAAGTTGGTGATACCATTCCTACCGAGCTTGAACTAAAAGAAGCGATGGGCGTAAGCAGAACCGTTATCAGGGAAGCATTACTCCGGTTAAGGATGATCGGCCTGATAGATTCAAAGAAACGCCGGGGCGCAGTTATTACCAGCCCCGACCTTACGGCTGTTTTGCAAAAAAGCATGAACCCACAGATGTTGGATGACAGCACGCTTCGCGAAATTTTTGAGATGAGGTTATCACTTGAGATTGGTATGGCTGACTTTATTATACAGCGTGTTACACCCGAGGATATAGCCGAATTGAAGGCCATTGTAAAGTCTGAACCCAAAAAGACACAAACGCATTTATTTCAGATTGAACAGGAAATCAAATTTCATGGGAAACTGTATGACATTACCGGCAATGAAACGTTAAAGAATTTCCAGAAAATGCTGTTGCCTATATTTGACTATGTACATCAAAGCGGGATACTCAAAAAACAAATTGTTTTAAAACAGTTTGTTTCGCATGCCGGCCTAATTGAACTTATCGAAAAGGGTTCTGCTGAAAAACTAAGAAACGGGATACGCAATCACCTGGAAAATCACTTTTTGCGTATATTATAACCTGGGGTCAATTAACTGAATAAGTAAACTGATCATCATTGATAAAATTCTGACCTGCTGGTTTAACAAAAACCGCGGTAAACATCCATTTTACCGGGTTTTCCCAACCACCTGAGCGGAAGTTGCCCACTGGTAGTTTAATCAACACCTGATTCCACCCCTGGTGGATATGCACAGCGGTTGGCACCCGGTATTCATAGCTTTCATCCAAAAGCGGGTTTTCTATATTTCCTTTCTCTCCGGCACGTGCCCAATGAGGGGGAGGAATTAGTTCTCCATTTACCCAGATTTCGCTGCTGCGGTTATCCCAGGTATTTAATTCGGGTGTTGATGTTGGTACAGACCGAGATATATTATAAAAACCTATCCACATTAACGCTGTGGTATCGCGGTTACTCCAAACATTGGCAACAGCATAAAAAGTAGTACTATCGGCAGGTTTCATCAATACACCTTTCACTTCAGGATACCAGAAATGCCTTAATATAATTGTTCCTCCGGTAACCGGTAAATACTTTTGTTTTCCCGGGCGAAAGCCTTTTTTTTCAGGGGCGAACTTAGTTGTCAGAACTCCCTTGTTGGCATATGGCCCGTAAAGTTTCCATTTAATGCCTGATTGCTTTATATAGGGAAAAGGTATATCAGCAAAATATTGCTTTTGCTGATCAATAAGCCGGTTTTCAAAAGCTGAAAAATTAGCGCTATCTATAATGTCGGTATGCCAGTCATCAACTCCGCCACCCTTCCAGCTTCTTTCCGCAAAGGTTAACATGGCCGGATACACAGGATTCATTGTCAGGATATCCTCTTGTTTTAGCACATTTCGGTCGGGCCATAAGCATAATATGCCACCTAATTTTTTGACGCTCCCACTATCGCAATCATCAATTTTATGGTTAAAGATGCTGATCACACATTCGAGTGGATCCATGTGGTTGATATATAGGTTACGGGAATCAATATAGCTGACACGAGGAGCTATAGGCCCATCTTTCATCCATAATTGACGTATAGTAGCCGTGTCCAGGTTACCACCGGGAGACCAGGCGATAGTTTGTTTATCCTGTTCGTGAATAAATTGTATAATAGCCGGCAAAAAATTCTTATTGGTTATTTTCACCTCATCGCCGCCTATATGTAAATAGGGAATGTCATATTCAGAACAAACTTCTTTAAGGATATTTTTCACGATCAATATACCCGAATCACTTTGCATATCACAATGAAAGGCACGCCTAAAAGCGGCGCTATGTCCGGGCATATCAATTTCGGGTATCAGGGTGATATACCTTTCTTTACAAAAATTAATCAGGTCCTTTAACTCATCAACCGTATAAAATGCTCCTTTATTGCGTTCCATGTTATCTGCCTGAGTTAATTGCGGATACTGTTTTATCTGTAGCCGCCAGGCAATATCTTCGGTAAGGTGCAAATGGAAAACATTAAGTTTATATCTTGCCATCATCTCGATCTGTTGCTTAAGCATATCCACAGATTCAAAATTACGGCCAACGTCAACCATATATCCCCGCCAACTGAAAGCAGGATAATCTGTGATAGCAACGCCATCTATAACACTATTATCCCGCATCAGCTGTGCAAGTGTTTGAACAGCATTAAAACAACCATGCGGCGTTCCAGCTACTATACTAACGCGATTGTTATTTACCTGAAGCTGGTAAGCTTCTTCATTTATTGTGTGAGTAAACACATTCTGATGCTCCAGTATGATTTCCGGTTCACCATTATTGACTGCATGATCAGAAATCTTGGCTATTAGCCCTTTTTGCAGCATCAGATGTTGCAGACCGACTGCTACACTTTTAAACATCGTATCCTTTACCACTATATAATGGCATCTGTAAAGCGGAAAAAGATCATTTGTCCAGTTAATTGACCGAGGCAATGGAATAATAGATGGCCTGGTTTGCAGATCATATACATAGGGATAGATGAGGTGTTTCCATAACATATAGCCTCTGCCCTTTTCATGCAAGCCATCATTGGTAAAAGCTGTATCCAGTTGTTGCTGAGCGTTAGTAAATGAGGGATACAAGTTAATAAATGTATATTGATGAGCAGCGGCTCCTTTTTCAAGCAGCAGGTCCACTTGCTTTATCTGTTCTTCCTTATTAACATGGCTGGGGAATTTATTAAAAGTATTGTTAACCGGTAGGATGCTTTGTACATAAAGCCGTGTCCCTGGCGATTCCAGGTGTACTCTATCCGCGATCAGAAAGATGTTCTTTGCCACGCTATCAGGAGCACGGCCTGCGGCGAGGTCATTAACCCCTATAAGCAAAAATATTTTCGATGGATTACGGCTGGTAACCTCATCAAGCCGGTTTAAAACTCCGGCAGTTACATCACCACTGATTCCCCTGTTTTTTATCGTTTGATCGCCAAACAATTCACTCCATTCATTTCCGTTGGTTATGCTGTTTCCCAGGAATATTATATCATTTTTTGTTACAGGAAGTACCCTAAAAAGTGAAGACCGCTGCTGATAAAATGTCGGAAAAGATTGATCATACTTGCCTTCCGGTTTTATCTGTCCGAAGGCGTAACCATTTAACGTTAACAATATCAAAACAATAATTCGCTTCATTTTCGCTTATAACTTGAATAAGATTACACATCGTCATCCAAGGCAAACATATTTTGAAAGCGGAATAATCACGCCCTGATAACTGACAGTGAAAATAGTAATAGGAACTGACAGCTACTTATTTGAAGATCGAATTTCACCAGACAAACGTTTGCATAAAGCCATTTAAGATGACTATTATTTTGCCGGTAATTCGGAAACCTGCGGCTGATGACCGTTAGCTTTCCGCACAAAACTTTGATTAAGGATTGTAAACTTGTCGAAGAAACCGCCATTCTTTAAATAAAAGGCACCTTCATTCAAGCCGCCAGCATAATCTTTTCGGTATTTCATTTTTGCAGTGGCATCGCCAGTAAAGGTTGCTTTTGTCAGTTCCTGCCAATTGCCGTTTCGGTCACCGATCCACTGATTATTAAAGAACGCCATCCTGGTTTTATCCCCTTGCTCAGGAATAAAATTCTCAACAAAGGAATACAGATCTGTTAAGCCCGTAACCGTTTGCGGCCGGTTAAAACTTGCAATCAAATACCATTTATTTAGGCTGATGTCTTTAAAATAAGCTGTAAAGATGGTTGATTTATGTATTGAATCAGGTTCTGCACTTAATAAAAAAGCATAGGTTTTACCAGCTACCCACGGATAGATCATGTAACTTTGTCCTCCCGATCCTTCATTACCAAATTCTCCAATATGAGTTTGGCTTCCTTTTTTTATCAGCTTAATACGCATACTATCAGGAATGCTTTTGGGATCCTCAGTATTGAAAGGACTCCAAACAGAAAATAATACTCTGCGCTCAGTTGCCGAATTAACCTGCATCCCAAAATATCCTTGCCCAAAACCATCAGCCTGAAAATATGAACCTATCATATCCATCCCAACGGGAACAGTTATCTCATTATAAAACCAACGCACCGTATTAAACTTTTTAGGTACGTCATATCTTAGATGCACAGAGGACCCCCGCCTGCCATAATGAAAAGAACTTCCGGGTGCTACATAACTAATCCCCGTATCGGCCTTAGCAACATGTATAAGCAAATCTGACACATCAGCATAAACCTCGCCCGTTTTATTGATGCCCTTAAGTTCAACCGTAAGGTAGCCGGGGTCGCTCACAAAAAAGCTTCCTATTTTCACGGTATCGTAGGCCGCGTTAGCTACCTGTTTAACAAAAGTTCTGTTCCCGATCTTTACCTGGATTGTACTTTTGCCTTGTGGCACACGTAACCGTAAGGCAACAACGAGATTTTGCTTAACTGAAACCTTAAAATAAATTTTGCATATGGATTGTTGCTCTTTCCAGTTCACCAAACCGGCATCCACTATTGTTGCCGGAGCATTTACCCAGGCATTACCCCCCAATGGAATAACAATATTGTTCTTTACCTGCAAGGTATCAGTAGCAAAAACCCTTGTATCAATTAATAGCATACAACTGATAAGGTGGCAAATGATTATTAGTTTTCTCATAGTTTATTAATTAATGTCGCAAACGTTTATTCTGTTGTTTTAGATAATTACTGACGGTAGCTTGATTGCCCTATTATTCAACTTTAACCTCATCAACAAAAAGCCACGCTTGATTTCCTTCTCCCGGAGAACCTTTTGGAATAAGCCCATCACATTTTGCAACTACTTTTACATATCTCGCGGTTATATGCCCTAGTCCCATCTTTAAAGTATGGGATCCATCTTTGTTTGTTTGCAAATCGGCTTGCCTTGCTACTTCTTTAAAATCTACACCATTGTCTGAAACCGATATACTAACCCATTGCGGCATATAAACCCAGTCGGATGGTTTATTAAAAAACCTTGTCGTTATGGTATCCATATACTGCGACGTACCCAAATCAATTGTTCCGTCAAAATCCTGTCCGCTCCAACCCAACCACTCGCCATCATTAAACCTGCTATCGCTTCCTAAAATTCCATTATTCCAGGCATGTTCGCCACCTTTATTGTAGGACTTGTTCGCCGGAGTTACTAATGTGGATGGATGCCCTGTGGCCTTGTTTATGGTAAATGTTTTGTTCACCTCGTCAACCAGTATACCCTTATAAATTACGCCGGCATTTATTTCAGCATCTTTAGTTATGGTGATAGGTCCTGTATATTTCAACGAATTAACCGTTGGATGAGATCCATCTGTAGTATAATACACATCATAACCATTCGGAATGCCGGCGAGCTGAGCCCTCACCAGTTTCGTTACCGAATCAACTGAAGTAGTCATTTGAATATCGAACATATGGCGTGAATAGTTGACGTGATAATAATCAAGCCTGTTAATATAAGACAAAAGTCTGCTCAAAAATTGATCATAAGGTTGTTTATTGACTGTCCATGCTACTTCAGCCAGTGCAATAGCTCTCGGGAAATACATGTATTCGGCATGCTCCGGTGTTGGTACAGATTCCGTCCATAAATTACCCTGTGTTCCGATGATTAGCTTTGCCTGTTCCGGCGTTAAACCATCCGGCACCGGATGATAACCATAAACAGTGGCCAGGGTAGTTAAACCCTCAAACGCGGGAGGTTCTGAGCTATCGGCAGATTGATAATGATCAAAGTAACAATAGTCGCCTGGTGTCATTATTACCTGATGGCCTAATTTTGCAGCATCAATACCACCTTGTTCCCCGCGCCAGCTCATAACAGTAGCATTGGGAGCTAAACCGCCTTCTAATATTTCATCCCAACCAATAATCCTTCTGCCTTTTTCATTCACAAATTTCTCTATCCTTTTTACAAAATAGCTTTGTAGTTCATCTACGGAATTTAGATGTTCATCTTTCATCCGTTGAAGGCATATCGGGCATTTACGCCAATTTTCCTTAGATGCTTCGTCTCCGGCTATATGGATATATTTTGATGGAAAAACATCCATCACTTCGGTTAGTATATCTGTTAAAAAAATAAAGGTCGAATCTTTTGTGCAAAATTCATTCTGTATTTGCGATGGATATGGAAATGCCTTGCCTGTACTATCTAAACAAGCAAATTCAGGATAAGCAGCAAGCGCAGCACTTGCATGCGCAGGCATTTCTATTTCGGGAATAATGGTAATAAATTTTGATTGGGCATAAGCAACCAGCTTGCGCAACTGATCCTGCGTATAGTAACCGCCGTAAAGCGTATCATTCGGTCGTGACGCGTAATCATACGTGGTGTTAAAAGCCGTTCCTTTACGGTAAGCGCCTATTGTGTTTAACTTAGGATATTTCTTACTCTCAAAGCGCCAGCCCTGACTATCCGTTAAATGTAAATGCAGGGTATTCATTTTTTGCATGGCCATCAGGTCAACCATCTTTTCCAGGAAACTGTATGGCATAAAGTGACGCGCTACATCAAGCATTAAACCACGGTAAGCAAATGCCGGAGCATCGTCAATTACAACCGCCTGAGCCTTCCATTGTACATTTTTTACCAGTATTGGGCTTTCTATTTCTGTTGGGAGTAATTGTAATAATGATTGAACTGCGTAAAATACCCCTGTAGGTGTTCCGGCTTCAATCTTTATGCTATTCGGGCTAATTTCCATATGATAACCCTCCGGTTGGGTTATGTTATCCGTTAGCCTGACAAGAATATCATGAGTACGTAATTTGCCGGTAGTTTTTAGTTTGATGCCGGCAGCTTCTTGAAGTTTTAAAACCAGGGGACTAATAGCTACAGCCAGTTCTTTATCTTGCTGATTATAAATAATACGCGTGGCCTTGGTTATAACAAATTCTCCGGGCATAACCTTAACCGTATTGGGATACGGAATAATGTTTATAGTTTGACTAAAAGCAGTTTGAGATAGGCTAATGATAAACAGCAGAGGAATCAGGGCAAGGATCCTTTTTGATAAATTTATAATCACTTTAATACAGATTAGATTAAGATACCGCAAGTTAGCAATTAGGCTACAATCAACAGTAAATTCGAGTTATTAACCTTACGCAAACGTTTGTGTTTAAGTGTAGCAGCTATTTTGTGGTTAATGAGTATAAAAAAAGTTAATTTCGTTCATATAAAAAACTTACTACTAACATTGCTAAAATTAATATGAATAAAAGAGTTGTTTGCCTGCTGTTATGTTGTTTGCTTGTTTCAAAAGGCTTTAGCCAGGTGAAACATACTTTTGAAGTTAGTGATGGCGTGTTTAAATACGACGGAAAAACTATCCAGATACATTCCGGAGAGATGCATTTTGCTCGTGTACCTGCGCCTTACTGGCGCCATCGGTTAAAAATGATGCGGGCCATGGGCCTTAATGCAGTTGCCACTTATATTTTTTGGAATTATCAGGAAACAGCTCCCGGGGTTTGGGACTTTAAGACAGGCAACCACAATATCAGGGAGTTTATAAAAATTGCCCAGGAAGAAGGTTTAATGGTTATCCTCAGGCCTGGGCCGTATGCTTGTGCCGAGTGGGAGTTCGGAGGTTACCCGTGGTGGCTGCTAAAAAACAAGGATCTGGTGATCAGGAGTAATAACCGGCAATTTCTTGATTCATGCAAGGTGTATATAAATAAACTGGCGGACCAGGTTAGGGATCTCCAGATCACACATGGCGGGCCAGTGATTATGGTACAGGCAGAAAATGAATTTGGCTCATATGTAAACCAGCGCAAAGATATTTCCTTAGCGGATCATAAGGCTTACAGCGCGGCAATAAAAAAACTATTGATCAATGCAGGAATAGATGTCCCTTTATATACATCCGATGGCAGTAGCGCATTTGAAGGAGGAACCATTGCCGGTACGCTACCTACGGCAAATGGCGAAACAGATATACAACGCTTAAAAACAGCAGTTAACCAATACCACGGCGACAAGGGGCCCTATATGGTTGCCGAATACTATCCCGGCTGGCTGGACCACTGGGGCGAAAAGTTTGAAAAAGTCCCGACAGAAGATGTGACCAAAGATTTAGAAAATTACCTAAAAGACAGTGTATCGTTTAATCTGTATATGGTACATGGCGGTACTAACTTTGGTTTTACAAGCGGCGCAAATTATAGCAAAGAGCATCAGTTACAACCCGACTTAACCAGTTACGACTATGATGCACCGATTACAGAATGTGGCTGGGTAACACCCAAATTTACTGCCATACGTAACTTATTGAAAAAATATGTGGGTTACCCCATTCCTGCTATTCCTGAACAGATACCCGTTATACAAATCCCACCTATTAAATTAACGGCAGCGGTGAACTTAATGAATTTAGTAAACCACATGACACCTGTAACAGCGGATACACCTGAAACATTTGAAAGCCTTAACCAAGGGACCGGGTATATTTTATACAGTCGTAAATTTAGCCAGCCCATACGCGGGTCACTGGATATTGAGGGATTAAGGGATTATGCGACCATTTATGTAAACGGAGAAAAGGTGGCTGAACTTAATCGCCAGCAAAATAAATTTACCTGTGATATTAATATTCCGGCTAACGCGCGCCTTGACATTTTAGTTGAGAACATGGGCCGCATTAATTATGGCAGCGAAATCATCCATAATTCAAAAGGTATTATAAGCCCGGTTGTAATTAATGGCAAAGACATCACCGGAAACTGGAAAATGTACAGATTCCCTATGAGTAAAGCACCTGTCCTAGCCCATAGCGCTGTAAACATCAAAGGAAACCCGACAATTTACCAGGGCAGATTTAAATTAGCAGCCACCGGAGATACATTTTTGGATATGCACACCTGGGGAAAAGGTATTGTATTTATAAATGGCCACAATCTTGGCCGTTATTGGAAAATCGGTCCGCAGCAAACACTTTATTTACCCGGCTGCTGGTTAAAGAAAGGCGACAACATAATTACTGTTTTTGAACAACAAAATGATAATCCACAACACGAAATTGTAACGGTTAAAACGCCGGTACTTGATGAATTGCGTTAAATAATTCAGCAGCAACCGGGCGCTTTGTTGCTCGCCGTTTGTTAAATTTTTGTTTGTTAGATATTTTTATCAATATTGCATTATGTTATACATAATGCAATATTGATAAAATGTATTCAAAGCCAGCTACCATAACAGAAATTGCTTCCCTTTTAAATATTTCGCCATCAACTGTCTCAAGGGCTCTTCATGATCATTCAAGCATTGGGCAGGCCACACGAGTAAAGGTAAGGGACCTGGCAACGCAGCTTAATTACGAACCCAACCTATCGGCCATATCCTTTCAAAAAGGCAGAAACTATACCATTGGTGTCATATTGCCGGAGCTTTCAGAATCATTCTTTTCAACCATCGTTAGCGCCATTGAGGATACTGCCGCGAAACAAAATTATACCGTGTTAATAGCCCAATCTCATGAAAATACGGAGCATGAGAAACAGTTGGTAAAAAGAATGAAGGATCATCGTGTGGATGGATTGCTGGTTTCCATTGCCAAAAACACTACAAATATTGATCATTTTCAATGCCTGAGAAATTATAATATCCCGGTGGTGTTTTTTGACCGTGTTCCGCCAATTGCGCAAACACATTTTGTGGGCTGTAACATCAAAACCGGGACCATTGAAGCGATGAACTATTTATTGAAAAAAGGCCATCGTGTTATTGGAATGATTAACGGGCCAAAGACATTATTTGCCTGCGAAGAAAGACGGGAAGGATATATTGAGGCCATGACAAAGAACCGTTTAAAATTTGATCCGTCAATGATTGTCAGCTGCGACTTAACCGAACAGGGAACACTCATAGCCTATCGTGAATTACTTGGAAATAAAAGGAAACCGACGGCCATCATAACATTTAATGATTATCTGGCTTTGTTCGCGATCAATTACTCGCGCCAGTCCGATACCAAGACGGATAAGGATATAGAATTCGTCAGCTATTCAAACCTCCCGCTTGTTCACTATATGGATGTTGTACCGGCCGCTTCTGTCGAACAGTTTCCATATTTACAAGGGCAGAAAGCTACAGACATTTTAATGCAACTGCTGGATCAGAAAAATGAAAAGTACCCTGTACAACTGGGCTATTACAAAGTAAAAATAGAGTCGCAGTTAGTGGAATCCAGGAAATCATTCGCTATAAAAGGATGCAATAAATTTGCTGTTGCTATAGCTGGTGATAGTCCGCTAAATCAAATATTTTAGCGGACTATATTGTATTGATTATTGATTTGTTTCGACAATATTGCCTTTTGCACCTTTAGCTGTAAGACCTGTACGATCGGTTACCTTGCCGCCAGAAATTTTGACGGCGATCCCTTGTTTTGATATTGCCGAAATATTGGTTAAAGGTGTTTCCCCATTATTGGAAACAGCCACAGCAATTGAATCATCTCCGTTGGCAACTACATCTCCTTTAACATTCAATTCGTGTACAATTCCTCCCTCTACATGATAAGAGGTTACATTGTCACCATGAGTTGTAATCCCGCCTGAAATTTTCAATTGCTTGATCTCTCCACCGGGCTTAACACTAACGGCATCGGCTGGGAGGGTCATAATCACTCCTTTAACAAGCGACTGCCCTACAGATCCATTGGTAACAACTCCATGTTTCACTTCGATATTACCTACCGCTTTACTAAACTGCATCCCGATAGAACCATTTCCGTGCGTAATTATAGAATGGAAAACGGCCTTTTTAACCGTACCATCATACTGATTAAAGCCTCGCGCCCCTGAGCCAAATGTTTCAACTTTATCTTTAGCCTCAAACTCATCAACCGTACCAAAGTTTACAAAGCCAATACCGCTTGGCCCATAAGATGTAATCGGTTTTTCAGCCACCCATTTTTCTACACATCCCCAGGTATCCAATACCATATCATTTACGCCGTAAGTAGTTACCGAACCATGATGGGTTAAGTTTTTTATTTTAGTGCCATTTACAATAAAAACACCGGCAGTGATCATGTCGGGTTGCCCAAAAGGCAGCATGCCGTTCGAGTAAATATCTCCTGTAGTTATTGTATCGGCAATTACCCATCCGCCGTTATCGCCAAAACCGCAAACAAATAAACCGGCACCAATTACCGGAGCACCTTTTCTACCTAAACTAATATTGGTTAAAGTAGCATTAATCACACTATCTGTATCACTGTTAAAGTTATAAACCGTAAAAGCACCCTGGTAAACATTAACGCCATATTTTTGTGGTTGTTCCGAATATCTGCGGGCATCGCAAGCCACAATATCAATATTATCGGCAACCAATTTGGTTTTATTGGTACCAGCTCTGGTCAATATTTGAACCTGGCCTGTAACCGTAAGATTTTTTAAGGAGAGCGTTCCTAAATCGGGGTGATTGCTTAGCGTATAGATAGCCCGATTATTAGGATTGGCTTGGATGGTCAAATTACTAACTTCATTATCGGCACTAAGTCCAATTCCATCACCATTGTTAAAACTGATAATGCAGCTTTCTTTATTAACGCCGGTAATTTTAAAACCAACCGGTAAAATAATTGAGTATGGGCAAAGAATAGAAGTTTGTATTTCTAAATTTTGAGGCTCATTGTTATTCAATGCAGCCATCAGATCGGCTAATGAATTGATTGCTGTTTTCATGATTTCTTATGATTAGGTATTTTAATAGGTTTAGTATAAAACGATTAAAGATATATAATGTTTCTCATTTCCATGGAGCAGATATTTTTTCAAACAACCTTTTCACAATATCGTTACATGTATAATTCGCGCCTGAATAATATTAATTTAGTGATTAAATCAGATCTCATTTTATTAACATAGAACTATAAGCCATGAGCAAACAAGTAGCAGATCAACTGGTAGAGATGCTGGTAGAAAACGGGGTAAAAAGAATTTACGCCGTTACCGGCGATAGCTTAAATCATTTGAATGATGCGGTAAGGCGAAGTGGCAAAATAAAGTGGATACACGTAAGGCATGAAGAGGTTGGCGCATACGCGGCAGCGGCGGAAGCAGAGTTGGAAGGGCTTGCCTGCTGCGCGGGAAGTTGCGGCCCCGGGCATATACATCTCATCAACGGGCTTTATGATGCGCACCGCACTGGTGTACCGGTAATTGCTATTGCCTCAACTATAAATACTCCCGAGTTCGGTCAGGATTATTTCCAGAGTACCAATACTATAAAGTTGTTTGACGATTGCAGTTGCTACAACCAGGTGGCCACTACCGCTGCGCAGGCTCCGCGCATGTTCCAGGCTGCTATTCAACATGCTATTCATCATAAAGGGGTAGCTGTATTTGGCCTGCCGGGCGATGTATCGGCCATGCCGGCAGAAGAAAGCATTGCTTCCCGGCAAAATTTCAGTTGTGAGACGGTTTTAAGGCCTGCTGATCATGAATTGCAAGGCCTGGCTGATATACTTAACAAACATCCAAAGGTTACCATATTTTGTGGCTACGGTGCCCGTGAGGCGCACGGTGAAATAGTAGAGCTTGCTGCTGCGCTGCAAGCCCCTATAGGTTACTCTTTCCGTGGTAAAATGGGTATGCAATACGATAATCCATATGAAGTGGGTATGACCGGATTGTTAGGCTTACCTTCTGCATACCACAGCATGCATGAATCTGATGTTGTTTTATTGTTGGGTACCGATTTTCCTTATGCGCCTTTTATGCCGACTAACAACAAGATCATCCAAATTGATGAAAAACCCGAAAGACTGGGCAGGCGGGCAAAGCTGGAGCTGGGGCTATGCGGTAAAATTACAGATACAGTTAAGGTGTTATTGCCGTTGATCACCAAGAAAGAAGACGATAGCTTTTTGAAAGCGCAACTGAGCTTGTATGATAAGGTAAAAGGTCACTTACAGACCTACGTGGATAATGTTGGCGCAGAAGATATGATACAGCCAGAGTATGTTGCCTCCGTAATAAATGAATTGGCCGCAAAAGATGCCATCTTCACCCTTGATACGGGCATGAGCTGCGTATGGGGCGCCCGGTATATACATGCTACAGGGCAGCGAAAATTCCTCGGGTCATTTAATCATGGCTCAATGGCTAATGCTATGCCTATGGCCATTGGTGCCGCATTATGTTATCCAGGCAGACAGGTAATTGCATTGTGCGGTGATGGGGGCATCTCTATGCTACTTGGTGATCTGGCAACCATCAAACAATATAACTTACCAATAAAGCTAATTGTATTTAATAACCGTGCCCTGGGTATGGTAAAACTGGAAATGGAAGTTGATGGATTACCTGATAATGAAACGGATATGGTTAACCCTGATTTCGCTCTTGTAGCTCAGGCAATGGGATTTACAGGTATTACTGTTCATTATCAGGAACAGGTTAAAGATGCTATAGCACAGGCGATAAAAGAAGACGGGCCGGTACTGGTAAATATACTAACCAACCCAAATGCCCTGGCAATGCCGCCTAAAATAGAATGGGAACAGGCAAAGGGATATGCCATAACCATGGGCAAATTAATATTGGGTGGCAGGATGGATGAGGTGTTAGATATCATCAAATCCAACTACAAGCATCTTTCGGATGTGATTTGACACTGATCTTATTTACACCAATACCGTTTCAATAACAATGGGATGGGTTAATATTTTATGAATAGGGCAGGCATTAGCAACTGCTAATAAGCGGGTACGTTGTTCTTCGTCAAGATTGCCTGTTATCTGCAGTTTCCTGATCAATTTAGTTTGCCCCTCTTCGTCGATAAGCTCAACTGATGCTTCTACTTTTTCCAGATCCCAGGCTTTGTGATCGGCATACATGCGCACTGTGGCGCAGGTGCATGCCCCCAGGGCCGATGCCAACAGTTCTTTAGGCGAAAAGCCTTTGTCTTGTCCGCCTTTGCCAACCGGTTCATCAGCTATAACTACATTGCCGGTGGGCGATTCAATCTCTATCTTGTAAAGTTCTATTCCGATGCTTGCTTTAATTGCTGCCATGATTATTTTTTGTTAAATGTTGGATAAGGTACAAATTCCGTTTCATCTCCTTTTATTTTATCAAATGTTTGCGCGATCCATTTTTGTTTAGCTGCGTTGATGAGCTCTTTATCGGTGGCAACAAAATTCCAGTCAATAAAACGTTCCTCGGCAAATGGCTCGCCACCAAACAGGTAGATAGTACTGTTGGCTGCTATCGTAAACTCGCACAGGGCACTTTCTTTGGCTACTAATAATTGTTTGGGGTGATAAGTATTCCCTTCACTTTCAATATTGCCCTGGAGTATATACAATCCTACTTCTCCATAAAGTTCATGACCAATATTAACGGTTTGTTTGGTTTTGCTTTTAATCTCAACCATAAACAAATTACTATAAACCGGAACAGGCGATTTATGGCCAAATGCTTCGCCTGCTATCAGCTTAAATTGCAGATCACCGGATGCCCACACTGGTAACTGTGCGCCATCAATATGAAAAAACTCAGGTTCCATTTGTTCCAGTTCTTTTGGTAGTGCAACCCATATCTGCAAACCGTGCATCATCTGATCGGCATGGTGTATATATTCAGGTATTCGTTCAGAATGGACTATTCCCTTACCAGCGGTCATCCAATTTACAGCACCCGGTTTTATCTCAACAACATTGCCCAATGTATCCCGGTGCATTATGCTGCCTTCAAATAAAAAGGTAAGTGTAGAAAGGCCGATGTGCGGATGCGGCAGCACATCAAAGCTTTGCCGCTCGGTTAGTTTTACCGGCCCCATGTGGTCAATAAAAATAAAAGGACCAACCATTCTTTTCTCCCGGAATGGCAGTAAGCGGCCTACCATAAAATTACCAATACTGGCTGCTCTTTCTTCAATGATAAGATTGATATTTGACATAATCGTAATTTTTTATTGCTCGAATTTTAACTGAACAGTTTGTTTTACCATTTTTATAATTAGGGTAAGCCAGGTAGCTAACACAAATGGGAATGTTAGCACAGGCAGGTTCAGATGACTTATTTGGATAGTGATCAGTAGGGTTTACTATATCTAAAAAGCTCTGCTTTTGTTTAGTCATTGGTATCGGTATTTTAATAGACCGTAACTGCTAAGGATTATTGACAATATCGTAATAAAGCCCGGTTCTAAAAAATTAATCCCTGGTTTCAATTCCAACATTAAAGATGGGAGAAATGTAAGCGTTCGCGGTTTAGGATAGCCCGAAGTGTGTTGTTATAAAGGAGCTTACAGCCAATCTCATTAAGTTAAGCCTAAACCCCGTAGGGGTTAAATGTTGGTAGTAGTAGTAGTAGTTGAAGATTAAACGAAATAAATACAGTGCCGTAGGTACATAACTTTACCGTGTTACGTACCTACGGCACGCCAAATGGTTTAAAATGACATTTGCTACCAACATTTTGCTCCTACGGAGCATTAAATACTATCCAGTTTTCTTATTCGCTCCATGGTGAATGTAAAATACAGTCGCAGAAATTTTTCTGATGAAAATTCGGTATCATGAAGGTACAAACATCGCTCTTAATATTACCAAATGTAGTTTCTGTTTTATGTTCAAAGCCTGAAAAGAAAGTTGGGATAATATTCTTCTTAAAATCATTCCTCGGATAGGCCGTAATAATTTCATTCCTGTTCAGTTCACTTAGGTTTTCATAGCCTTCACCCATAACATCAAGCCCAACACCCGAGTACATCAGCGCCACTTCAGCTTCTTTATGCTCGGCTATACCGATAGTGGTGTGCAATGCTATGGTATCCCAAACCAATTGCAGCGCTTCTTTAGGCAATCCATGACTTTTTAAAAAATCACGTGCGGCATTTGCGCCATCTACCTCAAATCTTTTGTCGGGGCTGCTATAATGCGGTACAAGGCCAAGGTCATGAAATACGGAACTTACATACAACAGCTCGGGATCATATTTCAAATTATCGCGGCGCCCATTTAGCGATGCAAACAGGAACACCCTTAATGAGTGATTATAAATAAACTCTGTGCCATGTGTTAAAAGCAACTCTGTGGCCTGCGTAGCTATAGTACTGTCGGGAATGGTAATTCCGGCTACTGATTTCAATTTGTTTACTGACATAATATTAAAAATTTAATTATGTCAAAATTAGGGCGGATAACGGGCTCCCGGAATGTCAATAAGGTTTGATTACCTGTCAATATTTACGAAACGTTTGCGATAATCCTGCGGGGAAACCTGGGCATTCTTTTTAAAGAAATGACTGAATTGCTCCGGCGTAGAAAAGCTAAGACCAAAAGCAATTTCCTTTACCGGATTGGAAGAGAACCGGAGGGATCTTTTGGCTTCAACAATCAGTTGGTCATTAATCAACTCCTTGGCACCTTTGCCGCTGCACCGTTTGCATAAATCGCTTAGTTTACGTGGAGGAATATCAAGCTTACCGGCATAATCGGCAACCTCGTGCGAAAACCGGTATTGCATTTTTACCAGTTCCATAAATTTTCGGTATACATGTTTCTCATAGTTATCAAAACCCACCAGCAATGCATTTACATTGGCCATCTTTATCATAATTATTTTGAGAAAGGCAGCCAACGCGTCCGGTTTGTTGATATAATCGGGTTTCAAATATTCTTTATACAACATTGTGAGAAAGAACTCCAATTCATCAAAATCGACTTCTTTAAGTGGCAGTAACTGGATTTGCGATGCATCATCAAATAAAATAGCTTTACAGTTATTGGCACTCGCCGGGGATTTTTCCCAAAAAAAGTCATCGAAGCGTAATTCAAAACCTGTTATGCTGCTGTTTTCGCTAAAACTGTATACCTGCCCTTTTGATAGCAGAAATAAATCACGGTCGCAAATAGTGAAAACTTCACCATCAATCTGCAAATTACCGCTTCCGTTGTCAATAAAAAAGATACGATGACAAGCCAGCCTGCACGGAGGTATTAGCCCGAAAACCTGACTTGTCCATTTAAATATCTGGAAGTAGTTTGTCAGTTCTTTTTCTACAGAAACGTCTGAATCGTCAAGCATAAACAATGTTGGTTAAGCATTCCCGATAATTAAGTAGCGCCTTTTACAATTTATAACTCCTGGCAAAACGGATAAACAATTCAGTTAATGACGAAGGTTGCCCGTAATGCTGTATAAAGTTAAAAGGGCGTTCAATAGTAAGGCCTTTTATATCAATTATACGGCATTCGTTGTTTTTTAATTCCTTTAATATGGAATGGATGGATAAAAATGCCAGGCAATTACTATGCAATAAATATGATTTTATACTTTCAGTACCGCCTAATTGCATTTCAATCTGAAGGTCGGATAGTTTTAAATTGTGGGGCTTTAATGCATGAGCTATCACATCAAGCGTACCCGATCCGGGTTCGCGTAATAACAGTGAATAAGTTGGCAGCTCCTCAGGTTTAATAACATCCTTCTTAATAACCGGATTATTAAGAGCACTAACCAACACCAATTCATCATTCAAATACTCCTCGTACCTGATTTGCGGGTTACGGGAGATCCCTTCAATAATGCCAAATTCTATTTCTTTATTTAATAAAGCAAGCTCAATCTCTTCCGTATTTCCGGTTATCAGTAATACCTTTATATCCTTAAACTTTTTATGAAATTGCGCTAATATCGGCGGGATAATATACTGTGCCACCGTGGTACTGGCGCCAATACGCAATACGCCACTGTGTTGTTTAACCAGCAGATTCATATCATAATCCAGCTCGCGATAAATTTCCAGTAACCGCTCTGCATATTGCAGCAGCATTTCGCCGGCTGGGGTTAACAGTATTCTTTTATTCCCGCTGCGTTCAAATAAGGAAACTTTAAACTGCGCCTCCAACTCCTTAATATGCTTGGTTACAGCAGGCTGACTAATATAAAGTTCGGCAGAGGCCTTAGTGAAATTAAGCCTTTTAGCAACCGTATAAAATACCTGCAAGCGAAAATCGAGCATAAAAGATTTTTAAACGATAAATGTACCGTAAAATTTGCCGATAATATTATAACACCTATTACCTATGCCTGCTCCCCATAAAGAATGTGATCTCGCCGCCATTCATAATATCAGCATGCGTAATGAAATATCCATCCAATGGTTTGCCGTTTAACAGTATCTTTTGGATATAAACATTTTTAGGGCTTTGATTTTTCACGTTAATGGTAAACGTTTTGCCATCCTCCAAATTAATCACAGCCCCATCAACTGCAGGGCTGCCGATAGCATACTGATCCGACCCTGGCGCAACTGGGTAAAAACCCATCGCACTGAATATATACCAGGCGCTCATTTGGCCGGTATCATCATTACCGCCTAAACCATCCGGAGTTGGTTTATACATTTTAGGTAATATCATACGTATTTTATCCTGTGTTTTCCAAGGCTCGTTTGTCCAGTCGTATAGATAAGCGTCGTGGTGCGATGGTTCGTTACCATGCACATAGTTTCCGATGATACCATCTTTGGTAATATCTTCTGTTTCGGCAAAATATTTATCGGGCAGGTTATAACTAAATAAGCTGTCTTCATAAATAATAAAACGCTTGTCGCCGCCCATAGCTTTTATCAAACCTTTAGGGTCTTGCGGTACATAAAGGGTGTAGTTCCAGGCATTGCCTTCAATAAAGCCCATGCCTATAGTGGTAAACGGATCGAACTTGGTTTTTCTCCAGGTACCATCAGCCTCTTTTGGGTGCATAAAGCCTGATCGCGGATCAAATACGTTTTTCCAGTTTTCGGAGTACTTGATAAAACGATCATACACATCCATCCGGTTCAACTTTTTAGCCATTTGGGCAATACACCAATCATCATAAGCATATTCTAAGGTTGATGATACTGAGTTATCGTCCTTTTCATCTGGGATATAACCCATATCCATAAATAAGCCCGTGCTTTCATAATCACGATGAGTAGCAGTAGCTATACAGGCTTCCAGTGCTTTGTTTGCATCAAACGGCGCATTGCCTTTAACCACGGCATCAGCAATTACCGATACGCTATGGAAGCCGCTCATACACCAGTTCTCGTTTGCTGAATTGCTCCAAACCGGCAGCATATGCTCGGGGCTTTGGTCGTAATGGCCGAGCATTGATTTTACCATGTCGGCATTGCGGTCGGGTTCAATAATATTGAACAGCGGGTGCAACGCACGGTGGGTATCCCATAAACTGAATGTGGTGTAATTGGTAAAACCATCCGCTTTATGAATGTTTTGGTCGAGACCTTTATATTGCCCGTCCTCATCCATATAAATTGTTGGGTTGATCATGGCATGATACATCGAGGTATAAAAATTCACCTTATCATCATAGCTCGCGTTAATCACAATTTTATGCAGTTCTTTTTCCCATAGCGCCTGTCCGTCATTCTTCACTTTGTCAAAATCCCAGCCCGGTATTTCGGCTTGCATGTTGTTTAATGCACCATCCATACTAACCGGCGATAGCGCCATTTTTATTTTGATCTTCTCACCTTCCTCGGTCTTAAAGTCGAACCAAAGTTTTAATTGTCTTGCAGCAGTTTCCGGGAAATTCTTTACGTGATTAAACTTGCCCCAGAATCCGCCATAAACTTCATGCTTCGAGAAGTTTTTGTAGCCCATTTGGATAAACGGCTTATTAAACGTCATGGCGAAATATAGTGTACGGGTACGTGCCCAGCCGTTGGTCTGGCGATAACCTACAATGGTGCTATCGTTAACCATTCGTACATAAGTCCACACGTTTTTGTCGGGATAGCTATAGATGCCCGCCATCAGGTCGAGAATAATGTGCGCGTTATCCGATTTCGGGAAGGTGTATTGATGGAAACCAACCCTGGCACTGGTAGTCATTTCGGCAATAATGCCGCTGGCATCCAGTTTTACTTTGTAATAGTTGGCTTCGCTTACTTCATTGGCGTGTGAATATGCTGAGCGATAACCGCTACCCGGCTTATCTGCCGTACCGGGATTTAGTTTTAGTTCGCCAACAGTTGGCATCACTAAAAAATCCCCTAAATCGGAGTGACCTGTACCGCTAAAGTGGGTATGGCTAAAACCAACGATGGTTTTATCTTCATACTGATAACCCGCGCAATATTTATATACATCGGGATTGTAATGTCCATTCAGATCATAACTCGGGGTATCCGTTTCGGGACTAAGCTGTACCATCCCAAAAGGCACAGTCGCACCCGGGAAAGTATGCCCCATGCGTTCAGTACCGATAATGGGTTTTACGTATTGAACTAAGTTATTATCAGATTTTTTTTGCGCATTAGCCATTAAAGCAGCGCAAGCGAAAAGTACGGTCAGCGTTTTTTTCATCAGGGCAAAGTGGGTGTCAGTTAAAACACAAATATAGAACGAAAACTATATCAATTTAGCTTTTGTATTGTAAAAGTGACCTCAGCCCGGGAAACTAAATTTTCCCATCAAAACCGCGGGGTTATTGCCAATTTTTATGGGCTCGCCACATAAGGCCTCGTTGCCCAATAAAGCAAACAGTATAGCCTCTTTTGCATCCGGATCAATACCCAAAGCATTTGTATTTTTAATAGCAGCATGCGGCAAATCTTTTTTTAGTTGCGCTGCGATAAAAGGATTCCGGGCACCGCCGCCGCTGAGGAAAATTTGCAGATTATCAACCTTAAAATTTTTTTCAATAAATTGAACAATTGATGTTGCTGTAAGCGCACTTAAGGTACTAATCAGATCTTCCGGGCTAATAGCTAATATACCCGATCTCTTTTGCGCATCTGCCACAAAATCCAAATTGAACAATTCCGGGCCTGTGGTTTTGGGCGATGATTCTTTAAAAAATGTATTACTCAACAATTCATCAAGGAGAAGCTTGTTTACTTTACCTGAGTAGGCAATTTTTGAATCCTCGTCATAAGGCTTATCAAAATATTTACGGCAGGCCGCGTCAATCAGCGTATTACCAGGGCCAATATCAGTACATAAAATATTTTGATAATTGCCATCGGCAGGCAGATAGGTTAAATTAGCTATACCGCCAATGTTAAGTAATATTCTATTCTCACCTGTTTTGCTGCCTAATATCACATCGCCGTATAAAGCCAGTGGTGCGCCTTCGCCTCCGGCAGCAATATGTTTTTGCCTGAAATCGCTGATCGTTAATATTCCGGTTTTTACCGCTATATGATCGCCATCACCAATTTGCAGGGTAGCATTTGGATAACCTCCTTTTTGATGCAGCCTTTTTGGCGCATGGTAAATCGTTTGCCCGTGGCTGGCTATAAAATCAACAGCTTCTGGCTTGATATTCCATTTGGCAAGGGCTTGTAAAACTAGTTCGGCATGATAGGTACCGATGTACTCATTCAGCAAAACAACTTTTTCCAGGTCGACTGTTTTTTGGGCGAACACTTGCTGAACATCTGTTTTAAAATCAGCGGGATAGGCTACCGTCACAAAATTCTCCAGCTTAAATTTAGTCGCGAGGCCGTTGCCGCTAAACCGGCATAATGCTATATCCAATCCATCAAGCGAAGTGCCCGACATTAAGCCGATACCTAACCGCTCATCTTTACAAGCGATGTCGAAAAGGTTTTGCAAATTGTGGTTAAGCGGTAACATAGGCCTAAATTAGTTTAACTATTACGCTTTTTGCCATTATCCATCTATTTTTTTTGCAATAACGTGCCATAAGTTTATTAATAATTATAAATTTAATCGCTTTATAAATTTAAACTATTACAATGGAAACTGAAGTTAAAGCCAAACAGCCGCGTTTACTCTCGCTTGACGTATTTAGGGGAGCCGCAATGGCCGCAATGGTTTTAGTAAATGACCCGGGAGATTGGGGACATATCTACCCGCCGCTGGAACATTCCAAATGGAACGGTTGCACGCCAACCGATCTTATCTTTCCATTTTTCCTATTTATGGTGGGTGTATCCATCGTTTATGCCATGGAAAGCAAAAAAGCGCTTGTGGAAAATCACGGGCAAATTATCCTGCATGCTTTCAGGCGTATGGTAACGCTAATTTTTATTACACTATTGGTACAGCTTTTTTACCATCCGTTTCCGGGGACTATCCAATGTATTGGTATAATAGCGCTCATAGGGCTGGTATTGTATGTTAATACCACCCAAAAAACTTTAATATGGGCGCTAACCTTAGTTGTAATTAGTGTATTGGCCTGGCTGTTCTATCATACGCAAGTGGTAACACTACGCCTTCCGGGGGTTTTGCAACGTATAGCTATAGTTTACTTTATTGGCACTTTACTTTATTTAAAAACATCAGCCAAAACCATAAAATGGGTATTTATTGGCTCATTGGTAGGTTACTGGATAATTATGTGTTTTATACCTGTACCGGGAGTTGGTTACGCTAACCTTAACCCTGAAACAAATATGGGCGCGCTTATAGACAGGCTAGTATTTACCACTAACCACCTTTGGAACGAAGCACATACCTGGGACCCTGAAGGTTTATTGGGCACACTGCCTTCATTGGGTACCGGTTTGTTTGGGATGATGGTAGGCAGCTGGCTAAAACGTAAAGATCGTGATGATACGACTAAAGTTACCTGGATGTTTATTTATGGCCTTTTAGCTGTTACCGCTTCGCTGATATGGGATTTGTTTTTCCCGATCAACAAATCATTATGGACAAGCTCTTTTGTACTGTATACAGGCGGTTTAGCTACCATGACATTGGCTACCTTATACTGGCTGATAGATGTACAGGGTTATAAGAAATATACTTCGTTTTTTGTGGCCTTTGGTATTAATGCCATTACAGCTTATATCCTGTCTGACATTGTACCCGGTACCATCGCTTTGATAAAAATAAACTCCGGCGGGAAAAGCATAGACGCTTACAGTTACATTTATCAAACAGTATTTGTACCGCACTTCAGTCCGGTTAATGCGTCATTGGCTGGTGGGATAGCCTTTACATTACTTATATACCTAATGGTTTGGGTATTATATAAGCGTAAAATAATTATAAAAGTGTAAGCTTGCACAAGCATAACATGCACATTTTTAAACCTTATACTTTGCAACTAAAAAATACGTTTTGCACTTTAGCACCAAATATATTCCCTATAATTTAAACTAATGAATTTTAACAAGAACATCTCCGTAGCGGCTTTGGCTTTGCTGATGGCTTCGGGCGGAGCATTTGCCCAGGTAAAGAAAAAGCCTCTTGCTCACAAACCAGCTTCTGCTACGGCTGCATCAACAAACGATGGCGACCTTTTGCCTGTCGATCATAATGTTATCATCGGTAAATTGCCAAACGGCTTAACCTATTACATACGTGCTAATGCCGAACCAAGAAACAGGGCCCAATTATATTTAGTTAACAAAGTAGGCTCAGTTTTAGAAACCGATGCGCAGCAGGGCCTGGCTCACTTTACCGAGCACATGTCATTTGATGGCACACGCGATTTCCCAAAGAATCAATTGGTTAATTATCTGCAAAAATCAGGCGTAAAATTTGGTGCGGATTTAAACGCGGCCACAACTTTTGATGAAACAGTTTACGAACTGCCATTACCAACAGATAGCACAGCCGTGTTTGAAAAAGGCTTTAATATATTAGCCAACTGGGCTGGATATGATACGTTTGACCCGGCGGAATTAGACAGAGAGCGCGGTGTTATTTTGGAAGAAGCACGCCAACGCGGTAAAAATGCACAGGAACGTTTGCAGCAGCAAATTTACCCGGTGATATTTAATAATTCCAGGTATGCTACCCGTTTGCCAATTGGTAAAGAAGAAATTATAAAAACAGTAAGCGCTGATGCCATCAGAGAGTTCTATCATGATTGGTATCGCCCGGATTTACAGGCGGTAATAGTTGTTGGCGATTTTGACCCGAAACGTGTAGAAGAACTGATCAAGCAGAACTTTTCATCGCTTAAAAATCCACCTGTTGAAAAACCAAGAATCATATATAACGATCCACCAAGCCCCGGAACCAGCATTGTTGTAGCAACCGACAAGGAATTTCCGTATACATTGGCTGAGATAATAGTTAAACACCCCGAAAATATTGTTAAAACCGGTTCGCAATATTTACAAGGCGTTAGGGTGGCGTTATTTAACCAGATGCTCAATGCCCGCATAGGCGAACTTAGTCAGAAACGTAACCCTCCTTTCTTATTTGGGCAGGCCTCTTACGGCCCATTCTTGGGCAGGCAGGATGCTTTTATAACTGTAGCGGTATCCAAGTCGGATAGCGATCTGGAAGTCGCTGTTAAAGCAGTGGCAACAGAAACAGAACGCGCGCGCAGATTCGGCTTTACAGCAACTGAGTTAGAGCGTGCAAAACAAAATGCCTTGCAGCAATTACAAAACGAATATAAAGAAAGAGACAAAACCGCGTCATCAGATTACGTTGAAGAATACGAACAACACTTTTTAAAAGGACAGGCTATACCGGGGATTGATTTTGAATACAATTTTTATGTAAACAACATTGGCAAAATCACACTTGCCGAAATGAACGCGATGGCGGGTAAGTTTATCAGCGATCAAAACAGGGTGATTGTAATTGAAGGCCCTGATAAAGAGAAAGCCACTCTGCCTAACCAGGCAACTGTACTTAGTTGGTTAAGCGCGGCCGGTAATAACTTAACACCTTATGTTGATAATGTTAGCACCAAGCCCCTATTGGACAAAATGCCGATACCGAGCGCAACTGTTAGAGCCGTAAGCGATGACTCAATTTCTACAGCAACGCTTACCTTAAGCAACGGCGTAAAAATCATTTTAAAACCAACCGACTTTAAAAACGATCAGATATTGATCAGCGGTTATGCCTTTGGTGGTACATCATTAGCAAGTGATGATGATTTTACATCAGCAAACCTGGCAGGTGATATTATTGGCAGCAGCGGTGTGGCTAATTTCAATCAAATACAGTTGGAAAAAATGCTGGCAGGCAAAAACGTTAGCTTAACGCCTTATATTAGTGAAAACGCACAAGGAATAAACGGAAGCTCGTCTCCGCAGGATCTTGAAACTGCTTTACAATTACTTTACCTGTATTTCACCCAGCCACGCAAGGACCCGGATATTTGGCAATCAACAATTACCCAGGCAAATGCATTTTTAAACAACCGTAATCTCGACCCTAATAACGTTTACAGGGATACCGTTTCTGCTGTTTTAAGCAACTACAATTTCCGCGGTATGACGACTACCCCAGGCAGACTAAATGCAGCTACCCTTGATAAAGCTTACAGCTTTTACAAAGACAGGTTTGCTGATGCCAGCGGATTTACATTTACGTTTGTTGGTAATTTTGATTTTGGTACTATTAAACCCTTATTGGAAACCTATTTGGGCGGACTACCATCAACCAACAGTAAAGAAACTTATAAGAATTTAAATATTCACCCACCTGCGGGGCAAATAACCAAAACTGTTTATAAAGGTATTGGCGATAAAGCAACCGTGCAATTAGTATTTAGTGGCAGCTATGATTATAACGAGCTTAACAACGTGCAAATGGACGCGCTTGAAGCCGTAATACAACTTAAGCTGATTGACCGCCTGCGCCAGGAGGAAAGCGGTGTTTACTCGCCGGGGGCCAGGGCCAGTTATGTAAAAATACCCGATGGGCGTTATACCTTTACGATATACTTTACCTGTGCACCAGCAAATGTTGACAAGCTGATTGCCGCAACCCTTGACGAGATCAATAAAATCAAGCAGAACGGTGCCCAGCAAACAGACATCGAGAAATTTACATCTGAGGATATGCGCTCAACCGAGGTACAGATAAGACAGAATGTTTTTTGGGCGGGATATTTAGCAAGCGGCAGCCAAACCCAGGCTAACCCACACCGTATTTTAAATTATGTTAAAAATTTAAAAACAATAACCACACAAAGCACTAAGGATGCTGCCAATAAATACCTAAGCGGTGATAACCTTATAAAATTTATATTGCTGCCTGAGAAAAAATAGGCGAAGCTAAAAAAGTAAAAGGCCATCCGTTAGCTAACGGATGGCCTTTTTTTGTTAATGAATATTTAAATAAGTTGTTGAACTATCGTTTGGGGCGTGTATATATACCGCTAAACATTTACCGGTTGAGTCAACTTCAAAACCTATACCTGCCTGGTAATTATCATACAACCAAAGCTTTTTATTGCCGGGAGCAGAGTGTTTTTTCAGCTTATATAATTTTATAACATCTTTAATTTCCGAACCTGCTCCACCATAATCGGCTGTTTTAAAGCTGGGTGATGTTTCGCGTATTTCTTTTATATAATTTACCTTTTCATCTGCAGCCCCCATATTATGGTGGGCATAAATACTGGTTTGATGTACTGTTTTCCCACTTTTATCAAACCAAACCATAAATGACGCGCCCATTGCAGCATCGCTCGAATCGGCCTTGCCTAATTTTGCCACTACACTATCGGCGTTTTCATTAATATAAATATCGCCTATCCGCTTACCCGGCACTATCATTTTAGCATTCGCAATAGTTTTTAAGGGGGTGTCGACAGCGTGGATACTATCAGCTAAACTTTTATGTGTCGACATTGATTCACAGCCAAACAACAATATGGAAACGGCCGGGATAAAGAGGTATTTAAACATGACTTCATTAAATAATTAATACTATAACTAATTCAATTGAATTTTGTTATTTGTAATATGATTTCTGTTGGGCAACAAGTTATTCGCCGTTGGTACAAACAAAAAAACTGGGAACAATTCGCCTTTCAGAGCGAGATGGAAGCAGCTTATTTGAGCGGATTCTCGGGCCTGTTAAATGCTCCGACGGGCAGCGGTAAAACATTCGCTTTATTTTTGCCTTTTTTAGCAGATTACATCAACAAATATCCGGATAGTTATACGAAAAATAAAAACAATGGTTTATTAATGCTTTGGATAACGCCGTTGCGTGCCTTAACCAATGATATCAAAAAAGCCATGCAGGAAGTTTGCGATGAAATTGGCATCCCCTGGAAAATAGCTACCCGAACCGGCGATACCCCCGCAGCCGAAAAAGCGGCACTAAAAAAGAAACTCCCGGAGGTGCTTTTAACAACTCCCGAAAGCCTGCACCTCATGCTCGCCCAAAAAGAATATCCTAAAATATTCAGTGGCCTGCAAGTGGTAGTAATTGACGAATGGCATGAGCTTTTAGGCACCAAAAGAGGCGTACAGGTAGAGCTGGGGTTATCGAGATTGAAAGTCTTGCGTCTTAAGTCGGAAGTCAACAATCCTATTAACGGCTATGGGCTGTCGACTATGAACTATCAACTAAGAATCTGGGGTATCTCCGCCACCATCGGTAATCTTGAACAAGCCGCGGAAGTTTTGTTAGGTAATGATTTTCCGGCGGATAGAGTAACCATGGTTCGCGCCAACCTGGAAAAGAAACTGCTGATTAAATCCATTATTCCTGAAAACATTGAAAGCTATTCGTGGTCGGGTCATATTGGGATAAAGTTATTGCCGCAAGTAATGGAGATCGTGGCCAAAAGTAAAACCACGCTGATATTTACCAATACCCGTTCGCAATCAGAGATTTGGTATCATGCTATTTTAGATAACTACCCTGAATATGCGGGTGTTATGGCTATGCACCATGGGTCATTAGATAATGAGTTACGTAATTGGGTAGAGGCTGCCTTACATGCCGAAGCATTGAAGGTTGTGGTTTGTACTTCGAGTTTGGATTTGGGTGTAGATTTTAGGCCTGTAGATACGGTTATACAGGTAGGTAGCCCTAAAGGTGTCGCTCGCTTTATGCAGCGCGCCGGGCGAAGCGGTCACCACCCGGGAGCCGTATCCAAAGCTTATTTCGTGCCAACGCATTCCCTGGAATTATTGGAAGGTGCAGCATTGAAAGAGGGTATTAAGAAAGGAATTTTTGAGAGTCGCGATCCGATGTTGCTGACCATGGATGTGCTGATACAATTTATGGTTACGCTGGCAGTATCCGATGGATTTAGGGCTGATGAATTATTTAAAGAAGTAAAAACCACCTTCGCTTTTGCGGATCTGACACGCAATGAGTTTAACCAGCTTTTAGATTTCATTACCAACGGCGGTAAAACACTCGCCCAATATGATGAATTTTTAAAAGTTGAGGTGGAGAATGGTTTATATAAAGTAAACAATCGCCGGGTGGCTATGCGGCATCGGTTAAGCATCGGTACCATCACCAGTGAGTTGAGCATCCGTGTTAAATGGTTAAGTGGTGGCAGCTTGGGTACGATTGAGGAAAGCTTTGTATCCAAACTTAAACCGGGTAATACCTTTTGGTTCGCGGGACGTAGTCTGGAGTTTATTAGGGTGAAGGAAATGACGGCTTATGTTAGGAAATCAAATTCAACCAAAGGCCTTATCCCAAGCTGGAATGGTGGGCGAATGCCATTGTCATCTCAATTATCAGCGGTATTTCGTGATAAATTGGATGAGGTGGCTCATGGTATTGAAAAAGATGAAGAAGTAATTGCCTTAAGGCCGCTGTTTAAATTGCAGGAGGAGTTATCGCACCTACCACAAAGTCATGAATTTTTGATCGAGTCCTTTAAATCCAATGAGGGGCATCATTTATTATTTTATCCTTTTGAAGGTAGATTGGTTCATGAGGGGATGGCATCGTTATTGGCCTATCGCATCAGCAAAATCAGGAGCGCCAGCTTTTCTATTGCCATGAATGATTATGGTTTTGAGTTGCTAACTGACGATGATGTGCCGATTGAAGAGATATTGGAGGATGCCAGTTTCTTCTCCATTGATAATTTATTGGAAGATATTCAGCATAGTTTAAATGCCAACGAGATGGCGCGCAGGCGATTTAGGGACATCGCCCATATTGGTGGTTTGGTGTTTACCGGCTATCCTGGTCAGCAGGTTAAGAACAAACATTTGCAGGCATCAACCTCGTTACTATTCGAAGTATTTAGCGAATATGAACCGGATAATTTATTGGTGAGGCAGGCTTACAACGAGGCATTGGCTTTTCAGTTAGAAGAATTTAGATTACGAATGGCCTTGCAGCGTATTGAAAAACAAAGCATCATACTAAAAACCATTGAACGCCCTACCCCATTCGCGTTCCCGATTATAGTTGATAGTTTAGGGCGGGAAAAGTTAACTACCGAAACATTTGAAGAACGTATAGCCAAAATGGCCCGCCGCTATGGCGCTGAAGGTGTTGCCGATGCCGAAAACAAGCGCAGCCGCAGACCGGGAATTGTTAGGAAAAAAGGACTTTAATATTGTGAAATGTCAATCTGTTTCAAGTTTAAGAATCACATTTTTTTTACCATTGTTAAAGTAACTTATCTTAACATATAAGTTCTTTTCAATAGCCCCACCATTTACTGCAGCATTATTATATCCATAATCAGTTCCATCATAATCCATAAACTCAAAATGGACTCCATTTACATCGAACCGTTCTGTGTCATGGCCACCCAAAGGCATTGGATGGTAGTTTTCTACTGTTCCCTCTACCGTCTTAAAATTATGGTTATCATAAATACTCTTTGCATGAAAATAATTTGTAAAACCTTCAATAGTAGTTATAATAAATCCAATGCTTAAAAATATTACCATTGCCAATCCTATAATCATTCCATTTTTTCGCGTATGTATACGATACATAGCTTCGGAATCGTTCTTTATACCTTTATGATAATAATATATAAATAATCCGACGCCAATAAACGGCAATGGGCCTAAAAATCCCAAGCTAATAGATCGATTCGCAAAGTCATAAACTATATGTGATGCTTCCATTAATACGGATGTTTAGATTTCCGAATATATAAATAATATTAATTCAAATTTCGCATTAAACTTATGCTATAGCTTTTGCAATCATTATATTTACACAACAAATATTTAGAATTATTTTACTAAATAAATTAGCATTTATAAATAATTACATTTACATTTGTTTTGAATTATTACAAAGATGAACGCAAACGCAGAAAAATTAAAAGCATTACAGCTTACTTTAGATAAGCTGGAAAAATCATACGGAAAAGGTACCATCATGAAATTGGGTGATACTGCCATTGAAGCTACTGAAGTAATATCAACCGGTTCATTAGGGTTGGATATAGCTTTGGGTGTTGGTGGTTTGCCTAAAGGCCGTGTTGTTGAAATATATGGTCCGGAATCATCCGGTAAAACAACTTTGGCTATTCATGCTATTGCTGAATCGCAGAAAAAAGGTGGCATTGCCGCATTTATTGATGCGGAGCATGCGTTTGACCGTTTTTATGCTAAGAAATTAGGTGTCGACGTGGAAAATCTTTTGATCTCTCAACCAGATAACGGTGAACAGGCTTTAGAAATTGCTGATAACCTGATCCGTTCAGGCGCTATTGATATTTTGGTAATTGACTCGGTTGCGGCATTAGTGCCAAAAAGCGAGATCGAAGGCGAAATGGGTGACTCTAAAATGGGCTTACAGGCCAGGTTAATGTCGCAGGCATTGCGTAAATTAACCGGTACCATTAGCAAAACAGGATGTTGCTGTATATTCATCAACCAATTGCGTGAGAAAATTGGTGTAATGTTCGGTAACCCGGAAACTACTACCGGTGGTAACGCCTTGAAATTCTACGCTTCGGTACGTTTAGATGTACGCCGTATATCACAAATAAAAGATACCGACGAGGTATCTGGTAACCGTGTAAAAGTTAAAATCGTTAAAAATAAGGTGGCTCCGCCATTCCGTATTGCTGAATTCGACATTATGTTTGGCGAAGGTATATCCAAAGTTGGTGAGATCATCGACTTAGGTGTTGAGCATAACATCATTAAAAAAGCAGGTTCATGGTTTAGCTACGGCGAAACCCGTTTAGGCCAGGGCCGTGATGCCGTGAAAACTCTGTTGCTTGATAACATCGAGCTAATGGAAGAATTAGAAAACAAAATTAAAGAAGTAGTAACCGGCGAACATTTAGCCGAAGTTTAGCTTTTTTTTTTCACAGATTTAAGGTGCGATTGCACCGATATTGGGAACCTTCTCTTAAACAGAGAGGGTTTTCTTTTTTGTTAGCATAGAGCATCACCTAAGATAAAAACAAGATATAGTGCGATCTCCGTCTCGGGACGCATGTCAATATCATTAAATTAAGGAAAATGTGATCTCAAAAATGCGCCATAGGAGCAAAATGTTGGTAACAGGTATCATTTAAACCATTTTGACATGCCGTAGGTACGCAATATTGCAGGGTTACGTACCTACGGCACGGTATTTATTTCGATTTATTTTTCTACCAATATATAACCCCTACAGGGTTTTAGGCTTAATTTAATGATATTACCCCTCCTCTAAGAAAAGGAATCATACCGTCCCCCCATTTATTAGTAATAATTAATTACTTGGTTCATAAATCCAATAAAATGTATATTCGAATAATAATTTAACAACATGAACTTATATCAAATTTTACTACAAGCGCATTCGGGTTTCAGGTTTATTGTAATGGTGCTGCTATTACTGGCTATTCTGCAATCATTGGCAGGCTGGTTCGGTAACCGACCATATACTGACACCAACCGAAAAATAAATATGTTCACCATGATATCGGCACATATACAATTGCTGATTGGCTTGGGCTTGTACTTCGTGAGTCCGCTGGTGCAGTTTAGCAAAACCGCTATGCAGGATCATGATACCCGTTACTGGACGGTTGAGCATATCACTATGATGATATTTGCTATCGCGCTAATAACTGTGGGCCATATCCGTTCTAAAAAAGTATTGGCGCCTGCGGCTAAACATCGCACTATTGCTATATTTTATTTATTGGCGCTGTTAGTCATTGTATTAGCAATTGTACAGAGTATGCGCCCATTTTTTGGGGTTAGCCACTAAAATAAATTGAGAAAAAGTTTGCAAATTCAATTTTCTTTATAAATTTGCTCCCGCTATGATCAAAATCAACCAAACTAACCTGTGGTGGCACCAACAAAATTGGCAGCCGGATACTATTTGATCTTATAGATTAACCAATTGTAAACCTATTTGGAACCCGGCGGATATAATTCACCGGGTTTTTTTGTTTTAAGTCCATATATAAAGAATGAAAAAGTTTAAAATAATTACTACACATAAAAAGCTACTTGCTGATACCACCACACCTGTAAGCATATACTTACGCCTGCGGGATGTGTTCCCCAATTCATTACTACTGGAAAGCTCCGACTATCATAGTCGCGAAAATAGCACCAGTTACATTTGCTGCGAGCCTATTGCTGGGCTACTGTTGAACGACGGCGAACTGAAAAAGAAATACCCTGATGGTACAACCGAAACTTATAAACCCGGTGAATTTGAGCTAATAGACCAGATTAATGGTTTTTTAAGCAGTTTCGAAACGAACGAAACAGGTTTGAAAATTATATCAAACGGCTTGTTCGGCTATTTCACTCACGAAGCAGTTGAGCATTTCGAAACCATCAAACTAAAAAAGACCGACGACGACAGCAAAAAGATACCGGAGATGCAGTACAATATGTACCGCTATGTTATCGCTATAGATCACTTTAAAAATGAGTTGTACATCTCTTACAACCAACCCGAGGGACAGGATGCGACCAGTGGTATCGAGAAACTAGAATACCTGATCAAAAACAAAAACTTCCCGGAGTATACTTTTAAAAGCGATGAGGCTGAGCAATCTAACTTAACCAACGAAGGCTTTATGGCTATTGTTGAAAAGATGAAACAGCATATTTATCGCGGGGATGTCTTCCAGATCGTGCCATCACGGGCGTTCTCCAAAAAGTTTTTGGGCGATGAGTTTAATGTTTACCGTGCTTTGCGCTCTATCAACCCGTCACCTTATTTATTTTATTTTGATTACGGCAATTTCAGGATCTTCGGTTCATCGCCAGAGGCGCAGATCACTATTAAAAACAGGGTTGCCAGTATATTCCCTATCGCGGGTACTTTTAAACGTACAGGTGATGATATTAAGGATGCTGAATTAGCGCAAAAATTAATTGAAGATCCAAAAGAATCTGCTGAACACGTGATGCTGGTTGACCTAGCCCGCAACGACCTGAGCAGGCATTGCGAGCAGGTGGAAGTTAAGGCATTTAAAGAAGTGCAATATTATTCACACCTGATCCATTTGGTATCGCATGTTAGCGGTAAATTATTACCAGGTGTGGCATCATTTAAAATTGTTGCAGATACCTTCCCAGCCGGAACATTAAGCGGAGCGCCAAAATACCGCGCTATGGAGATCATCGACCAAAACGAAAAAACCAAACGCAGCTTTTACAGCGGTGCCATTGGTTACTTAGGCTTTAACGGCGACTTTAACCACGCCATTATGATCCGCTCGTTTTTAAGCAAGAATAACACGCTGCATTACCAGGCAGGTGCAGGAATAGTAGCCGGCTCAATAGCCGAAAGCGAATTAAAGGAAGTTGATAACAAAATAGCGGCATTAAGAAAAGCTATTGAATTAGCGGAGGAGTTATAACCCCCTAACCCCCTGAAGGGGGAACAATAGCAGATAGTTTATAAAAGAATTATAATAAAATAAATAATGACAAATAAAGATAATTCCTCCCCCTTTAGGGGGCCGGGGGGCAAAAATATATTAATAATAGATAATTACGATTCCTTCACCTACAACCTGGTGCATTTGGTTAACGAAATTGGCCTGCAATGCGACGTTTGGAGGAACGATAAGTTTAACATTGAAGATGTGGATGCTTATGATAAAATCATCCTGTCACCGGGCCCGGGCATACCATCAGAGGCTGGCTTGTTGCTGGATGTGATCAAAAAGTATTCGTCTACTAAAAGTATTTTCGGCGTTTGCTTAGGTCAGCAGGCAATTGCTGAGGTATTTGGCGGCGAGTTGTATAATTTAAAACAACCTATGCACGGTATAGCCACACCAATAAAGGTAACTGACAAAAGCGAGAAACTCTTTGCTGGCTTACCGGAAAGCTTTAAAGTGGGCAGGTATCATTCGTGGGTGGTGGATGAAAAATCCATTCCGGATGTATTAACCGTTACTGCTATTGATGAAGAAGATAATTCAGTTATGGCGTTAAAGCATAAGGAATATGATGTACGGGGTGTACAATTTCACCCGGAGTCGATATTAACAGAATTTGGTAAAGAAATGATGGCAAACTGGATTCACCCCCCGACCCTCTAAAGGGGGAGGAATTAAATATAATTTAAATAATGAACTCAAAAAACACCAATCAAAAACTCTCCCTTCAGGGGGCTGGGGGGTCTATTTTAGATAAAATAGTAGCCAATAAACTTAAGGAAGTAGCATTGGCTAAAAATAAAACATCTTTTACCCAACTTGAGGAATCAGAATTTTTCTCACGGAACACTTATTCGTTCAGAGACTTTTTATTAGCTCCTGACCGTACCGGGATTATAGCGGAATTTAAACGCAAGTCGCCGTCAAAGGGCATCATCAACGATAAGGTAAAAGTTGCAGCCGTAACCAATGCTTATGCTGAGGCAGGCGCATCTGCGTTATCCGTATTAACTGATAAGCAGTTCTTCATGGGACGCAAGGCGGATCTGATCAGGGCGAGGCAGGCGAATACCATCCCCGTACTGCGCAAGGATTTTATGATAGACGAGTACCAGGTGATTGAGGCTAAAGCTTTAGGCGCTGATATTATTTTGCTGATAGCGGCGATATTAACACCCGCGCAAATTCAGCAGCTGGCATCGCTGGCAAAAAGCTTAGGGTTAAATGTATTGCTGGAAGTGCATAATTTGGAAGAATTGGAACGCAGTATCAACCCCAATGTGGATGCCATCGGTGTAAATAACCGCAACCTGGGTGATTTCACAGTTTCGGTAGAAACCTCATTTAAATTAGCAGAGCATATCCCAAAGGAGTTTTTAAAGATTTCTGAAAGCGCGATAAGCAATACGGATATAATTAAAGAATTGAAGAAAGCTGGGTTTAACGGCTTTTTAATTGGTGAGAATTTTATGAAACAGGCTGATCCCGGATTGGCGATGAGGGAATTTGTTGAGGGATTGAAATAAGTGCAATCTGTCAGGAATAGTTTGGGTTTAATGACATTTTAGGTTATTATTTTACCTAAATTTAACTTGGCAATTGATTTGATATACAGTATTTAATGAAGCAAAAATTTTATGATACTGCTGTGAAGCAGGAAAGGGCTGTGCTGGTTGGGGTGATTACCCAATATGAAACCGCTGAGCAGTCGAAGGAATATTTAGAGGAATTACAATTTTTGGTGGATACCGCCGGGGCGGAGACTGTTAAAATTTTTACGCAGAAACTTCAAAAACCTGACAGGTCTACTTTTGTAGGCGCGGGACGTTTGGAGGATATTAGAGCCTTTGTTACCGAAGAAGAAATTGATATTGTAGTTTTTGATGACGAGCTTACGCCATCACAATTACGTAATATTGAGAATGTGTTGGGTGTAAAGATACTCGACCGCAATAACCTGATACTGGATATTTTCGCTGGTCGTGCGCAAACAGCGCAGGCTAAAAGCCAGGTTGAACTGGCGCAATTACAATATTTATTACCACGACTGACACGTTTATGGACTCACTTAGAGCGCCAAAAGGGTGGTATCGGTATGCGTGGACCGGGTGAGTCGCAGATTGAAACGGACAGACGCTTGATCCTGGAAAAGATCTCGTTGTTAAAAGAAAGACTAAAACTAATAGACCGGCAAAACGAAACCCAGCGCAAAAACCGCGTGTCGATGGTTCGGGTGGCGTTGGTGGGTTATACCAACGTGGGTAAATCCACCACCATGAATATGATCTCTAAATCGGATGTTTTCGCGGAGAATAAGTTGTTCGCTACTTTGGATACCACCGTTAGGAAAGTAGTGATTGAGAATGTGCCTTTCCTGCTTTCGGATACGGTTGGATTTATTCGCAAATTACCTCATGATTTAATAGAGTGCTTTAAATCTACACTGGATGAAGTACGTGAGGCTGACATTTTGATACACGTGGTTGATGTTTCGCACCCAAATTTTGAGGATCAAATCAGAACAGTTAACGAAACATTGAAAGATCTGGGTGTGATTGATAAACCAACTATCACTTTGTTTAACAAAATTGACGCTTATCAGCCAATACAAAACCATGAGGGTGAAGAAGTTGAACCATTAACGCTGGATGATTTTAAACATAGCTGGATGGCGAAAAATAATAGCCCGGCTATATTTATATCAGCCACTCAAAGAGAAAATATTGACGAGTTTAGGAAGCTGCTGTATGACATGGTAGTTGAAATACATGCGGCGAGGTATCCGTATGATCAGTTGTTGTACTAAACCCAACAATCTTAAAACCACTTGTCATTCTGAGTGGAGCGAAGAATCTATCGATCGGCATTTGCGCCATATATAACGGATAGATTCTTCGCTGCGCTCAGAATGACAAAGGGTGGAAATTTATATTTCTGTCAAAAACAAATCCTCTTTAATCTCCTGGATCACATTCTTCTTTGCAGCTGTATCAAATAATAACTTGATGGCTTTTTTTCCTTCCTCGCCTAATTCTACTGAGTATTTATTTACGTAGAGGTCGATGTGTTTGTACATTACTTCCTCGCTCATTTCCTGGGCGTGGGAGCGGATGTATTCTAATCCCGATTTTGGGTTGGAGAAAGCAAACTCTACCGAACGGCGCAGCACACGGTTTATTTTATGTTGAACATCATCCGGCAAACTCCGGTTGGCTACAATGCCGCCAAGCGGGATGGCTAAGCCCGTTTCCTTTTCCCAAAAGTCGCCTAAGTCGATGATCTTTTTTAGGCCTTTATCCTGGTAAGTGAAGCGGTTTTCGTGAATGATGAGGCCAATATCTACACGACCATCTAATACTGCATTTTCTATATCAGAGAAAACTAACTCTTGTTTATTAAGCGCTTCAGGAAAAGCCAGTCCTAAAAGGAAATTAGCGGTGGTGTATTTTCCGGGGATACCGATTTTGAGTTGTGTGCCTGGTTTTGCCAGTTCTGCACGAAGTTTTTCGGGATCATCTTTACAGATCAACATCGGTCCAACGCCAAAACCTAATGCACTGCCCGAATCCAGCAAAACATAGCTATCAGCAACATAAGCAAAAGCATGGTAGCTTAGTTTGGTAATATCCAATTCGCCACGGAAAGCTTTTTGGTTAAGGGTTTCTACGTCATCATAAGAAACTTCAAAGTCTAAACCTTCGGTATCAATTTTATGATGGATAAGCGCATCAAAAATAAAGGTATCATTGGGGCATGGAGAAAAGCCGAGCGATAGTGTCATGGTGGTGAGTAGTTGATTTTGTTGATTAGGTGAGTGGTTGATCAGTCAAAACGAAAAACCATTTAACCAATCAACCACTCACTATTTACTAGTTCAGCAGCAAATGTATTCAGATTTTTTATGGCGAGCCCTATTTGCCAGGCATCGCGGTTACGTTTTTCTACATAATTTGACACTGCCCTGATTTGCATGCAGGATACCCCCATCTGCCGGCATGCGTGAAAGAATGCTGCGCCTTCCATACTCTCAATTTGCGCGTTAATCCGGCTGCCTAATTTGTAAATGGAGGCTTCGTTGCCATGCACGGTATTTACGGTAATCGCATTTGCCTTTCTCAGGTTAAATTGAGCAGGCAAAGCATAAGTTGACTTAAAATTACTTTCGCCAAAGCCTAGTTTATCAATTGTGATAAAGTCCTCATCGTCCTCCGCACCTAACTCAATAAGGGTATCTTCCGTAATTTCAATTACATCACCCAAAGCAATACTACGGTCGAAACTGCCTGCGATGCCTAAGTTTATGGCGAGGTCATATTGATTTGTTGCCAGATGCTTGCCTAAAGCGAAAGAAGTGGCTACCATGCCCGCGCCGGTGATTAAGAATTGAAGGTTCAAAGTTGAAGGTTCAAAGTTTTGACTTTCGACTTTTGACTTTAAACTTTCGACTTCAAATTCAGTGGCTGCCACGATTAATATCCGCATTGTCAAATATTTTTTGACAGCTAAGATAAAACATATGCCTTGTTTTTGTTTTGTATATTTGCACCCACAATTGTTATGATGATACATATAACGCGCAAAGAACATTTTAATGCGGCCCACAGGATGTACCGCGAGGAATGGAGCGCCGAAAAAAATGATGAGGTTTTTGGCAAATGTGCCAACCCAAACTGGCATGGCCATAACTATAACCTGTTTGTAACGGTTAAAGGCCACGTTACCCACGCAACAGGTTATCTGATTGACCTGAAGGAGCTTAAAATAATTATTAATGATTATGTAATCGAAAAACTCGACCATAAAAACATTAATAAGGATGTGGACTTTATGGCTGGCAAAATGGCTTCAACGGAGCTGTTGTGCATTGAGATTTTCAATCAGTTGAAAGCTCCTATTGAAGCTTACGAGGGTGTCTTTTTGCACTCTGTTAAATTATACGAAACTGAAAATAATTCCGCTGAGTATTTTGGCGAATAATCTACTATAATGATTAACGAAAACAATATTCCTGATCGTGAAGACGATATTGAAGGATATATAAAAATTGACAGGTATAATCCTGAACTCATCACCAGCCTATCAGAAAATTATCTGAATGTTTTAAAACACATTGGCGAGAAGCCCGAACGCGAAGGCTTATTAAAAACACCCGAGCGTATGGCTAAAGCCATGCTATACCTGACACAAGGTTATGATCTTGACGCTAAAGAGATATTAGAATCGGCTATGTTTAAGGAGGACTACAGCCAGATGGTAATTGTAAAGGATATAGAAGTATACTCTATGTGTGAGCATCATATGTTACCTTTTTTTGGCAAGGCGCATGTTGCTTATATACCTAACGGGCATGTAGTAGGCCTTAGTAAAATACCACGCGTAGTTGATGTTTTTGCCCGTCGCTTACAGGTACAGGAACGTTTAACCAATGAGATTAGGGATTGCATTCAGGAAACCTTAAACCCGCTTGGCGTAGGTATAGTAATTGAATGCCGTCACTTGTGCATGAGCATGCGCGGCGTGCAAAAGCAAAACTCGGTTACCACTACATCGGCATTTACCGGTGCATTTTTAAACGAAAAAACCAGGACAGAATTTCTAAATTTGATTTCAGCTAAATTAAGTTAAGTGGTGAGTAATTGATTTAGTGAGTAGTTTTAACCTATTCAACTCAATCAACCACTTAACTCAATCAACTAATAAACCAATCAACCAAAAACAATGAAAGCATATATTTTTCCGGGGCAGGGTGCCCAGTTTGTTGGAATGGGTAAAGACTTGTACGAAAAGTCGGCACAAGCCCGTGAACTATTTGAAAAAGCTAATGAAATTTTAGGGTTCAGGATAACTGACATTATGTTTGATGGTACCGACGAGGGCCTTAAACAAACAAATGTTACTCAGCCTGCCATATTTTTACATTCGGTTATTTTAGCCAAGGTTTTGGGTGATGATTTTAAACCGGAGATGGTTGCCGGTCACTCATTAGGCGAATTTTCTGCTTTGGTATCTGCCGGAGCATTATCATTTGAGGATGGTTTACGTTTGGTTGCTGCACGTGCCAATGCCATGCAAAAAGCCTGTGAAATACAACCATCAACAATGGCTGCTATTTTGGGTTTGGATGATTTTACTGTGGAGGATATTTGCCACCGCATCAGCAATGTAGTTGTGCCCGCGAATTACAACTGCCCGGGACAATTGGTTATCTCAGGTACTATTGCCGGGGTTGATGAGGCTTGTGAATTGATGACTGCTGCCGGAGCGAAACGTGCTTTAAAACTTAATGTTGGTGGCGCTTTCCACTCGCCGTTAATGGAAGCTGCAAGGGTTGAGCTGGAGCATGCCATTGTACATACCGAGATTAAAGCGCCAATATGCCCTATCTACCAAAATATTGATGCTAAGCCCTATACTGATCCAGCGCACATTAAGCATAACCTTATTGCCCAGTTAACCGGCCCAGTTAGGTGGACACAAACCGTAATGCATATGCTGGAAGATGGCGCCACCTCATTTACCGAAGTTGGCCCCGGCAGTGTACTGCAAGGCCTTGTAAAAAAGGTAAATAGGCAAATTCCTACCGAAAGCGCCGAACTACCGCAATAATATTACAAACATCTGTGTTATACAGGTGTTTGTTAATGTAATTTTACCTAATTGAAAACACAGGCACTTTGAGTACATCCGGAAAAATACGCTTACTGTTAGCTTTATTGTTTGTCAGTTTATTATTTACTGCAACAATAGTTCAAAGCACATACACGCCCGTAAATAACCTCGATCAAACTGCCGCTATCCTTGAAAACAATCTTCATACCAAGGAAAGGGATGTAACTGCATTATTAAATAACAAGACATCCTTTAACAACTTAAAAACGATCCAGAATCGCCCTTATGAGGCTTTAAAATTCATAAACGATTATACGGTAGATAATAGCATATGGCTTATAACTTATACCAATGATACTGTTAGCTTTTGGACTGGTGTAAAGGTTATTCCGCAGGAAAATAACCACATAAAAGAAGGCGTTTCATTTATACAAGGGCCTAACGGTTATTACGAGGCCATTAAAAAAAGCGCCGGGAATTTCTCAGCTATCTTTTACATTAGCATCAAGGTAAATTATCCATTCCAAAATCAATATCTCCAAAACAGGTTTGCAAAAAACTTACTGAATGATAATAACATTGAAATAGCTGATTTTACCGACAGTAATGTTTATGGGATACACAGCTGCATTAATAATCAATACCTGTTCTCGGTTAAATTAACTCATAACGAAGTTAACCACCGCTTTTTTTATTTTGAGCTGATAGCCTGGCTATTAACATTTTTAACCCTATGTGTATTAATTCACGCTATTTGCAAATACTTTGTAGTTAAGGGCAAAGTTTATATCTCATTAGCAATTTTGGGGGTATTTATAATTATCGTGCGTTATGTATCGCTGCATTATAACTGGCCTCATTTTATTTACGGTTTAAGTATTTTTGAATCCTCTATATACACGCCCGGGCATTCGCATCTTTCATTGGGTGATTTTTGCCTGAATATATTATTCGTTTCGTGGTTTGTGGCGTTTATTTATAACCAGCGGCGATTACTGTTAACAACACCAGTAAGCAAAACTATAAGTTATTTAATTACTATAGCCGGTACAATTATTCTTATTGCAACATCAACCATTCTACTCGATCTTTTTTATGGATTGATAGCAAATGCTAAAATAAGCTTTGATGTTTACAACGTTTTCAACTTGTCGCGCTTTAGTTTATTAGGTTTATTAATGCTATGCTTTTGCTTCCTGATACTGTTCTTGATTAATGATACCTTTTTGTACATAATCCACAGGTTACAAATACCGGAGAAACATAAGACCATCATTTTCTTATCAGGCATAATAATAGCAACTGCCGTTATAGCTTTGTATCAGGAGTTTAGTCTGTTTTATATTCTCCTGGCTGTTGCGGTTTTCATCAGGGCTTATGCTTACAAATACAATTCCGGCAAAATAGATTCTACAAGCTTTATTATTATTGTTTTTGTTTTTTCCTTGATATCTTTTTTGAAATATCAGCACGTAGAAGCTATTAAAGAGGCGGAAAACCGGGTAGCGTTAATCCAAAAACTGGAGATTCCGGATGATGTAACCGCGGATATTATTTTCAGCAGGATAGAAAAACAAATTATAAACGACCCAATTATTGTTAGTTATTTTAATGACAGCCTGCATTATAGTAATCTGAAAAGTCGGTTCCAAAAGCTATATTTTGATGGGTACTTATCAAAATACACCTACAATATACACGAGTTTAATGAAAATGGGCAGCCTGTAGCAGGCGACAAAAATTACCCGTTAAATGTGTTTAAAGACCTGGTACTTTACAGCTCATTTAAAGTATCCGATTATTTCTACCGGGAGAATGAATCTTTTGGCTTCCAGAATTACTTTGCCATTCTGCCAGTTTCCAAGGATAGCAAGCTTGTAGGAACCATAGTAGTTGAACTAAAATCAAAACCTTTACAGCCCTCCGGCTCCTTTCCTGATCTGTTGAAAGACGGCAAAATACAAGCCGATGATAAGTTTAAAGATTATTCGTTTGCATTTTATAGCGATAATAAACTGGTAAGCAAAAACGGCAACTATAGCTACGACCTGGTAAATACTACTTTTAAAGGCCAGCTTAAAAAGTATACTTCTATAATAACACAAAGCAGCCACCCCGATTGGTATAAAAACTTAATAACCTATAGTCACTTAATCTATCAGCCAAGCGAACGCACACTTATAGTTGTAAGTAAAGAAGAGAACACCCTTTTTTACAGCATATCATCACTTACCTTCTTCTTTATACTGCTGCTTTTGTTCAGCCTTATGGTTATTGTAGTACGGCTGCTCTGGGTGCGAATCAAAATTCTGAGTATAAGCGACAATAGCTTTAAATGGATATTTAAAATAAATTTCGAGAAGATCCTCTATAAAACACGCATCCAGTTTTCCATCATTACGGCTGTTGTGGTTACGTTAATATTTGTTGGCTTTATTACTTTCCTTTCGTTAAGCACTCAATATAATGAGCAACAGGAGAATATGATCCGCGATAAAATAAGCCATATTACCACGGCTTTTGAAAGCGGATTATTTGATAAATATTTGAGTAATATTAATGAGGAAAGCCAGGCCGATTTTGATGAATTGGCCAACACCTACTCTACCGACTTAGTTTTATATGACCCAAGCGGTGTTCCGTTAATTACTACACAACCCAAAATTTATGATGAAGGCCTGCAATTCCGCCGGATGAATGCACATGCATTTATTTACCTGAGTAAGTTTAAAAAATCGGAGTTTGTGAATGATGAAACCATTGGCGAGTTGCATTATAAGGCTGCCTATGCTCCTTTAATCAATTCAAAAAACGAAACTATCGCTTACCTGCAATTGCCTTATTTCTCGAACCAGGCTGATTATAACGCACGCATCATATCATTATTAAATATAATGATTAACGTTTACGCCCTGATATTCATTGTAGTAGGTTTGTTCGCGGTGATTATTGCCCGGCAGATAACGGCCCCGCTTAGCTTTATCCAGCTTAGCTTAAGCAAAATTATTTACGGCAAAAAGAACGAACCTATAAAATGGGAACGCGATGATGAAATTGGCGCACTGGTGAATGAGTATAATAAAATGATAGCGGCCTTAGAGAACAGCGCCCAAAAACTTGCCCAGTCTGAACGGGAAAGTGCCTGGCGCGAGATGGCTAAGCAAGTTGCCCATGAAATAAAGAATCCGCTAACACCGCTTAAACTCGGTTTACAATTGCTTGAAAAATCGTGGCGTGATAAAGACCCTAAGTTTGATGCAAAATTTGAACGTTTCAGCAAATCATTTGTAGAGCAGATTGAGAGCTTATCCTCCATTGCGTCGGAGTTCTCTTCCTTCGCTAAAATGCCCGATACTCATATTGAGCGCATTAGTGTTTTTGATATGCTTAACCAGGCAGTTACCATTTTTAACCAAATGGATAATATTAAAATAAATTACCAGGCGCCACCCGATCCATTTTTTATTAATGCTGACCGCGACCAGATATTGCGTTGCTTTAACAACCTGTTAAAAAATGCAATAGAAGCTACTCACCAGGATAAGTTGGGCATTATTGATATTAGTTATCTGATAAGCAGCAAAAGCATATTACTCAGCCTGAAAGATAATGGCAATGGTATACCTGAGAACATGCGCGAAAAAATATTTGAGCCTAATTTTACTACAAAAAGTTCGGGTACGGGTTTAGGACTGGCCTTTGTTAAAAACTCTATTGAAAATGCGGGTGGCAAAGTTTGGTTTGAAACCATACAAGGCGTAGGCACTACATTTTATTTGAGCTTGCCTTCGGCAGATGCGGCTGATAAAAACAATAAGGCATAAAAAATCCCCTCTTTTCGGGAGGGGATGATCATCAGCCGAATGGCTAAATATTATAATATTTTTATACCGAGAACGATGTACCGCAACCACAAGTGCTGGCGGCATTCGGATTGTTAAAGGTAAATCCACGAGCGTTTAATCCGTCGGAGAAATCAATTTGCATACCTGCCAGGTATAAGCCATGGGCTTTGTGCATGTATACCTTAATATCGTTAATATAGTAGGTGTGGTCGCCTTCCTTTGGTTGGTCGAAGCCTAAAACGTAGCTCATACCCGAGCAACCGCCGCCTTCAACGCCAATGCGCAGGCCAAAATCATCACCTAATTCCTGCTGATCTTTCAGCTTTTTAAGTTCTTTAACGGCACCTTCAGTAAAGGTAACCGGTGCGATATCAACAACAGTACTCATCTTATTTTTAATTAACTACACAAATATAATGTAAAATGCAGATTTTTGTTGCAGAGCCAATTATTTATGACCTCTGTATAACATTCAATTATTATGGCAATGTATCCGTATTTATTAGATATAGTAAAATATACCATTTCGGGCCTTGGCGTGGTTTGGATAGCTTTTTATCTGATCAAACCCTATCTGGATAAATCGGAACGCATCCAGCTGCTTGAGTTTAAAAAATCTATAGCTAATCATACCCTGCCATTGCGCTTACAGGCTTATGAGCGTATTGTGTTATTTATGGAGCGCATCAACCCGCAAAATATGCTGGTACGATTAAATGCGGGCAGTCACTCAGCAGTTGAACTACACAGTATTATTATAGCTGACATCCGCAGCGAATATCAGCATAACATCACCCAACAAATTTATGTAAGCAGCCGGGCATGGGGCGTAGCCAAACGCGTTAAGGATGATACCTTAAATATTGTAACCAACGCCATGAAGAGCTTGCCCGAAAATGCAAGCGGCCTGGATTTGGGCAAAGTTATTTTGGTACAGCTAAGCCAAATGGAAAACGACCCATATGAATTGGGTGCAGAACTATTGAGAAAAGACCTGGAACAATTATTTTAAGCGAGATGCCCGATAAAAAATTTACCACCACTTCCGGAATTGAGATTAAGGAGGTGTATACCGGGCCATCTGAAATGAATGAATTGCCGGGCGAGTTTCCTTACACGCGCGGCATCCAAAAGGATATGTATCGCGGCCGGCCGTGGACCATGCGCCAATATGCGGGCTTCTCTACTGCTGAAGAATCAAACAAACGTTACCATTATTTATTGGGTCAGGGAACAATGGGCCTGTCGGTTGCTTTTGATCTGCCTACGCAGATTGGCTATGACTCAGACCATGAACTGGCCGAGGGTGAGGTTGGCAAAGTTGGTGTAGCTATCGATTCGCTAAAAGATATTGAAATCTTATTTGATGGCATCGAACTAAAGAATATTACTACCAGCATGACCATTAATGCTACCGCGGCTATATTATTAGCCATGTATATCGCGTTAGCAAAAAAACAAGGCGCTGATCTGAAGCAAATTTCGGGAACCATACAAAACGATATATTAAAGGAGTATGCCGCGCGCGGTACTTATATATACCCGCCGCAGCCATCCATGCGGTTAATAACCGATGTATTTGAGTATTGCAGCAAGGAAGTACCGAAATGGAACACTATCTCTATATCCGGCTATCATATCCGCGAAGCGGGATCGACCGCGGTGCAGGAGCTGGCATTTACCCTGGCCAACGGCAAAACCTATTTAAAGGCAGCGATTGAAAAGGGGCTTGATATAAATGTATTCGCTAAGCGGTTATCTTTCTTCTTTAATTGCCACAATAACTTTTTTGAGGAGATTGCCAAGTTTAGGGCTGCCCGGCGAATGTGGGCACATATTACAAAGGAACTGGGCGCTACCGATGCAGGGGCGCAAAAGCTACGTTTCCATACCCAAACCGGTGGTTCTACGTTAACGGCGCAGCAACCCATGAATAATATTGTACGGGTGAGCAACCAGGCACTGGCGGCAGTACTGGGCGGTACACAATCCTTACATACCAATGGTTACGACGAGGCATTATCGTTACCAACAGAAGCCGCAGCCAAAATTGCCTTGCGCACCCAACAGATCATTGCTTTTGAAAGCGGCGCTACGGATACCGTTGATCCACTGGCGGGATCATACTTTATAGAATCGTTAACCGATGAAATAGAACAGGCTGCACAGGTTTATATTGATAAGATAGATGCCATGGGCGGGTCGGTAAAAGCTATTGAGCAGGATTATATGCAGCAGGAGATTGCCTCATCTGCTTACCAGTACCAAAACGATATTGAAAGCGGCGACAGGATAATTGTTGGCGTTAATAAATTTACGCAGGAAGAAGCGGCCGCAACTAATGTTTTCAGAGTAGATGATTCCATCCGCATCCATCAGATGGAAAAGTTAGACCGTTTGAAAGCTGAGCGTGATAGTAATGCGGTTAGCCAAGCCTTACAAAACCTGCAGCAGGCAGCTAAAGGCAAACAAAACCTGATGCCTTATATATTAACTGCGGTTGAGTGTTATGCTACCCTGGGTGAAATCTCGGATACGCTTCGCGCTGTTTTTGGGGAATACTAAAACCTTCCGAAACAATTTTCATTTTATTTCACTCAGTAACATACTTTTAAAAATTTAACAGTTGTTTCAGCCAAACTATCGGAGTTTTAAAACGTATTAAGGGTATGGGAGCGCAATGTTTTTAACCGGATTTATTATCACGAATATTAAAACGCAAAAAAATTTCTTGAAAGTGTTTTTTACTGATATTGGTTACGAAGTATACTAATTTAAGTTGAATTTACAATAAAAATAGAGTTAATAAACAGTGAATATATTTGATAAAAAAGTGAAAATATAATTTTTTTATCCGCTTTTTTTTAGAATATTCGATGTTCCGTAGCAGCCTCAAAGGATGTTTCACTGGGGGTTGGAAATCAACTTTTTATAATAATACATATGGAAAAAACTTGTACTAACGTTTGGAATAGCTGTCTCCAGATCATAAAAGATAACATACCGGCTCAAAGTTTTAAAACTTGGTTCGAGCCGATAAAAGCTTTGAGGATGGAGGGCAGTGTATTGACCATACAGGTACCAAGTTTATTCTTTTACGAATGGCTTGAAGAGCATTACGTGGGCCTGTTACGTAAGACTATCAAAAAACAATTAGGCGATGACGGGCGTTTAGAGTATAATATTGTAGTTGAACAGTCATCTGCAAGCAAACCATATACAACAAACATGCCTTCAAACGGAAACGGAGCGGAATCAAAGAATCAGTCGATGCCGATACCTATTTCTATAAATAAGGATATTAAGAACCCATTCGTAATACCCGGTTTAAAGAAATTAAATGTTGACCCACAGCTTAACCGCAATTACACCTTCGAAAACTTTATCGAAGGCGATTGCAACCGTTTAGCCCGTTCTGCGGGTTATGCAGTAGCTGCAAAACCGGGTGGTACCTCATTTAACCCATTAATGATATACGGTGGCGTTGGTTTAGGTAAAACACACTTAGCGCAAGCCATCGGTAACCAAATAAAACAAACCCTGCCGGATAAGCTGGTTCTTTATGTATCATGCGAGAAATTCACCCAGCAGTTTGTTGATGCCCTTAAACACAATAACATTAATGATTTTGTGAATTTTTACCAGGCTATTGATGTGCTGATCATGGATGATGTGCACAACTTTGCCGGTAAAGAAAAAACACAGGATTTCTTCTTCCATATATTTAACCACCTGCATCAATCAGGCAAGCAGCTGATCATCACATCAGATAAAGCGCCTAAGGATTTAGCTGGTTTGGAAGAACGTTTGCTTTCAAGATTCAAATGGGGGCTATCTGCTGATTTGCAGATCCCTGATTTGGAAACCCGTATGGCGATCCTGAAAAACAAGATTTATCAGGACGGTATTGAATTATCAAACGATGTGGTAGAATATGTTGCCCACAACATAGATAATAACGTACGTGAGCTGGAAGGCGCCATGGTATCGTTATTAGCACAATCAACCTTGAACCGTAAGGAGATAGATTTGAATTTGGCTAAGCAAATGTTGAAAAACTTTGTAAAAAATTCATCGAAAGAAATTTCAATGGAATACATACAGAATTTAGTTTGCGAGTACTTTGAAGTACCTATTGATATGGTAAAATCACAAACCCGTAAACGCGAGATTGTACAGGCAAGGCAAATATCAATGTACCTGGCTAAGGCACACACCAAAAGCTCACTAAAATCAATCGGTAGTTTCTTTGGCGGCCGTGATCACTCTACCGTGATATATGCTTGCCAAACTGTTGAGGATTTAATTGATACTGATAAGAAATTTAAAGGCTACGTTGCCGATATACAGAAGAAGTTGAAAATGTCGTAAGACAATTCGGATTTCAGAGGTTAAGATAATGAAAGGCGCAAGGGATTGCGCCTTTTTCGTTTGGCAGTGGTTTTTCTCTACACCCGTCATTGCGAGCGAAGCGCGGCAATCCCCGACTTTGCATATTCGCTCTGTATAGTTTGAGATTGCCACACTTCGTTCGCAATGACGAGTTGTAGAGCAAGTTGTTGTTGCCTTACAATTCTCCCAACTTCATCAGCGCATAAAATAAGCCGGTGCAATGCAGGGCCTGTGCTATTTTATTATCCGCTAAGAGTTGTTTTACTTCGGCGATGGTATATTCTTCAACTATTAGCTCTTCGTGCTCATCAAGGTCTTGATCCTGTACTTTTTTGCCGCCTTTGGCCAGGTAGCAGTAGGTATGGTTATTTGCTGTGGATGGGTTGGCGTAAACAGTGGCAATCAATTCAATATCATCAAACTGATAGCCTGTTTCTTCCAGCAATTCGCGGCGCATGGCAGCTTCGGGCTTTTCGTCGCCATCAATTACACCGCCAGGTATTTCTAATGACACAATGCCTGCTGCATGGCGGTATTGGCGCACCATCAGCACTTTGTTATCTTCGGTAATAGCAACCGCGTTTACCCAATTTGGATATTCAAGCACATAGTACTCATCAACAATGCGCCCATCGGGCATTTCGCATTTATCTGTTCGCAGGGTTGCCCAGGGGCCTTTGTGTATATATTCGGAGTGGAGTATTTTCCAGGTTAAATCCATTGAGTTTTATTGGGGGAATGAGTGAGTTAGCAAATGAGTGATTTTTATTAAATCGATGGAGCGAATTTAGGGCTTTTAGAGCATTCACTCAATCAAAAATCACTCATTCACTCAATAAATACCTACCAGCTGCCGCTGCTGCCGCCACCACCGAAGTCGCCGCCACCGAAACCACCGAAGCCGCCACCACCGCCGGAATCTCCTCCGCCGAAGCCACCACCACCGCCCCAGCCGCCACCACGACCTGAACTGCCTAACATATCACCGGCTAAAAACCACCAGAACGGACTTGCCCCGCCCCTGCCACCGATGATCTGCCCGCCACCACCACGGTTACGGAAAATCATGATGAGGATGAAAATGATGATTACGATAATGATACCTGCAGCATTGCCACTATTATTGTCATGCTGAGGCTTTTTATCGGCCTTAAATTCGCCTTTGGTGTATTTGATGATGTTATCTACTGCCGCATTTAATCCGCCATAATAATCGCCTTGTTTAAAGCGTGGGGTTATATCGTCTCGGATGATTACATGGGTAATCACATCAGGAACGGCACCTTCCAACCCATAGCCAGTTTGTATGGTTATTTTATGCTGATCCATAGCTGCCAGTATCAGCAAGCCATTGTTTTTACCTTTTTGTCCTATACCCCATTTACGGCCAAGCGCCGCGGCGTATTGGTCGATGTCATAATCGCCTACTGATTTCATCAGTACGATAGCTATTTGTGTTGATGAAGTATCATCAAAAGCTACCAGTTTATTTTCAAGCAATTGCTGATCGCCGGGAGATAAGGTATTGGTGTAATCGGTTACCAGCGCATTGGGTTTAGGCGGAAAATCCTGTGAGAAAGCGGTAAAACCACTTATCAGCAGAACAAAAAAGAGTATGAGTTTTTTAAACATGATGTTTGTTTTTATTCGCCGTCCATAAAGGCAATGTCATCGGATAATTCGTTAGTATCATCGGCATTATGTGGGAAAAATTTCTGCAAGTGATCGCCGGCTATTTTAAGGCCGATAACAATACCTTCCACCAAATCGCCCAGTTTAAAATGCTCCAGCATATCCTCTTTGGTACTATCCCAAAAATCGGCAGGCACCACTTTATTGATCCCGGCATCGCCAATAATGGCAAATTTACGGTCGACTGTAGCCACATAAACCAATACCCCATTGCGGTGCTTGGTTTTGTGCATATCCAATTTATGGAAATATTTAGCTGCACGATCAAGTACATTCTCGCTGCAGTTTTTTTCGAGGCAAACCCGAATCTGTCCTGAAGTGTGCTTTTCAGCATCTTCAATTGCGATACGTATGCGGTGCTGCTCTTCTTCTGTAAATAAAGCCATGGGTAATATTGGTGAATGAGTGATTTAGTGAATGAGTGATTAGTTTGTTAGAGTGTTAAAAATCACTCCATCACTAATTCACTCATTCACTCCATAATTAAAATTGTACAGTAGGCACTTTGCTTGCGCCAGCCTCTGCCTGGAAATAACCTTTTTCGGTAAAGCCGAACATTTTGGCTGTTATGTTTGCCGGGAACGAGCGAATTTTGCTATTGTACTCCTGCACGGCGCTGTTAAAATCTAAACGGGCTATGTTGATGCGGTTTTCTGTACCTTCTAACTGTGCCTGTAAAGCGGTAAAATTATCATTGGCCTTCAATTCAGGGTAATGTTCAGAGGCTACCAATAACCTGCTTAACGCGCCACCCAATTCACCTTGTGCTGCCTGGTACTTCTGGATATTTTCAGGAGTAAGCTTGGTTGGGTCAACTTGTATAGATGTTGCCCTTGCACGGGCATTGGTTACATCAACCAAAGTACTTTTTTCGAAGTTGGCTACGCCTTTTACGGTGTTTACTAAGTTCGGTATCAAATCAGCACGGCGTTGGTATTGGCTTTCAACGGCGCCCCATTTGGCTTTAACGTTTTCGTCCATTTGCACCATACTGTTGTAACTGCATGAGCTTAAACCCATAACAGACATTACTAATAATATTGCTGTGAATAGCTTTTTCATTGTTTTTGTAGATTGGTTAATTATTGTTTGGTTTTTAGAGTACAAAACGTATACCGTTGTTACAATTTGGCTGCTAAATGCCATATTGGCAAGGTATTAATTGCTTTGCCGGATAAATATAGTTAAACAGATTGATTAACAAGTCATCCCAAAGATTACCGACAGATTCAAATTTCGGGAATTAGAATGAGATTTGTGCTGACAGTGTTTTGTCAGTAGGTCATTATCAGAGATTGGTTAATCGGAGATTAGAGATTAGTTGTTTGCAAGGAGCAGAGACATACCCCTCCCCCCTCTCAAGAGGAGAACTAATGTGCAAAGTTCGCGATTGCTTCGTTCTTTGCAATGACAATAGGGAAAGCTTAAAAATCGTACACCTTGGTATATGGCGCAAACATGTGTTTGTAATACATGTAGATGACAACCATAACCACCAAACCAATTACAACGGCAAGGCCTATCCTGCCCTTTTTTTTATCCTGGCGAACCAGCCATACTAAAAAGGCTATTAAAGGGATTACGAAAATTATCCAGAAAATGTAGGCGGCTGCGTTCATGTTACACCCCCCAACCCCCTAAAGGGGGAGTTAAAGGAATGCAAAGTTAAAATATTTTTTAAATGTTCTCCCTTTAGGGAGTTAGGGAGCAGAATTGTGTTTAAAATCCTGTCGCATATTTACCCTATCCTCCTCCTTTCCCTATTCCAGGGAAAGGTATCGCACAAGGCCCGCGCCTTATAAACTTTTTTGGGGCTAGAGGTATTACAAAGGCATCCTTGCCAGTGGCACAACATCCTGCCCAACAAATTCGCCTTTGAGGTATTTGTGGTAACCGGCAATGGCTATCATGGCGGCGTTATCGGTACAGTATTCCAATTTGGGGATAAAACAGTTCCAGCCATTTTTATTGCCCATGGCTAACAGGCCTTCGCGCAGGCCGGTGTTGGCAGATACACCTCCCGCAAGGGCAATATCTTTAATGCCATACTCATCTGCTGCTCGCTTTAATTTATTGAGAAGGATGGTGGCTATGCGTTTTTCTACCGAGGCACAAATATCGTTCAGGTTTTCCTCAATAAAATTGGGGTTAAGCTTAACGTTGTTTTGGATGAAATACAGTATTGACGTTTTTAATCCGCTAAAACTAAAATCCAATCCGGGTATTTGCGGCTCAGGGAATTTATAGGCATCAGGATTGCCTGAGCGGGCGTGTTTATCAATGAGCGGGCCGCCGGGATATGGCAGGCCTAAAATTTTGCTGGTTTTATCCATGGCTTCGCCGGCTGCATCATCGGTAGTTTGGCCGATGACTTGCATATCGAAATAGTCCTTTACTAAAACAATCTGGGTGTGGCCGCCTGATACCGTCAGACATAAAAAAGGAAACGATGGCTTTGGATCACCTATAAAATGGGCTAAAACGTGGGCTTGCATGTGGTTAACCTCTATAAGCGGCAGGTTTTTTGCCAGCGCAAAAGCCTTAGCAAATGACACGCCTACTAAAAGAGAACCTAAAAGTCCCGGTCCGCGGGTGAAAGCTACCGCAGTCACATCATTTTTACTTACTTTTGCGGCAAGTAATGCTTGCTGAACCGCAGGGACAATGTTTTGCTGATGAACACGCGAAGCAAGTTCGGGCACAACGCCGCCATAAGCCTGGTGAATGGTTTGATTAGCGATAACATTGCTCAATATCACACCATCGGCACAAATGGCTGCAGAGGTATCGTCGCAAGAGGATTCAATGGCAAGTATTACGGGCATGGGACAAAAAAGTTAAAAGTCAAAAGTTAAAAGTCAAAAAACGGAATGATGTTGCTGCGCTGATAAAACTTTATTTTGAACATTGGGTTAAAATAAAGTCAAAACATCTGCGTATAAGCTTCAAAAGTTTTGATTTTTTACTTTTAATTTTTGAATTAAATACAAAGTTATTAAAAAAGTACTCAAAATAGCGTTAGGATTGGTGTTGCTCGTTTTTTTGACGCTGAGCATACTGTTACTTGTTTTTCAATATAAACCCGTGCAAACCTGGGCTGCCAGGAAGGGTGCCGCCTATTTATCTGAAAAATTGCATACCAAGGTTAGCATAGGTAGTCTTTACCTGGAGCCTTTCTCATCCATAGTATTGGAAGATTTTTATGTGTTGGACCAGAAAAAAGACACGCTGGTTAATATGTCGAAATTAACAGTAGACATTAACGCCTTTTCAATATTCCGCAGTATAAAACAACGCACCATCGACCTTAGCCTTGTTAAGTTGGATAACAGTTCAGTTTATTTAAAAGAATATAAGGACAGCACCAGCAACGTTAAATTTATTGTTGACTTTTTCAGCTCTCCCGATACTTCAAAATCAACCGGCAAACCCTGGAATGTGATTTTTGGAAAAATAGCCGTTAACAACCTGCATTTCCGCTATAAAAATTATTTGGTTGATACTCTCATAAATGGGGTGAATTTTGATGATGTTGATGTTAAAAAGTTCAGCACGGTGATTGACAGTATGGATGTTATTCACCACTTGTTTAAGGGCTACATACACAACCTTACCCTGCACGAAAAAAGTGGCGCTATTATCAAAAACTTAACTGCTGATGCTACGGTTGACACCAACCTGATACTCACCAGGCATTTATTCCTGCAAACGCCAAATTCCATGGTTAAGGATTATTTCAGGATGAAATTTAAATCATTTGATGACTTTGCTGATATTGAAGATAAGGTAATGATGGATGCCGATTTTAAATCATCGCGCGTATCATCAAAAGACATCGCCTTTTTTACCAGCGGATTGGAAAAGGTAAGATTTGATTTAGGCATAGATGGTAAAGTACATGGCATGGTGCGCCACCTGACTGCTAAAAATTTATTGATAACCGGCGGGCAGGCAACCTACATTCGCGGGGATTTTAGTTTGAGAGGCTTGCCTGATTGGGACAATACCTTTTTGGAGTTGAAATTCGATCAGCTATCCACCAATAAAAAAGACCTGGATTATTTATACAGCAACTTTACCGGGACTACAGGCGCGAAGGTGCCCGACATGATAGGCAAGTTCGGCAACATCAATTTTACAGGGAGGTTTACAGGCTTACAGAATGATTTTGTGGCTTTCGGTACATTTAAAACTAAACTGGGCCGCTTCGACCCGGATATTAACTTAAAAATTGACAAAAAAGGTGTACCTGCATATAGCGGCAAAATAAGCACTTCAGACTTTGATTTGGGTGGCTTGCTTGATAACGATGCCATTGGACGAGCCACCTTATCAGCTAACGTTAAAGGAAGCGGTGACGAGCTTAAAAATTTAACCGAAAACTTAGACGCGCAGATAGGCTATATAAATTATAATGGTTACGATTACCATAACCTGAATGTAAAAGGCACTTTCATAAAGAAAATTGCTGATGCCAAAATCAGTATTAATGATAACAATGTTAAGCTAAATATGGCAGGAACAGTGGATCTGAACCCTGCATTAACCGCTTATAATTTTACCGCCGATATTAAAGACGCGCACCTGCATACGCTTAAATTGCTGAAGGATACCATCACCTTAACAACAGTACTTAAAACCAAATTTAGCGGGAATAGCCTTGAGAATTTACAGGGGCATATTGAGCTTACCCCGATCAGGATAATTGACCCAAGAAATAATTACCTGGTGGATTCTATTGATCTTTCGGCACATGGCAAGGGTGACAACCGTATACTCGCGCTAAAATCAGACATCGCGGAGGCTAATATTCATGGTTCGTTTGACCTGGCTACGCTCCCATCTTATTTTAAACAAATCGCTAAGAAATATATCCCATCGTTAAACGTGGCCACCGTTACGCCTAAACCGCAGCACTTTGAGTTTAATTTGGGACTTAAAAATATGGGGCCACTTCTGGCGCTTTTTGATCCGGACTTAAAAATACCTGACCAGGGGACTTTTGTGGGTGAGTTTGACTCATCAAATGAAACAGCTACCCTAAACGGATATGTTAAAACCATCCAATACGGTACAACTGTGTTCCATGACCTTATTGTGGACGAGAGTACAACCAATGGTCAACTAGGCCTGAACATTTCTTTAAGCAAGATAAACATTACAGATAGCCTGTTCATCAAAAACATTGATATATCAAATGCACTTAGAAGAGACAGCCTTAATTTCAACATAAAGCTTGCCGATAAAGACGCGACTAACCAACTGGATCTTTATGGTTTGGTTGAATTTGGGCGGGACACCACTGCTAAATTAAAACTGCTTCCATCGGATGTTATTTTGGAGCACCAGGATTGGAAACTGACTGACCAGGTGAGGATAAAATTTTTGGATGGCAAAACCGAAATTAATGGTTTCCAGTTATCAAACGGTGCGCAAAAGGTTAAAATAAATGGGCTTATATCCAGCAATCCGGAGGATAAACTGAAACTGGAGTTCGAGAAATTCAACATGAACACATTTGATCAGTTGACCAAAGTTTCGGGAGTGGCCTTAAAAGGATCGCTTAATGGGAATGTGATATTTAGTTCTATTTCCAATACACCGGGGATAGATGCGCATTTAAATATCGACTCGCTAAATATGAATAAAACATTGGTTGGCGATGTAAAAATTGAATCGACATTGGGTAATGACAGGAAAGAGGCTGATGTAAAAATGAGCATCAACAACAATGGTACTGAAACCATGAATATTACCGGAGCATACAATCTTACCAAAGAAGACGAGGCTAATGCGCTTAACTTTAAAGTAAAGATGGATCATGTGCAAACAGTGATATTTGATCCTTTTATCCGCGACCTGGTATCAGATCCTAAAGGTACGGTATCAAGTGATCTATCGCTTACCGGCCCGGCATCTAAGCCACAAATGAATGGTACAGTTACCCTGGATAATACCGGCGTTACAGTTAATTACCTGAAAACCGCATTCACGGTTAGTGATAAGCTAACGGTGACCAATAGTGTTATTGATGTTGATGGGATGATACTAAAAGATGCTTATGGTGGTACCGGAGAAGTTAAAGGTAAAGTTGATTTGAATAACCTGGATAATCCGGATATAGAGGCAACTGTAACCGCCAAAAACCTGCTGGCTTTAAACACCGCATTCAAGGATAATCACCTTTACTATGGCAAGGCTTTTGGCACAGGCACATTCGCATTCAATGGCCCGGTTAACACCATGAATATTAATATTAAGGCCCATACACTTGCAGGTACGGTGTTTAACATACCGCTGAACACTTCAACCACCGCCGGAGATTATGATTTTATAAGATTTGTAAGCCATAAAGACAGCACCAAGGTAGTAGTACCCAAAAGCGCTTTTGATGGGGTAACACTTAACCTTGACCTTACCGTTGATGAAAAAACTGTAGTTAAAATAACTACGGATTACGGTGTTTTGGAGGGAAGCGGCACAACCAATAACCTAAACCTGAATATTAACAGCCTGGGTGATTTTAACATGTATGGCGACTTTTTAATATCGACAGGTAAGTTTGAGTTTACGGCTAAAAACTTCATTAGTAAAAACTTTACAGTAAACCAGGGCGGTACCATACGCTGGACGGGCGACCCATCAAATGCTGACATTAACCTGAATGCCATCTATGAGGTGCGTACAGATATTTCGCCGCTTTACCAGGCGGCGGGTTTGGCATCACCAAAAGGAGCGGAAAACGTACTGGTACAGGCTGAGCTGATTATCACCAAATCGTTATTACACCCAACTATCGACTTTGACTTTAACTTCCCTACAGATCCATCCATTAAAGATGATTTGGGAACTTATTTAACCGATTATAATAACCGTAGCCAGCAGGCATTAAGTATTATTGTGCGCCGGAATTTTGCATCAGGAACACCAAATAGTTTAACTAACCAGGTATTTAGTACAGCCGGCGAAGCGGTGAGCGAGTTCGCGTTTAATAAATTGAACACCTTTATCTCACAATCAAATATCAAGAATTTCGACTTAAACCTGCGATCATTTAATGACGCGAGTGCATCATTAAAATTATTTAACAGCAGGCTGGTATTTAACGGGAGTTTATTTACCACCACCGGCAGTAATGACCTGTTTAACAACTCTACACAAAACAGTTTATTCAACTCAAATTTTAATAGCCTAACCAAAGATTTTGAAGCACAATACTTGTTGCGCAAAAGCGGAGACTTAACGGCCAAGTACTCTTACCGGGTATTAAATACCACCACCTTAAATACTATTGACCAGTTGAGCGTTCAATATGTAAATGGTGTGGGCCTTACCTATCAACGTGATTTCGACACCTTCGGGGAGTTTTTCAGAAACCTCTTTAGAAAAAGCAGCGGCAATAAAAGCAAGAGTAAAATACCTACTCCAATACCGCCCAAGACAGATACTCCCACCTTAACTGAACCAACCAGCCCGGGTTCAAACAACAACGAAAAATCCGATGGGGATGATAATTAGTGATCGCGCAGTATGGCGTGGTTCATTTTATCTCTTTTAGTTAACAGGTAAGCCTCGTTATGTGGATTAGGCGCTATCTCTATCGGTAAATTCTCAACAACCTCTAAACCATAGCCAATTAAACCAGCACGTTTTTTAGGATTGTTTGATAACAAACGCATTTTTGATACACCCAAGCTGCGCAATATTTGCGCGCCGATACCATAATCGCGCTCATCCATTTTAAAGCCTAATTTAATGTTAGCATCAACCGTATCAAAACCGTTTTCCTGTAAATGATATGCTTTTAGTTTGTTTATAAGCCCAATGCCACGGCCCTCCTGGTTCATGTATACAATAACGCCTTTACCTTCTTTTTGGATGATCTCCATCGCTTTATGCAACTGAGGGCCACAATCACACCTACATGAGCCGAAAATATCCCCTGTAACACATGAACTATGCACGCGCACTAATACAGGTTCATCAGGCTCCCAGGTGCCTTTAACAAGCGCCAGATGATTTTCACCGGTATCAATTTGGGTATAGGCTATCATATCAAAATCGCCCCACTGGGTTGGCATTTTCACAGCTACCTCACGGGTAACCATTGATTCTGTAGCTAAACGGTATTCTATCAGGTCCTTTATCGATACTATTTTAAGATCATGTTCCTTAGCGATAATCAATAGCTCGGGTAGACGGGCCATTTCGCCGTCTTCCTTCATAATTTCGCATATCACACCGGCAGGCTCAAATCCGGCTAAAACAGCAAGGTCGATAGCCGCTTCGGTATGGCCTGTACGGCGCAACACACCACCATCTTTTGCTATCAGCGGGAATATATGACCCGGGCGGCCCAAATCCTCAGGCGTAACAGCAGGATCAATCAAAGCCAGTACTGTTTTTGAACGATCAGAAGCAGAAATACCGGTAGTACATCCCTCCAGCACATCAACCGAAACGGTAAAATTAGTTTCGTGCGATGTGGTATTGTGGCTCACCATAGGCTCCAGATCAAGCTCACGGGCACGTTGGCGGGTAATAGGCGCGCAAACCAAACCACGGCCATACTTTACCATAAAGTTTATAGTCTCGGGGGTTGCGTTACGTGCGGCGGTTAAAAAATCGCCCTCGTTTTCCCTATTTTCATCATCAACAACAATTATGGTTTTACCGGCTTTTATGGCCTCTATCGCTTCAGGTATTGTATTTAACATGGTTGTACGGTTACGTATGGGCAAGCTGCAATGGTTGCCTTTGTATTAAATTTGAACAAAGTTACAGGATAATAAAGTTAATAGGGTCGGTGCTTTGTAAAATATATCAGGCCTCGGTTCGGCGAAATACCCGCTTAAAAAACTTTTTATAAGAGTCGGCATCAAATATAGCTGAATCGGTTATCGCTTTGTATGATAAGAAAAGCCCTATAGGTGTCAGGATAATAATGGATATCCACATACCTAATATTGGCGATACATTACCATCTTTTACCGATTTTTCGCCTATAGTTGATATGATGTAATATATCAGGAAAAACACTACCGATACCACTACCGGCAAGCCTAAACCACCTTTACGTATAATTGCCCCCAGTGGCGCACCAATTAAGAACAGCACCAGGCAAACTGCAGACAAGGTATATTTCTTTTGATATTCAACCAGTGATCTTCGGATATTTTGGGCATTATCGTGAGTACGGGAATCATCGTCTTTTATCATGCCCTGTATTGACCGGGCTTCACTGGAACCGTTGGACACCGCCGCAAGCTGCTCGCTAAGTGTTAAGCTTTTATTGGCGATGGAGGATACCGCGACTTTTGCATTAGCTGATTTTTTAGGTATGTTAAAATACCGCAGGTAAGGCATCATCATACGATAACCGGCCTGTACCGAACTGTCAATAGCGTGCTGTGTAGTTTTTTTATACTCGCGGAGCTGTTTAATGTTCATCATCTGGAATGCAGACTTAAACTCATTTTCATCTGTACGGGAAAGCTTAAAGCCTGAAAGATCAAACTTTTGTTCCATATCTTTAAAACGGAAGCGCATTAACCGCTGGCGGGTATTATAACCAACATCGCCTGCGGATTCTTCATAGCGAATACCATCCCTAAGTTTTAAAACCAGATACCGATCACCGGCTGTACGGTACATTCTACCTTCTTTCGCAAACAGTACCGAGGTATTTTCTGAATTTTGTTCCTTTTGATAGATCATTACGCCGTACAGCGCCTGGCCATCCGCTCCCTTTTTTTCAACCCTGATGGTATAGCCAGGGAAGCTGTTGCTAAACACGCCTTCGGGTAATAACGTTGCCGAGCGCTGCTGCCTTACATCATACAAAAGAGAAAAATACTTTAAATTGGCTACCGGCAACATATAATCGGAGAAAATAAACGCCGAGACGCTGAGGATAGACACGATGATGATCATGGGGTACATAGCCCTGCTTAGCGATATACCGGCCGCCTTTATAGCCACCAGCTCATAGTTTTCGCCAAGGCTACCGTAGGTCATGATGGTGGAGAGCAGTACAGATAAGGGCAGCGCCATAGCCACATTGGTTGCCGATGAATACATCATCAGCTCGAGGATAACATACCAGGCGAATCCTTTGCCAATAAGATCATCGATGTATTTGAATAAAAATAGCATCAATAACACAAACATCACTATAACGAAGGTTGATAGAAAAGGCCTTATAAATGATTTAAGTATTAAAAGATGAATTTTTTTCATCAGGATATATCAGCGTTTTGGGAATAAAATGTACCATGCCTAATTAAGCACAGTGCAGATTTAAAAACGTAAAATTAAGGAAAATTGTATTAGCTCAGGCACCTAATACGCTAATGAGGTACTCAATTTGATTATCCCAGATGAGTTTACGCTCATCAATAGTCTCTTCGGTAGCGAAATCAGTTATAGCCAGGGCAACATCATTAGTGAGCTCGTCCTGCAAAATTTCCATCTCGAAATAATACTGCGGATCATCATCAACCCACCGAAATTTAACCAGTTTGTTTTCCTTAAGCAATAGCAATTTGGCCTTTTGCTCTTCGTCATCCCAGGTAAAAGTATACACCTGATCGCGAACGGTTACGTCATCAGCAAACCATTGTGTTAGGCCATTAGATTCGCTTAAAAAGCTATATAGAATGCGTGGAGATGATTTTATCTCATACTCCATAGTGAATTTTTTCTTTTCAGACATACCAGATTTACAATAGAATAACGCGATTAGGAGTAAATGTTAACATTTTTTCTAAAGGAAACGAATTTCTGCTATATTTGCAAACCTTTTTAGGCAGCGTTATTAACATTGGTATAACGAAGGAAAAAAGGGCGAAGTAGCTCAAATGGTTAGAGCGTAGGATTATATCTATTAGCTAGCAGATGTTAGTTCTGAAAGAGATAAAATAAAAATTAACCCGGCGGGGTAGCTCAGATGGTTAGAGCGTAGGATTCATAACCCTAAGGTCGGCAGTTCGATCCTGCTCCCCGCTACTTAAGGAAACACCATACCATCGGTGTTTCCTTTTTTTATGCCAATAAAAATCTGTGACCCAAATCGTTAAGTCTCGGCATTTTTAGTTCGAACTTTGATGATAAAATCCTTAGACTTTTATTCAATGTGGTCTAAAAAGGGAACTGAAAGTTGCTTTTAAGCTGTTTTCTCAAGGTTCGAATTCTCCTTAAGGTTAGGCGCATTTTGATTGGCTCTATGTTTGTTGTAATTCTTTGCTATAATATACAGAAATTCTAATATAACGCTCGCCTCAGTATCATCCACTTGGATGCCATTTTTAGCTAATATCGACATAGCCTGTTTGACGGAAGTCTTTTTATCTATAAAATTCATTTTTATGAAATGGTTTGTCTGTTTGTGATAATATTTTTGATAATGCATTGTTTAAATCTAAGGAAACGTCACCTGTTTGGAGATTGAGATTACCCGGAGGAATCAGGATGGCGAGACTCTTTTTATCAGCAATATCAAAATTAGAGTATCCCTGAAAAATATTCACAAATGGATAATTACCCGGCAAATGAATGAATGGAGGATAGTTCGATATTATTTCCTGCAACCAAACCAGGCAATAGTTACGACACTATTCTAACCCTGGAATGCTTCTTTATTGGTTATAAATAAAGACGGGGTACGCATATTGGAGCATCCTATTGCCCAGCGTCAATCCACATTGAATGAGTGCATGCATGCTGGTAAGATAGAGAAGCGCTGACCCAGTAAAACAATATTTCTTGGTACGCCCTGATGGCGTTGTCGTCTGGGTTTCTGACAGTAACCCGGGCTTCAGTCAACTCCAAAAGGTTGCCGGTCGCTAGTTCGTTTGTCATTTACAGATCAAGTATTGCTGTACCGTACCACAGAATAATTGACACACCCGGTACAGCTAGTATACAAAACCATCAAAAAACGGTCGAAATAACTACAAAAAGGTTGCTTTTAAATCTATTATAGCCCATTTCATGACCTAAAACATTCGTTTTAGCCCCAAAACAGACCAAAAAGCATCACTTTTTATTCGTTTTTGCATGCTAATTACCCTGTCTTACATCAAAAAAGGGTCACATTTCAATACCATTGTAACAAGCACACAACTACGGTGTCATTATTATAAAACGTACCTTTAGAAAAACATGCCCCCTATGTCTCTCAAGAAAATTTCCGTCAATACGATTGCGGTGTTATTTATTTGTTTTGTGCTGATCCAGTTTATCCGTCCTTCAATCAGCCACCCAACGGGTACAGGGGAAATCCAGGCCCCTGTACAAGTCAAAGCCATATTGCAGCGAGCTTGTTACGATTGCCATTCTAATCAAACCAACCTTCGCTGGTACGACCAAATCCAGCCCATATACTGGCAGGTGGCCAACCACGTAAAAGAGGGGCGTAAAGGCCTGAATTTTTCAGATTGGAAAAATATGGCAAAAAGCGACCAGCAGGCCAAACTATGGGAAGCCGTTAATCAGATCGCCGAAGGCGCTATGCCTATCAAGAGTTACGCGATGGTTCACCCATCAGCCAAAGTTTCTGATGCCGATTTGCAGGTTTTGAAATCCTACCTGCTCACCATGGTAAACAATAAACCTGCAGACACCTCCAAAACCAACGCGCTGGAAAAACAATACCGCCAACAGCAAAAATCTCATCCTGCTACTCCTCTGCCTACTGCGCTTAACGGCATTACCTATATCCCCGACTATAAAAACTGGCAGCCTATCAGTACTACCGATCGTTTTGATAACGGTACCATGCGGGTGATCTTTGGCAACGACGTAGCCGTTAAGGCAATTAAAGACGGACATATTAACCCCTGGCCAAACGGCACCATTTTCGCCAAGGTGGCCTGGGATAAGCTGACGGATAAAGATGACAACACCAAAACCGGTGCTTTTAAACAGGTTGAATACATGATCAAGGACGACCAAAAGTACGCCTCCACCAAAGGCTGGGGCTTTGCCCGTTTCAAAACGCCAAAAATGGTGCCTTATGGTAAAACCGTAATGTTTGCCACCGAGTGCGTAAACTGCCACCGCCCCATGAAAGACAATGATTTTGTATTTACCGAACCCCTAAAATTTTAAGCCATGAAACCGTTAAATTATAGCATATTATTCATTCTCCCGTTATTCATGGTCGCCTGTTCAAACCCGCCGGGCAACCCGCTAAATCAGGAGGCATCCTTCCCGGCATCGTTCGATCTCACCAAAATGGGGCTCAAGGTAATTACATCGTCCATCAACAAAAAACAGGAAACCATGAGCACCCTGTACGGTAACGCGGCAGCATTAAAAGTGGCTAGCGATAGTACCCGGCACCAACCCGGCGAAACATTTGCGCTGGTAACCTGGAAACAAAAAGCCGACGGCCACTGGTTCGGCGCCAACATCCCCGGCAACCTGCAATGCGTCACCATGCTCAAAACCACCGGGCGGGTAGGGGCAATAACATTTAACTACCAAAAATATACGGGCAAAAGCTTAACAATATCTGCGGATACGGTGGGCAATACAGCAACCACAAAATTTATTTTGAGTGAACGAGCTTCGGTAATGCCGTAAGATTACAAGGATAGCTTGGGCGTTTCCCGCCGGTAGAAGCGGGTCTGGCTTTTCGCTCATACGCCTACAGGCATTAAGCACGAGGCCGGTACCCGCTGCAATCCATAACGCGAAAACTATTTCACTCTCCACCCTGTCATTGCGAGCGCAGCGTGGCAATCGCACGGAGGAAAGAAGGCCGCTATTGTTATCAATGTATAAATAACTTAGCCTGTAGTAGGTGTTTTCACCGTAAGAGTTCGGATGGGGTATCATGCTGGCACTCGAACATGCAGGCGAGCCTCTGCGCCAACCCTTCGAGTACCTCAGGGTAACATCTACTTAATTTTTAGTTCCCGCAGGGTCTCTCGAACAGGCCCCTGCATCCAAATCCCGGCTCTGTACAGCAAAGAGATTGCTTCGTTCCTTACAGCAATTGACAATTCGAGAGAAATCTGCATAAAACAAAAGCACAACCCCACCGTTAACCGCCCAAAACCGGCATCGTCTGGTTCGCCAACCACACCAGAAGTAACAGCACTAACACTAAAAGAAGCAGGCGCAGCCGGGAGTTTATTCACTGTTGCTTGTTTTTTGATGGTGTTCATGAGATCGCTGCGCTAGGTTTCTTTGGTTACTTTCTTTTTCGGAAAAAGAAAGTGACGCCTTAGCGGCCAGCGATACCAGGGAACAGCAAACGGGTTCTGTATACCATAAATTTAAAATAATAACTGTTTGCCAGGCGCAACTTCATAGGCATCCCTACCCTGTTCAAATATCCTAGAACTAAATAAACCTTCGGTGGTGATGGTTTCGCCTTGTACCCTGATCCAACTGCCTTCCCGTAATCCAATTACTGGTATGGCATGCTGTGTATGAAATTCCTTAATTCGCGTTTCTCTTGTTTCGCCATTATGCTTCGAATTAGAATCAGGATCAAGATAATGCGGGTTGAGGTTAAATTGAACAAGCCCCATAGTGTTTAAACTTGGCGGCAAAACAATGGGCATATCGTTGGTAGTGTGCATGCTTAGTCCGCCTATATTGCTACCCGCGCTTGTACCGAGGTATGGCGTGCCTTTTTCCACAGCCTCCTTCAATACATTCATCAAATCCAGTTCATACAAGGTTTTTACCAATAGGAATGTATTACCACCGCCTGTAAAAAATCCTTTTGCTTTTCGAACAGCCGTCGCGGGATCCTCGAAAGTATGAAGCCCGGTTACACGAATATTCATAACAGAAAAAGCATCCGCAACCCTTTTAGTATAATCATCATGCGAGATGCCACCCGGGCGCGCAAAGGGAACAAAAATAATTTCATCAGCTCCGCTAAACAGATTGGCTATATATGGTTTAAGATAAGCCAGGTACTCTTCACCAAACAATGCGGAGGTGCTGGCAAGCAGGATGTTTTTCATATCCCGAATTTAAGAAATTTAGGCTCATGATTTTGTTTGTAGCTAACCATGATCGTAAAAATGTGTGTTTCGGGTGAACTTTTATTGCACATGATTTATTTAAGTACGAGCAGTTTTTTTGTTATTTAAAATAAATAACAAAGGCCGGTGATTAGCCGGCCTTTGTTATTACCTGTGATGTTTAACAACAACTACGTGATGCTTAACAATTACGTGACGTTTTTTGTAATGTCTTTTTCTAACGTGATGAACCTGCGCGTTAACCGCACCATAACTAAATACCATTAGCATTAATGCTACCAAGATTTTCATTGCTTTCATAAGTAAATTATTTAATAAGATCCAATTATAAGGTATCTATGTAATAACCGACGCCTAAACCGTGTAACATTTATTTTACCTAAACCCTGTATATGCGGCGTAGTTTTTTTAGTTACTGATTATTGTACTCCGCGTCCGTAACGTGTTCCATCCAGTCAACCGGCGAACCGTTCAACTTTTCCTGGATAGCAATGTGGCTCATCGCGGTAGTGTCGGTTGCACCATGCCAGTGTTTTTCATTTGGGAAAAAATATACAACATCACCCTGATAAATATTTTGTTTTGCTTCACCTTCGTGTTGTATCCATCCCGCGCCTGCGGTAACAATTAAAGTTTGCCCAAACGGATGGATATGCCAGGCTGTACGCGCGCCGGGCTCAAATGTTACCAGTGCCATAGCCACCCGTGATGGTTCCGGCGGATTAATAAGTGGATCGATCCGTACTGTACCTGTAAAATAATCTGCGGGGCCTTTGCCTGATGGCTGAGAGCCATTTCGTATAATTTCCATATTGATCGTTTTTTACTAATTACTTACTTGTTAAATTACTGTATGCTATAACCACCATCTACCATTAATGTGTGACCTACCACCATACTGGCTGCATCACTACAAAGGAACAGAACAGCACTGGCAATTTCCTCCGGACGCCCCACTCTACCTACTGGTACTTGTTGCAGCATGGCATCTAAAGCCTCTTTCTGACCCTCCGCTATCATTTTGTCGGACATCGCCGTCTGAAAAAGACCCGGGCAAATGCTATTTATCCTGATGCCTTGTGCGGCATATTCCAAAGCCGCGCTTTTGGTTAAACCAATAACACCATGTTTTGCACCATGATAAGTTCCCCGTTGCGCACCACCTAAAACACCCCCGATAGACGAGCAATTCACAATAGCACCACTGCCCTGTTTGCGCATGTGCTGTAACTCATATTTCATGCAGCTCCAAACACCGCCATAGTTAATAGCGGTAACCCGGTCAAAGTCATCACGGGTCTGGTCAGCCGCATCTTTCAGCTCATTTTGTACACCGGCATTATTATAAGCGGCGTCTAAGCGGCCAAATGTAGCTATCGTTTTGCTTACCATTTCTTCTACCTGTTTATCATCAGAAACGTCACATTTTATAGCAAGCGTTTGATAACCTTCGGCTGCCAGTTTTTCCGCCGCGGCTTGTACGGCTTTTTCGTCCCAATCCGCTAGTGCAACAGCTGCGCCAGCTATGGCAAATGCCCTTGCTGTAGCAAATCCTAATCCCGATGCTGCGCCTGTAACCAGCACTACTTTACCTTTCATTAATTCCATAACTTAATTCTATATTTTAATTGATAATCTTGGATGTTACCCTTATGTCGATACAAAGGTCCTGTCATTTAAGCAATGATTGGTTACCCCGGTTACGGATGTCTCTACCATTTTTACTGATCTGCCTGATATGGATGGTTGAGCTAAGAATAAACGGTAATTTTGTATCAATTAATAAGTTAAAGACATGGACAAAGTTTTGAAGATTGATACCGTTAGCGAATACGACGCTTTCTATCAACAGGAAAATTTGCACCCGCTGGTTAGTGTTATCGACTTTAAAAACACAGCACCTAAGATATTGGCCAGCCGGATGAATTTTGGTTTTTACGCGGTATACTTAAAAGATGTACAATGCGGTGACATTAAATACGGGCGTAATACCTACGATTACCAGGACAGGACATTAGTATTTGTCGGCCCCGGACAAGTGATTAATGTTAACATTTACCCCGACTATAAGCCACAAGGCTTCGCACTTTTGTTTCATCCTGATTTGCTCCATGGCACTCATCTGGGTAAACATATAAATGATTACTCTTTTTTTTCCTACGAATCAAGGGAAGCCTTACATCTGTCTAAAAAGGAACGGATAATTGTTTTGGATTGCTTCGCGAAGATCAAATACGAGCTAGAACAAGGAACGGATAAACATAGCAAAAAGCTTATCGCCTCAAATATTGAGTTGTTTCTTGATTATTGTGTGCGTTTTTATGATCGCCAATTCATCACCCGTAACGATGTAAATAAAGATATTTTAGAAAAATTTGAAGGTATACTAAATAGCTATTTTCAATCAGATAAGCCGCAAACAGTTGGGTTACCCGCGGTAAGTTATTGTGCCGACTTGTTGAACCTTACCCCAAACTACTTTGGTGATCTTATAAAAAAGGAAACCGGCAAAACTGCCCTTGAATACATCCAGCTAAGGGTTATGGGCATGGCCAAAGAAAAAATACTGGACACCAATAAATCGGTTAGTGAAATTGCCTTTGAGCTGGGGTTTAAGTATCCGCAGCATTTCACAAGGGCATTTAAGAAAAACACAGGCTACACTCCTAATGAATATAGGATGGTGAATTAGCAGTATATACTTATGGTTTATGCTATAAGCTAAACAATATATAGCTGTACAATATCAACCTGAATAAATAGGTTTAAACTGTTTTTAGTTCCCGCAGCGTCTCTCGAAACGGCCCCTGCGTTCAAGCCTGCACTTTTAAATAATATGCGGTTACCTTAACAGCCAAGCCCTCAGCATTTAACTCAACCGCGTCCAATACCTGGTTATTATTTTCGCGGTGATAAAGTACAGCATAACCATTTGGCGACCATAAAATCTGATCCATTTCAAAGTGAATTTCCGGGGCCAACTCCAAACCTTTTGCAAAATGTTTTCTTAATTCTGCTTTGCCTACAAGTTTTCCATCAGCTTTACCCCACCGTGCAACAACAGTTTGAGCCGTAAACTCAATTTCTTCCGCATAGTGGGCCATTATCCTGTCAATATCATGGCAATTCCAGGCATCCAGCCAGTCTGCAATAATTTCATTTCTGTCCATAGTGTACACCAAAAAAGATACTTTATATAGTCAATAAAGATATCACATTGAAAATAATATTCGTTCATACCTGCCGCATGTATCCGCTGTCCGAAGTTTATACCTTCTGTAAAATTATCGATATATCACACCCAATTATACACTACCGGGATAGTTAACCGTTAATTGCTTTAAACCAACAATTTGAAAGCTTTCCCCTTCCTGGTATTCCCTTTATTGGTTCTTGCTTCATGCAGCAGCATAAAACCCGCCGCGCCTGATTTGCCGCCATCTCAGCTTAACGAAACCGCGCTGCCTGAATCAAGAATTGACATACCGATCAGCATCAACCTTCAAAATGTTTTAAACGATTACAGCGCCAAAATCCCATTGCAAATTTCGGGAGAGGGTAAACTTGGGCCGGGTAAGTATACATGGCAGGTAAACAGGCAACCTTTTCAACTAAACTTTTTGGGTGATACCTTGCATATCTCTGACGATGCCGGGCTTAATATTAATGGTTTTATAAAAAGTCCCTTTAACGGGCAATGGAAAAATATAGGCTCCTGCAATGCTACGCTGAATATTGGCTTAAGCACCAACTTTGGTATTAACGCGGATTATAAATTATTGAAAAACAATCACTTAACGCAATTTGATCTGAATGCCTGCAACCTGAATATTGCAGGATTAAACATTACACCAGCAATAAAGCCCCAAGCGCAAGAAGTGCTTGGCAGAATACTTGACACCTTAGGCAGGAAAATAGATGACTATAACTACAAACAATTGCTTCAACCGGTTTGGGCATCGCTTAATAAACCGGTGAAGATTGGCGACATTGGCTATATCAGCATTAACCCTTCGGCAATCAGGGCCGGGCAGTTGGCAACATCTGGCAATACTTTAAGTTTGGTAGCGGGCATAACAGCAAAACCCGTTTTTTCGCTTGCTGATCCGGCTAAAAATACAAACTCCCCTTTACCCGACCTGCTTACTAACGATGTGGGTGGTAATGGATTTAACCTGCATGTTGATATTCATTTAGATTATCAGCCCCTGAACCAACTATTAAATAACGCGATAGCAAACAAAGAAATAGCGGTTGGCGCCAAGGGGCATCTTTTGATAAAATCAGCGGAGATCTATGGCACCGGCAATGAGCATTTATTGATAAAAGTAAACTTTACCGGCCGCCAGAATGGGATACCCTATCACGGCTTGCTTTACTTTACCTGCCTGCCGGTCTATCAGCCCGAAACAGGTGATCTTTATGTAGAAAATATAGATTTTGATGCCAACACAATTACCCGGCTTAAGGAGGGCCCGACTGTATGGCTGCTGGATGCCGGAATAAAAAAATATTTGCATGATCAGCTCCATTTCAACATCTCCGGACAAATAAACAGCCTAAAAGACAAACTCAATCAGGCTTTAAACCAGCCCATTAATAACAGGCTTACACTAAATGGGCATATAGACACCATCAAGGCTGATGGGTTGCTGCCTTTAAAAGATTATGTATTATTGAGGGTAAGTACTGCCGGAAATTTATCAGTCGGTGTTAATTAAACAACTCCTTTGCTGGTGCACACATTCCCATTCTGCGTTAGGGATAGGAATAGATACCGGCCTCGTAATTAAAGCTCAACATAACTACGTTAAGGAAAATCCAATTTTAACGATGCTCCATAGGAGCAAAATGTTGGTAGCGCATGTCATTTTAAACCATTTGGCGTGCCGTAGGTACGCAACATAGCAAGGTTACGTACCTATGGCACGGGTATTTTATTTCGTTTAATTTTCTACCAAAATATAACCCCTACAGGGTTCCAGGCTTAACCCACTTTCTCATTTAGGCTACAAAATCCCTCAATTTGGCTACAAGCAGCTGGTCGCATCTGCCCACCTTTGTTGTGTTATTCATTTATCATTTAAACATTAAAATCATGGCACATCAAAGTGATAATTCAGGTACAAATAAAGTTTGGTTCATTACGGGCGCTTCCCGGGGTTTCGGGCGCATTTGGGCCGATGCAGCGCTAAAGCGTGGCGATAAAGTTGCCGCCACAGCACGCAAGTTGGAAAGCATCGCTGATCTCAAAGAAAAGTATGGCGAAAACGTGCTGACTTTGGAACTCGACGTAACCAAACCCGATCAAGCGAAGGCTGCTGTAGAGCAAGCCCATGCCCACTTCGGAAAGCTCGACATCGTTCTTAACAATGCTGGCTATTCGCTTGTTGGTACAATTGAAGAGGCCAGCGCTGACGATGTACGGGCGCTATATGAAACAAATATTTTAGGCCCAATTGCTGTTATACAGGCGGCATTGCCATTGCTGCGGGCACAAGGCTACGGCCATATCCTCGGCACATCGAGCGGCCTTGGGCATGTAACACTGCCGGTTATCGGCTATTATTGTTCTTCAAAATGGGCATTCGAGGCGATACACGAAAGTTTAGCCCTGGAAATTAAAGATTTTGGTATCAAAGTAACCATCATCGAACCGGGCGCATATGCTACCGAGTTCGGGAGCCAGGAATCTTTGAAGTTTGCGGCAGGTCTTGATATTTACGAAGATTTTAAAACACAATTTTTCGGAGGGTTAAGAAGTATGGAAAGAGGCGATCCGAATGCAACGCCGGAAGCCCTGTTTAAAGTTGTAGATGCGGAGAACCCGCCGTTAAGGTTTAATCTCGGCAGCCATAATTTGCCATGGGTGCGTACCGCCTATGCTGAGCGATTGGCAACCTGGGAAGCATGGGACGCTGTATCAAGCGCAGCACAGGGTAATACAAAGTAATTGCTTAGTAAAGAATCAATTATAACCGGTAATTAAAAACATTATCAGTTACAATTGTAGTAATTTTCAAGAATGAAGAAGGAAGAAGATACCCATCATATGATGGATTCATTGTCGGCGATACACCAGGCTTTGGGTTTACCCAAGCCCCAGCATCCGTTGATAATGCTGATAAATGGCAGCAATAGCCAGGCTGAGATAACCCGTCCATCCGGCTCTCATGTGCTGAAGTTTTATAAAATATCTTACAAAAGAAAACTCAGCGGGAAACTAAAATATGGTCAGGATTATTATGATTTTGATGAAGGCGGTTTATTATTCGCCGCTCCTAATCAGGTGATTGGCGGCAATAACGCCGAAGAAACCAGGGATTGTTCGCAATATACATTGTTGATACACCCGGATTTTTTTCTGACTTATCCTTTAGCGAAAAAGATCAAAACTTATGGCTTCTTTTCTTATTCAGCCAATGAAGCGTTGCATCTTTCTGATAAAGAAAAGGAAACCATTATTTCCATTTTTAACATCATTGAAGAGGAGTTGAACAGCAGGATAGATGATTTTAGCCAGGACGTTATCATTTCTCAAATTGAATTATTGCTGAACTACGCTAATCGTTTTTACAAGCGCCAATTTATCACCCGCAAAGCAATAAACAACGATCTGTTGCAAAAGCTGGAGGAAATTTTAGACGAATATTTCAACAATGAAATATCCTTAAACCGGGGAATCCCCACAGTCCAATACCTTTCGGAAAACCTGAATATATCACCAAGTTATTTAAGCGATATGCTACGCTCCCTTACAGGCCAAAATGCGCAGCAACACATACACAATAAACTAATTGAAAAAGCGAAGGAAAAATTATCTGCAACCAGCCTGTCTGTAAGTGAAGTTGCCTACGAGTTGGGCTTTGAACATCCGCAATCGTTCAGCAAGTTATTCAAAACAAAAACTAATCTTTCGCCATTAGAATTCAGGCGGTCTTTTAATTAATAAACATCAGCAGCTCCAACAAATTCCTCGTTTATGATACTACTGTTCTAAGGTGCGCGACGCAAAGTGCGGGCAACTGTCCCGTGCAGAAAGGTAAATTTGATTATAGTTACATAAGCCGTCCCGGTCCCGCACCGAAGCGAACCCCGAACTCATGGTGGTGAGTCCGGGATAGGCCGCTTCAATGAAGGTTGGATCATTTTGGAAATGCGCGCAATCCTGGCAGCTCTGCCCGGAATTACCCAGCGCGATTGAATTAAAAATCTTCATGCGTTAATGTGTCACAATAGATGACCAGTAATGACCGAATACAACTACCGACAGGAAGTACCCCAAAGCTACGTTTACCACGACTCCAAAAGTGAATGCAAAAAAAGGTTTGAAACCAGTAGTCGCTAGGTCACGGAACCGTGTGGTAAGTCCGATACTTAAGAAACTAAAGGTAAACGCCCAGGTACGCAGCGCCGTAATAGGCAGGATGAGGGAGGGTTTTACCAATTTATTGTAATCAGCCAGTGAATTTCCATGGACGATCAATGTAGTAACCACGGAAGCGATCAGGAAACCAATTACGAATTTAGGGAAACGCCACCAGATTTGGCCCACTTGAACTTTTGAGTTAGTTTCAGTACGCTCCCAAACAGTAACTGAAATAAGCGCCAATACAAACGACCAGATACCGATCCAAATGTCCCGCCCGATAACTTTAATAAGAGTATAGGAGGCAAGCGCTTGATCTGCTGTACCTGCAATGCCCAGGTGATGGCCGGCCAAATTACCATAGGATTGTGCAGCGGCCAGTCCGGCAGCATCCGCAAATTCCGATGTTCCGATCCAGGCACCGGCTACTCCTGTTGGCAAGCCAAGCGCGCGGCAAACCAATGGCAGCAGGAAGATAAGGACGATAGCCCACAATACCACCAGGCTTATAGCAATTGGCGGATGTTCTTTCTTGGCACGTACAGCGCCTGCAACCGCAATCGAAGCAGAAACGCCGCACACAGCGCCACCAGCCCCTAATACCGCCGCAAGGCGATGATCTAATCCCAGTTTTCGGGCGGTAAGGAAAATAACGAAAAAGGTAACCAGCGAAACAATGGAAGCCTGTAAAATAGCAACAGGACCAGCCCAGATAATTAATGTGAACGGCAAAGTGGCTCCCAACAGCACAATACCCAATTTAATGTAAAACTCCACCCGGAAACCAGCATCAAGCCAGCGGGGTAATCCAATTACATTGGAGATGATCAGCCCGAGCAGGAGCGCCACCAGTGGTGGTTCCAGGTTATAGCGATTGGCCTGGTCCCAGGCGCCCACGAAATAAATGATTGCTGAAAGGACAAAGATAAAAATGAAAGATGGGATAAATGCCTTTGGCTTTTGCCCTATAAATGAGATCACGATAGTAAAAAGCACCAAAAAAGCGCCGAGCAAAGCGAGATACTTAATGCCATTTTTTGAAAGTTGCGCGCCAAGTTGTGCCAAGGTTGACCATTTGGCCGGAGCTACCGCGATCCATGATATGCTGGAACCGCCAAGATAAAAGATATAAGCCAGCGCAACAATGCCCAGCCCTAGCCAAACCGCCCACCAGTCTTCTTTCGACCAGAATTCCTGCCAGCCGGAGGGTTTTACACCTGTTGTTTCAGTAGTGTTTGTTGCCATAATGAGTTTTTATTAATTATGTAAGGTTGATTGTTAAAAGAAAAATTGACAGGCATATTCATAAATGCCATTTAAAGAAGCCGGAAAAATATCAGCGGCCTTGTTATTTACAACAACAATAAAAACATGCACTTTGAGAAAGCGCTGTTGGATAAGTAGTAAAAAATCCTCCTTCTGGAGTAAAAGAAGTATTCATTATATTGATTTTTAAGTCATTGTAAATATAAAGAATAAATACTATAATTCCTATAGACAATATATAATTATATTCAAACCGAATTCTTCCTTGATAAAATACGGGCTAAGTCCGCTATCCGTCATACCACCAAAACCATCATATACAAAAAATGCTGCCCTGATAGGCAGCATTTCATTTTTTTGTATTCGTATTGAAGATAGCCTGAGCTCTGTCGCTGCGCTACAAAAATTCTCTAATTAACTCAGCTTCCACTCGGGCCTTTCAAAGTGGCAGGTATATCCGTATGGATTCTTCTGCAGATAATCCTGGTGTTCTGCTTCCGCGTTCCAAAAATCAGCGACAGGTACCACTTCCGTAACTATTTTTCCCGGCCATTTACCCGATGCTTCCATCTCGGCAATTAAAGCTTTAGCGGTTTCCTGCTGTGTTTCATCCACATAAAAAATAGCTGAACGGTAAGACGCGCCAATATCGTTGCCCTGTCTGTTTCTTGTTGTAGGGTCGTGAATCTGGAAAAAATACTCCAGCAGTTTACGATAGGATAATTGCGCCGGATCAAATACGATCTCAATGCCTTCGGCATGTGTCCCGTGGTTTCTGTAGGTCGCATTCGGCACATCTCCGCCGGTATAACCAACCACGGTTGAAATAACACCAGGCAATTGCCTGATCAATTCTTCCACACCCCAAAAACACCCGCCTGCCAAAATAGCTTTTTCAGTATTCATAATTATTTTTGTTTCTGTATCGTCAACACTTCATTCCTTAGAAAAGTTTTTTCCTGCACTACCGTAATCACCCTGAAAAATCATCTATCATGTTAAATGTCGGCACAAAAAATAATGTACCGGTTTTAGCTGTGCTGAAATCTAATATCCTGTCATAATTTCCTTCAGGAGAACCGATAAACATGTTATTCAGCATTTTTTGTACTGTAGTAAATGTGCTTGCATAAGCTATGAAATAAGTCCCCATTTCATTGGTCGACATATTACCAAAAGGCATATTATCACGAACAATTTTAAAATCGTCGCCAACATTAGCCAAAGCGATGTGGGAGTTTGAAGGTTTTACTTCGTCCGACATCTCTATATCGTTCGCCTTATACCTTCCGATTACATTCTCCTGCTGTTCGGTAGTAAGGTCTTTCCATGCCGATAAATTATGGATATACTTCTGCACAAAAAGATAACTTCCCCCATTATAAACAGGCTCATCATCCCTAATAATACTAAACAACTCCCTATCCTGCCCATGAGGGTTTTCAGTACCATCAACAAAACCTAAAATAGACCGGCTATCCCAATACCTGAACCCATGAATCTCTTCTGTGCTGATAGCCACCGGGTTTAAAACATCCGATATAGCCTCTGCCATATCATAGCATATACTGGTAGTATCCGCCCTGATATGAAAATGCAGATCTCCTTTGGTGGATACCGCGGTGTGTTTTGCACCAGCAATGGGAGCAAAATCGGCTAGTTCTTTAGGCAACGGAACAGGAAGTTTTAGCTTAAGCCAGGCATCATAGCCAATCCCCATTACACAGCTTGCCCTGGAAACCGGGAAACGAACATTAGCCGAATTATTAAGGTTGATAACCAATTTGCAAAGCTTGTTAAAAACATCCCTAACCTCCAGGTTGTCCTTAAAGCTCCAAACCATAAATATGGTATTGTTATTTGTATAGTCTGTTACATTTTGTGAATCCGGATTCATAAGTTTATGATGTGTTTCAACCGTAAAATAAAAGCACTCTCAGTAAAACCGGGAGACTTTTGTTATTTTGATAAATATCCAAAAATAAGTTTTTAATATATAGAATATCCGATTATTTAGTTGCTGATGAATATCAGTCTGTGATGTAGTGATGTTCAGAACATAAAAAGGGTGTCATACTGAGCATAGTCAAAGTATGTGGGCAGGCCTCTACGTCAACCCTTCGACTATGCTCAGGGTGACACCCGTCACATTCCAATACAAGATATAACTACTGTTAATAACCAGTTTTATTTCGCAGGCAGGCAGTTGTTGTTTTGAGTAGCTTTCGCCAAAAGAGGATTAGCCGAATTTTTGGTGATTTCCTGGCAGGTCAGTTTGTTTACATATCCACTTTGAGTACTAACGACGCTAACATAGTTTGGCTTTCCTTCAACTACCATTATCGTCAGGGGTTCCGATTTCTTTCCGTTTGATATCCCTCCGCTAACAACCCTAACTGTATGCGAACCGATAGCTATATCATGTACAGAGAAAGACTTATTTTTTAATTTACAAGCCAGCTTATCATCAATATACAAACGATAATTGACCGCAGAACCAGTATACCCTGTTACACGGATAAGATAAACCTGACCTGTTTTGGCCTGCGAAAAACCGTTAAGAGACAGCGTAAGCATAAGTGCAAAAAAAGTGAAGATTTTAATCGTTTTCATAGGTGTAAGGTTTTATGTTATGTATTAATTGAAATCAATACTAATATATGTATATGTCTTTAAAATTTTAAAAACATATTCATTAACTTTTGCGCTAAAAAATAATTCAAGAATTGTAAAGCAAGAAAATCTGCTGTACGAAGTTTAAAACTTCGTACGACAAAACCTGTAGTCTGATACTACAGGCTTTGTGAGTTCGCAGACACAGTCTACGAACAGCAATCATAATTTAAAAAAACAAAGAGTATATTAGATACCTGTTATGATTAAAACTAAACCTTCTTTAATACTCGGCTGCATAGTTTTAGGACTGCTTATGATGTGGGTTGGTTCATCAATTGACCTTATTAATTCAGTTAAAGTTCTGCTTCTATTCGGAGGCACTTTATTAGTGATGGCTGCCTGCGGATATTGCGGCTATCAACTTTATAAAGTCATATCAAACAAGTTCTGACTCTTAAAATATCGCCTCAGCAATCCTTTTAGTCGGCCCAGCATTACTCATAGTATAAAAGTGAAGCACAGGTACACCAAAAGCCATTAGCTCTTTACATTGATTAATCATCCACTCAATACCTAATTCCTTAACTTCCTTTTCTGATTTACAAGCGTGCACCGCATCGCTCAAATCCTCCGGCATATCGATATGGAAAGTTTTAGCCAAACCTGTTAATTGCTTTGAGCCGGTGATCGGTTTTAAACCTGGGATAATCGGCACATTAATACCATTAGCCCTGCAATTATTTACAAAATCAAAGTATTTCTGATTATCGAAGAACATCTGGGTCACGATAAAATTCGCGCCCATATCAACCTTTTGTTTCAGGTATTTAAAGTCGGTTTTAAGGTTTGGCGCCTCGAAATGCTTTTCAGGGTAACCGGCTATGCCTATGCAAAAATCGGTTCTCAGGTTTTCATCGCTATGCTGCTCATGCAGATAAACACCATTGTTCATATTCACCACCTGTTGCAACAGGTCTGTAGCATAATTATGCCCATTAGGTGTAGGCACAAACGAAGCATCACCACGACGGGCATCACCACGTAAAACCAATACATTCTCAATACCCAGAAACTGAAGATCAACTAAACCGTTCTCGGTTTCATCCTTAGTAAAACCACCACACAACAAATGCGGAACGGTATCTACCTTATATTTATTCATGATAGCGGCGCAAATGGCTATAGTACCGGGGCGTTTACGATAGCTCAATTTTTCGAGCAATCCGTTCGGGTGCTCTTTATAGATAAAATCCTCCCGCAACGATGTTACATCAATAAACGGCGGTTTAAACTCCATTAACGGATCAATAGCATCATAAATTCCTTGTATGCTATGGCCTTTTAGTGGCGGGATTAGTTCGAAGGAGAATAAGGTTTTACCTGCCGCTTTGGTAATATGTTCAGTTATCTTCATTTAGCGTTTTATCAATTCAATATCTTAATCTTATGTCATTGCGAGGTACGAAGCAATGACATTTATTTATTTTAGTAGTTTAAATTCGGCCCCAACCATCTTTCCACGACTTCCAGATCCATCCGTTTCCGCTTCGCATAATCCTCCGCCTGATCCTTACTGATCTTACCCAAACCAAAATAGCGTGATTGCGGATGAGCGAAATAAAATCCGCTTACGGATGCAGCCGGTGTCATGGCTAAACTTTCAGTCAAATGCATATGCGCATTATCTTCAGCTTTCAGCAATTCAAATAATGTTGTTTTTTCGGTGTGATCCGGACAAGCAGGATAACCCGGCGCCGGGCGGATACCCTGGTATTCTTCTTTGATCAATTCAACTGTATCTAATTGCTCCGTTTTGGCATAACCCCAGTAATCCTTGCGGACCAATTCGTGCATTTTTTCGGCAAAAGCCTCCGCAAAACGATCGGCAAGTGCCTTGGCCATTATGCTGTTATAATCATCGTAGTCCCTTTCAAACTCGGCAACTAACTCATCACAACCTATACCCGTAGTTACGGCAAAGCCACCCCAATAATCAGCTACCCCGCTATCTTTTGGCGCTATGAAATCTGCCAAAGCGTAATATGGTTCACCTTTAACTTTTTCGCCTTGCTGGCGAAGGGTGTATATGGTGGTTAATACCTCTGTACGGGTATCATCGGTGTACAATTCTATATCATCACCAACGCTGTTAGCTGGCCAAAAACCAATTACGCCGTTTGCCTGTAATAGCTTTTCATCCACAATTCTTTTTAATAGCTGTTGCGCATCATCATATAACTTCTTCGCCTCAACACCTACAAATTTATCATCAAATATTTTAGGGAAACTGCCGCGCAATTCCCAGGTATGAAAAAATGGAGTCCAATCGATATACGATATTAATTCTTCCAGCGGATATGCCTCAAAAATCTTTGTACCGGTAAAGGTTGGTTTAGGTGGCACCATACCGTTAAGGTTGATCTGACATTTTGAAGCACGGGCCTGATCAATGCTCACAAAGCGTTTATCCGATTTTTTATTCAGATGCGCTTCCCGAGCCTTCGCATATTCATCCTTTATGCCTTGTATATATTCATCTCTGCCAGTTTCACTCATTAAACTACTACAAACCGTTACGCTGCGCGATGCATCCAGCACGTGTATGGCAGGACCAGAATAATTCGGAGCTACCTTTACAGCCGCATGTATACGCGAGGTTGTAGCTCCGCCGATAATTAACGGAATAGTAAAATTCTGGCGCTCCATCTCCTTGGCGAAATGCACCATTTCGTCTAATGACGGGGTAATCAATCCGCTTAGTCCAATTATATCAACTTCCTGCTTAATGGCTTCCTCAATAATTCGTTGAGCAGGCACCATTACCCCCAAATCAATCACCTCGAAATTATTACAGGCTAAAACTACACCTACAATGTTTTTACCAATATCGTGTACATCGCCTTTAACCGTTGCCATTAAAATTTTACCAGCATTAGCACGTGAATCGGCAGCGGTGTCCTCCCCGGAGGCTAAAACACGTTGTTTTTCCAGTTCGATAAAAGGCAGCAGGTAAGCAACAGCTTTCTTCATCACACGGGCTGATTTTACCACCTGTGGCAGGAACATTTTGCCCGAGCCAAACAAGTCGCCGACGATGTTCATACCATCCATTAGCGGGCCTTCAATTACCTCTAACGGACGGGCATATTTTTGGCGTGCCTCTTCGACGTCATCATCAAGATATTCAATTATCCCCTTTACCAAGGCATGCGATAATCTTTTTTCAACCGGATCTTTACGCCATTCCTCATCACGAACAATCACTTTGCCCTTGCTCTTGATGTTATCAGCAAATTCAACCAATCGCTCAGTAGCGTCCGGGCGGCGGTTTAATAGTACATCTTCAACAAGCTCTAATAAATCTTTTGGTATTTCCTGGTAAACTTCAAGCATACCGGCATTCACAATACCCATATCCATACCCGCTTTAATAGCATGGTACAAGAATGCGGAGTGCATAGCCTCCCGCACCACGTTATTACCGCGGAACGAGAACGAAATATTACTTACCCCACCACTTACTTTAGCATATGGCAGGTTTTCTTTTATCCAGCGGGTGGCATCAATAAAATCAACCGCGTAGTTGTTGTGTTCTTCTAAACCTGTCGCTACGGTTAATATGTTTGGGTCGAAGATGATGTCTTGTGGAGGGAATCCAACTTCGTTAACTAAAATATCATAAGAGCGCTGGCAGATCTCTTTACGGCGTTCCAATGAATCAGCCTGACCAACCTCATCAAAAGCCATAACTACCGTGGCAGCACCGTAGCTTAATATTTTGCGGGCGTATTCCTTAAACTTCTCCTCACCTTCTTTTAGCGAGATAGAGTTAACAATGCCTTTACCTTGTAAACATTTCAACCCTGCTTCGATCACCGTCCATTTAGATGAATCCACCATGATGGGTAGCTTGGCAATATCAGGTTCAGAAGCTACCAGGTTCAGGAATTTAACCATCACCGCTTCCGAATCGATCATCCCCTCGTCCATGTTGATGTCGATCACCTGCGCACCGCCTTCTACCTGTTGCAAAGCAACGGCAAGTGCAGCTTCATAATCTTCCCCCAAAATCAATTTGGAGAACTTTGGTGAACCTGTAATATTGGTACGCTCACCCACATTCATAAACACGCTTTCGGGTGTTAGTGTTACCGCTTCCAAACCGCTTAAGCGCATATTGGGTGCTATTTCGGGTATTAACCTTGCGGGATATTGGGCAGCTTTATCAGCAATACATTTGATGTGTTCTGGTGTTGTCCCGCAGCAACCACCAACAATATTCACCAAACCAGCCTGCATAAAATCATCTACCTGGTGGGCAGTTTCGTGCGCGGTTTCGTCGTACTGACCGAATTCATTCGGCAAACCCGCATTTGGATAGGCCGATATAAATACATCAGCGATATTTGAAAGTTCCTCTAAGTGCGGGCGCATTTCCCTCGCACCTAAAGCGCAATTTAATCCAACAGATAGTAAGTTTGCATGACGGATAGAATTCCAAAACGCTTCAACTGTTTGACCTGATAATGTACGACCCGAAGCATCGGTAATAGTACCCGAAATCATGATCGGCAAATGCTTGCCGGATTCCTCAGCATATCTGTTGATGGCAAATAATGCCGCTTTGGCATTCAGCGTATCAAAAATAGTTTCTACCAAAAGCAAATCCGAACCACCATCAACCAAACCACGAACCTGGTCATAATAAGCCTCAGCCAGGTCATCAAAAGTAACGGCACGGTAACCCGGATCGTTAACATCCGGCGATAAAGATGCCGTGCGATTTGTAGGCCCAACGGCACCAGCTACAAAGCGTGGCTTTGTCGGATCTTTTTTGGTGTATTCATCGGCAACCTCTTTTGCTATACGCGCACCTTCATAACTCAGCTCATAAGCCAGTTCTTCCAGGTGATAATCAGCAAGTGAAATTATTTGCGTGCTGAAGGTATTCGTTTCAATAATATCGGCGCCGGCATCTAAATACTCGGCGTGTATTTCTTTTATAATATCGGGGCGCGTAATATTCAGCAGGTCATTATTTCCCTGCAGATCAGATAAATGATCACGAAATCTTTCCCCACGAAAATCCGCTTCAGTCAGCTGATACCGTTGTATCATGGTACCCATTGCCCCGTCAATTACGAGAATGCGTTTTTCTAATTCTTTTCTGATATCCATTTTTGAGTACTAAGTAGCTAGTATCAAGTATCAAGACCTAACGCGATCTCAAAAATCAGCTCAAATGCAAAGAAAAATCTAGCTACTTGATACTAACTACTTGATACTAAAAAAAAGCTTATGTCGAAAAGTCGGGCGATATATTGACTTTCGCTTATCTTTCCTAACCCTTTGTATTTGAGTTAAGTAGAATGTAGCACCTTGTGAAGCACAGGTTGCTAAGACATCGCAGGGTCTAATCCCTCCGTCTTTCTCTATAAGCAGTGCAAATGTGCGTAATTAAGTTGTAAAATGCAATAGGGCTTGAATTCCTATTCATCTCCCCCGTGTCATTTCGACCGGAGGGAGAGATGACACTCAAACAAAAAAGCCGTCTCTTTTGAAGACGGCTTTCAATAAATGTTTTCTTTATGCTTAGCGTCTTCTACCGAAAATACGCATCATCGACATAAACAGATTTATGAATGTAGTGTACAATACAAAAGCACCAATGATCACCAATTTTTTCGATTGCTCGTTACCGTACTCAATACCTGCGCCAATGCGTTTTAACATTTGCATATAGTAAGCGGTTAAACCAACCATAATGGCTATAAATAGGAAGCTGATGATGTAATCCAATTGAGCGCTTCTGAAAAGGAAGTTAACTAAACTGGCTACAAATACACCGATAAATACCATGAACAAGATAGAACCGAATTTACTAAGGTCCATTGAAGTTCTGTAACCTGCGATAGCCATTATACCAAATACCAGTGATGCGCTCAAGAATACACTGAATATTGAACCTGAAGTGTAGATCAAGCCGAAGATACTAAGCGTTATACCTATAGTAACCGAATACGCAAGATATAAAACTACCATTGCCACATACGACAAGCGGTTAAAGCCAAAGTTAATCACCAGTGAAAATGCTAATGGTGCAAATATGGCCACATAACCTAAACCTGTAAAACCACCAGCAACCGGATCAATGATCAAACTTAATAAACTTGGCGTAAGGAAAAACTCAAACGCGGTAAAAGCCGAAACGCCTAATGCCACAAACATCCATGCAAATACTTTAGCTAAATATTTACGCGATGCAGTTTCGCTGTCGTCTAATTGTACTACACTATTATAGGTGTAGTTAGGGTTATTACTTTCCATTTTAAAATTCTATTTTCTTTTTTGGGTTATACAAATTTAGATATTAGCTGTGAGATTTCAGATATGAGATTAAATCCTTTCTCACGATAATATCGATTTTAAAGATATGACATATAGATATCAATATCTACATATGGTTTAATCAAATCTTATACCGCGATGCTAATTAAGCCTTTTTGTCAGTTGTTCTTCAATTAGCTTGAATACTTGGAGTGGTTTTAACCCACGCCAGTTCAATTCATCAAGCACACCGCCAAAGTTTATATAATAATCGATGTTGTTGCGCTTAAATTCTTCAATCACGTGTTCGCGAAAATTGATACCTGCTATCCAGCCATCCTCAACCTCCTGAAACCACTCTTCATAATAACAATCATCGGATGAATGGAAATTCAATACATTTTCACCGATCAATATAAAACAGTTAATCCCCTGATCTATCATCAAATCGATCAGTTCCCGCTTCATCAACATAATATCGTTATTGATGGCATCGTTCCATTCACCAATAAATTCGATAATGGTATAGCCTCGATCATAATCAACAAACAATACTTTTAGATACAGGGTATTTGAGCCGAACGAATCCCACTGCGGGTGCAACAAATAGTTGTATACCTGCTTATCAAACTCAAACTCACTATACTGAGTAGCATAAAAAGGCGAAAACTTGTCCTCCGATGCTACATAGTCATCTCTCCAACGGTAATATGGTTCTATTTCGTGCATTTATTTCTCCAATGTGCAAATGTGCCAATATGCAAATGTGCGGATTTTTTGAATATGCAAACGTTCAAACCGAATCATTTGCACATCAATTCTTATAACTCTCCACAGCTTTCCTAACGCTGCCGTGCTGCTTTAACAAATCTGCGGCTGTTGCTTCATCAAGCCCTGTCTCACTCATTATCATTCGGGTGCCGCGGTCTACCAGTTTGTTATTGGTGAGCTGCATATCCACCATTTTATTGCCTTTTACCCTGCCCAGCTGTATCATCACCGCCGTACTCAGCATATTCAACACCAGCTTTTGCGCTGTACCCGCCTTCATCCGGGTTGATCCTGTTAAAAATTCAGGTCCGGTAACTACTTCAACCGGGTATTGTGCCTCGGCAGCAACCGGGCTACCACTATTACATACGATGCACCCTGTTGCAATATTGTTTTGGTTAGCCATCTTTAGCCCGCCGATGACATATGGCGTTGTGCCCGATGCCGCAATCCCCACCAAAACATCTTTATCATTAATGTTATATTCCTGCAGATCTCTCCAGGCTTGCTGAGCATCATCCTCAGCAAATTCAACGGCTTTGCGAATGGCGGTATCACCACCTGCTATAATCCCAACCACCATATCAAAAGGCACCCCAAAGGTTGGCGGGCATTCTGATGCATCAATCACACCCAAGCGGCCACTGGTACCAGCGCCTATGTAAAACAATCGTCCACCCGCTTTCATACGTTCAGCAGTAATGCTTACCAGCTTTTCAATCTGCGGCAAAGCTTTAGCTACCGCGAAAGGCACAGTCTGGTCCTGGTCGTTTATATTTTGGAGGATCTCTGCAACAGACATATTCTCCAAATTGTTATACAGCGAGCTTTTCTCGGTGGTAGATTCCATTTCGGGTTGTGTTTTTACAAAATTGGTTAAAAATGAAACAGGATTATAATTTTATAAAAACAAATCGTAATTGTCAGAACTCGAATTTTTTGGAATTTATTGAATTCTGATAATTCTTTAATTCAATAAATTCCAAAAAATTCGGGTTCAGACAATCATTTTTAAACGTCTTCTTAATTTTTTAGCGAAAGTTAATTTTATAATTTTTCTGATCGCGGCAATTGGCTAACTTTGTGTGTGACAATTTAGTATGAAAAAGGGCGCGGGCATCATCTTCAGATCTGTTATTTTAATTTTAATAGGTGTAGCTATTGGCCTTCTTATCGGCGATAACGATTTTTCATCAAGATACCTTGATGAACCTACCGTAAAAAACGACAAACTGGCTAAAGTACTACAACTGGTACGCCAAAATTACGTCGACTCCATAAATGTAGATAGCGTTGAAGGCGTCGCAGCCAATAATTTGTTACAAAATCTCGACCCGCACTCCGTCTACCTTCCTCCGAAACAAGCGCAGGCGATTAATGAAAAACTGGAAGGCGGTTTTAACGGCTTCGGCATTGAATACCAGCTTTTGCGCGATACGCTTTTCATTACCCAGGTTTATCCAAACGGACCGGCTCAAAAAGCAGGTTTAGTTAGTGGCGATGCAATTATCGACATCAATAATAAAAAATTCTCGGGCACTAATCTTACTACTGACAAGGTTGACAACATGTTTACCGACGAAACTAATAAACAATTAGCCTTTAACGTAATAACCCCTGTTGACCAACATACTAAAGCTTTCACCGTGAAGCGTGGCCATGTTGACCTGAGCAGTATTGATGCTTATTATATGGCAACGCCAATTATAGGCTATGTTAAAATAAGCAAGTTTGCCTCCACTACCGATAATGATTTCAGACACGCCCTTGTTGATCTTAAGCAAAAGGGAATGAAAAAACTGATACTGGATATCAGGGGCAATGGAGGCGGCTATCTAAATACTGCTACCGCTATGGCCAACGAGTTTTTAACCAAAGGCCAGCTGATTGTTTACACTAAAGGATCACACGAGCAGCGGACAGATTATTTTGCTACCGATTCGGGTGTATTTCAACAAGGTAAAATGGCGGTTTTGATAGATGAGTATTCTGCTTCGGCAAGTGAGATATTGGCAGGCGCCTTACAGGATCTGGACCGTGCCGTTATCATCGGCCGCCGTTCGTTTGGCAAGGGCCTGGTACAACAGCAATTTCCGTTTGATGATGGTTCGGCAGTTAATTTAACGGTGGCGAGATATTACACCCCTTCGGGCAGATCAATACAAAAATCATATTCAGGCGGGATTGATAATTACCATAACGAACTCTCAAACCGGCTGAAAAAAGGCGAACTATTTTCGGCCCAGAGCAATATGAATGATAGTCTTTTCAAACAGCAATCACCTTACCATACCCTAAGCGGGAAACAGGTTTACAGCCACGGCGGTATTATGCCCGATATTTTTATACCTGCGGATAGCTCCGAGGATACGCAACTGATACAGGAATTAGACGACAATCAACTTTTTTCTGCTTACGTGCTTGACCGGATGCAGCCAGTATTGAGTAAATATAACTCAGCAGAAGATTTTGTGAACCATTTTGCAGTAAACGGAAACATGTTTGATGATTTTATCATCTACGCATCAAGCACCATAAAAGAGATGGATCCGGGAGATATTATCGTATCCAAACAAACCATAAAATTGCTGTTGAAAGCCTACGCCGCGCGTTTTAAATGGGGCGATGAAGCTTATTTTGAAACTGTGAACAACGAAGATACAGGGTTTAAAAAAGCTGTGGAAGCAATTAAATAATTTGAACCAGAATTAAACGGATTTACAGGATAATAAAGTATCATCCTGTAAATCTGTCTAATCAAATAAATCTTGGTTCACCTATTTCTGCCTGAACCAAATCTGCACAGGTGCGCCGGTAAAATCAAAATGCTCTCTTAATTTATTCTCAACAAAGCGGTAGTATGGTTCCTTAACATACTGTGGCAGGTTGCAAAAGAACGCGAACATTGGCGATGAGCCTGCAATTTGGGTGATGTATTTAATTTTAACGTATTTGCCTTTGATTGATGGCGGTGGCATCGCGTCGATGATCGGCAGCAATACTTCGTTTAATTTTGATGTAGGGATACGTTTAGCACGGTTTGCATAAACTTCGTTAGCCACCTCAATAACCTTTAACACACGTTGCTTCTCAGTAACGGAAGTAAACACGATAGGCACATCGGTAAACGGTGCGATCTTTTCGCGGATCATCTCTTCGAAAACTTTAATGGTTTTGTTATTCTTCTCGATCAAATCCCATTTATTCACCACGATAACAACACCCTTTTTATTCTTTTCGGCAAGATGGAATATATTGATGTCCTGCGACTCGATACCTTCAACAGCATCAATCATCAGGATAATCACGTCAGCCTCTTCAATCGCCTTAATGGTACGCATAACCGAGTAAAATTCGATATTCTCCTTTACCTTGGTTTTTTTACGCATCCCGGCAGTATCAATCAGCATAAAATCATGACCGTACTGGTTGTAATGGATATGGATTGAATCGCGGGTTGTACCTGCTATCGGCGTAACAATATTACGATCCTTACCAATTAACGAGTTGATGATTGATGATTTACCCACATTTGGGCGACCAACAATAGCGTATTTAGGTAAAGTGTTTACTTCAGTTGGCTCATCATCAAAATGTTTAACAACATCATCCAGCAATTCACCTGTTCCTGAGCCTGTCATGGACGAGATGTTGTATAACTCGCCCAAACCTAAACTGTAAAACACCATTGAATCAGACAATAACGATGTATTGTCCATTTTATTAACCACCACAAATACCGGTTTCTTGCCTTTACGCAGCAATGCTGCTATTTCATCATCTAAGTCGGTAATGCCTGTGGTTACATCAACCACAAACAAAATAACACTTGCTTCTTCAATGGCGATAATTACTTGCTCGCGGATGGCAGCTTCAAATACATCTTCGGAATTAGCTACGTAACCCCCGGTATCAATAACGGTAAAACTGTGGTGTGTCCATTCAGATACACCGTAGTGCCTGTCGCGGGTTACGCCACTTACGTCATCAACAATAGCCTTACGGCTCTCGGTTAAACGGTTATATAATGTTGATTTGCCTACGTTGGGCCTGCCCACTATGGCTACTATATTGCTCATGTTTATTATTAGATGTGAGATGTGAGACTTGAGATTTTTTACCTTAACCTCAAATCAACATCGATATATAAAACAAGATATTAGCTTAATCAGATGCGAAACCAATGGTCTCAAATCTCATATCTAATATCTCAAATCTTTCTTATTCGTACCCAAATTTTTTCAGGTAATTTTTTTTGCTGCGCCAGTCGGGGATCACTTTCACAAACATTTCCAGGAATATTTTTTTCTGAAAGAAGTCTTCCATATCCCTGCGGGCGTAAGTGCCAACAATTTTAAGCATGCTGCCATCCTTGCCTATCAATATATTTTTCTGCGAATCGCGTTCCACAATAATTTCCGCGCTGATGCGGTGCAATTTTTCTCCCTCAACAAAGGCGGTAACAATTACCTCGCTGCTGTACGGTATTTCCTTTTTGTATTGCTTAAATATCTGTGCACGTATCATCTCAGAAGCAAAAAATCTATCGTTACGATCAGTCAAGGCATCCTTTTCGTAATATGGCGGATGTTCCGGCAAATGCTCAATAACAAAATTCATTACCGCCAATACGTTATAATCCTTTAATGCTGATATGGCAAAGATCGCTTTTGGATTTAGCTTTTCTTTCCAAAACTCAACTTTAGCTTTAACGGTTTCTTCATCAGATTGATCTACCTTGTTGATCAATACCGCTACCGGCGCTTGTGTGCCTGCTAGTTTCTTTAATACGTCTTCTTCATCATACTCCTCGTAGATGTCGGTAACCAATAAAATCAGATCGGCATCAACTATTGAACCATCAACCTGGTGCATCATACTTTCGTGCAGTGCATAGTGCGGTTTAATAACTCCGGGAGTATCAGAAAATACTATCTGGTAGTCTTCTTCGTTAACAATACCCAAAATACGGTGACGTGTAGTTTGCGCCTTGGGGGTGATGATCGACATTTTTTCGCCCACAAGCGCATTCATCAGCGTTGATTTACCTGCATTTGGCTTACCTATTATACTTACAAAACCTGCTCTGTGGGCCATAAAAAAATAAATGAAATATTATTTGGACTGCAAAGAAACGAATTATATCTTTGCAGTCCAATTTAAACCGGATGTAAATTGCATTTTTGGTTTAACTGGAACACTCTTAGCAGTTATGAGTTAAGAGGTATAATAACAAACACAGTGCGGGATGGAGCAGTTGGTAGCTCGTCGGGCTCATAACCCGAAGGTCGTAGGTTCGAGTCCTGCTCCCGCTACCCAAGTAAATAAGAAAGCCTTTAATCGAAAGATTAGAGGCTTTTTTGCGTTTGTAGTGTTGATGAAAAGGCAGGCTTGAGGTACACAATAAGGTACACAGGTTTCCTTTCCGAGGCACACAATAAAATCGCTGTAAATCAATTTGTAATACCGGTTCTCTAATTTATCATTTTTTAAATTAGTCAATCATGATACACAGCATGAATATTCTTTTCTTCTTCTCCAAGTCAAAAACAAACATTCAAGGTGCAACTAAATTACATTATTTGTAATAATGCAGTTTAGTTGCGCCGATATTGCTATGCTAAAACCCGGTAATATAGTAAGGTCCGTTTCCCAAAGGTCTCTGTTTTTTAAAATGCTTTTTACAACATCATTTATATTATCTTTCTCCCACGCCGTGCAAAAATATTCGGCATTGCTATCTGTAACAATATATTCCTTGTTATTTATTGAACCTGTATACTGCCCTTCCCCGGTTTGTTTAACTTTCATAAACCTTAAAAAGGCGGCGAAACCATGTGCCATCCCCACCGGAACCGAGTTATTTAATTTATAATGATTTAGCAATAAAGGCAGTACCCGGGTTTTAATTTTAGTTGAATATTGTACTGCTATACTTAACCATTCATGCCGGATGTATGGATTGCGGAATCTATCTAAAACCTTGTTCGCAAAATCTTCGGCAATATCCCGCTCAATTGCATATGGCACTGCAGGTATAATTTCATTAAATAGCAGGTCTGAAATAAAATTCGAAAAAGTCACATCGTCAATACTTTCTTTAACAGTATTGAAACCTGCAAGAAGTGCAGCCGCACAACTTATCGTATGCACACCATTAAGTAATCGTAATTTCAACTCTCTGAATAATGCTATGTCGGGCGTTATGATTACCCCTTTGTCTGCCTGACTAAAAGTCAATACGGAAGCTATCTTATCATCCCCCTCAATAGCCCATAAGCTATAGGGCTCAGATATGATATTTAAATCATCTGTATATCCACACTCAGTATCCATTTTTTTTCCTAATGCCTTATCCGGTTTTCCCGTGACAATCCTGTCTACCAATGAATCACAAAACTTATTATTTTTCTCGAGCCAATCCATAAATGCCGGTTCCAGCTTATTTAAATGAGCAAGTTCCAGCACTATAGCTTCCAGTTTTTTGCCATTATCCACTATTAATTCGGTAGGTATAATTATCAATCCGCTATCTCCACTACCTTTAAATGCATTGTAACGCGCATATAAAACTGCCAGTAGTTTGCCCGGATAGGAAACAGGAGGATGCTTTCTCACATCATCCACCATAAATTGAATACCAACTTCGGTTGTGTTAGAAATAATCACCTTTAAATCAGGCCCCTTTGCAACATCCAAAATAGCCCCCCAATCATCGGCTGCTGATAACACCCTGCTGATCGCCGAACAAACGACCTGCTCATTCACTTCTTTCGAATTCTCAACCCCTTTAAGATAAATGGTATATAAGTTATCCTGTTTGTCAAAATCATTTACTGCACCTATATTGGTCGATTTTACAACTACAATCCGCCCATTAAACAAGCCATTTCTATTGGCTTTATCAATAAAGTAATCCGGTAGCCCTCTTAAAAGTACCCCTGTACCAAACTGCAGCACTTTTTCGGGGAGTTCAAATATTTCTTCATCAGGCACCTGTAAACCTGGTGTATCTATTTTTTTTAAATTATATCTTGATAGAATCATATTCGCTAATCAAATTTTTACCAGATGATTTTTTAAGGGGTCCATTGCTTATCCATTGCCCAAACCGCATCAATATCCTGAGGCGATGGACTGCCAGTCGCGGTATATAAATTATTTTTAAACCATGCATAATCGCCCCCTTGCCTGTGGCAGTTATAGAAATAAACTCTTTGCCCCCATTGTACCCCTTTTGAGCTGGCTGCCTGATAAATAGGCGCATCGGCCATGTTATTAGCAAAACTGCAGTCGATTAAATAAAACTGAGAGTCGAGATGGTATCTTCCAAGTTTAAAGCCATCGTCGCCCTTAAAGGTACAGCGTACTAACACTGTTTTTTGTTGTTGATTTTTGGAGCCGTCGTGCCATATGGCAGCATCCTTACTATGACAAATAAATGTGCAATCCTCGGCATATGACCATCCCCTGGGGCAATAAAAATCAACTCCGCCTTCCATCAGGCAATCTTTAAAATAAAATAAACCGGTGCTGCCGTTCCACGGGCTTACGGTATCGCCTCCATGAGCACGCAATGCGCAATGTATTACCTTTAACCGGGTTGTTTGAAAGGACCGCAAGGCCATCTGGTGCCCGTTAATACTTACCTTTTTTTGAGTGATGCTTCCATTAACAGCGCAGCTTATTACAGTATCCTGCTGATGGTTAAAACCATAACCATTTATAATGGTGAGGTCTTTTAGTGTAATATCACTGCCTTTTAAATTTAATGTGGCAACACCCCAATCATCGGCATTCCCTTCACAACGCCAAATATCTCTTGCAATATCAGTGGTAATAATTGTATTGTTTTCATCTTCACCAATGAGTACCACATGATTTTTTGCGATGAATACTTTTTCGTGATAGGTGCCTTTTTTAATTTTGATAAACCTGTCTGCAGCCGAAGAATCAGGTAAGCTATTAATGGCATCTTGTATGGTTTTGTAATCTCCGCTTCCGTCCTGCGTAACTGTTAAATACGTTGGTGGTTTGGCAATTTGTGCCAGCAATAAAACCGGAATAAATAAATTTAATATTAATAGGGGTGTTTTTTTCATTTAGAATTTATAAAAGCTTATGGTGCTGTTACCAATGAATTATTGTCAGCGCCGGATTTAAACGCAACCTTGTTTTTTGCTTTGGATGTATCTGTATCTGATAATTGTATTTGCGCGGATTTTTTACCGCTTATTTTTAACAACAAATGCGCATTACCATAAGTAATATGGTTTAATGCAATCCCGTTACCATTTTCAATGTTAATAAGCGGGTTGGTATCCTTGCTTTCCAGATAAATGTCTTTAAGACTAATATCTTCGGCGTCAATAATATCAACACCCTGATCGGTTTTTAACGACAGGTTTTCCATATGGATAGCTTTGATGCTCATTTCCGGCAGGCCTCTTATCAGGATAGCTGATTCAGCGCCATCGCATACTATATTACTTACATAAAAGTTCCTGAATTGTGGGGTTGCGTCTGTTACTGGGACAACCGCTTCATCTTTAATATCCTCTGTAGACGAAGGCGCTTTAGCGACATAGTACATATCAAACAGGATAGCCTGGTGTACAATATCCTTCATATTGATATTTTTGATATATATATTTTCGACGACACCCCCACGCCCGCGTGTGGTTTTAAATCGCAACCCTATATCGGTATCTGTAAATGTGCAGTCAGTAACAAACACATTCCGTACCCCGCCAGACATCTCACTGCCTATTACAAATCCGCCATGGGCACGATGCACTATATCATTCCTGATAATTACATTTTCAGTAGGCACCCCTCTTTTCCTGCCTTCCTCGTCACTCCCCGACTTTATACATATACCATCGTCGCCGGCATCAAAGGTGCTGCCTTCAATTAAAACATCTCTGCATGATTCAACATCAATACCATCCCCATTTTGAGCATTCCAGGGATTATCTACGTGAATATTTTTTAATGTAAGATCCTGGCAGAGCAAAGGATGAAGGCACCATGCAGGTGAATTTTTAAACGTAACATCCTGCAGCAATATATTTTTGCAGTTAGTAAATACGATCATGTTTGGCCTTAAAAAATCTTTTATTGCCTCATAATCCTTTATAGATTTTCCCGGGAGTATTACACCGGCAGCAGGTGTTTGTGAACCAAGCAGAGCGCTTTGGGAGGGATACCAGTATTTACCATTTTCGCTAACAACGCCGCCCGATGCTACAAGGCTTTTCCATCCGGCATCGGTCAATTTATCTTTGCTCATGGGGCGCCAAACATCACCATGCCCGTCAATAACCCCCGCGCCGGTAATGGCTATATTTTCAAGCCCGTTTCCCGAAACAGGTGATTGGTTGCGCATCGCTGCATGCCCCTCAAAATTACCTTCAATAAGCGGATACTGGCTTTTATCGCCTGTAAACTGCAGCAATGCACCACGGCTAACATGCAGGTTAACATTGCTTTTCATTACCAGCGGCCCGGTTAACCATGTTCCGGGTGGTATCAGCACAACACCGCCTCCTTTCGCGCTACAATCTGCAATAGCATTATTTATGCTAATTGTATTTAATGTATGATCTTTTGTTTTAGCGCCGTAATTGATGATATTGAAAGTATCCGTTTTAAATACCGGGCTACTTACCTGGGGCAGATGCTCCCACGAATATTGCTGGGATTGCGCCCGGGCCGATACTGAAGCAACAACAAGCAACACCACGATATAACATTGTTTTTTTATCATAGTCATGTCTTCTGTAATTAAATTATAATCCCAATCATTTTACAGGCTTAACTATATTATCAGCTAATGGCAGTTGTAAATCTCTTATACCTTTTAACACAATTTCGGCTATTCTACGGGCACCCAATTCATTAAAATGAGTATCGTCATTACGCCCCTCAGGATAGTTTGGATTCTCACCCGGTTCAAGGTGGTTGAAGAAGAGTTTAGAGTTCTCGGGACCATATTTATCAAAAAAAGACCGGCTTAATTCGTCTACGTCAATCAGCGTCACGTTGTTTTCAGTTGCTACTTCACGAACGATTTTTGAATATACTAGATGCGTTTCTTTAATATGGCCCGTGGTGTCAAAATTTCTCCGGGTAACAGGTGTAAGTAAAATGGGCGTGGCCTGTTTACTTTTAACATCAGTTACAAACTTTACCAGGTTAGCTTTAAATTCAGCTTCGGTTGTAAAACTTGCTTTTGTTTTTACTTCATCATTGTGGCCAAACTCAATAAATACATAATCGTCCGGCTTTAAGTCCTTTAAAATTTGCGCCCATAAACCATCTGTAATAAAGGTTTTGGTACTGCGCCCATTCCTTGCCAGGTTATTAACAGTTACTGTTGAGTCAAAATATTTAGCAAAGGGCATTCCCCATCCGGTTTCGGGGTATGCGCTAACTTGTTTAATAGCCATAGTTGAATCACCGGCCATATAAATTGTAAAATGCCTGGAAGGCATGGCAAATGCACATAGTATAAGTAAACTTGTTATTAATAAAAAAATCCTACCGCCTTTATACTTATTTGTTTTATTGCGCATATCAATTTACATTTTAATATAAGGCTGCCTTTTTGTGGCAGCCTTACTAATCATCTCAAATAATTAAATTTAGTATCCAGGGTTCTGCGTAAGTTTTGGATTTGCCTGAATAGATACAGCGGGTATAGGCAGCAGCTCGCCATGATTTGGCTTAAACAGCTGCGCCACATCTGTAATATATGCAGCAGTTAGCGCACTCACCCATGCTACCTTTGTATTATTAGCAGGCGCTGATGAAGGTGTTGGCGCATATAATGAATTTCCATATATCAATGTTTGTGAAGCGTTTTGATAGTACATAGATTGTGGCAAATTATTATACGGCGCCTGCTTGTTCAGCATCAATGTTAAATTTGCCCTTGTTGTTGCAATTGTTGAATTTAAAAGGTTCCAACGGATCAGGTCAAACTTTCTGATACCCTCGCCACCAAATTCAAATGAACGTTCACTAACAATAGCATTAAAAAAGGCCGCATAAGTTGTAGGAGTAGTGCCAATCAGCGCGGCATTGCCACCAAAGCCCCTGGTTCTAACTTCGTTAAAGGCACTTATCGCAGCCGCCGTTGGACCTTGATTTATTTCATTATCACTTTCAGCAAACATTAGCAGGATATCCGAGAAACGCAGGATAGGCCAATCTACCCCAAAATATTGTGCAGCCGATGTTGGCGCAATACTAGGGTTTGTTATCCAATCGCGCCTGAATTTACCACTGGCAAGGGTTATTATTTTTTGCAAAACCTTAGTTCCATCAAGATTAGTAAAATATGGGGCTATAGTTACATCACGGCGCAAGTCATTAGTATTAAAAGCATAAAAATAGGTTGGCACAGCCGTTAACGATGAATTACCCAGGTTGTTTACCCGCGGACCATCATAATAACCCAACTTACTATCACTTGATGAAGTACCGCCACCCATTGCAACCTCAAACATCACCTCATAATTAGGGTCTGCTGTATGTGCATCAATATAACTTTGGAAAAGCCCCTGAAAACTGGGGTTTAGCGTATGCTCATCCCGACGGGCCATCAGGTCGCTGCACTCGCTGTGTGCTATCGTGTAGTAGGTTAAATAATCAGCATCGCGCGACATGATTCCTGTGCTGTTTCTTAATGAATAACCTCCGCGGAATAGGGCAATACGGGCACGCAATCCCTTAACAGCACCCTTTGTGATCCGTTGATCACGCCCGGTGGTAACGTCAGTCCTCCACGGTACTAATGCTTCGGCTGTTAACAGATCGGCTAAAATGTGATCATAAATTACATCACGGTCGGTACGGGTAAGATACAAAGTTGGCTGATCGGCTGAGGGTACAAACGGGGCAGGTACATCTCCCCAGTTGCGTATCAACTCAAAATAAAACTGTGCCCTTAAAGTTAGCGCTTCACCGTATAACCTTTGCAGCAACGGCTGGTCTGATGAGCCTGCACTGGTATACGCAGGCATTAAGGGGATATATTTAATACAAATATTTGCCCTTTCTATCCCTGCATACAGGTCTTCCCAGGGGGCTTCCAATTGCGCGTTATTGGGGGTTGCCTCATAACGTGCAATATCCCGACGATCATTATCAGGAGCGCTACTATTTGCAGGCCCTACCATCTCATCCTGGTCAACGGTGTAATATAAACTCAACCTTGAGCCATATCCTGAATCGCCGGCCAATTTAGCATATACTCCCAGCACCGATTCAGTAGCATTAGCTACATTGCTAAATGCGGTGGCTGTACTTACAGAGGCAGTTGGAGTTTCAGTAAGATACTTCTTACATGAAAGAACCGGACCGAGCATAATAATTACAATCAGGCTCAGAAAACGATATATTAATTTCTTTTTCATTTTTGCGAATATTAATGTTTACAAAGTAAGATTTACGCCCATAATATAGGTGTGGGTACGTGGATAGGCGGAATAATCAACACCGGGTGTTACCGCGGTAGTGGTGCGGGTATTTACATCAGGATCATACCCGCTATAGCCGGTTATTAGTGCAAGATTATTACCGGTAACAAATACCCTTAATTTCTTGACACTTATCCGCCTTAAAAATGCTGGTCTGAATGTATAACCAATTGTTAAATTGTTTAACCTTGCAAAAGCACCGTTTTCAACATCAGCCGAAGTAACGTAGAATGCTGCCGCACCTGTAACCGGAATAGATGTTTTCGCCCCGGCATTAACAGCATTTAATACCTCTGGTGAAGAGCCAACAGCCACATTGTTACCACCTATCGTAACTATTTTCTCTATAACATTACCGTTGCCATCAACCGTACGCCAGCGATAATCCTCTGAAGCCAATAGATTAGTATTGTAGGTATAACCGTTAGTAAACCCAATTTTTGAGGCGTTCAGCACGCTAACTAAATCCTGGAAGTTGATAAAAATGCTGGCATCAAAATTTTTGTATGTAAATGTTTGATTTAATCCCCCGGTGATTTTAGGAATTGTATTACCTAATATTTTCTGATCAGCGGTGGTTATTACGCCATCACCGTTAAGGTCTTTAAATTTAGTTAAACCAGGTTCTGCTGTTCCGATAACTTTGGAGGGATCAACTACACCCGACTTTAAGGTATATTGATTATTTGCAGGGTTATAGTTAAAATCCGATGTTTTATAATAGCCATCGCTTACGTAACCATAAACACTGCCTATCGGCTGTCCAACTTGCACAACAAAATCATTAGGTTGTCCGGAAACGCCCCATCCTGAATATTCTGCAATTGAATTTTCGCCTGGAGCCAGCGCTAATACTTTATTGGTATTGTATGAAACATTAAAGTTGGCTGTCCAGGTAAAATTCTTCTTTTGGATGATTGTGGAATTTAATTGGAATTCAAGACCCTGGTTTTGTGTTTTGCCCACATTTTGATATTGGTATGGATAGCCGGAACTTGTTGGAACAGGTACCTGTAATAACAAATTGCTGGTTGTGCTTCGGTAAGCATCAACCGATGCCTGGATACGGCCTTTTAATAAAGCGAAATCTAAGCCCACATTATTAGAAACTGTGGTTTCCCATTGTAGCTTTTGGTTAACCAAATTTATTGGCGCATAACCTACCGAAGTAGTGCTTCCATTTAAGGCATACAAAGCCGAAGAGGTAAATTGCGTTTGGGTAAGATAATCAGGTATACGATTATTGCCTGATGTACCGCGGCTGATACGAAGTTTTAAGTCAGATACCGCGGTGAAATCTTTCATAAAATCCTCGTCAGATATTCGCCATGATAGTGAACCGGAAGGGAAATATCCCCATTGATCGCTCGGCTCAAATTTAGAGGAGCCATCCGCGCGAAGGGTAAATACGGCAGAGTACTTTTTATCCAGCGTATAAGTGCCGCGTCCGAAGAACGATAACAAATGTGAGACCGTGCTGGTATTTTGCGGATAGGTAGGCACAATTGTACCTTGGTTTAGCTGATTCAAGGCGATCTGGGGGGCAATACCTATTGGGAATAATTTAAATTGATTATTTAACCCATCGGTTTCAATGTTATAAAATTCATTGCCTAATACAACGTTAAAATCGTTCCTTTTGGGGTTATCGGCAGCGTTGCTGAAAGTAACAACATTAGATAAATCTAAAGTATTGGTATTAAGTTGATTAATCCCGCCCAATGGCTGGCCGCTACCATTTATCATGGCATTAAAAGTAACAGCATCATCAAATGAGTTTTGCACTTGCCTGTTATAATCAACACCTAGTGTTGATTTGAAAGAAAAATATTTATTGAAGGTATAGTTCAAATAACCATTTAAATCAGTCACATACGTATAGTTTTTACGGTATTGCGCATCTGAATTTACAATAGGATTAATTAAACCTAAATTATTACCCGCTTCTTCACTTTCGGTAAGTAAAGTTTGATCTTCTTGCGTGTCTGATACACCTGGGAGGGCAAAAGGAATATATGCAATAGTATTACGCAGGTTATTATACGTTGCCCCCTGTGCACTTGATACATCAACACCTGAAACTATCTGTTCGCTATAACGGGCATTAAATCCAAATCTAAAATGGTCGCTGGCTTTATGGTCCAAACGGAAACTGATCAATTTTCGGTCATAGGCTGAGTTAATTACATTTTCAGTTTGCTGATCATCTGTAAAACTTAAATTAAACGTTGTTGCCGCGTCTCCTCCGGTTATAGCTATGTTATGTTGCTGCTGTAAAGAAGGCTGATTAAATACTTTCTGCTGCCAATCAATAGGAGTTATAGTTTTAAATCTGGATAAGGCAGCATAATCATTCCCATAATCGTTCGCAAAGTTCGTACTGTCAGTAGGGTTGCCACGGGTTCTTTCATATTCATAAGTAACAAAGTCATACGGGTCCATTACAGCAAGCTCCCGGGCCAGCTTTTTAAATCCTACACGTGCGTTATAACTTACTGTTGTGGGTTGTGCATGGCCTCCCTTTGTTGTAATAATCACTACACCATTTGATCCACGTGCACCATATATAGCAGTTGAGGCAGCGTCTTTTAACACATCAATCGATTGTATATCTCCAGGTGAAAGAGAATTTAAACCGTTTTCCACCTGTACGCCGTCAATTACATATAACGGGTCATTACTTTGTGTAATGGAACCTCCACCACGAACCAATACTCTAATTGAGGCATCAGGCGAACCGTCTGACTGACTAATCTGCACACCAGCTAAACGGCCTTCTAAGGCTTCCCCCAAAGATGCTACGGGTATATCGCTTAATTGTTTAGCAGTAACTGATGAAACCGCGCCGTTCAAATCGCGGCGTTTAACGCTGGCGTATCCGATAGCTACCACCTCATCCAGTTGCTGAGCATTGCCATCAAGCTGTACATTAATTTCAGACTTGTTAGCAGGAACAGTCACTTCTTGCGATTTGTACCCAACAGATCTAATTACTAAAACAACGCTATTATTATCCAGCCCATCAATCTTAAAACCTCCCTTGGCATTGGTTTGTGTGCCATGCGTGGTATTTTTGACAACAACACTGGCCCCAACTAATGGTTCCCTGGAGTCTTTGTCACTCACCAGACCACTTATTGATCTGGTTTGAGCAAGAGCAGTACTACATAGAAATAGTAGCATGCAAATTTGAAGTAAAAATTTGTTCATAATTTAATTTAGTTAGTAAACAATAAAGTGCCGTATGCCCGGTTCAAGGCACATCTTTTCAATACAGGAAAATTGCTTTATAATGGTTTATAATTTAAAGACTGAAACAGAGCGATTTGCATGCAATTTTGTTCAATCTCTATAACAAGGTTAAATACTCTTATTTAATTAAAAAAGAATATACGCAACTAAAACTGTGCAAACGTTCCCGGCAACGATTGCGCTGAATATCGTGGCGAGGTGACGAAATAATAAACTAGTTAAATTAAAAATTTAGTTTAATTTAGATACCTAAACCCGGCGCACCTTATACGCCAGTATAAAGCTGACATTGCAAAATGATTAGCAACAAAACCAATTATGTTTGAATCATATACAATAAAGGATATAGCGAAAGCGCTTAACCTGTCAACCTCAACCGTATCAAGGGCATTGAACGGCAGTTACGAAATTGGCCCCGAGACAAAAAAGCTTGTATTGGAATATGCCGAAAAAATAAACTACCGGCCAAACCCAATTGCGTTAAGCCTCAAGGATCAAAAAAGTCACTCAATTGGTGTCGTGGTGTGCGAAGTGGCGAACAACTATTTTTCGCAGGCTATAAATGGCATAGAATCTATTGCCTACAACCGCGGGTACCATGTTATTATTACCCAAACCCATGAGTCATTTGATCGGGAATCTGCCAATGTGCAGCACTTATTATCAAGGCATGTAGATGGGCTTTTGGTTTCGCTTTCTGCCGAAACAACTGATGTTGCCCATTATAAATATTTACACGAAAAAGGATTTCCAATTGTATTTTTTGACAGGGTTGCGGCTGATATTAACACCCACAAAGTGATAGCTAATAATTTTAAAGGAGCGTATGAGGCTACAGAACTTTTAATAAATACCGGTTTTACTAAAATTGCTCATTTAACCAATTCAAATAATTTGCTAATCAGCAGGGATAGATTTAATGGCTTTAAGGCAGCCCTTGATAAGCACAATATAAGTTTTAATTATGCATGGTTAAAATATTGCAACCATGGTGGAATGATACAGGAGGAGGTTGAACAAGCAGTAAAGGATCTTTTAAATTTAGATGACCGCCCTGAAGCAATTTTTATAACCAGCGACAGGCTTACCACATGCTGTATGTCGACATTAAAAAACCATGGCGTAAAAGTGCCTGATGGGATCGCGATAGTAGGCTTTACCAATTCTGACGTAGCCGGATTGTTTGACCCTCCTTTAACGGTAGTTCGCCAGCCAGCTTTCCAGATGGGGCAAATGGCCACCGAAATGCTGATCCAAACTATTGAAAGCAAAAGACCAATTGAAGACTATATTACCCGGGAAGTTGAAACCGAGCTTATAGTACGCTGTTCATCAAAAAAATAAATTAAATTTCCGGGTTGAAATCAATTTAGTGTAACTGAACCTTTATCCGCTCCATCAGTAATAACAATACGCTTCGGCATGTTTCCGGCCGGTGTATTTAATATGTTGATACCACTTGTTTTATCACCTTTTGCATTAACTAATGTAGAAGTATAATTACTATAGCCAATATTGTCCAGCGTGAAATTACGGGCATTATCAAGAGTAATCAGTATGGGTGATAAGGATAATATCTTAACATTTTTCAAGGATATATCTGATGCCTCAGTAGCCGTGACCGGATATAAAGCAGATATGGTTATATCCGAAAAATGAATATGATTTACCGGCATTTCCGGCAGTCCGGTTATTGAAATGGCGGTTTTAGCATTATTACAAAAAATACTATTTATATAAAAATCCTGGAAACGCGGAGTGCGATCATTTACCTCAACATTACTAAGTTTTTTCTCATCCTCATAATAAGTACTAAAAAGTATGGCTTCATTTAAAATATCGTGCATATAAATATTTTCAATATAAATATCATGTACCAAACCACCCCGGCCGCGGCTACTTTTAACTCTTATACCTACATCTGTATTAATAAAATCACAATTGGTTACATATACATTACGCATGCCGCCATCGGTGTTACTACCAATAACAAACCCTCCATGCGCATGATATACAATACAATCGGCAATTACAATATTTTGTAAAGCTTCATCACCAACCGCCCTACTACCTTTCGAACTTGATTTCATGCAGATCCCATCATCCCCTGCATTAACCGTGCAATGGTATACAACAGCGTTTTTACAGGACGACAGATCGATACCATCGCCATTTTGCGCATAATATTCGTTATTTACCTGCACATTACGGATAATAAGATTTGTACAGAAACGTGGGTTAAGTACATACATGGGCGAATTTTTAAAGGTGGGTCCATCAATCAACACATTGTCGCTGTTGGTAATCGCCACCAGTGTGGGCCGCATAAAATCCCGTGCAGGTAAATAGTCTTCGGCTGTAAGTCCAGTTTTCCTTTTTAATTTCTTTAAATATTCCTCGCCATCCATTGCCTGTTTTGTTGGCCAGTACATACTACCATCGCTACTTATAACCCCACCAAATTTAACCAGGTCGTTCCACAAGGTTGGCGCGGCTTTTTCCTTTTTTAAAGGCCGCCAGCTATCACCTCCGCCGTCAAATACACCTTCACCTGTGATAGCCACATTTTTAAGATTATTGCCGGATATAGGCGATTTTGTTCTGCCCTCAGGCATTAATATGGGATACAAAGTATGGTCAGTACTAAAAATCACCAATGCGCCACGCTCACTATGCAAATTCACATTACTTTTCAATTCGATAGGCCCGGTAAGCCATAAACCGGCAGGAATAAGCACCGTACCTCCCCCTGCCAATGAACAGGCATTAATTGCTTTATCAAAAGCTTCGCTGTTAAGGGTTTGCCCATCGGGTACTGCACCATAATCTTTAATATTATAGATGATGTTTTTAAAAGATGGCTCAACAATCGCAGGCATTTTAAAAGGTGCATGTGCCAGGCAATCATCTAATGTTTTAAATGAATAAGTTTGGGCACACACACTTACCGATAATAAAATACCAATCATTAGCGGGTAAATCATCTTAAAATTCATACGTTTTTGGCTTATAATTTAGTGTAAACGTATAATTTAAAAAAAACTTTTTATGAGAGAAGGCCATTTATTTCTACGGAATCGATTGCGTAGGCCTTGAGGTGGGATCGAACCCTTCTAAACTTTTACCAAACGGATGCCAAAGCTTGTAAATTTTGAAGTAAATGGTTCGAGTTTAGGGCTGCTTCTAACGCAAAAGAGCCTCTAATCTTTCGACTCGAGGCTCTTTTGTTTTGGATGATTTTATAAAAAACGCATTAAATCTATGTAATCCCTGGTTCAGTTAATGTTTCCTGAATATTAAACCCATAGATAAGGATATCGCCTATTTGTTGTTTACTTGCCACGTTTATAATTACATGCGGAAACATATCTACATTGGTTATAAAATATGTTTCATTACCTATTTTTGCCACATCGTTATCCACGTTTATTTCATTAAGTGATATACTCAGGCCTTTGCCAATGGCTTTAACAACGGCTTCTTTACTGGTCCAATATTTATAAAATACATTCAGCTCGTTGTTTCGAATATCGGCCCATTCATTCGCACACCACAGGTCTTGAAAATCCTCAATATCCAGTTCTTTAATAACCTCTGCATCAATACCTATTGTTGTTGTATCGTTTGAAATAATACAGCCAACAAAATTACCGGAATGCGTAATATTAAATCCTACCAGGTCATTCTCAAAATAAGGCTTACCATAGGCATTATACTTTATTTCATTTAAATTTATCGCGATGCCAAAGTCCTGCAAGCCCTGTTTTAACAGCAGTTTACCGAACAAAGAGGCGTGCGCATCCTGCCATCTTCTGAACTTCTTTATTTTCTCCTGCTGATCTGCGGGCAAAAGGCTCAGTTTTTCCATAAAAAGCGGTAAGCTTAATGGATCATTAATCAAGTAATAGTATAACGATGTCATAATATATAAATGAAAATACTATTGAATAAAAATAAACATTTTTTGTTTAAAACTTGTTTTTAAGCCTTCTAAACAAATAAGCTGTAATTCCGCAAACAGCTATAACAGGCATCAAAAAAGATACTTTTTTAATGGGTTTAATTGCATCCCTGTACAATTTTCGCACAAAGGCATTTGAGAAATCACCAAATTTATGAAAAGGACTAGCCCAGCAATAGGCTAGTGTAAAACCTACCTCACCATCCAAAGGGACTACCCCGTGATGCCAATATGGCGGAATATACAGGGCATCCCCTTCTTCTACATTCACCATTAATGGATCAAGGCTAATGTCCGGGTTTAATACATGTCCTTCCATGTGCAGCTCCTGCTGCATAAATGCAGCAACATGTATTGAATTTTGAATCCCCGGTGAAAACAAAGCAACCTTCTTACCACCTTTAATTTGGCACATCAGGGTTTCATCAGTATCATGATAATGCCACGTAGTTGCGGCTCTGCGATACATGAACATTCTCATGCGATCATATAACCTGGGCTTTGGTGAATCCGGTAAAAATTTAAAGCCCGGCAAGTCTGCGATTAATTCTCCAAAGCGGCTACCACGAAAAATCGGTTCTGATGGCATACTAAATATATGGTCTGTGCCACTAAATAGCCTATTTATTGCCTCATAAAAACCCATTTCTATTCCCATCCTGTTTTTAACCCGGCCATAATTATGATGCGGATACGCGCAAAGACGAAAATCCTCACAAGTAGATTTCCAATAGTCAATATCGCCCCATTTATTTGATGCAGGCCAATGCTTAATTGCACCTTTTATAAGGCAAGGCTGATTATTATTTACCCATTTTTTTATAAAAGCGTCTTTGCTTAAGCTTTCAGCGTTTACAACCGGCACGCTTTTAGCATTAGCCATACCTGGTACAATATGAAAAAATTCTTGAATTATTTTTTCCATTTCGGCAGGTTCTTGTTCAATCAAAACTGGATTACTCATTTGAAAAGTTGTTTAATCAGTTATACAATATGTAATTATTAAAAATTAATGGAGAAATTATAATAGGGAACTGGCTAGCATACTATCTATTTTGTAATGATTAGATACATATTCCGCTTTGCCTGAATCCATTTTTAATATTTTATCTGCTACGTCAAAGTAATGGTCGTCGTGGGTGATGGCAATTATAATTTTACCCTGCTCCCGCATTTCCGGAAGTATTACTTTGTAAAAAAATCTTCTGTATTCAGGATCCTGATCGGCAGACCATTCATCGAATAAATAAATCGGAGAATCTTCAAGAAAGCACTGCAGCAGTGCCAGTCTTTTTCTTTGCCCGGCAGAGAGATCGATAGTGCTGTATTCATTATCCTTAAGTTTTACCTTGTCAGTTAACCCCAGCATAGTAAGATAATCAGCTATTACTTCATCAGGTTGCTCGGTATCTATACCATAAAGCTTTTCAAAAAGATGACAAGGGTTAAATACAGCAGAAAAGTATTCACTTAACGCAGCACATTCCACAGCCTTTCCGTTGATTGATATTTTACCTGAAGTAGAGGGATATAACCCGGTAAGCAATTTAGCCAGAGTAGTTTTGCCGCTTCCATTACCCCCGATAATAAATATGATCTCGCCCCGTTCTGCTTCCAGGTCAATCGGGCCTATTGAAAAAGTCTCTCCGCCCTTATTATTTTTATACTGATAGGTGACTCCTGTAGCTTTAATATTTAAAACACTTTGCTTATCAATGGCTGACACTAACTTACCGCTATTAAGATCGGCCGGAATATCGTTAATGAACAACTGTATTCTGTTCCACGCAACCCTTAATAGCATAACGCCCGGAACAGAGTTTAGAATTACATTTAGAGGGCCATTTAAGTATAATAAAAGGATTACAAAGTTTGCAACCTTATAAAGCTCAATATCAGGAAATAGCTCCGGTATACCAAAGGCTGAAAGGCCCATTAAAACCATGAGCGACAACTCACCAAGTAACGAGGCATATAAGAGCTTGGTTTGGGCTATACTGCTTTTCTCGCTAAATTCATGAGCCGTATTGGCAACGTCATCACCATATGCAACTCTTTTTGATTGATGTAAGCTCAATTCCTTATATCCGTCAATAATGCCGCTTAGCAGCCTCATAAATGTATTTTGGCTATCTCTTGCTTTTTCAAAATAAACATGCGTGGCCCTGCTTATGGCTGTGTAAACTATTGAGATAACAACAATAAGCGCAATTGTAAGTATTGTTGCCCATAGCTCAAGTGTTGCCAGGTACAGAAAAATACCTGCCACTGTAACTGTGCTGCTAATAAGTGCCACAATCATGTTTACAGCGTTACCTATTGTGCTTACATCATCATTAAGGGTAGAATATATACGCCCTTTGTCAATCTTCTCAAACTTGTGATAAGATGTAGAAAATATCTTTTTAATTAGCTTAACTCTTACATCATACACTACTTTACGTGTTGTATTAATTAAGCTTACTTGTACGTAACGCCTGCCGAGCAGGTATACCAGCAACATTACACCGTAATAAAAGGCCAGGTATTTTACTTCTATACTTTCTCTTAATGATGATGTAATAAGCAATATCATGCCCATATTTGACAATCCTGACAGGATGCTCATCAAAGAAATCAGCGGTATTTTACTTTTGAAGTTATAACCCGAAGGCAAGAACAGCGATATGAAATAAGACAGGTAACTGGTAAATATAGACGCAATAATGAGTTTGATCATTACCACAAAACTATCAGGGCTCCAAACCCTTATCGCCCCCCATGAAAACCCAAATACATTTGGCAACAGGTATATACTGTAAACAACCGGAGTTATCAGCAGCACAGCAATAAAAAACTGAAAAACGCTCTTGCTATCAGGCAGTTGCAGCTTTCTTTTTTTACTAATCCGCCCTAATTGAAAAAAGAGAATTAACCCAATAATTACAAATGTATAAACCGCTAACGCAGCGCTAACTATTGTAAAAATTTTATCTCCGCTGTTATCCGGCTCCGGCAGCTTTTTAAGATCCTCTCCTGAAAGCATTGCCATAATTTTGGCACCCAGGTATTGGGCTGCATTGCTGCTGGAATTGGTTAGTATAACAAGCCCCAAATGTTTACCCGGGATAAAAGCGACATATGATGTAAAATTGGGGTTTACACCATCGTGCATAATTTGGCCATTGCCGCTAAGGGAAACCTCCCAGCCCATAGCATAGGACATTAGCCCCGAAGGAGCAACCGTTTCATCGCGCTGATGAGTTATGTAAGCATATTTGTACAGCGGAGAGGTTGTGAGCCCCATTTGAAAGCGCAACCACTTAACCATATCATTCGCGTTTGATATTACATATCCGGCCGCGTTATTACCTTTAAATACAGGCGAATTGTATGCCCTTGCATTTAAAAACGACACTTTATAGCCTTGGGCAATAGTACCATCGTTTACAGGCACACCTATGGTTGTGTGTGCAAGTTGCAAACTATCTAATATCTCGTGCTGTATGTAGTTTTCAAACGTTTTACCTGTTATGGTTTGTATAACCAACGCTATAATATCATAGTTAATGGTTGCATACTCATATTGCGTTCCGGGCAAGTTATGAAGTTGAATTGTGGACACATTTCTTACCGTTTGCTCTAATGCAGCTGCATCATTACGTTGTGGTATAGTTGAAATAGTTTTCCATGGAATTCCACTGGTGTGGTTCAGCAACTGCCGAAGCGTAACGGGTACAAGAGCGTTTTTATAAGTAACTTTAAACCACGGCAGGTATTTCGATACAGGTTCATCAAGGTTGATGTGCTGTTCACTTACCAGTTTAATCATAGCTAATGCTGTAAAAGCTTTACTGCATGACCCTATCTGGAATAAAGTTCCGGGGGTAACTGGTGTCTTACGCTCCAGGCTGCTATAACCGTAAGTTTTTATCTGCTGCTGATCGCCGTTTACAATGGCGATGCTTAATCCCGGCACATAGTTATCCTTCATTATTTTATTAATGAGCGAATCTATACGCCTGCCGGGTACAGCAGGCAGTTTCCCTGCATAGCTATTTAAAGACCCGAGAAACATAAGGGCAACAAACAGCAACATCCCTGCCGCCGGTGCATGTAATTTTTTGTAAATCATTACGTATAAGTTTATTTGCGTAAGTAGGCCAGTAGATATAAGCTTTATAAATATGCTGGCGCAAAAGACAATTGATGTAATTGTTCCGGATTAATTCCTCTTTCAAAAAATGATGCGGTAGATTCATTTGAAGCTTTGCACAATGCAAGTGCAAGCACTTCCGAAGCATCAATAAGGGGTAAAGTTTTCACCTTTAAGCTTTTTACCAATAGTGAAAGTTCGGTACAACCCAAAATAACAGCATCTGTTTGCTCCGCCTCAAAAAAACCGAGCGCCCGCTCCAGTAGTAATGTTGCCCGTTGTGTAATACTCCCTGCGTTTGCTTTAATACCATAAACAGGATTGTAAATCATATTATGAATTACATTATGCTGGAACAGCGGGTCAGGAAGCACAACCTCGTAACCAAAATTTTGTAAAATGCTTTTATACATCCCAAACTTATAGGTTCCATTGGTGGCCATAAGCCCCACCCGCTTTACATTTTTATAGTTCTCTTTTATAAACCTGCAGGTTTCAAATGGCATGTTAATTAACTGAACATTACAGTTCATTTGCTTCAATTGCTGCAGTATTACATTAAAAATCTCCGGTGAATAGGTAGTATTACAGGCAAGGCCCACTACGTCTGCCCCGGCCAGTTCCAGCTTTTTAACAATAGCCGCAATTGAATATGCCGGGTTTATAGTGGTTTGCCCTTCTAAAAAAGAGGTCCGGTCTGTAATGGTACCAGGCAGAGACATCAGTATCACCGGTAAATGATCCTGATCAGATGCGGCCGGGGTTTGATTTAGAATCGCTTGCATAAGGTTTAAGCCCGCTTCAGGCCCCATACCACCCACAATGCCTATTGTTTTGTTCTTAGTTCTTGTTATCATAACATAAGCTCTAAATACTATTCTGACATGGATACCAATACTTTTCGATCACCGGCGTATGGGTTACGGCCATGAGCTAATAATTCATTGTCAAGTATCAGCAGCTCATTTTTCTCCCAAACAGGCGCTACGGTTACTCTTTCAATAGTGTTTAATACCTCTGTAATAATATCTTCGCTAATGTTTTTACCATCGCCAAACGTTACATACATCGGGTATTCTTCGGGCGAATCATAAAGTATGCTTAGTGTTTCCTTCATGTCTTCGCCAAGTTGTATAGGGTGAAACTGATCTATCTGGTTAAACCATAACCGTTCTCCTGTAATCCGGTGGTTGATAATTCCTTTACTGTACTGCTTTAGTTTTATGTTTCCATTTCCGCACCAGGTTAAATCTATTCCATAAGACTTGCAATAAGCTTCCAGCTCGTTTTTGTCCTCTGTTTCAAAAGTCTCCTGCCATGATGGGCCTAATCCCGCACCGCCATGCAAGTTTCTTACATAAATCAACCCTTTATCGGCTATCTCATTTACAATCTCCGGATCCATCTCTTTTAAAATAGCCCGACTATCCGCAATCAGCGTCTCCCCACCTTCGGAAGCAGGCTGAAGGCAGCTAAAAAAAAGCTTGTTCGGCCACTTGGCTGAGTAAGACAACTCATTATGCATGGTGATCTTTTGTGTTTTGTCATATTCTGTAGAGGTATATATGTTAGACGATAATTTAGTGCGTGGTGAATTACCATCGATATAACTCATAAACTTTTCTGAAATCGAATCAACAATGTGCTTAAAGCTTTCTTGCGTATCTATTTGAACACCTTTAAATTTTACAGCAGCCCTGGTTAAAGCATTGTCAATTGCGACAGTATTTGCTTTATAATAACTTATAAATGCATCAGGAGTTAAGTTGGGCAGGCTTATCACCTCAAGCACATTTTTTGTAGTTGGTTTAAGTAGTGTTTCCATAATTCCGTTATTTTATTGGTTAGTAGTTGATATAAATTCTTAGTAATGCTACATCTCTTTATTTGGCCTTACTCAAATTTGCCTTTGCATCTTTAAGTGGTCCTTCAATATCCCACATATCAAAGTTTAATTGCTTCGCCTTAGTTAAATTGGCGTAGGCCAGGTCGTATTTTTTTGTTTGATAGTATACCCCGCCCAACAGACAATAAGACAATGAGGAATCGGGGAATAGCTCGATATTCATTTCCAAAAGTTTGCGGGATAACTCCATATCATGCGACATAAAAGTGTCTCCCAACTCATTTAGTGTGTTAGGTTTAATTGTGCCTGTTGTTTTAAGGTTTTGGATCTCCGTAAGCATCGCGGCAGTGTTTTTTTCACGGTACATCCTGAATAAACTGATGGCCTGGCTTGGATAAACCGAATAAAAGGAAGTTGTAAACAAAGCATTTAAATTAAATTTTGTAGTTAATTGTGAAAGATATCCGGTCATTAATTCTCCCCGGTCGCTATTGGTAAAAAGCACAAAACCCCTCTTATTTTTAACTGAATAAAATATTTCTGATTTAAACCCATTGTTTATTCCATTGAAAAAGGCAAGCGTATCATCAGGCGTTTTTAACAGGAAGAAACCTTCGCTCAGCCAAATGGCATCGCTGCCTTCATTCATCCTGATAACTGGCTTCGTCATGCGTTTTAAACCGGCCGCCGAAAGGTTCTTTTCATTAAACATCCCTATAATCAGGCGGGCATAATCGGCTGCGGTGGTATGCATACCCGATGCCGGTACCGGATCCGCGTTTTTCCATTTTTTTACAGGCACTTCCATGTCCGAATAACCCACAGCATAATCTGTTGGTGATGCCGCGATATGCAGGCTGTCATTTTTTTCAACATATTTCAGATAAGTTGAATTTAAATGAAGCGGCCCCAGTACCATTTTGCTTACATAAACATCATAAGGCTCATTAAGTATTTTTGCCACCACCTTCGCCATGTATTGGAAACCTTCGCCTGAATAAACAAACTTACTGCCCGGCTCAGCTACAATTTCCAGTACTTTCGGATCGTTTTCCCATTGCCAATTTTCTATACCTGAAGAATGGCTCAATATCATATGTGCCGTAATCAGTTTATAACGCGGGTCATGTTTAAGGGGCTCATATTCGAGGTACTGATATAGCGGTTTGTTTAAATCGATCTTTTGCTCATCAGCAAGTTTTTGTACCACATAAACCAATAGCATTTTAGATAACGAGCATGCTTCAAATACACTGTTATCAGTTACCGGGTCTTTATCTTCAAGTTGTTTATAACCGTAATTTTTAGCGTATGCTACCTGATTGTTTTCAATAATTGCTATTGAGCTACCCGGTACACCTACCTCAAGCATCATTTTTTTTACTTCACTGTCAAAAGTATTTGCATAAACCCGTTGATGATCGGATACAAACGAAACAGGTTGCTGCGCCTTTAAGCCAATGGAAAACATGATACCCGCCAGTACAAGTACCAGCTTTGCCACATAGTTAAACACATAACTTTTTTGGACATGATTGCGGAACCAGGGAGTCGTTACCGGATTGCTTAAGCCTTCGGGCTTAAGGTCCGATTCATAAATTGTGTTAGTTAGGATTTTCATAGCTTTAAAATATTTGATCCCGTTTTTAAGCACAGCATATACTGCCCAACCTTTTAAAGGGGCATATGGCTATAAAGCCCATTACCGCGAAGACTTAAAAAAACGAGTAGTTAATTTGTTATACAGCCGAAGAAATCGGCACTTTTTTGGTTAGATTATAATGGCAATGCTTCAAGTAAGCCTTCTGTCATACAATACCTCGCACCCTCCAGTACGTATTCCCTGATCATTAGCTTCAAATGCTCTTCGTCTTCAACCTTAAAGTTTACTTTCAATATTTCGATAAGCTCCTGGTCCTGCTTGTTGAAAAATGTCATTACGTTATCACACACTTGCTTAATATCCGCGGGTGTATTAAATCTATCGTAAATAAATTTTAACATGCTTAACGGAGCTACGTGCAAGCTGTCAACACTTGACACTGCGTAAAAACAACTGTTCACACCATAGAACTGCATAAAATTGATGAACGACTCTTTGTCGAAATTTACAAGGTCAATATCAATATACTCATCACTAAACACCTTAACTTTTTTGGATTGTACCAGTTTTAAATCCTGGAATTCCTCAGGACTAAGATTCATTACCCTATCAATATTTAAGATATCCGCCTCACTATAAATGTTACTTTCATTTAATTGCGCGATGGTTGGGATGAGGAAATTTTCTTTATTTAGCTCACATAATACAGCAGGGGATGCCAAAGCGTCGGACTCACCGATAACTTTTGCAGCGAAGGATGCGAAACTACTCATTTCTATATCGCCAACTGTGTTAATAAAATTCTGGCAAGCATCCGGGAATAATGTTTTAACAGCGGGGAATGTCTTTTTGTAATTACTGCTGATATAGGTCTCTAATAACTCATTATTGCCTTGCCTGAAAATTGACGATTCAGGAAGCTGCGATAGATCCGGCTCTATATTGCACTCAGGCATTATACAAAGCTCTGTATCCGAATTAGCAAATTTGAGCAGAAAGTATCCTATTCCAAGAGCGCTATCTAATGTAAAATTGAGACGGTCTTTTACTTTATCAAAAACCTCAATCAATCTGTCGGCAACAAGGCTGGCCGATTGTATGATAGTATCATCCTTGGTAAGGCTACCGGCCTGCATAAGCACAAGTCCGATACCAGCCAATCCTGTAAAAAGGCCGTATGAATCGCATTCACCTGATTGGTCACATAACTGCTTTACTGCTAAAGCAGCATTTTTAACCATTTCCGGCAAATGGCGTTCAATATCTTCTTCGGCATATAATTGCACTAACCCGAATCCTAACGAACCGTAGCCAAGAGATAATAAGTGCGCCTCAGAAATAGGTGCAGAGGGGGCATTTATTCTTTTCTCTAACTGATTTTTGTCATAAGCAAGTGCCTTATGTACAAGGGCTTTTAAAAGATTATTTTTAAAACTGATGCCAATCCTGTTTAAAACAAAAGCCACGCCGGTATTGCCTATAGCATATCCGTTATTTTTATAATCGCGGTTGGTGATTCCTCCCCAAAAAATACCATTTTCGCTTTGGTAGCAATTATATAATAGCTTTAACGTATATTTTTCAACGTGATCAAGTAACCATAATTGGCCTGTTTTAAGGTATAGCTCATGCGTAAACAGCAGTACACCGGCAATACCATCAGCAACACCATACCTGCTGATGATCCCATTAAAATAGGCGTTGCTGGTATAATATTCCTTTGCTAAGGCAACAGCTTTGTTCAAATATTGCTCCTCGCCAGTAAGCTCACCCATCCTTAAATAAAACATCCCCAATCCCAATTTTCCTTTAAGCAGGCTGTAGTTATTGGTCGGATTCTCAGTTGAATAATTTTCTATCCATTTAATCTCATCTATTATACCGTTCCAAATTGATTTTTCATTGGTTGTTTTATACAATTCAAGCATAAAAAACAATGCTCCTACCCTGCCTCCGTAAATACTATCGGCCCTGGTACCCTTATCATTTTCACCAGTGATCCAATTATCATGGTGTTCCTGCATTTTGTAAAAAATTTCAAAAGCCAGGTCTTTTACTCTATTTTCAAATGTGTTCATAATTATCAAATTTCTATAGCGTTTATATGGTAGTTAATAAGTTCATAGTATTCAGGATAATGCTCTTTTAACTTTAGTTCCAGTAATTCATAAATCAACCGGTTCTTTTTAAAAGTACCGCAGCAATGCATGTAACCTCCGTATTTTCTGTTGGCCTCGTGGAAGAACCCGATATCGCGGGGTATATCAACTTCATTTGGAAACAGGTGGGTAATACTTTTATTAGAGCCATCAGCTAATTGATTAAAAACCATCTGTTCATAAATCACATTGATATATGCCGAGTTAAGGTTTTTAATATTGTCATTAATGTATTGCTCGTTAGCATGCAGAAAGTTGAATATTTCGCGTGTATAGTTTTTAAAGAAACTAACATCGGTCCCACCCAATATCCCGGCATTACTGTACGAAATACTATCTACCCCTTTTAATTTCTGTAAATAATCGGGTATGAAATTTAAACCGGTATATATCTCATTAAAAGTTGCCGTAGCATCCTTTACTGTGGTTTCAAAGTTTTGAGCTACAAGGGCAGCGTTCTCGATCTCTTCAGAAAAAGCATCCCATATAAATATGTCATTATCAACATGTAAAAATGGGGCGTCCTGAATACGATAGGCTTCTATTTTGCCCAATGCCCATAAACCCGGGTGATATTCATTTAAGCTATTGAGCTCTAAAGACACCTTGGTGTAAGGAAGCTTCATTTTATCAATAAGCAAATATTTGCCGAGGTCATCTGTAACCAGTTCAACCTCGTCGTAAAATTTCCTTAACTGCAGGCAGCTTAACGCCAGGCTAAAGTAATTGTACCTCCTTGCCTGCCACCCGCCGTTCATACGCGAGTCTTTCAATGAGTCGCCCGATTGCAAAAAGGGCTTGGTCCAAAAGCTTTGAATTATTTTCATTTTTTTTGATATGGGTTTTAAGTTTGTTTAGAAAGAATTGACGGGACACGGGGATGCTGCGAAATAGATATTATCTATATTGCTTAATAGAAGTATAGGCGACTAAAAGTTTAATCTTCTTGCCATACCGGATTTAACATGTTATTAAATGATCTGGCTCTATTATTTCATTTGTATTATCGATCATTTTAACCAGAATACTGTCGAATATCGAAGTATATAGCTCGATGGTTGCATCATCAATATATGGGGTAGCGTATTCATGCATATTCAGCAGCCGCTCACTATTCAAGTTATAATTAACATTAAATGAGGTGCTTGTTCTTACGAAGTTGTCAAATTCAACACGGTTAACTTCAGATTCGCTCATAGGCTGCAGCTCCATTGCCTCCATTAAATGCCATCTTATAAAGTTAAATACGGTATCAAAATACTCATTCGCAAAATCCTCTTTGCCATTAATAATTTTATTAATTACTGCCAGGGAAATGGTATCGTGTTTCTTAAACTCCGATAGTTTTTGATCAACCAAACCGATAAGTTGCTTCCAGGTGGCGGTCTCGGGTATTTTTATTCTTACCGGCAGTTCATTTACAAAACAACCCAGTAAACGTTCGCCGTTCTGCTTTAATGGCCGGTTAAAACTTAGCAAGCCTACTAAAACATCCGTCTCCCCGGATAACAGGCTCATCGTATACACATAAGCCGCGAATAATATATTTTTGATCGTGGTACCTTCTCTGGCGGCAATTTTCTCCAGGTTTATCACCAGTTCTTTCGAGGATTTTTGCCTTATTGATTTGAATTGCTTTGGCCCTGTGTTATTATTTAATTTTAGTTTCTTACAGTCCATAAGTTCTTTCTTCCAGTAATTATGAACTTCTTTATTATTCTTGTTGATCAACTCCTGTATAATAAAATCTTTATATGCGGGAGTTTGTATCTGGTGCGAAACATTGCCCTGCTTTACTAATATGCTATAAAGCTCATTAAGTTCTGCGATTACGGCGCTCATGCTCCAGCCATCAAGCATTGCACCATAAAATTCAAATAATAATTCGTGATGATGCTCCGATAGTTTGTATACGATCAACCTCCATAAAGGTGCATTATTGGGGTTAATGTGGTTTTTCCGGCTTTGTTCTAAATACGCTGTTATCAGTGAATGTTGAACCGCGTTATCCAAATTACTCAGGTCCCTGTAATCTATTCCTATTTTTATGTTTTTGTATATGATGTGCGCACCTTCTTCAACATTAAACCCTGTCCTCAAAATTGGGTGCCTGTTAACTATTATGTCAACAGCCGTTTGTAATACATCAACATTAAAATTAATGTACATTACAGGTTGCATGTTTTGTTTAAAATACAGCAAATCTTCGGGCCGCGACTTATCACTATAGCACATGTATTTCTCTGTATCGCTCATCGGGTAAACAGCCTCAATATTCGGATCGCTGTATTTTTGCAGATACTGTTGCTCAAAAATCTCAAGCTCCTGCTCTACACGGCTGTATTCATCCAAACCATTCATTAAACCGGCTTCATCTATAAATGCTGCAAGTTGTTTTATGGTGTTATGTTCATATAAATTAGCCAGCGCTAAATTAATGTTGAAGTGATTGTTAAGGGTGCCAATAAGTTTTACAGACAGGATCGAATCACCACCTATCCTGAAAAAATTATCGTTTACACTTATTTCTTTTTTATTTAATATTTCAGACCAGTATTTAAACAGTAATATTTCTAAATCAGTTTGCGGTTTAACATCATTCACATGTTCAACATTTTTTAACTGCATCAGCGTAGTTCTGTCAACCTTTCCGTTTGACGTTACCGGTATTTGATCAACATATATGAAGCTTGAAGGGATCATATAATCGGGTAATTTTGCATTCATATAGGCTATCAGGTCATTTTCATTAAATCCAGCTTCTGTTACCAGGTAAGCCACTAATTGAAATGCGCCATTCGCTTCTTTTGCTAAAACAACCCCATTTTTTATTTTATCGAATGAGGTAACAACATACTCTACCTCGCCTATCTCGATACGATTTCCGCGTATTTTTATCTGATTGTCTATCCGGCCAAGGTACTCTATCTCGCCGTTAGGCAACCATTTGCCAAGGTCTCCTGTCCTGTACAACCGCGATTGGCTATCAAGAGGGTTAACCACAAACTTTTCGCTGGTAAGTTCTTCCCGGTTTAAATACCCTACCGCTACATTAATCCCTCCTATATAAATTTCACCAGGTATCCCGATTGGCTGAAGCTGCTGCTCTTTACTAAAAATATATAAAGACGTATTGTCAATCGGTTTGCCTATTGGTATGCTATGATATTGGGTTGATGCCAGTACTTCGTGATAAGATACGTCGACCGTAGCCTCAGTTGGCCCATAAAGATTGTGCACCCTAGCTTGAGGATAATAATCCAAAAACTGCTGAGCGTCAACAACCTTAAGTTCTTCTCCGCTGGCAAATAAATGCCTGATGCTGTGTAATGAATAGCCTTTATTAAACTCTTTAAGATAAACAAGCAGCATGTTTAACATAGTAGGCACAAAATGTAATACAGTTATCTTTTCTTGCTGGATAAGATTACATAATTGCTCAGGACTTTTCTCAGCACCAGGCTCTGCCAGCACCAGTTTTGCGCCATACATCGACCACCAAAATAACTCCCATATAGAAACATCAAATACCAGCGGTGTTTTTTGTAGAATAACATCCCCGGGCTGCAATTCATATTTGTTTTGCATCCAGCAAAGGCGGTTTAACATGGAAACATGTTTAATTAATACACCTTTAGGTCTCCCGGTTGAACCGGAGGTATAAATAATGTAGACTATCCCATCTGGTTTAGCACAATTACACGGCGCTTCGGCAGCATTGCTTGCTATGTTAACCGGTACAGCCTTAATATTACCCGGTATTTCTACATTCTCCTCGTCCACAAATACCAATTGTGCTGCACTATCGTGTAACATATAGGCAATTCTATCAGGCGGATAAGATTTTGATATAGGTAAGTAAATGGCCCCGGCTTTTAATATACCAAATATGGCTACTATTAATTCAACAGATCTGTCGAGCAGTACGCCAATCACTTTTTGCTGGCAATCAAAATCGGCACGTAAATAATTAGCCACCTGGTTCGACTTTAAGTCTAATTCGCGGTATGTTAATGTCTTATCCTTAAATTGTACGGCAACCCTATCTGGCTGAATTTTAACTTGTTGTTTAAACAGATCAAGAATGGTTGCATCTCCCGGAATTGGCATTGAGGTATTATTGAAATCCTCCATAATGATTTTTTTCTCATCCGGCGATATGATCTCAATGTCCTTTATAACATCCTGTTTATTGTTTAACAGCCTTTGTAATAGGCTTATGTAGAGTTTTGCTATCCGCTGAATATAGTTATCGCTAAACTTACTCTGATGGTATTTTAGCTTTAATTGCATGCCTGAGCTAAAACTAAAGCTGAAAAGCAATTCCATATTTAAAGCATCCTCACCCGAAAACTGCTGTTCTTCCTCAATTTGTAATCCAACCTTTGAGATTCCTTGCAAGTTCTGGCTATTGAGATTTAGTATAGCACGTAGAGAATAAGTGCTGTTTTCGTAATCCTTACTAAGGTTTTGACTGAGGCAGGCAACTAACCGGGGAAAGTTGAATTCAGAAAAATCATTCATCCTAACCGGGATAATATCATTATAGGTTGTTAAACTACCCGCATTCCTTACCGGTACAAAAGCGCATACATCATTAACAGACGAACATTTTTTTGCCAACACGCCAAGCGCTGCCAACAGTATAACACGTTTGGCCGATAAAGAATTGGCAATCTGATCTAGTTTTTCTGAAACGATGGCAGGAATAGTTGTTGTAACTACAGTATACTCCTCAATTACCCCTGTTCCAATATTGTCTTGAAAATAATTATTGAATTCGAACCCTTTTAAACGGTTAATCCAATAGTTACGCATCCTGACATTTTTGTTCGCATTCAATGCCTTCAGGTCAAGCTTTGATTCCATGGTTAAAATTGTGTTTATTGTGATAATTTTATTTCAGCTCTTAATTGCAAAGCTGCGTCAAAACGGCATGTGCGTTTTACTTTTGATGACTATTGCCAAAAGGCAATCAGAAGTTAAATTGAAATGTTTCGGCGGTATTGATTTCTTTATTGTCCTGTACTAAATCCGTATCCCCATATTCAATAATAAGTGCATTAGGGTTAGCTGCTATATTAGCAGTAAGCGTTTCAAACTGTTCCGCAATTAATTCAGCATCGGCTTTTGTAAAGTATTTTGATGCATATTCCAATCTGAAATGAAAGACATCTGCCCCTTCGTTACAGAACAGCGTAACCGGGTATTTAAAGGTTTTATTTTCAAACTCATATTGAATAAATTGCAGGTTGTTTGTTTCTACCAATTCTCTTTCATAATTCTGGAAAACAAACATGACCTCAAATAAACTTTTAACGGTGGCATCCTTACCTTTATTCAGTTCACTTATAATATCTGCAAGATCATATAGTTGCTTACTACTAGCTTTTACAAAGTGATTATGTACTTGTTGAACAAAGCTTTTAAAGGTTGCCTCTGTGTTTATTTTATTCCGTACCGGTAAGGTTTTCACAAACATTCCAATCACCTTATCTACTTCTTCATGTATACGGCCAGCTGTGTTAACGCCTATCACAAGGTCATCTTGCCCGGTTAATTGCGCCAGGAACACATAGAATATGGCAAACAGGCCTGAGAATGTAGTAATACCTTCTTCTTTTAAGAAGTTAAACAGTGGTTGGTAAGTCTGCTTGTCAATAGCAAATAGTACGTTACCTCCTTGCTGGCTGTTATCCTCATGCGGCACGCTGCAAGGCAAATCAAGCACAGGCGCAGGTGTTTCAAATTCTTTTAACCAGAATTCCCGAAGGGCAATATAATTATGTGTCTTTTTAAAGCCAAACTCCCACTCAGCATAATCTTTATATTGAATAGACAACGGCTGCAAATGCTCACCCTTATATATTTTTAAGAAATCTGTGTATAACAACGTTTGCGAAATACCGTCACATACAATGTGATGTACGTCCATTACTAATATTTTTTTCGCAGATGGTAATATGATTATACCGCAACGGATCAGCGGCCCACGCGCCAAATCAAAAGGCCTGATAAATGCATTGATAGCTTCAACAGCATTATCATCATCGCTGATTACTTTCTCAACGGGCGCGCTCAATTCTTCAACTATTACTTGCAACAACTCCCCTTGTTCAACTTTAAAAGTTGTTCGTAAACTTTCGTGGCGTTCTATTAAACAGCTTAATGCCTTTCCAATTTTTTCGGAATCAATTTTGCCACTCAACTCCCAGGCCATAGGCAAATTATAAGCAGTACTGTTTGGGTTTAAAGCATAATTGAAATATATCCGTTCCTGCGTTGCTGATAAATGATACGCCGGGGCAAAAGGGGCCACAGGGATTGTATAGCTGTCATCCTTTTTAGCCGCAGCAACAAGCACAGCCTGTTTTTGAATGGTCATATTTTTAAACAAATCAGTCAGGGCTATCCTCACATCAAATTCCTTATAAATTTTCGCGATCAAGCGCATAATAGTTAGTGAGCTTCCTCCCTGGGTGTTAAACGCAGCATCTGTTGAGATCGCCTTATCGCCCAGTAATTCTTTCCATATAATTAACAGCCTGTTTTCAATATCATTTTGCGGCAATACAAGCACTTCTTCGGCCTTATAATCAGCCAGTTGTTTGTAATTAATCTTTCCGTTACTAAGCAGCGGGAAAGCATCAAGTACCACTACTCTTGACGGAGCCATATAGAATGGAACGTGCTTTTGATTATATTCCTCAAGTGCGCTTAATAATTGGTCACCCTGCAAGCCGGCCTCATTTTTTATTACAAATGCAACTAACGCCTGATCCTGGTTTTCTTCGGTAGCTGCTATAACAATTACATCTTTTAACAGGTTTGATTGCCTAAGTAAAGCCTCTACCTCGTCAAGTTCTATCCTGATACCGCGCAGCTTTATTTGCCTGTCTTCCCTGCCAATTAAATCAATAACGCCACTGGCCAGCATCCTTGCCTTATCGCCTGTTTTAAAGGCTATTACTTCACCTCTCGGCAAAGTGAGTTTTACAAACTTTTTGCTGTTTAATTCAGGATCGTTTAGGTATCCTTTGGTCAAATAATCTGAGACTATATAAATTTCTCCTGTAATTAAAGCTCCGCAAGGTTTAAGGTCATCCCTTAATATCAGTAGTTCTGAATCGGCTATCGGGCGCCCCACCGGGATCCGTTTTTGCTTAATATCTTCAGCCTGTATCCTGTGAAAAGAACGAATCATCGTAGTTTCCGATGCCCCATATAAATTCACCAGCTGTATTCTGTTATTCAAAATATTAAACCAGTGCGTCAATTCTTCGGGAATAATACGCTCTCCCGACAATAGCACATATCTTAAATTTGAGAAGCTATTAGTGTTAACATCTGTGGTATTAATACTGCGGAAAACACTTGGCACACAGTGGATCATTGTAATATTTGAATCTTCAATCCATTTACCTACATTTTCCGGTGAGAAAAACGACTCCGATGCCGGTGGGATACAAATTGTTCCACCTGCTAATAATGGGACAAAAATATCCCGTAAAAAAGCATCAAAATATGGACTGATAAACTGACTGAATCTGTCCTGATTCGTAATATCAAATTCATTAATTTCCCAGTTTATAAAATGTTGTAAGCTGCTATTTTTGCCAATGATGCCTTTTGGTTTACCGGTTGTGCCAGAAGTAAAGTAAACGTAAATACTATCATCGCCATCAAAATCTATTTCAATGTTGCTTTGTGCTGCATTAGCTGCAATGTCATCGAATAAATAAACGTTTGCAACTGCACCAAATTTGTTAGCCGGTTGTACCGCGATAGTGGAGATCAAATATTCAAGGCAGATATCATTTACAATAGCATCTAAACGTGTTTGGGGTTGGGTTCCATCAATCGGCACAAAAACATGGCCTGCATTCATTACCCCTATTATCGCAGCAATAATATCCGTACGATTGACCAGGGATATACCGATGAAAGTGCCTTTTGGTAACTGCTGTTTTACCAAGAGCGCGGTAATGGAATTTGCTTTTTGCAGCAATTCAGCATATAAAACTTTTTGATCACCTTGTTCTATTGCAACCTTGCCCGCGTTTGTGGCAAAGCTATTACGTAATTGGTTTTGAATGATTTTAGAATTCATAATAATGTGATAAATAGGGTTGATATTTATTAGCTATCGTTAGACAGGATCGTTTGAGAAATTCTAACGGTTACTGATCTTAATTAAAAAATTTATCTAAAAAGATCCCGAAGGTGATAACCGTTATAAGCATATCATTTTCGTAAGGCGCATTAATTGTAAAGCCGTCCTGCATGTATATATTTTTGAGTCTTTCAACTTCATCTGGGTTAAAAAAGCCTTCTCTTTTTATCCTGTCGTATGAAAGTATATCCATCACATACTCCGTTTTTTTCTGGAGCAGATAAGGACTGCCGGGAGCAATAAAATGGAATTTCTCACGGTCGAATACCTCTTTAGGCATAAACCGGCTTGCCATTTTCTTTAATATATATTTTTCAGTAAACTCATTTAATTTAAGGTCAGATGGTATACGTGTTGAAAAATCAATCAGGTCTTTATCTAAAAATGGATACCTTACCTCTACCGAATTTGCCATAGCCATCCTGTCGCCATGGTCTGAAACCAGGTGGTCTACCAGTCTTATTTTATAGTCGATGTAGGCCCGTTTATTAACTATATCCAGGTCCTCGATCTTTCTTTTGTCAATAACCGGATGATTAAGACAGTTAATTTCGTCGAAGGAAGCATTCAGTTTGTCAGAATAAAGGCTCCTTTTAACCTGATCATATTCCAGAAAATTTCGTTCGTAAAAAAATGAGCTATCGCCCCACAACTTTTCGCGTAATGCTAATTCATCGTTTTGGGCGAGGTTTTGGATAATATCCATTTGCCGCATTTTATCAAAACGGTAACCAACATATCCGGCAAAAAACTCGTCAGCACCTTCGCCCGACAGGATTACTTTTAATCCTTTGGCCCTTACAGCCTCGGATAAACATAAGGATGCTGTATTATAGGTTTCTTTGATCGGGCATTCGCTGTAATAAATTGATTCCTCCAGCCTGTTTATGATATCATCATAAATAAAGGTTTTTTGATTTAGGTTTGAGTTACTTGCCTTAGCAATAAGCTTTTGGTATACTGATTCTGAGTGCTGCGATTCGATGAAATCAATTGAGAAAGCCTCTTTCGAAATGCCTGGCTGCAATTGACTTGTTTTCATGGTGATCATCGACGAATCGAGCCCACCGCTTAAATAAAGCCCGGTGGGTACATCGGCACGCAACCGCAGGTTTATCGCTTTTTCAAACAAATCCTCTAACTCATCAATGTAGTCAGTTTCTGTTTTATTACCCATTTCAATAGTTCCTTTAGGATAGTTTAAGTCCCAATACTCGGTATTTGTATACTCGCCATTTTGTAAAATGGTGAGGTAATGGCCATTTTCCAAGCTATTAATGTTTTTAAACATAGTCCTGGGGCTTATTAAGCCAGCAAAAGTCATAACTTGGTCTAAACCGGTTAAATCCACTTCCTTGTCAACAAGCGGGTGCGCAAGGATAGCCTTGATCTCGGAACCGAAAATGAATGTGTTTTTTGTAAAGGTGTAAAATAGTGGGATGATACCCATCTGGTCCCTCACACAAAACATTGTATTCCTTTTCTTATCAAAAAGAGCAAAGGCAAACTGCCCGTTCATTCTATTGATGAAATTAATGCCGTACTCTTCATAAAGGTGTACGATAACTTCTACATCAGATTCTGTTTTAAAGCAATGTCCTTTCTGGCGCAATTCCTCTTTCAGCTCTATGTAATTAAATATCTCCCCGTTACAAAGTACAACAACACTGTTATCTTCGTTACTGATAGGCTGCATGCCATTGCTTAAGCCAATAATACTAAGCCTGGTAAAGCCTAATGCCACGTTATCAAAAAGCATAATATTCTGTTCATCCGGGCCGCGATGAATCAGTTTATCATTCATTTTTTGAACAATATGCCTGTCTTCACCGGATACATTGCCGGCGAATTTTATAAATCCGCAAATACCGCACATAATTTGTGTGTTTTAATTATTGTTAACTAATGGGTTGATAAAGAATAAGCCTGCAACAGATGCTGCTTTTTTGGATTGTTTAGGTGTTCGTAGCCCGCTCAGGAAGCGGCCTTACTTGTCAAACTATTTTTTTAATTATATAGTTTGAATGTATACCAATTCGGAATCAAGTTCAATTTCATCAATACTTACCGAACCGTTTTTAAGTGCATTCACCATGATATTTCTGTAATAAATACTTAACATGGTTATTATTTCGGCGCTGTATAATGCTTTACTGTAAATAAATTGTACAAGCATCCTGTTATCGCTTTCAAACACTTCAATTTTAAACCCATACTGGGTAGTTTTTACGTCGCTTAATTTTATGGGTGAAATTTTAAGTCCCTCAATTTCTTCGGTAACCTGAATGTAATTTGCAAAAGCGAAATGTACATCTATGATAGAATCGTAAGTGTTTTCACCGTTCTTATTAAGCATTGTAACCATCTCATCATATTGAAAGTCCTGGTTATCGAACGCCTGTAATACACCTGATTTTACGCGCTGTAAAAAGTCATCAAAACTGCTGAAAGGGTCAACCTGGATCCTTAATGGAAGAATATTTATAAACGTCCCAACAATATTATTTAATTCAGGATGAGTTCTTCCTACAACATCAGTACCAATTATAACATCGGTGTTGCCTGAAACTTTGGATAGCAAAATGTAATAAAAGGATAGCAGCAACATAAAGTCCGAAACACCCGCTACTGCACTGTATGCTTTAAGTGCGGTATACAAATCACCGTCTATCGCCAGCTCTGTTACCGAAGCCTCGGATATATCCTCATATTCTGTATTCTGTTCCTGGGGCAAGTCAAGCTTTTGTAGCTTTCCTGCTAATTTTTGTTCCCAAAAACTTAGCTGCTCAGGTATATTTTTCAAAGCATCTTTTTGCCACGCCGCATAATCAACATATCTTAAGTTGAGTGGCGGCAGGGTTTCTCCCTCATAGATTTTTACAAAATCATTAATCAGTATGCTCAACGAAAGCCCGTCACACACAATATGATGAACGTCTATAAATAATACTGCACCAAACTTTTCTCCTTTTAACAAGCTATATCGCATTAAAGGCGCTTCAGACAAATTAAACGGCTGTACAAAATTGCTGAATGTCTGACTAACGTTTGCAAATTCTTCTTGCTTAAGCAAAACGGGCTTTAATTTAACATCCGGGTTAATTATTTCTACAATACCCGTTTCCGAAAATGTAAAAGAAGTCCGCAGGCTTTCGTGCCGGTCAATCAATGCTTGAAATGCATTTTGCAGCCGTGTTTCATCTACTTGCCCCTCAAGGGTAAAAGCACCTGAAATATTGTATGCCAAGCTATCAGGCTTTTGCAGATACTCATAAAACAAGCGTTCTTGTGCGGATGATATCAGATAATAATCCTTGTTCTCCAACCTTTTAAGTGTAGTATTTTTATACCCGACACTTTTGTTTAATAATTCCGATTGTTGCGCTAAGGTAGGATTACTGAAGATGTCACTTAACTTTATACGTACTACAAGTTTTTTGTATATCTCGTTTATCAGCTGGATGGCCTTTATGGAATGCCCTCCCAATATAAAAAAGTTGTCATCAACACTAATAGTATTTTCTTCTACTCCAAGCACCTGACTCCAGATCGCCGCCAGCAAGAGCTCCTGTTCTCCCTGAGGTGCCGTTATCCCTGCTGTCCTCGTCTTTTGAATTGGTAACGGCAGCGCCTTCCGGTCCAGCTTCCCCGTCGCTGTCAGCGGCATCGTTCCTAACCTCACATAAACTCCCGGTACCATATAGCCCGGTAACAAGTTCCCTAAATATACCCCTAATCCCTCTTCGCTTACCTCTGTTGTGGCCGTGTAATACGCCGCTAAATATGGGTGGGGATCTTTTATCAGCATCACCACGCAGGCACTAATGCCCGGGTAACTCCCCACATGACTCTCGATATCCCCTAGTTCTATCCTCAAGCCTCTTATCTTCACCTGGTGGTCCATCCTCCCCAGGTATTCTATATTCCCGTCTGCAAGCCAACGTACCAAATCCCCTGTATGGTAGATCCGTTCCTGGGTGTTTACCGGGTTAGCTGTGAATTTCTGTTCTGTTAATTCCGCGTTGTTCAGATAGCCCCTGGCTAGTCCTACCCCGGCGATACATAGCTCGCCGGCCATCCCTATCGGGCAAAGCTGACCCGACACGTCCAGTACATATAACCTGGTATTGTCTATCGGTTTACCGATCGGTACCGTAGTTGTCTTTCCGCTCAGCTCGCATTCGTAATAGGATACGTCCACCGTTGCTTCTGTCGGCCCGTACAGGTTAATCAGCCTGGTGCCTTGTTCCCGCAGTAAACGTCCGAACGTGTTTACCTGGCTTGCCGGCAAGGCTTCCCCGCTGGCAAAAACCTGCTTTAAACTATTTAATGTCTTTGAGAGCTCTTCCTGCTCTATATATTCCAGGAACGGGTTAAGCATCGAGGGTACAAAATGCATCGTGGTTATTCCTGCTTCTCTAATCGCCTTGCTGATCACCGCGGGGTCTTTTTCTCCTCCCGGTTCCAGCAGGTAGACCGATGCTCCCGCGAATGACCACCAGAACAGCTCCCATACCGATACGTCAAAAATAACCGGTGTTTTCTGCAGGATCACATCACTGGTATCCAGCGGGTAGTTCTTCTGCATCCATTCTAATCTGTTGATCACCGAATGGTGTTCTATCATTACTCCTTTTGGCCGGCCAGTGGTGCCTGAGGTGTAAATCACATAAGCCAGGCTGTGGCTGTCTACCGGTGGTAGTTCTCCTGCTATTGGCTTGGTTGTAATCGCTTGTATTAATGCTTCTATTTCGAGTAGATGGCTCTCTGCTGTCAGTTCCGGGCTTTGTGCGCCTCTTCCGATCACTACCTTCAGCTCTGCATCGGTAATGATCGCCTGTTGACGCGCTGCCGGGGCATGTACATCAATCGGTACATAGGCCGCTCCGCTCCGCAGGATCCCGTAGATCACCGGCAGCAAGTATTCTTCTCTCCCCAGTAGCACCCCTACCAGATCGCCTTCCTGAATCCCGTAAGTGTTTTTCAGGTACAGCCCTATCTGATGTGATAGCTGATCCAGTTCGCCGTAGCTTAATGTCCTTTCCCTGCATTTTACCGCTGACTGGTCAGGGTTTAACTGCGCCTGACGCTCTAATACTGATATCAGGGTATCTTTTTCCGAATATACCGCCGCTGTCGTGTTGAAGCCCGCTGCTAACGCGCTCGACTCTTCTTCACTTAATAAACAAATAGCCGATAGCTTTAAATCTACGTCTGATGAGACTACACTTATAATATTTTTAAAAAAACCAACAAACCTGTTTATTGTATCCTTGGTAAACAGTTCAGCAGCATATTCAAATTGAAACAATGTTTTTCCGGCCGCTTCAGCCACTGTTAATGTAAGATCGAATTTAGAAGTGTCGCGCTTTACATTAAGTGGCTTTAAGGATGCATCCGAAAGTTGAATTTCGGTTTCGCTGTTATTTTGATATTCAAAAACCACGTCGAACAGTGGATTCCTTGCGGGATCTCTTTCTATTTTTAAATCATTTATTAAATCAGCATAACTATATTCTTGATTTTCGAGCACTTTAAACACCTTGTCCTTAACATTGCCCACGAATTCCCGGAAGCTAAGATCACCCTGTGCCGAGTTCTTTATCGGAAGCGTGTTTACAAACATTCCGATAATATCTTGCAGCGAGTTGTGGTTTCGTCCGGCATTTGAACTACCGATAACTACAGTTTCCCGATTACTGATTTTGGCAATAAACACATTGTAAACAGCCAGATAAAGATGATATAATGTTACACCTTCTTTGGCAGCCAGTTCTTTTAATTTCGCAATTATGTTTTCGTCCAGTTCAAATTCAACAGCACCGCCGTTATAGCTTTTTATAGCAGGATATTCAAAATCAACAGGCAGTTGCAATGGCTCGATATCACCTGAAAACTCGCTCATCCAAAAATCTTTTTTCAGAAGCAGTTTTTCTTTCAGCAAATCTGTTTGCTGCCACTCTGCAAAATCCTTGTATTGTAAGCCCATACCAGGCAAAAAGCCGCCTGTGTATAATGTGATCAGCTCATTGATCAATATATTTACTGATGAGCCATCGGCAATAATATGATGCAGATCAATGATGAGTATATAATGTTCTTCACCAATCTCAAATAATCCAACCCTAATTAACGGGGCTTCAAAAAGGTTAAAAGGGTGAACAAAGTCACTAATGATATCTTCAAGCGCTTTTCCTGCGGCTTTGAAGCGTGAGATTGAAAAATTTACGTGTTCAACTATTTTTTGTACCGGGCCATCATCTGTTAATTCAAAATATGTCCGCAAACTTTCATGGCGATCAATTAATTGCTTAAATGCTATTGCCAGTTTATCTTCATCAATTTTTCCACGCAGTTCTATCCCGGTAGGGATGTTGTAAACAGTTGAAGTACTGTTGAACTGGCTGGCATGAAATACGCGTTTTTGAGCAGCTGATAATTCATATGCAGCTTTAACCGCTGCTGCCGGAATAATTTGATCCGCTGCAGGTTTTAACGCTGCAAAAAAATCAAGTACATCCGCTTTACGCGATTTTATCTGTTCAATAATATGAGGCGTAAGAGATTTTGCATCGCCCTTTACTTTAAGCTCGCCATTTTCGGCAGAAAGCAAAATGCTATGCTCTTTTCTAAGCCAGGTTATAAATTCGTCTGCTTTCATAATGTAATTTCAATTGACTGTTCGTTAAAAACAGTATTGTCATCTGTTAAACCGGCAGCTATAATGTAGTCGGCTAAATTTTCAATTGTTTGCTTATCAAAAAGCACCCTCAGCTGTAATTCGATATTAAAAAGCTGATTGAGCTTATTTATTAGCACCATGGCACGCAGCGAATGGCCGCCCAGCTCAAAAAAGTTTTGATTGATGCTTATTGCCTGCGCATCCAGTTTTAAAACCTCGGCCCAAAGCTCAGTTAATGTTATTTGGGTTTGATTTTTGGGTGACTTGAAATCTATTTCTGATAATTGTGATTCAGGATCAGGAAAAGATTTACGATCAAGCTTACCGTTTGGTGTAAGCGGGAATGTATCCAGATGCATATAAATTGAAGGAACCATGTAGTACGGCAGGCAGTCTAATAAATGCTCTCGTAGTTCAGCGGCATCTATTGTTTCTTCTGCGCGATAGTAACCGGCCAAATACCCTTCGCCATCGCTCATCTTTAATAATACAACCGCTTCTTCTATGCCTTCAAATTGAGCTAGTTTGCTTTCAATTTCTCCTAACTCTATCCGGAAACCGCGAAGCTTAACCTGATTATCAGCCCGACCTAAACATTCAATATTTCCATCCGGAAGCCACCTTGCAATATCGCCGGTGCGGTAAAGTTGCGAACTTTCAGTATAAGGATCGGCAATGAACCGCTCTTGTGTCAATACCTCATTATTCCAGTATCCTTTACTCACTCCATCGCCCCCTATATATAATTCACCTGCTATGCCTATTGGCTGTAATTGCTGGTTATCATTAAGGATACGGATTACGGTATTACTTATCGGTTTGCCAATATCAATAATAGCGGCGCCTGTTAAATTTTGTACTGTTGACCATACCGTAGTTTCGGTTGGGCCATACATATTGTAGATGTTGCCGGAATAAACCCCTTGTAACTCTTTAAGCAAATCAGCGGGAAATGCTTCGCCGCCAATCATAACTGCTTTTACCTTTTTCAATACCGTTTCGCCATCTCCCCCGGATAACAACATCCTTAAATGAGATGGCGTCATTTGCAGCATGTTTACTTTTTGGCCTGCGATAAGGCATTCCAATGCCATCGCGTCGCGCTGGTCATCAGCGCTTGCCATTACTATTTGCAAGCCCGTCGCCAATGGCAGCAGGGTCTCCAAAACAAAAATATCGAACGATACCGTTGTGAGACATAAAATGGTATCACCTGGCTTGAACGGTATTTTTTCGATGATACCATATATAAAGTTTACTACATTGTTATGCGTAACCATCACGCCCTTAGGCAAACCTGTTGAACCTGAAGTATATATCACATAGGCAAGTGAATGGGGTGGAATTATAATTGATGGATTAGTTACGGGTTCATCATTTAACTCTTTATCTGTAACATCAATTACCTGTACCCCTGAACCCAGCTGATAGCAGATGCCTTTAAGCTCGGGCTGTGTGAGCATATAATTGAGCTCAGTATTGTTAACTACATAGCGGATGCGCTCGGCAGGATATTCCGGGTCGATAGGTAAATAAGCGCAACCAGCTTTCAATATTCCCAGTAATGCAACAATTAACTCGTGCGAGCGGGAAAGCAACAAGCCTACCACGTCTCCGGGCTGAGCGCCTGATGCACATAGTTTATGTGCTATTTGATTTGCCTTTTCGTTAAGCTGCTGATAGGAAAGTATGCCTCCTTCAAAATTTACTGCTTCTTGATTTGGATAATCCGCGGTGGCTTTTTCAAATAAACCATGAATTGTTTCGCCGAACTTATAATCCCTTTTGGTTTGATTAAACGCGTCCAGCACTTTAATGCGTTCTTCGCCCTGCAGTATTGCAATATTTCCGACAATGCCCTCAGGCTCAGCAAGCACGCTGCTTAGTATGCTTTTAAAATAGCCAATAAAGTTTTGGATCGATTCTTTTTTAAATAACGCTGTACAATATTCAAAACGGAAGGTTAACTGGCCGTTAAGCTCAAGTCCCCATAAAGTAAGATCAAATTGCGACAAGTTATGGGTTGAAGGATAGGGTTCAAATATGACGCCATCTGCTTCAACTTTAGCTTCATCCAAACGCTGGTACGTAAACAGCACATCAAAAAGCGGGTTACGGTCAGTAGTTCTTTTTACTCTTAACTCATCCACCAGGTCCTCGTATTGATAGGACTGGTTTTGAAAACAAGCCAAAACCTTTGCTTTTACCTGCTGCAGAAACGCACTAAAACCGATATCTGCCGTTGGATAATTGCGGATAGGAAGCGTGTTTACAAACATACCCATCATGTTTTCCAGCGCTGCACTTTGCCTGCCGGAAATAGTGGTACCTATTATAATATCATCCTGATTGGTTAGTTTACTTAGTAAAATATTGTATACGGCCAGGATGAACATGTAAACAGTCACTCCTTCTTTAGCTGCAAATTCCTTAAGCCCGGCAAATTCGTCGGCTGGGATATCAAAGGCGATGGTATCACCTTCATAACTTTTAAAATTAGGTCGTTTGGTATCAACCGGTAACTCAAGTACAGGGTAGTTTCCTGAAAATTCATTAAACCAGAATGACTTCTGTTCAAGCAGGTTTACCTGGTCTTGCTGCCATTCAGCATAGTCTTTATAATGTAGTTGCGGTCCGTCAATTTGATTACCGGCATATAATTCAGTAAGCGCCTTTATGAATACCCCCTGTGATATTCCATCAGATATGATATGATGGGTATCAACAACAAGCACATGTTCGTTTGTTCCCGCTTCTATTATTCCAACTCTGATCAAAGGGCCATTTTGTAGGTCAAAAGGGCGCATAAATTTGTTAACAACAGCATCTAACGCTGTTGATGATGCCGAATATTGTTCTATATCCAGGGTTATATGCTGAGCTATTTTTTGCACAACATCGTGATTAATAATGGCGAAAGTTGTCCGCAGCACCTCGTATGTGGCAACAAGTTTGTTTACTGCATTAATAAGTCTGTCCTTATCTAAAGAACCTTTTAATTTGAATGCAGTAAGCATATTGTACGCCAGCGAGCCTTTATCGAGTTCATGCAAAAAGTATAAACGCTTTTGTGCCGCACTTAACGGATAATATTCCTTTATCACCGCAGGTTGAATACTTGTATTTTCTAAATCAATTGTATTATTCTTTGCGATTTGTATGTAATCGCTTAGTTTTTTTATGGTCGGATTCTGGAAAAGATCACCGATAGATAAACCCACAGCATTTGCTTTGTTAATGCGGGCAATTAAGGTGGTTGCCTTTAATGAATCGCCCCCTATATCAAAAAAGTTATCGTTTATACTGATAGCCGTTTTTCCAAAAAATGCCTGCCAAAGTTTGAGTAACTGTAGTTCTGTTTCAGAAACTTGCTCTTCCGGCGATGTTGTTAACGTTGTGAATGTATCACCATTATTCGCAGGGGCATTATGGTTTTCAGCCCATTTGCTTATTTCAGCAGAAGCTGATACTGCATTTTCGCCGGAAAGTAATGATAACATGATATTGCGCACATTTACCATAGCCGGATAACTGATATTTTTAAATGAATAGGTCGGCAATGAAACCTTGCACCTCTCTTCGTTGGTATAAAAAGCCGTCCAATCGGGCTCTATACCTTTAAGCCATAATTGTGTTATGCCTGATAATAAATACTGTAAATCATCCGCGGTTTCTTTAACACCCCTAACTAATTGAAGCGCCTGATGGCCGGTACCAAACTTTCTGTTATTGCGCACGTTGGTACTCAAAGTACGGCCAGGGCCAAGCTCAATAAACAATGTATTTTCTTTTTTTATCGATGTTTCCACACCGTCGGCAAACTTTACAGTATTTCTTAAATGATTAACCCAATAGTTTACATCTGTAGCCATTTCAACCGAAGCTTCTTTACCGGTAAGGTTGGAGATAAATGGGATTACAGGTTTATTTAAACTAACTTTCAGTAGTTCCGCTTTAAATTTTTCAAGTACCACGTCCATCATAGCTGAATGAAAGGCGTGTGAAGTATGGATGTGCCTGGTTGTATAGCCTTGCTGTTCCGCAAAGGCCTTAAATGCGGCAATGATATTTTTTTCGCCTGCTACTACACATTGTTGTGTACTGTTAACCGCCGCTATTGAAAGCTGCGGAAAATCGGCAAGCAAGGTTCTCAAAACATCTTCCGCGATGGAAATGCCGAGCATGGCACCCGGTGCAACTTCCTGCATCAGTTCGGCTCTTTTTGTTACCAGCATCAATGCATCTTCTAAAGAAAAGACACCGCTGATGCAGGCGGCCACATATTCGCCAAGGCTGTGCCCAATCATCCGATCAGGATATATACCCCAATTCATCAGCAGGGATGCAAGTGCATATTCAACTGTAAAAAGTAGGGGTTGTGTAAATTGAGTAGCATTAATAGTTTCGCTATCAATACTATCGCTAAACCATATCTCTTTTAAATTTTTACCGGTTTGTTTTTGTATCAATTCTAAGCATTGGTCTGCTTTTTCTTTAAACAAAGGTTCGTTATGGTAAAGGCCGGCACACATATTTACATATTGCGAGCCCTGACCCGGAAACATAAAAACCACTTCCGGTGTGGACTTATCTTCAACCGGCAAATCATTGTATTTTATTTCTGATTGATCGAATAATGTATTCACATCAGCATCGGCATTACAAATCAAACCCGCCCTGTATGGAAAAGCTACACGGCCTGTTTGCAGCGTGTAAGCAATATCCTGCAGCGCTGTTTTATTGCCGGATTTTAAGTATGATTTAAACCGATCTATGTTTTGTTGCAGCGCCCAGGCATCTTTAGCAGAAAACAATAACATTTGCTGTGCCCTGCTTGCGGAAGATGGAGCTACATTCGGAGCCTCTTCTAATATCAGGTGTGCATTAGTACCTCCAACCCCAAACGAGCTTACTCCGGCCCTTAGCGGATAATTACCATGCTCCCAGTTTTTTAATTCGGTATTAATGTAAAAAGGAGTGTTGTCGATATTAATTTTAGAACTAAGTTGTTTAAAATTGATTGAAGGCGGTACTTGTTTATGCTTTAAAGCCATAGCAGCTTTTATAATACCGGCACCGCCGGCTGCTGAATCCAAATGACCTATATTTGCTTTAACCGAACCTAAAGCGCAGTATTTTTTATCGCTTTTGCCAAAAGCCCGTTTTAAGGCTTCAACCTCAATAGGGTCGCCTAATTTTGTGGCGGTGCCATGAGTTTCGATATAAGAAATGCTTTCCGGTTCAACCTTTGCCCACTTTTGTGCCATCATAACACTCTCCGTTTGGCCGTCAACCGAAGGGGCTGTGAAACTAACCTTGCTGTGCCCGTCGTTATTAATACCGCCGCCTTTAATTATGGCCCAGATATGATCTTTATCTTTAATTGCATTTTTAAGCAGTTTTAGCACTACTACGGCAGCTCCTTCGCCGCCTACGGTACCACTCGCTTCATTATCAAATGTGCGGCAATGGCCATCCTGTGAATGGATCATACCATCCGCATACCAATAACCCTCTGCAGATTTATTGTTTACTGATACACCGCCCGCCAGCGCAATATTGCAATCGCCCAAAAGCAAGCTTTTACAAGCATACTGCATACTTACCAATGATGATGAGCAAGCTGTATCCATTAAAACAGCAGGACCTTTAAAGTCGAGGCAGTAAGCTACTTTTGAAGTAACATAACGCGCATTATTAAGCTGAGACAGGGTGAAATCATCAACCCCGCTTTCCCTGTTCATTAATTCGGAATAAATAACCCAGTTTGAATTAGTGGCAGAACCGGCAAAAAGCCCTATTTTGTTTTTACTATCGCGAGGGTTACAGCCGGCATCCTCAAGCGCTTCCCATACACATTGGTGAAACAGGCGCATCTGCGGATCCATTAATTTTGCCTCTTCCGGGCGATAGTTAAAAAATTCAGCATCAAAAAAATCTTTGCCATTTAAAAACGCATTCGCCTTTACATAATTCGGGTTGTTTAACGTTTGCTGATCGATGCCACTTGCTAGCAGTTCTTCATCTGAGTAAAAAGCAACTGACTCAACACCGCTCTTTATATTTTCCCAGAACTCGTTTATGTTTCCTGCTCCAGGAAACTTTCCTGCCATTCCAATGATGGCTACCTCTAATCCGGTATAATTTTGCATTGTATCAATTATTTGTAAATGTGCCCAGTAGGTTTAAATTTGCCATTGCTTCATCTATAGTCTCTGTTACGTTTCGCTGAATATGTTTCAGGCCCACGTCGCCTTTTCTTATATGCTCTTCAATCATTTTTATAGTTGGCAGCCTAAACATCTCTGCAATGGCTATTTCAACACCAAAAAGTTCATTGATCTTGTTATTGAGTTTAATGATGTTAATGGAGTGACCGCCTAACTCAAAAAAGTTAATGTTAACACTGATCTTATCTTCTTCAACCTGTAGCACATCCGACCATATTGAAATGAGTTGCTGCTGGATATCATTTTGCGCTTTTTCAAAATCACTGTCAATTGTCACTTCATGATTTGGCAATGCGCTTCTGTCAAGCTTACCATTAGCTGTTAAAGGCAGTTGCGTAAGATGAATGATGTATGAAGGAACCATGTAATCAGGCAATTTATCTGTAAGGAACTGCCTTAATTTTGTAGTTGATATAGGTTGATTGGCAACATAATAGGCAGCTATGTAATTGTTTTCATCCTGCGTTTTTAGTATCGCTACCGCTTTTTCAATCTCATCATGTTCCGCAAGGCGGCTTTCAATTTCGCCAAGCTCAATCCTGAAGCCCCTAAGCTGGATCTGGTTGTCGATACGGCCTATATATTCTATATCGCCTGAATCAAGGATCCGCGCTGCATCACCCGACTTGTATAGTCTCTCACCAGCCTTAAATGGGTTAGCTATAAATTTTTCGTTGGTCAGCTTTTCCTTACCCCAGTATCCTCGTGATACACCAGCACCACCAACATACAATTCACCCGATACACCTTTTGGAACGATATTTTTATGCTCATCTAAAATGTAAACGGATAAGGTTGGGATAGGCTTACCAATGTTGCTGATGTTATTATCAATTTCGTAACTTCCTATCTCTTTATAGGTAACGTGTACAGTAGTTTCGGTTATACCAAACATGTTTATTAGCTGCACATCGGGGTACTTGTTGTACCATCCTTTTAATTTAGCTGGAAACAAGGCCTCGCCACCAAATATGACATACTTTAAGTGAAGGTCATTGGTCGGCAATGCAAGCTCTTCTTTTATCAGATTATAAAAAGCACTTGGCGTTTGGTTTAACACGGTAACTTTTTCATCTTTTAAAAGCTTTAAAAATCCCCTGGTATCGATAGCTTTCACCTTCGGGATAATAATTACACGCCCGCCAAATAGCAATGCGCCATACATTTCCCATACACTAAAGTCAAAGCAATGGCTATGGAACATTGTCCATACATCATCTTCGTTAAAATTAAATTGAAAGGCATCATTAAATAATAAGCGCACAACGTTACGATGTTCAACCATTACTCCTTTCGGGTTACCGGTGGTGCCTGATGTGTAAATAATATAGCACAGATCAGCCGGTGCGGCCAGTTTGAGTGATTGCCCCGATGGAACGATTTGGTCGGCACTTTCAATGCAAATGCTTTCTATTTCATGATCGATCTTATCTAACAGATTACCGGTAGTTAACATCAGGCTGATGCCGCTATCCTTAATAATATAGTTGATGCGTTCTGCCGGATAATCGATATCAAGAGGTAAATAAGCACCGCCTGCTTTTATAATAGCCAGCATTCCAATTACCGTTTCGATAGATCGTTCAGTAAATAACCCAATAATCTGATTCGCGTTTACCCCTTTTTGCTGTAACAACCAGGCTAACTTTTCAGCCTTTTTATTTAGTTCGGCATAAGTAATATGCTCTCCCTGGAAACTTACAGCAACTTTATCAGGTGTGGCCTGAACCTGCTGTTCAAAAAGATCAACTACGGTTTTTTCTTTCGGATAATCTACCTGAGAATTGTCCAGCGTTTTTAAAATTTCGCTTTGCTCTTCGGCACCAACTGGATTTAAAGCAGCTATTGATACTGTTGGGTTTTCACAAACCTGTTCCAACAAATTCAGGTAATGGTTAATAAATGCTTCAATAGTGCCTGCATTAAAATACTCCTGATTGTATACTAGCTTTCCATTAATCTGATCATCCGCGCCTTGTAAAAACAAATTGATGTCGTATTTACCATGCCCTAAGTTAACGTCCTCAATATACGCCCTGAGGCCAGTTATGGCAGGCAGATCTTTTATGGCATCTTCATATTGATAGAGCACATCAAACAATGCTGTGCGGCTCATGTCTTTTTTAGGCGCCAATTTGGTTACCAGTTTATCAAAAGGCATTTGCTGATGATGCAAACCATCTTTATAAATGCTGTTTAACTCATGCAAATAGGTACTGTAATCAGCATCAGGCATTACATTGCTTCTGATAACAATTAAATTAGAAACAGGGCCGATAAGATTAGCCGTATGCTGTTGCCTGTTGCTTGCACTTGTTCCTATTACAATTTCTTCGTGGCCAGCATATTTGTACAACAATACTTTAAATGTTGCCATTAAAAACACACCGATGTTTACCCCCTCCTTATCTGCCAGCGCTTTTACTTTTTGCGTTAATGCTTTTGGAATGGAAACATTTGAAGAAGAAGACTTATAAATATGTACAGCCACCCTTTGACGATCGGTTGGTATTTCTAAAGGTTTAATTTCATTACCTAACTGTTTTCGCCAATAGCCGAGTAGCTGCGGCTCCAATTTTTCAAATGCTTCTTTCTGCCATAATGCAAATGCCTGGTAAGGTAAAGTTAGAGTGGTTTCGTTATTCTGGTTACCTATTAAAAATGAATCATATACAGATAGTATTTCACTCGCCAGCATAACCATTGACGGCCGGTCGGCAAGTATGTGGTGCATAACCAGTATTAAAGCATATTTATTGTCTGCCTTTTTAAGTAATGATGCCCTTACAAGGGTTTCATCAAGTTTAAATGGTGTATTTATAAACTCGTCAATAATAGTTTCTGCCGGATATCCTGTTGACGCTACATCTGTTAATTGTAAAGTAATATTAATTGCTTTTGCTACCCGCTGTAATGGCCTTTCATTTACAGTTATAATTTGAGTACGAAGAATTTGGTATTTGTTGATTACCTTTTGTAAGCTCTTCTCAAGCAAATCATAATTAACATCGCCCTCTAAATTTAAGATCAAAGGCATATTATGGTAAACCGGACTTGCTTTATACAAGTATCCCGACTCAAATTTATCAATGAACCATAAACGCTCCTGGTGATAAGAGGCCGGCATCGTATCGCTTAGCATAAGCGGATGTGCCTCATATTTTGTTATTTGGTTAAATACTTCCTGTTTTTCACTGTCAGTAAGCAGTTCAATCGTTTCTACACTTTGATCTATGTTAGTAATAACCTGATTGATCACACTTTCAAAGTATTCCGGGAAGGATTTTATTACATTTTCATCATATTTATTAGCGTCATATATGAATTGAATTTTTAGATTTTCGCCAGGATAGATAAATATGGTTAGATTATAATGGTTGGATTCGAAAATTTCCTGTACTTCGGCATTAAACTCTACCTCCTGGTTTTCTATTTGCAGGGGGAAGTTTTCAAATACCATCAGGTGATCGAATAACTGACTGCCGGCCTTGCTCACCGACTGGATATGTGCCAGCGGACAGTGATGCCAGGCCTCTGATACCAACGCACTCTCCTGCAACTCCTGTAACAGTTCTCTGATGGTCTTTGTTCCTTCTGTTCCCTGCCCTGCCTGTACCCGTACCGGGATCGTGTTGATCAGCAATCCTACCATCGTTTCGATCCCCGATACCGGGGCTCCCCTGCCGGATACCACCGATCCGAACACTACGTCCTGATCCCCATGGTACCGCCCCAGCAGCAATC